>Ga0256405_10000003_pt1 | contig 840033 bp, 673 predicted proteins | sample RumenRJG_02DNA_FD_189096 | JGI IMG/M metagenome (GOLD analysis project Ga0256405, IMG submission 189096) | Bovine rumen microbial communities from Lethbridge, Alberta, Canada - RJG_02 | ecosystem: Host-associated > Mammals > Digestive system > Stomach > Rumen | place: Canada: Alberta... | reverse complement strand
CGCAGCGTTATATCAGGTGGTTATTGCGGCGGGGTCCCACCTCTTCCCATTCCGAACAGAGAAGTTAAGCCCGCTTGCGCCGATGGTACTGCAATGCAATGCGGGAGAGTAGGAGGCCGCCACTTTTTCTTTTGAAAACCTCGAGGATACAATATCTTCGAGGTTTTTTCGTTTATTGTATTGTATGCAGTGGACAGACCGTATCAGACAGGTGAAGATATTATTGGTGGTAGCTGCGGTGGTTATCGCCGTTGCTTCGCTGTTGGTCTCTCACTTCCTGGTGCGTGACTTGTCTAAGGAGGAACGCCATCGTATGGAGGTTTGGGCTCAGGCCCTGCATGCATTGAATGAGGCTGACGAGACGACGGATTTGTCGCTGGTGTTGAACGTGATGGAGGGTAACAACACCATTCCAGTTATTGTGGTGAACAGTGAGGGTGGTATTGACGATTTCCGTAATATTGATGATTCGCTAAATGTAGAGAGCTATGCTCGTCGCATGATTAGTGCCGGCGACACGATACGCGTTGACCGTCAGTTGGTATGCTACGACGAGTCAATCATGTTGAAGCGCCTACAGGCCTGGCCGTATGTGCAGTTAGGTATTGTGCTGATTTTCGTTGTTGTGGCCATTTTTGCTTTGTTGTCGTCGAAGCGTGCTGAACAGAACAAGGTCTGGGTAGGTCTTTCGAAGGAAACTGCCCACCAGTTAGGTACACCCGTGTCGAGTCTAATGGCTTGGGTAGAGATGCTGAAGGAGCAGTATCCTGATGACGACCTTTTGCCTGAGATGGATAAAGATGTTAAGCGCCTGCAGCTGATTGCCGAGCGTTTCTCAAAGATTGGTTCGTTGCCCGAACCTGTGGAATCGTCGATGAACGAGGTGCTGGAACATGTAGTGAGTTATATGGACCGTCGCACGTCGAATCAGGTGCAGATGATTAGGCAGTTCCCTGACCACGATGTACGGGTGAAGATGAACGCCTCGCTGTTTGAATGGGTCATCGAGAACCTTTGTAAGAATGCTGTTGATGCGATGGAAGGCAAGGGCACTATCACGCTGACGCTGACGGACGAACACGGTGTTGCCATTGAGGTGAAAGACACAGGCAAAGGCATTCGGAAGAAAGACGTGAACAGCGTGTTTACGCCAGGTTTTACGACGAAGAAACGTGGCTGGGGTTTAGGTCTTTCGTTGGCCAAGCGTATCGTCGAAGAGTACCACAAAGGTCGCATCTTTGTTAAGCATTCAGAAGTTGGAAAAGGTACCACTTTCCGCATTGAAATGCTCAAATAATGCACACGCAAACAGTATGTGTGCAGGCTTATGGAATAAAATAAGGTAAAAAGCAAAAAAAATCTTAATTCATCATATTTAATTATTAAATATTTTGTACCTTTGCAGTCCGTAAAGTGTGATTATGTGTAGTTTGGAGTATTTGAAGATAGATTTGAAGGCATTGAAAGACGACGCAAGTGTCGTTGAATTTGACCTTGATGATCGTTACTTCTCTGCTTTGGACGGCTCGCAGTTGGAACATGGAACGTTGCATGTGTCGGTATCTATACGCAAGATGTCCGGCTTTTTCGAATTCCTGTTCCATACCGAGGGTTCGGTGACTATCACTTGTGACCGTTGTCTGGACGACATGGACCAGCCTATCGAGTCTGACAATAAGTTGATGGTGCGACTGGGCGACACATACAGCGAAGACGATGATACTGTGACTGTTGACGAGAACGAAGGAATACTCGACTTGTCGTGGTTTATCTATGAGTTTACGATGCTGGCCATACCCATCAAGCACGTTCATGCACCTGGAAAATGCAATAGTGCGATGACGCAGAAGCTCGCTGAGCTGAGCGGCGCTGTCCGAAGCAGTGAAGAGGAGGCCGAAGCAGTAGACCCACGCTGGGAAGCACTGAAGAAGTTTAAAGTTAAAAGTTAAAAGTTAATAGAATTATGGCACATCCTAAAAGAAGACAATCGAACACTCGTACCGCTAAGCGTCGTACCCATGACAAGGCAGTAGCCCCCACGTTGGCTGTATGTCCCAACTGTGGTGCCTACCACATCTACCACACCGTATGCCCCACCTGTGGCTACTATCGTGGTAAGATTGCTATTGTAATGGACGAAGCTGCTGAGTAATGAGTATAATCAATGCGATAATCACCGGTGTTGGCGGCTATGTGCCTGACTATGTTCTGAACAATGCAGAACTGTCTCGCATGGTCGATACCAACGACGAATGGATTATGACGCGCGTCGGTATCAAAGAGCGCCGCATCCTGACAGAGGAAGGCTTAGGTACCAGCTACATGGCCCGTAAGGCTGCTAAACAGCTCTTACAGAAGACTGGTTGCAATCCTGATACCATTGACGCTGTTATTGTTGCCACGTCTACGGCTGATTATAAGTTCCCATCCACAGCTAGTATTGTTCTTGGCAAACTCGGATTGAAGAACGCTTTTGCGTTCGACTTCTGGGGTGCCTGCTGTGGTTTTCTCTATGCCCTTGATGTTGCAGGCTCGATGATTCAAAGTGGCCGTTACAAGAAGATTATTGTGATAGGCGCTGACAAGATGTCGAGCGTTGTCGACTACAAAGACCGTGCTACGTGCCCGTTGTTTGGTGACGGTGCTGCCGCTGTGTTGCTTGAAGCTACCGATGAGCAGAATATCGGTGTGATGGATTCCTATTTCCGTGCTGACGGCAAGGGTCTTCCTTTCTTGCATATCAAGGCAGGTGGCTCTGTTTGTCCTCCCAGTCACTTTACTGTCGACCACCGTCTGCACTACCTCTATCAGGAGGGTCGCACGGTGTTTCGCTATGCTGTGACGAATATGAGTGACGACTGTGCCCTTATTGCCGAGCGCAACAACCTGAACAAGGACAACATCGCATGGGTCGTGCCACATCAGGCCAATATGCGCATCATCGAGGCTGTTGCCAAGCGCCTGGAACTGCCTATGGAGCAGGTGATGGTCAACATCGAGCACTTTGGAAACACCTCGGCAGCCACAATCCCCCTGGCTATTTGGGAGAACGAACACTTGCTGAAGAAGGGTGATAACATGATTTTCACCGCTTTCGGTGCCGGTTTCGTACATGGAGCCAGCTACTACAAGTGGGCGTATGATGGTAATGCATAATTCATAATGCATAATTCATAATTGATGCATAAAGCAGGATTCGTAAACATAGTGGGAAATCCCAATGTAGGAAAGAGTACGCTCATGAACCAGCTGGTTGGTGAGCGTATTTCTATTGCTACGTTTAAGGCCCAGACCACTCGTCATCGTATCATGGGTATTGTGAATACCCCTGATATGCAGATTGTGTTCAGCGACACGCCAGGCGTGCTGAAGCCCAACTACAAGTTGCAGGAGTCGATGCTCGCTTTCTCGGAGTCGGCCCTGCAGGATGCTGACGTGCTGCTCTACGTCACCGACGTGGTAGAGAACCCCGAGAAGAATATGGAGTTCTTGGAGAAGGTGCAGCGGATGACTATACCCGTCATTCTGCTCATCAACAAGATCGATGAGCTTACCGGTGGAAATGCACAATTGGCTGCCATTGTCGAAAAATGGCATGCTTTACTGCCCAAGGCAGAAATTCTTCCTATTTCAGCTAAGAATAAGTTCGGTGTGGATATTCTGCTGAAGCGTATTCAGGAGTTGTTGCCTGAGAGTCCCGCCTTCTTCGACAAAGACCAGCTCACCGACAAGCCCGCGCGTTTCTTTGTCTCAGAGATTATTCGCGAGAAGATACTGCTCTACTACGACAAGGAGATACCGTACTCAGTAGAGGTTCGCGTAGAACGTTTCAAGGAAACCGAGAAGAACATCCACATTAACGCCATTATCTATGTGGAACGTGACTCTCAGAAAGGCATCATCATCGGCCATCAAGGCATTGCCCTGAAGAAGGTGAGCAGCGAGGCCCGCAAGTCTTTGGAGAAGTTCTTTGGCAAGTCGGTGTTCCTCGAGACCTTTGTCAAGGTCGACAAAGACTGGCGCAGCAGCCAGCGCGAGCTCGACTCGTTTGGTTATAATCCGGAATAAAAAAAATCCGCTGTTTAGCGGAACATCATGGATAAGAATAACGGATTGAACGCTTCGTGCATTCAATCCGTTTCTTAATTTGCAGCTCTATAGTTGTACATTCTTGCCATATTCAGGCAGTACTCGCGATAAGCTTCACTGTTCATCCATTTTTTCATTAACTTTTTCATCTTTTTACCCTTTCTTAATTTTAATGTTATCCTAAATTTTTTGTCTTTTTGACGATGCAAAGGTACGACGACTTTGGTAATAAAACAAGAAAAACGACGAATTGTGTGCGGAAACAACCGAAATATTGACGTATATCAATGTTGCCCAGTGACAGCCTCTCGCATCTCTTTTAGCAGGTCTGACGCAAAGATGAAGTCGGTCAGCCGCTGGTTTGTCGAGTTCATTATCTGGCCGCTGACGCCCTGCCACTCCTTGTGGCCATCATAGATGTAGATGATGTTTTCACCGATACCCATCACCGAGTTCATGTCGTGCGTATTAATGATGGTGGTCATGTTAAACTCTTGCGTGATCGAGTGCAGCAGGTCGTCGATGACCAGCGATGTCTTTGGGTCGAGTCCTGAGTTCGGCTCGTCGCAGAACAGGTATTTCGGGTTCAGCGCAATGGCTCGTGCGATGGCCACGCGTTTCTGCATGCCACCGCTGATTTCGCCAGGATATTTCCCCTCTGCACCTACCAGATTGACGCGGTCCAGACAGTACATGGCGCGTTGGGTACGTTCGCGCAGGTTCATTGTCGAAAACATGTCCAGCGGAAACATCACGTTCTCCAGCACCGTCAGCGAGTCGAAGAGTGCCGCTGACTGGAATATCATGCCCATCTCGCGACGCATACGTACCTTTTCCTCTTTCGACATCTGCACGAAGTCGCGGCCGTCGTAGAGTATTTGTCCGCTGGTGGGCTCAAACAGTCCCACGAGGTTTTTCATCAGCACGGTTTTTCCCGATCCTGATTGTCCGATGATGAGGTTGGTCTTTCCGTCCTCAAAGACGGTCGAGATGTCCTTCAGCACGTCACGGCCGTCGAAGCTCTTGCACAGGTTCTTTACTTCTATCATGACAGCAGCTGGGTTAAGAATACGTCACTACACAGTATCAGCACACTGGAGCAGACTACGGCATCCGTCGACGCCTTGCCCACATTCACGCTGCCGCCCTCGACGGTATAGCCGAAGTATGACGGTACGGCCGAGATGATGAATGCGAAGAAGAGGCTCTTGATGATAGACATCCATACGAACCACGGCTGGAAGGCATGTTGCAGGCCCAGCGTCAGGTCGTCGGGCACGATGATGTGTCCGATGTACGCCGTGCCGTAGGCCCCCATGATACCCATCGCACTCGAGAATATCACCAGCAGCGGCATGATGGTGATCATTCCCAGAATCTTCGGCAGTATCAGATAGCACGCCGAGTTGACACCCATGATGTCCAGCGCGTCTATCTGCTGTGTCACGCGCATGGTGCCAATCTCCGAGGCGATGTTCGAACCTACCTTGCCCGCCAGTATTAGACACATGATGCTACTAGAGAACTCCAGCAACATAATTTCACGCGTCGTATAGCCGCTGACCCATCTTGGCATCCACGGCGACTGGATGTTCAGCTTCATCTGAATGCAGATGACCGCTCCGATGAAGAATGAGATGAGCAGCACGATGCCGATGGAGTTGACACCCAGCTGGGCCATCTCCTTTACATACTGCTTCCAGAACATGCGGAAGCGTTCAGGGACCGAAAACGTGCGTCCCATCAGTATCATAAACTTGCCGAACGTCGTCAGCGCATAGTATATCAATTTCATATTGCCTGCAAAGATAGTGTAAACCGAGCGAAATGCAAAATAAATTAGGATTTATTTTCATTTCCGAAGGTGCGCCAGATGCACGAGTCGACTACCTGGTCTATGAGTTTGGAATCATAGAGGGGAGATATGTTCCTTTTTTAAAAAGGTAATAAACTGTATTGTGTTCCGTTTTATAGGTAGTGATTCTTTAACTAAGTTTTCGCGCTGCAAAACCTATGTACGTAAACGTTGAGTACATAGGTTTTACGTCGTCAATCCTATGTTTTCACTTGATGAAAACGTAGTATTCACAGTGTCTATACACGACTTTAGTTCTCAAAATCCTGCATTTCCTGCACTTGGCGCTGACAGTCAGGCACTTACGTTGCAATTTCCTACACTGATTCCTACACTGAAGTTACACTGAAAGCTCCAGTGTAGGAAAAGTGTTACTTTCAGTGTAGGAAATTTTACTCTAACTTATTGATACTCAACATCAAGTGCAGGAAATGCAGGATATTTGCTCTTTTTACTCAGGGGGGTATATACCCTCTGAGCCCGAAAAAGTTTGTTTTGTAAGAAAAGGTGTAAATTGTTTGGCGGGTTGGAGAAAAAACACTATCTTTGCGTCTGTAAAACCTAAAAACAAAAGCATTATGAATTTAGACGGAAGACGCGAAAGCTCGAATGTGGAAGATCGCCGAGGTATGACGGGCGGCAAGAAGGCCGGACTGGCCGGCATTGGTGGCATTATCATCGCTATGGCTATCGCCTACTTTACGGGTGGCAATCCCTTGGAGGCTGGTATGCAGGCTTTCCAGGAGAATGGCGGCTTGGGCTCGTTGACAGGTACGAATACGGAGGTCAACGAGGGCCAGCGCGAGTTTACTGAGGAAGAGCAAGAACTGGCAAAGTTCTCAACGCAGATACTCGCTGGTACGGAGGATGTCTGGAAAGAGATCTTCGAAGAGAACGAGATGGAATATCAGGTGCCGACGATGGTGCTCTATACCGACGGCACGCAGACGGCCTGCGGACAGGGTTCGGCACAGATGGGGCCGTTCTACTGCTCGGGCGACCAGAAGTTGTATATCGACCTGTCGTTCTTTACCAACATGAAGCGCCAGTTGGGTGCCGATGGTGACTTTGCCTATGCTTACGTCATTGCCCATGAGGTGGGACACCATGTAGAGTACCTGACGGGTATCTTGCAGGATGCTCACGAGAAAATGGCGAAGCTGCCGCAGGCCGAGGCCAACAAACTGAGTGTGCGTCTGGAACTGCTGGCCGACTTCTATGCCGGCGTATGGGCTCACCACGACAACGAGCGTTTCGGTTCGTTGGAGGATGGCGACATCGAAGAGGCTATCAATTGTGCTGAGGTCATTGGCGACGACTATCTGCAGAAGAAAGCACGTGGCTATGCCGTTCCTGAATCGTTCAACCACGGCACGTCGAAGCAGCGCATGAAGTGGTTTAAGAAAGGATTGGAAACGGGCGACGTATCGCAGGGTAATACCTTCCAGTGCTCAGACGCCGAATTGTAAAGGCATAAAAAAGGTCGCTTACGCGGCCTTTTTTACTTTCTTCTCTGCAGCTTTCTTTTCGCTGTCGACCTTCTTGATGAAGCGTCCCTTCTCGTCGCGAGCCTGAGTAGTAGCCTTCTTTGTTGTGGTCTCAGCCTTCTTTACAAAGCGTCCCTTCTCATCACGAGCCTGCGTGGTAGCTTTCTTCGTGGTGGTCTCTGCTTTCTTGGCAGTCGTTGTTACCTTTTTCTTAGCGGCTGTCGCAGCTGCTGTACCATAGCAGCGGGCACACTCGTGGCGCCCCAGCTTCTTGGCTTCAGCGGTGGTAACGCTCTTCACCTGCTTCGAATTGGTCAGGTAGCTGCACGACTTACTCTTGTGGTAGGCTACAGCACCATCGCCTGTCGAGATATACACGGTTTGTGCACTGGCCATTGATGCCATTGCAATCAGGGCGATAAAAGTCATCAGAAATTTCTTCATAATAGTTTTTAATTAGAGGTTTAACAAGTAATTCTGAGCGCAAAGATACAAAAAATCGCCGAAAGTTATTCTTTTCGGCGATTTTTTTTTATTGTTTTTAAAGTTTGCACAGCTCTATGGCCTTGTCAACGGCAGCTGTCAGCCCGTCGACATTCTTACCACCAGCCTGGGCGTAGTGGGGTTGTCCGCCACCGCCACCCTGAATGAGTTTGGCGGCCTCGCGGATGATTTGGCCGGCATTCAGTCCGTGGTCTTTTACCAGGTCGTCGCTCATCATAATGCTGAGCATGGGCTTGTCCTGGAACTTAGAACCGATGACACAGAGGAATGGTGGCTCTACGGCTGCACGCAACTGGAAGACGAGGTCCTTGACGGAGTTGGGCTGCATCTCCAAGACGCGGCTGATGACGTTGACGCCATTGATAGACTGTATCTCCGTCAGCAGGTAGTTCTTGGTGCGCTCCACAGCTTGTGCATGGAACGACTCTATCTCCTTCTTCATGGTGTCGTGCTCGTCAATGTATTTCTGGATGGCACCCTGTAGGTCTTTGGCGTTGTTGAACAAGGCCTTGACGGCTTTCAGGTGGTCTTCCATGACGTACATCAGGTCTTCACACTCCTTGCCAGTCTTAGCTTCGATACGGCGGATGCCTGCAGCAACGGAGCTCTCCGAGATAATCTTGAAGAAACCGATGCGTCCTGTCGAGGTGGCGTGGATACCACCACAGAGCTCACACGACGGACCGAAGCGCATGACGCGCACCTTGTCGCCGTATTTCTCACCAAACAGGGCGATGGCGCCCAGCTTCTTGGCCTCTTCCATCGGCATGTCGCGATGCTCGTCGCGAGGTAGGTCCTGACGAATCATGTCGTTCACCATGCGCTCTACCTCGCGCAACTGCTCGTCGCTGACCTTCTCGAAGTGTGAGAAGTCGAAGCGCAGCGTGTCAGGGCTGACAAACGAACCCTTCTGCTCTACATGGTCGCCTAATACCTGCTTCAAGGCATAGTCGAGCAGGTGGGTAGCGGTGTGGTTGGCTGCCGAGGCGTCGCGCTTGTCAGTATCGACACATGCCATGAACTGAGCCGAGGGGTCTTTCGGCAACTGCTTTACGATATGAACCGTCTGGCCGTTCTCGCGCTTGGAGTCGATGACCTCGATGGTCTCGTTCTCAGAGACGAGCACGCCCTGGTCGCCTACCTGTCCACCCATCTCGCCATAGAACGGGGTGGCAGACAGCACGATTTCATAGAACTCGTTCTTCTTCTGCGTCACTTTACGATAGCGCAGAATCTCACACTCATATTCTGAGTAGTCGTAGCCTACGAACTGCTGTTCGCCGGCCTTCAGCTCTACCCAGTCGCTATTCTCGACGGCTGCGGCATTGCGGGCACGCTCCTTCTGCTTCTGCATCTCGACATTGAACTGCTCCTCGTCAACGGTAAAGCCTTTCTCGCGGCAAATCAGCTCCGTGAGGTCGAGGGGGAATCCGTAAGTGTCAAACATACGGAAAGCAACGGTACCATCGAGCACTTTACTACTCAACTCCTTACTACTCAACTCCTTCTCCAACAGCGAGATACCCTTGTCCAGTGTGCGCAGGAAGCTGTCTTCCTCTTCCTTGATCACCTTGGTAATCAGCTGCTGCTGGGCCTTCAGTTCGGGGAAGGCATCGCCCATCTCGTGAACGAGGGTGGGGACGAGCTTGTAGAGGAAGCCGTCCTTCTGTCCGAGGAACGTGTAGGCATAGCGTACGGCACGACGCAAGATGCGGCGGATGACGTAACCGGCCTTGGCGTTCGACGGCAGCTGACCGTCGGCAATCGAGAAGGCTACGGCACGCAGGTGGTCGGCACAGACGCGCATGGCGACGTTGATGTCATCCTGCTCCTTGCTGATAGGATTTTCTGTTTCTTCTTCGAAGGTGAAGTACTTCAGACCTGTAATATCCTGCTCAGCCTTGATAATCGGCTGGAACACGTCGGTATCGTAGTTCGAGTGCTTGCCCTGCATCATGCGAACCAGCCGCTCGAAGCCCATACCCGTATCGATGACATTCATCGACAGTTTTTCCAATGAGCCGTCAGCCTTGCGGTTGAACTGCATGAACACCAGGTTCCAGATTTCTATCACCTGTGGGTCATCCTGATTTACCAGCTCACGACCCGTCTTGCCCGAGGCAGCCTTCTGCTCAGGAGTACGAGAGTCAACGTGAATCTCCGAGCAGGGACCGCAGGGACCCGTGTCGCCCATCTCCCAGAAGTTGTCGTGCTTGTTGCCGTTGATAATATGGTCCTCAGGCACGTGCTTTGCCCAATATTTGGCAGCCTCGTCGTCGCGGGGAATGTTCTCTTCGGGTGAACCCTCGAAGACTGTCACGTACAGGTCCTCTGGATTCAGCTTCAGCACATCCACCAGATACTCCCAGGCCATGTCGATGGCGCCCTCCTTGAAGTAGTCGCCAAACGACCAGTTGCCCAGCATCTCGAACATCGTGTGGTGGTAGGTGTCGTGACCTACTTCCTCCAGGTCGTTGTGCTTACCGCTGACGCGCAAACACTTCTGCGTATCCGCACGGCGGCGTGGCTCCGGGTCGCGTGTACCCAATATAATATCCTTCCACTGGTTCATACCCGCATTGGTGAACATCAGCGTGGGGTCATCTTTAATTACCATCGGAGCAGAGGGCACGATAGCATGCTGCTTCTGCTCAAAAAACTTCTTAAACGATTCGCGAATCTCGTTGGCTGTCATCATCTCTATTTACAATTTGACTATATGCTATTTTACAATTTGGCGACAAAGGTACAAAAAAATCGTAATTTATAAATCTTTTTTTCAAAAAAGTGTGGCATTGCAATCATAATTCATAATTATTTCGTAATTTTGTACCAAAATTATAAACTATGGCACTGAATCTGAACAAGAACTTGAAGTTGTACTACTCCATCAAGGAGGTAGCCGAGATGTTTGACATTAACGAGAGCACCTTGCGCTATTGGGAGCAGGAGTTTCCTTATCTGAAGCCTAAGACCAGTGGGCCGGCGAAGATTCGTCAATACCAGGAGAAGGATATTGAGCAGATTCGGCTGATACATAACTTAGTGAAGGTGCGCGGCTTCAAGTTGGCAGCAGCAAAGAAAATCATCAACTCAAACCGTGACGGTGCTGACCGTAAGGCTGACGTGCTGACACGCCTCATCAGTGTTCGTAATGACTTGCAGGCGCTAAAGAAGCAGATGGACTACTTAGAATAGGGTGTCCACTCGTTATGAATGGTAAATACGGCTTCGGGGGTTATCTTCGAAGCCTCTTTTTTTGTCAGCTGGCGGCTCCAAGGCACGCGCTGGCTGGTGGTGGCACCTTCGCCTTGGTTGTTGTACTCCATATAGCGGGCTGTCTTGACGGCTTCAGGGCGCCACTGGTGCCATCCCTCGGGGCGTATCTGGCTAGGCAGATTGCAATTCATAAACAACGTATAGCCGTAGTCACGCCAGGGACGGCCGAGATAAACCTTGTTGACATCGGCGGCACAGGTGATGGTGCACTGGTTGAAGACATAGCCGTAAGCCACCTCCTGGGGCGTAGAGGCCGCCGTGATGTAGCTGTTGGCCTTGCAGTGGATGGTGCATTGCTCGAACCAAGCCGTAGAGGGACCGAAGATGAAGTCGGTGGTGCCCTCGATATAACAGTCTTTAAAGTACAGGCGCGTGCGAGGCATGCCCGTATAGACGGTATCCTGATGGCCCAGGAAGCGACAGTTGACAAACAGTAGCCGGTCGCCCTGTGTGTGTAGTGCCACGGCTTGTCCCAGTCGGGCGGAATTGTTCTCGATAGTGATGTTGCGGAACGTGATGTCGTTGGCATCTACACGGACGGTATAGGTGCGGAAAGTGCCCATCTTGTTGATGTTAGCATGGTCGTCCCACGTGATGATGGTCTGGTCGCGGTCCTCGCCGCAAACCTCGATGTGCTGAATCCATTGGGGCACGATAATCTTCTCCTTGTACGTGCCTTTCTTGACAAAGATGACCTTATGGTAGTCGGTGAAAGCACGGCAGACCTCTATGGCGTCGCTGATGTTACGAAACTGACCTGTGCCGTCGCGAGCCACAAAGAGCGTGTCAGGGCTGTCGTAGGGATTGGCAGCGCTAACTGTTAACGACAAAAAGGCCAAAAGGACGATAAGGAATCCTTTACATAATCTGTGTGACATCTTGTAGTCCATCAATCTTTTTCAGTTGGTCAATAATTTGCTTGACGTCTTCACGATCATGAACACGCATCTCGATGGTGCCGTCGAAGACGCCTTCGTTGGTGCCGATAGTGAGTTTGTGCATATTTACATTCATCTGCGACGAGATGACCTGCGCAATGTCGAGCAGCATGCCTACGCGGTCGATACCCTGAAGACGGATAGTAGCATCGAAGAACAGGCGCTTGTGCATGTCCCACTTAGCGTCAAGGATGCGGTTGCCGAAGCTAGCTTTCAGCTTGGCTGCAACAGGACAGGCACGTTTGTGAATTTCTATCTGGTGCTTGCCGTCGATGAATCCGAGGATGTCGTCACCAGGAATAGGGTGACAGCAAGGCTTGAACTTGTATTGGCGGATGTTGTCGTCGGTAATGAAGATGGGCTTTTTGCGGTTGAACTTCTCAGGAACAGTAAACAGCTCCTGTTGTTGGTCATTGTCTTTCTTCGTGGCATTTCCGCGTCCGAGGAAGGGTACGAGCTTTCGCCAGCCATGTTTGTTCCCTGAATTCTTGCCCTGCAACTCGTCAATATCTTTCTCGCCCAACAGGATGGTCTTGATACCCAAAGCCTGGAAGAAGTCTTCGCGCCTTCGTACCTCATGGAATTCTGCCAAACGATCGGCAGCATTAGGCACGTCTTGTAGGGCGTTCTTGTGTAGGAATTCTGACAGGATTTCCTCGCCTAGGCGCTGTGTCTCGCGGCTGTCGCGGCGCAAGATGGCCTGAATCTTAGCTCTTGCCTTAGCGGTAGAGACGAAGTTGATCCACGACTCCTGTACATGTTGAGACTTTGAGGTGAGAATTTCCACCTGGTCACCACTTTGCAGCTTATGGGAGAGGGGTACCAGCTTGTGGTTGACCTTGGCGCCTATACAATGAGACCCTAGGAACGTGTGAATGGAGAAGGCAAAGTCGAGTGCTGTACAGCCAGAAGGCATAGTCTTAATCTCGCCCTTCGGCGTAAATACAAATATCTCGGTAGCAAAGAGGTTGAGTTTGATGGCATCTAGGAAGTCCATAGCATCGGGCTGTGGATCGTCCAGAATCTCTTTGATGGTACGCAGCCAGTCGTTCAGCTCTGTTTCATCTTCCGTAAACTCTTTCTCCATGCCGTCCTTATATTTCCAATGGGCGGCAAAACCCTGTTCGGCTACCTCGTCCATACGGTCTGAGCGTATCTGCACCTCAATCCAGCGTCCTTGTTTCGACATCATGGTGGTGTGCAGTGCCTGGTAACCGTTGGCCTTGGGATGGTTCAGCCAGTCGCGCAGACGATCGGGGTGACTCTTGTAAATCTGCGAGATTTCAACATAAATCTTAAAGCACTCGCTGATTTCCATGTCGCGGTTCTCAGGCGTGAATATGATGCGGACGGCCAGAATGTCGTACACTTCGTCGAAGGTGACGTGTTTGTTTTGCATCTTGCTCCAAATAGAGTAGGGGGTCTTGACACGTTCCTTGATCTGGTATTTCACACCCATGTGGCGCAACGCTTCCTCGATGGGGGCCGTAAACTGATCGAACAACTCGTGACGCGAGGCTTCTGTAGATGCCAGCTTGGCCTTGATGCTTTCGTACTCGTCAGGATGTTCGTATTTGAAACTGAGATTTTCCAGTTCTGACTTCACCTTGTTGAGTCCCAGACGATTAGCAAGCGGAGCGTAGATGTAGAGCGTCTCACCGGCAATCTTGTACTGTTTGTTGGCAGGCTGTGACTCCAGCGTACGCATGTTGTGCAGGCGGTCGCAAATCTTGATGAGGATGACGCGGATGTCATCACTCATGGTCAGCAGCAGCTTCTTGAAGTTTTCTGCTTGTGCGGAGGCTTGTTCGCCGAAGATACCACCAGAGATTTTCGTCAGTCCGTCGACAATCTGGGCTATCTTAGGACCGAAGATGTTCTCAATATCTTCTGTCGTGTAGTCGGTATCTTCTACGACATCGTGTAATAAGGCTGCACAGATACTCGTAGACCCCAGTCCGACCTCTTGACAGGCTATTTGTGCTACAGCAATAGGGTGCATGATGTAGGGCTCGCCGGAAAGTCGGCGGACACCCTTGTGTGCCTGCTTGGCAAAGTTAAACGCCTTGGTGATAATGTCCACCTTCTTACGGTGGCGCGAGGCCAGATAGCTGTCTAACAACTGTTGGAAGGCGCCATTAATGAGCGCATCGTCAGCGCTCTCACGCATCATGTCTGTGTCCATAATCAAAACGATTAAAAGGGTTATCTGCGTCGTCGGCTGCGCTTGCGGCTCGACGCGCTCTTCTTCTTGCTCGCGGCACGACGCTTGGTGGCCTTTGAACGTAAACGTGTGGCACGTGACTTGCCGCGTTTGGCGTAGCGTTTGCTCTTATGGTAGTAGGTGGGAGTATCGTCGTTGACTTCCACCTCGGTACGCTTGTTCAGCAATTCGTTGCTGCGGTGGCTGTAAATAGAGTCTTGCAGGTCGATGAAACGGCTGACCTCTGTCTGTGGCAGACGTAATGGAGATGGCTCTGAAGCACCAGGGATGATGTCTCGCCGATACATGGGGTTCAGCGAGCGCAGCATATCTATATCTATACCCATCACTCCTGCCACCTGCTCCAAGTGGATGTTGCGGTCGACCATAATGGTATCGGTCTTTGTCGGCAGACGGGTCCTCATGGGACAGATGTTATGCTGCGAATAGTAGGTCATCATATAGTTGGCAGCAATGAAGGCAGGTACGTAGCCACGCGTTTCTCTGGGCAGATAGGGATAGATATGCCAGTAGTCCTTGACATTGACCACTGAGTCTTTGTTGGCGGCCTGTGCACGACGGATGGCTTTGTTGATATTCTCTGGACCACAGTTGTAGGCAGCAATCACCAGATTCCAGTCGCCGAAGATGCGATAGAGGTCGCGCAGGTAACGTGCTGCTGCTAACGACGATTTGACGGGGTCGCGGCGCTCATCAACAAGCGAGTTGACCTGCAGACCATACTGCTTGCCCGTACCAATCATAAATTGCCATAGTCCTGTAGCTCCTACGCGTGAAACGGCCTTAGGGTTTAGTGCCGACTCAATAATGGGCAGGTATTTCAGTTCCAGAGGCAACTGGTACATCTCAAGGGCTTCCTCGAAGATGGGCAAATAGAAATTGAAGGCTCCCAACATGTAGCTGATGCTGTGGCGCAAACGTCCTGTGTAGCGGTCGATAAACTTTTGTACGACGTCGTTGTGGGCCATCTCCATAACTGTCGGCAGTCTGCTCAAGCGGTTGACATAGTCTTCCCTGCTATATACAGGGTTGATGTCACGCATGTTACAGTCACCATCCTCATCGAGGTAGTTTTTCGACATATAGAGGTTCAGCAGCGAGTCGAGATCGTAGGTCATCGCCTCAGGAAACTCGATAACCTCTTCGTTGCCACTCTGGTCGGTTACGGTAATCTCGTCTTCGTCGTTGTCGTCGTCCTCCACGTTGACCTGTGCCCATGAGGTGGTCACGGTAAATAGGAGGGCCAGTATCAATATTGTTTTCTTACTCATCCGTTTTCATTTTGCTTTTTTGATTAAAAGTTCAGACTACAGCTCAGTCCTACCGATTGCGAAGTCAGCGCACCCCCACCTCTGCTATTCTGTATGACTGTAGGGACAATGCGCAGGCTGAGGTCCTTGGAGATGTCAAATTCCGACAGCTCAGCATCAACATAGGCGTCAATGACTGAGAGGGCATAGACACCAATCATTACAAAGAAACTCATGTCGCGCCAGCGGCGATACTTGTCCTTACGGCTCTTGAAGAGTTGTTTGTAGCGCTCTTCGTTGGCAGAGGTGATCTGGACACCCAGATGCAGGAACTTGTTGTAGCTGGCTGTGCCAGGGTCGTTGTCCATGATGTCAAGATAGGCCTGCGAATAGTCTTTATACATCTGGTTGTTCCACGTCAGCGCATAAATACATCCCATGAATCCTCCATAGATGATGGGCAGTTTCCAGTATTTGCGGTTGTATATCTGTCCGGCACCCGGCAATACCAATGCTAGCCAGAGTGCGCGCTGTGGGTTAGGACGCCATTTAGACCAGTCGCGTGGGACTTTTACCTGTTTGGTGGAGTCGAGCATGATAGACACTTCAGCCATATGGAGCGTGTCAGTGACGTGCTCCTCATAGGTCTGAGCCTGACAGGTGAGTGTCAGCGCCAGCGACAGGATGATATGTAGCAGTCTATTCATGTATGCTGTCGAGCGCATTCATAATGTGCTCTAACTGTTCTTCGTTGTCGAATGGAATGCTGATTTTCCCCTTACCCTTTGGTGAACAGGTCATCTGTACCTTGGTCTGGAAGAATTGTGACAGACGTTCGCGCAGGATGGTAAACTCCTCAGGCAGTTTTGCCTGAGCAGCGATATGCCCCTTGGCGGTCTTGATGTCCTCGCCACTTTTCAGAGCCTGAACCATCTCTTCAACCTTGCGAACAGACAGCTGGTTCTGCTGGACTTCCTTGAAGAGCTTGATCTGCTGCGACGGACTGTCAATGGCCAGCAGGGCACGTGCGTGGCCCATCTCTATCTCGTGGTTCTTCAGGGCAATCTGTACCTGAGCAGGCAACTTGAGCAGGCGCATATAGTTGGTGACAGCGGCACGGCTTTTGCCGACACGCTCGGAGATTCGAGCCTGTGTCATGCCAGTCTCGTCGGCCAGATGCTGATAGGCCAACGCAATCTCAATGGCGTTCAGGTCTTCGCGCTGGATATTCTCGACCAGTGCCATCTCCATCGCATTTTGGTCTTCAACAGTGACGATGTAGGCGGGAATCTTGGTGAGTCCAGCCAACTGTGAGGCACGCCAACGGCGCTCACCGGCGATAATCTGGTATTTCTTGCCCTCGACCTTGCGCAAGGTGATAGGCTGAATGATGCCTAACTCGCGGATGCTGGTGGCTAGCTCCTGCAGTGCTTCGACGTCGAACTCGCGACGCGGCTGGTTGGGGTTGGGCTCAATCTGGGCAATATCCACCTCGTTAAGGTTTGAACTACCCTCTGTATGTACCTCGCTGGTGTCTATCAATGCGTCCAGTCCGCGGCCACTTCCAATATCGTCTAGTCCACGGCCTAGTACACTCGATGCATATTTCTTCTTAACTGCCATTGCTTATCCGTTTTTGGTGATGATTTCCTTGGCAAGGGCCAAGTGGTTCTTTGAACCCGTTGAGTCGGCGTCGTACAGGATGACGGGCAGACCATGAGATGGACTCTCTGAGAGTTTGACGTTACGCTGGATGACGGTTTTGAATACCAACTCTTGGAAATGACGCTTTACCTCGTCATAGATCTGGTTGGCCAGACGCAGACGAGAGTCGTACATGGTGAGCAAGAATCCTTCAATCTCCAGCTTGGGGTTCAATTTTGTTTTGATAATCTTGATGGTGTTCAGCAATTTGGAGATGCCTTCCAGTGCAAAATACTCGCACTGCACAGGGATGATGACAGAATCGGCAGCGGTCAGTGAGTTGACCGTAATAAGACCCAACGACGGAGAACAGTCGATAAGAATATAATCATATTCGTCGCGGATGGGCTCGAGCAGTTTGCTAATCACTTTCTCACGATGGTCGAGGTTCAGCATCTCGATTTCTGCACCCACCAAATCAATATGGCTGGGTATGATGTCAAGCCCGTCAATATCCGTGGTGTAAATAGCATCACGAACGTCAGCCTTATCGATAATGCACTCGTATAAAGAACAGTCTACTTCCTGTATATTAACACCCAGTCCGCTTGAGGCGTTGGCCTGCGGGTCGGCGTCGACCACCAGGACGCTTTTCTCCAGGGTTGCCAGTGATGCGGCCAAATTGATAGTTGTCGTTGTTTTGCCGACGCCGCCTTTCTGGTTTGCTAATGCAATGATTTTTCCCATATTTCTAGCTACCTATAGTATATAATAGATTGCAAAGGTACGAAATTTAATTGATAATTGGCTATGGATAATTGATAATTTAAAGAAAATTTGTATCTTTGTGCCCAAAATGACAGATTCATATGAGACCACTGATACTGATTTCCAATGACGATGGCTACGAGGCTAAAGGCATCAACTGTCTGATAGACATGGTGAAAGATTATGGCGACGTGCTGGTTTGTGCTCCTGACGGCCCGCGAAGTGGACAGGCATGTGCTTTTTCAGCTACTACACCACTGACTTTGACCCTGCAACGGAAGGACGAAGGTGTCGAGGTGTGGTCGTGTAATGGCACACCTGTAGACTGTGTGAAGATGGCATTAGCTAATCTCTGTCCTCGCAAGCCTGATGCGGTGATAGGGGGCATCAATCATGGAGATAATGCCTCTGTGAATACGCACTATAGCGGTACGATGGGTGTGGTACTGGAAGGTAGCATGAAATACATCCCTTCGGTAGCCTATTCGCTGTGCGACTATCGCGCTGATGCCGATTTCAGTCCTATGGATTCTTATGTCCGGGATATTACGCAGCGTGTACTGCGTGACGGTCTGCCTCAAGGTGTCTGTCTGAACGTGAATTTTCCTGTGATGGAAGAAGGGAGAGAATATAATGGTGTTAAGGTATGTCGCATGTCACGGGGTTCGTGGCTCAACGAGACATCGTGCTGTCGGCATCCGCGCGGCTACGACTACTGGTGGATGGTCGGACAATACCGTAACGACGAGCTGGAGGCTGAGGATACGGACCGTTGGGCGCTAGACCACGGCTATGTAGCCATCACACCTACCCAGGTTGACGTTACGGCTCATCAGTATCTCAATGAGTTTAAACAGGCATTTGAGCAATGAAGTATTACTTGATAGCAGGCGAGGCCAGTGGTGACCTGCACGCATCTCATCTGATGCAGGCTTTGAAGGAACGTGATGCTGAGGCTGAGTTCCGCTTCTTTGGCGGCGACCTGATGGCGGCTGTTGGCGGTACGCGTGTCAAGCACTATCGCGAGTTGGCTTACATGGGTTTCATTCCTGTGTTGCTGCACCTGCGTACCATTCTCAAGAACATGAAGATGTGTAAGCAGGATATAGTTCAATGGCAACCAGACGTTGTCATTCTGGTCGACTATCCAGGCTTTAATTTGAAAATAGCCCAATATGTGAAGGCTAATGCTTTATGTCCTGTCTATTATTATATTGCCCCCAAGATATGGGCTTGGAAGGAGTACCGCATCAAGAATATCAAGCGCGACGTCGACGAACTGTTCTCTATCTTGCCTTTCGAGGTGGAGTTCTTCGAAGGGAAGCACCACTATCCCATCCACTATGTGGGAAACCCTACGGCCCAGGAGGTACGTGAATTCCTCTCCGCCTTCAACCCTCAGCCCTCAGACCTTCCCAAACCAATTATTGCTTTGCTGGCAGGTAGCCGCAAGCAGGAAATCAAGGATAATCTGCCGGCGATGATAGAAGCGACGCGCCATCTGGCAGAACAGTATGATATTGTGTTGGCTGGAGCCCCGTCGATAGAAGCGGATTACTATCAGCAATTCCTGAAAGATACGCCTGTGCGACTCGTGATGAACGAGACGTTCCAACTATTGTCACAGGCCACTGCCGCCTTGGTGACCAGTGGTACGGCCACGCTTGAGACGTGTATGTTCCGTGTGCCACAGGTTGTGTGCTACGAAACCCCGCTGCCTCGCTTGATAGGTTTCCTCAAGCGCCATGTGCTCAGCGTGCGTTTTGTGTCGCTGGTCAATCTGATTGCCGACCGCGAGGTGGTGACGGAACTGGTGGCTGAGACATTCAGCGTCGACAATATCCGTCGCGAACTGGAGGCCATCCTGCCTGGTGGCACCCGTCGCCAACAGATGCTCGACGATTATAAAGAGATACACCGCCGGTTGGGTGACAGTGATGCTCCCAAGCGTGCAGCAGAAAGAATGATAACCCTTTTGAAATAAACACTATGAAGAAATTATTCTTAACGATGCTGACACTGGCAGTCGGGATGCTGGCCAGTGCACAGAACATTCAACTCCACTACGATTTCGGCCGTAACATTTATACGGGTGAAGAGGATGGACGACAGAAAGTTACAGCTACCCTTGAGCAGTTCAAGGCCGACAAGTGGGGTTCGTGGTACTATTTCGTAGATTTCGACTTCAACCGCAAGGAGATGAAGTCGGTTTATACCGAGATCTCACGCGAATTCAATCTGGGCAAGCAGTCACCTTTTGCCTTGCACGTCGAGTATGACGGCGGACTGGCTACCGGTGTAGGCAGTTACCAGCAGGCAGGCCTCCTTGGTGCAGCCTATAACGGTCATACTGCCGACTTCTCGAAGACGTGGTCAGTACAGGTGCTGTACAAGCAGTTCTTCCGTGATGCCAACGATAACCATGCTTATGCCAGCGCGCAGCTGACGGGTGTATGGGGTCTGAACTTCTTCGATAAGAAGCTGACCTTCTCAGGATTCATTGATTTCTGGCGTGGTGAGAAGGCCAACGGCCACGGATGTCTGGTGATACTCTCTGAACCGCAGCTGTGGTATAACTTCAACGAGCACTTCAGCGTGGGTACGGAGTGGGAGTTCAGCAATAACTTTGTTTATAATACGGATCCCGAGAGTAGCAAGACCTTCTTCTGGAATCCGACGCTGGCCGTTAAGTGGAATTTCTAATCAGAAGCTAAGGTATCTGCCTTGCTCTTGCATGAACATGGCTTCATGCGCACACTCTTGACAGATCTGAGCCTCCTCTTCGGAGATAGTCTCAGGTCTGTATTTGTTTCCGTCAACAATCTTGCCCGTTAGGAACTCACACCATGTACATGCAGCGGTATAGCGTCCGAGGGTCAGCGACAGGTGGTAGCCGTCACGATTCAGCGTGTCTCCTAAGCGATAACGGGCCAATTGAATAGCTGTTCCTGAGGGAATGACGCGTGGTGAACCAATAGCTGGTAGAATATTTTGCATGGTGTTGACAATGGCTGCATACATCTTGTGCTGACTATAACCATAGGCGGCAAAATTGTCTGACGTGAAGTCATTAGCGTATGCCCATGTCATATGCCATACAAACTCGACATGCAGGTTGGTGGTGTAGCTCTGTACTAGTCGCTTGAGCACTGCCAGATTACTGAACGTCTGTGGAATGCCTGAAAAGTGACTGGCCTGCTGCAAGGTGATGATGTCCCATTGCTCGTCGCGTATGATGGTCCTGAGACTGGTACGTTTCTTGTTAGAGCGAATGCCTTTGATGACCTTACGGTATTCGTATTCCGCTTTGTCGCTTTTCAGGTTATTATAGTGGCGGTCAATGCTACATCCTCCGATATAGGCGTTTCCGATGATGAGCGAGTCGCCTTGGGCGGCAGCCAATTCGTAGAGGTACTGTTCTGTGGCATCCTGCGAAAAACTGTTGCCGATGGCCAGCACCTTGATGACCTTTGCCTGACAAAGCAAAGGCAGGAGAACCACTACAAGTAGTAACCTTAATCTTTTCATTATTCTTGTTCCATTTCTTTTTTCGCTGCGCGATGCAACTTACGCAATGCCTGGTCACGTACCTGGCGGATGCGTTCACGTTTCAGTCCCATTGTCTGGCCAATCTCTGCCATCGTCTGTCGCTCAGCGTTGACGCCGAAATAAGAGGAGATGACTGTCTTTTCGCGCTCGTTGAGCACCCCCATGACACTCACCAGGTCTTCCGTGAGAGTAGCCTGTTCTATCAGTACGTCGGCCTTGGGCGCGTTGGGGTCTTCCAGCACGTTGAGCAGTGTGTAGTTGTTGTGGCTGCCTATGGGTAGTGACTCGTCGGTAGACCGTATGTCTTGCTGGGTATCCAGACGGCTGATGGCAGCCTCGATACTACGGCGGATATAGGGCGCGGCAAAGGTTACGAATGGCTTGCCACGCTGAGGGTCGTATTTCTGGGCTGCTTTCATCAGTCCTATGCTGCCTTCGCTGATGAGGTCGTCGGTCGACAGGATATCGCTCTTATATTGTCGGGCCAGCGTGATGACGTATCCCAGATTGTCTTTTATGAGATCCATAGGCTAAAAAAGTGATAAGGTGTAAAGATATATCACCGCAGCGGGAATGGCCAGCAGCGACGAGTCGAAGCGGTCGAGCATACCTCCATGGCCAGGCAGTATGTCGCCCGAATCCTTGATGCCCAGCGTGCGCTTGAACAAGCTCTCTACCAGATCGCCCCATGTGCCGAAGACGACAACAACCAGTCCCAGACCTAACCACTCAGGCATGGTGAGCATGTTTTGGTCTATGAAATAGCTGATGGCGTAGGCTGCTGCCAGTACGAAGACAGCCCCGCCGATGCTGCCCTCCCACGACTTAGCAGGAGAGATGCGTGGAAAGATCTTGTGCTTGCCTATCAGCGAGCCTACACAATAGGCTCCTGAGTCGTTGACCCACAGGAAGACGAATACCGATAGGGGCAGGATGGGGTTGAATGCCACCAGTCCGTTGTTGGTAGCATTGAAAGCCAGCACGTTCAACAGCGAGAAGGGTAGGGCGATATACATCTGTGCCAGCATGGTGTATGCCCAGTCCTGTATGGGGTCTTGCTGTTTCAGGTACAGCTCAGCCACCAGCAGATAGACAATAGTCACCAGATAGGGGATGAACACCACGCTCTTGGCCACACCTGCATAGATGTCGCTGCAGTAGTATGTCATGGCGTAGAAGAGATATACGCCTGCTACGGTCGATATGAAGCGGTTGACTGTTACGTCAGCACGCTGGTTGACAAGTCCAGTAAACTCCCATATGGTCAGGCCTGTCACGATGCTAAATAGCAACACCATCGCCTCTGGACGTAGGAACGACGCCACGATGGCTGCGACAAAGATGATGCCTGTAATGGTCCTGATAATAAAGTTTTTCATTGCTTTTATTTTAGTTTAAGGCTCTTCCATGTGTTACCCACAGCGGCTGATGTGCTGACGCTGGGTGTTTGGCTCTTGCCATTGCTGACAATGCTTTCGCGTTTCACCTGTTCAGTGACGTACTTGCCGAGTTCTTCTAATGATACGTTGCCGCGTGTCTCTTTCAGCTTTTTCAACAGATAGTAGGTGAAAAGTCCGTGCTCCTTCTCCTTGTAGGGATAAGCCGTCTCGTCGCCTTGAGCAGCAGAGAATACCACCATCTTGCCCTGTGGAGCCTGTGGCTTGGCCTTGATGGCAATACCACGTGCTGAGGCCAGCATGCCGTTGCCACGCTTAGAACCGCTGAAGCAGGCATCCATGAATACCGTTACACCTGACGATGGCATATCGCCCAACTGCTTGTAGAATTGCTGCAAGCTGTATCCTGTGTCCAGCATCGTGCCTTTTCCGTCGACAGGTAGCAGATATGAGGTGCCAGACTTCTCGTCAGGGACACCATGTCCAGCGTAGAAGACGATGATGCGAGCCTCGCCGCCATAAGCCTCTGCCACCTGCTTCAGCCATGACATCTCAGCCTTCAGATTGTTTAGCGTTGCGTCCTTGCGGATATGGATATTCTTCTCAGGCAGGCCTAGCACCTTTATGCAGTACTGTTTGAACATCTCGCCGTCGTTCAGCGCATAATCTACCTTTACCTCTTCCTGGTAGTTTTCGTTGGCGATAATTACCGCAAACGTGCTGTTGTTGTCGCCCCCAACCGTCGGAATATCCGTGTCAACATCAGATGACGGAGCTTTCGGCTTTGCTTGTTGAGTGGGGGGCACAGACTGCTGTGGGGCCTGTACGTAGACCACTTCTTTCTGTACGGCAGGTGTTGTCGTTCCGTTGACTCTGTCCCAATATTCTTGTACGCACTGCTTGTCGAGACCGAATTTCTCCGCCATCGAAGGCGAGATGTATTTGGGCAGTTCGTCAATATAAGCCTTTAGGTTCTTGTCGCCCAGATAGAAGGCTCCTGAAGCGATATCCTCGATGTTGTTGCCGATTCTCAGAGAACGTATGTCGGCACTGGCGATGTTCCCTGCCACTAAGGCTGCTGCCAGTCCGAATCCTAACCCCTTTCCAAACGACGGCTTGCCTCCCATGAAAATATCTTTCTCTATTTCCTTGATGGTATTGGGAAATACCAGTTCGCGCAGCTTCTCGTCACAGCCGCCCAGCGACCCCTTGCTAATCTTGGTGACGGAATACTCTTTTCCTTTGTAACTCACTGTTGACGGAATCACCATCTTCAACAGCTTGTTGTTGCTGGCAGACGTAAGCTCAACATTGTTCGTCTTGCTAATTACCTTGAATTTGTACTCAATGCCGTCATCGCCAGTATAACTGAATTTTTGAGCGAAAGCCATACAGTAACCCAATGCAAACAGTATGACTGTTGTTAATGATCGGTTCTTCATATCGTTTAGGTTTAGTTATAATCTTGCTCTTTTGACTCTTCTTCACCCTTCTCGTCAGTGTTTTGCTCCTTAGCCTCCAGCGCCAGTTGCTTGGCCCTTTCTTCAGCCATTCGCTCAGCGTCGGCACGCATCTGGGCTTCCAACAGTTCCTCGGCACGACTCGTCCAGGGGCGTTTGCCGAAGATGCGCTCTACGTCGTCGGCAAAGATGACCTCGCGCTCAACCAGCAGTTGGGCCAGTTGTGCGTGACCTTCCTTGTGCTCGGTCAGTATTTGCTTGGCGCGCTCGTACTGTGAGTTGATCAGCTGCAGCACCTCCTCGTCCATAATCTTGGCCGTCGTCTCTGAATAGGGCTTCTGGAATGAGTATTCTGTGTTGCGATAGTAATTGACGTTGGGTAGTTTGTCACTCATACCAGCGTAGGCAACCATTGCATAGGCCTGTTGCGTGGTACGCTCGAGGTCGTTCATGGCACCTGTCGAGATATGACCGATAAACAGCTCCTCGGCGGCACGTCCACCCAGCAGCGAGCACATCTCGTCGAGCATGGCCTCCTTGGTCTGCAGCACGCGCTCCTCAGGCAGATACCATGCGGCACCCAGAGCACGTCCGCGAGGTACGATACTTACTTTCACCAGCGGGTTGGCAAACTCCGTAAACCACGAGATGGTGGCGTGTCCAGCCTCGTGGATGGCTATCGATTTCTTCTCAGCCTCGGTCATCACCTTAGTCTTTTTCTCCAGACCACCGATAATGCGGTCCACAGCGTCCAGGAAGTCCTGCTTGCCCACCTTCTCGCTGTTGTGGCGGGCGGCTATCAGGGCTGCCTCGTTGCACACATTGGCGATGTCGGCACCCGAGAAGCCAGGGGTCTGACGTGCCAAGAAGTCGATGTCGAGGTTCTCATCCAGCTTCAGCGGCTTCAGATGAACCACAAAAATCTCCCTGCGCTCGTTGAGGTCGGGCAGGTCGACGTGTATCTGGCGGTCGAATCGTCCGGCACGCATCAGTGCCGAGTCTAGCATGTCGGCACGGTTGGTGGCGGCCAGCGTGATGATGCCGCTGTTAGTGCCGAAACCGTCCATCTCTGTCAGCAGGGCATTCAACGTGTTCTCGCGCTCGTCGTTACCACCCATGGCGGGGTTCTTCGAACGGGCACGGCCCACGGCGTCTATCTCGTCTATGAAGATGATGCATGGTGCCTTCGACTTCGCCTGTTGGAACAGGTCGCGCACACGACTGGCACCCACACCCACGAACATCTCTACAAAGTCAGAGCCCGACATCGAGAAGAATGGTACGCCGGCCTCGCCGGCTACAGCCTTGGCCAGCAATGTCTTACCAGTTCCTGGAGGACCTACCAGCAGGGCACCCTTGGGGATCTTTCCTCCCAGGTCGGTATACTTCTGCGGATTCTTCAGGAAGTCTACAATCTCTTGCATCTCCTGTTTGGCGCCAGCCTGTCCGGCCACGTCCTTGAAGGTAATGCCCAGCTCGCCGCCTTTCTCGTACATCTGTGCTTTTGATTTGCCGACGCTAAAGATGCTGCCAGGACCCATCATTCCACCACTGGAGCTTCCTCCACTCATGCGTCGCATGATGAACATCCATACCATGATGATGGCACCAAAGAAGAGAATGTTCATAATCAGTGACGAGAAGAACTCGCTTTCCTTTGAGTTGTCATACGAGAACTTACCCGTGAACTTCTTCTCCTCACGGGCCGTATTGATGAACTGCTCCACCTGGTCGACACTGCCAATGGCAACAGATACAGCAGGGTTCTTGCCCGTCTGCTGTACGTGCTGGTGGAACACGTCATAGATGTGTTCTGGTTTGATATACATCAGCAGTGTGCTGGTGTTCTTGTTGATAACAATCTCGTTGGCATATCCCTTCATTACCATCGTCTTGAAGTCCGAGTAGGTGGTCTCTGTCTTCACGCTTGAATCTTCCTGTCCCTGCGTGAAGTAGAAGAATACAATGGCGATGAGTGCCAGGCCGTACAGCCAGCCCATATTGAATCTGGGCTTGTCTGAAGGAGTATTGTTGTTTTGTTTGTTGCTCATATCAGTCTAAGTTAGGTATCTGTGTCAGCGAGGCATCGTCCCAGAGATGCTCCATATCATAATAGGTACGCACGTCGGGTAGGAAGATATGTACCAATACGTCGCCATAGTCCATGGCTACCCATTGGGCGTTGTCCAAGCCCGCAACGGCCGTAGGCTTTTCACCCAGCTCCTTGCGTGCAAAGTCGCCCACCGATTCGGTGATGGCCTCCACCTGTGCTGGCGAGTTGCCCTGGCAGATGATAAAGTAGTTGGCGATGGCGCCGTCAATGTTCTGCAGGTCGCAGACAATGATGTCCTGACCTTTCTTCTCTTGTATACCTCTTGTAATCGTTTCTACTAACTGTCTTGTTTGTTCCATTAATAATAATTATGTCTTTTTTTTGAGGTACAAAGATACGCTAAATATCCAACAATGAAGACAGAAAAGCGTTTTTTTTGCGCTTTTTAATAAAAAAACTGCATTTTTTTTTGCAGATTACAAAAAATGTAGTACCTTTGCAGCCGCAATTCAGCCGGAGCGCTGAACACACATCCAAGTTTGGGGTATGGTGTAATGGTAACACTGCAGATTCTGGTCCTGCCTTTCCTGGTTCGAGTCCGGGTACCCCAACAAAGAGAATCGCTAAGTTGTTGAAAATCAGCAATTTAGCGATTTTTCTTTTTCTCTTTTGGCGTGTTTTTGGCGTGATAGTATAAAAATATCAAAAACAACAGTATCTTCAATTATAGGGAATGAGTGCTGATCACACTGTTGATGACGGACAGGGCGATGGCTTTTTCTTCTGATGAGAGGGTACGGACGCGGACAATCGTCTCTTAGTTGTCACCGACCTATCGTGTCAACCTCTCCATTCTGTAATGTTCCGAATTGCTACATCACGAATATAATTCATGATATCGCCAGCTCCAATGCCAGGACGTCGACTGTTGGAAACAAGGGTGTTGTACACGAGTTCAAAGTCTGGTCTGCTCGCGAAGTCTCTGATGTACTTGACATTTCTTTCTTCTTGTATGTTGAAACTCAGATACCCCATACCACTTTTGGCTTTCTCGTTCAGAAACTTCAAAAGCTTGGCATGATTATCCTTGTATGGGTTATCATGCATATCGTCGACTTCTTCAGGTGTGAAAGATTCGGGTTCCTCACCTGGATCTTCGTCCGCAGGCAATGTCTGTTTCCTGTCGGATGATACCTGCTGTTGGGCTGTTGTGATATCCTTTGGGATCTCTGGCTCACCATCAGATTTCTCGGCGACGGGCGCAGTCCGTAGTCGACTGATGAACTCCTTGTAGGTGTTCTTATATTCGTAGTCCATTGGCTCTCCGTCGCGCCAAGCTTCAAATTCCTTCACAACCATCATGTCGTTCTGAAGGTCATCAAGTAATGTTGCTGGTATATCCTCTGCCTCTATTTTGTAAATCCACTGGATGTACTTGCGTGCGAGATTCTTCTCTTCATCTGTGTCGATGTCGAGTCTGATGTTATATCCCTTCTTACCTTTGGCAAGTGGTTTAACCTTGCTCCAGTCCGTTGCGTCATATGCAATGACGGCATCGGCAATCTTCTCTGGTGTCGCGTCGCTACCCCCGAAGCGCGAGAGATACCACTCCAGCATGACTTCACGGAACTTTACCTTAGACTGTCGTTCCTTCAACACCCTTGCTACCTCGGTCTGCAAATAGACCGGCTTGCAGGTACCCATGATCTGTTTGCGGATATGCTGCAGGTTGCGCTTCCATAAGGACACGAATTGCTTCGACTTCTCTACATCTTCTATTGTCATAGGTACTGACGGGATGAAGGCATCAACACACATCAACAGTTTCTCAATATCCGCTACTGCTTTGCTTTGATTGGGCAATACTATACCGCCACATTTTTTCATCGAGCGATACACATCGGTGCAACGTAGATTACCCAGACGTTGCAATGTTGCCATGGTGTATTCGTGCACTATCTTGGCGCACGGAATACGAACGGACTTCTTCTTATGAGTACTATCTTCGGTCATATACTGTTGCAATGATATTTGGCCGCAAAGGTACGAAATTATTCTGATATTGTTGCAACATAACCTTATAAATATTGTTAAGGTTGTAATAATTAAATAGTACACATGTTATGACAGTATCTATACTACAAATATATGACATGTAGATACTACATATTTAATATTGAACGTACTACAAACTGTTGCTTTATGATACTACAGAATTATTTTATACGGGTACTACATATTAATATTCATCAATGCAACATCTAAAACGTTAAATATTCACAAAAATAAAAGCTGTCTGGTACTACATTCGAAGAAAATAATTACCTTTGCAGCATATCGAAATTGACCCGCAGATTCCAACAACTTATTCGAAGTAATTGCCAGTAGTATCATTGTCCGACAATTTACAATCGTCTTACACTGAAAAACTGGCTTTGTTCCCAAGCTCACAAAGGTGCGTGCTCGGAGCCTCGCACTATATATTAATAATTAAAGGATGACAAGATGACTAAGACTTTATTTACAACTGATCTCGACCTTGGTAGCAGCCAGCTCGAAAAGACTTATCCCGATAAAGCTTACGTTCGACACGGAGGAAGAAAATTTCGTGCCGTTAAGCATAAGGACGGAACAACATCACAAGTATCTTCTATCGACTGGAAGGAAGAAAATATCACAAAGGTTTGGGTGAACTGTATTGAGAATACAGATGACGTGGAAACAAAAAGGGCCTATGAGTTACATCTTCTCATGAACAACCGCGAACAACTTGTTATTAACCTGACAGCAAAGCAGTATAACCGATTATCGGACTTTAAATATACAAGACCTGCACTCGACCTATTAATTAAAATTCTTCGAAGGGATGGTAAAGGCTTGCTTATCAGAAAACTTCCGGCAACTCGAAAATTTTCTTTCAGGGCACACCGAAAGGTGGCCGAACTGATAGCGAAAGAAAGTGATAGGTGCGGACTGTCTGAAGGTGAATATATAGAGCGGTGCTGTGCTGGTATATCGCCAAGACTGGCTCTTGACGAAGAGGAAAAGGAAATCATCAGGGAGTTCACGAGAGGTCGGCAGGACTTTCAATTTTTCTTTAACATGATGTCAATATGGCTTAAAGGAAAGAGTCAGCAGCAGATTGCCGATGCCGTCATCATGGGAGAAAAATTTATCCCACTGAGACGACGACTTATTGCAATTATGCAGGAGTGGGATAAAACTATTGGATTATTGTTGAACCGCCAAATTCAAAGCAAATGATTATTAAAATTGATAAGATACCCGCAACTCATGGTGCAGCAGCTCTTAATTATGCCATGTCAAAATCTACTATGGTCAAGGAAGTGGTTAATGGTGAGGAAAAGAAAACCTTTATCAGGCCAATCTTTGTCAGCTGCAGAAACCTTGACGTGAATCCGCTGACGGGAGAACCGACATCGGCTATCGACGTATATCATCAGATGCGCCTGCAGGAGGCTATATCTACCCACAAGCTCGATGACTCCATGTTTCGCCTGGAACTTCGCCCACCAGTCGAAGAATGTCGGAACTGGACACCTGCCCAATGGGCACAGTTTGATAAGGATTGTGACGAAGCCATTATGTCTGTTAAGGAGGTGCCAGTATATAATAAGAAAACAAAGAAAAGGGAAATGAAGGCCGTGCGACCGCTTGACCTGACGAATGCCCAGATGGTAACAACCAAGCACATTGATAACGATCCGCACCTTCACAAGGTTATTAACCGACACACTGTTGACGGTGGTGCTCTCAGTTCTCATTACTGTAACCTGGTGGGCATCTGTGCCGCCAACATTATTGCCGAGAAATACGGATGGACTCGTGCTGACCAGCGACAGAACAAACGTAAGGAACGTATCAATGCCGATGCCGATGAAGTCCTGAAGGAAATGAAGAAGTTTAATATCGATGATTACTTCAACGGCATGCGACAGAAAGGCTGGACTGTGGATGTGAAGTATGACAAGAATGGACAGGCCGTACGCTACCGTATCGGCGAAACACCGAAAGGTTCTGATCGTCCTGTCATGTATGGTGCCTCTGAACTTGGCCATGGCCGACGCCTCATGGTCAGCAAACTGTATGGCACTTGGCTGGGACATCATCCAGAGGAACGACAACAGGACAGGATGGCTTCTCAACAGGTACCGAAGCCGACAACTTCTGTTACGCCGAAGCCGTTCAAGACTCCTGAGCAGCTGGAGGATGAACGCCTGTATCGTGAACTTAAGGCTATCAAGGATGGTATTGAACGGGAGAAAGCCGAAAAGAAAGCTGCTGAACGTGCTGCCCGTCAGCAGGCTTCTAAACATGAGCCGACCAAGGAAGAAAATGAGCGCCAGAGGTCTATTGATTTTGGCCTTAATGTCATCCGTAAACTTGTTGGATCTCCTCACAGAGAGGAATTCCATTTGCGCGATATCGAGAATTTCCTTCCAGAAGCTATTGCGGCCAAAGCTATCAATGATGGTCAGCAGCAAAGTGATTGGCGTAGCTACGATGGCTTGGAACAGGCAGCGGCCAGCCTTGTTGCTATGGTAGAAATGAGTGCGGAAAAGGCAACGGTGGTAATGGAGGGTATGATGGAGGCCATCTCTGATATGGTAGTTCCTGAGCCTACTCAATCAAGTGCCGGTGGTCCCAGTAACAATGATTTGCCAAAGCAGAAGGATGATGACTGGAATTGGTGGAAAAAGGGATTCACAAATAAACAAAGAAAGGGTCTTAAAAGATAATAGCTATGAAGTATTTAACAGAAGAGGATGAACTGCTGATGCAGCAGGAACAAGAACAGGAACAAGGTCAGGAACCCGAACAGGAATATACGGACTCTCCATCTGTATGGGCGAAAATATTATCATTCCTAAAACGGAAGAAAACTCCGCCTCAGGAAGAAGGACATGTTCCATATACCAACATGGCGAATGATGGCGCACGAATTGCGGCCATACTCACCATGAAGGATCTTACGAGGGTGATGGATGACTATGAAGCTAAAATCAATACCAATAACGGCATTATCACCAATGCGCGTAAGATGTACAGCGAAAGGTCTGAATATATTTCACGGGTGTCAAATATAACAGAAACAGTAGACCATAAACCCTTGCAGGAAATTAATGCTTTTGTCGATAAAGCTCTGGCTAACGTGACGAAGAACGTGCTTGAAATACCTATTATTAAGCAACGTGTCGAACAGTTGACTCAGAACAGTCCGCAAGTCCAGACGCAGGAGTTACCCCAGAAACAGGAGCAGACAGCACCTCAAAATCAGGATGAGGAACTGAAAACCGTTCTGGAGAAAATGCGTCGTGAGTCGATGTACACCAAGATAGCCGTCTGCTTTATGATACTTGTGACAATAGTGTCACTGTATCGATATGGCAGTGCCAGGAATGAATGGAAGAATCAAGGCTACGAAAAAGGTGTCAAGACTATGCAGCAGAAGGTTGATTATCTCCAGCAGCGTTTGGCATCAAAGGAAAGGATGGTTGCGGACTATACAGGACGTATTCAACGTATGAGCCAGCAGAACAGTAAGGCAGAGGTTACAGCGGTATTTGACGGCATCAAGGATATGAAGCGCCTCAGAAACGAAAATGCCAGACTCTCACGACAAAGGAAGGAGGTTGTATCGGCATACCAGAAATTGGATGCTGACTATGAGTCGTTGAGACAGGTGACTAACGGCTATGCAAAGACTGTTAAGGAGGCTATTGGCGAAAAGGCTGCACAGGCAAAAAAGATTGTTGAAGTTCCGAAACGTAACGGACCGGTATTTAACACCATAGCCTCTAATGATGATACAAGTCCGTACTCACCAGCATACCGACAGAAAAATTGATATTACGTCAAGTGAATATCAATAAATATCAATTAAAAGTTGACAATACATCAAGTTTTTGCAAGAAAAAGTTGATATTATGTCAATTTCTTCGTACCTTTGCACCCAAGACAAACAAGTAGAAGGGTAAAAGGTGGCGATAGTCACGTAATGTGAGGCCCCTACCTGCTGTTGGTGCTTGGGTACGAGCGTGGTAACTGGCTTGCTTACACGGTGAAAGTCCGTCAATGAGATAAAACCCAACCAACTCCTGAAGAACAGGACGGAAAGGCCACAGAGATCCTACGGGATTTCTGTGGCCTTTTTTGCGTATGTGCTCTTTGATAGATTGAATGATTTAGCCTGGGGAACGACAATACTTGTCAGCTTGTGCCTTCTCGGAGTGTGTTCTACGAGCGGTTCCCCAGCACCAATTGAGATTATTGGTTGTTCCGCCGGATTCCGGTGTCGCCCCTTGGGTAATGGAACCTTGCTCCTTAATCTCAATTCCTGAGCTGCTGCCGTCATACGGCGGTGGCGGCTCTTTTCCTACGGCAGAGAGTCCTTCGACTTGAGAATTTCGCCAGAAAACTATCAATCTAAGAGGACAATCTGCCTTTTTTCTTGAAAAATAGAACATAATAAAAATAAAATGCGTACCTTTGCAGGGACATATGAGAAGTGCCTACGACTTGTAGATTCGCCAGATCAAAATAGTATTCAATGGCACAGAGAATGCAACTCACTGATAGTGGGCTGCCATCTGTGGTTGGATACGGGCCTCTGGCGAAGCCTTCAAGTCGACACGGAGGCGGCCCACTTCTTCAAATCACTAATCGTCCTGTCCGGCTGTCAGGGGCACTTGAAAATTCGCCAAATGGAAGAGACTAAAATTTGCCCTTATTGCGGGGAAGAGATTTTGGCAGTTGCCAAGAAATGTAAGCACTGTGGTGAGTGGCTGAAAGAGGATGTTTCTGATACAGGAAATGTTTTGCTTCTCAAAGATGAAAACAAACTCTATTGTCGCCATTGTAATCAACCCATCAGCATTGATGCAGATGTATGTCCACATTGTGGAAATAACGACCCATTTTTCTTTGCTGCCATCAAAAAAGAAGAAAAGACTTATAAGGAATCCTGGGGACTCTTATTGTTGATAGCAGTTGCTGTCGAAATCGGATTCCGAATTTTTACAGATCACTCTGGTTTTCTCAACTGGCGGTTCCCTCAAGCCGCTGCATATATCCTACTTTGCGTGATAGTTCTCCTTGGATTTTGGGCTATCCGAAAATCTTTACGAGAAGAACATGAAAAGGAGATGACTGTCACATTCACAAAGGTTGGCGATGAGAAAGCCATTGACAGATGGAAGAATAGAGTAAAACAAATAATAGATTAAAAAACTATGAAAAAGAGTATTATTACATTAGTAACTGCGATGGTGGCAATAAGCTGCTTCGCACAGTCAAAAAGTATCGAGCCTGAGTACATCGGGCAAGTGGTAATCCTTAATGCAGATAGTACGACAACACTGCTGCAGAAGGAAACAGCGAAGATGAAGGCAAAATCCTCCAAGTGGGGTATGCTGCCTATCCCTGGTGCTGGGATGCTGGATAAATCTAAGGTAAAGTTGACTATTAAAGGAACTGAAGCTCCTGTGAAAGTAAAAGCTGGGGCACTTACATTGATCATCAAGACAGGTAATAACGAGAAAGACCCTAAGGAGGTATTTGGCGTATGGAAACTGGAAGTTGAGAAAAAGGCTCGTACCTTCCTGATGGCTGAAGCAGGATTCCTCTCTGGTGTCACAGCAACTACAAACTATAACAACGTGCCATTCGTGGCGAAGAAATATGGTGAGGGCTGCTACATTATCTTCTTTGATAATATCGAACCAGGTGAGTATGCGGTAAATACCGACTTCGCAAACCTCTCGACATTCAGCGTACAATAGACAGTCTTAAAACTCAATATATACATCGCCTATGGATTACCTGACTGATATGGAGGATATGGATATGGTTAACTATGACAAGGAGTATGATGCCGAGTTCTTCCGGCAGCTTGATGAATATCTGCGGCAGGAAGAAATGGCGCATACCGAATATCTGGACTGATGGAAGCTAACTACTATACAAACTATCTGAAGGCATACCTCATCGATGTCGGTGACCCTCTGAAGAATGATACTGACTTCATCGAGTCAAGGGCTAACGCTGCATCGGAAGAATATGAGGTACAGCGTCGTGGCGGTGCTCCACCACCATGCGCCCAGGAGCTGGCCATGGCTGTCCTGATGGAAGGATTTCATTAAAGACAGCACCAGCAACGGCATGACTGTAATGTTACATGCAGGTTCAGGACTTGATATAATTTCAATTCAAAATTGATATTATATCAAGTTTTGTTATATACAAATATTTTACTTTTGTTGTTTATCGGGGGTATAACTATATCGCGTACTGCCTGTTATGCTGATATCGGCCTTCCTGTGAGGTTGTTTTCCTGAACGGCATCTGCAAAATATCCATTTCGTCAGAAATATTTGTATTCTGTACTGCTTGCACCCAAAGGTAACATAGTACCTGAATACTGCGTCGAACGTATATATGGACGGCGCCCTACTTTGCGAAAAAAGGGCCACATCGATATGATGCAGCACCCAGCATTGGCAGTTTCAGCCTCGTATAATGACTTAGCGGTCAAAAGTGATTATTCTTGTAGATTATACGGAGTAATCTTAATATCGAAGTCTTCCGCGCCTTTTCGAGCGCAAACAACCCGAACATAGCCTTCACCAGATTTTAGTGCTCGGAGTATCTTCTTAATTTTTTTTCTGGTTGAAGGGTAATATAGACCTTTTTTGTTTATCCATGCCTCTTTATGTGTGTGATCCGCAGCTAATTCTAACACGTCAAGCTTTTCTGTCAACTTACCATCAAGTGTGTATAGTCCCATCGTGATACGTATATAACGGAATCCGCTGTTTTGATAATACCATACGTCAAACTCTCCTTTAGTTGTAAAAATCTTAAATGCCCAATCGTTCCAGTCCCAAAGTACAAGACCGCCATTGTTCTCGATTTCATAGCGGTAATACGGTCCCCCATTATCCCCTTTCAGCTCATCACCTTCTCTTGTTCCTGAAGTCCAGGTTCCTTGTGCATTGGCGGTCATTGCTACCACCACCATTAAAAACAATAATACCTTCTTCATATTTTTTTCTATCTTATTTATAAGAGAATGATTTATTATAATAAAGCATCTCTATTAGAAACCATCGTATATAGATCCTTTATCTTTTTTCTGCTCTGCAGCATTTTGGAGACGCTCCTTAATCTTCTTTCTACATTTCGTAAGGTGTTTACCCAATGGATTATTCGTCCACTCTGTTTCGTAGTATTTTACATTATTGCCAAGTCTAATTTTAAATATCCCGTATGTATCAATGCTATCAAGCTCTTCGGCCTTGATACGTGATTCAGAAACATAATAGGTCTTCGTTACCCCTGGCTGAACGGTGCTAAGATACATAGATCTGTAAACAACACCGTTTGTTGTGTATGTTTCTTCATGTAAGCTATCGACGGCCAGGCTTACCGTCTGCCCGTTTTTAAGTTTTAGCAGAATTATATTGTCGTTAGGGATATTATTAAACGTACTCATCGTTACGCGCCAATCCAGTTTGTTTGCTGTTTCATAAACCTTAAGAGTCATGCTATAATCACGATCCTCAATAACAAAATTCTTCATATTGGTCATAATCTGGTGACTACCGTCAGTTTCCATTTGGTCTACCATAATTTTTTGTGCATTGACTGATAAGAATGTCAACGTCATCACAAATAACAATACCTTCTTCATATCTTTACAGTTTTATTTGGCAAAGATACGAAGAATAATTGATACTTGGTCACATCGACCAAATATTTTATGAATTATTGACCGAAATGTTCAGCGTTCGAATAAACAGAAAACAGAATAATCCAAAAAACAAACCATCCCAAGGCTGCAAATGCCGTCCAGGAACAGTTTGATTTGATTCTAATTTAATTGTACCATGTTAACAACAACATGCAAAGATCATCACCATACACCTCAATCAGAAAATAAATGTTAGGATACTTTTCGAGAAAAAACGAAACACGCCAAAGAAAAATTGTTATGTCCATACTTTTTTTTATGCAATATAGACATAATCAGAACCGAAGTCAAGGGCATTCTGAATAGGTAGAGGTTGCCATACGAAAAAGGCCCAGAATGAACTCCTGAACCTTTCTTATTCACGTCTACTTATGAAGCTTGCGCCAGTACCAGAATTAATCTGTATACTTAACTCTCTTCTTTAACTCTGCCCCTGATAAGGTTGTCTTTTTTCCATTCATATACTCAATAGTAACGGACGAGAGACGGAAGGTGTGTGCTATGCTGGAATAAAACTTAGGATTTCCAAAACGCCAAAATTCCACATTCGGATAATAATTTTTTTGTAATTCTTTTGGCATAGCGTCTATGGGACCAACGCCTCTATATTTCCATTCGGTGCTTCGAGTTATATCGTTTCGGCATTTATCACCAACAGCATTTAAGAAATAACCTCTAAAATATACATATTTAACTTTTTGAGATGTACAGTTTGTGAAGGTTATATCAACTTCTATTCCGCCAGCACTATCCATATGCCAACCACCAACCTTAATAATTGCAGGAGAACACCTCTTCATCTCAGCCATGTCCTGCTCAACTTTTGCTGCAGCCATGGAATCCCGATAAGCCTGATATTCTGCTTCCATTCTGCGTTTCTCTTCTTTTTCTTTTTCTGCCTGAGCTTTCTTTTCTTCTTCAATTCTACGTTCTTTCTCCTGCTGTTTTTTTACAAATACAGCTTTTTCTCTATCAATTATAGTTTTCACTTGCGGATCATCTGTTGATGGCATATAATAAAGAGGTATATCTATTAGAACGACATTATCAGTAGGTGAGGTTTCATAAATACCTGCACAATTATCGTTTACAATAGCATATTGATAATATGTACGGTCAAAAAGGTCACGCATTTTTTTATGACCAATAATTGTAATTGGTTCATTTTTGGACGGATAGTAACGCGAATACCTCCTTGAAGTCAAATATGGGGCTGTAGTTTTATATTTTCCAGAGAAAGCCTTCTCGCGAGCCTTTGAACAAGCTATTTTATAGTAATCCAAAAGCTTTTGTTCGGCATTTTTCCCTTGTGCATTAGGTAGTTTTTTTAACAGCTTTTCTTCAATATCAAACGGATAAATTTTCAAATCAATTATTCCTGCATAATCATCAGAATAGATACCAAGGGAGTATACATCTCCTTTGTGTTTATATGCAAAGACGGTTACGGGTGTCCCATAACGAAAAACTTTCTTCCATCCATCACCTACAACATTAAAACTTTGTGTTATCTTTGCTTCTACTTGTGCATTAGTTCTTGCGCTGAAAATGAACAGGGCGATGACTGCCAGTAAAATAGTCTTCAATGAAATCAACTTTGTTTTCATATTCGTTTATTTGAGAATTAACGACTTTGATTTTACTTATTTTTTATTCTTTAAAAAACTTTTGTCCATCTCCATAGAGGAGAACTTCTAAATCTGCATCACCAATAATGCGGGCGATGTGATGACCTTTTATCTCCTGTTCTTCTATAGCAATAAGTTTTGTAAACCCGACATTTTGGGTGCCGAGAATAATTGCATCTGTAACTTTAGTAGGCTTGGGAACTTTCTTTGCCCCCATTGCTTCAATGGCACGTTCTATCTCACGACGCTCAATATTGAAAATGCCCGTGAGAACTACTTTCTTTCCATAAAGCGGATTGTTCTCTCCTGTGTTAAGACGTGAAAAATCTATACGACCAGAGTTTTCGCCTGGAAGTCTATCTCCCTTGTCGAACACATCAATAACTTGTTCTATATTGCAGCCATCAGTAGAGGTGAGAACGGCTATAACATCTTCGTCACCTGATGTATTGTTAGCATAGTATGCTTGAAAGTCACCCAATCGAAGGATTCGTTTCTCCTGCAATTGTTTGCGAAGTTCTTCTGAGTTCTTGGGCACACCGTTCCAGTCTGGCTGCTGCCCTTTAGCATAGGCAATAATAATCTCAGCACACTTTATAGCATCATATTCGGCGTCGTGATGTTGTTTTGTATCAAATGGAATACCAAGTGCCATACAGCATTGTGGAAGGCCATTACCGGAGTTTGCCGAGCAGTCGGGACGCTTATATAGATCCCGACTATCAAAGATTTCAAGCCAGCTGGCATCGTAGCCGCACATGGTGATATTCTTCACTAATACTGGTTGTTCTACACTGATGGCATTGTGCGCCCAAAGCTGGTGGGGTAATAGACATGGTTGAATCTCCTGCCAGACCTGATCGAAGAAACCAGCGTTTTCGGTGTCATCTGGCGTGATGTGATGTTTGCGAATATAGTGCTCTTCGTAGTAATTACAAGGCGGTTGTATGAGCCAACTACGGCTGGTCACTATCTGGAGGTTTTTTACCTCTGCCAGTCCTACCTGACAGATGTTTTGCTCACTGTCGGCGTATTCTACGTCGATGGTCACGAAATCACGTGATGGGGTTGGACAAGTAATGCTCATTATAGTTTTGAATTTTCGGCAAAGATACGAAAAAACTTGATATTACATCAAGTTTCAGTTGATATTTGTTGATATTCAGTTGATATGACTTGATATTATGTCAATTTCTCTGGATTAAATCGACAACTTTCCTGAGTATTCATTTTGTTAGGTCCTGATATAACTTAAATAACTCTGCCACGCAGAGGCTTTCAGTGAACTCCCTGCTGACGGGGAACCCATAGGCCTCCATGACGGCACGGTCATTGGCCTGGTGAGCTTTCCTCAACTCTGGAGGCATAGCGACTTCATCATAGAGGTCAGCCAGACTGCTATTGGGAAAGAGTGTACGAGCATCGAGAATAGCTTGCGCCGTCTGCTCTATCTTCGCCTTCTGAGTTTCCGTAGGTGTCGGCCATGGGAAGTTGTTGTAAACAACATCCTTAGAATAGCGATAGTCGCTCTTTAAGCGTCCACATACGGCACGCATCCATGACATATGAACATTAGAAGTGATAATGCCAAAATCATATAACGTGGCATCTGGGATGATTTGTACAGAGTCGTTGACAATATTGTCTGGTGTCATGAAACCAATGGGAACATAACGCCGGTTCTCTGAGGAAACACGAGGGACAATAATATATGTTGTGTCCGGCTGTCGTACTTCCTGGAACAGAGTCGGAGTGTCCGCAGAAACTACGGTAGCCTGTTTGGGACTGCTCAGCCTGAATTGCCTTACCCCTTCAATTCTATTCCTGATGAAAGTAGATATGCTATTTCCTGTTCACCTTAATGCCTTTTTGTTTGAGGTACTTATATATCGTCCTGTTCGATTTCACTCCCAGGGATTCCATAATCTGGGCTATGGGCATTCGGTCTTTATACATGGCAGCAGCGGCATCGGCCTTGCTGTTGTGCGGCTCATGCGGTCTACCCATCTTCTTTCCTGCAGCCATAGCCACCTTTCTGCCTGTCTGGCACCGCTCGATGATAAGGTTGCGCTCATACTCCGCAAGGATTGCCATCATCTGCATCATCATCTTCCCTCCTGGTGTTGTCGCGTCAATGCTGTCCTGCAGCGCTATCAGACTGATGCCTTTCTCTCTCAGGTCATCGACCATGGCCAGCAGCTCCCGAACGGAACGGCCCAACCTGTCCAACTTATACACTACAAGGGTATCGCCCTGTCTGATAAAGGACAGCAGTTCCTTGAGTACTGGCCTTTCCTTTACACCGGACTCCTTCTCGGTGTAGATCTTTTCACAACCAGCCTTGTTCAGAGCCTCAATCTGCATGTCGAGGTTCTGGGCCGTTGTGCTTACTCTTGCGTAGCCTATCTTCATATATGTATTTTTTATCAAACTACATTGGGACTTCCGAAACTTCCTTTTCCAGTTCTGAAAGAGGATGATTCATAAGTTCCTGATTCAACTCAAATCGTGGGCATGTGTTGGCCATCGATTGTCTGGGTTTCGGTGACGGTGCTCCAAGGGATTTATAAAGGACGCATATATAGTTATTGTAATAGTCATTAAACTTGTAGAACTTGCACAGGATGCAGTTCTTAATGACAAGCCCTTTCTTTACAAGATACACAAGCCCTGTCTGATAGGAATCAAGCTTCTTGTTCGCGGCGAGATCTCCCCAGATGTCAATACCGCCCCTCATATTCAGTTCTCGGACGGAATTGGGATCTACTTTTTGATTAAGCTTGTCACACATAACAATGTAATCCACAGCCCTGTGTATGGTGGCTGCCCCACTTTTGAACAGGATAAACCTGTCGATGGGCATATCCTTCTTTTTTATGGATGGCAGTTTTGGACTAAAATTAAATGTACGACAGTTCTGTCCCTCGATGAATCCTTTTTCAATAATATCATCGATGTCGGCCTCAGTCCTTATCTTTTTGGTCTCTATAATCTTATAGTCGGAGGTTATCTTTGGTTCTTCTGACTCATGGGTTTTGTAAACTTCAATAAAGACAGGACCTAACTTGTCATCCATCGGGCCAGTCAGAAGTAAGTCTGGCTGGAACTCTCCCAACCTGATTTCTTCCTGGCATGTGTCATAGACAACATTCCCCTTCCATGTTCTCAGGTCACTGGGGATGCTGATATCTCGCTCAAAACAATAACTTCTATCACAGCATGGACAGTGTTCTGAGTCCTGGCATGGAACGTCTCTGACGAAAGTTACAGGGAAACTATCTGCAGACATGAATTTCTCACGGATTCTTAGCTTGGCCAGTTTATGAAGATATGACTCTCCATCACAGGCGGTATCGGCTGTATGGGCGAAGTGTGGAACCTTAACCTTGCCAATCTTGGCAACAAGGGGTTGACCGCACTCTAAGCAGAGGAAAGTATGGTTATGCCTGTTCTCTATAGACACGCTGCTGATGTGAACAAGGGCGTTGTTCTCATTCAGGCAATAACTATACTTAATCTTGTTCATCAGTTGTATTTAATTATACCCCGTAGTCTTTAAAATAAAAATTCACCGCATTGTTAAACATATCTTCGATGGTGATTCTTTTTCGGGAGTTTTCAATTTTGATAGGAAATCCTTCCAAATACAAAGCAGCCTTCATCCAGTTGTTAGCCACATATCTGTCAAGGTCTCTCTCACACTCATGTTTCAGTCCATAAGTGGTAACAGATTTCGCGCTTGGATCCACATTGCTCCACTTGCCATTTGTGACACATCTGGAACACCATGATTTGATTTCAGAAAGAAATTTCTTAGCATCTTCTTCAGATAAATGGTGAAAATCCATGATTTCGTTAATAATCTTGTCCTGTATATTCCCTAATTGGGGATTCTTATTCATCATCATAATACTATATATTTAAAGTTTTATTCTCCTTCTAATGGTTCAAACATCTTCAATAGGTCGGTGAATACATCGGCCTTACCTATATACATTCCCTTCATGATAGGGTTATAGTCGCACTGTGCCGCTACTTCGTGGTAGTGGTCACGCCATTGTTCCAGCACCTCTTTCTTGATAGTGATAGCATCGGTAGCAATCTCGTATTCTCCTTGCCTCAGTGTCATAGCTCGATGTCTGTTGGTAGTAAATCACTCAGGTATGCCCATTTCTTGAACATCCCTTTCTTGTCAGCCTCCAGCAGGCCACGGTCAACGACCATTGTCACGCCACCTTCCATGATACCCCGTCCTTTCGGCGAGGCAGTAGTGGCCAGAACATTACGGTGCTCTTCCGGCAGTTCCTTATCAGCATCATGCCAGACGTGGTTACGCTCCCAGACGGCACCATCCTTGAAGGCTTCACGCTTGCAATAGACTGTCAGGTCTTCGTCTATCTCCTGCGGATGGCCGACATATTCATCAGCGGCCAGTTGTAACCTGGCATTCCTTATATCCTCATTCGTCATGTTATTCACCATGTCTTTGAGGACACCTGTTGCTTCTTTCTTCTTTACTTCCATATCAACCTGCATGTTTTGATATTGTCGCAAACTCAAAATTCGCCTTGCATAAGCTTGTTAAATTTCTCCACCTCTTCAGGAGAATGAGAGGCCACCAGGCGGTCGTACATATCTTTCGGCACCCCACCTGTGTTGGATGACTGCTTGGTTTTGCCTATGAATGGCGGTACATTCTTGGCCAGCCCGCTATCCTCCTGACTGTGTACCCATGAGATCCACCCGTCAACCTTGTTACGTAAGTCATCCATAACACTCTTATTAAATGGCGTAGGATTCTTCTCATATTCTTTCTCTGCCGTCCGCATGGACTCCACACATTGGGCGAACAATTTCAAACTTCTAACCATTTTGTGTTTACCTTAATTATTTTTGGCAAAGGTACACATTTTTAACGAAATCACCAAATGTTTTTCCGTATTTTTATGTACTATTCTGTATTTATTATATTTATAATTAAATTACACATCTTTAGAACATACTGGATTCTCGTTACCACAAGCAAATCTCAGTAGTTCAACTTCTCTGGGTGACAGAGTTGCTAACTTGTCTGCTATATCCTGCAGGTCTGATTTCTTTCGCTTCATACTTCAGCCTCCTTATTTTCTCTAAACATACTGTCACACACAACGGCTGCTGTGGTTTGCTCGTCGATGAAGATAACTATGATATCATGATCTTTGAAGGCGTCCCAAGCATCTTGCACATCCTTGAAGGCTTTATCGGAATAAATATAGCTATAACACTGTTTTGTGCATTCGTCATACTTAGAACACTTGTATTGTTCACGCTTGGATTCTCCTATCTCAGCCAACAACAGTGCGTAGCCAGCCATGCAGAATAGGAACATCATCCTATCTGTATTATACAGTTCCAAAAGTTTATCGCCGTATTCTGGCACCCACGGCCCATGTCCACCGAAGTTCTCCTTCTCGAACTGGCGCAACATGAACAGCTGACTGCAATCTACATTATCCTCTCCCTTGGTGGCACATTCCATGCCCCACTCCATAAAATAATGGCAAAAACTCTTCTTCATAAATATAGTCTATAATTTGTTTAACGATATCTCTGATGGGGCTTCTTTCCCCATGGGAAGAACACTCTGAAGCATTTTCTTTCCATGCCTGCGACTGTTGCCGGACGCAAGTATGGATACCGTATCAACATAGTGTTGTTATAACATATTCTGAAATACTCCAGATCTCTAATATCGAGGTTCTTGCCGAAGTAAAGCGTTAACCCGTCCTTTTCCAACTTAAATCTGGATGGACGTGCTCCCTTTAAGTCCGGTTCTGGCATACGAGGCGGCAACGGCCACAACCAATCGATGTGTCGCTGAATGTCGCTAATGAACTGCTGTTCATCATATTCTTTCCCACGTATTTTCATATTATATAATATATATTATTTATTATCCTTTACGATAGATCTCAGGAATAACTATCTCACCGTTCTTACGTTCGTAGCTATCGAAGTATTTAACGAGTGCTTCTTCAATGATACTATTGAGCTGACGTCCTGTATTAAGTGCCAGGGAGCGCAACTTACCCATCACCTCAGGGTCGAGCGTAATGCTGGTACGTTCTAAAGGTTTTGTATTAACCTTGGGCCTTCCCACAGGTCGTCGTTCTGGAAAGAACTCATGAGCCATTTCAATAGGTACTGCAGTATCCTCTGAAACCGTCCTGCCTTGAACATTCTTCATCAGTCCTTGAAGACTACCAGGTAACATAACTTCTTGCTTGTCATTTGCCATATTCAGTCCTTCTATCGTTTAATTAAACTAATAATTCCTTCAAAAGTATCTTTCACCAATTCTCGCTGAGAAAAGGTGATGTCGTAAGAATTTATCCTCTCCAAAGCGGCACGGGATGGAATAGGAGGAAGCACCGTACCGATCATATTGAACATGTCGGCAACCTGCTTCCACATCTTTTTCTCTTCGATATTTCCCTTGCGGTTAATGTTGTTGGGAATGAAAAGAATTTGCGTTTTCATTCCTGGAGAGGCTTGGCGGATTATCTGTAAGGCCCGAACAAAGTCTCCAGTAGATGATAAAGATATCTTGTCGTAGCGGAACGGACAGATGATATAATCTGCATTGGTAAACAAGGGTATCAGACCATCTTGATTCATGTTACCTGGAGCGTCCATCAGCACGTAGCCATTATATTGTTTTGAATTTTTCATAAATTGCTGCATTACTTCTGGCGTACTGATGTCGGCCCCCTGAATGGTATACGGCTCGACATCACCATAAAACTCCTTGTCATCCTTGCGTATTCCGGCAATAGTCTGCTGGAGATCAGTGTCGATAATACAAACGTTTTCTTTCTTCCAGTTCAGATAGTTGGCGAGGAGCAAACATAGTGTCGATTTTCCGACTCCTCCTTTTTGGTTGGCAAATACAACAATTCGATTCTCCATATTATGTATTATTGATTATATATTACGTAATTATCTACCAAGTTCTTTAGACTGACCAAGATTATAAATTTGATCTTTTTAGGGTAATAAGATTAAGTACCTCAATTATTTTATGTATTCCTGATAGCTCATTGTCTGTTGGGTCGGAATCCATAAAAAATGGCTTGTTCATTTCTATAATCTCTTCTGGATAGTATTCATCACAGTTTAAAGCTAACTGAATAAACGAATTGTGAGTACGAAGGGTTATAATGTCACAACCCTTGAACTCCTTGAAAAAGTCTGGGCATAGATTAGTGCTTTCATCTACATACTCATATGTTTCTATGCTTGTTTCAACCTTTTCACTATCATCCTTCGAACAAAATTCTCCACGAGAGCCATCTTCTCGAATATATGGGACTTTTCCTCCAGGCACAAATTTTATAATGTCTGTCACTAATCTTGCTACAGCCAAAACTTCACTTTTTGAATAAATGTGTTTCATATCTTTGCCTATGTTATTTTCTTAAATTTGGATAAATATATCTCTTCATTAGGGCATCGGGTCCAGTTATGCCTAAATATTTTAGAGATTCTGGTGAAGCGGAAGACTCTGCTCTAAAGAACGAATCTCGACATTTAGTAGAATCCTGTAGTTCTTCACCGAATTCTCTTTTGAATATCGACCAAGCTATTTCTGCAAGATCTCCAAACTCTGTGATACGCTCGTCTGGGTTATATCCATCATCAAGAGTCAAATTATAAAAAGAGCCAAAGTCGCGACATACATAGTCAATGTACGTATCAATCTCTTTCTCTGATCCAGTTACCAATTGCACGACTATCTTTCGAATTGTGTCAAACCCTTTTCTTTGATAGTGACAGAGAAGTTCTATTCCAGCACGGAAGCCCAACTCCATAGTAGCAAATGTTAAATATCCGTCTTTAATACCTGTCTGACCAGGATAATCACTAATCATAGGGGAATAGCGAATGTTTAAAGGATTGTTGTTTTTTAAATCTGTTTTTACCATATAATTTCGTATTATATATTATTTATTCCTGATATAATCAAGAGTATCATGTTACAAGAACCATATTTTACCGCGATACCCCTTTGGACTGTCCAAGGTAAGGATTCTTTTCGAGGTCTCTCAGGATGTTGTCGAGACGGTGAAGCTGCTCTTGGTCGAGCGCATGAATGCAGTCGATGGCTACCTTCTGGCCTACAAGGTGACGGTGGGAGAGGGGATTGGCAACCTTCTGAACGTCGGCCACATGCTTCGTGGTTACTTCTTCTGGCTGCATCAGCCAATATTCACAGATGAAGTCATTTACAATACGGTCAATGTCCTCCGTTGTGCGACTGTCGGCAGATTTCCCTGCAATCTCGGCCACCCAAGGCTCTTTCTTCAGGTTCTCGATTAAGTCGTCAAGTTCAAAGCTGATATCGTCAGGATCGAACTCGTTGGCTCCTATGGCCTCACATAGCTCGTTGAAGCTGTCACGGAACCATGCAATGCCAGTGTGCATCCCCTTGCCAGTAATATGCTCTATGGCATACTTTACAGTCTGAGCCTTAAGCTGTTTAATGTTGTTCTCTTCCATAGTCAGTTTTATTTAAATGTTTATCTCTTCAGATGTATTTTTCTCCAACTTCATCTTTCCATGTCATCTTACTGCGCAGCTATTAAAGGGAAAAGCCACAAAAACTTCCCCAAAAAGTTTTTGAAACAGGCTTTTTCCTTTGTTAAATACTTTAATAAAGAATTCATTAGATTCTTTATTAAATATTTTATAGGGTTGTAAAATCCACTGCAACCGCCTGATACATAATATAATACAAAAAACGTCTGCGCCAAAAGGTAACATGGTCTGCGCCAAAAGGTAACATGGTCTGCGCCAAAAGGTAACATAAAAGACCATTTTTTGCGCCAAAAGATAACATAGTCTGCGCCAAAAGGTAACATAAAACATATCTCTCTTTCCATAAGCCTTAATCTTCTAAAATCTTATCGTTATTATCATTATTCTTTCCTCCAAAGAAGGATTTGTTCAGCTCTATAACATATTGCTGCTGACCATTCTTCCCCCTTGTAGGTTTCCATAGCTTTATCACTTCTGTATGGAAGAGAGCATCTAATGCTGTCACTAACTTATTACGCCCACGAGATATTCTACGCTGTTTAAATTCGTTTATATTTAACTCTTCTGCTAATGTTTCTTCATCGATCGTAATATTATACACCTTCTTACATGGGAAGTCACATAGATAGTCGAACAAGTCGTAGACAATATCTGGGGCAATCATATACTTTTGTTTGCTTCCTGCTTCGTCTCTATACTGAAGATAGATTTCTTGTATTTTTTTATATGTGTCGTTTCGATGATAGATATAGTTTTTCGTAATTCTTTCAAAAAAGACAGGGTGTAATTGTATGTATGAATACACCTCCTTAACCAGTCCGGTCTTTGTGTGAATAAAATCTGTTCCGGTGGTAATGATCAAAGTTACTCTTTTGACGGAATATACTTCTCTCTTATTCCGTATTTCTGTGCGTCCCAGATAAACGTTTGTGCTGTTAAGGTCGTATATAACCTTAACTATTTTCTGAACACACTTTGGGTTAGCAGTACCCCATAAATATTTAGCTATCTGTGTGGGGTTAGTGTAGACTCGACCTTGCTTCTCATAATCTGTTCCGTTTTTACCGTTCATCCAATTCCAAGTGTTATCGACAGATTGTTGGTTATACATCTCTTCTAACACTTCAAGTACTCTTCTATGAAGACTGCTGAATTGTATCTTGTCAGCTTTCATGTCATAGAACTTTAATGGTGATATAGCTGTTGGAAGAGAACGTAGTTCCTTTTCCATGGCTTTATCCCATTCTTTTTTTCTTTCTTCAGGTAGTTTGTCGTACGGCATGTTAGTAGTATCTTTTGTACCATTCCTTTTTGCATGATTTATTATGCGAGAATAAAGCCCCATACCAGATTCATTTGACCTGGTATTGCCATTATTATCTTTCTTGGTATGAGTCTTTGTTCCCGTCATATGTCAATAATTAAATGGGGTCGTACTATCCTCAAATTCTATCTCCTGCTGCGCATCTCCTGTTACGTAGTTCCCTTCAATCCTTCCAGTATTACCATTAATAGGAAGAATCGCCGTAATACCAGTTGGCACCGTCCTTGACTTCGTATAGACTATATATAGCTGGCCTGCCTCGCCAAGATTAAAGCCTGGAATAAGCGCTTTTATCTTTTCGGTCATCTTATTGTCCTGGTCTTTCTTACATCCTTCCTTGCTGCTCCAGACAATAACAATCTCACCTGACTTGCGGGCTATCCAGTATGAATCTGCGATACACTGGTTGGTCAGAGCAAGTGGAGTTTCGGCAGATGTGGCATTCAGCTGGGCTGCAAGTACAATGGGAATACTGTTCCTCTGCGTGAACATATCAAGCTCTACCATGACTTCCTTAAGCTCATCAGGACGCTGATATCTTGTATTCTCGATGTAAATCTCTTGAACATAATCGATAAAGATGGCCTTAATACGGAACTGCTGCTGTTGCATTACAGAGTTAAGAATCGTCATCAACTCACTGAGATAAGGTGTTTCAGGCTTTATTACCTTAATCTTGCGCTGATGAAGGATTTCCTTGAACTGAGCCAACTTTCTTTTGAAGGGATCAATCTTATCGGCCTTCATATACTTCGTGCTGCCGTCATGGAGAAACTCATTTATCGTCTGAGAATTGCCGTGTCCGGCAACCTCTCTTGTCAGCTCTAAGTTGGCATATACGTTCAACATGTTGGATATCACCTGTTTCTTGGATTCCTCATACGGAATATAGACAACGCAACCGTCTTCACCGTTCAGCGCCTCCGCGAGGGCAATATGCTGCATTACTTTACTCTTACCATGGCCGGTATGCGCCGCTATCGTTGTTATGCCTGGGGGAATAATGAACCGAGTCTTGTTGCCAGACTTGTCACTGAACTCGATATCGGTCTTGACAACCTTGAAATCTTGCTTAAAACTCTCAAATACTTCATCTGTATCATCCTCCAAATAATCCTTAAGATTACTCTTAACCATTTCCTTGCGGATTTCACCACCAAGGCTGTCGATGTCCTTCAGGTTGGTACTATAGCCTTCGCGCTTCACATTATCAAGGACAGCCTGAAGCTTACTCTCTACGAGTTTCTGAGTTTTCTTCTTGATATTCTCAGAGTCGACTATATTTGCCTCCTCTTCGATTATTTCCTTGCGTATGTCTTTGTCGGTAATCTCTTCAAACTTCCTGAAGATCATATCACGCTCGACAGGTGTAGTATAGGGAGAGTTGGCAATTTCTATCGACTGCTTCATGAACTCATCGAGGTCTTTGAAAGTGAATTTCCCGTTTGCCTCCTGCCTCTCTATGGCAGACGCAAACCGACGGTCAAATAGATAATATGAGGCAGGAAGGGCATCATTGATGATTTCTCTAAGCTCGTCAATGGAATGGGTCTTCAGATAGTCATCGACATCCATCTTCTTTCCTTCCTCAGATGGAAGTGCGGCATAGAATGCCGTCAGACCACCTTCTCTGACAGTCTTAATAGCCTTTTCGAGTTTTCTATAAGTCTTTTCCTGCTTTTCGGAACTCTCTTCTGTATCGAAAAGTACGGTGATTCTCGCTACTCCACGTGCTTTAGCCTCTTCGATAACCTTGGATGAAAATTCTCCTCCAGCAGCGGCAACTACATTCTCCAATCCGAGAACCTTAGCGTGAAGGGCATCAAGTTCACCTTCAACGATGGTTAAGTCACGATCGATAACCCCGTTGCCACTTAAGGTAAATCCACGAAAACCGAACAGATACTGGCTCTTGGGAAGTCCAAAATTATTATAGTATTTTGGCAGTGGTTTGCCATCCTTTGCAAGGTTGGTCTTTATCTCACGGAACTTGAATCCTTTCAGACTACCCTTCGAGAGATAAGGAATGGCAAGCTGATGGCTGCGACCGACACCTTTCGGAATAGAGTCTTTCCCTTCCGAAATAGCCTTGATAGCTGCAGGGTTGTAGGACAGGGGAATACGTTCCCTGTTAATCCTGTCAGCAAGTTCCTGGCTGATGAAGCCTAACCCCATCTTTTTAATCAAGTCGATGTCGTAGCCTCTTACGTCTGTTAAATAAGCAAGTACCTCCTTTCCCTCGTGGTCAAACAGGGCTTTCTGCATTTCTGCATACATCGATTGGATAGTGTCACTATACTTTTTGTATTCCTCATATTCCTGGCTGTTATACTCCGGCATCTGTAAGTCTGTCTCCTTACAAAGCCACTTGACTGTCTCAATAAAGTCCTGACCAGAAGCATTACGCGCGTACCCTTTATATATAAGGGCATAGTTTATAAGACTCATACCAGGACCACCGTCGGTTTCACCGACATTGAACCGCTTACTGGAGTCGGTCTTAATGTACGAGCGCTCGCGGGCACCGCTCTTTGACTTTGATCCGTCTGCATGAAACGGACTGCTCCATCTATACCCTCTCTTTACCCAGTCCCTGTCAATAAAGATGGTATCCATGTTTTCTAAAACACGAGGTAGCAGCTCATCGTAAATGAAATCACTTAATTCTGAGGTCATAATCTTCAGCTATGTTTCCAAATATGTTATTTATTCCTGAATAACTCATCAACATCGCTTTTTCGGAAATATACGCGATGGCCTATCTTTACTGGCGTAAGATATCCTCTCTTCTGCCAATTGCATACTGTTGACAGGGAAACGTTGAGCTTTTCCGTTATGTCCTGCTTCGATAAATATTCTTCCTCTTGTTCAACAGGTTGCAGACGGCTCTCCATTTCTTTTTCATGCCATGCCTTGGCAAATGCCACGGCACCGACAGGAGTAAATTTGAGAGTGACATGATCGCCACTCTTTACTACTTCATCCAGCAGGTCATGAGAGATGGCCAGCTGGTCAACAGTGGGATTCCATGAATCCAGAACTGCCGGGTGTCCGTTTAAAATTTGGTTCATCATAAAAAATCGATTTAAAATATATCAAATTTGGAATCTTTTTTATACCTTTGTAGGCGGAATTATTGATCTATGCGCAAAGATACATATAATTATGCTATAAACGACATATAATTATAATATTTATATAATATTAACACATATATACAGGTTTTATGGATATAAACTCTCATATTGTTCCAGATATTCATATCGGAAGTGTTATAGAAAAGGTACTGGAAAAGAAAAATATAAACCAGACCGAATTTGCGAAAATGATGTTTATGTTACAGTCTAATGTCAGCAGGATGCTGAAAAGAAGGTCAATGGACATCAACAGGCTTATTGTTATAAGCATGAAGCTGGAATATAATTTTTTTGAAGAATATTGTGGAAGAGAGGATGTCAGGGAGTACAATGGGAAATTCACGTTTCCTGTCGTTCACATAGGCGACGCCATAACGGAGTATATTAAATCTTCCGGCATATCGCAACTGGAATTTGCAAAAATGATGGGTATTGCCCAGCCAGAAGCCAGCAGGTTACTCAAAAGAGAGGCTTTTGACACCTCAAAACTGGAAACCGTATCGAACGTTCTGCAGCATAACTTTTTCGAAGAATATTGCAAAGTTGACAATATTAAGCTGTCAGATACTAACAATGAATCCCTGCCACCATCGATGGAATTTCAGGAGCTTCTTTCTCGCTACGAGAAGCTAACTGTTGAGAATGTCAAACTGAAGGCACGAATCTACGAGCTTGAACAGTTGTTGCTGGCCAACGGCATTAAGGAATAAGAACAGAGGCGGGATTAACCGCCTCTTTCTGTGTCATCCTATTAGGTTGATTACATCCTTTAAAGACTCATCTTCAATATTCCTATACCTCTTGAAAGCTTTGGATCCTTCAACGTGGCCGGACATCTTTCCAATCAGATTTGGGTCGGTAACCTTGAAATATGCGTTGCCAATGAATGTACGTCTGGCAAGGTGACTGGATGCAATCTCGTTAATAGGTCGTAACTCATTCTCACCTGTCAACGGATTGCGAACTTCTACGTTCCTGGTAATCTCAGCCATAGTGAAGATGGTCTTAATAGCATCATTATACTTATCTGCTGAAATAAACGGGAACAGTCGTCCTTTTTCGTCCTTGCCTTTATACTTCTTGATAAGCTCAACAGCTTTGGGGTGGAGTGGAACACGGGCTTGCATAGCTTCTTCGCCATCCTTGGTCTTGTGCGGAGTATAAACCAGGATTCCCTTTTCAATATGTTTTGGGGTAAGTTTTAAGAGATCGCCAACACGGCAACCGATAAAGCAATGGAAAATGAAGATGTCACGGCAAGTAACAATGGTCTGGAGAGGCAGATTACAATTCTTGTGAAACTCATCGTCCATCTCTGTCCATTTCTTTTCGAGGTCGCAGTCAGCAATCTTGTTTCTCTCTTCTATACTTATATATATAGGCGTACCTACCTTGGCGGTACCAATCTTTACACCGTCGAAAGGACGATTTCGAGTTATACCTTCCTCAACGAAGAACATGAAGAGGGATTTTAGCCTGGTACGCATTTTGATGATGGTGTTTCCACCACGGGCCTGGATCTTGTTATGTCCCTTTTTAACTGCTGCTGGATAGCTTTCAATCAGCTGCTCGAAAAGTTTCGGGTATTTTTCCGATAGGAATTTCTCATTACGCATATACACCGACAACTCTTCTATGTCATCACGGGTCACAGTATCTATTGAGAAAGTGTAATCCTTTCTTGCTTTCTCTGTCGCACGGATAAATCCCTCATATCTTGCTATACAGCGCGAAAGTACACGGAAAACCCGCGCATGACTCTCAGCCAGCTGACGGCGAGTGATGTATAACTCAACTAACTCGAAAAAAGATTTCTGTTTCTCTGATGCTATGGTATATTTATCTGGGTCATGGAATTTGTCACAGATGAGCTGGAGCCAGTCACTGGTTATCTCACCATTCCTGCTGCCGTCAAATGCGGCAATTATTATTCTCTTCAGTTCGTCTATGCGATTTGACTGTTCGCGGTGGTATTTCACATCAGGTGTCTCCAGGCGCTGCTTGATTACAATCACTCCACTTTGTCGTAGAGCATATCCCAGCTTCTCTGCCTTATCCTGAGTGATGGTTGCTAAACTGGCAGGAACTTTTATTCCTTGCTTCTCGGTCTTTGCCCTGTCGATATAGTATTCAAAATACTCAGGAGAAACAAATAATCCGCTCTTGGCCCTGGTGTTGAACTTCGTGCCTTGAAAGAATCGGATTAGTACTTCACACATCCCTGTTTCCTTCTGGATCTTACTCGATAACCTAAGCTCTATCTGCGCCATATTATATTTCTCTGATTATTCTTGTTTATCTCGAATTAAATCCCTACCTTTGCAGGAGAATTAAGAGTTCATTGAGAGTGTTGTTACAATTCTGATGGGTGCAAAGGTAAGAATTTCGCTCCAAATAACCAAATATTTTTGGCGTGTTTTTGGCGTGATAATTAAATTGTCTTTAATTTGACTTGCACTTATGTACATAATTGCATAATTCAAAACGCCCGTTTTTAAAGGTGTTTCAAAACGTTTATGTGTAATTTGATATATTTTTAATTTAATATAAAGGGTCCGGGTACCCCAACACAAGAAAATTGCTAAGTCGCTATCCCAGCAACTTAGCAATTTTTCGTTGAAAACAGATAAATATGATTACCGTTCAGAAAAGACAGTCACAGACATGAAACCCAACAACTTCCTTGCCCTTCTGGCACGTGCAGCCATGCTGCTGCTCACCGTCTGCGGCGCAACGATAGTAGCGCTCGGTCTGACTAAATAATGTAAGAAAAAAGTGCCGAAAATCGTGCTTGGTTTTCTTGGCGATATAGGTTTGTGAAAGCCTTGATTACGGTTTCCAAGTCTCGATGTGCCACTTTGTAGGTGACAAAGTTACGCATCGAAGGTCACAAAGTTACGCCTTCACGACCACAAAGTTACGCCTTCGTGATATGAAAACGGCACTTTCGTAGTGCAAAAATCACGGTTTTGTAGGGACTTCTGGCGATGTTTGTGGGCAAAAAGAACAATCTTTTCGGACGTCCAAAAGGGTGAAAATGCGTAATGGCTTATATATCAGCCTGTTGTGTGTAACGCCTCATATTTCGCGAATTTGACCCTCACCAAGCGTTTGGTGGATTTCGCGCGATTCTCAGCACGCGTTTTGTTAAATTTATTCGCATATTTCTGCGCTAATGGAAAAACTCTACATTTCTTAATTTGTTGTTAGCAAAGATAGACAATTGTCAACAAACTTCCCAATTTTGGAGCGCTTAATTCAAAAAATAAAGGGTTGGGATTTTATGATGCTTGCAACTTTTTGCTGGCTTTTTCTGTCTAACAGACAAAAGAACGAAAAAAAAATGGGTGCAGGGTGTAGTAAACCGGTAAGACCCTGCGTCTAAGGAGTAAAAAACAGTTTAACTTAATACGTCACAACAATGAAAAATTTCGTATTTGCAACCCTAATGTGCTTCGCTGCCGTGAGCGCCAAGGCACAAGTTATCACCTCAGACGTCGTGAACCATACCTACGATGTAGTTACTAACCAAACCAACGGCAAGTATGTCTATAATGCCGATTACACGGGCAATGACATCACCACCATGTATGTATACAAGGTTGTCACCGATAGTAAGGATATGATCATCCTGACACCTTATCTGAAGTACAACTATACTTACGCTACTGATGGCATGCTGACCAGTCGTGAGGTGTCACGCTGGATGGTCGAAAAAGACGACTGGGTGCGCACTTCCCGCTTCGACTATACCCTCACCAACGACAGTTATAGTACAGCCTACAGCCGTTTCAACTATTCATCCAACTGCTTTGACCAGCCAGTAGAAAAGATGGAATATTCGCTGGTTCCCGATGAAAATGTCAACGTTGTCAGCTATTATCAGCGCAATAATCCCTCTTCTGACTTCCAGCTGATTAGCAAGTGCATGATAGAAGATACGGAATTCCTCTTCGCCCAAAAATAGGGTGAGCTTCAGTGAAATGGAGACGATGTGTAAAAAAGGTGACCGATTACTCTCGGTCACCTTGTTCTTTCTTCCAGAAGTCTTCGAGCCGTAGGTCGAAGATGAGTGTGCTGTACTGTGGCACCAGCGACGTTGCCGAAGCGTAGCCCAGCTGGTAGGGTATGTACACGCGCCAGTGGTCACCACGGTGCATGTGCTGCAAGGCCGTAGAAAAGCCAATCACTAAGCCGCCAACATAGAACTTGACGGGTGTAGCCTCGACGGGGTCGAAGGGGTCTTTGTAGCTGCGGTTGAATTCCAGTCCCTGCGGGTAGCTGGTAGAGGGTAACAGACGACCCGTATAGTGCACCTCGACAGAGTCGGTCTGCAGGGGTGATGTCGTTCCCTCACCATTCTCCAGCTTTTTGACGACGATATAGTCGTAGTACTGTGGACTATAGTCTGTCACAGGCTTTGAGTAGCCCGTAATCAGTTGCCACGAGTCGTCGCCGCCATTGATGGCTGTCTGCGTCTCGCTGACCAGTCGCTGGAAGTATCCGTCGTTGTTGGCCTGCCAGTTGGGGTATTCTTCAACAACACCATCTTCTTCTTTACATGAAACGATGGCGAGTGCTATCACCAGGCACCAAAGTAATTTGCTGGTTTTCATGCGTTATTGCAGTTTCTTTAACAGACTGGCAATGCTAACCTTATCCTCGATGATTGAGTTGAGGTCGCTGATGTTTACACGCTCCTGCTCCATGGTGTCGCGGAAGCGCAGGGTTACCTTAGCATCGGTAAGAGAATCGTGGTCAACGGTTACGCAGTAAGGAGTACCAATAGCGTCCTGACGACGATAGCGCTTACCGATAGAATCCTTCTCGTCGTACTGGCAAGCGAAGTGATACTTCAGCTGGTCGATAATCTCACGAGCCTTCTCGGGCAGACCATCTTTCTTTACCAGAGGCATTACAGCACACTTAACAGGTGCCAATGCTGCAGGCAGACGCAGTACGGTACGTGTCTCACCATTTTCTAATTTCTCTTCGTCAAAGGCGTGACACATAATGCTCAGGAACATACGATCAACACCAATAGAGGTCTCGATAACATACGGAGTATAGCTCTCGTTGGTCTGAGGATCGAAGTACTTGATGCTCTTACCAGAGAACTTCTCATGCTGGCTCAGGTCGAAGTTCGTACGAGAGTGGATACCCTCCACCTCCTTGAAGCCGAACGGCATCTTGAACTCGATGTCGGTAGCAGCGTTGGCATAGTGAGCCAACTTATCGTGGTCGTGGAAACGATAGTTCTCAGCACCGAAGCCCAGAGCCTGGTGCCACTTCATACGGGTTTCCTTCCACTTGGGGAACCACTCGAGTTCTGTGCCAGGAGCTACAAAGAACTGCATCTCCATCTGCTCAAACTCACGCATACGGAAGATGAACTGACGGGCAACGATCTCGTTACGGAAAGCCTTACCAATCTGAGCGATACCGAAAGGAATCTTCATACGACCAGTCTTCTGAACGTTCAGATAGTTCACGAAGATACCCTGAGCAGTCTCAGGACGCAGGTAAACCTTCATCGAAGCATCGGCGCTGGCACCCATCTCGGTAGCAAACATCAGGTTGAACTGACGAACGTCGGTCCAGTTCTTAGTACCGCTGATAGGATCAACAATCTCCTCGTCGAGGATAATCTGCTTCAGAGCCTCGAGGTCTGGACCCTGCATAGCCTCGGCATAGCGGGCGTGCAGAGCGTCGCGCTTCTCCTTAGTCTCCTTCACACGCTCACTGGTCTCCATGTACTTAGCCTCATCGAAGCTGTCGCCAAAGCGCTTGCGAGCCTTCTCAACCTCCTTCTGGATCTTCTCGTCGTACTTGGCAATCTGATCCTCAATCAGCACATCAGCACGATAACGCTTCTTAGAGTCGCGGTTATCAATCAGGGGATCATTGAAGGCATCAACGTGACCTGAAGCCTTCCATATTGTGGGGTGCATAAAGATGGCGCTGTCGATACCCACGATATTCTCGTGAAGCATCGTCATAGCCTTCCACCAATACTGCTTAATGTTATTCTTCAACTCGACACCGTTCTGACCGTAGTCGTAAACGGCACCTAAACCATCGTAAATTTCACTTGAAGGGAATACGAAACCGTATTCTTTACAGTGGCTTACGATTTTCTTAAATACATCTTCTTGTGCCATATTTTTACCTTTTGCTTTTATCCTTATTTTTTAATTTCGTGCAAAGGTAGTCATTTTCAATGAATAATCCACCATTTTTACACATTATTTAATATAATATGCCCATTCCACAAATAATTCGCCAAAAGTTTGGAACTTTAGATAATTCTTGCTACATTTGCAGACAGAACAATTCATGTTGCCTATGAATAGAGAGACGATGACACGCAAGATTGCTGAGTATTTCAAGACGCAACCCGTCTTGAAAGCATGGCTCTTTGGCTCTTTTGCCCGTGGCGAAGAGCGTGAAGACTCAGATGTCGACTTGCTGATTCTGCCAGACAAGTCGCAACATTTCAGTCTGTTTACTCTTAGTGGCATGTATGAAGATTTGAAAGATCTCTTGGGTTGTGAAGTAGACTTAATCACAGATGGTGGTCTGATGTCTTTTGCCCGTGAGAGTGCAGATCGTGACAAAATTCTGATTTATGAGAGAGCAGCGTAATGATCCCAAGCGTCTGAATGATATGATTCAGGCCATAGACACGATATTTCAGTATGTCGGGAATCTTGACATGGCAGCCTTTGTTGCTGATAAGAGAACCTATCATGCTGTGATATACAACATCATGATTATGGGAGAGGCTGCAAATATGCTGACTCACGAATTTCGCGATGCTCATCCAGAAACACAGTGGCGCCAAGTAACTAACATGCGCAACTTTCTCATTCACGGATATCATAACGTAGAAGAGGACCTCGTTTGGGAGGCTATCACTCAAGATTTGGCTCCTCTCCGTGAACAACTCGAAAAGTATCTAACTGAAACCGACTGGGAACAGTGGGAACAGAAATAACAACGAATGTTGAACCAAATAAAACTGTAATGCCTATGGGCTGAGATTAATATAAATTGGACATATAGGATGAATATCCACTTTTAGATTCTTGTCTTCTGAAAATCGGCAAAATTTTCAAGACAAATGTACAAGAACTGAAGCAGATAGTTCACGCCAGATGGCGTGGGCATTTACGCGTTTAAGTACATTAGGTGTTTGCCGATACCTCAGAAGACGTAGACGAAGTAAATTGTCCACGTTTTCTTTTTGTATTTACAATATTTGTATTATCTTTGCAGACAAACAATAACTAAAACTATATGATCATGAAGAAACAACTACTTTTACTTGTTGTGATTTTGCTGCCTATGGTTGCGAGGGCAGCTTCTGTAGAGATTGATGGCATCTACTACGAACTGGTATCGAAGGCTAAACAGGCCACAGTGAAAGGTGCGGTATTAACGTCTGGCAACTTGATCATTCCTGCGTCTGTTACCTACGAGAAAGTGGAGTACAGCGTGACGAGCATTGGAAATGAGGCTTTCAAAGGCCGCAGCATGACATCTGTAACGATTCCCAACAGCGTGACAAGTATAGGAGAAAATGCTTTCCAAGGTTGCAGCGGTCTGACATCCGTTCATATATCAGATATAGCCGCATGGTGTAGAATATCATTTGGCAGTGGATATGCCAATCCTCTACATTGCGCACACCATTTGTATCTTGTAGATGAGGAGATAAAAGACTTGGTTATTCCCAACGGCGTAACTAGCATAGAACGCCTTGCATTCTGGGGGTGCAGCGGCCTGACTTCCGTCACTATTCCAGGCAGCGTGACGAAGATAGGTGATTCTACTTTCTATGGTTGCAACGGCCTAACTGCAGTTCACATTTCTGATATAGGGGCATGGTGCAAAATCTCTTTTATACAGTCTTCAAACCCACTTAAATTTGCCCGTCACCTTTTTCTCAATGGAGAAGAAGTAAAGGATTTAGTAATTCCCAACGGCGTAACGAGCATAGAAGGATCGGCTTTCTACGGTTGCACCGGCCTGACCTCAGTAACTATCGACAACAGCGTGACATCCATCGGTAATGCTGCTTTCTATGGTTGCACTGGCCTAACATCCGTCTGCATCGGTAACGGGGTGACATCCATCGGCCATTCTGCTTTCTCTGGTTGCAGCGGCCTTACATCCGTCACCCTCGGAAGCAGCGTGACAAGCATAGATAATAATGCTTTCTCTGAATGCAGCGACCTGACATCCGTCACCCTCCCCAACAGCGTGACACACATCGGCTGTGAAGCTTTTTATGGTTGCAGCAGCCTTACATCTGTCACTATCCCTAACAGCGTGACGTTAATAAGAGACTATACTTTCTATGGTTGCAATGCGTTGACCTCCATTACTATTGGCAGTGGCGTGAATACTATAGGTACTCAAGCCTTTGCCAACTGCCTAGAATTGACTGATGTATACTGCTATGCAGAGAATGTGCCAAATATGAGGCTAACTGACTATCTATCTATTTTCTATACCGATGCTTTCTATGGTTCATTAATTGAATACGCAACGTTGCATGTCCCAACGACATCTATAGATGCCTATAAAGCAAAAGAGCCTTGGAAAAACTTCAAGAGCATCGTGGGACTGGACGGCACAACCGCAGAGACTCCAAAGTGCGCTACACCTACCATCAGCTATCAGAACGGACAAATTACATTTTACTGCGAAACAGAAAATGTACAATTCTCTTCCAGTATTACTGATACAGATATCAATAGTTATAGTACGGCAACAATCCAATTAGGCGTAACTTATAACGTCAGCGTATATGCCACGAAGTCAGGGTATGACAACTCGGATGTGGCAACAGCAACTCTCTGCTGGATAGATGCTACGCCACAGACGGAAGGCATTACCAATGGCGTAGCTCAGATAGTTGCACATCCCGTCCTGGTAAAGACAGACAACGGATTTATTACGGTAGAAGGTATTGAAGACAGAACCAATGTCTCAGTATACACTACGGATGGTAAGCAGGCAGGCTCAGCCATCAGCCAAAACAACAGAGCCACCATTGCCACCAGCATACAGCCAGGCTCTATAGCCATTGTCAAGGTGGGAGAAAAGAGCATAAAGGTCACGATGAAATAAAAGTATTAACAACCCTATTCATAAAGCGCAGCAATGAACAATTGTTGCGCTTTATATTAAAGTGGGGTCGGTTCTCCCTGATCCACTTTGACAAGAATCCTGAGGGAATAAAACAAAAGCTGTAGCCAATGAGCGCAGCATGGTTGCTGCGCTTATTGGTCGATCAAGAGGAAGCAAGCGTTGCGTTGCAATGTTGCAAGACAGACTCTATCGTGATGTCGCCTGCTGTGGCAAAGATGGATTTGTTTGACAACATCGGACAGATCAGCAACATCATCAAGGACTTCTATCACTCTGATGCCTTTACCCCGCTGTTTAGCGACAGCACCATATGGGTACGCCTGCTTGAAATAAAGTACAAAAGCTACGGAAATCTTGTTTCAATGAAACCCACGCTGGACTATGTGATGCCTGGCAAGGTGATTGATGCAGGCAATGGTATAGTAGAAGGTGATGTAGTTCACTATAAGTTCTCTGGCGAGCGACTGATTCCTCACCCCTATGATGTGACGATTACCTCGAGAGTTTCCAACATCTGGGCGTTCGTCGTCACCGCACTGGTTGTTCTCCTTGCTATCGGCTGTTTGTTCTATCGTCGCATAAGAAAACTGATTTTTTAGTGTAAAATTTGGCTTTCTCGTCATTATTTCGTATCTTTGCAGGAAAATCAAAAATCTACCCTAATCTATGGACGACGAAATAAAGGACGATGAGATCTTGGAGCAGGACGCTCCAGAACAACAGGAAGAGTCAACAGAGGGTGCCGGGCACTCCGACTATAAGCCCGTAAACCGTTTCGACGCAGCTGCCGTACACCATTTGAGCGGCATGTATCAGAACTGGTTCTTGGATTATGCTTCCTATGTTATTCTAGAGCGTGCCGTGCCACATATCGAGGACGGACTGAAACCCGTACAGCGCCGCATTCTGCACTCTATGAAGCGTATGGACGACGGCAGATATAATAAGGTGGCCAACATCGTAGGTCATACGATGCAGTTCCACCCCCACGGCGATGCCTCTATTGGTGACGCCTTGGTGCAGATGGGACAGAAAGACCTGCTCATCGACACGCAGGGTAACTGGGGTAACATCCTGACGGGTAACCGTGCCGCCGCACCCCGTTATATCGAGGCCCGTCTGTCGAAGTTCGCCTTGGATACCGTGTTCAATCCCAAGACCACCGAGTGGCAGATGTCGTATGACGGCCGTAACAAAGAGCCTATCACACTGCCCGTCAAGTTCCCACTACTGTTGGCACAGGGTGCTGAGGGTATTGCCGTAGGTTTGTCATCCAAGATTCTTCCCCACAATTTCGTGGACATCTGCGATGCCGCCATCAGCTATCTGCATGGTGAGGAATTCCATCTCTACCCTGACTTCCCCACAGGCGGTAGCATCGACGTATCGAAATACAACGACGGACAGCGTGGTGGCGTGATCAAGGTGCGTGCTAAGATTGAGAAGCTGGACTCCAAGACGCTAGTTATCCGCGAGATACCATTCTCGAAGACTACTGAGACCATTATCGACTCTATTCTGAAAGCCATTGACAAGGGTAAGATCAAGGCCCGCCACGTGGAAGACCTGACAGCGGCGAAGGTGGAGATACAGGTGCAGTTGGCTCCTGGTGTTTCATCAGACAAAACGCTCGACGCGCTGTATGCCTTCTCTGACTGCGAAATTAACATATCGCCGAACTGTTGCGTTATTGAGGACAACAAGCCGCAGTTCTTGACCATTAGCGACGTGTTGCGCCACTCGACGGACCGTACGAAGGATTTGATTCGTCAGGAGTTAGAGATTCGTAAAGGTGAACTGCTGGAGCAGTTGCACTTCCAGTCGCTGGAGAAGATTTTCATCGAGGAACGTATCTATAAGGATAAGAAGTTCGAACAGGCTCCTACCATTGATGCGGTCTGTGAGCATATCGACGAGCGACTGACGCCCTACTATCCGCAGATGGTGCGTGAAGTCACCAAGGACGACATCCTCAAGTTGTTGGAAATCAAGATGCAGCGCATCCTGAAGTTCAACAAAGACAAGGCTGACGAGCTCATGGCTCGCATCAAGGCCGAAATCGAAGAGATAGACCGCGACCTGGCCAACCTCGTTGAGGTTACCGCCCAGTGGTTCCAGTTCCTGAAGGACAAGTACGGCAAGGACCATCCGCGACTGACTGAGATTCGCAACTTCGACACCATCGAGGCTACTAAAGTGGTCGAGGCCAATCAGAAGCTGTACATCAACCGTCAGGATGGCTTCATCGGAACGGGCCTGAAGAAGGACGAGTTTGTCTGCAACTGCTCTGACATCGACGACATCATCATCTTCTATAGGGACGGTAAGTTTAAGATAGTTCGCGTGGCTGATAAGCTGTTTGTTGGCAAGAACGTTATCTGGCTGGGCGTGTTCAAGAAGAACGACCTGCGCACTATCTACAATGCCGTCTATCGTGACGGACGCAAGGGCTACTACTACATCAAGCGCTTTAACGTGTCGAGTGTCACCCGTGACCGCGAATACGACATTACGGCAGGCACGGAGGGCTCGCGCGTACTGTACTTTACGTGCAATCCGAATGGCGAGGCCGAGGTTATTAAAGTCACCCTCGATCCAGCACCCAAGCTGAAGCGTATCTTCTTCGACAAGGACTTCTCGGAGGTTATAATCAAGGGACGTACTGCCAAAGGTAACCTGCTGACGAAGTTCCAGATACACCGCATCGGCCTGAAGAGCCACGGACACTCGACGTTGGGTGGTCGCAAGGTGTGGTACGACCCCGACGTGAACCGTCTGAACTACGACGAGCACGGGCGCTTGCTGGGTGAGTTCAACGATGGCGACAGCATTCTTGTCATCCTGCAGAATGGTGACTACTATCTTAGCGGCTTCGACCCCAACGTCCACTTCGAAGACAATATCCAGCTCATCGAGAAATACGATGCAGACAAGGTGTGGAGCTGCGTGCTCTACGATGCCGACAATCAGGGCTATCCCTACATCAAGCGATTCCAAATGGAGGCTACGAAGCGCAAACAGAACTATATCGGAGAGAACATCAACTCGCAGCAGATACTGTTGACAGATACTTTCTATCCGCGACTGCTTGTAACCTACGGTGGCAATGATGCCTTCCGCGGCAGTGAGGAGATCGACGTCGAACAGTTTATTGCCGTCAAGGGCTTTAAGGCCAAGGGTAAGCGACTGACAACCTATGAGATAGCTCGCATAGAGGAGCTGGAGCCAACCCGCTTCCCAGAGGTATCAGAGGACACAGAAGATGCAGAGGCCCAAGAAGAGGAAAATCTTGACCCTGATGCTGGCAAGAGCCAACAGCAGGTGCTCGACGAGTTGACGGGACAACTGAGACTATTCCCTGATGATGATGAGAGTTAAGCTGTTTGTTATTGCGCTGTTGGCTCCCTGTGTCGCTCTGGTGGCACAGTCTGCTGACAATGTCAAGGTAACAACGCGTAGCACGATGGTAGGCATTGGCGGTACTAACGTGCTGGATACCTATCTCTCTCAGGAACACTTCCGCGGACTGGGATTCAGTTTCTTGAATACTATTGAGCGCCAGCGTCCTAGTCGCAGTTGGTCGACGCTGATGGAACACGAGGCGAACCTGTCGATATGTAAGAATCGTGGAAAAACGCAAGACGAATTGGAGGGTGCCTATAACTTCTATTGGGGACGTCTGCGTGCCTGGTCGCTACTCGACGGCCGGCTGACGCTGCAGGCTGGTGGCGTAGCAAACTTATCGCTGGGATTTATCTATAACATGTCGAACTCGAACAATCCTGCACAGGCTCGTCTGCACCTCAATGTAATGCCGATGGGAGTCGCCAGCTATAAGTTCATATTGTTCCGTCTGCCGATGGTGGCACGCTATGAACTTGCCTTGCCGTTGGCAGGCATACAGTTCTCGCCTAACTACGGACAGTCATACTACGAAATTTTTTCGCGCGGTAACTACGACCATAACGTGGTGCCAACGTCGCTGGTGACGGCCCCTGAGTGGCGCCAGCTGCTGACACTCGACGCTCAGGTATCCCGGCAGTTGACCATCCGTGTGGGTTATCTGGGTAATATCCAGCAGTCAAGGGTTAACAACCTGCGTCAACACATCTGGACACACCGGTTTGTGATTGGACTGACGAAGCGATTTTCACTAATTCCCCACGCCCTATGAAACTTATAAGTCATATAAGCCGTATATGTCTCATGGGACTCATGGGACTCATCAGTCTTTCTTCTTGTGTGGATACCGATGAGTATGATGATACGGCGACAGAAAACTTCGAGGCCTTATGGAAGATTATTGACGAGCACTACTGCTTCTTCGACTATAAACAGCAGGCATACGGACTAGACTGGCAGGCTGTCTATAATAAATATAAGGTACGCGTGAACAATAATATGAATACCGTACAGCTCTTCGAGGTGCTGTGCGATATGCTGGCGGAACTGCGCGACGGACACGTCAACCTGTCGAGTTCGATGGACCTCGGACGCTATTGGACGTGGCGTGAGGCCTATCCGCAAAACTATAGTGATGCTTTGGAGCGCCACTATCTGGGTACCGACTACAAGATAGCCAGCGCTCTGCGCTACCGTGTGCTTGACGACAATATCGGCTACATACGCTGTTCAACGTTCGAGAGTGCCATAGGCGAGGGAAACCTCGACGAGGTGTTGTCGTACCTCGCCCTCTGTCGTGGTCTCATTATCGACATCAGAGACAATAGTGGCGGACAGCTGACGATGGCCGAACGGTTGGCAGGACGCTTCGTTCATGAACGTACCCTCGTAGGATACATGCAGCATAAGACGGGCCCCGGTCATCAGGAGTTCTCACAGATGGAGGAGCGCTGGTTGGAACCTTCGAGTAGCGTACGCTGGCACAAAGGTGTCTGTGTGCTGACCAACCGTAGTGTGTTTAGTGCTGCTAACGACTTTGCCGTCATCATGCATGCCCTGCCAGGTGTTAAGTTAGTAGGCGACCGTACGGGTGGGGGGAGCGGACTGCCTATGAGCAGCAGTCTTCCCAACGGATGGACAGTACGCTATTCGGCTTGTCCGATGTACGACAAGGACCGCCAGCATACGGAATTTGGTATTGACCCCGATGTGGAGGTTGGACTCACAGACGAATCAGCACACAAAAACATAGACGATATCATAGAAAAAGCACGAAAACTCTTGGTCAATTCATAATTTTTGGCTAACTTTGCAGCCGCTAAATCGACTTCAGTCGCTTCCTTATCAGGAATTGACTTCGTCGAATCCGCGCCTGTGGCGGAATTGGTAGACGCGCTAGACTTAGGATCTAGTGTCTCACGACGTGCAGGTTCGAGTCCTGTCAGGCGCACTTGTTAATCATCTGTGAAAGTATAAAAAAGCAGTGCAGTCTACGAACCAATCGCAGACTGCACTTTTTTCATTTTTCCTATTAATAACTTAAAACCTTGCTTTCTCTAATTTACCTTAACGTTACTAACACCTTAGAACTATACTACTAACCTAAACTAATAACCTTACTACTAACCTAAAAACTACTTAATAACCTTTTTTGTTATCCTTTTCAAAAACATCTTTTACCTTTTTACCTATTGGTTATCTCTGAATCACGATGCAAAGGTACGATATTTGCGGATAAGTTGTAGCAATTTAAGGCCAGTTTTCGCAGAAATAAGGCTTATTCTTGACGAAAGTCAATTATTTGTGTTCGCACACATCGTGCTTTCCACCATATTGGTCAGCTCTACGAACTGCCCTATAGACAGCTGTTCTGGGCGTTTTGTGGCAAACTGTTGGTTGAAAGGAGATGTCGGAGCGTCAGTCAGCGTCTTCAGTGTCTCTTCTGACAGCAACTGCTTCAGCGATACGCGCAACATCTTGCGGCGCTGATTGAAGACGGTCTTGACGATACGCTTGAAGAGCTGTTCGTCGCATCCCAGATGTTCCACCTTGTTGCGTGTCATACGGATGACAGCACTCTGTACCTTGGGAGGCGGATTGAATACCGATGGTTCAACGGTGAAGAGATACTCCACATCGTACCATGCCTGAATGAGTACGCTGAGAATGCCGTACTGCTTGTTGCCAGGCTGTGATGCCATGCGTACAGCTACCTCGTGTTGAATCATACCCGTACAGCAGGGGATGAGGTCGCGATTGTCGAGCATCTTAAAAAAGATCTGCGACGAGATGTCGTAGGGGTAGTTGCCTGTCAGCACAAACTGCTGACCGTCAAACACCTGCCGCAAGTCCATCCTCAGGAAGTCTGCGCCCAGGATGTTTTCGCGTAACTTCGGAAAGTGTTCGTTTAGATAGGCTACCGATTCGCGGTCAATCTCGACCACCTTCAGCGGTCGTGGCTTCTCTACCAGATACTTCGTCATCACACCCATACCTGGTCCTACCTCTAGAACGGGCAGGTCTGCATAAGGCTCATCGACAGTGTCGGCAATGCGTTTGGCTATCGACAGGTCAGTCAGGAAGTGCTGACCCAGATTCTTCTTTGGACGTACTTGTTTCATGCTGCCTGCAAAATTACAAATTAGTGAGCGAAATGCCAAAAGAAAAATAAAAAAACCGCAGACATCGCGTCTGCGGCCTCCATTATTTCTCTCAAACTTTCTTTTTTTTACTTCGTAAGTACCTTTGCGTGTTTGCAAATGTACAATGCCTCAGCGGCTGCTACAGCCTCAACGGCTAATGAAATCATTGTTAATACCATAATGTTACCCTTTCTTAATCTTTAAATTGTTAATCCTAAAAACTTTCTTTTTTACCTCGCTAGGTCTAATATCTTTTTCCTTTTGACGATGCAAAGGTACACAGTTTTTCCTTACGTTGTATCGCCTTAGCACCACTTTCGCAGAAAAATAGCCTATTCTTTGACCTCAGTCAACAATCTATGGGTTTTGTTGATTTGCGTCAAAAATGCAAAAATATGTACGTTTTATTTTGCATTTCGCTCACTTATTCGTACCTTTGTCCATTGAATGAAAATCAGCAACATCATACTTAAGATATTGATGCCTTTGGTGCTGGGCGCGGCTATCCTCTATTGGATGTACCGCGGTGAGGACTGGCAGCAGCTACGTCACGTGATGACCGATGAGATGGACTGGACGTGGATGTTGCTGTCGTTTCCCTTTGGCATCCTGGCCCAGATGTTTCGTGGCTGGCGTTGGCGCCAGACGTTGGAACCTGTAGGCGAACGGCCTCGTACGTCGACGAGCATCCATGCTATCTTCCTGAGCTATGCCGCTTCACTGGTCATTCCGCGTGTCGGTGAGTTTACACGCTGTGGTGTGCTGAAGCGTTATGACGATGTGTCATTTCCTAAAGCTTTGGGTACGGTGGTTACCGAGCGCGCCATCGACTCGCTGTTGGTGCTGGGCATCACGGCTGTTGTCATTCTTCTGGAGATGAGCACCTTCGGCACCTTCTTCCAAAAGACTGGCACTAACCTGCATGATATCCTCCACGGCTTTTCGTGGGCGGGTTATCTGGTAGTCGCTATCTGTGCGGTGGCCATGTTGATTCTGTTGCACTTCCTGTTGCGTAAGCTGTCTATATATAATAAGGTTCGCGCGACGCTCGGCGGCATCTGGCAGGGTGTCATCTCGCTGAAGGATGTCAAAAACATTCCTTTGTTCATCTTCTTTACGGTCGGTATCTGGCTTGGCTACTTCCTGCACTACTACCTGACCTTCTTTTGCTTCGATTTTACGGCTGATCTGGGGCTGGGCTGTGCATTGGTGACATTCATCGTGGGCTCTATCGCTGTCATTGTCCCTACGCCCAACGGTGCAGGTCCCTGGCACTTTGTTGTAAAGACCATGCTTATCCTTTATGGTGTCGCTGACGAGCATGCCCTCTACTTTGTTCTCATTGTCCATACTGTCCAGACCATGCTCGTCATCTTCCTCGGCATCTACTCGTGGCTGGCGCTGAATTTTACAAAAGTCAAAATTAACTCTTAAATCATTATACAAATGAACGAAATTCAAAACTTAAAGCCGGAATGTATCTGGCGCAATTTCTACAGTTTGACACAGGTGCCACGCCCTAGTGGTCACCTGGAGAAAGTACAGCAATTCCTGCTCGACTTCGGTAAGCAGGCAGGAGTAGAAGCTTTCAAAGATCCTGCAGGCAACATCGTGTTCCGCAAACCCGCTACGGCAGGTATGGAGAGTCGCAAGGGCATCATTCTGCAGGCCCACATGGATATGGTGCCGCAGAAGACACCCGAGTCGCCCCACAACTTTGAGACCGACCCCATCCAGCCCTGGATTGACGGCGAGTGGGTGAAGGCCAAGGGTACCACGCTGGGTGCCGACAACGGACTGGGCGTAGCCGCCATCATGGCTATCATGGAAGATAAGACGCTGAAGCACGGACCTATCGACGCGCTGATTACCCGCGATGAAGAGACAGGTATGTATGGTGCCAACGAACTGCCTGAGGGTGAACTGCAGGGCGACATACTGATGAACCTTGACTCTGAGCATTGGGGCAAGTTCGTGATTGGCTCTGCTGGTGGTATCGACGTCACCGCTACCCTCGACTATCAGGAGGTAGATACCGATTCGGAGGATGCTGCTGTGAAGGTGACAGTGAAAAACCTGCGTGGTGGACACTCTGGTCTGGAGATCAACGAAGGTCGCGGCAATGCTAACAAGCTGCTGGTACAGGTAGTTCGTGAAGCTATTTCCGAGACAGAGGCCCGTCTGGCTTCTTGGCAGGGTGGAAACATGCGCAACGCCATCCCCTTCAAGGCTGAGGCCGTACTCACATTGCCCAAGGAGAATATTGCTGTACTGAAGGAGATTGTCGCCGACTGGCAGGACACGTTCAACGACGAATTCAAGCTCATCGAGCCTCAGGGTATCGAGCTGATTGTCGAGGAGGTTGCAACTCCGCAGAAGGAAGTGCCCGTCGAGATACAGGACAACCTCATTGATGCCATCTTCGCTTGTCATGACGGCGTCATCCGTTTCATTCCCGCTTATCCCAGCGTGGTGGAGACCTCGTCGAACCTCGCCATCATCAACATTGCCGAGGGCAAGGCCAGCATCAAGATTCTGGCACGTTCCAGCCGTGAGGATATGAAGGATTACGTGGTCACTATGCTCGAAAGCTGCTTCTCAATGGCTGGCATGAAGGTCGAGACCGCTGGCTCGTATGGTGGCTGGGATCCCAACCCCGACAGCGAGATTCTACACCTGCTGCTGAAAGAGTATAAGGAACTCTTCGGCAAGGACGGCATCATTCAGGTCGACCATGCTGGTCTCGAGTGCTCCGTCATCCTGGGCAAGTACCCCTGGCTCGACGTCGTCAGCCTCGGCCCCACGATGAAGTCGCCTCACACCACTACCGAGCGTGCGCTCATCGAGACCGTTGAACCCTTCTGGCAGTTGCTGAAGAAGACCCTCGAAGACGTTCCTGAAAAGTAAAAAGGGAAAAAAGTAAATAGGAAAAAAGAAAAATCGCGGATTTGTTTGGCAAATCTGCGATTTTTATTTATCTTTGCAACGTCAAACCAAAATAGTATTAAAAAATGGACGATTACCCGGCGAATCATTACAATTGGTAAGGCGGGGGATGGCGAGCAAGGCTGCTAATCCCTTTGCCGCTAAATTATGCATTATGCATTACTGATTATGCATTAAAAAACGGATTAGCAAACATGAAGACATTCTGGAACACCCAAGGTGGGCTCACCCAACTGCAGGAGTGGCAGCCCAATTGTTGGATACAGGTGACGTGTCCGACAGAAGAAGACCAGCAGCTGCTGGAGGAGAAGTTCAATATTCCCGACTATTTCCTCTCTGACATCAGCGATACTGATGAGCGTGCCCGTTACGAATACGACGACGGCTGGATGCTCATCATTCTGCGTATTCCCTATGTCAAGGAGATACGCTCGCGTACCCCTTATACTACAGTGCCCTTGGGTATCATCCATAAGCGCGACGTCACCATCACTGTGTGCTATTATGAGACGAATATGATGATTGACTTCGTGTCGTATCAGCAGAAACGCGGTGAAGGCTTTACCGACTATGTCGACATGATTTTCCGCCTCTTCCTCTCCAGTGCCGTCTGGTATCTGAAGCGCCTGAAGCAGATATCTATGCTCATCGACAAGGCCAAGCGCAACCTCGATCGTGAGGTGAACAACGAAAGCTTGATCGGACTTTCGCGTTTACAAGACTCATTGACCTACTTCAATACGTCTATTCGCGGCAACGAGACGCTGTTGTCGAAGCTTAAGTTCAAGCTGCAGATTGACGAATTGGACGCCGACCTCATCGAGGATGTCAATATCGAGATGACGCAGGCCCGCGAGACGACCAGCATCTATTCAAACATTCTTGAATCGACGATGGATACTTACCAGTCGATTATCAACAACAACATGAACACCATCATGCGTACGCTGACTTCGGTGACCATCATACTGATGTTACCCACGCTGGTAGCCTCTTTCTTCGGCATGAACCTGGTGAATGGTATGGAGTCGAGCCCTGCCGGTTTCATCGTCGCCATCATCATCAGTGTGGTCATTTCGGTAGTGTCGTGGTTCATTTTCAGGCGTAAAAGACTCATTTAAGTCACTTTTCGGCAAAAAAATTAGGTGGTCTCAGAATTATTTACTAATTTTGCCAACTAACATATGTGTACACTAACCGTATCATTAACTAATTTTTATGATGATGGACTCTCAAGAAAACGCTCTCGTAGAAGAGCAGAATGTAAATGAAGCTGCCGTTGCAGAGACCCCTGCACAGATGGAAGTCACCGAGAATGCAACGCCACACGCTGACTCAGAGTCAGAGAATGTAGAACGCAAGCAGTATCAGACCAAAAAGGAAGTTCTGGAGCGCGTGCAGGAAATTGCTCATAGCGACGAAGCCCCCCAGAAGGATGAGATAGACTACCTGAAAACCGTCTTCTACAAGTTGCATGTTGCAGAGCGTGAGGCTCAACTGAAAGCATATATCGATGGCGGAGGCGATCCTGAACACTATCAGATAATGCCCGACCCCGACGAGGAGGCGTTTAAAGCCGAAATGGGTATTATCAAGGAGAAGCGCCAGCAGCTGTTCCTCGAACAAGAGCAGGAGAAGAAAGCAAATCTTGAGAAGAAACTGGCCATCATCGAGAAGATTAAGACGATGATTACCTCGCCTGAGGAGGCTAATAAGTCGTACAAAGACTTCAAAGCCCTGCAGGAGGAGTGGCGCGAAATCAAGAATGTGCCTGCTGAACATGCCAACGAGCTATGGCGTAACTACCAGTTGTATGTCGAACAGTTCTATGATTTGCTGAAGTTGAACAGCGAGGCGCGTGAATACGACTTTAAGAAGAATCTCGAGCTGAAGACCAAGCTCTGCGAGGCTGCTGAGAAGTTGGCTGACGAGCCCGATGTTATTAGTGCCTTCCATCAGTTGCAGAAGTTGCATCAGGAATATCGCGAGACGGGTCCTGTTGCCCGCGAGTTGCGCGAAGAGATTTGGAATCGCTTCAAGGCTGCTTCGACAGTTATCAACAAACGTCACCAGCAACATTTTGACGACCTGCGTAGCAAGGAGGAAGAGAACCTCGCTAAGAAGACGGCACTCTGTGAGAAAGTAGAAGCTATTGCCGCTGAAGAGAATAAGGGCAGTGGCGACTGGGAGCGTCACACCAAGGAGATTATCGACCTACAGGCTGAGTGGAAGACCATCGGCTTTGCCCCTCAGAAGATGAATGTTAAGATCTTTGAGCGCTTTCGTGCTGCCTGCGATGATTTCTTCAGTCGTAAGGCTGCCCACTTCCGTGAGTTGAAAGACACCTTCAAGGAGAATGCTGAAAAGAAACGCGCTCTTATCGAGAAGGCTAAGGCGCTGCAAGACTCTACAGACTGGAAGTCGACGAGCGATAAACTCATCAATCTGCAGAAGGAGTGGAAGACCATCGGTATGGTTCCCAAGAAGTTGGGCGACCAGTTGTGGGAGGAGTTTCTTGGTGCTTGCAACAAGTTCTTTGAGGCCCGTAATGCTGCCGGTGGTAATGTTCGCAACGAAGAGCGTGCTAACCTGGAGAAGAAGCGTTCTATCGTAGAACAGTTGCGTGCAGCAGCTGACGAGGGCGGTGAGAACCTTCAGGAGCGCGTACAGCAGTTGGTCGAGGAGTATCAGGCTGTTGGCCATGTGCCCTTCAAGGAGAAAGACAAGCTGTATGAGGAATATCATGCTGTCCTTGACAAGTTGTTCCGCGAGCTGAACATCAGCGTTGCCCAGCGTCGTCTCTCAAAGTTCAAGGATAATCTGCGCCAGGTTGCTGAGCGTGGTGAGAATGCACTCGACAATGAGCGTGCCCGTCTTATGCGCCAATACGAACAACTGAAGAGCGAGGTGCAAACCTACGAAAATAATCTTGGCTTCCTGAATGCTTCGTCAAAGAAGGGCAATTCGCTCATCGACGAAATGAACCGCAAGGTGCAGAAGCTTAAGGATGAAGTGCAGTTGGTGCGCGACAAGATCAAGGCTATCGACGCCCAGAATAAAGAATAAGTCTATGCAGTCAGTGTGATACCTGATTCTGTGATATTGATCAGTCGGCGACGGTAAAGGTCGCCGACTGCTTTTTTATAGACCTTCTTGCTGACGCCAAAGCGGGCGGCGATATCCTCTGCAGGGCTCTTGTCGCCTAAGTCGCAGTGGCCGTCGTGCTCACGCAGATAGTTTAGCAAGACCTCGGCAAAATCGAGGCTGAGCTCGTATCCGCTCTTTTTCTGGTATCGTTCGACTTTGGCGGTAGCCATCAGCCGGTGGGTTTTCTCGTCTTCCATCACGTAGACGTAGTAGCGCTGCCCTTTCTGCATGCGCTGCTTCTGTTCACGGAAGGGACAGAACAAGTCTTTCATCAGTCCCCAATTCAGAAAAGCTCCATACTCATTGGTCCACGCACATTCCAACCATGCGAATTCACCCACCTTTGCCAGTGGCCGTAGGGTAGTGGCAATGATGCGTTCGTCTTGGTCGAGGTAGAGGAATACCTCGAGTTCATCGCCAATATGCATGTCGGGGGTAACGTAGCGGTTTGGCAACAGTATGTTGCCTTCGTCACCACCATCAAGGTACAAACCAAAATCGGTGCGTTTCTTTATTCTGAGGGTATTATAATCTCCGAGCTTGAACATATCAGTCCGTCTTTAATGTGTATTGTCCTGTCGGTGAGTGTCGCCAACTGTTCATCGTGGGTGACGATAACGAAGGTCTGTCCATACTGGTTGCGCAGGTCGAAGAACAACTGGTGCAACTCCTGTTTGTTCTTTGAGTCCAGCGAACCTGAGGGCTCGTCAGCCAGTATAACAGCGGGATTGTTGACCAGTGCTCGCGCCACGGCTACGCGCTGTTTCTCACCTCCTGAGAGTTCGTTGGGCTTGTGGTGCGCACGATCGGCCAGCCCCATAAACTGCAGGAGTTCTGTAGCCCGTTCCTTGGCCGCTTTGTTTGATGTACCTGCGATGTAAGCTGGTATCATAATGTTTTCTATAGCCGTAAATTCTGGTAGCAGTTGGTGAAACTGGAACACAAAACCGATATGGCGGTTGCGGAAGTCGGCCAGTTCCTTCTGGCTTAGTTGAGTGGTGTCGATACCGTCGACACAGACAGAGCCGCTGTCAGGGCGGTCCAGTGTACCTACGATTTGCAGTAGGGTGGTCTTGCCGGCTCCACTGGGGCCTACGATGCTGACCACTTCGCCTTTGTCGATGGTCAGGTCGATACCTTTCAGTACTTGTAGCGAGCCAAAACTTTTAGTGATTCCTTGTATTTCTATCATGGGGCTGATGTGGCTAATAGAGTTAATGGGAGCGATTCTTGTTAATCCAACGTGAGATAGTATCGTAGATACTGCTCTCCTCCTCATGCTGGGCAGCGGTGAAGGTCATCGATTCCTCCTTCTGCGAGCCATGCTGGTCGGGGAAGAGTATCATGAGGTTCTTGCCGGCGAAGTGTTGCATCAGTTCCTTGGGCAACCGCTCCAGCGCTGTCTTGTATGAAATAGTACCCTTACGGGCCGTGATGACTACAAACATGTGGTCTTCGCGAATGTTCTCGGCCAGTCTTGGCAACTCATTCCAGTGAGCCATGAACGTATATTCAGCACGCACACTGGGATGGTGGTTGTTGATGTATTCGCGGATGAGTTCCAGCGACTCGTTGCGTCCATGGAACTGGATACGACAGTCGAGATTGCCCGCCATGCGTGCCAGTCGCTCCAGCCAGCGGTGGAATCCCGGCTCAAACTCTGCACGTGAGGGTACTGCCACCTGTATGCGGCGCAGTGTGTTCAGCGGTTGTACAAAGCGGGTTAGCACGATTTGACGGTTCAGACCGTTGTAAAGGCTCTGCAGAAATTCGCCCCAGAATTTGGGGTTGACATCGGTGTGTACGTGCATTCCCATGATGATTTCCGAACAGCCGAACTCGCGGAAAGCGTGTTTGATGCCGTTGGCGATATTCGTCGCCAGACGTACTTGCGTCTGCATCTGTATATCGGCTGCTGAGGCACGTTGCTGCAGTCGCTCCAGTAGTCGCAGGCCCTGCTCGCGGTGTGTGGCAGCATTGTTGTCGTCATATACCACATTCAGCGCTATCAGACCGCGGTTCAGCTTCTGGTTGCGCATCATGATGGCTAGTTCCAACAGTTGTGGCGCTATCTCTGGATATTTCACACAAAGCAATATCTTTTCGTCATTGGCTTTATGAATGTCGGCAGACGTACCGCTGATAGTGCGTGACTGTGTACTGAGGATAATGTCTTGTGCGGCCTTCTGGGTTATCATGGTCGAAATGATACACGTTATCAGAATCATAATAACCACGCCGTTCAGCATCTCATTGTTAACCAGGAAGACGCCAGGGCTGACCTCCAGTCGCATGCCGACCATCACCATCGCAATAGCGCCGGCAGCATGGGCACACGTCAGTCCGAACATCATGTGTCCTTCGGCCTTCGATAGCCGGAAGAGAATGCTCGAGATATAGGCCGCCAGTGCTTTTCCGAAGGTGCCGAAGAAGGCTATCAGTACTACGACAAACAGCATGCGCCAGCCTTCGAACAGGGTGCCGACATTGATGAGCATACCCACACCGATGAGGAAGTAAGGAATGAAGATGGCATTACCCGTAAACTCGATGCGGTTCATCAGCGGCGACACGTGCGGGATATACCTATTTAATATAAGGCCGGCAATGAATGCTCCTACGATACCCTCTACGCCGATGGCCTCCGACAACGCTGCCGAGAGGAACATCACGCTGAGTACAAAGATGAACTGCATCACCGCGTCGGAGTAGCGGCGCAGGAAGTAGCGCGCCAGCTTGGGAATCAGCACGATGCTACCCATACAGAACAGGGCGAACTTAAGGATAAAGAGTATCCAGAAACCGATGCCTGCATCTTCGCCATACGATGCTGACAGGGCGGCCAGCATCATCAGCGCCAGAAAGAGCGACAGCATCGACGACCCTACACTGAGCATCACGCTGGAGTGGCGTTGTAGTCCGTAGCGCGAGATGATAGGGTAGGCTATCAGCGTGTTCGACGCCATGATACATCCCAATAGGAACGAAGCCGTCTGTGAGTAGTCCAACAGCCACATCGCCATGAAGAATGTCAGCAGTAGCGGCACCAGACAGGTCAGCAGTCCGAAGAGCAGGAAGCGCTTCGAGTTCTTCTTCACACTCTCCAAATCCATCTCGAGGCCCGCCAGGAACATGATGTACAGCAGTCCCACCTTCCCGAAGAGTTCGAACGACGAGTCTCTTGACAGAATATTCAGTCCGTGCTCTCCAATGACTACGCCTGCCAGCACCATGCCGATGATGTGCGGAATGCGCAGTTTACCCATGATGATGGGTGCCAGCAGGATAATCAGCAGCACGACAAAGAAGATCAGTGTCGGACTCGTTATGGGGAAATATGACGTTAAAATTAGCATTTCGACTGCAAAGTTACACAATTTCTGAAAAAAATGTGTAACTTTGCACCCAAAATATAAACCAACGTAAAAAGAAGACTTATGAAAGTTGCAATTGTAGGTGCCTCAGGTGCCGTAGGCCAGGAGTTCCTGCGCCTGCTTGATGAGAGAAATTTCCCGATGGATGAATTGGTGTTGTTTGGTTCTGAGCGTTCTGCAGGAACTAAATATACGTTCCGCGGTAAGGAACTGACCGTAAAGCTGCTTCAGCACAACGACGACTTCAAGGACGTTGATATCGCCTTTACCTCTGCTGGTGCAGGTACTTCGAAAGAATTTGCAGAAACCATCACCAAGTATGGTGCTGTGATGATTGACAACTCCAGCGCTTTCCGTATGGACGACGATGTGCCCTTGGTCGTTCCTGAGTGTAATGCTGAGGATGCCCTGAAGCGTCCGCGTGGCATCATTGCCAATCCCAACTGTACTACGATTATGATGGTCGTTGTGCTTCAGCCTCTGGAGAACATCAGCCATATCAAGCGCATTCACGTCTCTTCTTATCAGAGTGCCTCTGGTGCCGGTGCCGCTGCTATGGCCGAACTGCAACAGCAGTACAAGGAGATGGTTGAGGACGGCAAGGTGAAGACTATTAAGAAGTTTGCCCACCAGCTGGCCTACAATGTGATTCCGCAGATTGACGTATTCCAGCCCAACGGCTATACCAAGGAAGAGATGAAGATGTACAACGAGACGCAGAAGATTATGCATACCGACGCTAAGTGTTCGGCTACCTGCGTTCGCGTCAGCTCGCTGCGTAGCCACTCTGAAAGCGTGTGGATTGAGACAGAGCGTCCCATCAGCGTCGAGGAGGCACAGAAGGCCATCGCCGCTGCTCCCGGCTGTACGCTGGTCGACGATCCCGCTAACCTCGTTTACCCCATGCCTTTGGAGACTGCCGGCAAGGACGATGTCTTCGTAGGTCGTGTGCGCAAGGATATCTCTGATGAGAATGGCCTCACCTTCTGGCTCTCTGGCGACCAGATTCGCAAGGGTGCCGCCCTCAATGCTGTTCAGATTGGCGAGTACCTTATCAAGGTAGGGAATGTGAAGTAATACAAAATACCTACTTTTGGTGATTGTATAATATATCAATAATGTGTACCTTTGCAAGCGCTATAGGTGCACATTATTATATAAAGATAAATGCTTATGAAGAAATTTTTTACGCTACTATTTGTGTTTCTGGCTGTACTGAGCGCTAGTGCCGCCGACTATGAGGTTGAGGCTGCAAACATCGCTGCATTTAATGCTACAGAGGATGGAAAGGTGGTCAAGTTGACACTGACAAATGCTCAGGTTAATGTCAATAACTATGGCACTTACTATGTGGAGGATGCCACAGGTGCGACTGCCATCAAGGGAGTGAACCTCACGTCGAGTACCAAACTCAACGGATATATTGTGGGTACGAAGGGCACTGAGGATGTTGACTATATCAATGACCCCTCTCAGGGGTATGAGTACTCGCTGACTGTCAGTGATGCCTCATTGTCGTCATTTGAGGCCACTGCCACAAATCTCATTTCTACAGTCATGACCATCCCTGAAGCTTGTGCACAGGCTAACTACGGTCGTCTGGTCACGCTATATGACGTTGCCATTGAGCCTGTCGGTGACGGCAACAACAAGCAACTGACGGACGCTCAGGGTAAGACAATGAGGGCGCGCGACGTCTTTGGTGTCTATGCTGACGGTTACACGTGGCCTGACAAAGCCAGCAAGATAACGGGTATCGTCTTGTACTACATGACGGGTTGGTTCCTGATACCAATCTCTGCCGATGCTATTGTCGCTGCTGGCGCTGAGAGCGTTGCGGAATTCGACTTCGAGAACAACAATATGAATATGCCTTATAGCACAGGAGCTGCCTCTGCCGCTGCAGAACTGCAGAATGCGGGTGATTTGGCTGGTAAGGAGATTAAGATAAACGATGTTACTGCCACGTTCGTCAACTCTCCTACTATGGCAACAAAGATGGCAAAGATTGGTGCTGCAAAGGGCCAGCTTCAGGCCGTTGCTGGTGGCCAAATCCGCTTTACTGCTGCTATGGGGCGTGCTATCACTAAGATTGTCATCATCCCTCTTAGCAAGGCAACAAACAAATGGGCTGTTGACAATAATATTGGAGAGCTCAGTGCAGACTTTCTGACATGGATTGGTAATGCCTCTTCTGTTCGCTTTACGGCTACAGGCTCATTGTTCCTGACAAAGATAGTTGTTACTACAACTGATAAGGATGCCAATACGACAGAGGCTGTTTATGATACTTATACTTCTGAGGTCAACTCAATTGCTGAATTCAAAGCGCTTGCCGACAATACGCTGACGAAGCTGAACCTTACTGATGCTGCCATCACCGTTCGCTCTATCAATGAACAGGCTTTTTATGTTCAGGATGCTACTGGTGGTGCTCACTTCTACTGCGCTAATCTAGACCTGAAGGTTAATGACATCCTCAACGGCTACGTATATGTTAAGAAGAGTAATCAACTCCGTGGTACCCGCATCGCCATGACTGAGGCTACGAACGCTGATAATCTGACCATCACCCACAATGGAGAGGTTACTCCTGTTGATGCTACAGTTGAACAGGCAAGTGCGTTTACCGAGATTACTGCAGAGAAATACTACGATAGCGAGCTGATGAATAAACTGATTAAGTTAACGGGTGTAAAGGTAAAAGGTACTGCTGAGACTGAAGCTATTATTACTGATGTCAATGATGCTACCAAGACTATTAGCATCAGCAATAGCAAGACCAATGAGTTTCCCTATGTTATCAAGAACGCTTTGACAGATATTGACTATGCAAATGCAACAGTCATCGGTATTGTATGTCATTCACAGACGACATCAAATCCCAAGACACAGTACAATGCTATCATGCCTATCAGCATCATCGACAATGGTGGTGCAGGTATCTACAATATCAATGCTGCAGATGTTAAGAATTCTATCTACAACCTCCAGGGCATTCGCCTGAACAGCCTGCAGAAGGGTTTGAACATTGTCAATGGTAAAAAGGTCGTGATTAAGTGAGAGAAGAACTAAGCTTGCTTAAGTTCTTCCGAGCGTAAACGAGCTCGAGCAACGCTCAAGGTCGTGATTAAGTGAGAGAAGAACTAAGCTTGCTTAAGTTCTTCCGAGCGTGAACGAGCTCGAGCAACGCTCAAGGTCGTGATTAAGTAACGCTTTATATTGCTTGAAATGTTGAAATCGCCGGAAAATTTTCAGAAATTTTCCGGCGATTTGCATACATTGCCTACATATTTTGAGTTAACATACTGTAATACATTTGGTTACGAGAAATTTGCCTACATGTTGCCTACATGATTTCCGGGGTTTGCCTACATGTTGCCTACATGTTGCCTACATGTTTTTCCTGTTTTTTGCCCTATTTTTTGATTTTTTCTGCATAACTTCTTCACAATCGGTGTGCCATTTTGGCAGTCAGCAAGTGGCACCTTGCCGTCGATCAAGTTACGGGTTGCCGTCAAGCAAGTTACGGGTTGCCGTCGATCAAGTTACGGGTTGCCGTCAAGCAAGTTACGGGTTGCCGCCCATCAAGTTACGTCTCGATACCGTCAAAGTCCCACTTTGACGGTGTCAAACCTATGCTTTGACATCGTGAAAACTACGTTTTGATGACGTGATTCCTATGTTTTTACACGCTCAAAATGTAGTTTTTCCCATTTACTACCATACTACCACTTATCTACCACCATAAGTCAACCTTCACATTACCAGCAAATTACATGCTTTGGTGGCAGATGGCAGTAATACTCTCAAAAATCTCACGCGCGCGCGAGGCTATGGATTCTGTTAGAAAGTATGACCTGCGGCGATGGTCAAGATGGTGCGATGGGGATTGTGTAACTCTGAAGGTGTGTCGTCAGTAATCGAAGCACGGCGGTAGTCAAGGGCTGCACGGATGTGAGTGCGCAGGGCCGTTCCAGGGAAGATAAAGGTGTACTTCACCTGCATGCCGATGGCGTATTGCGGAGCCGTCAAGTATTGGTATTCTTGATAAAGAAACGCATCCATGGAGGCTGGTGCTGACTGTCCGCTTTGCAGCGGCACGTAAGTCCCGTCCTGATATGGGTCGCCGCAACCTTTGGCATATGAAAAACCCAGTGTAGTGGTGAGCATGCCTTTTTTCATAGTGATGTTACGCTCACCCTCTATGCACATTTCCGTACGTTTCAGTGACTGACTGCGGTAGAAGGGATAGCGGATTCCTTTCTGCTTGCGCTGCTGGAAGTGCAGCCCTGCTTTGATAGTCCATGTGGGCAGTTCACCACGTATGCCCAAGTGGCCAGTATAGTCGATACGGGTAGAGGCCCAGCGGCGGTCGCCCGTCTTCACGTCTTCGTAGTATTCGTAATAGTATGCGCCATTGTCGTTCATCAGTTCCCGATAAGTTGCCCCGTTGTTCTCTATCTTCTCCGTCTCTACGCCGACTGATAGCTGATGGAGGGCAGCATTCCGTTTGTACGTGAGTTGTCCTTGATATGTTAGACGGTAGCCTGTATGGTTAGCGTAGGTGATGGTCGTTGGCGACTTCTTGCCGTAATAGCCCTGGTGATACAGGTATGAGAGACCGTTATAGAACGAGAGTTCGTCCGTCAGTCGGATGTCAATCTGCAGGCCCGCGCCGTTGCCGTCGTCCACTAGCGGCATCTCGTTCGATTTGTCGGTATAGCCCCGTGAGCCGAACTGCTCGACAGGTCCCATGAATGCCCCATAGCTAATCAGCGAATTGTACACTTTGTCATCCTTACCATACATGCTGAAGTTAAGGCTCTCTGTATTGCGGTGGTAGAGGTAGTTGGCGCCAATGCCTAGGCAACTGGTGGCAGGCACGTATATGCCAGCAGAAACCTGCAAGTCCATCAGACTGTTCTTGTGGCGCAAGTCCTTGTATTTGGCGTAGTTGGCTGCCGTATAGTCCACCTTTGCACCCAGTGAGATGCCTTTGCCGAGGTCGACGCCCACGGCTCCCGTCAGTTGATAGGTGTCGCGGTGCTTCTTGCCCGGATTGTCAAGCGTAGCTTCCACGATGTCGAAGGGCTTGTGTGTCGGATCTGTCCATGCCGAGCCTGTCATGCCCCATCCGTTGTAGTTCTCATACCCCATCTTGCCATAGACCACTGTTCGGCTGCTTACCCGATAGTACGACTCAATTATGGCATCAAACAGCAGTTCCTTGTCTGACTGGTAATAGTCACGCAACGTGCCCTTACGGTATTGTAGCGACAGCTCTGTCTCGGCAATGTTCTGTGTCTGGAAACGGGTCAGTCCTGCTCCGTTGCTACTGGTCAGCCACGGGTCGGTCTGTCGGATGTATTTGTAGTCGCGCAAGAGTAGTGAGTCTTGTGCGTTGGTGCTGGTCAGACATGCCAGCAGACAGAACAGAAGGAGTATCAATTTTTTAGTGAGCATTGTTGGCGTTCGTGGAAATCTACTGTTGAGTTATTCGTGTCCTTAAAGATGATATGTGCCCCTTGCTTCATCGATGCTTCGGCATCTATGCCGCTGGGATCTGTGGAGACGCCCTCAGGATATTCCGTCCCCAGGTTGTAGCCATAGACCAACTTGCCCTCGTTCTCGGGGAGGGCTTCGGTAGCTTCCTTGTCGACATTGCGATAGAGGGCGTGCCCCTGATAGTTGGTCAGCGTCACGTAGCCTGCATCGACTACTGACGGCATACGCTTTCTGCTGTCGTCGACCTTAGTCTTCTGATAGACCTCCATGCCGTCGACCACCCAGTCGAAGGGAACTTTCAGGCAGGTGTATATCTGTGTTGTTTTTCCTGCATCATACCAGATGTTGTCGGCATTGGCAGAGAAATCTTGAGGAGTGGTTCCCTTCACCTGGAAGATAAAGACGGCAGGCGATGTCACGCTGAACGTCCATCCGTTGCCGATTCCCAGTTCGCGGGCCTTGAGGTAGTGGTCTGTGGGAATCAGAATTGACGGGGTAGGGTAATAGCTCGTATTGTCGTAGCCGCTCTTCGGGTCGTACATGCAATAATAGTCGGGGTTAGCGTAGTTGACGGACTGCGTGGCTGTCTGTGTGTTGTCCACAGCTCCGCAGATATTGACCACCACCTGCTGGTATGGCTCTATCGTCAGCGTGTTCTGGAACCACCAGATGCCGTGGATGGCAGGCAGGAAGCCTTCTTTCTCATAGGTTAGTACGCCGTCATTGTCATAGTTGCCGTTGTTACCATTACCATTGTAGGGCGAAACAATACCAAAACAGAGGTTAGGCAGCACGGCTTGTCCTGCACTGTTGTTATAGAGGATGATGCACTTGTCGTACTGGAAGGACTTGCCCTTGTTGTCCAGGCACCCTCCGCTATAGAGTTCCTTGATGATAACCTGGCTCGAATGCGACTCTTTGACGGCAATCGTGGCAACATTCGCCTGCTGGCTGCTCAGCACGATGTTGCTTCTCACACCATTATAGATGTATTTTTGTCCGTCGATGTAGCGCACCACTGAGACTATCGCCTCGTAGATGCCAGGTGTCACATGGAAGACGGCTGTACCTTGTGCGTCGGTTGTACCCAGAAAGGTCGTTGCCGTTGATGTATTGGTCAGCTTTACCTCCAGCCCCTCCTGTTGGTCCACACCGTCTATCGCTATTGTCAGCGTGGCTAGTGTGACGCCTTCGTTGTCGTCTTGATCGCTAAGACAGGCCGACAGTAACGTGACGACTATAAGGACGAACAGTATGCTTGTTACCTTTTTCATCTGCATCTATAGTTTGAGTTTGAGAGAAAGTCCGTAGTAGTATTTAGGTATGTAGGCTTTGCCGAAAAGCGACTCTTCCAAATCGGTTTGTGTGGAGCGTATACTGCGCATGTTGTTGAAGAAGTTGTTGGCATAGAACGACAGCGTGACGTGGTCGCCAATCTCCTTGGTAATACTGAGGTTGGCCGAGTAGTAGGGCGATATCCTGTTAGGATTCATCGTGTAGGCGTAGTTGCTCTTAATGACTAAACGGCTCAAGTCGTTATACAGCGTCTGATCGTTATCCTTGGCCCAGCGGAATGTCTCGGCAAACGGTATCCTCTCGTCAGGTTTTTCCCACGTACTATAATACTCAGGATAGAGAGTGACAAACTGGTTCTCACTGTTGCCGTCGTATGGCGTGCCGAAATAGTCGGCTTTGTCAGTCAGTACCATGCCGCGACTACTGCCATCACTGAACTCGCTGAGTGCTCGACGATACTGGTAGAGCGAACACTCTACGCGCAGGGCAATGATGAGACGCAGCTTAGGCAGGTGCGTGGTAATGGTGGTATTGACGTTCAACTGCTTTGAGATGGCGCCATTCGATATGGAGGCTGAAGCCATAGAGCCTGCGGAGGTGGCATCACAACCTCTATAATATCCGATGTACTGATAGGGACGTCCATCGCTCATGGTGGCATTGCTAAGTGGGATATCTGCAAACAGCTGATTGTCAAGTCCCTTATAGTAATAGTAGTTGCCGTCAATGCGTATGGTAGTGCGGAGAGGCTTGATTTGCTTGAAATCAATAATCCAGCCCAGTCCGTAGCGGTCTAAGGTAGTGCCATTCACGTAGCGGGTATTCGACAGGTAGGTGTTACGAGTACTATATGAAAGGTAGTCAGGCAGATAGGGATTGGTCATGCCTGTGGCATCACGCATGGTAACAACTCCTGTAGTCTGGTTTATCATGAATATTCTGTTTTCTGGCAAGAGATTCAGAAAAGCAGGTAATTCATCAGGAGGAGTTAACCCTTTCGCTGTATATTCTTTGGAAATATAATTCTCCCTTATGTTGTTTAATGCGGCTTCTATTGACTCTACTGGTGTATAGTTATAGCTATAAGGTGTAAATACTCTGCTGGCCATATAGGGGTTGTGTGTACGATGATGGAAGGCCGACAGCGATACACGCGTACCTTTTATCGTAAACTCTACGCCGATATCCGTCTGATTGGTGTACTGCCATTTCAAGTCAGGGTTGTACACTGCCTTCGAGGGATGGGTATAGAAGGCATAGAATGATGTGTTGTTTGCCGTACTGGGTGTGCTGAACACCTGCTGGTCGTAATAACGTGTCGAGGGATAGAGCACTTGGAAGGATGGCAGCTTCACCGATTTACCCCATCCTGCGTGGATAGAGAAATCGCTGATCCACCGCTTGCGCTGGTTGCGCCAGAAAATGTAACGGCTATTTACACGTGGCGACAGACTGCCCACAGTGCCATAGTCTGACCCACTGATGATGGTCAGATCTTCGCGAAGACCCGCTGTCACCTCTATCAGTGAGTGCTTACTGGTGGCAAAGGATATCTTTTCTTCGGCATATAGCGCCAGATTATTCATGGCCGGGTAGCTGTCGTAGCGGTCTTCACGCCAGCCGTCAGCGGCATAGCGCCTGTCGGCAAAGTAGCGTCCTTGACCATGATTCTTGCTCCCCGTTAGTTCTGCGCCCACCATCAGCGTGTTCAGCACCTTGCCAAAGCGGTGCGTCCAGTCGGCCTTCAAACGTAGCGAGTAGTCCAGTGGCTTGCTGTCCGTGAAACTTTGTTCGTACCAATAGCCGGTAGGTCCGAGGACGATGGGTGCATTAGGGTTGAGGGCATAGTCTTCGGCTATGAAGTATCCCTCCGTCATGCTGTGTACCAGTGGCTGTGTGCCAACGCTTGACCTTGCTGTATAGTCCTCCGACCGTTTATCGGCATACGCCAGCGACCCCTTGAACGACAGATTAGTAATCCATGACTTGTTAAGTAGCCATTGCATTTCTACGTGTCCGCGGAAGGCATTGTCGCGTACGTTGGCATACTCATCCAGTTCCTTGTCGGGGTCGCTATCTTTATTGTAACCGCCCACGTTGCCTGTCATGCCAATCTTCAGCGTCAATGGCGTGGTTTCGCGCAAAAACGTGTTCATGTAGTGCAGCGAGAGGTTGTTGCGCTGATAGGCCGTATAGGGCGAGGCGGCGTCACTGAACGAGCGGGCATGCTCTAAAGAAACGTTCAGAATACCACCATTACGGCCTAGTTCGAAACCCTTGTTGATGGCAAGCTGACGCGTATGTTGGTTGATGCTGCCTTCGACGATGAATGGCGACTTACCCTTGCGGGTGTTTACCTTGACGACGCCGTTCGACAGATCGCCGTATTCCACTGACGGAATACCCGTCACCACTTCTATACTCTCAATATTTGACATACTGATGTTTCTGGTGCTGGTTCCTAACGTCTCGCCGAGAGTCGCGTTATTACTTAGTCGTACGCCATCCACCTCGACGGCCGTGCCGAACGATGCATTGCCTTTCTCTTGATTTCCACTGCGTAGGCTAATTCGGCTGTCGTTCATCAGCGAGGGGTTGACCGTTTTCCCGCCAGGTAACAGCGTAGCTATATTGGCTACGTTCAGTATCTGTTGGTTGTCAAGTGCCGTACGGTCGATGGTGTAGCTGGTGGTGGCCTCGTTCTGCTTACGCTGGGCTGTCACCGTTACCTCGTCGAGCTTCAGCGTTTCCTGTTTCAGCGTAATGCGCAGCCGCGGAATGTCTTTGGTGATGTCTATGGTGAGCTGGCGGGTGGCATAGCCCAGACACTGAATGGTCAGTGTGGCTTTGCCCATCGGCATGTTCTTGATGCTGAACATGCCGTCGGCATCGGTGATGGCCCAATAGCCGTTTTCCTTCATCAGGATGGAGGCAAACTCAATGGGCTTATGGCTGTCATCGTCGGTGATGCGGCCGGCTACCGTCACGTGCTGTGCCTGCACGGCTATCGCGCAGCAGACAACGGTCAGGCAAAAGAGGAGTATCCTTTTGTACATGTTTATGTTTTATTCGACTGCAAATTTACGATTTTTTTGCCGATCAGACAATACCTATTAATGGGTAATGATGTAAATTATTCTTAATTTTCGGTGTCAGGTTCGTTTTTTATTCGTATCTTTGTCCGAAATTTCACAACTAAGATGAAAAAAGCAGTTACATTATTACTCTTTTTTGCCACTCTGTGCCTATGGGCACAGCCATTGCCACAGGACCCCACATTCCGTATGGGTAAGCTGAAGAATGGCTTGACGTATTACATTCGCCATAATGCCAAGGAACCGGGACTGGCTGATTTCTACATTGCCCAGAAGGTAGGTTCTATACAAGAGGAGCCGCGACAGCGCGGGTTGGCTCATTTCTTGGAGCACATGGCCTTCAACGGTACCAAGCACTTCCCGGGAAAGGGCAAGCAGTTGGGCATCGTGCCTTGGTGCGAGACCATCGGTGTCAAGTTTGGTGCCAACCTCAATGCCTACACCAGCGTTGAACAGACCGTCTATAACATCTCGTCGGTGCCCCTGAAGCGCGAGGGCATTGCCGACTCCTGTCTGCTGATTCTGAACGACTGGAGTCACTACCTGCTGCTGGATGACAAGGAGATTGACAAGGAGCGTGGCGTTATTCACGAAGAGTGGCGCACACGGCGTGCCGGACGTGCCGTGCAGCGACTGATGGAGCAGGCCATGCCGAAGGTATATAAAGGTACGAAGTATGAAGACTGCATGCCCATCGGTTCGATGGACATCGTCGACAACTTCCCCTATCAGGACCTGCGCGACTACTACCACAAGTGGTATCGTCCCGATTTGCAGGCTATTGTTGTGGTCGGCGACGTTGACGTCGACAAGATGGAGAAGAAGATTCAAAAGCTTTTCTCGAAGATTCCTGCACCCAAGAATCCTGCCAAGCGCGAGTACTACCCCGTCAGCGATAACGAGCAGATGATAGTCGACATCGAGAAAGACAAGGAGCAGCCTGTTGTGTTGTGCCACCTCTACCAGAAGCGTGATGTCACGCCTGATGCAGAGAAGAACGACGAGAAGTATCTGCGCGGCAGCTATATCGACAACCTGATAGGTACGATGCTCAACGACCGCCTGGCAGAGTTGCGCCAGCAGGTCGTGCCGCCCTTCCAGAGCGCTACGGGTCGTGCCTCCACCTTCTTCCTCAGCCGCATGAAGGAGTCGTTCTCCTTGTCGGTAAGCTGCAAGGAGAACAATATCCTTGGTGGTCTGATAGCTGCCGTCGGTGTGACGGAACGCGTCCGCCAGCACGGCTTCACCCAGTCGGAACTGGATATGGCCAAAAGCCTGAAGCTGAACCACGACGAGCGCAAGTACCGTGAGCGTGACGACCGTCGTAACTCCAAATACGTTTCTGACTGCATCCAGCACTTCCTCAATAGCGAGCCCCTGCTCTCTTTGGAGCAGCAGTTGGACTTGACGCGCCGCTTCGACCGCGAGGTGACGCTCGAAGAGATTAATGAGGCTGTACGTGAACTGATTACAGATAAGAATCAGGTGGCTATCATGTATGCACCCGATAAAGAAGGATTGATTCTGCCTACTGAACAGCAGATAGAGGATGTGATTTTGGCTGCCCAGCAGTTGAACTATGCACCCTATCCTGAGAAGGAGCCCACCGTCGATCTCGGTGCGTATCTCCAGCCTCTTACCGCTAAGCCCGGCTCTATCGTCAGCGAACGCGACTATAAGCATGGTTTTGTAGAGTGGACGCTCTCAAATGGTATGAAGGTGTATGCGAAGAAGACCAACTATGCTGCTGATGCTGTGTCGCTGACGATGCGTGCTGAAGGTGGTACATCTGTTTATGGCGATGAGGATATTCCCAACTTCTCACTTCTTAACAGCGCCATCACCGATGCCGGTGTGGCAGAGTTTGACGCCATCACCCTGCGCCGTATGCTGACTGGCAAGTCTGTACGTGTCAGCATCTCGGTGGCCTCGCGAACACAGACCATCAATGGTGGCGCAGCATTGAAAGACCTGCCGGCACTCTTCCAGTTGTCACATCTCTATTTCACGCAGCCTCGTCGCGATACTGTTGCCTGGCAGGGACTGCTCAATCGCACACAGGCCTTCCTGACCAATCGCAACGCCTCACCCAAGGTCGACTATAACGACTCTGTACGTGCTGTGCTCTATGGTCATCACCCACGTCTGGAGCCCGTGGTACAGAGTACAATCCAAAAAGCGGACTATGATCGTATCTTGGAGATTTACAAAGAGCGCTTTAGTGATGCTTCTAACTTTAAGACCGTGATTATTGGTAATTACGACGAGCAACAGCTGCGCCAACTGTGTTGTCAGTACTTGGCGACGTTGCCATCTACCTATAAGGCAGAGAAAACGAATTGGAAGAACGTTCCTCAGATTGTCAAGGACTCTAAGGTCAGCACCTTCCGCAAGAAGATGGCCACGCCATTGGCCAATGTCGGTATTTTCTATTCTGCTGATATTCCGTTTACGCCTCAGGCCGACTTGGAGCTCGACTTCCTGACCCGCGTGCTGAAGATAGCCTATACTGATTCTATACGCGAAGAGAAAGGTGGCACCTATGGTGTCAGCGTGGCTTTCGACTTTAACAAGGACGACCACCCCAGCGCCACGTTGAGCATCACTTATAATGCCGATCCGGAGCGCTATGATGAGCTGAACCCCGTCGTCTACGAGCAGTTGGCAAATATTGCCAAGAATGGTCCCGTGGCGTCAAGTATGGACAAGGTAAAGAAATATCTGGTCAAGCAGTATCAGCAGGCAGCTGTAACCAACGACTATTGGAGCTACGTCATCTGGCACGAGTTGGACGATGAGACAGATTTTGACAAAGACTACTGCCAGATGGTCGAGCAGATGACGCCTGAGCAGGTGCAGCGTATGGCCCAGCGACTGTTGGATGCAAAATGCTGCATAGAAGTGACGATGCTTTCAGAAAACTAACTAACCAACCAAATATTAATTATGAAAAAATTGATTTTTGCATTGATGGCGATGGCAGCAATGGTTGCCTGCCAGAAGGAGCATGCTCCGTTCAATTATCGTGGACTGGCTTTTTCTCTGCCTGTCACCCAGTTTGTTGACTCTATGCAGGCCCGTGGCTTTGCTGTAGATTCAGCAGCGTCAGACAGCGGAAATACCGTTGTGCTGGCCAATGCCGCAGAGCACTATCGTGTGTTGGCTGCGTTTAAGGGTGAAGAGTTGCTGGTCGTACAGGAAACCTACAACCTGTCGACCAATGACAGCACACGCCAGATGTGGCAGCAGATTCACGATGGACTGGAGAAGGAACTTGACGCATGGCCCGACTGTCCGGTGCTGAAGGACGACCACAAGGAGGCCAACTTCGATACGGGCGACGGCATCATCAGCGTTCTGCTAGAAAATACTTATACGCCTACGCTCACCGTACGTTATACCAAGAAAAGCGGCCAATAAGGTATATGAATAAAAGAAGCGCAGGTTATACAACTTGCGCTTCTTTTTTGTTTAGTTGCGGAGGCAGGACTCGAACATGCGACCTCCAGGTTATGAGCCTGGCGAGCTACCAACTGCTCCACTCCGCGATGTTATTTTTCTTAAGCGGCTGCAAAGGTACGACTATTTTTTTATATACGCAAATATTTTGCAAAAAAAGTGCAAATATTTCGCCTTTTCGTACTTTTGCCGTCAAATTATTTGGTCGTTTCAGAAGTATTCTCTAAATTTGCACATTGTAACTGTAATGTGCAATTAATAGAGATTAGGAGGAACAGAGATGTCAATATCAAAGACCCGCCAGCTATTAGTCGATATAGCCCGCCAGCTGTTTGCTAAGAACGGTTTGGAGAATACCACCATGAATGATATTGCCCAGGCCTCGGGCAAGGGTCGTCGCACGCTATATACCTATTTTAAGTCAAAGGAGGATATCTATTATGCGGTGATAGAGTCTGAGTTGGAGCGTCTGTCTGACCAGTTGGACGAGGTGGCTGCCAAGCGCATTCCTCCTCAGGAGAAGATTGTCGAGCTGATCTATTTGCACCTGAGCATGATTCGTGAGACGGTGGTACGCAACGGCAACCTGCGTGCCGAGTTTTTCCGTAATATCTGGATGGTCGAGAAGGTCCGCAAGAATTTCGACGATGCTGAGATAGAGTTGTTCCGTAAGGTTTTCCGCGAGGGCAAGGAAGATGGCGAGTTCGATATCGACAATGTAGACTTGGTGGCCGATATTACCCATTATTGTATCAAGGGCTTGGAGGTGCCTTACATTTACGGCCGTATTGCCCACGGCATGACCGCTGAGGCTACGAAGCCCCAGGTGGCCAAGATTGTTTATAGCGCCTTGGGTAAGCGCAGATTATGAACAGAGAGATATTTAAAAGAACTGAATTATAAATCTTAAATTGTAATTTGAAATGGGATTATTAGAAGGTAAGACAGCGCTGATTACCGGCGCTGCACGCGGTATCGGAAAAGCTATCGCGCTGAAGTTCGCCGCTGAAGGCGCCAACATCGCATTTACTGACCTGCAGGTCAACGAGGAAACCGAGCAGGAGATTGCCGCCTTGGGTGTGAAGGCTAAGAGCTATGCATCGAATGCTGCTGACTTCGCTCAGACCGAAGAGGTGGTGAAGGCTGTAAAGGAAGAGTTTGGAAGCATTGATATTCTGGTTAACAATGCCGGTATCACGAAGGACGGTCTGATGCTCCGCATGACTGAGCAGCAGTGGGATGCTGTGATTGCCGTCAACCTGAAGTCGGCCTTCAACTTCATCCACGCTTGTGTGCCCGTGATGATGCGTCAGCGTGGCGGTTCTATCATCAATATGGCTTCTGTCGTTGGTGTTCACGGTAATGCCGGTCAGGCCAACTATGCTGCTTCTAAGGCAGGCTTGATCGCTCTGGCTAAGAGTATCGCCCAGGAGATGGGCCCCAAGGGTATCCGCGCCAACGCTATCGCCCCTGGCTTCATCGAGACGGCAATGACTGCTGCCCTGCCTGAGGAGGTTCGCAACGAGTGGAAGCAGAAGATTCCTCTTCGTCGTGGTGGACAGGTCGAGGATATTGCCAATGTGGCAACCTTCCTGGCATCTGATTTGTCGAGCTATGTCAGCGGTCAGGTGATTCAGGTCGATGGCGGCATGAACATGTAAGATGTCTGAAGTAAGACGTAAGATGTAAGAAGTATGGAAGTCGTTTACGAGGACAACCATATTATCATAGTCAACAAACAGAGTGGGGAGATCGTACAGGGTGATAAAACTGGCGATCGCCCCCTTTCTGATATCGTCAAGGCGTATATCAAGGAGAAATACCAAAAGCCCGGCGAGGTGTTTCTCGGCGTGGTACACCGTCTTGACCGTCCTGTCAGTGGCCTCGTTGTGTTTGCCCGCACCTCTAAGGCGCTGACCCGTCTGAACAAGATGTTTGCCGAAGGACAGGTACATAAGACCTATTGGGCAATTGTGAAAGGTGAGAAAGCAAGGGGTGAGAAGGTGAGTGGCGAGTGGCATACGCTCGAGCACTGGCTGGTGCGCAACGAGAAGCAAAACAAGTCGTATGCCTACGACCGTGAAGTGCCGCATAGCAAGCAGGCCCTCCTGAAGTATCGCGTCATTGGCCACAACGACAACTACCAACTGGTGGAAGTTCATCTGATGACCGGTCGTCACCACCAGATACGCTGTCAGCTGTCGGCGATAGGCCTTCCCATCAAGGGCGACCTGAAGTATGGCGCTCCTCGCAGCAATTCTGACGGCAGCATCTCGCTGCTATCACATCGGGTATCCTTTGTCCATCCAGTGTCGAAGGCCCTGATTGAAGTAGAATCTCCATTACCTGCCGACGCTGTCTGGCAGAGTATGATTATAAATAAGTAAGGTTATGAAGAAAGCCTTATGGTGGATATTGGGTCTTTTGCTAAGTCCCGTTCTCTTGTTTGTCATACTGACGGTTTTGCTTTATCTGCCGCCCGTACAGAATTGGGCTGTTGATAAAGTTGCCGAGGTGGCTTCCGAGAAGACGGGTATGCAGATTACGGTCGGTGAGGTGCGTCTGGCTTTTCCGCTCGACTTGTCTATCGACCATTTCCTGATGTGCCAGGAGGCAGACACCATAGCCGATATGGACCACCTGGTGGTCGATGTCCAGCTTGTGCCGCTCTTCTCTAAGATCGTGGTCATCAACGAGCTGGAGATCACCAACACAAGCCTGAATACCGCCGGACTGGTCGAGGCCGCACGGGTGAAAGGACACTTCGGCCGCCTTTTCGTGTCGAGCAAGGGTATCAATCTGGACGAGCAAACCGTTGAGGCCAATGGTACCCGTCTGGAAGATGCCCACCTTGACATCCAGTTGAACGACTCCGTCCCTGAGGATACGACCAAGTCTGAGAATTTGTGGAAGATTCATGTCGACGAGGCTGCCATCTTGCGTTCCGACGTGGCGTTGCACATGCCTGGCGACACCATGAGCGTCTGTGCCCATTTCGGCTCGCTGACAGCCAGCGAGGCACTCATCGACCTGGGCACCCAGACCTATACCGTCGGCAGCGTGGAATGGGCCAATGGCCGTATGCAGTACGATCAGAATTTCCAGCCGCACGTCGAGGGCCTGGACTTCAACCATATCGATCTCAACCATATCCATGTGGCGGTCGATAGCATCTATTTCCACGACCCTACGCTGCGCCTTTATCTGCGTCAGGTAGCCCTACGCGAGAAGAGTGGCATGCAGGTGACCAACCTGTCGGGCCCCATCGTGATGGACGACGGCCATCTGCGCCTGCCCAAATTCCGCCTGACCACTCCCGAGAGCGATATAGACGTTGAACTCGATATGCCGCTGTCGCTGATGGATAAAGACAATGTCAGCAACATGCGCCTGCGCCTGAACGCCCAGCTGGGGCGCAACGACCTCATGCGCTTCATGGCTACGATGCCCTCGTCGTTCACCCAACAGTGGCCACACTATCCGCTGACCGTTCGCGGCTTGTTCAACGGCAACATGCAGCAGATGGACTTTCAAGATGTCGAGCTGTCGCTGCCTACCGCTTTCCATGCCACCGCCACCGGCTTTGTTTCGCATTTCGACAACCCTCAGCAGCTACGTGCCGACGTACAGTTTACGGCTACCACCCAGAATCTGTCTATGGTCACTGCCATGTTGCCTCGCGACGTGCAGCGCAACTACCGCATTCCCCCCATGTCGGCACAAGGCCGCATGAAGGCCAATGGCGAAGCTTATTTCGCTGATGTCACATTACACGAGGGTAGGGGCACCGTCAAGGCCGTCGGCTCATTCGACAGCCGTGCCTTGCGCTATCGTGCCAATGTCAGCATCCGCGACCTGAACCTGCATCACTTCATGCCGCGCGACTCTATCTATACCCTTAGCGCTGATATCAACGCCCAGGGACAGGGCACCGACTTCCTGTCGCCGCGCACCACCCTGCAGGCCGACACCCGCATCCACCACCTGCGTTATGGCTCCTGGAATCTGGATCATATCAACGCTACGGCACACCTCGACAAGGGTCACGCCTTGCTGGATGTGCTGAGCGACAATCCCCTTGTCAAGGGTCATGTCACGATGGATGCGCTGATGAATACCAAGCGGCTCATTGCCAATATGTCTGCCGATGTCGACCATGTCGACCTCTTCCGGATGCAAGTGGTGCCCCAGCCGCTCTCCATCGGTCTCTGTGGCAGCTTTGACGTCAATTCCGACCTGAAGCTGACGCACACGCTCACCGGACTCGTCAGCGACATCACCGTCCGCGATTCCGTAAAGGCAGAGCGTACCGAGTTTGTTGGCATTCATGCGCGGACCGACTGCGATACGACCCTGCTGCGTGCTCAGAGCGGCGACTTCATTGTAAAGCTCGACGCTAGCGGCGACTACGAGCGGCTGTTGCGCCAGCTGGCCATTCTGGCCGACTCCGCGATGGCCCAGCTGGAGCGAAAGACCATTGACCAGCCAGCCTTGCGCCGTCTGTTACCCGACATGAAGCTGCATGTCGAGGGCAAGCAGGACAACCCCGTCGCTGCCGTGCTGAAGACCGGTGAGCACATCGATTTCAAAGACCTGCTGTTCGATATGCAGCTCTCGCCCGTTAGCGGCATCAACGGCAATGGCTACGTCCATTCGCTGGTGGTCAGCGATGTCCGTCTGGATACCATCAACTTCCGTCTGACGCAGCGTAAGGAGAATCTGAGCTTTGGCGGTCAGATACGCAACAACAAGAAAAACCCGCAGTTTGTCTTCAACGCGCTGTTCGACGGCATCCTGCAGGAACATGGCGCCACCTTTGGCGTGCGCTATTATGATGCCGACAACCGCATGGGTGCCCGCATCGGTGCCAAGGCCGAGGTCGTCGACAGCGGTCTGGTGATGCACCTCTTGCCCGACCGTCCGACGGTAGGCTATAAGGAGTTTGCACTCAACAAGGACAACTTCGTCTTCCTGGGCTCCGACAAGAAGGTACGCGCCGATGTGACGCTACGCGCCGACGACGGCATGGGTGTGCGCATCTTCTCCGAGGATACCGATCCTACGGCCCTGCAAGACCTTACCGTGACGCTCCATCAGTTCAATCTCGACGAGGTCACCTCCGTCATTCCCTATGCCCCCCGTATGACGGGTATGCTCAATGGTGATGTCCATGTCGTCCTGAATGCCGATGGCCAGCTCTCGGCGGTCAGCGATATGGCGGTGCGCAACATGACCTATGAACGCTGTCCCATCGGTAACGTCAGCACCGAGATGGTCTATCTGCAGAAAGAGGGCGATGCTCATGCTGTCGAGGCTCGACTCATGAAGGACGACATCGAGGTCGGCTTGCTCTCAGGAACCTATTATAATGCCGGCGAGGGCTCGCTCGACGCCAAGCTGACGCTCCAGCACCTGCCACTGTCCATCGTCAACGGCTTCGTGCCCGACCGCTTGGTGGGCCTGCAGGGCTATGGCGATGGCGAGTTCACCATTCAGGGCCCTGTCTCTGCACCTATCGTCAATGGTGAGCTGCTGCTCGACTCGTCGTATGTCGAGAGCATCCCCTATGGCATCACGCTGCGTTTCGACGACGACCCCGTGCGCATACAGAACTCCAACCTCTTGTTCGAGAACTTTACCGTCTACTCTATCAACGAGAATCCGCTGAATATTCAGGGCAATGTCGATTTCCACGATCTCGACCATATCACGACCAATCTCCGCATGCGTGCCAAGAACTTCCAGCTCATTGGCACCAAGGAACGCAACAACAGCGTGGCCTTCGGCAAGGCGTTTGTCGACCTCTATGCCCGTGTGCAGGGACCCCTCGACAATCTGAACATGCGTGGCCGCCTGAGCGTGCTCCCGTCGACCGATGTGAGCTACATCCTGCGCGACACACCGCTGACTACCGACAACCAGATGGAGTCGCTGGTGAAGTTCGTAGACTTCAGCGACACCACCGAGGTGGTCGTCGAGCGGCCTTCGCTGACGGGTTTCCGCATGGATATGACCGTCGACGTGTCGAAGGGCACCCACGTTAAAGCCTACCTCAACAGCGACCACTCCAACTATATCGATCTGATGGGTGGCGGTACGCTGCGTATGGTCTACTCGCCTGCCGACAATCTGCAGCTGACGGGTCGCTATACGCTGTCCAACGGTGAGATGAAGTATCAGTTGCCGGTCATTCCGCTGAAGACGTTTACCATCCAGGACGGCTCGTATGTCGAGTTTACGGGCGAGATGATGAACCCCACGCTGAACATTACCGCCACCGAGCAGACCAAGGCGTCGGTCAGCACGTCCGGTGAGGTGGGGCGCTCGGTCGACTTCGTCTGTGGCGTCATCATCACCAAGACGCTCAACGATATGGGTCTGCAGTTCATCATCGATGCCCCCGAGGATATGCAGCTGCACAGCGAGCTGCAGGCCATGTCGAAAGAGGAGCAGAGCAAGCTGGCGGTCACCATGCTCACCACCGGCATGTACCTCAACAGCGCCAGCACCGGCTCGTTCTCCATGAACTCGGCGCTCTCGTCGTTCCTCAACTCGCAGATCAGCTCTATTTCTGGCAACGCCCTGCGCACCCTCGACCTCTCGTTCGGTATGGACAACACCACCGACGCCTCCGGTCAGCAACATACCGACTACTCGTTCAAGTTTGCCAAGCGTTTCCTGAACAACCGTCTGAAGGTGGCGGTAGGCGGCAAGGTCACCACCGGCGAGGAGATGCCGGGTGGCCGCAATAACTCGTTCTTCGACAATGTGTCGATGGAGTATCGCCTCGACCAGTCGGCCACGAAATACCTGAACTTCTATTTTGAGAATAATAGCTACGACTGGCTCGACGGCTATTCGCAGAAATACGGCGGTGGCTTCATCTGGCGTCGCTCACTGCAGAAATTCACCGATATCTTCCGTCTCAAAGAACCCCTGCGCACCGTGCCTGCCGTACGTCGTGACACGCTAAAGACTACTCCTGCCCATGAAACGAAATAAGTACTTGCTTCTTGCCTCTTGCCTCTTGCTTCTTGCTTCTTGTTCCATGACCAAGAACATTCCCGAGGACGACCAGCTGTTCATCGGCTTGGAGAAGATGGTCTATAACGGTGCCGACGAGAGCGACAATATGATTGAGACGCAGCAGGAACTCGAGGCCGCACTGGCCATCGCCCCCAACGGCTCGCTCTTTGGCAGCAGCTACTACCGTGTACCGTTCTCCCTGGGCGTATCTATCTGGAATCGCTATGCCGACAGCGAGTCGCCCTTTGCCCGCTGGATGACGCGCTCGTTTGGCAAGCAGCCCGTCCTCATGTCGTGGGTCAACCCCGTGCTGCGTGCCAGCGTCGGACGTAATGTGTTGCACAATCACGGATACTTCAGCGGAGCCGTCGACTACGAGGTCGTCCAGCAGAAGAATCCCAAGGAGGCAAAAATCCGCTATACCATTACCCCTGGGCGCCTGACACTCATCGACAGCATTGCTTATGTGGGCTTTCCTGCCGAGGCCGACAGCATGATCCGCAGCACGCTCGACGAGGCCTCCATCCATCGTGGCGATGCGTTTACCGTCAGCGCCATCGATGCCGAGCGCCAGCGCATCAGCACCATGTTGCGCAACAATGGCTACTACTATTATCAGCCGGGCTATGCCTCTTACCTTGCCGACACGCTGGTGGTCGACGGCAAGGCCCAGTTGCAGCTGCGCCTGGCCGACGGGGTGCCCGACGCCGCCAAGCATCCGTGGTACATCGGCCGCATCGCCATCAACATGCGCAAGTCGATGATGGAACAGTATACCGACTCCATCCAGCGCCGCTGGCTGACCGTCCGCTTCTCGGGCAAGAAGCCGCCCATCCGCACCCGTGTCTTGCTGGCCGACATGAAGCTGCGGCCGCGCAAGGCCTACAGCTATTCTGACTATCTCGAGACCAGCAGCAAAATCAATGCCATGGGCCTCTTCTCGTCTACGCAGTTTCAGTTTACGCCGCGCGACACCACCGCCCAGTGCGACACCCTCGACCTCACGCTCAACTGCACCTTCGACCGCCCGTGGGACTTCTATATCGAGACCAACTTCAATGCCCGCACCATCGGTCGCATGGGTCCTGAGCTGAAGATGGGTGTCACGCGCCGCAACGCCTTCCGTGGTGCTGAGAAGATTGACCTCAACCTGCACGGCTCTTACGAGTGGGCCACCAGCAACGGCTCGTCCATGAACAACTACGAGTATGGTGCCGACGCCTCCGTAGAGTTTCCGCGACTCATAGCACCCTTTGTCCCCACGCGCATACTCCGCCGCGACAAAAAGACCGGTGCCGCTGTGCGCCGTCGCCTGTTCTACTCCACGCCCACCACGCTGGCCAAGCTCTCCACCGACATCATCTACCGCCCCAGCTACTACAAGATGCACGTCGTCAGCGGCGAGTGGACCTATCGCTGGCAGACCTCCGAGTCCAGCCACCACGAGTTCTCGCCACTCACCGTGAAGTATCAGTTTATGAATAGCCATACCGAGAATTTCGACAACATCATCCGCCAGAATCCCTATCTCTCGGTCACCATGCAAGACTACTTCATCCCCGAGATGCGCTATACCTACACCTATACCAGTCCTTCGCGCCTGCTGCACCCCATCCGCTGGGAGACCACCGTTGCCGAGGCAGGCAATGGCGTAGCCCTCTACGATGTCGTCACCGGCAAGCAGTGGAACGACAAGGACAAGTCCATGTTCAACAATCCCTATTCCCAGTTCCTTAAGCTCGAGACTGACTTCTCGAAGACCTGGACGCTCGACAGCCACTCTAAGCTCGTAGGCCACGTCAATGCTGGCGTCATCTATGCCTACGGCAACAGCGACTGGGTGCCCAACAGCGAGCTCTTCTATGTCGGTGGTGCCAACAGCATCCGCGCCTTCTCCGTGCGCGGTGTGGGCCCCGGCAACTTCCCCGGTGTCGACAACAAGGCCCAGTCGTACCTCATGCAGAATGGCGACATGAAGCTCGTGCTCAACCTCGAATACCGCCGACAGCTCTTCGACAACCTCTATGGTGCCCTCTTCCTCGATGCCGGCAACATCTGGAACCTGCGTCAGGACCTCGATGTCGACCTCTCCTCAGACGCTACGTTCAGCGGCGGACGCTTCCGCCTCAAAGACCTCCCCCGGCAGATGGCCCTCGGCACCGGCATAGGCCTGCGCTACGATCTCAGCTTCCTCATCATCCGTGTCGACTGGGGCCTCGGCCTCCATGTGCCTTACGACAACGACCGCAGCGGCTACTTCAATGCCCACACCTTCCGTCGCGACCAGACCCTCCACTTCGCCATCGGCTATCCGTTCTAAAAATAAACGGCTAATAGTTTTGCCGTTTGCCGTTTTGTTCGTACCTTTGCAAACGGAAAATAATAATATTAAATTAGAAGATATGAAACCAACATTATTTCTATTGGCTGCAGGCATGGGTAGCCGTTATGGCGGTCTGAAGCAGCTGGACGGGCTGGGCCCCAATGGTGAGACCATCATGGACTATAGCATCTACGACGCCATACAGGCCGGCTTCGGCAAGATAGTATGGGTGATTCGTAAGGATTTCGAGGAGCAGTTCCGCACACAGATTCTGTCGAAGTACGAGGGTAAGGTGCAGTGTGAGCTGTGCTTCCAGGAGTTGGACGCGCTGCCCGAGGGCTTCACAGTGCCCGAAGGTCGCCAGAAGCCGTGGGGTACGAATCACGCAGTGCTGATGGGTAAGGACGTGATCAAGGAGCCGTTCTGCGTCATCAACTGCGACGACTTCTACGGTCGTGACTGCTTCATGCAGATAGGTAAGTTTCTGAGTGGTCTGAAGGAGGGCACCCGTGGACAGTATGCAATGGTGGGCTTCCGCGTATGTAACACGCTGAGCGAGAACGGCAGCGTGGCCCGTGGTGTATGCTCGTATAACGACCAGCGTCACCTGACGGACGTCGTGGAGCGTACGGAGATTCTGCGCAAGGACGGCACGATACAGTTTAAGGACGAGCAGGGCGAGTGGCAGACGTTGGACGACAACACGCCCGTCTCGATGAATGTGTGGGGCTTCACGCCCGACTACTTCGAGTATTCGGAGGCGTATTTCAAGGAGTTCCTCTCTGACCCGAAGAACATGGAGAACCTGAAGGCTGAGTTCTTTATCCCGCTGATGGTGAACAAGCTTATCACCGAGGGTACGGCAACCTGCGAGGTGCTCGACACAACGTCGAAGTGGTTTGGCGTGACGTATGCTGCCGACCGCGAGGAGACGGTAGCACGCATACAGAAACTGGTGGACGAGGGAGTGTATCCCAACAAGCTGTTTTAATGCATAATTCATAATTATTGAACATGCTGGAACCGATAATGACTGACGGGGAGTGCAGTGCGCTGCACTCCCTGATTAATGATACGCAGACGGTGGTGCTGTGTTGCCACCAGCACCCGGACGGCGATGCGCTGGGCGCTATGCTGGGCATGGCCGAGGTGTTGCGCATGTTGGGGAAAGAGCCGCTGATGGTGGCTCCCGACCAGTATCCTGACTATCTGCACTGGTTGCCCAACTCAGAGAAGATAGTGCGCTACGATAAGCGCAAGGACTATGTAGACACCGTGCTGAAGATAGCCGACCTGGTGTTCTGTCTGGACTTCAACACGCTGTCGCGTACTGACGAGATGGCGGCAGCGCTGGCAAAGTCGCCGGCCAAGAAGGTGCTCATAGACCACCATCCCGAACCTGATGTCGATGCAGTGGTCTCGGTGTCGCGCCCCGAGATGTCGTCGGCCTGTGAGGTGGTGTTCCGCGTGGTGTGGCATCTGGGACTCTTCGAGCAGCTGGGACGCCACTATGCCGTGCCCATCTATTGTGGTATGATGACCGATACGGGCGGGTTTACCTATAACTCGACGAATCCGGAAATCTACTACATTATCTCGCAACTGCTGACGAAGGGTATCGACAAGGACAAGATATACCGTAACGTCTATCATAACTACTCGGAGCACCGTCTGCGCATGGTGGGCCACGTGTTGTGCAACCGGCTGGTGGTCGACGAGCAGCGCCATGCGTCGTACTTTACGCTGACGCGTGAGGATATGGAGAAATACCACTTTGTGAAGGGCGACGCTGAGGGCGTGGTGAACATGCCGCTGCAGATAAAAGGCTTGAAGCTGAGCATTTCTTTGCGCGAGGATACCGAGCGCGACCATGTGGTATGGGTGAGCCTGCGGTCGGTCGACGACTTCCCGTGTAACGAGGTGGCGGCACGCTTCTTCAACGGTGGCGGACATCTGAACGCCTCGGGCGGACGCCTCGATATGAGCATGGACGAGGCCGTAGAAACGGTGAAAAGAGCATTTAAAGCTTTTGAAGACACGTTAAAGTAGCCTAATCGTGCGATTTTTTGCCGACAATTTCGTACCTTTGCGGTCGAATTCTAGAATTTTTGCAAACAATGAAGAATAAAATCTGTTCGATGCTGCTGCTGGCTGTCGCCCTGCTGACGGTCGGTTGCAACAATTATGAAACCTATTCTGACAAGAAGAAACAGGAGGCTGACGTCATCAGCCGCTTCATAGCCCAAGAGGGTATTCAGGAAATCAGCGAGGCGGTGTTCGAGGCTCAGGGCCAGACGACCGACGTAGCCAGCAACCAGTTTGTGCGCTTCACCCGTAACGGCGTCTATATGCAGATAGTGCGTAAAGGCTGTGGTAGCAAGCTGGAGGAGAACAATAGGGTGACCGTCCTGTGTCGCTTCATGGAGCAGAATATCCAGAGCGGCGATGTGGTGATACGCAACGATCAGGAGGCGTATATCACGTCGAGCACGTCGAGCAGCGTCAATGTGACCGACTATCTGGACATGATGTCCGTGACACGTTCGGGTACGATCATTACTGCTTCGTTTCTGCAGGGTCTGATGATGTCGTATCACAGTTCGCAGTCGGTGCCTGCCGGATGGCTCGTGCCGCTGAACTATGTCAACATTGGTAAGCCCACTGAAGACGACGACCCCGACGCCGAGACCGCTAAGGTGCGCCTCATTGTGCCCCACTCGCAGGGTACAGCTGATGCCTCGTCGAACGTCACACCCTTCTACTACGAGATCACTTACGAGCGAGAAAGATAAATATTCATACTGATATATGACTCTGATAAAATCTATTTCAGGCATCCGCGGAACGATTGGCGGACGCACAGGCGATACTCTGAACCCACTGGATATCGTCAAGTTTACGACAGCTTATGCCACCTTTATCGGTCGCACCATTCCACAAGATAAAAAAGGAAAGATTGTGGTAGGCCGCGACGGACGCATCTCCGGACCGATGGTCCGCGACGTGGTGTGCGGCACCCTGGTGGGCATGGGATACGATGTGCTTGACATCGGCTATGCCTCGACACCGACCACCGAGTTGGCCGTGACGATGAGCGGTGCCGACGGTGGTATCATTATCACCGCCTCGCATAACCCACGCCAGTGGAACGCCCTGAAGTTGCTGAACCGTGAGGGCGAGTTCCTGACGGCTGCCGACGGGGCAGAGGTGCTGGCTATTGCCGAGAAGGAAGACTTCGACTATGCCGACGTCGACCAGCTGGGCAAGGTGACCATTGACAACTCGTTTGACGACCGCCACGTACAGTCGGTGCTCGACCTGCAGCTGGTTGATGCCGACGCCATCCGTCAGGCACGCTTTACCGTTTGCGTCGACAGCATCAATTCCGTGGGCGGACTGATATTACCCAAGTTGCTGGAGCGTCTGGGCGTAGGCTATAAGTTCCTGAACAGCGACGTGACAGGCGACTTTGCACATAACCCCGAGCCGCTGGAGAAAAACCTCAAGGGCATCATGGACGAGATGAGCACCGGTCACTACGACCTGGGTATCGTCGTCGACCCTGACGTGGACCGTTTGGCCTTCATCTGCGAAGATGGCAAGATGTTCGGCGAGGAATATACGCTGGTCAGTGTGGCCGACTATGTGTTGTCGGAAACAAAGAACAAGTCGCTGACCACCGTCTCAAACCTCTCCAGTACTCGTGCCCTGCGCGACGTCACTGAGAAGCACGGCGGACGCTATGCCGCTGCTGCCGTTGGTGAGGTGAACGTGACGACGAAGATGAAGGAGGTCGGAGCCGTGATTGGTGGCGAGGGCAATGGTGGTGTCATCTATCCTGAGAGCCACTACGGCCGTGACGCGCTGGTAGGCATTGCCCTGTTCCTGACTTCGCTGGCCAAGAAAGACTGCAAGGTCAGCGAGTTGCGCAAGACGTTCCCCGACTACCAGATAGCCAAGAACCGTATCGACCTGACGCCCGTAACGGATGTTGACGCCATCCTTGTGAAGGTGAAAGAGATGTTTGCCAAGGACGCTACGGCACAGGTCAATGACATCGACGGCGTGAAGATTGACTTCCCTGATCGTTGGGTACACCTGCGCAAGTCGAACACCGAACCCATCATCCGCGTGTATAGTGAGGCGGCGACGATGGAGCAGGCCGACGAGTTGGGCAAACAGCTGATGCAAGTGGTTTATGATATGCAATAAAAAAAAGAGGCACACGCCTCTTTTTTTTATTTTCTCATTTTCTCATTTTCTCATTTTCTCCATTTCTAAAAGTTCACACCCACGTTCAGGAAGAAGCTGCGGTTGCGGACGGACTGGAAATCGTCTTTGCTGATGTTGGCCAGACCGAAGTCGAAGCCCGCCTCGGCATAGACCATTTGGTACTCTAAGCCACAGCCGATGCGCAGACCACCATCGAGGCGGTTGACAATATTGTAGGAACTTTGCGATTCGCGCTCGGTATAGTTCTTGGTCTTGCCGGCAAAGCCTGCAGCGAGATATCCGCCGAGGAAGGGCTGGATATAGAAGTCGTCGGCAACATCGAACGAATACTTGCAGACCAGCGGCACCTCAAAATAGGTCAGGCGGGTCTTGACATTGTTATACTTGCTCTCACCACCTTTCTCGGAATAGAAAGCACCAACCTCAAGCCAGACGGGGGCGCTGTTGGCCAGTTGGAAGCCATAGACGGCACCAAAGGCCAGTCCGGCGCGGCTATCCATATCCATATCGGCCACGTCGCTCGAGAGTGACGCGATGTTCAAACCCAGGCGCAGACCATAGTAGCGCTCAGTATCATTATGGTTGTAACGGCTACGCTGACGACTATATTCATATTGTGCAAACGATGGCGTAGCAAGGAGTGCGATAAGTGCGAATACAATAATTTTCTTCATGACTTTGTTGGGTGTTTGATGGTTGTTTACCATTTGGCGGACAAAGTTACGAATATTTTTGCTATTTGCCAAGAAATTTCGTGTCAAGATAACGTTGGAACGTATCTTTATACATGTCACCGATGGGCAGATAGGTCTCGCTGTCCATGATGATGCGGTTTTTGTTGACTTCCTGAATCTTCGTGAGGTTGACGATATAGGAGCGGTGTATGCGCATAAAAGTGTCGGGCAGCCGCTCTTCCATCTTCTTCATCGACAGCAGGGTGACAATGGGTTTGCTCTCGCTGTCAAGCCACACCTTCAGATACTCGCTCATGGCCTCGACATAGCGGATGTCAGAGATGCTGACCTTGACGATGCGGTAGTCGGTCTTGAGGAAGATGGTGTCGTTGGAAGGTGAGGAGGGGAGAGGATGAGAAGGTGAGGGGGCGTCAGCGGGTGAACTGCTGACCACAGGGCTGCTTTGCAGCCTTTCTTTTAGCCGGTTGGCAGCCCGCTGAAAGTCTTGTAGGCCAAAGGGTTTGAGCAGATAGTCGACGGCATTGACCCGGAATCCCTCGACGGCATATTCCGCATAGGCTGTGGTGAAGACGACGAGGGGTGCGACGGTCAGCGACTTGATGAAGTCCATGCCGTTGAGGTCGGGCATGTTGATGTCGCAGAAGATGGCGTCGACGGTGTCGTGCTCGAGGAATGTGCGTGCCTCCAGTGCACTCTGACACTGGACAGTCAGTTCGAGGAAAGGCACTTTGCCGATGTAGGCGGCAATCTGCTGGAGCGCTAGGGGCTCGTCGTCAATAGCCATGCAACGTATCATTGGTGTTGGGTGTTAGGGGGATGTTGAGTTCGACGGTATATGTTTCGGGGGTCTCGTGGATATTCAGCGTAAAATTGTTGTCATAGAGTAACTGTAAGCGTTGCTTGACATTGGCCAGGCCGACACCGCCCTTCTCCTGGTTGGGCGTGTCAGCCTTTGAGTTGTGGCAGGTGAAGTGCAGGCGGCTGCTGCTGACCGACGCCTTGATCTCAATGAACGACGGCCGCTGGTAGCTGATGCCGTGCTTGAAGGCATTCTCGATGAACGAGATGAGCATTAGCGGCTGAATGGTCTTGTCGGGAACCTCGTCGGGCAGGTCGACCTCAATGCGTACCTTGTCGGTATAACGCAGGCGCATGAGTGTGACATAGTGGCGGATGAAGTCGAACTCGCGGGTGAGGGGCACGCCGTTCTTGTCGCCCTCATAGAGAATGAACCGCATCATCTTCGACAATTCCAGAATGGTCGACTTCGCCTTCTCGGGATCGATGTCCACCAGTGCATGGATGTTGTTGAGCGTGTTCATAAAGAAGTGAGGATTAATCTGATATTTCAGATACTCCAGCTGCTGTGCGAGGTTCTCCTTCTGCAGAGCAGCCAGCTTCTTCTGGTCGCTACGCCCCTTGAAATAGCCTTTTACGCCGAGGTTCATGCCGAACATCAGCACCAGTACGACGACGGCCACCACGTCGTGCTCACCAAAGAATACCGGTGGGACGTGCTGTCCTTTCTTGAATTCAGGTGGCCGGTGGCGTTTGAACTCCTCCATCTTCTCTATCTGCTCGATGGGTGGTGGACCGTGACGCATCGGCTGCGGACGGTGGGAACACTGGTAGATGATGAACAGCGACAAGATGACGGCGACGATGGAGAAGTAGAGCACTCGCTTCTGCCGGTGTATCAGCATGGGTGCCAACACAAAGTTGTGGACGAGGAACAGGAGAAAGTAGACCACAAACAGCTTCCATACCATGAGGATGTCGCTCCACTGGAACGTGAAGTCAGGCATGCTGACGGAGCGCACATACAAACTCAGCACCGGGGCAGCAAAGAGCATGCCCCAGAGTGCCAAGTAGACGGTATTCTCCTGTCGTGACTGTATCTTCATCCAATACATATAACGTAGCGTTTCTTGATTTATTGTCTAATGTGTTCAGGTCAGCGGCTTACCATCGTGGACCATCACCGCCGCCGCTGGACGAAGAGTAATTGCTCAGTGTGACGGTGTTGCCGTTGCTGATGGTGCCGTCAATGGTAACCATGCCGTTCAGGATGGACGTGCCCTCGTTCACGGTGACGTCTGACTTCAGAGCTGGTGTCGACGAGGTGTAGACGATGAGCTTCAGGTTGCTGCTGCCACCGCTCCATGGGCCACCGCCGCCACCTGTGGTGGCTGCCGGCGTCTTGAAGGCTGCTGCCAGCGTGCTGCCGTTATAGAGCGCATACCAGGCGTTCTTCGACCATGATGACGTGTATTTGCAGGTTCCGCCAGAAATCTGTGCACCGCCCTCGAGGTCGCCTACGGCTATCAGCGTGCCACCGGTGATGTATAGCTTCTTGCCCTGCTCGGTATTGGCGTCGAGCGACTTCTCGGGGCTGCCCGTGCCGACGGCATAGATGAAGCCCCCCTTGACGTAAAAGTTGCCGTTAGAGTCCATGGCATCGTTGCCCGAAGAGATGCAGTAGATATAGCCGCCGTTGACCGTCATATCACCCGAGCCGTTGGTGTCGCTGTTGTACGAGGCGTTGATGCCGTCGTCCGACGAGCTGACGATGGTCTGCCCACCATTGAATGTGATGCTGGTCTTCGACTCGATGCCCTCGCCACCGGCACCGCTGGTGGTCACATCGATGATTCCGTCGTTGATGATGATGGCGCCATCAACCTTCACACCCTTGGGTGACGACTTGTAGTCACTGTCGTAGTTGTCGAGGGTTCTTGAGTTGGTGACTACCGACAGCGTGCCGTTTGACGAGGCCACAACAGCATTGCCTGACGTCTTGATGATGGTCGTGCCGCCGTCGAGGGTGAACGCTCCGTCGGCATTGATGCCCTTGCCACCGGCTCCTGTGCTGGTGAGTGTCAGCGTACCACCGCTGATGGTGATGTTGCCGTCAGCGCTAAGGCATGAGGAAGACTTGGTCTTGAGCTTTTTGCTGTCCCACAGGCCTCCACCGCTGGTCGTGATGGTGATGTCGCCGCCTTCGATGAGCATGTCGCCCTCGGCATTGATGCCCTTACAGGCGTCAGCGGTGATGGTAGCGCTGATGGTGCCCCCAAGCAGGTAGATGTTACCCGAGTCTTCGTCCTCGTGGTCGGTGAGCATACCTGTCGAGGTGTCGCCCTCTAAATCACACTGGATGCCGTCGTCACCAATGCTCTTCATGCTCAGCGTGCCGCTTTCCATGAGGAAATACTGCGAGCAGTTGATGCCGTCCTTGACGGACTTTAGGATATTGACCGTACAGTTCTTAATCTCGACATATTCACCGCTCTTGATGGCATGTGACGTGTTGCCGGTAATGTTTAGGATGCCCTTGCCTTTCAGCTCCAGATGTCCCTTGACATACAGACAACCTTTCTGCGAACCGCCGGCGCCGTCGACGAGTGTGTTCTCGGTGTCTTTCTTCACGCTCATCTCAATGCGCTTGCCGTTAGTGATATTGATAGGTGCTCCCGTGGGGTTGGTCAATGTCAGACCATTCAATGTTACGGTAGCCTTGTAGCTGCCGCTCATGGCAAATTCACCGTCAGTAGATGTTCCGCTGAGGTTATAGGTGACTTCACCCACGGTGTCGTCCACCATACTGCTCTGAGCAATGCTGACGTGGGCACCGCTGATCGTAACATCCACATATTGGGCGATGTTGCCAGCCACGTATACCAGCGCCTCTGTGCCGTTATATTGAATATTGACGTTGTTGTCCTTCAAACTGCTGTCGTCGGTCCACATCTTGCTTATCTGACTGATGTCGAAGGTTTTGCCGATAATGGTCATCTGTGTGCCGCCAGAAAAGGTCATCGTGCCCGTCTGGTCGGCGGGAAACTGATAGGTGGTGCCACCTGTCGTCACGTTCAGCGTCTGGGCCGCTGCTGCCATGCCGGTCAGCAGGGTGGCTATGGTAAACAGTATTTGTTTCATTTGATGCTTACTTTGATGGTTTTGTTACTGTTCTTCAGGATGTATACCCCCTTGGGAAGTTGTGCACCCTGTGGCATCTGACGGCCGTTAAGGTCGTAGATGGTGGTGTTGCTGTCGGTCACCAACTGGTTGACGCTGATGGTCTGTATGCCTGTGGTGCCTTCGTTTGAAAACTCCATCTGTGTGAGGGAGACCAGGGGTAGGGTGGCCAGTGCCTCGTCGCCGCTGGATGCCAGCAGGTAGCCGTCGGCGAACTGAATAGTGAGATTGCTAGCCGTCACGGCTTTTGTCGTGCCGTCGGTCAGGGTGAATACCAAGTATTCGTAGCCTGCAGCCCGTGTCGCTATCGAACAGATGCAGAGGACTGCGAGAAGCATGAGTTTTTTCATAATGCTTGCTTGATTTTTGTTTATATTATTATTGTATTCTGTCATATTACCATCTGCCGCCAGGCATTCCGCCACCCATGCTGCTGGTGATGCTGTTGGATGCCGTCACGCTGACCGACGAAGAGCCTACCGTCAGCGTATAGCTGCTGCCGCTGCTCATGCCCGGAGCTGTTACCAGGAGTGTGCCGCTGGCACTATATGGTGGCAGGGTGAATGTCGCCAGTGTGGTGGAGCCGTCAGCAATGGTCGCTGTGGTGTTGGCAGCAACGCTGCCGCTTGCCTGAACCAGTCCTTGCGAGGTGCTGCCCAGTTTTACGTCAATGCGTCCGCCAATGGCCAGCAGACTGCCGCCCGTGATGTAGAGGGCGTGGCTCTCGTCGGCATCAATGCCCGACTCTGCTCCGCCAGCGCCAAAGGCTATCGTGTTGCCACCTTTTATATATAGGTTGCCGTTGGCGTCGATGCCGTCGTTGTTGGTGCCTACGGCCACTACCGTTCCGCCGCTGATGGTCAGGTCACCGCTGGAATTGATGGCGTCATCATAGCCAGCCACCATCACCGTTCCTCCCGTGATGTCGAGCGTGCCCTTGCTCTCGATGCCCTCACCGTTCGTTCCTGAGGTGCGTACCATGATGTCACCGCCAGTGATCTTGAGTACGCCGTGTTGCTCGGTGACCGTGCCGTCAGCAGCTGTTGCGGCCTTGACACCAATCTTGATGCCCTTGGGCGACGAGGTGTAGGCGTCGGCGATGTTGTCGGTATTGCCCGTATAGTTATGGCTCTCAGTGGTGCCGTTGCTGTAGTACAGTCCACCCTCGGTGATGATGCGTATCTTACCACCGCTGATGTAGCCCTCGTAGTCGGCTTTCATGCCCTTGCCACCACTGCCGGTAGCCTTGGCATAGACCTCGCCGCCGTTGATGTAGAGAATGTTGTCACACTTGAGACCTGCGGCAGCTTTGGTCTCCTGGTCTTCCGTGTCCCATTCACCGTTGCCTGTGCAGATGACGGTGGTGCGTCCGCCATTGATGGTGATGTCGTTGTCGCAGTTGATGCCCTTGGCTCCCAAACCTGCTGTCTGGACATTCAGGATGCCACCGTTGATGATGCAGTCGCTACCCTTGATGCCATGATTGGCCGCCTCTACATAGACGTTGATGCCCTTCTCGAAAAGCACGTAGCTCTTCGCATGGATACCGTTGTTATATTTTCCGTAGACCTCCAGCGAGCCGGTGCCGCTGAACAGTATCTTACCCTTGCTGTAGAGGGCACTCTTTTGGCTGGCACCATCGCCTGTGCCGTCAGTCAGCTTGTTGCTACCTGTCAGCACGACGTATGCCGCCTGCTTGCTGTCAAGGTTGAGGGCTGCCGATGCTGCACTGGTGATGTCTGTCCCGTTGAGGTTTACCTCGTAGGCGGTGTTGCCTTGGATGGTCAACGAACCGTTGGCGGTTGTTCCGCTGACCACGTAGCAGACACCCTGCGTCGAGCCGTGATTGGTGGTGACGTGTCCGTCGCTGACGGTGATATTCACACCGTTATCTGTCGTCGCCACGGGGTTGGCCATGTCGATGTTGACAATAGTGGCAAACGCCTGCTGGTTAATGTCGTCGGCAGCTTCAGGATAGGTGGCGCTGGCTGTCGATGCGGGCTCTGCCGTCGTGCGGTCGATGCTTACGTCGAAGGTGCTCAGCTCGCCTGAGCCTGCGGTGACGCCGCCATTCCCCGTTCCCGTACCTATGCCGGTCATCGTTTCGGGCAGATTGTCGTATGCATTGTTTAGTGAACATGCTGACAGTAGCATAACAGATGCGAAGAGTATCGCGAATTGCTTTTCTTTTTTCATACTGTTTTAGTAAAAATGAGTTTATTCTTTTTGTTTTGGGAACAAAGATAGACATAAAGAAACCGTTGGCCAAATATATTCAGCCAACGGGTATATTCTTTCAGCGAATCAGTATGGATTCTTATAGTAATTGGAGGTCTAACTCTACGGGACAGTGGTCAGAGCCGTAGATGTCGGTAAGGATTTTGGCGTCAGCAATCTGGGGGCGCAGACGTTCTGATGTGACGAAATAGTCGATGCGCCATCCGGCATTCTTCTGACGGGCCTGGAAGCGGTATGACCACCAGGAATAGGTGACTTGTTCGGGATAGAGTGTACGGAACGTGTCGATGAATCCGCAGGCGAGCAGGTCGGTGAACTTCTCACGCTCCTCATCGGTGAAGCCAGCATTCATGCGGTTGGTCTTGGGATTCTTCAGGTCTATCTCCTGATGGGCGACGTTCAGGTCACCGCACAGGATGACGGGCTTTTTCTGATCCAGTCGCTTCAGATAGTTGCGGAACGCATCCTCCCACGACATACGATATTCCAGACGTTTCAGTCCGTCCTGCGAGTTGGGCGTATAGCAGCAGACGAGATAGAACTGCTCCATCTCCAGCGTGATGACTCGTCCCTCGTGGTCGTGCAGGTCAATGCCGATGCCATACTCCACGCTCAGCGGCTGGTGGCGGGTGAAGATAGCCGTGCCGGAATAGCCTTTTTTGTCGGCATAGTTCCAGAAAGACTGGTAGCCCTCAAACTGCAGATCCAACTGGCCTGCCTGCATCTTCGTCTCTTGCAGACAAAAGAAATCAGCGTCCATCTCCTTGAAGATGTCGCTGAATCCTTTATCATTACAGGCACGTAGCCCGTTGACGTTCCATGAAATGAACTTCATAGTTAGGTGTTGGGTGTTAGGTGTTTGCTAGAATTTTGCCATTTTAATGGCAACGACGGCACACTCGTCACCCTTGTTACCCAAGCGGCCACCGGCACGGTCGAGTGCCTGCTGCATATTCTCTGTCGTGAGCAGTCCGAAGACAACGGGAATATTGTTGGTGGCGTTGAGACGGGCAATGCCCTGTGTGACGCCCTGACAGATGTAGTCAAAGTGGGGTGTCTCACCGCGAATCACACAACCCAGCACGATGATGGCATCATAGCCATCGTTGAGGGTCATCTGGCGTGCACCGTATATCAGCTCAAAAGAGCCGGGCACGGTCTTTACGTGGATGTTTTCGGGCAATGCACCATGTTTCTCCAATGTCGATACACAGCCGTCCAGCAGCGCACCCGTAATTTCTGGATTCCACTCAGAGACCACGATGCCAAACGTCATGTTTTGTGCATCGGGAACCTTGGCTGCATTATATTCCGACAGATTTTTAGTTGCCATAATTGATTAGTTGCTAGCGCGCTCGATATACTTGTCGATGCTCTGATACTGCATGCTGTTGAAGTATTTCTCCTTCACTTCTTTGTACAGCTCCAAAGCCTCAGCCTTCTTACCCTGGCTCTCGAGAATCTCACCAGCCTGGATGAGGAACGTAGGTGACAGCGAGTTGTTGTCAGCCATCTTGGCTGCTTTCTTCAAGTGGTCAACGGCCTTGTCCAACTGGTTGAGGTTGGCATAGGCATTACCCAGAGCACCCTCAGCGGCAGGTGAAATCATCTGGTCGCCCTTGCCGCTATACGACTCTAAGGCGTCGACAGCCTCCTGCCACTTGCCGAGGTTGGCCTGGCAGATGCCAATATACAGCTGAGCCAGGTTGCCGGCATCGGTAGAGCTATAGTCAGCAGCTACCTTCTGGAAACCTACCAGTGCCTTGTCGTACTGCTGTTGGCCAAAGAGCTCCTGACTCTTGGCGAGTTCGGTGCTGGCCTCGTTGGCACGGGGCTCAAAATAATAGTTGTTTGCGAGAATAACGCATACGATAATTGCGATGACTGCTACTACAGCAGCGATGATGGCCTTCTTGTACTTTTCGAAGAAAGCCTCGGTCTTAGTGACCTGCTGCTCCATCTCGGGAGCAACTTTCTGATTGTTGTTTGCCATTTGTATTTATTGTTTTATTGTTTCTTGGACATAAATCGGCTGCAAAGGTACAAAATAAAAGTGAAAAGAGAAAAGTGAAAAGTGAAAAATTTGCTTAATTGATACAAAATTACTAACTTTGCGCCCGCAATGATACTCAGAAAACTGTCGATACTTAACTACAAGAACATCCGTGAGGCCCAGTTGGAGCTGTCGCCGAAGATAAACTGCTTCATAGGCAGTAACGGCATGGGCAAGACCAACGTGCTCGATGCTATCTATTACCTGTCGTTTTGCAGGTCAGCATCGAACCCCATTGACTCGCAGGTCATTCGTCACGACCAGCCCTTCTGTATGATAGAAGGGGAGTACGACGAGGATGTGGTGTCTGTGGGTATGAAGCGTGGACAGAAGAAGCATTTTAAGCGTAATAAGAAGGAGTATAAGCGACTCTCTGAGCATATCGGACTGATTCCCCTCGTGGTGGTGTCGCCGGCAGACTCGTTGCTCATCGATGGTGGCAGCGAGGAGCGCCGCAAGTTGATGGATATGGTGATTGCGCAGTACGACCGCTCGTATATCGATGCGCTGAGCCGTTACAATAACGCCTTGCAGCAGCGCAACATCCTGTTGAAGATGGACGATCCGGCACCCGACCCCTTGGTGTTGCAATTGTGGGAGGAACAGATGGCAGAAGCTGGCGAGATGCTGTACGAGAAGCGCCGCAGCTTTGTCGACGAGCTGGTGCCGCTGTTTCAAGAGTACTACCAGCATATCTCTGGCGGACAGGAGCGGGTAGGGTTGACCTATGTCTCTCACTGTCAGCGTGGTCCGTTACTAGAGGCTATTCAGCGCGACCGCCATAAGGACATGGCTGTTGGCTATTCGCTGCATGGCGTTCATCGTGACGATCTGGAGTTTACGCTCGACGGACACCTGATGAAGCGTGAGGGCTCTCAGGGACAGAACAAGACGTATGTCACCAGTCTGAAGCTGGCACAGTTTGACTTTCTGAAGCGTACGGGTGCGAAGACCTCGCCACTGCTGTTGCTCGACGATATCTTTGACAAGCTCGACGCTCAGCGAGTGGAACAGATAGTTCGTCTGGTATCTGGCGACAGCTTTGGTCAGATATTTATTACGGATACCAATCGCGACCATCTGGATCAGATTCTGCGCACCTCATCGCTCGACTACAAGATATTCCATGTCGATAACGGAGAAATAAATGTTTAAGCGCGACGTACAAACCATTAAGGACCTGATTCTCCGCAACCTGCATGAGCAGGGCCTGGAGACCCCTCTGCTGCAGAAGCGGCTGGTAGAGGCGTGGCCCAAAATAGCGGGCCCTGTTATAGCCCGCTATACGTTGAACACCTATATCTATAATCAGACGCTCTATGTACGTTTGTCAAATCCAGCCCTTCGCTCCGATTTGAGCATGCGTCGCCAGGAGTTCACCCAGCTGTTGAATGCCTATGTCGGTGAGCAGGTGATTACTGACGTGCGTTTTGGTTGACAGGAAACGCCTTATCCTCACGAATGACCTTCAATGTCTGTTCGATGGCGGGGTCGTCGCTATTCAGATACTCTATCCACGCCTCTTCCTTCATCATGTTATAGATGATGCGGCTGATGAGGTAACGCTCCAGCAGATGGTGTGAGCGCTGAATCATCAGGTTGCGGCGCTTTAGGCCGTTAGCATCGGCATAGGTGGCAAAGCGGTCGACAATGTTCTGACGCTTCAGATAGTCTGCCATCTCTTTCGTCGTGCTTATCGTGCTCAGTCTCTGACGGTTATCGTCGGTATAGCTATAGGCATACTGGATAATCAGTCCGCTCATGGATGCCTGCTTATAGTAAGACGTGACATTGGTGGTGTCTTCAGCTACAAAGATGTCAGGCGTAATACCACCACCACCATAGACTGGTCGGCCGTTCTGCGTATGGTATTCCTTACCTTCGTGCTTGATGCTGTCGCCCGAGAAAAACTCACCGTGCTGATAGCGCGTCAGGATGTCTTCTTCGTAGTCTTTGTTGTCACCGGCGGTATAAGGCTTTTGTATACAACGGCCTGACGGTGAATAGTAGCGGGCAATGGTGAGTCGTATCATCGACTGGTCACCGAAGGAGATAGGCTCCTGTACCAGTCCCTTGCCGAACGAACGGCGGCCGATGATGGTGCCTCTGTCGTTGTCTTGAATAGCTCCGGCCAGAATCTCTGATGCTGATGCCGATCCTTCATCGATGAGTACCACCAATGGTATCTGCTGGTATGATCCGCGCCCGTCGCTACGGTATTCTTGGCGTGGTGACTTGCGGCCTTGTGTATAGACGATGAGGCGGTTCTTGGGCAAAAACTCGTTGGCAATCTGTACGGCCGACTGCAGGTATCCACCCGTATTGCCACGCAGGTCGATGCAGAGGCTCTTAAACCCTTCTTGCGACAACTTAGCCAGTGCGATGAGCAGTTCAGGATAGGTGTTCTCGCCAAAGTTCTTGATGCGGATGTAGCCCGTGTTATCATCGAGCATATAAGTAGCCGTCACGCTCTTCGTAGGTATCTCGCCACGGGTGACGACGATATAGCGCAACTTTTTCTCGCCATAGCGCTGAATGCCCAACTTTACCTTCGTGTCTTTGGGACCTTTCAACGTATGCATCGCCACTTCATTGGTCAGCGTCTTCCCCGTAAAAGGCTTGTCGTCGACGGTGACAATCTTATCGCCGGCAATCACCCCAGCACGCTCGGCGGGACCGTTGCTGACCACCTGTTGGACGTGTAGCGTGTCATGGCGGATGGTAAACTCAATGCCTACCCCCGAGAACGAGCCACGCAGGTCGTCATTGGCAATCTGTACGTCCTTGGCGGCGATATATACGCTGTGCGGGTCCAGCTCTGCCAGTATCTGCGGCATGGCTTTCTCTACCAGGTCGTTGACGTTTACCGTATCGACATAGCGGTCGTCTATCAGATGCAGCAGGTTGTTCAACTTGTTGCTGCTGCTATTGATGATGCTGAGCCTGTTGCCCGAGAAGTGGTTGGCATAGAACGTGCCAATCAGGATGCCGATGACCACACACAGGGCCATTGCAAGGGGCGAGAAGCGGTTTTTGTTGTTCATTGTTGCTTTCTTTTTCGATATTTCGATGTTTCGATGTTTCGAAGCTTCGAGGCTTCGACGTTTCATTATTCTCCCAGATAAACGACCTCGATACCTGCGCGTTCCAGCAGTTCAATGCCGTCCATGAGCCGGTATTTCTCCCCATATACCACGCGTGTGATACCCGACTGGATGATGAGTTTGGCACACTCGATACACGGTGAGGCGGTGATGTAGATGGTTGCCCCCTCGCTATTGTTGTTGCTGCGTGCCAGCTTGGTGATGGCGTTGGCCTCAGCATGTAGCACATAGGGTTTGGTGACGCCCGTCTCATCTTCGCAGACATTCTCAAATCCGCTGGGTGTACCGTTATAGCCGTCACTGATAATCATCCCCTGTTTCACCACCAGAGCACCTACTTGTCGGCGTTGGCAGTAACTGTTTTTTGCCCAGATGCGAGCCATCTCCAGATAGCGCTGGTCAAACCGTAATTGCTTTTCTCTATTCATAATCTCTTTTTATACTATACCTTCTGTTGCTCTTTGGCAATCAGCGTCAGCTTCATCTGACCGCTGGTCATGCCAGCCTTCTTGGCAGCCTTGGCGTAGAGTGACTGTTGCCAGCCTTGAGGCATCTCTATGACCTGTGGCTGGTTCATCACGCGCATCTCGTTTCTGAACAGGTTAAATCCAGTGAAATGATGTGCCAGCAGGTGGTCAATGTCTTGGTTGGTCTGTGCACCTATAGGCAGATGGCCCTCTACAGGCTCAATATAGATGTCATAACGTTTCTCTGACTCATTCTGATATACTTGCAGCTGACGGATGCTGATACCTTTTTCGGCGAAGAACTGGCGTATCAGGTCGTTGAGAACCGCAGCAGGAATCTTCTCATCAACCATGTTCAGCACTTCTATACTCTTGTACTGGAACTCTATCATGGGTGTGTTGCCTACAAATCCCGTGACACGCACCACGTCTTTCATCTCATAGCGGTAGAGACCACCCCATGTGGTGACCACCAGCTCGTAGTTTTTGCCCACCTCTGTCTGGTGTGCCATGACCGGTTCACCGCCACCTTCGGGAATGAACTCATAGAATGCGGTGGCTGTCGACAGCGCTCCTGATGATTCCCCGGGTTTCAGGGGAATATTGAACTTGGCCTCACTGGACCCATAGCCTACATCCATCAGTTTGATGGTCTTTGGCAGATAGGGTAGCAACTCCTCTACAGTCTTGCCTACGGAGGCAGAGAGCCAGAAGAGTCCTAACTTCAGGTCGGGCCAGTAGGTGGCAGGCGTAAATGTTTCCAGTGCTTTCAGCTCCTCAGCACGTACAGGATCTTTTGCAGCGATGTCACGGATGATGTCATCCCTGCGCTCTTGGGCCATACGTGCCAATGCCGTCATACGACTGGCATTGTTGCCGGCCAGCACATAGACGTTACGGTGGGAGATGGCCGCCACCATCATCTGATAGTCGCGCTCCATACTGTCTTGGATGCCAAACACCGACATGGGGAAGGCTATCATGTCTTTTGCTTCCGACTGCGAGAAGGTCAGTCCTGAGGCAAAGCCACACCTGATGCCTGCCGATGTTGTCTCTGTTTCAGACATGCTGACCAATGGCATGATACGGCCTCCCAACAGCGTGGGTTCAGCCATAAAGTATTGTATCTGCCTCATCCTGCCGATGAGCTTTCGCATCACCACCGACATCTCGCTGTCAGGAATATACTTGCAACGTGACGAGGTGGTGCCGGAGCTGAGGGTAAAGAACACAGCCTGACCATTGAACAGGATATTACCCTCGCCATTCTTCATCCGCTCAGTATACGCCTCATAGTCATCCCAAGAAGAGAGGGGAACGCGACGCGTAAAGTCCTCTACACCATTGATTTCAGAGAAATGGTACTTTTGGCCAATCTCTGTGTCCTTGGCCTGTTCCAGTATCTCACTAAGCACCCTACGCTGCACTTGTTCACAGTCGGCAAACTGCTGGTGCATACGCTTGGCCAGGTCTTCATTCGATAGTCGTATCAGTTCTTCTGCAAGTCTCATCTCAAACTTCTTTAATTTTTCAAACTTCTCCAGCTACTCGCTGATAATGTGTCTTGGCACAAACTCTTCCTTTTCCGTCGGCATATCGAAACGACTGTCTATCAGCGTATAGAAAAAGTTGTGTTTGACCACATTGTCAATGATACGTACAGGCTTCAGCTGGGCTGACGAGATGCCTTTGAAAATCATCATGTCACGATACAGCAGCGTGGTCTCTTCCTGCAGGAAGTACAGCTTGCTCTTACCGGCAATGCCCTTGGCAAGCTTGTCGCCCATCGATGGATTGGCAACAGACAGACACTCGTCCAGCACGTCGCGGGCATGTTGCCAGTCGAAGTCATCCGGCAGGCTGTCGGGTTCTATGAGGAACTCGTAGCGCACAGGAATAGCATCGGGATTAGGATACATACAGTAGTCCACCATTCTGAAGCCACATTTTTCGGAAACCTGCTTGGCCACCTCACGAAGGGCTACCTCAGTAGTTTTTTCACCCATCAGGTTCACGGTCTGGTTGGCTCTGTACATAAACTCTATAGTCGGCGTGTTGTGGTATTTCCCGACGACACGCACCACATCCTTCATCTTATAGCGGTAGAAACCGGAGAGGTTGGTCACAATCAGCTCATAGTTCTTCCCTTCCTCTAACTGATCCATGGTCAGCAGATGGTCATAGCCCTCTTGCTCTTCAGGCTTGAACTCGTAGAAGACGCTGTCGGGCAACAGCACCGACTGTGTGGTGTCGGCATCGATCATGGTCGAGAAGACACCCTCCGAGGCAATGACACCCGCAAAGAGGAAATGGATGTCTGGACCAAAATATAACCGTAGCTTCTCTGTATAGGTGCTGAAGCCTGCTGTGCCGATGCCTTCCACAAAGCGGAACAGTGGCCATAGCAGGGGAACCAGCACCGTCTCGTTCTGATGGTTTTGCATGATACGACGAATCTCCTCCGCACGCTGAGGCTCCTTGGTCATCTTGGCAGTCAGCTTCTGACGTACGTCGTCAGGCATGTCCACACTCTTATTGATAGTGCCTTGTTCAATGTCATCGGCAAGCATCTCCCAGTTTTTCTCAATAAACCGCAAAATCTCCAGGAAGTAACTGTAGAAGGCACATAGGCAGTACGACAGGTCTGGCTGACGCAAGGCATAGAGCGCCAGCAAGTATCGCGTATTCATGGTTTGTTGCGGCATCATCACCTCTATGGGGGGCCTCTGGATTAACTCAATAACCGTTTTGTTGTCTTTGATGACACGGGCGGTATATGCCCCATAGGTTGCTCCCGAAGGCAGTATCTCCAAATGGCTCTCTATCAGGTTGATGGCGGGGGTATTCCCTAAGAGTTCATGTTTGGAAGCCGCATATATGAAGCCTCCCCGCATGTAATCATCGGAAATCCTGGCAGCCTTCTCCGAGAAGGGGATATGCTTGGGGTTGCCCATCGTGCCTGATGACTTGGAGTAATGCTTGATGTCGTAGACTGTCAGCACGTTCTTTTCTCCTTTTATAGACATGCGCTCAATAGCTTCGGCATAGTCGTCATAGGTGGTCAGTGGCACGCGCTGACGAAATTCCTCGATGCTGGTGATGTCGGCAAAGCCATATTTCCTGCCGTATTCCGTATCCTTGTTGTCCCTGAGGATCTGCAGCAGGAACTGTTCCTGTGTCTCCATAGGGGTAAAGGTGATTCTGTCCAGCCGTTTACGGGCCTTCTTAGCGTCGCTGACCAGCTTATAGTTGGAGAGTTTGATGATGCTTTTCTGAAATATATTGGTCATTGTTTATGTGTTTAGTCTAGTGTTTCTTGGTAGATGGGATACATTCTTAGGAACAGCCAAGCACCCAAAAGGGTGGTGGCTATCAGTAGATAGGCTGAGCACTGTAGGATATCGGTGGCGTGCATACCGGTGCTGAACAGCACCTGTGCCACCAGGATACCCATCAGGGCAGCCCCTTGGTTCATGAAGTTGTAGAAGCCTGACACCACGCCTTTGTTGTTGCCTGCCACCAGCATGCTGTTGTTGAGTGAGAGGATGGCGAGACCGCTGAAGCCCATGGCTTGTATGGTCAGTGCGCTGATTACCTCTACGGCATTGTGGCTACCCGTTATGAAGTAATAGGCAATCAGGGCTGCTGCTGATAACAGCACGATAGCGGTGTTGACGATAAAGGTCAGACGTACGCCATAGTGTTTGCGTAGCCAGAGGGTGGGGAAGCGGCCAATGACGAGTCCTCCCACGACAGGGATGATGAGCATGCCCAGTACGGTGGCGCTGACGCCAAACTCCTGTACGAAGAGAAACGAGTTGATGGCGCTGAAGGTGCCTTGTGCCAGGAACAGTCCTTGTGCGGTGAGCGAGAAATGCTCTATGGGTGAGTGACTTAGCACCTGCCAATAGCCCGTCAGCGTCTGCCGGATATGACTGCCGATATGGCCGATATGGCTCTCCTGTGTGTCACCAACGATTTTGGAGAGCCCTACGGCAGGGATGATGAGCACGCACAGCAGGGCTATCAGCCAGAAGTCATACCGCCACGACAGGGTGTCCGTAATAAAGCCGCCTATCGATGGCGCGAGTACTGGCGAGAGGGTGGTGATGAGTGAGAACCATGCCAGACGTCCCAGCATATTGTCTTTGTCTGAGAAACTGCCTATCCACACCTGTGAGGTGAGCAGGACGGCACCGGTAGCCAGCGCCTGTAGCGAACGCCCGATGTTCAGCACCAGGAGGTTGGGGGCGAGGGCACAGAGCATACAGCCTGCCAGACAGAAGAAAGCGCTGAACAGCAGCATCTTTTTCTTCGACACACAGTCGCAGAGTCGGCCAAAGAGAATGTAGCTGCACATCAGCCATAGATAATAATAGGTAAGGTTCGAGGTGGCTTGTGCCTCGCTGATACCCATATCTGTGGCCATGTGCGAAATAGAGGGTATAAAGATGTCGCCAGACATGCGGATGACCAAAGTGGTCACCACCATCAGCAACCATGTCATCAGTAATGTGCGCTCTGCTCTCATCTCTTTACCCTTTCCGCTCATCCTAATCTTTAATCTTCATCATGTATTCCATCAACATACGATGGTATCTCTTTGGTATGGGCTCACCATTGTATTCCTCTCCAGTGGGGAAACCGGGAAGGGAGTTGACTTCTCCAACCATAAATCCGTCCTTGCCGAATAGCAGGTCTATGCCACAGATATTCAATCCTAACACCTGACGTATCTTGCGGCCTAACGCCACAGCATCCTCAGGGGGGGTGATGATACAGGCCTCACCGCCTACACTGAGGTTCGAGCGGAAATCATTGCTTTTGGTATTGTCACGGATCATGGCAAAAACAACTTCGTCACTAATCATCACCATACGCATGTCGCGACCCTTGCTGGTGCTGATGTACTGTTGGGCTATCAGCGTCGTGTTGTCGTCCTTCTGGGCTAACATGTCTTTCAGCTCGTCCTCGCTGTGTACCAGACATACGCCACGGCCTTCGGAACCATCCACAGGCTTGACGACCATGGGCAGACCCAGACTCTCCACCACCATTGATGTGGGAATCCAACTGTTGAGCAAGATAGTCTTGGGAGTACTGATGCCGGCTTTTGCCAACAGCTGAGCGCATTTCAGCTTGTCACCCGTAGTCATCAGCTGGCGGCTGGTAATCATCAGGTGTGTGCCAAGCATCTCCAGCTGGTCCAGAATCTGAAGTTGGTACTTGTTCAGGTTGCCGGCCACCAGTCCGACATACAGGCAGAAAGCCATATCAGGGCGGTCAACGTATTGTCCTGCCCGCCAGATCTTTCCGTTGCCATTGACGTCAATCTCTATGGCTAACTCATATATGTTGACTAACTCGCATCCTTCAGGCAGCATCCCCACTATACCACTAAAGTCTGTCTTGGACTTGCTGGCGATACTGGCGCCCAGTTCCTTAGTAAAATCCGTTAATATCCAACACTTCATATCTCTTTAATGTTAAAGTTTAAAGTTTAATGTTCAAAGTTCAACGTTTCTTGATTCCATTTCTCTTCAGCAGGGCATCAATGGTCGGCTCACCGCCACGGAAACGCTTGTACAGCGTCATGGGGTGTTCCGTACCGCCTTTGCTGAGGATGTTGTCGCGGAAACTTTGTGCCGTCTTCTGGTCGAAGATGCCGTGGCGCTTGAACACGCTGAAAGCATCGGCATCCAGCACCTCAGCCCATTTGTAGCTGTAATAGCCGGCGGCATAGCCTCCCGCCATGATGTGCGAGAACTGTACCGTCATACACGTGTTGGGCAGCTGTTTGCCGAGGATGGCTTTCTTCCAGGCTTGTTTCTCGAAGGGGATGATGTCGTCCGTGAAGGCATCCTTCTTGGTGTAGTACGCCATGTCGAGCAGTCCGAAGCTTACCTGACGCAGACAGGCTGTTGCGGCCATGAAGTTGCGACTCTTTACGATACGGTCTATGAGCTCGTCGGGTAGGGGCTCTCCCGTCTGATAGTGGAAGGCAAAGGTACGCAGGAATTCCTTCTCTATGGCGTAGTTCTCCATAAACTGCGAGGGCAGCTCCACAAAGTCCCACCATACATTGGTGCCGCTCAGACTCTCGAATCTGGTATTGGCAAACATTCCGTGCAGCGAGTGTCCGAACTCATGCAGGAACGTCTCTACCTCGCTCAGCGTCAACAGCGCCGGCTTGTCCTCTGTCGGTTTGGTGAGGTTCATCACCACACTCACATGTGGTCTGACGTTCTCACCCTTCCTGTCAATGAACTGTCCTTGGTATTCTGTCATCCAGGCTCCTCCCTGCTTACCCTTACGCGGATGGAAGTCAGCATAGAACACCGCCAGATACGAGCCGTCCTTGTCGAATACCTCGTAGGCCTTGACGTCGGGGTGGTATACAGGGATGTCCTTGTTTTCCTTGAAGGTGATACCGTATAGTTTGTTCGCCAAACCAAAGACACCCTCGATCACCTTGTCCAACTGGAAGTACGGACGCAGCATCTCTGCGTCGAGGTTATACTTCTTCATCTGCAACTTGTGCGTGTAGAATCCTGTGTCCCAAGGCTTCATGCCTCCCTCCTTTTGGAGGGGTTGGGGGAGGCTCTTCTTCAGCTCTTCCCGTTCCTTGATAGCTGTCGGCTTATAGGCGTCAATGAGGTCGTTCAAGAGTTTGTACACACTCCGACTGTTCGACGCCATACGACGCTTCAACACGTAGTCGGCATAGGTCTTATAGCCTAACAGTTGCGCTATCTCGCGACGCAGGTTGATGAGCCGCTGGCATATCTCAAGGTTGTTCTCGCTATTGTCGTGGGTACAAAGTGTGTTACGTGCCATATAGAGCTGTTCCCTCAACTCCCTTTGCGTCGAATACGTCATAAACGGCGAGTAACTCGGCATGTCCAGCGTGAACACCCAGCCTTGTTTCCCTTGCTCTTTGGCGGTCAGGGCTGCAGCCTCGCGAGCCGTCTCAGGCAGTCCGTCGAGTTGTGCTTCGTCGGTGATGTCGAGCGTAAAAGCCTTTTGCTCTTTCAGCAAGTTCTGCGAGAACTGCAGCGAGAGCATCGACGCCTCTTCCGTCAGCTGGCGCAGGCGTTCCTTGCCTGCTTCGTCAAGCAGTGCTCCGCTACGAACAAAACCCTCATAGCAGTTGTCAAGCAACATCTTCTCTTCTGCCGTCAGCCGCCGATGGTGTAGGTGTACCTGCCGGATGCGCTCAAAGAGTCGCGGATTCAGTCGTACGTCGTTGGCATGCTGTGTCAGGATGGGTTGCATCTTCTGTGCCAGCGCGTCCATCTCGTCGTTGGTCTCTGCCGACAGCAGGTTGAAGAATACCGTCGACACCCTTGACAGCAAGTCGTAGTAGCCCTCGTCCTCCTCGGTATTGATGATGGTATTGTCGAAGGTCGGCTTCTCGGGGTTGTTGATGGTTTTCTCTATCTGCTCGTTGTCTCTGCGGATGCCTTCCAAAAAGGCTTCCTCAAAGTGTTCCAGCTTGATGCGGTCAAAGGGCACAGCATCATGTGGTGTCCCGTAAGGTACGAAAAACGGGTTTTTATTCTCACTCATACTAACGCTTTCTCATTTATAGCGTGCAAAATTACGAAAAGTCGAGCGAAGAACAAAATAAATTAGTATTTATTTTCATTTCGGGCCCTATTACATCAATAGGCGTTCGAGCAAGGGTATTTCTATGCGTCCACGGTGCAGGCTGAGCAATTCGTCGTGCTGCATGTCGTTCAACGCATGACTGATGTCGAGGCGGCTGTCGTTCAACTCGTCGGCAATCTGTTGCATCAGGATGTGGAACGTCTTCGGACCGGCAGGGTAGAGACAGTGGGCAAAAAAGAAGCGCACCAGCCGTTCGCGCAGACTCTTCGGGGCTGTACGCCAGGCATGGTGGCGCAGTCGCTGGCTCTCTGTCGCCATGATGTTCAACAGGTTCAGTCGGAATACCAGCTGGGTCTCCAGCAGTAGCAATACCTCCTGCTTGTCAATGCTGAAAAGGTTGCAAGGCGTCAGCGTCTTAAACGACGTTGTATAGCGCTGGTTCAGTCCGAAGAGCCGTTCGGGCTGTAGCGTATAGGGAGCCTTGATGGTTTCTTCCACGCGGTAGGCATTACCATCGTTACGCGTCTCACAGCGCACCGTGCCGTGGGTCAGGAAGAGCAGTTGCAGACAGTCGTCACCCTCGTTGACAATCCGTTTTCCTGCTGCCAATTTGTGGAAGCCGAACTTCGTGTGTCCGGCCACCTCCATCAGGTCTGCATGACTCATGCCCTGAAAGAGTGTAAACTGTAACAGTCTGTCGTACAGCTCCATACCTCACCTTCTCACTTCTTATTAATCTTCTTCTCCAGTGACGGCGAGTACCACACCGCATTATGTCCGTTATCGTCATAGATAAGGTATGCCATCAGGTCGGGATTACGCTCCAACACTTCCTTTGCCTTGTCAAGGCCCATCACCATAAATGAGGTGGCATAGGCGTCAGCACGCGCACAATGGTCGGTCAGCACCGTTGCCGACAGGATGTTGTGCTGTACGGGGTATCCCGTCTTTGGGTCGATGGTGTGGGCGTACTTCTTGCCGCCCTTATAGTAGAAGTTGCGGTAGTTGCCGCTGGTAGCCATGCATTTGTCGGTGATGTTGAGCACCGTCTGCAGTTCGTTGCCTTCCACCAGTGGGTCGTCGGTAGGCTTGACGACGCCGATTTTCCAGGGCAGGCGCTTCTCGCTGATGCCCCTTGTGGCTACCTCACCGCCAATCTCTACCAGATAGTTGGTGATGCCTTTTTCCTTCAACAGCTGGGCCACGACGTCGACGCCATAGCCCTTGGCAATGGCTGAACAGTCGAGCATCACGCGAGGATCTTTCTTGCTGATGCCACGACTACTGCCCTTTTTGAAGTACGCTATCTTCTTATAACCGACAAACTGTAGGATGCTGTCCACCTGAGCCTGTGTGGGCATCTCGTTGTGTTTAAAGCCAAAGCCCCAGGCGTTCACCAGTGGAGCAACCGTGATGTCGAATGCTCCGTTGGTGTCTTCCGATATCTGTTCTGCCAACTCGTAGACCTCCACAAACATGTTGCCCTCAAGGTTTTCGGGGATGGTGCGCTCACCCCTGTTGATTTTCGAGATGATGCTATTCTCGTTGAACATGGAAAGGGCCATGTCTACCTTCTGCAGTCTTGCCTGTATCTCTTCGTGCAGGTCGTCAGCATACTGGTAGGTGATGCTGTAGGTCGTGCCGAAGATGGCTCCTGTGTTGTGCTGATAGGAGGGATTCCGCTGTTGGCGAATGATGAGTATGGTGCCCACGATGAGCAGTGCCAGAAAGGGCAACTGCCAGATGAGCCGTTTTTTTTGTTGTTGATCCATTGTTGTAGTTTTAGTTTTCTTTCGTTATTTCGATGTTTCGAAGTCTCGCTAAATATCGATGATCACATTAAAATTCGCAGAGAAGGTGTCGCTGTCGTTCAGTCCGAAGCCGGGGACATACCACGACGTGCCGATGTCGCCTTCTTTGTGGAACACACGACGCTTATAGCGTACTGTCCACCCCAGATGCAGCGGACCGTATATCTTGGCGTCAATGCCGAGCACCCCTTCCAGCCAGTGTTGCGAACAACTGATGCCCTCTTCACCGAATCCTGACTTTCCTTTGAATACGGGGTCTGGCAGGTTTTCGCGGATGATGTCGCAGCTATAGGCGGTAAAGGCATAGCGGAATCCCGCATACATGCGGTTCGGCCCGTGCTTCTTCTTCAGGATATTCCAGTCCATACCCAGTCGGAAGTAGGGCGCGGTGGTTTTATATGTCAGTCCCGTCACCTCGTCTTTCTCATGGTTGGCACGACCTAAACCCATCTCAAAGATAGGAAACCACTGGTCGTGCAGGTTGATGCGCAGGGCACCCTCGTATTCTCCGTGGTCACCAAGCAGCAGTTGCGCAGGACCTACAAGGTCGAACGACACGGCAAACCCGCAGAAGAGCGGTATGGAGTCTTTCTCCATACGGAATATCTTCTGGCCGTGAACCGCTGTGGCAGTAGCCATCAACAGCATCACACTAACGGCGAGCCTTGAGATATAGTAGGAGATGTTCGTTCGTTGTGTCATAGCTCACAAAGGAATGATTGATAACGACGGTGTCTATCAGGTAGTGCGTACTTTTTACGGCCGTCAACGTGTGGAAATAGGAGGCCTGACAGTCTACCGACTCAAAGTGCGGCATGTTGTCTTTCTTGATGACGATGGTGTCGCGCCATACGGTACCAATGGTGTCGACCACCGTCGTACAGATGCTGTCCTCCGGCTGTGTATAACTGATAGGTATCTGGAAGTTGGTGGCTTTCGCGCCACAGAGACGGTTGATGAGTAGCGTGTCTGTGTGGTCAACACGCTTCAGCCGTACCCACATGGTGTCTATGCCCATCGTGTCGACTTCTCCACTACCGCTCTTGCGCAGTCCGTAGGTGGTCATCACGCTGTTCTGTACCGGACAGTCGATGTTCGTACACGAAACGACAGCAACAATCAGCAATATGACGATGACTATTTTTCGCATCTGATGGTTGTTTCAACCTGATAATCGTTACGGCCGGCACTGCTGCGGCTGATGAGGTCGCCCAGGAATCCGGCGAGGAACAGTTGCGTACCTATCATCATCATCGTCAGCGCGATATAGAAGTAGGGCGAGTCGGTCACCAGACGCATGGGAACGTGGTTATACAGTGCCCACGCCTTGTCGATACCCAGCCAAAGGGCTGAGAAGAAACCAATCATAAACATGATGGTACCTAAGAATCCGAACACGTGCATGGGCTTTTTGCCAAAGGTGCCCAGGAACCACAGCGTCAGCAGGTCCAGGTAGCCGTTGACAAAACGGTTCCAACCCATGAACTTCGACTTGCCGAACTTTCTGGCCTGATGGTGTACGGGCTTCTCGGCAATCTTGTCGAAGCCGGCATTCTTCGCCAGATACGGCATGTAGCGGTGCATCTCGCCGTATACCTCGATATTCTTGACGACCTCCTTGCGATAGGCTTTCAGTCCGCAGTTGAAGTCGTGCAGGTTCTTGATGCCGCTCACCTTGCGGGCCGTTGCGTTAAACAGCTTAGTGGGAATGGTCTTCGACAGGGGGTCACCCTGCTTGCGGTTCTGCTTGTAGCCGCTGACGAGGTCGTTGCCGTCCACCTTGATCATACGGTACAGATCGGGAATCTCGTCGGGCGAGTCCTGCAGGTCGGCATCCATCGTGATGACTACGTCGCCCTGGGCCTCCTTGAAACCACAGTACAGGGCAGGGCTCTTGCCGTAGTTGCGGCGGAACTTGATGCCCTTGACGTGCTCCGACTTCTCCGACAGTTCCGTGATGACTTCCCATGAGCGGTCGGTAGAGCCGTCGTTGACGAAGATTACCTCAAACGAGAACCCGTTGTCCTTCATCACGCGTTCTATCCACGCATACAGTTCGGGCAGCGACTCGTCTTCATTAAATAGGGGTATAACAACAGATATATCCATAGTGCACAAATTTTGTGCAAAGGTACGCATATTTTGGGATATACAAAAGTTTTTTGCGGAAATGTTTGGCGGATATGGGAAAATTATGTACCTTTGCAGCCGATTTTGAAAAATGGGCAGTCCTGTACGGCCAGCTCCCTCGGAATCCCCCAGGATGGGAACATAGCAAGGGTACTTGGTTGTAGCGGCGCGATATAGATCGCTGCCCACCCGCCTCTTTAGCTCAGTTGGCCAGAGCACGTGATTTGTAATCTCGGGGTCGTTGGTTCGAATCCGACAAGAGGCTCAAAAAGTACACAATAGGGTCGGTTCCGTTGTGTACTTTTTTTATTCCAAGTCCACCACCGTGATGCCGGCACCCCCGAATTGTACGTGTTCGTCCTTGGCTTTCTTGACGTTGGGAACGGTGTTGAGGTATTGGCGGATGAGCTGGCGCAGAATGCCGGTACCCGTACCATGTAGGATACGCACACGGCTCAGTCCAATGAGGATGGCGTCGTCAATGAAGTGCATCACCGTGTCGAGGGCCTCGTCGCCACGCATACCTCTTACATCTAAGTCCTGATGGAAGTTCTGACGGCGGTCTTCCATCGTGGCCCGCGTCATGTGACTGGTCTGAATAGCCAGGTGGGCATGCTTGTCAGCGGCATTTTGCGGTGCTTCTTTCCGCTTGTCTGTCCGCTCCAGTTGTTCCAGCTTGACCTTGCTGCGCAGACCGCCAAAGATGACGGTAGCCTGCTTGCCCTGGATGGCTTCTATCTCGCCAACGCTATTGGTGCCTTTGATGCGGACATTATCCCCAACCTCCAACGGACGGTTCGCGTCGTTGAGGCTGGCTTTGGCACGTTCAGCCAACTTCTCGCTGACGACCTTCTGCTCTGCACCTTTTTTCTCCTTGCGCTGGGCTTTACGTGCTTTGCGCTCCTCCATCTGGCGCAGTTTCTTGGCGAAATCCTCTTCGCTCATCAGTCCGCGAGTATCGTCGTTTTGCACCTGTTCGCGGAATTCTTGCAGTTCCTCACGAATCAGTCGCGTCTGCTCCTTCTCGGCTTGCGCCTCCTTGATTTCGCGAATGGCGTTCTCTATCTTGCGGTTCGCCTCGGCCAACAGCTCCTCAGCCTGCGCCTTCGCACGGTTCAGAATGGCTTTGCGCTCGCGTTCTATCTCTTCCAGATTGGTTTCGTAGCGCTGGATATGTCCCTCCAGCGACTTTTCATGCTGATGGATGGTCTGACGCTTACCCTCCCAATAGCGCTTGTCGCGCACAATGTCCTGTAGGTATTTGTCGCTCTGGATATACTCCGAGCCCACTATCTCTGAGGCGTCGTTGATGACCTCCTCAGGAATGCCTGTCTTGCGGGCTATCTCAATGGCAAAGCTCGAGCCCGGCTGTCCGATCGACAACTGGAACAGCGCCTGCATCTGATGTCTGTCGTAGAGCATAGCGCCGTTGACGACGCCTGGATGGTCCTCGGCAAAGTGCTTGAGATTCTGATAGTGGGTGGTGATGACGCCAAAAGCCTCCTTCTTCCAGAATTGTTTGAGCACGGCCTCGGCAATGGCTCCACCGATGGTCGGCTCCGTACCGCCGCCAAACTCGTCGATGAGCAATAGCGTACGGCTGTTCGCCTGCTTCATCATGTTCTTCATGTTCAGCAGGTGGCTGGAGTACGTCGACAGGTCGTCGGCAATCGACTGCTCGTCGCCAATGTCTATCATAATATTTTGGAACGAGCCTACCGTCGAACGGTCGCCCACGGGAATCGACAAACCGCATTGCAGCATATACTGCAGCAGTCCTACCGTCTTGAGACACACCGACTTACCGCCCGCATTCGGACCAGAAATAATCAGCAGTCGCCCAATATTCTTTTTCTTATCCGTTAAATCCGTGGCATCCGTGGTTTCTAATCTGATATCCAGCGGCACCACGTGCTTGTCCTGCTTCGCCAACGACCGCTGCAACAACGGGTGTATGGCGCGAATCCAGTCCATGTGGGGCTCCGCTTTCACCTCCGGCTCGAAGGCTTGCATCTGTTCGGCCATAGCGGCCTTGGCCTGTATGAGGTCTATCTGTGCCAGAAACTGGTACGAGTCGAGCACCTCCTGAACGTGGGGACGCAGCTCGTCGCTGAATACCGTCAGGATGCGGATGATCTCACGGCGCTCGGCAGCTTCCAGCTCGCGCACCTTGTTGTTGGCCTCCACCACCTCGGCAGGTTCTATGAATACCGTCTTACCCGTTGCACTCTCGTCGTGCACAATACCGTTGATCTTGCGCTTCAAGCCTGGTGCCACGGGAATCATCAGTCGGCCGTCGCGCAGGGTGGGGGCGACATCCTGGGCCACCAGTCCTTCCCTCTGTGCCGAATGCAATATAGTATATAAGGTACGTGAGATGCTGCCTGCCGTCTGCTCTATGTCGTGGCGAATACCCGCCAGCACCATCGATGCAGAATCCTTGATCTTTCCGTATTTGTCGAGTATCGAGTCAATACGGCGTATCATGGCGGGGAACGTCTGCACATCCTCAGCCAGACGGTGCAGGGCAGGGTAATTATAAGAGGTAAGAGGTGAGAGGTCAGAGGTAAGAGGTGTGTTGAGGAACTCCACGATTTTCCCGATGGTCTCCAGCGAACGGCGCAGGTCAAACAGTTCGTCCTCCTCTAAGTGCGTGTTCTCCAGTCGGATGCGTGCCACCGACTCACGAACGTCGAAGAAGAAGTTCATCTCCGGCTTCTCCGTAGCCTGCATCAGACGGCGCATCTCGCGGACCTGCGACAACGCTTCGTTGATTGTGGCGGCATCAGCAGAGAAAGCCAGTTCGTCGACTCGCTCCTTGCCCAGCGTTGAGAGGCAATAGCCTTTCAGTATGCTCCGTATCTCGTTGAATCCTATCTTCTGTTCGTAGTTCTGTGGATAAATCATGGCGCAAGTGATACTAAAAAAGGGAACCCTCGAGTGGTTCCCATTTTTGTTGTTCTTTGCGGAGAGAGAGGGATTCGAACCCCCGGTACCTCTCGGTACGACGGTTTTCAAGACCGTTGTAATCGACCACTCTACCATCTCTCCAGTGCCCGATATTTCTCGAAAGCGGGTGCAAAGGTACTGAGAAAAATGAAGAATGAAGAATGTTGAATGGGGAATTTTCTTTTCTTTAAGTTATTTTAACAGCGAGGCTGCGCGGATGGTTGGAAACGTACACCTGATTCCCGACTCATAGGTTACGGATTTGAGCCCGGAACTTTCTCTAAAGTTATAAATGCAGTCATACCAGGTGCCAGATGCGGGTGCGGGTTCAGCGTGGCTTCAACGTGTACCATGCCATTGTCATCAACCGCACCGACGGCTGAAATCGTAGCAGGATGCTGCTCTGAGGGGAATGCAACGGTAGAGACGGTGAGAATGGCTCCATCCCAATATCTTGGCACTTCATTTTCGAGCACGTCAAAACCAACCTTCAGATGTTCTACATCTACAATGTAGATGAGCGGTTCACCCTGCTTGGCCATACCATAGAGTGTGTTTTGAATTTTGATGACATATCCAGAAATGGGGGCGGTAATGGTACAATAGGACAGTTCATGTTCCAGTTCGTGTAACTCGGCCCTCGCTTCGTTGTATCCACTGCTGATACGAGCCATTTTCTTGATGTTTTCTGGTGCTGCATCCAAATTGTCGTGCTTATAGCCCTGACCCATCAGAATGGCCTGATATTGAAATTCGGCTTTCTCCAGTTTAGCACGGCTGTGGGCTATCTTCACACGCAAGGCTGCATCGCTAAGTCGTGCCACGACCTGGCCTTTTCTGACTTCCTGTCCAACATTCTCTATGGCGAACATGGTGATCTGTTCTGAGATACGGCTATAGACAGGAACTTCGCGCACTGATTCTACCTTACCCTTGATCGCTGTTGAATAATTCGGAGCCTCTTGGCGCGAAGGGGCTTTTACTGATTGCACAGCGGTCGTATCATTCTGCTGCGGAACAGATTTCACATCGCTTTTCGACTGACAGGCAGTGAGAAGCGGAAAGATCATGGAGAAAAATGAAAAACGGATATACTTATTCATAATTGATGAGGGTTTGCAGATGATAGTGGCTTACCCAGAATTCTTCCAAGGCAGCCAGATAGTTGGTGTAGGCAGTAGCCCATCGCGACTCTGCCAGCGTGAAAGTGTTGATGTCGCAAAGGCCATTGGCATAGTTGATGGCCGTCTCGTTATAAGTCTCTTCTGCCAGACTGATAGTCTTTTGGGTGCTTACAAGTCTGTTACTGCTGGATTGCAGCTTCTGCAGGGTCACGGCGGCGTCTTCTGCCAACAGGCGCTCTACCTCCTGAGATGCCAGTTCCTGACGATCTGCCCAAGCCGTAGCTTTCTCATGACGCTTTTTGGCTGCGCCATGATCCATCAGCGGTATCGAAAACTGAACGGAGCCTAATGCGTATAATTGCTGGTTCTTGAAGGCACTGCCGAATGTATTATTGACTTGTTGCATTCCCAGATTGACCTCAAGCCCGACATTGATACCCCGCTCTTTGCGCGCCTTGTATTCCTGATGGCGCGCTTCTGTGAGCTCTGCCAGCTGATGCTGGTAAGCAGGGCTGTTGGATAAGGCCAGCCTTACAACCTCCTCTGGTGTATAGCTGACTGAAGGAGGCATGTCTGGAATAGTCAGCAGCGACAAGTCGGCAGGTAATTGTTCCAAACGCAACAAAGATGCCAGTTCGGTCCTTGCCTTCAGCTCATCTTGACGCGCCACTTCCACCTGGTTGGCAACATTCTGCTGCTGCACCTCTATAGAGTGCAGTTCTGCCAGCGTGACGATGGCAATGGTCGCTTTCTCGCGGGCAATAGCCAGCAGCGTGTCGTTCAAAGACATTTCCTCCAAACGCATCTGCAACATCCGCTGCTGGCGTGCCAACCGAAAGTAGCGCACGGCTGCTTCTTCAGCAAGACAGCGCAGATCATACGCATGTTGACAGCGTGCAGCCTTCAGCCGTTGGTCTTCCACTTTTTTCTCCCAACGGAAGGGATTGTAGCCCAGGAGGCTATGGCTATAGCCTACCAACAACGGGCTGACCACGAACTGGCGCGGATGACCAGAGGCTTCTTCGCGGAAGAACTCACTCCAAATGGCCTGCGTGCCGACATAGGCCTCACCGCCAAAAGGCAACACCTTCTGCGTGAGCCTCAACTGGGCTGAAGTGGAGAAGATGTCAAAGTTGCGCAAGTAAACATAGTCGCGGCTGGGGTCGCTGACGATGCGAGAGTAATTGGGTACGACCTTCAGCGACAGCTGTGGTTTGCGCAATGCCTCGAAAGCCTCGTATGATGCCTGTCGGCTATGGTATTCCTGTCGGCTCTGGAAGGCTGTGATAGCACTGTCCTGAGATAATCGTATCACCTCGTCCAAGGTGAGCGATACCTGCCCCCTGCTATTGAGGGGAAGCAGACTAAGGATTGCCAGACCAATCAAGTGGCGTATATTTATTCTATTCTTCATATTCATCTTAGTTTTTGACGTCAGGGAAATAACCGCGAGCCTGAAGCTCCTCAAAGTTGCCCTCATCTGCCACGCGCCCGTCTTTCAGCACAATGATACGGTTGCACTGCTGGATGGTGCTCAGGCGGTGGGCAATGACGATGCGCGTACACTTCAGTTTGGCCAGGTTCTCGATGACGATATGCTGGCTGATGTTGTCGAGTGCCGATGTGGCCTCGTCGAGGAAGAGCACTGTGGGCTTTCTCACCAAAGCCCGCGCAATGAGTATTCGCTGGCGCTGTCCACCAGATACGCCCTTGCCATCGACAGTGATGGGGGTATCCATGCCTAAGGGGAACTGACGGATATCCTTGTCGAGAGCAACCAGGCGCGCAGCCTCCCAGGCATCATCGTCGGAGAGCAGCGGGTCGTTGAAGATGATGTTGTCGCGGATGGTGCCCTCGACGAGCTGGCCTTCCTGCATGCAGATGCCCAGGCAGTACTGCCGTAGGCTGCGAAGATTGATGTCGCTCAGGTCATACTGGTCGTAGAAGATGGATCCTGCCAGGGGTGACTCCAACCCGAGCATCAGCCGCATCAGCGTGCTCTTGCCACAGCCAGAAGCACCGACAAGAGCCACATAGTCTCCGCTGTTGATGGTCAGGTTGAGTCCGTCGAAGAGCAGCGGCATATCGTCGGCATAACGGAACTTCAGACCGCGTATGTCTATCTGACCAGTAATGCGCTTGACCACCCGACGCCCTTCCTTGACTTCAGGTGTGGCGGCCATGATAGGCTGGCATAGCCGCGTCTCTGGCAGCAGGCGTGACACCATCTTTGTGATGCCTTGCAGTTGAGACACAGCCTTGCAGACGAGCGATAAGACAGCACAGTAGGCGATATAGTCGGAGAGTGCCAGGCCATAGTGCCAAGCTGCCCACATCGTCACAATCATGGGCAGGAACTTGAGACAATAGCTGACGCCGGTGATATAGAAACTGGCCAAGGGCTGGCTGCTGCTGTACATCTCTGAAGGGGCATATGCCTTTGCCCATTGATGGAAGGCCCGAAATTCGGCCCCGCTGGTCTTGATCTTCTGGATGCCTGAAAACAAGGCAAACAGTGTGCCTATGAGGTGTGAGCCGCTGGCATTAACGCTTAGCTGCACTTTCTCAGTATAATAGTACTCCATCATGATGGCAAATAATTGTATCATGATGACTATGATGCCAGTGGTGAGCAGTGGGCCGCCATAGATGAAGAACTGTATGAACATGACGGCCGAGAAGAGGAAGGTCAGGAGCGTCGATAGGAAATTGGCCGTCAGGTTGGAGCTGACGCGCGACAACGACAGCAGGCGGTTGGATATGTCTCCTGGTGTGAATTCCTTGATAAATGTGGCAGGAAGGAGCAGCAGGCGCGACATGATGGCCGTCTGCAACGAATATTCCACCTTGTCCTTGATACGTACCACCACCAGGTTGCGGGCAATCTCCACCATCGTCAGTCCGGCGGCAGCGCTCAAGAGCAAAGTAGCAATGGGAACAATCTGGCTGGCATCGCCCGAAGGGATGACCTCAGAAAAAATCAGTTTGCACACGTATGGCGTGAACATGGTGAGGAGCGTAACACCTAAGCAAGCTATCAAGCAGAACAATAGATCATATATACAGAGGCAGCTTACGGCATAGCGCATGATGGACCTGACAGTAAGGTTTTCTTCTGGAAGGGGGAAACAGGCTATCAGTGCCTCCTGCTTCAACAGGTTGTGGTGTTTGCTCGCCTTCATGCTCTTGCCTGTCTTGGGATGGGTGAAGGTATAGTCCGTGAAGCCTGGCACGAGTACGACATGCGAGTTGTTATCGGCCATGAATCCCAGCATATAGCCCGTACAGCGGGTCCACCAGCCGTCGCTCAGCGTGATGGTACGGAAAAAGACGTTATATTTCTCAAGCAATAACTCTAACTCATCAAAGTTTGACGGCAAGTCTGCGCCCGACTGCATCTGCTTCCACAGTTTGCGGTCTATCATGGAGCGCAGGATGTCCACTGTCTGCCTCATGGCCTTGCGGTCGCCATCCACGCGCTGGGCCAACTGCTGAAGGAATATATTCGTTATCATGGTGTCAGGCGTATTTTAAGAGATTACTATACAGGCCATCCTGCTGTCGCAGTTCGTCGTGCGTGCCATGCTGGGTGATGTGCCCCTGCTCTATCACATAGATCTGGTCGCATCCGGCAATGGTCTCCAACCGATGGGCAATCATGACCATGGTCATGCCCAGGCCAAAAAGGTTGTCCATCACCTTGGCTTCCGTCTGGGGGTCGAGTGCCGAGGTGCCCTCGTCCATCAGCAGAATGGCAGGCTCCTTGGCCAGGGCGGTGGCTATCTCAATGCGCTGGCGCTGTCCGCCGCTGAAGTTCTTGCCGCGCTCCATGACGGTTCCATGATAGCCGCCCGGACGTTCCATGATTTCATGGTGCATCTGCGCATCATTGCAGGCCATCACCATGGTGAAGTCTTCTATCGACTCGTCCCACATCTTCACATTGTCGGCTATTGTGCCCTCAAAGAGCGTCACATCCTGATTAATCACCGAGACAGAGTTGACAAATGTCATGCGGTCGATGGCACTACGGGGCTTGCCGTCGAAGAGCACCTCGCCCTCCCAGGGCTCATACAGTCCTGACACGAGGCTCAGCAACGTGCTCTTGCCACAGCCCGACGGGCCTACCAGGGCGATGCGCTCACCTGCCTTGATCTTCAGCGAGAAGTGGCTGAGAATGGGCGGCAGCGAGCGGTCGTAGCCAAAGGTGACGTCACGCAACTCTATCTCGCCTGCCAGTTTGGCCGTGTCGGGCAACTCATCGCCTGCGGGCAGGCTTAGCTCTGCACTTTCCTGACTACAGTCTGTCACATCCTTGATGCGCTGGATAGACGAGTTGATCCTCATGACAGTCTGTACGCTGGCTATGGCTCTGATGATGGGATAGATAGTCTCGTTGATGAGTCCCTGGGAGGCCAGGATCATGCCAGGTGTCATCTCGCCTTGCAGAATCAGCCAGGAGCCCAGGCATAATATGACGCCATTGGTGGCCTGCAGCACAAACTCTGGCAGGGCACTCAGATAGATGTTGTTGGTAATGGTGGTCACGCGGGCATTCAAGGACTGTGCATAGGTTTTCTCCCACTGCGCAAAGAAGTAGCGCTCGCCGCCTAAGGCTTTGATGGTATCCAGATTACCTATTCCCGTCATCGTGACGTTCTGCAGTCGTGCCTCCGTCACCTCCAGGTTCATGGCAATCTTCTTCTGCTTGTTGGCAGTGCTGCGCATCACGTAAACGAGCAGCAGGATGGAGAAAATTTCCAACAGCCCCAGTTTCCAGTTGAACAGCATGACAATATAGCAGCAGAGGATGGGCAGGGTGAGTATGCTGACGGCAGGCAGAGCATAATCCAACTGCCTGGTGGACATCGGAATGGTGGTGTAGCGAGCTACCAGTTCGCCAGGAGTGAACCGCGTGAGCAGGGTCATTGGTAGTCTGAGTACCGTCCACAGGTAATTGGCCGAAGTGGTGATGTTGATCCTTGCCTGACTCTTGCGGCGCAATACGGAGAAGATGATCCAGACCAGCAGTTCAACCACGAACAGCAGGATATACAGTGCTATCAACGGGGTGAACCATTCTGGATTCTTATGGGTGATGATACTGTCGGTATAAACCTGCTGGAACAGTGAGGGGAATATGCAGGCTACGGAATCAATGGCAACAATGATAATGCCGTTGAAGGCAAACAGCATGTTGCCCTTCAGGAAATAGCGGAAAGCCGAGATCATCGACAGCTTGGGTTTCCTGTCTTGCTTCTGCTCTGACTTCATTCAAACTTCAGTTTTAGGTTACGGAAGCGCGTGCGGCTCGCCTCGAAGAGATATTGGAACATGCTGAGGCGGCGGGTCTCAGTGAGCACCGAACAATAGGTGCCAAAGTCCATGCTCACATCGTCGGGCTGGCCAAACGACCAGTCATAGGATGTGGGATCGGAAGGGTCGCGCTGCAGATCGATAATCACTTCATAGACCACCTTCTGGCCATCGCCTAAGAGTCGCTGGGCAAGGACGTCGGATTTCAGTCTCTGCCGCACATCGGCGGCATTGGCAGGATAGCGTACCACCTGGGTAATGCGCCCGCGCACATAGCCTATCTCGTCGCGCTTCTCGTCGGCAGGCCACACCTGGGCCTCCATACCTACACGCAGGTCACGCTGGGCCTCATTATCGGCATAGGCAACGAGCTGGCTGCGCTGTGGCTGTGCACCAGAGGCTTTCTCCTCAATAACGCTCACAATGGGACCGAAGGCCTCAAAAGGCTCATTGTCTGTCTTCGTGCTGATGACCAGTCCATTGACTGTACTCGTCAGGAAGCTGTGGCTGTTGCCGATGGATACCATGGCTATCGTCTGCCCCTCGTGCACGCTGTCGCCATTATGCACCAGCATGGAGCGCACGATACCATTGTTGGGCAGCGTGATGTCGGTGGTGCCCTGTACGGGAAAGATCACGCCTGAATAATAGGCCTTGTCACTCACATTACCCAAAATGCCCCATACAATGAATGCAACCAGTAGCAACGCTGCTGCCGCAGCCAACAGATAGGTGGGAACATAAGTCACACGCAGATGGTCGGCTATCTGTTCGGGCGACTGAACTGTTTTCTCAGAATCATCCTTCATATTATGATAATTAAAATCACTTTGCAAAGATAAACATTATTTTTTATTTTTCAAACATTCTGCGTCTTTTTTTGGCAAATAGTCAGGATTATCCTCATCGTCGTTATTATGATACTTGAAAAGGGTCTGTTCTTGTCAACTTTGTTCATTATATTGAAACTCACCACCTCACTTTTTCAGGTAGGTGTCAGGTAAGTGTCAGTGAGGTGTTAGTGAGGTGTTTGAACGACACCTCACTTGCTTTAAACCTTTTGTGTATCGGGCTTTGCGGGGTGTTAGGTGAGGTGGTGAGGTGTTTTTGTGAAAAAGGTAGAAATGAGCGGCGGCGAAAACGGGTGAGTGTAAAGATATTTCGTCGTCGTTCTCGGCGGCGAATAACCTCGTCGTTGCCAATGTGGGACTTGCTGCCTGTCGATGTGGCACATGTGGCTTCTGAAAACATAGGATTGACGAGGTAAAAGCATAGGATTGACGGAGTGAAAGCATAGGATTGACGGAGTGAAAGCATAGTGTTAACGAAACGAAAACGGTGTTTTTGTGTCGCCAAAACATAGTTTTCCGGTCGGTGTTATGTCGGCAAAAATCGGCCGAAATTTATCGACGAATTGACATAAATCAAGAAATAATGGGGTCAAATCGTAAAAAAATGGACAAAACGCTTGCATTATTGAAAAATAATTCCTAAATTTGCAATATTATAATGTATATAAATGTTAGTGAACTAACTTTTATTAACAATTTGAAATTTCAAGAATGAAGCATCTGACAGCAACATATCGCCCCATTTTCAGGTACGGCCTTAGCCGTATCGGAGGCCTTTTGGTGTTGCTGGTCCTGCTGTTTGGCACGACCCGTCAGGCCCTGGCGAGCCAGTTGGTTCTTCAACTCTACAACGATAACAACGAGGAAATACGCTACAACTGGGTTCTTGACAGCAAAGACTCGCTTCATCTGTCGGACGAGGACTTTTACAGCCATAGCGGCAAGGTGCTGTTCCGCATCAACAAGTACGGCTTGCCCAAAAACGACAAGACGCTGGAGGAGCTGGAGAACATCGTGCTGCCGCGCATCAATCAGGACAGTCTGGAGCTCGTGGCCATCGTTATTCGCGGTGCCGCCTCGCCCGAAGGTCCTTACTGGTTGAACAAGACGCTGAGCGAGCGTCGTGCCAAGGCGCTGACCGACTTTGTGACGTCGCGTCTGAAGTTTAGTGCGCTGAACGATTCGACGAATGTGAACCGCAACCTGCGTCAGGACTGTGTCGTCGAGGACTACCGCCTGCTCTGCATTGCCATGAAGAATGCCGGCGATCCTGACTACGGCTTTGTCAAGGGCTTGTGCGACAAATATCTGCCTGCCGACCAGGTAGAGCAGCTGAAGAAGGAGCTCATGAAAGCCCGTCAGGGACAGCTGTGGAAGCGACTCTACCGCGAATACTTCCCAGAGTTGCGTGCCGCCCGCATCATGTTGTTCTTCCGCAAGCACGAAGAGCCCAAGCCCGAACCCGTCGTCGAGCCACAGCCACAGATCGCACAGCCTGCAGAACAGCCGAAGACCGCTGCCGTCTTCGTACAACCGCAGGAGCCCGTCTATCGTGAAGAGGTGCTCGAGCGCCGTAAGCTGTTGGCCATCAAGACCAACCTGCTGCTGTATGGCGCCTATATCCCTGGCTACAACCGCTGGGCACCCATCCCCAATGTGGCCATCGAGTATTATCCGCAGAAGGGCCACCTCACCTGGGGCGCGTCGTTCGACATGCCTTGGTATCAGGACTATTGGGCCCACAAATACTTCCAGTTCCGCAACTACCAGGTGGAGGGCCGCTACTATCTGAAAGGTGCCCATAAGCCCACAGGAGCCAATGAGGCCAATGAGATCAACGAGGCCAATAGGAAGTACAACCGCAAAGCCTATACCGGCTTCTACCTGCAGGCCTACGCCCATGCCGCCATCTTCGGCATCTGCTTCGACGAGAACCGCGGTTGGGTAGGCGAGGGCGCCGGCGCTGGCCTGGGCTTTGGCTATGTGGTGCCGCTGAGCCGTAAGGGCCACTGGCGACTGGAGCTGGGCGTGCAGGCCGGCTTCTTCCGCTGTAAGTACGACCCCTACCAGTATGAGAACCCGGTGAATCCCGCCTACCGCGACCACCTGTACTACTATAAGTGGACAAAGCGCCCCCGTCTGTTCCAGAAGCGCCAGTACCGCTGGAACTGGATTGGCCCGACGCGCATAGGTGTCACCCTGACTTACGACCTGCTGTACCGCCGGATACAGAAGCGGGGCGTGAGCTTGAAGAGCACAGAGACGCGAATCATCGGAACCTCGGAACCTCGGAACTTCGAAACATCGAAATAACGAAACATCGAAATAACGAAACATCGAAATAACGAAACATCGAAATAATGACAACAATGAGAACGATAAAGACCATCATCACCAGCATCAAGGCCAACGCTCTGAAGAGCGTGGCTACGCTGCTTGTGGCCTTTATCGCTCTTTGCCACGGCTTCTCAGCCTGCAGCCCCGAGCCGCCGCTGCACCTCTACGACGTCCAGGAGCTGGTGGTCGAGGTGTCGGTGGTGAAGCTCGATCTGCAGAGCTACTGGGAGACGGTGATGAAGCTGAATACCGATATCGACATTGAGACACAGTGGTACTACGGCTGGGATGGTATCGACATCAGCGGCTGGGGCGAGATAGGTATCGACGGCAAGGTCAACTATATCAAGCCCTACATCTTCGAGGTGCGCCGCTACTATACCGGCGAGGTGAAGAACGGCAAGCATACGGCCGTACAACCAGACACCATCCATGGCTACGACTTCCAGCGACCCTTCGAGTTCGGCTACTGGGATATGCTGATGTGGAACGAGATCAGGACGAAGGACAACGTGCTGAGTATCAATATCGACGAGAACTCGCTCGACTCGGTGGTGGCCTATACCAACCCGACGCCATACCCGTCGCGCTATAATGCGCCACGCTTCACCCACTCGTTCCATACCCCCGAGATGCTTTTCTCGGCTTACGAAGCGGGCATAGAGATTGATAAAGACCTCAAAGACTTCGACTACGACGCCGAGCGCGACGTATGGGTCAGAACGCTGCCGCTGAAGCTGCGACCCCTGACCTATATCTATTTGGTACAGGTGATACTTTATAACAACAATGGGCGCTTGACCATAGACGGCAACGCCAACCTCTCGGGCATGGCCCGCAGCGTCTGCCTGAACTCCGGACGGGCCGGCGACGACGCCATCACGGTGTACTTCAATGTCGACATGAAGCACGACTGCGACAAGGACGGCAAGAAAGTCGACATCATTGGCGGACAGGTGATGACCTTCGGCATTCCAGGTCTGAAGGCCAACGAAATCACGGATGCCAGCCAGGTGCGCGACAGTTACGAACACAAGCTGGACTTCAACGTGCTGTTCAACAACAGTGGTATGGACTCCACCATCGTGCGCGACGTCAGCGACCAGATACGCAACCAGTGCCGTGGCGGCATCATCACCATTGAAATCGACGTCGACCAGATGAATATCCCCACTCGCACAGGTGGCTCGGGCTTCGACGCAGTGGTGAAGGATACCGAGGACGGCGGCACCTACGAATTTGATATGTAAAACGAAAACGAAGACGAAAACGAAAAAGATATATGATGAGAACAAAAACAATAAGTACTAACGAATAACTGACAAAAATTATGAAGAAGCTCTATTCAATCTTAACAGCCTTGGCACTTGTAGCCCTCTACAGCTGCTCAAGCGACGAGTTGGTGGGAGACAAGAGTCTCACCACGGATGCTACCGCCTCTGGCGCAATCTCTTTCGGTGCTGGCTCAAGCGCTATGACCCGTGCTGACCTCTATGGCGGTTCTGCTGCTGCTAAACTGGGCAACACGTTCGTCGTCTATGGCACCAAGCATGAGGCTGCTGAAGACAATACGGCTGCTAAAGACAAGGTTGTATACAACAACTTCCAGGTCAAGTATACAGATAATTCCGCAGGGCAGACCGAGTCTAACACCAGCGGTTGGGAATATGTTGGTCTGCAGGCATACGACAATACGCCTACCCAGCAGGGTATCAAGTACTGGGACTATAGTGCTGAGCAGGGCCATACGTTCTATGCCTTCTCAAGTTCTGACATTTCATTCCCGAAGGCATCTTCAGACAAGATTCAAGTGACCAAAGTAACTTCTGATGGAACTTCTCTCTACAACAAAGGTTACGAACTTGTTGTTAAACTTAACGCCAATCTTAACAACCTGTACTTCTCTGATCGCGTACCTGTGGCCAAGGCTGACTACGAGAAGACCGTCAGCTTTACCTTCCGCAACCTTGGTGCAAAGCTTCGTGTGGGTTTTTATGAGACCATTCCTGGTTATAAGGTTAAAATTGACAAGTTCTACATCGATGAAGATGCTACAGCTGCCGTAACAACATTCCCTGCAATGAATAACGGAAAAGATGACGGCTATTTCTATGCAGCTCTCCAGAACGTGAAGAATGCAACGGCAACATTGAATCAGACACTGAATGTTACATATTACGATGAGACTACTGCTACCCAGGTCATCAACCGTCCAAAGGTAACTAACCCAGGCGCAGGCTTTAATTACTATTTGAAGCTCGGATCAGGATCAGGTCTCATTAATACAGATTTAAAAACCACTTCATCTGATCCTACATGGGTTTGCGATTACGTTCCCGTCTATCCATTTGAGGGCAACAACCACCCGCTGTTGCTGAAGCTCGACTTTACTATGACTGCTGAGGATGGTTCTCCCGATGTGATTCATGTGAAAGGTGCCCGTGCTGTGGTTCCCGCAGAGTACGTGCAGTGGAAGAGTAACTTCGCCTATACCTATATCTTTAAGATTAGCGACAAGAGCAATGGTACCACTGGTAAGGTTGACGTCAATGGCGATCCAGACGATCCCGAAGGTCTGAAGCCTATCACCTTCGATGCTATCACTGTCGACGTAGCCGAGGAGCGCCAGGAGACTATCACTTCTATCTCTACCAACAGCATCACTACCTATGCTGAAGGTAAAATTGTGAATGAGTATACAGCCAGCAAACCTATCTACGTTTCAATCTCTAACACGTCTACAGGTGCTGTCATTACTCCAAGCGGCCTTGGTGATACTGACGGAAAGGCTCAGGTTTACAAGTTGAACAAGGCTGCTACTGAGGCTGAGGTACTTGCTCAATTGACAGGTTCACCAATGGGTATTACATTTGATGCTCAGACAGCTACGGTTGAAACGACTGTTCCTCTGACTGACGGAACAACTCCTTCTATTGCTAATGTGAAGTTTACGCCGTCTTCAGCAGGTACATACGCTTATGTTTATACCACGACGGCTTACGTAGCTCCGACATACGCCGTTCAGTCAAGTGAATCATACACTTCAGGAGAAACATATTATATGAGAAGTGGTTTGGGAACCGTCGAAAGTCCATATGTGTTCTATGCTGTTAGTGTTACTACCGAGGCTGCATTTAACGAGAATAAGGCAAATCTGTATCTACAGACCAATGCTGGTACTCCAGGTGTCTACGACGTGAAGGTCATCAAGGTGCAGTAATACCTTAATTATATGGAAACAAAAACAATAACAACTAAAAATATGAAGATTATGAAAAAGTATTTATTCCTTGCAGCCGCCCTCGCCGCGATGGTCAGCTGCTCAGACAACTCCTTCGTAGGAGAGAATGGTCCCAATGGTCCTTTGGGCGAAGACGATGGAGCCATTGCATTTGGTGGTGGTACAAAAGCAATCACCCGTGCAGACAAGGTGGGTGCAGACGCTGCTGCCCTGCTGGGTAACAACTTTGTGGTCTACGGTGCTAAGAGTACTGCAACCACAACGGCAGGAAATTTCGCAGGTACTAAAGTGTTCGACCACTACAATGTGAATTTTACCAACAACTCTGCAGGAACAACAGCTTCTAATACATCAGATTGGGAGTATGTCGGCCAGACAAAGCATGATCATGCTAGTATTACGGCTCAGACTATCAAATTCTGGGACTTAGGAACAGCAGAGTACGATTTTATTGCCTACTCTACAGGTGTCAATACAGAACTTAGTTCAGGAGATGCTGCTAGTGGTAAACTTGTGGTGTCTGCCATCAATCCTGCAACAGCAACGACTGCTGCCTATACAGTAACTGGTGCATCAGCTGATGATTTGGCCAAGTTCTATGTTGCTGACATCAAAACAGTGCTCAAGGAGAATTATAAGAATGAAGTTACATTCAACTTCCGCTCTCTAAGCTCGAAAATCCGTATTGGACTTTACGAAACAGTACCAGGCTATTCTATTAAGGATGTGAAGTTCTACTCAGACAACTCTACTGTGGGCAGTGGTACCCCCTATCTGTATGGTGGCGCTACAGCCTTTAATGATAAAGGTACTTATACTGTCAAATATCCAACCATTGGTTATGCGAACAATGGTAACACTGATTACAACAAGGCTCACGTAAGCTTTACACCTGCTGCCTCAGAAGGTCAAAACGCCCTCAAGACCTTTGAAGCACTGACCCCCAAGGTTGATCTCACCAATGATGCAGCATCTGGAGACTATCTGGGTCGCACCGCTCCTGCAGCTTCATTGACCCCTTATCTTACTGTTCTTCCAAACGAGTCTGGTGTTATTCTTAACATGAAGTGTGACTACACCCTTGTGGCTATCGATGGCTCTGGTGAAACCATAAAGGTAACAGGAGCTAGCGCTCAGGTGCCATCTGTTTATGCAAAGTGGTTACCAAACTATGCCTATACTTATATCTTCAAGATTTCTGATAAGACCAACGGCTCTACTGGCACTCCAGGTACAGATGCTGCAGGTCTCTATCCTATCACTTTCGATGCTGTTGTTCTTGACTCAGAGGAGAATAAACAGGAGACTATCACCATCGTAGAGACACCATCTATCACCACCTATCAGAAAGAATCTCAAGGCAACAATGAGTATGTGGCAGGAACCATATACGTAATGGTACAGAACGGTGAAACCCTCGCTAATGACCTTGACACTAAAGGCCAGCTATATACTGTTAATGTCTCTGGTATGAACTCGAATACTGTACTGAGTGAGACAGCAGTGGCTGAGGCACTGAACATAGGAGCTTCCACTGTAGGAACCACAACTACAGGTCGCAATGGCATTGCTCTTACAACAGCTTCTAGTAATACAGGCATCACTACTATTGTAGGTCCAGATGGAAATAATATCACAGTGACAGCAAAGACTGCTGCCAGCTTCACCGCTACTGCCAGCACAACTTATGCTTACGTCTATACAGTAAGTGATGCTGAAGACACATTCCTTACCACAGCTGTGAATGTTGCTGCAGATGCTGTAAGTGATGCCACAGGCTACTATACCGATATGGCATGTACTGTCGCAGCTTCGTTAACAGGCAGTTACCTCGCTGCTGGTACCTACTACCAGAAGGTTACCAACAACAACACAACTTATGCAGTCAAGATAATCAAGGTACAATAATCCTCTATATACCTACCGAGGTTCGACTCCTCGGTAGGTAACTAAGAAAAAACAAAGTAACAAATAAATTGAGGCCGGGCCTCGAAAACAAGAGATAAGAAAAATCAAATATTAACTAAAACTTACTGATTATGAAAAAGAATCTATTATTTGCAGCAATCGCCCTCACAGCATTGGCGGGCTGCTCAGACAACAGCTTCGTGGGCGATGAGAGTCCACAAGGAAGCTTGACAGGAGATGGAGCGATAAGCTTTAATATGAAAACTGCACCAGTCACCCGTGCTGAAAAAACAGGCAGTGAGGCAGCAACAGCACTGAACAATAAATTTATTGTCTATGGTGAGAAAGGTGAGACCACTAACGCTAAATATAGTGATGGAAACCTCGTATTCCCCAACTATACTGTTGCATATACAGCAAACACCGCCTATAATACAACTTCTAATACTAAGAATTGGGAGTATGTAGGCGTATCACCCATTTCTACAACCAATGTTAAGATTCACGATGGTTCGTCAGCAACTGCTATAACAGCTGATCCCCAGACCATCAAGTACTGGGACTATGGTGCAGCTTCATATACATTTACAGCTATTTCTGCTTTGCCTGCTGATATTACAGGTGGCAAAGTGGTGATACAGAAAAATACTACGGGCGCAGATAATAAATATCAGAAAGGTTATACACTCACTATTGGTTCTGGCGCTTCATTAGATAATTTATTTCTTGCAGATCGTGTGAACATCCTACAGTCGGCAGGTGCTGACCGCACTGCAACCAACGTATATGGTGGTAACGTTACGTTCAACTTCCGCAATATCCTCTCTCATGTCCGTGTAGGCATATATGAAACCATCCCTGGTTATGATGTATCAGCTATCAGTTTCAAGGTTACTAGTGATAATGCTGCACAGAATGGTAGTTCTCAGGATGCTTTTGGCGCAATCTGTCCCAACATTGCAGCAACAGGCTTCACTGGTACACTTACTGTGACTTATGGAGATGGTGCAACAGACATTGAAAATCGTCCTATCATTTTAGCAGGTACACCGGAATCACCAACAGCAGCAGCTGCTGACCTCATCCTGGGAACCAATATTAATGGCATCAGCACTAGTACACTCTTGAACAAGACTGCTGCTTCACCCAGATGGGATACCGATGCGAACAGCGATGGTGTTGGTGAATATACATCTGTAATTCCTCTTACTCATTCAACCAACTTGAAATTGAAGTGTTGTTACACGCTTTATAACAGTGTTACTGGAGAGACTATTAACATCACAGATGCAACTGCTGAGATTCCTTTCAAGTATCTACAGTGGAAGCCTAACTACAAGTACACTTACATCTTTAAGATTAGTGATAACACCAATGGTAAGACGAATCCTTCATTAGGTCCTGCAGGTCTCTATCCTATCACTTTCGATGCTACCGAAACGGTTGCTGAAGATGGTCAGGCAGAGTACATCACAACCATCAGCGAACCCTGTATCACTACGTTTGGTGTGAAGGCAGGCAAGTACACTCATGATAAGGAGCAGTACGAGGCAGGTAGCGATATCTATGTTACCTTCATGGATGGTAGTAGTGTAGTTGGTGACTTTACATTAAATAGTGCTGCAGCCAAGGGTGTAAATGTTTATCTTGCTACAACAACCGATGCTACCACATATCCTATCACCGAAGCTTCTGTAGCTGAGTCTATCGCAGAGGTTTCTGCTAAAACAAAGAAGGTTACAGTCGTATCTAAGAACGCTGATGGTTCCACTTGCTTCACCGCCGTTCCTGCAAAGGCAACTGAAGTGCCAGGTGAGGATGGCACGTGCCTATCTACTCCTGTAGTTGTTGCTGCAAGTTCTGTGACCGATGCCACAGGCTATTATACTGATAAGGCTTGTACTGTAGCAGCTACGTTGACAGGTGGCTATCTTGCTGCTGGTACCTATTTCCAGAAGTGGACTTCAGCATTGAAGCTCACGGGTGTTAAAGCTACTACTGCTACCACCGCTCTTGTTGTTGAGTACGTGAAGACACCTGCTACTTATAAGGGAGAAGAAGTAATAATCGCAGATGCGACAGCATTCACAGATGCCAAGACTGCATTGAACCTTTATACTGATTCAGGATGTACTACACCTGTAGGTGACGCTGCATTCAGTGCAGAGGCTCATTACTACAAGAAAGTAGTTGACAGCCCAGGCGTTTATGCCTACAAGGTTATCAATGTCGTAGCTGGCTCATAACCTCTACCTCCCTCCCTCGCTACTCCCTACCAAGGGCGTAGCAAGGGAGATGGAAGGGAGATGGAAGGGAGAAGAGAGGGGCAAGGAAGCCCAGAGCGACTCCCCCCAAAAAGGGAAATCAAGTCTGCTAAGGTTCGACTCCTTAGCAGACTACAAAGAAAAAAGAAACAAAGAATGAACGAGAAAGAAAACGACAAGAAGGATGGGGCTAATGGGAAGAAGCCATTAGAACCTAAGCCGTTCTTGCCTAAGAAGGGCAACTACCGCGGGTTGCTGGTGTATCAGAAGGCGGAATGCCTGTATGATATCACCTTCTACTTTGCGCACCACTACTTCGTGGAGCGCAAGGACCGCACCATCGACCAGGTTGTCCAGGCCGCTCGTTCAGGAAAACAGAACATCGCAGAGGGTTGTGCGGCGGCCGCCACCTCTGCCGAGACTGAGATAAAACTGCTGGGCGTGGCCCGCGCTAGTATGCAAGAAACCCTACTGGACTACGAGGACTACCTGCGTACCCGCCACTTGGAACAGTGGGCCGTAGACGATCCGCGTACCAAGCAGATACAGGAATATAGTAAGACACACAATCGTCCGAAGGACTACACCACGGACATCGAGAAACGCTCGCCAGAGGCCCTCTGCAACATCGCCATCACCCTGATCCACCAGTTCGACAACATGATGGGCAGGCTGCTGGATCGCCTGCAGAAGGACTTCGTAGAGCAAGGCGGCATCCACGAGCAGATGACGGCCGCCCGACTGGGTTACCGCAGCGAGCAGAAAGCCCGCATAGCGGAGCTGGAGGCGGAGAACCGCGGACTGAAGGCCCGTATAGCGGAGCTGGAGCAGAAACTGCGAGAGCTGATAGGGCCCATGGGGCTGATAGGGCTCATGGGACTCATGGGCCGAATGGGGCTAATAAGCCTCATAGGGCTAATAGGGCCAATGGGGCTCATGGGTTGCAGCTCGTCGTCGGACGACGGAGCTGCAATAACGGCGCCCGCACCACAGCCGACGACACAGACGGCCATCACCTTCAGCGGACAGCAGGGTGAGGAGCAGGTGGTGAATAGCGGAGCAGGGGCCAGAGCCTATGAGGCCTATGAGCCCAATGGGGTTAATAGGGCCAATAGGGCAGGGGCCACCAGAGCCGGCACACCGCTGAGCGACGCCGGCGTAACGCGCTTCACAGTATGGGGCTATAAGAATATGAGCTACGACGAGGGAACGAGCAGCTACGGCGACCTGCAGACGGTGTTCCCAGGATATAACGTCAACTGGTATAGCGGTAGCTCGTCAGCCAGCAACAGCAATGGCTGGGAGTATGTGGCACAGCAGCTGCCAGAAGGCGACGAGCAGACCATCAAGTACTGGGACTGGGCCGCCAGAGCATATAGGTACTTTGCGGTGACGGGAACCCCGACCCATGTGCCCAATGCGCCCAATGGGCCTCATGAGTTCACCTTTGCGGCTGACTGCAGCACCGCTGAGGCGCTGGAGGCTACGCCGTACTTCACCAGGCTGTGGTTTTCGACGGGTAATGCAGGGGTGTATCCCACGAAGCAGTTCGGTAAGCCGGTACAGCTGGAGTTCCTGAAACCCTTCGCGCGCGTACGATTCCTATTTACTTATTCGTACTCCGCAGAGGCAGTGAAGGTGACTTCGCCCAGCTTTAAGCCGACGGATAATGTAACGAAGATAGCTCGCAAGGGCACTGTCATCGTGAGCTATCCACTGACGGGTACGGCGACGAAGGAGTCGTACACCATCACCAAGAATGCCAGCCCTGCCGAAGGCGAGGAGCTGGAGGCCTTCACCGAGGAGTACATCCCCGAGGGTACGGAGAAGTGGTATACGGTGTTCCCCGCCCCTTCGCAAGGCAGCTACACGATGAGCGTCACCGTAGACAATGTAGTGAAGACGGCCGTAGTGCCTGCAGAATATATGACGTGGCAGCCCGGCTATAGCTACACCTATATCTTTAAGATCACCGAACAGGGTGGTGTGGAGATAGACATGGTACAGTCGGCCGTCACACCGTGGACGGAGTTGGAAAACGACCATCAGGTGTATAATTGGTAGGCGGCTGGAGGCCTAAATGAGAAATTATAAATGACAAATGATAAGTGAACAGAACATAGCACGGAAGATGAGGCTGATGGGCCGAATGGGGCTCATAGGGCTCATGGGGCTAATGGGCCTGGGGCTCATGGGCTGCTCGTCGTCCGACGAGGCGGCTACACCGGTGGCAGAGGCTACAACGGTGGAGCTGCAGAGCTATGTGACTGGATACGAGGAGGCTGCGAAGGCCACGAGGGCCTATGAGCCTGTGACCAGAGCCTGGACACAGCCTACGGGCTATTCGCTGTATAGCGATGCAGAGTCGCCGATTAGCGTGTTCTTCACGCAGGCAGACGCCAGTGGCGATGAGGAATTCTTCTATAAGAGCAGCGGCCATTGGCGTGCCAGCAAGAAACCTTTCGAAGCTGGAACCTACTACCTCTACGGCTATGTGCCCCATGATCTCAGCATCACCTCAGCGGTGAGCGTGCTGGAAGGCGAAGGCAAGACCTATGCCGACGGTGCCGTGCTGACGCTGACCAACGTGCCTACCGTCTCAAAGGCAGACATCTGCGTGGTGATAGCTGCGAAGAATGGTGCAAGTGCTAATGAGGACTATAGCACTGAGGGACTGAAACGAGGCAACTTCGAGTATGTGGCCACAGGCAGCAACAACTTCGTCTACCTGCTGTTCGACCACCTGTTCTCGGCCCTGAGAGTGAGAATGAGGGTACAGGGCGACTACAACGACCTGCGCACCATTAAGCTGAAAGAGCTGCGTATGCAGACCAGTGGCGCAGGCGATGTGCCCACGAAGAAAAAGACTCAAATCACCGTGACGCTGAACAAGACTACTGATGGTGCCGACCCCGTAGGCAGCGTCGTATTCACGCCCGATCCTGACTCCGGCAATAGCGACGGTGCGGTGGTAGACTGGAACGACGGTATCACGCTGACTGCCGACTATCAGGAGTTCCAGGGACACCTGATGCCCTTCGGCGTCACCAAGATAAAACTGATCAGCACGTATGATGTGTATGACAAGAAAGGCAACCTGATCCGCCAGAACTGCACGGCAACGAACACCATCAACATTTCCAACCTGTTCTCAGGACAGACGGAAACACTGCGTGGCCGTCGGTATACGATTAACCTGACGATCAACCCGACGTACCTGCATATGCTGTCGGAGCCGGACCTGAACGACCCCACTGTTGAAATTGATAATTGACAATTGATAATTAAGAATTAAGAATGAGACGCGTTATCACCATAATAGGGCAAATAAGGCCAATGAGTCCAATGGGGCTTATGGGCCGAATGAGGCTTATGGGGCTTCTAGGCCCTATGGCTTTATTGCGCCTATTGGTAACTTTATCATTTATCATTTGTCATTTTTCATTTAGCGTAGCGCAGATCAAGATTGGTGGTAACGTATATGGTGGCGGTAACCACGCCAATGTCGACGGTAGTACTAATGTACGCGTACGCGCGGGAGATATAAATAAGGTGTTCGGTGGTGCCCGTATGGCTAATATCGGTGGTAACACCTATGTGAACATCGACGGTAAGAACGCCCTGGCCTATATGATCATCAACTATGTCTATGGCGGCAACGACGTGGCTGGAACCATCGGTACGGCGGCTGCTGTAGGCGAGACGTTGCCTGCAGAGATAGCGGGCAATAGCGATGGTGTGACAAATGAGTGGAACAGCTATGTGCACCTGAGCACAAAGGTTGACGGAGAAGGTCATGCTGCCGATGATGCCAAGAAGTGCTTTATCGGTCAGATGTTTGCCGGCGGTAACGGTGACTTCACCTATACCGACGATGAAGGCAACCCATTGATGGTGGGTGAACAATATGTCGCGAAGGAAGGCGACGACATCATTGCCTACAGCAAAACAGAGCTCAGCAAACCCGAGTTGGACAAGACCTATCTGGATATTCAGGGTGGTACCATCTTCTTTGCACACGGTGGCGGCAACAACGCTACCGTCAGGGAGAAGGCCGTCATCCACGTGGCCAACCCCAGTGAGGTGGTGACAGATATAAAGGTCAACGCAGAAACGGGCTTGGAAGATAACGAGAGTGGCACAGATATCTTGACCAATGACCGTATCTATAATCTGATGGGTGTCAGAATGGTACAGGAGTCTGTTGCGAGCGACGAGTTCCAGATAGGCCGTCTGTTTGGTGGTAACAACAAGGCAGAGATGGCTATCCGTCCGACATGGAATCTGCAGAGTGGTGCCGTCCGTAACCTGTATAGCGGCGGTAACCGAGGAAATATGACCAGTCCTGAGGGTCTGCTGCTGGAGATTAAAGAAACATCGACGATAAAGGTCGACAACGTCTATGGCGGTTGTCGTATGGCAGACGTCATTCCGACGGTAAATGGTGAGTATTCACCGTGTACGAACCTGCAGGATAAGGACAAAGAAGGTAACCTCATCTATAAGTTCCCCAACGAGTTGTCGGCACGTACGCTGATTCGTGGTGGCGACATCAACAACGTCTACGGTGGTAACGACGTGACGGGTACGGTGTATGGCGGTAATGCCATCGGTATCTATACCTCCATCCGCGGTGACGTGTATGGTGGCGGTAACGGCGCCTACGCCTATACCGATATGGATACCTACAAGAATGATGAGACCTATGGCGACTTCTACTATAGCACCGCTGGTTACAGCACCACTATCGACGCGTTGAACGCCTTCCGTCCCAATGCCGAGCAGGTGGCTATCCGTCTGAAGGGTAAAGATGCCGAAAATCCTACCATCATCAAGGGCTCTGTGTTCTGCGGTGGTAACTGTGCTTCGTTGGCCACGAAGAAAGCTAACCCAATGGTCGAGCTGAAGATTGGTTCCCATGTGATTGCCGACAAGGTGTTCATGGGTAACAATGGTGAGAAGATGATCGACGAGGATGTGCTCAAACACTATGCCGGCGTATATGAGGGTGCAGAGAGCTACAGCACATTAAGTACCATGCAGAACGACGCCTCTGTGTTCGCCAGCTACATGCAGGGTGTGACCATGAACTTGCAGCCGTCTATCGTGTTTGACAGCAAAGCCAACGGCGACCCTGATGATTATATCGACTATACGAGTAAGATTGGTTCGCTCTACTGCGGTGGTAACGTGGGAAGCATGGCGATTGCTGGCAAGAACACCTATAACGTTGACCGTGGTCTGATTATCTTTGAGAAAGTCGTGGCTGGTTGTAACAATGCCGATGTAGAGGCTGGCGACTATAATCCTGCCTATAGCGGAGGTATTCTGGGTGCAGAGAACGAGCGCGGAAACGCCTCTAACGAATACTATACCGACAACGGCACGGCCACAGGAAAGATCAAGGACCGTATCGAGTTGAACCTGGATAACCTGACGGTCGAGCCCAGACGTTGGAACGACACGTTTGAGCCTATTACTGCCGCTGATATTGAGGAAGGAAAACTGAAGGCTGGCCAGGAGTATTACACCACGAACCTGCGCAGCAGCAAATTCATTGCCAAGGGTACAGAGCCGGCTACTGTTGGTGGCACCAACAAGTATTATAAACTGACGGTGAAAGGTAATCAACTAGACTGGAACACCGCCATGTGGAGTACGGATGAGAATGACTTCATGAGTACTGGAACAGGTGGAACGGGTACTGGAACAGATGGTACTGGAACCGCGAACGACGAGAAGCGTCGTCTGTTGGGTGGTAACGTCTATGGCGGCTGCTACAACAGCGGTCACGTAAACGGTAATGTGGTCATCAACATCAACCAAGACCTGATCAAGAGAGATGTCGTCTTTGCCCAGACCGACGGCGAAGACGAATACACCATCAGTGGTGACCGCCGTTCCGGCGTGCTCCGCGAGGCCCAGGGCGACGATACACAATCTGTGGCTATGACGGTGTTTGGTGCTGGTTATGGTGAGGAAACCGAGATTTGGGGCAGTACTACCGTCAACCTGAACAACGGCTATACTTTCCAAATCTTCGGTGGTGGTGAGGAAGGTGTCGTCGGTAAGAAGAATAAAGCAGGCGAGTACGTCTATGATGCTCGCTACAGCAGTACCGTCAACATGAAAGGTCCTAATGCCGGCTACTCTGAGAAAGTGTCTGGCTTGCCACTCGCCGAGACGGAGTATATCTATGGTGGCGGTAACGAAGGTGATGTGATTGGCGATGCGTATGTCTACTTGGGCAACGGCCGCGTCTATGATGCCTTCGGTGGTGCCTGCAATGCCGACATCTACGGTGGTACCGAGGTGTATATCGGACATAATGGCGGTTTCCCATGGGTCAGGGATAATGTCTATGGCGGTAACGACTTTGGCGGTACCATCAGGGGTAAGCGCAATCATACGAAGGAGGTCACACGAACAGCCTTCGACGCTCAGATGCTGCAGTCGGCTACCTTCGTGAAGTATATACAGGGCCGTACCGACAGTATCTTCGGTGGTAACTACGGTAGCTATGACTATGCTGATCCCGTCTTCAAGGATTACACCTATTCGCGTGGAGAAGAAAGCCTGCCGACAGGTAAGGTGGCTGGTGATCCCCGCCTTGATGGCGAGGGTAATCCCGTCTTCACCTTCCCACACATGGTCGAGAACTCTTTCGTCTACTTCAAGCCTGTTGATAACTCCAACAATAGTGTCGGTTATGTCTTTGGCGGTAGTGAGGGATTCCCAGGCAATGTCACTCTAAATGATGCCATGCAGGAAGAGTGCTATGTACTCATGGACGATACCCAGTCGAAGAATGCCAACCGCTTTGCCAATATGGATATCTATGGTGGCGGTGCCTTCGCCGGCACAGGCACTGCAGAATCCAAGGGTGCCGGTCGCACGGCGGTAGACCTGTATGCCGGCAGCTTCCATAATGTCTATGGCGGTTGTAACCAGGAAGGTCTTGTGGGCTACACCCGTGTCAACGTGCCTTCCGGCTCTACCGTGAAGGTGAACGCCCTCTTTGGTGGTGGTAAGGGCTATGATCCTGCTTTGTTTAAGGTAGAGAAAACGAAAGCACTTGCCGCCCGCTATTGTGACCACTATGTGACCTGTGTGGACTATCAGAGTGGAGATGCTATTGTGAACGATGGTATCTATGGTGGTAACGAGAATAGCCGTATCGCGTGCGATACCTATATTAATATCACGGCTCCAGTGATGCAGAGCAGTGGCTATCAGGCCACCATCTATGGTGCCGGTTACGGACGAAAGACTCTTACCGGCCGTACCAACGTCTTTATGAACAACGGCTCGAATGCCTATAAGGTGTTTGGTGGCGGTCGCGACGGTAATGCTTTCAACTTTGCTTCTATGCGGCAGTGGCTGAAGAAACAGTTTATAGCGGCAGGATCAACAGATAGCATTGCTGAAACACAAGTGACAGCATATGGCGGCATCTTGACCTCGTTTGGTACCTACCTTGCCAGCAATCCTATCACTTTGCCTGACAAGACTGGCACATACGTCAATGAGTCAACGGGCGAATACGACGGCACCTATACCAACGATATGTTGCCAACTCTGGAAAAGCCGATGCCAGGTTACCACCAGACCAATGTACACATCATGAAAGGTGGTAATGTGAGCGGTTATGCGTACGGTGGCGGTTATGGTAAGAATGCCGTGGTATCCGGCAGCACCTACATTGAACTGAAGGGCGGTAATGTGGATAAGGATGTCTATGGCAGTGGTCAGGGAGGTATTGTGATGGACGAGTTTGAACTCAAGTCATTCACTGCCGAAACCAACGTCAATATTGAGAGCGGTATGTGTCGTAACGTCTATGGCGGCGGCTATCAGGGTCATACTGGTAAGCACTGTACGGTGGACCCGGTGGACTTGGAAATCACAGAAGATGGCATCAACACCTCGTACGCAGGTGATGTCCCTGCCGTAACCAATGTGGTGATTGGTAAGGTGGACGGCACCAGCTTCTACGACGGTATTCCTGCCATCCAGCGTAACGCCTATGGTGGCGGTGAAGGTGGCTCTGTATATGGTACGACCAACCTGACCATCAATAATGGTTATATCGGATACCGCTACAAGAATACCGCCACATCGGGCGCCCCCGTCTATGAATATGTAGAGGAACTGGACGATCAGAAGCCGAACTCCATTGAGAAGGCCGGTAACGCCTTTGGTGGCGGTTATGTGGTGAACAGTTATGTGGACAAAGCCAATGTCACCATGTACGGCGGTACCATACGCGGCAGCCTCTATGGTGGCGGTGAGCTGGGTCCCGTCGGAGCTGGTACGACGAGTAGTAGCTTCTCCACGACAACCGGTATAGAAAGCGGCAACGTGCGCATCTTCAGACCAGGTAAGACGCAGGTTAAGATGTATGACGGCCATGTGAAGCGCAACGTCTTTGGCGGTGGCCGAGGTCAGGACAGCTGGGGCGGTGACGGTACCTTGTATATGGACGAGAAGGTGGTGGCATCCTTGAGAGCTAACGGCTTGTTCTGTAAAGGCTACGTCTTCGGTCAGACCGAGGTCGACATCTATGGCGGCGAGGTGGGCACCGACGAGGGTGTGGCCCAGGGCTATGGCAACGTCTTTGGCGGTGGCGATATCGGTTATGTTTATAGTGCCTATGAGCTGGCCGACGGAACACTTTGTATCGGCAAGAAAGAAGGAACACGGTATACCACGACTGATGAAGGCTACTACTATAAAGCCAAGAAGAATGGCGAGGGCTATTCCTTCGTGGATGACAGCGGAACCGTCCTTGCAGGCGGTGCTGAGAAGCACCTTACCGAGGACTGTAAGGTGTTGGTAGAGCCCTGGTGCAAGGCCAATGCATCTATTTCTCTCAATGACAAGACTTTTGCTGCTGGTGAATATGTGCCCACCTCATACCTCAACTATCTGGGTAGTAAGAAAGCAGATTCCAACTGGAATATGTTTAGCAAGGACGATGTCAACAAGGAAGGTATCACCATCCATAATGCTGTGTTTGCCGGCGGTAACACCTCTGCTGGTTCTACTGAGGTGTATGCCAACACCACCACGGTATTCGGCAATGCCACTGCCTCCGTTCACGATGTCTTCCACCGCGACCTCATCACTATCGGTAAGGGTCGTGTCGGTGGACTGTATGGCGACGGTAACCTGACGCTGATTGACGGCTATCGTGAGGTGAACATCACCAACTACGGTACAGACTACTACCATATCAACTCAGAGATTACCAAGGACCAGTATGACGCCCTCCCCAAGCGTGAGGCTGCCTACTACGAGATTCGCTATCGTTGCGTCAGCAACTGTGTGGACGACAACGGCAAGACCTATGCGAAGGGTTCTACCATCACTGCTGATGAGTTGCAGGCGGTGTTCCTAACTAAAACTTATCAGAATTTGAAGCCTGTCTTAGATGGTGAAGGAAACCCCGTCATGGAAGGTGGCTTCCCGAAATTCGAGGATGATGAAGGTACCTCGAAGATGTTGGATAGTAGTGGGCAGCCCCTTAGCTGCTACTGGGTAGAAAACGGTGTCTGCTCACGCTATGCCGGCCGTCCGATGAACACCGTGCAGCGTGCCGACTTCTGCGGCGTCTTTGGTAGCCGTATGGTGATGATGGGTGCCCAGGACCGTGTACCCGAGACGGTGGACTATACCAACTACACCATCAACCGTGTACGTGAGGTGTCGCTGAACAAGAAGGAATCCGTGAGAACCTCTGATAAGTCAATTGTATCATCCAGTGAAGATTATTATCGTCAACGCGTGCATGGCAACTACTTCGGCATTTACAGCGTCGTGAACTTCCTCGGAGCCTTGACCAGTGATGTTGACTTCCATGATGCAGTCCGCGTCACCGATAACTCAGACTTTACGACCTATCATGCTAATGCCAATAGTCAAGAATACGGCACAGCCACCTACCACGACTGGAAACAAGAGTTCCACAACGAGCGCAGGCGCAACAACGGTAACTCCTATAACAAGGTGGCCCTGGCTTCTGGTGTCTATCTGGAGCTGACCACCGAAAAGAGTACCGGTACTGGTCTTACTGAGAAAGACTGGGGTCTGATTACCGGTGTGGTGGAACTCGACCTGATCAATGTGCAAACAGGTATGGGTGGTGGCTATGTCTATGCCAAGAATGAACACGGTATTCGCAGCAACAGTGGTAAGACCCATACCATCCTGACCGACCTGAACCATGATGCTGTTACCAACAAGAAGTTCCAATATACTGAGACCGAGAATACCAAGAAAGAATGGCAGACCTCGGGTAACTTCGTGCATAGCACGCAGACCATTATCGACGACTGTTATGACATTGGCGGCAAGTACGGAAGTGGTTACCATGAACCCGATGGTGTTCCAGCCCACTACTGGTTCATCAAGGGTGCCATCTATGTCTATGACCAGTATATCTCTGCCTATACAGGTAGTCCTAACGCCTTCAGTGAGCGCGTCAACATCCCGTTGACTATCACCTCTGCCTCACATGGTAAGCTGACGCTGCTGAATGTGCAGCCCAGCCGCTATGCCTATTATTCCTCTAATATCGATGGTAGCACGCCGTCTATACTCGGTGAAGACCAGAAGATATCACTCCGTGATGTGGAGTATCAGCGCAACGATGCTATCAACTACTGGGACTACAGTATCCTCGCTCAGAACGAAAAGAGACTGTTTGTCGATGAAACCTATGTCACCTCGTCAGCAAGTAAGATCGGTCCTGAAGGTTCTGAGGAGATACAACCTGCCGGTTATGTGATGCTTCCAGCAGAATATACCAGATTGTATGATAAGGCTGAGACGCGAGATATCACTCCTGATGACGGGGTCGCTAATCCTGTGAAGGTCGTCAAGAAGATCATCAAGGACGAAGAAGGTAATGATGTTGTAGCAACAGACAGTAAGGGTCTGCCTATCTATCTGCCCTTCGAGTCGGTATTCCATAGTTCTAACAATGTCAGCCATAACAACGGTTACATCCTGACCTATAATGTCAACAACCCGAGTCAGTGGAACACGTGGTATACTGATGTCAGCAGTGCAACGCATGAGAAGGATCAGACGGATAACGGTAATGGTGACGAGGACGGTCCGACCTATACGCCTAACACTACTGGTATGTTTGGTCAGAGGGACTACCATATTGGAAGTGTTATCTCCAATGAGGAAGAGACAACGTATAGTACTGCCTACGCCAAGCTGACTACTGAGCAGAAAGCAGCACTTGGCACACAGGCCACCTTCTATCCAGCCTATATTGTGACTGCTGATATTCTGGAGACGAAAAATAAGGATAATGTAGACCAGCGTCTGCATAAGGGTGCGACCTTGGCTAAGGAGAATTATACTGATGACCAGTGGGCAGAATTGTATGATTCCGAACACCAGGCAACCAGCAAGGTACTTCCCGCCTGCGTGGTCACCAGCACAGTTCAGATTAGTAAGACCGAATTTGCTTACCGCGGCACATACATGACGCAGACTGAGAAGCAGGCATTGATAGACGCTAATCCATCTCTTACTGCAGAGATAAACAAATCTGTTGTTCCTGCCTACTACTGTACATCAGCCGGTAAGTATGGTGGTAACTACTATGAGATAGGTAAGAACTATCGTGGTCTGGCAGCATTCTGTAGTATGTCGGAAGACGACCGTAAGAAGTTTACCTTTAACTACGATGCCCTCGACCTGCTCATCGACCCGAACTACGGTGGAACTGAAGGACAGAAGTACCAGTATGACGGTAACTATACAAGTGAAGAGCAGGTAAAGGATCCCACAACAGGCAACAAGGCTACCTATTCGCTCGCAACACCTATTGACTACACGGCGACATACAAGGATGATGAGTCGTTAACCTTATCATCGGCAATCACCGTAAAACATAAAGATGGAACAACAGAAAGCGTGACATCGTTGGTAGAAGGTGACGAGATTTCTCGCGTTGACTTTGAAGCTCTGCCCAACGAACGTCAGCACTATTCTGCCATTAGTGTATCGGAAACTGGCAAGACCTACTACGTGGTGAAAGGTAACCAGACGGTAGTGATGGGCGATACGCCTTACACTGGCGGACAGGTTATCTCCAGTGAAACCTACGCTGACTTGAGTGAAACGGAGCAGACGAATGTGGCTAAGCTGAGATTCACCTCAACAGGTACCTATTACTACTGTTACGATGGTTATACTATCAATACTAGCGATTATAGTGATGATAATAAGGGTAAGGTAACTACCACCGGCGTGACTATAGATGATACGGTCGTCACAGGTGGAACAGAATACAGCACCACTGTACCTGCAGGTATTGTCATCTCTGAAGGCAGCTACAGGAATGTCGTAAACAAGCAGACGAACTTTGCTATCCACGGTCTGGCTCCTACTGAGACCAGCACGCTCTATGTGGCGCGTAACGCAGACATCAACGACCTCTCTGCTGAGAAGATTATCACCGCTATCTACAAGTACGACTACGTAGAGAGTGATATGGACGGCATGCATATCACGCCTGTCACCGAATACCATGTGCTGAATATCCACCTGACATTCAAGAGTGGTGTACCCACCGTAGAGGATATCCAGGCACCCGACATCATCCTGCCGGGTACCATGCTCAGCATGCCCGAGCCGTATGTGACACCTGGTGCTTACGAGATTACCGGTGGTGGTTGGAAGCTCTTCGACAATCCGAGCGATGCTGAAAGCCATATCAACGGTGTGGAAATTACTCCTTCAACAGACCCGCTCTACCTCTATCAGAACAACTACTATCTGGCTTACTACGCAAAGACGTATCTGGGTGAGACCTTCTCGAACCACGTGCCAGTGAGCGTAGCTAACTACCACGATCTGAAGAAGGTGATGAACGACACCATACACCACTACTATATCGACCACAAGGATGTGCACGACAAGCAGAAGGTGGAGCCTAAGATTTACATCAACGACTACAGCAAGGATGCCGAGGGCAGTAAGAACGGTCTTGACCTGTTCAAGGACCTGTATGACCTGAGTCTGGTGACAACAGAGTCGACTGCAGAAACTGATGGCTATACCGTAGCTGACGGTAAGATTACGGCAGCCACTGGAACAGCCAATACTGCATTGGTGGATCAATATCTGCTTGACAAGACACGCGTCGGTGGTGCCAAGAACCTGGAATTCATCCTGCGCACGGATATCGACCATAGCAGTTCGTCATGGACGCCTATTGGTACCGATGATGTCTGCTTCAAGGGCACCCTGCATGGTGACGGCCATACCATCAGCGGTCTGGATCATTCGTTGTTCAGAAACCTCTGCGGTGATGTCTATAACCTTGGTGTGAAGGGCTCGTTCAATACTGCTGGTGTTGCCGATCTTGATACAGAAGCTGGTGTCACCAAGAAGGGTTATGTGGAGAGCTGCTGGGTGAAGACGACAAGTACGACACCGTTGGAGACCAAACTATATCCTGTTCTTGGAAGCCCCACCGACAATAAGGGTTACCAGTTGGTCAACTCCTATTTCTTGAATGATAATAGTACATTATTCAATACTGTTCCTGCTAATGGGCTCATTACATATACTAATGGCTCAAAAGGTACAGCCCGAGCCATGACGGAAAAAGAGTTCTACAATGGTACTGTGGCCTACGACCTGAATAACTTCTACCTGCACAAGCGCTATAGCGACAAGCAGGTGAATAACGACCAGGCCTATAAGTATTGGAAGTCCGGTGAGACTGAGCCGCGAACGGGCTACTATGCCATGAGGGAAGACCTCTGCTCATCAGGTTATACCTATACGGAAAGTGAGGTGACCCATATGCTGAAGTACGTTGAAGACCGCTTCGAAGACGGTGACTTCCGCTTTGCTGGCGGTGTCATCCCTGACGATGAGGATGAACGTTGGTGGGAAGAGGAGCGCACAGACGCAGTGTCTGGTAATAAATATATGGTAGACCACTGGTCGCCCATCTGGCCAGACGACTATCTCTTCTTCGGACAGAAGCTGACATATGGTTACTCGGCAACTCAGGCTCATCAGGAGGTACCGACGGCTGTAGTGAAGACTGACGGACATCTGTCGCAGAACGACGACGCTAACCGCGTCTATCGTGCTCCGGCATACTTCCGCTCGAAGGACATGAGCTTTATCCACTTCAACCCGCAGGCTTATCTGGCCCAGAAGTCGAAGGATGGCACCAAGGAGGCTTATCCGGGTCTTACAGCTATCGACTTTGCCGGACATTATGACACCCATACGCCCGAAGGACCAAAGGCCTATGAGTTAGGAATGAATGACGGTAAGTTCTATGCACCGCTGCTCGACGACGGCGGCCTGACAGGTATCACCAACTATGACGAGACGAGGAACCTGCTGGTTTATGCTCCTTCAGAGACTTCTGATGACGGCTATGCCAACAAGGCTACCTACGATGTGCTGACGAGCTACTTCACTGATCCGGCTTATAGCGACTATTATAGCAATCCGACAACCTATCGCAACGTGGCGGATGCAACCTCTGTCACCTCGTCAATCTATGGTCACCTCGTGATGGATAAGAAGATTGCTAAGAGCGACCACTTGTTGGTAGATAAGGAAGACTTCAACTGTCCGATAGCCTATACGTTCGACGGTAGCCACCGTATGTGGTATCAGCGTACACCTGAGGATCAGGAGTATGTAGACCTGACGAAGGGCTGGCAGGGTATCAGCATTCCGTTCACGGCAGAACTGGTGACCACCAACGACAAGGGTGAAATCACACACTTCTATAGTGGCAGTGCTACAAGTGCTAACAGTGACAAGAAGATAGGTCACGAATACTGGCTACGTGAGTTTGATGCGATAAATAAAGTGCCAGATAGTAATCCAGAACAGGCTAAGGCCTCGTTCCTCTATCCGACAGCTACTGGCTCCGACAAGACGGTGACTAACCACTTCCTGTGGGACTACTACTACGAGAAGTCGGGACGAAAGGATAAGAATAGTGACATCTACCAGGAGTATTACAGGAACGACCGGCCCTATGCAAGCTATCCGCTGCTGACAGGTGGTACACCATATATCCTCGGACTCCCTGGCAAGACCTACTATGAGTTCGACCTCAGTGGTAACTTTACGGCACAGAATACCTACGCAGCGATAGACAAGCTGGGTAAGCAGACCATTACCTTCGCTTCTAACACAGGTGTCGGTATCGGTGTAAGTGATGATGAGACGGCTGGCGTTGAGAAGTCGTTAACTGGCACCAGCAAGACCTTTAACTTCACCTTCAAGCCCAGCTACATGAATATGAGTCTGGCTGCTGGTTCTCACAGCTACACGCTGGATGCCGATGGTGACAGTTACGACAAGGTACCTGCTTCGGGCGACGCCACAAAGGTCAGCGCCTTCCGTCCGTACTTCATCGCTACTTCCGCAGCGAATGCTGGGTCTAGAAAGATGGCTCCTGAGCGCATTCTCTTCGGTGGCGACTTTGAGGGTCTGGAGGGAGAGCCGATATCTACCCTCGATGGCGACCTCGAAATATATGTCAAGGATCATAAGGTGGTCACCACGTCGCACCTCAAGGAGGCAACGACCGTACGCATCATCAGCGTCAGTGGCGTCACTATGGCCAACTATGTGCTGCAGCCGGGTGAGACGGTAGAAACGCCAATCCGCGTCGAAGGCGCATACATCGTGAACAAGAAGAAACTGTTAGTAAAATAGTGAGTATAATGCAAGAAACGATAAAAAACATTAACAGGAGCAAAAAGTTACCTTTGGGTAAGTTACCTTTGGGTAATATATTGTATCTTTGTGGTGTTAAACCATTATTATAGTAGATATGAATGCGCCATTTCAATACGGAACACTTGCCACTAAGGACAATTTCGTCGACAGGGTGGAAGACAGGGCTCAACTGAAGAGTTTCCTCTCATCACACATTAATGTGATGCTGATTTCGCCGCGTCGTTGGGGAAAGTCCTCATTGGTAAAGGTCGCTATGGAGGAACTTCAAAATGAAGCAAAAGACGTATGTGTCTGTTTCATTGATGCCTTTAGCATTGGCTCTGAGGCTGAGTTCTATAGGACATTTGCCAGTCAGGTGATAGCATGTGCTTCAACAAAGTTGGAAAGGCGCATTCAGGATGCCAAGAGATTCCTGACGGGTGTCGTTCCGCAGTTGGTTATCAAGGACGACGTCACCAATTTTATGGCTTTCGATGTGAAGTTTGTGCCGCAGGAACAGGACAAGATGGACATCCTTCGTCTGCCAGAAACGCTTGCTGTGGCTAAGAACATCCGGATGATCGTGTGTATAGACGAATTCCAACAACTGGCTAATCTGCCTGATTATAAGAATATGGAGGGGAAGATGCGATCAGCATGGCAGCAGCAGGAGCATGTCACCTATTGCCTATATGGCAGTAAACGCCACATGATGATGGACATTTTCAACAATGCAAATTCGCCCTTCTATCGTTTTGGACAGATGCTTTTCCTTGACAAGATTGCTAAGTCGGAGTGGATGCCGTTCATCAGGGAATCGTTTGAAAAATCAGGCAAGCATATCTCAGAGGCTTTTGCCAGTCAGGTGTGCGATACAGTGGAATGTCATTCATGGTACCTCCAACAACTATGCTATTTCATCTGGAATGCAACGACGGGAGAGGTGGATGAACAGATTTTCCAATATGGCCTGCGACAACTTATCAATACCAATTCACCGATGTTCCTAAGTGATACAGAGTCGTTGGCTCCAAGTCAGATAGAGATGCTCAGGGCCATCAAAGACGGTGTGCGGCAGTTGTCATCGATAGAGACGAAGAGAAATTATGCTTTGGGAAATCCAAACACCATCAGCAAGAACAAGAAGGTGTTAAAGGATAAGGACATTATTGAGGAGAGGAAGGGAGAACTTATATTCGTAGACCCCGTCTATCGCCTCTGGTTCTCACAAGAGTATTGAATCTATGAAGTGCCGGATCGTAAAAATAGAGAAATAAAGATATGACACAAGATATGACTGAAAGGTTATTGAGTAAAAGAGATATAGAAAGTGAAATAGCACCAGGGGGTAGCCTCAGTGCACTAAGGGAGATGCCAGCCTCTACCCATACTCTAGCCATACTGAAAGAGTATGCCTGGAGTATGCCTAGAGTATGGCTAGAAGCAGCCTAGAGTATGGCTAGAGTATGGCTGGAGTATGCCTAGAGTATGAATTGAACGATTAAAGAAGATATATAGCAATGATACGAAATATGAATGTTATAAGAGAAACTCTTAAAAAACTTCTATTTTTCATTATACTAACCCTGGGCACTACTGCGGCTTGGGGACAGACGGACTATTCGGGTGTGTATTATATTGCCAATAAAATCTACAACGGAGATCATAATAACGCATCCTATTGGTACAACAATTTGCCTCAAAATCAGAGATGGTATTTGGTTCCTGCTAAGGATCCACAGCAGGGACATGCTGTAGATGCATATTATTCTTCCAACTATGGAACTACTGATGGTGATCCAGAGAAACCGTTTCTGACAACCTATCAAACCAATCGTGACAACAACTCCGTCTGGATTGTCAAGAAGACTGGCAGCAAGTATTATCTCATTCATGCCTTGACGGGGAAATATGTAAAATATGAACCGCCCCTTCCTTCTAAGGTTCCAGAACGAATGTCCGTCCACCTTGAGGCGGTAGATGGCGATTCTCCAGGTAATGTTTTCCAATATACCATTACCCCATATACCGAAAACAATATCTCGGGTTACAATATACAACCGACTCAGGAGAATGGTACTGCTGTTGGTGGTTATCTTAACCCTGCTGGCGAAAACTGGGAATATTATTATGGGTGGACAAAACATAAGTCAGGATATTGGTGTACTGGTATTCTTGGTGTGTATGATAGCAAAGGCGGTGGACAGCTTTGGCCATTCGAACCTGCCACTCTTGATGCCCCCACCATTACTTGTACCGCTGGCGTAGTGACTGTGGCAGACAACAACAGCTTGCCGGCAGGGTACAAGATACGTTATACAGTTGATGGTACAACCCCCAATGCGACCAGTGAAGAGCTTCCTATTGGTGGCTATACAGTCATTGATCCTTGTACGTTCAAAGCGGTGATTGAGCGCTACGGCCTTGTGCTGACCTCAGTCGCTTCAGAATCAGTGGAGCCTTTGGTAAGAAGGCCGGTTTTTACTCCCAATGCTGACGGAACAGTCTCTTTTTCTGTTCCAGATGGTATAACCGTGTATTATACCACTGACGGTATCGACCCGACAACTTCTTCTACAGCATATACCAGCGCCATCAGCGCCAATGATATTGCGAATGCTACAAGTTCAGCCATTAAGGCCATTGCCGTAGACAACGCAGATAATACCAAAGTTTCTGCTATTGCCACGCTGGCCTTGGCGACTTATACCTATAAGATTGTTAATACGTCGAATGCGGTTGCGATTAATAGTATTCCCATCAAACAAGTTGTAGGCAAGCCTCTGACCAGAGGGTATGCAGATATCCCTGAGGAAATACGCAGCCCGTATATCTCGGATGAGACCATCGGGTTCTATTCGGATATTGCCCACAATGCTGAGCACAAGATTACTGCCACGCCGTCTGCGACGACCGACATCTTCGTGACCTATACCACAACGCATCTTACAAATAAGTTCTTGAAGCTGAGTGGCACAGGCCAGGCCTTGAACGTTAAGGTAAATGGGGATTATCTTTATGATAACGGAACTGCCGGTAGCGGCGAATTTGCCCATAATGGAAGTCCTACTGATGACGAGAAGGCAAACAAGCAATACTTGTGGTTCTTCTATGGCACAGACCCCTACGCCATTCAGATTAGGAATGCCCAAACGAACAACTATCTGGGCTTTACAACTCCCTCTACACTCTCATTGGAAACAGATCCTACCAACAAGAAATTCATCCTGATGTTGGGTAGCGCCAATGACAGTGGAGAGCCGAGGACATACGAGCAAATGGAGTTGATGGCTGCCACAGGCGACGGCAACTACTACCGCGTAGGGCGTACGGACAACGCCTTCAGTATCAGTAGCACCGCCACTGGTAATGCCTCGCTTCAGGTGCGAGCCTATCCCAACAAGTCGGCAGTCACCTACCATCTGATAGATCAGGCGGGTAAACTCTTGGTGGATATCTCCAGCACCTCAGAGACAGTGGCATTGCCCAGCGAATGGCAGAGCCCGCTGGTATCGACGTATCACTACTGGAAGGTTGGGGCCTTCGACATGTATGATGATAACACCACATACAAGCTGAAGGAAGACCCTTCATCTTATACTGTCAGCAGCACGCTGGATGCCGAGAATGGCGAAATCTATGTGACCTACGACGTGAATGACAACGTTACGTTCGACATCTCTAATGACGATGCAACACACACAGCATATCCTACCTATATGCTCAGGTTCTACGGCGGTGAGAACTTCCAGCAAGAGAATGGAAAAGACGGGGTTGGTGCCTCGGGAAAAGCAGAATATCCATACTCCAATGGTGATGCCATGCTGTATGTCTATAGTGAAACAAAAAGAGCAAATCAGTTCGCTTCCGGTGCCAGCACCCGTCCTCGCTGGCTGTGGTATGTGGTGAGTCCCAAAGCCACAAAAGTTAAGATTGGTTCAGATTCAGTTCTGGTAACCCCAGGCTATAAAGGTGACCCGTATCATGTGAAGATTATGAGTCACTCTGCTGAGGTCAAGAGAAAAGAAGATAGTAGTAAAAAGAATCAGAACTACTTCCGTACATTCGCAGTGGAATATGGTGGAAGCACTCATGTCGTAACAAGTTTAATCACGAAATACGGAGATGTATCTGGCCAGTTGCCCACGGAATACATGGTATTGAATGCACCTAATGGACGCTGCAAGCTGGTGACGGTCAATGAGATTGATGGTGCTCCCACCAACGGAGACTATGGAACCCGGCAAACCGTTAACACGTTCGAGCAGTACTGGAAGAACGCCCCCACGGTGCAGAACCTGTTGGGTAATGCCAAAGTAACAGATACAGAAAGTTATAGCGATAATATCATTCTTACCTCCGAACAACAGAGTTTTCTGCCCAGCAATTGGCATACCTACCAGGCATGGGCACAGACCGCACCATGGGTAGCTTGGAGTGAAGATGGGAAAACTGGAAAGCAATACAAGAACAAAAACCACTGGTTCCAGACCATTGACATGGGCAGTACTGGTGAGTTCACATTTGAAGCCACTGCCCTTATTCCTCAGGTTATCCTCATTGATCAGCACGGATGGGAAATCATGCGTACGCCGATGTACACGGACAAAAACATGACAGTAGTGAACAGGGATGCCCTGAAGCTATTTGACAGTCCGATGGTGGAGAAGTATCAATGGTATCCTACCGCAGTTAAAGCAGCTGGCTATCATAAATACACTGCCAGCAAACCTAAGATACCAGTTTATTACTCCTATCAAGACGGTTCCAAAACAAAATGGGCGCTTACCGGTGATAGTATCACATTTACATCAACGACTCTGGCCGATATTCCATACGACCATTTTGTAGAGAAAGGCTATGAGGCACAAGATGCCACTGTGATGACCGACTTCTATGTTACCTATACTGTGAAACCAGAATATGCCCGACTCTATTCGGGCGCAGCTACTGAAGACGCTGTGGGCGCTTCTGCCTTCCTGCTGAAGCAGGGGAGCGACTATGCTAAGGTTAATAACCCGACAACAACCCCAACACTTACTACAACAGATGCCGTATCCTCTGACTTGGAGGCCATTGGTGATGATTTGAAGTGGTATCTGAAGCCCAACTTCAACATTGATGCCGAGATGGGCTACAATTATGAAGGTGAATATGACGAAAAGACCAAGGACGAAACCGAGGCCGATTATATGGAGGCCGGCAAAAACGGCTTCGACCCTTATAACTTGCAGATACAGAGTTTTGCCAATACCTATTACTATTTGACAACCAACACCAGCAATTCCCACCTCGACGGTGGTATCTGGTCGGGAACATCGACTGCAGTGAGCCTGCAGAACTTAGATGCAGGTGGACAGACAGATATAGATGGTTACGACCAAACCACACTGACACTCACCAACTCCACCTTTATGGTTGTCAGTGACGGTAGTGGACACATGCGGCTAATGCCTCGTTTTGACCAAACGAAAGTCGTCAATTCCTTCAGCGGTACACAGTTGACGACTTTGGCAGAAGCTAATCAGTACCTGACCATTACTATGACACCTATGCTAGTTCACAATTCAAGTGAACTGTCCGCTTTGGGCGGTCAATACATCCTGGCCTCCGACTTTAAATTTAATGATGACTTTACTTCATTAGGTTCAGCAGAAAATCCGTTTACGGGCTCTATCGATGGCCGTTACCATACCATCAACAGTACCCTTAATGCTCCTTTGTTGGCGTATGCCGATGGTGCCATCATCAAGAATCTGATACTGAGTGATGTCAGTATCAGCGGTGGTACGAATGCCGGTGCCATTGCCGCCAATGCCTTGGGTGACACCCGTATCTATAACTGCGGTGTTCTGAGCGGTTCGGTTGGCGGTAGTGAGAAAGTCGGTGGCATTGTAGGTCTTTTAGACGATAACGCGCGTGTCATCAACTGCTACAGCTATGCAACGATTGCTGGCGGTAGTGATGTCGGCGGTATTGTAGGTTATAACAATGTTGCTACCACTGCTGCCATGATAGATGAAGGAAATGGAACCATGGTGATGAACTGTATGTTCTATGGTGACATTACAGGTGGTACAACCGTATCTCCTGTTTACGGTGGAAAAAATATCAACAACCTGAATAGCGGCGGTCTGAACACCTTTAACTATTATGCCTACGATGTATTGACAAAAGAAATTACTACTGGTAAGTATAACTGTGCCTTAGGTGTAGAAGATGTTTTCTTGAAACGCTTTGAGACCTATCGCCAACTGTTGAACAGTAATAGACGATTGGCGGCTTACTATGCCACATCATCCAAAGAAACTGTTCATGCAGAAGACATGATGAAATGGGTGCTGGAAACGGCAGACAGGTCTATCGCAGAGCCCAAACCGTATCCTGTGCTGAAGGCACAAGGTAAGTATCCCTCTATCATCAATTATGATACGCGTGATTTGGCCAATTATTCTGAGGAAAACCGTAACAAAGGACTCAAGACGGGTACTTTGGAAGTGACCTTTAGCAACAGCAAGACCACTGGCGGACAAGATTGGCCAACAGATGCATCTATTAGTGGTACTATTACCCTCACTCGCACCGATAAGGACTTTGACCACTATAATTACAATTACGACAAGGTTCAATTGCCATATTACAATGATTACGGTACCAAGAACTATACTGGAGGCAAGGTGGTGACCGGATGGAAGATTACAGGATTCACTGGAGGTACTGCTGGCACATACAACGCAGCTGATACATGGGGCGGTTATAACTTTGCCGACCGCAATTGTACCAATAAAGACCTTTACGGAACAGGCGGCAGTAACCGCGTGTTCGCACAGGGCGCCTACTTCGATGTGCCCTACGGCGTAACGGGTATCACCATCGAACCCTATTGGGGTAATGCCGCCTACGTGGCTGATGAGTATCTGGATGTGGTATATAATACCACTTATGGTGAGCAAAAAGTGACGCAGTTAGGCAAATGGTTTGACACACAAAAAATCACAATAGACGGAAGTGAGTACACCGTTTATAAGACCATTGATGATGCAGCCGGCTCGTTAACCAGTGGTTCTAATGTCTATGACAATGCGATAGTACTGGTGGGTAATGTACACTTGGCAGGAAATCCTCCCACAGCCAGTCAGTTTACCATCATGTCTGCCGACTTTGACAAAGACAATGAGCCCGATTACAGCTTTATATTTGGTCACAATGACCGACAGGCTATATCCCCCGTCCGTTTCGACTTCATCAATATGCCAGGTATCGCCATGGCACAAAAGCCTAATGGAGCTGGAACGTTCCGTAATGTGAGTATCTTTAAGCCAAAGGGATGGTTTGAAACCACTAATACCTGTATCACTCGTTTCGTGCAGTTCGAGTACGACAATGGCGGTAAGAGTGCCGCCCCTGTTATTATACAGGGTGGTATGGTCGATCAGTTTGTATCTACCAAGACCAGCGAACCTAAAGTAACCCAATATATTCATTTGGGAGGCAATGTGTGGTTCAGGGATTTTGGTAATGGTACTCATAGTGACGGTAATAAGTTTACTCCTCATATCCCTATTTCTGTGACTGGTGGTGATTTCGACGGCTTCTATCTCTCAGGAACCTATAGGCCAGATGCGGCTGTAAAATCAGACAATGCTGAGTGCTATGTCAGTGGAGGTCATTTTGGCGAAATGGCAGGTGCTGCCCAACAGCAAATCAATGGTGATGTACAGTGGCAGATATACAATGCCGACATCGATAATTTCTATGGTGGCGGCATCAACTTCGATAAGCCTGTAACAGGTCATATCACCACAGAAATTATCAACAGCCATGTGGGCACTTTCTGCGGTGGCCCGAAGTTCGGAGATATGGCTGCCACGAAGAATGTTACCACAACAGCCACAGGTTGTACCTTCGATACTTACTTCGGTGCCGGTTACGGTGGAATTTCTTATAACAGAATAAGAACACGAGATAAAAGTGGAACAGATGTTGACTTTAGTTCATGGAAGGGGGATTATACAGGTAAACGTGGGAAATACTATACGGATAACAAGGGTATTGCTACTGATTTTGACTACGAATTCTTTGTATGGTCGACAGGTGTTGTCGGTGCCCGTTTCTATGTCAAGTATTCATCACTTTCCATGGCGAAGACCAACGATGTTTCTTCAACGTTAACGAACTGTATCATCAACAAGAATTTCTATGGTGGTGGTAATTTGGGTAAGGTGGATGGCAAGGCTACTTCTGTACTAAATAGCTGTACCGTTGAAGGTAATGTCTTTGGTGGCGGTTATTCTGCCAGCACGCCTAAGGTTCCCATCAGGACGTCTGATGTCTTTGCTTCCACTCCAGGAATTAATGCGGATGCTGGCGTGTTTGATATGGGGGAGAAGTCAGCAACCGAGGATTATACCTTGGTTCAAGGAACACTTACAAATAATTCATTAGCAATAAATAAAGACACAAAAACCATTACCACGAATGTTGACATGACGGTTTTGGGGCAGGTGACAACGACCGACCTGACGATTAGCGGTAACACCATCGTCAGAGGAAAGATATTTGATGAGGATGGTGACGTTTCAGAGACTACCGGTGGTGTATTCGGTGGTGGTGATATGTCGGCAGTAAATGGCAATACTGATGTAAAAGTCCAAGGTACTGAATCAACCGAAGGTGTCCTGAACGTCTTCGGTGGTGGTAACAAGGCTATAGTAGTAGGCACCACAACAGTCGAAATCGATGAAATCGGTGGAACCTCCTTCATCCAGAACAATGTCTATGGCGGTGGTAACGAAGCCGATGTACAGAAGACTACGACAGTGAACATGAAAGCCGGTACGGTGAAGGGTAATATCTTCGGTGGCGGTAATTTAGGCGATGTGGGTACATTGACTCCTATTGCAGGGAAGCCTATCGGCAATTACACATGGGCAGAAGGTACCGGCCTTTCTACAGTCGACATCTCTGGCGGTACGGTAGGTCCTGCTGGTGATGCTGATGCGACCGAAGAATACCCCGGTGATGTCTATGGTGGAGGCAAGGGCTCGGATTACAACTTCTGGTGCGAGAAGGGCATGGTCAATAACACTATTGTTAGAATCAGAGGAGCCGTGGTGAAGGGTGATGTCTATGGCGGCGGACAGCTTGGTCGAGTGGAAACGAACACTTCTGTAACCATAGGACCTAAGGACGAAAATGCAGATAGTATACCCACTATCAAGGGAAACATATTCGGTGCCGGCAAGGGTAAAGACACCCATGGTTATTCGGCTCTGGTGCGCGGTAACACGGAAGTCATTGTCCGGAATGGTGCAGTGGTGGAGCATAACGTCTATGGCGGTGGTGAGATTGCCTCTGTGGGAAAATATAACGTCGATGACAGCGGTTTGCCGTATTCTCAGGCGAATAGCACCTCAGGAAATTGTCGCGTAAACATTCCAGGTACAACCCAAATCAAAGGAGACATCTTCGGTGGTGGCAAGGGTGTTGAGCCTGTGGACTGGGAAACTACCGATCCCAAGCCAGGACGTATGGACGGTGGCAGTAATTGGGAGACATTTGCTTCTAAAGATGCTTATCTTATATATCTTCAGACCCTGGCCTTGGCAACTCAGACCGAAGTGACTATCAACCCGGGTAACACAGTAAGCGTCATCCATTCCACGGAAGGTTCCGTTTATGGCGGTAGCGAAAATGGTATTGTTCAGCACAACACATTAGTAACGATATCTGGTAATTGCCAGATTGGTAAGGCCGATGATAGTGGTAACGTAACTGTTGATAGTCCTGGCAACGTCTTTGGTGGCGGTAAGGGTATTGCGGGAAATGCAGGTGCTGGCCAGGTGAGTGGAGATGCCACGGTCAACATCAACAATGGAACCTTGCTCGGCAGCGTCTATGGCGGTGGTGTGTTGGGCGCAACCCGAGGTGATGTCACTGTGAATATCAATGGAGGTACTGTGAACCACAATGTCTATGGCGGTGGTGCTTATGCTGACACGAATACAGAGAACTGGATTGGATACGAGGAAGTTACGGGACTAACCGTGGGCGAAACTTCAGTAACCGGGTATTATGAACAGTCATTTGGTGGCATCTTCTCCACAACAAAGGATACGGTAGCAAAAGAAAATAAAAAATATTACCGAAAAACCACGGAAACATGGGCTGATTCGGAAAAGAAATCGGCTCTCAATACGACCCGACTGAATCTTCGCGGCGGCACTATCGTCGGTGATGCCTACGGTGGCGCATTGGGTGATGCTTCGCATAGTCCCAAGGTCTATGGTGATATTCTGGTGGATCTGAATAAAGAGACTTGTACAGATGGTACCAATGTTACGACAAAGACCGCGAGTGAAAAGGGTTGTGTGGTGAAACAAGTCTTTGGCTGCAACAATGCTTATGGTTCGCCTCAGGGTAATGTCACCGTACACGTCTATGGTACGCAGAACAAGGATGCGTCGAAGGGAACGATTAGTGAGAAGTTCGTGAAGGACGACATCAATTTGAGCAGTGTATCAGATGTTTCCACACTGAAGGCTTATCTTGCAGACCAGATCAAGGTGGCAAAAGCTATCAGCGTAACAACAACGACATACGAAGAAACTTACAATAACGGATCAGCAACTGAAGAGGCTGTAAAGACGGCAATCACAGGTATTACATCAGCCATTGCCACCGCACTTGGGACTGGTACAGATGAAGAAAAAGAGACAAAACAAGCGACTGCGAACGCTCTTCGTTATGACGTTCGTGCTGTCTATGGTGGTGGTAATAAGGCTGCCTATGAGCCAGCCTATCCTGATGAAGCTACGACCAGTAAGTCGCAGGTTATCATTGAAGGTTGCGAACTGACCAGCATTAATCATGTCTATGGCGGTGGTAATGCCGCACCTGTTCCTTCCACGGATGTCACTATCAAGGGTACTTATCTTATTAATGCTGTATATGGTGGCGGTAATGGCTCTGGTGCAGGTAACCCAGGAGCTGATGTAGGTAAGAAGACTAATGGCAGCACCTATGGTACAGGTATTGCCAAAACAAAGCTGCTTGGCGGCTATATCAACAGTGTCTATGGCGGTAGTAACACCAAGGGAGATGTCGTTGGCGGTACAGATGTTAGCACAAAGAAACAGGGCGATGTTATTGATGGAAATTGCTGTTCAGAACTAAAAGTGGGTACCGCTTACGGTGCTGGTAGTCATGCCGACGTAAGTGGCAATGTAAACATCATCTTGGAGTGTATGCCCGAGGACTATGTGGATGCCGTATATGGTGGTGCCGAGATGGCTACTGTCAATGGCAACGTTTCGCTGACGGTAACCAGTGGTAAGTTCGGTCGTGTGTTCGGTGGTAACAATGCCGGTGGCGATATCCGAGGTTCTATCACCGTGAATGTCTATGAGGATGGTTGTAAACCACTGATTATCGGTGAACTCTATGGCGGTGGTAATCAGGCGCCTTACTCCATCTATGGATGTACCAAGAGTGGAGAGACATGGACAGCTAATACAGATCCAGAAGGAACTTTGTATTTCAATGAAGCAACAGCAGGCAGGGCTGCTATTCAAGTGAATGCCATCGCATTTACCTCTATCGGTAAGGTCTTTGGTGGTGGTAACCAAGCAGAGGTGATTGGTAATACGCATGTCTGGATAAATACGATGAAGGGCATCGTTAATGGCGTAAAACGGGATAACATCGGAAAGATTGGTCAGGTCTTCGGTGGTGGTAATGCAGCCAGGGTGAAGGGTAACACCTTCCTCGACATTGGTACGTCATTGGCACAAGACGGCGAATCGAACACGATTGAGAATGGTGTCAGAATCATAAGCGGTGATGACTATCTTAGCCCGACTTCGGATGCGAACACTTCGATAACTGCAGGCATCTATGGTGGTGGTTACTCTGCCGACGTGGAAGGTGATGCAACGCTGAACATCGGTACAGCAAACTTGCCATTGGGTGTGAATATTACTGGTAATATCTTTGGTGGCGGCTTTGGTGAGACCACCCATGTCACGGGCGATGTAAAAGTAAATATTGGTACTAATACAGGCACAGAAGTATCTCCTGTTTACGTTGGCTATGCCAATATCACTGGCGACGTGTATGGCGGTAGTGCCAAGGGTAAGGTGAATTCACACTTGGTTAGCGAAGTTGAGACTGCAACGGGAGGTGTAACCGAGGTGAACCTCTTTGGTGGTACCATCAGCGGTAACCTCTATGGCGGCGGTCTGGGTGAAGCAGAACATGCTGCAGATGTCTATGGCCCAGTGACTGTCAATGTAGATGGCGGTACTGTCAACAATGTGTTTGGCTGTAACAATGTGCTCGGTATGCCAAAGAGCACCGTAGATGTGGAAATCGGTACAAAGATAGGGGCTGAAGCTCCATACACCTATATCGGCACGGGCACTATCTCCGGTAGTGTCTATGGTGGCGGCAACATGGCTGCTTGTACAGGCAGTCCTACTGTGAAGCTGTATAAGGGCACGCTGAACAACAACGTCTATGGCGGCGGTCTGGGTTCAACAGCCGTAAGCGGTGGCGCCTCTGTCATCATGGAAGGCGGCACGGTAGGTAACGATGTCTTTGGCGGTGGTAGCCTTGCTGATGTCACAGGTAACGTGAGCGTCGTGATTGCTGGCGGTACTGTCACTAACGACGTCTATGGCGGTGGTGCGTTGGCTGATACGAATACGGGAAATACAATAGAAGCAGCAGGAGATGATTCCGACCACTATATTGAAGTGAAACATTTGAAGTATTTCGAAGATGATGAAGGAACAGCTTCAAGTGTAACAGGTTATTATGAAGATGCTACTGGTAGTACCCTTACTTCCGACACAAAAGCTCTCAAAGCCAAAACTTATTATAAGAAAATTACTCTATCGGCAAAAGCTTACCGCGAAGCCACGACAGGTACGACTTATAAGACTAATGTTTCGCTGACGGGTGGTACTATTGGTAATGCCTACGGTGGTGGTCTTGGACGACTGGCTAATGGCGATAATCCCGAGGCTGAAGGCTATCTGCCTGCTGTGGCAGCCATGGTTTATGGTGATGTAGCTGTAACTGTTGATGGAGCGGCATTTACTGCAGAAGTGGAAGCATCGGCAAAGAATGCACCTGTCAATGGTCGTGTATTTGGCTGTAACAATATCAACGGCACACCGAAGGGCAAGGTAACGGTAGTAATCAACAAAACCAAACGTTTAGATGGCGGCGCTCATACCTTAGGTGAATTCGAAATTCAAGGTGTCTATGGCGGCGGCAATCTTTCTAATTATGTGCCTGCAACTTATGATACTAATACCGAATTCGGACAGCGTACAAGGGTGATAATCAATGATTGTGAAGCCAGTATCTCCAAGGTTTATGGCGGTGGTAACGCAGCCAGTGTTCCGCTTACTGATATCACCATCAATGGTGCATTCGAAATCGGTTATGTATTCGGTGGTGGTAACGGTGGTGACATGATTTACAAGAATGGAAGCTGGATTGACAATACTGGCGCTGATGTTGATGGCTATACCTATGTCTTGCTGAAAGGTGGAACTATTGGTCAGGCTTTTGGTGGCAGTGACTCCAGAGGTACAGTCCTTGGTTCGGATATCAGACAAGAAACGGGAGGCCTTTGCCCCTTACGTCTTGTAAACCTTTATGGTGCCGGTAATGGAGAAGAAGCTTCATCAGCAGGAGATATTACAATTACCGTCTCAGGTTGTGGCGCAAACAATGAAATCCAGAATGTGTATGGCGGTTCTTACAAGGCTAATATCACTGGTAGCGTAATGCTCAACATCAAGAGTGGTATCTTTACGAATGTATTTGGTGGCAATGACCGAATGGGAAGCATCGGTGGTAATATCACAGTCAACATTGAAGAGACGGACGATTGTGAAAAACCCATTATTATCCAGAACCTCTATGGTGGCTGTTATCAGACGGCTTATCCTGGTGCAAATGCAAGGACATACAAGGGTTCTGGTGATACGAAAGATGACGCAAATTACACATCGTTCACAAGTGGTATGATTACTGTCAATGTCAAGTCGGCAACCCGAATCGATAGAATCTTTGGCGGTAGTGAAAGAGGAGAAGTGACTGGTGACACGGAAGTAAATATCAATATGGTAAGGGGCTCGATGAGTGGCCGGTCAAATGTCACTCTTCCCAACTATTACACAGAATCAAATCATCCCAGTAACGTCACCGTAAATCCTGCAATGGGATGGATTTCTGCATATGCGTATATCCCAACTCCAGAAGAAATCGCAGCAGGAACAGCAAGAGAAAGATCATCCGTAGAGGGTTATTACACAAAGGATATTTTCAATGCTGCGACAGGAACTGCTGATGGTAGCACCACCTATTATCAATATATAGCAGAAGATGGTGATTATATTGAGAAATCCTTTAACTTAGGTGATGACGTAACGGGATATTACACAAAATCAGAAGGAGAATATACCCAGGTTAGTGGTAAGGCTAAACGTGGATATACCTATTACAAGCAAGTGGTACAAGGTAGTATTGCTGCAGAAATCGGGACCATCGGTAGTGTCTATGGTGGCGGAAACATCGGAAAGGTTGATGGAAATACTACTATCAACATTGGAACAGAAGGAACCGTTACCATGGAAACAGTCGCTGATGACCCTGAAACACTATCAGTCAACGAGCATACTCCAAAAGTGTTGGGTGCCCACATTGATGGTGATGTCTTTGGCGGTTGCAATAATGCTTTGGTAACAGGTGATACACATGTGAACATCTGTACCTACGATTATTCAGCATTAGGTGCTACTTTTGAGGGCGTATCGATTGGTGAAAGCGTATATGGCGGCGGCAATGACGGTAATATAGGCGGCAATACCAATGTAGAGATGGGTGGCGGTTATGTCTGCGATGGTGTTTATGGCGGTGGCTTGCACGGTTCGGTGGGTTCAGCCAGCGACGATGACGATGCCATTATTTATCATACTGGTACTAAAGCTCATTCTGGCTGTATTGGTAAGATTGAAAAATATAAGACTAACACCGGTAAGTGTACTGTCGTTGTCAGCGGTGGTCAGATTGGCCCTGTTGAAGCAGCACGGGCAGACGGCGGTATGAAGAATACAGGACATCACCTTATGGATGTAGGCGCAAGCGCCGAGCATAATCCTGTGGATGTAGGCTTCGTATTCGGTGCTGGTCGTGGTGAGGTGGAGAATCCCGATACTGACCCCGATGCAGACTTCCGTACCTACGTCAAAGAGACTGACGTGACCATCAGCGGTGGTATTGTCATGGCCTCCGTATATGGTGGTGGTGAGAATGGTCGTGTTCGCGGTAACACTCTTGTGAAGATTCAGGGTGGCCAGATTGGCTGCGGTGAGGGACAGGTGACAGGTACTGGCACTGATGCAGATCCATTTATGCCAAAGATTCATTCCGAAGCCGAATGGACAGATGCAAATCCTACAAACTTCTCGGACTGTGCCAGCTGGGACTATGGCGAAGTGGTGAACGGAAAAACCGTCTATCTGCCCTACGATCCATTGGCAGACGTGCCCTATAGAGACGGCTCCACTGTGACGAATGGAAGCAAGATAGGTTCTGATGGCCACACCTACTATGGCTATGTGTTCGGCGGTGGCTCTGGTTACTTCCCCTATGAAATCAAGAATGCGGGTGGTACCGTTATTGCCCACGACTGGCTGCCATCTGCTGGTTTGGTGGAAGGCAATACGAAGGTGGAGATTACCGGTGGACATATCCTAACCTGCGTCTATGGCGGTAATGAGTTGACCAGTGTGAAAGGCGATTGCGAAGTTATCATGTCGGGTGGAACATTGGGTGTGCCTCGTTCAAATGAAGATATTCTTAAAAAACCCGTGACCTGTTACCTCTTTGGTGGTGGTAAGGGTGATCAGCGTGAACACTTCAAGATGTACACCAATGTGAAGAACACTCGTGTTGAGGTGAAGGGTACGGCCCGCATCTTCGGTTCTGTGTTCGGTGGTGCTGAGGATGGTCACGTCTCGGGGAATGCCGAGGTGAAAATCTCTGGCAGTGCTAAGATCGGTATGAGCGGTACTTCCTACGTGGATGGTAACATCTTTGGCGGTGGTCGTGGATTCTCGGGAACAGAATTGACGGCTGGTACCGTTAGAGGCAATGCAACAGTAGATATCAGCGGGGAGCCTGAGTTATATGGTTCCATCTATGGTGGTGGCCGACTGGCATCGGTTGGTGTTGACTTCGCTGGGGCTCAGAATGCAACTACAGGACAATTCATAGAAGATGGAGGTGACAACACCTATGGCCATGTCACTATCAATATCAGTGGCGGTACCATCGGAAAAGAGGGTGTTACCGGTGATGGAGCCCAATATAGTGGTAACGTCTTTGGCGGTTCTATGGGACGTCTGACTTTGCTCGATGATACCCCCAACTCGCTGTGGAATAGAATGGCACAGGTGAAGACCTCGTCTGTCAATATCACAGGCGGTACCATCAAGAGAAATGTCTATGGTGGTGCAGAGTTTGGAACGACACGTGACAATGCTTACGTAACCATTGGCGGTAGTAGAAATGAGTCAACAGGTGTAATTAGTGATTCTGGTAATCCCGTTATCAACGGCAATGTTTTTGGCGGTGGTAAGGGAAGTACTGAACATCGCGCTGCATATAATAGCTATATCGAAGCAGGCAGTGGAGATAATGCTGTAAAGTACCTCTTTACACCGCTGCAATATGCCGGATGCATAGGTGGAGACACTTATGTCAACGTTGTTGGCAGCGGTCATGTATATGGTAGCGTTTATGGTGGCGGCGAACTAGCCTCTGTAGGTGTCATCGACTATCGTGTTGATAGTAATGATAATTATACGCAAGTGATCAAGCATGCTAGCCACTCCAACGATGGCAAGGAAGTCTTCTATGACTTCGGTCTTAGCTGGCCTTACGAATTCAAGTATGTCGAAGGTATCAATGGCGGTAAGACTTATGTTAATATTAAGGGCTCTGCCATAGTTGACAACTATGTCTTTGGTGCCGGTAAGGGTAAGGTAGACTTTGGTTCTACAGATAACATTGCCGAACAACGCTATACGGAAGCACATATTGCCAACGTTCGTGAGACAGAGGTAACGATAGGAACGAGTGACGTTGTAGACAATCCGACGGTCCGTACGGTGTATGGCGGCGGTGAGGACGGCCATGTCATCGAGGATGCTAAGATCACCATCCATCACGGAACGATTCAGCGTAGTGTCTTTGGTGGTGGTAAGGGCACAAGCACATACGAGGCAACCTTGTTAGATCCAACTAAGGACACTCCGACAGCTAAGGGAAGCCCTGAAGCTGTTTATAGCTGGACAGCAGGTAAGGTTTATGGCAACACGAATGTCACGATAAATGGCGGTAGTGTAGGCTGGTTTATCTACGGTGGCGGAAATATGGCTTCCGTAGGTAAGGGTAACTATGCTGGCGGTTCGGATGACTATTCTACAGGCGGCTATGGTGAATTGCCATCTGCTGATGGTGCTATTTGGACAGCAAGCCAAGGCTTTAATCCTGATGCTCCTATCACAGAATCTAATAAACCGACAACCATGGCAGACTACTTCCTCAGTAGCGGTAAGACCACCGTCACCATTATGGGTGGTAATGTAGGTCCGACTTCAGGTACAGGTGCAGATGCCGATGGCATCCCATATGGTTCTATCTTTGGCGGTAGTCGTGGTAAGGCAGCCAAGACCATCACGAAGTCTCCGCGCTATAAATACGGCCCCGACTTCTTCCTGGGATATGTTAATAAGGCAAATATCAATATTGGTGGCACGCCCACATCTGAACTCTCTGCCAATACTCCTAATATCTATGGTTCTATCTATGGCGGTGGTCAGGATGGTCACGTGCGTAACAGTACGGAGGTGAGAATCTTCAAGGGTAATGTGTCCGGACAGGGCGATTATCGTAGCGGTAATGTCTTTGGTGCAGGTTCCGGTGTCGGAAAATATACGGACGACGAGCACAGCTATTGCAACAATGCCTCCGGCTCTGTGACCTGTTCTACACTGGTTGAGGTCTCTGGCGGTACCATTGCCAACTCAGTCTATGGCGGTGGTGCACTGGCCTCTGTAGGTCCTCCAAAGATTCCACCAACGCGTTCGGATAATGAGCAGAAAGCGGCATCTGAAGGCCACAAGTCTTCTTCATGCAACATTGTGAACATCAAAGGTGGAAATATCACAGGCAGTGTGTATGGTGCCAGCCGCGGTCCTGGCGATGTAATGTTTACCAACGGTACGTTCTCTGGTATAGGAACTGAAAACGGGCAATATAATCCGACAACGTTTGCAACCAGTATTTGGACTGAGGTGAACATCACTGGCGGAAGCATTGGCAACAATGTCTATGGTGGCGGTGAGATGGGCCAGGTCAAGGAGAGTACTGTGGTTAGCTTGACTGGTGGTACCATCGCTCACGATGCATACGGTGGCGGTAAGGGTACACGCGGTGACAATCCCATTCCCGCAATGGTGCTTGGTAATACTACCGTGGAACTAAACAAGGGTGTGGCAGCCAAGGGTTGTATCGTGGAACGTATCTTCGGATGTAACGACTTGAACGGAACACCGAAGGGACATGTGACAGTGCATGTCTATGCTACGCAGACTTCTGGTGGAGAAAGTGTTAGTACTAAAGCCGCTCTTCCTCCATCCTATTCAGCAAATAAGGCTCAGGATGAGGGCTATATAGTCTTTATGACTAATCTTATTAATGCTGTGACTCAATCTGGTGGTCTTGCGAGCGATGCTAGTGTCATTAACACTGCAAGAAACACCATAAATAATAAGAATGAGGCAACTTTGACGGATTATGAAAAGGCAGACATACTCAATAAAGCAAAGGCTATTGACGATGCGATGAATGGTCTTTATGATTCGTATGGCTATGATGTAGCGGCCGTCTATGGCGGTGGCGACTTGGCATCCTACGAGCCGACTAGTGATGATGAAAAGACCGAGGTGATTATCGAAGGTTGCGGTACGACCAGCATCAAGCAGGTATATGGCGGTGGTAATGCTGCTCCTGTTCCTGCCACCGATGTGACCGTGAAGTCTTGTTATATTATTGACGAATTATTTGGTGGTGGTAATGGTAAAGATAACTACCAAATAGATGGCAAGTGGTATGAGAACTCGGGTGCTCACATCGGTTATACACAGTTTGCAACTTATGATACCAGTGGAAGCCACGGTACTGGCGAAGACGAAGCCAATAAATATACAGCCATTATACCTCGTGAGGCAGATGATTCACAAGTAGGATCAGATGCGGCAAAGGCATATCGTCAAGAGCATTACAGATATGGTACGGGTGTGGCTTCATCAATTATTAATGGCGGCCATGTCCATAAGTCCTATGGTGGCAGTAATGAGAAGGGTAATATCAGTGGTGAAATCAATTCACAGCTTCAACAGGTGGGTACCTGTACTATCGTTACTGATGGTACATACGGTGGCAGTAAGACCGCTGATACCGACGCCACGATTATCGTAGTCCTCGACTGTGTTGAGAATGGCGGTGAATTCTATGGCGGCTCCTACAAAGCGAATATCAATAGCGATGTGAACATCCATATTACCAATGGTCATTACACTAAGGTCTTTGGTGGTAACGACCGAGCTGGTACGGTTAATGGTAAGATTACCATTACGATAGAAGAGTACGGCTGTACGCCTATTGAGATTGATGAGTTGTATGCCGGTGGTAACTTGGCTCCTTACTCTGTCTATGGCTTTAAGAATGAAACGCAAAAAGCTAAGGATGCTAACGGTAATGACATAGCAGACCTTGACCAGCGTATTCCTTATAGGGCTGGCGAGATTGGTGCCCGTACGACTCCTTATTGGGATCCTCGCATCAACGTCATCTCTGCGACAAGGATTGGTGCCATCTATGGCGGTGGATATGGTGCAGGCGCTACGTTGATTGGTAATCCGCATATCAATGTCAATATGACAAAGGGTAGAATCCGTGCTAAATATGCAACTTTCAAGCCAGAATACTTAAGTTATGCTAATGCTACTGATGGAAGTGGCGATAAAGTCATTCCTATCGGTAAGATTGGTTCTATCTATGGTGGTGGTAACCTGGCATCTGTAGAAGGTGATACCTATTTGGAGATTGGTACGGGTCAATGGATAGCATCGTGGGATGCTAATGGCAATCCTGTATGGGAATCTACCACCGCTAACGGCGACAAGTACTCGTATAAGGAAAAGACGGCAGCCGTTTATTACGAACAGGCAGAATGTGACACCTATAATTCAAATGCAGAAAATAATGTTACCGGTTATATAGCCAGTGGCACTCTTACTGCAGAGCAAGCAACGAAAGTGAATACAACTTTAGGAACCAGTTATGTTGAGAATGCGGAATTAACGACGAAGGATGCCAATGCCTATAATGCAACATTGTCAGGTGCAAGACTTACGACTGACGTTAAGACAGCTGCTGTTTATTACACGCTGGAAGAAGCTAATACTTATAATGCAGCTTTACCTGGTGCTGTAACTGCAGGTGATAGTACTCCTGCTGATTATGCAACAAAAGTTGGTTCTTCTGCTGCAGGCGCTACACTAACAGCTGAAGAAGCTGCTGCATATAACGCAAAATTATCAGGTGCTGTTACGACATCTTCTGTAAAGACTCCGGCAGTTTATTACACACAGGCTGAATGTGATGATTACAATGATGATTTAGCTAATTACATTCCTAAGCATAAGAAGCTCACAGCCGCAGAGGCTACACGTGTGAATACAGCATTGACACCAACGTATGTAGCAGGTAATACTATTTCTGAGGCAGATCGCAATGCTTATAATGCAACGTTGCCAAATGCTCGTAAGACGACTGATGTTAAGACTCCGGCTGTGTGGGCATGGTACGACGCAGATGGCCATGAGATGGCAACTCCACCTACCTTGGCTCCCCGCAACACAGCTAATATCACTGGTGATGTGTTCGGTGGTGGTAAGGGTGTAGCTGAAGAGACTGGTGCTACCGCATTCACCTGTGCGAAAGGTATGATTGGCGTCGATGGCGATGGTATCGATTATCCGGAAGGTGGAACGAATGTCACCATCGGTAACGGTACGGTCACCGTGGGAGGCTCTGTCTATGGCGGCGGTGAGATTGGCCGTGTGGAAAAGAACACGTCAGTCACCATCGGACTCGGAGATGGCACTGGAGATTATGGATATCCTGTCATCACGAAAGATGTGTTCGGAGCTGGTAAGGGCGTAAATACTCATGGCTACTCAGCTCTGGTACGTGGTAACAGTACAGTGACCATCCAGGGCGATGCCAAAGTACGTGGCAGCGTCTATGGTGGCGGTGAGATTGCTTCGATTGGCAGATATAATGTTGTTGGCGGAATACCGACGTCATTGAAGAATCCCAATAGTGGTAACTGTGTCGTCACCGTCAAAGGCTATGCTGAAATCGGTCCTGACAACATGATTATGACTAAGGTTGGCGGTCCCGATAATACCGGCCATGTCTTCGGTGCCGGTAAGGGTGCTACGCCTGGTGTCTATACTTATGTAGATAATGAGCATAAGCCTTGGAATATTACAAAGATTAATGCGGAAGACACAGGTACCAAAGTGTGGTCTGCCACTGAAGCCAAATATCTTGAATTTATTGAGACGCTGGCTTTGGCTACCCATACAGATGTGACCATTGGCGGACATGCCTTCGTGAAGGGTGATGTCTTTGGCGGCGCTGAGCAAGGATTCGTGCAGCACGATACGCATGTGACCATCGAAGGCGACTGCCAGATTGGTAATGGCTACGTGCAGATGAATGATGCTGGTGAGTACTTGGCATCACCATATAGCCTCAACCGACGCTATACTTCGACAGAATGGGCTGATGGACGTCTCTATAAAGATGGTGAGACAAATTATACTTCGTCTCTGCCCGAATGTGCTAGCTGGAAGTATGGACAAGCTGCTAATGCTGCAGACAAATATGCAGCGCACGACATATACGCAGGAACAGCAAACTACGATTCCAAGGGAGGCCGTACGATTGCTGATAACGGTCATACCTTCTATGGCAACGTATTCGGTGGTGGCTCCGGTTACTTCCCCTATAAGGCAGGTACATGGCACTGGAAGGCTGGTAACGTAGGTGGCAATACCTTAGTGGAGATCAAGGGTGGCCATGTCCTGACCAACGTCTATGGCGCTAACGAGATGACGAATGTCGAAGGTAAGGCAACCGTCAGGATGACGGGCGGAACGATAGGTGTACCGCGTACCCTGGGCCAGATTGCCGCTCACCCCGTGACTTGCTATCTGTTTGGTGGTGGTGCTGGTGACCCACGCGTCTTGTTCAACAAGCAAACCAATGTACAGGATGTGGAAGTAAGCGTCACAGGCGGATGGGTCTATGGCTCTGTCTTTGGTGGCGGTGAGGATGGTCACGTGATGCGTAATGTGGATCTCACCATCGGTGGCACTGCCAAGATCGGCACCTGGGGCACCTCTTACGTAGATGGCAACATCTTCGGTGGCGGTCGTGGATTCGCTGGCGATGCCTATACTGCTGGTAACGTAGCCGGCTGCGTTAACATGACCATCAGTGGAGGTGAAATTCTTGGCTCCGTCTATGGCGGTGGTCGATTGGGCTCTGTGGGCTACGGACTGTATGATGCAGGTGCCGATGGCTATGGAGAGATGCGAGCAGATGATGCCATCGAAACAGGATTTAGCAGTGCTGGATTCTTTGGCGATACGGGTCGCGGTCATATCGACATTACCATCAAGGGTGGTACTATTGGTAACGATTACGAGAATGTGATTCCTAATAAGAGCGATGACGTAGCAGCAGGTATCACTTCAGATAAGGAAGTTGCGAATTGGACTTCCGATGACTGGACGAAGTGGAAGAAGTATAAGAACATTCCTTATACTGAGTTCGTATACGACAAGGACCTGAATCTATATCGTTTGACTCACACCAAGGGCGGTAACGTCTTTACAGGTGGTATGGGACGACTGTATCAGTTGGATGGTACGACGGCCATCAATGACGTTGATTGGTGGAAGTTGGGTAACGTGAAGAGTACGAAGCTGACCATTACAGGCGGTACTATCAAGAGTAATGTCTATGGTGGCTGTGAGATGGGTATGGTACAAGGTACGCACACTTCTGCTGACAGAAAGGACGTTAGCACTGAGATTATCATCAGTGGCGGTACCATCGGAACAGAGATTACCAAGAAGGTGGACGACGCAGATGTGACACAGTACACCTTCGGTAGCGTCTTCGGTGGTGGTTATGGTAGTCTTGTAGAAAAGCTTACTCACACATCAAGTACTAATCCTACTTATGCCACTTATACTGAAACTTATCCCAAGTATATCGCAGGACGTGTGAAGGGTAGCACAGAAGTCACCATGACTGGTGGTGCGGTGAAGGCCAGCGTCTATGGTGGTGGCGAGATGGCTGCTGTAGGTGAGTCGAAAGTCCTGGCCACCCCAGAAGAGGGAGACCCGAAGGTTCTTGGTGAGACTCTGACTGGAGCAGAGGGTAAGGCCAGGGATGGTCATACCTACGTAACTGTCAGCGGCGGTACCATTGGTATTCCTAAGGTTGAAGACAAGCAGTTTGGTGGCGGTACGATGGGTAATGTCTATGGTGGCGGTAGTGGATATATCAACACCGTTCGCTCCGGACAAATCTATGGTAACACCAACGTCAACATCAGTGGTACTCCTACAATCTATCATAATGTATATGGTGGTGGTGCCTATGGTACGGTGGGTGATTTCACTTATACAATGACACAAGAAGGTGAAACCAAGAAGGTAACCAACATTAAAGGTCTCCATGAACAACGTGCTGGCACCGGTACTGCCACCGTTACCATTACGGGTGGAACCATCGGTGTCGACGGCCACGAGAACGGTATGGTCTTCGGTTCTTCACGCGGTGAAGTGGATGTGCCTGGTAGACGTCCAGATTGGTTGGCATGGGTCAACACGGCCAAGGTGACGATTGGTACGACTGGTCATAGCTATGACGCTCCTGAGCCCCAAATTATGGGTTCTGTCTACGGTAGTGGTGAGAACGGACATACCTATCAGAATACCGTTCTTAATATCCATAGCGGTACCATCGGTGACAAGACTGCCACGAAAGAGACTTTCTACAAGTACCGTGGCAATGTCTATGGTGGCGGTTGCGGTGAGGACAAGTATTGGGTTGATGCAAACAGTAATAGAGTTAAGGATAGTGGCGAGGAACACTATAACCCGACGGCCGGTATCGTACGCGGCAATACCGAAATCAACATCGACGGTGGCTTGATATCAGGCAGCATCTATGGTGCCGGTGCCGTAGCGTCGGTGGGCTATGTGACATCGAAGACTGAACATCCTGCCACAATCGTAGATGGAAAAGAAGTCGTCATCTATAACTTTGGCCTTAGCTGGCCCTACAAGTTTGTATTTGAAAACAATACCGGTAAGACAACCATCAACATCACAGGTGGACATATCGGTATCGATGGTACTGATGGCGGTGACGTCTATGGCAGTGCCCGTGGTGAAGCTGGCGACCGCTACACCATGGCTCAGTATGCCTACGTTAATAATGCTGAGGTGAACGTGAACTTCCCGAGCACAGCTTCACCATCAGACATTGGTACGCTGACAACGCCCTGTATCACTGGTTCTGTACATGGCAGTGGTGAGAACGGTTATGTCTATGGCGACACCAAAGTGACGCTGAACAAGGGTCTGATAGGTCACTCGCTCTACGGTGCCGGTAAGGGTATCGGTACCTACACTGTTTCGCTTCCTGTTCTTACAAACAAGGAAACGTCCAAGGACCGCAAGATATATGGTCTGTTGTCTGGTAAAGTGCTCGGCAATACCCTCGTGACCATGAACGGTGGTCAGGTGGTGCGTAATGTCTATGGTGGTGGTAACATGGCTTCCGTCGGTAAGGGCAACTATGCCGGTGGCACGGATGACTACTCCACAGGAGGCTATGGCGAGACGCTCGAAGGCAATCTGTGGGACGAAGTCAGCGAAGAAAGCCAAGCCTTCCTGAACAGCGGTAGAGCTAATGTGAGGGTCTTTGGTGGTACGGTGGGTGACCAAACTGTGTCAGCTAACCTGACAAAGGTGAAGAACGGTCTGCCCTACGGTAACGTCATCGGTGGTAGTGCCGGTGAGGCAGCTCCAAACATCTATGAATCGCCACGCTATCATTACTGTCCCGCATTCTTCAGCGGTTATGTCAACGAGACGAAGGTGACTATCGGTGGTGGCTATAAGTGTATACAAGCTTGCAATGACAAAGATAGCAAGGCACACGCTGTAGGAGAAACCATGAGCATTCAGGATTTGCAGATGTTGTTTGCAGGAACGTCTTCGTTGAATGGAGACGGCACGCCTAATGCATCTTATTGGGAGGTAATGACAAGTCCTACAATTCTGTCTTCAGTCTATGGTGGTGGTCAGGACGGACACGTGCGCCGAGATACCTATGTCATCGTCAATGGCGGTACGATAGGTCTGGCCTATAACGCTGCCAATCAGTCGCTCATGGGAACTGACAACCTTGATGATCCGCTGTGGCTGTTCCGTGGTAATGTGTTCGGTGGCGGTTCGGGTATTAATAAGTACCAGTTCGACTTTGATGGCGATGACAAGTTTACGAGCACGGTGAGCTATGGACGTGACGCAGAGCACTTGGCTCCGACCAAGGAAGAAGACTACAGCACCTCGGCCGGTTCCGTAACTCGCTTCACCGATGTGAAGGTTCTGGGTGGCACCATCCACCGTAATGTCTATGGCGGTGGTTCTATCGGTAGTGTTGGCGCTCCAAAGATAGGTCAATCCTATGATCCTTACAAGAAGGGTGATACAGCCGACGGTCATGGCAAAGGCAAGCAGTCACAGTGTACCGTTACCATCGGTGGTGCGGGTGCTGTGACCATTGGCACACCAGAAGAATATCAGGTGCATTATGGCGGCGAGGTTTATGGTGCCTGCCGTGGTGATGCCACTCTGAATGCGAACCAGTTCGGAACCTCTGTGTGGACACAGGTGTTTATCAAGAACGGTGCCACTATTCAAGGTAATGTCTTTGGTGGCGGTGATTCTGGTAAGGTGAAGAAAGATACTGACGTGCAGATTGGCGCTGAATGAAGACGGCAGTGATAGGCGGCGGGGCCGCAGGCTTCTTCCTGGCCATCAACCTGAAGGAGATGATGCCAGAGATGGAGGTCACCATCTTCGAGCGTAGCCAGCAGGTGTTGGCGAAGGTGGCAGTGAGTGGCGGAGGTCGGTGCAACTGCACCAATTCATTTGCCGCGGTCAGCGACCTGTCGCAGGTGTATCCTCGTGGTCATAGACTGTTGAAGCGATTGTTCAACGTCTTTGACTACGAGGATGCTTACCGCTGGTTCGAGGAGCATGGCGTGCCGCTGGTGACACAGGACGATGAGTGCGTGTTTCCACAGGCTCAGGACTCCCATGCTATCATCGACTGTTTCCTGTCGTTGGCCCGACGCTATCATATAGAGATACGTCAGAAGGCCCGTATCGATTCTCTCGACACACTTAGCGACTTCGACTTCGTAGCAGTGACTACGGGCGGTTCTCCGAAAGGCGAGGGCTTGCGTTGGTTGGCGGAACAGGGACATGAGATAGAAGCACCCGTGCCTTCGCTGTTTACCTCTTCGATAGCAGACAGCCGTCTGCATGCCCTGCAAGGGTTGGTGGTGAAAGACACCTCTGTACATATCCCCGGAACGAAGCTGCGTGCAGAAGGGGCGCTGCTTATCACCCATTGGGGATTGAGCGGTCCAGCCATTCTGCGCCTCTCCAGCTATGCCGCCCGCCATCTGGCAGACAGCGACTATCGGGCGCCACTTAGCATCAACTGGTTACAGCGTAACGAGACCGATACGCAGTCGGCTATTTATGAGATGGCTGCCCATGAGCCACAGAAGTTGCTGACGACCTGTAATCCTTTCAATTTGCAGCAACGTCTGTGGACTTATCTTGTGGAAAAGACGCTGGCCGAGCGGGCGACTGTCCGTTGGGCTGAACTGAACAAGAAAGACGTCAACCGGTTGGTTAACGTCTTGACGAATGATGCTTACGACATTGCAGGGCGCGCCCCGTTCAAGGACGAGTTCGTCACCTGTGGCGGGGTGTCGCTGAAGGCGGTCAATCCTGCCACGTTGGAGAGCCGTCATGTGCCCCATCTGTATTTTGCCGGCGAGATGCTCGACATCGACGGTGTCACCGGCGGCTTCAACTTCCAGGCAGCATGGACGACAGCCTATACTGTCGCTACGTCGATTCTTCGAACTTGTTCTGCTTCAGCGACTCGACAAACTCACTGATCTTCTGTAACTCGCGCGGAATGCGGATGCTCTGCGGACAGTGTGGTTCACACTGGCCACAGCCGATGCAGTGGTCGGCCTGGCGCAGGCGCGGCACGGCACGGTCGAGACCTATCAGGTAGTTGCGGCGCAGCTTATAGTAGTCGTCATCCATCTTCAGGCGCGGCAGGGTGCCGTCGTTCTTACATTTATTATAATGTACGAAGATGGCGGGAATGTCGATACCGTAAGGACAGGGCATGCAGTACTTACAATCGTTGCAGGGAATATTCTCCAGACCGACAATGCGCTCGGCGACGTCTTTGTCGAGGAAGCGCTGCTGGGCCTCGGTGAGCGGCACCAGCGGGCAGTAGGTGAGGAGATTGTCCTTGAGGTGTTCCATATAGGTCATGCCGCTGAGCACGGTGAGCACACCTTTGGGAGTGCCGGCATAGCGGAAAGCCCATGAGGCCACGCTACGCTCCGGGTCCTTGCTCTTCAGTTCGGTGGCGAGATACTGTGGCAGGTTAGCCAGACGGCCACCCAGCAGGGGCTCCATGATGACGGCAGGAATGCCGCGCTTCTCGAGTTCGGCATACAGGTAGCTGGCATCGACGTTGCGGCTGTTGATCTCGTTGGCATAGTCCCAGTCAAGGTAGTTTAGCTCTATCTGTACGAAGTCCCAATGGTATTTGTCGTGCATGGCCAGCACCTCGTCGAAGACATTCTGGTAGCCGTGGAACGAGAACCCGAGGTTTCGGATGCGGCCCGCCTCGCGCTCTTTCATCAGGAAGTCCATCATGCCATTGTCGACATAGCGGCGGTTGAACTCGTCCATGCCACCGCCAATGGCGTGCAGCAGGTAGTAGTCGATGTAGTCGACCTGCAACTGTTTCATGGAGTTGTGATACATCGCCATGCTGGCCTCGCGACTTTGCGTTGAGGGATGGAAGTTCGACAACTTGGTGGCTACAAAATACTCCGAGCGCTTGTGTCGGCTGAGGGCGATGCCCGTGCAGGCTTCCGACTTGCCCTGACAGTAGACGGGCGACGTGTCGAAATAGTTCATGCCATGCTCGATGGCATAGTCTATCTGGCGGTTAATCATCTCCTGGTCGTAGTCATCCTTGTTCTCCGTCTTCGACGGTAGACGCATCATGCCGTAACCAAGAATGGACACCTTGTCTCCACTCTTGGGATTGGTGCGGTAGGTCATCTTACCGATGGGGGGCTCCACCTGTTGCTTGTATTCCTCAACGGCTTTGCTCTCGCTCTTCGACTTACAGCCTGTCATGACGGCGGCGGTCGTAATGGCTCCGCCACCCAATATCTTTAAGAAATTTCTTCTTGATATATCTTTCTTCATGTTCGTTATTCTGTAATTCTGTAATTCCGTTATTCCGTTATTCCGAAAAAATTAAATCTCCTTATGTACTTCGTGGCCTTCGACGTAGATGGCCGAGAAGGGACGGGCGGGACACAGATATTCGCAGGCACCGCAACCTATGCAGCGGGCCTCGTTGACTGCGGGAACGTAGGGCGACTCATCGTTGTCGGGGTCGCTGGGCACCATCTCGATGGCACCGACGGGACAGTGGCGGGCACAGTTGCCGCACTCCACACCATCGGTCAGCGGAATACAGTTCTTCTTGATCCATACGGCATGACCTATCTGCGTAGAAGCCTTGTCTTCTGCCTTGATGGGCTTGATGGCCCCTGCCGGACAGACCTCTGAGCAGCGGTTACACTCCGGACGGCAGTAGCCCCGTTCGTACGACATGACGGGTTGCATCAGGTGCAGCAGGTCGCTGCTGGGACGCAATACGTCGTTGGGACATTGCGAGATGCAGAGCTGACAGCCTGTACAGTTGCGTGTCATGTTCTGGGCAGACAGCGAGCCCGGCGGAGTCAGCGGTGTCTGGCGCTCAGGAGCCACCTTGTCAGCAATCTCTGCCAGTCCACCGTCCATGATTTTGTCTTTCTCTTGGGCCAGTGCGGCAGTAGCCAAAAGGGCGCTGCTGAGCAGGAACGAGCGGCGAGAGGGCTCGTTGGTCTCATGAGTCTTATGGGCCTCAGGGGTCTTATGGGGGCAATGGGCCTTATAGGCCAAGGCCCCGAACTTACAGCTCTCGATGCAGTCGCCGCAGACGACACAGCGCGAGGCGTCGACGGTATGGGTCTTATAGTCGATGCAGGCAGCTTTGCAGTTTTTCGAGCACATCGAACAGTTGCGGCACTTATCGGCGTCGAACTGAATTCTCAGAAATGAGAAACGGCTAAGGAACGACAGAATGGTACCTACCGGACAGATGGTGTTACACCAGGTGCGTCCGTTGCGCCAGGCCAGAACGGCTATGACGGCCAGCATCACAATGGCAATGATGAGCGATGTCACAGAGCGCAACCATACCTCTGAGTGGTAGAAGGCATAGCTGTCGTAGTGCTCAGCAATGGCTGCCAGCACATTGTTGCCTGCCTGATAGACGGGTTGCAGCAGGTTGGTAGCAATCAGTCCGAAAGTAGAGTAGGGGGCCAGGAGCTGAACCACTACGGCTATGCCAGCCATGTGTGCTGCGATGAGCACTACCAATAGGGGATAGCGCAACCACGACTTGGCTTTCGAGAAGGTGTAGCGGTTCTTCTTGGACTTCTTTCCTAACCATCCGAAGATATCCATCATAATGCCCAACGGACAGATGACGCTGCAATAGATGCGCCCGAAGACGAGTGTCAGCACGGTGAGTCCTGCAATAATCAGGACACAGCCTGCAAGCACCGCCTCCAGAAACTGAATCTTCGGCATCCAGCCCATCAGATGGTGCGCCGTGCCGGTGAAGTCGACAAACAGCCACGTGATGCCAATCATCAGTATAGCTGCCAGTGTGATTCTGATTTTTCGTAACATAAGGTATCTGTTTAGTTTCGTTTAGTTATTCTTACTATTTGAATGCTCAGTTCATAGAGCAGGTAGATGGGCAGGGCCACGACGAAGAGCGTAAATACATCGGTGGTCGGCGTGATGATGGCCGCTACGACGAGGATGGCTACGATGGCATGTCGACGGTAGGTGCTCATCATGTCGCTCGTTATCAGTCCCATGCGCCCAAGGAGTCCGCAGACGACGGGCAGTTCAAAGACTACGCCCATCACTAAGCTCATGCCCAGCAAGGTGTCGACATACGACTGCAAGGTCAGCATGTTCGCCACGTCGGGCGACACCTGATAGGTGCCCAAGAAGCGCACCGTCAGGGGGAATACCACGAAGTAGTTGACCAGTGTGCCGACGATGAACATCACGTAGGCTGCTCCCACAATCCACACGGCATAGCGTCGTTCGCTCTGGTAGAGTCCTGGGCTGACGAAGCGGAACAGCTCATATAATATATAAGGTGAAGCCACCAACAGCCCCGCATAGAGTGCTGTCCGCATGTGGATCATAAACTGCTCCGTCAGTCCGGTGTTCATCAGGTGCAGCGAGAACGCATCGACGCCCAGCAACTGGTAGGTCACGAAGTCGCTACTCCGTGGAGCCAGCACCACCGCGAACAACTCTTCCTTCATCAGAAAAGCCACCACGCCAAAGACCACTACGGCCACCGCCATGCGTATCAGTGCCGAGCGCAGCACGTCGAGATGATCCCAGAAGGTCATACTGGGTGTCGGGTGTTGGGTGTTAGCCATTGGCTCACTGCTCACTCTTCACTTCCTCTTCGTTAGAAGAGTTTTCGTTCATTCCGTCCTTAAAGCTCTTGACGCCCTTGCCCAAGCCTTTCATCAGCTCGGGAATCTTTTTGCCGCCAAAGAGCAGCAGTACGATGAGTGCAATGACGATGATTTCTTGCATGCCAAGTCCGAACAAAAGTAGATTCATCATTTTTTGTGATAGTTTTTGATTGTAATATTTGCAAAGATACGAAATAATTCTTAATTCTTAATTCTTAATTCATAATTATTTTTTATCTTTGCAAGCAAATAACAACATTTAACCTATGGAATACGACTTTCTTCTACGCATTTTTGTCGCAGCTATCTTGGGCGGACTGATAGGACTGGAGCGCGAGTACAGGGCCAAGGAGGCAGGATTCCGCACCCATTTTCTGGTCGCTTTGGGCTCAGCATTGTTTATGATTGTGTCGGCCTATGGCTTCAGCGATGTGCAGTTCAACGATATGACCTCCCGTTGGGATGTGTCGCGTGTAGCAGCTCAAGTGGTGAGCGGTATCGGTTTCATAGGTGCAGGAACCATTATCTTCCGCAAGGCGGAGAATATAGTCAGCGGACTGACGACGGCTGCGGGCCTGTGGGTGACGGCAGCTATCGGTTTGGCCTGTGGCGGAGGCATGTATGTGCTGAGCATCGGCTGTACGCTGATGGTGCTGTTGGGGCTGGAGGCCTTTAACTTCTTCCTGCAAAAGATTGACAAGAAACGCCCGAAGGAACATAATTGAGCAAACAAATGATGGGAATAATAATAGGTATAGACGTCGGTATCTCGACCACGAAGATAGTAGGACTGCGTGACGGTAGGGTGATTTCGCCCATCCGCATTACGGCAGCCGATCAGGTGACGTCGCTGTATGGCGCCTTTGGCAAGTATCTGCACGACAACAAGATTAGTCTTGCCGACGTGGAGCAGGTGATGGTGACGGGTGTGGGCTCGGCGTATATCGACGAGAACATCTATGGCATACCCACCCAGAAGGTCGACGAGTTTATTGCCGATGGCTTGGGAGCCCGTTTCGAGAGCGGGCTCAGCAAGGCTATTGTGGTGTCGATGGGTACAGGTACCAGCTTTGTGCAGTGTGATGGCGATGAGATTCGTCATATCGGTGGCATAGGCATCGGCGGCGGCACGCTGCAGGGGCTGAGCCGTGTAATGCTGAACACCCGTGACCCGAAACAGATACAGAGCTTGGCCATGCAGGGCAACATCAGGAATATCAACCTGCTCATTGGCGATATCTCGACGCATCCGCTGCCCGGACTACCCATGGATGCTACGGCCTCACTGTTCTCGAAGGCTCGGTACGACGCACCTAAGGAGGATATTGCCTTAGGCATCATTGTCATGGTGCTGCAGACCATTGGTTCGGCAGCCATCCTGTCTGCGCTGAATACGGGTATCAAGGACTTTGTGCTTATCGGTAACCTGACGCTGTTGCCGCAGTGCAAGGAAATTTATCCTATGCTTGAGAAATTCTATAAGGTGCATTTCCATATTCCCAAGTATGCGGAGTTCTGCACCGCCATCGGTGCTGCACTGAGCTATAAGTAAACTTTAAGTAATATAAAGGAAAAACCCCTGCTAGAGAAATCTCTAAGACAGGGGTTTCATAATGAAAGGAGGAGTGGTACCTCCAGGAATCGAACCGGGGACACACGGATTTTCAGTCCGATGCTCTACCAACTGAGCTAAGGCACCATTGTTTGTTAGATCACTGCATTCCTTTCGTTTGCGGGTGCAAAGGTACGAAGAAAAAATGATTCTGCCAAACTTTTCTGCGATTATTTTTAAAAAAGTTGTTGGGAAGAGTTTTTTATAGAGGATTCCACCCTTGGGCTTTTAGTCCGAACTCTTGGTCGTCGCGTGTGACGAGGACGTGGCCGAGTTCAGGCTTGGTGATGTGTCCGATGAGGCGGACATCCTCCAGATCCTGTATCTTCTCGTGGTCGCCAATGGGTACGGTAAACAGCAACTCGTAGTCTTCGCCTCCGTTGAGAGCGCAGGTGGTGACGTTCATGTTCAGCTCCTCGGCCATCACGGCCGTCTGGTAGTCAATGGGAATCTGCTTCTCGAAGATGCGACAGCCCACGTTCGACTGCTTGCAGATGTGCAGCAGTTCGCTGCTGAGGCCGTCGCTGATGTCCATCATGGCTGTGGGACGGATGCCGGCTTCGCGCAGGCGCTGGATGATGTCGCCACGAGCCTCGGTCTTCAGCTGGCGCTGCAGGAGGTACTCCTTGCCGGCGAAGTCGGGCTGGAAGTCGGGGATTAGGCCCGACGGCGACCCGTCGGGAGTAGTGGTGGCCTTGCGTTTGGCTTCTTCTACCATCTGGTAGTAGACGGCCTTCTCGCGCTCTAAGAGCTGCAGGCCCATGTAGGCGGCACCGAGGTCACCCGAGACGCAGATGAGGTCGGTCTCTTTAGCCCCGTTGCGATAGACGATATCTTCCTTGCGGGCCTCGCCAATGCAGGTGATGCTGATGGCCAGGCCGGTATACGACGAGGTGGTGTCGCCACCCACGATGTCGACGCCCCATTTTTCGCAGGCCATACGCAGACCGCTATAGAACTGCTCTATATCTTCAACGGTGAAACGCTTGCTCAAGGCCAGCGAGACAGTCATCTGGCGCGGTGTGCCGTTCATGGCGAAGATGTCGCTGATGTTGACCATCGCTGACTTCCAGCCGAGGTGTTGCAGGTCGATATACGTCAGGTCGAAGTGGACACCCTCCATGAGCATGTCGGTGGTGATGAGCACCTCGCTGTCGGGATAGTGAAGTACGGCGCAGTCATCGCCTACGCCGTACTTTGTTGATGTGTTGTTGGGCTTGATGTCCTGTGTAAGACGGTCTATCAAGCCGAATTCTCCAAGTTTTGCTATTTCCATTGATTTATGCTGTTCTCTTAATCATTTCACGCATGATTTCGGTCATCAGCGGCTGAGCCTTGTCGGCAGCCTCCTGTACCTCCTCGTGGCTTACCTCAACAGGATTGTCGAAGCCGCCAAGGTCGGTGACAACACTGATACCGAAGGTGCGGATGCCACAGTGATGGGCCACAATCACCTCAGGTACGGTAGACATGCCTACGGTGTCGCCACCCAGCGTGCGGTACATTTTGTACTCGGCAGGTGTCTCAAACGTAGGACCGGTGGTGCCGACATAGACACCATAGACCAGACGAATCTTCTTCTCCTTGGCAATCTGTGTGGCCAGGTTGATGAGCTCGTGGTCGTAGGCCTCGTGCATATCCGGGAAACGGGGACCTGTGGGGAAGTTCTTACCGCGCAGCGGGTGCTCGGGGAAGAAGTTGATATGGTCGGTAATCACCATGAGGTCGCCAATCTTGAAGGCGGGGTTCATACCACCTGCAGCGTTCGATACAAACAGGGTCTTGATGCCCAGCTCATACATTACGCGTACGGGGAACGTTACTTCCTTCATCGAGTAGCCCTCGTAGTAGTGGAAGCGGCCCTGCATGGCCATGATGTCGATGCCTCCGAGTTTGCCGAAGATGAGTGCACCGGCGTGTCCCTCTACGGTAGATACGGGGAAGTTGGGAATTTCTGCGTAGGGAATCTCTAGCTTGTCAGTTATTTCTGAAGCTAATTGTCCGAGGCCTGTTCCCAGCACGATTGCTGTCGTGGGACTTGTGGTCATCCTTGCTTTTAGCCAGGATGCTGTTTCTTGAATTTTTGTGTACATAGCTTAAAATTTGGTTATTAAAAGTGGTATGTTGTTCCTGCATGAAACAAATTTCAATAGGTAGCACGTAAAGATTCTTGCACACCTCTTCGCTGAGTCCTGTGGTCGTCAGCAGACGGGTAGCGTCTTTCTCAGTAGTGACAATCGTTTTGGGTGAGGGCAGTGCGGCAAAGGTCTCATTGATCAGTTCGATATCTTTGCGCTTGAACTCATGATGGTCACTGAAGGTGAGCGGTGAGAGGTGGGCGGTGAGTGGCGAGAGGTCGTTGACCATCTGCTCTGGCGAGGCAATGCCCGTCAGCAATAGCACATGTTGCGACTGCAGTTGTTCCAGTTGTGCCGGCTGTGCCAGTTTGGGGAATAGCGGTTGCAGTTCACCATATTTGAGTGTGGTGAAGAACAACTGCTGGTATGGGTACAGGTTCATTGCCTTGGTAATCACCCGGTACTCCATAGGCTTGAGGTTTTGCGGACACTTGGTGACGATGACAATGTCAGCACGGTCTTTGCCGGAAAGCGGTTCACGCAGACGACCTGCCGGCAATAGTGTGTCGTAGATGACCAGACGATGGTAGTCGACCAACAGAATATTGATGCCAGGTTTGACGTAGCGGTGCTGGAAGGCATCATCGAGCAGGATGACATCCAACTGTGCATCGTCGCTGGTCAGCTGGTCGATGCCGTGACAGCGGTTTTGGTCTACCGCCACAGTGATGTCTGGGAATTTCTGCTTCATCTGGTAGGGCTCATCACCTATCTCGGGCATGGTGGTCTGGGCAGTTGCCTTGATATATCCGTTGCTCTTACGCTTGTATCCGCGGCTCAGCACTGCCACATGACATTTGTCCTTTAATAATTTAATAAGGTATTCCACGTGGGGGGTCTTGCCTGTGCCCCCCACGGTGATATTACCTACCGATATGATTGGTACATTGAAAGAACGACTCTTCAGTATGCCGATACTGAATAGTGTGTTGCGGAAATTGACCGCTACGCCGTAACACCAGCTGAGCGGTAATAGCCACTTGTTAATCTTGATGAAGTCGCCTTCCATTTTCGTTATTTCGATATTTCGAAGTTACTGAATCGTCATGAAATACGGCAGTCGGGCCTGAATAGCCGACTGACGATTGATGGTCTTCAGGTAAGTGAAGGGCGCATAGTATTCGCCCAGCACCTGACGCATCTGCTCGTCGAGATAGTTGTTCTTGGCAGTAGTGTTATCTAACAAGCTCTCCCACCAGCTACTCATCGAGGGATAGTCGGCAGTGTGGTACTCCTTGAGCTTTGCCAGTTGGGCAGCCTTGGCTACAGCATCGTCCAGCGAGCCGATGGCGTCGACGAGTTTAATCTTCAATGCATCGTTACCCAGCCATACACGTCCCTGGGCAATCTCTTCCACCTGTTCAACTTTCAGTCCGCGACCGTCTGCCACACGTTTGCGGAATAGTTCGTATCCGCGGCCGATATACTGGTCGAGCAGAGCCAGTTCCTCGGCATTGAACGGACGGGCCATCGTGCCAAAGGCTGCGTGCTTGTTGGTCTTCACTTCGTCGAACTTCACACCGAGCTTATCGGTCAGCAGTCCGCTGAAGTCGGGGAACATTCCGAAGATGCCGATAGACCCCGTAATGGTGGTAGGCTCGGAATAGATGTAGTTGGCAGCACAACTGATGTAGTAGCCGCCAGAAGCTGCATAGCCGCCCATCGACACCACGATAGGTTTCTTGGCCTTGAGTTGCATGACTGAATGCCAAATCTGCTCAGAGGCATAGGCTGAACCGCCAGGAGAATTGACGCGTAGCACGACAGCCTTGACATCGTCGTCGTTCATCAGCTTCTCCAAATCCTTGCACACCTCGTTGGCCACAATCGAATGACTCTGGTTCAACATACTACCCGTCTCAGAGTCAACAATGTCGCCAAAAGCATAGTAGACGGCAATCTGGTCGCCTTCTTCCTTCTTGCCTCTGACACCCTGCATATCGCTCAGCGACAACTGGCTGATGTGGTCTTCCTTGTCCAGTTTCAATAGCTTCTTGATCTCACCTTTTACCTCATCGGTATACATCAGCTTGTCAACCAGTTTCATGCGCACCAGTTCCTTTTGGTCAGTCAGTGCCACGTAACGGTCTGCATAAGCATTCAGCGAGTCGACGCTGACCTTACGGCTCTTGGAAACCTCGTTAAGCATCACCTGCCAGATACCATTGAGGTATGCTGTCACCTGTTCGCGGTTAGGATCGCTCATCTTGTCAGCAGTCATCATTTCGGGGGCACTCTTGTATTTGCCCACCTTACATAATTGATATTTCACGCCAAACTTTGCCAGCAGGTCTTTGACGAAGTAAGGGTTGGAGGCCAGTCCGTGCCAGTCGACCATACCCTGTGGGTTCAGATATACCTTGTCGGCAGCACTACACAGATAATAGGTGCTCTGCGTATAGCTGTCACTGTAGGCCACAATCCACTTGCCGCTCTTGCGGAAGTCAAGCAGTGCCTCACGGATAGCATGTAAAGATGCAGGAGTGTCTGCAGAGAAAATGCCAGCCTCAATGTAGATTCCTTTGATATTATCGTTGTCCTTTGCCTTTTTGATAGCTGCAAGGATGTCGTCCAGTCCCATTCCTTCTGCCACCTGACCCGTCAGTGATGCCAGCGGGTTGTCTTGTGTACGCTCTTCCAGTTGTCCGGTAAGTGCCAGTGTCATTACGGAATTCTCTTCGACCTGTGTAGTTGCTGCGCTTGAAGCTGCCAGGCCAACCAGCGAGATGGCGCCTAAGACTCCCATAATGATAGCCAGCAACACGATACCAGTGATGGTGGCCAAGACATATTTCATAAATTCTTTCATAATAGTATTGAGTTTTTTGTTTGATTTCATTTCATTCGGTTCGGCAAAGATAAGGCTTTTTTTTGAAACTACCAAATAGTTGGTCTGCCAAAGTGTCAGTTTTATGTGTTTGGCACGCTTTTGGCAAAGCGAAAAACAAAATTTAACATCAAACATTAAAATAAAAACGTATTATGAACATCAAACCATTAGGAGACCGCGTGCTGGTAGTGCCTGCACCGGCAGAAGAAAAGATTGGTGGAATTATTATTCCTGACACCGCAAAGGAGAAGCCTCTTCACGGAACGATTAAGGCTGTTGGCCAGGGTACCAAGGACGAAGAAATGGTGCTGAAAGCTGGCGACGAAGTGCTGTATGGCAAGTACAGTGGCACGGAACTGGAGTTTGAGGGTGAAAAGTTCCTCATGATGCGTCAGTCTGACGTGCTGGCAGTTATCGAGAAGTAATTATCATTTTTCATTTATCATTTATCATTTAGCGCGAAGCGCGCATTAAGATTATGGCAAAAGATATTAAATTCAATATTGACGCCCGCGACGCAATGAAGCAGGGCGTTGACCAGTTGGCAAACGCAGTAAAGGTAACCCTCGGTCCTAAGGGCCGTAACGTTGTGATTGAGAAGAAGTTCGGTGCTCCCCAGATTACCAAGGACGGTGTAACCGTTGCCAAGGAAATCGAGCTGGAGGACAAGTTTGAGAATACCGGTGCACAACTCGTTAAGAGTGTGGCTTCTAAGACTGGCGACGATGCTGGTGATGGTACGACCACTGCTACCATCCTGACTCAGGCCATCGTTACCGAGGGTCTGAAGAATGTCACCGCTGGTGCCAACCCCATGGACCTGAAGCGTGGTATCGACAAGGCTGTGAAGAGCGTTGTTGACTTCATCCAGAAGAATGCCGAGCGCGTTGACGACAACTACGACAAGATTGAGCAGGTGGCTACCGTTTCTGCCAACAACGACGAAGAGATTGGTAAGCTGCTGGCTGAGGCCTTCCGTAAGGTTTCTAAGGATGGTGTCATCACCATCGAGGAGTCGAAGAGCCGCGACACCCACATCGGTGTGGTCGAGGGTATGCAGTTTGATCGTGGCTACCTGTCAGGCTACTTTGTAACCGATTCAGAGAAGATGGAGTGCGTGATGGAAAATCCGTACATCCTCATCTATGATAAGAAGATTTCTAACATCAAGGATTTCCTGCCCATCCTGCAGCCCGCTGCCGAGAGTGGCCGTCCTCTGCTCGTTATCGCCGAGGATGTTGACTCAGAGGCTCTGACTACTTTGGTTGTCAACCGTCTGCGTGGTGGTCTGAAGATCTGCGCTGTCAAGGCTCCTGGCTTTGGCGACCGTCGTAAGGCTATGCTCGAGGATATCGCTACCCTGACTGGTGGTGTCGTTATCAGCGAGGAGAAGGGTCTGAAGCTGGAGCAGGCTACCCTCGAGATGCTGGGTACTTGCGACAAGGTGACAGTCTCTAAGGACAATACCACTATCGTGAATGGTGCTGGCGACAAGCAGGCCATTCAGGATCGTATCGCTCAGATCAAGAAGGAAATCGAGCTCACCACCTCTTCATACGACAAGGAGAAGCTGCAGGAGCGTCTGGCCAAGTTGGCTGGTGGCGTAGCAGTGCTCTATGTCGGTGCTAACAGCGAGGTAGAGATGAAGGAGAAGAAAGACCGCGTTGACGATGCGCTCTGTGCTACTCGTGCAGCTATCGAGGAGGGTGTTGTTGCCGGTGGTGGTACGACCTACATCCGCGCTCAGCAGGCTTTGGCTGACGTCAAGGGTGACAATGCCGACGAGCAGACAGGTATCAACATCATCTGCCGCGCCATCGAGGAGCCCCTGCGCCAGATTGTCAGCAATGCTGGCGAGGAGGGTGCCGTGGTTGTACAGAAGGTTCGCGAAGGCAAGGGTGACTTCGGTTACAATGCTCGTCTCGACAAGTACGAGGACCTCCGCGAGGCTGGTGTCATCGATCCCGCTAAGGTGGCTCGTGTCGCTTTGGAGAATGCCGCTTCTATCGCTGGCATGTTCCTCACTACGGAGTGTCTCATCTGCGACAAGCCCGAGAAGGAACCCGCTATGCCGATGGGTGGTGCCCCAGGCATGGGTGGAATGATGTAAAATTGTAAACTACACATAGCAAAAAAGTAGGTGCCGACCTTTCATGGTTGACACCTACTTGATTTTTATCAAAAAAGAGTGTACTTTTTACTTGGTAATTTTGTGTATTACCTTAATATAATGTATCTTTGCACCGAAAAAATAACCGTCATGTCTATGACATCTTGTATTTGACAGTAATTAAGAGAGATATTTTTTTGATTTGTTTTAGTAGATTAGTTTTTAAGTAGTTTGTTTAAAAAATCGATTGTCGTGATGACAATCGATTTTTATTTTGTATCTTTGCACCGTGAAACGGAAAAGCGTGATACTCCTAATGCTTTGTCTGTCGCTGCTGGCGACAGCGCAGCGCTATACCCCAGCGGACTTCAATTTCTCGCTGATCACCGAACATTTCGGTGTTGATGCTTTGGAGGACTTGGACGACAGTCAGCGCCAGCAGTTGACCACCTACTGGTTTCATACCTCGGACAACTACATCAATGCCTTGAGTGGTCTGGTATCCATAACGGCTCCGCAGTGGGTATCGTCGCCAGCCTCTGATTCAGCACTGTTGTCGGAATTTCTTCGTGGCAACAACGAGGAAGCATTCCGTCAGTTGAAGGATATGCTGTTACACCATGTCTATGACAGTGCGTCGCCCAAGGATAGTGTGGCCGTAGTAGCCCGTACTCTGTTGCAGGGATTGTTTGGCATACAGTCGAACGTGCGGCAGCGTCGTTGTGTATTACATCCGGGAATCCCTGATGGTTGGAATGAGGCTGTTGTTCGTACGCCAGAGTTGGACTATACCTTCCGTCGTGTGGGCAGTGGTGACCTGTATTTCGAAGTGACGCAACACTATAGCCGTCCCTTGTTACTGACATTGCGGCTGAATATCGGTCAGGGACGTTTTCAAGACATTCAAGGAACGACAGAAAGATATCAGACCTTCCGCGTGAAGGCCCCTCAGAGGTTGCCCGACGTTCGTGTGGTACCATAGAAAATAAAGACGTATGCAGAAATTAATAGAACTCTATCAACAGTGGAGCGGCTCCGCCCCCCAACATGTGCAACAGTTGACTGCAGGTGGCAGTAATCGTGAATACTATCGCATGACCTCTTCTGAGGGTAAGAGCGTGGTGGGCTGTGTGGGTACCAGCCGCGACGAAAACCATGCCTTTATCTATTTGGCCAAACACTTTACCGATTGCAAGTTGCCTGTTCCCACAATACTTGCCGTCAGCAATGACGAGTTACGCTACATCCAGACAGACTTGGGCTCTGTCTCACTGTTCGACGCCATCCGTGGCGGTCGTGAGGCAGGTGGCCGTTACACGCTGAAAGAGCAGGAGCTGCTACGTCGCACCATACGTGAGTTGCCTCGTATTCAGATGGCGGGTGCCGATGGCCTCGATTTTACCAACTGTTATCCACAGCCGGCGTTTAATAGCGATTCTGTGCTCTTTGACCTGAACTATTTCAAATACTGTTTTCTGAAGGCCACTGAGATTGATTTCCATGAATTGAAGCTCGAGGCCGACTTCCGCCTGCTTGCTAAAGACCTGACCAATGCCGATGATGCACAGGGATTTCTCTATCGTGACTTCCAGGCTCGCAATGTGATGTTGGATAGTGAGGGACATCCGTTCTTCATTGATTTCCAGGGTGGACGCAAGGGACCATACTATTACGATTTGGCATCGTTTCTCTGGCAGGCTTCTGCCAAATATCCTTATAAAGTACGTCGCGAACTGGTCTATGAGTACTACAATGCTATGAAACAGTTTGCTGAAGTACCTTCGCCCCATCATTTTGTCGACCGTCTGTCGCTCTTCGTGCTGTTCCGCCAGTTACAGGTGCTGGGTGCCTACGGTTTCCGCGGCTTCTTCGAGCGCAAGCTGCACTTCATCGAGTCTATACCGCCTGCCATGCAGAATATCCGTGAGTTGCTCGACGAGCGCAACTTCCCTTATCCGTATCTGACCGATATCCTGCGCCAGTTGACGGAGATGCCTCGCTTCCAGCAGGTTCAGACCACTGTCAGTCGTGCTGATGGCTACAAGATTACCGACAAGAACCCCTATAAGCCCCATCCACAAGATGGTCCTGCTACCTTCTCAAAGTACGATGCCCAAGGCCCGCTGGTGGTGCGTGTCTATAGTTTCTCTTATACTAAAGGCATTCCTGAGGACGAGTCGGGCAATGGCGGTGGTTATGTCTTCGACTGCCGTTCGACCCATAACCCCGGCCGCTATGAGCCGTATAAACAGCTGACGGGTTTGGACGAACCTGTTATCCGCTTCTTGGAGGATGATGGCGAGATTCTGACGTTCCTCGACAGCGTCTATAAGCTGGCCGATGCCCATGTGCGCCGTTATATCCAGCGTGGCTTCACCTCGCTGATGTTCTGTTTCGGTTGTACGGGTGGTCAGCACCGGTCTGTCTATAGTGCACAGCATCTTGCTGAGCATATCCACGAGAAGTTCGGTATCGAGGTGCGCATCTGTCATAGGGAACAAAAAATTACCCAATCGCTACCGAGCGTTGGGTAATTTCCAATCCTTTTACCTTACAGTTTTTTCGACGTTTATCGCCAGCAGATTTTCTTGCCGTTCTGGATGTAGATTCTGCCGGCCTTCGGAGTCGTTACCTTATTGCCCATCAGGTCGTAGACGTCTGATGTCTGGCGTTTGATGTCTGATGCCAGAACGTTCTCGATGCCATTGGCTTCGCCGAGGACGGCCTCAATGCTGATGGACTTGCATTTTTTCGGGGTAGTTGTAAATACGCTGCCTTCATGCTCCTTGGTCTGCGCACTGCCTGATGTGGGGGTAATTGTAACCTTCCAGCCCTTGATGGCTTTTCCTTCTGGGGCTTTAGCTGTGATGGTCAGCTGACGGTTGGGGAAAAGCTTGCCGTCGAAGACACCCTTAGAAAGCTTGATGCCGTTGACCGTAACTGAATCTGGCATATCGGCAACGTTTTTGTTGATGGTCACAGGAATGGCAGTGCCGAGGTTCCATTGGCCGCTCAGATGGTTCAGGAAGTAGTCTGTACGAGGCTGGTATGTTGCAGTGACGTTGCCCCACCTGTCTTTCTCAGTATATCCTGCCAACCACTTTTTGGCATCTTCGAATTTATTGATAATCTCTTCACGGCTGTTTCCTCCCCAAGTATTGTATTTAGCGCGGTGAGCCACAAACTCATCCAATGATTCAGCCTTGATGGCATCAATTGTCTCACCCGTTCCTTGGGCATTCATAAAGTCACCCATGAAGACACAGCACTTGTCGATGAACAGGTCCCTCAGTTCCTTGTCCGCCAGCATGTTCTTGATGAGCTTGGTTGCAGGTTCGCTGAAGGCCCAGTTGCTATCGGGATACTTGCTGGGGTTATAGAGCAGGTCGATGGTGTTGAAATCGCTCTTCCTACCATAGAGTCCCAGTCCGAAGTCGGTATCCTTGACAATCACACGGAATCGCTTGGGCAGACCAGATTTCGTATCATCATCGTTGGGACGCCATAACACGGTGTTGTTGCCAGGCCAGTCGTTATTGCCATAGAAAAGGTTCATCACGGCAACATTCAGATATTCGTCGACGTCTAACCATTTCTCGTAATCTTCCAGACTGTAACCTTCTTCGCTATAGAAGGTCTTGAAAGCTTCATAGAAGTCGTCGGTGCCTTCCTTCAACTCTTCTTCAAACAGATCTACATTGTTGACCTTTTCATGCGAGATTTCCACCATGTCAATGTCTTCCAGCCCGTTGTAGTTGCTGTAGATGTTATCAGCATTCGAACGCTCGCGGATGTTGAGCATACCCATGTATTCACCGTTGATGTAGAGCACGGCGGTGTGACCAGCCTGCCAGTCCACGTCTACGTGGCCGGCCATCGTGCGCTGGATGATGAGGTCGCGGAAGTACAGGTCGCCGAAGTCGTTGCCGCCGTCGCGCAGCGAGAACGACTTGAACTTCTTTACGCCAGGTTTCTGGTCAGGGAAGAACTCATAGACAAACTGCTTGTTGTCAGGGTCGAAACGCTTGTTGGCGTAGAAAACAATTGATTTCAAGGCATTCGAACGCGACTGTCCACCCTGGATGCGGATTTCTCCGAGTTGGTTGAAGGCACTCTTTTCACCCTCAACAGGGAAAAACTCAACATTCATCGGACGACGCCAGTCGCAGGTCTTTTTGTCCTCTTTCTTGGTGTTGTATTTGAACAGTCCCAGCGAGTCGCCACCATTCAGGTATGCGTCGTTAATCTGCATGGAGAATATGGGGATAGTAATCTTTCTGGGATGGAAGATATACGACTGGGCCGTGCTGACGGGCGACAGCCAGCCGTCACAGAACACCTTGGCGCGAACTACTGTTGTCTTGCTGATGCTGATGGGATTTGTGTACTTTGTGCTGGTGGCAACCGGCTCGCTACCGTCCTTGGTGTAGCGGATAACGGCACCTTCAGGAGCACCTTCTGGCAGACTCAGCTCCAGGCTGATGGCACTGCCGCCATAGGTAACGCGACCCAACTTGCTGAATACGGGAGCACCGAGGATGTTTTTGGCTGTCGTGGTTTCACCTGTGTTGGCAGCACCAGGGGTCGGCGTCAGCTGATAGCCCCACTTGTCGGCACCATCCGTCTTGCGACCATAGGCCACATCGGGAGCGGGCATCTTCTTCAGCGCCTCAGGCAGACTATCGATGGGTTCTGTCTCCTTACCTTTAAACAGATACACCTGACAGCCCTTGCCAGACTCCAGACGGAAGTTGGTGTGCAGACCCTTCTCTTCCTTGTCGCAGTAAATGATGGCGTGACCTTTGGCTGCTATCGTTTTATCAGGCAATTGCCAGGCTTTCTTTGGCTTGTCCTTCTTGTTGTAGATCTTGTAGTCTTTCAGGTTGATGGCTGCATCTGTGGGGTTATACAACTCTACCCACGAGTCTGGAAATTCGTGAATGTCATCCATCGTGCACTCGACATTCGACTGCATCAGTTCGTTAATCACAAGGTTTTGAGCACTCATGCTCCCACAACATAGTGTGGTTAGAAAAAGTAAAAGTAGTTTCATATTATTTTTTGGTTGATTTTCAGAATTTGCGTGCAAAGATAGTAATAATTACACTTTTTTCTCTCTTTTTTCTTATTTATTTTGTATCTTTGCAACCAGAAACAAAGAATATGAAACAAGCAATGATACTGGCGGCAGGGTTGGGGACGCGTTTGAAGCCCCTGACCGACACCATGCCCAAGGCTTTGGTGCCTGTAGGAGGAAGTCCGTTGCTGGATATCAACCTTCGACGCCTGATGGATTATGGCTACGACCGTTTTGTCGTGAACGTCCATCACTTCGCCCAGCAGATTATCGACCATGTCCGTCAGCAGGACTATGCCCCATTGGTACACTTCAGCGATGAGACTACCCAGCTCCTGGAGACGGGTGGGGGACTGAAGAAGGCGCAGGCACTGTTTCACGACGAGCCCATCCTGATACATAACGTTGACATCCTCGACAATGTCAACTACGACTGGTTCGCCCGCCAGCACCAACCCGACGAGGATGCTGTACTGCTGGTCAGTCGCCGCAAGACCAAGCGTTACCTGCTGTTCGACAATGCCATGCGCCTGATGGGTTGGAAGAATATTGAAACGGGTGAGATAAAAAGTCCTTATGAATACGTCCGTCGCACAGGACTGTCACAGCATGGCGAAGAGTTGAATATGTTTGCCTTCAGCGGTATCCATTCCTTCTCTCCCCGCCTGTTTCCTCTCATGGACCGTTTCCCTGACCGTTTCCCCATCATCGACTTCTACCTCTCCGTCTGCCATCGTGCCCACATCGTCGGCTGTGTCAAGGACGACCTGCGTCTGATGGATGTCGGTAAGATAGAGACGTTGGATGAGGCCGAGGAATTCCAAAAGTCCATTTCCGAGTAATTTCTGTCAAAACATATAACGATGCAAAAGATTATCATTTTAGATTTCGGTTCGCAGACCACGCAGCTCATAGGCCGCAGAGTGCGCGAACTGGACACCTTCTGTGAGATTTTGCCTTACAACAAGTACCCGCAGGACGATGCCGACGTCATTGGCGTCATCCTCAGTGGCTCGCCCTACTCGGTCCACGACCCCGAGGCGTTTAAGGTTGACCTCTCGCAGTTTGTAGGCCGTGTGCCCGTGCTGGGCATCTGCTATGGTGCTCAGTTTATCTCTCACACGCTGGGTGGCAAGGTCGAAAAGGCCGATTCGCGTGAGTACGGACGTGCCAACCTCGAAACCATCAATCTCGACAATCCTCTGTTCAAGGGCTTCGAGAAAGGTTCGCAGGTGTGGATGTCACATGGCGACACCATTACGGCTATACCCAACGATTTCAAGGTTATCGGTTCTACGAAGGACGTTCAGAACGCCGCCTTCGCATCTACGAACCAGCCTGTCTGGGCAGTACAATTTCACCCGGAAGTATATCATACCACTCAGGGTAAGCAACTGCTCAAGAACTTCGTGGTAGGCATCTGCGGAAGCAAGCAGGAGTGGAGTGCCGCCTCGTTCGTCGATACGACTGTTGCTGAACTGAAAGAACAATTAGGCAACGACCGCGTCATCCTCGGCCTTTCAGGTGGTGTCGACTCCAGTGTTGCTGCCGTATTGCTCAACAGGGCCATCGGCGACCGTCTGACGTGTATCTTCGTCGACCACGGCATGCTGCGCAAGAACGAGTTCCAGCAGGTCATGGACGACTACCGTTGTCTGGGTCTGAATGTGATTGGCGTCGACGCCAGCGAGAAGTTCTTCGCCGACCTTGCAGGCGTTACCGAACCTGAGCAGAAACGTAAGATTATTGGCCGCGACTTCGTCGAGGTGTTCAATGCCGAGGCCAAGAAGATTACCGATGCCCGTTGGCTCGCTCAGGGCACCATCTATCCCGACCGCATCGAGTCGCTGAACATTACCGGCAAGGTTATCAAGAGTCACCATAACGTGGGCGGACTGCCCAAGGAGATGCACCTCCAGCTCTGCGAGCCGCTAAAATGGCTTTTCAAGGACGAAGTGCGCCGCGTGGGTCGTCAGCTCGAAATGCCTGAGCATCTCATCGAGCGCCATCCTTTCCCCGGTCCAGGCCTTGCCGTACGCATTCTGGGTGATATCACCCGTGAAAAGGTACGCATCCTGCAGGATGCCGACGATATCTACATCCGCGGACTGCGTGAATATGTCGACGCTGATGGTCAGACATTATATAATAAGGTGTGGCAGGCTGGTGCTATCCTCCTCAGCACCGTTCGCAGTGTCGGCGTCATGGGCGACGAGCGTACCTACGAGAACCCTGTTGCCCTGCGTGCCGTTACCTCTACTGACGCCATGACGGCCGACTGGGCCCATCTGCCCTACGACTTTCTGGCGAAGGTCTCGAACGAGATTATCAACAAGGTGCGTGGCGTCAACCGCGTCTGTTACGACATCTCGTCAAAGCCACCCGCAACTATAGAGTGGGAATAATTCCAGTCATTTTTATGACGAAATACAATAAAACCGCTCCGTAGCCTTTGTGCTACAGAGCGGATTTCTCATTTTCAGAACGGTCCTCTGCCCATGCAACTCGTGGTGGTGATGGCCGTGAGGAAGGCGGTGAGTGCGGCTACTAGCATCTTCACCGCAATCTCAATGATTCGTTTCTTCATCATTTCTTTTACCTTTTTACTTTTAACAAAAACTATAAAAACCCCTCTCTGATGTTTCTTCGCTCTCTGCGCCACGTCCGCTGAGTGTTGCACGGAAGGTGCCCAGTCCCTGCAGCTTCACGTTCATGCCCTGCTGCAGCAGCTCTGGTATGCACGTCTGCAGTGCGTTCAGCACGTCCTCCACCTCGCTGCGCTCAGCTATGAGTCCGTGACCGATCATGTGCTCAGCCAGTCCGCGGGTGCCCAGCACCGTGGGGTTGAATCGCTTGGCGTAGTACTTTCCGCTCTTGCGCGGGTTGCTCGACTTGTCCTGTCGCAGGTAGTACTGATAAGGAATCTTTTTTGTTGCCATAATTGCTTTGAATTTTTAGTTAAACATCGGTTTTTTGCTTTTTGTCGCCCTCCCGGCAGGTCGGTCATCTTGTGCCACATCGGCGGCCATCTTGTGCCACATCGGAGCTCATCTTGTGCCACATCCGTGCCTACGTTCTTACATCACCATCGTTCCGGACCGTTGGTAGGTGTATCGGTTGATTGACAGTGCGAAGGTACGAATAAAATAGGAGGTAAGCAAATTAAAAAGCAAAAAAGACACGCAAAAAAGCACGCACGCTTAACAAGTGTTTTGTAGGCTTTTTTGACAGTTCGCAATATGCCTTTTTGATACAGTTATACAGTATACAGTTTTCTCAGCTGCACTGAAAAAATTGACCATAATTTTTTATTATATATATAATATATATATTATATATATAATAACTTATATTTGTAAAATAATCGGAAACCTCTTTATGTCTTTGCTCCTTGAATCAAGAGCCAATAATGAGCTCCCTAAAAAACTGTATACTGTATACTGTATCCGAAAAAAATAATCTCTTAAAACCTTAGGGTGACACGGGACAGTTTCCTGTCACTCTGGACTGAAGATAGGTGTTTTTCTCTTATCTTCCAAACTTTTAGACTCTTTTTTGCAGATTTTTTTGCTTCTGAGCACTTTATTCCCAAATAATTTGTAACTTTGCAGAAATATAAAAACCTGAAGAGATGATGAATATGCTGCTAAATCTGCGTAACACGCTGACTGCGAGGGAGTTATTTACCCCCCCTATTTGCTGCATAGGTCATTCCGTCTCTCCACATCCCCCTTGTTTGAACATACGTATACCCTGTGGCCCTCAGGCCGCTGGGCTTTTGGCTTTTGCTGTCGACAATCGACAGCTCCTCTTTTCTTCCGCAGTGGCGGAAACAGTTTTTGGTTATCCTCCCTGCCCGCTGTGACAGTGCGCAGAGGATTTTAAAACGAAAGTAATAACTACAATATAGAATAAGACAATGCTTACACACTGGTACGAATATCTTCCTGCTGCGTGGTTCACGCCCGAAGGCCGCTGGTGTAAAGAAGAAAGAGAACCAAGAGGAACCAGTCACAATTTGTGACCGCAAAGAACATCTCTAAGATAAGAACGCTACCATATGCATTTTTCCAGAGAAGCAGGAGCCAGAGATGATTGTGCGCCGCGGGTTGTGGAGTACATCGTACTGACCACCGTGGCTTCCAAAACTCGGTTGGTGAGTCCACTCTTGCGAGCGACTGCTCTTGATGTTTTCAGCGGACTTTCAAGAAAAATGGTAGTACTTCCTGCGTTAAATACAGAAAATTCGTTTTATATTATAAATAATGTGTATCTTTGTAGGCACAAACAGATCATAGCTATTTCTCTAATCAGTAAACGTTATCCCGAAGATGAAGAAAAATCAGTTGAAGACGAAGCTATTCCCGATATTGCTGGCAATGGTATTGTTGGCAGCATGTACGGACAACGACGACAACGGTGGTAGTTCTCAATCATCACCTGTCGACGTGGGGCCGACATATACGGACAAGACGGTGGATGTGAACCGCGACGGAAAGGCCTACGGACAAGTGGCGCTACGCTTCTATAGCGATATGCCCAGTGTGGCGTATATCTCCATTGCCGAGTTCCACAAGATGATGACGGGTGGTGAAGCGATGAAGGTCGAGCGTCAGGGCGACCTCTACCAATTGGCAACCCGTAACGGTACGGCAACCGTCGACGTCAAGGCCGACTACCTCCATTCCACGACCTATGCTGGCTTCGTGGACCTGATGTGGATGCTGGACCCGACGCTGGCTCCCAATACGATGTACGACGGCAGCAAGTATATCAAGTTCGTCAAGATGGAAAACGTATCGACGTTCAAGCCTGCAGGTGGCGTCCGTCTGGACTTCAGCAAATATAGTATTGACTTGCACGATGACGGCAGCAACGTCTATTTCCCCTTTGCCACGCTGGCCGACATCTATTCCGACTGTAACTTCCACACTGCTGCCTATCACGACGACTTGGTGGTTGTGAGCACCAAGCTGGATATCTATTCCATCAATACCATCGCTCCGGAATTTGCCGCCAAACCTTACCAGCGGACTGAGGTGACGGCCGATATGGCTAAGTTCCGCTATCAGGAGCTGTGCTTCGTGTTCGACAACCTCTACGGCTACCCAGGGCGTACCATCCTAGAGCAGAACGGAATGGCTGAGAAGGGTTTCGATGCCACGTTGGACGTGGTGCAGAACGGAAAAGTGGTGAAGAAGTTGCTGCAATCAACCAACAACATGGATTTTGCCTGGGGAAGGATGGCCACGCAATACCTGATAAACGATGGCGGTCACACTGATTTCATGGCAATGGCAGGCTTGCCTGAGAACATCGAAGGCGATTATGTTGCCCGCTTGATGACGTCTGCCGCCAACTATCCCGAGGCTTATGCCATGTATCAGGAATGGGTGAAGAAGGATATAGAACGCTCCACTACGAATACGCAGTTGTCATCATTGCGCGAGCAGGCCTACGGCGACGACATGCTCTATAAGGTCAACAGCACCAAGACCACAGCCGTCATCATCATCAACTCGTTCATGGATATGGACGAGGCCGCATGGGTCAAATACTATGCCAGCCAGAAGACCGATGCCGACTGGCAGGAGCTGATGAAAAGCTATAAGAAGGATGTCTTCGTAGGCTTCCTCTATGGACTGCAACAGGCGAAGGCCGACGGCGTGAAAAACCTGGTGCTGGACATATCGGTAAATGGTGGCGGCTCGTGTGACATTGTGGGAGCCGACGTGGCTATTCTGCGCAAGAACCGAACGGTGCAGTTCTGGTCGCAGGACGCTCTGGAGGGCAATAACAAGATTGCGACGTACTATGTGGACAGCAACTTCGACGGCGTGTTTGACGAGAAGGACGATACCAATCCCAAGTTTGATTGTAGTGGCATGAACATCGGTGTGCTCTGCAGTAAGGTGGCATTCTCGTGTGGCCACCAGTTCCCAACCCTCATGAAGGATTACGGCTTCCCCATCATGGGTGAGCAGTCGGGTGGCGGTACCTGCTGTATACAGGTGATGCAGACGGCCGACGGGCAGAATTTCATAATCTCCACCTATCGCGACCGCTCCACCGATAAGGTCTTTGCGAATACCGATGCTGGCATCACGCCTAACGAGGGCTACGCCTTCGGCTACGCCCACTTCTACGATTTGGACTTTCTGACAACGAAGCTGAACGGATTCTACTCAAAATAGTTGCGGGAGGCTATATAATAACGAAAAAAAGGTCACCAAACGGTGACCCTTTTTCGTATGTAGTGTGCTTATGCGTTACTTGTTGGCAAACTTTCCGCTGGCCATCACGTTTGTGCCATTGTCTCCGCTACGGGTGGTGCTGCGTGTGCGCCAGAAGTTCCAGTCGAAGCGGCTGTCGTAGGAGAGCTGGAAGTAGATGTCTTCCGAGCAACCATCGTCCATGTGGCCCTCGAAGTAGTTGTCGTTCAGCCGGTAGTCGCGGATGTAGACGTCGTTCCAACTGTCGGCGTAGCGCAGGCGGATGGTGCCGTTGCATACCTCCCAGGTAAACTTGCAGTAGTAGTAGTCGTCGTAGCGGTTGTTAATGTCGTAGTCGACTTCGTAGCCCCAGCCTCCGTAAGCATTCTCACGCTCAAAGTACATGGTGGTGCGGTAGCTGTTGCCCGTCAGTCCCCAGCGATCAACATAATAGGTGTCTATATAGCCAGTCCATGTGCCGTCGATGGTGCGTGCCTCGTGGCGGTCTTCTATGTCGCTTATGCGGTCACAACTGTTGAGCGTTGTCATTGCTGTCATAAACAGTGCGAGGTAAGTAAAAATCTTCTTCATAGTCGTATCTCCTATTCTTTAATGCGTTAAACTTTTGTTTTTTTTCTACTGCAAAGATAGCGACTATATATGACCCCTGCAAGGCGAAATTCCTATTCTTGGGTAGGGATTTTCCTATTTATAAGAGAGAAGTCCCGCATTTCTGCGAGACTTCTCTGATGGGTTATGCAATGATTTCTTTTGCCCGTGCCAGTGCGAGGTCAATGTGGTTGCAGATGTTCTGCTCACCCAGCAGCTGTTGGAAGTTGTTGCGTATGAGAACACTCTCAACCTTGGGATTGACACCCGAAAGGACGACGGTGACGCCCTCTTTCTGACTCATGCGACACATGTTTTCAAGGTTGTGCAGACCCGTAGAGTCGATGAAGGGCACCTTACGCATACGGATAATGCGTACCTTGGGGCGACGACCATAGCGTGCCATGATGTCTTCGAAACGGGTACCGGCACCAAAGAAGAAAGGACCATTGATCTCATAGACCTCAACATCTTCGGGAATGGTGAGATGTTCCAGGTTGCCACGCTCCATGTCTGCATCTTCGTTGAGATCGATTTCGTCGAGTACAGCATGTACCTCGGTGGTCTCAGCCATACGTCGCATAAACAGCAGACAGGCACAGATGAGTCCGAACTCAATGGCAACGGTCAGGTCGAAGATGATGGTCAGGAAAAAGGTGAGCAGCAGTACGGTGACATCGCTCTTAGGATTGCGACGTGCCATAGCCAGAAACGAACGCCAACCGCTCATGCCGTAACTGACCACGACCAGTACGCCAGCCAGACAAGCCATGGGAATGTACTGTGCCAAAGGCATGAGGAACAAAAAGATCAGCAGCAGCACCACAGCATGTATGATACCCGCAATGGGGGTACGTCCGCCATTGTTGATATTCGTCATGGTACGGGCGATGGCACCAGTAGCAGGAATACCGCCAAAGAGCGGCGATGCAATATTGGCAATGCCCTGTCCGATGAGTTCGGTATTCGAGTTGTGGTGGTCGCCAATGACACCATCGGCCACGGTAGCCGAGAGGAGTGACTCTATGGCACCCAAAACAGCGATGGTGACGGCAGGGCCTACCAGTCCCTTGATGGTTTCCCACGTCAGCTCAGGCACTACGGCACCAGGGAGTGTGCTGTTGATGCTGAAACGATCGCCGATAGTCTCGATGGTGGTGATGCCGGCATATTGCTTGAGCAGCAGCACGACGATAGTCATTACGACGATAGCTGCCAGTGATCCTGGTAATGCCTTGAGCGGAGAGAGGTGGAACATACGTACCAGCGTAGGCCATGCAGCAATGATGGCGACGCTGAGTATGCCGACCAGTGCGCTCCAGGGGTCTATCGTACCTATATTATATATATAGGCGCCCCACTTCTCGATGAAGTCAGAGGGAACAACGTCCATCTGCATGCCCAGCAAGTCTTTGACCTGTGTGGTGAAGATGGTGACGGCGATACCGCTGGTGAAACCTACGACAATGGGGTAGGGAATGTACTTGATGATGGTGCCCAGGCGCAGTACACCCAACAGGATGAGGAATACGCCGGCCATGAGCGTGGCGATGGTCAGTCCCTGCATGCCGTACTGCTGGATAATGCCGTAGACGATGATGATGAAGGCACCCGTGGGTCCGCCAATCTGAACCTTAGAACCGCCAAAGAGCGAGATGAACAGTCCGGCTACGATGGCGGTGATGATGCCCTTTTCAGGCGACACGCCACTGGCAATACCGAAGGCAATGGCCAACGGAAGTGCAACGATACCCACAATCAGTCCGGCCATGAGGTCGGCCATAAATGTCTGTTTGTTGTAATTTTTGATGGCCGAAACGATTTTCGGCTTAAAGTCTAATGTCTTCATTTTCTCTAAAATGCTATCCTATTATTGATTTTCGAGTGCAAAGATATACAAAAAAAATAAGGTAGCGCACATTTTGGACTACCTTATTTAATAAGAAATGCTGTTTTCTTGATTTATTTCTGCTTCAGCAGGTCGCGAATCTCAGCCAACAACTCTTCCTGGGTGGGGCCGGCAGGAGCTGCAGGAGCCTCGGGCTCAGCCTTCTTGCGGTTCATCTTGTTGATAGCCTTCAGCATGAGGAAGATACAGAAAGCGACGATGATAAAATCGACAGTGTTCTGAATGAAGTTACCATACTTCAGTACGGCAGCCTCCTCGCCATCGCCAATCTGGAAAGCCAGAGAGGTAAAGTCGATATTACCTGTAATCATACCTACAATGGGCATCAGAATGTCGTCAACCAAACTTGACACAATCTTACCAAAGGCACCACCGATGATGACACCGACTGCCATGTCCATCACATTGCCCTTCATGGCAAACTCTTTGAATTCACTGATAAATCCCATAATGCTTTAATTTTTAAATGATGAATATTATAAGTTAAATGTTTTAATTTGCTATCTGCGTTTTACAATCTTACCCATCGAACCTTGATATACCTCATTTTTTATGATTCACATCTCACTTTTCACTTAAATTAAGACTGAAATCAAGTGCAAATATAGATATTTTTTTGTAACTTTGTGCCCGAGAATAAGAAAAAAGTGTCAAAAAGGCGCAAAAAAGTATATATTTAGCATATTTCATTTAATTATTTATTAGTAAAATGACAAAAGTAGCAATTAACGGTTTCGGCCGTATCGGTCGCCTCGCTTTCCGTCAGATGTTCGAGGCTGAAGGTTATGAAGTAGTAGCTATCAACGACTTGACCAGCCCCAAAATGCTGGCTCACCTGTTGAAGTACGACACCGCTCAGGGTGGTTTCTGTGGCAAGTTCGGTGAGAACAAGCACACTGTTGAGGCTGGTGAGGACTTCATCGTTGTTGATGGTAAGAAGATCACTATCTACGCTATTCCTAACGCTGCTGAGCTGCCTTGGGGCAAGCTGGACGTAGACGTTGTTCTGGAGTGCACTGGTTTCTACACTTCAAAGGAGAAGGCTTCTGCTCACCTGACCGCTGGTGCTAAGAAGGTTGTTATCTCTGCTCCTGCCGGTAACGATCTGCCCACCATCGTTTACAATGTAAACCACAAGACTCTGACTCCTGCTGATACCGTTATCTCAGCTGCTTCTTGCACCACCAACTGCCTGGCTCCTATGACCAAGGCTCTGAACGACTTCGCTCCCATCCAGAGCGGTATCATGACCACCGTTCACGCTTACACTGGCGACCAGATGATTCTGGACGGTCCTCAGCGCAAGGGTGACCTGCAGCGCGCTCGTGCCGGTGCTCAGAACATCGTTCCTAACTCAACTGGTGCTGCTAAGGCTATCGGTCTGGTTATCCCCGAGCTGAACGGTAAGCTGATTGGTGCTGCTCAGCGCGTTCCGACTCCTACAGGTTCTACCACTATCCTGCACGCTGTTGTTAAGGGTGAGGTTACTGTTGAGGGTATCAACGCTGCCATGAAGGCTGCTCAGAACGAGAGCTTCGGTTACACTGAGGAGAAGCTGGTTTCTAGCGACATCATCGGTATGAAGTTCGGTTCACTGTTCGACGCTAACCAGACTATGGTTTCTAAGATCGGTGACGGCAACTCTCTCGTACAGGTTGTTGCTTGGTACGACAATGAGAACTCTTACACTTCTCAGATGGTTCGCACCATTAAGTACCTCGCTGAGCTCAAATAAGAGTAAAAAGGAAAAAAAATAAAAAAGGTGCCGTCCGATTTTGTCGGACGGCATTTTTTGTGTACTTTTGCCAACAGATATGAAAAAACTTGTTTTTTTGAGTGCTGTTGCTTTGCTAATGCTCACGGCCTGTGGTCATAAGACTACGGGTGGAGAAAATGCTGACACGCTGTCTGTAGATACCGTTGTCACAGATTCTGTTGCTACCAACCTTGATTCCTTGAAACATACGCAGGAGTATATTCTCCAGCGTATTGACACCATTTATAAATATAAGGACAATAGCCGCTTTTGTTCACAACGCTATCTGACGCTTGATGCTGAGGCGAGCCAGTTGAGTGATGAGCTGGACGAGCTTTATATTGATTCCGATCATTGGATTGTGGGGCAGGATATTGACCCCCAATGGCATTATCGAGTAGAGAAGATCGTTGCAGACAGTGACTCCATTGCTACTGTTGAGTTGGTGGTTCACAACTTCAGCGACCAGAAAGTGGTGCTCGACCTGCTGTATGAGCGAGGCGACTGGTATGTGGATGATTTCCATAACTTCTATCAAGAGGATGGCGTTACGTGTGAGATGAAGGAGAAAGACGAGATACGTCGTTTTATCCAGAATTGTAAGAAACAAAAGGAAAACAAATAAAAATAAGCGCACGCTATGCAGATACCAGAAAATATAGGAAGAAAGATTTTCAATGGCTGTGGCTGTCTGTCTATCGGGTTTGTCGTCTGCGTTATCCTCATATGCCTCATTCCTATTGATGGTGACGATGAAGAGACCAGTGACAGCAAACAACAGGAGCAGAAGACAGAACAGGTGGAAAAGAAAGATAGCGTGGTAGTCACGGAAGCTATAGAGGGCGACCCTTACAAGGAGCTCGACGAGCTGATAGGACTGGAACAAGTCAAGGAAGAGGTACGCTCGCTGGCCAACTTCGTGAAGGTGCAGAAACAGCGCGAGGCACAGGGAATGAAACGTCCTAAGATGTCGTATCATCTGGTGTTTACAGGCAGTCCGGGTACAGGTAAGACAACGGTGGCTCGCATCGTGGCACGTATCTATAAGGACCTGGGCGTGCTGAAAAGGGGCCATACCGTAGAGACGGACCGCTCAGGACTGGTGGCTGCCTATGTTGGCCAGACGGCTATCAAGACCAATGCGTTGGTTGACTCTGCCCTGAACGGTGTGCTCTTTATCGACGAGGCTTATGCGCTGGTGCCTGAGAACAAATCCAACGACTATGGCCAGGAGGCTATCTCGACGCTGCTGAAGCGTATGGAGGACGACCGTGACAAGCTGGTGGTTATCGTTGCCGGCTATACCGACGAGATGAAACGCTTCATTGATTCCAATCCGGGTTTGAAGTCGCGCTTCAACCGCTATATCAACTTCCCTGACTATACGGGTAAGGAGCTCTACGACATCTTCTGCATGTATGCCCGCAAGAACCAGTATCAGCTCACGCCCGAGGCTGCTGAGCAGCTGAAGCAGCATTTCAATGATGCTGTCGCCCATAAAGACCGTAACTTCGGCAATGCCCGTTATGCGCGTAACTTCTTTGAGAAGTCTATCCAGCGACAGGCTAACCGTTTGGCAAATGTCAAAAATGCAACGAAGGAGCAGTTGACACTTCTTACCATAGATGATGTGAAATGAAGCAAAGAATGATTACCATATTAGGTCCGACGGCTAGTGGTAAAACTCCGCTTGCAGCAGCCTTGGCCAGTGAGATTGGTGGAGAAATCCTCTCTGCCGACTCGCGACAGGTGTATCGTCGTATGGATATCGGTACAGGTAAGGATCTTGCGGACTATACAATAACCAATAACCATGAACCAATAACCATTCCTTATCATCTCATCGATATTTGTGAGCCGGGTACTAAGTACAACCTCTTCCAGTATCAGCAGGACTTCTATGATGCCTATCGTGATGTGGTCAGCAGGGGTGCCGTACCCATCCTCTGTGGAGGAACCGGACTGTATATCGAGGCTGTGCTGAAAGGTTACAGGTTGTCACCCGTACCCCAGAATCCTGAGTTGCGGGCACGACTGGAAAACAAGAGCCTTGACGAGCTGACGCAGATGCTGGTCGCCCTGAAGGAGCAGAACGGTTCGACGATGCATAATAAGACTGATGTGGATTCCTGCCAACGTGCCATTCGAGCCATTGAGATAGAGGAGTACAACCTCCACACTCCGATGCCTAAACGTGAGCTGCCTCCCATTGACTCACTGATCATTGGTGTGAATATTGACCGTGAGCTGCGTCGCGAGAAGATTACCCGACGGCTGAAGGCTCGTTTGGAAGAAGGCATGATTGACGAGGTGAAGGGATTGCTGGACGAGGGAATCCCTGCTGACGATCTCATCTATTATGGTTTGGAGTATAAGTTCGTGACGGAATATCTGGTCGGAAAGACTACTTATGACGAGATGTTTACACGGTTGGAGATTGCTATCCACCAGTTTGCCAAGCGGCAGATGACGTGGTTTAGAGGTATGGAGCGAAGGGGATTCCAGATACATTGGATAGATGCCACCCTTCCCATGGACGAAAAAGTAAATAGAATATTACAGATATATGGCAGTAGATAATATGCGTTGGGGCATCTTGTATTGCCCAAAGGCCCATAGTGGCAAGTATCGTGAGAAATTGCAAAACGTGCTTGACGAACGGCAGGTGCAGTATGACTTTGTCCAGAGTGAGTCGACGGACAGTGTGGAACGTTTGATGACCATGCTGATACATAATGGTTACAAGACTATTGTTATCGTGGGAGGCGACTCAGCGCTAAACGATGCTGTCAACTGTCTGATGAAGGAGGAAAAACTGGTGCGCGACCAGATTGCTCTGGGAGTTATCCCCAATGGTGTGATGAACGATTTCGCCCGTTATTGGGACTTCAAGGAGAGCAGTATGGAGCAAACTGTCGACTGGCTGACCAAGCACCGTGTACGTACTATCGACGTAGGGTGCATCCGCTATACAAACAAGAAAAACGAGGATTGCCACCGCTATTTCCTCAATTGTATTAATGTGGGATTGATAGCTGACGTGATGAATTTGCGTCGTCAGGCCCGTTCGCTACTGGGTTCGCAGACCTTGTCGTTTGTGGTATCTATTTTCCTGATGATTTTCCATAGGATGGACTATAAGATGCGTATTCGCATTAATGGCGAGATTGTCGACCGCAAGGTAATGACGCTGTGTGTGGGAAGCGGACCAGGTTATGGACAAACGCCCAGCGCTGTTCCGTATAACGGCATGCTGGACGTGTCGCTTGTTTATCACACCGAGGTGATGCAGGTGCTGGCAGGCTTGTGGCTGCTTGTCACGGGCCGCTTCTTGAACCATCGTAGCGTGCACCCCTATCGTACACGTGAGATCGTAATTGATGAAGCCAAACATGCCTTGGTTGGCGTTGACGGACGCTTGTTGGGAACACCTGTCGGCTCCTATCGTATTACCATTGAGCAAGAGGTGATAAATTTCCTGATACCCGATTAGTTGGCAGCTAATAGGTAAATTTACTGCCCTTTTCGTAAAAAAATCATAATTTATTTTGTCGTTACGCAGAAATTGCGTATCTTTGAGGGAAATTACAAATCTAATACAATAAACTAAGAATTGGAACTATGAGTTATTTACGATTTGAGAAAGCTGTAATGACCAACTTGGAGGAGTCGCTTCGTCGTGAATTGCTTCGTACAAACCGTTCTGGCGCCTATAGTGCATCAACACTCGTTGACTGCAATACGCGTAAATATCACGGTTTGCTGGTTGTTCCTGTGCCAGAGTTGGACGATGAGAACCATGTGTTGTTGTCGTCTCTCGATTGTACGGTCATCCAACATGGAGCAGAATTCAATCTCGGACTCCACAAGTACCAGGGGAATAACTATAGCCCTAAAGGTCATAAGTACATCCGTGAGTTTGACTGTGATGTAGTGCCCACCACGCTTTATCGCGTCGGTGGCGTGTTGTTAAAGAAAGAAGTAGTGTTCCAGCATTATGAGGACCGCATCCTTATCCGTTATACGCTGGTGGATGCCCACTCGGCAACGACACTACGTTTTCGTCCGTTCCTGGCTTTCCGTTCTGTACGTCAGTTTACCCATGAGAATTCAACGGCTTCCCGCGAATATCATGAGGTGGAAAATGGCATCAAGACCTGTATGTATGCAGGCTACCCCGACCTCTTCATGCAGTTCTCGAAGAAGAATGAGTTTGTTTTCCATCCCGACTGGTATCGTGGCGTGGAATATCCGAAGGAGCAGGAGCGCGGCTATGCCTCGAATGAGGACCTCTACGTTCCAGGCTATTTCGAGATGCCTATCAAAAAAGGTGAGAGCGTTGTCTTTGCTGCCTCTACGTCGGCCATTAAGACGTCGACGCTGAAGAAGGTCTTCGACGAGGAGGTTGCCGACCGCGTGCCCCGCGACAATTTCTATCATTGTCTGGTCACTGCTGCCCATCAGTTCCATTTCCGTGACCATCGTAGTGGCAGCGCTATGGAGAAGATTGACAAGAAAGACGACCGCTATCTGCTGGCAGGTTATCCTTGGTTCAAGACCCGTGCCCGCGATACCTTTATTGCATTGCCTGGTCTGACGCTGGCCATTGGCGAGCAGGACTACTTCGAGCTGGTGATGAAGACCGCCGAGAAGGGCCTGCGCGAATTTATGGAAGAAAAACCGCTGAGCGTCAAGATTTACGAGATTGAACAGCCCGACGTACCCCTGTGGGCAGTCTGGGCTATCCAGCAGTATGCAAAAGATGCTGGCAGAGATCATGGCTACAAGATGTATGGCAAGCTAGTCAAGGACATCGTCAAGTTCATTATAGGTGGCAATCATCCCAATTTGCGCCTCGATGATAATGGCTTGGTGTATGCCGATGGTCGCGACAAGGCTATCACATGGATGAACTCTACCGCTAATGGCAAGCCTGTCGTTCCACGTTCAGGTTATATCGTAGAGTTCAATGCCTTATGGTATAACGGCTTGAAGTTCTGTGCCTCGCTGGAGGCTGAGTTTGGCGACAAGAAATTTGCTGCCCAACTGGAGGAGAAGGCCGACCTCTGCAAGCAGTCGTTTGTCGACACCTTTATGAATGAGTATGGCTATCTGCTGGACTATGTTGACGGAAACATGATGGACTGGAGCGTACGTCCGAATATGATTTTCCCCGTGGCCTTCGACTATTCGCCTCTGTCGCAAGACCAGAAGAAGAGCGTGCTCGATATCTGTACTCGTGAATTGCTGACTCCCAAGGGCTTGCGCTCGCTGTCGCCGAAGAGTGGTGGCTATAACCCGATGTACGTTGGTCCGCAGACACAGCGCGACTACGCTTATCATCAGGGTACAGCTTGGCCTTGGTTGGGCGGTTTCTACATCGAGGCCTGCCTGAAACTCTACAAGCGCACCCGCCTGTCGTTCCTCGAGCGCCATATGGTGGGCTATGAAGAAGAGATGGACTATCATGCTTTGGGAACCATCAGTGAACTGTTTGACGGCAACCCGCCCTTCCATGGCCGTGGTGCTATGGCTTTTGCCATGAACGTCGCTGAGATTCTGCGTTCGTTAAAGCTGATGGAGAAATATACCTATCAAAAATAAATAAGGAGGAAACGCTATGAAAGTTTTAATGTTTGGATGGGAGTATCCTCCTCACGTATTCGGTGGATTGGCCACCGCCAACTATGGTATCTCTCAGGGCCTTTATGCTCAGGGCGATATGGATATTACGCTCTGTCTGCCGCATCCCTTCGGTGACGAGGATCGTTCGGCTTGCCAGATTGTGGCCATGAATGCTGTGCCTATTGCCTATCGTGACGTGTCGGCCGACTATGTCCGTGAGCGAGTGGGTAATATCATGGATCCTGACCTGTATTTCCGTCTGCGCGACCATCTGTATGCCGACTTCAACTACATGCATGTCAACGACCTGGGCGCTATGGAATTTGCCGGTGGTTATCCGGGCAATCTGCATGAGGAAATCAATAACTATTCGATTATCGCTGGCGTGGTGGCTCGTACCTTGGACTACGACATTATCCATGCTCACGACTGGCTGACCTATCCTGCCGGCATCCATGCCAAGCAGGTCAGTGGTAAACCGCTGTGCATCCATGTTCATGCTACCGACTTCGACCGTTCGCGTGGTAAGGTGAATCCTACCGTTTACAGCATCGAGAAGAACGGTATGGACAATGCCGACTGCATCATGTGTGTGTCGGAGCTGACGCGTCAGACGGTCATCAACCAATATCATCAGGATCCGCGTAAGTGCTATACCGTACACAATGCCGTGTATCCGTTGCCCGACGAGTATCAGGCCATCCCTCGTCCAGACCATACGGGTAGGGACAAGGTGGTGACATTCCTCGGACGTATCACGATGCAGAAGGGTCCTGAGTATTTCGTTGAGGCTGCCAACATGGTTATCCGTCGCACGAAGAACGTACGCTTCTGTATGGCTGGCTCTGGCGACATGATGGACGCTATGATTCATCTCGCTGCTGAGCGTGGTATTGCCGACCGCTTCCACTTCCCGGGATTTATGCGCGGCAAGCAGGTGTATGAGTGCCTGAAGGACTCTGATGTCTATGTCATGCCTTCCGTCTCTGAACCGTTTGGCATCTCTCCGTTGGAGGCTATGCAGTGTGGAACGCCTACCATTATCTCGAAACAGTCAGGTTGCGCTGAAATCCTGGATAACTGTATCAAGGTTGACTATTGGGATATCCACGCACTGGCTGATGCCATCTATTCTATCTGTGCCAACGAGTCGCTCTTTACCTACCTTAAAGAGGAGGGTAAGAACGAGGTCGACCAGATTACCTGGGAGAAGGTGGGCGCCTGGATTGCTACGCTCTATAAGAGAACCCTCGGCTGGGAACAGTAAACGTTAAACAATAACCAATAAACAATAGACGATTATGAAAACAATTTGTTTATATTTCGAGATACATCAGATTATCCATCTGAAGCGTTATCGTTTCTTCGATATCGGTACCGATCATTACTATTACGATGACTACGAGAACGAGCGTAGCATCACCGATATCGCCAACCGTTCGTATATGCCGGCATTGACCGCCATTGGCGACATGATTAAGGAGCACGGCGACTACTTCAAGGTAGCCTTCTCGCTCTCTGGAACAGGTATCGAGCAGTTAGAGTTCCATGCCCCTCAGGTGATTGCCAAGCTGCAGGAGCTGAACCAGACGGGTTGTGTCGAATTCCTGGCAGAGCCTTATTCTCACGGTCTTTCATCGTTGGCTAACGAGGAAACCTTTGCCCTCGATGTGAAGAAACAGGCAGCCAAGATTGAGGAGTTGTTTGGCAAGAAGCCTACTGTTGCCCGCAACTCGTCACTCATCTATAGCGACGACATTGGTGCACAGGTTGCCGCTATGGGCTTCAAGGGTATGCTGACCGAGGGTGCCAAGCACGTGCTGGGCTGGAAGTCTCCTCACTATGTCTATAACTGCAATATGGCTCCTAACCTGAAGCTGTTGCTGCGCGACGTTGAATTGTCTGACGATATCTCGCTGCGCTTCAACAATCCCGACTGGGAAGGCTATCCGCTGTTTGCCGACAACTATATCGATCGTATTGCCCGTTTCCCTGAAGAAGAGCAGATTATCAACATCTTCATGGAGCTCAGCGCCCTGGGTATCGCTCAGCCGCTGTCGTCGAACATTCTCGACTTCCTGAAAGCACTGCCTGCCTGTGCCAAGGAGAAGGGCATCACGTTCTCGACACCTACCGAGATTTGTATGAAGGTGAAGAGCGTTGGTGCTGTTGACGTGCCCGATACGCTGTCGTGGGTTGACGAGGAGCGCGACTGCTCGTGCTGGCTGGGTAACGCCATGCAACGTGAGGCTTTCAACAAGCTCTATAGTGTGGCCGACCGTCTGCGTATTGCCGACGATCCCCGCATCAATCAGGACTGGGACTACCTGCAGGCCTCTAACAACTTCCGCTTTATGACCACCAAGCCCTCGAATGTCGGACTGGATCGTGGCATCTATAGCGGCCCGTTTGATGCCTTCACGAACTATATGAACATTCTTGGTGACTTCATCAACAGAGTCAATGCTCTTTATCCGTTGGAGATTGAGAATGACGAGCTGAATGCCCTGCTGACCACTATCCGCAATCAGGGCGACGAGATTGAGATGAAGGATAAGGAGATTACTCGTCTGAAGGCTCGTCTGGAGAAGTTGGAGCCTAAGGCCACCGCTCCTAAGAAGGCACCTGCCAAGAAGGCTGCTGCTCCTGCCAAGAAAGCACCAACCAAGAAGGCTGCTGCTCCCAAGAACGAAGCAGAAAAGAAGTAAGGCTGAAAGCTAATTGATTCTAAAGGAGATTTACTTACCGTAAATCTCCTTTAATTTGTTCCTTAATACGTAATCTCTCAGGTTTACGGCAATGATGGTGCCTTGTGGGTCCACTAGCACGTTGGCAGGAATCGACTGAATACCATAGGTCGGACGGGCAATCGTCTGCCATTTCTTCAAGTCACTCATCTGAGGCCACTGCAAGCCAAAACGCTTGACCGCAGCATTCCATGCCGCCCTATCGTCGTCAAGCGACACGCCAACTATTTGGAATCCCTTGTCTTTATACTTCCTGTAGCAGGCTCTGAGGTTGGGCGTCTCCCTAAGGCAAGGAATACACCACGACGCCCAGAATTCGATAAGCACATAGTTGCCTCGACCAGCCCATTGTGACAGCTTGACAGTTTCCCCTTCCAGGTTCTGCATGGTCATATCGTAGAATTTCGTGCCAGGCTTGCGCTTCTCGTAACTGGCAAACAGCGCCTTCGCCTTCTGCAAGCGAGGGTTGTTGTAGTAGGCCGTCTGTGGGTCAAGGGCTTCCTTCAGTCCCTCGTAGCCCAAATCCTCCATCGCCTCTCTGATATATGGAACAGGTATCTGGTTGTTCTTGTTCTCGCGAATGATGCGGCGTATGAGCTTTAACTGCAGATCGCTGAGGCTGTCTATCTGTTCCGAAAACTGTAGCACTTTCTTCTTGGTGGCGGGCTGCACACCCTTGGGGTCTGCTTTTACAAGTGCTCTGTAGGCATTGATGATGGCCTCGCCTTCCAGGTCGTACTGCTCCATTTCAGCCCTGTAGGCTTCTTCGCGTTGTCCGTTTGTTTCGCTTTGTCCGTTTTGTCCGTTTTGTCCACAAGCAGCCAGCGCCATCGTGGCTGTTGCAATGAATATGATGAGTCGATTCATAATTCTTTTTAAGCAAATTTGGTTGCAAAGATATGAAAAAAATATAATTTGGCATTCGTTATTCACAAATTTTATGTACCTTTGCAGCCGCTTAACGACAGGGGTACTTGCGGCTGATGCCGGCGAGGACGGAAGGACCGGCCTTGTAAACCCCCTTTAACAAAACAAGAACAATGGAGCAAGACAACAAGAAAGTCAGTGTGCTGTTTATGCTTTTCGGCACCCTGTTCTGCGTTTGCCTGATTACGGCAAACGTGTTGGAAACAAAGCAGTTATCGTTTGGGCCTGTCAATCTTACCGCAGGTATCATCGTTTTCCCTGTGAGTTATATCATTAACGATGTGGTGTGCGAAGTGTGGGGCTACCAGCGCACGAGAATGTTGATTTGGATGGGGTTTGCCATGAACTTCTTCTTCGTCATCATGGGTGCCATTGCCGACTGGATACCCGGTGCCTCCTACTGGGATGGCGATGAGGGCTTTCATGTCATCTTCGGACTGGCACCACGTATTGCCTTAGCGTCGTTCATCGCCTTTATTGCCGGCTCGTTCATCAATGCCTATGTCATGTCGAAGATGAAGTTGAAGTCTGAGGGTGCCAACTTCTCTGCCCGTGCCATCTTGAGTACCGTGTTTGGCGAGATGACCGACTCCGTCATCTTCTTCCCGCTGGCCTTGGGTGGTGTCATTCCCTGGGAGGAGATGCCCTCGCTGATGATTTCGCAAGTGACGCTGAAGACGCTCTACGAAATCCTTGTTCTGCCCGTTACCATCCGTGTGGTAGAGTTTACGAAGAAGCATGACCATGAGGATGTCTTTGACAATGATATCAACTACAACATTTTTAATATTCTGAAGATATGAACAGAGAACAAGAAGGCCTGCAACTGTTAGGTCGCAAGACGGAATACAAGATGACCTATGCCCCTGAGGTGTTGGAAACTTTCGAGAACAAGCATAAGGACAATGACTACTGGGTGCAGTTCAACTGCCCGGAGTTTACGTCGCTGTGTCCCATTACCGGCCAGCCCGATTTTGCTGAGATAAAGATTATGTATATCCCTGGCGAGCGTATGGTCGAATCGAAGAGCCTGAAGCTCTACCTCTTCTCCTTCCGCAACCACGGTGACTTCCATGAAGACTGTGTGAACATCATCATGAAAGACCTGGTGCGGCTGATGCAGCCGAAGTATATTGAGGTGGTCGGGCTCTTTACCCCCCGTGGCGGCATTTCGATTTATCCCTATGCCAACTACGGACAGCCGGGCACGAAGTATGAGCGCATGGCCGAAGAGCGGCTCATGCACCGTCAGTTTTAAGGCGAGAACGTTTTAGTTCTCGTCTTTTTTTCTGTAGTACGACTGTGTGTGGTCAGGGAATCGGAGCACCAGCGAATCCCTGAACAGCATTTCTATCTCTACGGTGTCCGTCTCCGGCTTGGCACCTTCCTGTGAGAAGCCGGCAATGGTGTCGGCTTTTAGTATGAGTTTTCCGTTATACAGATGCCACTCCGTATAGCGTTTGGCGGCAGGATACTCTACTGGCGACATGTCGTCGGTCGTGGTCTGGCGGCGTTGCATGCCTCTCACCTGTACGGTATTGTCGCGCTTCAGTCGCAGCGAGTATTCGCGTGGGACGAGCAGTTGCTGCTTGATGCTGTCGGGCATGCGTTCCATCATGCGTCGCTGCATGCGTCGTGGCATTTTCTCGACATTGCGCAGCGTAGGGCTGACCATATAGCACCACGTACCCTTTAGCTCTTCCGTGTTGAACACCATATAGGCTTCGGCACTGTCCTCTGGGTTGAGAATGACCACTAACTCGTCGCCGATGTGTGGCTGTCCGAAAATACGGCGGTGCTGAAAGGCATCAATGATGTCAAACGTATCGGGGTCACCACCGGCGTAGGGTAGGAATACCAATACAGAGTCCGTACATCCGTCGCATGCCAGTCCGTAGAGTGCCGAGTCGCCCGGCTCGTTCTGGAACAGGCTGATGGCTTCTGCCTCAGTGTGCATGTCGTGTTGCTGTTTGCTGCCACATGCTATCATCAAGATGGCGCTGATGGTTAGTATGAATACCGCTTTTTTCATTGTATAATTATTATTTGGGTACAAAAGTACGAAAAATAAATAAAAAAGAACTATGTGGTAGCATTTTTTTCACTTTTCACTTTTCACTTTTCACTTTATTTCGTACCTTTGCACAAATAAGCACTTAAACTCATAATACCAACGTATGAAAAAGAAAATCAAATTCAGTCTTGTCTACCGCGACATGTGGCAGTCGTCAGGCAAGTTTCAGCCTCGTAAGGACCAGTTAGAGCGCATTGCCCCCGCCATTATCGATATGGGTTGCTTTGCCCGCGTTGAAACCAACGGTGGTGCCTTCGAGCAGGTGAACCTTATGGCTGGCGAGAACCCCAACCTGGCTGTGCGTGCTTTCTGTAAGCCCTTCAACGAGGTGGGTATCCAGACGCACATGCTGGATCGTGGTCTGAACGCGCTGAGAATGTATCCTGTTCCCGACGATGTCCGTGAACTGATGTATAAGGTGAAGAAGGCACAGGGTGTGGATATCCCCCGAATCTTCTGTGGTCTGAACGACACACGTAATATCATCCCCAGTATCAAGTGGGCCAAGGCTGCTGGCATGATTCCGCAGGCTACGCTGTGTATCACCACCAGCCCAGTACATACCGTTGAGTACTACTCGAAGATTGCCGACGAGGTGATTGCTGCCGGCGCCGAGGAAATCTGTCTGAAGGATATGGCCGGCATCGGACAGCCCGCCCTGTTGGGTGCCCTGACCAAGAGCATCAAGACCAAGCACCCCGACATCATCATCCAGTATCACGGCCACTCCGGTCCCGGTTTGTCTATGGCCTCTATCCTGGAGGTATGTAACAACGGTGCCGACATCATCGATACCGCCATCGAGCCGCTCAGCTGGGGTAAGGTACATCCCGATATCATCTCCGTACAGTCTATGCTGAAGAACGAAGGCTTCGAGGTGGCAGATATTAATATGAACGCGTATATGCAGGCTCGTAGCCTCACACAGGAGTTCATCGACGACTGGCTGGGTTACTTCATCAATCCTGCCAACAAGCACATGTCGTCATTGTTGCTCGGCAGCGGTCTGCCTGGCGGCATGATGGGTTCTATGATGGCCGACCTTGGTCCTATCCAGGGCATGATCAACAAGCTGCGCGAGAAGAAGGGTGAGGCCACACTCTCCATGGACGACATGCTGGTCAAGCTGTTCCAGGAGGTAGAGTATGTATGGCCACGCGTGGGTTATCCCCCATTGGTCACACCGTTCTCACAGTACACCAAGAATATCGCCTTGATGAACCTGCTGACCATCGAGCAGGGCAAGGGCCGTTACGTCATGATGGACGACGCCATCTGGGGCATGATCCTCGGCAAGAGCGGCAAGGTGCCTGGCACCATCGATCCCGAGTTTGTCGAGCTGGCCAAGAAGCAGGGTCGCGAGTTCACCGATGCTGATCCTCATACATTGATTCCCAATGCCCTCGAAGGCTTCAAGAAGGAGATGGACGAAAATGGCTGGGACTACGGTCAGGACAACGAAGAGCTGTTCGAACTGGCTATGCACCCCGAGCAGTATCGTCCGTTCAAGAGCGGTCAGGCCAAGAAGCAGTTGCTGGCCGATATCCAGAAGGCCAAGGACGCCAAGCTGGGTGGCTCGAAGATGAAGCCCGAGGAGCTGGCAGCCTTCAAGCATGCCAAGGCCGATGCTCTGACGGCACCTATTGCCGGACAGATTTATTACGAGTTCTCTGGCGAGGGTGCTTGCGAGCCCTGTCTCGAACCGTTCGTCGGTCAGCAGTACAAGGAAGGCGACACCTTCTGCTACATCCAGGCTCCTTGGGGCGAAATCGTTCCCATTCCTGCCGCACTGGGCGGCAAGCTCGTCGAGGTCGCTGCCAAGCAGGGCGCCAAGGTGCGCAAGGGCGACAACCTTGGCTGGATTGAGCGCGAGGCGTAATAGGTGAATGCTATCTATACAAAACTCGGCCCTAACCTTCGATTGGTTGGGGCCGAGCTTTTTCTTACCTTTATTTTGTTGGCGTAATCACGCGGTAGTGACCACTCAGGTGCATGAAGGCAAAGAGGCGCAGCAGTCCGTCGTAGTAGGCATCAAAATATCCGTCTTCGAAGGGTTCGTGCTTAGCGTTCCAAAGTGCATCGACAAACTCTTTTTTCTTCTCGTGCTGACACATCACCGAGGCGGCAGCTGTTGTGGCTACCAGTCCGATGCTGTGGCGCAGTTTGCGGAATCCGCCTGCTGGCAGTATCTCGTTGCCTTCGGGCAGCGTGCCGTCCGTCCTATACTGATCGACGAAGGTGTCTATGCCCTGGCTGTAGAAAAAGTTCTGTATCTTCTCACCATACTGGCGCTGCCACTCACCGTCGGCACAGCTCCACTCGTAGTCCATGGCTATGTTCATCGGCACGCGCCACGAGTCGTAGCGGAAGTTGTTGTTGCCGTTGCGGCGTGGAGCCTCGCCCTGCGGGCGCTGCGGCATGCCCGGGAAGCGCGGCATCTGCATCTCGCTGCCGTCAAACTGGCACTGGTCGCCGTTCAGTCCCGTCTTCTCGTTGATGCACTTGTGCAGGAACTCGCGGCTTTTCCGGGCGCACTCGTTCCAGTGGTCGCTACGTCCGTCGTCGCCCCACTTTGCCCACACCTCATAGAAGGCTGGAATATGGTAGCTGGGGTCGGTGAAGCGCTGGCCGAAGCCGTCGGGCGTGAAGGTAATCAGCTTCGTCTCAGGGTCTATCAGGTACATCTTCTGCGGACCTTGCTGCTGGGGACCACCCCCGAAGCCGCCAAAGCCTTGTCGCGGCTCGGGGGTGTACTCCTTCGGCTGTATGCAGTTCAGTATGCGCTGCGCCTCGGCCTTGTAGTCGATGCCCGTATCGTTGCCCCAGCGATTTGAGGCAAAGAGCAGGGCGGTGATGAAGTATAGCTCGCCGTCGCTGGCCGCTCCGTCACTGTTGTGCGTGCCGTCGGTCTTACAGCTCCAGGCGAAGTAGCCCTCGCGCGGGCCGCTCTGGTGCTGCATATATTTCTTGGTCCAGCGCCACAGACGGTCGAAGATGTCCTTCTCGCCAAACTGTACGGCCACCATCAGACCGTACGACATACCCTCGGTGCGGGCGTCGTGGTTTTTGATGTCGCTGACGTAGCCCATCGAGTCGCCCACCTCGAAATACACCTTGTTGGGTCCGCGAAACACGTCGTTGAACACATCCTGGAGTTTGGCTTCCACGGCGGCAGGTTGGTAGCCCATCTCTACAAATACGTTACGATACTGGCCTGTCGTGAAGGCCCCTTGACTTTCCTGTGCTGCTGCTACGGCTGGCACCAGCAAGGCGGTTGATAATAGTAGTTTCTTCAATTTCTTCATGCTTTGATTGAGTGTTGGCTTGTGTCTTATCGAATTTCTTCGACAAAGATACAAAATAATTATGAATTCTAACTGCAACGCCACACTTTTTCAAGAAAAAGAATGCTGAATGCCGAATTATTTGTAACTTTGCATCTAAATTAGCTCCGTCTGGGGGCCAATATGCGATAGCGTATGACAAGAGAGCAAGAAATCTATAAGGTGACGCTGATAGGCAGTGCGGGCAATGCCGTGCTGCTGACCTTCAAGTTCATTGCGGGTGTCTTGGGCCACAGTTCGGCCATGATAGCCGACGCCGTCCACTCTTTGTCCGACTTCGTGACTGACCTGCTGGTCTTGGTGTTTGTCGGCATCAGCGCCAAGCCGCAAGACCAGTCACACGACTACGGTCATGGCAAGTACGAGACCATTGCCTCGTTCCTCATTGGTTTGGCCCTTGTGGGTGCAGCCGTGGGCATCCTGGTGTCGGGCGTGCTGAAGCTGGTAGCCTGGTGGGGTGGCCAGCAGTTGGAGGCGCCAGGCTGGATAGCCTTGTGGGCCGCCCTCTTGTCGATACTCATCAAGGAGCTGCTCTATCAGTATACAGCCCGAAAGGGTAGGACCCTCGACTCTCAGGTCATGGTGGCCAACGCTTGGCACCATCGTAGCGACGCCCTCTCGTCTGTTGGTGCCGCCCTTGGCATTGGTCTGGCCATCTGGCTGGGTCGTCGCTGGACGGTGCTCGACCCCGTCGCCTCAGTCGTCGTCGGCCTCATGCTGGTGAAAGTCGCTTACGAGTTGCTCAAGGCCAGTGTCGGCGAGCTCACGGAGCGCTCCTTGCCTGCCGACACCGAACAGGAAATCGAACAGATCATCCAGTCGTTCGACGACGTCTGCCAGCCCCACAATCTGCGTACCCGCAGCATTGGCAACCGCATTGCCATCGAGGCCCATGTGCGTATGGACGGACAACTGCCCCTGCATGTCGTCCACGAGCGGGCCACCACCATCGAGCGCAAGCTGAAAGACCGCTTCGGTGCCAAGACGCACGTCACCCTGCACATGGAACCTGTGAAGTAGATGGTGTTAACAACTAAAGAAACTAATTAAAATAGTTTAAAAACTAAGTCTTTTAGTTGTATATAACGAAAAGTTTTAGTTACTTTGCGCTCAGATATTGATTTTTGACGCTAAAAGCAAGGTAAACAAAAACTCGAAAACATGAAGAAACTGACCAACAAGGAAAAGGAAATCATGACGCTTTATTGGCAACATGGCCCTATGTTTGTGCGTGAACTGCAGGAACATTACGACGAGCCACGTCCGCACTTTAATACGTTGTCGACCATCGTCCGCATCCTGGAACGTGAGGGCTATCTGGGGCATAAGCAGTTTGGCAATACCTACCAGTACTATCCCCTTATCTCTGAGGCAGAGTATGGACGCAAGTCTATAGCAGGTATCATCAAAAACTACTTTGACGACTCTTATCTGTCTGCTGTTTCCTCGTTTGTCAAGGAAGAGAAGATTAGTGTAGAAGAGCTGAAAGAGCTTATTGACCAGATAGAGAATAGTAAACAGTAAATGTGAATCGTAAAATCGTAACAGTATGTCAGGCTTTCTGATTTATGACGCTAAGGTTGCAGTACTCGTCGTAGTGTTCTACATGTTCTACCGCTTGTTGCTCTCGAAGGAAACGTTCCATCGTGTAAACCGTGTGGTGCTGTTGCTGACGGCAGTTGCCTCTTTCGTGCTGCCGTTGTGTGTGATTACCATACACAAGACAGTAATGCTGGAGACTGTTCCCATGGTATCAGTGGGTGATTTCCAGATGGAAGTGGCTCCTGTAGAACGTCCTTCTGTATGGCAAGCCGTACTGCCCACCCTATATATAATAGGTGTGCTGGCAATGGTGGGTCATACGCTGCTGTCTGTGTCGAAAGTCATGCTGCTGATACGTCGTAGCGAGCGCTATCCGCAGGCTGATGGGACTACCCTTTGCGTTGTCAAGGAAGATGTGACACCCTTCAGCTTCTGGTCTTATATTGTGATGAACCGCAGCGACTACGAAGAACATGACGCTGCCATTCTCGCTCATGAACGAGGACATATCCGTCAGCACCATTCGTGCGACGTGCTCCTCGTTGACCTTCTCACCGCCCTCCAGTGGTTTAACCCCGCTATGTGGATGTTGCGCGCCGACCTGCGTGCCATCCATGAATATGAGGCCGACGGTGCAGTACTCTCTCAAGGGATTAACGCGCGTCAATATCAATATCTGTTAATCACCAAGGCCGCGAGCATTGGCGGGTACTCCATTGCCAACGGTATCTCTCATAGTACCCTCAAAAACCGTATAACCATGATGTTACAAAAGAAATCACCGCGTAGCCGCAGTTATTGGAAACTGTTGGCTCTCCTGCCCATTGTGGGCATCACACTCGCCCTGAATGCCGAGACCGTTAATGACTACGTCTACCAACAGCCGCAGAAAAAGATTGTCAAGAAGGGCAAGAAAAACGCCAATGTCAAGATTGAAAACAAGACAGTCGAGATGATCTCCGATACAGTCAGCAATGTGCGTCTCATTACCACTGAGAAGGCTCCTGATAGCCAGTTGCCGCCGGTCGAAATGCCTAACGCCATGCGCGCCGAGACAAAAGAAAAGGCTTTCGACGTTGTCGAGAATATGCCGCAGTACCCTGGTGGCCCTCAGGCTCTCTTCGAGTTTCTTGCCAAAAACATCCGCTATCCTAAAGCAGCAGAAAAGGCGGGTCTGCAAGGCCGTGTCATCGCTACTTTTGTTGTCATGAAGGACGGCAGCATCAGCAATACGACGATTGCCAAGAGCGTATCGCCAGAACTTGATGAGGAAGCCCTGCGTGTCCTCAATGCGATGCCTAACTGGATACCTGGTACGCAAAACGGTGAAGCCGTTAATGTGAAGTACGCGGTGCCCATCACTTTCGCTTTGCCCGATAGTAAAGTTGAAGAGACTAAAGAAAGTTCAGTAGTCGTTGTGGGAGGAATGAATTAAAGAATCTACGTCATTCCTATGAACAGAATATTTACCATACTTGCCCTCGCCCTGTTGGTGGTTTCTACCGCCCAAGGTGAGGGTTTAGACTCTCTGCGGATATTGATGCAACGAGGCGACAGCTGCATGCAGCAATACAACACTTTTGAAGCGCTGAAGTATTATCAACAGGTTTTTGACGAGGCCGACACTTACGAGATACGTACCAAGCTGGCCAACTGTCATTATGGACGGGCTAACTACCGTCAGGCTTCCGAGCTTTTGAAGCTGGTTCCTGAGGACAGCCTCTCACACGATGCCTTCCGCCAGTTATGCTTCAGCTATCAGAAACAAGATGACAACGACTCTTTTATCTATTGGGCAAGTCAGTTGACTTATCATTATCCTATGGATGGCGAGGTAGTTGCGAATCTCATACTCGCACATATCAAAGCCCAGCAACCGCAAAATGCTATTATCCATGGTCTACAATACAGTCACAGGGATTCTACGAATGTTCTGGTAAACAGGGCACTGGCCGATGCATGGTTTATGAATCGCGACTTCACAGCTGCTGCCATGATATATAATCAATTGCTTGAGCAAGGCGACTCCACGTTCAATACGCTCTATTCCGCTGGTATGTGCTATTCGCAAATTGATAGTTTGGAACGTGCCTACGAGTACTTGAGGGCAGCCCTCTTCCTTTCACAGATGCAACATGCCAACTGTGCCTATCGACTGGGTGTGGTGTGTGTCGATACGAAGCGCTATGAGGAAGGGTTGCACTACCTTGATCTGGCTACTCGGTTAATGTTGCCCGATACCACTGCCATGAAAGCCATTACCCTTTCACGGGGCGAGGGCTACTACCTGACAGAACATTACAACGAGGCCGTTGCTGCATGGAAGGAACATCTGACCTACAACCCCACATCCATCGCCACCTATTATAATATTGCTAACACCTACGCACTGTTATTGCAGGATAAGGAACAGGCGATATACTATTATCAACAATTCCTTAACCTCGCCCGTAAAGAGGAGAATCCTACCGCTGCTCTTCAAGAGATGATGAAGAAAGCAGAGGCTATGCTTCTTGTTCCATGACGAGGCGACGCTGACAGTCGTGAGAGGGTTAAACCCTGTTAATCTGTTGTCAGACTGTGATTTCTTTTGTATTTTTGCAGGCAGATATGAAACAGAGGTATTTAGTCATCGTACTTTTCGCCTTGATAGTTGCGTCGTCAGCAACGAGTATCGGCAGCTATCGGGCTACGGAGCGGCAGATAGAGCGCGATATGAGTCAGGCGCTATCGTCGGCATTGGCCAAGCAGCAGAGCGACATCATCACGCAGGACACCATTCAGCGGTTTAACAGTCACCTGCAGATAGCCGAGTTGCGCGGTAAGGCAACGATTGCCGTCGATACCCGGGGGCGGGAGTTCAGAGCCTATGCCCGCTGTTCCGAGGCGACCATCTTCAGCCTGTCCGACCAGCGGCTGACAGCAGTCTTGTGGACCATGACGCTGTTGTGGGCAGCTTTCTGTTTCTATCGCCGTCGACAGCAAGTCATACAGATGGCTGGCATGCTGCAATATGGTGGACTGTGCTATGTGGATGGAATGTTCTATGACGCTCGAGGCCAGCACCTCAAGTTGACGCCCATGCAACAGCAGTTGATGGAAATGTTCTTCCATTCTCCTTCCTATTCACTGACGAAGGCGGAGATTTGTGATGCCCTCTGGCCCAAGAAATCCGATGCCAGCGAGACGCTGTATACGCTGATTCGTAGGCTAAAGCCCATCGTTGAGCAACATTCCAACCTGAAAATCGAAGCAGATAGGGGCAGGTCTTACGGGCTGACAGTCAAGTAGATAGCCTGCTGTCGGCGAAATGTCAGAGAAATGTCAGACAGAATTTAGGGCCATTCTCCACTCTCTTTCATACTTTTGCATCCGACAAATGCAAACGTATGATGCAACAAACAACTTTTTCGAAACTCAACACCCTCATGGCGTGGCTCTCGTTTGCCATCGCCGCTGTGGTGTATGGCCTTACCGTAGAGCCAACAGCCAGTCTCTGGGACTGTCCGGAATTCATTACGTGTGGATACAAACTGGAAATCGGACATCCGCCTGGCGCCCCATTTTTTATGTTGGTGGCTAACCTGTTCTCCCAGTTTGCCAGTTCACCGTCACAGGTGGCGCTGATGGTCAACCTGCTGTCCGCACTCTTGAGTGCAGGCTGCATCTTCTTCCTCTTCCTCACTATCACGCACCTGGCGAAGAAACTGATCAATAATATTTTTATTATTGAGACATGCGGACTGGTAGGTGCTATGGCCTACACGTTCAGTGACACCTTCTGGTTTTCTGCTGTCGAGGCAGAGGTTTATGCCTTCTCATCTTTCCTTACAGCCTTGATGTTTTGGCTCATCCTGAAATGGGAAGATGAAGCCGACAGTCCATGTAGCGACCGCTGGATTATTCTCATAGCCTATATAACGGGACTCTCCATTGGAGTTCATCTGCTCTGTCTGCTCTGCCTGCCAGCCATGGCCTTTGTGGTCTGGTTCCGCAAGAAGAATCTCTATGGGCGATTACTCAAGGCGCGTCGCCGACTGCTCAAATTGTCGTTGTCGTGTCTGCTGATGTTCCTGGTGGGCTTCAGCAGCTATGGCGTCATCCTGGTGCGTGCCAACGCCTGTCCGCCGATGTGTGAGAACGAGCCCAAGACACTGTCGACGCTGGGCAAATACCTGAGTCGTGAACAGTATGGTCAGAAGCCGCTCTATCCGCGTATCTACTCGATGTATCACGCAGATGCCTACGAAAGTTGGATGGGCGACATCGAGACGCGCGACGGCATACCCACCAAGGGCGAGAACCTACGCTACTTCCTGACCTATCAGGTGAACTTCATGTACTGGCGCTACTTCCTGTGGAACTTTGTAGGGCGCCAGAACAATATCCAGGGACTGGGAGAGGTAGAGCACGGCAACTGGATAACCGGCTTCCGATGGATTGACGACTGGCTGCTGGACTGCGACACGTCGAAGTTGCCGTCCGATTTGGAAGACAACAAAGGGCGCAACGTGTTCTACGGCTTGCCGCTGCTGTTGGGCTTGCTGGGCATCCTCTGGCAATGTCGACAGGGCTGTGAGGGCCGTCGACAGCTGTGGGTCGTCTCGCTGTTGTTCGTGATGACGGGTCTGGCCATCGTGGTCTATCTGAACCAGACACCCATGGAGCCACGCGAGCGCGACTATGCCTATGTGGGCTCGTTCTATGCCTTTGCCATCTGGATAGGACTGGGCGCTGCCTACCTCAGAAAGCTGGCGCCTTTGGCACTCCTCATCCCCCTGCAGATGGCCTCGCAGACGTGGGACGACCACGACCGTTCAGGGCGCTACACCTGTCGCGACTTCGGACGTAACTACCTGATGACCATGCAGGACGAGGGCCACCCCGTCATCTTCACCAATGGCGACAACGACACGTTCCCGCTGTGGTATAACCAAGAGGTGGAGGGCGTGCGCAGAGACACCCGCGACTGCAATCTGGAATATCTGCAGACCGACTGGTATATCGACCAAATGAAGCGGCCTGCCTACGACTCGCCGGCACTGCCCATCAGCTGGAGCCACGAAGACTACCGGCAAGGCCAGTTGGAATACCTGCCCATCGATACCGACAGCCTCGCCATCACGTCGGGGAAAGACACGATGACCATCTCGCTGAAGGGCAAGCGCTATCTGCTGAAGAACGAGCTGATGGTGCTGGAGATGCTGTCGAATGCCGTGTGGAGCCGTCCGTTCTATATGTCCATCAGCATGGGCAACTGCCTGTCGTTCCTGCGCGACCATCTGGTACTCGAAGGGCTGGCCTATCGCATATCGCCCACCGCCCAGGGGCAGCAGGTGGATGTTGAGCGCCTCTACGACAACATCATGCACCGCTTTCGCTATGGCGGGCTCAGCACCAAGGGACTCTATGTCGACGAAGACGTGAAACGCATGGCCGACACTCATCAGCTGATCATGGGCGTGCTCATCGACTCGCTGCTGCAGCAAGGCGACACCCGTCGGGCGCTGAACGTCTGCAGGAAGTGGCAGCGCGAGATGCCGCAAGAGAACGTACCCTATACTGATGCTGCCCTCGCGATGGCGCGCTGCTACTACGTGAGCAACCAGCCCGGGCAGGGTGACGCTATCGTCAGCGGTCTGCTGCGCCGTGCCGACGAGTGGCTCTCGTGGATAGACACCATCAAGCCCTTGCGCCGTGCCGGCTCGACCTATTCGCACCGTACGTGGATGCAAACCATGCAGCAGGCCCTCGCCGTGGCCGTGCAATATGAGAGAACAAACATTTACCAACAATACATCCCACAATATGAACACCACAACCAGCAATAGCGCTAACCGCGTGTTGCGCATCCTGCTCTCCAGTCGCAGCCTCCTTATCATTGCCTGTCTGCTTATCACCATTGGCTACCTGCTGATGTCAGGCCCAGGCAGTACGGAGCAGTCGTTTAACCCCGACATCTTTTCGACGCGTCGCATCGTCGTAGCGCCCACGATCTGCCTTGCCGGCTATCTGCTCGTCGTTGTCAGCATTCTTCGCAAAAAGTAAGGTGCGTTGACATCTCGCAATGAACATTAACGAAACAAAGTTTAAGAAAGACTTAATTTATCAATCGCTAAGATTTTATAAACTATTTTTCACCCACACTATGACGAAGAGTCGCTATCTTTGCAGCGACAATCCAAAACAACCGTAAATGATTAGATTCTTCGTTTTGATAGTTTTCCTGTCAGCCTTGGCCGCGATGGCCAAGGCACAGGTTTTTGAAGACAGGAAGCAGGTGCAGGTGCCCGACTCTGCGAAGGCTGCTGCCGACGACTACGAGGAGTGGTTGCGCAACGAACCGCTGCGTCAGGAGCCATGCGACTCTTTGGCCATCAGTCCGCTGCCGCCGACGGTGCCCATTGCCGACCCCATGAAGCTCAAGCCCGTACGGTGCGTGTCCGTCAACATTATGACGCCCGAGTTGCGCCAGGACATGCGGCTGGCCTATCACAGCCACTGGCTGGAACAACAGCGCAAGGAACAGCTGGGCGGTGCTATGACCATCGGCATCAATCCGCTTTCGCTGATTGCCGTTGTCGTCCACAAACTCCTGCCCAAGCGCAAGTCCAGGAAGCAGCGCGAGCGTGAGAAACTGCAACAGCTGCTGGATAATTACTGATGCGTGGAAATATCCACGACAGCCCCTTTTCAACATTTTGTCGCCGAAACCTTGCCTATGTCGCTAAAAACTAGTATCTTTGCAAACTGGAAAACTAACTAACACTGAAAATAATGAATAAACTATTATCAACCATCCTGTGCGTCATGCTCTTTGCACCCATGTCGGCACAGACGAAGACTGCTGGTGCACTGCCCTTCCAGAATCCGCGGCTGTCGTATGCCGAACGTGTAGAAAACCTGCTCTCGCTGTTGACACCCGAGGAGAAGGTGGGACTGATGATGAACAAGTCGGTGTCTATCGACCGTCTGGGCATTCCCTCCTACAACTGGTGGAGCGAGGCCTGCCACGGCGTGCGCCAGGGCGGCTATACGGTGTATCCGCAACCCATCGGCATGGCCGCAGCCTTCAATCCGCAGCAGATGTACGACGTCTTCTCGCAGGTCAGCGACGAGGCCCGTGCCAACTGGAACCGTACCGACCACACGGATGCGAAGCTCTTTAACGTGCCGATGGGTGTGACCTACTATCCCGGCAATCCGGAGCTGACCTTCTGGTGTCCGAACGTCAACATCTTCCGTGACCCGCGTTGGGGACGCGGACAGGAGACCTGCGGCGAAGACCCCTATCTGAATGCCGTGCTGGGCGTGCAGACCGTGCTGGGCATGCAAGGCAACGACAGCAAGTACTTCAAGACCCACGCCTGTGCCAAGCACTATGCCGTACACAGTGGTCCGGAGCCCCTGCGCCACTCGATGAACGTAGAGCCGACGAACCGCGACCTGTGGGAAACCTATCTGCCCGCCTTCAAGGCACTGGTCAAGAAAGGTAACGTGCGCGAGGTGATGTGCGCCTACCAGCGTTTCGAAGGCCGTCCCTGTTGCGCCAGCGACCGTCTGCTGATAGACATCCTGCGCAACAAGTGGGGTTACGACGCCATCGTGCTGACCGACTGCGACGCCATCAACAACTTCTATAACAAAGGCCAGCACGAGACCCACAAAGACCCGCTGTCGGCCTCGGTAGATGCCGTGCTCAACGGCACCGACCTCGAGTGTGGCAAGGTGTTCATGTCGCTCGTCGAAGGTCTGCACAAGGGATATATCAAGGAGAGCGACCTTGATGGCCATCTGCGCAAGACGCTCTACGGCCGTTTCGAATTGGGTATGTTCGACCCCGCCGACATGCTGCCGTGGGCAAACCTCAAGGCTGACGTCATCAGCAGCGAGGCCCACAACGACCTGGCTACGCAGGCTGCCCGCGAATCGATGGTGCTGTTGGAGAACAGCAAGGGTGTGCTCCCCCTGTCGAAGAGCCTGAAGAACATCGCCGTCGTTGGTCCTAATGCCGACGATGTAGAGTTGCTGAACGGCAACTATGGTGGCACGCCCACCAAGGAACACCAGCACTCGCTGCTCGAAGGCATCCGCAAGGCTGTGCCTGGCGTCAACGTGTTCTACAAGAAGGCCTGCGAACTGGCTGACGGTGAGACCACCATCCACCACCTGCAGGATTTCAACGATGGCAAGGGCGTGCTCGTAGAATTCTATAATAATAAGGAACTGAGCGGCAAGCCGGCCACGACAGCCTACTATAACGAGCTGAACTTCTCGACCTTCGGCGCGTGGGGCTTTGCCCAGGGCGTCAGCAAGGACACCCTCTCCGTGCGTGTCAGCGGACAGTATAAGGCTACGTTTACGGGCGATATGAAATATACGCTGACGACCGACAACGGCTACGTGCTCAAGGTCAACGGCCAGGTCATCGAAGAGGCCAAGGGCCGTGGCCGCGGCGGCTTCGGCTTTGGTCGTCGTACGCCCGATTACAAGTCGTTCCCCGTCAAGGAGGGCGAGACCTACGACGTGGTGATCGAATACCGTCACGGCAACGGCCAGTTTGCCATGCTGCGTGGCGACATCTGCGAGCGCAAGCCTGTCGAGTTCGACGACCTTGCTCGCGAGGTGAAGGACATGGACGTCATCATCATCATTGGCGGCATCTCTGCCCGTATGGAGGGTGAGGGGGGCGACAAGCAGGACATCGAGTTGCCTGCCGTACAGCAGCGCCTCGTCCGTGCCATGCACGCTACGGGACGTCCCGTCGTGTTCGTCAACTGCTCCGGCTCGGCCATTGCTTTCGGCAGTGTCGAGGGACAGTATGACGCCTTGCTGCAGGCGTGGTATCCCGGTCAGGGTGGTGCCCAGGCGCTGGCCGACGTGCTCTTTGGCGACTACAACCCCAGCGGCAAACTGCCCGTCACGTTCTATCGCTCGAACAACGACCTGCCCGACTTCCTCGACTACTCGATGGCCAACCGCACCTACCGCTACTTCCGCGGTGTGCCGCAGTATGCCTTCGGCTATGGACTGAGCTATACGTCGTTCGCCTATGGGAAAGGCAAACTGTCCAAGTCGTCGATGAAGGCCGATGGCAAGGTGACGCTCACCGTGCCCGTCACCAATACTGGCAGTCGTGAAGGTGCCGAGACCGTACAGGTCTATGTCAAGGCTCTCGACGATCCTGGCGCACCCATCAAGTCGCTCCGCGGTTTCCAGAAGCTGACGCTGGCTGCTGGTCAGACCGCCAAGGCCACCATCACCCTCGACGGTGAGGCCTTCGAATACTATGACGAGATGATAGACGAGCTCGCTGTGAAGCCCGGCCGCTACCAGATACTCTACGGCTCATCGTCGCGCGACGAAGACTTGCAGACGCTCGACTTCGTGGTGAAGCCCGCGTCGAAATAAGTGGGTCTGTGAAAAGAAAAATAGTCTGTGAAAAAACACAGACTATTTTTTTGATGGCTTCTTCTGCTCCTTTTGGGGCTCCTGCTTGACTTCAGTAGCTTTGTAACCGAACTTGTCAAAGCTCTGAATGATGGCCTGCGGCGTGGTCTTCTCAGCGTCGTAGGTGATGGTGACGCGCTGCTGGGGAATGTCACACTCAATCTGCTTGACACCCTTCTCGAAGCGGAGGTTGCCCTTGATTTTCTTCTCACAGCTGGCGCAGTGCATCAGCTGAGATTTTGGTATTTTATAACGTCACCTCGTCACTTTCTTCTTTATTCCGCTGAATATCATTATTTTAAATGGTGACGTTATGAAATATATAAATCTAAAGAAAGAAAACTCTACAATAACATAAAAATGACTGTTATATTTCAAGACAACAGGAGTCGGACTCCCAAATATTTCCACCTGCGCCAGTCGATTGAGGGGCTGAAAAGAAATAAAAGGTGGAAATATTTGGGAATGTGTGGTGTTTTTATTACCTTTGCAAACATGAACGAGATTAAAATAATGTACGCGCGAAAGGCCATGCTGACTGCTGCGCTGCTCATCATGGGACAGAGTGCGGCGTTGGCCCTGGCAAACGACTCGGTGCCTGCCAAGAAGAAGGCGAAGGTGGAGTGTTGTGAGGATACCACTGTGACAGACCATAAAGACCCCTACCACAAGGTAGTGAAGGAGGGTGGCTCCATGCGCGAAGGCCTCTTCACTGTGCGTCATATCAAGGACGACTGGTATCTGGAGGTGCCCGACACGCTGTTGAACCGTCTGATGTTGGCAGTAACGCGTTTTTCCAGTGTGCCGCAGGGTTTCAAACTGCTTAGCGGTGAGGAGGTGAACCATTCGGCTATCTATCTGGAGCAGCATGGTGCGAAAACGCTGCTGATGCGCGAGTATGTGCGTACGGCCTTTGCCAAGGAGAAAGATCAGATTTCCCAGAATCTGGAACGCTCTGTGGCCGACCCCATCATCTATAAGTTTGATGTCATTGGACGCAATCCCAAGACGCAAGACCAGCTCATCAACATCACTAAATGGTTGGCGAGCGACAACAAGATAACAAGTTTCAGTGCCAGCGACCGCACAGTGGTCGGCGTGGGTACAGTACAGGCCGACCGATCGTTTATCGATACCATCAAGACCTATCCCATCAATTTGGAGATGCGGACGTTGCGTACATACGGTATGACATCGGGCAAGACACCCACATCGAAGGCAGGCTCGGCCACCGTTGGCATGACCACCTCGTTAGTGCTGTTGCCACGTAAGCCGATGATGCCGCGTATGGCTGACGACCGCGTGGGTTTCTTCAACAGCAAGATTACCCAATATACTGACGACGACAAGCCTGAGCACGAGGCCTATATCTCTCGCTACCGTTTGGAGCCGAAAGACCCGAAGGCCTACAAGGCCGGCAAGCTCGTTGAACCCAAGAAGCAGATTGTGTTCTATATCGACCCTGCCACGCCCAAGAAGTGGGTGCCCTACCTGAAGGCGGGCATCAACGATTGGAATGCAGCCTTCGAGGCGGCAGGCTTCAAAAACGCTATTGTGGCCAAAGACTGGCCCAACGACTCGACGCTGTCGATGGACGACGCCCGCTTCTCCGTGGTGCGCTATCTGCCCTCGGAGACGGAGAACGCCTATGGTCCCCGTATCGTCGACCCCCGCTCTGGCGAAATTATCGAGGCGCACGTCTGTTGGTATCACAGCGTGACAAACCTTCTGAAGAAATGGTATATGACGCAGTGCGGACCCTTGGACAAGCGTGCCCAGTCGATGGACTTCCCCGATGCGCTGATGGGTCAGCTCATCCGCTTTGTGTCGTCGCATGAGGTGGGCCACTCGCTGGGACTGCGCCACAACATGATGGCCTCGCAGGCTACACCCGTAGAAAAGCTCCGCGACAAGGCTTGGGTGGAGGCTCACGGCCATACCGCCAGCATCATGGACTATGCCCGTTTCAACTACGTCGCACAGCCCGAGGACAAGATAGGTGAGAAGGGCCTCTACCCCCGCATCAACGACTACGACAAGTGGGCTATCCGCTGGGGCTATCAATACCGTCCGGAGTTTAAAGACCCGTATCAGGAGAAGAAAGTGCTGCGTGCCGAGACGTCTAAAGTGCTGGAAGGCAACCGCCGTCTGTGGTGGTGTGGCGATGAAGGCAAGGGCTCTGACCCTCGTTCGCAGACTGAGGACCTTGGCGACAACCAGATGCGTGCCAACGAGTATGGATTGAAGAACTTGAAGCGTGTCATACAGAACCTGGAGCAGTGGACGGCCCAGCCCGACGGTCAGTACGACGACCTGAACGAGATGTATCGTGCTGCTCGTGGCCAGTATCAGCGCTATATCAATCACGTCCAGAAGTATCTCCTTGGCAAATATGTCAACAATGCGCCTGGCGTAAAACCCTATGACGTCGTTCCCCGCGAGCTGCAGCACGAGGCTCTGCAATGGCTGGACCGCAACGTGATGGAGGCACCGCTATGGCTCTATCCGCAGAGCATCGTCAACAAGTTAGGTTTTGACTATGCTGACGAGATACAGAACCGTCAGAGAACAGTGCTCGCTCTAATGCTTGCTCCTGGGGCCGTGATGAATATCCACGCTGTCAGTATGGAGTCGACAGGCACCTATACTGCCGAGGCGTTCCTCAGTGACGTCTTCGACATTGTATGGAAGCCTCTGGCCAGTCAGGACAACATGCAGAGCTATTTCCGTCGCCAGCTGCAGCGTTCCTATGTCGACCTGCTTGGCAGCGCCCTCAATCCGTCGCAGGAGAAAGACAAAGGCAGTGCTGCCAATACCGCAATCCTGCGTTCAGATGCCATTCTTTTCTTCGAGCAACATCTCGACAAGGTGGAAAACTACCTGAAAGGCCAGCAGGCTGACGGACTGAATGGTGCCCACTACAAGAATCTGCTGTTGCGCATCAAGAAGATTCGCGAGAAATATGAGTCTGGGAAGTGATAGCTCGTTAAGATGATTTGAGTAACGATGGATTATCAGAAAATAATCAATAAGTATTATCCGCAGGACGACGCGCTGCGCCGCCTGTTGCTGCACCACAGCCGACAGGTGGCCGACCGCTGTCTGCAGATAGCCCGCAAGCATCCTGAGCTGGATGTCGACCGACAGTTTCTGGAGGAGGCGGCCATGTTGCACGACGTGGGCATCTACCAGTGTGATGCCCCCAGCATTCAGTGTCGTGGCAAGGAGCCCTACATCAAGCATGGGCCTATCGGCGGCGATTTGCTGCGCCAGGAGGGTTTTTCGCGACATGCTCGCGTGGCAGAGCGCCATACGGGTACGGGACTGCCCGGTTATGAGCCTGAAACGCTGGAAGAGCAGATCGTGTGCTATGCCGATAAATTCTATTCAAAGTCGAACCCCGACCATGTGAGGACGGTGGAGGAGACGGCCCAGTCGTTGGCGAAATTCGGACAAGCGGGAGTGGAAAAGTTCCTGGCATGGGCTGAAAAGTTCGAATAACACGTTAAAAAATACCAAGGCGGCAAAAAACTCTTAACTCTTAACTCTTAACTCTTAACTTTTTTGTACCTTTGCAGCCGTGAGAAGAAAAACGCTCATATTTCTGCTGCTCTTCGTCATGCTTTTCGTTATGGCGGAGATGCCTCGTTTGCGCTTCCCCGACAACGGAGAGGATAGGGACAGCATAGCCTATAGCGACACGGTGACGATGGATTCGCTGGTGGCTAAGCCTGACGTGCCCGACACGGCAGCTATGGACTCGCTGCAGAAAGCCATCTGGATACACAACAAGGCCATAGACGACTCGCTGGCAGCCGACTCGGTAAACCGCATGCGCAAAAACGGCATTGACGCACCTGTGGAGTATAGCGCCACAGACTCGATGACCTATGACCACGAAACGGGTGTGGCCCATCTGTATGGCTCATCGCACGTGAAATATCAGAATATGGACCTGGAGAGCGACCAGATATACATGGCGCTCGACTCGAGTCTGGTGCATGCCACCGGCTCTACGGACTCTACAGGACAGAAATACGGCACACCTATCTTCAAGATGGGTAACGACACCTACGAGAACGACACCATCGCCTTTAACTTCAAGACGAAGAAGGGTTTAATCAGCGACGTGTATACCCAGCAGGAAGACGGATTCATGACGGCTCAGCTGGCCAAGCGCAACGGCGAGGGCGACATGTTTCTGCTGCACGGCCGTTATACAACGTGCGACCTGCCGCATCCCGACTTCTATTTCGCCATGTCGCGTGCCAAGGTACGCCCAGGCAAGAACGTGGTCTTCGGCCCGACCTATCTGGTGGTGGCTGACGTGCCGCTGCCGTTTGCCATCCCCTACGGCTTCTTCCCGTTTACCAAGAGCTATAGCAGCGGTTTCATCATGCCCACCTATGGCGACGAGAACTCGCGCGGCTTCTATCTGCGCGACGGCGGCTACTACTTTGCCATCAGCGACAAGATGGACCTGAAGCTGATAGGCGAGATATATACCAAGGGCTCGTGGGGACTGTCGGCGGCGACGAACTACCGCAAGCGCTATCGCTATAACGGTTCGATTTATGCCAGCTATCAGAACTCGGTAGAGGGCGAGAAGAACATGCCCGACTATGCGAAGACAACGAGTTTTAAGATACAGTGGAGCCATACGCAAGACGCAAAGGCTAATCCGTTTACCACGCTGTCGGCCAGCGTCAACTTTGCCACCAGCAGCTATGAACGCAACAACCTGACGTCGATGTACAACCCGCAGGCACTTACGCAGTCGACGCGTACCAGCTCCGTCTCGTTAAGTACCAAGTTCTCGAGCATCGGCATGACCCTGAGGTCGACGTTCAACCTCGACCAGAACATGCGCGACTCTACCATATCGCTGAAATTCCCTGACGTGAACATCAACATCTCGCGGTTCTATCCGTTTAAGCGCAAACATGCGGCAGGCGAAGAGCGGTGGTATGAGAAAATCTCGATGAGCTATACGGGATATTTGACCAACAGCATCAATACAAAGGAAAACCAGCTGATGCACTCGAGTCTGACCAAGGACTGGCGCAACGGTATGCAGCACACCATCCCCATCAGCGGTAACTTCACCCTGTTTGGCTATCTGAACCTGAACCCGTCGCTGAACTTCACCGACCGCATGTATTCGCAGAAGCACAAACGTTCGTGGGACGTCGAGAATCAGAAGGAAGTGGTGGACACGCTGCAGGGTTTCTACAATGTCTATAACTGGAATTTCAGCCTGTCGGCCTCGACAAAGCTCTATGGATTCTATATCCCCAACCGTAAGATTTTCGGCGACAAGATAGATCGTGTGCGCCACGTGTTCACGCCTACCGTAAGCTTCAGTTATGCGCCCGACTTCAGCGCCTCACGCTATGGATATTGGGACACCTACCAGAAGACCGATGCCAACGGCAATGTGTCGCTGGTCGAGTATAACCAGTTTCAGGGCATGGTCTTCGGCGCTCCAGGCAAGGGTAAAACTGGAAATATCTCGATGGATATCTCGAACAATATCGAGATGAAGATCAAGAGCGACGACGACTCGACAGGATTCAAGAAAATCAGCATCATCGACGAGTTGGGTGCGTCGATGTCATACAATATGGCTGCTGAGACGCGCCCGTGGAGTGACCTGTCGACGCGTCTGCGCCTAAAGCTCTCGAAGAGTTACACGTTCAACATGAACGCTGTCTTTGCCACTTATGCCTACGAGGTGGACGAGCCGGGCGGACGCCCCTATATCGGCAACCGCACGGAGTATAGCTACGGACGCTTTGGCCGTTTCCAGGGTATGTCGCAGAACTTGTCGTACACGCTGAGCAACGAGAAGGTGGCCAACTTCTTCAAGTGGCTGCGAGGCGAAAAGGTCAAAAAGAAGGACGACGGCAAGAAGAAGGAGGAGTATGACAGTGGCGTAGAGACGAACCTCGACACCGACCTGGAAGCCGGCAAGCACGGTGCGAACAGGAAAGAGAGCGGTATGGCCGAGACGGACGAAGACGGCTATATGGCGTTCTCGCTGCCTTGGTCGCTGAGCATCGGCTATGGTATCTCTATGCGTGAGAATACCGCAGGGTCGTTCGACTATGACCGTATGCGCTATCCCTATAAGATCACGCAAAACATGAATTTCAGTGGAAACATCCGTATTTCTGACGGGTGGAACATCTCGTTCTCGAGTGGTTACGACTTCGAGGCCAAGAAGTTGTCGATGACCACAGCCTCGCTGTCGCGCGACCTGCACTGTTTCAATATGTCGTGCTCAGTGGTGCTCTCACCGTATACCAGCTATAACTTCTCCTTCCGTTGTAATGCCGCTACGCTGACTGATGCGCTGAAGTACGACAAGCGTAGCAGCTACTCGAATACCATCCAGTGGTATTGATCAATCTCTACTCTTTACTCTTCATTATGTAGCAGCGCCATCAGCGCTTCCTCTTCACCTACCACCCAGATGATGTCGCCCTCCTGAAAGCGTCGGGTGGGGGGAACAGATGAGAGATTCTCCTTGCCTTCCTCCAGTCCGACGACCATACAACTGTATAGGTCGCGGATGCCACTCTCGGCCAGCGTCTTCCCGACGAACGGGCTGTCGTTGCCAATGATGAGCTGGCGCAGCCTCATTTCGCGCTTTTCCATGTCGATATCCTCACCAAACACCTCGTTCTCGATAGACTGAGAGAATTTGGCCAGCTGGTCGTCGCTGCCAATGACCTGCAGGCGGTCGCAAGGGAAGATGATGTAGTTGCCGTCAGGGATGTTCAGACGGTTGCCACCCCTCAGAATGCTGCTCACGTGGACACCGTAGCGCTTGCCCAGATTCAGCTGTCGCAGGGTCTGTCCCATCCATTGTGAGTTGGAGGGCACCTCGAATTCTGCAATGTGTATGTCGCGGTCGAGCAGTTTTCCCTCGTACAACGGACGCTTCTTGCCGTGTATCTGGGCAGCAATGTCGCGCGAGCGCAGATTGTTGATGAACAGGCGTTCCAGTACGATGCTGCGGTGTTTGATGGTGCGCGAGACAACCATCAGTGCCACGGCCACCATTCCCAGCGTAATCATCAGCGCCGGACGGAAGCGGCTCAGGTAGTTGCAGATATAGAAGATGAAGGTCACGGCAATCATCACACGTACCAGGATGGTAAACAAGAGCGGCAGACGGTTGCGATTGCTCTCGGCCCATAGCGTGCGCCACTCTTCCGATCGGTTTTTCTTCATCACCATAGCACGCAGGAACGGTGCTATCAGCATCACGGTCAGCACGCCGGTGATGGCGTTAGCATACCAGTGGAGCTCCCAGCCAGGCAGCAGCTTGCGGAAGAAAGGCAGCACGAAGGTAAACATGAGTGCGATGGTAGCTGACGTGAGGATGGAGTAGATGAGCGTGTTGGTGACCATCTGCGTCAGCAGGCGCTTCCACAGGCTGTCTTTCTGCGAGTTGGGATGGCTCATCGACAGGTGGTTCAGTATTTTTATGATTCTTGCCGGCAGTCGGTGCTCAATGGCATTATAGGCTGGTGTGGCCAGACGAATCATATAAGGTGTGAGGAATGTTGTGATGACGCTGACAGCGACGACGACAGGATAGAGAAAGTCGCTGATGACGCCCAGCGACAGTCCCAGCGAGGCGATGATGAACGAGAATTCACCAATCTGCGCCATCGAGAATCCACAGCGCATGGCCGACTTGAGCGACTCGCCGCCAAGCATGAAGGCGAACGACCCGAAGAAAGCCTGACCGAGCAGGATGGTCAGTATGAGAACGACGATAGGCAGGGCATAGCTCATGATGATATGTGGGTCGACGAGCATGCCCACAGACACGAAGAAGATGGCTCCGAAGAGGTTTTTGACGGGCTCTACCAACTTCTCTATTCGTTCTGCCTCCACTGTTTCTGCGAGAATGCTACCCATGATGAAGGCGCCGAAGGCTGACGAGAAGCCGACCTTTGTAGAGAAGACGGCCATGGCGCAACACATGCCCAGGGAGACGATGAGCAGCACCTCGGCATTGATGAGCTGGCGGACAGACCGCAGAAACAGCGGCACGGCAAAGATACCGACAACCAACCAGAGTATCAGGAAAAAGCCTATCTTCATCACCGACCCCAGCATCTGTCCGCCGTCAGGATTGTTGCCGCTGGCAATAGCCGACAGCATCACCATCATCACGATGGCCAGGATGTCCTCCAAGATCAGTACCGACATCACCAGTCCGGCAAACTGCTGCTGGCGCAGTCCGAGGTCGTTGAACGCCTTATAGATAATGGTTGTTGACGACATGGCGAGCATACCGCCCAGGAAGATACAGTCCATCTTCGACCATCCGAAGGTGTGGCCTACACATACACCTAACATCGACATACAGAAGATGATGGTGACGGTCGAGATAATGGGCGAGGCACCCATCTTCAGGATTTTCTTGAACGAGAAGTCGAGACCCAGCGAGAACAGTAGGAACATGACACCGATATCTGCCCATAGCTGGATGTTGTCCACATCGGCCACCGATGCTGTGTAGGTCATGTGGGGCGAGACCAGAAATCCTGCCACGATGTATCCCAGTACGAGCGGCTGTTTCAGTCGCTTGAAGATCAGTGTCACGATGCCTGCCACTACCAGAATGAGTGCCAGGTCTTGTATCATGGTGGGTATTTCAGCCATTTCTTTCTTGAGCGGTTAGTCGTTATAGCTGGCGACGAGTTCGGCAATCTTGATGATGACCTGCATGGCTTTCTCCATCGACTGGATAGAGACAAACTCATAGGGGCCGTGGAAGTTGACACCACCTGCGAAGATGTTGGGGCAGGGCAGACCCTTGAACGACAGCTGGGCGCCGTCGGTGCCGCCACGGATGGGCTTGACCTTTGGCGCCACGCCACATTCCTGCATGGCCTTGAGCACCAAATCTATAATGTGCATCTGCGGGTCTATCTTCTCCTTCATGTTGTAGTACTGGTCGCTGACTACGCACTCCACAGTACCTGCACCGTATTTCTCGTTCATCTTCTCGGCAGCAAGCTGCATGAAGCGCTTGCGGTCTTCGAAGCGGCCGTGGTCGTGGTCGCGAATGATATACGAGAGCTTGGCCTGTTCGATGTTCGACGTGATATTCAGCAGATGGTAGAAACCCTGATAACCCTCTGTGGTCTCAGGGGTCTCGCTGGCTGGCAGCATGCCGGCAAACTCTGTCGCCAGCGTGTTGGCATTGACCATCTTTCCCTTGGCATAGCCAGGGTGTACGCTGACGCCCTTGATGGTGATCTTGGCCGAGGCGGCGTTGAAGTTCTCGAACTCCAGCTCACCCACGTCGCCGCCATCCATCGTATAGGCCCACTCGCATCCGAACTTCTCGACGTCGAAGTGGCGCGCACCCATGCCTATCTCCTCGTCGGGATTGAAGGCAATGCGTATCTTGCCGTGTTTCACATCCTTGTGCTCTTTCAGCCACGCCATCGCCTGCACGATTTCCGCTATGCCTGCTTTGTCGTCGGCGCCCAGCAGCGTCGTGCCGTCTGTGACGATCAGGTCTTCACCCACGTGTTGCAAGAGTTCAGGAAATTTCTCAGGACTGCTGACGATGCCTTCCGACAGCAGGATGTCTGAGCCGTCGTACTGGCGTACAATCTGTGGCTTGATATCAGCTCCCGAACAGTCGGGACTGGTGTCGTAGTGGGCGATGAAGCCAATGACGGGTACCTCTGCCTTGGTGTTGGACTTCAGCGTGGCGTAGATATAGCCCTTGTCGTCCATTTCTACGTCGTCCAAGCCTTCGTGCTCCAGTTCTTTCTTCAAGTATTCGGCAAAGGCCAGCTGCTTGCTGGTGCTGGGCACCGTTTGGCTGTCTTCGGCCGACTGTGTGTCGTACTTGGTATAGTTCAGAAATCGTTCCTCGATGTTCATAGCTGATTCTAATGATTAGTGGTCTTTAAAACGCGTTGAACTCAGGGGCGTTTTGCTGTTTGACGGCCATGCACTCCATTTCTATCAGCCAGCCTGGGCGGCAGACGGGGGCATGTACGATGACGTGCGGATGGTTGGGGAAACGCTCCTGATAGAGCTTGCTGACCATCGCATAGTCGGACGTGTCGCGCAGATAAACAATCATCGGGCCAACGTTGTCGTACGTACAACCAGCTTCAGCCAGCAGCGCCTCTACGTTCTCCCACATGCGGTGTGTCTGTTTCACGATATCCTTCGGATACATAATCTCGCCCTTGTTATTGATGCTGGCCGTACCCGATATCAGCACGTGGCGGCGGTCAGCATAGTCGATGGTTGTGCCACGCTCGAAGCTGACGCCGTAGTCGCTGGTGCGGTTCAGGTGGGTCGGCGCGTAGAGGTGGTGTATCTGCTCAGGCTGTATGCCGCGGATGGCGTAGTTGTCCATCTGCACCAGCACGTTGGGGTCTTGCTGGCGTCCGCTGATACCCGTCGACGCGATGAAGTGGGTGTTTACCGTCAGTCCCTGTGTAAAGAAGAACTGATTGCGAGCCCTCACCACGCCGCCGTAGTTCAGGTCGACGTCGTTGACAAAGAACCAGGTGCGCAGGCAGTTGTCCTTCAGCGTACACTCTTCCTGTAGCAGCTGCATGGCATATTCGTTGAACAGCAGTCGCGTCTGGTATTCTGAATTGGCCGCCAGGTTGTGGGCAGAGCCGTTCCACAGGTGTGTGAATGCTCCGTGGTGCATGCGGTAGAGTCCGCTGGGGCCGATGTCTGTGTTGACACCTGTCATCAGATATGCCCATACGGCCACCTTTGTGCCGTCCAGCGGAGCCTGCTGGATAATGCTCTTTGCACAGTCCGTCATGTCGTTGGCCACAACGTCGTCCATCTGGTTGGCAGCATCACTCAGGAAGTAGCGCTTAAAGATGCAGTGGGCATTCTTCAGCTCGTTTTCCACCACTGCCGAATAGGCGTTCATCACCGCTGCCAGCTGCTCTGCATAGGAAGCATAGGTATCTTCAGCATGTATCATCAGCTGATATTCCGTAACCTCTGTTCCGTTGTCGAATACGAAAAGCTCCAGGCGGGCACCTTCGTAGTGTCTTGTTGTCATATTTGTCTATTTCTTCTTTTTAGTGTGCAAAGTTACGAAAAGTCGAGCGAAATACAAAACAAACGCGTTTGTTTTTATTTGACGTGTACTAAATATATGTAAAATAATGTGTGACTTTTCGTACGAAAGTGTTTATGTGTGGTATTTATTTCGTAACTTTGCGCGCAGAAAATCGCGAGTATAAAAAGAACAAATAAACCTTCACATCAATGAAAAAGATTCTAATGACGTTGACCTGCGGTCGAGCCTGCTCATACTCGGCAAAACGAACAGATTCGTTTTGCGCTCGCTCAATCGCAGCCTTGGCAGTCTTCTTTTGCTGCATTTTAACGCTCCATGCACAACCCATCAGCGAGCAGCTGGCGATGGAGCGCGCCCTGCAATACATGAACAGCAACCGCTCGTCGGCCAACGCCCGACGGATGGCAGCGCCCGCCCTCAAGGGTAGCAAGGCGCTCATGCCGGCCCCGACGGAGGCGACGAAAATTTATGCGTTCAACATCGAAGGCGGCGGCTTCGTCATCGCCTCTGGCGATCAGCGCACGCTGCCAGTGCTGGGCTACAGCACGACGGGCAGCATCGACTGGAGCCGGATGCCGGAGAACATGCGTTCATGGCTGAAACTGTACGACGAGGCCATCGCCACGCTCGACGGCCATACGGGCTTCCGTGACGGCGAACAGACCGCCACACCGTCGTATGGCCAAGGCACAGCCACTGCGCAATTGTCACGCCGTGCCGCGCGCGTGGCGGTGGAACCGCTTATCACGACGCATTGGGATCAGGGTGCACCCTACTGGGACCAGGTTCCGACCTACCAGGGGCCGGAACCGTCTCTGCGTAACAAGCAGTGCTACACGGGCTGCGTGGCTACGGCCATGGCGCAGGTCATGAACTACTGGCAGTGGCCCAACACAGTACCCAACGAAATACCCGATTACGACTATAACATCCAATATAACGGTCAGAATTACACGTGGCATTTCGATGCCCTTCCCCCGACGAAGTTCGAATGGGAACTGATGCTCAACGACTATGACGTGTGGAACCCCGAAACCGAACAATACGAGCCATTAGGTACCGACGAGCAGCGCAGGGCCGTAGCCGCGCTGATGCGCTACTGCGGGCAGTCTTTAGACATGAAGTATGGACCGGCTGAGAAAGGCGGTTCTGAGGCATATTACTGGAAAGTTGCACGGGCTCTCGTCAACAACTTCGACTACAGTGCCGCACAATTTATCGAGCACAGATTCTTCCCCAGTATCGACGAATGGGAGGAGATCATCTACGGTGAATTGGCCGCAGGGCGTCCAGTGGTTTATGGCGGCCAAAGCGATTCGGGCGGTCATTGCTTCGTGTGCGACGGCTACGACGGCAATGGACTGTTCCACATCAACTGGGGCTGGAGCGGCGAGTGCGATGCCTATTTCGCGCTCGCCGTGCTCAATCCCTACAACAACACCAGTGCGGGCAGTGGCAGCAGCGGCATCGGCTATTGCATCGACGAGAATGCCACCATCTACATCGACCCGAAGATGGAGCCGCAGCCCTTCAGGAACGGCGAAAGCGTGGGCCGCATCTACCAATACGTACCTTGCGAATATAAAGATAACGAAGTAGGGTGCTATTATTCGTTCTTTGGACAAGACAACGAGGAAGCCGACTTTGCCTTTGGCATCATAGATGCCAAGGGACAACTGCAACCCTTGTTCATGAGCGATGAAGAATACAGTACCGTCGTGCCTTACAATGTGATTCCCAACAAAGGCTTTGTCGTTACAATCGACGCCACGATGTTCACCGCCGGGCAGGCTGCCAACCTCTACCCCATGCTGCGCTTCCGCCATCCGGGCGAGCAGTGGCAGATCATCCCCCCGATGGAGCAGAGCGTGACCGTGGGGCGCGACTACGAGGGCAACTTCTTCATACGCCCGAACCTGAAGACCTATAACATGCAACTTACTGACATCGGCATCACCAAGGGCACCGGCCGACTGGGTGAGCGCAGCGACCTCACCATCCGTGTCCGCAACTACGGGTCGTCTGACTACATCCGCGAACTCTATCTCCGCCCCATCTATCTCGGCCACATCAAGCCGGAGGAGTATGGCGCCGCTCCCGTTCTGGCTCAGGGTCCGATGATGAAATGTGGAGCCTACATCCCAGCCAACGGCGAGGCTGATGTCACCTTCAGTTTTGTACCCGAATACGGCGGCATGGTGTCCTTCTGTGCCTACACCGATAACCAATACATCGGCGAGCTGCCGTACCAACTCAATAACGACACCCTGACCAACTACCATAACTACATAGAGAACAATAGCTATCTCTCGCACGACGGCGACCAGTGGTACTGGAACGTAGAACTGGCTGACCGCCAAGGCATGAAGATACCACACTGGATTCCGTCCGACAACCTCTTCCTGAACATCGCATTCGCAGTCAACAAGAACTTTGTGCAGAGGTTGATGCTGAAGCAGGAACTGCACGACTATCTCCTTGCCCTGCCCGACAACATCGGCACCGGCAACTACACCTTCACCTACCAGATGCCTGTCGATGTCAGCAAGCCGGGTGAATATTACTTTGACTCCTACATTGCTGAGGTTGTGAACAACAAGCTGATCAGCTACTGCTGCGCCAATACCTATAGCTTCACCATCGACGATCCTACGGGCATCGAGGAAGTGAAAAGCGAGAATGGCGCTGGCACAGTGTTTGACCTACAGGGACGTCCACTTAGCGGCAAACCCAGTCGCCGTGGCCTCTATATCCAAGGCAACAAGAAGATATTCGTTAGATAATAATCGACGTTGTGTCAAAGTTGCGTTTTCGCGCTGTCAATCCTATGTTTTCACCTCGTGAATCCTATGCTTTGACAATGTGAAAACGCAACTTTGACCGCGTCGATGTGGGACATGATCGACGAAAAAGTGTTACCTCTTACCTGAGAGTTACCTTTCCGTATGCCCTTTCTACAAAGGCATTCCAAGAGATTTAGTTAACAGTTAGGTCTTTTTGCGAAATCCCCTGCTTCTGACATTTCTGTTAATGAAACGACTACTATCAAGGCTGTGTCAAAAAAGAGTGGTTACTTTAGAAATGTGGTAGAGGCAACATATACTATAGATCCACACCTTCGTGCTTTCTCTTGGGATTTGAGGTATGTCTTTGGGATGCTTACAACAAGTGCTTGATCTTAGAAGAACAGTATCGGTAACGAGTTCTTTTGCTTCTGTGATAGTTCGTCCTTCATGCGAGTGATGGCCGTCTTGAAGAAGAAAGCAATGAGGTGTTCGTCGGTGCCTTCTGTGTGAATTTGCTTGAGGGCAGAAATGTAGGCAGAGTGAGCAGAGAACAGAATCTCGTTGTATTCCATCCACTGCTGTCGTCCCATCTTGTCAGCTATCTGCTGCTGATATTCTTTGCGGACGCTTTCGTACTCTTCGATTTCCTTCTCGAACATGTGGGCAAAGATACTAATAATTTTCGAATCAGCAAGCATTTGCAGTAAAAATGAATCTTTTATTAGTTTTCTCTTCGTTTAATCAAAATTTTGTACTATCTTTGCAAAGTAATAACCGATAAAAACCTTGTGTGATGAAAAGACTACTCGTACATATCAACAACATCATTGAGCCGTTTAACGACAATAAGATGTCGCGCATTTACGATTGGGTGATGTTGATAGCCATCGTTATTGGCATATTCCCTTTGCTGTTTCGCATGCACCACGAACTGTTCTGGTATTTCGACCTGGTATCGTGCGTATGCTTCATTGTGGACTATCTGCTGCGCTGGGTGACGAGCGTGATACGGTCTGAGAAGCACTCGTGGGTGGCGGCAGTGCGCTATCCGTTTACGCCGATGGCCATCATAGACCTGCTGTCGATACTGCCTACCATCAACCTGCTGACGCCGACGTTCAAGGTGGCCCGTGTGTCGCGTCTGCTTAGACTGTTGAGGGTGGTTAAGGTGATACGCTACTTTGAGCCGTTGGAAATCATTATTACTGTCATCAAGAAACAGATGAAGATATTGCAGGCTGTCCTTTCTGTAGCGCTATTCTACATCTTTGTGACGGCGATGATTATGTTCAACGCCGAGGAGGACATCAATCCGGAAACGGGCGAATATCTGTTCGAGAGTTTCTTTGATGCCTTCTATTGGGCATCATGCACGCTGACCACGGTAGGCTATGGTGACCTGTATCCCATCTCGACGACGGGTCGCGTGATTAGCATCATCTCGTCGATGGTGGGTATAGCCATCATTGCATTGCCCTCGGGTGTGATTACTGCGGGCTATCTGGACGAGCTGCGAGAGCGGAAGAAGAATGAAGAATGATCAGTTGTGCAGACTGGTGATGTCTACATAGCCGTGGGTGACAGCATAGATGGTGAGGGCAGAGAGACTCTTGATGCCCAGTTTATCGGTAATGTTTTTGCGATGTGTGATGACTGTCGACAGGCTGATGTGTAGCCTATCGGCCACTTCTTTGTTGATGTGTCCCTGAACAATAAGGCTTAGCACCTCGACCTCGCGTTTGCTAAGCACAGGGGTGACTTCTGTCTGGACATCGTGTGGCAGGTTGCGCCCGTGGCTGTGGGCATGCTGCTGGAGTGCAAGTATCGAATGGATGAGTTTCTGCTCGGGCTGGTCAATGCGCAGACAGTGAAAGTCGGCTGTGAGTTCGTTGCCGGACGACGAGAGTACGATGGTCTTCCGCTTGCGTTCGTCGAAGAACGGCCTGTTGGCAACGACAATCTCAGCAGCGACGAAATAGTGGGCGTATTGGTCAGGGTCGTTGTCTGCCAGTTCGGCAAAAGAAATGAAGGTGTCGACCTTCATCACAGGCATCACTAACTGAAGAATCTGCCTTAATCCGAGGAGTGACAGCGTATTGCCATCTATGATGGCGATGTTGGGGTTTACGGTTCTTTTCGTCTCTGGCATAGGTGGATTTATTGGTGCATGAACGACAGGCGACTGGCCTGTTCGGTGATGGTTGTCGCCAGGAATTCGTTCTGTGGCATCTTGCCGTTGATGGTGTCGAAGAGTTGAATGACTCCCGGCTTGCCGCCTCCGGATTTGAGAATGTATACGATGCAGAGGTTTTGCAAGCCAATGGTCTCTGCGAGGATGTCAATATCGGTACTGCCCAACTGGAAGAGGGCGAGCTGGTAGGCGTCGTCAGCACAGTCGCTAATCATTCTCTCTACGTCGCCCAGCGTTTCCATACCGATAGTGCGTAGCACGGTAAGATACGGCATGAACGGTGCTTCCTGCAATTCTGCCTGTGTGATGGCTGCTATCTGCTGATTGAGTTGGTCGAAGGGTCTTAGTTGCAGGTAGCTGCGGAAGGTGTCGCCATCGAGCGAAACCTCTGACAGTTCACCGCTCTGCACCAGCTTTTGTGCTCTGCGGCGGTAGTCGCTGATGGAATTGCGAATGCGGCTGAACTCATTGTCAGCGAGTTCAAGCATACCTGCCAGTCGGCTCAGGTCGCGATGATACTTGAGCGGGGTCTCAATCTCACTCTTGTAGCCGATGTCGTGCTGGATGACCGACCATACGTGTTGTAGGGCGGTACGCATCTGAAGCTCGAAACGGATCTCGTTGAGTTCGGGCATGGCCTCGTCGTAGTAGCGCGAACGCGGAAGTCTGCAGATATAGTGCAGCGAGTTGTATCCGAAGCTGTCGAACTGGTGCATCTTTCGCTTGTCTACGGAGTTCTGCCAATCTACATCGAACAGACTCTCGGCCATAGAGGCTATGCGGTCGACATCTTCGTTGTAGAACATGATAATGCGGACACCTAGAATGTCGGTAATGTCTTTCAGCGTCTGGTATTTATGGCCCTTACGCTCCAGCTTTCCGGCCAGTGATACCTCGCCTTTGATACGCGACTCCATGGAGTTGACTTCAATGCCGCATCCTTTGACAGCCTCTGTCAGTTTTTCCATGACGACCTGTCGCAGCCGGCGAAAAGAAGGTTGCTGCTGGCGGTATTCCTCCAGCAGCAACTCTCCATGTAGGTTGAGTCCGTAGTCGTTCACAGCTTATCTGATCTCAAATAGGTTAAAGAAGCCAGTCATCATAAAGACCTTCTTGATATCATCATTGATGTTCTCGATGATGACCTTGCCGCCTTTGGCTGCGGCTTCCTTGCGAATGGTGAGGAACAGACGCAAGCCGGAACTACTGATGTATTCCAGTGAGGAGCAATCCAGCGTGATGGCCTGGTCGGCATGCTCCAACAGGGGTGCAATCTCCTGCTGTGCCTTTACGGCTGCCGGCGTGTCAAGGCGACCAGAGACGGTGGCCAGCATTGCTCCATTGTTTTCTTTTACGTCGAATATCATAGATTAATTCTTGATAAGAGCCTTACGGGCATTTTCAATATTTTCCTTAGCTTCGGCCAACTGAGACTTCAGCTCGTCGACGGTGGTGGCGTTAAGAACGTCCAGAGGTGCTACAGCCTCGGCAACGGGCTTGATCTCGGGGTCGTACTGAGAGAGACGGTTCAGGGCGTCGAGAATCAGGACAATACGGAACGTTACGTTAGCAGCAGCTTCGTCGTTGAAGGTGCTCAGGAACTTGTCTGAATTCTGGTTGACGATGTAGAGCTCCTCAACGAGAGAAGCGGCGGCTAGCTGCCAGAAGTAGTTGATGCGGCCGTTCTCGTTCATGGCGTCATACAGCTCAGAAGTGGTCTTGAAGATGTCGCCAGTCTTCTCAACAGCCTTGAAAGAAGGATCATTGATGTCGGCAGCCAGTTTGCCAATGGCCTTGTCGTAGTCCTCGATAGGCATCTCGTAGAGCTTGGCAATGTTCTTGTCAACAGTCAGGGCGCTGAGTGCGCGATACTTCTCTGCCAGTGTGGTGGCTTCCTCAGCAATGTTGGCATTCAGCAGATAGTCGGGCTTCACCTGCTTCTCTTCCTTGGTCAGGGTGATGGTGTTGCCTTCCTCTTTTACGAAGTCGGGCTGCTGCAGCTTGCTGATCTCTGATGCGATACTGTCGAAGTGCATTTTGATGCTGGCTTCAATCTGTTCCTGCTCGAAACTCTTCAGAGAGTCGGCCTCCTCTGCATTGTTTGCACTCTTGTTGCCTGTGCAGGCTGCGAAAAGAACTGCTGCGAAAGCGACAGCGAAAATCGAAAATTTCTTCATTGTTTAAATGTTTTTATTGTTATTAATTAAGTTGTTGTTATTCGTCAATCTTGTTGTTTCCTAATCAACCGCCCTGGCCAGTCGTTGAGTAGCAGCGTCGCGGCAATGATGCACATGAGCAGCAATACCGACATGTTGAACCAAAGGGTCTTGATATGGTAGGGACCGAGTATCTTCTCGCTACTGTAGAAGGGTGCACGGCCCATCTTGCTGGCTGGCGTCAGGAATATCAGTCCTGAGCGCGGCACGATATGGTGGTCGACGACGTCGAGCATTCGCTGCTGGTCGGCTCCGATGACAAAGTCTTCCAGTTTGTTGTTATGGTTGTTACGCTTCAGTTCGAGTACGGCATCCTTGCCGATGTCGCGCAGCATCTGCGACATGATGTTGTCGGCTTGCAGCGTCGCTTTGTTGCAGCGCTTGGCCAGTATGCGTTCTGCTTCCTGCATATAATCGTACAGCGACTGGTAGGAGTAGTCGCCCGTATAGGGCTCCATCTCACAGAACGTCGTGAGTATGGGCAGGTTGGCCTGAATAGTCTTCAGGTGTTCTGGCTTCACCTCCTTGCCGCGCTTTTCCTCGTCCTTCATGGTTTCCAGCTGTGACTGCAACTCATAGAGGAATCCAACGTTGAAGAACTGGTTCTCGTATTTCTCCTTGTCTGTCTGGAAGAATGGCTTTTTATAGGGGTTGTCTGTAAACGAGGTAACGGCCAGGGCCTCGTACGACCATCGCGAGGGAATGAGGTCGCCAATGATGGGTACATTGCCTGTAGTGCTCTTAGGTGTGAGGTCTGAGAAGCTGACCACCAGTCCGCAGAGCAGTATCTGCGGGATGAGCAGCATGGGGATGCTGATATAGATGGCTACTACGGAGTTCAGACATTGTGACAGCAGCAAGCCTGTGAGGTTAGCCAGCAGGGCCGTCATAAAGAGTATCAGCCACCAGACACCAAAGAGTCCGTGCAATCCCATGATGGCGTTGCCTATCACGATGAACAACAGCGTCTGGATGAGTGATACGCCAGCCATATAGACCATCTTCGACCAGATGTAGCTGCCGTATGACAGGTGGAGGAAGCGCTCACGCTTCAGCAGGGCGCGGTCCTTGATGATTTCCTCGGCACTGCCGCTCATGCCTATGAAGGTAGCGACAATCACCGCCATGAAGAAGTAGCTGACCAGATTCTTGTTGTCCATCACGCTGTAGCCTTCTGGTGGTGCATAGCGCGTCAGGAACGCACAGACCACCGCCAAGATGGGGGCTTCCAGCAGGGTGATACACAAATATTGCAGGTTGGTGACCTTGGTCTTGATGTTACGATGCAGGAAGATGGCAAACTGCTTCAATGCGCCAGGCTTGCGCTGGTCTGACGGCGGCACGTCGCTGACAGCAGGCTCTCGCAGGTCTTTTGCCTCTTGCCGCTTCAGGTAGAGCTCATGCCACTCCTGTGGGGTTATCTTTCGTTCGTCAGACAGTTCACCACTGCTGTTCAGCGATTTCTCGTCGATGATGTTCAGCACAATCTCCGGATTCACGTTACCGCAGGTCGGACAGGCGCTGGTCTCTGCATCGGCATAGTTGGCCGTCTCCTTGAAATAGGTAATGGCGTCGATGGGGTTGCCGTCAAACACGGGGTAGCCGCCCTTGTCTAACAGCCACAGACGGTCGAAGAGCTTGTAGACGTCGCTTGATGGCTGGTGGATGTTGACAATGATGAGCTTGCCCTTCAGCGTCTGCTCTTTCAGCAGGTTGATTACCTTCTCGGTATCTGCCGAAGACAGGCCGGACGTCGGCTCGTCGAGGAACAGAATGGCTGGCTCGCGAATCAGCTCCAGGGCGATATTCAGGCGTTTGCGCTGGCCTCCTGAGATGTATTTGTTGATGGCGCTGCCCACCTTCAGGTCTTTGGCTGCATCCAGTCCCAGGTCCTTCAACGTCTTCATGACACGACGGTCTATGTCCTGTGGCGACATGCCCTCAAAGCACAGCTTGGCGGTAAACCACAGATTCTGGTAGACTGTCAGCTCCTCTATCAGCAGGTCGTCCTGTGGCACGAAGCCTATCAGGGCTTTTGCTGCAGGTTCGGCAATGTCGTGTCCGTTGATGGTGATAGTGCCTTCCTGAGGCATGAGACTGCCATTTAAAATGCTGAGGAGCGTGGTCTTTCCCGTTCCCGAGCCACCCATGATGGCCAGCAGCTCTCCGTTGTGCATCGTAAAGCTGAGGTCGTGCATGCCGTTGTCGCTGTTAGGGAAGCGGAAGTTGATATTGCGTCCGCAGAATTCTACGGCTTGCGTCTGGTCTTGGTCAGTCTGGTAGGTCCTGATGATGGACGAGTAGTAGACGGGCTTGCCGTTGCTGACTTTCAGCACGCTGCTCTGAATCCATATCTGATAGGCGCCGGCCAGTACGGGCACGTCGTTCAGCAATACGGTGTCGCTGCCGTCATAGGTGAAAATCAGCTGCCCCGTCTGTGGGTCGAGCAGGGTTTTCAGTTGTCCGTTCAGCCCTTCTATCTTGTGGAACTTGACGTGTTCGGTGGGCTTGTTGGTGACAAAGTCGAGGTAGTTGTTGTATTGCTCGTCAGAAATGTCGAACTTCTCGGCCATGGTTCGGAACATGGCATTGGCTTGAAGACCATCTTCGCTACAGAACTCCATGAGACGCAGCAGCAGCAATGCACCCTCGTTAGCCAAGATCTTTCCGTGCAGACTGGAGCAGATGGCCGTAACGGTATCCTGACTGTTCAGGTCGTCCGTCATCTCGTAGGCCATGCGCATGTCGCTGTACAGGTCGAGGTAGAGATCAGTGTTTCGGATGCCGAAGTGATGACGCAAATAGCTCACGAGCATGTCCTTTGCCCGTGTTTCATCCACTTGCTCCTCTTTGCCAAACAGGGCAAACAGGCTGATGAAGCTGGATAATATAATATCTGTCATCTCTTTCTATCTCTTCTCCTGCATGTGCAGACAGTTTGCCTGTGCGCACATTATTCTGCAAAATTATTAAAAATCTCAGACTGCGGTCTCATTGCCGCAGTTAAAAATCATTAAATATGTCTTTTTCGTCGCCCGTACTTTGGTGCTGGTTCAACTTTTTCGTTAGTGTTAGGACGTTCTTTCCGTTAATGCGCTCGTAGTCGACGCTGTCCATCAGCTGTCTTACCAGATGGATTCCCAGTCCGCCAATAGGACGCTCTTCAGCTGACAGCGTTATGTCTACCTCCTTTTTCCCTGTTGGATCGAAGGGGGTGCCGCTGTCTGTAATGACGACTGTCAGGAGCTCTTCGTTGGTGTCTATGTCTATACAGACGTTGCCGCTAGTGCCTGCTGGGTAGGCATAGTTCATCACGTTGACGACAGCTTCCTCGATGGCAAGGTTCAACTGCATAACAATATGCATGTCTATACCTGTCTCCTCGCAGACTTCGTCCACGAATACCGCCAATTTAGGTACTTCGTCTATGTCGTTCGACAATGTAATACTGCGTCGCATCCGTTCGTCGTTTTAGCTTAAATAGGTATTTTGGCTACAAAGATACGAATTATTCTTAAAAACTTTGTATCTTTGCACCCAAATTTTAACGTAAATGGTAAGAAATCGTCTGATAAAGGTGTTCCTGCTGGCTTTTCTGCCCTTGATGGCAGTGGCTCAGAAGCATACCGAGTTTGTGGGATTGTCGTTGGAGATGGCTCCCGACTCGTTGGCTGAACTGCTGGCCGACAAGGGGCTTCAGGAAGAAGATAACTACGAGCTCTCGGGTCGTATTGCGGGCATGGACACCTGGATACATATAGAAGCAAACAAGGATACGACGGGGTGTAACTGTCTGGTGCTGAGTACTCAGGAACAGCAGGGCCATAGTCTGAACGACGACTACAAGGCCTTGATGCACTGGATGCAGAAGCATTATGGCAAGCCTACGTGGGAGGGTCATGTACGCTCGCATCCCTTTGCCCGCTGGATAGTAGACTTCGACCGTGATATTGTGATGATTGCCACCGCCTCGTCAGGTGTGGAGATATGGTTTTACGAGAACCATCGGGTGCGCCATATCGACTATTACGCCATATTGAAGTATTGTGAGCGTCATCCCATTCTCGGCATTCCGTTTTATACGGCTCAAGAACAGGTTACGTGGCAGAGTACCGCTCCGCCGGTCGTAACCTCCAAGAAAAAGGTGACGAAACGCCCCAAGACCCGTCGCAAAAAGTCTCATCGTGCGACGCGCCGTACGAAGCGCCACCGCCGCCGTTGACGGCTACTCCATGGGGAACAGTCCGTACAGCTTGGCGTCTATCATATCGGTGACCTGCTTGAAGTCCTCGGGGTTGTCGCCAAACTTACATGTGTCGCCCTCAATGATGATGAGCTGTCCTTTGTAGCCGCTGATCCACTCTTCGTAACGCTTGCTCAGTCCCTCCAGGTAGTCTAGTCGCATGGTCTGCTCATAGTCGCGTCCGCGCTTCTGAATCTGCGCCACCAGCGTAGGAATGCTCGAACGGATGTAGATCATCAGGTCTGGCAACTTCACCAGCGACATCATCAGGTCAAACAAGTCGGTATAGTTCTGGAAATCGCGGTCCGACATCATGCCCTGTCCGTGAAGGTTGGGCGCAAAGATGCGTGCATCCTCGAAGATAGTGCGGTCCTGGATGATGGTATCCTTTGACTTCGAGATTTCCACCACCTCCTTGAAGCGCTTGTTCAGGAAGTACACCTGCAGGTTGAATGACCAGCGGGGCATGTCGGCATAGAAGTCGGCCAGATAGGGGTTGTTGTCTACGGGTTCGAAGCGCGGCGTCCATCCGTAACGGTGGGCCAGCATCTTGGTCAGGGTGGTCTTGCCACTTCCGATGTTTCCTGCTACTGCTATATGCATGGTAATTATGAATTATGCATTATAAATTATGAATTAGGGAAGAGTCCGAAGAGGTTGCTGTCGATGCGGTCGATGATCTGTGCCAGGTCTTTCGGATTGTTCTGGTAGTCCAGCTGGTCTTTCTCTATCGTCATCACCTTGCCGGGATATTTGTTGTAGATAAAGTCGTCGTAGCGCGTGTTCAGGTTCTGCAGATACTCCAGCTGGATGCTCTGCTCGTACTCCCTGCCGCGCTTCTGTATGTTGCCAACCAGATGAGGCACCGATGCCCTGAGGTAAATCATTAGCTCGGGTGGGCGCACCACCGTCATCATCTGTTCGAATAATTCCATATACGTCTCGTAGTCGCGGTCCGACAGGTGACCCATGGCTTTGTTGTTGGCCATGAATACATAGACGCCCTCATAGATGGTGCGGTCCTGGATGATGGTATGGTCGGCCTTGGCGATGTCTATCAGGTCGCGGAAACGCTCTTTCAGGAAGTACACCTCCAGATTGAACGACCATCGATAGATGTCGCGATAGTAGTCCTCCAGATAGGGGTTGTGGTCGACAGCCTCGAAGCGTGCCTCCCATCCGTAGTGCTTAGCCAACAGCCTCGTCAGCGTTGACTTTCCGCTACCAATATTTCCTGCTACTGCAATATGCATGGTTTTAGATTTAATGCCACAAAGGTACAAAATAAAATCGGCAATCCCACAAGATTACCGATTTTTTTTGTAAAATTTACTATACTGGCTACTTATATAAATTAATAAGGTGTTATGCCAGGAAACCGAGCAGGGCACCGGCAGCAACTGCCGAGCCGATGACGCCAGCGACGTTGGGTCCCATGGCGTGCATAAGCAGAAAGTTATGGCGGTCATACTCCAGACCGAGGTTGTTGGAGATACGTGCGGCCATAGGCACAGCACTCACACCAGCGTTACCAATTAGTGGATTAAGCTTCTTGTCTTTTGGTAGGAAGAGGTTCATCAACTTGACAAAGCAGACACCACTCATGGTAGCAATAATGAAGGCACCTGCGCCAATGGCGAAGATGTAGATGGTGTTCATCGTGAGGAACTCGGAAGCCTGCGTAGAGCATCCGACGGTCAGACCCAGCAACATGACCACGATATCATTCAGCGCGGCTCCTGCGGTCTTGGCCAGACGGGTAGTCTTGCCGCTCTCCTTGAGCAGGTTGCCAAAGAAAAGCATTCCTAACAAGGGCAGACCAGAGGGCACGATAAAGGTGGTGAGCAGCAGTCCGATGATGGGGAAAAGGATACGCTCTGTCTGGCTTACCTCGCGGGCAGGCTTCATCTTGATGAGACGCTCCTTCTTAGTGGTCAGCAGTCGCATCAAAGGGGGCTGAATCAGGGGCACCAATGCCATGTATGAGTAGGCACAGACAGCGATGGCACCCATCAGATTGGGCGACAGCTTGCTGCTGAGGAAGATGGCGGTGGGACCATCGGCACCACCAATGATGGCGATACCAGCAGCCTGGTTTGGCTCGAAGCCCAGCGCCAGCGCAAACATATATGCACCAAAAATGCCAAACTGCGCAGCGGCACCAATCAACATCAGCTTCGGATTAGCCAGTAGGGCCGAGAAGTCGGTCATGGCGCCGATGCCAAGGAAAATGAGTGGCGGATACCACCCTTGGCGCACACCTTGATAGAAGATGTTCAGTACTGAGTTGTCTTCATACAGGCCAATCTCCAGTCCGGCATCAGCACGGAAGGGAATGTTGCCCAAAATAATGCCCAGTCCGATGGGGATGAGCAGCAGGGGCTCAAAGTCCTTCTTGATGGCGAGCCATATAAAGAAAGCGCCCACAACTATCATGATGAGGTTGCCTGCCGACACGTTGGCAAAGCCTGTATAGGTCAGGAACTCATTGAAGTTTTCTACGATAAATTGCCACATAATTCTTTCTGATGTTTCGTAGTTTCGATATTACCCGATGGTCAGCATGACGGCACCCTCCATAACGGAATCACCTGGGTTAACAAGGATAGAGGTCACGGTACCGGCACTTTCAGCTTCGATGTTGTTCTGCATCTTCATAGCCTCCAATACGATGACCACGTCGCCTACTGCAACGGTATCGCCCACCTTTACATTGATGGCGTTGATAGTGCCAGGCAGTGGAGCCTTGACGGGTGTGCCGGCACCTGCTGCAGCGGCTGGTTGTGTGGGGTGCGTCTGAACGGCAACAGACTGGACAGCAGCAGCGGGTGCAATGGGGGCAGGAGCAGTAGCCGCAGCGGCTGTTCTCTTGGTAGCTGCCAGCGCGGGGTGCTTAGCGGCATTGATAGGTTTCTGCATCTCTATCTCAAATGGGATGCCGTTGACGTTTACTCTGGCGATTTTTCCTTCTACTTCGACGATTTCTACCTCGTAGTCAACGCCTTGTACTTTATACTGATATGTTTTCATTGCTATTTTCTGTTTTTAGTGAACCGGATTTTAGTGCAGCTCTGGATTTTTGGGAATGTTTGGAGTAGTGGGATTTGTAGGGATGAATGCCTCGTGCAGATGCGTCATTTGACTGTATTCATCGTCCCAGCCCGTATCTTTCGGTTTGATGGTGATGACACCACTCTCCACGTCGTGTATGTCGTCTTCATACTGGCGCAGGGCTAAGCCGATAACAGCCATATACACCTCACGATCGATACCCTTCGTGTTAAGACCTTCTTTCAGGATGATACCCGTCTTATGACCCACCTCCATCGTCTTCTCTACCGTCTTGGTGATAGGCTTGATAGGCTGTTTGTTGGCCACCTTCTTTGCTGTATCCATGTGGCGCATTAGCATGCCGAATAGCGTGAAAGTAATCCACAATAGTGCCAGGCACGAGAATACAATGCCCATCGCCATCAGAGCCATACCGAAACCATAGGGGTCTTCGCGTTTGAACTTATCCACCTTCGACTCGCTTACTGTAGTCACGTTGGCAATGCCTGGAGTCACACGGTCAGCCGACTTTACCTCCCAGTCCTTTGCCGTTCCGTTGTTGGCTATGCGGGCAAACGACTGGTCCTGTCCCAATACGGGCACTGTGATAGAGTCTATTAGCTGAGTGGCATTACCGTTGTAGAGCGCAATCCAAACGGGTTGGGTCGCGTCAATGCGAGTCGTGAGATGCAGAGAGCCCAGATGAGGCTGACTGTTTAAGAATAGAACCAGGTGCTGCTGTCCGCTCAGGTTGGTGCGCTCATCGCCATTGGGGATGATGCTCATTCGCTTGATACGCTCTGGCACGCTCATGTTGTGGTCTAATACGGAACGGTCTGTGGTAATGTACATACCACGGATGTTGTAGGTGGAGTAAGAGTTGTTCTCAATCTCCAGCCACGCTTCGTGCTGTCCGTATTCGTCTTGTAGACTGGTGCCATTATTGGTCATCACCTCGTTCAGTTTGATGCTTTTGTCCATCTGGGCGTGCATCTTCGGGGTGGCTGCCAACAGCAGGAAACCAGTCAGTAGTCCGAATTTGTTCATTGTGTTGTTGTGTATTATTATAGGTCTTATGGGTCTTATGGGTTATCCGCAGAAGAACAGCACCACGATTTGGGCTGTAAAGATGCGGAGAAACATGGATAGCGGATATACCGTCGAATAGCCCAGCGCAGGAGCCTCCTTCGAGCAGATACTGTTGGAGTAGGCCAGGGCAGGGGGATCGGTATAGGTACCAGCTATCATACCTGCAATGGTGAAATAATTGAAATGATACTTCAGGCGTGCAATAGGTCCTACAATCATAATGGGGATGATGGTGATGAGGAAGCCCGTCAGCACGTAGAGCAAGCCGTCACCATCGATGACCGTGTCGAAGAAGTTGGCACCCGCCTTGACACCTACAGAGGCCAGGAAGAGTACCAGTCCTGTTTCGCGCAACATCATATTCGCCGATGTCGTCGTGTAGGTCACCAGATGAATCTTATAGCCATATCGGCCAATGAGGATGGCGATAATCAACGGACCACCAGCCAGACCCAGTTTTACAGGTACGGGCATGCCGGGGATGCTCAGCGGGAACATACCGAAGATAAGTCCGAGGAAGATGCCCACAAAGATGGTGGCGATATTAGGCGCATTCAGTCGGCGTACGCTGTTGCCCATCTTGTTGGCCACGCGGTCGACAGCGTCCTCAGGACCAACGACCATAATCTTGTCGCCCACCTGCAGGGGGAGTCCGGCAGAGGCAAAGAGGTCGATACCCTGACGGGTGACGCGGGTTACGTTGACACCATGCATACTTGAGAAATGCATGGAAGCCAGTGACTTACCATTGATTTTCGGGTTGGTAATCAAGATACGCTTTGAGACCAATGGCTGGTCCTGCTGTTCAAAGTCGATATTGAGCTTTGGACCAATGAAGGCCATAATAGCCTCCTGGTCGGCCTCGGCACATACGACCAGCATCTGGTCGCCGACATGGAAAACGGTATCGCGGTTGGGAATGCTGAGTTCACCCTCGTGAACGATGCGCGACACAACGAAGTCACGATTTAGGAAGTCGTGAACCTGCAACAGCGTCTTGCCCTCGAGGTATTTGTTGCTCACCTCAAGGTGCATCTTATAAGGCTTCTTGTTGGCAGCCGTCTCTTCGCTGGCCTTCAGGCGGGCCTCTTCTTTCTCCAGTTTAATGCCGCAGATATAGCGGATAAGAATAATCGCACCAATAATGCCCAGTACACCTAACGGATAGGCACAGGCATAGGCCGATGCAATCTGGGGCGCGTTCTGTCCGAAGACGGTACCTAAGGCCTCGTTGGCAGCACCCAGACCAGGAGTGTTAGTGACGGCACCATACAGCGTTCCGACCATCATCGGCAGGTTCATCTTGTTGCTGGTGTCGAAGAAAATGAAGTAGCAGGCAAACATCACGAGGATGTTCAGCAGGATGGCTGTGGCTGCCAGCCCGTTGAGCTTAATGCCCTGTGTGCCAAAGCTTTCGAAGAAACCAGGACCGACCTGTAGTCCAATCATGTAGACAAACAAAATCAGTCCGAAGTCCTGTACAAATGTCAGAATGGGCGTAGGTGCCGTAAATCCGATGTGTCCGGCTACGATACCTGCAAACAATACGAAGGTGACGCCCAGTGAAACACCTCCAATCTTAATTTTACCTAAATACACGCCCACAGCAATGACGACGGCATAGAGCAACGTGATGTGCGCTACGGAATCAGTTGTCGTGAACAAATCTTTTAACCATAGAAATGATTCCATCTTTCCCTTATTTTTATTTCGCATGCAAAGGTACTAAAAAATGGCACAACTTCAATACTTTTGTGCAACATATTTTTTTTAATAGAGAATTTTTTCACTTTTTATTCGTCTTTTAAAAGAATAATGACTACCTTTGCATAATAAAAATCTAAGCATTAGAGAAATCTAAAACACTTATATAATAAAACACAATTTATGGCAAACAAAGAAAAACTCTTTACCGAGTTTACTGCACCGACCAAACAAGAATGGTTGGACAAGATTGAAGTCGATTTGAAAGGTGCCGACTTCCAGAAACGACTCGTGTGGAGAACAAATGAAGGTTTTAATGTACAGCCCTTCTATCGCCGAGAAGACTTGGCGAATCTGAAGACGCCTGATGCACTTCCTGGCGAGTTCCCATTTGTACGAGGAAACAAGAAGGACTCTAACGAGTGGTATGTTCGACAGAATATCGACGCCCATGATCCGCAGGCCGCTAATGCCAAGGCGCTTGACATTCTGAACAAGGGTATCGACTCTATTGGCTTCAAGGTGCCTGGAAAGCTGGTTTCGATGAATACCATTGAGACGCTGCTCGAAGGAATCTTCTGCGAATGCATCGAGGTGAACTTCATGACCTGTCAGCGCCATTCGCTTGAGTTGGCTGAGATACTGAAGAGTTACTGGCAGAAGAAGGGCTACGACAAGGAGAAGATTGTGGGCTCTATCGAGTGGGACCCCATGAAGAAGATGGTGCTCAAGGGCAAGGATGTATCGCCTGTGCTGGCCTTCGGACCCAAACTGGCCGAGTCGCTCAAGGAGTATCCAAACTTCCGTGGCATCGTGGTTCATAGCGATGCACTCAACAATGCTGGCGCCTACATCGTTCAGGAACTGGGTTATGCTCTGGCTTGGGGTAATGAGTATCTGCAGCAGCTCACCGATGCTGGTGTTGATACCGACCTTGCTGCTAAGAGCATTAAGTTCAACATGGGCGTTAGCGAGAACTACTTCATGGAGATTGCCAAGTTCCGTGCTGCACGCCTGTTGTGGGCTCAGATTGTTAAGCAGTACGAGCCAAAGTGCGATTGTGCTTGCAAGATGATAATCAACGCTACCACATCTACTTATAATCAGACTCTGTTCGATAGCTATGTTAATCTGCTCCGTTCGCAGACCGAGGCTATGAGTGCTGCTCTGGGTAGTGTTCATTCTATGGTGGTTACCCCGTTCGATGCTCCTTATGAGGAGGCAACCGATTTCTCTGAGCGTATCGCCCGCAATCAGCAGTTGATTATCAAGGAAGAGAGTCATTTCGACCGTATTGTCGACCCAGGTGCAGGTTCTTATTATATCGAGCACCTTACTGATGCGCTGGCTACTGAGGCCTGGAAGATATTCCTGAAGGTAGAGGATGAGGGTGGATTCCTGGCTGCTATCAAGGCTGGAACCATTCAGGACGATATCAATGCTACCAACGTTAAGCGTCATGGCGATGCTGCCAAGCGCAAAGAGTTCCTGCTGGGTACCAACCAGTTCCCGAACTTCACCGAGAAGAGCGAGGGCAAGCGTGCTTACAAGCACCATTGCGGTTGCGGTGGTGTGCACCATCAGGGCGAAGAGACGGTGGCATTCAAGGCTATCGAGAGCACTCGCTTGGCTGCCGACTTTGAGGATCTGCGCATCCATACTGAGGAGACCAAGGTTCCTGTGGCATTCATGCTTACCATTGGTAATCTGGCCATGCGTCAGGCTCGTGCACAGTTCTCGTGCAACTTCCTTGCTTGCGCTGGATATAAGGTAATTGACAACCTCGGATTCAAGACCGTTGAAGAGGGTGTTGATGCTGCTCTCGAGGCTAAGGCCGATATCATTGTTATCTGCTCGAGCGACGATGAGTATGCTGAGTACGCTATCCCTGCATTTAAGTACTTGAATGGTCGCGCCATGTTCGTAGTAGCTGGTGCTCCTGCTTGCATGGAGGATCTTAAGGCCGCTGGCATCGAGAACTTCGTTCACGTTAAGTGCAACGTGCTTGAGACTTTGAAAGAATATAATCAGAAACTTGGTATTTAAAGAATAGGAGACTTGAATTATGCGTAAACAATTTAAAGATATTGATATCTATGCAGGCATCAAGGCTCAAGATGGTGCCAAGTGGATTGCCGATAATAAGATTGAGGCTAACTGGAAAACCCCAGAGCACATTGAGGTTCGCCCAGTTTATACAAAGGAAGACCTCGAAGGTATGGAGCACCTCGACTTTACAGCTGGTATTCCTCCCTATCTGCGTGGTCCTTACTCTATGATGTATCCCTTCAAGCCTTGGACCATCCGTCAGTATGCCGGTTTTTCAACTGCTGAAGAGTCAAACGCTTTCTATCGCCGTAACCTGGCTTCTGGTCAGAAGGGACTTTCTGTAGCCTTCGACCTGCCTACTCATCGTGGTTACGACCCTGATAACGCTCGTGTTGTGGGCGATGTGGGTAAGGCTGGTGTAAGTATCTGTAACGAGGAGAACATGAAGGTGCTCTTCTCTGGTATCCCCTTGAACAAGATGTCTGTGTCTATGACTATGAACGGTGCCGTATTGCCTATCCTGGCATTCTACATCGTAGCTGGTCTGGAGCAGGGCGCTCAGCTCGAGGAGATGGCTGGTACTATCCAGAACGATATTCTGAAGGAGTTCATGGTGCGTAACACCTATATCTACCCACCTGCATTCTCAATGAAGATTATCGCCGATATCTTCGAGTACACCTCACAGAAGATGCCTAAGTTCAACTCTATCTCTATCTCAGGCTATCACATGCAGGAGGCTGGAGCTACTGCCGATATCGAGTTGGCTTACACCTTGGCCGATGGTATGGACTACCTGCGTACAGGTGTGAATGCCGGTATCGATGTGGATGCTTTTGCACCTCGTCTCAGCTTCTTCTGGGCTATCGGTATGAACCACTTCATGGAGATTGCCAAGATGCGTGCTGGCCGACTGTTGTGGGCTAAGATTGTGAAGAGCTTTGGCGCTAAGAATCCTAAGTCGCTGGCTCTGCGTACCCACTCTCAGACCTCTGGTTGGTCGCTCACCGAGCAGGACCCATTCAATAACGTAGGTCGTACCTGTATCGAGGCTATGGCTGCTGTGCTGGGTCATACCCAGTCTCTGCACACCAACGCTCTTGATGAGGCTATCGCCCTGCCTACCGACTTCTCTGCCCGTATCGCTCGTAACACCCAGATCTACATCCAGAACGAGACGAAGGTGTGCAAGCAGATTGACCCGTGGGCTGGCTCTTACTATGTTGAGACCCTGACCAACGAGCTGGTTCACAAGGCTTGGGAGCACATTCAGGAAATCGAGAAGCTGGGCGGTATGGCTAAGGCTATCGAGACGGGTCTGCCAAAGATGCGTATCGAGGAGGCAGCTGCCCGTACTCAGGCTCGTATCGACTCAGGCGTTCAGACCATCGTTGGTACCAACAAGTACCGTTTGGAGCACGAGGATACTATCGATATCCTTGAGGTTGATAACACCGCTGTACGCAAGCAGCAGGAGGAGAGCCTGAAGGAGGTTCGTGGCAAGCGCGATGAGGCTGCATGTCAGGCCGCTCTGAAGGCTATTACCGAGTGCGTGCGCGACTTCCAGGAGGGCCGTAAGAGCGAGAACAACCTGCTGGATCTGGCTGTCAAGGCCGCTCAGCTGCGTTGTACTCTGGGTGAAATTTCAGATGCCTGCGAGGAGATCGTAGGCCGTTATAAGGCAGTAATCAGAACAATTTCAGGCGTGTATAGTTCAGAATCAAAGAACGATAGCGACTTCGAGTTGGCTTGCAAGCTGACTGATGAGTTCGCAGAGAAGGAAGGTCGTCGTCCTCGTATCTTCATCGCCAAGATGGGTCAGGATGGTCACGACCGTGGTGCAAAGGTTGTAGCAACGGGTTATGCCGATTGTGGATTCGACGTGGATATGGGACCACTGTTCCAGACGCCAGCCGAGGCCGCTCGCGAGGCTGTAGAGAACGACGTACATTGCGTTGGAGCCTCTTCGCTCGCAGCTGGACACAAGACGCTGATCCCACAGCTCATCGAGGAACTCAAGAAACTGGGCCGCGAGGACATTATGGTTATCGCAGGTGGCGTTATCCCTGCTCAGGACTATGACTTCCTCTACAAGGCTGGCGTAGCTGCCATCTTCGGCCCAGGTACTTCTGTAGCTAAAGCCGCCGTCGAGATGATGAAGATTCTGTTGGATAAGGAGTAATCAACATCATAACAAAGAGAAATCCCCAACCGTTGCGGCTGGGGATTTTTTCATTCTCTCATCTTCATCTTTCATTTCTTCATGTTGTACAAGATGAACGAGTAGATGTCGGCCTGTTCCTCGAGTACTTTCGCCAGGGGCTTGCCACCACCGTGACCAGCCTTGGTGTCGATGCGGATGAGCACGGGGTTCTGACCTGCCTGGCACTCCTGCAGGGTTGCTGCGAACTTAAACGAGTGGGCAGGCACCACGCGGTCGTCGTGGTCGGCAGTAGTGACCAGCGTAGCAGGGTAGGAGACGCCCTTCTTCAGATTGTGCAGGGGTGAGTAGCCTTTCAGGTACTCAAACATCTCCTTTGAGTCCTCGCTGGTGCCGTAGTCGCTGGCCCAGTTCCAGCCGATGGTGAACTTATGGTAGCGCAGCATGTCCATCACACCTACCTCGGGGATGGCGACACGGAACAGGTCAGGACGCTGGGTCATACAGGCACCGACGAGCAGACCACCATTAGAGCCACCTACGATAGCCAGCTTCTCCTTCGAGGTGTAGCCCTCGCTGATAAGGTATTCTGCAGCGGAGATAAAGTCGTCGAACACGTTCTGCTTCTGCATCTTCGTACCTGCCAGATGCCACTCCTCACCATATTCGCTACCACCACGCAGGTTCACCTGCGCATAGATGCCGCCTTGCTCTAGGAACGGAATGCGTGTGGCCGAGAAGCCAGGACCTAACGCAATATTGAAACCGCCGTAGCCATAGAGGTAGACGGGATTCTTGCCGTCCAGCTTCAATCCTTTCTTATAAGTAATAAACATAGGTACGCGCGTACCATCTTTACTATTAAAGAACAGCTGCTTGCTCTCGTAGTCCTGCTGCTTGAATTTTACGTTCGGCTGTGCGTAGAGGGTGCTCTCGTTCTTGTCCATGTCGTAGCGGTAGATGGTGCCAGGCATGGTAAACGACGTGAAGGTATAGAAACACTCGGGTTGCTTCTCGTCGCCCGTAAAGCCTACGCTACCCACCATCGGCAACTTGATTTCGTGGCGCAGTTTTCCGTCCAGACCATACACGAAGGCGTGGTCGCAGGCATCCTGCGAATAGTTCAGAATCAGCTGGCGGTTGATGACGTCCACACCGTTCAGCATATTCTGCTGTTCAGCAATCAGCTCCTGCCAGTCTTTTAGTCCCGGCTTCTTGATGTCGGCCGTCATAATGCGTCCCTTGGGAGCACCGAAGTTGGTATAGATGTATATCTTGTCGCCTTCGTTATAGATGGGCGAATACTGGTAGTCCATGTTGTCGGTCAGCTGGATGAACTGCGAGTTCTGTTGGCGCAAGTCTCTCACAAACAGGTTGTTGCCCGCACCGGCACCAGCCTCGTACATATACATCAGCGTCTCTTCCTCGTTGATGCTTACCTCATAGAAACGCTTGGGCTGTGTGGGGTTCTGGTAGAACAGCACGTCCTCTGACTGCGGGGTGCCCATCTTGTGATAGTATATCTTCATGCCCTCGTTGACATTCGAGAACTCCTTGCCCTCTGTGGGACGGTCGTACGAGCTGTAGTAGAAGCCGTCACCCTGCCAGGCTGCCCCTGAGAACTTCGCCCACTCGATGTGGTCGCTGGTCAGCTGGCCCGTCTTCAGGTCTATGACGTAGAACTCCTGCCAGTCAGAGCCCGAGCGCGAGATGGCGTAAGCTGCCCACTTGCCGTTGTTCGAGAAGTAGACACCCTTCAGGGCCACCGTACCGTCGGTGCTCAGCGTGTTGGGGTCCAGGAATACACGCGGCTTGCTGCCCAGCTCGTCCATCTGATAGAGCACGTATTGGTTCTGCAGACCGTCGTTCTTATAGAAGTACCACTTGCCGTGACGCTTGCGTGGTGCACCAATCTTCTCGTAGTTGGCCAGTTCCGTCAGTCGCTTCAGCAACTTGCCGCGGAAGGGAATCTTGTTCAGATAGTCAAACGTTACCTTATTCTCAGCCTCCACCCATGCAGCTGTCTGTGCCGAGGTGTCATTTTCTAACCAACGGTAGGGGTCGGCAACCTTTACGCCGAAGTATTCATCTACGGTGTTGTCTTTGGCGGCTTTCGGATAGTGTAGCTGCTGCGCCATAGCAGCTGATGTGGCTACCAATGCCATTGTCATAAATAGTGTCCTTTTCATATAATATCAAAATTCTTCTAACTTCTTTTATCTTCTTCTATCTCCTTCTAATCCTACAATTTCTCGCCGCAATGCGAGCAATACCGGTCTTCCTCGCGCACCATAGCATCACAACGCGGACAGTGGCCGTCCTTCGGCTTTTCTCTCGTCTCGTCAATGATGTTGGCCGTAACAATACCTGTTGGCACAGCAATGATGGTATAACCCAGCAACATGACGAATGCCGAAAGCAGACGTCCTATGGGGGTTACTGGCGTGATGCCATTGGTTTACCCCTATGTCTTAACGAGACGGTCGATTTCTGTTTTATTATGGCTCGGCTGCCACCATGGGTTCAAACTCGTAGGCTGGTGAGTGATACACCTCAACAATAGGGGCATCAAGGGCATCCTCAATAGATACAAGTGTATCTATCGTGAAATTATGCGTGCCACGCATCCACTTACTGATTTCTGCTTCGCTCTTGCCCAATTTCAGAGCAAGGTCCTTCTGCTTCAGACCCTTTTCTTCCAGAATACCATGTATTCTGTCAACAATACGGAAAGACAAGGCTACTGACCCACGGGTCTCAGGATTCACCCGCTTGCGCCTCTCCTCTAATACTCTACTCCTCCTCATATCTCGTAAAATTTAAGTTTCCAACTATTTCTTTATCCACAAGCACCATCGTGCCATCCTTGATTCTTGACGTTATGAAACGGCTTGTATCCACCAGCAGCTTCACGTATGGAGCCAATGTTTCACTTTCCTGCCAAGTTTTCGCATCCTTTACGCCTCCGTTCCCGAATACGATAATTTTGTCCGACAATCGCAGACAGTACAATCTGAGTTTATTCCCAACATCAATAGGAATAACTCCAACACCATCGCCATAATTGCCCTCAGGACGGAAGTAGCGTTCCAAAGCCCCACGTTCTGCAATCTGATCTATCCAAGAAATGATGACATCTATCTCATCGTCATATTCGCAGCCCTCTGGGAATTTTTCGAAGAAAGCCTCCAGTTCAGTCAACTCCTCTCCAGCCATTCTAATACTGTAGAAGTTAACGTTGTCATATTCTTCCAGCAATTCTATGCTGTACTCTTGCTTCATGCCAAATCTTAACTTTTAAGTTATCTGCGGCAAAGATACAAACTTTAATTGAAACTACCAAATAATTAACTTAAAAATTAAGTAGTTCTTTGTGATTTCTCATTTTATTAAATTATTCAGGCTTCCTTTCTTTTTTTCTTTTTTCCTTCATTTTCCCCTTAAATGGAGTGTAAAATGAATTAAAACAAATGTAAATGGAAGAAAAGTTGGCATAAAGAATTAAGAATCAACCAGTCCCTTCTATGATTCTTAGAAATTTATTTCGATAATCAAAAAAAACTTTGTAACTTTGCACCCGAAGCATCAAGAGCAGACGCTCGCAAGAGCGGACTCGCCAACCGAGTTATGGAAACCACGGTGGTCAGTACGATGCGGAAGTTATGACGAGCCGAACGCAGTATCAAACTCGTTTGAATATTGCTGAGGCGAGGATTTAACTCGATGAAAATCAAGTTACATTATTCACTTCAAAAACATTCCAAGTTATGCGACAGCACATTTATTACATCAAGTTTGCGCTACGTTTTGCAGACATGCAAATCCAAGAGTTATTAACCGTTTTCAACGACCAGGTGCAAAGCCGAGGGTGGTCCTCTATGCGAGCCTATCACGACCAAGCGCTCCTCGACGAGTTCCATCGTCGTGGCATCGATACTTCTGCCGTATATGATGGCAGGGGCATCTCTTTTGCTCACCCTGTAAGATATGACCAGCCAAAGAATAGGCTGGTTGTCGTCAACTGAACAAACAAACTCCGTCTTTGCAAGAGCAGACTGCAAAGGCGGAGTGTTTTGTTGATGAATTCCAATTCGTTTTATTTCTTTACTGATATTTTAAGTGAAAGAAATTTTCTATAGTGTAAGACTGCTGCTGAATAGTTCTGGTGGGCATTAACATTTTCAACATCAGTAAGAACGCTTTGGTAGATTTGCTTGACAGATTCTTCGTCTCTTATTTCAAATATACTATCCTTGCCTGATATTTTATTTACGTGTTTTAGAATCAATGGTGAGGCCAAGAAACGAAGATCAAATCTTTGACGATTCTCGGTTGCATATTTCTCAAATTCTTCTCTTATTATTTCCGCTAACTTTGACATAACTATATTATTTAGTAATTATTTATTTTGGAAAACAACTCTGTCATATTAGTGTCTGTAAATGTCCTCCATATTTCAAGAGTAATTGGCTTGTAATCTTCAAAGAGTTTATCAACAAACTCTATCTCAAACACTAATCTCAAATCATTGGGGTCATTGTCTGGTTGTCCTTCTTTTCGTGTTCCAACCCTCGCAATCTTTATTAGATATAGATCACGTATACCTTTTCCTTTCAAATATGGCATAAAGTAGAATAATTTATTGAGAGCTACAGTTGACGGGAATTTCTTCCCAGTATAATAAATCTTTGCTGACCAATCAAGGTACTGCTCCATATTGTCCGATTTGACGTAGCTAATCAATACATTCTTTGATTTGTCATATTTCAAATTGCTACTTTGAGGATTCTTCTCATCTAACGAATGAACTATGATATTATTTGGATATTGTTCTAATGTCGACAGGAAATCAAGTTGTCGTACAACGAATATTTTCTGTAGAGCCTTTATGACATGCCACATCATAACTGGTGGAACAGCATTACCAATCGCCTTATACTGGCGTCCTTGTGATACTGTATTTAACTTAAATGAGTCTGGAAATGACTGTATCCTTGCAGCCTCTCTTGCAGAGAAGCGCCTATATCGTCCGTCTACTATAAGGACAGGATCCGTGCTATTCAAACTTACTTTTGCAAGATGTGCACTTATTGTGTTGCATGGTTCTTCTAAATTTTGGGCTCGTCCCTTATTCATCTTGTCCCTTACCGCCATCATTCCAGCTACAGCCTTGTCACTAAAGAACAATGACTCATTATGGTTTTCTTCTGATAATATAACATCGCCTAAGACCTTACGCTCTTCTCTCTTTATTTTAGAAGGATATCTAAACGCTCTATAGTCTTCTTCATTAAGAAACCCAATGATGATAACACGTTCTCTCTTTTGTGGAACACCATAATCAGAAGCATTCAAGAGTTTGTGCATAACATGATAACCAGCATCCCTGAATTCATTGATAATCATGGGGAACGCTTTGCCCTCATTGGCCGAAAGGATTCCTTTTACATTCTCAGCAATAAAAAATCTTGGTTGTTTATCTTTCAGAATCTTCACCATTTCAAAGAACAGCATGCCTCGTTCATCTTTATATCCTAAACGAGGTGGATTTTGCGCTGAAATAGAAAAAGATTGGCATGGGAAACCACCGATAAGCATATCGAACTCTGGCAATTCATTAACGTTTATGTCTCGAACATCCTTTACTAAACATTTATGCTCGAAATTATCATTATATATTTTTGTGCAATATTCGTCAAAGTCAACTGCATAGACTATTTCAAAAGGATTTTTTGGATACTCTTTGCCAAGGAAAGTGAATCCACCCAAAACGCCCAAGTCCATACCGCCACATCCACAGAATAATGATGCTACTTTTATTCTTGCCATATTTTCAAAGCTGATTTAACACAATTGGCTGCATTGAATGTTATTTCTGCACCATCGCGAAGGGAAAGAGAAATACGGTTATCCTTATACATCTGCACAGGGTTCTGAAGAATAAATATTGTTATTTCGCTTTTACTAATCATCAACCGATAGACAAAATATCTATCATTTAAAGATGAAGCTGTATCCCATTCGTTAGGCGTCAGATGAAAAGAATAAAAATTAAGTGGTTTACTACTAATCGTCGTCTTCACTTCTATATAGCGTTTTTTGGCATCCAATTCTATACTTTGGACATCATATCCAACTGCCAATGCTGTAGGAATCTTCTTAATTAAGTGTAACAAATCTTCTCTGCCACCTTCTTTTACTCTAACTTTTTCGTGTCCAATAACCAAGGTCTCACCTAAATCTCCAATTTCCTTTGTATTTGCAGATGCCAATACTTCACCAATTTTATCCTTAACCAATATTCTATACTCAGAAGCTTGCTCCTCATCTGATTCTGTTATATATTGGGTAATATCTGTTTTGAAAAGATTATTATCAAGTCCAGAATTTACGTATTCAAACCAATCAGTTTCTATCGGATTTAGTTCAGATGCTTCAAAAGAAGTACCATAGAAATCATCATACCCTTTGAAGTAGTCTTTACTATTTATAAATGACAAAATAGCTTCGTTTTCCAATCTATTAAGAAAGTAATAATTATGAGAAACTTTCAAAAGATTGGCAAGAACCATATAGTCCAAAATGTCACCAGCATACCTTATCACATCACCTTGACTATCATATCCAACTTTGGATTCTCTATTAGCTCTTATGAGATCAATTACCTCTCTTACATTCCGATTGTCTTTAGTAACTCTCAGATCATTAAAGATACAATGTGTCGCTTCTGCTTTACTTATTCCTAATGGTTTGCCTAAATAAGAATCAGCTTCATGAAGAAGCTTAAGAATGTATTGTGCTGGTTTGAATCGTACACCCGCATCAATTAGTTCCTTGGCGTAATTTGCTTTAATATGTCCACCCGGATATTGAAACTTGTAAGCATAGTATTTAAAAAACTGTATCAAATCTCCACTATCTGCTAAGATATTAGACATTTTACCTGTCCTTGTGGTTTTGGAGGTTTTATCTTCAATATAAAAACCAAAAAGAGCAGCTATTTCAGTTCTCCAATTATTGATAGTCTTTCTTGTACTCTTTTCATTTCCAGGATATAATTTGATAGCATTAAAAACTTGTTCATTATAGCTAGTCGTATCAATTGTTTTTATATTTTTACAAATACTAGCTATATAAAAAAGTACATTTTCAACATCATTTTTGAACCGAGGTCTCACATGATGTAATTCTAATAGATATTCATCAGGTATAGTATACATAGGCCATTAATGAATTAATTGTATAAGTTTAGAAGCTATCGCAAATGCCATCAATGGAGGAACAGCATTCCCGACCTGCTTGTATTGACTGGTTTTGCTGCCAAGGAATATGAAATTATCTGGGAAAGATTGAATTCTAGCACTCTCTCTTACTGTAGGAATTCGATTAAAAGAATAATGGAAATGATGACGATGTCCAGTGTCTATCGTGAAGCATGGTTTTTGACTGTTCATTCTCGTCCATGCTATATGAACTTTTCGAAGACTCCACATTTCTTTAGGTAAATTTTTATAGTTGCCTCCGTCTGGTACCATCGCAATAATCCTTTGTGTCTCAGGCGCATGATTGGTTATCTGATGATTGTATAGACATTCCGTCCCTTCTCTCATCATCCTTTGATAATCTGAAATGGGGACTAAAGGATAATCCGCTCCATCATCAACAGACTCATCTGGAAGATCAGCCAATGCTTCATATGTTGTTACTTTTTCTGTTACAGAAGGTATGGGGAATGGATATTCTCTACCATGTAGGCCTACAAATATTGCCCTACGGCGATTTTGCGGCACACCATAGTCAGAAGCAGTCAGCACCTTATAGGAAACTGTATATCCTAATTCAGAGAAATCCTTTATTATAGCATCCTTTACAGCGCCATTTCCGATGGAAAGAATATTTGGAACATTCTCCATAATAAAAGCTTTGGGCTTGAAATGTTTTACAAACCGAACAAACGATTTATAGAGTTTATTCCTATCATCATCTATAATTCTCTTTCCTGCTACAGAGAATCCCTGACAAGGAGGTCCGCCAATGATAACAGAAATGTCGTGAAGGTTATATTTGCCTTCTATTTCTTTAGGATCTAAATGGAGTAAATCGGCATTTAAGGTATTAGTTCCTTTGTGATTATGTCGATAAGTTACAAGTGCATCCTCCCAGTTGTCTATAGCAAGATTTACTTCAAAACCTGCCATTTCAAAACCAAGGGAAAGACCGCCACAACCACTAAAAAGATCTATCACATTATATTTCTTCTTTGACATGAAAAAGCCCTCTCTTCGTTTCGAAAAGGGGGCGTGGTAAATGAAGTGCTTAACCAAGGCTTAGGACAGCCCACATCAGACAACTATCACTCAGTCCACGCCCATATGAGCGAGAACATCCTGAAGCCTGTCTGACTGATGTGTTTCCTGAGGTCCTAATTCTGGTTAATCAGTCAATCAAGGATGTCAAAGACTCTGTATTTCCTTATTCGTTATTTTTGTTTACGTTCTCTTCTAATTAAGAGTTGTCCGCAAACACCCAGTACGAACAGGTTAAATAACTATGATTACCTACAAATAAAAAACGCAGGTGCTTACATCTGCCCGTTCGACTTTCGTGGCCTACCACAGCCCCAGAGAAAAACAGACAGAGAAACACCCACGCAGGAGTATATAGACACCCGTAAAGTGTGCGTTGAGGATGCTCGATCCTCGCAGCACACTACGGAGAGTATATACTACACCCCGTGGAGTTACCCCTGCATTTGTTCTTGTTCTCTGTTCGATTGTGGTAGTTTCGAAAGTCCAAAAACAAAGCGTCAGTAACGCCTTCTAATATGTAGTGCTCCACCCGTCGACTCCATCCTACTCAAAGGACATCATAGCCGCAACAGGCAGATGCAAATGCAAAGATATAGAATATTTTTGAAACAAACAAGGAAACTACAAGATATTTTCAAGGAATAGCTCGCTGATGGCTCAAGAAAAAGGACATTTTTGCAAAAAGACCTAACACTTACCTAAATCGCTGGGAATACCTTTGTAGAAAGGAGATACAGAAAGGTAACTCTCTGGAAAGACTTACCTGAGAGTTACCTGACACCTAACTGTTATGCACCCCCTAGGTAACTCTTTCGAAAGAGTTATCTGGCCGCACCCCCTTTGCGCATCGCCTGTTGTTTTCAATAATTGAATTCAAGGAAAGCGAATATCATGTGCCAGATGGTGTGACGACCATCTGTTCAATGGCTTTTGCCACCTGTCGCCACTTTGTGACGCTCTATATTTCGCGTTCTGTTCGACTGATTGGTGACTTCGTGTTTGGCCCGGGGGGGGAAAGATTGTTATAAGAGACTATTAAGGGGAAAACTCTCCTATTTCATTTTATCCTTTTAGCTAATTTGAGAGGATCTCGTCTTGTATCCCAAATGTCAGCAACATGTACTATATTCTGCCACTTTACTTGAGCCATAGAAGTTCTTTTTTGAAACCTTCCATCATTTCCTGAAAGGATTTCCCCTCACCACGTTCTATTTCAGCCTCAACTTCATCAATTCTCGCATTTAGTTCTTCTAACGTATATGGCTGTTGGTCATCATTAATGACATCAAAGGATTTGAGCCCAGTTTGTTCTGTCTCGAAAATATATTTAATTAGGCACTCTTTATCCTTTCTACTTAAACTGCTAACTTCGTTAAGAAGCCTGCTGTTGCGTAGATTGTCACTCATGCCATAAGTAACAGCAGATGGTTCACAGACCAAATCATCATGTCTCTTATTACCCATTTCAATATAAATTAGTCCTTCACAAGTGCAAAGATAGGAATAATATTTTAAACAAAAAAGGAAACGGCAAGATATTTTCAAGGAATAGCTCGCTGAAGACACCTAAAAAAAACATTGAGTACTACTGCAAGAGAAGTGCTGAAATCCTGCATTTCCTACACTTGGCGCTGACAGTCAGTTGGTTATGCTGTATTTTCCTACACTGCGCAGTGTAGGAATTCCTACACTTGTGGTCATTTCCGTTGTAAATAGACGTACTATTATTGTAAACCCAGATTATGACTAACGTAAAGACGAGTCAACGTGAATTAAAAATAAAGTTTAACCGGGTCAACCCTTATCGTGAGTAAGACTCCAAGTAGTCAACTAAAACCGTTAAACTACAGCGGTAGCCATAGTACCATGCTGTGGTACGGTGCGTACCAAAGCATGGTACTGACCGTACCAAAGTGTGGTACGATTTTTGGTACTGTAGTTGGGCTGCTATACATGGGTCATGGCTGCTGCGCCTCAATGATTTCCATGTATATGGTTTTCTCGTCGTTTTTGGCAGCAGTGCAGGATTTCCTACACTGTGCAGTGTAGGAAATCTGGTTGTAATGCTCTGACTGTCAGCGTCAAGTGTAGGAAATGCGGGATTTTGGCAATTGTTGACAGGCAGGCATGGATAATCTCGGAAATAAAAAATATGTATTTTTATTTTGTATTTCGCTTAGTTTGCACTATCTTTGACCCTTGGTCAAGATAGGCTGCATCTCGGAAATGAAAATAAATCGAAATTTATTTTGCATTTCGCTCGATTTGCACTATCTTTGCACCAAAAGAATACTACGACCTAATTATGAGTAACGTAAAACGAATCGTGTTGACGGGTGGACCGTGTGCTGGTAAGACGACGGCCCTGGTGCGTATTATCGAACATTTCTCGAACTTGGGATTCAAGGTGTTTACCGTTCCCGAGGTGCCTACCATGTATAGTCAGGGTGGCTGGAGCTACCTGACGCCAAACAAGAACCTCTACTACGAGGGCGAGTTAGCCATCTTGCAGACGCAGTTGGCCTTGGAGGACAGTTTTATGCGGTTGGCTGAAACGTGTACCAAGCCGACGTTTGTGGTCTGCGACCGTGGTACGCTGGACATCTCGGCATACATCGACAAGGACATGTGGATAGAGCTGTGCCAGAAGTGCGGCACTACGCCCAACGAGTTGAAAGACCGCTATGATGCCGTGCTGCACCTGGTGTCTGCTGCCGACGGTGCTGAGCAGTACTATACGACTGCCACCAACTCGACGCGCTATGAGCAGGCCGACGAGGAGGGACTGCAGCTGGCTCGCGACCTGGACAAGAAGGTGAACAAGTCGTGGACGGGACATCCCCATCTGCGCGTCATCAACAACCACAACGACTTCGACACCAAGTTGAACCGCGTGCTGCTGGAAATCTCCAACGTGCTCGGACTGCCGCAGCCTGTGGAGGAAGAGCGCGTCTACCTGATAGAGCTCACGGGCGAACTGCCCGAGTGTATCGAGAGCGAGATTACACAGACCTATCTGGTGGCCGACCCAGGTGTAGAGGTGCGCCTGCGCCGTCGCTGCTGGGGTGGGGAAGTGGTCAACGTCCACAAGACCAAGAAGCGCGTGTCGCGTACGGAGTATTTAGAGACGGAGCGTCAGGTGAGCAATGCTCTCTATGAGTCGCTCTTGCAGCAAGCCGACCCCTATCGCGCCACCATCCGTAAGACGCGTCGCTCGTTCATCTGGAAAGGCCAGTACTTCGAGATCGACTTCTTCCACGAGCCCGTGGACAACCTCATGATACTGCAAACCAAGGGCGTGGCCCAGCAGGAGGACGTCAACTTCCCACCGTTCATCAAGGTGGTGGAAGACATCACGGGCAACAAACAATACTACAACTATAACATTGCGTTGAGAAGATAACAGTTAACCTTTAGTAATAACAAAAAACCTTAAGAAGACAATGAGTAACACTCCTACTCCCCACATTGGGGCCAAGTACGGCGACATTGCCGAGACCGTGATTATGGCGGGCGACCCGCTGCGTGTGAAATTTATGGCCGAGAAGTACCTCGAGAATCCTGTGCTGTTCAACAACGTTCGCGGCATGTTGGGCTATACGGGTACGTATCAGGGCAAGCGTGTCAGCGTGATGGGCCACGGAATGGGTATGGCCTCTATCGCCATCTACACCTACGAGCTCTACCACTTCTATGGCGTGAAGACCATCATCCGCGTGGGCTCTGCCGGCTCTATCAACAAAGACCTGCACGTGGGCGACCTGGTGGTGGCCATGGGCTGCTGCACCAACTCGAACTACGCTTCGCAGTATGAATTGCCGGGTCAGTTTGCACCCATCGGCACCTTCGACCTGGTGCGTGGTGCTGTCGACACATGCGAAAAGCTGGGTTACCACTACATGGTGGGTAATGTCGTTTCGTCAGACGTGTTCTACCACGAGAACGCCCACAACGACAAGTGGATGAACATGGGTGTGCTGGCCGTAGAGATGGAGATTGCCGCCCTCTACATGAATGCAGCCCGCTCGGGCAATCGTGCGCTGGGTCTGCTGACCATCAGCGACCACCTTCTGACAGGCGAGGCAACTACAGCCGAAGAGCGTCAGACCACGTTCACCAAGATGATGGACGTAGCCTTCTCTCTCGTCTAAACAAATCTTACAGCTGTACGCTGACTTCTTGGTTGGCTTCTACTCTGACCTTGCGGTTGGGCAGTAGGAGCCAACCATTGTTATGGGAGGCGCGGATGGTCACTTGCTGGCGGTCCATGCGGATGTGTATCACTCCCTGAGGGGTAGGCACGTCGCCCTCCATCCAGTCGAGGCCGCCTAATGAGGGACGTATCTCAAACTCTTCGTAGCCGGGTTTGGTGGGACGTACGCCCAGATAGTACTTGCCCAACAGATAGACGGGCGAGGCACCCCAGGCGTGACATAGCGACTTGCCGTAGGGACGGCCATACATCGCCAGATGTTGCGTGCCTGTCTCCGCCGGAACGTATTTCTCCCAGAACGAGGTGGCGCCTTCGCGCAACATGCCGCCCCAGTAGTCTTTCATCTCTTTCAGCACCTGCTCTTGCAGGCCGTCAATGCAGAGCGTCTCCAGTTCGTAGAAGCGCATATAGGGCGTGGTAATGGGGTCTATCTTGGGGTTCAGCATCACGCTCTGCATAATCTCACGGCGCTCTTCCTCGTAGGCCAGTCCGTAGAGGATGGCAAACATGTTGGGGAACTTGGTGATCTGGCGGTTCAGCTGGCCGTCCTCGATAGCGTGATAGTATGCCTTCGTCTCGTAGCTCCAGAAGGTCTGCTTGATTTTGTTGCGCAACTCCTCCGATTTTACACGATAGTCGCTCTTATTGATACCTAACAGCTTGGCACAGACAGCCATCGTCTCCATCGCCTTCATCAGCAGAATCTGCTCGAAGCACAGTGTGCCGCGCTTGTGCATGGGGAAGTCCACCCAGTCGACAAAAATCCAGTCGTCGGCCTGTCCCTCGGCCATTCCTTGTTCGTTCAGGCGTCCCTCCACATAGTCCATCAGCGTCACCATGCGAGGCCACATCTCGCGGACGAAGTCCACGTCGCCCGTATACTGGTAGTAGTCGAGAATGGACTTAAACCAGTAGAACGTGTAGTCCATGATGGTGTTGATGTGGGCTGTGACGGGGTCCTTGCCACGCAACTGGCGGATGGTACGCTTCACACATTCCGTATCGAAGCGCAGGTAGTAGTTCATCAGGTACGACTGGATGGCGTCGCCTGACCACGTCCAGCGGTCGCGCTTGATGCCGTCCATGAAGAACTCGCGCGTGGTGAGGTCCATCGTATAGGCGGCAACATCCCAGATGCGGTTGATTTCGTCGTCAGAGCAGCGGAAGGAGCCCGACGGGGAACCGTCGGGAGTAGTGGTTGGGTTATATTCGTAATCCATCAGCACGTCGTCGTAGGTGGCGCCTTCCTCTTTTTCTATATAGACATAGCGGAACGCCTTGCTGTCTGCAACGCAGTCCCAAGCCTCTGCATTCTCCAACTTGTCGAGCGTCTCGCAATGTTCCTTGTCGAGCGCCTCTTCGCGGCTTTCGCCGTAGTAGACGTTGACCGTTCCCTTCAGGTTTTTTACAATCAGGTAGCCGAAGGTCTCGCGGCCGAAGTCGTAGAGAGTGCCCGACGGAAAACCGTCGGGAGTGGTGGTTGATGGAAAACCGTCGGGAGTCGTGGAGGAGAGCGGATGGCGCTCCTCGCACTCAAGATGGAAGGAAGAGGGTGGGGTGTCGATGTCGTCGAAGTGCCACGATGCAGCAGGTACGTAGATGCCTGAGCCGTGGGCCACGCCGTTCTCGTCTATCCACAGCTTGTCTTCGTAGGTCGCCAGCCACGAGCTGTCGCTACAGATGCTTTCTCCATCTACAAACAAAGCCGGTGGTGTCGCCTGGTTCCACACCTTGATATTCAGTTTGTGGTCGCCCTTGGGGATGACGAACGTGCTGGGCATTCCAAACTGCAACTTGCCGTCGAGCGCCAGATTATACTGACCCTCGGCGGCAATGCTGATAGTCTCTTCCCGATCTAACGAGAAGGCTTTGCTGAATTCTACCGTAACGTAGTGCGAGTCCTGCTTCCAGAAGGGCGGAAACATGGCTCCGCGCTCCGTGCGACGGTTATTGAAGATGTTGCCCAACCATATCTCGAAGTCTCCAGGATACCATATCCATGTTGCCTTTGTTGTCTTCATGTCTTAACCTTATTATACTATGAAGACGCATGGCGGGCCGTTTTGTCACCTCTCTGAGTGGCTCAGAGAGGTGACGCACCCTTCTTTTTCTTACAGGGGATAGTCCTCGAAAGCGTAGAGCACCGTAGAGAGATAGCGCTCACCCGTGTCGGGCAGCAGAGCGACAATCTTCTTGCCCTTGTTCTCAGGACGCTTGGCCACCTGGATGGCTGCATAGAGGGCTGCACCGGCCGAGATGCCTACCAGCAGACCTTCCGACTGGGCTATCTCACGACCTGTGCGGATAGCATCGTCGTTCTCTACGTCGAACACCTCGTCAATCACGTTGGCGTCGTAGGTCTTGGGCACGAAGCCTGCGCCAATACCCTGAATCTTGTGGGGACCGCTCTGGCCACCATTCAACACGGGGCTCGACTTCGGCTCTACGGCGATAATCTTCACGTTGGGGTTCTGCTCCTTCAGATACTTACCTGTACCTGAGATAGTACCGCCTGTACCTACACCACCGATGAAGATGTCTACCTGACCATCCGTATCACGCCAGATCTCAGGACCTGTGGTGGCATAGTGCTTGGCGGGGTTGGCACCGTTCTCAAACTGCTGCAGGATAACAGCGCCTGGGATAGAGTCGCGCAACTCCTCGGCGGCGCGGATGGCACCTGGCATGCCGTCTTTACCTGAGGTCAGTCGTACCTCGGCACCGTAGGCCTTCACGAGATTACGACGCTCTACGCTCATGGTTTCGGGCATGGTAAGGATAAGACGGTAGCCCTTGACGGCTGATACCAGCGCCAGTCCTACGCCTGTATTTCCAGAGGTTGGCTCGATGATGGTGGCGCCGGGCTTCAGGATGCCCTTGGCTTCTGCGTCCTCAATCATCGCCAGCGCGATACGGTCCTTCACGCTACCGCCAGGGTTGAAAAATTCTACCTTGGCAATTACCGGGGTCTCCAGACCTTTTGCCTGTGAATACTTGTTGAGCTCCAGAAGTGGGGTGTTGCCGACGAGCTCTGTCAGCTGTTTTGCAATTTTAGCCATAGTCTTATCCTTTTTAATAATATGTTATTTTGTTATTATGTCTTCAAAACGCTATTATGTCCTTCCGACGGTGCAAAGTTACGGCGATTTTCGCACTCTCACAATCCCCCTAACATGTCATTCTATATACCAAACATTTGGTATATTGTCTTTTTTTACCGTAAATCATGGTCCGTCATCGCACAAACACAGGAATCTGACCATACATTTTCGGCCGTTTCCACCATATCGATGATGGTATAGATGGGTAGGATGATACCCAAGATGACGACGGGAGCACTGATGCCCGACATCAGCGAGAGCGTCAAGAAGAAACAACCCATAGGAACGCCTGCATTGCCAACGGCCGAGATGACGGAGATAAGGATCCACAGCAGGATTGTACCAATTGTGAGCGGCGTACCGCCATTCTGCATCACGAAGAGCGAGGTGACGAGGATAAAGGCCGCACAACCGTTCATGTTGATGGTGGTACAGATGGGGAGCACGAAGCGGGCAATGTCTTTACGCACCCCAAGACGATTCTCAGCCGACTGCATGGTAACGGGTAGTGTAGCAGCACTACTCTTGGTAAAGAGAGCCATCAAGACGGCTGGCATCATCTTTCCCAAGACATGAATGGGGTTCAAACCGCGAGCTAATAGGAACAGCGGCAGAACGACGAAGAATTGAATCACATTGCCGCCCAACACCACGAGGACGTATTTGCCGATCGAGTCGGCCACAACACCCGCAGAAACCTGTGCCGAGAGTTGGGCGGAGAAAGCCACAATACCAAGAGGTAAGGTCCAGATTAATCCGCGAATCAATAGGAATAGCAAATCCTGCAAGCCCAACAATCCTTTTACCACAATAGCCTTGTTCTCACTCTCAGGCAGTTTCGAAAGTCCGATGCCGATAGCAAAAGCCAGCAACAATAGTGACAGCACATTACCTTCGAGGAAAGGTCTGATGATGTTGTTAGGGATGACGCTGAGGATATGATCATAGAATGATGTCTGAGGGCTGATGTCTGAGGGTTGAGTTGTGCCACTAATGGTTTCTGCAGGCAGATTACCTGGAGCAATCAAGACATACAATAGTGCGCCCACGGCAGCAGCGGCAAAGGTAGTCAGCAACGTATATATTAATGTATGTCCGAAGATACGACCAGACCCTTTCGACCCAAAGGTGGCAAACGTCGTGATGACTGCCAGCACGATTGTCGGCACGGCCAACAATTGGAACAGCCTGGTATAGACCGTTGCCACAAAGTCCATCACATCGTTGAGCCATCCTAAGCCCAACACTCCCAAAACGGCACCCACAAGGAGTGCACCAATCCAAATCAGAGTCTTCTTCATATCTGTATGCAAAGGTACGGACTTTTTTTTGAAAGCCCGCACCTCTTTTTTACTAATTATTGCTTATTTATGTGTCTGGCGCCAAGTGTGGATATAGTCAACCAGTTTGCGTAACGTCTCTTGGTCAACGTCGTTGAACACAGAGTCGTCGGCACCGAATATGAAGTTGGCTGGTGCATCCTTCAGAATTTCATCGACCTCGGCCTTCAGCTCCTTGAGGTTACCCTCCTTGAGTGCTTGACTACGGTTGTTGAGTCCGCCTAACACGGGACGGCCAAAGAACTGACTTATTTCCTTCAGGGTCAGTCCTTTATCCTGCCAGTTGTGGAGTGGCGGATTGATGATGCTGCCCGGATAGTCTTTGTAGTCGTTGAAAGTAGACACAGTAAAGTGACCACCGCTCTCGCAGATATGCAGGATATTGAAAGGAGCAATCTCTGCTGCCAACTGAGTCAACTGGATGTCATAGGGCTTGATGATGTCTGCGAATACGCCACCGCCAAACTCTTCCAAGTCGTCGCCTTGTGAAGAAATGTAGAACCCATCGGCACCTGCCTTGCGAGCCTCACGAATATAGTAGAGCAGGCTTTGGGTTACGGCTTCGAGGGCGGGCTTGATAGCTTTCGGATCCTGCTTGATCAGTTCCACGAAATGGCGGCGTCCTTCCCTGTCGCTCGACAACTGCGAGCCAGCGGTCTGAATCAGTACACGAAGTGGTGAGAATACGGTGGGAATGATGAGTGCCTCATTCCCCAACTCACGTTTCAGTTGGCGCACCACATTGAGCTGTTCTTCCCATGTCTCAGGAGCAAACGGCTTTATTTTTTTCCAGTCCTTGGTGCTGTTGACGGCCTGAATCTCAGGGAAGTACTCGTACTTCACATTGACGAAGTCTACATGGGTGGTCTTGTACCAGTCGATATGCGACTGCACGGCCTTCTGTCCCTCCTTAGCAGGGAAATGGATGTTGAAGAACACGGGCACATAGTCGTTGGCACGGCTTTGATCCAACACTTGCCACAGCAGCTCGCGCTTGTTATAGTCGGCATACGTTTGGGCTTGAACGGCGGTGCCGAGCACAGCCAATGCAATGATTGCTAAACTTGATTTCAATGTCTGTTTCATAATCTTATCCTTTCTTAATTTTCAATTTTCAATTTTCAATTCTCAATTCTCAATTCTCAATTCTCCATTATACATTACTCCCATCCCAAAGCTGTATAGGGGTCGCCTGAAGTCTCGCCAGCATAGCCCCAGTTCTGCTTCAGATTCGGATTCAGTTCTATCTGTTTTTCAGGGACAGGAAGATAATAGTTGCGGGTGGTGATGTTCTTGTATTTCAGGTCGTCAGCAGGCACTTTCTCCTTGATGGTCTTCACCAGGATGTGCCAGCGCTTCAGGTCGAACCAGCGGTTGCCCTCAGTAACGAACTCACGATAGCGCTCATCCTGTATGGCCTTGCGGAATTGCTCCTTGCTGAGACCGGACAGTTCTACAGGTGTACCATCGGATGGTTGGCTCTGGCTGTTGGTATATGGATTCCAGTAGGCACGGCGACGGATGTCATTTAGAGCACCGTAGGCAGCAGTAGTCGGACCATTCAACTCGTTCTCTGCTTCAGCCTTCACCAGCAGTACCTCGGCATAGCGCAGTACAGACGAACTGGTGTTCTGACCAGAGATATAGGGAGCACTCTCGTTGGCCATGTATAGGGTGTCGATGTATTTACGGAAGCGCAGACGCTCGAAGTCGAAATCCTTTCCAGTAGCAGGATCGTATAAACGCAGGGTTACCGAAGCGTCGCGACGCTGGTCGTTGGCATCAAACTCATAGTACAAGTTGTTGTTGATAGCGGCTATCACGGGTAGTTTCTCGTTAGTAAATCCGGTAGAGAACACACAGTGGCCGGTGATGTTACGGTTAACACCAAACTTGTGCTCAACGGTAAAGATCAGCTCAGGGCCCTCTTTCTTATCGAGCGACCAGTTGTCAATGAACTTGTCTATCAGCTTATACTTTCCTGATGTAATCACCTTATCGGCAGCATCTACGGCCTTCTGATATAGCTCCGACTGATGAGCCTTTGAGTATTCGCTATCTGTCTGTGCCCAAGTGATATAGACCTTTGAGAGCAATCCTGATGCTGCCTGTGATGAAGCTTCGCTCGAGAGCTTGGGGAAGTCGGCAGCGATTTGCTCAGCTTCTGTCAGGTCGGCTACAATCTGCTCGTAAACCAAATCTTTAGAGGTACGAGGCTCACCCTCACCTTCGCCATCGTGAAGCACCAAGGGTACATCGCCAAACAAACGCACCAGGTCGAAATAGTAGAGGCCACGCAGGAATTTTGCCGCACGTACATAGTTGTTACGGACGTAATCGGTCAACTGTTGGTTGTCGCTCACCTTGTCGATCAGAATATTGGCGCGGTTAATGGCTGTATAGCGATAGAGCCAGGCCGTCTTGACAAAATCATTGGTAGGCGTGATGGCAAAGTTACCTATCTCTGTGATGGCTGCACTATTGGCTGTACCACGGCGCGCATACTCGCTCTGTAGGTCGTTGAGGAATACCAATTCGTCGTTCCAAGGGGCATTCATGCCACCATCGGTCAATGTCTGGTAAATGCCATTCAAGGCTACTCTGATATCTGACTCGTTCTGATAGAAATTGTCTTTGTCTATCGAACTGATGGAACTCTGGTCCAGGTCGGCGCAGCTGCTGAGCAGCAATCCTGCCGCGAGGATATATGTGGAAATACTCTTTTTCATAATCTTCAATATTCAATTATCAATTCTTACAACGTTACGTTAATGCCGAATAATACTGTTTTAGCTGTGGGATAGGTGGCCATGTCGATACCCTGATAGAGGCCGCTCTGCTCGTTGGCACCATTGCGACCACCCTCAGGATCGTAGCCTGAATAGTTAGTGATGGTGAAGAAGTTCTGAAGTGACACATATAGGCGCAGACGGGCATCCTTTGAAACCTGGGGAACGGGTAGCGTGTAACCCAGCTGGATGTTCTTGATGCGCAGGTAACTGGCATCTTCTACATAACGGCTGTCAGAGACTACAGTCAGGTCGTTGCTGGCCTTTTGGATGGTGTTGCTGGGATTGGTAGGTGTCCAGCGGTCAGCCACTACAGCCAGGCTATTATAATAGGTAGAGCCCTTGGTGAGTCGTGTAGCAAGACCGTTATAGAGTTTGTTACCATAAGAGCCTGCGAAGTTCACAAACAAGTCCCAGTTCTTGTATTTCAGAGTAGTGTTCAGTCCGTAGGTGAACTTCGGTTGCGAGTTGCCCAGTGTAGTCTGGTCTTCGGTATTTACCACGCCGTCGCCATTCACATCTTCATAATAAGGGTTACCAGGCTCCAGCTTGTTGATGGTCTGTGGCGTGAGTGTGGCGGCCTGTTCTTCTGACTGTACGATACCCTTGAACTTATAACCATAGAAGGTTCCAAGAGGTTCACCGACTGCTACGATGAGGGGCGAGATGTAGCCGAGTGTAGCGCCGCTGATACTGGGAATGATAGTTGTTGCTTTGCCCAGACTGGTCACTTCGTTCTTGTTGTGAGCGATGCTTGCGTTGACGTTCCATTTCAGGTCTTTGCGGTCGATAAGTATAGCACCTACTTCGAGTTCCACACCCTTATTGGTGACGGCACCGATATTGCGTAGTGAGGTGTCATAGCCGGTCACGCCCTCAACGGGAACCTGCAGCAAGAGGTCGGTGGTTTTCTTGTAGTAGGCATCGAAGGTGACATTCAGACGGCCCTTGAAGAAACCTGAGCTGATACCGACATTATAAGAAGCTGTCTTCTCCCACTTCAGTTCGGGGTTAGCCTTGTTTAAAATGTAGTAGGCTACCGTTTCCTCACCGTTATAGATAAACGGAGTGGATGAAGACGATACGTTGGCACCAAACTGATAGTCACCAATCTCCTGGTTACCCACGATACCTGCTGAGAGGCGTAGCTGCAGGAAGTCGACATTCTTTCCGAAGTGGATGAACTTTTCCTTGTCGATGTTCCATGAGAAACCTGCTGAGGGGAACCAGCCCCACTTATGGTTTTTGGCAAAGCGACTGGAACCGTCGGCGCGTAACGTCAGACTCGCATTGTAGCGTGAATCGTAGGAGTAGTTAGCACGTCCTAGAACGGACTGGAGGGTGCTGATGGAAGCCTCGCTGGTAGAACGATAGAGGTCGCTTCCTGCCGAGAGGTTGTTGTAGCCCGTAGCATCGTTGGTGAAGTTACGAATGGTAGTAGCAAAACCACTGCGGTCGGTGCGCTGAGTGGTATAGCCTGCCAATAGGTTGAGGTGGTGCAGGTTCTTGAACGTCTTGTCGTAGTTAGCGGTAAACTCTGCCTGCCACACATTGGTACGATTGTCGCCCACAGAGGCTACACCGTGATATTCCAAACCGGTAGTCGTATAAGTTGGAGAATAGTTGTTCTCTTTGGTATTCGACAGATCAGCACCCAGGTTGGCTTTCAGCTTTAGATGGTTGATGACCTCCCATTCGGCGTATGCATTAGCAATGACACGGGTATTGGTAGTCGATGTCTGGATGTCGTTCAGGTCGGAGATGGGGTTACCAACTACCGTCTGTCCGTCGCGAACGAAGATGTCCTGACTGATGGGAGTGACAGCATAGTTGTACGAGCCATCAGCATTGTAGATGGGCTGTGTCGATGGGGTAATCAGCGCTGACATCCAACTGTTGGCTGCCCACTTGGCCGTCTGACCAGAGTTGCCGTGGTCCACATTGCGTAAACCGCTTAGATTGCTATAGGCGCCAGAGGCGTTGACACCTATCAACAGGCGTTGCGACAGGTTGCGCTCGTAGTTGATACGACCGGTATATCGCTTCAGGTCTGTGCCAATAATGATACCCTGTTGGTCCTTGAAACCTCCACTGATGGAGTAACGTGAAATCTCGTCACCACCTGTAAAGCTGATCTGATGATCCTGAGTGAAGGCATTACGCAGGGCAGCATCCTGCCAATCGTAGTTGCCGGTAGGTGCCGACAGGGGATTGTTGGGGTTCAATTCGTTATAAAGCTCTGTGAACTGCTGAGCGTTGAGGAAGTCGAGCGTCTTGGCAGCAGAACTCCAGCCAAAGGTTCCTGTATAGTTGATAGTGTTACGGCCGTGTGAACCCCTCTTGGTAGTGATAATGATGACACCATTGGCACCACGAGTACCATAGATTGCGGTTGCCGACACATCTTTCAGTACTTCAATCGATTCAATATCTGAAGGATTCAGGAAGGCCAGAGGGTCAAGCGAAGCATCGCTTCCGGCAGCACCCGTCTTGGTGGACGAAGCGTCGTTATAGACAATCAGGCCGTCAATAACGTAGAGTGGCTCGTTGCCGCCAGTGATGGAGTTACCACCACGAATGCGGATATTGCTCACCGCTCCAGGCTGACCAGAGGTTGTCGACACGTTCAGACCAGCCACAGCACCCTGAAGGGCGTTCTCTACTGACGACAAAGGCTGATTGAGAATGTCCTTACCAACGGTCGAGATGCTGCTGGTCAGTTCGATGCGTTTCTGGGTACCATAACCCACGACCACGACTTCGTTGATCTTATTGGCGTTATCCACCAATGCAATCTCTACAGGCTCCTCGAAGTCGTAGACGTCTACATCGAGCGGACGATAGCCTACATATTCTACACGGAGGGTCAGCGGGGCCTCCACCTTCGTCTGAAGAGAAAACTTTCCGTCTACGTCAGTCACTACACCCTGACCCTTTTCACTCTTTACAATTACTGATGCGCCAATCAGGGGCTCGCCCGAGCGAACATCTGTGATATGACCTGTTATCAGGTTCTGCGCTAAAGCCAACAAGGGGCTAATCGCAACGAATGTTGCAATAAACAATCTTTTTCCCATAAGTCTAATTATTTTTTAGTTTATTTTTGTGCAGTAAGTATGGTCTTCACCTTTTCAATCTGTACCTGAGCCAACTTGTTATCCAGGTTCAGCAATCCGTATTCATGATTATACTTTGTCCCATTCGTCAACACCCACTGCAGGAACTGGTTCACGGCATCGTCGGCTTGGTTATAGCTTAGGCCGATTTTCTCGACGGCAACTTCCTGTACCTTGCTATTCTCAAGAGCTTTTATGACCTCGTCGAGCGTGGCTTTGTCGGAAAAGCTCTCTTCAAGATTCTTTTTCACATCGATGCTGACGATGGTCAGGTCTTCTTTAATGTGACGGCTCTGCAGGTCAAAAATGTTGGGAAGGGCATTGAACGATACGCCTAATGGATCTTTCGACAAGGCCGTGTTCAGATAGAGGTCATCGCCAGAAATGCGTTTGCCGCGAAAATTGCTGCTATCTTCGCCAAAATTGTGGGCGAACGATGCGGCTACCGATGTAGCGTTGCTGCCACTATAGATAACGAGGTTTTCGAAATGCTTTACTTTCTTCGCATCCTCATCGAAATCATCATTAAGGAAATAAAGTTGCTTTAGCTTCTTCGAGTTCAGGTGCTTGCCTTCCAACACTTTCGCGGCCTCACTACCGCTGGCTGTGATAGGCAGCACGGCGAACTCTCCGAAATAAACAATGGTATGGCTAAAGTCTTCTGGTTTTGTGTTTTGATTGTCGAATACGACATTCATGTCTATGGTTCCCTGGTTTAGGTTTCCTTTGGCAATCTGAAACTCTACACCAGGCTGTGTTTTTGCATATTCGGTTATCCACTTCTCTACCAGCGGGCGAGCGAATCGCGGTGCCTTCACATAACGCACGCTACTTGTGTTGGTAGAATTATTCTCAGCCCAAATAGCGCTGATGTTGATACTCAATAAAACGGCTATTGCCAATGCTATTTTCTTCATAATGTTTCTTTTTGTCTTGTTCTATACCTATTATATATACACTTCCTTTCATCGTCATTGCCATCATCATCGGGCAACAACAATATTCACGCATTCGCATATTACACATTTGTTTCATAACTCTAATAATTTAATGTTTAATCTTTAATGTTTCTTTTTCTGGGTGCAAAGATACGGTGTTTTTCACACTCCTACAATCCCATATGTGTGGCATTTGCATACCACAATTATGGTATTAAATCCCTAATCCACCCTCATAATGCGATTCGACTGCTTTCGACTGCAGGACTCGTGAGTAGGGAGCCACGTTATGGGTCACCCAGATGTTACCGCCGATAACGGAGTCGTGGCCGATGGTGATACGGCCAAGGATACTGGCGTTACTGTAAATAGTGACATTGTCTTCGATAATGGGATGGCGGGGTATGTTGAGCATATTTCCGTCGGCGTCTTTCTTGAAGCTCTTGGAACCCAGCGTCACACCCTGATAGAGCGTCACGTGACTGCCGATGATACAGGTCTCGCCAATAACAACGCCAGTACCATGATCAATGGCAAAGTATTCGCCAATCTGAGCACCAGGATGAATGTCGATGCCAGTCTCTGAGTGTGCCAACTCAGTGATGATACGTGGAATGACAGGCACTTGCAGTTCGTGTAGCTTGTGGGCGATACGATAGTGAATCATGGCTTTTGTCACAGGATAGCTGAAGATTATTTCGCCATAGTTGATTGCTGCAGGGTCGTTGTCAAACATGGCTTGCACGTCAGTATAGAGCAACCGCTTGATTTCAGGCAGCGCATCAATCAGTTGCAATGCCAGGTCTCTGGCCTTATCTTGTACCTGCTGCCTCGTCGTGAGGGTCTCACTTTTCTCGCCAAACTGAAGGCCATAGGATATCTGTCTTGCCAATGTCTGAAGCAGCTCTTCCATGTGGACGCCAATATTGTAAGAGCGAATGGTCTCATGGCACTGACGCTTGTTGAAGTAGTCAGGAAAGATGATGCTCTTTACCAGATTGATGATTTTCTTCACCTGTTCCACAGAGGGGAGTGAGGCTTCAGTCTGTGGCATCATACGTATTTCCTGTTCCGTCTGGTGCGAGAGCTGACGGACATTACGTTCGAGTATTTCTATAGTTGTTGTGTCCATAACAAGTCTTGATTATAAGTGCGTTTCCTTATCCACGACCTCGCCGTTCAGAATCTTGAAGGAGTTCAGGTGAACGCCCTCGTGGAGAGAGAGAATGGCGTAGCGGATGGTGGGGTCGTTGGCCAGACGGAGATCCTCCTGCGAAGGACGCGAGGGCGAAGCGGGATGACTGTGCCAGTTGGCGAGAATCTTTAAGCCGTTCTGACGAGCGTACTTCAACGCAGCGAACTGGTCCTTGGGAGCGAAAGAGAAATGTTCTGGGGAGTGGTCGATATTCTCCATCCAATAGTTCTCAGTCACCACATCGCCTTCGTCTGAGGAAACGCCCAGCAGGTAACCGCACGTCTCATTGGGTGCGTCCTGCTGGGCCTGGCTGATCAATTCATCTATAATAATCTGTGGAATCTTCATTCTAAACAATTCGTTTAATTCGTGAAATTCGTGGTCGAAAATAATCAGTGGTTTTTGAGGTCGCACGCGGCCTGTTCGTAATCTATCAGGTGGTCGATAGTAGGATTGGTGCCGCAGATGGCGCATGAGTCACGATGCTTCACAGGAACCGTGCGGAACTGCATCGTCTTGGCATCGAAGGTGAGCAGACGATTTGTTAATAGTTCGCCGATACCAGTGAAATACTTCAGGGTCTCTGCTGCCTGGATGGTGCCAAGCATACCAGCGATGGCACCCAGTACACCAGCCTGCGAGCAAGTGGGTACGGCTCCTACGGGAGGCGGTTCCTTGAACATACAACGGTAGCAGGCTGTACCGGGAAGATGGGTAAAGGTCTGACCGTTAAAGCGCAGGATGCCGCCATGCGAGAAGGGCTTGCCCGCCATCACACAAGCATCGTTGATGAGGAACTTCACAGGGAAGTTGTCTGTACCATCGACAATGAAATCGTACTCCTTGATAATGTCGAGCGCATTCGACGAGTCGAGGAACTCGTAGTAGGTATCCACCTGCACATCTGGGTTGATGGCTTTGATTTTCTCCTCGGCGCTCTTCACCTTCGGCACGCCCACGTCCTTGCTGAAGTGGATCACCTGACGCTGTAGGTTGCTTAAATCCACCACATCGGCATCCACAATACCGATGGTGCCGATGCCTGCCGCAGCGAGGTAGAGCGACACGGGAGCACCCAGTCCGCCGGCACCCACCACGAGTACGCGTGCGTTCATTATCTTTTCTTGTCCCTCAACGCCCACATCCTGCAACAGGATATGTCGCGAGTATCGCTGTATCTGTTCTTCAGTAAAATCAATCATAATTTCTCCTTTCTCATTTATCATTTCTCATTTAGGCCGTAGGCCGCACTGCCTCCTCCCATGAAATACAGGAAATCGACCTTGTCGCCTTCCTTCAGTTGAATACTCTCCCAGTCCTCGCGTTCGGCAAACTCCTCGTTCACCTGTACACTGACCATCTCGGGCTGCAGCACGTTCTGCTGCTGAATCAGTTCACTCACGTTGAGCGGCAGGCTCACTTCCTGCGCGTCTCCATTTACATAAATCTTTGCCATAATCGTTTGAGTTTGAAATCTGGGTGCAAAATTACATGGTTTTTACGGATGCCACAATCCCATAGGGATGGTAAATCGCATACCATATCAAGGGTATGCAGAATGCCACGAACGTGCGATTGTGGGAGTATAGATTTCGCCGTACCTTTGCACCCAGAACTCAAACGTATTTTTTATGGCAGAAAACAAAAAACTAAGCATCATCGCCTTCAGTGGCGATTTCGACAAACTGACAGCAGTATTTACATTAGGTACGGGCGCGGCAGCAGTAGGTTATGAGGTAAACATCTTTTTTACCTTCTGGGGTCTCGACGCCATCAAGCAGAAGCAGGGGCGTTCGTTCACAGGCGGCAACTGGCTGACGAAGCTCTTCGGTTTCATGATGGGCGGATTAAAAGTCACTCCCACGAGCCGCTTCAACTTCCTCGGTGCAGGCCCGAAGATCTTCCGCTACCTGATGCGCAAGAACAACGTGGCAACCCTCGAAGAACTGGTAGAGGCGGCCAAGGCCCTCGGCATCAACCTCTACGCCTGCGAGATGGCGATGCACGTGCTCGGCTTGAAGAAAGAGGATTTTATTCCTGAGGTGAAGGACGTCCTCGGCGTTGCGTCGTTCCTGAATCTCAGCGAAGGTGGACAGACATTATTCATTTAAAAGGGTAAGAATATGGCAACAAAGGTATTAGACATTACGAAGGAGCACTGCCCGATGACCTTCGTCAAGACCAAGATCGAACTCTCGAAGCTCCAGCCGGGCGACATTCTGGAAGTATTGCTCGCTGAGGGCGAGCCTCTCGACAACGTTCCCCGCAATGCCAAGGAGCAGGGGTATAACGTTCTCTCAGTAGAACATGTGGAAGGTACGACTCACAAAGTGACAATTAAGAAATAAATCATAAGTATAACATTTAAAACTCAAACGAATTATGGCAGAATCAAATCTTCAGCGTAGTGTAACTACAGCAACAGCCAGAAGACTGGCAACCACCACCAAGACCGCCCCGCAGATGGGCTCCATCACCCCGAGATTACTCCTGAAGTTATTACCCTGGGTACAAGTCAGCGGCGGAACGTTCCGTGTGAACCGCACAAAGGTCGAACTTCGCAAGAACGACCGCCTGCCCATTCAGTATGTCAACGGCGTACCGTCATTTACAGCAAAGAACTTGAAAGCGATACCTCTGTTCTCTGAGTTTGACGACGAAATCCTAAACCGCCTCGTCAGCTCGTTCGAGACCAAGGAGGTCGATGTGGATAAGTTCTTCGTAGAGGAGGGCAAGGACAAACAACGCTTCTTCATTGTGGCAAGCGGACAGGCTGAGGTCATCAGCAAAGGCCCTCACGGCGAGGACTTGCGGATTGCCCTGTTAGGCGATGGCGAATATTTCGGTGAAGCAGATTTACTGGATGAACAGGAATCTACCGTCAGCGTCCGCGCCATCACTCCCACCGTATTCCTTGGGCTGAAGCTCAAAGAACTCATCAAGTTCATCAAGGAAGTACCCGACTTCCGCGACACGTTCGAGAAGGCCGTTGACAAGCAACTGCGCCTGAAGGCATCGGTCAACGACAACGGCGAGAAGCACATCGACCTCGTCAGCGGCCACGAGGAGGACAACATCATCCCCGAGACCTACATCGACTACGAGGAGAATCCGACGGAGTATTCACTGAATACGCTACAGACGGTGGTTCGTGTACATACCCGCGTGAGCGATCTTTATAATAATCCCTACAACCAGCTCGAAGAACAGCTGCGTCTCTCGATCGAGAGCATCAAGGAGCGTCAGGAGTGGGAACTCATCAACAACAAACAGTTCGGTCTATTGGCTGCTGCCAACCCCGCCTACCGCATTACCACACGCTATGGTTCGCCCACGCCCGACGACCTCGACGAGTTGCTGTCATTAGTCTGGAAGGAGCCCGCATTCTTTATCGCTCATCCGAGAGCCATCGCAGCCTTCGAACGTGAGTGCACCTGGCGCGGTGTTCCGCCTGTGACGACCGACCTTTTCGGTACTCGCGTGGTTCTGTGGCGTGGTGTACCCCTGATTCCTTCAGACAAGGTAGAGGTAGAAGGTCAGTATCTGACAGGCCGTGGTGTTGGTACCACAAAGATTATCCTCGTGCGTGTTGGCGAAAAGAACCAGGGCGTCATCGGTCTGCACCAGAGTGGCATACCCGGCGAGATTGCCCCGTCGCTGAGTGCCCGTCTGATGGGTCTCGATAAGTTTGGCGTGGCCTCTTATCTGCTCACAAAATACTTCTCGCTGGCCGCCCTCACCGACGATGCCATCGCCGTGTTGGAGAACGTTGAGGTAGGCTATTATCACGACTATCAGCATAGGAATAAAGTAGAGAAATAATGATTGATATTCAGAATATTAACGGATACGGTATACAGGATCCTGGGTTCGAACTACTGAGGCAGGTGGCGCAGAAGTACTGTCCCGAGGAGCTTCAGGCAGAGCGTCAGGAGGTTATTCCTGACGAGGCTCTGAATCTCACGGAACTGGAGACAGCTTTCAATGCGCTGCTGGCAGGCGGTAGTGGTTATGGCGAGTTGCCCTACATCGGTGACGTGGACGCCCATACCTCTTCGCTGCCCAAGGACGACGGCTTCGGCATCGGCATCCCTGAAACGCAGAAACTGCGCGACCTGCACTACGAGGAGGCTGACACGCTGAACTCCGAGCAGATCAAGCGCGACTTCCCCGTGCTCAATCAGAAGGTGAATGGCCACGACCTCGTCTGGCTCGACAACGGTGCCACGACGCAGAAGCCGAACCAGGTCATCGACAAGATCTCGGACTATTACCGTAATTATAATTCGAACATCCACCGCGGTGCCCACACGTTGGCTGCTCGCGCTACGGATGCCTACGAAGAGGCCCGTGAGAAGGTGCAGCGCTTCATCAATGCCGCTACCAGCGAGGAGATCATCTTCGTGCGTGGCACCACCGAGGGCATCAACCTCGTGGCGCAGACCTACGGCCGACAGTTTATCACACCAGGCGACGACATCATTGTCAGCGAGTTGGATCATCACGCCAATATTGTACCTTGGCAACGCGTTGCTCAGGAGAAAGGCGCCACCCTTCGCGCCATCCCCACGGATCAGAATGGCGACCTCATCCTCTCGGAGTTCGAACGCATCATCACGCCCCGCACGCGGTTCGTCAGCGTCGGCCACGTGAACAACACCTTCGGCACCATCAATGACGTGCAACGCATCATCGAGATTGCTCATGCGCACAACATCCCCGTGCTGATTGACGGTGCTCAGAGTATTGCTCACACGCCTGTCGATGTGCAGGCCCTCGGAGCCGACTTCTTCGTGTTCAGCGGTCATAAGATTTACGGCCCCAATGGCATCGGTGTAGTCTATGGACGCAAGGAACTCTTGGATAAGATGCAGCCCTGGCAAGGTGGTGGCAACATGATTAAGGACGTCACCATCGAGCGTACGGAGTACAACGTGCCGCCTGCCCGCTTCGAGGCTGGTACGCCCAATGTGGCCGACGCCATCGGACTGGGTGCCGCCCTCGACTACGTAAGCCACATCGGCATCCGTAACATCGAGCACCACGAGCATCAGCTGACGGAGTATGCCCGCGAGCAACTCGCCCAGATTCCTGGTCTAACGCTCATTGGCAATCCCAAGAACCGCGTCTCTGTCGTGAGCTTCGTACTCGACGGCATCCCCGTTCCCGAAACTGGTACGTTATTAGATAAGGAGGGCATCGCAGTGCGTGCTGGTCACCACTGCGCTCAGCCCGCCCTCCGAGCTCTCGGCTACGAGATGAGTGTCCGTCCCACCTTCGCCCTCTACAACACCCGCGAGGATGTGGATAAACTGGTCGTTGCCATCCGCAAGATTGTGGGCCAGCGAAGCAAATAGTCAAATTGTAAATGGTCAAATAGTCAAATAAAAAACCGTGCAATACGAAACAAAAATATTGACAACGAAGTATCAGAAACCTGATGCATACGGGGCATTGTCGATGCCCGTCTACTATACGGCGGCGTTTGAGTTTGAGTCTGCCAAGGCCATGGGCGACGCATTTTGCGGTCGCTCCATGGCCCCGTCGTATGCCCGCATCGCTAACCCGACGGTGACCTATTTGGAGGAGCGCGTGCGACAACTGACGGGCGCCACGAGCGTCACGGCACTCAATACGGGTATGGCGGCCATCCACTATGCCCTCACAGCTGTCAGCGCAGCAGGACTCAACATCGTGGCCTCGAAGCATCTGTTTGGCAATAGTGTCTCTTTGATTCGTGACACCCTCGGCAACTTCGGCGTAGAAGCACGCTTTGTCGATTTCACGAAACCTGAGGAAGTGGAGGCAAAGATCGACGACAAGACCTGTGCGCTGTTCTTTGAGATCATCACCAATCCGCAGTTATTCGTGGCTGATATCAAGAAGCTCTCAGAAATAGCCCATCGTAAAGGCGTGCCCTTGATAGCTGATACCACCATCGTGCCGTTCCCAGCCTTTCATGCCGTCGATTTCGGTGTGGATATCGAGGTGGTATCGAGCACGAAGTATATCTCCGGCGGAGGTACAGGCCTTGGCGGTTTGCTCATTGATTATGGTAAGTTCGACTGGTCGCAATCGCCCTCTCCTGCGCTGCAGAATCGCACGAAGCGGGTCGGGAAGAAGCTGGTTTTTACGGCTCGCGTAAAGACCGAACTCGTGACGAATCTCGGTTCGCTGATGACGCCGCAGGTAGCCTATATGGAGACGCTCGGCCTCGACACGCTCGACATCCGGTTCCGTCGCCAAGCCGAGACCACATTATGGCTCGCCCAGCAATGTCAGGCGCTGCCAGAGATCATGCGCATCAACTATACAGGCTTGGAGGAGAATCCCTTCTACGAATTATCGAAGGCACAATTCGGCCCGTTGCCGGGTGCTGTTTTCACCATCGACCTCGCCTCGAAAGAAGCCGCATGGGCGTTCATCGACAAACTGCAGGTCATCCGTCGCGCCACGAACCTTTTCGACCGCAAGTCGTTGGCCATCCATCCCGCCTCGACCATCTTCGGTCTCTTCACCCCCGAGCAATGCGCTGAGATGTCCGTACCCGACACCACTGTTCGTCTCAGCGTTGGCCTCGAAGCCAGAGAAGATCTGCTAGAAGATATTAAGCAAAGCTTGAGATAAAAGGTAATAGTGAAAATAAAAAAGTGAAGAGCAACCTCTTCACTTTTTATTTTAGATGTAGAACTCTGACGGATCTATCAACCCCGCACGGAGCGCGTATTTTACCGCTTCGTGGGCGGTGTTGATGCCCAACTTGCGGAAGATATTCTTACGGTGTGTGGTGATGGTGTGGATGCTGGAGAAACGCTCGGCGGCAATCTCCTTGGTGGTCTTGCCCAGGGCTATTGCCTTCACGATTTCCATTTCTGTCGTCGTCAGAATGCTGGGTGTATCTTCTTCCTGCTGTTGGATGATGATGGTTTCAAGGGCACGCTGGCTAAGGTAGCGCGTGTGGCGGTTGACAGCGCTAATGGCCTCGCGAATCTCGCTCAGAGGACTGTCCTTGAATACTACGCTGAACTGATGAGAAGAGTATACCACACGACGGATGAACTGCGGTGTTAGGTCATCGCTGATGAGTATCCATTCGGACAAGCTGAAGCGCTCGGCGATAATCAATAGTTGATCTTCGTCGGCCAAGTCGAGCAGGGTGTAGTCAAGCATTACTACGGCATTTTCGTGCTCCTTGAGCAATGCTACAAGACCATCCTTGTCGAATGCACGGTAAACAATATTCTCTTCGTCTTTCTGGAGCAGGCTCTGCAACGCAAAACTCGTCAGTTCCTGATTGTCGGCAATAATATAATTTCTCATCTCTGCGTCGGTTTATTGGGTGCGAAATTACAAAATTTGAAGCAATCTGCCAAATCTTTTTAGGGATTTGACAGATTACAATGATATATATAGGTTTATGTGGTTAGATTTTGTCGAGTGCCTGCTTCAAGTCGTCGATGATATCGTCGATATGCTCGGTGCCGATGCTCAGACGAACGGTGGCAGGTGTGATGTGCTGCTCGGCCAGTTCCTCGGGCGAGAGCTGCGAGTGTGTGGTGGTGTAGGGGTGTATCACCAGACTCTTCACGTCGGCCACGTTAGCCAGCAGCGAGAAGATCTGCAGGGCGTCGATAAAGCGCCAAGCCTCTTCCTGTCCGCCCTTTACCTCGAAGGTGAAGATGGAGCCACCACCTTGGGGGAAGTACTTCTTGTAGAGTGCGTGGTCGTGATGGTTTTCCAACGCAGGATGATGTACGGCAGCTACCTTCGGGTGCTTGCTGAGGAAGTCGACCACTTTCAAGGCGTTCTCGACGTGACGCTCGACACGTAGGCTCAGCGTCTCAACACCTTGCAAAAGGATGAACGCGTTGAAGGGCGAAATAGCAGCACCCGTATCGCGCAGAACGACCGCACGAATACGCGTCACAAAGGCTGCAGGCCCAGCGACCTCTGCAAAGACGGCACCGTGGTATGAGGGGTCGGGTTTGGCCAGCGTAGGGAAACGGTCTGGCTCCTTCGTCCAGTCGAACTTACCACCGTCAACGATAACGCCACCCAGAGAGGTTCCGTGACCGCCGAGGAACTTGGTGGCTGAGTGTACCACGATATCAGCTCCGTGCTCCAGCGGACGAATCAGATAAGGTGTGCCGAAGGTGTTGTCGACGATGAAGGGGATGCCGTGCTTGTGGGCTACGGCAGCCACACCCTCAAGGTCAAGCACATCGGAATTTGGGTTGCCGAAAGTCTCGGCATATATGACTTTTGTGTTGGGCTGGATAGCTGCTTCAAGAGCCTTCAAATCATTGACATTAATAATGGTATTGCTGATGCCTTGAGTAGCCAATGTATGGGTGATCAGGTTGTAGGAACCGCCATAGAGGTTGTCGGCAGCCACGATATGGTCGCCATTCTGCACGATATTTTGTAATGCGTAGGTGATAGCAGCAGCACCAGAGGCGACAGCCAGACCAGCCACACCACCCTCGAGAGCAGCGACGCGATCTTCGAACACACCCTGAGTGGAGTTAGTCAGTCGACCATAGATATTACCTGCATCGCGCAGACCGAAACGGTCGGCAGCGTGCTGTGAGTTACGGAACACGTAAGAAGTGGTCTGATAGATGGGCACCGCACGGGCGTCGGTAGCGGGGTCAGCCTGTTCCTGTCCTACATGGAGTTGCAGTGTCTCGAAGCGATAGTTTTTGTTCTGTGCCATAATCTTATCCTTTCTTTTAGTTTTTTGTTAATACTATTTGTTTGATTTCTGGGTGCAAAGTTACAGTATTTAGAAATATCCACCAAATTTCTTGCAAAATCCAGAAGAAATACCTAAATTTGCAAACTGAAAAGAAAATCTTTCCATTAGAGGCCCTTGAAAGTCTCTCAAACAGAATAAAACTCTAAAATATGGCTGAAATCTTAGACGAAACTGACCTTCAGATACTGAAAACGCTGCAAAAAAACGCGAAATTGACCACCAAAGAGCTGGCCGATGCCGTTCATTTGACCCCAACACCCGTTTTTGAACGCCAAAAACGATTGGAGAAGAGAGGGTATATCAAGAAGTACGTAGCTATCCTTGATCCGGATAAATTGGACCAAGGCCTACTGGTGTTTTGCAAGGTGAAGCTCACGCAGATCAACCACGAGATAGCCGATGCCTTTGTGCGTCGCATCCAGCACATCCCCGAGGTGACCGAGTGTTACAACACCTCGGGTGCGTATGACTATCTACTAAAGGTTCGCGCACGTGATATGAAACAATATCAGGAGTTTGTGTTGACAAAACTGGGCGACATAGCTCATGTGGGTGCTATCGAGAGCACCTTTGTGATGGCCGAGGTGAAGCAGCAGTACGGTATCAATATCTGACGGCACCCGCACGCTGCTTGATGTCGTCGCTCACCTGAGGACCGTTATTCTCCCAGACGTTGCCTGGCCCATTGGCGTTCTTCAGGAACTTCTCGCTGGGTGTCCAGTTGTCGCGCAATGTGATGTTGCTCGAACCCTCGTCGGTATATAGGTAGAACCAATGGTTAGGATCGTGGACGTAGCTGGGCGTGGCAATGTCGCGCACCACATTCTCGGAGATGATGGTGCCGGGTTGGTTGCCGAGGGTGTAGATGCCGGCACAGTCGTACATGTGCTGGGCATAATTATAGATTAGGTTCGCATGTACTTTGTTGTCTTTCATGCACACTAGGTCGCGATTCCATCCCCATCCCAGCGAGATGCCTGTATAGCTAACGTCGTGGATGGTGTTGTGGCTGATGTTGATGCCGCTAACATATCCTGCGGCAATGGCCACACAGCCCCAATCCTCGTTGGTGACGTCGTAGAACTCAGACTGCTCGACGGTCTGCCCTGTACATATCTCACGAATGTCTGTGGGCTGATAGGGTAGGTGGGTCTCGAGTCCTTCAGGTGAGAAACTGCCCACCACGAGTCCGTTCATGGCAATGTCCGTAAAAGTACAGCGTGTTACGCTTCCGCCGCGACATCCCTCTACGTAGTCCAGTCCGCTACCGCCAAGGTGTTCGAAGCGGCATTGCTCGAAGCTGACATTCTCGGCGTAGCGCAACTCTACGGCAGCATCGGCACGTCCCAGCCACCCCTGATTGTCCAGCTTGTGGTTGTTCGGACGGTCTATCTGTGGCCGCAGCTTATAGGCCTCCGTCAGATACATGCCTGCCTGCAGGGGCATATGTCCCTTTTCGGATGGGCGCATCCACGTAGTGTGGCTGAAGGTAATACCTTTGATGGTGATGTTCCTGATGGTGTGTTCGGCAGTACCAATACAATCCACCAGCGTCTCTAAAACTGGTACGACGGCCACGCATTCCCCATTCTTCATTCCCGACTCTTCATTCGTTCGGGGCATGTAGTAGAGCTTGTGCTCGCGGATATCGTGATACCACTCGCCTGGTTCGTCCAACAGCTCTTTGGCATTGGTCAGATAGAAGGGCGAGGGGTGGCCCGTATCGGGTGTCATGGGTGACGGCCAGGGGTGCTCGAACTGTAGCTTAGCTTCGGGATTGTGGAAGGTTACGGCAACAGAATCGCCCTGTACAGTCATTGACTTGATGCGCAGATTCGACGTGCACCACATCTCATGGAGCACCATCTCCAGATATGGCGCCTTCATCACCTTTTCTACAGCCTTCTTGGGAATCCAGAGCACCTTGTTCTTCTTGTCGTACATGCGGATGCGGGCCATCTGCTCAAAGTCGCTGACGTCGCGAGCTCTGACGGCTTTCTGCTCGTTTACCCACAACTGTCGGAAGTCGATGGGACGTCCGTTGAAGTCGGGCACGTCGGCCACCAGCAGCTTACCCTGCCGCTTCCAGCCCGTGATGCGCATTCCACCGCTGATGACGGCATGCTCGCCCTCGATGGTCAATCCGCTGTCCTCAGGACGCAGGCGCAGAGGTTCGTAGAGGTAGTACGTGCCCTCGCTGAGGTGGATGGTCACTTCTGTAGCCTGTCCTAAACGCCGCATCTCGCGGGCTTTGCGTACAGCATCAGCCAGCGACGAGTCGGGTGTGATAGTGATGTCGGCAGCAAAAGACATGATGCCGCAACTGACAAAAAGAAAGAAAAATAGTGCTCTCATATCCAAAAGACGCAATTTTTGTAAAAATGTCATCTGCTTTTTAAACTTTCCTATTGTTTTTGCATCATAATAAAAATGTATCTAAAAATAATCCTTTTGTTATCCCTTTTGTTGAGTGTTGTGTGCCTGACGATTGATGCACAACCCGATGATCGGCGTCCGCAGATTAGCGGACAGTTGGTTGATGCCGATTTGAAGGAACCGGTGGTGCAGGCCACTATCCAGTTGTTTACCGTCTCCGATAGTACGTTTGTAGGTGGTGGTGCGCAAGGACACCATCATGTATAATCCAGAAGCCTATCGGACTCCCGAAGGTACTGCCTTGAAGGGTATCGAGGCCATGGAGCGCTTCTACCACGCCATCGGCATGCCCATCAACATCCCTGAACTCATCGGCCGCGACATCACCGACGAAGAAATCCGCGAGATGACCCGCAAGTGCAGCCGCGACTACAAACAGACCTGCGGTGCCTTCAAGGTCCTGAAAGCAGAAGACATGGAGGCCATCTACCGAATGGCCAGTGGTAGCCAGAGTGACATGTCCTGATAGCCGCGGTTGTCCCAGGCGTAGTAGGGGATGAGGCGGATGTGTATCTTTTGTCTCTGGACGGGACGCAGGTCACGATAGAGCTCGTCCTTGCCCCAACAGTCGTTGCTGGCGAGGAGGGCGTCGCCCTCGAGGACGGTCATCTCGTGGCCGCTGATGGTCATCTTGCGTTCTGTGAACTGGATGTCGGAGGGTATGACGATGTCGTTGATGCGATAGGCGCCCTCGATGTCCTGTGCCTCGAGACAGTAGACGATGGGTCCGCGCATGACGGCAACCTGGTTCTTGGCTTCTTCGACCAGGGGGTTGGCGACGACGAGGCGAGGCTTCATGGGCAGGTCGAGTTCGACGACGTCGCCCTTCTTCCATTTGCGGGGCTGTCGCAGGTCTTCGGCGAGGATGGGCTGTCCGTTGAGCTTGAGGGTCATGTCGGTGCTCCAGCCGGGGATGTGCATGCGGATGCTACGCAGCGTTTTGGCCTTCTTGACGGTGAGGGTGACGTGGCCGTCCCAGGGGTAGTTGGTCTGCTGTTCTATCTCGAGGTCCTTGGTCTTCAGAGTGTTCTGTCCGTAGAGGTTCACCCATAGGGTGTCTTGGTTGATGCTGTAGGCATACTCCTGGGCTTCGCAGAGGGTGCGCAGCGTGTTGGGAGGACAGCAGAAGCAGGAGATGTAGCGCTGGCGCTGCTTGGGCCATCGCATGACGTAGGGGAACTCTTGGGTGCGACGCAGGGCCTCGGTATAGAAGAAGTCGCGGCCGTCGAGGGAGATGCCGCTGAGGATGCCGTTGTAGAGCTCGTTCTCGATGTTGTCGATATACTGCGGGTCGCCACCGGTGGCCTGATACATGCGCCAGGAGAAGAGCATCATGCCGATCTGTGCACAGATCTCGTTGTGGGCTGCTTCCTGGGGTAACTGGAACTGACGGCCGTAGGCCTGGTGAATCTGCTGGATGGAGGGCTGGTCGTAGGTGGTGCCGTCGGGCGACACACCATCGTAGAGGGCTCCACAGCCGCCCATGATGTAGATTTTGTGGTTGACGATGTCGTTCCAGATGGCCGTCAGATTCTTCATCAGCTGAGCCTCGCCCGTCTCGGCATAGAGGTCGGCGACGCCGGCATAGAGGTAGTTGGCGCGGACGGCATGGCCCATGGCCTCGTACTGGTCGCGGAACTTATGGCGGTCCTGATTGTGGTCCTCGCCATTGGTTACGCTGTCGCGGATGGCGATGAGACCTTTGGCCAAGGTTAGGTATTTCTGGTCGCCCGTCTCGCGGTACATCTCGGCAGCACCCATATAGTGGCTGGGGCAGATGGCGTTGCGCGAAAGCTCGGCGGCATCGTTGGTCAGGAAGTTGTAGAGGAAGTCGGCAGCCTTGCGTCCGCAGTCGAAGAGGGTGGTCTTGCCCGTGGCGCGCTTGTGGATGATGCCTGCCGTCATGAGGTGTCCGAGGTTGTAGGTCTCAAAATTCAGACGTGAGGCGAAGGCATGCTTTTGGTCTTTGCCTATCTCTATACCTGCCGCATTCTCGCCGGCATGTGAATCGATTCCCTGGTTACGCTCAGAGATGACCACAGGGGTGTGGATATAGCCGTCGGCACGTTGTGCCAGCGCAATCTGTTCTATGACTTTGTCCATCAGGGCATCGATCTTCGGGTCTTTGGTGATGGCATAGACAGCAGCACAGGCTTCGAGCCATTTGTAGAAGTCGCCATCGTGGAAAGGAGGGCCGTGGTGCTTGCCCTGGACGGTGCCGGCGGCCACCTCGAAGTTGCGGAATCCGTGTGAGCCGTGCTTGCCGTCCTTGTCGAGCGTCTCGTAGGAGGTGTTCCACGTGTCCCACATGGACCAGATGCCTGTGGTAGAGAGCATCTGGAAGCGGTCGCCCCAGAAGCCGCCCGTCCACTGGGTGGCGCCCATGGGCAGGTTGTGCATGTGGGCATGCTGACTACGGCTCATGTCGGTCAGACCCTGAGCGGCGGTGTCGGTTGCGTTGGCCATGCAACAGACAAGACATATCAAGAGAAACTTTTTCATATCGTTGGTTTAGTTAAAGAATACATAGAGTGAAATCATCACGACGGCGAGGGCCAACCAGAGCGTGGTGGCCAGCTTGGAATAACGCTCGCGGACAGGGGCGGGGATGACGTACTGCGTCTGGTCGCTGTCGGTAAGGCTGATGACCACCATCGAGACGACGAGGATGACGAAGAGCTCGAACGACAACAGCATGAAGTGAGGCCAGGGGAACTGTAGCCATTCTGGTGGCCACAGGTAGAGCACGCCGACGATGAGGCAGAAGACCGTGCCGACGGTCAGGGCAAAGTTGGCAGCACGGGTGGTGCAGCGCTTCCAGAAGATGCCCAGCACGAAGACGGCGGCCATGGGTGGCGCGATGAAGCCGAGAACGCTCTGGAAGACGTTGAACAGGTTGAGTCCCTTGATGGCGTCGATGGCTACGGTCATAATGATGGCCAGCAAGGCGCCGGCTACCGTTACCGTTCGGCCTACGATGTTGATTCTGCGCTGTGAGGCGTTGGGGTTGAAGCGCTTGACATAGATGTCCATGGTGAACACGGTGGACAGAGCATTTAGCGCCGAGCCGATGGTGCTGACCAGACAGGCGGTGAGCACGGCGAAGACCAGTCCGACCATACCCACGGGGAAAAGGTTCTCGACCATCGTCAGGTAAGCCTCGTCGGGATTCTCCAGCGTGTCGCCAAACAGGGCGAAGCAGATGATGCCCGGCAGGATGTAAAGAGCCACGTCAAGAATCTTCAGCCAACCGGTGAAGTTGGTGCCAAGCTGACCTTCGCGCAGGTCCTTGGCGGCCAGTACGGGTTGCACCATACTCTGGTCGGTACACCAGAACCAGACACCCATGACGGGGTATCCGAGGATGATGGGCAACCAGGGGAAGGCCTCGTCGGAGTTGGGCTTGAACATGACCCAATAGTCGGCAGGCACCTTGTCGACAAGTGCGGAAATGCCGCCTACACGGTCGAGTCCGACAATGACCAGTATGGCAGAGACGACGATGAGCAGTATCATCTGATAGACATTGGTATAGGCTACGGCCTTCAGTCCACCGAGCATGGTGAAGAAGGCCGAGATGACCAGCAAGACGAGGGCCGACATCCACATGGGAATGTCGAAGACCTGACGGATGAGAATGCCGCCGGCAAAGAGCGTCAGCGCAAGCCACGAGATGACGATGGTGACAATGGTGTACCACGCCAGAATGTTGCGCGTAGACTGTCCGAAGCGCAAGCCCATGAATTCGGGTAGCGTGTGCACCTTGGCCCCCAGATAGCGTGGGGCAAAGACAAAGGCCAGCAGGGCGATGAACACAAAGGCATACCAGGCATAGTTGCCGCTGACGATACCTGTGGTAAAACCTGCCGAGGCCGAGGCAATGAGCATTGACGGTCCCACGTTGGTGCCCCACATGGAGAAGCCGATATGGTGCCAGCGCAGGGAGTGCTCGGCCAGAAACAGGGAACCGCCCTTCTTGCGCTTTAAACTGGCCCATAGTCCGATGGTGATGAGCACGAAGAAATAGATGGCCAAAATGACCCAGTCGAGGCCCTGCATGTAATGACTTTCCATTATATTCCTTGATAGTCTTTAGTTATTTCTATGGTGATGGCTTTTCCCAGATCCATCTGATCTGTGCAGTCCACTTCGTCAGGATACATCTTGATGAGTGCATCAGGACGAACAAAGACGGGCATCTGGTCGAGGGGCACCTCTACGTTGTAGTACCAACGGCCACCCTCCAGACGTTCTCCCGTAAAGAAGTTCACCCACAATCCCTCTGGCAGATAGATGTCACGGCGGTTGTCGCTACTCATTACTGGACAGACCAGAAACTCGCTGCCGAAATAGTATTCGTCGTCGATATGCCAGCATTGGCGGTCGTGCGGATGATGGAAGATTAGGGCTCGCACCATGGGATAACCGCTCTTTGTGCATTGCTCGCTCTGTTCGACGATATAAGGCAACAGGCGATAGCGCAGCTTCCACCACTTCTTGACAATGGGAGCAATGGCGGGATAGTGCCAGGGCTCGCGCTTGCAGGTGCCGTGATAACGGATGTGGCTGGAGAAGACGCCAAACTGGGTCCAGCGCACATAGACATTCTCGTCGAGCGGCGAGTTCATAAAGTCGGGGATGCTGTGGAATCCAGGCACGTCGTGACTCCAGAAGGCAAAGCCAGAGAGTCCGAAGTGCAGGCCACCCTTCAGCGAACCGGCCAGACCGTCCCACGAAGAGGCGCTGTCGCCACCCCAATGCAGGGGATAGCGCTGACAACCAGCCCAAGCTGATCGTGCCCAGACAATGCCGTCGCCCGTCACCTCTTTGGTTACCTCGTAGGCGGCGCGCTGATACAGCAGGGCGTAGATGTTGTTCAGACGTTCGGGCATGGAGGCGTGATAGTGATGGTCCATGTGAATGTTCTCGCCAAAATCGGTTTTGATGCACGTCACACCCATGTCGAGCAGGGGTTTGAGTAGCGACTGCTTATACCAGTCGACAGCCTTCGGATAGGTGAAGTCGATGGTGCCCGCATAGTCGAGGGCGCTGAAGTTGGAGGAAGACGAGGAATCGCCCGATGGAGAACCGTCGGGAGTTGTGGCGGGCTGCGAGATGTAATGGTTCTCCTTCGCTTCTGAGAGTTGCTCGGCACCTGCTGCCACATACGGCAGTTGCCACAAAGACACGCGGAAACCGTTCTCTTTCAGTCGTTGGACAAAGGCCTTTGGGCCTGGGAAACGCTCAGGGTTGAACTTCCATTCGCAGAGCCAGTCGGTACGGAACCACCCCGTATCCAAATGGATGACGTCGCAGGGGTAGTGCTCGCTTCTCAGTCTGTCGCAGATGTCGTTGACCTCGTCGGCCGAGAAGTAGGTCATGCGGCTCATCCAGATGCCAAACGACCAGAGGGGAGGCATCTGCGGGAAGCCAGTTAGCATGCGATAGCTGCGCAGTATCTCTTCGGGCGACTGGCCACCAATGAGGAAAACATCGAGGGTGGCACGGTCGCACATGAACTGCACGGAACGGGTAGAGTGGTCGGCCAGCGATAGCTTGCAGTAGTCGCTGGTGTGGTAGAAACAGCCGTACATGCGACTGCTCATATAGAACGGGATATTTTTATAGCAGCGGCGGTTGTTAACACCTTGTCCGTCTTGGTTCTTCAGTTGGAAGGTCTGTCCGCTGAGGTCCATCTTGCGGAAGCGCTCGCCAGTACCCACAAAACACTCGTCTGGAGCACATTTAAAGCTGATGGTGGCGCGCTCGGCCTGAGGTGTCGTCACGTAGCCGAGAGGCAAGGCGTCATAACGTGGGGGCGAGAAGTGGTCGTCGCTCAGGGCGATGCCTTTCGTCTCGTCGCCATCCGGATAGAACGTGATGAAGGGTGCCGGCTGAGGGGCAGGCAATAGGTCGCTCCAATGGTCGAGCTTAGGCGATGAAAGGTCGATGGTGGCCACCTTCTTGCCGTCGGTGGCGATGATATCGCAGCATACAGAACCTTGAAGATGAAGGGGGAGGCGCTTTAATTCTGGCGAGAACAGCAGCATGTCGTCGGACTCCACCATTTCGTCATCCGTCATGGTTGTAAACAGGCGGAGTATGTTTGGCTTGTAGGCACGGATAATGAGATGATAGGACTGTTGGGGCACAGACTTGTCGGGTGCCATATCTTCCTGATGCAGTTGTTTCTGATAGGGGATGGTGAGGATGATGTCACCGTCGCGTTCCTCTATCTTCGTGGGGGCGTATGCTTTCCATAGGGCTTCGTCCTTCTGCAAGTCAGGGGCAAAGTCCATGAAGTCGAAAAGATGGTAGTTCGTTTGTTTCATTGCTTGAATATGAGGTTGGGGCCGGGGTGATTGTCGCCTATCTCGTCGCGACGAATAGGACGGCCCTCTGTCGTGTTTCCAGTAATCGTAAACCCGTCGGTACGCGCATCCAGATAGATGCGGAACCCGCGGTCGTTGGTTGCATAGGGAGCAGGGTGGGGCGCACTTATCGTGTTGCCGCTGATAATGGACCCAGGCTGGTTAGACAGCGTGTAGATGCCGCCAGCATCATAGAGCTGGCGGGCATAATGGATGACTTTATTATCCACGATGCGGTTGTTCTCCATACCCGTGTTGTGAGGTGTCCATCCCCAACCCACGCAGATGCCGGAGTAGCTGACGCGATTCACGTAGTTCTTGCTGATGGTGCAATGGCGGACATAACCCAATGCGATGGCCACGGCTCCCCAGTCTTCTGTGGCAGCATCGACGATGAAGTTCTGGTCAATGGTCAGCCGTTGGCAACGTTCAGCCAAGTCGGTGTAGGGACGGTGCACCTCGCGAGGACTCTCAGCAAAGGAACCACCCATGATGGCCGTACCGCCAATGTTGCCGAAGGTGCATTTCTGTACCACACAATCGCTGACGTTGTCGACAAAGTCCAAGGCCGTGGCGGCCAGATTCTGGAACAGCACCGAGTAGAAGTCTACATGGTGGGCATTGCGCACGGTGACAGCACTTACGGGGCGCTCTATCCATGCCTGATTCTCAAGATCTTCGTCCCAAGGTAACCCTGGGTTCTCTTTCAACTTGTAGGCATCAACGAGAGAGAAGCCGCTCTGCAGGGTGACGTGCCCTTTGTGTAGCGGACGGTTCCAGCAAGTCTTGTCGAAAGTGATTCCTTCGAAGCGTACATAGTTGGCTCCGTCCACAATCACTAACTGCTCAATGCCGTCGCGCTGTTCGGTGGTGCGCAGCAGGAAAGAGCTGTTGCCTTTCTCGCCTCCGATGACGGGTTGCGGCCAGGGGTGCTCGAACTCCAGGCGGCTCTCGGGTTCCATGAAGGATACGATGGTTTTATTGCCCTCGACCTTCATTTCCTTGACACGCAGAATGGCGATGGCCCACCGCTGGTGTACCACCATTTCGAGATTTTTGGTCTGGAGGACGTTCTGGGGTGGAGTAGGAATGGTGATGGTTCTGTCGGTGGTGTTGAAGTCTATGATGCGCTCCATGCCTTTGTTTGGAAGGCCGTTATCGTATTTTGATAACGGAAGGCTGTCAACTTGTTCTTTTAAAGGCCACAACTGGGTGTGACGTTGTCGGGGATCACCGCAGATGAAGCTCTTGAGTGTGCCACTACCACGTATGACGAGCGGTGACTCCTTGTTGCCGCTGTCCTCCGGACGCAGGAATAGCGGTTCGTTCATATAGTAGCGCCCTTTCTGAAGTGTGATGGTGATACCGCCCTCACATCGCGGATCGTTGGTACGTCGCCATTCACGAGCCTGACGGAGAGCATGGTGTATGCATTCGCCTTCTTGAACGATAATCTCGCCGGCAAGCGTGTGTTGGGCGATCAATAGGAATATAAAGGTTAGCATCCGTTTCATATACTTTAAGACGTGGAAACAGACGAAATGTCATCAATGCAATTAGTGACAAAAAGAATGCAGGCTCGTCTATATATATAAACTGCATGCAATGAAGATAAATATGAGACAATGGGTGGCTGATGTCATCCAACAGAGGAAGGTAACAGCGATACCTGTGATGACGCATCCGGGTATTGAACTGAATGGCAACTCGGTACGGGATGCTGTCAGCAATGGAAAGGTGCATGCTGAGGCTGTGGTCAGGCTGGCGCAACAGTATCCCAGCGTGGCAGCTTGTACCATTATGGACCTCACTACTGAGGCTGAGGCCTTTGGGGCTGACATAGCCTTTAGCGAAGATGCTGTTCCTGCTGTGTCGGGCTGTTTGTTGCCTAATGTGGAAAGCATCTATCAATTGCAGGTGCCTTCGCTTTCGGCAGGTCGTATACCTGCTTATCTAAAGGCTAATCTGCTGGCGGCAAAAGCCATTACCGACCGGCCACTGTTTGCGGGTTGTATAGGTCCTTTCTCACTCGCTGGCCGTCTGTACGATATGTCCGAGATTATGGTGCTCATCTATGAACATCCGGATGCAGCCCACACCTTATTAAATAAATGTACGGAGTTTATCGAGAAATACTGTCTGGCGCTGAAGGCTACCGGTGCCAATGGTGTGGTGATGGCTGAACCTGCCGCTGGACTGATGTCGAACAACGACTGTCTGACGTTCTCGTCGCAGTATGTCAGTCGGATTGTAAAACGTGTGCAAGACGATAGCTTTATCGTTGTACTCCATAACTGTGGAAATACAGGACAATGTACGAAGGCCATGGTGGAGACTGGTGCTGTGGCCTACCATTTTGGCAATAAGTGCCATATGGAAGAGGTGATTCGTGATGTGCCGTCTACTGCATTGGCGATGGGTAACATAGACCCAGTTAGTGTGTTTAAGGACGGGACACCAGAAATGATGCGTACGACTGTTATCGACTTGTTGGAAAAGATGAAGCCCTATCCCAACTTTGTACTTTCAAGCGGTTGTGATACACCACCTCATACTCCTTTTGAGAATATCGATGCTTTTTTCAAAGCCCTAAACGACTATAACGCAAAGTGACGCAGAAGACGCTTGAGTACAACGACCTGCAGATAACGCCTGCCGATGTCTATGAGCAGATGGGTTATCATGGTGCGGAGCCTGATGCAGCTACGCGTCACGAAACGGCTGAAATCATCTCTGAGGTACGTCAATGGCTACGTCCTCAGTTCTGTTATCTTGTCGTTCGTGAGTTGCCTGCCTTTGATATGGGTAAGATTATAGTTCGCCAACTGCGTGGTTCCGAGGCTTATGTGCTCTTTGTGTGTACCAGTGGTGTGGAGTATGAAACTTATCAGCAGCGACTCAAACAAGAGGGCGATATGGTGCGCATATTCATTGCCGATGCATTGGGCTCGGTGATTGCCGAGAAGTGTGCCGACCAGATGGAACAGGCGCTTCAGGAGAACATCGACAAGCTCGGATGGCACCATACAAACCGCTTCTCGCCAGGTTATTGTGGTTGGCATGTCAGTCAACAGCAACGGCTGTTTCCGTTTTTCCAAGGTCAAACGTGTGGCGTTATGCTGACAGACTCGTCGCTGATGGTTCCCATCAAGAGCGTTAGTGGTGTCATTGGACTTGGAAAAGATGTGCGCAGATTGGATTATACATGTGGACTCTGTGATTTCAAACAATGCTATAAGCGTAGGAAATCGTCAAAATAGCCCCACTTTTTTATACACAGACGAGTGCACTCATCACCATGTCGCTGACAAAGAGACCTTTGCGTGTGAGTGACAGATGGTTGTCTGCAATACGAAGCAATCCTTCAGCGAGATACTGTTGCGCTTCCCTTAGACAGTATTGGCGATAGTATTCGTCGAGCGTTGTAAGATCCAGCCCGTCTCGAGTTCGTAGCGCCGTGGTAATGAGGTCGTTATAGTGCGTGTCAGGGTCTATCGATTCGCTTTCGCAGGGACGACGGTCTTGTCTAATAGCCTCAATATATTGGTGAATGTCGGCAATGTTCCACGAGCGGCTCTTTCTGTCATAGCTGTGAGCAGCGGCCCCCAGTCCGATGTATGGAATGTCCTGCCAATAGCTGCTGTTGTGACGGGAACGAAAGCCTGGACGTGCGAAGTTACTGATTTCGTAATGCTCATAGCCTGCATCTGTCAGTTTGTCAATCAATACCTCGTACATCTGGCGCTCAGTCTCTTCATCAGTGGATTCCACTCCCATGCGATGGAGTGGTGTCCCTTCTTCAATCATGAGGCAGTAGGCTGAGATGTGCTCTACATGAAGGCCCAGCACTTCTTCGATATCATGCTGCCAATCGGAGAGCGTTTCGTGGGGGAAACCATACATCAAGTCGACGCTGATGTTGTGAAAGCCAGCGTTGCGCAAGTGTTGTACGGCTTGTCTTACTTGGTCGGACGTGTGGCGGCGATGAAGCCAGCTGAGACGCTGGTCGTCAAATGTCTGGGCACCCATCGAGACGCGGTTGATGCCCAACTGAATCAGCGTTTCTGTATATGCGGCTGTCACGTCATCAGGATTCACTTCGATTGTTATCTCTGTCTTGGGAGAGAGAGAATACACCTTATTTATATTTAAGAAGAGTTGGCGCAGTTGCTCGTGTGTCAACTGTGAGGGTGTGCCACCGCCTATATAGATGGTGCTGATTGGGGAACCGTCCTCTTGGTGCCTCATTTCCATCTCGCGACACACAGCATCGACATATTGCTGTCGTAACTCAGCGTGTGTCGTTGAGTAGAAGCCACAATAGACGCAACGGCTCTTGCAGAAGGGTATATGTAGATATAATCCGGCCATCTTTTGTGCAAAAGTACTAATAATATTTAATATTTGAAAGTTTTCGTTGGTTATTTCCGTAAAAATGCCTACCTTTAGCCTCCGATAGCTGAAAAAAGTAATAACCTAAAAACAATAAGCCTTATGAAAGTTTATCAAACAAACGAAATTAAGAACATTGCGCTGCTTGGCAGTGCGGGTAGCGGCAAGACTACTCTTGCCGAAAGTATGGTCTACGAAGCTGGCATCATCAAGCGCCGCGGTACTGTAGAAAGTAAGAACACCATGAGCGACTACTTCCCTGTAGAACAGGAATATGGCTACTCGGTGTTCTCAACTGTTTTTCATGTAGAGTGGAACAACAAGAAGCTGAACATCATCGACTGTCCGGGTTCTGACGACTTCGTGGGTGGTGCTATCACTGCCCTGAACGTTACCGACCAGGCCGTCATCCTCATCAATGGCCAGTATGGTCCTGAGGTGGGAACGATGAATGCTTTCCGCAACACAGAGAAACTGAAGAAGCCTGTGATTTTCCTTGTCAATCAGTTGGATCGTGACAACTGTGACTTCGACCAGATTCTGAATCAGCTGAAGGAGGTCTATGGCAACAACTGTGTTCCCGTACAGTATCCTATTGCAACAGGTGCAGGTTTCAACAGCGTGATTGATGTACTGCTGATGAAGAAATACTCTTGGAAGCCCGAGGGTGGCGCTCCCATTATTGAGGACATCCCTGCCGACCAGTTGGAGAAGGCCAAGGAGTGGAAGGCAGCTCTTGTAGAGGCTGCTGCTGCTGGTGACGACACGCTGATGGAGAAGTTCTTTGAGAGTGAGGACCTCAGCGAAGACGAGATGCGTGAGGGTATCCGCAAGGGTCTCGTAACCCGCTCTATCTTCCCAGTATTCTGTGTCTGTGCAGGTCGTGACATGGGCGTTCGCCGTCTGATGGAGTTCCTTGGCAATGTCGTTCCCTTCGTGAGCGAGATGCCTGTCATCAAGAATGCTGCTGGTCAGGATGTTCCTGCCGATGCTTCTGCTCCTACATCGCTCTATTTCTTCAAGACGGGTGTTGAGCCCCATATCGGTGAGGTTCAGTACTTCAAGGTGATGAGCGGTACCGTGAAGAGCGGTGACGACCTGACGAATGCTGACCGTGGCTCTAAGGAGCGTATTGGTACGTTGTATGCCTGCGCTGGTGCCAACCGTATTCAGGTTGACGAGCTGCGTGCTGGTGATATCGGCTGTACTGTGAAGCTGAAGGACGTGAAGACTGGTAACACACTGAACGGCAAGGACGTTGAGAATAAGTTCAACTTCATCAAGTATCCGAACAGCAAATTCTCGCGTGCCATCAAGGCTGTCAACGAAGCTGAGACTGAGAAGATGATGGCTGCCCTGCAGAAGATGCGCCAGGAAGATCCTACATGGGTCGTTGAGCAGTCTAAGGAGTTGCGCCAGATCATTGTTCATGGTCAGGGTGAGTTCCACCTGCGTACCTTGAAGTGGCGTATGGAGAACAATGAGAAGATTCAGATTACCTATGAGGAGCCGAAGATTCCATATCGTGAGACCATCACCAAGATGGCTCGTGCCGACTATCGTCATAAGAAACAGTCGGGTGGTGCCGGACAGTTCGGTGAGGTACACCTGATTGTCGAGCCTTATACTGACGGTATGCCTGATCCAACCTCATTCACCATCAACGGCCAGGAGTTCAAGATGAACATCAAGTCGAAGGAAGAGAAGGACCTGGAGTGGGGTGGTAAGCTGGTATTTATCAACTCTGTTGTTGGTGGTGCTATCGATATGCGCTTCATGCCCGCTATCCTGAAGGGTGTCATGGAACGTATGGAGCAAGGTCCTCTGACCGGTTCTTATGCCCGTGACGTTCGTGTTATCGTCTATGATGGTAAGATGCACCCCGTTGACTCTAACGAACTCTCGTTCATGCTGGCAGCACGTAATGCCTTCAGCGCCGCCTTCAAGGAGGCTGGTCCAAAGGTTCTTGAGCCCATCTACGACCTCGAGGTGCTCGTGCCTGGCGACTATATGGGTGATGTGATGTCTGACCTGCAGGGTCGTCGCGCCATCATCATGGGTATGGACAGCGAGGCTGGCTATCAGAAGCTGAGTGCTAAGATTCCTTTGAAGGAGTTGGCCTCATATAGCATTGCACTCTCGTCGCTGACTGGTGGCCGTGCTTCGTTCACGACCACGTTCTCGAGCTACGAGCTCGTTCCGAACGACATCCAGCAGGAGCTCATCAAGCAGCATGAGGCTGAGATGAAGGAAGAAGATTGATGCAGCGTTTGTCGCTATATCTTTTACTGCTCTGTGTGTTGGCTTGTTCTGATGGAGCTGACATACAGAGCAGTTCGATTCTTCCGGCAGAGACACAGTTGCTACCTGGCGACGTGGTGTTTCGCCGCGGAAGCGGGTTTACCAGTCAGGTTGTACTTGTAGCAGAGCGAGGCGGAGCTTACTCACATGTAGGTGTCGTGGTTGATTCGGCAGGTGTGCCGATGATTGTACATGCTGTTCCTGGGGAACCAGAATACGAGAATGACGAGGACCGCGTGAAGATGGATTCTCCTGATGTGTTCTTTGATGCCTTGCGTGCCCAACATGGAGCAGTCTATCGCCACACTGATAGTATCATAGCCCGACGGGCAGCTCGAGCAGCTACCGCATTGTATCGGCGTAACGTGTTGTTCGACCATGACTATGACAGCAGTGACACCACTAAGATGTACTGTACCGAACTAGTGGTCTATGCATACGGCAAGACATCATGTCCGTTGTCAGACATCAGTAGCCGTCACTTGCATCTGGTTGGATTTGAGACTGATTGCGTCCTGCCCTCTGAACTGTTGAATTGTAAAGATTTAAAGAAAGTCATCGCTTTTTAAGAAACTATCAACCCTTTTATAAACTAAAAATTATTGCCCTATGAAGAAAATCTTATGTTTTGCAGCTGTCTGCCTGTTTGTGCTGACATTGTGCTCATGTGGTGCTGCCGATACTCCTGAGGCAGTGACAACTAAGGCGATCAAGTGCATTATCGACAAAGACTACAAGACTTATGTCGATATGATGTACTTTAAGAAAGAGAAAACTGACGAGCAGAAGCAGCAGTTGACTGCGCTGGTTCAGGACAAGATGGATAAGGAGATGGAGAAGAAGGAAGGTATCAAGGACTTCTCGATTGGCCAGCCTACCATCGAAGAAAACAATGCCGTTGTTCCCTATACGCTGACCTATGGTAATGGCGATACAAAGGAGGACAAGATGAAACTGGTAAAGACAGAAGACGGCAAGTGGATGATTGACTCTGGGAAATAGGAGTATAATTAAAGGGAGCTTTACGGCTCCCTTTAATTATTATGCAAATTTCACTAAGATGCGGAAGACCTTTGCCGGAGCCTGCATCCATTGTTGCATTGCCTCCTCAGCGTGTTCTGGCGTCACTTCGTTGCTAATCAGGATATCGTAGGGTGGATTGTTCTTTTCCAGATAGCGGATAACACCCTCGAAGTCCTCAGGCTGAGCATTGCGCGAGCCACGGATGTCGAGCTCTTTTTGCACGAAGAGCTTAGTGGTAAACTGTACGTCCTGCTTGGCATAGCCGATGCAGACCACACGACCCGTAAAGGCTACCTCGTTGACAGCCATCTGATAAGTAACAGGTGCACCTACGGCCTCGATGACCACGTCGGGACCGGCACCAGCGGTAATCTCCTGCAAGCGCTCGTGGACGTTCTCCTTGGCGGAGTTGATGGTGTATTCAGCACCTAGCCCACGAACAATAGCCAACTTCTCGTCGTCCATGTCGCAGGCAATGACTTTGGCACCACGCATGATGGCACGTACCACAGCACCTACACCCACCATACCACAGCCGATGACCATCACGGTGTCGGTATCGACCACCTGTGCACGACTGACAGCGTGGAAACCAACCGACATCGGCTCAATCAGGGCAGCATGCTCAACGGTGATGTTGCCAATGGGAATCACCTTCTGCCAAGGTACGGCAATATAGTCGCACATGGCACCATTGCGCTGTACGCCCAGTGTCTCGTTGTGCTGACAAGCGTTGTAGCGACGGTTCTTGCATGACGGACAATGTCCGCAGTTGGTATAGGGGTTTACGGTAACGGCCATTCCCGGACATAAATGCCCGGGCACTGAACTGCCCACTTCGGCAATCTCTGCACCAATCTCATGACCGGGAATCACGGGCATCTTTACCATCGGGTTCAGTCCGCGATAGGTGTTCAGGTCGCTTCCGCAGAAGCCTACATAATGGATACGCAGCAGCACCTCGTCGCTGCCACACTGAGGTTTGTCAATGTCAACAACCTTCATCACTGAAGGCTCTGTAATCTGTATTGCTTTCATTCTTTATTGTTTGTTTTATTCACTCATATTTTTGATATATGGTAATTCTATTAAGTCGCCAAACCCGAAGAACTGCTTGGCATTATCGCAGAGGAACAACCGTTTCTCATCGTCTGTCAGCTCCTTTGATTTCGTCACGAAGTCGTACGACATCTTATAGGTGATGGCGGTGATGGTGCGTGGATAGTCCGAGCCCCACATCAACTTCTTCATACCTACCTCGTCAGCAGCCTCCTTAATGGCACGAATAGCCGAGGGGAAGGGATAGAACTCATCGTTGAACAGCCACGTGATGCCTCCACTTTCTACGTAGACGTTTGGATGGCGCGCCAGTTTAATCTGTGACATCCAGTTGGGGCGGGTCACCATGCCGAAATGGCCGATGGCAATCTTTAGTTTGGGACACTCGCTGATGATGTCTTCCATCTGCCCGACCTGTGCGTCGCCGTCCATCAGCTCAATGCCAAGGATGATGTTCTGTTGCTCCATCAAGTGCATCATCTGCATCATTTCATCGTTCAAGAACTGTTGTGGTAAACGGGCAGCTGGGATCTTGATGCCACGGAAGCCACTGTTGATAAGGCTTCTGGCCTCCTCACAGAATCCCGCCTTTCGCAGTTCGGGCATACCGAAGCAGAAGAAACGGGTGGGGTAGCGCTGCTGCACCTGCAAGAGGTAACAGTTCTGCAAGCCGTCGATGAACTCCTGCGTGATGACAGCGGCAGATACCTGTGCATAGTCCATGTTCGATAGGAACCGCTCGGCCGTGTTCTGGCCGTCGGTCATATAGGGTGGCAGCATCTGGCGCTCCTCACCGAAGAATAGAGAGCGGCTACGGTTGGGCTCCAAGGGGTGAATGGGGGAACCATTCACAACAGTATCCACGTTCAACCACAAATGCGCATGGGCATCAATCGTCTTACATCTTACTTCTTCCATCAGACATCTTTATGTGTTGGCCCATGATACTCGCTGTTGGTCGCCAATGATGTCACGTACTTCCTTCACCAACTGCTCGTCCATCGGTTCTTCGATGTAGGCAATGTTGGTGGTGATGGCCTCCGGACGGGTGGTGCTGAACACAGTAGAGGAAATGCGGGGATTTGAGCACGAGAACTGCATGGCCAACTTTTCAATGGGGTAACCTTTGGCCTTGCAATGCTCAGCGGCGCGTTTGCAGGCTTCAACCAGTGGCTTTGGTGCCGGATGCCAGTCAGGTACACCACGTTCCGTCAACAGTCCCATTGAGAACGGTGATGCCGACAACACGCCGATGCCACGCTCGTCGAAGAAGTCCATGAAATCCACGAGCTTGTCGTCGCACAGACAATAGTGGCAGAAGTTCATCACACTCTCTACGGTGCCGGGCTCTGAATGTTCTATGACCCACTTCAGGTTCTCCAGCTGCAGGTCGGTGATGCCTACGTGACGTACCACACCTTCCTTCTTCAGTTCGTGCAGGGCGGGCAGGGTCTCATCAACCACTTTCTGAAGGCCCCCCTCCATACGTCCCTGAAACTCGATGTCGTGAACGTTGATGATGTCGATATAGTCGATGTGCAGACGTTCCAGACTCTCGTAGACACTCTCCTTGGCGCGCTTGGCCGAATAGTCCCACGTGTTCACACCATCCTTGCCGTAGCGTCCGACCTTGGTGGAGAGGATGAACTTGTCGTGCGGAATGTCCTTGAGTGCCTTGCCCAGTACTATCTCTGCCTTGTAGTGTCCGTAATAGGGTGACACGTCAATGAGGTTGATACCTGCATCGACAGCAGCGAATACTGCATCAATACCGCGGTGCTCGTTGAAAGAATGAAACACACCGCCTAAAGAAGAGGCGCCGAAGCCTAACTCCGACACCTCTAATCCTGTTTTTCCTAATCTTCTATATTTCATAGTTCGTTGAATAACCATTACCACGGCATCATGTCGCGCTCGTCGGGTCTGTGGGCCTTGTTGTCTTCGCCCAAGACGTAAACCTGCAGATCTTGGAAGTAGCCGGTCTCATCTTGTAGTCCTTTCAGCTCTCCCTTGGTCTCCTCAAAACCTTTGAACTCTTTGGCTGATGCGAGGTGGTTAGTAAACTCTAATTTCTTGTTTGCTCTGTCGAGAACTGAGATCCATTCATCTTTCGTGCGATCTCCAATAACAAATTTCTTGCTCATAGTAGTATATTAGTTTTTAAAACATCCATCCCAAACGAATGACCGGTTCAAAATACACCTTGGTATAGGTTCCGGTGTGCTCTCGTGCATAGGAGGGCGTCGTAGTTGTTGTATTGTTCACGTGGTCGGTAGTAATGGTATTTCCCGTTTCTGTCGAGTATTTGCTGGTGATGTGTTTCGTAACATCGGCTCCAACAACTGTCTGCTTTATCGTCTCTTGGGTATAGTTGCCATTCTTTTTCTTACCAGTATTAAAGGTTATGCCAAGTTCTGCTCCTAAGTAAAGACCTTTATAGACGAAGAAGTCTACACCAGTGAAAACGGTAGCAAACATCCCCATCTCATTCACCTTGTTGTCTGGCGTCATCTTGGTGTAATCTATATTGGTATAGTCGGCGTTGTTGACCGTGTTTTTGTTGCCCAGCAATACGGTGACATTGGTGTTGTTTACACTCTTGGCATAGCTTCCTGAACAGAACTTTCCCAGAAAACCTCCTTCTGCACCGGCATAGAAGTCCAAGCGTCCGGTATTGGCAAAGTGGTATTCGTAGCCTACAGACAGCTTGAGCGTCAGCTCGTTACTTTCTTTGATAGAGTCCATGTGCTCAATGTCATAATAGTTGGCATTGACACTACTTGTATTCTTATTCCAACTGCCTTCTTGCTTGTCACGGTCAAAGCCGACGCCGACACCTAAACGTACAACACTTTTGTTGTTCAGGAACAAACGTCCGTAAAACTGTGCCATGTTGACGGGCTTTCCTTCGTAGTCAAACGGATTGTATCTCCACTCTAATGACATAATGCCGTCGGGCAGTTTGTCGTTGTTTCCTTGTGCAAATGTCGTCAGACTGGTAAGCACGAGAGTCGTCAGGAAAAGCAGTTTCTTCATTGTTATATTGCTTGTTGTAAGAATTGGTGTTGCAAAGATAGTGATTCCCGCTCAAACATCCAAATAAAATAGGATTATTTTTTACCGTAAACGATGTCGCTAGTCATTTTGTGGAACAAGTTCTGCGGCATCATCTGTCAGAAACGGCAATATCTTCTTATATGGAATATTGAAGTTGATCATGCCTGCGGCGTAGGGAGCAATCTCGTATTGCTGGTAGACAAACGAGAGTCCCTGCTTGGTAAAGCTGGGTGCGGCACTCGGCAGGGGAATGTGGTCAATGTCGTCTACACCGATGAGCAGGTCTTTCAGTTGCTCGTCGTTGATGGCGCTTTCGTCAAACTCCTTGAAGTAGCTGCGCACACCCTCTTTGATGAGCTTGGCCAACTGCTGCGACTTCGGGTCCTTGAACAGCGTCTGATCTTTCAGGACAAACGTCTCTGTCTGCTGGTCGTATTCCGTCGTGTATCCAATCTGCAGGCCGTCGCGCTTGCGGAAAGTGGTACTCATGGCAGAGGCAAAGCCGTGGGCACCGCCCATGAATCCCTCTGAATTGGTTTCATAGGTGACGTAGCGGTCGGTATCTTCCAGTTTGAAGACGTGCAGGTAGTACGAGAAGGTCATTCCCGGATAGCCTTCTCCCTTGATTTCCAGCCAGTTGCTCTTCAGTTCCTGATAACGGCTGTTGACGGTGGCCTCAACGGCTTTCTGTCCGTCGTCGTACAATGTTACTTCGGGCTGGCCTTCCTGTATGGGACTGGCAGCGAGTGCTTCACAGATATACTGGTGGATAGCCTGCACCAAAGAGTCGTTGCCATTTTTGGGCCAGTCGACGCTGATGGTAACGCTGGCCATAGAGTCTTCGCGCTCCATGCCGATGCTGTCAGTCAGAAGCTCAGCAGCGACAGCAACGGAATCGCTGTCTGTAGAGCCCTGCTGAGAAGCACGATGGCCGCAAGCGCTTAACGCTGCGGCCATCAATATGGTCATAAAAAGATGTTTCACCTTTTTACTTTTTTACCTTTTCTTACTCGCCCTTGATAGCAGCTACACCAGGAAGCACCTTACCCTCGATGGCCTCAAGCAGGGCGCCACCACCAGTAGAGATGTAAGATACCTGGTCGGCCAGACCGAACTTGTTGACACAAGCTACAGAGTCGCCACCACCAATCAGAGAGAATGCACCCTCAGCAGTTGCCTTAGCGATAGCCTCGCCAATGGCGCGTGAACCAGCGGTGAAAGCGTCGCACTCGAATACTCCAGCAGGACCGTTCCACAGGATGGTCTTAGCCCCCTTGATAGCCTCGGCGAATGCCTTCTGGCTCTCAGGACCAGCGTCAACACCCTCGAAACCAGCAGGAACCTGGTTAGCTGGGCAGGTGATGATCTGAGCACCAGCCTTAACGGTCATGGTGTCGAAGTCGAGACCGTTAGTAGCTGTGCAGTCAGAACCCAGAACCAGCTCTACGCCGTTCTTCTTAGCCAGCTCCTCAACACCCAGAGCTACATCCAGCTTGTCGAGCTCAACGATTGAATCGCCAATCTCACCATTGTGAGCCTTAGCGAAGGTATATGTCATACCACCGCAGAGGATGAGCTTATCAACCTTGCCGAGCAGGTTCTCGATGATACCAATCTTAGAAGATACCTTAGAACCACCCATGATGGCAACGAAAGGACGCTTGATGTTAGACAGTACGTTGTCAACAGCCTGAACCTCCTTCTCCATCAGCAGACCCAGCATCTTGTTGTCAGCGTCGAAGTAATCAGCGATAACAGCAGTAGAAGCGTGCTTGCGGTGAGCTGTACCGAAGGCATCCATTACGTAGCAGTCAGCGTAGCTAGCCAGAGTCTTAGCAAACTCCTTCTGGCTGGCCTTCATTGCCTTCTTAGCCTCGTCGTATGCAGGATCAGCCTTGTCGATACCTACTGGCTTACCCTCTTCCTCAGGATAGAAACGCAGGTTCTCAAGCAGCAGAGCCTCACCCATCTTCAGAGCCTTAGCAGCATCAGCAGCCTTAGCGCAGTCGGGAGCGAAAGCAACGGGAACACCCAGTGCCTTCTCTACGGCCTCGCGAATCTGACCCAGAGACTTCTTGGCGTCAACCTTTCCTTTGGGCTTACCCATGTGCGACATGATGATGACAGCACCACCATCAGCCAGAATCTTCTTCAGGGTAGGCAGGGCACCACGGATACGGGTGTCGTCTGTGATCTTACCATTCTCATCGAGGGGTACGTTGAAGTCTACACGTACGATTGCCTTCTTACCGGCAAAGTTGAATTCGTTGATAGTCATAATTGTTGTATTGTTAAATGATACTTCTTTCAAAACTGACTGCAAAGTTACAAATAATAATTGTAATCTGACAATTCTTTTTAAATAAAAAAGGTGTGGCGTTGCAATGATAATGGAGATTTTATACTTTTTTTGCGTACTATATTTAATAATGTAAGGCCGACTTTACAAAATCAACTTCAAACCTCCTGTTACCCAACATCCGGGCTGTGGCACGTTGCCGTAATCGACATACCGATGGGCCGTCAGATTGTTGCCCTCCATATAAATAGAATAGGTGTCGTTCGACCAAGCCAGACGGGCATCAAGGATGGAGTAGGGGTGATAGCTCTTTACCTCGCCGTCTGTGGTGGTATACTGTCCCATGCGGTCTTGCCAGCGATAGCCTAACGTCAGGTCGAGATGTTCCATCAGGCGCATCCTCAACTGTGCCGTCAGCTTGTGGCGCAGATACTCTAATGAGTATTGCGACTGCAGGTAGTCGGCTTCCTGCTTCTGTTGGTGCAGATGACAGTAGGCCAATTGAAAATTGAGAATTGAAAATTGAGAATTGAGAGTGACCTCTTCGCCCAGCGTGTTCACTTTCGTGAGGTTGACGCTCTGCCAGACGGGGTCGGTGTCTCGCGTGTCCATCACCCAGTCGATGGTGTTACGCTGATGATGGTGGAACACAGCGGCCTTGATGGTTACTGCGCGTGAGTCGTACTTGACGCCCCCTTCTACGGCCCGCAGCTCCTCGGGCTTCAGATATTTGTCGGCTTTGTGGCCCCCTACGCTATAGTACAGCTCTGTGAACGACGGCATACGCAGCGACGAGTTGTACGAGGCATACACCTTCCAGTGGTCGCTGATGCGGTAGCTGGCGTCAATGCCGGGATAGAGGGTGAACGGCATCTCGTTCCACGTGTTCTTGATGGCCACGAAACCTGCTGACAGCGTGAAGCGTCTGAGCAAGATGTTGTGCTCCAAATGGAAGCTGAGGTTCGAGCGGTTCAGCCCGTATTTGTAGTCGCCGTGAGGGCTGTTCAGCGGTTCGCCCAGGTTGCCGCTGACGATGTCCTCGTTGCGGAATTCGGCGCCCAGGGCCGTGCGACCTGCCGCCCAGTCGAAGTAGCTGTTCAGATTGATGCCAAACACGTCGGTACGGTGGTGGTTGAAGGGCACCTTCGACTCGTCGCCGCGAATCAGTTCAAACCTGTCGTACGAGCGATTCCAGTAGATAGCCGGACGGAAGTGCAACGCTCCTGCATTCACATCGCCCTGAAGGGCCGAAAACAGTTTTGTGGTCCGTTCGTACTGCTCGTCATACTTCGCGCTATAAAACGTATTTGAACCAAAACCTTTGGTGCTGATGCCTGCGTGCCAGTTCAAGCAAACTTGCTCGCTTTTATATGCGCCTTGATAGAATGCCTTACCTCCGTTGTAGTCTGCATTCAGCGCTCCAGACTTAGCACGACTATAGCCGTCGGAGCGTGTGAAGCTGGCGCTGAGGCTGTGGCTTCCGATTTGGCCACGTCCTGCTGTAGACAGATAGCCATACGAGCCGCTTTCTACTCTGACTTCAGCCTTCTGACTTCTGACATCTTTCGTTACAATATTGATTGCTCCGACAAGCGACGAAGTGCCATAGACACGGGCTGCGGGCCCTTCCAACACTTCTATGCGCACGATGTCCGAGAGGTCGCACGGCAAGTCGAAGGCGTTGTGCCCCGTCTGTGGGTCGCAGATGTTGATGCCATTCAGCAGGATGGCTATCTGCTCCTGCGTGCCACCACGGATGCTCACATCCGTCTGTGCGCCGATGGCTCCCCGTTGGCGCACGTCGACGCCCACCGCCATCTTCAGTAAGTCGTTAATACTTTGTACTGGCGCCGCCTGAACGTCCTCGCGGCTCAGTACAGTGACCATTCTCGCGGCTTGCCCAAGTGCAAGCGGTGCGCGTGAGCCCGTTATCTCGATGTCGTCGAGCGTCGCCTCCTTGTCTACCTTCTGGTGACTGTCGTCGCTTGCCTCTGCCGTACTGCTGAAGTCGTCGCTCGCAGCCGATGCCGACTGCAGCGTCGCTACGCTCAGCACGCCGATGGTGACGACGCGTCCCAAACAGGTAAACAGGGCATATCCCTTCCGCGTAAACTGGCGGAAGCGGAGGGCCTTGCGCTGATTGAAAAGTGGTTTATACATAAATGTTACCTTGAAAAAAACAGGTGCAAAGGTAATGATTCTTTCTGAATTGTGCAAGCAAAGTCACACGAAACTGCGAATAAATTTGACAAAACACCCGCTGAGAATCGCGCGAAATCCACCAAACGCTAACCCGAGGTCAAATTCGCGAAATATGAGGCGTTATACGCAATGTATTGACATATAGATCATTACGATTTTTTATCCTTTTTGTCAGTCGAAGACGTTGTCCGTTTTGTCCATAAACATCACCTAAAACTCCTTAAAAACCACGATTTTCGCACCTCGAAAGTGCCGTTTTCGCATCACGAAGACGTAACTTTGAGGTCGTGAAGGTGGCACTTTGTCCTCATGAAAGTGGCACTTCGTGACCCTCGAAACGTAACTTTGTGACTTAACAACCGTAATCTCGCTTCCCATCTTCCTAGATGTCCTTAAAAACCAAGCACGATTTTCGGCACTTTTTTCTTACACTTTTAACCGTTGTTATGTTTTTTTTTCGTGCTGTATGCATTATTCTGAAGAATTATGAGTACCTTTGCCAACCAGAATAGTGACATCAACAGATATGAAGGTTATTGTATCGCAAGAGATTGAGCAGATATGCCCTGAATTCGTAGGGGCGTGTGTCGAGGCGGACGTTGTGAATACAGCGTACTCAGAGGCGTTGTGGCAGGAGATCAAGCTACTATGCAACAAGTTGTGCCAGACGTTGACAACGGAGTCGCTGAAGGAGATGACGAGCATTGCTGCCACGAGGCGCGTGTACAAAGCCTGTGGCAAGGATCCGTCAAGATACCGTCCAGCCTCGGAGGCGCTGATTCGCAGGGCATTGCAGGGCAAGGAGCTCTATCAGCGCGATACGTTGGTGGACTTGGTAAATCTGGCTTCGATAGCCTTTGGCTACAGCATTGGTGGCTTTGACGCCGACAGGTTCGTTGGCGATACGCTGACCCTGGGCATCGGACGTGAGGGTGAGCCCTACGAGGGTATTGGCCGAGGTCTGATCAACATTCACGGGTTACCCGTCTATCGTGATGCAGAGGGTGGCGTGGGTACGCCCACCAGTGACCACGAGCGTACAAAGATGACGCTGGACACCCGCCATCTGGTGGTGCTGATCAATGGCTATGACGGCAATGAGCAGCGTGTCCGTGAGAATGCAGAATACATACAGGCGCTACTTCGCAGCTATGCTCAGAGCGATGGGGGAAGCTATTTTGTATATAAAGGTGAGAAGGTGAGAAAGTGAGAAGGTAAGTAATTAGAAATATTATAATGAGAAAAGTATTCGTAATAGTTGCAATGCTGACAGGCATGGTCAGCACGATGATGGCACAGGACTTGGACGCAAAGTATGCTACTGACCTGTTGCCTGTAGGAACAAAGGCTCCTGACTTGGTAGATGCCAAGGATTCCATTCATCATATAACGGACTTCCGTGGACGCTGTGTGGTGCTCGACTTCTGGGCAACATGGTGTGGCGACTGTCGTAAGGACTTGCCTGAGATGAAAAAGCTGCACCAGATATATGACCTTGAAGGTGTGGAATTCATTGGTATATCGTTTGATACCGACTTTTCAGTGCTTCAGGACTTCATGGACAAGGAGCATATGGGATGGCGCGTACTCAGCGAACTGAAGAAGATGAAGGAAACAAAGATGGCAAACGACTACCATATCAAATGGATTCCGACCATGTATCTGCTGGATACCGAGGGACGCGTCGTGCTGGCTACGGTGGAAATAGAAAAGCTGAAGGCAAAACTGGCTGAGCTGAAGAAGGCTCACCAGCTGGTGGCTCCTGAGTTGGCTGGTCAGGACCATGCCCCACAGTATCCTGGAGGCGTAAAGGCATTGGTCAAGTTCTTGTCAGACAATACTAGATATCCTGTGGAAGCCGAGCACTATGGTGTAGAGGGGCGCGTGATGGTCAATTTCTTTGTAGAGACAGACGGCACGGTGTCGGACGTCAAGGTGGCGAAGACCGAGTTCAAAAACCGCCTGTCAGACAAGAAGTTCAGCAAATACTCAGAGATAGACAAGTATGCTATGCGTGAGCAGGGTGAGGGCCAGCTGAAGGAAGAGGCCCTGCGCGTAGTGAAAAAGATCTCAAATTGGGAGCCTGGTATGCGTCGAGGTAAGGCGGTTCGTGTGAAGTACTCGCTGCCCGTCACGTTCAGACTGAAATAATATCGTTGCATAGAGGAATATGGAAAAAGATTCGGTATTGATATTGAGCGGTGGTGTAGACTCCGTCACCTTGTTATATGACGAGCAGGAGCGCATTGCGCTGGCCATCTCGTTCGACTACGGCTCGAAGCATAATGCACGAGAGATACCCTTTGCACAATGGCATTGTCAGCAGTTAGGCATCAAACATATCACCATCCCGCTGGACTTCATGACGAAATACTTTGTCAGTTCCTTGTTGCAGGGTGGGGAAGAGATACCCGAAGGCCACTATGCCGACGAGAATATGAAGTCGACGGTGGTGCCTTTCCGCAATGGCATCATGCTGTCGATAGCTGTTGGTGTCGCTGAGTCGAACGGATTGAAATACGTGATGATGGCCAACCACGGGGGCGACCACACCATCTATCCCGACTGTCGCCCTGAGTTTGTGGAAGCCTTCGATCAGGCAGCAGCTGCCGGCACTTACGTCAATGTGCACCTGCGCTCGCCCTACACCAATATCACCAAGGCCGATATTGCCCGCAAGGGTAAGGCATTAGGCATTGACTACGCTAAGACGTGGTCGTGCTATAAGGGTGGAGAGCACCATTGCGGCAAATGTGGCACGTGCGTAGAACGCCGCGAAGCCTTTGCTGCCGCAGGTGTTGAGGATGCTACTAAGTATGATGTGTGATGTCTGAAGGCTGATGTTTTAGCCGAACAGCGCACGTAAAGCCTCTTCGACCTTACGGACGGGCACGAGTTCGATATTGAACTTCTTACGGTCCAGTCCGCTAAGGTTGTATTTGGGAATGATGATATGCTGGAAGCCCAGCTTCTCGGCTTCTGAGATACGTTGCTCGATACGGGCCACGGGGCGTACCTCACCAGAGAGGCCTACCTCGCCAGCCATACACCAGCCTTCCTCGATGGGTGTGTCGACATTCGACGAGAGCACAGCTGCTATCACGCTCAGGTCCATCGCCATATCCGTCACACGCAGACCTCCGGCAATATTTAGGAAGACGTCTTTCTGCATCAACTTAAAGCCTACGCGCTTTTCCAATACGGCCAACAGCATGTTCAGACGGCGCTGGTCGAAGCCTGTTGCCGAGCGTTGGGGCGTGCCGTATGCAGCGCTACTGACCAGTGCCTGCGTCTCTACCAGGAAGGGGCGCACACCCTCAATGGCACTTGAGATGGCTACTCCGCTGAGTCCGTCGTGATTGTCGGTAAGCAACAGCTCCGAGGGATTGCTCACCTGTCGCAGTCCTGTCTGCTGCATCTCGTAGATGCCCAACTCTGACGTCGAGCCAAAGCGGTTTTTGATACTGCGCAGAATGCGATACATGTAGTGTTGGTCACCCTCAAACTGGATGACGGCGTCGACGATATGCTCTAGAATCTTCGGTCCAGCCAACGTTCCCTCCTTAGTGATATGGCCAATCAGAATGACGGGCACTCCGCTGGTCTTGGCAAAACGTAGCAGGGCTGAGGCACATTCGCGCACTTGGGCAATGCTGCCCGCGCTACTTTCCACATCTTCGGTAGAGATAGTCTGTATGGAGTCGATGACCAGCACTTCAGGCTGGACGTCCTTAACGTGCTCGAAGATGGCTTCAAGGGAGTTCTCGCAAAGAATGAGGAAATGCTCGTTGTTGGCTGTTCGACCTCCAGCAAGTCGCTCGGCACGCATCTTCAGCTGGTGAGCACTCTCTTCACCGCTGACGTATAGCACACGCTTGTCGGTGAGTGTCATCATTGTTTGCAACGTAAGCGTCGACTTGCCGATACCTGGTTCACCACCCAGCAACACAATGCTGCCAGGTACCAATCCGCCTCCCAACACACGGTTCAACTCGTTGTCGTGCATGTCGATACGTGGATCGTCCTGGGCCGAGATGTCACGCAGGCGCAATACCTTGTTCTCTCTCAACTGACGACCAGCTGAAGCTGCGGCAGATGTTGCCACAATCTTCTTCCTGGTATCTGCCACCTTGATTTCCTTGAAGGTGTTCCACTGGCCACATGCTGGGCATTTGCCTATCCATTTGGGTGATTCCTGTCCGCATTCCGAGCAGACATACATCGTCTTGTCTTTTGCCATAACGATGCAAAGGTACGAAATAATTCATAATTCATAATGCATAATTCATAATAATTTCGTACTTTTGCATCGAATTATGAAACATCTGACAATAATCATAATCGGCTTGCTGCTGGTGGTAGCCTGTGGCCAGTCGTATGAAGAGACGAAACGTCTGACCCGCGAACAGCGCAGGGAGGCTATGCGAAAGGATTCTGCAGCCTTTAAGGTAGCTGTTCTGCCTACCCTCGACTGCCTGCCCTTCTATGTTGCTGAACAGGAAGGTTGGCTGGATACGTTGAATGGTGGCGTGCGTCTGAAACACTATATGGCCCAGATGGATTGCGATACGGCCTTTTACCGAGGACGTGTAGAAGGCATGGTGACCGACCTGGTGCGTGCCAAGATGCTGGAGAAGCGCGGTATGAAGATACGCTATTGGGCTACTGGTACCTATTGGCAGCTGGTAACCAACCGCAACTCACGTGTGCGTCAGCTGAAACAACTGGACGACAAGATGGTGGCTATGACGCGCTTCTCGGCTACCGACCTGTTGACTGACCGTGTGGTTGACTCTGTGAAACTCGATGCCGACCATGTATTCAAAGTGCAGGTGAACGACCTGAACGTACGCATGCAGATGCTTTACAACAACGAGATTGACGCCCTCTGGTTACCTGAACCGCAGGCTACTGCCGCTCGTCAGCAGAAACATTCTGTAGTGGCAGATTCCCGTTCCATGGGTGTACAGTTGGGAGCCATTGCCTTCAACGACAAGGAAATGCGTCGTTCGGCACGTGCCCACCAGTTGAGCTTGTTACTGAAGGCGTACAACATGGCTTGTGACACGATTAACAAATATGGCTTGGGCCGCTATCGTGCGCTGATAGCCAAGCGCTGTCATGTTAAGAAGGAGGTTGTTGACTCCCTGTCGGCTTCTATACGCTATCAGCATGCCCGCGGACCTCGTCAGGAGGATGTCACTTCGGCTGAGAAATGGATGGGAGGGACGCGCTGATGGGAACTACTGATGTGGCTTTGGAGCGCGTATTCCGTCGATTGATATGGGGAAATGTCGGCCTGTGTATTGCCGAAATGGAGACTTATCTGGCGGCTTGGCCACATGCGCAGACCAAGGAAAAGCTGGAGACTCTCAAGCGTGAATATAATCTGATGGCCGGCTATTGGCAGCAAGGCGTGTCTGACCCGCACCTGAAGGAGCAGTACCAGCGTCTGTTGCAGCGTCTATATGTCTTGTGTGCTAATGTCTCCATCTATCGCCACATGACGGGTTCGTCCTTCCTGAACACCCTCTATACCAGTGTACGTACACCTGGCACATCGTGGTCGATTGAAGACCTGCGTAGTGAGATGGAGGGATTCGTCAGCGACGTGGCTATGCTTGAGTTGGAGGCCGATGGCCAGCGCAAGGAGAAAAGCCTGGCAGTTTATCGGCAGCATCAGCAGCAGATGAACCGGTTGTTTAACTATGTGCTGACCTCCCACATTTGGACGAAAGGCATTGCCGACCAGATGGAGGAGCTGTTGCTTACGCCGACGGTTGATACCGTTGATCAGCAATTGCTGGTGTCAGCCATCATGCTGTCGCTGATGAACCGTTTCGACATGTCAAAGTTCCGTCTGCTGGTTCATGTCTACCAGCATACTGCTGATAAGTATATACGTCAGCGTGCCCTTATTGGATGGGTGATGAGCATTGACGACGACTATCTGTCGGTCTATCCTGAACAGTACGACCTCATCAGTGACCTGTTGCGCGACCCTCAGGTGTGCAACGAACTGACGGAGCTGCAGATACAGATGGTCTATACGCTGAATGCCGAGAAAGATACGACCACCCTTCGTGATGAGATCTTGCCCGAACTGATGAAGAACAATCAGTTCAAAATGACTGAACGTGGAATCGAAGAGGTTGAGGAAGATCCGTTGGAAGAGGTGTTGCATCCCGAAGCCTCTGAACAGCGCATGGAACAGTTGGAACAGACGGTTCGCCGTATGCAGAATATGCATCAGCAGGGCGCCGATGTCTTCTTTTGGGAGTTCTCGCAGATGAAGCGGTTCCCGTTCTTCTATGACATTTCCAACTGGTTTGTACCTTTCTTTCGCCAGCATCCAGACATTGCTCAGTTCGTTACGCGATTGGAAGATCAGCAGATGTTGTGGAACATGCTGAAGAAGACACCGTTGTGCAACAGCGACAAGTACTCATTGGTTATTGCTTTCCAACAGGTGATCAGTCAACTGCCGGAAAATGTGCGGCAACTGATGAAGAACGGTGATGCTGCGCTGATGTTTGAAGCCGACGAAGAGCTGACGCAGTCACCAGCCTATATCCGTCGTAACTGCCTGATGGACATGTACCGCTTCTTCCGCCTATTCCCCAACCGTTCTGCGCTGTGCAACCCCTTCGACACGACTGTTCGCCGCGAGATGGGACAGTGTCTCTTTTTCGGTTCAAAGCTGTTCAGTGGCACCCCATTGGAGGAACGTAAGCGCGAGGTAGTGGCCATGCTGTTGAAGCACAAGTTGAAGAGGTCGGCCGATGCATTGCTGGAAACTTTTCCTGAGGCGATGCATGATGTGCAGTATTATCTGTGGAAGGAGGATTATATCAAGGTTTTAGAACTGGAGCCCGATAACGAGCGTGCCCTCGTAGAGTTTGCCCGTATAGCTTTCAGAAATGCTCATTACGAATTTGCTCAAAAACAATATGAACGACTGCTGTTGCTGCATCCTCATAAGACCAGCTATATGCTCAATCGCGCCGTTTGCCTGACGCGAATGGAAGAATATGAAGAGGCGCTGCATCTGCTCTATGAACTGAATTATAAACAGCCGGAAAATGTCTCGGTTAACCGTGTGTTGGCATGGACGCAGGTGTGTACCGATAAACTGGAACAGGCAGTCAGCCTCTATCGGCAGCTGACAGCCATGGAACAAGCTACTGCTGAGGACTACCTCAATCAGGGTTATTGTCTGTGGTTCCAGGGACGGCGGGCTGAAGCTGTAGTCAGTTTCCGTAAGTCGATGGAGTTGTCGAATACCAACAGCGACGATTTTTGGCTGGCAGAGCGTCAACTGTTACAGCAGAAGGGCATCAGCGATACCGATATCAAACTGATGACCGATTGGATTATTTCCGGCTAACTGTCAAAGAAAGGGTTGCAACAAGTGGGCAAACCATCCGCGGAACTTCTGCCATCCTGTGCGGAATTCGTTCCACGATTGTTCTGTCAGCAAGAAACTCTTTTGCTTGTCGCGAGCAAACATCTCATCCAGTTCGCGGGTAGTGTTACGGTCAATTATGACGGCATTTTCTTCGAAGTCGCACTTCAGACTACGGGCATCCAGATTGGTGCTGCCCACGGTGCAATAGAGACCGTCGACCATCATAATCTTTGAATGGTGGAATCCTGGCTTGTAGAGCCATACCTTCGCACCGCGCTTCATCAGTTTGTGAGCTTGATATAAGGCGCAGTCGGGTGTCAACGGTATGTCGCTCTTGGACGATAGCATGATTTCTACCTTTACACCACGTCGTAGTGCTTGTGTCAGAGCCCTAGTGACAGAGGGTATCAGCGTAAAGTAGGGATTGATAATGTGTATGGAGTCCTTGGCCTGTCGGATGGCATTCAGATAGAATGTACGCATAATCTTTGGAGTGACTCCCGGCTCTCGGTTGATGATACCAATCATCTTATACCCTGATGTGGCTGTTGTGTCTGGCTTTAGACCCGAAAAGTTTGTCAGCGTCCCGCCATTATAGTATTTCATGCCGCTGACATTCTCGCCAGTCGTGCGATTCCATATACGCATAAAAATGCGCTGTAGTTCGTTGACGGCATCACCCTCTATCCGACAGTGCATGTCGCGCCACTCACCAACCTGCTCTGTTCCTTTGATATAGTAGTCGGCTACATTCATGCCACCCGTATAGGCAATGCGTCCGTCGATAACAACTATCTTGCGGTGGTCACGGCCGTAGATGTGGTTCACCCAAGGGAAGCGGATAGGGGAGTACTCGACAATGTCGATGCTGTCTTCACGCAGTGCCTTTAGGTGGCGCTTCTTCAGCGGCTGGTTGTTAGAGTCGTTGCCGAAGCCATCGAACATAGCCCGCACCTCAACACCTTCGCGGCGCTTCTCACGCAGGATGTCAAAGAGGAGGGAGGCAATACTGTCGTTGCGAAAGTTGAAATACTCCAGATGTATGCTGCTCCGAGCCTGTCGGATAGCACGGAACATGTCGTCAAACTTCTCCTGTCCCGACATCAGCAGCGTCACGCGGTTGTTGTCTGTGAATCGGATACCGTTTTCTTGTAAGGTCTGTACTATCAGTGAGTCGCTACTCTGGGCACTCACTGATAGGCAGATGATAGTAAAAAAGGTTAGAATAGAGGTCCGAAACATGATTATTTTTTGTTTTTCAGACGATATTCCAGAGGTGTCATACCGTATTTCTCCTTGAAGATATTGCTAAAGTTCTCAGCCGTCATAAATCCGATGTTGATAGCCAACTCGCTCATATTGATATTCGTGGTGACAAGTAGCGTACAAGCATGTTTCAGTCGAATCTCGCGTACCACTTCTGCAGGTGTCTTGGTAGTGATGTTGCGTATCTTGTGAAAGAACGGTACACGTCCCATACCCATGGCTGCTGCCATCTCGTCCAGACTGATTTGTCCGCGGCTCATATTCTGCAGTACAAACTGTTCAACATTACGCATCAGTTGCTGGTCCATGAGATTGCTCATAGAGTAGTCGCCAATCGTCGAGTCATTATAGTACTTTGCCAGGATGTTGGGCTTTTCTTCCTTTTCTGCCGACTCTTCGGTCTCTGGCGTTTCTTGTACGTCAGGTTGTTCCGTGTCATCTTCACGCTTCAGATGGTCATAGTCTTCAAACGACATAGTGGCCGTCGTCATGCTGGCATTCTGTCCTTCCAGCATTCGGGTTTCCTTACCCTCAATAACGTTTTGTACAATCTCTATCGGTGCCAGACCCAATACCTTGTTGAAACGCATGACGGCTTCGTAGACGTTGAACGGCTTGGCCAGATAGTCATCGGCAGCCAATGTGATGTTCTGGTCTTCCATATCGCTCTCACTTAGCACACCATCGGTCATCAGCACAAACTTGGTCTTGCTGCGACGTGGGTCTGTTTTGAACTTGTTGCAAAGCTCACTGCCCGTCATTCCCTTGTCCAGATTCTGCTTGCAGACCACAATATCGGCATTTAGCGTCTCAATATCGGGCAGGGCGTCCGTGATATTGTCGTATACATGGAAATTGTAGACCTCGCACAGGTGTGCATTCATGAAGTGCAGGAATTCGCGGTTATCGTCGATGAATACCACGCTGAATTTCTTGGTCTGTCCTTCAAGTTTCAGCGGTTTAATGTCATTTGTCTGTCCGTTGTTCATTGCTACAGTCAATACGACTTCACCATGATCGTTGAGTTCCATACGATCTTTCGCTGTAGACTCTGCCTTTTTCTCTGGATTCTCCAGTGTGGTCTGCATCTCCGAGATACGCGTGATGACCTGTAGCAACTGGAAGTGTAGCGAGTTGAGCTGTTCGCGTCCTTCTAGTGTCTGTTCCCTCATCGACATATCGCCGATGATAGTCGTCATGCGAGCCATTGGTTGGCGTAACTCGTCGCTGGCCAACTTGATTTCCTCGCGCTGTCGTTTCAATTCTTCTATCACGGTGCTCTTTTTCCGCCATACCGCTTTATACTTATTGATACCGAAGCGCCAGATTACCACTATGATGATGATGACGATCAGGTAGAATGTCAACATCCACCATGATAGCCACCACGGGCGGTCTATAACAATTTCCAGTGTACGTTCCTGGTTGCTGACAGCACCATCGGCGCTGACTGCCTTTACGTGAAGGGTATATTTGCCACTGCCTAAATCCTTGAAACGTACGCCATGCAGCAGGGCATCACCATTGCGCCAGTCGTTGTCCAGTCCTTCCATCCAGTACATGAACTGCAGGCGTTCTCCTTGGTTGTAGTTGCCTGCGGCAAACTTGATGGTAATATTGTTCTGGGCGTTCAGCAGTTCTATCTTGCTACTTTCGTTCAGTGCCTGTGGCAGAATGATATTGCCGTCGTATTCCACACCTGTCATCACCTCTTCTTCGCCGATAAACAGCTGTGTCAGCATGACGCGCGGCAGGGTGGCCTGATCGTCTTTATTGTTTTTCTTTACCCAGTTGACGCCAAATAGTCCGCCAAACAGCACGTCACCGTTTTTGTCGGCCATGATGGCACCCATGTTGAACTCGTTGCTTTGCAGTCCGTCGCTGATGTTGTAGTTATATAGTCCGTAGTTGAAGGTGCCGTCTTCATGGTTTCGCTGTACTACCACGCGGCTGATGCCATTGCTGGTAGTAATCCAAATGCTGTGGTTCTTGTCTTCCACGATACCGCAGATGGAGTTGTTGCACAGACCTTCTTTCTCTGTCAGGTAGCTCAACTCGTCGTTAACCATGTCGAGAATGTTGATACCTTCACGCGTACCAATCCATAGCAGACCGCGAGAGTCTTCATAAACCTGTGTGATGAAGTTGTTGGTAAACGTCTTCATATTAGTTGAATTGCCTCGCAGCACTGTTTTCTCACGGGTCGACAGGTTCAGTACGATGAGTCCTTCGGCAGTACCTATCAACAGGGTGTTGTTGCTACCGTTACACAGCGACGTGATGTTGTTGGTACTCAACATACCATTCTCGCGTGTGTATGATGAGAACGTGTTCATCTTTGGATTGTAGACCTGTAGTCCGCCGTTCGTGGCTATCCATAGGTTACCCAATATGTCGCTCCTGAGCGCATTGATGTGGTCGTCAATCACCGTTCTCATACTGTCGCGGGCAGCAGAATAGAAGGTGCTGGTGCCGTTTTTGATGCGTGTCAGTCCGTTCTGCTTGGAGCCCACCCACAAACTTCCGTCAGGAGTATAGGTCATGGCTGTTACCTTCAGACTGGCCAGTGGACCGTCATATCCGATAACGCCCTTGTCGCCTGTTCCGTACCAGATTTTTCCTTCGTTGTCTTGAGCCATGGCGGTAACGTCGCCATTAAGGAGTGACTCAAATTTGTAGATATTGTCGCCGTAATAGGCTAGTCCCGACTTCTCTGTTCCTACCCACAACAAGTCTGTGTCGTCAACATAAACGCTTTGGATACCGATGATATCCTGCTGCACTTGCTCGTTGTTGCTGTTACGAGGTTGCACAAACTCCATCTCGTGGTTGTTGACGTTTGTGCGTACCAGTCCGTTACGATCAGTACCTATCCAGATGTTTCCCTTGCGGTCTCCTGCCATACCGTTGACGCTACGGTCGGTGCTGATACCTGTCATTCCCAGTTGGTCTCCGATGGTGGTGTTCCACTGGCTTGTGTTTTTATTATAGTGCATCAGCGTGCCCTGACCATACAGCCAGATGTTGTCCATCTGATCGGCAAACGCCTTCAGCGTGTTCGATTTTCGCAAGCGCTGCTGGGCAATAAAGTCGGTTTGCCAAACGGTATGTTGCTGGTGCATGATGTCGCAACACACCAGTCGCCCGTCGTTATAGACGATGATGGCACCATCGCGACACTCGCTGATGGAACAGATGGTGCCTTGCGGTACACCATGAGCATCGTCGGTATATCCGAATTCATAGAGTAGTTGCTGTTGCATGTTGTAGGCCACCACACCTTTGTTGGGTATTGCGGCCCAGAAATTTTTGTGACTATCTATATATACGACGTTCGGACTTCCCTCAATACCCATTCTTCCGAAGACCTGTTTCATGTCGCGCTCGAAGTTTTCTGACTGGGGGTGATAGATGCAGTATCCTGCTGCCGTTTCTATCCAAAGGGTACCTTCCAGCGTCTCCTGAATGCTGATGATGTAGCTGTCAGGCAGCGACGAGCCGTCCTGTGAGTTACACTGGAAGTTGCGGAAGGTGTAGCCGTCGAAGCGGTAGAGCCCTGCAGGTGTTCCTAACCAAACATAACCTCTGGAGTCTTTCATTACACAGTTAATCTGGCTGATGGTCAGTCCGTTGCGTGCGTCAAGTGTCTTGAACAGATACACACCGGCCACTGTCAGGGGCAGGAGTAGTAGGATGACCGCCAATATTCTTTTCATTATCTTCATAACGCTTATACCTTATTATAATACGCACGCGTAGCGGTCGACAATGCCGATGAGTCGGTTGTCCTTGTCGGCTACCAGTACGTTGTGTATCTTGTGTTTGTTCATCAGTTTCTGTATCTCCGAGATCTTTGTCTGTGGCCCTACCGTCTTCGGCTGACGGGTCATAATGTCGGCCACGGTACGGTTAAAGAACTCTGCCTGCCACTTTTCCATGGCTCGTCGGATATCACCATCGGTGATGAGTCCGGCAATATGACCGTCTTCGATGGCCACACCCAGTCCTAGTTTGCCCTTGCTGACCAGAATGATGGCTTCGCCAAGATGCATCTCTGCTGTCAGGATGGGCAGATCGTTGGTCTGCATCACGTCTTGGGCGGTGGTCAGCAAGCGTTTGCCTAGTTCGCCGCCCGGATGGAACTGTGCGAAGTCCTGCGGACGGAAATGGCGTTGCTCCATCAGTGCTACAGCCAGTGCATCACCCATGGCCAGTGCAGCTGTCGTACTGCTGGTAGGTGCCAGGTTCAGCGGACAAGCTTCCTTGCTGACGCTGACGTTGAGGTGATACGTCGAATATTTTGCCAGTAGCGACTGTGGGTTACCACTCATGCCGATGATGGGTATTTCCATGTGTAGCACCATTGGGATAAAGCGCAACAGTTCATCGGTCTGTCCGGAGTTCGAGATGGCTATCACTACATCTCCGCGTGCCATGACGCCAAGATCGCCGTGGTAGACATCCAGGGGATTGATAAAAAACGACGGCGTACCCGTTGAGGCCAGTGTTGCTGCTATCTTCGCACCGATATGACCACTTTTGCCTACACCGGTAACGATGACTTTACCTGGGCAGTCCAATATCAGTTGTACGGCCTGGTCGAAGTTCTCGTCCATCTTGGGTATCAGGTCAAGCACTGCCTGTGCCTCGTCCCTTAGACATTGTATCGCGTAGTCTCTTATTGTCATTTCTTTTTTCTTTTTTTTATGGGGCCTATATGGCTTATGGGCCTTATAGGCCTTATAGGAGGTTTGCTATCACGCTCTCCAGCTTGTCCAGTTCCAGCATGTTAGCTGCGTCGCTGAGGCCTTCGTCGGGGTGGGGATGTACCTCAAAGAACCAGCCTGTCGCTCCGAAGGCCTTGGCAGCCATAGCCATCTGTGGCACGAAACGGCGGTCTCCCCCCGTTTTGCCGTCAGCACCGCCTGGGCGTTGTACACTATGCGTACAGTCCATGATGACTGTAGGTGTGATCTCCAGCATATCAGGAATATTGCGGAAGTCCACCACCAGATTGTTATAGCCCATCATGTTGCCACGTTCTGTCAGCCATACCTCCTTAGCACCCGCGTCGCGTACCTTTTCTACAGGGTAGCGCATGTCGCGGCCACTCAGAAACTGCGCTTTTTTGATGTTTACCGTACGTCCTGTCTTGGCGGCGGCCAGCAGCAGGTCGGTCTGTCGGCATAGGAAGGCGGGAATTTGCAGCACGTCGCACACCTGTCCGGCGGGTTCAGCCTGCCATGTCTCGTGGATGTCGGTAAGTACCTTCAAGCCGTATTTTGCTTTTACGTCACTCAGCATCAGCAGTCCGTGGTCAATGCCAGGTCCGCGAAACGAGCGTAGCGAGGTGCGGTTGGCCTTGTCGAACGAGGCCTTGAATATGATGTCTGTCCCCAGCTTACTGTTAATCGCCACCAGTTTTGCTGCCACGGTGTCTAACAACTCCGCTGATTCTATTACGCAGGGACCTGCTATCAAAGTCGTTTTCATGTTATGCACATTAATACATTATTCCTTGCAAAGTTAAGCATTTTCCTAAAAAAAACCATCTTTTTTATCATTTATTTGCTTTAAATGCAAAAAAGTTTGAAAAATATTTGGAAGATATTAGTTTTTTTTATATCTTTGCAGCGTGAAAACAAAATTTAAGTTAAGATTAACAAATATTGATTGTACTAGTTATTCACTAATTTATTTGAATTATGAAAAAGATTTTCATGGCTCTTGCAGCCCTCGCAGTATTCACAACTGCTAATGCACAGACACAGGAAAAGTGGTATGGTTCTAAGGAAGGCGGCTTCGCTATCACTTTCAACGCTAACCCCGTTCTGAACTATGTTGGTAACATGTTCAACGGTACCCAGAATAACAGTGTAGCTGAGTTCAATGGTGTTGACGGTTTCAATGGTGGTGTTTCTATCACCGGTAAGTACTTCCTGAAGGACAACCTCGCTCTGGACCTCGGTGTTTCTGTTAACGACAATTACAACGTTACCAACAACTACGCTGATGCTCAGGATGTTGAGAAGGTGACTTCTTATGGTCGTCAGGCTACTACTGCTTTCTTTGTAAAGGGAGGTGCTGAGTATCGTCTGTTCCCCGGCAAGCGTCTGCAGCCTATCTTCGGTGCAGCTGTGTTCTATCAGCACACTAACGCTTGGAACTTCACTAAGGTGACTGATGGTGACAACAAGGACAAGACTATTTATAACAACACTATTAGCGCTGCCGGTGGTGCCACCAATGCTGTTGGTTTGATCTTCAATGTTGGTGTTGAGTATTTCATCATTCCTCAGATTTCTCTGGGTGCAAACATCGACCTCGGTGTTGCAAGACGCTGGGTTAAGGCTACTCAGGAGAACGAGCTGACTCCCGACGACAAGAGCGTTAACTATGCTCGCGTTTCAAGCAAGAACCTGAACTTCGCTACTCAGAAGTTTGGTGCTAACGTAACTCTGAACTTCTACTTCTAAGCCACAGCGCTATAGAAGCGAGAAATAAACTTAATAGGTGTGTCTTTCGGCACACCTATTTTTGTGTAATAAAGTGTGGTTTTCGCGTTTTAAGCCGACGCTTGCTTTCATTTTAGTACTTTTTGACAAAAATAGTCACGAAATTGTTTGGCATTATTCAAAAATTTTTCTTATATTTGCAACGTCAACTCAAGGATATTAAGTTAAGATTTATAAATATTACCATTTTTATTGTTAAACTAAACCCAAATTATTATGAAAAAGTTGTTTATGATTGCTGCCCTCATGGTAGCTACGCTGAGCGCAAGTGCACAGAATGAACAGGGTGTAATTACCCTTCAGCCCAAGGTTGGTATGAACCTCTCAACAATTACCGGTGATGGTGATCAGAAGATGAAGTTTGGTCTTGTAGCAGGTGCTGAGGCTGAGTATGGCATTTCTGAGAACTTTGGTATTGATTTTGGCGTTCTGTATTCTATGGAAGGTTGCCGCTTCAAGGCCGATGGTGCGGATAAGTCTCTGTTCTGGAATCTTGACTACATCAACATCCCCATTCTGGCTCAGTTCTATCCAACTAAGGGCCTAGCTCTCAAAGCTGGTGTTCAGCCTGGTTTCAACGTACGTCACAAGGCTTCTTACGATGGTAACAGCGCAAACATGGATGGTGTTAACAGCTTCAACTTCTCTATTCCTGTAGGTCTGTCTTATGAGATTTCCAGCTTCGTTATCGACGCTCGTTACAACATCGGTATTACCAAGATTTTCAAGGATGCTGATCAGGGCCGTAACAGCACCATCTCTCTTACTGTTGGTTACAAGTTCGCTCTCTAAACATTTATCAAATAAAAAAAGGCGCTTCCAAAAACGGAAGCGCTTTTTTTATTCCAGTGGTTGTTGTGTCGAGCGGCGCCTGATCCAGTTGAGCCCGTTTTCGATGAATGAGAAGGCTACATAGGTGAACAGGCCGATGATGATGCCATCGGTAATGCTGCCTGTGGCAGGCATTAGCAGGATGGTCAGGAAAGCCGGAATGGTCTCTACGGGTTTTGAGAGCTCTATGCGACGCACAGACCCGAAGAGGTAGAATCCTGCCATGACCATGATAGGTGCAGTAGCTGCTGATGGAATCGCCAGGAAGAGTGGCGCCATGAAGAGGCTGAGGATGAAACACAACGCAATGACAAGGGCTGTGAGTCCTGTGCGTCCTCCTTCTGCTACCCCTGTGGCACTCTCTACGTAGGTAGTCACCGTGCTGCATCCCAGACAGGCACCTGTCATGGTAGCAATGGCATCCGAAAGCATAATGCTTCTCATGTGTGGAATTCGTCCATTCTTACGTATATGTCCGGCGTTTGCCATTAGTCCTACGACAGACCCCAGTGTGTCGAAGATGTCGAAGAACAGCATGGTGAGCACGCAGACCCATAAGTCGGGCGTCAGCAGTTCTTCCCATGAAAACTGGCAGAAGAGTGGGGCAGGCGACGTTGGCAAGCTGAATAGGCTGTCAGGTATTTGGGTCACACCTGCAGGTATTCCAGCTATGGTGACGATGATAATGCTCAGCAGCAGTCCGCCACGAATGCGCATAACGGTGAAGGCTCCTCCGAGCAATAGTCCAAGCAGGAAAAGCAGGGAGTTGGGATTGACCAGTGTATGGATGTGGTTGAAGATGGTGCCTTCAGCCAACAATCCGCTGTTCTTGAATCCGATGGTCGCAATAAAGAATCCGATACCTGCTGCAATGGCATATTTTAGTGATGCAGGCATCATGTCAAAGATCAGCTGTCGCAGGTTGCTCATACATAGCAGTACGAAGAGCAGACCCTCTATGAATACAGCGGTGAGTGCAAACTGCCAGCTGTATCCCAGTGAGATACATACCGTTTCTACGAAAAACAGGTTGAGTGCCAATCCTGGTGCCTGTCCGAAGGGACGCTTTGCCAGAAAGGCCATCAACAGTGTGCCGATGATAGCCGACAGCGTGGTGGCCGTCACCAGCGAGTCCATCGGATAGCCTTTTTCCGCAAGTGGTGCAAACATCACCGGCATGAGTGCCAGGATGTACGACATGCTGGTAAAGGTGGTCAGTCCTGCCAGTATTTCTGTTCTCAGGCTATGTTGGATGGTGGAGAATCCTACGAGTGATAGTATCTTCGCTTTCATAATTATGAATTATGCATGATGAATTGGTACGACAAGGTCGAACTTTGAGCCTCCGGTATAGTTGGTGTCAAGTATCAATGAACCACCGAGGCGTTCGGCTATCATGCGTGCAATGGTCAGGCCAAGGCCGATACCTTGCGAGAAATTGTCAAGCTTTGAGAAACGTTCGAAGATAAACTCCTTTTTGTCTTCGGGAATGCCGGGGCCTGTGTCGATTACTGAGAAGTGAAGCTGTTCGTCGTTCATGCCCAGACGTAGGGTGATGCTGCCCTCAGTAGTGAATTTAGCGGCATTGTCGAGGAGCTTGTTAAGGACAACATGAATCATGCGAGGATAGGTGTTCACTATCTGGTCCTCAGGAATGGTGCACTCGCTGTTCAACTTGACGCCTTTGGCAGCTGTCTGGCTGATGGAATCCATCGCTTGTGCTATGATAGTGATACCCAGTGAGGGCTCGGCTGGTGGCAGTTCGCTGTTACTCTCCAACTCGGAGATGAAGATAAGGTCGTCGAGAATCTTTGTCAGCAGACGTGAGTTCTCCTCAATGCGCTGGCAACAGTCTATACGCTCCGCTTCAGAAATCTCTACGCCAGTCGTGGTCAGCAGTTGTGTAAACCCGTTGATAGCGTTGAGGGGTGTGCGTATCTCGTGGGTCATGCTCTGTATGAACGACGTCTTAGCTTTTGATGCCGCCTCCGCCCTGTCTCGCTCGATGGCCAGCTGCTTGTTTTGCGCCACCACGACGTTGCGCTCTCGCTGTAGTTGCTGGTTTTTTAGCTCCAGTCTGCGAGTCCATCGGCCATTGACTGCCAGGAATGCCAGTAGTGCCACGATACCCAATATCATGGCCACACCGCCCGTCGTGAAGCGTGAGCGTTGCAGCAGTAGCTCGTTTTGCGTCTTCAGTTCGTTGAGGTCGCTGGTCGTATCGCCCCTTGCCTGGCCATATTGGCTGGTCGTCGTTATGGTGAGGATGAGTGCTGTCATCAGCATGATTTTCACTAGGCGCTGTCCAGTCTTTCTTATCAGTTCTCTCATATCTATGGTTATGGTTAATTCTTAACTCCTAATTCTTAATATGCACATCCTGCTGAGGGAACGGAATCTCGATACCGTTCTTGTTTAGCGTGTCGTAGATGGCCGATAGCGTCTGACTGATGATGATGCTGCGCATCAGTGGCTCTACCCAGATGAAAAGTCTGAAGTTGACGCTCGAGTCGCCCAGTTCGTAGACACGTGCTGTGATGGTTTTCTCAGGGTCTATACCCTCTAGGTGCAGGTCGTTGATGGTGTTCTCTACCAGTTCCTTCACCTGTGCGAGGTTCGAGCCATAGGCCACGCCGAAGGGAATGATCTGCAACACGAACTCGTGGTTGCGCGTCAGATTCTTGTAGTTCTTGGTGAACAGCTGCGAGTTCTGGAATGTGATAACTTCACCGGTCAGTGCCTCCACCACTGTTGAGGTATAGCTGATACTGACCACCTTTCCCGTAGTGTCGTCGACCTGTATGAGGTCGCCCACCTTGATACGTCCCGTCATCAGCGTGATACCGTAGTAGATATTCTCGATGATGTCTTTCGAAGCGAAACCGATACCTGTCGACAAGCCTCCCGTGACTACCAGTAGCCACTCCATCGACACACCGAGGATAGTCATGGTAATCAGGAACCATGTTCCCCAGATGACAACCTGCAGTACGTTTCTGCCCATCACTTCACGGCTGGCAGCAGTTTCAGGATCTTTAATCTCGAAGTGCATGCGCATCAGTTTCAGGATGGTGCGGTTGACGTAGGCGAAGAAGAACCACAGGCTGATCACCATTGCCAGGCTGATGATGCTCAGCTTCAGGTTTTTCATGTCGATGAAGTAGCTCTTGAAGATGCGCCAGCAGAGGTCGCTGAGGTTAAATACGTCTGCCGCCCAGTAGATGCTGATCATCAGCGAGGCTACGCCCAATATCGGCAGTAGCACCTGGTAGCACAGATAGTAGAACCATGTCTGTGTGACGGGCCTCTCCGCCAGACGGTGCTTCACGCTATATAGTTTCATGTACTGGCTCACGCAGGTGATGGTCAGTATGCATGTCAGCTGCATTACCCACCATATCAGTATCTGTACGGCCATCAGTGTGTATCCTGTCCACGAGCATACCACGCTGGTTAGGAATACCATCAGCGAGATATAGGTGTAGAACATGTCCGACCTCGGCACGTTTTTGTTGTGTCGTCTGATGACGTTCCACTGCCATAGTGCACAGATTAGCAGGATAGGTGGAAAGAGTATGTTGACCAACTCGTTAGGGATAAGTATAATGCGGAATCCGATGACCAGGAATCCTACTGTCAGCAGAGGGGTATAGATGCGGAAAGCGCTCTTGATCTGGTCACCCCTGACGCGTAGTAGCAGCGAGATGAGTATGACGCCTAATAGCCACGCATATTCCACCAGCAGGTTTGCCGCCATGATAAAGAAGTTCTGGTCGGTGATGGCCAGTGTGATACCCAGTATCAGTGCGAAGGTAATGGTCGTAGTGGCCAGTGTGATGCAGGTGCGCTTCTTTATAAACTCGTCGGTGCGCAGTCGCTTAGGCACGAGGTATCGTATCAGCGCAAAGTTCATCAGCGACGCAAGGATGGCGTAGAAGATGGTCGAGAACAGCAGGCCGAATATCCAGCGGCTGTCCCATTGCGAACTGTCGTTGGGTTGGTATTTTTTCTTGACAGTACGCTGCATGGTCCGCCAGTAGCGTCCCCATTCCTTGATGATGGTCAAATAAGAGTCGCCGCCATTGCGGAAGATGTTTGTCTGTATGTCGTTATACCGCTTGTGGGCATAGTCGTTCAGTCGTGCCAGTCGTTGCTCCGTGAAGTCGTAGTAGCGTATGTAGTCCTTCAGCGTCGCGCGGTTTTCGTCCAGCGAGTTGCGTATGTTGGTTGCGAGCGTCATACAGACGTTGCGGTCTATCTTTGCACGGTCGTCCAGCAAGGTTACAGGCATGGCTTTCAGCGACCCTATCAGCGAGTCGTAGCGTGCTATCTCGCTTTCTGCCTTTTCCAGGAACTGGTTGAATGGCAACTGCTGTCGCTGGAATTCGCGATACTGCTCGGTGGCCTCGTGGCAGGCATAGGTCAGGTCGAAAACGTAGTCCAGATTCTGTGAGTATAGCATCAGCGAGTTCTGGTTCGAGTGCTGCATGGTTCCCATCAGCCGTTGTCTCACACGCTCGCTCTGCTTTTTGTTCATCTCTATCTGTTGCGACAGTTCACGGTGATGGTGCGTCAGCTCGCTACGCAGTATTTCCAGTGTCTGCTGCAGGTCTTTTTCCTTCAGCACAGCATTGGCTGTCAGCGTGGTAAGCATTACCATCAGTATGGTCAGTAAGCGTTTCATTGTCATTCTGTGTATGTTTTGCGTGCAAAGTTACAAAATAATTCCTAATTCTTCATTCTAAATTCCTAATTTATTTGTATCTTTGCAGTGTTAAACCTTTAAAGATATGATGATACTCATTGCAGATAGCGGAAGCACTAAGACTGATTGGACCCTTCTCCACTCGTCCGTACGTCAGGGTGGCAACGTTGTTGTCGCCACGTTTCACACCCAGGGCATCACCCCTGTTCACCAGACAGCAGGTGATATTCGCCAGATTCTCACTGTCGAGCTGTTGCCGCAGCTTTCCACGTTCCCGCGTTCCAAGCTCATCGAACTGGGACTGCTCGAGAGTCCATTGCTGCAAGGCATGAGCGTGTTCTTCTATGGTAGTGGCTGTACGCCCGACCAGGTGCCGATGATGTCGCAGCTCATTGCCGAAGTGCTGTCGGCGAAGACCGTCGAGGTACATAGCGACCTGACGGCAGCGGCCCGTGCGCTGTGTCAGCACGAGGCAGGCATTGCCTGTATCCTCGGCACGGGTGCTAATAGTTGTCTGTACGACGGCACGCAGATAGTACAAAACACGCCGCCGTTGGGTTATATCCTTGGCGACGAGGGCAGTGGTGCCGTGTTGGGCCGTTCGTTCCTCAATGCCATCTTCAAGGATCCTGCTCTGGCCGATGTTCGCGACGAGTTCCTGAAGGCTAACAAGATGCAGATGAAGGATGTCATTCAGCGTGTCTACCGCCAACCGATGGCAAACCGCTGGCTGGCCTCGTTGTCACCGTTCATCCACGACCATCTGTCACATCCCGCCATCCGCACGTTGGTGGTCGACAACTTCCGCCTCTTCTTGCGTCGCAACGTGGTGCCCTACCACCGTCCCGACCTGCCCGTCGGCTGTGTGGGTTCTGTAGCCAGTATCTACCAGCCACAACTCGAGGAGGCCGCCTTGGCCGAAGGTTTTACCATTGGCCGCATCTTGCAGAGCCCTATGGAGGGTCTCCTGCAGTATCATGAGGCGTGAATAGCCCTGAAACTTGAATCTTGAAACCAATGAAAAAGCTCCTGCTACTCATAGCCGTGGCACTGACGGTGCTGGCAGCCTGCCAGCAGCCCGCTGCTGATGCTGGCTTCGTGCGTGTCGAGAACGGACATTTTGTACGCAATGGTATACCTTATTACTATGTGGGCACCAACTTCTGGTATGGCGCTATTCTCGGCTCTGAGGGGCAGGGAGGCGACCGCCAGCGCCTCTGCCGCGAACTTGACGAGATGAAGCGCATGGGTATTGACAACCTGCGCATTCTTGTTGGTGCTGATGGTCCGCGTGGTGTGAAGACCAAGGTCGAGCCCACGCTGCAGGTGGAGCCTGGCGTCTATAACGATACCCTCTTGGCAGGTCTCGACTATCTGCTTCAGGAGATGGGCAAGCGCCAGATGTTGGCCGTGCTCTACCTGAATAACTCATGGGAGTGGAGTGGGGGGTATGGCTTCTACCTCGAGCATGCTGGCTTGGGCCCTCAGCCGCGTCCCGACGACGTAGGCTATCCTGCCTTCATGGAGGCTATGGCGAAGTATGCTACCAACGACCGGGCCCACCAGCTGTTCTACGACCATGTGCGTTTCGTTCTCTCGCGTACAAACCGCTATACCGGCATCAAATATACTGACGATCCAGCCATCATGTCGTGGCAGATAGGCAACGAGCCGCGAGCTTTTTCTCGCGAGGCCTTGCCCGCTTTTGAGAAGTGGTTGGCTGAGGCTTCTGCCCTCATTCGTTCGCTTGATAAGAATCATCTAATTTCCATTGGCAGCGAGGGTGCCTGGGGCTGCGAGGGCGACTACGACTGCTATGAGCGCATTTGTAGCGACCCCAACGTTGACTATTGCAATGTCCATCTGTGGCCCTACAATTGGGGATGGGCCAAACCCGACTCGCTGGTTGAGCATTTGCAGCGTTCGTGCGAGAATACCAAGGAATATATAGACCGCCACTTGGCTATCTGTGACAAACTGAACAAGCCGTTGGTGATGGAGGAGTTTGGCTATCCGCGCGATGGCTTCCGCTTCTCGCTGGATACGCCTACCAAAGGGCGCGACGGCTACTACCGCTACGTCTTCTCGCTGGTGGCCGACAATGCCCTGCAGGGAGGCCATTTCGCCGGTTGTAATTTCTGGGGGTGGGGCGGCTTCGCTGTTCCTCGTCACGAGCAGTGGCAGGTCGGTGACCCCTATACTGGTGATCCTGCCCAGGAAGCCCAGGGTCTCAACAGTGTCTTCGTTACCGACACTTCCACCCTTGCTGTTGTTCGTCAGCAGGTCGAGCGTCTGCGCCCCTTAGCGCCTTGAGCTCCCACTGCTTCTCTCTTTATTCCTCCTCTTCGTTGAAGTCATAGCAGCGTGAGCCGAAGCCCTCGCTATTTGTTATTTGGTCCTCTTTGTTAGTGCTCATCGTGCCTGTCAGCGAGCCTGCCATCAGGCGTACGCCGTGTAGTCGTATCATTCCTATTGCTGGAGTCACATATCCTTTTTTCATCGTCGTTCCCTTTTTCATTCCACCATTACTTTCTTACCGTTCACGATGTAGAGCCCTTTGACAGGCTTAACGACACGACGCCCCTGCAGGTCGTAGATTTCACTATTCAGTATTCGTTTTTCACTATTCACTAGCGAAGCATCCATCCCTGTGCTTTCTTCTTCGAAGACCAGGCTCAGTTCGCGTGCACCAGCGGGAAATGCCGACTTGGCAATCTTTAGATAAGCCTTATTAGCAGGAATAGCCACGGTGGCTGGGTCAAAGGTGCCAAATGTAAATGTATCTTTCTTCAGTCCAAAGTAGTAATAGTCATTATCGGCGCTAAACGTCGTACCTGCTGTATTTACCAGGAAAGCGTTTCCGCCCTCAACTTCTGCGCCTGAATTGGCAATCGTTATCTCATAATTCCCGTTGTTTGCTCCTTTAAGCAGCAATCCCGTGTTAGCAGGGACAGCCTGGCTGATGGGCTTGAAAGTCACAGTCTTTCCATCCACGACAGCCCTGTAAGCCGTCAGCTCATCAGGCAACGTCGACAGGTCCAGTGCCTCTGTGCAGGCGAATGTAGCATAGCCCGCAGTTCCCATGGTTACAGGAACTGTAACGGTGGTGCAGTATGCTTCATTTTTATATGCTGTGACCTCAATTAACTTCGCTCGAAGTTGATTTGATGTAGCATATGCTTTTACGGCATTCATTTCTGATATGAAAGTAATTGTAGACTTTTGAGTTGCATCGTCATTACTGACACTTGCACCACTGGATACTGAACCAACACTATAATAAGTGGTATTCTGTCTTGTATAATTAACCACAACTGATGACAGATAATAGCCGATGGGTGTTGTAATCTCCATATAATGAGATATGCCACTGGTCACAACGAATTTTTTTATATTGTCTGTCGTATTTAACATTCCGGCTTCCATGAACAACACCACACCAGTAGTATTTTCCGTCCAACGTAGGTTTTCGCTATCTTGAGTTAAATTTGACAAATCGGCAGCATTAAACGTAGCGTTGAGCTCTGTGCGCTTTGCATACACCGCATAGAACGACCTGTCTGTATCACCCATATTTGCTGAAGTAACCATCGATGGTTTATCATCGGTCGTGCCCACGATAGCAGTTGTTGCCCAACCGATAAAGCTTTTACCACCCACTGTGCTTGGATTATCAGGGAAACCGATTGATGCGCCCTCCTCAATATCTTTTTCATCATAAAGTGTTCCATTTACATAGAATGAGGCTTTATGCTTCGGTATTATTTCTGTTTCATCGTATGTAACAGTTACCGCAGTTAAATATACCCTTTCTGTTAGCCGTAAACTCCAGGACTTTGTTGACATGTTTGAATATGAAGTATTAAGTCCTCCTCGATATGAATCGGCGAAAGAAAAACTAAGAGCAGTAATCGTTCTCAACGAGGTAATTGTTATGGTACTATTACTATAGCAACGAATCTCATTTGTTCCGTATCCCCCATCACAAGCAAAGGTCACGCCATTCTTGGTGGCCGACATAGCACCACCATACCCAGAAGTTCCCTGACCAGTAAAATCCGATGGGGTAAAAGTTACCGTATCTGCCCATGCGCTTCCACCTATTGCCAAGGAACAGAGCATTATAAGTAGTTTAAAGATATATTTATGCATTTTGTGTTGTATATGATATTTGTTTTTTTTCTTAATGCAAAGATAGTAAGAAATTTTGAAAGCGCAATGAAAAGACATAGAAAATTGAATTTAAAGATGGGAATCGTTAGAAAAAAGGGGAATATTTTACGCCTAAAAAATATGTTAAAAAATAACTTCTAAGAATTTAAAGTAGTATATTTGCATTCGATTATGAACAAACAAACGCAATGGCAATGGCAGAAGGAAGGAACGTCCTGGAAGGGCGTCGGCATCTATCATGTCACGCTGACGGTTCCATCGCGCGAGCCATTGTTGGGAACATTGATGGTCCCTGACAATGACCCCACGAAGGCGCGGATAGAACGGACGGCCTTGGGCAATGCGGTGGTTGATGAACTCTATGTGATGTGCAGGCACTATCCTGCTATTCGGATTCTCCAATTCTGCCTGATGCCAGACCACCTGCATGCTGTTATCCATGTGACGCAGGTGATGGATACAAGCATCCGAAGCGTTGTGCGTGGCTATTGGCAAGGGGTAAAGAAGCTTGGAAGGGCCTATACTTTGTCTGTTGCTCCCGAATTAAATTCGGGGACAACAAACGAAGAGGGGCCAAGCGCAGGGACAACAAACGAAGAGGGGCCAAGCGCAGGGACAACAAACGCAGGGAGTTATCCTTTCCCCATCTTTACTGAGCGCCCCTTTATCCGCCCCATGTCGCGACGGGGCCAACTGCAAGCCATGATTCGGTATGTTCAGATGAACCCTCAACGGCTGGCTACTAAGCGCCTGCGGCCCGGCTATTTCCGTGTGCAGAAGGATATAGCGATTGGTGATAGGAGATATGACGGTGTGGGAAATGTCGCGCTACTGTTGGAAGGTCGTTTTACCACCGTCCATGTGCGTCACGACATGGTAGACGAGGCCGCCCAGGGCAAGCCCCAGCGGTTGCGCGACTACATGAACGGCTGTGTGCTGGCCGCCCGTCATGGTGTAGTGATGGTCTCGCCGTTTATCTCACCGCAAGAGAAGGCCGTGCAGTCGGTCCTCCTCGCTGAGCAGCATCCCTTCGTTCTGTTGGCCGACAACGGCTTCCGTGACTATTATAAACCCTCCGACAGCCTCTTCGATGCCGTCGCGGCGGGTCGTGTGCTGATACTCAGTCCTTGGCCATACGACGAGGGGAAGCGTCATATCAGTCGTTCCGAATGCGTTGCGCTGAACGGTATGGCTGAGGAAATCTGCAAACTTCTTAACGATACAGGAACAAGATAAAAAAACAGGATATTTTAATGCCGTTGCAAAAACATAGTATTCACCACGTAAAAACATAGTTTTCAGGGCGTGAAAACATAGTATTCATCACGTGAAAACATAGTATTCACGAATGACATATTCAATATTATAAGAAAATAAAAAAAAGAGTCAGCATCGATGCTGACTCCTTTTACATAAATATCACTATTTCAATCGCTTACAAGGCTGCAGCAGCAATCCACTCGTAGACGCACGAGGCGACGCCGAAGAGGACGATGCCTGCAGTGCAGACGGCGAGTGCAATGCGGGTGCATGCGTCGCTCTGGAAGGTGGGCAGGGGCGTGTCGGTCTTAGTGATATACATGGCCTTGACGATGAGGAGGTAGTAGTAGAGTGACACTACCGTATTGACCAAGGCAATGAAGACGACGAAATAAGCCATAGGCTCACCGTTCTGAACACCAGCCATGAACACGAAGAACTTCGAGAACATGCCGGCAAACGGGGGGATACCAGCCAGCGAGAACAGAGCCAGCGTCATGAGGAACGAGAGCTTGGGGTTGGTCTGATAGAAACCGTTGTAGGCTGACATTTCCGTGCGCCCACCGTTATTATGCTCGACGACGTTGATGACCGTGAAGACAGCCATGTTGGCAACGATGTAGACGAGTACATAGTAGGTCAGGGCAGCCACGCTGAGCTGAGAATTGCCCACAACGGCCAGCATGATGTAACCGGCCTGCGAGATGGAGCTGAAGGCCATGAAGCGCTTGAGCTCGCTCTGACGGATGGCAAAGAGGTTTGCCACGGTAATGGAGAGCACGATGACGATGTAGAGCATGTACTCCCAATACATAATCATGGGTGCGAAGACCTTCATTAGAATGATGCACAGCGTGAGGGCTGCAGCACCCTTGGAGATGACGCTGAGATAACCAGTAACGGGTGTGGGGGCACCCTGGTAGGTGTCGGCCGTCCAGAAGTGGAAAGGTACCAGTGAAATCTTAAAGCCGAGGCCGCTGAAGAAGAACACCAGACCGAGGATGGTGAGGGGCTCTGCCGTAATATTTGCAGCAACATCGTCGAAGTAGAGAGTACCTGTGGCAGCATAGATGAACGAGATGCCAAAGAGCATGACGCCGCTGGAGAACGTTGCCACGAGGATGTACTTGGCGGCACCCTCGGCAGAGTTGCGACGCTGGCGGTCGAAGGCCACCAGACAGGCCAGGGGCACAGAAGCCATCTCGAGGCCTAGGAAGAACATGAGGAAGTTGCCGCTGGACATCATCACAAACATACCTAGGAGGGTAGAGATGATGAGCATGTAGAACTCGCCACGTAGCTTCTCAGCACTCTGCTTCAGCCAGGGCTCGGCCATGATGAGCACGATAGCGGTGCCAAAGGCGAGGATGGCTTTCATGACGTTGACAGCCTGGGAAGCTACATAGAGGCCGCCAAAGGCCTCGGAGGGTCCTGACAGCAGTATGATGCGGAAGGGCATGACGGTCATGAGGCCAATGGCGACTCCTCCCAAGACGCTGCCATTCTTTCCGCTACAGCGGCCAGAGAAGCAGAAGTCCATGAAGAAGACCACTAACAGGATGAGCACGAGGTTATACTCGGGCACCATATTTAAGAATTGACTGTAATTCATTTCTTTTGTCCTCCTATCTTTACATTACACCAATAGACTTTAAGATCGTGCCTGCAGCGGGCGAGATCATGTCGCTGAAGAAGAACGGCATGCAGCCGAGGCCTGCCACACAGAAGATGAGGCAGATGACGGCGACGCGCTCGTCCCACGTAGCATCAGTGAGCTCAAGGAAGTGCTTGTTCTCCACCTCACCATACAGAATCTTACCAACCACACGCAGGATGTAGACGGCCGTCACTACAATCGACGTACAGGCGATGATAGTAGCCACCATGCGGAACGACGTGTTGGGGTCGCCACTCATTGGGTGAGCACCAAACGAACCTACGAAGATGGTCATCTCGGCAATGAATCCAGAGAAACCAGGAAGTCCGAGGTTAGCAAGACCTGCGATAACATAACCTACAGCCAGGAATGGCATAATCTTCATCAATCCGGCCAGCTCGCGGATGTCACGGGTGTGGGTACGACCGTAGATCATACCGATGAGGGCGAAGAAGAGGGCTGTCATCAGTCCGTGAGAGAGCATCTGCAGTACAGCACCTGTAACGGCCGTCTGGCTCATCATCAAGAGGGCGAAGAGCACGAGTCCGCAGTGAGACACCGACGAGTAGGCATTGATATACTTCAGGTCGGTCTGTACACAAGCAGACAGAGCACCGTAAACGACTGAGATAGTCGTGAGGATGAGGAATATCCACGACAGATCCTGAGCAGCCTCAGGCAACAGGTACATGGCTACGCGGAAGCAACCATAGCCTCCGAGCTTCATCAGCACACCAGCGTGCAGCATAGATACTGCTGTAGGGGCCGAAGCGTGACCATCGGGGCTCCATGTGTGGAATGGGAACAGAGCGCCCAGCACACCGAATCCGATGAAGATGAATGGGAAGAAGATATTCTGGATATGACCAGGAATACAATGATTAGCTGCGATAGTGGTGAGCTCGAATGTGTAAGAGCCGCTGTAGAGGCCGTTGAAGTAGTAGATACCCAGCAGACCGAGAATCAGCAGGGCCGAGCCTCCCATCAGCATCAGCGTCAGCTTCATGGCCGAGTACTCCTTGCGACCGCTACCCCATACACCAATCAGAAGGTACATCGGGATAAGAGCCACCTCGTAGAACATGAACATCGTGAACAGGTCGGTAGAGATGAAGAAGCCAAACACACCCGTTGAAAGCAGGGTGAACCAAAGGAAGTACTCCTTGGTGAGTGGCTTGAGCTGCCAAGAGGCAAATGTACCGGTGAACACGATGATGCTAGACAGCAGCAGCATGACAACAGAGATGCCGTCGACACCCACGCTGTACGCAATATTCAGCGGCTTGAACCAGGGCACACTATAGGTAAGCAGCATCTCAGCGGTGTTGCCAGCTGAACGCTCCTGGACAAAATAGATGGTCAACCATATAGAGAGGGCCAGCAGACATGAAGCTCCCGTTACCATCACGCCACGCACCTGATTGAGGTTCTTAGCCAGCCAAAGGCCAAGGAGCATCAGGGCGGGGATTAAAACAAATAAACTTAATATAGTCATAATTTTCTTTTCTTATGGGGCTTATAGGGCCTATAGGGCTAATAGGATTAACGTTAATGCTACTGAACCCGTGAGGAACCATACGGCATACTGGCGGACGTCGCCACTCTGCCAGCTACGGATAGACTCACCGGCCTCGTTGGCACCCCACGCCATGAAGTTGAATGTGCCGTCGACGATGTGGCGGTCGAACCAGGCGATAGGCGTAGAGACGCAGCGGAAGATGATACGGTGGGTAACATATTGCCAAATCTCGTCCTGATAGAAACGCTTGTAAGCGGCGCGGTGCAACTTGGGGAACGTCTTATACAGGCGGTCGGCGATGGGCTGACTCTCACCTTTATAAATATAGGTGGCCAGGCAGATGCTCAGAATGGCAATCACCGTAGAGGTAGCAGCAATCTGCGTGTTGAAGTGGATTGTATAGTCGGTACCAGCAGCTGATACGAACGAACCGAATGAACCACCCCAATCGAGGAAGCCTGCCAGGGTAGAGTAGATACCCACGCCCATAGTGATGATGCAAAGCACAATCAGAGGAATAGTCATCGTCAGAGGAGCCTCGTGTGGTGTGTGGTGCTCGTGAGCCTCTTTGTTCTCAGTACCCCAGAAGATACCGTAGTACAGGCGGAACATATAGAAAGCGGTCATAGCGGCAATACCCGTCATAATCCAACCCACCACAGGACTGTACTCCATGCAGGCGGTGATAATCTCATCCTTTGAGCTGAAGCCCGAGAAGAAGGGAATACCGGCAATGGCAAGACAGCTGATGAGGAAGGTGATGTGAGTGATAGGCATATACTTACGCAGACCACCCATCAGCGCCATCTCGTTACTGTGAACAGCGTGGATGATACAACCGGCACCCAGGAATAGGCAAGCCTTGAACATAGCGTGGGTAAACAGGTGGAACATACCGGCCATGTAACCCAGCTGTGTATGGTTGTCGAGGATAGCCTCGTGGCCAGGCAGCGAAACGCCGAGGGCCACCATCATAAAGGCAATCTGAGAGATGGTCGAGAAGGCGAGCACACGCTTGATATCGCTTTGGGCACAAGCCACAGCAGCGGCATAGAAAGCGGTGATGACACCCACCCAGACGACAATCGACATGGCCTCAGGGGCATACTGAATCCAGAGGGGGAACATACGTGCAATTTGGAACACACCGGCTACCACCATCGTAGCAGCGTGAATCAGAGCAGATACAGGTGTTGGACCCTCCATGGCATCGGGCAGCCAGATGTGCAAGGGGAACATAGCACTCTTACCGGCACCACCAATGAACATCAGCACGAGTGCCGTAGGCAGGATAAAGCCCCCAGCAGCAACGGCCTTGGCCATATTGCCCTCGATGAACGGTGTGGTACCTTGGCCCATCACGATGTCGCCAGCAAATGAGAAGCTGAACGAATCGGTGAAGTAACCGAAGGTCAGGATACCGACGAGGAAGAACATATCGGCAAAGCGGGTGACGATGAATGCCTTCTTAGAAGCAGCAATGGCGGGCTTCAAAGGATAATAGAAGCCGATAAGCAGGTAGCTGGAGACACCCACCAATTCCCAGAACATGTACATCTGGAAGATGTTGGTAGCCAGTACCAAGCCCAGCATAGACATCGTGAACAGCGAGAGGAATGCGTAATAGCGCTGGAAACCCTTCTCGCCGTGCATATAGCCGAAAGAGTAGATATGTACCATCAACGACACCGTAGAGATGACGATGAGCATCATTACCGAGATGGGGTCCAAGAGGATACCCATGTCGAAGTGTAGATTGCCCAGGGGCAGCCATGTGAAGTTGAAGGGCACGATGGTCTGAAATACACCCTCTGCAGTACGGTCAGCCGTGAAATAGGTGAAGGCTGTCCAATACGACAGGATGGTGACCAACGACAGCGAGCAAGTGCCGATGAGTCCGGCAGTCTTGTGCTGCATCTTCATGCCAGCCAGTCCTAACACGATGAAGGACAGCAGCGGCAGAAGGAGAATCAAAAATGATAATTCGTAGATCATAGCGTTTTATCCTTTCATGTTAGTAATACTGTCAACGCTGTCGCTCTTGAACTGGCGATAGACATTGATGATGATAGCAATGGCCACCGCACTTTCAGCAGCAGCGACACCGATTACAAAGAGCGTCATAAACATACCCTCCATACCGTTAGGGTACAGCAGGCGGTTGATGGCGGCAAAATTGATATCCACGGCATTGAGCACCAGCTCGACAGAGATGAGCATGGCAATCAGGTTGCGACGGGTCACAAAGCCATAGACGCCGATGAAGAACAGAATGGCACTAAGTGCGAAATAACATTCAACGGGTATCATGCCTTATCCTCCTTTCTTGCTACAACAAGGCCTCCGATGATACATGCCAGCAGGAATACTGAGATGAACTCGAAGGGCAATACATACTGATACTTCTCTGAACCGACGAGGGCCATACCGATTTCCTTCATCGGCACCTCTACGCCGGCAATCTCCTGTGTGATGAAGCCGGTCTTCAACAGAATGAGACTGACGACGACCAGTCCGGCAAAGGCTGCCAGACCGCCGGCAATCATCTTGCTGGACTTCACACGCTCCTCCAGACCCTGAAGGGTACGCTTGCTAACCAACTGGATGGCGAACACATAGATCATCGTAACGCCACCGGCATATACGGAAATCTGAGCGGCGCCCAGGAAGGTGTAATCGAGCAGGAAATAGATGCCTGCCACACCAAAGAGCACAAACAACATGAATGTTGCGGCCCGCATAATCTTCGTCGTGGTGACACACATCAGCGCAGAGCCGATGATAAACACCGCGAGAATGACAAACATAATTGTATTACCCATAATGCGTTACTTCGTTTTAGTGTTAAACTTACCGACTTCCCACGCGGCACCACCTTCGAGGAGGTTGGGCAGCGAGCCACCCTTATAGACTTCCTTGTCTAAGTGTAGCACCAGACGAGAACGGTCGAACACGGCGTTCTCGAAATCGTTGGTAAACTCGATGGCGTCGAAGTTGCAGGCATTAGTACAGAGCTGGCAGAACATGCAGTCGCCCAGGTCGTACAGATAATCGTCGAGCACCTTCTTTTTCTTACCGGTCTCAGGATCTTCGGCCATGTGGCTCACAATCTTGATGGTTCCGTTGGGGCAAGACTTTTCACACAGTGTGCAAGCCGTACACTTGTAGCTGCCATCTTCGTTGCGCTTGAATACCAAGCGACCACGATGGCGTGCGGCTACGTGAAGTGTGGTCTTACGGTTTTCGGGGTACTGTTCGGTTGACTTGTTGGTGAAGAAGTCCTTGAAGTATTCCTTCCAGGAGGTCTTCATGCCTACAGCCAGCGTCTTCAAGCCGTGCCCGATTTCTCCGAAATATGTTTTGTTATTTTCCATTGTTATACCTTATTTAATATATAGGCCGAGGGCCACAACAACAGTCATAATCACGAGGTTGAGGAGAGCCAGCGGCATCAGGTACTTCCACTCCAGCTTCAGGATCTGGTCAATACGCAAACGGGGGAACGTCCACTTAATCCACATCAGGATCCATACCAGGAAGAAGGCCTTACCCATGAACCATACGATACCGGGGATGTAGTTCATCACCTGGTCGAAAGCGGCAACACCGATGTTCACAGGAGCCCAACCACCGAGGAATACGGTAGCGGCAATACCTGCAATGATAAAGAGGTTCAGGAACTCTGCGAGGTAGAAGAAGCCGAAGCCCATACCTGAATACTCAGTATGATGACCTGCGGTCAGCTCACTCTCGGCCTCAGCCATATCGAACGGGCCACGGTTAGCCTCAGCGTTACCTGCAATGAGGAACACGAAGAAGGCGATAATGGCAGGAATATGACCTTGGAAGATGAGCCACTTCCACGGACCGGTCTGTGCCTCGACGATACCTGACATCTGCATCGTACCCGTCAGGATGACTGCAGTAATCAGACAGAGGCAGAGCGACATCTCGTAAGAAATCATCTGTACAGCACCACGCATGGCAGACACCACTGAGTACTTGTTGTTAGAGCCCCAACCGGCGAGGAAGATACCTACCACACCAATCGAAGAGATGGCCGTGAGCAGGAATACACCGACGTTGAAGTCGAGTATCGTAGCGCCATTGTTCCAAGGCAGGAACGAGAAGGCACCCACAGAGCCGATAATCACCAGAAGAGGAGCAACGAGATAGAGCAGCTTGTCAGCACGGTCGACGATGAAGATCTCCTTTACAAGCATCTTAAACACGTCGGCAAACACCTGTAGCAAGCCCCAGTAACCTACTCGCATCGGGCCCAGACGGCACTGGAAGTAGGCACAAACCTTACGCTCCATAAAAATCAGTACGATGGCGATGAGGGCATATCCCACGAGGATAGCCGTACCCACCAACACGCACTCAATTAATATCGCCAACCATTCAGGACAGCCTAATGTCACCTGCAGCAGTTGGTCGAACCATTGTGTTACTATAGAAAAATCGAACATAATATTATCTGTCAATATCAGGAATTACTACATCAATAGCGGCACACGTTGCGATGAGGTCGGCAATCTTCTGACCACGCAGCATGGGGTCAAAAGCACCTACCAGCGAGAGACCCATCGGACGCATCTTCATGCGGTACGGGCTCTTATCACCACGAGAGTCGAGATATACACCAAACTCACCAGCCACACCCTCAACAGAGTAGTACCACTGTCCTTCGGGCACCTTGATGATGGGCTTCTGCTTCACGTAGAAGTCACCCTCAGGAATGTTGTCGATGAGCTGTTCAATGATGTTCAGGCTCTGGTACATCTCGTTGATGTGAACGAGGTAACGGTCCATAGAGTCGCAGCCAGTCAGCGTGCACTGTTCCCACTCCACCTTGTCGTACATGTCGTACGGATGGTTCTTACGCACATCGTTCTTCCAACCTGAAGCACGTCCGGCAGGACCGGTCACAGCGTAGTTGATACAATCTTCGAGACTCATCGGACCACAGTTCTCCAGACGGTTGTGGGTGATGACGTTGTCGCCGAAGATGTCCATATACTCCTGAATGGTAGGACGCAGATACTTCACGAGGTCCTTGCAGTTCTTGACAAAGTTAGGATCGATGTCATCTTGCAGTCCACCTATTCTATAATAGTTCTGGATCAGACGTCCACCGGTGGTCTCCTCCATGACGTTCAGCACGTGTTCACGGTCGCGCATACCATAAAGCATACCGGTAAGAGCACCGAGGTCCTGTGCGACACACGAGGTATAGAGCAGGTGGGAGTCGAGACGCTGAAGCTCATCCATAATGGTACGGATGTACTTGATACGGTCTGTCAACTCTACCTCTAAAGCCTCCTCAATTACACCTACCAGCGCGTGACGGTGCTGCATGGCACCCAGATAGTTCAAACGGTCGGTCAGCGCCAGTGTCTGAGGATAGGTCATACCCTCCCACATCTTCTCAATAGCACGATGGATGTAACCCAGGTGCGGATAGATGCGCTTCACGGTCTCGCCGTCCAGCACGGTCTGCAAGCGGAGCACACCATGGGTGGCGGGGTGCTGGGGACCGATGTTGATGACATAGTCGTCAGAGCCGAAGAGACGGTTCTGCTTCGACTGCAGCACACCGTCCTTGTCGAGATAGAACTCCAGACCGTAGTCGGGCTCTACATCATCCTCGAGGGTGTACTTGTCGTTGAACGTCCAGTCCTTGCGGAAGGGATAGCCCTTGAAGTCTGAGCGCAGGAACAAACGACGCATATCGGGATGACCAAGGAACACAATGCCGTAGAAATCGTAAACCTCACGCTCCAACAGGTCGGCAACGCGCCAGATGTTAGAAACAGTAGGCAGATAGGCTACCGTCTGACCATCCATCTCGCCAGTACCGTTTGACGACATACCATCACCGCAAACCTGCTGCTTGGCAATCATCTTGACGCTACAACGCTCATGGGTCTTGGTGTTCTCAAGGATATAGACACAGCCAAGGCCTTCCTCTTTACCAAAATCCTCGCCGACAATGGTGACAAGATAGTCAAAGCCTTTCTTGTCCTTCAAGTTCTGCATCTCCTGTGCGAACTTGTCAAAATCAAATGATAAGAACTCTAACTTCATGCCTTCTCCTCCTCTTTATTTGCTGTAGGCTCTTGGCTGTTAGCCTTTAGCTCTTCTGTAAATTCTTTAGGTACCTCAGTAACAACGATTGGCTCACGACGATGGTCGTTGTGCTTCGAACGGAAGGTCAGCTCCTCGTTAGATACGCCCAATTTAGCCTCCTCAGCGGTCTGCTTGTGGTTGGCACCACCGAAGAATTTCTCAATCTTCACCTTACGCTGCAGTTGCATCATGCCATACATGATAGCCTCCGGACGTGGGGGACAACCAGGAATAAACACATCTACAGGTACAATTTCCTCGATACCTTTTACTACGTGGTAGCTTGACTTGAATGGCCCGCCGCTGATGGCACAGCCACCTACGGCAATCACATACTTGGGTTCGGCCATCTCGTCGTACAGACGCTTCAGGGCGGGGGCCATCTTGTGGGTGATGGTACCTGCACACATAATCAGGTCGGCCTGACGGGGAGAGTTACGCGTCACCTCGAAGCCGAAGCGTGCGAAGTCGTAACGGGCACAGCCACAGGCCATGAACTCAATACCACAGCACGAGGTGGCAAAGGTCAATGACCAGAGAGAATTGGAACGTCCCCAGTTAATTAACTGGTCGAGCGAGCCCGTAATCACGTTGACGCCACCCTCATGGAGCTCGTCAACAATCTTCTCCAGCGAGGCGTTATCGTTCCACTCCTCGTAGGGAATACTCTTGATGTGCGGTTTCCTTACTTCCATTCCAAGTCTCCTTTCCGCCAGGCATATGCCAAGCCTAAAACTAGAACTACTAGGAAGAAGCCGATGCTCAGCAGAGCCATTGCGCCGAACTCCTTCACTACTACTGCCCATGGATACAGAAACACTGTTTCTATATCAAACATGAGGAACAAGATGGCAAAGAGGTAGAATCCTACAGACATGGGCAACCACGAGCTGCCTCGCGTGGGGATACCACTCTCATACGGCTCACCTTTCACCTTCGCATAGGACCGAGGACCTATCAGCTTGGCTACAACATAAGCCGCTACCACCAATGTTAAAGCCGTCACCAGGACGGTAATCAACAAAGTAAAGTTCATAAAAAATATAATGTTACAATATTGTATGCTTTCTTAGCGGCTGCAAAGGTAATAAAAAAAACGCAAAGAAAAGGCATAAATATAGAAAAAGATAAGAAATAATAAAAAAGCCGTCACCCCGACGGGTAACGGCTTTATGACGAATCAGAATGGACGCTCTATGATTTCCAAACACATACGGCTGTTATGGTAGGGACATTTCCAAAAGCCAGCCTTGTCGTCAGTGGTGTTCAACCTGCCGTCGGCATGGCGGCTCCAAAACCATTCGCCGTTGTCGTAGTCGATGAGCTGATGCTTCACATACTGCCAGCAACGCAGGGCTTTCTGCAGTGCTTCCTCGTCGTGGAAATACTGGTAGATATTCACCCATCCCACGACGTTCTCAGCCTGTACCCACCAGTGCAGGTCGTCGTCGACATGGCCCGTGTCGAGATTGGCCTCGTGAATCATCGAGCCGTCAGGGCGCAGGCCTTTTTCGCTGGCTTTTGCTACCATCTGTACAATGGGTTCTACCTTTGCCAGCACCTTCGGGTCACCCAGCACCAGTGCGGCCTCGTGCATCAGCCACGAACATTCGATATCATGTCCATAGCTCTCCAGCCGTCCTGCACCACGTGTCCAGTCCATCTCGAAGAAGAGGTCGAGGTGGTGGGTCTCGGGATTCAGGATTTTGTCGGTAAAGATATTTATCAGATTACGCAGAGAGCCTTCAACACGCAGCAACAGCTCTGGTGGCACCGTTACACCCACAGGCAATACCGAGCCAAGCACTGGCACATAGTTGCATGACTCTTGAGCGTGCAACTCCTTCAGACAGCGATAGAGGTTCGTATAGGGTTCGATGATGTGCAGATGGGTGTTCTGTGATTTGGGGAAGTTGGCATCGAACGCCGATAGACGCATATCGGCAATCTCGCCCCATTCTCGGGTGCAGGCCTCGATATAGCCGTTATGCTCATGGTCAAAGGCGTGCTCCTCAATACATTCGTATAGGTCCAGTGCATATTCCAATGCCTCTCGGTCGCCTGTTGCCCGCACGTATTCCGACAGGCCGTAGACGGCGAAACCAATAGCATAGAACTGCTTCTTAGTGTCGAGGGGGTTGCCCTGACTGTCGACACTCCAATAGACACCTCCATATTCGGGGTCGATGAAGTGGTCGATGATATAATCCTTGGCACGGGTGGCTGCCGCCAGATACTCATGGGCCTCATTGGCCCCATTAGGGTCATGGGTCGACAACACTCTGTAGGCTGCCGAGAACGACCACAGGATGCGGGCATTGAGAATAGCCCCTTTCTCTGCCTCGGGGTGCAGTACGCCGTTGCCGTCAATACGACCATAGAAACCTCCATGCTCGTGGTCTTGCATCTTGTCGAGCCAGAAGCGCAGGATGTTGTTCTGCAACACATCCTGCATTTCACGTTTGATGGTCTCAGTCATCTCAGTCATCGATTTCACGCATGTTCTTCAGTTCAGCATTAATCTCGTTGATGCGTTTCGTCGTCAGTGGGTAGAACCATACCACGCAGACCGCTATCAGAGCGACAAAAGCGGGAATGAAACTCATCAGCCAGCGCAGACAGGTCAGTGCCTCTGCAGGCTGTTCGGCACCGCCTGCCAACAGGTTGATATCGGTAATATATCCGAAGCTGGACAGTAGCCACAGCACAGCTGCACCGCCAATGGCTCCACCAAACTTCTGTGCCATGGACGAGCTGGAGAAGATAAGACCCGTCGAAGCGGTCTTGAACTCTAACTCGGCATAGTCGCTGACATCGGCATACATTGACCAAACCAGTGGTGACATAATACCCGTCAGGATAGAGATGAGCACCTGGAACACTAGCATCAGCCAGTAGCCTGTCGGTGTACAGGGAATGAAGAAGAATAGGCTGCTCAGCACCACCAGTGAAGCGTTGACCAGAATAAACGTCGTCTTCTTTCCCAACTTATTGGAAATAGGTACGCACGACGCCACACCAATCATGTTGCTTACCTCGCCGACGCCCAGGAACAGACCGGCATAGAAGGCAAACATCATCCCGAAGAACATCAGACTGACATCGGCGCCGATGATATCCTGGAAGAAGTAGGCCACCGTGGCACCACGAATGGTATTGAACAGGTTGAAGCACAAAGCAGCACCGATAAGCAGCCACCAGGGCTTATTGATGAGTAGTGCCCTGAAGTCGCTGCCTACTGATACCGTTGATACGGTCTTCAGGTGTTCGCGGGTAATCATAAAGCAGATGATAAACATGACGAAGCAGGCCGTGGCGATAACCACCATTCCCCAAAACCAGCCTCCAGGCGTATTGTATCCCCCCATCAGGTTGGTCAGCGGTTCCCATAGGAACAGCGAGATAAACGAGCCACCATAGGCAAAGAACATACGGAACGACGAGAAGACCGTCTTCTCGTTCGAATCGTCAGTCATCACACCAAGCATGGCACCATACGGTACGTTAATACCCGTATAGGTGGTCATCATCAGGATATAGGTGACATACGCCCAGATGAGTTTTCCGCCATAATTCAAATCGGGGGTGGTAAATAGCAGGATGCCGCAGATAGAGAAGAACGGGGCTATCCATAACAGATAGGGACGATACTTGCCCCACCGCGTATTGGTGCGATCGGCTATCACACCCATCATCGGGTCGGAGACCGCATCCCAGATACGGGTTACCAGCACCAGCACGCCGGCATCAATCAGTGACAGTCCGAAGATGTTGCTGTAAAAGAACGGCAGATAGTAGGAAAAAATCTTCCAGAACATGCTGGAGGACATGTCGCCAAAACCATAGGCGATTTTCTCTTTCAGTCGCGACTTAACCATGTTGCTTGTTTTTAGTGATGAGTTTCTTAATGGTTTCCACCGAGGCGGCAGTGTAGTAGCCATCCTCAGGGGTGTTCATGCAGTAGTCTACCAGCTTGTCGATGGTCGAGGTGGCCACATGCAGGCGGGTGTCTGCCGAGGCATAGTAGATGAACACCTTGCCGTCTGGATCAGCTATCCAGCCGTTGGCAAAGGCCACGTTCATCACGTCGCCAAGATATTCATCGCCCTCTGGGACAAGGAAGAAACCGCCGGGACGGGCGATGATCTTCGTGGGGTCATCAAGCGCCGTCATATACATATACAGCACATAGCGCAGACCATCAGCCGTACCACGTACGCCATGGGCCAGATGCAGCCAACCCTTTGGGGTCTTGATGGGGTGGGGGCCTTCGCCATTCTTCACCTCCGTAATGGTATGGTATTTCCGCTCGTAGATAATCTTCTCTTCCTTAATCTCGGCATGAGTGATGTCGTCGACCAGTGCCCAGCCGATGCCGCCACCACTGCCGGTATCGATGAAGCCATCCTGTGGACGGGTATAAAAGGCATACTTGCCATCGACGAATTCTGGGTGTAGCACCACGTTACGCTGCTGTGACTTCGTCTTCAGGTCAGGCAGACGCTCCCAGGTCTTCAGGTCCTTGGTGCGGGCAATGGCTGCTGTAGCCGTTGCAGCACTCAGGTTGCCGGGCTGTGAGTCGTCGTGGCGCTCAGCACAGAACACGCCATAGATCCATCCGTCTTCATGCTGTGTGATACGCATATCGTAGATATTCGTGGCAGGCACCTCTTCGTCGGGCATGGTGACAGGCTCTTCCCAGAAGCGGAAGTTGTCAATGCCGTTGGGCGACTCAGCCACGGCGAAGAACGACTTACGGTCGGCACCCTCTACGCGTACTACTAATATATATTTGTCGTTCAGCTTGATGGCGCCGGCATTCAGCGTGGCATTCATCATGATGCGCTGCATCAGATAGGGGTTGTCCTTCTCACAGAAGTCATACTTCCACTCCAGTGGTGTGTGCTCGGCCGTCAGAATGGGGTACTTGTACTTTTCGTAGATGCCGTTTCCCCACTTTAGTGGCTCATTCTTGCGCGTCAGCAATTCTTCATGATGAGCGCGCAGTGCCTTTACTTTCTCTGCAAATGTTGTCATTGTTGTTATGGTTATTGTCGTTATTTCGATATAATGTCTTTCAGAAACAAAGTATTCCCAGCCTCATACAACTTCTTGTAGTCGTCGCCGCAGGGTGTGCCAGGTACCGGTCCGAAGTATTCTTCTTTATAGTTGCGCCATAAGAGGAAATAGCTCAGCGGATACTTGTCCATGACGGGTTGCAACACGCGGGTATACCATGTGGCATCGGTCATGTTCTTCAGTCCGCACTCTGTCAGTGCGATGAGCTTGCCGTTCTTCTTGGCAAAAGTGCTGATGAAATCCAGGTCGGCAGTCACCTGCCTGACAAAGTCCTCCTCTGTGCCCCACTGGTAGGCGTCTTCACCAATCAGCATGACACGTTCGTTGCCGGGATAACGCTGCAGGAAACGCTCCTCTGTCCACTGGCCGTCGAGGTTGGGGGAGTAGCTCCATAGCAGGTTGTCGAAGCCGCGCTCCTGGCGCAGATAGTCTTGCAGCATATTCCATAGACCGCGGAACTCGTCGTCCGAACAGAGTTTCTGTCCCCACCAGAACCATGAACCGTTGTTCTCGTGCCACGGACGAAAGATGATGGGAACAGGCTTGCCGTCCTTGTCTGTCAGCGTCGCGATGAAGTCGCCCACACGCTGCATCCATGTCTGAAAACGCTCATACTGCGCACCGCCAGGCAGCACGCTGCGAACTACTGTCGAGTCGCTTGTGTCCCATGAAGAGCCCTCAGGGAATCGCCCTCCTTGTTCACCTGTTGTCACTGGATTACGCGGATGCCAGCTGAGGGTGACAATACCACCACGCTCATGGTGTGCTATCAACTCATCATGGATGCGGGTGAACGGTACAGAATCGAGGTTCTTGGCGTCGCCCATCTCAATGCCACCCAGATCGAACCCCATCACGGCAGGATAGTCGCCAACGGTCAGCAACACGTCGCTCTTCCCCTTTTCATAGGCCCAGTTGACGCCATAGAACGGGTCGTCCTGATGACCGGCCATATAGCCTTTCTGTTGCAGGACAGTTAAACGGTTCAACAGTTGCTGACGTCCTTGTTCTCCGTTGATCAGGAATACACGGCTGCCGTAGTCTTCTCTCAAAGGCAGCTCGATGCCAACGTTCATCAGGAACTGCCCCGTGAATTGCTTGCCGTCGAGGGAACAGGGCTTCTGTCCATTGCGCACATTCATCTCCTGAAGGGTATATACGGAATGGGGATTCAAACCTGCCAATCGGACACGTGGTAGCGTCTGCCCGTAGAGATTCTCTACCTTATAGACAAAGAGAACTGCCTGTGACTGGCTATCATCAACGTACATCAGCGATGACAGACCTTTTCTGTCGTAAGGTGATATGAGACGGTAAAGGTTGCCCGTCTGAACCACAGGACGCAGCGTCTTGTAATCCTTGAAACAGGTCTCCACCTGCTGACGTTCCTCCTGCGTCATGTCCTTTGGCTGCAGCTCAATGCCCAGACGCCCGCTCATGGCAACGTCGCAACGGAACTTCACGGGAATGACTCGCCCGCCAGTGTTCCAGTAAGGGCAGTGGTTGATGTGAGCTGCCATCGCATTGGCAGGGAAGAAGAGCGAGGTGCCCCACTGAATGTAGACACGCTGCAAGGCATCGGTATTGTCGGAGACCCAGAATTCGTCGTAGTAGGGCAATAGACCGTAGTTCGCCCGACCACCACCTGATGCGCAGTCCTGCATGATGAGATCAGGATATTTCTCGCGGATACGCTGGAGCACCTTCAGCAGTCCCAGGTGATAGTCCACATAAAGGTTCGACTGCTTCGTCATGGGCAGGTTAAGTGAGCCAAGGTTCTGTATCGAGGCGTTAGCATCCCACTTGATGTAGGCGATTTCGGGGTTTTGTGTCATTAGGTCGTCGACGACCTTGAAGACGAAATCCTGCACCTGTGGATTGGTCATGTCAAGCACCACCTGCGTGCCGCCACGTCCCAGCTTCAACTCACGTCCCTTTGTCTGCAGCACCCATTCAGGATGTTTCTCGAAGAGTTCGCTCTTGGTGTTCGCCATCTCGGGCTCTATCCAGATACCAAACTTGATGCCACGCTGCTTGGTACCATCGGTAAGTACCTTCAGACCGTTGGGTAGCTTTTTCTTGTCCACTACCCAGTCACCGAGAGTCGATGAGTCGTTGTTACGCTGGTACTTGTCGCCAAACCAGCCGTCATCCATCACAAAGAGTTCGCCACCCAGCTTTGAGATGTCATCCATCATCTGAAGCATACGCTCTTCGTTAATATCAAAATAGAGCCCTTCCCATGAGTTCAGCAGGATATTTCCTGTGTTCATGCCACGATGCAGCATACCACAAGTACGTGCCCAGCGGTGGAAGTTACGGCTGACACCACCCATACCCTCCTCGCTATAGGATAGCGCCAGATGAGGGGTCTCGAACAGCTGCTTCGGCTCCAGCACATACTCGGAGGCCTGGGGGGCTATGCCCGCATAGAGGTGATGAAAGTCCTTGTCGGTGGTGTTGATGCGTATCTCGAAATTACCATTCCAACAGAGGGCTGCGCCAATGGTGCGCCCTGTGTTCTCCTGTGGCTGGCCGTCGAGCGACAGCATTATCTCAGGAGCATCCAGGTGGGAGTTACGGGCGCCGTCGCTATTGCGTATCGTCTTCAGGCCACGTGTCAACGGTTCCTGCGTCACTTCAGTTTCAGATGCCCAGTCACCATGCAGGTGCGTCAGCCACACATCACCGCGACGAATGGCCAAATGACCGGAATCGAAGCGTTTCAGCGTGATGGCCTTCTTCTCCTGGTGACTGATGACCGTCCACGTTTCAATAACGTCTACCGTCTTGTAGGCTTTGTAAAAGACCTGCACCGTCACGGGCTGTAGCTTGTCTTTCATCGTGATGGTATGGATGATGGCGGAACCATCATCCGCTGTAGTGTAGTCCGTCACCTTCAGCTCCAAGTTCTGGTCGCCGTTGGCATGTTGCAGCTGGACGGCAGGCAGATGAATCATGTCGACAGTGCCAAAGGCTGGCAGTGCAGCGAAGTTCGCGTCTTCGCCAGCATCGCGCAATGCCTGCAGCGTTGCCGACTTACTGCCGAAGTAAGCCATACGCAAATCTTGTCCCTCGTCTGCATGCAGCAAGAGTCGAATCGTTGGTGTTTCTACTGTCACATCGCCATTCCAGGCTTGTGATGGATGCATTCCCAGGAGCAGAGCTCCCATGACAATCAAACGGTTTGTCTTCATATAATTTCTTTTTCTAATCGTCAACAGCCAGCTCCTTCAGCAGCCATGCTTCCCATTCGTCCCACTGTTCCTGGAACCAGAAATGCCATGTGGCCTGATAAGGCGATATCTCCTTTGGACCAGTCACCGTGTTATAAGTTGCCCAAGCAGTAGTCGGTGGTACAACATCGTCGTTATAGCCAAACGAAAACCATCCTTTCTGCCCGCCAGTAATCAGGCGGGCAAAATTCACACCGTCGTAATAGCGACTGGTCTCAATCTTACTACTCATCTCCTTACTGCTCCCCTCCTTCACTCCATAAAAGTAGTGGGGCCATCCGCAGGCCACGGCCTTCAGTGAGGCGGTATGGTCACACATAGCAGCATGAACGGGAGCATAGCAGGTGACGCGTTTGTCCAGACCTGCTGTGGCCAGACTCAGGAAACCGCCTTGACTGGAACCGGTCACACCCAGTTGCTTTCCATTCCAAGGCGTGTACTGCTCAATATAGTCTATAGCACGGATACAGCCCAGCACGACGCGCTTGTAGTAGCTGTCGTCACGATTGTCATTGCCGAAGTTCCAGTAGTTCATCAATGCTCCATTGAAGACGTCGTCATATACTTTCTGATCCATGGTTACCGAGATGCCATGAATACCTATTTCCAATGTTATGACTCCTTGCGAGGCTGTCCATACATCACCGCCATACGGACGTACGCCAGCACCAGGTACACGTAGCAATGCCGGATATTTGCCAGGCTTTACAGGCACGCATAAGATACCGTAGGTGCGCCAGTTCCACTGCATGTTCTGGAACGATACCTCATAGACGTTCACATCTTTAGTGCAGCGTTCAGGCAATAGACGTTTAGTAGGCATAAGGTCTGTCTGGCGGGCTTGTTCGATAGCATTCATCCAATACTCGCGAAAATCTTGGGGCATCACAGTTGTCGGCTGTATCTTTTCTGGTGAGAAGGCGGCACCACAGGCGCCCTTATACTCTTTTCCGTTAATATGTGCTGTTACATCAACACGATAGAAGCCGGGCTTGGTCATCTTACCTTTCAGCGTCAAGGTGCCATCCTTCAGCACCACGCTTTGCTTCTTCACATTCTGATACATCTCCGGACCAGCGGCATAGTCTACCTTTATATTATTTAATAAGGTATTAGAGTTGGTTACGCTTACATGGAATGTAGCAGTCTCGCCAACTTCATAACGCCAGTCCTGATGGTCGGGAACCACCACTACTTGGATACTGTTACCCCGAATCTGAGCCTGCATAGTCTGCAGACCGAGGAGCATCACCCCAAAGAATATCAAGAATATTTTTTTCATCATGAGCCGTTGGCTTTTAGTTTTCATGTGCAAAGATAGAATAATAATCCGAAAGTGCATAATACTTTTTTGCTTATCTTTGATACAATACAAAAAATGTATAAAAAAAGAGCATAAAACTATTAGTTGTTTTAAATAATTTAATTTATCTTTGCATACGAAAACTACGAATAATCAGAGAATTTATCTTTACTATTAACATAATAAACTACGTATGAATCTATTTTTCAGTAAGAACGCGCTCCTGGCGGGGCCAGACCTTAGTCATCAGTTACATTGGCTACATCACTAAGGGATGGATTGTGTCAATGGTGTCATTGCTGACGGATGGAGCGATACAGCTTTTATTATCCAAGGTGATGGTATGTCAATAACAAAGATTACCGTTCTTCCATAATAGAATGGTATCGGAATATAGAGGCGCACACATGTAGTGCGCCTCTTTTTCCCTCTAACGCTTGGCTGTTTACAAAATAATCCGTATCTTTGCAGTCAGCATACTATAATATAAAACAAATATGAGACGATTACTACTAATAATGACGGTTGTGTTCAGCACCTTGATGGTTCAGGCCCAGGGCAAGTCGCTGTTCATCACGTTCAACGACGGCAGTAAGGCCGAGTTCGCTATGGCTGACAATCCTGCCATCACCATGACTGATGGCACCATGACGGTGGTGGCTGGCACTACGACGCTGAGCTACGAACTATGGCGCGTCAAGCAGTTCACCTTCGGGGCTTCAACGGCTGTCCACGAAGTGAAAGGCCTCCGTGTCAAGAGCAACCATGTGAGCATATACACCTTAGACGGCAAGGCTGTCAACGTTCCGACCATTGGCGGTGAAGTCTACCTTGACGGTCTGACCTCCGGCCTGTACATTATCAACATCAATGGTAACACCCTCAAATTCCTGAAGCCATGAAGAAGCTATATACCACCCTGCTCGCCGCCCTGCTGTCGCTGACAGCCGTGGCTCAGTCGGCCAACGACAAATTTACCGTTCAGCGCACTGACGGTAGTACAACCAACTATTCATTGAAAGCGTACGACCGCATTACCTACAAAGATAATAAGCAATATATCCATAAGATAGGCCAGGAATCGAAGATTGGCACCAGTATTGATAACATCGAGAGCGTTACCTTCGACATCTATCATGCGTCTGATGTTAGCGATATCAAACTGGCTGACAATGCCGCTAACGACAATGCCAAGCAGTTGTATAAGTACCTGCGCCTGAACTATGGCGTGAAGACGCTCTCGTCGGTCATTGCCGATGTCAGTTGGAACAACCGCGAGGCCGAGAATATCTTTGCTGCCACGGGCAAGTACCCTGCCATCAACTGCTACGACTTCATCCATATCCACGTGCCCGACGGCAATGGTTGGATTGACTATAGCGACATCACCCCCGTCACTACGTGGAGCAATGCCGGTGGACTGGTGTCGCTGATGTGGCACTTCAACGTACCTTACAACGAGACTACCACCATCCAGAAAAACGGCTCAGGAGGCACCGTACGCCCCAATGAGACCACTTTCAAGGCTGCTAATGCTTTGGTCAGCGGCACCTGGGAGAACAAATGGTTCTACGAACAGGTCGACAAGGTGGCCAACGTCCTGCTGCAACTGCAGAATGCAGGTATTGCCGCTTTGTGGCGTCCCTTCCACGAAGCTGCCGGCAATGCTACGGCGAAGAATGACAGCGGTTCAGCCTGGTTTTGGTGGGGTGCCGATGGCGCCGACACTTTCAAGGCATTATGGCAAGCGCTTTTCAACCGTTTGCGCGAGAAAGGTGTCCACAACCTCATCTATGTATGGACTTCTCAGAATAACAACGGCAACAGTTCGGCATACAACAACGATGCTGACTGGTATCCTGGCGACGACCTCGTTGACATCATTGCCCGTGACCTTTACGGCTATACTGCCGCTCAGAACGAGCAGGAATATCGCGAGCTCACAGCCCGTTATCCACATAAGATGATAACCCTCGCCGAGTGTGGCAACAACAGTAGCACAGGTGCCTCTTTTTCCGAGGTAGTCGCCTTCTGGAATGCCGGTGCCCGCTGGTCGTGGTTCATGCCGTGGTACGGCTCGTCAACCATGCCGTCCAACAGTTGGTGGGCGAATGCTTTTAATCAGTCGTTTGTCATTACTCGCGACCAGGTACGTCTTGATGCTACATACGTTGAAGAGAGTGCTGTCAGCGCCGTCAAGAATATGCGTTTGGCATGGAACCTTGGCAATACGCTCGACTGTTTTGGCACTTGGATAGGCAACAACCAATCGTCAGAGAAGTACGAGACCGCTTGGGGCCAACCCGTCACCAAGCCCGAGCTGATGGCTTTCCTCAAGCGTGAGGGGTTCAATGCCGTCCGCGTGCCTGTCACTTGGTGGCAGCATCTGGACAGCAATGACAATATCGATGAGGCGTGGATGCAACGTGTACAAGAGATTGTCGACTATGTTATCAGCCAAGGCATGTACTGCATCATCAACGTCCACCACGACACAGGCAGCGGTTCTGCTGACCAGCATTGGCTGCGAGCCGACATCAACAAGTTCGACCAGATGAACGTCCGCTTCCAAAAGATTTGGCAGCAGATAGCCACCCGTTTCATCAGCTACGACCAGCGTCTGCTCTTCGAAGGCTATAACGAGATGCTCGACGATGCCAACACGTGGACGGAAGCCAAGGACGCCAGCAGCTATACGGCCGTCAACCAGTTCGCCCAAAGCTTTGTGAATACCGTCCGTGCCACGGGGGGCAACAACGCTACGCGTAACCTCATCGTCACCCCCTATTCGGCAGCTACTTGGAACGGACTCACCAGCTTTAACGTTCCTACCGACAACGTCAGCGGTCACCTCATTGCTGAGATACACAGCTACGACCCATACAACTGGCTGGCGACAGCAGGCACTTGGGGCACTACCCAAAGTAATTTCATCAGAGATATGTACACCCGTCTTGAAAGTAAGTTCATCAGCCAGGGCGTCCCCGTCATCATTGGTGAGTGCGGCATCATTGGCGAAAACGATGTTGACACCGACGCCATCAAAGCCAAGAAGACAGAGGCTGCCAAACATATCGCTGACGTTATTCGCCAGGGTAAGGCACTCAATATTCCCGTCTTCTACTGGATGACGCTCATTGACGGTGCCGACCGCAGCGTGCCACAGTGGACCATCCCTGAACTCGTTGAGGCGATGAAGACCGCCTATTATGAATATACAGGCCTTTAGTAGGGCGCGTAGTCAGACGCTGGCCTTGTAGGTTGTAGACACTATTATTTATCATTTCTCCTTTATCATTTAGACGCAAAGTGTCGCCCATGCCTGTTGCCTTGTCCAGATATTTCTTGAAGAAGCCCATGAAGGTGTCGTTCCAGTTGTCTGTGCCGTCATACTTCACTTGATGCTGCAGTTCGGGGTTGAACACCACCTGCTTGTCGGCCTCTGGCGTCATCACATTGTTGTAGGGGGCCAGATTGGTATGCGGCGGGCAGACATTGTCCTGCAGACCTACGCTGGTGATGTAGGGACACGAGATATTGGTGGCGAGGTTTTTTGTGTCGTAGTATGACAGGAAGGCGTACATTTCGGCATCGCTCATGGTGCCTTGGTTCTGCTTAGCTACGTAGCCTGGCCAACTGGTGATGTCGAAGTAGTCGGGGAAGTCGCCCATGAAGGTGATGGCCGGTGCGATGGCCAAGAACGTACGACCACTCAGCGCTGCGGCAGCTACCGTCAGTGCACCACCCTGGCTCTGTCCCTCGGCAAAGAGCTTGTCCATGTCGCTGGTCTCACGGGTGGCCATGAAGTCGATGGCCCGCACTACATCCATATAGGCGCCACGGTAGTAGTATCTGTCCTTGTTGCCGAACTGGTAGGCAAACCAGTCGCCGTAGGTGTTGGTAAAGTCCTTCTGGATGCCGTCGGCACGATCAGCTGCCGGGCGGTTGTTGACGCTTTGGCCACGGGTAGAGAGATAGAACTCGGCATAGTCCTTGTTATCGTCTCCGCCAGGACAGTAGGGTATATTGCTCTGACCGCCAGGGGCATAGCCGCTGTCGTAGCCCAGATAGTGCATGATGACGGGATGCTTCTTGCCGTCGGTGGGCTCAGCGTAGTAGCCGCGAACGATGACGGGGTCGCCGCTGATACCGTCGGCTATCGATTGCATCTCTACCAGATATACTTTACGGTTGGCAGTACTCTTAGCAGGAATCTCCGTCAGCGTAGCGTTGATGGGTGTTGCGGCCAGCTGTTCTTTGGCCGTCAGCCAATAGCTGTCGAAGTCGTTTTGCTTGTCGGGTGCCGATACTATCTCGGTGGGCTTCACGGCAAAGTAGAAACCACGGGCCAGGTCGTCATTGACGCTTGCTGTGGCATGATAGATGCCTGCGGCGGGTATCTCGTCGAGTGCCACCACAATCTCTGCGCTGGCACCTGCTGCCACCTCCTGACTCTTCGTGGCTGTGGTCACAGGCGTCATCTTGTCGGTAGCGATTTCTACGACAGCCTTTGCTGTTACGGCCTCGCTATAGGGATTGCTTACGCTGATGGTAAAGCTAGGGGCTGCATCAGTAAACACCCAGTTGTTGGTGACGGGCACGCTCAGCGTCAGCGGCTTCAGCTCGTCAGCGTTCCACAATTCTACGGCAGTACAGGTGAAGTTAACGCCTGAGACTACCATGCCGTTGGCTTGCAATTCTGCCAACATAGCACTGGTAATCTGATAATCTTGCTTGGTGCCGGAAATATAGGCGCCTTCTCCTGTCCCAGACAGATTGGGCCATCCGTCCACAGGGTTGCGTGGCGATAGATAGGCACCAGCGCCCAGGTTCTTGAACTTGATGCGCAGCAGTTGGCCCACCTTTGCATTAGCAAAAGCGCTCTTGTCTACTTGCTGCCAGCCGCTCCAGTTGCCAATGACGCACTCGCCAATCCATACAGCGTGGCTGTAGTCGCCACCATCGCCCTCGACGAGGTCTATCGACGTCATAGTACAGCCGCTACCCGTAACAACAGCACCTGCTGACAGTTTATTCTCCATAGCCGTTGTAATATAGATAGCTCCAGTGGTCGTGCCGTTTTGGACATTCATACCTTCCATCATGTTCCAACTGCTGTCACACAACCTGAATTGTGGCCAAGAGGTATCAGGAGCTGTCACCTGATAGGTAAAAACCAGTTTGTCGCCAGCATGGATGGTACCTATCTCTGCTGATGTCAGCACAATAAAGCTGTCGCCCCAATTGATGGCTACAGAGCCTGTCCAAATGTTTCGTGCAGTCGTCGTCAGTGCTGTCAGCACCACGATCATTGTGAGTAATGTTTTCTTCATACCTTATTATTTATTATTAGCGTTTGTAGTGTCTGTCGTTTTAGGTTTGCCAACCTTTACGCTGCAAAGATATGAATTATTCTTTGTCAACACTGATACTTTTTTGCCTAATACTTTGCATTTGGAATACTACAGCAGAAAAGTATCATAATTCATCAATAAAACATGCAGGAGATAAGGAAATTGTTACTATCTTTGCAACGTAAAACAAGACAACTAAGTACAAAATACTAAAAACCGCTTATGCAAAAGATACTTTTTTTTCTGACGCTGGTCATGGGTATCACCCTTCCGACTCAGGCACAAACTGGCGATAAGTCGAGATTCCAGCTGGTCAATAAGAATGCGACTCGCGAAACCCAGCGAGTGTTCGACGTGCTGAAGGAGTACTACGGCACGCACATCATCTCGGGTGCCTGCTGCAATATCGACTGGAACATCCGCGAAGCCGAGAATGTTTACAAGTGGACGGGCCGCTGGCCTGCGCTGAACATGTTCGACTTCATGCAGATTCATGCCTCAAAGGACGTCAACCCCAAGGGATGGATTGACTACTCTGACGACTCGGTGGTACGCGACTGGTGGAAACAGGGCGGACTGGTCAGCATCATGTGGCACTGGCAGGTGCCTGCCAATAACGGTACTGACAAGACCTGCACGCCAGGCAAAGAGCCCGGGCAGACCTCGTTCGACGCCACGAAGGTGGTAACACCCGGCACCCCTGAAAATAAGCTGGCCATGAAGCAAATGAGTCAGGTGGCTGGCTACCTGAAGAAACTGCAGAAGGCGAAGATTCCCGTCATCTTCCGTCCTTACCACGAGGCTGCTGGCAACACCTATGAATATGATGGTGGTGGTGCGTGGTTCTGGTGGGGAGCAAAAGGTCCAGAAGCCTTCAAGGCACTGTGGCGCTTCACCTACGACTATTTTGTACGTCAGCAGCAGCTGAACAACCTCATCTGGGTGTGGACGTCGCAGACGCAAGACCACCTGTGGTATCCTGGCGACGACGTGGTCGACATCGTAGCCCGCGACAGCTACTACGCCCTGCAATATCCGCTGATGAAGGATTTCCGCGAGCTCTATATGCAGTATCCCAACAAGATGATTACGCTGGCCGAGTGTGGCAATGGCGACGAGGTGAATATGGCTCCCCTGCAGAAAATATGGGAACAGGGTGCTCACTTCTCGTGGTTCATGCCGTGGTACGACGCCTCATATAATAAAGGTGAGGAGACTGACCACCAGTTTGCCGGCGAGCAGTGGTGGCGCGACGCTTTTGCACTGCCTTACGTGGTGACGCGAGAGATGATCAAGGAGAAACTAAAGTAGAACCACAGAAATGTTTTTTGACCACGAATTACACGAATAACACGAATTATGAAACGACTGATAAACATATTATTCCTGATGGTCTGCGTGCTCAGCGCAGCAGCTATCGAAAAAACTATACTGATTGGTCCTAAGACCATTGGCAAGGGATGGAAAGACAATATCGTCATTGAGGCCCGGCAGTTTCAACAGGCCAAGGTGGGCGACATTATGACGCTCTACACCATTCCTGCACGTGGCTCGGCGCAGGCCGCCTTTCAGTCGCCTAAAGACTGGCAGCCCATCGCCCCGCAGTATGCCTACTTCAGCGTCAAGGCTCCTGTCCGTGTCACGCTGACTGCCGATATCTTGGCCAACCTGAAGCAGTACGGTCTGGGCATTGGCGGCCACGAGTATCAGATAGTCCGCGTCACACTGATGCCAGCTACCGATATGACGGAAACGGAGTTGTGGAAGGGCTCGTTTACCGCTGCCAGCGACTGGAGCCGCAATCTCGACCTGCAGCGCTCTGTGTTCCAGGGTGTCCGCATGGGCGACGCGCTCTGCTTCCACGTCAGCAAGGTGGGCACAGATGCAGCCTTCAAGCTCTACGACTCGCAGTGGCAACCCCTGCGCAGCGATGTTGACGGTGTGCCTCTTGCTGGCGACAAGTTCCTGTGGCTCATCAGCGACCAGATGCAACTCGTCAAGCTGCAGCTTGCTGGTGCCGATGGTGTGGTGATGCACTTAGGCGGCAAGAGCTTTACGCTCGACCGCATCAGCATTGTGCGCTATGCCAACGAGCTCGACCCCGACGAGTCGACAGCCCAGCGTGCTCCTCGTGAATACGCTCTGCATCCTGGCGAACTGTTTCGTGGCGAGAAGGCTTTCCCTGCCGACTATAGCCAGAATCTGCGTCTCACCGCTGCTCCCTTCCAGGAGCTCACCACCGACTATGCCCTCGCCGTCAGCTACCGTCTGATGCCCGATGTGGAAGGTCCTGTGATGGGATTCCGCGAGCAGCGTGGCTCGTGGCCCGACATCAGCGGCACCAAGGATACCCAGTGGCGCCCCCTCAATGGCCGCACCGTTGTGCTCCCTCTCGACGAGCAGACTCTCGACAAGGTCAAGACTAAGGGCCTCGTCATTTCTGGCCGCGGCTTCGTGCTCACTAAGGTCATGGTTGTCAAAGCACCGAAATAAACAATATTGTATAACATATTAAAACTACTGAATTATGAAAAAAACATTACTATTCATTATGGCCCTCTTGGTAGTGGGGGGGGACAAAAGCTCAAGACACTTATGACTTTGACCTCACAGCAGCTTCATGGGGCTGGAGTTGGAATGTGACTCCCACTAATGATGGTGGCATTCTTAAAGGAACCATAAAGAGCGGAGAGGACCAAGGAACCGTTTCCGCAGGATGGGATCCTGGCGAGAATTGGTCGAGATACAACAAGATTGTTGCTGTTATCGAAAAATACACGGGAACAGGCAATGGTGCTATACAGATTAAAAATTCAAGCAATGTACAAATCGCACAAAAGTATTTCTCCGCAACCAATTCTCAAATTACTGTCACATTAGATTATAATCCTGCTGATTTTGCCAGTATCAGACAATTAGAATTCTATCTAAGTGGAACAGATGCAGAAATAGAAATTAGCCGCGTCTATTTAGAGGAAACCTATAAGTATGCGACAACAGGAACAACTTTAACATACGATGAATGGGGCAATGTGGGTGCAGACCAGTTTGACGGTATGACTGATGAGACCAAAGTAGTATTCACCTATACCTTGACGATGAATGGCTCATATAAAATAGCAGACTATCAAGGTTGGGGATTAGGAAAGATCCATAGTGCAGGAGACAATGATATTTTGGTAACTGAAATAAAATCAAAGAGCGATGGCGATGTTGACGTCGTTGTATCTAAGGGAGACTTGAATGCTGCATTGGCTGATGAGAATACACAATACCACTATTATGCCGTTAACTTTGCTATATGGAATTTAGGAAGCGATCCTGTATATGGCACAACAGCCAGAAAGTCAGTTAAAGCCTACCAAGCTTCTGCGTATGCTACTATTAGTACGATTGGATGGTCTTCTTTCTCAGCACAGGCTCCGCTTGATTTCTCTGAATCAGAAGTTGAGGCCTATATTGCCACAAGTGCAGACGAAAATTCTGTAACACTAAAGAAAGTAAGTGGAACTGTCGCTGCTGGTACAGGTTTACTTCTTAAAGGTACAGCTGGCCAAAAGTATTTCATCCCCACAGCAGTTAGCGGAACCGACTACTCATCTACCAACCATCTCGTAGCTGCTCCCTCCGAGACCACTATCACCAGTGCCACTGCAGGTGACAACTACGTGTTGAGCGTAGATAACTCAAGCAATCCTATCTTTGCGAAAGTTGATGATGACCTTTACCCAGCAACAGTCAATGCAGGCAAAGCATATCTACACTTCGATGTTAGTCCATCACGAACATTGACCTTCAATATTGAGGATGAAGCAACTGGTATCAATGAGACAAAAGGAACGAAGGTACTTGATAAGAATGTGTTCTTCAACCTAGCGGGTCAGCGTATATCGCAACCTACAAAGGGAATGTATATCGTGAATGGCAAAAAAGTAATTATCAAATAAGTAGTGGAGGACAATAGTATGAAAAAGCAATATATCAATCCAACAATAGAAGTCATAACTATTGCACACACAAAAGATGTTGGCAACTTCTACAGAAAACATGAATACTGGATCATATTCAGGTGGTATGGTATTCTCTCGTGAAATGGACGACGACTTCTTCGAAGAAGAATAAACGCTACTAATACATACTTGACGGGAGTGTCTGGCGCAACATCAGCGTCAGGCACTTTATATATTCTGACAAATTGCATGAAATCCCGCATTTCCTACACTTGCGGCTGACAGTCAGATAGTTACACTCCAAAATCCTACACTGAAAGTGTCACTTTTCCTACACTGTTCGGCAAAAACGGTGAGTACCAGAAATTGTATCATGTTTTGGTACTATCAGTACCAAAGCGTGGTACAGTCAGTACCACATTGTGGTACTGACTGTTCGGCATTGCAGTACTGTCATCGAAACGCCTCCCACCGTTTCCAACGAGGGGAGAAAGAAACATTTTGACACTGTCCGTTGTGTGCAGTGCAGGAAAAGTGACACTTTCAGTGTAGGATTTCCGAACGTAACCCACTGACTATCAGTATCAAGTGTAGGATATGCAGGATTTTCGGCAATTTGTTGTACTGGGGCACGATGTAGAGTTTACATCGTCGCCGTGAGGAACGTGGCATTACCAAAGATGTAGAGCACGTTTTCGCAAGCCGGCACGAGAATAGTCTCGCCCTGACGAATATGAATGCCGTTGATGTTGGCTTCGCCCCACAGACACATCACCACCACGAATGAGTCGCAATGGAAGTCGACCTGCTGGGCGACCTGTACGACGACTCGGTGGACGACGAAGTGCGGACAGTTGATGAGCTGCGAGGTGGGCTTGGTCGAGTCGTACGACGTGCGGTACTCGGGCCACACCTGGTAGTCGATGGCGTCCTTGGCCTGTTCGATATGCAGCTCACGGGGATTGCCGTGGGCATCCTTGCGGCCGAAGTCATAGACGCGGTAGGTGATGTCGCTGGTCTCCTGAATCTCGGCGAGGAAGTTGCCGGCACCAATGGCGTGCAGGCGGCCTGCCGGCAGGAAGTAGAGGTCGCCGACGTGGGCCTCGTGGGTGGCAATGACGTCCTGCATGGGGGAGTGGTGGCCCGACGGAGAACCGTCGGGAACGGGGGCATTCGCCAGTTGTTCATACTCCTCGGGGGTGATGCTTTTCTTCAGTCCGGCATAGATCTTCGAACCTACGTCGCTCTTGATGATGTACCACATCTCCGTCTTGCCCTGACAGCCGTGACGCTCCATGGCTAGCTTGTCGTCGGGGTGTACCTGTACCGAGAGGTCCTGGCGCGAGTCGATGAACTTGATGAGCAGCGGAAACTTGTTGCCATACTTCTTATACACCTTCTGGCCTACGAGCAGGCCCTTGTACTTGTCGATGAGCTGGGTGAGGTTCAGCCCCACGTCGACATCATCGACGAGACCGCGCTCCACAGCCACACTTTCGTGACCAGGCACGCCGCTGATTTCCCAACTCTCACCGATATTCGGCTGGGCAGTATAGATGCCCTTGAACGGTGCAATGCGATAGCCTCCCCAGATGGTGGTCTTCAGAAACGGTTCAAACTTATACGGTTTCATCTTGGTATGTGTTTGTTTTTTGTCAGATACCGATACTTTATTGCTATACGATAATTTTTGTCTTTTGGTACTTCTCGCGAAACTCGGTGGGTTTACACCCTTTATGCTTGAGGAACAGGCGATTGAAGTTGCTCATGCTGTTCCCATACATGTTCCAGATCGCTGCTGGTGATGAGCGTCAGGTCGTAGTCGCCAATGACCTCGCTATTGTCGCCCACCACGCGACGAGCTCCGGCTGCGTTTTCTACGAAATTCAGCTCCATCACCTCATGGCAATGGATGGGATAGTCGAACTCCTTCTTATGGCGGTCGGCCACATACATGAAATCGTGTTCGCCCAGCGGCGTTATCTCTCGCAAAACTCCTGTTTCCATGTTTTTCTGTTTTATATGCTGCAAAGATACAAATATCTGTATGGTGTTACAACACCTCCTTGAGGAAGCGGGGCGTGTAGCCCTTGTCGCTGTTGGCAACGTCTTGCGGCGTTCCGCAGGAGAGCACGGTGCCACCACCACGGCCACCCTCAGGACCCATGTCGATAATCCAGTCGGCCTGACGGATGACGTCGAGGTTGTGCTCGATGACGATGACGGTGTTGCCGCGGGAGACGAGACGGCGCAGAACGTCCATGAGGATGCGGATGTCCTCGAAATGCAGACCGGTGGTGGGCTCGTCGAGGATATAGACGGTGCGGCCGGTGTCGCGCTTCGACAACTCGGCGGCAAGCTTGATGCGCTGGCTCTCACCACCAGAGAGGGTGGTGGAGGGCTGTCCGAGCTTGATATAGCCGAGGCCGACGTCCTGAATGGTCTTGATCTTGCGCAGGATGTCGGGGACGTTCTCGAAGAATTCGCAGGCCTGATTGATGGTCATGTCAAGCACGTCGGCAATGGACTTGCCTTTATAGCGCACCTCAAGGGTCTCGCGATTGTACCGCTTGCCGTGGCACACCTCGCAGGGCACCTGGATATTCGGCAGGAAATTCATCTCGATGGTCTTATAGCCATTGCCGCCACAGGCCTCGCAGCGGCCTCCCTTGACGTTGAACGAGAAACGGCCGGGCTTGTAACCACGAATCTGGGCTTCAGGCAAGCCGACGAACAGCGAGCGGATGTCGCTGAACACACCGGTATAGGTGGCTGGATTGGAGCGCGGCGTACGACCGATGGGCGTCTGGTCGACACAGATGACCTTGTCGACGTGTTCCAGACCCTCGACGCTGTCGTAGGGCAGGGGTGCCTGCAGCGAGTGGTAGAAATGCTGGGAGAGTAGGGGGTAGAGCGTCTCGTTGATGAGCGTAGACTTGCCGGAGCCGCTGACACCCGTGACGAGCACGAGACGGCCCAGGGGGAAGGATACGTCGATATGCTTGAGGTTGTTGCCTGTACACCCCTTTATGGTAATAGTGGTGAGGGGTGAGGGGTGAGAGGTGAGAGGAACGTCGTTACCCATGGTGCCGTTGAGATAGCGGGCCGTGAGCGTGTCGGCCTTCATCATCTCGGCAGGGGTGCCTTGGAAGACCACCTCGCCACCCTTGCGACCGGCACGCGGACCGATGTCGACGATGTAGTCGGCATGGAGCATCATGTCGCGGTCGTGCTCGACGACAATGACGGTATTGCCCAGGTCGCGCAGCTCCTTCAGCGAACGGATGAGGCGGTCGTTGTCGCGTTGGTGCAGTCCGATGGAGGGCTCGTCGAGGATGTAGAGCACATTGACGAGCTGTGAGCCGATCTGCGTGGCCAGACGGATGCGCTGGCTCTCACCACCCGACAGCGAGGCCGACTGGCGGTTGAGCGACAGATAGTCGAGGCCGACGTCCAGCAGGAAGTCGAGGCGCGTGCGAATCTCCTTAAGAATCTCCGCAGCAATCTGCCGCTGCTGGTTGTCAAGATGTGTCTCGACGTCGTCAATCCACTGGCGCAGTTCGCTGATATCCATGTCGGCCAGCTCGGCAATATTCTTGTCGGCCACGCGGTATGACAGCGATTCGCGGTTGAGGCGCTGCCCCTGACACTCAGGACAGCGGCACTCGGCCAGAAACTGGTCGGCCCACTTGGCGCCGGCGCCGCTGTCGTCGCTCTCCATGACGGAGCGCAGGTACTTGATGACGCCGTCGAAGTCGACGAAATAGTCGCTGGACGTATGGACGACATCCTTGTCGATACGCACGCTCTCGAGCGAGCCGTAGAGAATTTCGTTGAGCGCCTCGTCGGCAATATCGCTGACGGGCGTCTTCAGGTCGTGGTCGTATTTATGCAGAATGGCGTCGATCTGCCAGAAAATCATCTGGTTCTTATACTTGCCCAACGGCACAATGGCACCCTCGTGGATGCTGAGCTTGCGGTTGGGAATGACCTTGTCGAGGTCGATCTCGTGGATGTAGCCCAGGCCCTTGCAGCGCGGACAGGCACCCTGTGGCGAGTTGAACGAGAAGAGATTGGGCGCAGGGTCGCTATACGAAATGCCCGTAGTGGGACACATCAGACGCTTGGAGAAGTGCTTTACGTCACCCGTCTCGTGGTCCATCACCATCACAAGACCCTCGCCCTGCTTCATGGCCATCTGTACGGACTTGCGCAGACGTTCGTCAGAGGATTTTACCGCCATACGGTCGATGACCACCTCGATGTCGTGGTTCTTGTAGCGGTCGACCTTCATGCCTTGGACAATCTCCTTCACCTCGCCGTCGATACGGATGTGCAGGTAGCCCTTCTTGCGCATCGACTCGAAGAGCTCGCGGTAGTGGCCCTTGCGGCTACGTACCAGTGGTGCCAGGATGAGTATCTTGCGACCGGCATAGTCGTGGGTAATCATGTCGATGACTTTCTCCTCGGTATACTTCACCATTGGCTCGCCCGTCATATAGCTATAGGCACGGCCAGCACGGGCAAAGAGCAGACGCAGGTAGTCGTAGATCTCGGTGGTGGTGCCTACGGTAGAGCGCGGATTCTTGTTGGTGGTCTTCTGCTCAATGCTGATGACGGGTGAGAGACCTGTGATCTTGTCGACATCAGGACGCTCCATGCCGCCCAGGAAGTTGCGCGCATAAGCCGAGAAGGTCTCGATATAGCGGCGCTGACCCTCGGCAAAGATGGTGTCGAAGGCCAACGACGACTTGCCTGAACCGCTGAGGCCCGTGATAACGGTCAGCGAGTGGCGCGGAATGTCGACGTCGATATTCTTTAAATTATGTACGCGAGCACCAAAGACTTGGATTTTTTCCATGGGACTAATAGGGCTAATAGGGCAAATGGGAATTAGGGGTTGGTGGTCTCTGGCAAGTTGTGGTTGCGCAGCAGGTTGACGTCGCGTCGGATGTCGTACTCGCGACCATCGGCACCGCGGGCCTTCACATAGACGAAGTAGACGCCATCCTTGACGGGGTGGCCCTTGTAGGTGCCGTCCCAGCCACCATCCTGATTAGTCCAGTCGGTCCAGTCGAACAACTTCTGACCATAGCGGTTGAAGATATAGGCGTGGAACTCGACGATGCTCCTCGATGTCGACTTGGCCTGATAGTGGTCGTTGATGCCGTCACCATTCGGCGAGAAGGCGTTGGGCATCTCCAGCACGCTGTCGCTGATTTTAACGGTCAGTGTAGCCTGGTCGACTACATCGCCGTCGAGCGTGGCCTGGACCGTTACCACGGTGGTGCCGGCAACGGTGAAGTCGTAGTCGACCGTTTCGTCGTAGCGCGTGATGTCAATGCCTGCCACGGTGTTGCGGATGTGCCACTCGTAGGATGCCCCAGGGTCGACACCTGCAGAGGTATAGGTGAAATGGACATGCAGGGGGGCCTCGGTGTCGATAGATTCGGTGGCCACTACCTCGGTGCCGTTCTTGTCGGTATAGGTGGCCTGGATTTCAATGGTTGCCAACGACTTGCCGACCAGCCCGAAGAGGGCTGCAAGGATGCATATAAGACGTTTTTTCATTTTCATGTGCGATAATTTTTGCAAAATTACGGAAAAAAGTCGGACTTACGTATTTTTTTTTGTAATTTTGCACCATAAAAGCAAAAAAAGTCATTTATGAAACGAAATATCGGTTATTTCCTCATGGTGGTAATCTGCTGTTTTCTGGCAGAAACCGCTATGGCACAGGTGCAAAACTATAAGGAGCTGCACAAGGTGAAGCGCAAGGAAACCATCTTTGGCATTGCCCGTGAGAACGGATTGACCATCGACGAGCTGATTAAGGCCAATCCCGAGATGAACACCCCGGGCTACGAGTTGAAGAAGGGCGACTACATCAAGATACCCTATCCGGCTGGTCAGCAGTCGGCAACAGCCAACGGAGCCCCACAGGCTCCGCAGATGCCTACCAAGCCTGCCGTACAGGAAAAGGACATGCGCCAGCGCGAGATACGACTCGGTGTGATGCTGCCCTTGCACAACGACAATGGCGACGGCAAACGCATGGTGGAGTACTATCGTGGTGTGTTGATGGCTTGCGACAGTCTGAAGGCCAACGGCATCTCTACTGATGTCCGCGCTTGGAACGTGGCCGAGGATGCCGACATCCAGCAGATACTCCGCGACGAGCATGCCGCTGACCGCGACCTGATTATCGGTCCGCTATACACCAAGCAAGTACAGGCGCTGGGCGACTTTGTCCAGTCGCATGGCATTCAGCTGCTCATTCCGTTCTCCATCAACAGCAATGCTGTGTATGACAACGGCAACATCTTTCAGGTGTTCCAGAACGGCAATGCGCTGAACCTCGCCTATGTGAGCCACTTTTACGAGCGCTTCAAGGACTGCCACCCCGTCATCATCGACTGCAACGACACGACGAGCACGAAGGGCCCGTTTACCTCTGCCCTGCGCCGCAAGCTGGAGCAGGAGTCTATCGAATACAGCATCACCAACCTGAAGTCGAGTGAGGGGATGTTCAAAAAGTGTTTCTCAACGTCGAAGCGTAATGTCGTCATCCTGAATACCAGCCGCTCGGCCGAGTTGAACGTCGCCTTTGCCAAGCTCAACGGACTGCTGATGACTGCGCCCAACCTGCAGATATCCATGTTCGGATATACCGAGTGGCTGATGTACACCCGCCAGCACCTGGACAACTACTATAAGTTCGACACGTACATTCCGTCGACATATTATATGAGTCCGCTGTCGGCGCGTACGGAGCACTTCAAGAAGAAGTACCGCTGGAATTTCCATCAGGAGATGCAGGCCTACCACCAGCGCTTTGCCGTGACGGGTTTCGACCAAGCATACTTTATGATCAAGGGACTGCACATGTATGGCAAGCGCTTCACAGGAGCCTCGGGCACAGTGGGATATACCCCGCTGCAGACGCCCCTGCACTTCGAGCGCATCGGCAATGGCGGTATGCAAAACCGCGCCATGCTGTTTGTTCACTATACACCAGCGAACCGCATAGAAACAATCAATTTTTAGTGGACTTCGTCCTAAATTGTAAATGAGAAATGACAAATGATAATTGGGATGGCAGATCATAAAATAAATAGATGGATGATGATAAGTTTATCATTTATCATTTATCATTTATCATTTATCCCAGCAAGGGCGCAGGTCGGCGACTATCGTACCGACTTCGCTGTGGGTGGCAGTGCGGGCTATACGATGAGCAATGTAGGTTTCATACCTGACGTGCCACAGAGTATGCTGGGCGGATTTACTGCCGGACTGACGGTGCGCTATACCTGCGAGAAGTACTTTAGCAGCATCTGCGCCATTGTAGGCGAGGTGAACATTGCACAGACGGGATGGAAAGAGCAAATCCGCGACGCCGACGGACAACCTGTATATTACAAGTTTGATACGGAACGTACCAGTCCACTGGCTTACGAGCGCCGCATGACCTATCTGCAGGTGCCCTTTCTGGCACGACTGGGGTGGGGACGAGAGCGCAAAGGCTTGCAGGCCTTCATACAGCTGGGACCCCAGATAGGCTGTTTCCTCAGCGAGTCGTCGAAGAGCACTCTCGTCGCTGGCGCTGAGACACAGACAGACCGTGCGTCGTCTATCGTTGCCCAGGACACCATGAGCGTGCAGAATAAGTTTGACTACGGCATTGTGGTGGGAGCAGGCGTGGAACTGTCGCTGCCCAAGGTGGGCCACTTCTTGCTAGAGGGCCGCTACTACTACGGACTAGGCGACATCTACAAAAACTCGAAGAGCGACTACTTCGGACGCTCGAACTTCGGACAGATCGTCATCAAGGCGACCTACCTGTTTGACCTCGTGAGAACGAAAAACAACAAAATCAAATAATTTAAAATTAATACTATGTTTGAAAACCAACCGAAAGGTCTATTTGCGTTGGCATTGGCCAACACCGGCGAGCGCTTTGGCTACTACACCATGCTAGCCGTCTTTGCCTTGTTCCTGAGAGCGAACTATGGCCTGTCGCCCGCTGTGGCAGGCACCATCTACAGCTCGTTCCTTATGTTTGTCTACTTCTTCCCGCTGTTTGGCGGCATGCTGGCCGACAAGTTCGGCTTCGGCAAGATGGTGACGACAGGTATCATCATCATGTTTGCCGGCTATCTGCTGCTGAGCATACCTCTGGGCGGCGACACGTTCGCACTAGTGGTGATGCTGGGTGCCCTGCTGCTCATCGGCTTTGGTACAGGCCTCTTTAAGGGTAACCTGCAGGTGATGGTGGGTGACCTCTACAACGATCCGCAGTACAAGGACAAGCGAGACGCTGGATTCTCTATCTTCTATATGGCCATCAACATCGGTGCGTTGTTTGCACCTACTGCCGCTATTAAGATTAAGGAGTATGCAGAGACCTCGCTGGGCTACAGCAGCAACGACGCCTACCACTTCTCGTTTGCTGTGGCTTGCGCCTCGCTGATTCTGTCTATTGCCATCTATTACCTCTTCCGTAGTACTTTCCGTCATACCGAAGGTGGTACGAAGAAGGACGCCAAGGCTGCTGACGCCGCTCCCGTCGAAGAGTTGTCGAAAGAGGAGACCAAACAGCGCATTGTGGCACTCTGCCTTGTGTTTGCCGTGGTAATCTTCTTCTGGATGGCCTTCCATCAGAACGGATTGTCGCTGACCTACTTTGCTGACGAGTTTACCGCTCAGTCGGCCGAGGGTCTGCAGGCGATGTGCTTTAACGTGTGGAATCTCGTAGCTGTCATATTTATCGTCTATGCCCTGTTCTCGCTGTTCCAGTCGAAGACGGGCAAGGCTAAGGCTGCTTCAGCTACAGTTATTCTTATATCCTTGGCGTTCCTCTGTATGTCATACGACGCTGATGGCAGCATCTCTGTGTCTGCTCCTATCTTCCAGCAGTTCAACCCGTTCTATGTGGTAGCCCTGACACCCGTGTCGATGGCTATCTTCGGTTCGTTGGCTGCCAAGGGCAAGGAACCCTCTGCTCCGCGTAAGATAGCCTATGGTATGATTGTGGCCGCTATTGCCTATGCGCTGATGGCCTTCGCCTCGTTTGGACTGCCCATGCCGCAGACCCAGATGGGTGCCGATGGTAATCCTGTGGCAGTGCATGTTGCTGACGTCACACCCAACCTGCTGATTATGGTCTATCTGGTATTGACCTTTGGTGAGTTGTTGCTGTCGCCGATGGGTATCTCGTTTGTCTCGAAGGTGGCTCCCCCCAAGTATAAGGGTATGATGATGGGTGGCTGGTTTGTAGCTACCGCTATTGGCAACCAGCTCGTCGTCGTCGGCGGCCTGCTGTGGGGTGCCGTTCCCCTGTGGCTCTGCTGGAGCGTATTCTTGGGCGTCTGTCTCGTAGCTGCTATCTTCATGTTTGCCATGATGAAGCGCCTGGAGAAGGTATGCTAAGTTTCATCCCATTCCTTATACTCATTGTACTCATCACGTGTTGCATTGCCGTTTTTGGCAGTGCAACACTTGATGGTGCATCACAGGTCTCACTGCTGGTGGCCTCGGCCGTCAGCGTGCTAATAGGCCACTTCTCGAAGCGGTTGGAATGGGAGAATCTGGAAAAGGAGATTTCTGACAAGATTGCGAGCTGTACGCCCGCCATCATTATCTTGTTGTTGATTGGTGCCATTGGTGGCACGTGGATGGTGGCAGGCATTGTGCCCACCATGATTTATTATGGTATGCAGATTATCCAGCCCGAGGTGTTTCTGGTCAGCAGTAGTGTGCTTTGTGCGCTGGTCAGCCTGATGATTGGCTCTTCATGGACGACAGTAGCCACCATTGGTCTGGCACTGATGGGTATTGGTAAGGCCCATGGCTTTGATGATGGTTGGATAGCGGGCTCCATCATTACGGGAGCCTATTTCGGGGATAAACTGTCGCCCCTGTCTGACACGACGGTGCTGGCGTCCAGCGTGTCGGGTACACCGCTGTTTACGCATATCCGCTATATGCTGTATACCACTGTGCCCACGTTCTTTATCTCGCTGACCATCTTTCTCATTGCCGGTTTTACGATGAATGTGTCGGGGCAGGGCAATGTCCATGAGTTTATGGAGGGCCTGCAGCACACCTTCGTCATCTCACCCTGGTTGCTGCTTGTTCCTGTGCTGACGGGTGTCATGATAGCCCGCCGCTGGCCGTCGATGGTGGTGCTGTTTATGGCCATCCTGTTAGCCGTCGTCGTGGCCTTGTTGGTGCAGTCGGATTTGGTGCTTCGCATAGCAGGAGAAGATGGACAGGGCTTGTTGGCATCCTATAAAGGGATGATGCGCGTGTGCTATGGCAGTACTGATATTGATACAGGTAATGCCGTGCTCAACGAGTTGGTACACACCAGCGGTATGTCGGGAATGATGCCTACCATCTGGCTCATCATCTGTGCACAGACGTTTGGCGGTGCTTTGACGGCTACTGGTCAACTGCAAGACCTGATGCGCCTGATCTTGCATTTTGCACGTGGAACGGCTTCGCTGGTGGCTTCGACAGTCGGTACGGCCTGTTTTTGCAATATTGCCATGGCCGACCAGTATCTGTCTATCATGCTCTCCAGCTCGATGTTCCGTGACACCTATCGCCAGCGGGGCTATGAACCGCAACTGCTCAGCCGTTCATGCGAGGATGGTGCTACTGTCACCTCTGTACTGGTGCCGTGGAACACGTGTGGACTCACGCAAAGCACTGTGCTGGGTGTGGCCACGCTGACCTATCTTCCCTATTGCTTTTTTAACTACCTCTCGCCGCTGATGAGTATCTTTGTGGCTTCTTTTGGATGGAAGATTAAGCGCACATGTTCCTAAGTCTTTTACTTACTGGCTTTCTGACGCTCGTTGAGCTAAACTGCGAGAATCTTTTTGACTGCCATCACGACTCGCTGAAGCAAGACACCGAATGGCTCCCTGACGGAGTCAGAAAATGGACGCCTGCCCGTTATTGGCGAAAGTTGAACCATATAGGACAGGAGATTCTGTCGTGTCAGGAGGATGGCGTGCCCGACCTTGTGGCCCTTGTGGAGGTTGAAAATGATACGTGCCTCTTTGACCTTACGCGCCGTTCGTTGCTACGTGGGGCCCGCTATGACTATCTGATGACGCAGTCGCCCGATGTGCGAGGCATAGATGTGGCGCTGTTGTATCAACCCATGACGTTTCGGCCTATCTGTTATGACATGCTGGAAATCCAACCTCGGGAGGGTATGCGACCTACGCGTGACATCCTGTACGTACAGGGCGAGACGTTGAGTGGCGATACACTGCATGTCTTTGTGGTACATGCGCCAAGCCGCTTTGGCGGTGAGAAACAGACACGTCCTAACCGGCAGTTGATTGCAGACCGTCTGATGGGCGTCATCAGCCTGTTGCCTAAGGGGTCGAAGGTCATTGTTGCCGGCGACTTCAACGACGGAACTACAGACCCTGCCCTGCGCTTTCTTGAGGGTCATGGCCTGCACAATGTGACGGCAGGTGCTACAGGTACTCATGGGGCGAAGGCCACCTATCGCTATCAGGGCCGTTGGCAGAGCATCGACCATGTGTTTGTCAGCGGCAGACTGCTCGATTCCGTCAAACAGACCTATATCAACGACGCGCCCTTCCTGTTGGAAGAAGACAAAAAATACGGAGGAGTAAAACCCCTCCGTACCTTTAACGGTTATCGTTATCAGCGTGGCTTCAGCGACCATCTGCCGCTGGTGGTCCGCTTTCACTTCTAATCTCTTACCTCTTACCTCTCACCTCTTGCCTCTTATTTGATATTCGGCTCTTCGAGTCCGATACCCTTCTTCTTGTCGACAGCCTTGAGGATGAAGCCCAGAATGAGGGCGGCCACACCGAGGCAAGCCAGCATGATGAGTGGAGCGGTATAGTCGAGCTGTGTCTGGTCGGTCACACCTGGATTGGTGTTGTCGAGCACCTTGCCGATGAGCAGGGGAAACAGCCACAGGCCGATATTCTGAATCCAGAAGATGAGGGCATAGGCCGAACCGATGACCTTGGCGTCTACCAGCTTGGGAACGCTGGGCCACAGCGAGGCGGGAACCAGTGAGAACGAGCTGCCCAGCACCAGAATGGTGGCATAGGCAATGATGATGCCGCCCACGGTAGAGCCCTTGAACAACGGCAGAATGAAGGCAAAGGTGAGGTGACAGCCGATGAGCAGGAGTGAACCCAGAATCAGCATAGATGCAGCCTTACCCTTGTGGTCGACATAGGAGCCGAGGATTGGTGTGATGAGTACAGCCAGCAGGGGGAATACGGCAAAGATACTCTCGGCCGACTGGCGCATGTAACCCATATAACAATAGGTGATGAGTGCCAGAATGCTGATGGCCAGCATAGCATACTGGTTGTTTTTCTTCTTCTGGAAGTTGCTGGCAAAGCCGAAAGCAGCCACCAGCAGCATGATGAGATACTGGATGATGGTCACTGAGCTGTCTGCCCAGAAAGAGCCTTCTTCAGGTGCTACCAGCGTCAAGTTGCACTGCAGCATGTTGACGGCATACTTCTGGAAGGGGAAGATGGCTGAGTAGTAGAGCACACACAGCAGGGCAACAAGCCAGAAACCGCTGCTGGTCAGAATTTGTCCGAGGTCGCTAATCTTGAACGGGTCGTCTTTTTCCTCAGCCTCGCCTGTCTGACTGTCGAGCTTGCGGTCCATGAAGAAATAGACGATGGTCATCATCAGAGCAATGCACAGCAGTACGACACCAAAGGCCACTGAGCGCGATACGCTGACCTCTCCGCCGAGCTTGGCAAAGAACGGCGAGAAAATCATACATGTAGCCACACCCAGACGGGCCAGCGCCATCTCGGAACCCATAGCCAAGGCCATCTCGCGGCCCTTGAACCACTTCACAATACCACGGCTGACGGTGATGCCCGCCATCTCACAACCACAGCCGAAGATCATAAAGCCGCAGGCGGCAAACTTCGCTGAGGCGGGCATACCCTCGTAGAACGGCGACACGCCGAGCTCGTCGAAGACGGGGATGTAATTCAGGTTGTTGGTAAACCATGTGTCCAGCGAACTGCCGATAAAGCTCTCGCTGACGGCATACCATTTGATAATGGCACCCACGAGCATCACTGCGGCCGACAGGACAGCTGTGAAGCGTACGCCCATCTTGTCGAGGATGATACCTGCGAAGATGAGGAAGAATACGAATACGTTAAGGAATACCTCTGAGCCCTGCATGGTGCCAAAGGCCGTCGAGTCCCATCCGCGGGTTTCCTGCATCAGGTCCTTGATGGGCGACAGGATGTCCATGAAGATGTAGCTGCAGAACATGGCCAATGCCAAGAGCAGCAAAGCAGTCCATCGCATGGCTGCTGAATCTCTCAATGTTTTTTGAATTTGTTCAGTCATTATTCTTACTTTTTCGTTATATCGTTATTTCTTCAGCCATTTATCCAAGAAGTCAAAGAACGTGCGCTGCCAGAGCACACCGTTCTGGGGCTTGAGCACCCAGTGGTTCTCGTCGGGGAAGATTAGCAGCTCAGCGGGGATACCCTTCATGCGGGCGGCATTGAAGGCCGACATGCCTTGTGTGGCATTGATGCGGTAGTCCTTCTCGCCGTGGATGCAGAGAATAGGCGTGTCCCACTTCTCCACCATCTTGTGTGGCGAGTCGTGATAGGTCTTTTTGGCGCGCGGCATCTGCGGACGGTGCCAGTAGGCTTCGTCGTATTCCCAGTTGCTAAACCAGTTCTCCTCGGTCTCTGTATACATTGCTGCCAGATTGAACGCACCGTCGTGGGCAATGAAGGCCTTGAAGCGCTTCTCGTGGATACCTGCCAGATAGTAGACGCTGAATCCGCCAAATGAGGCACCTACGGCACCCAGACGATTCTTGTCAACGTATGGCAGTGAGTCGGCGGCAAAGTCAATGGCTGCCAGATAGTCGCTCATGCACTGGCCCGTCCAGTCGCCGCTGATCTCTTCCTTCCACTCCTGTCCGAAGCCGGGCAGTCCGTGACGGTTAGGCGCAATGACGACATAGCCGTTGGCGGCCATCATCTGGAAGTTCCAGCGATAGCTCCAGAACTGGCTTACAGGACTCTGCGGACCACCCTCGCAGAACAGCAGGGTGGGGTATTTCTTGCCTTGCTCGTAGTTTGCGGGCAGCATCACCCATACCAACTCCTTCTTGCCGTCGGTGGTGGGTACCCAGTACTGCTCCATCTTGCCAAACGTCAGCTGGTCGAGAATCTGCTTGTTCTCAAAGGTGATCTGCTTGATCTGGGTTCCCTGCTTCTTCACAGGGGGCGTGACCATATAGAGGTCGGTAGGAGCGCTGAGGCTTTGGCGCGAAGCCAGAATCTGCTGACCGTTGTTAGCCATCTGCAGACCCGTCCAGTCGGCCCAGTCTTCGGTGAGTTGCTTTACTGCCTTCTTGCTGTCGACACTATACAGGTTGCAGCAACCGTGCCATACACTCAGGAAATAGAGTAGCGTCTCTTGCTTCTTAGTGGCAGGAGCCCAGCAGAAGGCATCAACGTCGCTCTTCCAGTCGACATAAGTTTTTACGCCAGTAGCCATCTCGTAGATGCACAGACGGTTGAGGTCGGCCTCATAGCCGTCGCGCTCCATCGACAGCCAGGCAACGTACTTGCCGTCGGGCGAGAACTGTGGATTCTGGTCGTAGCCCACATTGTTCTTCAGGTTCTCCTTGGCGTTCACAGCCTGGATGGCCAGCGTACGTGTGGGGTCAACGGCAGGTGCCTGATAGTCGGCCGGCTTGCAGAGGTTGCGCGTCGTCTTGTTGGCAACGTCATAGAGGAAAATGTCCGAGTCGGTAGAGATAGAGTACTTCAGGCCTGTCTTCTTGCGACAGGTGTAGGCAATGCTCTTCGAGTCGGGGCTCCACGCCAGTTGCTCCATGCCGCCAAACGGCTCCATCGGGCACTCGTAGGGTTCACCCTCGAGGATGTCTGTCATGTCTGAACCGATGGAAAAGCCATCAGTCACAGTGGCAACGAAGGGATGCTGGATGCTCTCCACATAGTGGTCCCAATGACGATACATCAGGTCGGTGACGTGACGGCCCGTTGCTTTGGGCAGGTCGTCGGGGTTCTTCTTGATGACCTCGTAGTAGGGCAGTGACTTCAAGATAATCACTTTTTGACGGTCAGGCGAAAATTGGAAACCCTCCACCTTGCCGTCGGTCTTTGACAGCTGGCGACGCTCGGTGCCGTCCAGTTTCATGGCCCATATCTCGCCACCAGTAATGAAGGCAATGGTCTCGTTGTCCAGCCAAGCGGGATCGGTCTCGCTCTTGGCGCTTTTGGTCAGCAACTGCTGGCCGCTACCATCAGGGTTCATCATGTAGAGCACCTGATGGCTCTTATTCTGCTTGACACTATAGTAGCCCACCTGATAGACGATATGCTTGCCGTCGGGGGCTGCCTGATAACTGCCGATGCGTCCCATCGCCCAAAGGGCCTCTGGGGTCATCATTCGGCTCTGCAGTTTGATATTCTGTTTACCTATCACGTTGTCTTGTGCTATACTTGTTGATGAGACAAATGGGACTAATAGGGCTAATAGGATAAATAGGTTTTTCTTCATAGCTATTCACTTTTCGTTATTCACTAGGCCTATGGCCGCTACTTTTTCTTCACAGGGTCACAGGTGAGTCCACAGCCCAGCTTCTTGAAGATTTTGCGGTCTACCTCTGACAGCATCACCGTAGAATGCACCTGACAGCCACGCAGACGCGGCAGCTGTTCCAAGGCCTGGCGACACTGCTCGTCATCTTTCGACAGCACGCTGAGGGCTACGAGCACCTCGTCGGTATGCAGGCGGGGATTGCGGCCTCCCAGATATTCAATCTTCGTCTTCTGAACGGGTTCTATCAGACTCTGTGGAATCAGCTTCACCTCATGGTCAATATGTGCCAGATGCTTCATGGCGTTGAGCAACAGTGCTGCTGAACAGCCGAGAAGGGGAGACGACTTGGCAGTGATGATGGTGCCGTCCTCGAGTTCCATAGCGGCGGCAGTATGTCCGCTCAGCTCCTGTTTGGCAGCAGCGGCAACGGTGACGCGGCGATAGGCCGTCGTAATCTTTGCCTGATTGAACAGCATCAGTATCTTGTTCACCTCTGCCTCGTTGTCAGCACCGTCGGCCATCTTGTTTGTGGCGTCGTAGTAGCGGCGAATAATCTCGTCGCGGCTGGCATTGCAGCACACTTCGTCGTCAGAGATGCAGAAACCCACCATGTTGACACCCATATCCGTCGGCGACTTGTAGGGGCTTTCGCCGTAGATGCCTTCAAACAGGGCGTTCAGTACGGGGAATATCTCGATATCGCGGTTGTAATTGATGGCTATCTTGTCGTAAGCCTCCAGATGGAACGGGTCAATCATATTGACGTCGTTCAGGTCGGCAGTAGCAGCCTCGTAGGCAATGTTGACGGGGTGCTTCAGCGGCAGGCTCCACACGGGGAATGTCTCGAACTTGGCATAGCCGGCACGTATACCGCGCTTGTTCTCGTTGTACAGCTGTGACAGACAGACTGCCATCTTGCCACTACCCGGTCCTGGGGCTGTGACGATGACCAGCTCGCGGCTGGTCTCCACATAGTCGTTCTTGCCAAAGCCTTCGTCCGAGGCTATCAGGTCGACATTGTGGGGATAGCCGTCAATTAAATAATGTACGTACGCGCGTATGCCCAATTTCTCCAGACGATGGCGGAATTGGTCGGCGGCGTGCTGACCGTTATAGTGGGTGATAACTACCGAACCCACCATGAAGTCGCGGCTCTGGAACTCCTCGCGCAGACGTAGCACGTCCTCGTCGTAAGTGATGCCCAGGTCTGAGCGTACCTTGTTCTTCTCGATGTCCTCGGCGCTGACCACAATGACGATTTCCATCTGGTCGCGCAGCTGGGCAAACATCCTCAGCTTGCTGTCGGGCTTGAAGCCGGGCAGTACGCGGCTGGCGTGGTGGTCGTCAAAGAGTTTACCGCCTAGTTCGAGGTAAAGTTTACCATCGAACTGGGCGATACGCTCACGAATATGCTCTGATTGTATCTTCAGATACTTATCGTTGTCAAATCCTATTTTCATCTTTTACGTTGTTTTTGCATCTCCTCTGCTTGCTTCTGCATGGCTTCCAGACGGGCAGCCAGTCCTGAGGCTTTCTTGGGATTGTTCTTGTTTGCCTGATAGTTGGCCTCCAGAATGGCCAGCAACTTGGCGTCGTCGGTGGTTTTGCGCAACGTGTACATGATAGCTGCTGACATGAACAGCGAGATGAAGTAGTAGAAGTTCAGACCGCTGGAATAGTCGTTGAAGATGAAGAAGAACATCAGTGGCATGATGTACATCATCCATTGCATCATCTTCATCTGCTCAGCCTGCTGGCCCACCATCTGGTCTTTCTGCTGCTGCATCGAGAACCATGTGTAGATCAGCTGGGCGGCACAGAACAGGATGCACGTCAGCGAGAGGTGGTCGCCAATACCCCAGATGTTGGTGCCCCACTCCCAGATGGGGTCGTAGGTGCTGAGGTCGTTCATCCAAAGGAACGACTGTCCGCGCAGCTGGATGGCGTTAGGCACGAAGAAGAACATAGCCAGCCAGATAGGCATTTGGATGAGCATGGGCAGACATCCTGACAGGGGGCTGACGCCGTATTTCGAGTAGAGCGACATCATCTCTTGCTGCTTCTTCATCTGGTCTTCGGGTTTGTCGTACTGCTTGGTAGCCTCTTCGAACTTGGGTTTAAGCACGCGCATCTTGGCACTCGACATGTAGCTCTTCTTCACCATCGGGAAGGTGATGGCCTTCAGCAGAATGGTGATGAGGATGAGCACGATACCCATGTTCAGTCCCAGACCGGTCAGCCAGTCGAAGACATACAGCGTAAACCAGCGGTTGATCCAGCGCAACAGCCACCAGCCGAGGTTGACCAACTGTTCGAGGTCGAGGTCCTTGCCAAACTGGCTCTGCTGTTCTACCTCCTGAATCAGTCGGAAGTCGTTGGGGCCGATATACATCTCAAACTCTGACGCTTTCTGGCCCGTGGGGTCGAAGTCGGTCTTCAGTGTGGCGTCAAACTGTTTCAGATAGCCCGAACCTTTCTCGTCCTGAATGCTCGAGAGCTTGGCACCACCTGTGAAGTCGTCCTTCGAAATCAAGGCTACCGAGAAGAACTGGTTGCGGAAGGCTACCCAGTCCAGACGCTCCTCGACGGTTTCCGTCTCGTCGCTGGTCTCCGACAGATTGTCGGTACTACCTTTGGCCTCCTTGTAGAACAGGCCTGTATAGCGGCTCTCAAACGAGAATCCCTTCTCCTGCTGGCGACAGTGGTCGCTCCAGGCAATCTCCACTTCCTTGTACGACGGGGCAAACATTCCTGCTAGACCCTTGGCCTGCAGCGACAGGCTGACCATGTAGTCGCGCCCCAGACGGTAGCGCATGATCATCTGTCCGCCACCAGCAGCCGTAGCTGTCATGGTGACTGTCGTGTCGGTCTGCTCTGACGGGGTGAAGTACAGGTCTTGCGTGACGATGTTCTCCTGCTTGCCGGCAAGCATGAAGTTCAGCTGCTGGTCGCCCTCGTCAAACAGAGTTACGTCGGGTTTTCCGTCGATGCTCTTGAAATCCTTGATGACGGCTTTCTTGATGACGCCGCCCTTGGTGTCGAGCGTCAACTCCAGCTTCTGGTTCTTCAGCACCACCTGCTGTGAGGTACCGCTCTGGGCGGCATGAAACAGTGCTGTCGTGTCTGCTGCCACTGCCGAGTCGGCTTTTGCGGCAGCCTGTTGTGCAGCCTGCTGCTGGGCTTTCTCTGCCTTTTCCTTCGCGACAGCTGCTATGCTGTCCTGCATACGTGCGGCTTCAATATCCTCTGCCGACGGCTGGTTCCACCAACTGAACCCGATGAGTACCGCGCCAATCAGTATGAAACCAATAATGGTGTCCTTATTCATTGTCTCTCTTTACCTAATTATTAAATACGAAGTGCAAAGGTACAAAAAAAAAGGCAAAAGTGGAAAGTGAATCGTAAAAAATTCTTGTTACTTGAAAAATATTAAGCATTCTGCGTGATGCATTAAGCTTTTTTTCGTATCTTTGCAGACAGTTATGAAGTATAAATACATCTTACTCGGAATAGCGCTGCTGACTATGACTTTCGCGTCAGCACAGCGCAAAGGCCGCGAAGCCGTGGCTGTCGACAGGAAACCTGACACCGCGCAGGTAGTAAAAGACTATATCGACTCGCTGACGTCGTTGCGCCAGCAGCTCGACTCCCTCCAGCGCGTCAACACCCAGTTGCGTCAGGAGGCTGACGACGGTCGCTACTTCCGTCTGTTTGCTCCTCCCACCTTCTACCATTCAGGGGCAAAAAGCGCACTGTCGCTCACCGAAAATAGTCGTGACGACGTGGCTGCTTCCGTCGACGAGGCTATGATGCAGCTCTACATGCGTCGTCCCGACCTGGTTGAAAACAACGAGAGCAACCTCCGCAAGGTAGGCACCATTCGCGAAGATGTCAACCGCGAGATGAGCCAGCAGGTCGACCTGACCAATCTGGCAGAGCCCACCCCCGAAGAGCCTGAGGCCGTACCTGTCCGTCTGGTGGTACAGAAACCCAACTTCTGGAAGTTCAAGGGCGACGGCTACATGCAGTTCCTACAGAACTATGTCTCCGACAACTGGCACAAGGGTGGCGAGTCCAACTATTCGGCCGTTGCTGCCGCTACCTTGGAGCTCAACTACAACGACCACGACCGTTTCACCTTCGACAACAAACTCGAGGCGAAACTCGGCATACAGACGTCACCGTCCGACACCGTTCATAAGTTTAAGACCAACAACGACCTGTTGCGTCTCACCAGCAAGCTCGGCATACAGGCCCACAAACGCTGGTACTATACCCTGCAGTTGCTGGCCTATACGCAGTTTGCACGTGGTCTGAAGGCCAACGACGAGAACGTCTACTCCGACTTCACGTCGCCCTTCGACCTCAACCTCGGTCTTGGTATGGAGTATAAGGTCGAGGCCCTCAACAAGCGGCTGATCGGTACGCTCAACTTCCTGCCGCTTTCATTCAACTTCCGCTATGTCGCACGCTGGGACCTCGCTCCCAAGTACGGCATTCGTGGCGACCACCGGACCATGGAAGACTTTGGTTCCCAGTTTACTGGCGAACTGAAGTGGCAGTTGCTCGACCAGCTGTCGTGGAAGACGCGCCTCTTTGCCTATACATCCTACCACCGCGGACTCATCGAGTGGGAAAACCAGTTCGAGCTGAAGGTCACGAAGTACATCTCCGCCAACCTCTTTCTCTATCCTCGCTTCGACGACGCCAATGCCCGCGACGACGACATGGGCTACTTCCAGTTCCAGGAGTACAGTAGTATAGGATTGACCTATAATTTTTAAAGGTAAAAAGGTAAAAGGGTAAAAAATATGCCTGACATAAAAGGCTGTACATCAACTGATGCACAGCCTTTTTTGCCTTTTTACTTTTTTACCCTTTTACTTTTCCGCTTCGGTCATGTCGCCTTCGATGTAGAGGCGGGTCATCTCAACGGCACCATTAGTGCGTATGGTGATGGACTTTTTAAAATGGCCTGGGAATTTTCCCTCGCCATTGTAGGTAACCTTGATCTCGCCTTTGTCACCGGGCTGGACAGGGGTCTTGGTGTATTCAGGAACAGTGCAGCCGCACGAGGCAATGGCCTGATTGACGACCAAAGGCTGTTCGCCAATGTTGGTATAGCTGAACGTGCAGGTGACCACAGGATTCTTCTCCGAGAAAGAACCGAAGTTATGGGTGGTCTTCTCGAACTTGATCTGAGCGGGTTTTAGTTCGTTCTTGGTACCCTTCTGGTCGGCATTCTGGGCCATGGCGGCAGTCATTGAGCCAACCAGCATCAGGGCCATGAGTATCATCTTTTTCATCTTTTATCCTTTTTTATTGTACATAAGACGTTGCAAAAGTAACCCTTTTTCTTGAGACTTGTACGTTTTTGGCCGTCTTTTTTGAATATTTTAATAATTAAGTATAGGTTTTTCGCTCGTTTATTTGTACCTTTGTGCCCTTGAAACGAAAAATATAACATATAAATATATGTACAGGACAAAAACTTGTGGTGAGCTGCGTCTCACCGATGCCGGCAGCGAGGTAACACTGGCCGGATGGGTACAGAAAACGAGAAAGATGGGCGGTATGACGTTTGTCGACCTGCGCGACCGCTATGGCATCACGCAATTGGTGTTTGACGAGTCGAAGGATGCCGCTCTGTGTGAACAAGCTAACAAGCTGGGCCGTGAGTGGTGCATCCAGGTGACGGGGCAGGTGAGCGAACGAGAGTCGAAGAACCCGAAGATGGATACGGGCGACATTGAGATACTGACAGAGAAACTGAACGTGCTGAGCGAGAGCCAGACACCGCCATTCACCATTGAGGACCAGACGGATGGTGGCGACGATATCCGCATGAAGTACCGCTATCTGGACTTGCGCCGTCCCTGTGTTCGCAAGAACCTGGAGCTGCGCCATAAGATGACCATCCTGATACGTAACTTCCTGGACAACCTGAACTTCATTGAGGTGGAGACGCCTATCCTGATTGGCTCGACGCCTGAGGGTGCCCGCGACTTCGTGGTGCCCAGCCGCATGAATCCAGGACAGTTCTATGCGCTACCCCAGAGTCCGCAGACGCTGAAGCAGCTGCTGATGGTGAGTGGTTTCGACCGTTACTTCCAGATTGCCAAGTGTTTCCGTGACGAGGACTTGCGTGCCGACCGTCAGCCTGAGTTTACACAGATAGACTGTGAGATGTCGTTTGCCGATCAGGAGGATGTGTTGCAGATCTTTGAGGACTTGGCCCGCCACCTGTTCAAGGAGGTGCGTGGCGTTGAGTTGCCCGCACTTGAGCGTATGACGTGGCACGAGGCCATGCGCCGCTTCGGCAGTGACAAGCCCGACCTGCGCTTCGGCATGGAGTTTGTGGAACTGATGGACGTGCTGAAGGGTACGGGCGAGTTCCCGGTATTCAACGAGGCTGAATATATTGGTGGTATCGTGGTACCTGGCTGTGCTGAATATACCCGCAAGCAGTTAGATCAGTTGACCGACTTCGTGAAGCGTCCTCAGGTGGGTGCGAAGGGCTTGGTATATGTGAAGTTCAATAGCGACGGCACGGTGAAGTCAAGCATCGATAAGTTCTACCAGCCCGAGGTTTGGCAGAAGCTGAAGGAGAAGACGGGTGCCAAGGATGGTGACCTGGTGCTGATTCTGAGTGGCGACAAGGCCAACAAGACGCGCACACAGCTCTGCACATTGCGTCTGGAGATGGGCGACCGCCTGGGACTCCGTGATAAGAACGTGTTCAAGTGTCTGTGGATTGTCGACTTCCCCCTGTTCGAGTGGAGCGACGAGGAGCAGCGTCTGATGGCTACACACCATCCGTTTACGTTGCCAAATCCTGACGATATTCCCCTGCTCGACACAGCTCCCGAGAAGGTGCGCGCCGTGGCCTACGACTTCGTCTGCAACGGTATCGAGGTGGGCGGCGGCTCGCTGCGTATCCACGACGGCAAGCTGCAGGAGAAGATGTTCCAAATACTGGGCTTCACCCCCGAGCGTGCAATGGCTCAGTTCGGCTTCCTGATCAACGCCTTCAAGTATGGAGCACCGCCTCATGCCGGTCTGGCTTTCGGACTGGACCGCTTCGTGAGCATCATGGCCGGACTCGACTCGATTCGCGACTGTATTGCCTTCCCGAAGAACAATTCTGGTCGTGACGTGATGCTCGACGCCCCTGGCGAACTGGACCCCAAACAGCTGGAAGAGTTGAACTTACGGATTGACCTAAGTCAAGAATAGTGTGTTTATCACAAAAAATCGTCTCTTTGTAGGCGTGTGATATGCCAAAAATTCTTAATTTTGCACGCAGAATATAGAATAACTATTTTCTAGTGTATAAATTTAACGAACTATGGCAGAAAAGAAAACTACAAAGAAGGCCGCTGCAGAGAAGGCAGTAGAGCCCAAGAAGGCAACCGTAAAGAAGAGTGCTACTGCTGCTAAGAAGGCAGTTGTTGCTGTTAACGCAGAGAACGCAGGTTTCAAGGCTGGTGATGTTTACCAGGCTCTGGCTGCTGCTGAGAAGGCTCTGACCGTTAAGGAGATTGCTAAGGCTGCAAAGATTAGCGAGGAAGAGACTCTGCTGGGTCTTGGCTGGCTCTTCAAGGAGGGCAAGCTGGTTGCTGCTGACGAGAAGATTACATTGGCTTAATCAATAAGTTAAGAACAATAGGAAGGGGCTGGTAAGCTACAAGGCATACCGGCCCTTTTTTTAGTTAAGAATTAGGAGTGACTTACGACCAACAGATACTGAAGATTCTCACCGAGGCTGGTGAACGGGGTATAAGCGTGCAGAACATCAGCAGGCACGTTTATAACCTGAACTGTACTTTTTTTCATCAGCCAGACTATGAAGAGGTACGTAGTTACGTACAGCAGTATCTGCTGAAGAACTCGAAGTCGCAGCAGTCGCTCATAGAAAGCACTGGTCAGCGTGGCTGTTACCGCCTGAATACCACGGGGTCGCAGGATGCCCAACAGCTGATGCTATTGTTTCACGACGAGCAACAGCCTGTAGAGAATGTGAAACAGTCGGAAGACCTCTCGCTGGATTTATTTGACGGAATGATATAACTGGTGCAGTTGTTCGGCGGTCTTGTGCCACGAGAACAGGCGTGCACGCTCTAATCCCACCGACTTTTGTTGTTGGCGGAATGCGTCGTCTTCTTCCAGGCGAAGCATCATTTCGGCTATCTGGTCACTGCTGGTAGGGTCAACGAGAATAGCTTCGGGGCCACCAATCTCTGGCATTGACGACGTGTTGCTGGTGATGACGGGTGTGCCGCAGGCCATTGCCTCCAATAGTGGAATACCGAAACTCTCACGTAGGGAGGTGTAGAGGAAGGCAAAGGCGTGACTGTAGACCGAGGGCAGATCGCTATTGACGATATAGCCGGGCATGAGGATGTGTTGACGGATATTCTCAATATCATTGCGGGCAATGATGTCGTTCAGGAATGTACTGTCCAGATCGGCCATCAGTAGCTGGCGCTTGAAAGCTGAACGTTTCAGGTATTTGGAGTAAGCCACCAGCGTGCGTTCGGTATTCTTCTTGGGGTCAGTATTGCCCAAAAAGAAGAAGTATGCTTGGTCCGTGAGTGACTTGAGGTAGGCGGGTAATGGTGTCGTAGTGGGTTTGAACCACTCGTTGTAGCCGTTGTAAATCATGGCCATACGCTCTTGTGGTATCTGTAGCTTATGGATGATATTCTGCTTTTCGAAGTTGCTGACGGTAATGATGCGGCTACATTTGTCGAGGATGCGTGGTACGACCAGCCGACGATAGAGCCATCCCATGTTCTGATATAGCGACTTGTTCGACTTGTCGCGAGGTTCGAGGAAGATGATGTCGTGCAGCGTGAGTACCAAGGGAATGTCGCACCAGAGGGGAGCCGTATTGCTGGTACAGTGCAGTAGCTCTACGCCGTATTTCCTGGCGGCACGAGGTAGGGCCCATTGCTCCCAAAGCGGATAGGACGGACAGTGCAGCTCGACAATGTGGACATGTTCGCTGCTTTCTACGCAGCGGTCTTCGTCGGGTTTAACAAACACATAGTATTCGTCGCCGGTATCCATCTTCTGTAGTTCCAGAATCTCTTGCAGCACAACATAGTCCATGCCGTGCTTGTTTTTGCGGAAGATACGCTGGGCCTCGATACCTATCTTCATAACCAATAACCGTTAACCAATAACCAATAACCGTTAACCAATAACCGACATTACTTTAGCTGGTACGCCACCAACGACGGTGTTTTCGGGTACATCTTTAGTGACGACGGCACCAGCGGCTACCACACTGTGACGGCCAATGGTGACGCCAGGCAATATGACGGCATTAGCACCAATCCAGACATCGTCGTTAATGACGACAGGCTTCGTGCTGACACCTTGTTCGTCGATGCGCTTGGTAGCATCCTCGAAGTTGTGGTTCAGAGCTGTCACTGTGATGCCTTGTGCCAGATTGACGTGACTACCGATAGTCACTGGGCCGATGATGGTGTTGTGAAGACCAATGCGGGTTTGATCGCCAATGATGACGTCGCCGACGGCATTGTTGATGCACGAGAACGACTCCACCACGCTGTGTCTTCCTAATGAGAATTTCCTATAGGGTGGGGTGTCCATACGCACGCTCCAGTATATCTTCGAGTGGCGACCACGGTGCTGGTACAGGGGTGCCAGCAGGCGAATATGCCATCGTGGCCGCGCTTCGCGCTGGTTCATCACAAGGTAGTCAATCCATCGTTTTAGTAGTGGACTGCCCTTCAGTCTTTCACGTAGATGCTCTTTGTCATTCATATTTGATGGCTCATTTGGCTGCAAAAATAACCAAAATGTTTGTTATTCCAAAATTTATTTGTAATTTTGTGGCATTAATAGATGGAATAAATGCCTGAAACGACCTCAAAACTCAAAATTGTCTATCTCACTCCGGCACTTTATATGGCAGGAGGCGTTGAGCGTGTGCTGACGCTTAAAGCCAATTATTTTGCTGAGCATTTCGGGTATGATATCTCCATCATCCTGACGGAAGGCAAGGATAAACCTTTGTTCTATCCGTTGTCTGAGAAGGTGAGGATTATCAATCTGAATATTGGCTTTGAGGAACTTTGGACGTGCAGCTTTCTTAAGAAAATTGTGGTCTATCTCAAGAAGCAGCGGCAATATAGGAAGATGGTCGAGCAGGAACTGATGCGTCTGCGCCCTGATATTACCATCAGTCTGCTACGCCGTGAAATCAATTTCCTGACCAGTATCAAGGATGGTAGCAAGAAGATTGGGGAACTGCATGTGAATCGGGCAAATTATCGGAATTATAACACAGAGAAAGTTGGTTTGATAAAACGCCTTTTTGCCCGATGGTGGTCCTATAGTCTGCTACAGAAATTGAGAAAGTTGGATAGACTGGTAGTGTTAACGGAGAAAGATCGTGAAGCATGGACAGAATTGGATAACGTAGTAGCCCTTCCTGACCCCCTGCCCTTTGTCCCTTCATCTGTTAGTCTGTTGAGTAAGAAACGCGTTGTGGCCATTGCCCGCTATTCCCACGAGAAAGGCATAGACCTGTTGTTGAAGGCTTGGGCTATTGCTGAGAAGAAAGTAGAAGATTGGCAGTTGGAAATCTTTGGAGATGGAGACAAGACTTCCTTTGAGCAGCTAATAGATACGTTGGGCATTGATCGTACCCGTTGTTGGCTGAATGGCCGTACTGACGATGTGGAACAAGAGTATCTCAACAGCAGCCTCTTTGTTCTTAGTTCTCGTTTTGAAGGGTTCGGAATGGTGATAGTTGAAGCCATGGCTTGTGGCTTGCCTGTTGTGGCCTTCGACTGTCCGTGGGGACCGCGCTCTATCATTAGTGACGGTGAAGATGGATTGTTGGTAGAGAATGGCAATGTCGAAGCATTGGCTGATGCTCTTTCTCGCTTGATGGGCGATGAGGTTTTACGGCAATCCATGGCTGAGAAGGCTATCGTTAATGTTAAACGTTTCGAGATAGAAACCATAGCGAATCAATGGCTTCATGTGTTTAACAACGTAATGAACGAAAAGAAATGAAGATATTGTTTCTTGTCTATCATGGATTCTCAGAACATAGCGGTATCTCGAAGAAGATACACTATCAGGTGAAGGGACTGCGAGAGAACGGCCACGACGTACATCTGTGCTACTACGACTTTGATGAGCGTGGACATAGCTGCCGTTTCGTTGATGGTAAACTGCTAAAAGACTATGGTAAAGGAAAGTGGGCAGGTCTTCGCCAACGAATGGATTATGACTGTATTTATGACTATTGTGTGCATAATAAAATAGAGTTTGTGTATGCCCGCTGTTTTATGAATGCGAATCCTTGGCTTATCCGCTTCTTTAAGAAACTCAGAAAGGCGGGGGTGAAGTCTGTCACTGAGATACCTACCTATCCTTACGACCAGGAATTTACTTGTGTCAGTGACTGGAACATGAAGTTGGATTTATGGATGGATAAGCGGTATCGTTGCGAGTTGTATCACCAACAAAATGCTTTGGTGACCTTCTCTGATGCTGAACAAATCTTCGGACAACGCACTATCCGCATTAGCAATGGTGTCGACTTCGACAGTATCCCCCTGCACCATCCCTCATCCCTCATCCCTCATCCCTCATCCCTTCACCTCATTGGCGTTGCCGAGGTGCATTTCTGGCATGGCTTCGACCGCTTGGTGGCGGGATTAGGAGAGTATTATAAACAAGGAGGACAGCTTGAGGTCTATTTCCATATTGTGGGAGGTGTGCATCCCTTCTATATGACTGATATGCCACAGGCACCAGGTTTCCAGACACTTATCGATAAGTATGGCATACATGATAAGGTCATCTTCCACGGAACCTTGTTTGGCGACGAGCTAACGCAGGTCTTCAATCAGTGCCAGTTTGCTATTGGTTCGCTGGCCCGTCACCGCAGTGGCATCACTGTTGTTAAGACGCTGAAGAATCGTGAGTACGCCACCCGTGGCTTACCTTTTATCTATAGTGAACAAGACAGCGACTTCGACCAGCAGCCTTACGTCATTAAGGCTCCTGCCGACGAGTCTCCTATAGACATACAGCGTATCATTGACTTTGTAGATCATTTCCAGATGAAGCCTGAAGAGATTCGCAAGACCGTTGAACATCTGGCGTGGAAGATTCAGATGCAGTGGGTTGTTGATCAGTTATGAGTAGCATAGTAAGTAATAACATTTTAATAGTGTAAAGGCAGTTCAATGAGACAAATTCCATTTGATGAAGTAAAGTCTATTCAGTTAGATTTGTTAAGTGATATCGCTGATTTCTGTGAAACTAATGGCTTAACCTATTTCCTCGCTTATGGTACTTTGATAGGTGCAATACGGCATAATGGATATATACCTTGGGATGACGATATTGATATAGCCATGCCTCGTCCTGATTACGATAAGTTTATCATGTCATATAACAAGAAAGATTCCCATAAAAAGGTTATTGACATTGCAATAGATAAAACATACGGGGTGCAATTTGCGAAAGTCTACGATGATCGTACATGGCTTGATGAATATAAGTACAGAAAGGAAAATTATGGCGTATATATTGATGTGTTCCCTATAGATGGCGTGAAAGGGACTTTTAGGATGCGTTTAGCTCGGAAGATTGATAAGGTATTGCATGCCAAGAAAGCAAATTTCACAGAAAGGTCGTTTGTAAAGAACTTCATAAATTGTTTGGTGAAGGCAGTGTGCCTACCTTTTTCTGTATATGACATTCTGAAATTTGCAGATAGGAATGCCAGAAAATATGCTTTCGGAACAACTGCTAAGGCTACAATTTTCTTGGAAAGTTATGGAATTTGTGAAATAGTTGATACTTCCGTGTTTCAAGACTCTGTTTTTCATCAGTTTGAAGGGAAACAATATCGAATACCAATAGGTTATGATCAGTGGCTTCGTAGTATCTATGGAGATTATATGCAGTTACCACCAAAAGAGAAACAAATAGCCCATCATATTTCAAATGTATATTGGAAAGAATAGTATTCTCTAATTCATATTTATGCATATCCTTTATATTTATCCAGAAATAACCATCAAGGGTGGGGCAGACAAAGTGATTGTCGAGAAGGCCAATTACTTTGCCGCTCATGGTTATAGGGTCACGTTAGTTACCGAGGCACAAATGGGTAGGGAACTGTCATTTTCTCTTGACGAGAAGGTGAGGCATATAGATATGGGAATTGATTTCAACCGTCAATATACTCAGCATGGCATACGTAGATTATGGACTTATATGGGGCTGTTGCATCAATATAAGAAAAAACTAGAGGCAACACTCATGGAGGAATGTCCCGATATCGTAATTACGGCGATGGGACGCAGTATTGACTTTATTTCGAGTATACATGATGGTAGCATAAAGATTGGTGAGGCCCATAGCGTGAAGGCTAATGTGAGAAGCCTGAATGTGATGGAGCGGAAAGGTTGGCTTCGTCGCTTTATGGCTCGGCTCATCCGTTGGCATATCAGCAGGAAGGTATCACGCTTAAATGCAATGGTATTGTTGACACAGCAGGATGCCGACTGTTGGACCGAGGCCCAACAGACTTTCGTGATTCCCAATGCCGTTCCACAATTCCCAGAACGTTGCAGTACCTTGGATAATAAACAGATTCTGATGGTGGCCCGCTATAATGACGCCAAAGGATATAACTATATGGTTGAAGCGTGGCAAAAGGTGCATGAGCACCATCCCGACTGGACGTTGAATGTGTATGGCTCTGGTGAGTTGCACGACGACGTCATTCGTTGGATTCAGCAGCGCCATCTGAGCACAAGCATGGTGCTACACGAACCTGTCGATAATATCATGGAGCAGTATCTTGACAGTTCCATCTTTGTGATGAGTTCCCGCTATGAAGCATTCCCGATGGTTCTGCTTGAGGCTATGGCCTGTGGCGTGCCCTGTGTGTCATTCGACTGTCCTCATGGTCCTCGCAATATCATCCGTGATGGTGAAGATGGCTTGTTGGTAGAATATCTTAATCCACAGGCCTTGGCCGATGGTATTTGCAGGCTGATAGAGGATGAGGCTTTGAGAAAGCAGCTTGGTGCAAAAGCCAGACAGAATATTCAGCGTTTCTCGCAGTCTGTCGTGATGCATCAATGGACGGAATTGTTTGATACCTTAATAAGTCAACGCCGCCCATGAAGATTGTGTATGTATATCCGGCAGTGGCTGCCAAGGGTGGCGTGGAACGCATCTTGGTTGATAAGATGAACTTGTTAGCCCGTGAACCTGATTGTGAGGTGTATCTGTTGACTTATAATCAGGGGACGCATCCTGTTTCTTATGCGTTAGACAAGCGCGTTCGTCATATTGACTTGGATGTGCGTCTCCATGCCAAGTACCGCTATCGGGGACTGTGCCGTCTGTGGGAGGGCTGGAAACGTAGTCGTTGGCTGTGTCAGCGTCTGCAGCGAACGTTAAAAGAAATAGCCCCAGATGTGTTGGTGACAGCCACTTTTGGCGATCTTTCGCTGCTGTTGCGGTTGAAGGGGGCGACGCCATTGGTTGTTGAGTCGCATGGTGGCTACGACCATCTGATAGACTATCCTTTGATGAATTGGAAACACCGTAGGGATATTTGCACTCGCTATCGTTTGTTGAAAAATGCAGATGCTATTGTCTCGCTGACAGAGAGTGATGCGCGGAAGTGGCGCACGGCGTACCCTCAAGTACAAGTAATACCCAACGTCGTTCATCTGAATCCGACAGATCAATATAGTGAGCTTGCTCAGAAACGTATCCTCTTCGTAGGACGTCTGGCAGAGCAGAAAGGTATTCCAGAACTTATCGCCGCGTGGCGCATAATATATGAGCGCCATCCAGATTGGCAATTGGATGTATATGGCGAGGGAGAATTGGCGCGTATGTGCCAATCTGTGAAAGGGCTGCAGGTCTTTTCGCCTGTTGATGATATCTGGTCAAAATATGGTGAGAGTTCTGTGTTGGTATTGACCTCACGCTGGGAGCCGTTCGGCCTGGTGATTCCCGAGGCGATGTCATGCGGAGTGCCTGTAGTGTCCTTTGAGGGCGATGGCCCCAGCAGTATCATTTCCGATGGCAAGGATGGCTTCCTCGTCAAGAATCGGGATATTACAGTTTTTGCAGATAAAGTCTGCCAACTGATAGAGGACGAAACACTTCGTCAGCGTATGGGACTGACAGCCCGTCACGTTGCTCAGCGTTATTCAGCGTCATATATAATACCTCAATGGAAACGATTGTTCACCCGTCTTTCCCATTTCTAAATCATTAGTAATTATGGCAAACTGGTACGATAAATACATGACCGTTTACGGCAAGCCCTTTGCGGAGGTGCCGGAAGAAGTGATAAAAGGTACGCGCGAACGGCTGGCACGTCTGCAGAGTGCAGAACCATTGGCCAGTATCGTGGTGATAGCCTATAACGAGGAGACACACCTGCAGGCTTGTCTGTGGGCTATCAGCGAGATACAATGTAAGTATCCCGTCGAGATTATCGGTGTCGACAACGATTCGAAGGATCGTACGGCCGAGATCTATGAACGCTCGGGCATACCTTTTTATACGGAGTACCAGCACTCTTGCGGCTATGCGCGTCGTTGTGGCTTGCAGCATGCCAAAGGGCGTTTTTATTTTGATGTGGATAGTGATACACTCTATCCGCCTCAGTACTATGAACTGATGCTCGAACAGTTGCTGAAACCAGGTGTCAGCTGTGTGTCGGCAACGTGGAGCTATTTTCCTGATGAGCATCACTCAAAACTGAGTCTGCGCCTATTTGAGATGTCGCGCGACCTCTTCCTGTGGATTCAGCATTTTAAGCGTCCTGAGCTCAGCGTTCGTGGTTTGGTTTTTGCCTACAATGCCGACTACGGTCGTCAGGAACCTTATCGTGTAGACATCATTCGCGGCGAGGATGGCTCTATGGCGCTGAACCTGAAAAAGTACGGCAGAATCGTCTTTGTGCGTGATCGTCGTTGCCGTGCTATCACGGGTTATGGCACCATTGGCCAGCAGTCCATATGGCAGAGCTTTGTCAATCATGTGCGCATACAACTGAAGGATATCACGCGCATTTTCTATTCGACCGACCATTACGAAGATAGCGAGGACAACAAGGTTAAATCCTGATAAGGACCGAGCCATTGGCCGTTTGAACGACATAGACGCCTCGGCTCAAAGCGGGTAGGGGTAGCGTTGTATGTGTCTGGGTGACTGGGAGCGTTGTCTGGTATTTCACCGCACCATTGGTACTGTAGATGGTGAAGCTGAAAGGCACCTCGGGCAACTGGTCGAACAACAGGTGCAGTTGTCCGCCTTCTGCCCAGATGCTGACATCTTTTGCCTGTGTCTGGCTGATTTCCTTGATTCCCGTGATACCAAGTACGTCGAGCAATCCACGGTAGGCGTCAATCTCGCCATAACCATAGCGGTTGTTGGGGTAGTCGAGTGTTGGCTCCGGATGTTGGCAGGTACGACTCAGTACACCCATGATGTCGTCGCGCGTCAGCAACGGGTTGGCCTCCAGCCATAACGCAATCGTGGCTGCAACTATAGGTGTCGACATCGATGTGCCGCTATCCACTCGCCAGGGATACTGTCGGCCGTTAAACTCGGAAAAACCTATGCAGCCTCCTGTCGCTGTGGGATGGTGTTCCATGTAGACGCTGTTGTGACTTCCGTTGACGTTGGTGCCAGGTGCCGTCACGTCGGGCTTGTTGATTCCGTTCATGGCGGGACCTGTCGACGAGTAGGTGGCCCACAGGCCTTGTTCGCCACCATAGCTGTTCTGGTGGTACTTACCGTCGATGTCTCTTCTGTACATGCGGTGCGTTGTCGCTCCTACACAGATGACTGATGGGAAGCAGCCTGGTGCCAGGATGTTGTGTCCTTTGGTCGCTGCATTCCAACGCAGGTCAGTATTGCGATTGGCAAGCTTGGCCGACGAACTGCCGAAGATTTCCACATGACTGTCCTGCCCCTCTGCTACCAAGGCGATGTGTGGCAATTGCCTTAGTTCTCTGTTGGCAGTCATTTCCAACAGATACATCGTGATACCCTCTTCGAACTCCGAGGCATATTTGCTGACGCTGACGGCGCATGTGTCCTCATTGATAAACAAAGTGTCAACGAGTGACTTCTCCAACCGCTCGTCATCCGAGGCTATGCGAAGCGTCTGGGTGACTGTCGAGCCGTCACCATAGGCATAGAGCACGATATTGATGTATCCGCTTGCTTTTAACATATAGCGTGCCGCTTTCTTGTTGGCGTCGATGAAGGCCCCTGCCGCAGCTACTCCCTCAGGCTTCTCGGCATACGTAGTATACAGGCTCTCGTTGCCTGCTGAGGCCACAATGATACGGCCTGGTCCCGTCAGTCGTTCCAGAAACTCACTGAACAGTCGGTCTTCCTCGTCCAGATAGGGCGTGTAGCCTTCGCTGAACGATGCCACACAGGGCTTGCCCTGCTGGTCGGCATAGTCGAAGAGATATTTGAATCCCAGCGCGTCTGTTGCCGACGTATATTTGTAGTAGTCTTTCGGGTTGATGTAGATGGTGTCATTGGTCACCGCATTGGCCACCAGACAGATGTCGCTGTCGAAGGCCACCCCGCGATAGGGCGTGTCGTAACCGCTGCCTGCGGCAATGCCCAGCGTGTGGGTACCATGACACTCGGTCGGACTGTCTGTGGCGCAGCGTTGTGCGAGTATGGCGTCAGTCCCCACGAAGTCGCGACCTACGGGAAAAGCACTGCCAATGGTGTCTGGCGACAGCTGGTCCCAGAAAGCACTAATGCGACAATGTTGTGTCGCCGTGTCGTAGAAGTTCGGGTGTGTCAGGTCGAAGCCTATATCCATCAGTCCCACGACCACTCCGCGACCTGTAAAGGCGCCATGCTGTGGCGTCGACTCCCATACGGGAAGCAGGTCAATCACCTTAGGCACCGTGTCCATCAGTGTGTGGGCCGGTTGGCTGGCCTCGATACGACTGATAGCCGGATGCTGGGCGAGTACCTCGACCTGCGACAGCGGGATGGTGGCAATGCTGATATCACCCAGTCGGGTGTATGTCGTACAGCCATAGTCGCTCAGTACTGCCTCGTCGTTAGTTTCGACGAAAGCTGTCAGGTAGCGTGGTGCCGCTGCTGCTCTCCGTTGACTCTGCTGCGTGCTTACAGCCTGCCGTACCCATGCCGACAGTTTGTGGCTTTGCGCTGTGGCATTGAGTGCAAGCAATAGGAGCAGGGTGGCTATTGCCCATGTGCTTATCTGTGTCTTTGGTCTCATAGCTATGTCGTAAGCTTCGCTGCAAAGTTACAAAATTAGTGAGAGAAAAGAGAAAGACGTGATAAAAAAATGGTTTAGATATTGCGTAATTGGCGTAATATCTGTATCTTTGTAACCCAAATCGACGATAAATAAATTATAAGAACTATGATACGTAAAACAATTGCAGTACTTTTCGCCTTCTTTGCAGTTTACAATGGAGCGCTTGCTACAGAAACATTTATCACTTTTACTCCCCAGAGCGAGACGCTGTCGCTGAAGGATGCCACCATTGGCTATAGTGAACAGGAATACGAAGGGGTGAAGATGGCCATTCAGAATCTTCGTGAGGACATGTGGCATGTGCTCGGCACCATTCCTGCCGAATCGAAGGATGCTCCCACCATCTTGATTGGAACCTTGGGCAAGAACAAAGAGATAGACAAACTGAAGCTGACCGACCTGAAAGGGAAGCGTGAGAAATATATCATCACCACCGTAGGCCAACAGCTGGTTATTGCTGGTAGCGACAAGCGCGGTACCATCTATGGCATCTACGAGTTGAGCCGTCAGTTAGGCGTGTCACCTTGGTATTGGTGGGCAGATGCTCCTATTGCGCAACACGACAATGCTTATGTCATCAAAGGTTCCTATACCGATGGTGAACCTGCTGTTGAGTTTCGTGGCATCTTCCTCAACGACGAGGCTCCCTGCCTCACTACTTGGGTAAAAAACACCTTCGGTACCGAATATGGTGGTCGTGCGTTCTATGCTAAAGTCTTTGAACTGATTCTTCGTCTGAAGGGCAATATGATGTGGCCCGCCATGTGGGGATGGGCGTTCTATGCTGATGATCCAGAGAACGGCCGCCTGGCCGACCGTATGGGTGTGATGATGGGTACCTCCCACCACGAGCCGATGGCCCGCAACCATCAGGAGTATGCCCGCCACCGCCAGAAGTGGGGCGCCTGGAACTACCAGACCAATCAGGAAAAACTCGACCAATTCTTCCGTGAGGGTATCGAGCGTATGAAGGGTACTGAGGACATTGTGACCATTGGCATGCGTGGCGATGGCGATGAGGCCATGAGCGACAAGGCCGACACCAAGCTGATGGAGCGCATCATCAACAACCAGCGCCGTATTATCAAGGAAGTGACGGGCAAACCTGCCGAGAAAACCACTCAGGTATGGGCACTATATAAAGAGGTACAGGACTACTATGATGCCGGCCTTAAGGTGCCCGACGACGTGATGATTCTCATCAGCGACGACAACTGGGGCGATATCCGCCGTGTCCCCATCAACGAGAAAGAGCGTAGCCGCAAGGGCGGCTGGGGTATCTATTATCACGTGGACTATGTGGGTGCTCCACGTAACTCCAAGTGGCTCAACGTTACGCAGACGCAGCAGATGTTCGAACAACTGTCGCTGGCCTACGACTTCGGCATCCGACGCATGTGGATTCTGAATGTTGGCGATTTGAAGCCGATGGAGTATCCCATCCAGCTCTTTATGGATATGGCTTGGCATCCGAAGGAATATACCCAACAGACTGTTACCGACCATACCCGTCGCTTCTTCGCTTCTGCTCTTGGTCAATCTTCAATCGCAGATGAAGCTGCCGATATCTACAACCGCAACTGCCAGTATATGGCTCGCGTCACCCCAGAGATGCTCGACGCTGAAACCTATAATATCGAGACGGGTGAATGGCGCCAGGTGGCCGACGACTATCAGCGCTTGGAACTACGTGCTTTGCGACTCTATGAACAGATTCCTGCCAATGCACGTGATTTCTATCGCCAGTTGGTGCTCTTCCCTGTGCAGGCCATGGCCAACCTCTACGATATGTACTATGCACAAGCCATGAACCACCGTCTGGCTAAGGCGGGTAGCCCTGATGCCAACGTGTGGGCCAATCGTGTGGCACAATGTTTCCGTCGCGACTCGCTGCTCTGTGCTGCCTACAACACCGATATTGCCGGTGGCAAATGGAATGGTATGATGATTCAGAAACATATTGGATACCGTTCCTGGAACGACAACTTCCGTGCAGATATGCTTCCCGCTACCACCACCGTTCCCGCTGGTTCTTCGACTAAAGATCGAAGTGTGGCGTTGCAATCTCCAGTGGGCTACACCTTCCAGCCCAGCAACGGCTATGTCTCGATGGAGGCCGAACACTACTATCGTGCCGAGGCTTCGCAGGGTACCCAGTGGAGCGTCTATCCCTATTATGGTCGCACACGTAGTGCTGTGGCTCTGACGCCCTACACACAGCCTGTCGGCAATGCTTCGCTGACTTATCGTTTCGCCCTGCCTGAAGGCACCCAGCAGGTCAAGGTGCGCATCATCGTCAAGTCAACCCTTGACTTCCTGAATGTTGGCGGTCACGAGTGTCTGGTGAGCCTTGATGGTGGACAGCCTGAGACCATCAACTTCAACAAGACCCTTCTCGACAAGCAACCCTATATGTACTCTGTGTTCTATCCGACGATAGCCCGTCGCGTTATCGAGAAGGAAGTAACGTTGCCTGTCGGTAAGGATGGCATTCACGAGCTGACGCTGCGTCCGCAGCATCCAGGTCTGGTCTTTGAGAAGATCGTTGTTGACTTTGGTGGCTACAAACCCTCCTACCTGTTTATGAACGAGTCGGACTATTCTGCCGCTGGCATGAAATAGTCCGACTCCTATTCAGGGTCTCCTGATAAAGCGACCGTTCATCGTTTGATGAGTCTCACGCCGTAGATCTCGCCAATCTGCTTGCCAGGCTTGGCCACGAATTTCACGCGGACCTGCTTCTTGCCTTTCAGCAGTTCGGCAGGGATGTCGTAGGTCTCATAGACAAACTTGGAGATGCGGTATTTGCCGGTGTTGTTGACCGACGTCACCAGCTGGTCGTCGACGAGAATGTCGAACTCGTGGCTCTTCCATTCGCCTACACCCCAGTACTGCAGGCGCAGGGCGAGGTCGGTATTGCCGGCGGTTTGCATCAGATAGCTGAAGTAGTTGCCGTTGCGGGCATCACGGAAGAAGACGTCATTGGTATTGCCCGTAAACGAGTGGTCGGTTTCCATAAAGTGGTCGCTCTCAGGCTGTTGCTCGCCCGGCTGTACCTTGTCGGTGGTGCGGGCTTCCAGCTCCTGTCGCTCCTGCTCCTGCTTGGCCAGATTGTCGAGGTAGCCCTGGTAGTTGTCTTCCGACAGTGCCAGCCAGTACATCATGTAACGGCTGTCGTGGAGTTCGAAGAACGGCATCAGCTCATTGGCCCCATTGGGCTTATTGACCATCTTGGTCGTCAGCGTGAAGTGCAGCGGCTTGCCGGCCACAGGCTGCAACTGGTTGGCAATGCTCTCGATATCGTTGTTGATCAAGATGGGTGCCTGGTCGATGGGCAGCTTCTTGCCCACGGCCAACTGTCCGAAGCGGCTGTCGTCGGCTATCAGCATGGCGAGGTCTTCCGTACCCGTCTTCATGGCCAGCATAATGGGCCCGTGCATCAGGGCGACATACTGCGTGAGGTTAGGCAGATATTTTACGCTGTTGTGCATGGGGAAGGACACTTCCACCACGTCGCCCTTCTTCCATTGGCGGTCGATGGTGACATAGCTTGACGGACCCGTAATGATGCTGACGGGCTGGCCGTTCACCTTTACCGAGAACTGGCCTGGGCTGACCCAACCCGGATAGCGCACCTGTAGGGCAAACTTACCCTTTCCCTTAGTGATGGTGATTTTACTTGTCTCAGCATAGGGGAATGCCGTTTCCTGCTTCAGCGTGAGGCCCTTCTCGCGCCAGTTCAGCTCAGAGCTGACGAAGAGGTTCACAAACAGGGCGTCGCCCACGTGGGTATAGATGAACTGTCCGTACTTGCCGTGATTCTCCATTCCCGTTCCCACGCAGCACCACATAGCCTCGTTGGGTGCCGAGTAGTTACGGTAGTGGCGTGGGCGGGCTGAGGTGAAATACACGTAGCCGCCGTGCTCAGGATGCTGCGACGAGAGGATGTGGTTGAACGTTGCCAACTCGTAGTAGTCGGCATAGCGGGCCTCCGGATTGCGGCGGTGCAGGTCCTCGGTCAGCTTAAGCATATTATTGGTGTTGCAGGTCTCAGGACCGTCGATGTCCTGCACAAAGTCCTGACAAGCCTCGCGGCTGGGGAAGTGTTCACGGCGCGAGTTGCCACCAAAGGCCAGCGAGCGTTCGCCCGTCACGATATCCCAGAAGAAAGCACCGGCATTGTGGTATGCCTCGTCGCCAGCCAGTTCGGCTATGCGCTCAAAGCCTATCACCTTCGGCACCTGCGTGTTGGCGTGCATGTTGTCCAGACAGTCGCGACGCTGCGACAGCGGGGTCAGCAGCCGGCGGTGCGAGAAACGCTTGGCTGCGTCGAGGTACTTTCTCTCACCCGTCATCGCGTAAGCATCGGCCAGCACCTCGTTCATGCCGCCATGCTCGGTGTCGAGAGCGTGTTCCACCTGTGCGTCCGTGAGCTCTGCCGTCAGGTCGATGGCCCAGTCGCAGAAGCCTAAGAACAGCTGTCTGGCCTGCTCGTTGCCGCAGTAGAGCCATGCGTCGCGCAGGCCGGCATACATCTTGTGGATATTATAGAAAGGTACCCACGCACCATAGTACGCGCCGAAGTTGCCCTTTTTGAAACCGCCCCATACACGGTCGCTGCCAGGCACGCCGCCCACGTAGCCCTTACCCCAGTCGGGGTGGTTCTTCGCATTGGCGTCGGCACAGCGTTGCAACTCGCTGATGAAGTAGTTCATGCGCTCTTCACACTCTTTGCTGCCCGTAGCAGCATTGATGGCCATCGCCGTCAGATAGTGGCCACCCACGTGTCCGTCCAGTCCGTCCCAGTTGCGATACGACTGCCCCTTCGGTGTCAGCCCAGCCTCCTTCAGATACGGTGCCAGCAGGCGGTCGCAGTCGTACTGCAGCAGCGTCTTGATGTTCAGGTCGCGTGCCCGCTTCAGCGGACCGTCCAGCAGGGTTACGTCAGCGAGGGGAAACTCGTCGGCATACAACTTGTCTTGTGCGTGACCAGCCACCACAGCGGCCGTCATCAGCATGGTTACCAGTGTTCTCTTCATATACTCTTATTTTATTTTAGGCAATGTGAAAATGAATAGTTGATATTTCGAGTGCAAAGATAACACTTTTTTTCCATTTTTCCACCATATCGCGATATATTTCCGAAAAAAGAGGGCGTGACATAAGAAGGTTACCACAGGAAATCTTCTTGCCAACCGTCATATTGTATGTCGCCCGTCCATCCTTCCTCTTGGCAGATTCGGGCTATCTGCTGTTGCTGTTCAGGAGGAATGGGACGCTCGCCATTACGATATTGGTAGAAGCGGGTGCGCGTGAAAAGGTTGATGAGGCGCTGCTTGATGTTTTTGGCCACTGCATAAGGAATGTCGTCAAAGAGGTGCATGAAACCGACGGCGTACTGCACCTTAACATTCTGACGGTAGTACTTGCACTCTCCGGCCCTGACGTCAGGGTTCATGGGGTTGATGGTGGTCAATGCGTAGTCCTCGACGCCACTATGCTGGCCTGTCAGCCAGTGCAGACAGGTCTCATGGCGTGGGCACTCGTTGACGAAGCACTGCAGGTAGTGGAGCGACTGTTGGCGGAATCTTTCTTCGATGGTCATAGTTCTAAAGGCTTTTTCTTATTACATGGATGTTATTTGTCGCAAAGATACGAAATAATTTTGTGATAGACAAACAATTTCTATAGAAAGGAATATAAAATATAACGTCACTTCGTCACTGTCTTTGTAAGCTATTAAATATAAGGCAATTAAGTAGTGATGTTATATGGTGATGTTATAGATGATAACGTCACTTCTTAGCTATTTCTTTTACTTTTTAGCATTAATATTAACTTAATATATTGATTAACAATGTGTTTCTAATGCAATTATTATTGCCAAACAAAGTGTTTTGCATAGAAAAACAAAGTATTTTATATGAGAAAACAAAGTGTTTTGCATGGTGAGAAAGTGTGAAACAACATGTTTTAGCATATGCTAAACACAAAAACACTTTTCACGACACATTAAAAAAGTGACGTTATGGCACGAGAAAGTGACGTTTAATATCACCTATTAAAATAATGATATTCAATGGAATAAATAAGAAAGTGACGAGGTGACGTTATAAATCACATAAATATTTGAAAATAGATTTTGAAGTCTCAACTATTTTTTGTACCTTCGCAGCAGGAACTTAAAACAAACAATAGCTATGTCAGAAATCACACTCATCAAACCCTATCGCCAGTCGGAAACATTGCGTCTCTATACCGAGACAGACATCGTAGAACTGTTGAGGAGTGACAGTTATGCCGAACTCATCAACGACCTGCGCAGCTACTATCCGATGCTCGAGCTGAGGCGCGAGGCTGACGGCTCAGTCAGTGGTAGCGACCTCATAGCCAACAAGTTGCCGCGCATCTGCTTTGCCTCGAAGATGGAGAACCGCAATCGCCAGCGCGTCACGTTGGGCTATACTGGACTGGTGCTGCTCGAGGTCAACAACCTGACGGGTTACGTTGAGGCCGACGCCATTCGCAAGGGTGCCGGCGAGGTGCCCCAGACGCTGATGGCCTTTGTGGGTGCTTCAGGGCGTAGCGTGAAGATAGTGTGTCGCGGTGAACTGTTCCCCAGCGAACGAAAGGACGGCGGGGCGTTGCCCATGACAACCGAAGACATTGCCCTGTTCCACGAGAACCTCTACGAACGTGCCCGTTTGGCCTATAATGCGCAGCTGGGTGTGACCATTGAGAAATTGGAACCGCGCGTCGACCGCACGTGCTACGTCAGCAAGGACGATGAGGTGGTATACAATCCGATGGCTATCCCGTTCTATGCTCGTGCCGAAAAGCCAACGCAGGCCCTTTCGCTGGTTCGTACGTCAACACTTGAAAAGGAGAAGGACTATCCAGGAGTGAACCGCCATTTCACGCAGCATCAGATCTTTGAGTTCAACCTCTCGAAAGCCTACGACGAGTGTGAGGGGCTGCTGGGTGACGACCTCGCCCATGCCTTGCTTACCCGACTGGCCATTCATTGTCTGGAGACGGGCATCCCAATGGCGGTAGCCCGCCGTATGACACGTTACCGTTCGGCAGACCTCGGTGAGAATGATGACCTCATCAACGAGGTGTTTGCTAACGTCTATCGGCCGGAGGTGATGAAGCGCTACGAGGAACGCAAGGGTTACAAGCCCGAGAAGAACATTCCCGCCGAGACGCTGCTGACGATGAAGATTGACGTATTCCTGAACGAGAACTACGAGATACGAAAGAATGTGATGCGCGGCGTGGCGGAGTTCAGGGCCCGGACGGGCATCGGATTCTCGTTCCGCGACCTGACGGAAGAGGCGCGCAACAGCATCACCATGAAGGCCCTGCGACTGGGTATCAAGTGTTGGGACAAGGATATCCGCCGCTACGTCAACTCGGAAGACATTGAACTGTACGACCCGATGAACGAATTCCTGGAGTCGCTGCCCGCATGGGACGGCAAAGACCGTGTGAAAGAACTGGCGCGGCGCATTCCCACCAGCTATGAGGAGTGGCCCGAGTTGTTCCACCTGTGGATGCGTTCGATGGTGGCCATGTGGATGGGCAAGGGTCAGCTGACGGGCAACTCGCTCGTACCTATATTAATAGGTCGTCAGGGTTGTGGAAAGTCCAGTTTCTGTCGCATCCTGTTGCCCAACAACCTGCGCGACTACTATAACGACCGCATCAATTTCAAGAACGAGACCGACCTGAATCTGGGACTGACGTCGTTCGGCCTCATCAACCTCGATGAGTTCGACAAGATTACCCAGCGCCAGCAGATTGTATTGAAGTACCTCGTATCGACTTCCGACCTGAAATTCCGTCCGCCCTACGGCAAGGCCTATTCGGAACATCGCCGCTTCGCGTCGTTCATCGGCACCACCAACGAGATGATGCCGCTGACAGACCCCAGTGGAGCCCGCCGCTTCGTCTGCGTAAAGGTCGAGGGCGACATCGACTTCCGCACGCCCATCGGCTATGCCCAGCTTTATGCCCAGCTGCTACACGAAATCAACAATGGCGAGCGCTACTGGCCGACGCGCGAACAGGAACAGCAGCTCATACAGCGAAACCTTGCCTACCAGCAGGTCAGCGGACTCGGCGAGATGCTGCTATCCGTTCTGGAACGCCCCGCAAACAATGAAGACGGCCAATGGATGTCGCTCAAAGATATCTCGGCACTCTTGAAACAGCACTTTAACGGTTATAAAGAAGAGGCGGGCACCTTCCGCAAAATCGGCTCCTACCTCAGCCGTCCGGAGTACCAGTTCAAGAGCAAGCACACGAATACCGGCACCGTATATTGGGTGAAGATGAGGGAGTAAGAAGAATGTGTGTCTAAAATATTGCCTTTTGCGGTGGTCGTTTGCTGAAGAAAAACGGGTGTTCGCTGAAATAAAATAGTGTCGATTAAACTTTTCATGTTTTGTTGTATCAAAGAAGCAGAACAACACAAAAACAACAACATAAAAGTTTAACACAAAAACGAAACGAACATGAAAAAGATGATTTTAACACTGGTGGCCATGATGGCAGTAATGTCTGGTTTTGCAAAGAGTAGTGCAGACAAACGATTCGACATGAGTTGCGATATCTATCGCCTTTCGGTCACGCTCGATCTGGACGAAGAGCAGATGGATGCCGTAGAAATGATTCAAGACCGATTCAGCGACGAGATGCAGGCGCTGGCCTCGCTGAAGGGCTGGCAGCTAAGACATGGCATCCGTCAGACGGTCAGAAAGGATGCCGAGCAGATGAGACAGGTGCTTAACGACAAACAGTTCCACACCTATATGCGCATCCTTGCTGCAACGCTTAGAAACAGACATCTCTAAACGGGGTTAAGGAAGAGTTTTGAAAACACGGTGGCCATGATTAGCATTGTCACCGTGTTTCCTTTTTATGCTTTTGCCGTGAAATAGAGGAAAATGTGTGTTTGATGTTATTTAACTGTTAAGCAAATACAAAAGTATTTGGTTATGTTCTCAAAAAATACTATATTTGCAAAAAGAATTCTGAAATGGTTAAAGTCAGTATCATATTACCTATCTATAATGTTGCTCCCTATTTGGAAGAAGCATTGGATTCTATTCTTCATCAGACATTGAAGGAGATAGAAATTATTGCAGTGAATGACGGCTCGACAGACAACAGTCAGGAAATCATTGAGAAATATCAGCAAAAGGACGAGCGTATTATTGCGTTTCAGCAAGAGAACCAAGGGCAGTCTGTAGCAAGAAATCTGGCACTGCAACATGCTTCTGGTGAATATATCTATATGATGGACTCCGATGATGTGTTGAGCAGCAGCGACGCCTTACAGACTTGTTATGACTATGCCAAGAAGAATGAAGCAGAAATAGTGTTCTTCGATAGGGAACAGTTTACGGAAGACCATATAAGTTTTACTGTACGGGTGCATAGCACGCAATATGCTGAGGAAAACAGGAAATACGAAGGTGAAGAGCTGCTGAACAAGTGGTTAGATACTAGCTCGTATAACTGTGTGGTATGGCTGTTGTTGATTAATCGTCAGCATTTGGCGGGTACGGGGTTAAGTTTCTATCCTGGCATTATCCATGAGGATGAGCTGTTTACCACCGAATTGATACTGAATAGCAGCGCTATCTACTGTCTGAAACAGTCTTTTGTGAGACACCGCATCAGGTCTATGTCTACTGTGGGAAGAAAATTTACCCGTCGTAACATGGACTGTTATCTTACCGTTGCTGACGAGTTATTGCGTTTTAGCCGGAAACCTATTATTCACAAGTTTTTGCGCTATACTTTGAGTAAAGTGTTCTATACTGGTCATTTGATTCTGTATAAAGACAAGCCTGCTATTTTTTGGCGTGCCATGAAATCTGGTTATCTGAAATACATCGGGCTAAAGTCATTGTTAAAATTTTTCTTACGATAATAACAAACAACATCACATGAGCTTCTATTCAAGAAAAATCAAGTTGCGTGTCAGATCTTTTCTGCACCCCATCAGGACGTTAAAGGCATTATATTTCATCTATTATATTCAGCCAACAGACAGATGGAAAGAAATAATAGATAACGACCGAAAAAAGGCGTTTGATATGAAGTGGAATAGATTCTACAGAAAGAAGTTCCCTTGGAAGCATCCACGTACGTTGAATGAAAAGCTGACTTGGCTTGCGGCCATGACTGACACGTCGAGATGGACGGAGTTGTCAGACAAGTACGAGGTGCGTAAGTATATAGAAAGTCTTGGACTGAAAGATATTCTGACGGAGTGTTATGGCGTATGGGACCATGCTGAAGACATTGATTTCGATAGCCTTCCTGACAAGTTTGTCGTTAAATGTACACATGATTGTGAAAGTACCATCGTAGTGCACGATAAAAGTAAGATGAATAAAAAAGAAGTCGTGGACTTTCTGAACAAGCATTTAGCAGTACGGTATGGCTATGAATCGTGTGAACCTCACTATATACCTATTAAACCTCGAGTAATGGCAGAAAGCCTGATAGAAATGGATAATAGTTCAGAGTTTTCGTCAATGACACTTGTCGACCATAAGATAAGATGTATCAACGGAAAGGCTCAGTTTGACATGGTTTGCTATGATAGACCATTGGGAATCGGCGGCGGAGGAGCAAAAACCGTCTACGATTTATATGACATTCATACATGGGATACTATGCGCCAGTATCTGGACTATCCTGGTGCAAAATACAAGAACGTACCGCGTCCTGAGAACTTAGAGAAGATGATAGAGATTGCTGAGAAAATAGCACAAGGATTCCTGCAGGTAAGGGTGGATCTCTATAATGTGAAAGGAAAAATCTATTTCGGAGAGATGACGTTCTTTGCCTGTTCTGGCATGTATCATTGGTTTACCCCAAAGTTCCAGCGAATGATAGGAGATAGAATACACTTGCCTGAAATATATTTGCGATAGTATCAGTTATGTCAATAATATCAGTTGGTAGCAGCAGGTTAGAATGGATAGACTGGATGAAAGTGCTGGGCATTTATTTGGTAGTGCTTGGTCACTTTTATTCTATTGGCGAGAAATTCATATATGTGTTTCATATTCCATTGTTCTTTCTGATTTCAGGTTTTCTTTCCAAGAGGGAAAGTGACAAGCATGTGTTTTGGAAAAAACTATGGTATAATCTGGCCGTTCCAATGTTGGTAATGACAGTAATCAATTTCGTATATGCTTGTGGTGTACAGGTGTGTGATGGAACTTTTGACGGGGCAGCATTTTATTGGTTTGTCCGTAATGTCGTCTTCGGAATGGTTGCCGGATTTGATACCCTATGGTTCGTTTATACACTGATGCTGCTGAAGATGGTTTTCCAGTATTGTTCAAACCAGAAGATATTCTATGCACTTTCGGTAATGTTGCTTGCATTAGCGTATGTCTACAATCATGCGAATCTTTCGGGGCTCCCGTTCTTTCTGAACCAGCCTAATGCCATCGTTGATGCCTGTACGGCTTTTCCCTTCTTTGCATTGGGAGTCTTTGCACGCGATTACAAACATCTTTTAAACGGACGGCATCAATCCCATAGATTGATTCCCCTTGCCGTAATCGGATTTCTTTTCGTTTCAGTTTGCTGGTATTATAATGGTAACGTCGGATTGCATGCCTGTTGTTATGGCGGCAATATGCTTTTGTTCCTTCTTGGTGGACTGGCTGGCAGTATTATGGTGTTTGCTGTCTCAAAATTGTTTGGTCGGACTGTCCAACCTATTACCATCATTTCAAGAGGTACGATTATCATACTTGGTTTACATAAGTTGCTGATATATTTGGTTCGTGCATTTTTTCCTGCTTCTAGTCTTGATGTTGTCTTCGCGGCAATAATAATTATATTGTTTGTTCCTGTCATTCTTATGGTAGAAAAGTCTTTCCCCCTTATGGCTGGGATATATCGCATAAAGAGTATGAAATGAAAGAAAATTAAAACATATCGGTATGCTGACAGAGAAAATAAATTGTCCTCAGAGAAATTCAAGTATTGAATTATACCGGATCATTGCAACATTTGCAGTGCTTATAGTTCATTTTAATGGTTGGTTTTTAGGAGACTGGCCCCTTCCAGAATATGATATAACCAATCCTACTTTATTTAGAACTGGACAAATGGTTCTCGAGGCTCTTTCAATTATCTGTGTGAACATGTTTGTTATTATATCGGGATATTTCGGTATAAAACTAAAACTAAGTTCGGTCGTTAAGCTTTATGTCTATTTGCTACTTATTTATGTTCCATTATATTTTCTTAGATATGCATCTGTGCATGAATTTGTTTTTGCGGATTTTCTGGAAAGATTTTTCGTTATTTCTTATGCAGGATATTTTATTCAATGCTATTTTATGCTGATGATATTGTCACCAATTCTTAATGCGTTTATAGATAAATATGGTAAGGCAGTTCTAAAATGGGTTGTCGTTTTCTGGGTGTTGGAGTTCTGGTTCGGATGTATTATGGATGTAGAGGAACTTGGGTATAATCATGGTTTTTCAGTTATTCACTTTGTCCTCATGTATTTGATTGCTCGTTGCATCAGACTGTATGAAGATGATATTAAAAAGATTAAGCAATGGGTCTGGGTGTTGGGCTATTTACTCTCAACATTGGTTGTTATTCTGAGTCATATTATTGGAATTAAGTGGTGCTGGGATTACTCTAATCCTGTTGTTGTCTTTTCGTCGGTTTGTAGTTTTCTGCCATTCCTTTATAAGACGTATCATAACAAAGTTATTAACTGGATTGCCAGTGGAACCTTGGCCGTTTATATTATACATGTAACTCGCCACATAAGATTAGTCCTGTATTCAGTGGATGTTAGGCTCTTAGAAACGAATAGTTATCCTATGTATTTAGTTAAGATATCAGTAGTTATACTAATAACTTTTGTCTTATCTGCTTTATGTGGTATAGTCTGCAATTTAATATCAAATCGAGTTGCAAAGTATATTGATTCGAAAAAGATCGTTATATTTGAGTTTAAGTAGAAGAATCAAAGTCCTTCTAATGCGGCAAAGAAATTTTTAGCAAAAGCCCCTTTTTCAAAGAGAATAGACCGTTTAAGCGATGCCTCTGCCATTTGCTTGCGTTTTTCTGGCTGTTCATAGAGGTCGAGAATGGCATTAGCAAGATGGTCGACGAAGTGTTCATCAGTGTCAAGAAGAATGGCATTCTCTTCCGTTGCTTCTTCTGGAATTCCACCTCGTTTTGTTGTGATTATGGGAAGTCCCATCGCTTGAGCCTCGAGTACTGTTGTCGGGAATGGGTCGTCCCATATTGAAGGAATGACGGCAATGTCTGCTATTTGTAGATAATCTGGCATTTCGTGGTACGGGATGAATCCTGTGAAGATGATTTTCTGTTCAATAGTTTTTGCTTTGTTTTTTAATGAGTGAACAAATTCATCTTCATTGTCTGTATTTCCAAAGAAGGTGCCACCGATAATCATTAGTTTGATGTTAGGCATGTCTTTTAATAACAGCATCGCATCAATTAATTCTGAGACTCCTTTTTCCTTGTTAATACGACCGCTGTAAACCATCACGAAGTCATCGTTGTCGAATCCTAATTGTTGGCGACTGATAGAATAGACTTTCTTTCTGGAAAAGTTCTTAAGGTCGATGCCGTTATGTACAGTCTCTATCTTATCAGCAGGAAAGAAGGCAGATGCTTTTCCTTTGATGAAATCGGACACGGTTAGGATTTTTGTAATACTATTAAAAATCACGTGATGATATTTCTCTTTGGATTGCCGGACTTCATTGTGCATGTGTAGAATGATATTCTTATAGCCTCTTTGGGATAGTTTGTAGGCGAGTCCTGCGCAGTTTTCTAATATTATATTATCATATTCCTTCTTTTTGATATCTGCATATACTCTTTCAAAGTAATACTCGATGAAATAGTTATAATATTCGTTGGAGTCAGAGTGGAAAAAGCAGCGTAGTTTCCTTGCTATTCGTGCTTTAATACTAGTGACATCAATAAAAACATAGTTGTTGACATCAGACAAGAGTGCGGGATGATTGGTAATTTTGTCATTCCAGGGACTATAAACAGTAATGTCATAGAGTTTATATGTGTCATTATACTCCAGGTAGAAATCTATTAGATTTTCTACTGCTCCACCTTGTACTGCGGGAATCGGCAACATTCCACATGTTAATACTGCTATTTTCATCGTTGCTGACTATTTCGTTTTACTCAACCCCAACTTCCAAATGATACGATCTTTCCATTGGTAATATTTAGTTATCAGTGTACGGTTTCGGCACATCCAGCGAAGTCGGATGTTGACAAAAAATCGGGGATAATCAATGATGGATCTTGGAGTTACAAGGAAATGGCTATAGTCTGTGACCCTGTCTTTCATAAAACCGCGATGCTGGAAATGGGCATAGAGCGATTCTTTCTTCTCCAATTTCCCATGGTTGAAACGTAACATATACAGTTTGTTGCCGATATGCTCAAAAATTATCTGTTTCCATCCACGAGTTAGGCTATTGAAGTGGTAACTTCGCTTGGGCTTAGAGGCATTGTCGAAAGGCCATTCCAACCAACACTCATCAGGATGACAGCCACGCCACTTGTCACCGAATCCTTTGTATTCATATTCGTCGAAATACATGGAGCGCTGTTCTGTGAATGCTTCCTTGTAACTTACATATCCATCAACATCTTTCATGAAGAAAGTGTTAGTGTATTCGTCATTCCTGTAGAGTGTGAAATGACCATAACCGGAAATCATTTTATGGCATGATAGTACCTCGTCTGTGACGAAATGACGTATGTCGCCATAGACAACATCAAGGTCTCCCCATCCCCAGAAATCGTATCCTTTAATATAGTCAGAAAGGATATGGGCAAAGGCCGGACGGTAGTCGCATATCTTATAGGGGCGGTCAAGAACGATTGGAAAATCAAACTTGTCTTGCACCATCTGCCTAAAGTCTGCAAAGGTCATCTTGTGTACTATGATATTCTTTGCAGGCTCAACATCACAGTCCGTGAAAAATAGAAAGTCTATGTCTGTATTGTATGATGCTGAAGCCCGCCACATCTTGTATTGTGGTGGTAAAGTGCCAAAGTGGGGGAATATGACTATGATAGACTTCATGGGCTTGTGTTAGAAAGTAATATGATTAAGAATATTATATGCTGTGGGTTTACGCGCAACAAAGTATTTCATGCCTCGGGTGAACTGGAAAAGCATGATGAAAAATGCGACAAAGAGAGGTATGGAAACTGCGGAGCCATAGATGGCTAATGATAGGATAGTATCTGAATGTAAATCGATGATAGTCTGTTTGAGCCAGATAGCCAATAGAGTAAAAAGTGTGAAGATAATATAATAAGGTGTCATACCTTTCCAATAGTCCCAAACACTTCTATGGAATGTCTGTGAAAAAAGATAGTATGGCTTCCAAAAAGAACTGATGAACCCAAAACTGATAATCTTTCCTAACAAGATACCTGCAATGCCGTATTGGGGAGCGAGGAGTAGTGTGACAGAAATGTTTACAATCAACTCTGTCCAGGCTGCCCATACATCTGAGAATTGTCCTGCAGACCCAAGGAATATGTATACTGCTGCGCTTTGATAGCGTATAAAGAGATTTAAAACAAGTAGGTAAACGATTGTATTGCTGAGTTGATATTGCTGACCTAACCAACAGCCAATAAATGGTTGAAGAAATAGAACAAGAGAAAAAATCACAATACCTAGTATTAGAAAACGTGCTGCCGTCATTTCCCAGTAAACTTTCATAATGTTACCCTTGTTGCCTTCAGCAAGAAGATTGCCAACTCCTGCGCTCAAACCTTCAGACAAGATGTTTACTAAGAAATTCAGCTTGTTGATAATCATCGTGTAATTCCCGTAGAAGGCAACTTTGATGACTGATACAAACATGCCAACCATGATTTCATCACTGCGGTAGAGAATGAAATCTTTAATCTTTTGAACAAATATCTGACGAGTCTTCTTTAGTACTTCCGGATACTTTTTCAGATTCTCGCGTCCCTTTCTCATGTCGACACACAGCCAAGGGTAAAGATGCTGGATGCGATTATTAAAGATGATGATGCCGATGATGGTAAAGACAAATCCGACAATGACCCATAGCCATAGATTACGGTAATAGTAGGCTAACAGAATCTGAACGATGCTTTGTACGATGGCTATTGTCTGAAAGTAGGCATTAACTAAATATTGTTTTTGATTGGCCGATACTAAGAGTTGCTTGTAGTTGAAAACATAGCCGGAAACAGACGATGCCAGGAAAGCATAGAAGGCGAAATAAACCAATGGCAATCCTGTGGTAAGGTGTCCAAACCACCAAGGGAAGAAAATACTGACAATGATGCCACAACTACCTATGATGAAGCCGATGCAGCGGTAGAGGAAAGCCAACATCGACATCACCTCGTTGATTTTCTCATGGTTGTCCTCTTGGAGGGGCTTGTAGAGAAAATAGACGATGCTTGTGCCAATACCTAACTCTGCAACGCTAAGGAAACTCATGATGTTCATGAGCATACCCGTCAGGCCGATAAACTCGGCTCCAAGGCAATCGAGGAATATCTTACGGGAAAAGAAGGCAAGAAACAATGATAGGACATAGAAAAACATGCCCACCTTGATATTCATCACGCTTCTATGTACCCGTTCGCCCATGGCCTATTTGTCGTGTGTGGTATGGATGAAGTCCGTATTCTTGCGGTCTATCTTCAGAATGTTCAAGAGCATCTTCCAGACCAGGGTAGGCAGGGAGAGTATCTTGCCATAGACGCTGTGGCTGCGCAACTGACGGGGGGTAGACACATAGAGTGAAATGCAGATGAAGAGGAACAGCAGCCACCATTTGATGCACCACTCGCGGGAGATGATTGTCATCAGCAGCGAGAGCATGAAGGTCAGCACGATAAGCATGGAGCGAGGAATGAGTGCCTGCTGAATAGTCTTGTCGATAAAGTCGATATTCCCCGTTATAATAGCCTTGGGGATGTAGGGCAGCAGATTGAACAGACTCTGTATCTGAGCGGTCATCCAACGCAGGCGCTGCTTCTGGAAGTTGTCCTTGTTGCTGACTTTTTCGTCGAAGACATGAATGTCTGGCTCATAGCGAATGTGGACTTTCTGTTTGAGCAGGAGGGCTTCCAGTTCGCGGTCTTCACCAGCGGTGGTAAGTTTGAATACGTTTTCCTTGAACCAATTGAAATCGAAGCACATACCAGAACCAATAAGTGCTGACGAGAGGCCGATACGGTTGTGGGCCTTGCGGAAAATGGTATTGTTGATTTCCTCGCTGACACCATCGAGTACGGCAATGTCGTTGTTCGAGTTCTTGGCGCAGCGGTGGCACTGGATGGCTTTGTAGCCTTTGGCGCAGACGTCATTGAGCTTTTGAAGGAAATCAATGTCTACTACGTTGTCTGCATCCAGGATAACCACAAAGTCGTAGTCGCCTTCGAGTATGTCCATAGCGTATTGCATGGCTTTAGCCTTGCTGCTCTTCTCGAAGAAAGGCTGAAACAGCGTAATGGGCAGTTCTGCCAGTGTCTTATTGGTCCCCTCTGTCATGTGGTCTGAAATGACGCAGACGTGGAAGTTCTGATACGGGTAGTACTGCCCAAGGAAGGTCTGGACGGAGTTGACGATGACGCGGTCTTCGTTATAAGCCGGATAGAGCACAAGAAAGCGATAATACTGTTTCGCTCGCAAGGCATCCATCTGTCCACTCAGATATTTTGTTAAGGGAGATACCGGCTTTTTCCAAAGCATGGAAACCAGTGCGAAGAACAGGATATAAGCTCCTGAAGCGGCTAACAGCAGCCAGAGAAAAATTTCAATGATATGAATTATTTGCCAAAGCATAAGTTATATGGTTAAGTTTTAGTTTTTCTTGTTGACGTATCTTTTTAGTTTCGGGCCAAGGGGCGTCTTAGCCAATAGGGAACTAAGGAATAAAATAGGTATCATAAAGAATGTGCGGTTCCATTTGTCGTCAACCAGATAATTGGGCGTTGCCAAAGCAAAGATTAATAATACGACGGCAAAGAGCATCCACCACTTAAGGGCCAGGGTGAAGTAGATGTGAGGCATGAGGATTCCCATAAAGACAATCACAGCCATCATAATCATACGGGGGAGTAGCATCCATTGAAGAATCTTGTCTATCAGGTCGTAATGACGATTGAGAATAGCACCGGGAAGATAGTGGATATTGCGTATGAAAGTTTCTACTTGTGAGACGAGCCAACGGCGTCGCTGGCGGTTGAAATCTTCTGCCAGACGCACTTTCTCTTCGAGTACCACGATATTATCAAAGTAATCGACATAAATATGCTGGCGCAATAGCAGCATCTCTAATTCCTTGTCGTCCCAGGAGGTCTTGGCAGTCATAATATTCTTCTTAAACCAGCTGAAGTCGAAAGCCATGGCTGAGTTGGAACAGGCAGCAGAGAGACCGATATAGATATGGCCGCGGCGGAAGATGGAGTTGTTGATCTCTTCGAAGATAGAACTTAGGCGGGCGGGGGCCGTATCGCGGTTTTTAGACATGCGGTGTGCTTGAATAGCTCGCGTTCCGGCCGCTTCGTAGGCATCGTTCATCTGCATTAGGAACTCAGGTTCAACGATGCTTCCAGGATTGAGAATGACAACAATGTCGTAGAGCTTAAACTGTGGCAGATTGTTGATAGCGACCTGGAGAGATTTTGCTCGTGAACTCTTCTGGAAGACTGGAGTAAGTAGCGTGATGGGTTCTTGGGCTAAACGGAAATTGCTCATCTCATCCAAGTGGTCGGAGATGACCGTAACGTCGAAAAGGCGTTGTGGGTAGGTCTGTCCTAAAATGGAGTGGACTGTCTGTAAAGTTCCTGCACCATTCTTGTAGGCCGGAATCAGTATGATAAAGCGATTCTCTTTGCGCGACTTGGGCGGCTCGGTGTTCTTACTCATCATTGACAGTAGGGCAAAAACACCCATATACGCTACCGTCAGTGCAACGAGTATGAAGAGAATGGTGTCTATATATGATAAAATCGTCCAGAAATACATATTGCTATAGTTTTACAAAGTGAATGATGCCGCGAATAGTGGCTTTTGCCAAATCCGTGCGACGCTGAAGCAGATGCTTGAGCAGGTCTTTGCCGGCAACGACAATGATGAGATAGAGGTAGGTCACATATCTGGTATGAGACCTGTTGTTGCGTCTGACGAAGAGCAGACGGTTGCGAGTGACATAGTAGGTACGTAGGGCACTGGCCTGTCCTGTGGTCTGACTTTCTTTATGGTAAATCGTGCATGCCGGCTCGTACCATATATCATAGCCGGCACGGCGTATCATCATTGACCAGTCGAGTTCTTCGTAATAGAGGAAGTAGCATTCGGGCATGAACCCAGCCTTGTCGATGACTTCGCGCTTGACCATCATGGCAGCTCCGTGGGCATAAGGAGTAGGATGGGGCGTGTCGTATTGCCCATGATCGTCTTCGCCAAAACCTATAGCATGGTTTCGCATAGTGATAGGCGACAAGGGCGTGTAGCCGGCATATTGGATAGGATGATGCTCCCACGAGAACCGTATTTTCGGGCAGACGGCTCCAATCTTATCTGAGCTCTCTAAGCGGTCAATGAGATGTCTGAAGTCTGATGTCTGATGTCTGAGAACAGTATCGTTGTTGAGGAAGAACAGGTATCTCCCATGAGCGGCCTTGATGCCAAGGTTGTTGCCACCTGCAAAGCCAAAGTTTTGCGGGCTGCGAATTACGGTTACAGTCGGATAGCGTTGCTCAATAATGGACGCTTCGTCTTCTTTTGAAGCATTGTCTACCACGATTACCTCTAAGGAATTGTCCTCTAAAGGTAATGTTCCCAACAACTCGCAGGTATCTTTCAGGCCGTTGTAGTTGATGGTGATGATAGACAATTTACACTCTTGATGCACGTTTCTTCTCCAGTTTTAGACGTTTCTTCTCTTCTTGTATGGCGAGTTGTTCTTTTTCGTATTCAATCCATTCGTTTTCGATGTAAGGAAGGATATAAACAATGGCAAGTCCCCCGTAGAAAACGAGACAATTAGGATACTGCATAAGCACCTGATTACCGTAACCTCCTAATTGTTGAGAAATCATGGCGCAACATAGCCCTGCACCAATTCCTCGTAAAGAAGGACTTTTTAGTGTGAAGAACACAATCCAACATCCACCTGCTATCATAATAGCTGTCAGAATAAGGAAGGTGGTAATACCAATAATTCCTGTACGCAGCCAGATGAAAACATATTCGGAATCTGGTGGAATCGTTGACATTAAACGGAATTTATTATTTGCAGGTACATTACTGTACTCTCTGCCTAAGCCAATACCCCAAGGCGCCTCTTTCATGTATTTACGCATGGTTTCTTGATTAATGGTTCGTTGGTTGGCAGACGCATCGTCTTTATTAAAGGCTGTACGCATTCGGCGTATCTGCTGGTTGCCTTGTCCTATATTGGTAAATGCTAGTAAAAAAATAAGAAAACCAAAAACAAGCGTAAAAGGAATAGCAATCTTAAATGATTTTGAAAGAAATATATATGCCATGAAACCTGCAATCAAGCATGCAATAGCCGTACGAGTGCCAGATGGGAACATTGCCCAAGCACAAGCGAGACCTACTGTCAGGAAGAATATCCGATGTCTCCTGATTTTACTTGTTATGCCGAAAATGATAAATGCGACAGCCGTAGATGCGATTCCGATACCAAAGTTCGCAGCATCAGAATAGATAGAGAAATAACGTATCAAAGTACCACCTTGAATGATATGTGTAGTTCTACCTCGCCCTTGTAGCCATGCATTTTCTAAAGCGGTAAAGCCCATGTTTTTCTGTTTCCACACCCAGAAAGAGGCAAATAAGGCTAATGCCCCCCAGACATAGAAATATTTTATCAGAATTTTGGTATTTGAAATGTATAGTGTAAAAACTAAAAAAGCATATATTAACTGGAAAGACATCATACGTGCTCCATTAAACCAGGCCGGTATACTTATTCCCAAATTACATGTGTCATTTAATATTTCTAAAGTGCAATAGCTACCCCATATAACAAGTGTTAAAAACATTACGTTGCAAATTCGCTTGGAGTTGTCTCGTTGAGGGTTGATAAGTACCATTGCTATTAGGAGAATTTCCAACATCTCATTATATAGTGACACAGGAATACCTTCTGGTAACGGCATACTCTTCCACTGAACAAAATAATTGATAAATATCAGTCCCCAAAAAATTAACATCCTATCACGGAATGTTGCCAAGACAGCCAAGACTAAAATCGGAAGAATGCAGATAATGGCAAAGGCATTAAAACCAGCAGTAACTAATTCATACAGGGCAAGCAAAAACAGGAGAAAGAGTATTAATACTCTTCCTCCGTGTTCGCTCGCATATTGTTTGAATGCCGTATTTGCCATTTATTTTGCGTGTTCGTTCTCAGTAGCAGTCAGACCTAATTGTGACAAGCGATAGACGAAATTATTGAACTTCGTGTAAGGCGGCAACTGACCAACGAACTCCTCAACAGCATAGCGGCTGGCCTCTGTCAGATACATGAAGAGCGTATTCTTATGTTCCTCGTCAAGCATTGCCAGTACTTCGTTGAGAGACTTCTGGTCAACATCCTTCCAAGTACGATTGGCGCGAGTGACCATCAGATTGACAGTACCCATATTTAATAGGGCAGGGGAAATAGAGTTGTCGTCCAAATGTGGATATTCAATAATGGCAATTTCGTCGGGCAGAATGTCCGGGCAAAGGTCTTTGATGCTTCTTGCTAAGATAAACTTGCTGTCTTCTGCCAAGAAGTCTTCATCGTAAGTCAAACGGCGTACTTGTAAGCCAATAGATATCCAGTAGTTCTCCAATTCCTGAGCCAAGTAGCTCTTTCCGTTTCCAGAGTCGGTAGAAAGTAGGTTAAGTACATTTTGCTGGCCTTCCTGGAAGTGGGGGAGCAGGGCTTTACTTAACTGCTTCATGGCCATATCGGCAATGGTCTTGTTATAACGGCGATAACGCAAGTTGCTCTCTTTCGGGAAGCAGCCCATGACAGGCACCTTGGTGATGCGCTCTGAACGCATGCGGTCACGTAAGGTACGGTCGAGCAATTCGATGATGAGAAAATAGAGGGCTGTCAGCATGAAGGTGAGCATGAAAGCACCCAATAACACCATCATACGGTTGGTGGGCTGAGCATTGAGCGGGAACATGGGTGGATTGAGCACTCGAAGGGTGGCTGTAGACATCTGCAGGTTCTTCTGGCGCAAACGAGCTGAGTTCAACGCTTTTAGCATCTCCATATAATTGCCTTCGATGAAACCAATATGGCGAGCTTTACGATCAAGTGTGGCACCTATAGGGGCGTAGAAGAGATATTGCTTGTCCAAGTTGTTCTTCATGATGTCGGTGGCGGTCATTTCTGCCTTGGTCTTTTCCAACAACAGTAACTGTTCTAGCCATCTGCCCAACATGTCCTGGGCCTTGACACCTGTCTCAGTGCTATAGGTAGATGCCTCAATATCTTTGGTTAGCTGGGTAACGCGGCCTGTAGCAGCCTGTAAATCGCGCTGTGCCTTGGCCAATTCTTCTTGAGCCTCGTTGTTGTTACCACCACCTTCACTGCTCATTAACTTGAGGTTTGAGATGCGTGACTGAATGCGTGAGATATCACGAACACGGCTTGTAAACTCTTTATTGGAGCGGATGACCTGCGCACGGTTACCTAACTGGCGCTCCAGATAGTCCATCAACGCCTTGGAGGTGGTGTAATTCATCAACTGGTCGTTGCGGAAATTCTGTTGCTGCGCTTCCAAAACGGTCAGCTGCTTGGTCTGTTCACCATAGTTGATGATGCGTTTGGAGATATTGTAACGAATCAGATCGTCCTCTGCATTGGTGAGAATACGATACAGACGCGCTACCTCTCGCTCAAAAAACTTGATGACGTTGTTGGTTTCGCCATAGCGTAGCTGTTGGTACTGGCGAGCAAAGACTTCATTCAAAATGTCTAGCGTGTTGTAGGCGATACCAGCATCATTGGCAGAATAGGAAATATCAATAATGTCACTACCGCTAAGTTGTAACACCTTGAGGCGGCTGGTGATACTATTAATGCCAAAATAGGGATGGTAGTTCAGGATACCAAAAAGATAGTTGTCCTGAGAGGGCTTTTCGTAGGCTTTGAGGTTGGCGTATGTCGCAGATTCACTATTGTGATTGATGAGCGCCTTGACATCTGCAGGAACAGTCGCGTTCAACTGGCGGAAATGCTCAGCAGAGATGTAATTATTGTCCTTGTTTGGATTACCATACATCATACAACGGCCAAAAAGACGCAAAGCAACTTCGTGAATAGTGTTATCCGTTGTGATAATCAGCATCAAGTTAGTAATGTTGGTCTGAGCATTGCCACCCGCTGTTCCCACGCCACCTTCGATGTTGTAGGCCGTTATCATACCGGTATAGATGGTGGTATTCGTGTCGTAGATACGCTCCATGTTACGGGTGGAAAACCATGCAACAATCAGCGCTATCATGGGCAAAATGACCAAGTACCAGCGTATTTTATATAGGAACCGAACGAGATATCTGAATAAATCCATGTCTTATAGAGTGTTTTGGATATTGCTATTTCTGTTTGTTTGCCTTTTGGGCAGCGTTACGCTCGGCCTCCTCCATCTTGCGATAGCGCTTCTCGTCAGCAGCGGCCGCTTTGCGAATGCTCTTTTCAATTGCCTTATTTTCTTTTCGAATCTGTCTTTCTGACTTCTCATTACCATCATCTAACGTGATGTCAGTGGTGGTGTTGGTCAAAATGGGCGTATGCGTCAGGAGCTCTAAAGTGATAATGTCTGTAGTAATCTCAGTTTGCATACCCTGATATGAATTAACCAAACTAACTTCATGCAACTTGGTATCTGCAAACTTTTCAATCGTCATGTTTCCTTGGTGGAAGTCTTCTTGGTTAAGTGCACCAGCACCCTGATAAATAGCAGATGCCTCACTTTGTGTCTTCAAGGTTACCAAATTATTAGTAATCTTGATGTACAAAGAAGCTATGTCTTTCTTTAAGTTATCGTATGCCAGGTCTTTCTCAATGCGAGCCTGGTCAACAAGCAATTTCTTTCGCTTAACAGCTGCCTTCAAATCAAGGATGTCTTCCAATGGAACACTCACGTTGACACCAACGTTCCAATAACTCTGCTCACTGCCCTGGAACTGGTATATCGTTGTGTAACTCTGTGTGGAACTATTGTTACCCCACATATCGGTCTTACCATAGCTATAGCTGGCGTGGCCATATACATAAGAGAAGATGTGCCTTTTCTGCTTAGCGACTTCTGCTTGAGCTATCTCCTGAGCTTTCTCTAAAGACAATATCTGAGGGTTTTGCTTGGCATTCTCATACAATACGGCCAAAGGCGGCAAATGGAAATTGGAGAAATTGATAGAATTCGATTCACTGGAGTCAAAGAACCCTGCCGCTATTCCACTGTTGTTATATTGCGCATGGCAAATAGGCGCAAAAGCAACAAATGCCATTGTAAATAGGATATGCCTTATACCGCTCATAGCTGGAAGTCACTTAAAGTAAATTATACATTCTCTTTTTGGACAAATGCTGTCAGCGTACGGAAAATAATCTTCATGTCAAGGAGGAAGTTATATGTCTGGCCGTAGGTGATATCCAGTTGCTTGCGCTCTTCAGCAGACATGTTACCACCTTTTCCGCGCTCTTCGACCTGCCAGAGACCCGTCAGGCCCGCGGGAGCCATAAAGCGGTCGATGCTGGCATCGGCAGTCAATTTCTCTGCTTCGTAAAGTGGGAGAGGACGGTTGCCGACAATCGACATGTCACCCTTTAGGATGTTGAAGAACTGTGGTAGCTCGTCAATGCTGAATTTACGTATGAATTTACCGACTTTCGTGACACGCGGGTCGTTTTCAATCTTAACGAAAGCATTGTTGATTTCTTCTTCTTTCTTCTTGTTGAAGTCACTTTCGGCTACAACGAAGTCGTCACCAACAAGCATAATCTCCTCGTCGCTAATCATCATCTCAGATTCCATGCCCATATTCAGCATGTCCATTTCGGCCTGATCTCCAAGTGGTGCCGTAATAGTGGTCTTCTGCTCTTCCTTGTCGTCACGCGCTTCTGCATATTGATTGTGGTCTTGGCTCAGCTCTTTGAGGCGTTGCTCAGCATCAACATACATGCTACGGAACTTAAGGAAATCAAAAATCGTATAATTAGTACCAACACGCTTTGACTTGAACAATATCGGACCTTTGCTTTCTAACCGAATTGCAATAGCAGTTAGAATGAATATTGGCGATAAAACGATGATGGCAAGACAGGAGAATACAATGTCAAACAATCGTTTCCAAACAGGAATCTTAAATTTTAAGATACCGTATTTGGGCGCTTCGTCATCAAACAGTATGTTTTCGCGGTCTGAAATAAACTGTATTTTTTTGTTTAGTTCAGTAACGGATGCTGCCTGTTGAATCGTGTCATTAATACCATATTTGATATAAATGTTGCGTTCTTCGGGAGTCATCGTCTCTGTGATGAGGACAATATAGACGTTGCGGCATTTCTTGCGAAGATAGGTGATGGCCGTGATGTCTTCACTGCGAACACTACGCTCAAAGAATACCAAAAAATGTTCATTGGAAACGTGCGGAGTGCATATCTGAGCAGCATCTTTATAGGCATTGGTCACACGAACCAATTGCCCGGGGATGTATTTTAGACGCTCTTGTGTCTTAGGGTTATTTCCTAAATAAACAACACCTATCATAAATAATACTTTGATGAAACGGAATTTAGTTAGGTAGAATCTTCTTGACGCGAATCTTCAGTTCCATAGGATTGAAGGGCTTGACAATATAGTCGACAGCTCCTATCTCTAACAGGCGGATTCGCTCACTCGTGGAGTCTTCACTAGATAACATGATGACAGGGATGTGGCGAAACAATTCGTTCTGCTTAATCCACTCCAAGAAGTCATCACCACGCATTCCCGGCATACGGATGTCGGAAATGATGAGGTCGGGGGTGTTGCCAGCCTGTAACCATTTTACACCTTGTAAACCGTCGGGCAACCATTGTACGTCATAGTCGCTCATCAGGTAAATAGAGAGTACTTTAGCAATAGTCTCTTTGTCATCAAGTATTAGAATCTTCTTTTTCATATATGAAATAAACTTAGCCTATATTAGCATTCATTTGGATGCAAAGGTAAAAAAATAATTTTAATTGAAGTCAAATAATAATAAAAAAAATCCGAAAAACTGTAAAAAAGTTGGTTTTTAAAAATAATTTAGGGAATTTTGTAGAGTAAATCGTATATGTAATGTAATGTTTTAAAAACGAAAATAATGGCAAACAGGTATTTATTAGGTTTCGATGTCGGCAGTTCTTCTGTCAAGGCATCACTGGTTTGTGCCGATAGTGGCAAGTGTGTGGCAACAGCTTTCTATCCTGAAAAGGAGGCTCCGATTATGGCTGTTAAGGCCGGCTGGGCTGAACAGGATCCTCAGATGTGGTGGGATAATGCTAAATTGGCCTTGAAGAAAATTATGGCTGAAGCCGGTGCTTCGGCAGACGATGTAAAGGCAATTGGTATTTCGTATCAGATGCATGGCTTGGTCTGCGTTGATAAAGACCTGAAGGCTTTGCGTCCTTCAATCATCTGGTGTGATTCGCGTGCTGTTCCTTATGGCGAGAAGGCTTTCCGTGATTTGGGCGCTGACCAGTGCCTGAGTCATTTGCTCAACTCTCCAGGAAACTTTACGGCAGCAAAGCTGGCATGGGTTAAGGAGAATGAACCTGAGATATATTCAAAGATTTATAAGGTAATGCTGCCTGGTGACTATATTGCCATGCGCCTTTCTGGTGTTGCTAACACTACGGTAAGCGGACTGAGCGAGGGTATGTTCTGGGATTTCAAGAACAATCAGGTGGCTGACTTCTTGATGAAGTATTATGGCTTTGACGCCTCGATGATTGCTGACATTGTTCCGACATTCAGCGTACAGAGTGAAGTGTCTGCTGAGGCTGCCGCTGAGCTGGGTCTCAAAGCTGGCACGCCGATAACCTATCGTGGTGGCGACCAGCCGAATAATGCACTTTCGCTGAATGTGCTGAATCCTGGCGAGATTGCTGCTACAGCAGGAACATCTGGTGTGGTCTATGGAGTGCTGGGTGAAGTGAACTATGACAAGCAGAGCCGTGTAAATACATTTGCTCATGTGAACCATACGAACGACCAGACCCGTTTGGGTGTGTTGCTGTGCATCAATGGTACGGGCATTTTGAATGCTTGGACGCATCGTAACATCACACCGGAGATTGGCTATGCTGAGATGAATGACTTGGCAGCAAGTGTGCCTATTGGTAGTGAGGGCGTGACCGTAATCCCATTTGGAAACGGTGCGGAGCGTGTTTTGGAGAATAGAGAAATCGGTTGCTCAATTAATGGTTTGAACTTTAATAAGCACAATAAGGCTCATTTGGTTCGTGCTGCCCAAGAGGGTATTGTCTTCTCGTTCTGCTATGGCATGGAAATTATGCAGCAGATGGGTATGGATGTTAAGAAAATTCATGCAGGTAAAGCCAATATGTTCCTCTCGCCCCTGTTCCGTGATACATTGGCAGGCGTAAGTGGTGCCACTATCGAACTCTACGATACAGACGGTTCTGTAGGTGCTGCAAAGGGAGCCGGAATCGGAGCCGGTATCTATAAGAATGCTGATGAGGCTTTTGCTTCGCTGGAGAAACTACAGGTTATCGAGCCGAATGCAGCAGACCGCCAGGCATATGCAGAGGCTTATGCCCGCTGGAAGGAAACGCTAAACGCTAAGATTTAATTGTAGACCTTTGCCTCTCGCCGTCCCGTCAGGACGGCGAGAGCGTTTAAGGCCAATGCCTCCATCTCGTCTTCGCCAGGAAACGTATAGACTGGTGCCAGGAAGCCGATTCGGCGTCGCAGTTCAGAGATGATATATTCGCTATGGGCCATGCCACCTGTAATCAGGATGGCATTGATGTCGCCGCAAAGAACAGCTGCTTCGGCAGCTATATTTTTTGCAATATGAAATATCATGGCATCAACAATCAGTTTGGCATGCTCATCGCCTTCCTTGATGCGCTTGAGAATTTCTCGCATGTCATTGGTGCCTAAATGAGCGTTCAGCCCCGCTTTACCGGCAATACGTTTCAGCAGTTGCTGCTCATTGTACTTTCCGCTAAAACAAAGCCGGATAAGATCTACGGCAGGCAGACTTCCGGCACGTTCCGGAGAAAAAGGCCCTTCGCCATCCAGCGCGTTGTTGGCATCAATAGCTTTTCCCCTTTCGTGAGCAGCCACACTGATGCCGCCTCCCAAATGACAGATAATCAAGTTCAGATCTTCGTATTCCTTGCCTATCCCTCGTGCAAAGCGACGAGCGATGGCTCGCTGGTTTAGTGCGTGCCAGATAGCTATGCGTGGCATCAGTGGCGACCCGCTGATACGGGCCAGTGGCGACAGTTCATCGACAACACCCGGATCGGCAATGAAAGACTTGCAGCCAGGAATCATTTGGGCAATCTCGTGAGCAATCAAACATCCCAGATTGCAGGCATGGCTGTGCATGACACATCCATGTAATGTGTCATCCAGCATGCGCTGATTGATTTCATAGACACCACCGCTGATGGGCTTGACTAGTCCGCCTCGTCCGATAACGGCATCAAAATCCAATGGGATATCAGCGGCTTTCAACTCGTCGAGCACCAATTGCCGTCGGAAATCCTGCTGTTCGGTAATGTTGCCGAAAGGTGCCAAATCTTCAGCGCTGTGAGAGATGTTGCGTAGCAGTATGGGGCTCTCGTTTTCATAGACAGCCATCTTTGTGCTTGTAGAGCCAGGATTGATGACAAGAATTTTCATATCGCAGCAAGCGCTAGTGAATAATACTTGGATTCTGGACTGTCGGCACGTGATGGCAGCACACAGCAACACTGTGTACCTTGGAGTACGCCAGCCGTTTTGGCATAGGCAAAAAGCGTTAACGTCTTGTAGAAGACATTGCCTGCAACGATATCAGGAAAGATAAGCGCATCTGCTTGCCCGTCAATAATGCTATGGATACCTTTCTCGCGCAGACTGACCGAATCGAGTGATGTCTTCAAGTCTAACGGACCGTCAATGATACAATGTCCGAAAGCTCCCGTTTGTGCCTCGGCAATGATTTCGAGGTAGTCGGTAGTATAGGGAAAAGCCTTGGCGCTAACCTTCTCGGCACAATGGATGAGTGAGATGCGTGGCTCCTCAATGCCGAGGGCGTGGCACACATAGTTCATATAGTGAATCTGCTGGCGCCGTTGGGCTGGGGTGGGAACGGGAATAACAGCGGCATCGGTAAAGAAAAGCAGCTTGTCATATTTGGGAATCTCTGCCATAGCGACATGTGTCAATACATGACCTGGACGAATGATTCCTTTTTCCTTGTCAAGGATGGCACGTAGCAGTACGTCAGTATTGATAAGGCCTTTCATCAGGATGTCGGCCTCGCCGTTCTTACATAGTGCGACGGCACGACGGGCGCATTCTTCCTTGTCGTCTCCATCAACATATATGGGCTCAATGAATCCCATTTCTCTGCCTTTCTCTACTGCATAACGGGTGCTGGCATCATTAGCACATACTACGGCAACACGTTTGCGGTCGCCCCGCTCTTGCAGGAAGACAATCATGTCGTTTAGTGTTCTGATAGGTTGCATAGTAATGTGGTTTTTAAGGTTATTGCTCTTGTCTGTCGATTAGCGTTCCGCTATTTTACGATTCCTTTTTCAAGATATTCTGCCAGATTCGTGCGTACTTTCTCAGCAACTCCTTCCGAAGCCACTTTGGCCATATCGTGGTCTACCATCAGGTTTACCAGTTCCTCAAAGCTGGTCTTGCTGGGGTTCCAACCTAACTTTGCCTTGGCCTTCGTGGGGTCTCCCCATAGGTTGACGACATCCGTAGGACGATAGAAGTCAGGAGAAACCTCGATGAGCACGTTGCCAGTAGCCTTGTCGATACCTTTCTCGTCGGCGCCCTCGCCCTTGAACTCCAGTTCAATGCCGACACGCTTGAAAGCATAGTAGCAGAACTCGCGAACCGAGTGTTGCACACCTGTGGCTATCACAAAGTCTTCAGGTTTGTCTTGCTGCAGAATCAGCCACATACACTCTACATAGTCTTTGGCATATCCCCAGTCGCGCAGACTGCCGAGGTTACCTAAATAAAGCTTGTCCTGCTTGCCTTGTTTGATGCGGGCTGCTGCCAAAGATATCTTACGGGTCACAAAGGTCTCACCACGACGTTCACTCTCGTGGTTGAACAGGATGCCCGAGCAGCAATACATGTTGTATGCCTCACGGTATTCCTTGACAATCCAGAAGCCGTATTGCTTGGCCACAGCATATGGACTATATGGGTGGAATGGGGTATTCTCGTTTTGTGGCACTTCCTCAACCTTACCGTAGAGTTCAGAGGTTGAAGCCTGATAGATGCGGCATTGCTCCGTCAGTCCTAATTGGCGCACAGCTTCCAGAATACGCAGAACACCTACGGCATCTACGTCAGCCGTAAACTCAGGCGAGTCGAAGCTCACCTGTACGTGGCTTTGTGCGGCCAGATTGTAGATCTCCGTGGGGCGCACCTTGCCAATGACGCCAAGGATACTCATCGAGTCTCCCAGGTCTGCATAGTGCAGGTGAAAATGGGGCTTGCCCTCCAGGTGAGCGATACGCTCACGGAAGTCTACCGATGAACGGCGAATGGTGCCGTGAACCTCGTAACCTTTCTCTAAAAGGAATTCTGCCAGATAAGAACCGTCTTGGCCTGTGATACCGGTGATGAGTGCTATTTTTTTCATATTGATGGGGCTAATGGGTCTAATAAGTCTAATGGGTTATTTGTCTTGTCCGCTGAACTGTTTGATGCGCTGTTCTTCTGAGAGTTTGCAAATCAACAGCGTGTCGTTGTTCTCGGCAACGATATAGCCGTCAAGGCCCTGAATAACCACTTTCTTCTCTTGCGTGGTATGAATCATACAGTTGTGCGTCTCAAAGACGTTGATGTCCTGTCCGATGCAGGCGTTGCCGTAAAGATCCTTCTTGGTCTGTTGGTGCAGCGACCCCCATGTGCCTAGGTCGCTCCATCCGAAGTCTGCCGGACATACGAAGATCTCCTCGGCTTTCTCCATGATGGCATAATCGACGCTGATGTTCTCGCATTCAGGGAACAGCTGGTCTATCTTCTCCTGCTCCTGAGCAGTACCATAGATAGGCAGCAGACTCTCAAAGATTTTTGCCATTGTCGGCTGATAGATGCGGAAAGCATTGACGATGGTCGACACGTTCCAAATGAAAATGCCTGCATTCCAGAAGTAATTGTTTCTCGAAATGTAATGCTTAGCCGTTTCCAGGTCGGGTTTCTCGCGGAAGGAGTCTACACGGAATATCTCCTTGTTTCGCAAAGAGTTGGCAGACAAGTTGGCCTCGATATATCCGTAACCCGTCTCGGGACGGTTGGGTTTCATTCCTAAAGTAACAATGGCGTCGCTATCGCTGGTGAACTTCATGCATTGTGTGATGACGCGGCGGAATTCCTGAACGTCCAGAACAACATGGTCGCTGGGCGATACGACGATATTCGCCTTGGGGTCTTTTGATTTAATGCGCCACGACACATAGGCAATACATGGTGCCGTGTTGCGACGACACGGTTCGCACAGTATGTGGTCTCGAGGCATGGCGGGCAGCTGTTCTGCAACAGTCTCGGCATATGTCTTGTTGGTTACTACCCAGACGTTCTCTGGGGCTACTATGGTTGAGAATCGATCAACCGTAAGTTGTAAAAGCGACTTGCCAACGCCTAATACGTCAATAAACTGTTTGGGCTTCTCGGCAGTACTCATGGGCCAGAAACGGCTGCCTACGCCGCCTGCCATAATGACCAGGTGATTGTTAATTCTTGCCATAATGATTCAATTCACTAATATTTATCCTGCAAATATACAACTTTTCTTCCATATAGAAGAAATAATTATGAATGTTTTTTCTTTAAGAGCGATTTTATGAGGAAATAGCCTATCGCAATGACGACTATTGCTACGATGATCAGTTTGATGTATTCAGCATATTCTTCGATCTTGTCGTTCAGCTGATCCTCAGGTACGATGGCATGAAGATACCAGCCCAAAGCGGCCAATATGGCGTGCCAACAGCCTGCACCAATGGTGGTGTAAAGCAGGAACTTCCAGTAGTTCATGCGAGCCAGTCCTGCAGGAATGCTGATTAGGTGGCGTATGCCGGGTATCAGGCGCCCCGTCAGTGTGGCCACAATGCCGTGATCGTCGAAGTAGCGCTCGCTCTTTTCTACTTTCTCCTGATTCAACAGGCACATCTTACCCCAACGGCTGTTGGCAAACTTGTAGATAACGGGGCGTCCGACGTAGTAGGCCACCACGTAGTTGATGCTGGCGCCGAGGTCTGCTCCGATAGTCGCAAACAGGATGACCAACCACACGTCCAGCTGTCCGCTGGCAGCATGATAGGCGGCAGGTGTTACGACGAATTCTGACGGAACGGGTACTACCGTACTTTCCAATAGCATCAGAAACAGAATGGTGCCGTAGTTGAGATTGCTGAGTAATGTTGTGATAAAATTCATTGTCTATGATTCTTTAACTCCTTCCATATATTCTACATATTTGTTGACGGGCGTACCTTCAGGGAAAAGACTGCCCAGTACCGTTTTCGCTTCTTGTGGATTATACTCTACAGCCAGCCGCAGGTATTTCAGAAACTCGTCGGTCTTCTTCATGTCGTGACAGACCAGTGCCATATAGGCATAGCCGCTATGGAATTGGTCGTCCAACTTGTTGACAATGGAGAAGAACTTCTTGAACATCTTGTAGCTGGCCTCCAGATAGCGGTTGTCGTAGAGTGACACGATGATGCGTAACAGCACCAGCGGCGAGCTGTCCGACAGGATGATGGCTTGCCTGAAAGCTGCTTCGGCCTCGGCCACCTTACCACCACTCAGCAGCAGATGTCCGCGAAGTACCAACAGCTCGTCCTGGCCTTCTGATTGAGGCTCGATACGGTTCAGCATCTCTAAGGCTTTGTCGTGCTGTCCCATGTCGCTATAGCAGAAAGCCATCTCCGTATAGATCTGAGGCAGTTGCGGGTCGTCAGCATCTGTCGCCTCCGTATAGCGCTGAAAGTACTTGACGGCTTCCTCTTCGTTGCCTAACTGCTGCAGGCTGTTAGCCTTGATGAGCAGGGCTTCCGGGTCGCTGGGGTCAATGGCAATAGCGTACTCGCTACTGGTGATGGAGTCGCTGTAGTTCTCACGCATATACTGGCTGCTGGCCAGCGCATTCCAGTAGAGCCCAGAGAAGGGGTTGCGGTCTATGAGTTCGTTGAAGAGCTGCTCAGAGTCCTGGTATTTACCCAGTCCGAAGAGCGTGCGGGCCATCAGCTCCTTGAAGTCGTCGCTATCGTCGCCCTTCAGCCGTATCATCCACTCGTAGGCCTTGTCGCTATAGCCGTAGTCGACATAGAGGTTGGCACAGTCCTTGACGAAGTCCTGATACTCGTCGTCGTCAACCCGTAGTGCATAGTCGCGCAGATAGCGGTCACTTTCGTCAATGCGCTCCTCGGCAATCAGTATCTCTGCCGTCAGGTAGTGATAGTCAGGGTCGTCCTGCTGTTCAATGTTGGCGGCATACTGGCGTGCGCCCTCAAAATCCTTGAGCTGCAAGGCCTGACGGGCTTTGTAGACATTGGGTAGCGTGGCGTGTGGATAGAGTGACAAAGCATATTCTATCGTCTCGTCGGCCTTGTCGTATTCGCCCTGCCAGTTGTAGTAGTCGGCAATGTCTACCAAGTCGTCAGCATCCATGAACGGGGCATTCCCCTCGTTCATGGATGTCTCGTAGCTTTCCAGAATGTTCTGGAACTCTTCGCTGGTAAAATACTCTTCGTCGAAGTTCAAGTGCCTTTACTTTTTTACTCTTTTACCTTTTTACTTTTTCCAAGAGTCTTTCAGTCCTACCGTCTTGTTGAACACGAGGTGCTCAGGCGTTGAGTCCAGATCCAGCGTGAAGTATCCTGTGCGCTGGAACTGCAGGAAGTCGCCGGCCTTCTTCTCTTTCAGGAATGGCTCGACGTAGCAGTTTGTCAGCACCTTCAGCGAGTCGGGGTTCAGCAGGTCGCGGAAGTCACGCTCGTCAGCAGCAGGATTCTCAATGGCAAACAGACGGTCGTACAGGCGTACCTCGGCCTGAACGGCATCCTGACAGTTCAGCCAATGCAGGGTCTTACCCTTGATCTTACGGTCGGCACCAGGCTGTCCGCTACGGGTTTCTGGGTCGTAGGTGGCGTAGATCGTCGTCACGTTGCCCTCAGCGTCCTTGTCGCAGGGGTGTTCCTCGTCACACTTGATGATGTAGGCGTTCTTCAGTCGTACCTCCTTGCCTGGAGCCAGACGCTGGAATTTCTTCTCAGCCACCTCCATGAAGTCGTCGCGCTCTATCCAAAGCTCGCGACTGAAGGTGACGGTGTGCGTGCCGTCAGCCTCGTTTTCAGGATTGTTGACAGCCTCCAGCTCTTCAGTCTTACCCTCAGGATAGTTGGTGATGACCAGCTTGACGGGGTTCAGCACGGCGCTGACGCGTGTGGCCTTCTTGTTCAGGTCCTCACGAACGCTGGCCTCCAGTAGCGCATAGTCGTTCAAGGCGTCGAACTTGGTGTAGCCAATGGCGTCGATGAAGTTGCGGACGCTCTGCGACGAGAAGCCGCGACGACGCATACCACAGACGGTCGGCATGCGGGGGTCGTCCCATCCGCTGACCAGCTTTTCGTCTACCAGCGCCTTCAGCTTGCGCTTCGACATCACGTTATAGGTGATGTTCAGTCGGTTGAACTCTATCTGGCGCGTGCCGTCATAGCTGTCGGCCAGGATGTCGGCGTTGAAGTCCTTGAGGTCTTCGCCGTTGTCCTTCTTCTCCTTGATGTATTCGCGCAGCAGGTCTACGAACTTGTCGTACAGCGGGCGGTGGGGCACAAACTCCAGCGTACAGATAGAGTGGGTGACACCTTCGAAGTAGTCCGACTGGCCGTGGGCGAAGTCGTACATCGGGTAGCAATGCCACTTCGTGCCTGTACGGTGGTGGGGAATCTGTATGATGCGGTAGATGATGGGGTCGCGGAAGTGCATGTTGGGGTTCGCCATATCCAACTTGGCGCGCAATACCATGCTACCCTCAACGGCCTCCGGCGTGTTCATCTGCTCGAACAGGCGCAGGTTCTCCTCGATGGGGCGGTCGCGGAACGGACTGGGGCGTCCGGGCTGTGTGGGCGTACCCTTCTGCTCGGCTATCTGCTCCGAGGTCTGCTCGTCGACGTAGGCCAGGCCTTTCTTAATCAACCATACGGCAAAGTCCCACAGCTTCTCGAAATAGTCTGAGGCATAGTAGATGTTGCCCCACTTGAATCCGAGCCACTTGATGTCGCTCATGATGTTCTCCACGTATTCCGTGTTCTCCTTCGTCGGGTTCGTATCGTCGAAGCGCAGGTTACACACACCGCCAAACTCTTCGGCGACGCCGAAGTCCATGCAGATGGCCTTGGCGTGACCAATGTGAATATATCCGTTGGGCTCTGGTGGGAAACGGGTCTGTAGTCGTCCGCCGTTCTTACCTGCCTCCAGGTCCTCCTTTACAAACTGTTCTACAAAGCTGAGGCTTTTCTTCTCCTCGCCTGTTGTCATGTTTTTCTCTTCCATATTATATATAATGTGTATTTGTGAGTGCAAAGGTACAAAATAATATGCAAAAGCAAGGCAATTTCAGGAAAAAGTTGTGTTACTTGACGATTGAAGTAGGGGTCGATGAGTGTAAATGTGCCACATTTTTACTGGATATTTGTAAAGAAAAAGTGCCGAAAATTGTGCTTGGTTTTTCTGGACATCTAGGAAGATGAGGCTCGCGATTACGGTTGATAAGTCACGAAGTGGGACATAGCGGGTGACGAAGTTACGTATCGGAGGTCACAAAGTGCCACTTTTATGACCTCAAAGTTACGTATTCGCGATGTGAAAACGGCACTTTCATAGTGCAAAAATTGTGGTTTTATGGGTGTTTTGGGTGATATTGGTGGATAAAACGGACAATGTTTTGGGGCGCCAAAAGGGACCTATAAATATAACGATTTGTATATCAAGCCGTTGCGTATAACGCGTCATATTTCACGAATTTGACCCTCGCTGAGCGTTTGGTGGATTTTACGCGATTCTCAGCGGCTGTTTTGTTGAGAAAATTCATGGTGGGTGTGGAGTGTGTGTAGAGGGGCAGTTAAGGAGGGTTTGTCCAGAAAGCAACATTTTTTTATATAAATATGAAAAAAGTTGCGAAAAAGTTTGGAGGATTGATATAAATCAACTATCTTTGCAACTGTTATCCTGAATACAATCTTTTTACCTTAAAGGCTAATACCAATTAGACTAAAGTGCTCTTCACTGGGAAGTGAGGGGTATTTTTTTATTACTTTATCCCCTGCTTGTTCAGTGCCTTCGAGTATTTAGAGGCATTCTGCAAGTGCTCCTGATAGGTGCGGGCAAAGTTGTGGGTGCCTGAAAAGTCTTCTTTGGCACACATGTAGAGGTAGTCGTGCTGCACGTGGTTCAGTACGGCGTCAATGCCGCGGATGCTGGCAATCTTGATGGGGCCAGGGGGCAGTCCCTCGTTGCGATAGGTATTGTAGGGACTGTCGACGGAGAGCAGTTTGTTGTAGATGCGCTTCAGCTCAAACTGTTTGAGTGCAAACTTGATGGTGGGGTCGGCCTGCAGGGGCATGTCGGCCTTCAGGCGGTTGAGGTACATGCCTGCTATCATGGGCTTCTCAGTGGTATTTGCCGTCTCCTCGTCAATGATGCTGGCCAGCGTGCATACCTCGTTGGGTGTCAGTCCCATATTGTTGGCTTTGGCCTGGCGGTCGCCCTGCCAGAAGCGGTCGTGCTCATTGCTCATGCGTGTCAGCAGGGCATCAATGCTGACATTCCAATAGACGTCGTAGGTGTTGGGCACAAACATTGCCGCAATGGTGCAGGTGTCGTAGCCCAGCTGTCGGCAGACGGAGTCGCTGGTGAGTGCCTGGGCAATGGTGGCCGAGTCGAGCATCAGGCGATGGGACAACACAGCGGCCAGACGGTCCATCGTGCGCACCTCAGGAATGGTGAGGCTGAGGCTTTTCTGCTGGCCGTTCTTCAGGTGGCGGAAGATGACGAAGGCACCTTCGCGGGGCTCAATGGCATAACGGCCTGTGCGAATATGGTCGGCGTAGCTGCTGTGGCGTATCAGCGTGCTCAGTCCTGTGAGTCCTGCCGTATGGCTGAAAGCGCTGATTTTCGTCAGCACAGAGTCTTGCGTATCGTCGCCGTCGATATACAGAAACTCTGTGGTGTCGCTCTTCGAAACAGGTGTTAACAGGTAGAAGACAGGCAGTAACAGTATGATCAGAATGCCGCAAGCGGCAATGTATAAGTTGATGCGTGCATTGATTTTTTTCATCGTATTGTCAGTTTACGGCGCCAAAGTTACAAAATAATTCATAATTCATAACGCATAATTCGCAATTATTTTGTATTTTTGCAAAAACAAACTGAAAAACATGAAACTGAAGTTCTGTATACGCTATCGTACAGCATGGGGAGAAAGCATGCATGTGGTTGTCGGCTATTATCGTCAGGACGGCACCGTCAGACGCCAGAATCTGACCATGCAGACAGAGGATGGTGAGCTATGGACGCTGGAGACGGCCGCATTGACCAGCAGGCAACACCCCTTGTCACACCTTATATATAATTATCAGGTGGAAAACGCCGAGGGTGAAGTGTTGCGTAGCGAGTGGGACGAGATACCCCGCATTTATCATTTCGACGCCTCGCAAGACTATATCTTTCCAGACCAGTGGCGAGATCGTCCGTTGCCCTACCATCTGTATAGTGCAGCCTACCAGACCACCAGTCAGGGAACGTCTGACGAACAGGTGCAGATAGCACGTCTGCCCTTGTTTCGCCGCACCATCATCTTCCGCGTGTCGGCACCCCAACTGAAAGCAGGTCAGGCCGTTGCCGTCTGTGGCAGCCATCCGGCGCTGGGCTCGTGGAACACGTCGCGCTATGTGGTGATGGAGCCTGTGGGACGTTCTGAGTGGATGCTCTCCGTCAATGCGATGGGCTGGCTACTGCCTGTAGAGTATAAGTTCGTGGTGGTCGACACGGCTACGCACACCTTACTGCAATGGGAGGAGGGCGACAACAGGACGGTCGACGTCGAAGTGAACGACGGCGAAGTGTTGGTGCTCTATGGCGACCCGTTGCGTCTCTGTGAGGAGCCTTGGCGACTGGCTGGTGTCAGCATTCCCGTTTTTGCGCTGCGTAGCGAGCATAGCTATGGCGTGGGCGACTTCGGCGACCTGCGCCGTTTCGTCGACTGGGCGGTGGCTACGGGCATGAAAGTCATCCAACTGTTGCCTGTCAACGATACTACGCTGAGCCACCAGTGGTCGGACTCGTGTCCCTACAACCTGATGAGCTACTTTGCCCTGCATCCCCATTATGTCGACTTGGAGGCGGCAGGCACGTTGCGCTCCAAGACGCAGATGACGCAGTTTCTGCGTCGTCGCCAGGAGCTGAATGCGTTGCCCTATAGCGACTATGAGGCTGTCGACCGCGTGAAGAACGAATATCTGCAACAGCTCTTTGCCGAACAGGGCAAGAAGGTGGTAGAGTCGAAGGACTTTAAGGCCTTTGTGGAAGCCAACGAGGAGTGGCTGAAACCGTATGCGGATTATTGTAATGAGTCCGCAGACTACGTGCACTTTGTGCAATTTTTATTGCACAGTCAGCTGAAAGCTGCTGCCGACTATGCCCGCGAGAAGGGTGTGGCGCTGATGGGCGATCTGCCTATCGGGTGTCATCCGGATAGCGTTGAGGTCAAGCAACATCCAGAGCTGTTCCATCTGAACTGTCAGGCAGGAACGCCTCCAGACAATTTCACGCCGCAAGGACACAATTGGGGATATCCTACCTACTGCTGGGGCGACGCCTTGTATGCCGTGTTTAGAAAGCGCCTGAGCCATCTGTCGCAGTACTTTGATGCCATGCGCATAGACCATGTGCTGGGCTACTTCCGCATTTGGGAGATACCCGAAGAGGCCGTGTCGGGCGTGTTGGGTCATTTCTCGCCAGCCCTGCCGATGACTGTCGACGAGATAGAGTATTTCGGATTTCCGTTCCGTAAGGAACTCTATACGCGGCCATTTATCAACGACAAACTCATTGACCGCCTGTTTGGCATTCATGCTAATTTCGTACGCGAGAACTACTTGACGCACAAGGCCTACGGGCTGTACGACCTGAAGGACGAATGCTGCACACAACGCCGTATACAACAACTTTTCAGCGAACGACGCGACGAGAACAGCCTGTGGATTCGCGACGGACTGATGCGGCTGGTCTGCAACGTGCTGTTTGTGGAAGACCCGCGTCAGCCAGAGATGTACCATCCGCGTATGGGTGTCATCAACGAGCCCGTCTACGAGGCGCTGACCTCTGAGGAGAAAGATGCCTTCCTGCGGCTGTACAACAACTATTTTTACCAGCGCCACTCGTTCTTCTGGGGACATCAGGCCTTGAAGCGTCTGCCGGCCATCCTGAACGGCTGTCGCATGTTGATATGTGCCGAGGACTTGGGCATGTTGCCCGACTGCGTGGAGCCCGTGCTCGACCAGTTGCGCATCCTGACGCTGGAGGTGCAGCAGATGCCCAAACAACAAGGCTTTGAGTATACCCATCTGGAGGCCAATCCGATACGCAGCGTGTGTACCATCTCGACGCACGATATGGCGCCGTTGCGACAGTGGTGGCAGGAACAGCCCGAGCGTCGCCAGCGTTACTACGTTACGATGTTGCAGAAAGAGGGTAGGGCACCCGAACAGTTGCCTGTCCATCTGGCTGAAGAGATCATCGCCCGCCACCTCTACTGCCCGTCCATGCTCTGCATCCTGCAGTTGCAAGACTGGCTGGCAATGGATACGGAGTTGCGCTCGAAACAGCCCCGACAGGAACGCATCAACGTGCCCAGCGATCCGTATAACCGCTGGCAATACCGCATGCATGTCACCATAGAACAGCTGCTGGAGGCTACACGATATAATAACAAGGTGAAAACCATGATCCAGCGCAGCAGAAGATGACCCCATAAGTCCCATAAGTCCCATTAGCCCCATTATGAAATACAACACTTTCATCTTCGACCTCGACGGCACGCTACTCGATACCCTGCAGGATCTGGCCAACAGCGTAAACTATGCGCTGAGTCAGCACGGAATGCCCACGCACAGCATAGACGATGTGCGCCGATTTGTGGGCAATGGGGTGCGTGTGCTGATGGAGCGCGCCATTCCCGAGGGTGCCGCCAATCCGGCGTTCGACGCCACTTTCGCCACCTTCCGCCAGCACTATATGCAGCACTCGCTCGACACCACACGTCCCTACGACGGCATTCCCGAACTGATTCACGAGTTGAAGGCGCGTGGTTGCCACATGGCGGTGGTCAGCAACAAGATGATGGCGGCCACGCAGGAGCTCGTGCGCCACTTCTTTCCGGAAATAGAGGTGGCCATTGGTGAGCATGAGGCGGCAGGCATTCGTAAGAAGCCCGCTCCCGATACCGTCTTTGAGGCCCTGCGCCAGTTGGGCGTCCCTCATACCTCTGACCTCTCATCTCTTACCTCTGTTGTCTATGTGGGCGACAGCGACGTCGACCTGGCGACGGCACGCAATAGCGGTCTGCCGTGTATCAGCGTGTTGTGGGGCTTTCGCGACAAACCCTTTTTACTGGAACACGGTGCTACGACCTTCATAGAACGCCCTTGTCAAATTTTGGAAATATGATTCGAATAATGTTTTTAGCTGTTGGCTGTTGGCTTGGGGCTGTTGGCTTGTCTGCCCAGCCTGCCGGCGTCGTTCTCGACACGTTGCATGTGCAGCATGTTGACTTCGAGGGACAAACCCGTGAGGGCGTCATCATCTGCAATAAAAGCATCAGCAAAGACCTGCGCGACATCTTTGCCGAACTGTATAAAGCGAAGTATCCCATCGAGCGCATACGGCCTATCTCTGACTATGCTGACGACGACGAACGCTCCATGCGGGCCAACAACACGTCGTGCTACTGCTATCGTCCCATTGCAGGCAGCAAGAAACTCTCCAAACATGCCCAGGGACTGGCCATAGACATCAATCCGTTGTATAACCCTTGTGTGCGTCGTCAAAAGGACGGCACGCTGCTGATTCAGCCTTCGACAGCTAAACCGTATGTGAATAGAAAAGCCAGTCATCCCTACAAAATAAAAAGAGGCGACTTGTGTTATCGCCTCTTTGTTAGTCGTGGTTTTCGTTGGGGAGGAAACTGGAAGTCGTTGAAAGACTATCAGCATTTCGAGAAGTAACTACTCACCTCTCACCTCTTTCTACTCACCTCTTATCTGATAAACAGTAGTTCGCGGTATTTCGGCAACGTCCACAGGCCATCCTCCACGATGAGCTCCAGTTTGTCAATCTGGTTGCGGATGGCCTCCATGTGCGGACATACCGTGTCGTGATAGCTGATGGCGCGCAGGTGGATATCCTCTATGCGGTTGGCCACACGGCGGGCCTCCGTCAGGTCTTCCACAAACTGCTCAATCTTTTCCGTGCGCTCAGCAATCTCCTCAATGAGCTTCATGTTACGGCTCGACAGACGCTCGGCGCGCTCCTGTGAAAAGACGCCCTTCATGCCCTGTACATTCTTGATAAGCTGGCTCTGGTAGTGTGTGGCCACAGGGATGATGTGGTTCATGGCCAGGTCGCCCAGCACGCGGGCCTCGATCTGTACCGTCTTGACGTACATCTCCCATTTCACCTCGTTGCGAGCCTCCAGTTCCTTGCGGTTCATCACCTTGGTGCTCTCAAACATCTGCACGCTAGAGTCGTCAAGGTAGTGCTCGAAGATGACGGGACACGACTTCTCGACGTCGAGACCACGACGGGCTGCCTCCTTGACCCACTCGTCAGAATAGCCGTTGCCGTCGAAACGGACAGGCTTGCAGGCCTTCACATCGTCTTTCAGCACCTCGAGAATAGCAGGAATCTTGTCTTTCCCTTGTGCTATCTTGCTGTCTACACGCTCCTTAAATGAGGTGAGTGCCTCGGCCATAGCGGCATTTAGGGCAATCATGGCGCTGGCGCAGTTGACGCTCGAGCCTGGTGCACGGAACTCAAATCTGTTACCCGTAAAGGCAAAAGGTGATGTGCGGTTGCGGTCTGTATTGTCAACGATAAGGTCGGGAATCTGTGGAATGTCAATCTCCATGCCCTGCTTACCTTTCAGGTTAAACAACTCGTTGGTCTCTGATACCTCGATGTGGTTGAGCAATTCCGTCAGCTGGGTGCCCAGGAACGACGAGATAATGGCGGGAGGAGCCTCGTTGCCACCCAGTCGGTGGGCATTGGTGGCACTCATAATCGATGCCTTGAGCAGTCCGTTATGCTTGTACACAGCCATCAGCGTCTCGACAATGAAGGTCACAAAGCGCAGGTTCTCCTCAGGGGTCTTGCCTGGTGCATGCAGCAGTACGCCGTTGTCTGAGCTGAGGCTCCAGTTCTGGTGCTTGCCACTACCGTTAATACCATCGAACGGCTTTTCGTGCAACAGCACGCGGAATCCGTGGTTGCGAGCTACCTTCTTCATCAGCGACATCAACAGCATGTTATGGTCGACGGCGAGGTTGCACTCCTCGAAGATGGGAGCCAGCTCAAACTGATTGGGAGCCACCTCGTTGTGGCGCGTCTTTACGGGAATGGCCAACTCCAGGGCCTGAATCTCCAGGTCCTTCATAAAGGCCTGCACACGATCAGGGATGGTGCCAAAGTAGTGGTCGTCCATCTGCTGGTTTTTGGCACTCTCGTGACCCATCAGCGTACGACCTGTCATCAGCAGGTCGGGACGGGCCGAGTAGAGTCCCTCGTCGACGAGGAAATATTCCTGTTCCCAACCCAGATTGACCTGAACCTTGGTGACGTTGTCGTAGAACAGCGAGCATACATCGGTAGCTGCCTTGTCGACAGCGTGCAGAGCACGCAACAGGGGAGCCTTGTAGTCAAGTGCCTCACCCGTATAAGCGATAAAGATGGTGGGAATACACAGCGTGTCGTCAATGATAAACACAGGACTGGTGGGGTCCCAGGCTGAATAGCCGCGAGCCTCGAAAGTATTTCTGATGCCGCCATTGGGGAACGACGAGGCGTCAGGCTCCTGCTGTACGAGCAGCTTGCCAGAGAACTTCTCTATCATGCCACCCTTGCCGTCGTGCTCTACAAAGGCGTCGTGCTTTTCAGCTGTACCCTCGGTCAGAGGTTGAAACCAGTGCGTATAGTGGGTCACGCCCATCTCTAAAGCCCATTTCTTCATGCCGTCGGCTACCGCATCAGCGATGGAGCGGTCTAGTCGGGCACCATTGTCTATCACGTCAATCATGGCGTCGTAGACGTTTTTCGGCAGATAACGGTACATTTTCTCCTTATTGAACACGTATTTTCCGAAATACTCCGACGGACGTTCCTTGGGTGCTTTTACCTCAACGGCCTTCTTTTTAAAGGCTTCTTCTACTACCTGGAATCTTAAATTATTTGCCATGCTTTTGTCACCTTAAAGTTTTTATTGGCTGCAAAAGTACAAATAAAAATAGAAAAATCCCCAAGATATTTGGAGAAAATCAAATTATTGCTTAATTTTGCAAGGTAAAGTGAAACGTATTTATTCTGCTATGACCCAAAAAATTATTTCCTTATTATGTTGTGTCATCTTGTGGGGTGCTGTCGTTAGCGCTCAGGAAGCACAAAAGAGTGACTTACAGAAACGTGCGGAAGCCTTGAATCCCAAAGAGAACGTAGCACAGGCGCGCTCGCTGTTTATTCAGGCTTATCACGACTATTCCAGAAAGGGACAGATTCGCGAGGCTGTAGAGTGTGCTGCCAAAGCCTCGGCATTGTACTACCAGGAGAACTCCTATCAGGAAGCTTTCGACTTGTTGCGTGAATCCGATCAGTTGGTGTCGTCGAGCAAGCAGGTGAATGCTGAGAAGGCCGCCCTGCACTACCAGATGACCCGTGAACGTATGCAGATGTATATCAAGATGCGTCGTGCGGAGAGTGCCAAGGCTCAGTTGGACATCATGGAAGGACAGGTAAGCACAGCTGGTAAGGAGACGTTGAAGAACGACCTCCTCTATCAGAAGGCTATCTATTTCTATACGTTTGGTCACAACGCCCAGGGTAATGCTGTCTTTCAGGAAATGGCCAGCAAGCTGACTTCAGAGAAGGCCTACGACAAGGTCGACGAAGTGTACCAGACGCTGATAGCCAATGGCCGTAAGTCGGGTAGTGCCAACATGGTTGCTCAGGCTTACAGCAGCTATATTGTTTGGAAAGACTCTGTGAACGCCCTGAAGCGTGCCGACGAGATAGGTGCGCTGAAAAAGCAGATTGCCGACAACGAGGCTGTGATTGCCGATAAGGATAGCGCTTTGTCTACACGTTGGGTGTTCATCATTGGCCTTTGTGTGGTGGTGGCCGCCCTTGCAGCAGCTTTGGTGATTGGTGCTATCATACTGCTCCGCTATATCCTGTTGACACGCAAGCAGCAGAAGACTATCAAGCTGGCCAACGAGAGCAACGCCCTAAAGGCGCAGTTCATCAGCAATATGTCGGCACAGTTGGAGCCCACCTTGCGCAAGCTGGACAGCCGCCAGCCTGAGGTGCAGGCCCTGCTGGACTTCTCGAAACACGTACAGACGCTGTCGGAATTGGAGAATCGTCCTGCCGACGCTGTCGTAGAACAGGAGGAAACTCAGGTGGCCACATTCTGCGAGTCGCTGATGGACGAGATTCGCGACAGTGTCAAGTCTGAGGTGACGCTGACAGTCAATGCGCCCAAGATGAGTGCAAACATCAATCGTGAGATGGTGTCTCACATTCTGCGCCACCTGTTGGTCAATGCTGCGGAGTATACTCCCGAGGAAGGACATATCTGGCTGGAATACAAGAAACGTGGCCAGCATACCTACCAGTTCCTCGTGTCGAATACGGGTGAGCCCATTCCGGAAGAGAAGCGTGACAGTGTGTTTACGCCCTTTGCCGAGATTCACGACCTGACGCAGGGTGATGGTCTCGGACTGCCTATCTGTAAGCAGATGGCGCTGAAGATGAATGGTGACCTCACCATCAGCGAAGAGTTTACAAAGGGAACGCGCTTCGTTCTCGAGTTACATGGATAAACGATAAGGATAAAAAAGAAACCCGCGAAATTCGCGGGTTTTTTCTTTTATTCATCTATGAAGCGTTGTGTCAGCGCATCGTAGCTGTCTATGCGGCGATCACGCAGGAAGGGCCACCAGCGGCGCACGTGTTCCGAGCGTTTCATGTCAACATCCACTACGGCTTCCGTCTCTTCGTCGACAGGTGCCTCATAGAGCAGTTCACCCTGTGGTCCGGCAACAAAGCTCGTGCCCCAGAACGGCACCCCATCCTCGTCGCCCACACGATTCACTGTGACGACGGGTAGTCCGTTGGCCACTGCGTGTCCACGCTGTACTGTCTGCCAGGCCATGCGCTGACGCTCCTGTTCATCCTGGCTGTCATTGGGGTCATAGCCAATGGCCGTGGGGTAGATCAGCAGTTCGGCACCAGCCAGCGCCATCAGTCGTGCTGCCTCAGGATACCACTGGTCCCAGCATACCAGCACGCCCAGCTTGCCTACTGACGTCTGAATCGGCTGGAAGCCCAGATCACCTGGCGTAAAGTAGAACTTCTCGTAGTAGCCTGGGTCGTCGGGGATGTGCATCTTACGGTACTTGCCGGCTATGGTGCCGTCTTTCTCCATCACCACTGCTGTGTTGTGGTATAAGCCTGGTGCACGACGCTCAAACAGCGAGGTGACAATCACCACCTGCAGCTCTTTTGCTAATGCTCCGAAGAACTCCGTCGAAGGTCCGGGAATAGGCTCTGCCTGGTCGAAGATGTCGACGTTTTCCTCCTGACAGAAGTACAATCCGTTGTGCAGCTCCTGCAAAACAATAAGTTCTGCGCCCTGTTGGGCTAACTTCGTGATCTTCTCGGCCAGCCTCCGCTTGTTGTCCTCGCGGTCAGCCGTGTTGTGCTGTTGTATGATTCCTATCTTCATTGCTTTATTTTTAATTTCTCACCTTCTCACTTTCTCACTTCTAATAGTACTGCATGGTGCAGCAATGCAGACTGCCATGCTGCTTAATCACGGCCCGGCAGTCAATACCAACAATTTCCCTGTCAGGAAAAGCCTCACCGATAGTGCGCAGAGCCTCTGCGTCGAGGTCGGGCTGGTTATAAGTGGGCACCAGCACAGCCCCGTTGATAACCAAGTAGTTGGCATAGGTGGCTGGCAGACGCTCACCTTCGTCATAGACGGGGCGGGGCAGAGGCAACTTCAACAAACGATAGGGCTTACCGTCCAGCGTCCTCAGTGCCTGCAGTTCCTGTTCCATGAGCGCCAAATCCGGATGGTCTTCGTCGCCCCCAGTATATAATAAGGTGTCGTCAGGACAGATGCGCACCAGCGTGTCGATGTGTCCGTCAGTATCGTCACCCATAAGACTGCCGTGCTCCAGCCAGACAATGCGCTCGGCACCTAAGTATGTTTTCAGCCTTTCTTCAATCTCCTGTCGTGACAGCGGCTGGTTGCGGTGGGGTGCCATCAGACAGCACGACGTCGTGAAGATAGTGCCCTTGCCGTCGCTTTCTATACTGCCGCCCTCCAGCACAAAATCCAGATGGTCTTCGTATGTGCCTTTTACCAAGCCCTGCTCGTAGAGGTGGCGATTGATCTGGTTGTCAAGCGTCGCCTCGAACTTCTCACCCCAGCCGTTGAAGCAAAAGTCAAGGAGAATGGGTGATGGCTGATGGGTGATGGGTGATAGCTCTTCCACTGTGATGAAGCCGTGGTCTCTTGCCCATGTGTCGTTGGAAGTAATGGGTGTTAGGTGATGGGTGAGGGGTGATGGGAGGTGAGTCCCCTCTGGTGCAACAATCAACAAACCTTCGCGCTTGCTGATTTCGCGTGCCATCTCTTCATAGACAGCCGTGATGTCTGCCAATATGGGTGCCCAGTCAGTGGCCTCGTGAGGCCACGTCAACTGCACCATACTCTGTGGTTCCCATTCAGCGGGCATGCGTCGTTTTCTTGCAATCATGTTGCAAAAGTATAAAAATAATTCGTATAATTCGTGTAATTCGCGGATTTTTTATACTTTTGCGGTTGATTATGATGATAGAATTGCACGATGTGACCATCGGACAGCTGATAAAAGGGCTGTCGGCAACCGTTGACGACGGACAAACGGTGTGCTTCTCGGGTGCTCAGGGCGCAGGGAAGACCACGCTGTTGCGTGCGCTGTTGGGCTTTATTCCTATTGATGGTGGCCATATCAGTATTGATGGTGAACTGCTGACGCCCCAGTCTGCACCGTACTTCCGGCGCTTTATGGCTTATGTGCCCCAGCACCTCTCCGTGCCTGACGGCTATGATAAGGTGCCTACCGACTATGTCCTGCTGGTTCAGCAGGCGGTGCTCTCGGGCAAGCCGATACTCGTGATTGATGAGCCACCATATCCCCTTGACGACAATGCCCACGAGGCTGTCGAGCGTCTGCTGGCGCAGGCATCCCAGCGTGGCGCTACCATTGTGGCAGCAGGTGCCTTGACCACTCCTAACGTGATATGCCTATGAAGATCTTTTATATCATAGTATTGCTGGCTGTCTTCGTGTGGAAGGGCTACTATGCCGGGAAACGTGGCATCAATACCTGGCGAAAGGACCGCATGCAGCACGACTCGCTACGCGAATACTTGTTGGGCAATGGTGCTACTGAGTGGCAATCGCTATGGCCGTTCTATCGTCACGCCCTGCAACGCTCACTGTTGCCCCTATTGTCCATGTGGCGCCTGTGGCTGGTGCTGCTGGCCTTCGGACTATTGATATGGTGGCTTGCTTAGATGTTAGAAAGTGTTTTTTCTGCAAAAAAAATCAGGAACGGCGTTTTGTAGTTCCTATTTTTTTTGTACCTTTGCACCCCATAAAGGTATTATTGACACACAAAAGGTAAAAACATTATGGGTGGCTTCTTTGGCACAATCTCTACAAAGGACTGCGTAAACGACTTGTTTTACGGGACTGACTACAACTCGCACTTAGGAACAAAACGCGCCGGAATGGTGACTTTCGATGAGGAAAGTGGTTTCCACCGCTCTATCCACTCGTTGGAGCGCCAGTATTTCCGCTCCCGTTTTGAAGACGAACTCGACAGCTTTCACGGGCATCAGGGCATAGGCGTCATCAGCGATACCGACCCACAGCCCATCATCGTTAATTCGCACCTGGGACGCTATGCGGTGGTCACCGTTGCCAAGATCAACAACCTACGCGAGATTGCCGACGAACTGCTGAAACAGCGTATGCACTTCAGCGAGATGTCTGCCAACAATATCAACCAGACGGAGCTGGTGGCCCTGCTCATCAATATGGGCAACTCGTTTGTCGAGGGCATCAACCGCGTCTACCAGAAGATTGAGGGTTCGTGCTCGATACTCATCCTTACTGAGGACGGCATCATTGCCGCACGCGACTTTCTGGGACGTACACCTATTGTCATTGGTAAGAAGTCCATTCACCGCTTGTCGCCCATCGGTACTGACGAGCACATCGAGGGATATGCTGTCTCCAGTGAGACGACGAGCTTCCCCAACCTCGACTACAAGGTGCTGCGCGACGTTGGTCCAGGCGAAATCGTCAAGCTCAAGGCTGACGGCATAGAGGTGTTGCAGAAGCCGTTCACCCGTTGTCAGATATGTTCGTTCCTGTGGGTGTACTATGGATTCCCCGCCAGCGACTACGAGGGCATCAATACCGAGTATGTCCGCGAGAAGAATGGTCGTCTGTTGGGCGAGAAAGATAACGACGTCGAGGCCGACCTTGTGTGTGGCATTCCCGATTCAGGTGTAGGTATGGCGCTGGGCTATTCTGAGGGTAAGAAGGTACCCTACAAGCGTGCTGTGCTGAAGTATACGCCGACGTGGCCACGCTCGTTTACCCCTGGCAACCAGAACCGCCGCGACCTCGTGGCTAAGATGAAGCTCATCCCTAATCCCGCCATTCTGAAAGGCCAGCGTATCGTGTTCTGCGACGACTCCATCGTTCGTGGCACGCAGTTGCGCGACAATGTGCGTACCTTCTTCGAAAATGGTGCCAAGGAAGTGCACGTCCGCATCTCCTGTCCCCCGCTGGTCTATGGTTGTCCGTTCATCGGCTTCACGTCGTCGAAGAGCGACCTCGAGCTTATCAGCCGTCGTATCATTCGCGATTTCGAGGGCGACGACCACAAGAACCTCACAGAGTATGCCAAGACGGGTACGCCCCAATACGAACGTATGGTGAAGGAGATAGCCCGTCGACTGGGACTGACCAGCCTGAAGTTTGCCACCATCGAAGACCTGATAGCGTCTATCGGACTGCCTAAAGACAGCATCTGTACCCACTGTTTCGACGGCTCCAGCTATTGTCACGAGAAGGACAACGAGAAGTGGTTTACATAAAAAGGAATAATTAAAAAAGTATAAAAACGGCGGATTCCCCATGTAGTCCGCTGTTTTTTTCGTACCTTTGCAGTCTAATTTCATTTTAGAAGCGTGAAAATACGACAAGTGCTCGACGCCCTTGAACAGTTCGCGCCTCTGCCCTTGCAGGAAAGCTGGGACAATGCTGGCCTGCAGTTGGGACTGACGGAGGCGGAGGTTTCAGGGGCATTATTGTGTCTGGACGTCAACGAACAAATCATTGACGAGGCCATTCGTCGTGGCTGCAACCTCGTGGTGAGCCACCATCCGTTGCTGTTCCGCGGACTGAAGCAAATTAGCGGTGCCGACTATGTGCAGCGTAGCGTCATCAAGGCCCTGAAGAACGACATTGTGGTGGTGTCGCTGCATACCAATATGGACAATGCCCAGGGTGGCGTCAATTGGAAGATTGCTGAGCGCTTGGGACTGCAGGGCTGCCAGTTCTTCGCCCAGAAGATGGTCGACGGCATGGAGGCTGGCAGTGGCGTAGTAGGGGAGTTGCCCTCAGCGCTGGATGCCCATGCCTTTATTGAACTGGTGAAACAGCAGTTTGGCGTGCAGTGCGCCATGTGCAACGAGTTGCTCGAGCGTCCTATCCGCAAGGTGGCCATCTGTGGTGGCGCTGGCGATTTCCTGTTACCCGATGCTGTGGCGCAGGGTGCCGACGCGTTTATCACGGGCGAGATGCACTACCATCAGTACTTTGGCTACGAGCAGCGCATCCAGCTGTGCGTCATTGGTCACTACCAGTCGGAGCAGTACACCAGCGAGATTTTCCGCGACATCATCCAGAAGGAGTGTCCTGGTGTCACGACTTGCATTGCCGAGACCTGCACCAACCCCATCGTTTACCTTTAGTCGAAACATCGAAACTTCGAAACATCGAAATAACGAAAAAATAGTAAGAATTATGGCAAAGAAAGATCCTACAGACCTGTCAGTAGAAGAGCGCCTGAAAACCCTCTATCAACTGCAGACCACGCTGTCGTCTATCGACGAGAAGCGTGCCCTCAGAGGTGAGCTGCCTCTGGAAGTACAAGACCTGGAAGACGAGATTGAAGGTCTGACCACCCGTATCGAGAAGATTCAGTCGGACATCAACGACTTCGATCGTGCTGTGTCACAGAAGAAGGGCGAGATTGAGACGGCTAAGGCCAGCGTTGAGCGCTATAAGGCCCAGCTCAACGAGGTAAAGAACAACCGCGAGTACGACACGCTGTCGAAGGAAATCGAGTTCCAGGAGTTGGAAATCGAGCTCTGCAACAAGAAGATCAAGGAGGCCAACATCCGTATTGAAGAGAAGAAGGCCGAGCTGGCTCAGAACCAGGAAATCATCGACGATCGCCGTCAGGCTCTGGAGATGAAGAAGGGCGAGCTCGACGAGATCATGGAAGAGACCCGCACCGAGGAAGAAAAGCTGAAGGCTAAGGTCAAGGAGCTGGAAATCAAGATTGAGCCCCGTCTGCTCACCTCGTTCAAGCGTATTCGTAAGAATGCCCGCAACGGACTGGGTATCGTCTACGTGCAGCGTGATGCCTGCGGTGGTTGCTTCAACAAGATTCCGCCCCAGCGTCAGCTCGACATCAAGATGCACAAGAAGATTATCGTCTGCGAGTATTGCGGACGCATCATGATTGACCCCGAACTGGCTGGTGTCAAAATTGAGAGCGCTGCTCCTGCTGCAGAGAAGAAGACGCGCAAGCGCGCCATTCGCAAGACTGTCAAGAAGGACGACGCTGCTGAAACTGTCGACGTTCCCGAGGAGGCATAAAGCGAAAGACTTAAAAGAGAAAGGCTCGCCAGTTGGCGAGTCTTTTTTTATGGTCGTCTACTCAATGCAGTGCATCAGGAAGTCGACGGCACCGTTGACGCCAAACTTGCGGACGTCCAGCGAGATGTCGTAGTTGCAGGCATCCGTCCAGTCGCGCCCCGTAAACGTCTTGGTATAGAGCTCGCGGCTGAAGTCGTTGTCGACAATCATGGCTGCGGCGTCCTGCTCGCTGATGTCGTATTTCTCGGCAATGCGACGCTTGCGGCAGTCCAGGCTGGAGTGGATGAAAATCTTCAGCGCATTGGGCTCGTCGGCAAAGATGTCGAAGCCGCAGCGTCCGATGATGACGCACGACTCCTCCTTGGCAATCTGGCGGATAGCCTCTGCCTGTGCACGAAACAGCGCATGGCTGGTCTGGTCTTTCTCCTGCCCGTTATACTCGGCATGTGCCATGTAGGTGCGGTAGAAATTTGTGAAGTCGTCGCGCCACAGCGGGTTGCGTAGCTCAATCTTCTCCACAGCCTCCTCTACAGCATTCATGCGCGAGGCCACTGCGTTCAGTATCTGCTTGTCAAGCAGCTTCACTCCGAGCCGTCGGGCCAGCTCCATTCCAATCTCGTGGCCTCCAGTGCCAAACTGGCGACTGATGGTGATAACAAATCTTTCCTTGCTGTTCATAGTCTTAGTATTTTTTAGATAATGCGTTAACTTTGTTGCAAAGATACGAAATTATCCTGATAATTGCAAGTTTTTCGACGACTAATTTTCGTCAAATCACGCTGTCGAAATCAGTTCTCGTCCCAGTCATCCACCTGGAAGTAGTAGTCCTCCTGTGCTGTCGGATCGTAGTCGCTCCAGTAGTTGAAGAAGTCCTGCGCTTGCGGCGGCAGGTCGCCCTGCACCTCATGGAAGAAACGCTCCACGTGCTGACGCTCGACGGCCTCGTCGCGCAGTGCCACAAAGTAGTCGCGCATGCTGTCCCAGTCTGAGTCGTATTTCTCATAGAACAAGCCGTCGTACCACCCGTCACCAGCCCAATATGCCCAGCTGTCGCGCCCTTGGGCGTCCGACAGCTTCAGGCTACGCTCCACCTCGTCTATCCGCCTGCCGATGATCTCGCAGATGCCGTCGGAGATCACATCCTTCAGACGTACACGCTCAGTGTTAAACCATACGTCAATCCAGTCGTCATAGTCCTTCGCGTGAATCTGGTGCAACGTGAATTTCCATATCTTCAGTGCCCACATGGGGTGGTGGGCTTCTGCACACAGATTGCCGAGCATCAGACCTTTCTGCCCCTTTCGTCCACAGCTCGACGCACAGCGTATGGGGTGTATCTCGCGGTTCACCAGTTCTTTCAGCAGCCGTGCCTCCAGATAGGTCACGGCGCCATCGGGCATGCATCGGCACACCCTGTCGATTATTCGTCTTCTCATAACGTTTCGCGTTTTTTTTAGAATCCGATTTTCGCCTTGGGTCGTGGCATCTCGATGGGCACGATGTCTTCAGGGGTAATCAGTCGCAGTTGCTGCTTGTCTTGCGGCTGTTGTCTGACGCAGCGGGCGGCATGCTGTATATAGATGCGTTCCAGCAGGTTGCCCACAAAGCGGGCGTTACCCCACGACTCTGGGTCGCGCACCTGATAGGCTTGCGACAGCATACCGCTGTATTTCTCCCAGGCCGTAGTGGTGAACTGGTAGTCGAAACACTTGACGCGGCGCTGGGTGATTTCCAGCAGCTCGTCGATGGTAAAGTCCTGAAACTCAAACCTGTTGGGAAAGCGCGACTGCAGGCCCGGATTCATGTCCAGCAGCTTCAGCATCTGCGTCTTGTAGCCACACAGCACCACGGCAATGTCGCGCTGCGTCTCGTCAGCCAGGATGTTCATCAGCAGCTGAATGACCAGCTTTCCCGGGTCGTTGTCGTGCTTGCCGTTCAGCAGATACGCCTCGTCTATCATCAGCACACCGCCTTTGGCCATTTCCAGCACCTGGCGCATAGAGCGCTCCTCGTCGCCCCACAGCGTGCCGATGAACGTTCCGCGGTCACACACCACCACGTGGCCCTTCGACAGCGCGCCAGCCTGTCGCAGCAGCGAGCCGAATATCTTGCACACCGTTGTCTTTCCCGTTCCTGGGCGTCCCAGGAATACGCTGTGCAGCGACACCTCGTGCTGCTTGCTGTCTGGAAACGCCTCGTGCATCATCTTGTTGTAGCTGGTCAGCGCCACCAGCTCGTCCATCCTGCGCTTGATGTCGGCACACCCCACCAGCTTCTCCAGCTCTTCGCGCGGATGGGCAATGGGCCGCAGTATCTCCACCTTCACGCTGATGTTCTGGTTCTGTTCTATCTCGCCGCTGGGAATCAGAATGTCGTCCAGGTCGTCATCCATGTCGTCGTCATCCTCGTTGTCCGTAGTGTTCTCCTCGTCGTCAGGCTCTTCTTCGTCCACCACGCTGTAGTCCTTGTTGATAAACTCGTCCAGCAGTCTGTCAAACTCATCGTCCTCCGTCTGCTCCGTCTCTTTCGGCTCTTCAGCGGGTAGGGGAGGAAAAGGCGTCTCTTCCGCCTTTTGCAGCTCCGTGTCCAGCATGGCATCGGTAGCCACGGTGAAATACAGCCTTTCCATCATCATGTCCTCGTCGTTGTTCACCTCTGCCCGCTTGTAGCGCAGACGCATCATCCCGTCTATCACCTTGATGTGCTGCTTCTCCCATGTATCCTCCATATAGTAGGCATTCGTAATCTCTGCCTCCGTCAGCAAGAGACCATAGACCTTCAGGTCAAACTTACAGCCCTCCAGTCGCCGCTCAATGATGCGTAGCGTCTCCTTCAGCTTCCACACCATGCTCTCCTGCGGTTCAGTACCCTTCCGATAGATTAAGGCGTTCATGCCGTCCGACTCCTCGTACGAGCGTTTTCCCTGCTGGTTGCAGTCCACGCATACCACCACCATTGCCTCTGTGCTGACATAGAAGTACACGTCGTTCTCGTTCAGGAAGGGGGCTATCCCCCTCAGGTGGTTCGAATACACGGCATAGTTCACCGCCATAGCCCGCATGTGCTTCCAGATGCTGGCATCCGTCTGTTTCCAGAAATCGTCAATCAGTCTATTATCCATTTGCATAATCATCAGTCTAAATCACAACTATATAAAATAAGGTATAGCCCCCTCCTTTGGGGCACAAGAGTAAATAGGCATAGTGCCTTGGGCACCAGCCTACTGAGTGTCTATATAGAGTATTTTTGCGAAACTACTCTATCACAAAACCTCGACGTTTTTTTGTAGCAATAAGTCAAAGACCTCAACAGCGAGCAAAGAGCGAAAGCATGCTTTCTGGCTCTTTCGAGCGCATGGGTCTTCGAGGCATAGCCTCAATGACCGCCTTTTTCGACAAGAAACAATCCTCCCGCCGATTCATAGAATGGGTGTCATCCTCTTCTCTGAACCGCTCGACATCGGACTGTTGTCATTGTCATTTCGTTCATTTTTTTATTGCTACTTTTTTCTTTGTTTTGTGATAAACTGATGATTATCGCCTGCAAATGTATATAAAAACTTCGTTCCCTCCAAATTTTTTCCCGACTTTTTTTGTTGTCCTCATCTATTTCACCACCACCTTGCGTTTTGTCTGGTCGCTCATGCGGACAATATAAATACCCTTCTGAGGATGCTCCACCTGTTTGCCGTCCAGTGTGTAAAAGGCCTCGGCGACAGGTGTTTTGCCGTCTGACGACAAGTCCGTGATGCCGGTACTGCCAGGCTCGTAGGCTGTCGGCGAGATGGTGAGTGCGCTTGGGCTATAGAGGGCCTTGGTGTCATCATCATAGGTATACTTCATGTCGGCACTTCCTGTCGGGAAAATATAGCCATCGTCATAACTGCCGCCAGGACCGTATGCCATAAACAATTTGTTGGGATAGCCTATGGTGCCATTGTCGCAGTTGGTCACGTCCACCAGATAGTTGCGGCCGTCGTCCATCTTCATCACATTCCACATGTGAGCCCCGGCTCCCGTTCCGCCACTCATCGTGCCCGATACCAACAGACATTCGGCATTGTTGAAATTGCTCAGGTCGCAAAGGTACTTGAAGGCTTTGGAGTAGCCCTCGCAAACCACCTTGGTTGAGGCATCGCCGTCGAACACCCACACCAGTTGCCAGGGGTTGCCATAGGGCCAGCCATTGTTCACCGCAGCCGTGTTGTAGGATGTCAGTTCGCAGATTTTCTCCTTATAGCCGACGAGTCGTTCCAACAGGGTGCCTGTGCTGCTCTCGACAATGCTCTGCGCATTTTCTACAGCCACGCTGATAGCCGCTAGCATAGACGTATTGAACTGCGTCGGGTTGTACTGGCTGCCACTTTGTACGGCATATTCCTGGGCAATATACATGGTCAGAGAAAGCTTTGTGAACGTGAATTCCTTGCTGTTGTAGCTGTAGCCATACGACCATCCCCAACCCTTTGTCTTGTCAAACCAGTAGCACTCAAAGGGCAGGTCGTCCAGCAGGGCACCTATCACGATTGAAAAATCGACGCACGACTGAAATGTCTCTCTCACCAAGTCCTGTGAAGGCTTGTTGTCCGGGAAGGTGCTGCCCACGCCCAGCTCCTGTGCCGTCCACTTTGTTTTCGTCATGATTTCGTTCAGCGGAATCTCAAATACCGTCGATTCCACACTACCGGCAGCAACCTGCTGGATAATCCCTTTCAGATAGTCGTAAGCCAACAGATTGTTGCCCGTCAGCCCGTCCTTGGCACTGCGGCGCAGCGAATGGCTTTGCGCATAGCCTGGCAACAGCTCGTCGAAACGTTGCTGTACATAGCTGTTCAGCAGACTTGTACTACTCTGTGCGCTGACCGTTGTCGTCAGCATCATTCCCAGCAGCATCACGATGGCTTTCCTCATCGTCGCAGTCATATGTCTTCTCATCGTCATATACTTTATCTTCTATATTTATAGTCGTTCCAGTGTGCAAATATAGCAAATAATCTGCAAAACTGCAAATATATCGCCATTTTTGTTCAAAATTTCCTTGCCAACCATTTGTATAATTTGAAAAAACTTCGTAAATTTGCAACGATGAAAACAAAACACGTACAATACCAGACACACGGCACCTGTTCACAGCTCATAGACGTGACGGCCGACGAGAACAACATCATCCAGCAGGTCTTCTTCCTCGGCGGATGCAGTGGCAACCTTCAGGGCATCAGCCAGTTGGTGCGCGGACAGCACATCGACGACGTCATCCCTCGCCTCAACGGCATACGCTGTGGCAGCAAGGGGACGTCATGTCCCGACCAGCTCTGCAGGGCACTGGAGCAGTTGAAGACGGCACCCCTGGACGAGTGAGCACTCTTTGCAAAAACCTAAAACATTGCTCCATTCTATTTCTGCATAAAGATGCATAAAGGCAAAATAAATATAAATTATGGCAAGAATATTTATTAGTTATAAGCGGAAAAACAAAGAACAAGTATTCCAGATAGTTAAGTATATTGAGTCACAACTTGGTGAAAAGTGCTGGGTTGATTTAGATGGTATTGAAAGTAGCGCACAGTTTGGCTCAGTGATATGCAAGGCTATTGACAATGCAGAGGTGATTTTGTTTATGCATTCGTCTGTTCATTTAAGCATTAACTTTGAAACTGATTGGACCATTAAAGAATTGAACTATGCGCAAAACAAAAAGAAGCGAATAGTCTTGGTAAAACTTGATGCATCTCCACTTGAAAACATATTTTTGCTGGAATATGGAACCAAAAACAATATTGACTCACGTGATTCTATTCAATTACAAAATCTTGTAAGAGACTTAAGAAGATGGTTGGGTATATCTCAACAACAAAGTGTTACTTCACCAAACTCGAATGTTCAAGTAAAAAGTGAAAGAAAGGACGGGAGTGTCGTCATTATCAATGAAAGCAAGCATAAGGATGATTTCAGAGAACTTGCACGAACTTATACAACTTCAGAAGAAGCGAAATTGTGTGACTCTTATATTGATATGGTAATCCACCAAAAATGGGCAAAAATAACTGAGACGAAGAAGCAAGTGGAAGCCTTGGCTCAAAAAGGCAAGACAGATGCTGAATATGCTCTTGGATTTGGCGAGTATCGGCCCTATGGTTCAAACATACGCATAGGGGGAGACCAACACTACAGATTAGCTGAGCAATGGCTTGGTAGGGCAGCAAAGAAGGGACATGTTAAGGCTCAGGCTTTGTTGGCAGATATGTATTATTGGGGAAAAGAACCAGAGAAAGCCATACCGTGGGCTACATCAGCTACAAATCATGGTGATTCGAAGGCAGCACGAATACTTGCTTGGTGCTATCGAAAGTTAAATGATAACTCTAAATATGTTGAATCAATAAAAATAGCCGCTCAATTGCAGGAGTCTACAAAAAGTCGAGACATCCATTGTCCTGCAATGGAATATGGAAAGGTTCTTCTAGAAGGTATAATTACGAGACAAGATTTGGATGAGGCCATTCGATGGTTTGATGTTGCAATAAAATTATCTTATGATATACAGCATACGTCTGATGCAGTTTATTATAAGGCCAAAGCACTTTATGAACAAGGCCATAAGCTAAAGGCACTTTGGTGTCTTGGTGATACGTCGGATAATGATTATCGTGCTTCTGAATTAGCTAAAAAAATAAAGTCTGAACTCAATCCGCTATCGGGTTTTTTTAAATAATTAATGATCAATAAAAATGAACAACAGTAACCATCATCATCGTACTTTACATGCCTGCATTGGCTGTGTTGTCGCAGTATTAATTGTGGCAGGCTTGTTCGTAGATAACATCGTTTTGGCATGGGCCATCGTCGGACTCTTGGGAGCCGATGCCTTGTATTTGACGTTACATCATGGCTGGCGCTGGTGGAAGGGAAATCAGAGTAAGATCGCCTTACGCGAAAAGTTCTTGACCTTCTTGGTCAGTCTGATGTTCCTGTTTCTGATGACGGGAACGGCCATGTTTATGCAGGCTTTCATTATTGAGAGCCAGCTAAAGCCCTCTGCCGATGAGGCTCCTTTCTTTTTCCTCAATGCCGAGTATCTGTTGCGTTCATTAGCTTGTTCGTTTCAGCTGTTTACAGGCAATATTGACAGTAATGTGGTAGATGGAATTAGAGAACATCAGTATCTGAAGGGACTGATATCCTTGCAGTCGTTCCTGTCATTCTGTTGTACCATTGCGGTATTGCTCAGTCTGGCTTATGCCCGTGTGATGGCTTACTTCCGCCTGCATAGACGAACCAAGATTGACTCTTCCCACAACCATCTGTATGTGTTCTTCGGCATGAACGACCCATCGCGTCTGCTGGCCAAGAGCATTAAGGAGTATGAAGGCGACAAGGCTGTTATTGTATTTGTAGAGAACAGACTGCGAAATGATGATGAGCAGAGCGGATGGGATAGCGTTATTGGCATGTTTACCCATCGTCGACAGACCTTTATGGATGCTGACGAGTTGGATGCCAGGGTAACTTTTACAGAATTGCGTCTGTGTGATATTGGTAGGGATAAGATAGATAATACCGACATATTAGGAGAAATCAATCTCATCAAGCTACGCGAATTGATTCAGAATCTGGGCAAGGGAATTAACGACCCTCAGTTGCATGTGTTCTTCCTCTCTGAAAACGAGGACGAGAATATCCGTTCGTTGGCTATATTGGCTCTTGACAATACGTTAAAGAATCTGCGAGCCAGTATCCAGCAACGTTTCTACTGTCATGCTCGACGCAATGGCCTGAATCGTATTGTGGAAGATATTGCCTTCAAATACGGAGTGGATGTCCGTACCGTAGATTCTTCTTATTTGGCTGTCGGACTGCTCAAGGCTGACGAAGCCAATCATCCTGTCCGCTTCGTTGATGTTGACGAGAAGAATCCTACTACCGTTAAGTCGAAATTCAGCAGTCTGATTATCGGATTCGATGAGGTTGGTCGTGACGCGCTCAAGTTCTTGTATGAGTTTGGCGCATTTATCGATAGCAGCGCTTCACCTGATGATGAGCGACGCAGTCCGTTCCGTTGTGTCGTTATAGACAAACGGATGGACGAACTGAAGGGCTCGTTCGTCAGCTTTACTCCAGCAGTGATGGCTCAACGGAATAGCGACAAGAGTTACTCTCCACTCGTTGAACTGAAGACGTGCGACTGCTTGACTACCGATTTCTATGACAACATCCTTACGCCCGATTTCTGCCGCGAGCTCAACTATATCGTGATTGCCATAGGCGACGACGAGTTGGGTATGACGATGGCTATCCGGATGCTGAACTATATCCGACTGAGACGTCCGGACCTCCACCAACTGCGTATATATGTTCGTTCCTATCGTTCTGACAAGGAAATGTATATGCAGCAGATTGCCAATTATTACAACGAAGGCTATAACAAGGGCTTGAAGAATGAATCATTCAAGAACGACGCTGTCATCAAGCTGTTCGGACAATCGAAGGATATATATACCTATGATATGATTGTCAACGAGAAACTGACGCAGAAAGGACGTAAGTATCAAGAGAGTTATGCCCGTCTTAGGGGAGAGTCCACATTGTGGGACGAGCGACGTAAAAAAGAGCAAAAGAAGGGCGCGCTTGACAATATGCGGTCGTTGCGTCGTAAGGAGATGCAAGACCTTGGCAATGCACTCCATGCTGATACGAAGATATATCTCTTGAAGCAGGCTCTGGGCGCCGGCTATGACTGGAATGACTTTTTCCGCAGGTATTTTGATGATAATAATATGCCTCAGTGTGAAGGTTCATACGATAAGATTAATTATCCGCTGTTGACAAAGGAAGAAAACATCGCCATTCTCAACCTTGCCCGTTTAGAACACATGCGATGGAACGCATCTCATGAAATGCTTGGCTATGTGAAAGCACATGGTGGCTTGCACAGCTGTGACGAGAGGACAAGAGAACACAACTGCCTGCGTCCTTGGCATGATTTGGACGATGAAAGCCGTGCAACGCTCAATAGTGATTGGCCTTGTGACTACAAGCTGTTCGACTTCAGTGTGGTCGACAACTCCATTTTATTGAATAAAGAAAAACTGCTATCAGATGAAAACAAATAAGTACATCCCAAACCCCGTTGACACTTCCGACATCCAGTTGCCAGAGGAGTTGACCCCGTTATTGGAGGCAATGGCGAAGAACGTACATGAGACCTGGGCTCAGGAACGTATTAACCAAGGGTGGACCTTCGGCGAGAAACGTGACGACACGTTGAAGCACCACCCGTGTCTCGTGGCCTACGAAGACTTGTCAGAAGAAGAAAAGGTCTATGATAGGAACACATCTGTCGAGACGCTGAAACTGATTCTGAAGTTAGGATTCAAGATATCAAAATAAGACGTGGAATGAGATATTTTAAGCACAGAGACCACGACTTCCCTGTATTGGGAATCGGTACGTATAGGGTGGGGGGCGTCCCCTCCTTACAGGCTGAGGAAATAGAGATCCTCCAGAGAGCAAGAAGCGACTATCATTTCTCTCTCATTGATACTGCTGAGATGTATGGGGCAGGGAATAGCGAGTTGTTAGTTGGCAAATACTTGAAAGAGCAGCAACGTGACGATTGGTTTGTCGTTGACAAAATTATGCCGTCACATGCTGTGCCAGGCCGTTTTGAACAGCATTGCAGAGAGTCGCTCGAGCGTTTGGGCGTCGATTATCTTGATTTGTATTTGTTGCATTGGCGCGACAGAGTTCGTCTGCAGACGATGGTTGACGAAATGGAGAATCTGGTCGCCAAGGGGCTGATTCGTCATTGGGGCGTTTCCAACTTCGACGTCTCAGACATGGAGGACCTGTTCCAATGCGAAGGTGGCAGCAACTGCTTTGCCAATCAGTTTCTGTACAACCTTTCCAGCAGAGGAGTGGAATACGACCTGATTCCTTGGTGCAAGGCCCACGACGTGCTCATCATGACCTATTCCCCCTTGGGTAATGAAATCTTGAAGCGGGAAGCTATGACAAAAGATGCGAATGTCAGGGCGATTGCTGAACGGCATCATGTGCCGGCAGTAGCCGTCGTCTTGGCGTTTGTCGTCAGGAACAACGACCTGATTACTGTGTTTAAGACCTCTTCCCATCAGCACCTTGTTGAAAACATGCAGGTGCTGGACTTCCAGTTGGACGACGAGGATATGCAGCTGTTGGAGCAGTCGTTCCCTGCACCTCGTAAAAAAGAAAGTTTGAAAAAGATATAAATATGGATGCATTTATCAGTTACCGACGTGATACCGGCATTGACTTTGCTGCTCGCCTGAACGAACGGTTTAGCAAAGAGGGTTACGACTGCTTCTTTGATGTAGAGCGTATGCGCTCAGGTCGTTTCGATAATCAACTATATAGCAAGATTGAGCAAAGTACGAATTTTATTATTGTTTTGTCTCCCAACGCGTTAGATAGATGTAAAAACAGAGGGGACTGGGTTCGGTTGGAATTGGAAAAGGCCATTGCTCTCAACAAAAATATTGTGCCAGTCTTTATGCCCAAATTCTCTTTTCCAGACGATATGCCTGATACAATATCTGTCGTTTCAACGATGCAGGGGGTGAACTATGTGCACGGACGTGACGGCTTTAACAAATTGTTTGCAGAGCTCTTGTCATACATGGTAGACGAGGAAGGACGCCCTCTGGTAGATGCAAAAAAGGCCAAGAAGTCGAATACCTATTATGAAACGGTAGGAATGAGTGAGGCCGAGAAAGAACGTATCGTTAAGGACTATACTATTTGCAAGGAGATAGAGAGCAAAATCTTTAACGACATGCTTACGGGTAGGTCTGATTTGGTGGCATTTAATCCAGCTATCTACGAAATCAGCTCTGCCATGGAAAAGTACAGCTATTTTCCACAGATATCCCACATCTATGGTTTGGTATGTAACCAGTCGACAGCAGATGAGGCTAATGACCAGTATGGTCAGGGACGTAACAAGTTCTATGCGGGTAATATGGAAGATGCTGATTTCGAGACCAAGATGGATGCGATTATAAAGGAGCACAATCTTACAGGCTTCGACTTTGTTGATCTGACGCTGATACTCAAGGATTCGCCACAGCCTTTCGAGCGCTTAACGTCTATTGTCGACAGATTGAATCCCAATGCGATAGTCTATATCCGTGAATTGGACGACGATATGGTGATGGGATTTCCTGACGAACAGGAGAAGTTCAAACACCTTGTCGAGCTTCTGTCTGTCAATAAATATGCAGGAAACAGGCATATGGGTAGAAGTGTGCTGACATTCTTGCATTGGACGGGGGCCAGCGAGGTTAAGATGTACGATGTTTTGCTCTCTTCTGCAGGCATGAGCACCAAACGGAAACGGATGCTTTTTGATACGTATTTCTCGTATCTCGAACCAGAGATCGACGATCTGATTAGCAAGTATCCTGACAACGACAAATATCGCAATGCGAAAAGTTGGCTGGTCAAGAATTATGCCTCTGTCAAGCAGTCGTTCCAAAGCAAGGAGTCGTTGTTCATATCCGGCTTCATGTTCTTCTACGGTGTATATAAAGATAAAGAATAGTATTTTAAAAAGGATATGAGGAAGACCAATATTGTTATTTTCTCTTCTGGTATCAGCGAGAAGAATGGAACCTTAAACAAGGTTATAGAAGGCCTTAAAGCAAAAGAGTATGATGTTTTTTGCTGGCGTGACTTATTCAAAGATGCTCACGAGAGTACTAATATTGCATTGCTTCCTATGCTAATTAAGAAAATCCCTACTTTCGATTTTGCTATTCTAATTGGAGAGAGTCACGATGCCACAACCCTTTTAAGGAAAGGAAATAAAGTTCAGGTCAACTCTATGAGAGATAATGTCGTCTTTGAAATAGGATTATCAGTAATGGCATTGGGGCTGAAACGTGTGATACTTTTAACAGACCAATCGGTGAGGTTGCCAGAAGACCTGACTGGCTTACATGGAGAGTTGGCAATTAAGCATATAATTTGGGATAATATAGATGATACAATAGATAGTATTGATAAGCATATAACGACCAACAAAGAATTATCCTGTAGTTTATTTGATGATATCAGTACGTATATTAACAATCAGAAAAATGAAGTCTCTCCCGTTGTCATAGGAGCCTCTACTTCTGCAGCGATTGGCTACACGACCAATTTTATTTTGAGACTATTAGAGAATATCCATCGTGGATTCTGGAGCCAGAATCAATTCTATTCAGTTGATATTCAATCTGTATATATGCATATTGTCATACCTGAGAGCTATGATGACGACAGCAATGGGATTTGTCCCCCAAAGGAGAATGACTTGCAAGAGGGTATTCTCAAAGAAGCAAGAGTACGTCCTCTTAGTTTTAAATATCGACAAACAGATAACGGTCTTCACATTTATGACTATCCTACCACTTTAGTCACTTCGTATGATACAGCACGAATGATTCTAGATATTTATGCCGATGATGATGATGATCCCTATGCGCGTATACGTTTTTATCAAAAGGAATTAGACCTTTTTGAAACAACTTTACGCATTATCTTAAATAGGGCATTTATTGCTGAGAAAGTGCATAGTTACTATTCGGAGAAATCAGAATCAGAACAACAGTCAATGATTAAACAGATAGAATTTATAGTCAACAATCATTTCTTTATTGAGAGGTATTAGTCGTGCTAAAATGACAGATGGCCGAAGTTCGTCAGAAATTGTTGTTTTTTTGGTTCTGCGTCAATTTGGGTGGTGATTCCAGTCCCATTTCCTACCACTATAGAGTAGTTTTGCTCTCAGGACATCTGCATTTGCTCTGTTGAACATACTCCTCTTAATGGCTTTGGTTTTGTTGACAGTTCCCTCCAGTAATGCATTGCTATAGTTTGTAGAACAGGCCCTGCAAATAGCCTCCTTATCTTTTCTGACGCATAAAGCAAAACCTCTGATATCTCTGATCTTGCATTTAAGGGCATCTTTCAGCCAATCATCCATGCCGGGTGCATCTTTCTCGGCATGTAGCATTTTTCGGAAAGCGATGCATGTCTGTATGACATGTTCCACTTCCGGGTGTGTGTCTTTCAGCTTTAACAGTTTCTTTGAAGTAGTTTGTCCCGTTACGATGTATTTCCAGATGGTACAGCATCTTACTTTTGTACATGTTTGCTTTTGCTCACTGAGCGCCTTGTTTTTCAGTCTTACCTCTTCACGTAACTGCTTATATTGACAGACAAGGGGATACATACATCTGTGCAGGAGACGTGAGTGAATTCTTACACTAAGTTTATTCGCCACTGATTCTGGCGTGATACAGCCTGCACTTATGATTCGGGCCATTTCCCTTGCGACTTTCATTGCTTTCTTCTGATCTGTGTTGAGTACGGACTGGACGCCGCCCGAAAGTGTTTTGTACACTTTGCGGGACGTCACGCCAAGTGATTCTGCTATCTCGGCCAATGACAGTCCTTCATCCTTAAGACGACGGGCGGCATAGAAGAGCCGGACCCTGTCACGGTGCCTCTGTTCACCCATCTGACAAATGGCATCGACAATAGACTTGTATGCTTCCTCTTCCGTAGGATATGGATATGGCATTTTCTCCTTGACCTGTCCCAGCAGACTCTTTATCGGCTCGACGGATGCTTTTTTCAGATTCTGCATCAGATGAAAACGGTCTGATATCTGCATAATCTGTCCCGACGCTGCGCTGATGATGGCGGCATAGCTCCGGCTACCGTCACGTGTGACCACCTTTATCTCTGGATGCGAGGCCAGCCAGTCTGTAATCTCCTGGCCATAGCGTGAATCGAAAACGGCAAGGGGCTGACGCGTATAATGATCCACTATGACACACATGTACTTATGCCCTTTCCACTTCGCAAAATCATCCAGACCCACATAACCGCTGGTGCGTACCTGTGGGTTTATCCTACCCATTGACCGTAATACTCGGATACAGGAAGATGCGCTGATTTGGATATGTTGAATAGCCAGTGTCTTAGAAGCCTTACGTGCCGTCAGTTCCAATGACTCTTGACGGATACGATTCTCGACCTCGTATGTGTGACGTCCATAAGAATGTGCCATCATTAGCGGCTCGGCGAAAGTCTTACGTTCGCACTTGGCGTTGGTACATACAAAATGACGTGTCTGAAGAATCAGCGTTGCATGATGGCCAAGCCATTCCGTACACTGAATCTTACGTAAGCGATAACAGTGGACGCTCGAAGTCCGTTTTCCACAGCAAGGACATACTGACGTCACTCCCTTCGTATGACCATAGATGGTTAAACACTCGCCGTCACGCTTCATATTATCCAATCCGATATGCCAGGAACAGCATTTTTCACTCACAATTGATTTTATCTGGTCGATTACTTTGGTAAGTCCAGATTTCTTCGTACCTTTGCGCCATGCAGATGGGCGCTTTTTCTTTCTTCGCTTCACACACAAAGATACGAAAAAATACGCACATCTGCAACTTTATTTAGTTAACTAATGTGTTGATTATCAATTTGTTAGTTAAATAATGTAACAAGAATTTACCACCCAAATTGACGCAGAACCGTTTTTTTGCGATTTTTGCCGCCACTCTGCCACAGGAAGTTGTAACGTGTTGATTATAAATGTGTTCTTCTCGTGGCAGATGTGTGGCAGCGTGGCAGCAATGGGCTTTATTACAGCTTTTTCTTGATTAAGTATTCGGAATTGTGGTTTGTTTCGCGCTTTTTCAGTCCAGGAAAGTTTGAGAGTCGGCGACCGAAGGCGGCGACGTTGGCGGGTCTTAGCAGGCTGACGCCCACTTTTCCCTTTAGGAACTCGAAGATGGCTGAGGCGCTGGTCCACTGGCCGTCCTGCTCGTTGTCGGCAGGTTCGAAGTAGTCGAGGAAGAACTGCTCGGCGGCTGTCTGCGTACAGAATTGTTGGTTCGACTCGACGATCTGCTGGGTCTGCTCGGGTCCGAAGTAGTAGGGCTCGTGGTCGCTGAGTGCCTCCATGGCCTGGGCGTAGAGCTGTTCGTAGTTGGGTGGGGTGCTCACGTCGATGGGGCCCGTCAGCCTGATGCCCAGGAATCGGCGACTGCCCGTGGGGTCGGCCAGCACGTCCGTCTGGTTGGTGGCGGCAATGAACGAGGCGCGACGTGGGAAGTCTTCGACGTGGCGCCCGTAGGGTCGTTTGATCTTGACAGACGAGAGGGTGATGATGTTCTTCAGGAATCCCTGCTGTATCTTAGGCGAGATCTGGTTGAACTCGTCGAGATTGATGAGTAGCATCTGCGCCATCTGCTGCAACACCTGGCGCTTGTCGTCCAGCAGTTGGTTGCCGGTATATCCCCAGCGCAGTTCGGGTGGCAGCAGCTGTTCGCAGAAGGTGGTCTTGTTCCATCCCTGCGTCGAGATGAGCAGGGGTACCGACTGGTTGCCGTACTTCGCCATGTTGTTGACCAGCCATTGGCGCACCATGCCCAGGAACCATGTGTAGAACCAGTCCTCCCAATGCGGATTGTCTGTCGGAACGGTACGTGCCAACTGCCGTATGCGGTCTTTGCCGTCCCACCGGCCATGCAGGCTCCAGAGGTAGTCGCCGATGGGGTCGTACTGGCGTATCATGTTCGACTGCACGTAGCGGCGGACGTCGTTGTCGCGTGCGTCAATGCCTGCCAGACGCACCTCCATCGTGATGCCTCTCAGGTTGCGGTCGTCTATAGGTTGCCAGTCGGAATAGTAGGTGTTATTGGGCCGATATTCGGTATAGCCCATGATGGTGTTATAGCGGAACTGCCAGCGTGTGGTGAGGAAGTCCATCAGCCGACGGGCCTCGCGACCTGTGTCGTCGGCAGGCGTGGTGCGACGCTTGTCCTGGCTGTTTTCGGCATAGACCGTCTCGACGATGGTGCGCATCTCCAGCTCGTCGTAGCCCTGATGAAACTGGTGGTGGTTGCGAATGTGCAGGGCGGCTTCCTCTTCGGGAACGCCCATCGTGCTCATCTGGTGGGCGAGAGCGGTGAGGTAGGCCTGTGGGCGCTGGTCGTCGGGCGTTTCTTGCGTCTGGTCGTAGGCGATGTCTGCTGCCCGACGGTACATCTGCTCGTATTGCTGGTAGAGGTCGCTGTCGGCATGGGGCAGTTCGCTGTGGGGCTGGCTGGTCTGTTTGATGGTTTGCAACGGGCTGACTCTCAGCGCTATAGCCTTTGGGTTGAAATATGGCTCTGCGTCCAGCGGCATGCGGAAATGACTGCGTGTGGAGGCCGTCTCCTGACGTACGGGTCTGGGCAGTATGCTGTTATAGAGCGCCGAGGCCAGCTGGTGGCCTTGCTGGCAGAGGGTGTCGGCCTCTTCTTCCGTAGGCTGCTGGTTGTCGGCCTCAATCTTGACCAGGATGATCACCTCGCGGCCCGTCGGTCCCGTGAAGGCTGCCAGCGTGTAGTGCAGTATCTGTACCGCCTGCTTCACAGCGTCAAGGTCGGCCTGGCGCAACAGTCCGTCGACGGTCAGCGCCACCACGCTGTTGAAGTGGCGCATGCGCAGGTTGTCGCTGTCGTCCTTCTCCCATTCTACCGAGGGGTAGACCTGGTGCGATGGGTTCTGCCGGTCGTAGCTGTCGACGTTGTTATCCATGCTGATCTGCTGGCGACGACGGGCGACTGTGCCGTCCTTCGTGTCGCGTTTGATGCGTTCAATGAAGCCCTCTAAGGTCTTGCTCGAGAGTTTCAGTGCGTTTTTCTTGTCTCTGAGTACGAATGATAGTTTCATAGTTCTTGATTTTTAATGATTTGATATCCCTTTTTTGTTGTTCCTTTCTGCCACTTTGTCAGTCAGCAAGTTACGCTTCGCCGTCAATCAAACGGCACTTTGCCGTCGATCAAGTTACGCTTTGCCGACCAGCAAGTGCCACATCGGAGGTCACAAAGTGCCACATAGACGGCCACAAAGTGCCACATCGGAGGTCACAAAGTGCCACATCGACGCCTTCAAAGTTGCGCTTTAACAGTGTTAATACGTAGTTTTGACCGAGTGAATACATAGTCTTGACTGCGTGAATACATAGTATTGAGTGACTGAAAACATAGCTTTTCTGCATACAAAGATACAAAATTTTGAGCGAAAAACCAAGAAAATTTCCTGTTTTTCTCGAAAAAAAGCAGCAATTTTGTCAATTGCTGCCACACTACCACTATCTGCCACAACATATTAACGTGTTGCTTTACAGCTGATTATACCGTTTTGTGGCAGGTGGCGGCACAAATCACAAAATTCTCACACGCGCGCGTAACCCCATTCCTTTATCTATTCCTCCGCATTGTACTCCTCGATGGCCTGCTGGGTCATCTGGCGGCCTACGGCAATGAGCTTTTCGGACTTGTCGTAGTCGAAGCTTCCGTAGTGGTTCATCTGGATGTCGACGAGGATGTCGGGGTGCATCAGCTGGGCCATGAGCAGGGAGTTCTGGCGGATCATCAGCGAGCTGGTGCGCGAGAGCAGGGTGTAGTAGTTGAAGTCGATGTTGTCGGGGATGAGCCTGTCGAGCAGCTTGCCCTTCAGCGACTTGTCGTGCTTCAGCCGCTCGATGTGCTTGTGGACCCTTTCCCACTGGGCCTCGTAGTCGTGGCCGCTGACGTCGACGCCCACCAGCAGGTCGCCGTCGTGGCGCTGGACGCGGTTCAGGGGGATGGGGTTGACGACGCCGCCGTCGATGAGTATCATGCCGTCGCGGCGCACGGGCTCGTAGAACGAGGGTAGGGAGATGCTGGCGCGGATGGCCTCGAACAGGCTGCCGCTGCTGATGACTACCTCGTGGCCGGCCTTCCAGTCGGTGGCTACGCAACAGTAGGGTATGGGCAGCTTCTCGATGGGCATGTCGGGCACAAACTCCATGATGGCCTCGATGATGCGGGTGCCCTTGACGATGTGGTTCAGGCTCAGCGAGAAGTCGGTGAGTCCGAGCATCTTCTTGCGGTCGATGGTCTTCATCCACTCGCGGAACTCCTCGAGCTTGCCGGCAGCATAGACGCCGCCGATGAGGGCGCCCATCGAGCAGCCTGCTATGGAGGTGATGCGGTAGCCCTGGGCCTCGAGCTCCTCGATGGCGCCGATATGTGCAAGTCCCCTTGCACCACCGCTTGATAATACTAATGCTACGTCTTTGGTCATAAACGGTCGTCGTTACAGACTGCAAATATAGCAAATAATCCGTAAAGCTACAAACTTATCGGCATGAATGTTGGAATTTTTCTTGTCAACTATTTGCGTTGTCCAGATTTTTTCTTACCTTTGCAGAAACCTATACTAACGCCTTTTATTGGAAAAAACTAAAAACCATACGGATATGGGACATGAAGATTTAAAACGAAACGTGTTTGTCAGCTACTCACGCCACGACTTTGTAGATGACAGCCAGAATGTAATACCAGGTAATTGCGTATCTAAGATATTAGAGACCTTTGAAAGGTATGGAATTTCTTATTGGATAGACAAAAAAGGTATCTATCATGGTGACAAGTTCAAAGGAGTGCTCGCATCAGCAATTGAGGCGGCAGACGTTTTTGTATTCATCTCGTCAGAGTCGTCCAATAAGTCAGAGTGGACTGCCAAGGAAATTGATGTGGCAGTATACGAAAAGAAAATCATCATTCCTGTCAGAATAGATGACTCCAAGTATAATAACTCGGTAAAGATAGACCTCGTAGGACTGGACTTCATCAATTATCAGAGTAACCCTGAGTTGGCACTTGAGGAATTGGTGAAGTCTGTAAAGAAACATCTCAAGACCCCAGAGGTTGATGTCAGAAAGATTAAGGAAGAGATTAAGGCACTGGAAAAGGAAGGATGTCAACTCTACTCGCAACAGAAAAGAATCTATGACGAGGTTGCCAACAAGAAGAGGCAGATTGGCGTGGGTACTATGGACTGTCCGGTATGTGGCGAGACCAACGAGATAAACAGTCTGTATTGTCCTAGATGCGGATGGGCTTTTGTGCCTTTTACATCCAAGAAACTGGACGAGAAGCGTCTAAATACGCACCGACGTCTATGGAGTGGGCTGGCCAGTGGAAATAAGGCTCCAGAGAAACTTACGACGAATCTGCCATCGCCAATTATGGAGCTGATTAACAATATGGTAGAGGTAGAAGGGGGAACCTTCCTAATGGGCGGTACGCCAGAACAAGGCGAAGAAGCCTTTAACGACGAGAAACCACCCCACAAAGTGACTGTGTCGACATTCCACATCGGGTGCTATCCCGTTACCCAAGAACAATGGAAAGCCGTCATGGGTAGTAACCCCTCTTATTTCCAAGGAGAACGACATCCCGTAGAGCAGGTGAACTGGATGGACTGTCAGGCCTTTGTTGAGAAGCTCAGCAAAATGACGGGCTTGACATTTCGCCTGCCTACAGAAGCAGAATGGGAATATGCAGCACGTGGAGGCAACAAAGGCAAAGGCCACAAATACAGTGGTGGAGACCTGTTAACACAGGTGGCCTGGTACAATGAAAACAGTGGCGGTACTTCCCATGAAGTTGGAGAGAAAGCCCCCAACGAACTGGGGCTATACGACATGAGCGGAAACATCTGGGAATGGGTGCAGGATTGGAAAGGCGACTTCACCGATGAGGAGCAAACGAACCCAACAGGTCCGGAAGAAGGAGACGAGCGCATCTGCCGAGGCGGAGGGTGGAATAGAGAACACGACCGCTGCCGCGTATCCTATCGTGGTGATGACGAACCAGACCTACGTTACCGCAGCTTGGGATTGAGAGTGGTGATGGAGAAGTGAATGTCTGTTACTTATTTAGAGATAAAGATATATGGCACGAGATATTTTCATAAGTTATAGTCGTAAGGACTTCGATAAGGTTAAAGTTATCAAGGAAGAACTTGAACAGGCTACAGGTGCAGAGTGTTGGATGGATATGGATGGCATATCTTATGATTCTTCAGATTTTGCAGATGTAATAGTTAAGGCTATTGATGACGCTCCTGTGTTTATTTTTATGCTATCTGAGCATTCGCAAAAATCAAGAATTGCAATAGGTGAAATAACGCTGGCACAGAAGAAAAGCAAGCACATTTTTATTGTCAATATAGACAAGTGTGAGATGTCTGATAAGTTCACAATCCTCTATAGTCTGCACAATTTTTGTGATTATTCTGAGAATAACCAAAAAGAAAAGTTCTTAGAGAATCTGAAGAATTGGACAACAGATGCTAAAAAAAACGAATCTACTTTAAGGGCTGAAAAAGAACATCAGGAAAAACTTAAGGAACTTGAAAATGTGAAACTCATCCCATTCCAACAGGATGGAAGGTATGGTTTTATAGACAAGGGAGGATGTTTAATTATTCCGTGTTTGTGGAAAAAAACGAGTAAATTCTCCGAGGGTTTAGCAATGGTGCAGGATGAGAGTTACAAATGGGGATTCATTGACAAAACAGGGAAAGTAGTTATTCCATGTCAGTGGGAAGAAGCAAAAGATTTTTCAAATGGTTATGCTATGGTGCGAGAAGTTGCTCAAGATGATGATTTAAGTATAGAACCAAAATGGGGGCTTATTGACAAAACTGGAAAATTGGTAAGTCAATACCAATGGTTGAAAATGGGTTGTTGGCGAGAAGGATTAGCCTGCGTAAAGAATATTTATGGCGATTATGGATATATAGACACAACAAGAAATTTAGTGGTTCCATACCAATGGAAAAGCGCGGATTTCTTTGGTGAAGGTCTTGCAGGAGTGCAGGATGCCAATAAGAAATGGGGATTTATTGATAAAACAGGGAGACTTGTTATACCTTGTCAATGGACAGATATAAATGGGTTTTTTGATGGTTTGTCAGCAGTACAGGACGAAAACGGGAAGTGGGGATTTATTGACAAAACTGGAAATGTAGTTATTCCATTATATCAATGGAGATATGTTGGCAGTTTTATTGATGGCATGGCTAGAGTACAAGATGATAACGGGAAGTGGGGATTCATCGACAAAACTGGGAAGACGATTATTCCATGTCAATGGAAGGAAGCCAGTCCGTTCTCAGAGGACTTAGCTAGTGTCGCCGATATGAACTATAAATTTGGATTTGTCAACAAAAATGGGGAAGTGGTAATCCAATGCCAATGGAAAAACGCATATAGTTTTTCTGATGGTTTAGTTGCAGTAAAGGATGATAAAGAAAAGTGGGGTTACATCAACAAAGCAGGGGAAATGGTTATTTCTTGTCAATGGAAAAGTGCAGATGCTTTTGCCGATGGTCTTGCAACTATTACAGATGACTTCATACGATATGAATATATTGACAAAAGCGGAAAATCCATAACCCAAATAGCTGAGGAAAAATTGAGACAAGAAGTAGAAGAAAGACGACAAGCCGCACTTAAAGAATTGGAAGCCAAACAACTCTATCTGTTCAAAAGACATGAATTTTTTGGATTTGCCGATAAATATGGCAAAGTAGTTATTCCATGTCAGTGGAAGTATGCATGGCCTTTTTCCGAGGGTTTAGCGGCAGTACAGAATGAAAAAGATTTGTTCGGTTTCATTGACAAGATTGGTACTGTTGTTATTCCATGTCAGTGGAAATGGCCGGATACTTTCTCTGAGGGATTGGTTAGAGTACAGGATGTTAACGGGAAATGGGGATTCATCGACAAAACTGGAAAAGTTGTTATTCCATGTCAGTGGACAAAAGCAGAGAGCTTTTCCGAAGGTTTAGCAAAAGTTGAGGATGACAACGGGAAATATGGTTTTATAGACAAAACGGGGAATGCGATAATACCATGCCAGTTGCAAGATGCAGAATCATTCTCTGAGGGGTTAGCTGGAGTTATAATAAACTCTCAATGGTGGGGGTACATAGATAAAACCGGAAATCTGACAATCCCATGCAAATGGGTTCTTTCTGGAAAATTTTCAGAAGGTCTTGCAAAAGTTATGTATTTTAATCAGATGTGGGGGTATATAGACAAAACCGGGAAAGAAGTTATACATTGTCAGTGGGAAAGTGCCAGTCATTTTAAAAATGGACATGCATGTGTTCGGGACTCTAATTATAAATGGGGATTCATCGATAAAAGTGGAACATTAGTTTGCCCTTGTATGTGGTCATGGGTCTATGATTTCTCAGAAGGTTTGGCGGCCGTACAAGATGACAATGAGAAGTGGGGGTTTATAGATCTGCATGGTAATGTCGTGATTCCATGTCAATGGAGTTCTGTTTACAGCTTTTCTGATGGATTGGCTAAAGTTAGAGATTCTGACGAATTTAGGTGGTGGGAAATTGACAAGAACGGGAAAGTGTTAGGCAAAATTTACGTATCTGAGTAATTTATATGGCACGAGATATTTTCATAAGTTATAGTCGTAAGGACTTCGATAAGGTTAAAGTTATCAAGGAAGAACTTGAACAGGTTACAGGTGCAGAGTGTTGGATGGATATGGATGGCATATCTTATGATTCTTCAGATTTTGCAGATGTAATAGTTAAGGCTATTGATGACGCTCCTGTATTTATTTTTATGCTATCTGAGCATTCGCAAAAATCAAGAATTGCAATAGGTGAAATAACGCTGGCACAGAAGAAAAATAAGCACATCTTTATTGTCAACATTGACAAATGCGAGATGTCTGATAAGTTCACAATCCTCTATAGTCAGCACAATTTATGTGACTATTCTAATAATAATCAAAAAGAAAAGCTTTTTAATGAAATATGTACTTGGCTTGGGAGAGAGATACCTTCTAAGAAAGAAAATCAAGTAAAAATTGCAAACCTCTTTGATTCTCAAGATACATTATTGCAATTCGGAGAACAGTTATACGAAAATCAAAATTATGTAGAAGCATATAATGTTTTTAACAGCCTCTCTCAAAGTAGAAATATAAAAGCAATGTACTACGAAGGCTTGATGTTATTAAAAGGAATCGGAACCAACCCCGATATTGTTAAGGGCGAACAACGTCTTTTAGAGGCAGCGAATTGTCATATTATTGATGCCCAATACGATTTGGGCTGTATTTATGAAAAAGGACTTTATGGTATACCTCAAGATTTGGATAATAGTCTGTATTGGTACAAGATAGCAGCTGACCAAGGCCACACACATTCGATTATGGCTGTAAAAAGATTAACAAGGGTTCCTTATTCAGAAGAAACGTTAGTTCTTTACAATGAGGGGAAAGAACTATTAAAGGATGGGAAATATAGCGAAGCCATGAAATGTTTCATAGAAGCTTCAAAACATGAGCATACACCTTCAATGAGAGAAATTGCAAGTATGTATGAATTAGGGCTGGGGGTAAAACAGAGTTATAACAATACTTTTGAGTGGCTAAATAAAGCTATAGCCTTAGGTGATATTGACGCAGAATATGAGAGAAAGACTCTTAGACATGAGTTAACGGGGCAATAGTTAATAGATATATGATGATAATATGAAGACAATTAAAATATTTTTTGCCTCGTCAGAGGAACTGACTGATGATCGCAATGCGTTCGGGAATCTTGTACGCAGATTAGATAAGATATATGAGAAGCGTGGCATACGCATCGAATTGTTCGAGTGGGAGGATTATGATGCAGCCTATAATGACCGTCGCAAACAGGATGAGTACAACGAGATGGTCAGGGCTTCCGATATGTTTCTTGCCTTATTCCACACGAAGGCTGGAAAATTTACTATTGAAGAGTTTGATGTGGCAACAGAGGAGTTTCGGAAACATGCCTCGCCAAAAGTCTATACCTACTGCAAGGACTTGCAGGCGGGTGAAGAGGAGTCGCAAGAACTAAAAGACTTCAAAAAAAGACTCTTTCAGGAGATGGGACACTATTGGAGTCGCTATAACAACCGTGACTCCATGCAGTTGCACTTCGTGATGCAGCTACAACTGGTCGAGACCAGTGGCATGGTAGAGAAACTGAAATTGGAGGACGGCACCGTGATGCTGGAGGGAATGCCTATTGCCAAGATCGACAATCTCCAGTTTGCAGCAGGTAACGAGGCATACCAAAAGATGAGTGTCGAGTTGGCCGCACTGCCCGAGATGATTGAGAAGACTCGCCAGCGTGTTGACAAGTTCCCTGACGATGAAGACCTGCGTGATGATTTGCAGCAGAAGCTGAATCGTTATAATAAGATGAAAGAGGAGTTCGGGCAGTTGCAGAAAGCATTATTTGACACAGCACAGCGTATTGCCGCCATGCAGTTAGAGTATGTGAGCGATATGCTCAGGCGAGCCATAGAAGCCTTTGAGGAGGGCAACATAGAACGGGCAAACACCCTGCTTGACGAGATGGCTCACGAAGCCAAACGTCATGAAACCCAACTCGACCAAAACCGCGTGCTGGTGCATCAGGACATCGAGGCCTATCATCTGCAGACCAAGACGGTTATGGCTGATGCAACAATCCCCATTGAGAAACGAATAGAGCGCGTAGCAGTTATTTATGCCGAGGCAGACAGACTGGCAGAAAAGAGTGCATTTGATAAGGAGAAGTATTATAATTTGCTAGCAGATTACTCCAAATTTCAAAATGAATACGGGCTCTACGACAAGGCTGTGACCAATTATTTAAGGTTGATTTCATTGGGAAAATCTTTCTTAGGCTCAGGACATCCAAGTACCGCTGCATCCTACAACAACATCGGATTGGTTTACGACAAACTCGGTGATTACGATAAGGCACTGAAATATTATCTTAAGGCTTTGACAATCTGCGTGAAAGTCTTAGGCTTAGAACATCCGAATACCGCAACGTCCTACAATAATATCGGATTAGTCTATGACAGACTTGGTGACTATAATAAGGCGTTGGAATATTATCTTAAGGCTTTGACAATTAGAGAGAAAGTCTTAGGTTTAGAACACCCTGATACCGCAACATCCTTCAATAATATTGGATTGGTTTACAAATACTATGGTGACTATGATAAGGCACTAGGATATAATTTCAAGGCTTTGGCAATTAGAGAGAAAGTCTTAGGTTCAGAACACCCTGATACGGCCATTTCTTATAATAATATCGGATCGGTTTATTACGACCTTGGTGACTATGACAAGGCACTAGAATATCTGCTCAAGGCAATGGCAGTCAAAGAGAAGGTCTTAGGATTAGAACATCCGAATACCGCAACGTCCTACGATAATATTGGATTTGTTTACAACATCCTTGGTGATTATGGTAAGGCACTAGGATATATGTTCAAGGCTTTGGCTATCTATGAGAAAATCTTAGGTTCAGAAAATCCGGATACTGCTACTTCCTACAATAATATTGGATTAGTTTACAAAAGCCTTGGTGACTATGACAAGGCACTTGAATATCATTTCAAAGCATTGCCAATCATTGTAAAAGTTTTAGGTTCAGACCACCTAAGTACCGCTACGTCCTACAACAATATAGGATTGGACTACGACAGCCTAGGCAACTACGACAAGGCACTGGAATATTATTTTAAGGCATTGGCAATCTGTGAGAAAGTCTTAGGTCCTGAGCATCATAATACAAAGATTATTCGAGAGAATATAGATTATATTAAGTCCCAAATCAATTAGCCAATATGCATCAGCGACATCTAAACAACCGTTTTGAAAGCCACCTCATCGAGAATCGCGAAGTGCGTATTTTCTTGTCATCCACTTTTTCTGATATGGAAGCGGAACGTTCGGCATTGGTTAAGCTATTCGATAAATTGGAACTGGAGGCGAACCGTCGTAATGTCAGCCTTTCGTTGCTTGACTTAAGATGGGGCGTCACTGACGAAGAGGCACGTACGGGCAAAGTGCTGTCGGTCTGCCTGAATGAGATAGAGAACTCTCATCCATTTTTCATTGGTCTGTTAGGTAATCGTTATGGTTATTCTCCTGATGCTGTGGAAATTGAGAGAAACCCTGAACTGAAAGAACGTTATCCATGGCTTTCTCAAGATATTGAGCAAGGGTTGAGTATTACAGAGATGGAGATGCAGTATGGAGCACTGCGAAATGAAAAGGGTGTTGAAGCTGCCTTTTTTATCAAGCATATCCCTAATATGCAACCTGATGATAATGAAAAACTAACTAAGCTAAAAAGAAATATACGCGAACAGCATCGTTTCCCTGTGGCCGATTATTGCTCAATTGACGATCTTTGTCTGCAAGTTGAAAAAGTTGTTGATGGTTTATTGGACAAGTATTTCAAAGAAGTCGATGAAACTCGTCATGGATGGAGGCGGAATATCCAGCGTGCTTTTATAAATAGTCGGCACAAACCTTATATACCGAGAAAAGAGGACTTTGACCGCTTAAATCAATTTCTTAACAGTAAGGAACAATATCTTTTAGTGACAGGTCAAAGTGGTATAGGGAAAAGTGCATTAATTGCTAACTGGCTGAAAGAGCAAGAATGCAAAAAACACAAACTTCCTTGTAAAATTATATACCATTTTCTAGGAAATACGTTCGGCAGTAATTCCTACGAGGAAGTACTACTTCATATCTGTGATGAGTTAGTATCTCAAAACTATTGTCGTGAAACCATTTTGGAAGATTATGAAAGTCCGGAAGATAGAGCTCAAAGATATATGTCGATAGCTGTTAAGAAGGGTAAGCCTATCTTAGTCGTAATCGATGGTATTAATCAGATGTCAAATTTTAATCAAAGTTTTCCTTTCGACTGGTTACCACAGCCACATCCTAAGATAAAATATCTTTTCTCTTCAGTTGAAGATGACGAAATAACAAAGGCCTTCCATTATCGTAAGTACCCAATATATGTCTTAAAACCATTCAACGATGATCAGAAATATGAATTTATCTCAGAGTACCTTTCTCTTGTAGGTAAAAAACTCAATGAGAGCCAAAATAATCGTATTATACATAGCCCAATAACAAATAACGCATTGGTACTAAGGTCGCTGCTTGATGAACTCATTTGTTTTGGATCATATGAGTATCTTGATGAAAGAATCAATTTTTACACTTCATCTGATTCTGTTTCTGACTTTTTTGACCGCATCCTACAACGAATGGAAAAAGATTATGAGGGCGCACAGCAGCTGTTAGCTGTACTTTCTGTTTCAGAACGTGGACTGTCTGAGAATGAAGTTGTAGGAATTACGGGTATTAGTAATATTAGTTTTCATTTGTTCTATTGTGCATACACTACTCATATTACCAATTATCAAGGTCTATATAATTTCTCTCATAAATTTATTAAAGATGCGGTTAAAACTCGATATTTGAAAAACCAATCAAATACCGAAGTTTATCGTAAAAAGATAATTCGTTTTTTCTCTGATAATAAAGATATCAGCTATTGGCGTAGAATTCGAGAACTTGCTTTTCAGTATTATTCACTGAAAGATTTGAAGAGTCTATACGACATTGTCTTGAATGATTATGCTTTCATGACTTTCTGTTCTGCAATAGAAGGTGAAAGACAATTGGCTCTATATTGGAAAGAATTGAAAGAGTCTGATCCAACCAAATATCAGTTCTCTAACTATTTAAATCTTTCTCATAAAATGAGTTATTTTAGGAGAAGACCCTATTTGGAGATGGCCTCCTTCTTTTGTGAGCATTTTAGAGATTATAAGACATCATTGAAATATGCAAAAGAATATCTTGCAATAGAAAACTCGGAAAAAGGGCAAGACTGGAATCGGATTGCGAAAGGACTTGTCCGGATTGGAATATATTACAAACAACTACATAACTATAAGAAAGCTTTGGAATATTTCTTTAAATTATTAAAAGACTATGAAAAAATTGTATTATATGATATTCACACAATATACGAAGAAATGGATGATAATGATTTCTTCTCTGAAGAGGAACTTCAGAATTATATTCTTGATTCGTATATCAATATTGGAGAAATTTATTATTTACAAGACAATATTAATAAAGCACAAGAATTCTACCTTAAAGCATTAAAAGTCAGCAAAAGAGTTTTTTTTGATAAAAATCATCCTTGGATTGCGTCTTGTAGTTATTATGTTGGTAAGACACATGAAATTATGGGGAATTATGATAAGGCAGTTAGGAACTATCGTAAAGCCCTTAGTATTTATAAGAAACTATACGGTGATTTTCATATAGAAACTGGTAATTGTTATTATAGAATAGGCAAAGTTTATGCATTTCAAGAAAACTATGATAAGGCTATAGAGTACTACTTCAAAGCTGTTGATATATGCAAACTTATCTATGGAAATTGCAACACAAAAATTGCTAATTGTTTTTTTTCTATCGGCAGTGCTTTTGAATGTCAAGAGAACAACAACAAGGCTTTAGAATACTATAATAAAGCTTTAGCTCTCCGTAAAGAGACTGTAGGCAATAAACATATAGATATAGCTGTTAACTACAGTCATATTGGTTATATATATGAAAAAACTAATGACTACATAAAAGCTCTTGAGAGTCATATTAACGCCTTAAAAATATACAAGAAAAAATATGGAATCAATCACATAAAAACCGCTTATTACTATAATGACATTGGTAGAGTTTACGAATGTCTCGAAGATTATGAAAAAGCTCTGAAATACTATTTTATGGATTTGGAGATTTGTATGAAAGAGTACGGAATAAACCATCTTGAGACCGCTGCATGCTATAATGTCATTGGAGATGTTTATAAAGACATGAAAGACTATGATACGGCGTTAGAATATTATTTTAAAGATTTATCAATCTCTGAAAACGTTGTAGGCCCGAATGATACCGATATAGCTATTTCCTATAGCGATATCGGAGAAACTTATAAATTTAAAGGGATGCCTCAAAAAGCGTTAGAATACTATCTTAAGGCTATGGTGACTTATGAGTCTGTTCTCGGTACATGTCATCCTACTACTGCTGACTCCTATAATGAGATTGCAGATATATATGCCAGCCTAAATGATTATTCACATGCGCTTGAATACCACTTAAAATCTTTGTTTATATATCATAACGTATATGGCATGGATCATACTATAACTGCTGATGCATACAGTGATGTCGGCTGGGACTATTTGCAACTAGAAGAATATGACAAAGCTTTGGATTCCTATTTTAAGGCTTTGGATTTTTATGAAAAGATGCAAGGTAAGGATTATGTTGAAACTGCAAATACCTATTTCTATATCGGTTATGTCTATGAAGAATTAGAGAATTATTCCAAGGCACAAGAATATAATATGAAGGTCTTGGATATATATAAGATAGTCTATGGTGATTATAGTGCAAATACAGCAGATGCATACAGTAATGTCGCCTGGGACTTTTTGAAACTTGCATTATTTGAAGATGCACTGGATTATTATTATAAAGCACTCTCTCTTCGTGAAAAGGTATTGGGGAAAGATCATCCCGACACTCAAGCTACCAAGGAAAACATAGAGTTAATTAAATCCAAAATGGAAATAGAATAGTTTTATAGAACATGGAACAAAACAAAGTATATTTCGCATTTATAAGCTACAAAAGTGAGGATGTAGAATGGGCAACGTGGTTGCAACATGAGCTGGAGCACTACCATCTGCCAGCATCTTTTAACGGACGTACTGATGTGCCACAAGAGTTACGTCCTGTTTTTCGCGATATAGATGAACTTAGCGCAGGAAATTTGCCAGAACAAATTAAGCAGGCACTTACCAACTCACAGAATCTGATTGTGATTTGTTCTCCCCAGGCAGCACAGTCGCCTTGGGTTAATCTGGAAGTGGAAACTTTCATTTCCCTTGGCAGAACTGACCGCATCTTCCCCTTCATTGTCGAGGGAAACTCACCGTCTGAGTTCTTTCCTCCTGCATTACGAAATCTTCCCCCCAATAAAGAACGCCTAGGAGGCGATGTAAGCAAGAAAGGAAGAGATGCTGCATTTGTAAAGGTTGTTGCTGGAATGCTCGGAGTCGGTTTTGATTCATTATGGAACCGATATGAGAAAGAGAAAGCTGAAGAGGAACGAAAGATTCGTGAACAAAGAGATAATTTGCGAAAGGTGCAAAGTCGGTTTGTCGCAGAAAAAGCGTCTAAATTGGTCGATTTTGGAGATTCGTACCTCGCAAGACGCATTCTCCTAAATGTTTTACCTACAAAAGAACAGCCAGATTGGCCGTATACCATAGAAGCAGAAGTGGAACTAAGGAAAGCATGCTCGAAAGATACGGCGATATTGCGAGGACATACATATGTTGTTGAAACCGCTGCGTATAGTCCCGATGGTAAGCGTATTGTTTCTGCATCATTTGACAAAACCATAAGAATATGGGATGTGGCAACAGGAAAGGAAATCATGGTATTAAGTGGGCATAAAATGTTCGTTAACTCAGCTTCATTTAGTCCCGATGGAAAGCATATTGTATCCGCATCAAGGGATATGACCGTAAGAATATGGAATGCAGAAACAGGAGACGAAGAAAAGTCTTTAGAAGGGCATACAGCCACCGTCAACTCCGCATCCTTTAACTTCGATGGTACTCGTATTGTCTCTGCATCAGATGATAATACCGTAAAGATATGGGATGCGGTCACGGGAAAGGAAATCAAGACATTGGAAGGACATACGGAAGATGTTTCCTATGCTTCATTTAGTCCAGATGGCAAACATGTTGTTTCATCGGCATGGGGGTGTATAAAGATATGGGATGCGGTAACAGGAAAGGAAATTAAGTCACTAGAAGGGGGAACAATGGCTGTTGTCATGGTTTCGTTCAATCCTGACGGAAAGTGTGTCGCTTCCGTATCAGGGGAAATAAAGATATGGGATGTGGCAACAGGGGAAATACTTAAGACTCTGGAAGAATCGCAAGGATTCTCATCAGCATCATTCAGTCCCGATGGTAAGTATATTGTTTCAGCATCACAGGATAAAACTATAAAGATATGGGATGTGGCAACAGGAAAGGGCATTAGGATATTTGAAGGTCATTCTGAGCCTGTCAAGTCTGCTATGTTCAGTCCCGATGGCAAGCATATTGTTTCAGCGTCATGGGACATGACTATAAGAATCTGGGAAGCTATCGGCATCATGAAAGTTAAAACCTTGGAAGGACATGAAGCCGCTGTTAACTCAGCTTCATTTAGTCCCGATGGTAAGCGTATCGCATCTGCATCAGTTGACAATACCGTAAGGATATGGAATGCAAAAACAGGAAAAGAAGAAAAAACATTAGAAGGGCATACCTCCTATATTGAATCAGCTTCATTTAGTCCTGATAGTAACTATATTGTTTCTGCATCAGCAGACAAGTCAGTAAAGATATGGGATGTGATCACGGGAAAAAGACTACAAACTTTGAAAGGACATGCAGATTATGTTTCCTTTGCTTCTTTCAGTCCTGATGGCAGGTGTGTTTCTTCTGCATCAGACGATCAGACTGTGAAAATATGGGATGTAAATTCAGGAATAGATCTTCAGACATTAGAAGGCAATATAACCATGCCTGTTTCAACTTTTTTTAGCTCCGACGGCCAGCGTGTTGTTTCTGCATCAACATTTGGGACGGTAAAGATATGGGATGTGAATACAGGAAAGGAACAGCAGACTTTGATTTTGAAAAATCATATAGATGAAGTCCTGTCAGTTTCTCCCAGTCCCGATGGCAGATATGTTGTTTCAGCATCAGTTGACAAGACCATAAGAATATGGGATGTGGCAACAGGAAAGAACATTAGGACATTTGAAGGTCATTCTGAACCTGTCAACTCTGCTATGTTCAGTTCCGATGGTAAGTATATTGTTTCCGCATCCCAGGATAAAACAGTAAAGATATGGGATATAGCAACGGGAAAGGAACTACAAACCTTAGAAGGACATACATCCTACGTCAACTTTGCTTCATTTAGTCCAGATAGTAAATACATTGTTACTGCATCAGATGATAAAACTGTAAAGATATGGGACTTTCCATCTTTCCAAGATTTGATAGATGATAATTATGAATTGTTCAAAGAATACCCACTAACTCCCGAAGAACGAAGGAAATACTATTTAGAGTAAGATTTATGAATATGATTATTATATTATTAGCAGCAGCTTTTCTTCCGGCCATTCTTTTATGGTTTTATATATGGAAGAAAGATACGCAGAAAGAACCGACCTCTTTGTTGGTTAAGGCAGCTCTTGGGGGTATTATTCTTGTAGCTATATTGGAATCCGGGATAGAGGCTATGCTATTTGGCGTAGAGGGTAAACTGACAAGTCTATTCGTCACTGCAACTATGGCATTTATGTGGCAGCGTTGCCGGAGGAGAACCGAAGGTTGCCGCATATGTATTTTTTTGCCAGTCCTAGCGCATGGAACATACGATGCTCTAGCAATGAGTGGAATTGTGAGTCCCGTAATTAGAGGACTAAGTTTCTTCGTTCTGATCTACTTCTGTGTGAAGATGCATAAGGTGGCGAAGGCGAAAGTGTTGGCTCTTGTCGAGAAAGATAATGATAGAATCAAAGTTTAATAAGACTCTTTATGAAAAGGTAATAAATTAAATGAAATAACGATGAAAAAACAAATGTACACCCCGCAGCCTATTGACACAACAGATGTCGAGTTGCCAAAAGAATTGGAACGGTTAGTAGAGGAGATGTCTAAGAACGTACATGAGGTATGGGCTGAGACTCGAATCAAACAAGGTTGGAAGTATGGCGAACAGCGCAACGATGAACATAAAACGCATCCGTGTCTTGTGCCGTATGAGGATCTTCCTGAAGAAGAGAAAGAGTATGACCGCAATACTTCTATAGGTACACTAAAGTTGATTATGAAACTTGGGTTCAAGATTCGCCAATAGTCCTTTTGATGTTAGAAAGAGCTGTTTATAATCTTTGCGCAGTAATTATCAGTAACGAGGTCATCGTAAAAGACACAATAGAAACCAGATTGAGAAACAAAACGATATGTGGGAACTAATCATACCAATCATCATTATTTATGTGCTGTTTCAGGTGTTCAAAGCCATCACGAACACACAGCGCGGGGCATTCATACTTGTTGTGCTGCCCATACTGCTATGCGTCGTCAATTTCACTATTGCGTGGGAGCACTATTGGCGTGGGGTGCCGTTTCCTAATCCGGTATCTCCGGGTGGCTTCCTCTACGACATCATTGCACGTATCATCGGAGGAACGATAGACAACCTCTTAGGGGTGGATTTCTTTACGAAGATTTTTGCATGGATACTGGGGGCATTTTTCTACGTCCTTATCTTCTATGGCTTGCACAGATCGGTCTATTACCTGTTTATTTGTAATCTAGGCAGTGAGACAAGAACCATCGTATTTCTCGGATGGCTCGCCTTCTTTACGTACTTCTACTATTTCCGCGGCCTCGACAGCATCAGCGTCTTCAGGTGGCTGTCTATGCCGTACATGGTGCCTAAAAGTGTCTTGGTCTACTATTGGATTTCCATAGCCTTGGTCTTGTATTTTTATTTCATAGAGGACCGGTTATGATGGATTGACAGCCGCTGGGAGGTACTATAAATATAAATAATGTGATATTTTTGCGTCAAAAAGTACGTTGTTTTCAAAAAAATCATTATCTTTGCAACATTATTTGCTAATAACCTGAAAACAATGACTAAAAGACTAATCATCCTTATTACACTGATAGTTGGCGTCACACTGGTGAAGGCTCAGCAGAGTCTGGACGCGATGAAAAAGGACTATCCTGGTTTGATGTCCCTGTATGGAGACCGTATTTCCGGACAAAAGGCACATTACATCTTTGTCGTCGATGTGTCGAGTTCCATGTTACCTTATGAGGCTGTGGTGAAGAACAATTTTCTGCAGTTTATGAATGCAGTCCCTGATGGTGACCAGGTCTCGCTCATCAAAATGTCTGACGAGAGTCATACTGGGTTTGTTGGACTTCTCAAGTGTACGCCTTTGGATAAGTCTACCCGTGCGTCTATCAAGGAAGTGGTCAATGGCTTCAGGTTCAACCAGAACGGCTCGTCAGAGGATGGCTCAGACGGTTTCTCGATGGCTAAGAGCGTGATAGATGCCATCAACGTGGTTGGCAGCAACGACCTGACCTTTGTCTATATGCTTACCGACTTTGAGTATTGGACTCACAAATACAAATACGAGAAGGATAAAGAGAACTGGAATTCGCTGACCTCTCTTCTGCCAGCGCAGAAAATGGACGGCATGTGCAAATATGGTATTGAGCTGAATGCTGGAGGGAAAGTCCGTCAGGAGGCAGTTTTTAAAAACGAGCTGGACCGTGTGTTTGGAAAGGTGGAGTATCAGTCCGTCGGTTCTGCCTCGCTACTTTCCAACTGGTTCTCACACATCGCTACAAGTGTGATGTCGGTCAAACTGAATTCGCTGCTCAAAGCTGACTGGAAACAGGAGGAAGAATCCATCAAGTCCAGCGTGACGATTTCTGGAAACGAAGTGGAATTCCACATGGATGCTGCGCAAACCCCACTGGTGAATGGAGCCATTGTAACACTCAAGACCAGCAATGGCTATTATAGTCCTGTAGCGTCGTCAAGAGGCTCGTTCCCTGGCACCATTACTGTCGGCAACCTGACTCTGCCTTCCTCAGAAAGAAGTCTCTTCCCCAGCTTCCGACAAATGGGAGGTGACGAGTATGAAGCAAAGATTACTTTCCAATCGCCCTATGCGGAAGAGATTAGTCGTCTGCAGGGCGTCTGTGGTGAAGTAGGGGGACAGAAAGATGCCTTGAACCTCACACGAACAGAATCGGGCAACCTGCCTTCAGCCAATGTCTGGAACTCACTATTGCCCCTATGGGTATGGGTCATCATTATCCTGGTTATCCTTGTCATTATCGCTTCGTTTGTTTATGAATATGCTTTCTTGAAGCTTAACAGAGAGTGGAGTGTTTCCGTTAAGGCAATAGCTCCGGATGGTAACAGTGCCCGATATAATAGTGACTCCATGAAAGCCCCATTTACCTTTGGTCCTGCAGATTCCGACCTTCAGGTAAAAGGAGCCCCTTGGGCTATCAAACTATATACCAAACGATACAATCCGTTTACGTTCAGGCAAAGTGGCTATTTCCTCCTATTGGAACAAGGAACCTTTGCTGACGTGCAGACGGACTATGACGACGAGCCTCGTACGATTTCCATAGGAGAGAGTGCCTTCCTCTGCGCTCCAGGAAAATCGATTGCGGTGAATGTACGTATCAAAGAAAAAGGAAAAACCGACTATAAGATTTCAATTGATTAATAACTTAAAACGCATATGAAAAAGACATTATTTATTGGTTTGGGCGGTTGTGGCTTACAGACTGTAGCACAATTATCAAAGAAATTAGCCTCTTTGGAGGACGAGGACTCAAAGTATATGTATCTTTACGTTGATACCGATGAGGAAACACGTCGCAGTATCAATGCTAATGAGCAGATTATCTCACCAACAGACTTTGTCAACCTTGGCGGAACCAATCCGTATAAGGTGTACGACCAGGCTGTGAAGGGTGCTGCAGCCAAAGGTAATGACCCCAAGTATCGCAGGGTATTGGAATGGGCTCCTACTCAGGAACTGGGACACCTGACCTTCCCCAACCGCTCTTTGGCGGATGGAGCTATGGCCCAGCGTATCGTTGGACGAACGGGACTGGCTCAGAATGCAGATGCCATCAAGAGAGCCTTGACAGAGCGACTTGCTCAATTCCAGGACCATAAGGATGCAGGTTCTGAAACCGTTGAATCAGATATTTGGGTCGTGGCTTCTTCATGTGGCGGCACTGGAAGTTCCCTCTCTTTGGATGTATTGTATCTGATTAACCGCATTACCAATGAACAACAGACCAAGGATGCCTTTGTCAAGCTGGTTCTTTTCATGCCAGAGCCTTTCATTGAGCACAACAAGGGAAAAGCCCATGAGGTGAACAATCACATCATGAACGGCTATGCCTATCTGTGGGAATTAAATGCTTTCAAACAGCGCATCGTTGATGGCGGTAAGGATATCTTCTCGTATTTCAGCGCCTATCCTTGGGGGTATAAACCTGGTGAGCAATACGATCTCTGCCGATTCGTAGTGCCTGTAGATGTGGAAACCAATCGAAACACGAAGATTGGCATGAACAATATCTACTCCACAACGGCAGAAATGATTTATTATTTAAATGTTGGCGCTGGTGCTCGCAAGATTGTGTCCAATCTGTGTAATGACATCGTAAAGGCCAGTAAGCCTTCTACAGAACTTACCAAGTTCTTGGACACTCCTTATAAGTGGGGTACTTGGCTCGTCCCTTATGGCTATCATGTCATCCGCAAGGCCGATATTGAGTTGAGAGAGTACCTGAAGACCAGGGCTACGTTAGAGATTCTGCGCGACGGACTCTTGGGCGAAGGCATGGAGAACAATCCGAAAGTTGTTGATGAGGCAAAAAGAAAGTTTGCGGCATCATGCATTTTGCCCTTCCTGATGGATGTTGATGGCGTCGTCGCAGGCGAAGAGAGTGTCCAGGCACGTATTGACGAAGAGTTCAGGGTGGGCAAGCTGAATCCCGATGACTTAGACGACACTCGCGTCAAGAACTTTGTGCGTAAGGTCGATGAGGCGCTGGATAATACAGACACCATCCAAGAGGATTGTCTTGAAAAGATTAAAGCTTCCATTAATACTGCTATCGGTAAGGAAGTGGCAGAACATGGACTGAAGTATACAATAACGCTGCTGAATAATGTAGACGATATTTATCTGACACATCTTTGCAGTGGTACACTGGCAGCGATGGAGAGCGAAGCGGAAGACACTTCCTTGGCCATTCGTGCTGAAATTGATGGCTTCTTGGCCAAGGGTATTGGCAGGAAGAATGCATCAGCAGTAGCGCAAGCCGGAAAGAAATATGCTGAGGCACGCAAGAGTGCTGCCTGTATCAAGATTGTTCGCGCCATTGTTGACGAACTGACCCAGTTCCCTGGTGGGTATCTTGAAGATGTCCGTAAGGGTAACGGCGTCGACCGTGCTGGACTTCAGAAGCTCTGCGATATGGTGAATGCGCGTGTTGGTGAAGCCGAAGGCGCCTATTCTGCACTTTCCAAGAAATTCATTGATTCTCAGAGTGATGCCTTGACGCTCTATTTGCCGAATTTGGCTGATATCGCTAACGGCGAAAACGGAACATGGGCTCAGGACAATGAGTTCGAGAAACTGTATTATACCAGCATCCTGGACTATGACCACGAGAAAGCCCGTGGCATTAATGGTGTGCGTGTTCCTGTTCGCATCAATGGAGGCTCCAACAATCTTACCTATTATATTCAGCAAATTCTTCTGAAGACAGACACCGCCCTGTTTGTCAATCTGGCTATGGCTGACCCCGTGGTTTGCCAAAACAAGTTTGACAAGGTAATCAACGAGGTGCTTGCTGATGTGTTGGAAAAAGCCGTCAATGCTGAGGGTACCCCGTCTGATACATGGCTGAAACGTTCTTTGGAAGAATATATCATCCTCAACAAGAAGACTATTGATTTTGAGACACTGACGAATCCTGATCTGATTCCTGTGCTGTATCCGATGAAGGCTTCTCACACGGATGCAACGCTCACAAGATATCTGTATGTTGGTGCTTCACAGTCGCTGGCAGAGCAATTCGGCTTTATGCCTAATAGCGAGAACTCTGAATACGTTGAGGATACGAAGATGACCGATCGCTTCCAGATTATTAAACTGCCTGTCGGATTGGACTTCTATTCCTATAAGTATTTCGACAAGATACAGGATCATTATTTCCAGCATCGTGATGGCGTTCTTGCTGAACGGGAGGGTTGCCATATTCACAAGGCATTCCGTTTCCTGGACTTGGACAAATCTCTTGCCGCCGTTAGTGAACCTGCGAAGTTGGAGGCTATCAGATACTTTGTCAAGAACCTGTATTATCAGCAGGTTATCCTGAAGCTGAAAGAGAAAGAAATGGCAGCCTATCGTGACTTCATGGGTATCTTCGATGTCTTTGATTTTATGAATGCAGAACCTGCACCTGCTGCTGATTCCGACCAGCTGGATATCAGTGCTTTCTTGGGTGGTACTACGACCTCTAGCGGAAATGTCGTTGATTTGGGAACCAGTACGGCGAAAGACGAATTCTTTACTGCTCGTCTGAAGCTGGTGGCTCCGTTAGGTATGGATATTACCATGTGTGGTACTGGCATCGACACGAGCGGACATTTCTTTGCAGAAGCAAGTGATGAGAATTATGCGCTTGAGGATGTCAGGACTCCACAGCTTTTTGCAGATGCTTTGTTGAGTGCCACTTCTAAGGAATCGAACTTGTCGCTGATGTCACAGTTGTACAAAGTGGATGAGATAGAGAAAGCATTGATGAATTCTGCTGTAAAGGATGCGGTAAATCGCGTGAAGGCGGAAGCTCGTGTAGCTGTTCTTACTGCAGGAGGCAAAGCGAATCCGAATTTTGCCGTTCTCTTGAATGCATGGCTTAAGCAGCAACATGCAGACATTGAATTATTCTTAAACGAAATCCGACAATTCCTTAACAACGTCATTCGATGAGAACACCGCTTTGGATTATTGATTTTAATCGCGAAAGCCATTGTCAGGAGTTCTTGGACACCTGGTGGAAGGCATATATAGAGAATTCGCCAGATAGAGTCCACCCTGAAGACAAATGGTATTATGTGACGTCCTGCGTGGGGCAGACATTTGACGGCATGATGGATGATGCTGCCCATTTGACGCTACGACGTGACGGCAGAGAACCTCTGATACCAGTTTTCGGCGGACTTAAGAAGCCAGAAGTGCTCAATGTGATATTCTTAGGGGATATTACAGACGAGAAGCTGACGATACCCTATTTCCATTTCTGGGCAACGAAACTCCGTTCATGTCTTCTTCAAGAAGAAACGCAGTGGACTACCATCTCTAGAGTTCATTTCTATGGCATGCTTTGGCGCCCCGTTACTGCGGCAGTCGCTCCAGGCGTCTCGGCCAAAACCCGTGGGTTCCTGCAGGAACTGAACCTGTTGATGAAGCAGGATGTCAACCATGTTCCTTTCCGCAGTGTTGCCTTCGTTGAATCCTCGGACAAACCCGAAGACAAGGTGGCTGCTCTGGAGAAGATGAATCTGGCTGTGCTGCACTTGTCCAGTCAGGATTTTCTGGAAGACGACAACCATCACAGGTTCGTAGACCTGTCTGCAACAGGTGTGTTTTATGAGGCATCAGTCCATGCTCAGCAAGGGGAGTTTATGTTGTCCAATGCGTTGGTTGAGAAGATGGCCAACAGCAGGGATAAGGAATTCCTTAACGAATCGGCAGCACATGCGTATGTCGATGGCCAGCCTGATTTCCTGGAGACTTTTTCTGGCGATACGTTGGCTGGTGCGCTGACAGATGACTGTCCTTCGCCCAGCGGCAAGACTTATGCTTTTGATGTGGTTCCGAGTATCTCGCCCTGGTCACTCAATCTGCGGAAGGTGTGGGATGAGTATTACTGTGACTTTATCCCTAACTACAAGAAGAATCTGGTGAACAGGGTCAAACGGAGCCTTAAAACGTTTGTCCGAGACTATCGTTTGCAGCTCTATGCAAATCAGGAAAAAGCGGTGACGAACGTCGCCGGACTTCTACAGAAACAGATATTCCGTATATTTGTGGACGAGAGTGCTTCGGAGTATGTCAGTCTTGCACAGGCAGAAGAGATATTGCTCTATTATAAGAAAAAGATAGCCGATGTTGCTGAAGAGGCAACGGATGTGAAAGTGACGCCTTTCCCATTCCCCTCAGAATTGAAAAATGCGGGTAAGCAGGCAAGAGTTGAAAACAAGACACCTCAGGAGACGATGATGGTTCTGGAGGACAGAATTGCCCATCATCCCGTGGCTGTCTTCGCATTGCTTGTCAGGGCCATTGTGCTTGGTGGGCTTCTGGGTTTCCTCTCCTGGTCCTTCCTGCCATTATTTGTCAGCATGAATGTAGCCCTTGCCGTCACGGCATTATGTGCGTTGCTGCCTTTAGGCATTTCTTTGCTCCAGTTCCGTGCCATGCGTATTCGGATTGAAGCCTTGAAACAGCAGTATGTTGGCGTATCGCTGCTTCAGTGTGAACAAGACCTTAAAGGAGAAATAGCGAAGTGCCTTCAGGTGACCTATCAAGAGCTGATTCAATATTGCGACTGGCTCAAGGCCAATAAGATTGATTTCTTGAAGAAACATCTGTCGATGATTTCGCCTGCTGATTTCTCTTTTGTGGAGTCTGCCGTATTGCAGCCTTTGGTGAAAGTCGGTACTGTCGAGGCAAACGAGGAGAATACGGTGCTGATACCACCTGTGGCATTGGATGCTTTTGACGATATCGATTTCTCGGGTTCGTTTGGGCATGAGCCTCTTCTGGATTTTGTCGCTTCTTCACCCATGCATAAGATAGCCATTGAGGGCGTGGGCTATGACGTGAAGGCCGTCATCAAAGATAATAAGCTGTTGGCAAAACTTGTCAAACAGCTGATGACTGCCCGTACGAAGATTAAGCGCAGTATAGAAAGCGAGGCGACCTTCCTCTCTCGGAATGTTCAGGGAAAGACGTTGCTGCTTCTGGACGTCTCGGGCAGTATGTCTGGTCAGCCTTTGGAAGACCTTAAGAAAGCTGTTCACAACCTGGAGGATTCTTATGATGTGGAGTGGATAGCCTTTGATGATAAAGTCGTTGCCTCCAGTTTCGATGATGGCGCTAATATCGACGCTCTGAGTAGCGGAGGCGGTACCAACTTCATACCGCCTATAGAGATGGCCGTCCTGAAGGTTAGAGAGGAACTCTACGACGATGTGATCCTCATCAGCGATGGCAGTCCGTTTGAGTCGACAGAGGATATTCTTACCGTAGCCTATCAGCTTCAGCAGCCTTTAAATACGATTTCAATTGGCAGTGACGGCGTTTCTGTGATGAAGCAGCTGTCTGATAAGACCAATGGCATACAGATTGTAGTCAATGAGGTACAGGAAATCATCCATTGGGAAGGCAAGCTGCAGGCAATCGTGAAATTGGGCGAAAAGGGAGATTTCTCTTTTGGCGAACTGATTGCCAAGTGCCATATTCCAGGCTGTGCCTGTGCTTTGCACCAATTCGTCTCTTCACGTATTTCGTCGCAAGCAGCTGCTCTCGACTCGCTGATTACCAAGTATGCTGGCAAGGGACTGGAAGAGTGGGCGCTGCTGACACGTCAGGGTGCTACCTTGTCTCAAACGGCCAGTGTGTTGGACGAGCAGTTTATCATGGGAGTAGATACGGAAGCTGCTGAAAACAGACAGTTCTCAACGGTTGTCGCTTCTCATATCGGCACTCCTGGACTTGTACCCCTTGATGGGCCTTTGATGCTTTCTACGCTGATATCCATGCGGGGTGTCGTCTTGAGCGACTTTGCCTGGGCAGGACTCGATGAGACGTGTGCTGACCTGAATGATCGCGAACAGCTCCAGTCGTTACTGCAGAGCGGTATGGTGATAACAAATTTGTATGATAGACCTATAAGATAAGTATTATGATTCAGTCCATCCTTCTATTGTTAAAAGCGCTGATTGAAATAGCCGGCTTTGGCCTGATACTTTTAGGCCTGTTATACGTCTTATGTCCTTTTGCTGTCGTTTACCGAATGGAGCCCTCCGGCCGAAAGAGAAAGGTAGGCTATCTGTGGAGAATCAAGGGCGATTACGTCCTTTATGACTCGCTTCTGCCCATCTTTGCTGCATCACGTATCGGCTTTATCCGTGGATACGAAGTACGCCCCTTGGTGACGAATATCCAGCAGAATCTGGTACAGAAGACGCTGGGGACGTTTACCGACGATGGCCGGGTGATGGATATCAGCGGCAGTCAGGTAGGCTCCTGTGAGCATCCTGATCAGCGTTCTACCTATATCGTTGATGCCAGTGGCGAACGCATCGGATATGTCTGTGGCTCTTTGTGGGCCAAGCAGGATTTGATGGTCAGGGCAGCGGGTTTTGCTGTGCTTCACGAGAAAGAGCAAGAGGAACATGTCGCTTTCGATGTCCGTGTGGGCTTTTTGGATTTGATGTTGCCCTCAGCATTGCTCTATATGCTGTTATATTATCCGTTCGTCTTGCTGACCCGTTCAATCGTAGAGTCACTGCCTAGCCTGTATATGCACGTGATGCTCCTTTGGTATGTCTTGATTATCGCTGTTCTTTATATCGTCAAATATGAGAAGACGATGAAGAATGGATCGATTGACTATCTCGTTGGTTTGATAGACCGCAATGTGGGTGTCAAGGGGCTGAACATCTGTATTATCATAGCGGCGTTCGTCGCATTCCGAGTGGCCAGCGAATCCTTGTTCCCATTGTTCTCAGTGACGTTAATCGGATTCGTTTGTAATCTTTTCTGCTTTAATGGAAAGTGGCATATAGAGGAGCCTTCCTCCAACTGGTCAGGGAAAATACCCGCCATTCCGACACCATCGCCCATTGCTGCAGGGACAAAGGTGGTTACGCGTGACTTCTCCTGGAAATCAACACTGGATTTGAAAGGAATAAAGGCCGACGACAAGGTGGAATTAAGTTTCACGGATGCTGACTTCAATGGACTGAATTCATCTGTAAGGCAGGCCAATCCTTTCCGCAAGGGCTCTATTACGTCTGATGAAGACTTGTGTAAGCGTGCCCAAGAGGTGTTGGCTGGTGCCAAGACTTCCGACGGAAGCGAGGAAACGGCATTGGCAAAGATTCTCAATAGTGCCTACCAGCTCACGCTGCAATATGGCTTGGCAGATTTCGAGATGTATGACCTCTTGCTGGGCTTTGTCCAGTCGAATGTGCATTATGAGACTGACGACAAGTCGGAGTCCATCGGAAATGTGTTGGAATATTTCAGATATGCCAGCGAAACGTTGTATGACAAAGAGGGTGACTGTGACTGCAAGTCTGTACTGGCTTATCAGCTCTTCAAGAGGTTGGGGGTAGATGTCGACTTGGTAGAGGTGGAATCCGGCGAGACCACATACCGGAACCACGTTGCTATTGTGCTGCATAACACGCCGAATGCTAAGGTTCAGTTGCCCCCTGATTATGTCGAATATGCCCAAGACAAAGGCGTGTATTGCGAGTCTACAGGATTTGGTTTCAAACCTGGTGATATTCCCAAAGACATCAATACCGATTCCATTAAGGTAATCAGTTAGACAGAATGTCTTAGGGCCTGTATGAGGAGGATGTGCAATCGGAGAGCGCATCCTCCTCGTGCTTCTTGCCTCCTGCTTCTTGCTTCTTTTCTTACGTTTATCTCGCTATTCTCTTGCCCCTTGCTCCTTGCCCCATGCCCCTTGTTATTTCAACAAGTCCAATGTAGACGGTAGTAAAGTCGCATGGCCCTCGCTCGGGCCCGCTGGAGGCGTATCGGTTCGTTGACAATCGTTCTAGGTTCGTGTCCGTATTTAACATTTTAAATAAAATGCAAATCTTTTTCATTTTTTCTTCGTATTGTGCAAAATATTGGCTATCTTTGCATGAAACTTAAAACGGAATCGTTTAATGAAGACTGAAAAACAGATAGCAGCTGCTGCGGCCGAGTTTGCAGAGCGGTGGAAAGACAGAGGATATGAGAGAGGTGAATCACAGCCTTTCTGGATTGACCTGCTCACAAATGTCTTTGGTATCGAGACACCTTCTGGTGGCTTTATTACCTTTGAGGATCATCAGAAGGTAGATGCTTCTAACTTTGTTGATGGCCGTATTCGTTCTACTCGTGTTCTTATCGAACAGAAGTCGATAGACAAGGACTTACGTGCCCCTATTAAACAAAGCGACGGCTCTTTGCTGAATCCATTCCAACAGGCTCGTCGCTATGTGGTCAGTCTTCCTGTGTCAGAACATCCACGTTGGATAGTGACTTGCAACTTCAAGGAATTTCTTGTCTATGACATGGAACAGCCTAATGGTGAACCAGAGCAGATACTGTTGGAGAATCTGGGCAAGGAATACTATCGTCTGCAATTTCTCGTAGATGCAAAGAATGAACACCTTTCGAAAGAGATGGAAGTTTCCATTCAGGCAGGAGAAATCGTGGGAAAGATTTACGAGGCTTTACTCCAACAATACGACGACAATTCTCCTGAGGCTCTTCGCTGGCTCAATATACTGTGTGTTCGTATCGTGTTCTGCCTCTATGCTGAGGATGCTGGTGTGTTTACCCACGACCAGTTCCACGACTATTTGGTGCGTTATAAGGCCGATGACCTGCGCAATGCACTCATCCGATTATTCGATGTGCTGAAGACCCCACAGGACAAACGCAGCAAGTATCTGAAGGATGACCTGAAGGCGTTCCCCTATACCAACGGAGGTCTGTTTGAAGAGGAAATTGAGATACCGCAGTTCACAGAAGAGTTGAAAGAGACATTGTTGCAGAACGCTTCTTTGGATTTCGACTGGAGTGAGATTTCGCCTACCATCTTCGGTGCCGTATTCGAGAGTACGCTGAATCCAGAGACACGTCGTAGCGGAGGTATGCACTATACCAGCATCGAGAATATCCACAAGGTGATTGACCCGCTGTTCCTGAACGACCTGCGTCGCGAGTTAGACGAGATACTGGAAGAAAAGGTAGAGAAGCAACGTCAGCGCAAGTTGAGTGACTATCAGATGAAGCTCTCGTCGTTGACCTTCCTTGACCCAGCCTGTGGTAGTGGTAATTTCCTCACTGAAACCTATTTGAGCTTGCGTCGTTTGGAGAACGAAGTCATTCGCGAGATGTATCATGGCCAGACGATGATGGGAGCTTTTGTCAATCCCATCAAGGTCAGCATCCAGCAGTTCTATGGCATTGAAATCAATGACTTCGCAGTTACTGTTGCCACTACTGCACTATGGATTAGCGAAGCCCAGATGTTGGCAGAAACTGAACGCATCGTGCATCAAGACATCGACTTCCTGCCGCTGAAACCTTATCATAACATCCGCGAAGGCAATGCGCTGAGGATGGATTGGGACGTCATTGAAGTACCTTCAGATATTCCAACGATTCATGCTAAGAACACCTATGTCATTTTTGATGATGAACCATTAATGGCAAGCGAACCTTCTTATGATGAAGTAAACTTGGTTACTGCTGGAATAGAACGAGGCCCGAAACCACCTACAAAGATTGGGGTTCGTTATGATTATATTATTGGCAACCCGCCGTTTGTGGGACAGGCGATGCGCTCAAAAGAGCAGACAGAGGATTTGAAGAAAGTATTCGCCCCATCAAAGGATTACGGAAAGCTTGACTATGTGACAGGTTGGTTTAAGAAGGCTGCAGAGCTGATAAAGGGAACAAACACGGAGGCTGCGTTTGTCTCATCAAATTCCATTTGTCAAGGTGAAATGGTTAACCTCTTCTGGCAGCAACTTCTCACTAAAGGTTTGCTTATAAACTTTGCTCATACTACCTTCCAGTGGACGAGTGAAGCCAAGACAAAAGCTGCTGTTATGTGTGTCATAGTTGGTTTCTCATACAAAGAAAGAGCACAGAAAATGCTATTCTTTGGTGACAAGTATGAAATCGTTGAGCATATTAATGGCTATTTGAAAGCTGCTCCAGATGTATATATAGCAAATCGAAGCCAAAGCATTAATGAGGGACTTGCAAAAGTTGTTCAAGGTAGTCCTCCTGCTGACGATGGACGACTCTTGTTTAGTAAAGAAGAACGCGAAGCAATGGTCAGTAAATATCCAGAATTAGCTGACGTTCTACTACCATTTGTTGGTAGTCGCGAGTTCATTAATGATATTGGTTTTACTCGTTATTGTCTTTGGCTGGTTAACAAACGACCAGCAGACTATGCACACATTCCTGAATTAACTGAGAGATTCAGTTATATCAGTGAATATCGACTCAAAAGTCCTGTAGACCGTATTCAAAAGACTGCGAATAAGCCTTATCTGTTTACTCAAAACAGACAGCCAGAAACTGACTATCTGTTCATTCCTCGTGTTTCATCTTCTACTCGAAGATATATCCCTGTTGGTTTTATGCCTCCAACTGTAATAGCCAGTGATGCAGCGGTACTTATCAACAATGCTACGCTTTATGATTTTGGTCTTATTAGCTCAAACGTACATAATGCCTGGATGCGTGTAGTAGCAGGGCGCCTAAAAAATGATTATCGCTATGCTCCTTCTGTTTACTATAATTTCCCCATGCCGAAACCGACGGAAGAACAACGTAGAAAGATTGAACAAACAGCACAAGGTGTTATAAATGCTCGTAGCCTCTATGCAGACAAGTGCCTTGCTGACATGTACGGTGACAAGATGTATCTCTATCCAGAATTGTTGACTGCCCATCAGCAGAACGACCGCGCTGTGATGGAGGCTTATGGGTTCCCTGTTAAGTCTTCATTTACAGAGAGCCAGTGTGTGGCAGAACTATTCAAACTTTATCAAGAACTGATTAGCAAATAACAATATGGCAAAAGATAAATTCAGCAGGACGAAAGCCTGCGCTACCAAGACGCTATACGCAGTGATGAAGGAAATGAGCCGCCGTGGCGGCAGTATGCCTGCGAAGGAACTCTATCCATTTGTGGATAAGAATGTGGAATTGACAGAATGGGAACGTGAACCAGCAGGAAAGATGAAATATATCCGTTGGACTAATAGTTTTCAGTTCTATTCCATAGATTATCAGAAGGCAGGGTTCATTGTAAAGAAGAATGGTAATTGGTATCTGACTCCTGAAGGTGAGACTGTGTTGAAAAAGACTCCCGAAGAGGTGATGACTATTGCCAACGATGCCTACCACGAATGGCGGAGGCTGAATCCTAAGGTGGAAACCCCTGATGAAGAGCCCAATGATGAGACCGCCGAAAAAGATAATGGCATGAATCTCGACTTGCTTGAATCGGATGCGCGCGAAGGTATCAGGAAGTTCATCGTTTCAAAGAGTCCGTATGAGTTCCAGGATATGGTAGCAGCTTTGCTACGAGCCATGGGTTATCACACACCATTTATTGCACCAAAGGGTAAAGACGGCGGCATTGATATCACAGCTTACTTAGATCCACTTGGCGCTCAGACTCCACGTATAAAAGTACAGGTAAAACACAAGCCAGAAACTGCCATCGGCGCCTCAGATATTCGCGCCCTGTTGGGTGTGCTCCGTGCTGGCGATATTGCACTATTCGTCACCAGCGGCACATTCTCGCCTGATGCAAAGACTACTGGGACCAGTTCGCGTGAGTTCATCCGCCTCGTCGATGGTGATGAGTTCATCGACATGTGGCTGGAGTTCTACGACAAAATGACTGACGATGATAAAAACATGCTGCCTCTGAAGCGTATATCGTTTTTAGGAAGTAACGAATAAAAAAACGGTGTCTGGACAATTGGCATGGAGTCATTATTTGGAGTTGCTGATATGCCATAGGGACAGCTGACTGGCATGAACTGATAGTGGATGGAATAAAACGGTTGGTAGCAAAATCAGAAATATTTGAATGATGAAAACAGAACAGTATCAATTGCTTACGGAGCAAATCCGTGCGCTGATAGAAGGTGAGACGGATGGCGTGGCCGTGATGGCTAACGTGTGTGCCGCCATTCATGAAGCGATGGGATTCTGGTGGACAGGATTCTATCGGGTGAAAGACGGCGAACTCGTGCTGGGGCCGTTTCAGGGCCCAGTGGCGTGCATGCATATAGGCTATGGAAAGGGCGTGTGTGGTACGGCATGGAAGGAGCAACGAACCATCGTCGTGCCTGATGTCGAGCAGTTTCCTGGCCACATCGCCTGTAGCAGTCTCTCGCGTTCAGAGATTGTCGTGCCCGTATTTTCAAAGGATGGCGAAGTAATGGCTGTGCTTGACATAGACAGCAAGGAACTTGCCACCTTTGACGATACAGACCGCCAGTATCTGGAGGGAATCTGCATGTATGTCGGTGTCAGGTACTTGACATGAAAGGAAAGAGGGAAGTCCTTCGACTTGCTCAGGAACCAGGAAGAGAGAAGGGAAATGATATTAAAAAACGACAGGTATCATAGTGAGATGCCTGCCGTTGTCTTTTATATGATAAAGTATTATTCTACTGCAATAAGTTCGCGGCCTATTTTATGCAGACCTTCAACGATGCGACGACGCTGTTCTGGACGAGGCCTTTTAATACCGTTAGCATAGTGGCTAAGCTGATGTTGATTGATACCAGAAACTCGGCTTATAGCAGCAATAGAGGCATAAGGAGAGCACATCTGCAACAAGGCAGCAGCATCCAAATGGTACTCGAACTCGTAGTCGCCATCGCGAAGCCATTGAGGGATATCATCGCCATCTGCCACCATTCCTTCTACATGGAAGTTGAGGGTGTTGCGCACCTCGTCAACCAGCTCTTCGTACGATTTGGCAGTAACAACCACAGCACCAGGTACATTCTCGCTCAGAGCTGCACCATAATTCTTGTCACACCAAGATACATTTACAATAATTTTTTCCATATCCGTTTCTTTTATTATTTCCAACCGGCCTGTTTCCAAATACTATTCAAGAGGAGTTGGCTTAACACCTCATTCTTGTGTCCTCTGATAGTTACCTTACCTTTCTTCTGAGGATGTTTGTATTGTCGATGGTCACCTTTGGTGGCTACAAGGATCCATCCGTCAGCTTCAAGCATTTTGATGACTTCAATAACCTTATATGCTTTTATGTTTGTACTCTCTGTTGCTGCAAAGGTAATAAAAAGAATACCATTTTGCAAGCAAAACCTCGGAAAAGTATTCTTTTTAATACTCTTTAAGAAAAGGGAATGGATGTCATGCTCAGGAACCAGGAAGAGGGAAGCCTGTGGCACGAAGTCCTGATAACGCTCAGCAGAATCAGTTGGACAGTCGGATAGGGGGTAGACTGTCTATGGTGAATCTGGGGAAGTCGTGCTTGATGCCGGCTGCTGTCAGTCTGTCGACAAAGGCGTTGAGATGGTCAGCAAGTGGCATGAGGTCGCCGTTTCTGAATGCATGTAATAAGGCGAGAGAGGCTATTTCTAATGTTTCGACATCGATATTGAGCTCCACAAAGGAGATGAGGAACAGCTGGACGCTTTGGTCCTTTATCTCTTCGCAGATGTTCAGCAGTTGCTCGTCGCTGTCTAAACAGTCAAGGAAGCGGTCTTGGATTTTTGAATCGATGTCTTTGATAGACAGAAGGCATCTGAAAGCCTGCTTTCTCAGCTGTATCAATGACGAAATAGGGATATAGGGGAAGAGCTCTAACGACTCGAACGGACAGAGCTCTTTTCTGTCGATGTCAAACTTCTGGCAGATTTCGTCATACGACTCGTTCATGTTTACAAGGCACTGGGCCAGTTCGCTTTCGTCTTTACTCAAGAGGTCGGAATTTATGTCGCCCTTCATCTTGTCCTTTGAAATAGGGGCGTAGAGTTGCTTGAGGACGCTCTCCTGCGAATCAATATATACTTCTGACCTGTTGTCGAAAGTGCTCAGAACGTAAAGGATGTCGGCATCTGTCGTATCACGGTAGTGAAGAATATCGGAGATGGCTTTCTCTTTGTTGTATGACGGATAGAACAATGGCAGGTGCTTTCGTATTTTTGAGAGGTTTCCGTAATTGCCTGCCTTACGTTCTTGCTCGATACGCTTTTTCAGTTTGACCATCGTCTCAGGCGAGGGCGAGTCATCCATTGCCGCACTGATATCTGTCTCAAAATCCTTGATTCCGGATTCGTATTCCGTACTCAGAAACCGTTCTGCCTCCTGGCAGCCAAGGGCCAGGGCTTTCTTATAGAAATAGCAGGCAAGGACGTGATTCTGTCTGACACCAATGCCGTTGGCATAAATCATGCCCAAATGCAAGAATGCCATAGGGTTCTTGCCGTCTCTGATGGCCAAGCGTGCTTCGTCGTATGTAGGTAAATGAGCTATCATAGTGCAAAAATACAAAAATTATTCTATATTTGGCTATTTTAGCCGAGCAAAAATAGGGAATTGCCGAAAATTTTGTCTATCTTTGCAACAAACTTCAACTCAAGAAAATAAAAGTTCAGGGATATGAATCTATTAGCCTACGCACCAGACGATTTTAAAGAGCACCTTAGAGTCTTAGACAATACGGCCAAGTTTAATAGTGCAAGAGTTCGTTGTGAACTGGGATTCAGCGCTAGCCATCAGCATTATGTGCTGACGGGCAATGAAGGTGTGGGAATACGTGCTGCGATTCAGGAAATCTATGAACGAGTGAAGAGCATCTATAAGATATCGGATTACGCTTATCATGATGCCTTGACGATGTATGATTTCAATGAGGGTTATGCCAGTTCTGTCTTGGAGGCCTGTAAGGACAATACGCTGATATGTATAGGAAATGCAGAGCGTCTGAATATGAAGGCTCACATAAACAATAGGACGGGTATAGAGGAGCTGTGCAGCAGGATGCCCAATATGACCAATAGCATCGTCGTCCTGTCAGGGAAGAACAACCAGTTGGTGGAGTTGGTGAAAGGCCATGAGAAGGCCAGGGAATGGTTTCCGTATATCTTTCGCTTCGAAGACCTTACACCTGATGCCTTGTATCAGTTTATGGTGGAGTATGTCAACAGCAAGAACTACATGCTTGACCCTTCTACAGAGGCTGTGCTGAAAGACTATCTGGATCATGCTTACAAGCTGCGAGGCTCGAATTTCAGGAATACTTGTTTCCTTGAGGAGATTTTTGACAGATACATCGTGCCGAACATGTCGGAGAGGGTGATGAAGTCAAGCCAGCCTCCAGAACAGCTGGACTTGGTAACAATAATGCCTGAGGACCTGCCGACAATCACTCATACTGATACGGAGAAGGCCATCCAGAAGCTGAAATCGCTGGTTGGCCTGGATGATATCAAAAAGCAGATTCTGGATCATACGGCCCTTGTCAAACTGAACAGTATAAGGGCAGCCAAGGGACTGCACAACAAGATGCCACCCATGCACATGGTGTTTACTGGTAATCCGGGTACGGGTAAGACAACTATTGCCAAGTATATTGGTGAGATATACCATAGTATTGGGGTGTTGTCGTCAGGCCATGTCGTCGTCACTGACCGTTCGAAATTGGTTGGCGAGTTTATCGGCGATGCGGAGAAGAATACCCTGAATGCGATTAACAGTGCGAGTGGTGGTGTGCTGTTTATAGATGAAGCATACAATTTGTTCGTATCAGGACGTGAAGACACGAAAGACTATGGTATGCGCGTCATTGAAACGCTGCTGACGTATCTCGGCTCTGACGATACGGATATGATTGTTGTCTTGGCAGGATATACGGGGGAGATGAACAGGATGCTGGAGGCCAATCCAGGAATGAAAAGCCGTTTCCCGTATATCTTCCAGTTTGAAGACTATATACCTGAACAGCTCATGCAGATTGGCAAGAAGGTGCTGGAAGAGGAGCATTATACGCTGACAGAGGAGGCAGAGCGTAAACTGGCAAAATATGTCATCTATGAATACGACCATAAGGACGAGCATTTTGGTAATGGTCGCTTTATTACACGCCTGATAACCACCAGCATTATTCCATCGCTCAGCCAACGATTGCTCAACAAGCCGACAGACGAAATAAGCTTGGAGGAAATGACGACTATTGAGGCTTGTGACGTGCCGGATATCAAGGCGAAAGAGCACCAGGTGGGCGACATGGACGAGACGATTCTGAGAGAGTCGCTGGAGAAGCTGAATATGCTGACAGGACTGCAAAACGCCAAGCAGGCATTAAACGACTATGTGGCCATCTCACGCCTGAGTCATCAGCACAAGACATTGAAGGTCACCCATCAAAGCCTATGCTGGGACTTTATCGGTAAGACGGGAACGGGAAAAAGTACCGTTTCAGAGATTCTGGGCAAGATACTGCAAGGTCTTGGAATCCTGAAACGTGGTCAAACGGTCTGCGTCAATGCGGATGAATTGAATGGCAACGACAGTTATCAGGTGCTGGAGCGGGTTATTAAAGAAGCTAAGGATGGACTGCTGTTCCTGGATATGGATGCGCCAAACGTGAAGAATGTCAATCTGGACCATTTGCGCATGTGGATATTCAACAAACTGCGTGAACTGCGGCAAACCACGGCATTGGTCTTTGCACAGGTCAAGGCATCGGAGGACATGATAGCCCAGAATCTGGCAGACAACGGCATTGCGTCGTATAGTAATTCTATCGTGTTCAATGACTTTACTGTCTCTGAATTGACAGAGATTCTGGTCTCTCTGCTTCAAAAGGAATATCAGCTTGAAATGATGCCGGAGGCAAAGTCGAGGGTACGGAAATATATAGAGCGTGTCAAGGCGAGTGAGACCAAGGAGTCTCCTGTTAATGCCAGAACCGTCTTTCATCTGGCCCAGACGATTGCGCATATCACTCAGTTAAGGCTTGCGCAATCAGCAGGAGAACGGGTCGTCACCCTTCAGGATGTCTCGCATTTTAAATGGGATGGTAGAGTAAAAGGAAAGGTCGGCTTCGTTTAACCTGAGGTTTTTATCTGTCTCTTTCGTTACTGCTATAAGTTTTCTGTGGCAGCGGTGAGGCGCTATCTTCCGTCTGAAGGGCAACGTCTAAAACTTTCTGCAATTGCTTGTCCGTTCTGAGCAACTGAAGCACCTGTTGGGTTTCCTCCTCACTGGTATTTCCGTCGAGATAGGCGGCCAGCAATTCGTCGGATATCATGTCTTTATTTGCCATATTCTCTGATGTCGTTTAGGGCGATACGGGTTAGCTGTGCCATAGAGCGCCGTTTGATATTATATAGGTTTGCAGTGGTGATATTCATCTCGTGCGCCAACTTTTCAGGCTCACAGCCTTCAAGAATCAGTCGCCGGATGACATATACATAACGTTTGGTTGGCATGGCCTTAAGAAGTCGTTCAAGATCATATCTGGCTGCACTTGGTGTCTGAGTGGGTTGACTCTCTACGTCATAGGGGGTCTTTAGCTTCTTGTTATCCGTCATTTGGGCTTGTCTCTTGATAAAGTATCTGATGGAAAGCACCTTTAGCCATTGGTATACAGAACTGCGGTACTGGAAGTTGCGGAGTTTGATGGCGTCGTCTTCCATGAGGTAGACATACAACTCATTCACCAGTTCGTCGTAGTCTACCTCAAAATTGAATATTAGTCCCATAACCTTATAGAATAATGGGCGGCATTTGACAAAGAAGAATTCCTCCGTGATACGATTGTCACGGACTATAAGTCCTTTTATGATTTCCTGATCAGTCATCTTTGAGCGGCAATAACGACGGATAGGGAGGTATCTCGTCCAGGAAATGGTAGGTCTGGCGCTCGTAGTCCATGCGGCAACAGTAGTGCTGCAGGCCGTTGGAGACGATGAGGTAGTCGACATGGAGCAGCAGGTTGTAGGCGGAAATCTGGGTGAACACCCGCTGCGACAGGGGAACGTCGGGGGCCTTGTACTCGACGATCATCAGGGGGTGCATGTCCGCGCTGTAGACAAGGGAGTCGCAGCGCAGCGTCTTCTCGCCACACCTCAGCGCGACCTCGTTGGCCAACAGGCCCTTGGGGTAGCCCTTGTGGTCGACCAGGAAATGGGTGAAGTGCTGGCGCACCCACTCTTCGGGCGTCAGGGCCACGTAGCGGCGACGCAGAAAGTCGAAAATCTCAGGCATTTCGCGCGTACCTCTAATATTCACCTGATATGTCGGCAGATTCAATTGTTCCATTCTGGGATGCAAAATTACGAAAATATTTTGTGAATTATCATATTTTTAGTAATTTTGTGCCCGATATGGCTCAAGCAGCAGTGACATACGAAAGCGTGATGCAGGCACTCGAGGAGCGCCAGTTTCAGCCCGTCTACTATCTGATGGGCGACGAGCCGTACTATATCGACAAGATAGCCGACTGGATAGCGGAGAACGTGCTACAGCCGGAGGAAAAGGACTTCAACCAGACCATTCTGTTTGGCTCTGACGTCAATGCGTCGCAGATTGCTGACGCGGCGAAACGCTATCCGATGATGGCCGAACGCCAGGTGCTCATCGTCAAGGAGGCGCAGAATATCAAGAATACGGAGCCGCTGGAGAAGTATTTCCAGCACCCCATGCCGTCGACCATCCTCGTGATGTGTCACAAAAACGGCAAGATAGACGGGCGCAAGACGGGCTATGTGAAGGCTATCCGCGAGCATGGCGTGCTGTTTGAAAGCAAGAAACTCAGCGAGCGCGAGCTGCCAGCGTTCATCGAACGCTATCTGAAGGCCCACGAGGCGTCTATCGACCCTAAGTCGACACAGATTATTGCAGATTCGATAGGTGCCGACCTGAACCGTCTGACGGGCGAACTGGACAAGGTGCTGCTGTCTCTTCCAGCAGAGAATAGGCGAGTGACACCCCAGATTGTGCAGGATCAGATAGGGGTAAGCAAGGACTTCAATAGCTATGAGCTGCGTGATGCCATCGTCAATCGCAATATTTTCAAGGCCAATCAGATTATTAAGTATTTTGATGATAATCCGAAGGCTGGAAGCATTTATTCGTTTCTTCCCATGCTTTTCAATTATTTCCAGAATCTGATGCTTGCCTACTATTGTCCACAGAAGGGTAGTCAAGAGGCTTTGGCTCAATGGCTCGACATGAAATCTCCTTGGGCTGCGCGCGATTATATGACGGGCATGCGAAATTACTCTGCAATGAAAGTGTTGCAGATTATTTCGAAAATAAGAGAAATCGACGCCAAAAGTAAGGGCTTGGATAACCCCAATACCCCAGCAGAGGAGTTGGTTAAGGAGTTAATTTTCTTTACATTTCACTAAAAGATGCCGTTTTCTGGTATCTTATTTTTCTAGAATCATTTTTTTTGCTGACAGAAAAAACTGGTCGCAAAGGCCCATTCCCATTAGATTTCTGTACAATTATTGGCCCTCATATTTTTCGTATTTCTAAAAATTCCGCCAGACGTGCGGAATTTGCGCAAAATGCAAAATTTTAGCCTTCAAAAAGCGTGAAAATTCAGATTTAATAAATATTATGATTTTGGCAACCGAATTTAAATATTCAAATATTTACAAAATACATACTCCATAAATCTACTATTTGGCAGAATCGTGTGTTTGTAAATCCAAATTAGGGTGTTGGTGTTTGTATTTTAAAACCGAAATCCGCATATTTAGAAACATGTATTCATCGTTATTCATGGCTCTTTATTACACATATATACCTAAAACCCAGTTAGTTATGTGATTTTGCAAAGTATTTGCTTAAAAATATGGTCGTCGAAACCTCTCCAGCTATGTATATTGCCCTCGTAGAAGCGTTTCGTGTGTAAGTAGGTTCTTTATAACCAATTATTTACGACAAATGCCTTTACAATTCGTTTACCTATGTTATTCATTTGTTTTTCAGATTTGTAATTATGAAGCACCAAATTTACGCTTGCAAACTTTTGAATTTAAAATTCTAAAACAAAAATTAAAACTTTAGAAATGAAAAAGTCTTTAGATTTCTTGCACAGTTCAAAAAAATGCTTTACCTTTGTAAAATCAACAAAAAAATGGCATTTTTACCCTATTTTGAAGCAAATGGAAACAAAAGATCGTATCAGACAGATCATGGAAGAGCAGCACATGACGCAACAAGTGTTCGCTGACTTCCTTCAGCAGTCACCTGCCACCCTATCGAGTATCTTCAATGGAAGAACTCGTCCAACCCTGAATATCGTGGATGCAATAAAAGCGAAAATTCCTGACATTTCTATCGAGTGGCTACTCTATGGTACAGGTGAGATGTACGTATCCCACCCTCGCGAAACTTCTGGCGAGCAGTCGGCTACACCAGAAAGCACTCAGGATCTGTTTTTGAACTTTGATGCTCCCGTTTCTAATTCGTCAAATAGCCCTCAAAATGTCGTTTCTCCGTCCAATTTTCAGCATGGTGTGAAAAATACACCGTCAGAACGGGCCTTTGAAGAGGTACGAATCATTGAGAAAGAGCCCCGCAAGGTGACTGAAATACGTGTCTATTACGACGATCAGACCTATGAGACGTTTGTGCCTGCTAAAAAGTAATAAGGTAAATAATTTTCTAAATACTCACTTTCTGAAAAATAAGGCATGGAGATAGTGGCCATCGTACAGGGTACGATGTCATACAGCCTATGTCAATGGACATCAGGACTGTAAATGTAGTAGGGAGGGGGTTCCGGCTCTGGTGTGCTGGCAGGTCAGGTGTTCACTTTTCTTAATTACTGGTACCTGCTGCGTATCATTCTTGTCCAGATACAGTATAGATGGCATGTGCCAAACCTCAAACACCACGTCAACAGGCCCCTCTTTAGGCAGCATGCTGATGCCGTGCTGTAGGTTGAACAGCATGCATATGATGATGCAAATGATGGAAAATATGATATTCTTATACATAATTCTTATACATAACAATCGCAAATTTATAATTTTAAATCTGATTTTCCAAATTTTTCCCGCACTTTTTTTCGCCTTTTTGTTTTCTTCACATTTAGTTCCATAAAGACTTTTTCCGTGTTTTGTCCCATTTGTTAAGTATTTTCGTATCGTTTTTATGTACTTGTGCGCTCTTTAAGCGCGAAGGTACTCCGTCTTCGGAAATAAAAACAAACATGTTTGTTTTGTATTTCGCTCGACTTTTCGTACCTTTGCAGGCGTTATGAAGAAACATATTCTTGATTTAACGATTAGCAGCGTAGAACGCCTTAGCGAGCGCCACGTATTGCTGAAGCTGACGCACGCAGACGCACTGCCTGAGATGCTGCCTGGACAGTTTGTAGAGGTACGCGTAGATGGCTCATCATCGACTTTCCTGCGTCGTCCGATTTCTATTAACTTTGTTGACCACGAAAATAATGAGATGTGGCTGTTGGTGGCTATGGTGGGCGACGGCACCCGTAAACTGGGTGAACTGAAGCCTGGCGACCTGCTGAACTGTGTGTTGCCGCTGGGTAACGGCTTCACCTCTCACCTCTCACCTCTTGCCTCTCACCCCTTATTAGTGGGTGGCGGCGTAGGTGTTGCTCCATTGCTGTATCTGGGTGCAGAATTGCAGCGCCAGGGCGTCGAGCCGACGTTTCTGCTGGGTGGTCGTACAAAGACCGATCTTTTGGAACTTGAATTATTTAAAAAGTTCGGGCGCGTATGCGTGACGACAGAGGACGGCTCGCTGGGCGAAAAGGGTTTCGTGACCAACCATTCCGTGCTGAACGAAACGTTTGACCAGATCTTTACGTGTGGTCCTACGCCTATGATGAAGGCTGTGGCCCGCTATGCCAACGAAAAGGCTATCGGCTGTGAGGCCTCGCTGGAGAACCTGATGGCCTGTGGCCTGGGCGCCTGTCTGTGTTGTGTAGAGAAAACTACGGAGGGTAACCTGTGCGTCTGTAAGGAAGGTCCCGTATTTAATATCAAAAGACTGTTATGGCAAAGTTAGACGTAAATATCGGCGCACTGCAGCTGAAAAACCCTGTGATGACGGCTTCTGGCACCTTCGGCTATGGTCTGGAGTTTGCCGATTTTATCGACCTGAGTGGTCTGGGCGGTATTATTGTGAAGGGTACGACCATGAAACCTCGCGAGGGCAACGACTATCCGCGAATGGCAGAGACGGCCAGCGGTATGCTCAACTGTGTGGGACTGCAGAACAAGGGTGTCGACTACTTCTGCGAGCACATCTATCCGCAGATCAAGGATATCGATACCAACATGATAGTCAACGTCAGCGGTTCGTCGCCTGAGGACTATGCCGAGTGTGCAGCGCGTATAGACGCTTTGGAGCATATTCCGGCTATCGAGTTGAATATCTCGTGTCCGAACGTGAAAGACGGCGGCATGGCCTTCGGTACGACGTGTCAGGGGGCAGAGAGCGTGGTGAAAGCTGTGCGTGAGCGCTATCACAAGACGTTGATCGTAAAACTGTCGCCCAACGTCACCAATATTGCCGAGATAGCCCGTGCCTGCGAGGCTCAGGGCGCTGACAGTGTGTCGCTCATCAACACCCTGATGGGTATGAGCATTGACATTGAGCGTCGCCGTTCGCGGCTGAGCATTGGTACTGGCGGACTGAGTGGTCCTTGCGTCAAGCCCGTTGCCGTGCGTATGGTGTGGCAGGTAGCTAAGGCCGTAAAGATTCCCGTCGTGGGCCTGGGAGGTATCTGTACGGCTGAAGACGCTATTGAGTTTCTGATGGCTGGTGCGACGGCTATAGAGATTGGTACTGCCAATTTCCTTGACCCAGCAGTGACCATCAAGGTGCGTGACGGCATTGACCAATGGCTCAACAGTCACGGCTGTCAGTCGGTGACAGATATCATCGGTTGTGTGGGATAAAAGCAATTTGAGAGCGGCCAATCAGCCGCTCTCAACCAACACAAAAACTAAACTAGACTTAACTAAAGCAGATTGGGATTTTCACAAACCCTCAATTGCAAATGCAAAGTTAGCATTATTTTTTTTATATCGCAAGGTTTTTTGCGACTTTTTTGTATTTTAATGCTATTTTTTCTCAAAATTCGTGGTTTCGTCGAGCAAATAGGCATCTAAAATCGTGATTGCAGCCATTGCTTCAACGACAGGTACGGCACGAGGCAGTACGCAGGGGTCGTGGCGTCCACGGGCCGTGAGGGTGGTCTCTTCGCCAGCCGTATTCACCGTTTGCTGTTCGCGCAACAGCGTCGCAACGGGCTTGAAGGCTACGCGGAAATAGATGTCCTGTCCGTTGGAGAGGCCTCCTTGTATGCCGCCGCTGTGGTTGGTCGTGGTAGAGAGGGGAGTGGAAAGAGGTGAGAGGTGAGAGGTCGCCTCAGAGGCTGGGATGAAGATGTCGTTCTGCTCAGAACCACGCCAGGCAGCACCCGCAAAGCCCTCGCCATACTCAAAACCCTTGACGGCATTGATGCTCAGCATAGCAGCGCCCAGCATGGCGTGCAGCTTGCCGAACTCAGGCTCGCCCAGTCCTGGCGGACAACCCTTGATGACACAGGTGATAACGCCACCGATGGTGTCGCCCTCGGCTTTCACCTGCTCGATAAGGCGAATCATCTCTGCCGCCTTCTCCTGGTCGGGGCAGCGTACGGCGTTCTGCTCTGTCTGTGTCAGGTCGTAAAGGTGGTAGTCGCGCTCCAGCGCAATGTCGCCCACCTGCGACGTATAGGCCACAATGTCGATACCCAGCTGGCGGAGAGCCAGTTTGGCCAAGGCTCCTGCCACACAACGGCTGATGGTGATGCGTGCCGACGAGCGTCCTCCACCCCGATGGTCGCGTATGCCATACTTATAAGCATAGGTGTAGTCGGCATGTGACGGACGGAAAACGTCGCGCATGTTGTCGTAGTCAGACGAGTGCTGGTTACTGTTGCGCACGATGAAACCAATAGGGCAGCCTGTCGACTTACCCTCGAAGACACCACTGAGCAGTTCCACCTGGTCGGCTTCGTTGCGTGATGTCGTGATGGCACTCTGGCCAGGTCGGCGACGATTGAGCTCCTGTTGGATGAAATCCACGTCAATGCTGATACCTGCCGGCATGCCGTCGACAACGCCGCCGATGGCCTCGCCGTGACTCTCACCGAAGGTGGTCAGTCTGAATATTCTGCCTGTTGTGTTCATATTGGGCTAATGGGGCTAATGGGGCTTATTGGGCTAATGGGACTGGGGGATTAGTGGCAGTGTCCACAGCCACAGCCTTCATGGTGCTCGTGGTCGTGGTCGCAACCGCAGTCGTCATGGTCGCAACCGCCTCCACAGCTGTCACAATGGCCTCCGCAGCCTCCTGTCATGTGTTTGATGAGGTGGTCAATCTCCTGCTGTGTGGCGTCGCGGTTTTCTATCACAGTACCTTCAAAATACAGCGTCTCGCCAGCCAACGGGTGGTTGAGGTCTATCTTGACTTTCTCTTCGCCAATCTCTACGACGCGTCCGTTGAAACGGTCGCCCTGTTCGTTCTGCAGGGGTACGATGGCGTCCTTGTAGATGTGCTCGTGGTCGAAGTGGCCGTTGATGCAGAACGTCTCGCGATCCAGGTCGAGCACGTATTCATCCATATATTCACCATAGCCATCTTCTTTGCTCAGCGTGATATTGAAGGCCTGTCCCTTGGGGGTGGCAAGCATCTGTTCCTCGAACTTGTCGAGCGCAAAGCCGAAGCCGGTGATGAAGGAGAAGGGGCGCTCAGCGGTAGCCTCTTCGATGAGTTCTTTACCGTTATCGCCGTCGACATACAGCTTGTATGTAGCGGCAATGTACTTGTTTGTTTTGTTGTCCATATACCTTATTTATTATAATTTGGGCGCAAAGGTAGTGTAAATCGGGCGAAAAACCAAATAAAACGAGCGAAATTTGACGAAAATCAAGGATTGCGGCCTTTTGTTGATATGGGTCAAAAATACGGCTGTGTTCGCAAACAATTTCCCAAAAAGCTTGTTTTGTAAGCAAAAATGCCCTAACTTTGCATCGTCAATCAGAGGAAAAGAGCTGTTGACAAGGTAAAAAATTAAGGATAACAAAAAGATTAAGAAAGGGTAACGAAAATGAAAAAGATTGTATTGACGATTGTTGCTCTGATGAGCATGACAATGACATTCGCTGAGAACGAGAGTGCAGCTAACCTCAATACCACTGAGGCATATAACATGACAGTGAACATGAGACAGCTGGCCAGAGCCTTGAATCTTTCGAATGATCAGGTAGAGAGCGTTGCAGAGGTTCATAAGACCTTCTCAGCAGAGATGATGTTTGCCGCACAGTATGGCAAGGACGAACGCGCCAAGATGATGGACAAAGCCATCAACAAGGACCTCGCCTATATGAACTACATTCTCAATAAGGATCAGTACCGTAAGTATCTGAGACTGTTGAATGTCACTCTGGTAAACCGTGGTTTAAAGTGATTTTTTAGTTAGTCGTTATGAAAGAGAGGGGTATTGCCTGTAAGGGCAGTACCCTCTTTTTTGTTTTTTCGCCTAAAAATTTGGCAGACTGTGGATTTTGTGCTAATTTTGTAGGCAGAAAACGATATAAATGAAAAGACACATGAGACATTTTCGATTCTTATTGTTGTGGATGGTGGCTGCTGTACTCGTCAGTTGCGGCACCAAGTCCACAGTACCTATCACAGGACGCCAGCGTACCCTGATGGTGTCAGACGAGCAGGTGCTCAGTTTATCGAACCAGCAGTATTCGGAATATATGAAGACTGCTAAGCCTTCGACGAACAAGGCTAATACGGAGATGGTGAAGAGAGTAGGACAGCGGTTGGCTACTGCCGTCGTGAACTATCTGAACGCCAACGGCTTGGGCAGTGAGGTCGCCCAGTATAAGTGGGAGTTCAATCTGGTACAGGACCAGCAGGTGAATGCCTTCTGTATGCCTGGCGGCAAGATTGTGGTCTACGAAGGTCTGTTGCCCGTCACCAAGGACGAGACGTCGCTGGCCATCGTGTTGGGTCACGAGATTGCCCATGCCGTTGCCAAACACTCTGCCGAACAGATGTCGACAGCCATCAAGCAGCAGTATGGTGCCCAGGCACTGAATGTGCTGATGGCGGGCGCAGGAGTCAGCAGTGGTCTGCAAAACATTGCAGGCACCGTCTTCGGACTGGGAGCCCAAGGTGCCAGTGCCAAATATTCTCGTGACCATGAGAGTGAGGCCGACCATCTGGGTATCATTTTTGCGGCTATGGCCGGCTATGATCCGCAGGTGGCTGTCAGCTTCTGGCAGCGTATGTCGCAGGCCACTGGTGGCGGTTCTACGTCGTGGCTGAGCACGCACCCCAGTGATGCTACCCGTATTCAGCAGATTCAAGGTTGGATGCCCGAGGCTATGCAGTACTATCAGCAGAGTACAGGTGCCACCCTTAATGGCAAGAAAGTGACCAAAACCCTCCATATATCCACTAAAAAGAAAAAATAATGAGAAAAACAATCGTAACAACGCTTTTGATGGGCGTGACAGTCGTAGCTGTTGCCCAACAGGGAGGTCTGTCACCTGAGATGCTTCAGCAGATAGAACGTCAGAACGCTCCTACGGCCTCTGATCGTGCCCTGCGCAACGCTTTGGCCGCCAATGCTATTGACAATCTGGCCAAGAACCAGCAGAACGCCCGTGCGCTGGATACCTATTTCAGTGTAGAGACCAAGAAACAGTCGATTACCGACCAGAAACAGAGTGGTCGTTGCTGGATGTTCAGCGGCATGAACGTGTTGCGTGCCAATTTTGCCAAGCGCACAGACTCGCTGACAGTGACCTTCTCGCAGGACTACCTGTTCTTCTGGGATCAGCTCGAGAAGTCGAACCTGATGCTGCAAGGCATCATTGATACAGGAAAGAAGCCCATCGATGACCAGCGCGTACAGTTCTTCTTCCACTATCCGCTGAACGATGGTGGCACGTTCTGTGGCGTTGCCGACCTGGCTGACAAGTACGGACTGGTGCCTGCCGACGTGTGTCCTGAGACCTATTCGGCTGAAAACACGTCGAAGATGTCGTCGATCATCAAGTCGAAGTTGCGCGAGTTTGGCCTGGAGCTGCGTCGGATGGTTGCCGACGGCCAGAAGGCCAAGGCCCTGGAGAAACGTAAGACGGAGATGCTGGGAGAGATCTACCACATGCTGGTCATCACCCTTGGCGAACCTGTGAAGGAGTTCACCTACGCTTTCAAGAACAAAGACGGCAAGGCTGTGACGGCAGCGAAGAAGTATACGCCGAAGTCGTTCTACGAAGAGACGGTAGGTGGTCCGATTAACGATACCTTCATCATGGTGATGAACGACCCGCGTCGCGACTACTACAAGACCTATGAGGTAGAGTATGACCGCCATACCTACGACGGCCACAACTGGAAATACCTGAACTTGCCGATGGAGGAGATAGAGACGCTGGCCATTGCCTCGCTGAAGGATGGCCGTAAGCTCTATTCCAGCTATGATGTCGGCAAGCAGTTGGACCGCAAGCGTGGCTACTGCGATACGGAGAATTTCGACTATGCCTCGCTCTTTGGCACCACATTCAACATGACCAAAGCCGAACGTATCTCCACCTTCGACAGTGGGTCGACACACGCTATGACGCTCTGTGCCGTCGACCTCGACGCTGATGGCAAGCCCCTGAAGTGGAAGGTCGAGAATTCGTGGGGTGGCGACTGGGGACAGAAGGGTTGTCTCATCATGTCTGCCCGCTGGTTCCGTGAGTATATGTTCCGTCTGGTCGTCAATAAGCAGTATGTCAGCAACAAGCTGTTGAAGGACTATGCGCAGAAACCCGTCATGGTGATGCCTGAAGACCCCCTCTTCCTGCCAGATGAATAATCATACCACGATTGACGCATGAAGGTTGCCATCATACAACACGACATCATATGGGCCCAGCCGGAGCAGAACCTCCAGCGGTTGGTGCCCTTGCTGGACGAACAGCAGGGTGCCGACCTCTATGTGCTGGCCGAAACCTTTGCCACAGGATTCCTGGCCAAAGGTGAGCTGGCCGAAAAGCCTGATGTCGTAGGATGGATGCAACTGCAGGCCCGTCGCCTCGACGCTGCCATTGTGGGCAGTGTGGCTATCAGGGACGAGCAACAGCAGTTACGCAACCGCCTGTTCTTCGTGCGACCAGACGGCAGCTACGACTATTACGACAAGCGCCACCTCTTCAGTTATGCTGGTGAGACTGATGAGTATGTTGCTGGCGAACAGCGCGTGGTGACGCAGTGGCGGGGTGTCCGCTGGCTGCTGCAGGTGTGCTACGATCTGCGCTTTCCTGTTTTTTCGCGCAACAAGGGTGACTATGATGCCGTTATCTATGTTGCCAACTGGCCCCTCTCGCGCCAAGACGTCTGGCAGACGCTGCTCAAAGCACGCGCTTTGGAAAACCAGTGTTTTGTCGTTGGCGTCAACCGCGTGGGCAGTGATCCTGCGTGCCACTATCAAGGAGGCTCTGTGGTGATAGATGCCTATGGCCACACCCTGGCGATGTGTGTCGACAGCAGTGTGTCTACTGCCTCTGCCCAACTGGATATGGAGGCGTTGCGTCGCTTCCGTGAGAAGTTCCCCGTGTTACGCGATTCTGACGTTTTTGTAGAAAAATGAAGAAAAAGCTGCATTTTTCTTTCAAAATGTTTGCGAGATTCGAGAAAAAGTTATACTTTTGCACCCTGTAAAGAATAAACAGTGACAATGAACATGCTAAACGCTTATTTTTACGGTTTTTATTTTTACTTTGCAGTCAACTGTGAAGCGGGAAATCGTATGAGTGTTCAAAAGTAAGAAACAAGAGAAAATAAATACAGCCCGCTTCACTTAGGTGAAAGCGGGATTTTTTTTAAAAGATGTAATAATAAGTTATGAAGAGAATAGCCATACAAGGACTGATAGGGTCGTTCCACGATATTGCGTCGCACCTCTATTTCGAGGGCGAACAGATTCAGCTGATCTGTTGCAGTACCTTCGAACAGGTGTTTCAGCAAATCAAGCAAGACCCTACAGCCATCGGTATGCTGGCCATCGAGAATACGATAGCAGGTTCGTTGCTCCACAACTACGAGCTGTTGCGTGACAGCGGAACTACCATCGTAGGTGAACACAAGCTGCATATTACTCATTGCATCTGCTGTCTGCCCGACGACGACTGGGACACCATTACCGAGGTACATTCGCACCCTGTGGCACTGATGCAGTGCCGTCAGTTCCTGGCTCAGCATCCGCAGTTGAAGAATGTCGAGGCCGAGGATACGGCAGGTTCGGCCAAGATGATTGCCGAAGAGGGTAGGAGAGGCTGGGCCGCTATCTGTCATGCTGAAGCCGCCCGCCTGTATGGCCTGAAGGTGCTGGAAGACCACATCGAAGACAATAAGCATAACTTTACGCGTTTCCTGGTGGTGAGCAATCCCAATAAGGCCGACATGCTGCGTCCGCTGACAGAGGCTAACAAGTCGAGCATAGTCTTCTCGCTGCCCCACGAGGAAGGTTCGTTGAGCCATGTGCTGGCCATTCTCTCGTTCTACAAGATCAACCTCACCAAGATTCAGTCGTTGCCGATTATCGGACGTGAATGGGAATACCTGTTCTATGTCGACGTGATGTACGACGACCTGACGCGCTATCGCCAGTCTATTGACGCGATTATTCCACTAACCAAAGATTTAAAGATTTTAGGAGAATATAAAGATGGCAAACAAACCAATTGAACCCGCAGACAGACTTAGTCTGGTACAAGAGTACTACTTCAGCCGCAAGCTGAAGGAAGTCGCACAGTTGAATGCCGAGGGCAAGGACATCATCAGTCTGGCCATTGGCAGTCCAGATATGCCCCCTTCAGAGCAGACCATCGAAAAGCTGTGTGAGGTGGCCCGTCAGCCTAATGCCCACGGCTACCAGCCCACACAGGGTACGCCAGAGTTGCGCGAGGCGATGGCCGACTTCTACAAGCGTTGGTACAACGTGGATCTCGACCCGAAGAGTGAGGTGCTGCCTTTGATTGGTTCGAAGGAAGGTATCCTGCATGTCACGCTGGCCTTTGTGAATCCTGGCGACGAGGTGCTGGTGCCCAATCCTGGCTATCCCACCTATACGTCGCTGAGCAAGATTCTGGGCGCAAAGATTGTGAACTACGACCTGCGCGAGGATAACGGCTGGCAACCCGACTTCGACGAGCTGGATAAAATGGACCTTTCGCGCGTAAAACTGATGTGGACCAACTATCCTAATATGCCTACTGGTGGACGTGCCCAGCGCGAGACCTACGAGCGTCTGGTGAAGTTTGCCCAAGACCACGGTATTGTGGTGGTCAACGATAACCCCTACAGCTTCATTCTCAGCGAAGAGCATCTGAGCATTCTGCAGATACCTGGAGCCAAGGACTATTGTATCGAGTTCAACTCCATGTCGAAGTCGCACAATATGCCTGGTTGGCGTGTAGGACTCTGTGCCTCCAACGCGCAGTTCATCCAGTGGATACTGAAGGTGCAGTCGAATATCGAGAGTGGTACGTTCCGCGGCATACAACTTGCTGCTGCTGAGGCATATAGGAATGATGAGGCCTGGCACCGTGAGTATAATATCAATACCTATGCGCGTCGTCGTCAGTGGGCTGAAAAGATTATGGATGTGCTGGGGTGTACCTACGATCCCAATCAGGTGGGTATGTTCCTGTGGGGCAAGATACCTGAGAGCATCCAGAATGTCGAGGACCTGACGGAGAAGATACTGCATAAGGCCCGCGTGTTCATCACCCCAGGCTTCATCTTCGGCAGCAATGGCGCACGATATATCCGAATCTCACTCTGTGCCAAAGAAGAAAAAATAAAAGAAGCATTAGAAAGAATCAAAAAAGCAATATAATTATGGAACTGGAACTTCAACCATTGAATTTACCGAGTGACAACGAACGTCCCTTCGTGATTGCAGGCCCCTGCTCTGCAGAAACAGAGGAACAAGTGATGACTACTGCTAAGGAGCTGGCGATGAAAGGTTGCCACAACTTCCGTGCTGGCGTGTGGAAGCCCCGTACCAAGCCTGGTGGCTTCGAGGGTAACGGCGAGCCCGCCCTTGTATGGCTGGCCCAGGTGAAGAAAGAGACCAAGATGCTGGTGTCTACCGAGGTGGCTACCCCTGAGCATGTGGAACTGGCGCTGAAGTATGGTATCGATATCCTGTGGATAGGTGCCCGTACGACGGCCAACCCCTTTGCCATGCAGGCTTTGGCCGATGCCCTGCAGGGTGCCGATGTGCCTGTCTTCGTGAAGAATCCTGTCAATCCTGACCTCGAGCTCTGGATAGGTGCCTTGGAGCGTCTGAATCAGGCTGGCGTAAAGCGTCTGGGAGCCATCCATCGTGGTTTCTCAAGCTACGAACAGAAGATCTACCGTAATGCCCCCATGTGGCAGATTCCCATTGAGCTGCGTCGTCGCATCCCTGAGTTGCCCATCATCAGCGACCCCTCGCATATCGGAGGTCGTCGTGAACTGATTGCTCCGCTTTGTCAGCAGGCTATGGACCTGGGCTTCGACGGACTGATTGTCGAGAGCCATTGCGACCCTGACAAAGCCTGGAGCGATGCTAAGCAGCAGGTAACCCCCGATGTGCTCGACTACATACTGAGCCTGCTGGTGATTCGCGATGAGAAGACCACCACAGAGGGTATCAGTCAGTTGCGTAAGCAGATCGACGAACTCGACAATCAGCTGATGGAGCTGCTGGCCAAGCGTATGCGCGTCTGTCGTGAGATTGGTCAGTACAAGAAAGAGCACAACATGACTGTTTTGCAGGCTAACCGTTACAACGAGATTCTGAACAAGCGTGGTGCACAGGGTTCGCTCTGTGGTATGGCTCCTGAGTTTGTGGCCCACGTGTTCGAGAATATCCATGAAGAGTCAGTCCGTCAACAAATAGAGATCATCAACAAATGAAGATATTAGTCATGGGCGCAGGAAAGATGGGAAGTTTCTTCATCGACCTGCTGAGCTTCGACCACGAGGTGGCTGTCTTTGAGCGTGATGCCAAGCGCATGCGCTTTACCTACAATTGTCAGCGCTTCACGTCGTATGAGGAAATTCAGGAGTTCAAGCCTGAACTGCTGATCAATGCCGTCACGCTGAAATACACTATTCCTGTGTTCAAGGAGGTGATACCCTACCTGCCCAAGGAGTGTATCATCAGCGATATTGCCTCTGTGAAGACCGACCTGAAGGATTTCTACGAGCAGACAGGCATGCGCTATGTGTCTACCCACCCGATGTTTGGCCCGACGTTTGCCAATCTGCAACAGCTCTCTGAGGAGAACGCCATCATCATCAGTGAGGGTGACTATATGGGACGCATCTTCTTCAAGGACCTCTATCAGAAGCTAGGACTCAACATCTACGAGTATTCCTTCGAGGAGCACGACAAGACGGTGGCCTATTCTTTGAGTATTCCTTTCGTGTCCACTTTTGTTTTTGCCGCTGTGATGAAGCATCAGGACGCGCCAGGAACGACCTTCAAGCGCCACATGCGCATTGCCAAGGGCGTGCTCAACGAAGACGACTACCTGCTGCAGGAAATCCTGTTTAACCCCTATACCCACGATCAGGTCAGCCAGATTCGTACGGAACTGAAAGAACTTCTGGAAATTATCGACAAGAAGGATGCCCAGGGTATGGAGGGCTATCTCACCAAGATTCGTAATAACGTCAAGCGGGATATTGAGATTAAGAGGTGAGCGGTAAGACATTGTATTATCATTTGGTGACCTTCATTGTGGTCGTCATCTGGGGCAGCACCTTCGTATTTACGAAGATGCTGCTCTTGAGTGGTTTGTCGCCTGCCGTCATCTTCACGCTTCGTTTCATTATTGCCTACGTCCTGCTCATGGGCTTCTCACTGATGCGTAACGGCCACCGCTGGTGGTGTGCCTCGTGGCGCGACGAACTGCTGATGGCAGGACTGGGTGTGACAGGTGGCTCGCTGTATTTTTTGGTCGAGAACGAGGCCCTGCGCTATACCACAACGACCAATACGTCGCTCATCGTCTGCTCGTGTCCGCTCTTTGCCTCACTGCTCATCGGCTGGTTCTACCGCTCGCAACGGCTAGGACGTGTGCAGATGGCGGGCATGCTGGTGGCTGTCGTCGGACTGGTGCTGGTGGTGATGAACGGACATTTCGTGCTTCACCTGTCGCCATTGGGCGATACGCTGGCCTTTGGAGCCTGTCTTTGCTGGGCTGTCTATTCGCTGCTGATTATTCCTGCCAACCAGCGTTACAATGCCGTCTTCATCACCCGCAAGGTGTTTTTCTACGGTTTGCTGACCATCGTGCCGTATTTCCTGTGGGTCGAGCCTTTCGATGTGTCTGTCCTCTCCACGATGTCCGCCTCGGTATGGCTCAACCTGCTCTATCTGGGTATCGTTGCTTCCATGCTGTGTTTCCTGTTGTGGACGTGGGTGATGGACAAGTTAGGGGCTATTGTTGCCACTAACTACGTCTTCGTCAACCCCGTGTCGACCATTATTTTCGCCTGGTGGCTGCTCGACGAACCCATCACGCCATGGTTCCTGTTGGGCACCCTATTGATACTGGCAGGCATGTATCTCTGCGACAAACATGGCGATTCTGTGTCGAAAAGTTTGGCAGAGTAGATTTTTCTGCGTATCTTTGCAGAAAATATTCAAAAACAAAGGTTTATGAAACTAACAACAACACTCATGACTATTGCTATTGCATCTGCCGTGATGCTACAAAGTGCCTGTAAGTCGGGCAACAGTGACAATCCGCTGCTCGAGGAGAGCCAGTTGCCTTTTGGTGCTCCCGACTTCAGCAAAATCAAGACGTCTGACTACCTGCCTGCCTTCGAGGTGGCTATCCAGCAGACGCGCGACAATATCCAAGCTATTGTGGACTGCAAGGATTCGGCCACGTTCGATAATACTATTCTGCCTTTCGAGGACAGCGGACGTCTGTTGGGTCGTGTCTCCACCGTGTTCTTCGCGCTGACGGAGGCTGATAAAACTGACGAGCTCAGCGAGATAGAGAAGAAGGTGCAGCCGATGTTGACTGACCTGCAGAACGAGATTTCGTTCAACAAACCGTTGTTTGAGCGTATCAAGCAGGTATACGATAAGCAGCACGATATGCTGACAGGCGAAGACCAGAAGCTGTTGGAGGAAATCTATAAGGATTTTGTACGCAAGGGTGCCCTTCTGTCTGACGACAAGATGGCCCGTATGAAGGAAATCAACCTGCGCATCAGCGACCTGCAGCAACAGTGGGGCGACCTCTTGCAGGCAGCCACCAACGATGCTATTGTTTGGGTCGACAAGAAGGAAGACCTGGCAGGTATGAGCGACGCCGACATTGCCCAGTGTAAGAAGGATGCCGAGAGTCGTGGTGGCAAAGCCCCTTATGCTATTGTCATTATGAATACCACCCAGCAGGCTCCCCTTGCTAGTCTCGACAACCGCGAACTGCGCAAGCGTGTCTATGAGGCCAGCATCCATCGTGCCGATGGTACTAATCCTAAGTATAATACATTCCCTATTGTCAGCGAGATGGCGAAGTTGCGTGCTGAGAAGGCCGAAATCATGGGATATCCCTGCTATGCCGCCTATTCGCTGGACGATACAATGGCTAAGACGCCTGAGAATGTCAATAACTTCCTGAAAGGACTTGTTGCTGCTTACCGTTCGAAGGCTGATGCCGAGACAAAGGCTATAGAAGAGTTTGCTCATAACAGTTCTCTCACCTCTAACCCCTTACCTCTCACCTCTAAATTGGAGCCTTACGACCGTTTCTACTATTCTGCGAAGATGAAGAAGGCCATGCTCGACATCTCTGACGACGAGGTGAAACCATACTTCAATGTCGACAGTGTACTTATCAATGGTGTGTTCTATGCCGCTGGTCGTGTTTATGGCCTGACGTTCAAGGAGCGTAAGGATATTCCCACCTACCATCCCGATATGCGTGTCTTCGAGGTGATTGACAAGGACGGCACGTCGCTGGCCCTCTTCTATGGCGACTACTACCGTCGTGCGTCGAAGCGTGGTGGTGCGTGGATGGATGCCTTTGCCGAGCAGAGCCGTCGCTGGCAGCAGAAGCCCATTATCTTTAATGTATGCAACAATGCCAAAGCCCCTGAGGGCCAGCCTTCGCTGATTACGTGGGACGAAGTGACCACGATGTTCCACGAGTTTGGTCACGCCCTGCACGGCATGTTGTCTAATTGCGAGTATAACAGCTTGTCAGGCACCAGCGTGGCACGCGACTTTGTCGAGATGCCGTCGCAGTTTAACGAGTCGTTTGCTTCGATTCCTGAGGTCTTCGACCACTATGCACGCCACTATGAGACGGGCGAACCCATGCCTGCCGAATTGAAGGAGCGCATGCTGAAGAGCATCAATTTCCAGTCAGCGTATGCGCTGGGCGAGAATCTTGCAGCCTCTTCGCTCGATATGGCCTGGCACATGCTGGCCTCAAAGGATGTGCCAGCTCCTGACAAATGTGCTGAGTTCGAGACACAGGCCCTCACGCAGTATGGCATCCTCGACGCACAGATTCCACCGCGCTATAAGACCAGCTACTTCAACCATGTGTGGGGTGGAGGCTATGCTGCCGGCTACTACAGCTATCTGTGGACAGAGGTGCTGGCTGTCAATGTGGCCGACACGTTTGCCAAGTTGGGTGCCCTGAAGCCTGAAACGGGTCAGGTTATGCGCGACAAGATATTGAGTCGTGGCAATACGGGCGATCTCATGCAGATGTTCACCGATTTTACAGGTATGCAACAACCTGACGCTTCGAGTCTGCTCAAGGCTCGTGGCCTATAATTCCCAATTCTCAATTCCCAATTCGCAAGATGGCTTTAGGTAAGTGGATAGGAGGCATCCTAGGTTTTATGAGTGCCGGCCCCTTGGGGGCGCTGGCAGGTATCGTGTTGGGCGGACTGTTCGACAACATGCTCGACGCCGTCAATACTCCAGATTCTCAGCAGGCTTTTGACTACGGCACCTCCACCCAACATACAAATAGCGGCCAGCGCTCCAGTTTCCTGTTTTCCATGTTGGTGCTCGCATCTTATATCATCAAGGCCGATGGTAAGGTGATGCACTCCGAGATGGAAACGGTGCGACAGATGCTGCGCCAGAATTTTGGTGAGACGGCCCGTATGCAGGGCGATGAGATCCTGCGACGCTTGTTCGATGAGCAGAAGCGTGTAGGCAGTCAGCAGTTTCGTCAGACCGTTCTCGAGTGTTGCCAGCAGATAGCCCGCAATATGGACTATTCCCAGCGCCTACAGTTGCTCAACTTCCTGGTTATCATCTCCAAGGCCGACGGGCGTGTCGACGCCTCGGAGGTGACGTCGATGAAGGAGTGTGCCCAGTGGATGTCGATGAGTGCCGACGAGGTCGACTCTATGCTTGGTATGGGCAAGGACGATTTAGCGTCGGCCTATCAAGTTTTGGGTGTGTCGCCCGATGCTTCTGACGACGAGGTGAAGAAGGCCTATCGTCGGCTGGCCCTTGAGCACCATCCTGACAAGGTAGCGGCTTTGGGCGAGGATATCCGTCGTGCCGCCGAGAAGAAGTTCCAGCAGATTAATGATGCCAAAGAACGTATTTGGAAAGCCCGTGGTCTCTAATAAGATAGTGGTGCCTGATGGCGTCAGCCGCGTATTGCTACATGCTTGCTGCGCTCCCTGTTCGTCAGCCATTGTCGAGTGGCTGTTGGCCAATGGTGTGCGCCCCACGATTTTCTATTACAATCCCAATATCTGGCCTCGCGAGGAGTATAACATCCGCAAGGACGAGAGTAAACGTCACGCTGAGTCGTTGGGCATTCAGTGGATTGATGGCGACTACGACCACACCTCGTGGCGTCGCTGTGTCGAGGGACTTGAGGGTGAACCTGAGCGTGGACATCGCTGTGAGCAGTGCTTCCTTGTGCGTCTGACGGCGACAGCCCGTAAGGCACAGGAACTCGGCATTCCGTATTTCGCCACCACGTTGGCCTCCAGCCGTTGGAAGAGTCTGGAACAGATTAACCGTGCTGGGCTCACAGCTCAAGAAACAGTCAATGCAGACACACAAGATGTTCACTTCTGGGCGCAGAACTGGCGCAAGGGTGGCCTGCAGGAGCGTCGCAACCAGTTGCTCAAGGAATATGGATTTTATAACCAGCAGTATTGCGGCTGTGAGTTCTCGGCTCGTAATGGGGCGAACACCAAACCCTTGCTGCGTGCCCAGATGCGTGAGGCCAAGCGCCAGCACCAAGACCAGTTGGCTAAGCTGTCAGCAGAAGTTGTCGAGCGCCTTTACTCTTCTCTCTCCACTCTCCACTCTCCACTCTCCACTATCATGGCCTACTGGCCTTTGCCCGACGAGCCTGACATCCGTCCCTTGTTCGACGCTTTGGTGGCACAGGGTAGGGTGGTGCTCTTGCCCAAGGTCACTGGCGACGATACGATGGAGCTACGCCGCTACACCTCGCCTGCCGACCTTCAGGAAGGAGCCTTCCATATCATGGAACCCATTGGCGAACCCTTTACCGACTACGCTCAGATAGACGTCTGTCTGGTTCCTGGTGTCGCTTTCGATGCTGCTGGCCACCGTTTGGGTCGTGGTCGCGGCTATTACGACCGCTTCCTCTCAAAGCTTTACTCACCTTCTCACTTTCCAGCTCTCTCACCTCTGAAAATCGGTGTCTGTTTTCCCTTCCAGCGTGTTGCCGAGGTACCCTCAGAGCCTCACGATATCTTGATGGACGAAGTCATTTGATAAAAAAACAGCGGACTGAGGAAGCCCGCTGGTCTTTTATTTGTCAACCTTTTCTACGATGAAGTCGCAGGCAGAGAACCATTTGCTGCACTCTGCTGAGTTTAGGGCCCCATCGGGAGAGAGTGTGACGCCGTAGGTAAGGTTGTTATGGCTGTCGTCAGGTACGATGATGTCGTCGAGGTAGATACGGTTCCAGCCGTAGCCTTGTCCACCATGTGCCGATGCCTTGTTGAGGTCGAGGGCCAAGACGCCTTCATGGGCGTTGGCTTTACGTGAGAAACGGTTGAGGGCTGAGAACCATACGTTGCCACCCGCATCGCCGTCGGCAGGAATCTCCTTTCGTACGGTCTGGTCGCCCACTTGGGCAAAGACGAGCAGTCCAGAGTGTCCGCTGTTGGTCTTCTTGGCACGAACGACTGCTGATACACGATAGCGTCCAGGACGCAGGTTCTTGAGGGTGTTCTCAATACGGAGGCTGCTGCCATAATTCTCGCGATTCACGTGGAGATAGCCCGTCTGCTGGTCAGCGGAATAGTGTTCGCCACGAGCCGTAAACATGTCTTCGTGATGATATTTGACAGGTTGGTGGATGAGCGTCCAGTGATTACGGTTCAGGTAGTCTTGGTCGTTGTCGCTCAGACTGTCGATGCCGGCAGTAAGGTTGCGATGCGCATTGATAGTTGCCTGAGCCATATTGGCCTGCTTCTTCAGGTCGTCGGGCAGATCTTTGATAATGTCGCGGGTCATATTCATCAGCTCGTCAGCATGATGCTGGGAGAATAGGTAGGGGTAGCTTTCCACCTCTTTATTGAGCGTATAGCAGATAGCTTTCTGCTCTGTGAGGGTGGCCGTGCTGCCGATACCCGTCATGAGCCAAAGCTTGGCATGCAGCGCCTCGTAGCTGGTCTTGAGGTTATATGTCTTGGGCTCGTCGTAGAGCTGCTGTGCCATCTTAATGAAATTGTACTGGAAGACCTCGGCCAGCGTGTCGGTATCAAGCGCCTTGGCACGCTCAGGTTCCTTTTTCCGCATCTCAAACAGCATGTTCTGTGCCACGCTGAGAGCCGTGTTGCTGCGGTCGAGGTATTCCTCGTCGTCGTAGGACTTGATCTGGGGTGTCGACTTGAGTTTGGGGCAGTGGAACTCGTACATGATGCCTCTGGTCATATAGTATTTGTGCTTCCTGTCGAGTGGCTCGTCCTCCTCATAGCTCGCCCAAGAGAGCAGATAGGTCGAGCGGAAACCGTCGTCATCCTTGAAGCCGATGATGCGCACGTTCATAGAGGGGTGAAGCTGAAGGGGCAGGGTCTCACCACCTTCGCCGTAGGCGATGCTGACACCAGGGAATACAGCCTGTTCGTCGCCAGCCACATAGCTGTAGTAGCTGGAGGCCTGAGGTGACTGTTTGTCGTAGGCGTCGAGAATCTGGCGTAAGGGCAGATTGGGGTCATCGGGCACGTTGCGGAACTCAAAGCTCCAGCCGTCGAGGTAGTTAGGGCCTATGTCTGCCCTGTTCTTCCCAAGTTGTACCACGTGAATCTTGTTCTTGGGCACCAGACCGCCACCGTCGAGGGCCGTATAGATGATGCTGAGGCTATCCTTGCTGCCTGGTATCCACGTGGACGAGATGTATTTGGGGGCCCTGCGGTCGAGTGTCTCCCTGAAGGCCGTGTGCATGGCCTGTGCGTGCTTGTTCTCCTGAGCGTGGAGACTGGTTGCGCTGATTGGCATCAGCAGGAGTGCTATGGTAATAATAACGTGTTTCATAATTCTTAAAAGCTAATATAATTGGTGGTAGTATCTTTTTTTATTTCATTGATTGCTTGCTCGACTTGCTTGCCGACAATGCGATTGACCATCTGTTGAAGGCGGGCATCAGCGGCGATGAGCTTTTCTACATGTTTCGAGTTCACGCTGTCGTCGAGATTCTCCATTTCGGCTTCAAGTCGTGCGATGCAGTTGGCTAGTTCCTCGGCTGATGAAGCTGAACTGGCCTTGGGAGCCGTCGGCTCTGTCTTCGAACGAGACTTGGCAGGTGTCGTTTGAACGATGAGGACTTCCTCTGTTCTCTCTGTGGGAGTGATGACTTCCTGCTTGGGCTGGACGCTGTTTTTGACGACTACGCTATTCTCTGCCGCCAGAGTAGGCTGCTCAGCCGTGATTCTTCCGAGATGGAATACCACGAGTAATGCGAGGCTTGCAGCGATGCCAACCATGAGCCATCTGAGGACTGCTATCTTAGGCTTTCCCTTGACAGCCTTGGGAAGCATCTGAATCTTCGCGCTGTCATCCTTGATGGGTTGTTCTGACGTTCCGTCTTCTATCTCGATGTCTACCTGTCCGTTGTCGAACAGCGCGAACATCTCCTTATATTCAGCCCACTCATCGTCCACTTCGTGTGTGCGGAAGTACTGTGCCAGCACCTCTTCCTCAGCAACGCTGGTTTCGCCAGCCATGAACTTGCTGAGCAGTTGGGCTATTTCCTGTTTTTTAATCTGCTTTTTCATTGTTGATTCCTCCTTTTTAGTTTGTTTAGTAATTCGTTGCGGGCTCGCGAGAGTAGGGTAGAGACCGATGCTTGTCGGATGCCCAGGATGTCGGCTATCTCGCCTAACTCGCGGTGTTCCAACTGTCGCATTCGCAGCACCATTCCCGCTGTGGAAGGCAGATGGTCTATCTGTTCGCCTATCCAGTGCTCCAGCTCCGTGTATTCCAGTCGGTCGTGCAGCGAGTCTTCGTCTATCAGCGGCATCGTGTGGGCTATCTCCGCATGCTGATGAGCCGTACGCCACTTGTCGATGCACACCCGTTTCGTAGTGATGACGGCCGAAGCCTTCAGGTGAGCCGCGTCGTTCAGTTGTTCGTGCAGGTTCCAAAGCTTCAGCATCACGTCCTGCGCAATGTCCTCCGCATCGTCCTGCGCAAAGCCGAAACGCTGGGCTATTGCTACGGCTGTTGTCCGCATCTCGCTGGCCTTATATGTAAACTCTTTTTGTGTCATTACACTAATATAACGAATAACTTCTCAAAAATTAAACAGGAAATCGCATTTTTTTTCATTGGCAATAATTGAAAAAACGACACTTAATGTTTGCGGGTGTCGTTTTTTTGTTGTAACTTTGCACCCAATAATTGCAATTATAGAAAAATATATGTTTGAGAATTTAAGCGATAGACTTGAACGGTCGTTCAAGATACTGAAAGGTGAGGGAAAAATCACCGAGATAAACGTTGCGGAGACGCTGAAAGACGTGCGCAAGGCGCTGTTGGATGCTGACGTAAACTACAAAGTTGCCAAGCAGTTTACGGACACCGTGAAGCAGAAGGCGATGGGCATGAACGTGCTGACGGCCGTGAAGCCCAGCCAGCTGATGGTGAAGATTGTGCACGACGAACTGGCCGAACTGATGGGCGGCAAAGCGGTAGAGCTGAAGCTAGAGGGTCGTCCCGCCATTGTGTTGATGTCTGGTTTGCAGGGTTCTGGTAAGACCACGTTCTCTGGTAAGCTGGCCAACATGCTGAAGCAGAAGCAGCATAAGAATCCGCTGCTCGTTGCCTGCGACGTATATCGTCCTGCTGCTATCCAGCAGTTGCACGTAGTAGGCGAGAGCGTCGGTGTGCCCGTCTATTCTGAGCCTGACAACAAGAATGTGGTGGAGATAGCCCAGAATGCCATCCGCGAGGCCAAGCAGAAGAATTATAATGTCGTCATCATCGATACTGCCGGTCGTCTGGCCGTTGACGAGGAGATGATGAACGAGATAGCCGCACTGAAAGAAGCCGTACAGCCCGACGAGACACTATTTGTCGTTGATTCGATGACGGGTCAGGATGCTGTCAATACTGCCAAGGAGTTCAACGACCGTTTGGACTTCGATGGTGTGGTACTCACCAAGCTCGATGGTGACACCCGTGGTGGTGCTGCGTTGTCTATCCGTACCGTTGTCACCAAGCCCATCAAGTTCGTGGGTACTGGCGAGAAGATGGAAGCTTTGGACGTGTTCCATCCTGAGCGTATGGCCGACCGCATACTGGGTATGGGCGATATCGTCTCACTCGTTGAGCGTGCCCAGGAACAGTTTGACGAGGAAGAGGCTAAGCGTTTGGAGAAGAAAATCCGCAAGAACAAGTTCGATTTCGATGACTTCATGGGTCAGATACAGCAGATCAAGAAGATGGGTAACATCAAGGACCTGGCTTCGATGATTCCTGGCGTCGGCAAGGCGCTGAAGGATGTCGACATCGACGACAACGCCTTCAAAGGCATTGAGGCCATCATCCAGTCGATGACGCCGAAGGAGCGTGCCAACCCCGATATCATCAACCAAAGCCGTCGCCTGCGTATCGCGAAGGGTAGCGGTACGAAGATTGAGGAGGTGAACCGCCTGATGAAGCAGTTCGACCAGACGCGTAAGGTGATGCGCATGATGACGGGTGCCGGTTCGTCGAAGATGGCACAGATGGCCGCAGCCATGAAGATGCGTGGCGGAATACCGAAATTTTAACCCATAGGTCCTATAAAGACCTATAAGTCCTATAAGAAAATATGCAACTGATAGACGGAAAAGCAACGGCAGCGGCCATCAAGGCTGAAATTGCCGAAGAGGTAAAAGAGATTGTAGCCTGTGGTGGTAAACAGCCCCATTTGGCCGCTGTGCTGGTGGGTCACGATGGTGGTTCAGAGACTTATGTAAAAAATAAGGTTCTCGCGTGCGAGGCCTGCGGTTTTAAGTCGACCCTCATCCGCTACGAGGACAACATTACTGAGGCAGACCTTCTGACCTGTGTCGACAAATTGAACAAGGACGACGACGTTGATGGCTTCATCGTGCAGTTGCCTTTGCCCAAGCACATCGACGAGCAGAAGATTATCGAGGCTATTGACTACCGCAAGGATGTCGACGGTTTCCATCCCATCAACGTAGGCCGTATGGCTATCGGTCTGCCTTGTTTCATCTCGGCTACGCCGCTGGGAATAGTGACCCTGCTGAAGCGCTATGGCATTGAGACCTCAGGCAAGAAGTGCGTCATCCTGGGTCGAAGCAATATCGTCGGCAAACCTATGGCCCAGCTGATGATGCAGAAACAGTATGGCGACGCTACCGTTACCGTATGCCACTCGCGTTCGAAGACGTTGAAGAAAGAGTGTCAGGAGGCCGACATCATTATTGCAGCCATCGGACAGCCCGACTTCGTTACCGCTGATATGGTAAAGGATGGTGCCGTCATCGTTGACGTAGGTACTACCCGTGTGCCTGATGCTACCCGCAAGAGCGGTTTCCGTCTGAATGGTGACGTAAAGTTCGACGAGGTAGCTCCCAAGTGCTCGTTCATCACGCCCGTTCCTGGTGGGGTAGGACCTATGACCATCTGCTCGCTGATGAAGAACACGCTGGCAGCAGGCAAGAAAGAATATTACAAATGACCGCCGAAGAGTATTACGAGAAAGGCAACGAGGCCCGCAAGCAAGGCTTGTGGCACGAAGCCATCAACAACTACATCCAAGCCATTGCGCTTGACCCCGATAGTCCTGCTGTCGAGGCCAAGCGCATGTTGGATGACATCATGGCCTTCTACTGCAAGGATATGTATAATCCGTGAGGCGTTTCTAACTAACGACTATTCTATTAATAACTAACAGCTAATATGAAAACACTATTCTTGCCTCTTCTGCTCTTCGTGGCAGTGTCTGCGCAGGCTGCAGACAACAATCCTGTGTTAACGATTGAAGGTGGTCAGGTACAAGGCGTCTTGGCCGACGACCATCCTGACGTGTTTGTCTATCGTGGTATTCCCTATGCTGCTCCCCCCATCCGCGAGAACCGCTGGAAAGAGCCACAACCCGTTCAGCCCTGGAAGGGCGTGAAGATTTGCGATACCTTCGGTCGCCCGAGCTATCAGGCCATTCAGTATACGGGTGGCTATTATACCGAGTGGGGTTATGGCAAGGAGGCCGCCTTCAGCGAAGACTGTCTGTATCTGAACGTATGGACAAAGGCGCCTGGTAAGGTGGGCAAGAAGTTGCCCGTGGCCCTATGGATTCATGGTGGTGGCTATCGCGAGGGCTTTGGTTCCGAGCCAGAGTTTGACGGACAGGAGTGGGGCGCCAAGGATGTGGTGCTCGTCACCATCAACTATCGACTGGGTGTCTTCGGTTTCCTCGTACATCCAGCCCTTTCTGCTGAGAGTCCTCATCACGTATCAGGCAACTATGGCATTCTCGACCAGATTGAGGCTTTGAAGTGGATCAAGAAGAATATTGCACAGTTTGGTGGCGATCCCAACAACGTGACCATCTTCGGACAAAGTGCTGGTGGCGGTAGTGTTCGTACGCTGTGTGAGAGTCCGCTGGCTCGCGGTCTGTTCCACAAGGCCGTCATTATGAGTGCCCAGGGACTGAGCATCCCCGATGCCAACGGCAATCCGATGGGTGGCCGTTATAGTGGTGGCTCTTTTGCCGATGCTGAAGCCAGAGCCAAGAAGGTGTTCGACTGGGCAGGTTTGACTGACCTGCAGAAGATGCGTGCTGCCAGTACTGAGACCATTTTCGCCCTCAACACGCTCTACCACCAGATCAACAGCGACGGACAACAGGGTGGTGGCCCTATGGCTGCTATGTTCAGAGGTCTGCCCTTCATGCCGATGATTGACGGCTATGTCAGCGAGAAGAGCTTCGACGACGCTACGCGTGGTGGCACGCTGGCTGATGTACCTTATATGATTGGTTTCACGCTGAACGATATGGGCAATATGGCTCCCAACATCGTCGAGTTCTGTAAGGTACGCGCTGAAAAGGGCGGCAAGGCCTGGGCTTACGAGTTTGCTCGTCCGTTGCCCGACGATGGCTCTCATCCCGAGGTGACTCAGCGTTTGAAGGGTGCTTTCCACTCTTCAGACCTGTGGTTTGTCTTCAAGAGTCTGAAGCACTGCTGGCGTCCATGGACCAAGGGTGACTGGGACCTCTCTGAGAAGATGCTGACCGCATGGACTAACTTCGTCAAGTACAGCGACCCCAATGGCCCGAAGGGTGGGGCATGGAAACCCTGTACTGGGAAGACTCCAAAGTTTATGGTGTTCAAGTTGAACGACAAGGATGCTGAAGCTTCTGTATTTGGTGAGCCTGAGATTGCTCCCCGTCCTCAGGGTTTTCGTTTTCCTTAAATGATAGCAAATTATAAAATGATAACAGAAATGATGAATACTATGTTTCGTAAAATGTTTATGCTGGTAGCATTTGCCGCTTGTGCAGGAATAGCGAATGCCCAGCTACCCAATGAGAAGTTTGGCAAACCATCAAAGATGGAATGGGACTTTAATGGCTGGGGTGATGCGGTGAATGCTGATGCAATCATCCTATGCAAGACCATGAAGGTGACCTATCAGCTTTCTGACCAGATGTTTAACACGAATATGTCTGATCAAGAAATCAGTATAGATAATCTTGTGGATATGACCAACCAGATTGACGACAGTAATATCCTTGTGAAGTATGAAATCGGCCTTCGCACGAAGATTCTGAAACCTGATGGTGCCAAACATGCCAATATTGACATTACCTACTTTAGTGATAACGATAAAATATCATGGTACGACGACTTGCAGGACTTGAAGATCAGGGTTTTCACCAAGAACGAGAAGGGAAAGGTCGAGAAAAGAAATGTCAATACTGATGGTTTCGTTAAGGAGCGTGTCGACGATCACTACATGGTCATGCATGTCGTTGTTCCTGACGTTCAGCCAGGTAGCATTATTGAATACCAGTACAACATTACCAGCGTTCGTCCAACATTCCTCTATGACTGGGTGTTCCAAGAGTGCATTCCAACCTTACGCTCAAAATGCGACATAGAGATTCCTGCGTTCTTGCAGTTCAGAATGAATGCTCCCATCAACAAGCTTGTCAAGTCGAGTGTAGTGGCAGGCCGCTTGTCATACGATAACAATAGGTCTGACTTAAAGAAAGGCAAGACTTGTATCACGAACCACTATTTTATCGTAGGTGACTATATCCGTCCTGAAGACGAGAAGGTGGCCGTCTTTACGAGTCAGATTGCAATGCCTAATGTCACAGTTCCTGCGGCTATGCCCAATGGTAGTACGCATCTGAAGGTAAAATAAATTCTTCAGATAAATCAATAAACAAAGACGCGTACGTAAGAAAATAAGCCGAAAGTTTGGTGCTTTCGGCTTTTTTGCATACCTTTGCACCCCGAATTCTTGCTTTAGCAAGTGTAGCTCTTTTAGACAGATACAGACTTCAAGCATTAAACTAGATATTATGGCAAAAATGAAAGGCGCCATTGTGGTGGATACCGAGAGGTGTAAAGGATGCCAGTTGTGCATCATTGCCTGCCCTCAGAAGGTCATCGCCCTGGCCAACAAAGTGAATCTGCACGGCTACCCCTATGTGGAGGCAGTCAACGAAGAGGCCTGTGTGGGCTGTGCTTCGTGTGGCATTGTCTGCCCAGACGGATGTATCACCGTGTATCGTAAAAAAATGGAGGAGTAAGCTATGGCAGAAGAAAGAGAAGTTGTATTGATGAAAGGCAATGAGGCTATCGCCCATGCTGCTATTCGTTGCGGATGCGACGGCTATTTCGGCTATCCTATTACTCCGCAGAGTGAAGTGATTGAAACGCTGGCAGAACTCAAGCCTTGGGAGACCACTGGTATGCAGGTGGTACAGGCTGAGAGTGAGCTGGCCTCTATTTATATGGTCTATGGCGCTGCTGGTGCTGGTAAGCGTGCGATGACGTCTTCATCATCTCCTGGTATCGCTCTGATGCAGGAGGGTATCACCTATATGGCTGGTGCCGAGGTGCCTGGCGTGTTTGTCAATGTGCAGCGTGGTGGTCCCGGTCTGGGTACTATCCAGCCTTCACAGGGGGACTATAATCAGGCTACCCGTGGTGGTGGTAATGGTGACTATAAAGTCATCGTGCTGGCTCCCTCTTCTGTTCAGGAGATGGCAGATTTCGTTGACCTCGCCTTTGAGTTGGCATTCAAGTATCGCAACCCCGCTATGATTCTCTCTGATGGCGTCATCGGTCAGATGATGGAGAAGGTGGTGCTGCCTCCCTACAAGCCCCGTCGTACCGACGAGGAGGTCATTAAGGAGTGTCCTTGGGCTTCTACTGGTAAACCCAAGAACCGTGAGCGTGTGGTCATCACCTCACTGGAGTTGAAGCCCGAAGCCATGGAGAAGCGTAATATTGCTCTTCAGGAGAAGTATGCTAAGATTCAGGAGAATGAGGTGCGCTTCGAGCAGCAGCAGATGGACGATGCAGAATATGCTATCGTGGCCTTTGGTTCTGCAGCCCGTATCGCAGAGAAGTCTGTAGAAATTGCCCGCGAGCAGGGCATCAAGGTGGGCTTGTTCCGCCCGATTACACTGTTCCCCTTCCCCGAGAAGCAGATTGCTGAGTTGTCGAAGAAGGTAAAGGGCATCCTCGTAGCAGAGATCAACGCAGGTCAGATGGTGCAGGATGTGCGCCTTGCTGTAAACGGTGCTGTGCCCGTCGAGCAGTTCGGCCGTTTGGGTGGTATCGTCCCTGATCCTGAAGAAATTGTCACAGCTTTACAGCATTTGACAATTTGACAATTTACGATTTGACAATTGTAAAATGGTGAAATAGTAAAATAGTGAAATAGTAAAATATCATGGTGGATAGAAATCAGATAGTTCAACCCGAGAATATCGTCTGCAAGAAGCCGACGCTGATGAACGACAACAATATGCACTACTGCCCCGGCTGTAGTCACGGTGTGGTGCATAAGCTGATTGCCGAGGTCATCGAAGAAATGGGAATGGAAGACAAGGCTGTAGGCGTATCGCCTGTAGGCTGCGCTGTCTTCGCGTACAACTATATAGATATCGACTGGCAGGAGGCTGCCCATGGTCGTGCTCCCGCTTTGGCTACAGGTATTAAGCGCTGCTGGCCTGACCGTCTGGTATTCACTTATCAAGGTGATGGTGACTTGGCTTGTATCGGTACTTGTGAGACCATCCATGCCCTAAACCGTGGTGAGAACATCGTCATCATCTTCGTCAACAATGCCATCTATGGTATGACAGGTGGTCAGATGGCTCCTACCACGCTGATTGGTCAGAAGACCTCTACTTGTCCTTATGGTCGTGACCCTGAGATTCATGGCTATCCCCTGAAGATGGCGGATATCGCTGCGCAGCTGGAGGGTACCTGCTATGTCACTCGTCAGAGTGTTGAGTCAGTAGGCTCTATCAACAAGGCCAAGAAGGCTCTGCGTAAGGCTTTCGAGGCTTCGATGGCTGGCAAGGGTAGTTCGCTCGTAGAGTTCGTCTCTACCTGTAACAGCGGTTGGAAGCTCACGCCTGCTAAGGCAAATGAATGGATGAAGGAGAATATGTTCCCCTTCTATCCTAAAGGTGACCTGAAAGATACGACAGGCGAGAAGTAAGATGTTTGATGTAAGATGTAAGAAGTTATGAAGAAAGAGATAATAATTTCAGGTTTCGGAGGTCAGGGCGTGCTCTCAATGGGTAAGATTCTGGCTTATAGTGGACTGATGGAGGATAAAGAGGTGACATGGATGCCTGCCTATGGTCCTGAGCAGCGTGGTGGTACAGCCAACGTAACAGTCATCGTTAGCGACGAGCGTATCTCTTCGCCCATCCTCAGCAAATACGACATCGCTGTGGTGCTGAATCAGCCTTCACTCGAGAAGTTCGAGCCAAAGATCAAACCTGGTGGCGTCCTCATCTACGACGGCTTTGGTATCATCAACAAGCCCACCCGTAAGGACATCACCATCTATGAGATCAATGCTATGGACAAGGCTGCTGAGATGAAGAACAGCAAAGTCTTTAACATGATTATTCTCGGTGGACTCTTGAAGGTAGCTCCCGTCGTGAGCGACAAGGGTGTTGAGAAGGCTCTCTTCAAGACACTGCCTGAGCGCCATCACGGTCTGATTCCTTTGAATATGGAGGCCCTGAAAGAAGGTGCCAAGATTATTGAAGAAGTGAAGTAAATAAACTGTGATAACTAAAAAGGGAACCGATTTCGGTTCCCTTTTTTTAGTTGTATTGCTCTTTAAACTTATCCAACTTCTCTGTCCAATATTGGCGAAGGTCATTCCATTTATAATAATAAGGTGTACTGGTAGCCGGAACGGGTAACGTTGCCTCGCGCTCATTGAGCAGGGCTTTGACCAGAATGTCGCCTTTTCCATTCTTGGGCTTATAGAAGATGAGTTGGATATTACAACCCATCGGGAATATCTTGTAGTTCTGCCAGTGCTGGTCCAACTCATCAATATTCTCTATGCTGGCATTACAGTTGTTCAGCTCCATCAGGCAGGCCAGCGGCAAAACACAGACCTCGTGGCCAAAGCGCATCGTGGCTTGTGGCTTTCCTAATGCTACACAGGTATCGGCAGTCTCGATAATGTTTCTCAGCAGGTTATATTGGCTGAAGGGCTTTGCATTGTCTGACATCGGTGAGTTGGCGTAGCGCACATACCAGCTTACATTCGAAATGCACCACTGGTCGTAGCGCTCTTCTTCTGTAAAGAGATTGATCATGTCTGGACCATCGTCGTGGCTCTGCATGTTGATGACCACCTCAAACAAGTGACGCATCAGTGAATGCCTATGTATACTGTCGGCAGCCCATTGCTCATCGGTGAAGAGCACCTTCATCAGCCGCTCTGGGCGCGTTTTGCTTTCCGTATATTTGCCAATCTTTTGCCAGTCAATGTGCTTGCTGGCTTCCTTTACCTTTCCTTCATGCTCATTATTCAAGTAGTATTGCAGGCTCTCGCTGACGTCGTTATGGATGCGTGCCGTAGGATTGGCGGCCATCAGTTCTTCGCATTCGGCTACCATTGACAGAATGCAGCGGTTGACAGTAGTGCTGCGGGCATCGATGGCCAGATTCTTGGTAAGGAAAATCTCTGGGAAATGCTCTGCAATACGTTTGCCAATGCCGTGGTGCTGACGTTCGCCAACGGTGCTCAGGTCGCCTAAACGCTTGATGGTAGTTCTATTGAACTTCTCCAACTTCTCCAGTACCTCTTTTCCCTTACTGGTCAACTTTCCCTGTTCGTTAGCTTTACGCAGTGGATTTATGACACGTTCATAGCTATCTGGGGCGATGAGCCAGCGCGAACCATGTCGGCCATAATGGGTGAAATAGAAGGGTACGTAGCCCTTTGGCGCTTGTGTGTAGTTGAAATCAGGCAACTGGCGGTCGTAGTCTACATAATTCGAACCTGCCAACCAAGGGTTGGCCTTAAGATCTTCACGAGCTGTCTGAGCCAATATCGTCCAAGGCAATGAAATGCCAAGCAGACATAATACAAGTAGTCTTTTCATCTGTTGTTATAAGAATGTTATTAGTGTTTTATGTCTTGCAAAGATAGCATTTTTTACTGTTTTTTACGCGGATAAGGCAAAAAACATGCATATTTTGTGTGTTTTTAGCAAAAAAACTTGGAAGTTATATAAATTTTTTGTTACTTTGCAGCATTAAAACAAAGAAACAAACAGTTTATTTTTGTAATTAAACCAATTAGTAAGTAAAATGAAAAAGTTATTTTTACTCTTTGCTGCAGCTATGCTGACAGCATCTGTGTCTGCACAGAAAACAACTGTTACTGCTAACAAGGCTGGTGACAACTGGTATGCTGGTATCAATGCTGGTGTTGGTACAAACATGCAGAAGTATGATTGGGAGAATGCTGGTGATAAAGGCGCAGGCTTCTTCAAGGGCTTTACTCCTGAGTTCGGCGTTCGTATTGGTAAGAATCTGACAACCGTATTCGGTCTGGCTTTGGACGTTAATGCTTATTTCCTGAATGGTAAGCGTGAGGATGGTTGGCGTGCTAAGAGCACATTTGGTAGCTCTACTTTCATTGATGCTACTGATTTCGACCTGATGACCACTTGGAACCTGAACAACGCTTTTGCTGGTTACAAAGGTCAGCCCCGTACTTTCGAGGTGATTGCTCTCGTAGGTGGTGGTTACAGCCGCGCTTGGGCTAAACATGAGGGTGGTATCAATGCTAAGGCTGCTATCGACTTCGCTTTCAACCTGGGTGCCAACAAGGCTTGGCAGGTTTACATCGAGCCTTCTGCTATTCTCGGTGAGCCAGGTGTTCAGTATGCTAACCCCTTCTACAGAGTTGGTGATCCCAAGAAGTACAACGGTACTTTCTCTCTGAAGGCTGGTGTGAACTACAAGTTCGGTTGCAGCAATGGTACTCACAATTTCGCTATTGAGCAGCTCCGCGACCAGGCTGAGATCGATGGCCTGAACGCTAAGATCAACGAGCTCCGCGCTGACAACCAGGCTAAGGACAGCAAGATTGCTGCTGATGGCCGTACCATCCAGGATCTGAAGGCTCAGCTCGCTGCTTGCCAGGCTCGTCCTACCGCTGCTGCTGTTGTTGCTGCTCCTGTTGAGACTGTTCTGCAGCCCATCGTTATCTTCCGTCAGGGTAAGAGCACTATCGACGCTGCTCAGTATGCTAGCATCGAGATGATTGCCAAGTACATGAAGAACCACAAGGATGCTAAGGTTAAGGTTCAGGGTTATGCTTCTCCCGAGGGTAACAAGGAACTCAACCAGAAGCTCTCTGAAAAGCGTGCTGAGGCTGTTAAGACCGCTCTCGTTAAGAAGTATAAGATTGCTGCAGACCGCGTAACTGTTGAGGGTCTGGGTGCAACCGATAAGCTCTCTCAGGAGAACGACTTCAACCGCGTAGCTATGTTCGTTGACACTACGAAGTAATCTTCGAATTTGTAACAATTCTAGTATAGAAATCCCTGCAATTGTAAGATTGCAGGGATTTTTTTGTGTCATTTAGTTGGCTATTTATAGAAAAAGGTGTATCTTTGCAGCTTAAAGCAAAGATAATATAAAACAGATATGAAACATCCGTTGAGAAGTGCAGTATGCACAGAAGGACGTAGGATGGCTGGAGCCCGCGCTTTGTGGGTGGCCACGGGTATGAAACACGAGCAGTTTGGCAAACCCATTATTGCTGTCGTCAACTCGTTCACTCAGTTTGTGCCTGGTCATACGCATCTGCATGAGATTGGTCAGATTGTTCGCGAAGAAATAGAAAAGATGGGCTGCTATGCCGCCGAGTTTAACACCATTGCCATCGACGATGGTATCGCTATGGGTCACGACGGCATGCTGTATTCGCTGCCCTCACGCGACATCATTGCCGACAGCGTAGAGTATATGGTCAATGCTCACAAGGCTGATGCCATGATCTGCATCTCGAACTGCGACAAGGTGACACCTGGTATGCTGATGGCATCCATGCGACTGAATATCCCAACGGTGTTCTGTAGCGGTGGACCTATGGAGGCAGGAAAATGGCGCGGTGAGAATGCCGACCTGATCACGGCGATGATTAAGGGTGCCGACCCCTCGGTCTCTGACGAGGAGATGAAGGAGATAGAGAGTTGCGCCTGTCCTGGTTGCGGCAGCTGCTCTGGCATGTTTACTGCTAACTCCATGAATTCACTTACAGAGGCTATCGGTCTCTCGCTGCCTGGTAACGGCACTATTCTTGCAACACACACCAACCGTATCGAATTGTTTAAGGCGGCTGCCCGTCAGGTGGTGAAGAATGCTTTTGCCTACTATGAGGACGGCGACGAAAGCGTGTTGCCTCGCAATATTGCTACTCGTAAGGCCTTTATGAATGCGATGGCATTAGATATCGCGATGGGTGGAAGCACCAATACCGTGCTGCACCTGTTGGCTGTGGCTCAGGAGGCTGGTGCTGACTTTACGATGAAGGACATCGATGAACTCTCGCGCCGTGTACCTTGCTTATGTAAGCTGGCTCCAAACACCCAGAAGTACTCTGTTCAGGAGTGTGGACGTGCCGGCGGTATCCTGGGAATCCTGAACGAATTGAACAAAGGTGGCCTGATTGACGGCTCTGCCCCACGTGTGGATGGTATGACGCTTGATGAGGCCATGAAGAAATATAGTATCGTGGATGGCGCAGTTGATGCTGAGGCAAATCGCATCTATCAGACTGCTCCCGGCAACCGCTTCTCTACCAAGATGGGTTCGCAGTCGGCAGAGTGGGGCACACTCGATACCGATCGTGCCAACGGCTGTATCCGTGATTTGGAACATGCTTATACCAAGGATGGCGGCCTGGCTGTCCTTTTCGGCAACATCGCCCAAGACGGTTGCGTAGTGAAGACCGCAGGCGTAGACGAAGCCCTGTGGCACTTCGAAGGTCCTGCAGTGGTCTTCGACTCTCAGGAAGATGCCTGCGAGGGAATCCTTGGTGGCAAGGTAAAGAGTGGCGATTGTGTGGTGATTACCCATGAAGGTCCGAAGGGTGGCCCTGGTATGCAGGAGATGCTGTATCCCACCTCTTATATTAAGAGTATGCACTTGGGCAAGGAATGTGCGCTGATTACCGATGGTCGTTTCTCTGGTGGTACCAGCGGTCTGAGCATCGGACATATCTCGCCTGAGGCTGCCAGTGGTGGTAACATCGGCAAGATTAAGGATGGCGACATCATCGTGATTGATATCCCCAGCCGCTCTATCAGCGTAAAGCTGAGCGACGAGGAACTTGCAGCACGTCCACAGCAGCCCCTGAAGCGCAATCGCGTGGTCAGCAAGGCGCTGAGAGCCTATGCCCAGAGCGTTAGTTCAGCCGATAAAGGTGGTGTGAGGATTATTGATTAGTTGACAGTTGACAATTATGTTAAGAGATAGAATAACAGGATCGAAAGCGCTGATGCGTGCTCTGCAGGCAGAAGGTGTGAAGACCATCTTCGGATACCCTGGTGGTAGCATTATGCCGGTGTATGATGCGCTTTTCGACTATACACGAGGAGAGAAAAAGTGTTTCGACCACATCTTGGTACGTCACGAACAGGCGGCAACCCATGCTGCCGAAGGCTATGCCCGTGTCAGTGGTGAGGTGGGTGTTGCCTTGGTGACCAGTGGTCCGGGTGCTACTAATACGCTGACAGGTGTGGCTGACGCCATGCTCGACTCTACGCCGATTGTGGTGATTGCCGGTCAGGTGGCTATTGGTGCGCTGGGTACCGATGCTTTTCAGGAGGTCGACCTGGTGGGTGTGGCACAGCCTATCTCGAAGTGGTCGTACCAGATACGTCGCGCTGAAGATGTGGCTTGGGCTGTCAGTCGTGCGTTCTACATTGCACGCAGCGGTCGTCCTGGTCCTGTGGTGCTTGACTTTGCTCGCAATGCTCAGGTAGAAGAGATTGACTGGGAACCCAAGAAGGTTGACTTCATCCGTTCTTATGTGGCTTATCCTAAACTGAACATAGATGCTGTGCGAGAGGCTGCCGAGCTCATCAACAATGCTAAGAAGCCTTTGGCACTGGTGGGACAAGGTGTAGAACTGGGTAATGCCCAGGAAGAACTGAAGGCTTTCCTTGAGAAGGCCGACATTCCAGCAGGACGTACAATGTTAGGACTGAGTGCGTTGCCCTCCGACCATCCGTTGAATGTGGGTATGCTGGGCATGCATGGCAACTATGCCGTAAACCTGAAGGAACAGGAGTGCGACGTGCTGATAGCCATTGGCATGCGCTTCTCTGATCGTGTGACGGGTAATACCAAGACCTATGCCAAGCAGGCAAAGGTGATTCATTTGGATATCGACCGTAGCGAGATTGACAAGAATGTCAAGACTGATGTGGCTGTTGTTGCTGACTGTAAGGAGTCGCTGCCTGCCATCACGGCATTGCTTAAAAAGAATAATCACCAGCAGTGGCGCGAATCGTTCAAGGAGTTAGACAATAAGGAACGTGTGAAGGTCATAGAGCCTGCCATCCATCCTACGGAAGGTCCCTTGCTGATGGGTGAGGTGGTGAATAAGGTGGCAGAGAAGGCCCCGCGTGGTACCGTTCTGGTAACGGATGTGGGTCAGAACCAATTGTTTGCTACCCGTTATTTCCGCTATCCTGAGAAGCGCAGTATCTGTACCAGTGGCGGCTTGGGTACGATGGGTTATGGCATGCCGGCGGCTATTGGCGCCACTTTTGCTACTGACCGTACCGTTTGTTGCTTTATGGGCGATGGTGGTTTCCAGATGTGTATCGAGGAACTCGGCACGATTATGGAACAGCAGGCTCCTGTCAAGATGATTCTGATGAATAATAACTATCTGGGTAATGTCCGTCAGTGGCAGGATATGTTCTGGATGCGTCGTAAGTCGTTTACAAAGATGATGAATCCCGACTATAGTCTGATAGCCCAGGGCTATGGTATTCCTTATCAGGTAGTGACCGACCGCCAAGAGTTGGCATCTGCCGTAGAGAAGATGCTGACCACTAAGGGTCCGTATATCTTGGAGTGTGCCATCAAGGAAGACGATGACGTTCTGCCTATGACTCCTCCTGGCATGAATGTAGATGATATGATGCTGGAACTTTAGCGCTTCGCTAAATGACAAATGACAATTGATAAATGACAAATTGATGGAAGAGAAGAAGAAACTATATACTCTGCTGGTTTACTCAGAGAATGTGGCTGGTGTGTTGAACCAGATTACCGCTGTGTTTACGCGCCGTCAGGTAAACATCGAGAGTCTGAACGTGTCGGCATCCAGCATTGATGGCGTACATAAGTATACCATTACCGCCTGGAGCGAAGAAGACCAGATTATCAAGATTACGCGTCAGATAGAAAAGAAGATCGATGTGGTGAAAGCCAACTATTTTACTGACGATCAGTTGTTTATCCGTGAGGCAGGCCTTTATAAGCTGCAGACTGACCTGGTGCTGCAGAATCCTGAGGTTTCCCGTACCATCCGTCGGCACGATGCACATATCACAGAGGTTAATCCTGTTTACACCATTGTGATGAAGAACGGCCGCACAGAGGATATCATTTCGCTTTACTATGCTCTCAACGAGTATGGCTGTGTGTTGCAGTACACCCGTAGTGGTCGTATCGCTGTAACTCGCGGCACTCAGGAGCAGGTGACAGACTTCCTGGAACAACGAGAGAAAAGTGAAAGGTAATGGATAAGATAGGACGTTACGAGTTTCTGGCCGAGCCGTTCCATTGCGACTTCAGTGGCCGTTTGTTTATGGGACATCTGGGCAACCATATGCTCAATGCTGCTGACTTTCACTCGTCGGCACGCGGTTTCGGCATGAAGTACCTGATGACCATCCGTCGTTCGTGGGTGCTGTCGCGTCTGGCTATCGAGATGACTGAGATGCCCGAGCAGTATACACGCTTCAACGTTGAGACGTGGGTGGAGTCGGCCATGCGCTATTTCACTTCGCGCAACTTCGCCGTTGTCGGCGAAGAGGGTAAGATCTATGGCTATGGCCGCAGTATCTGGGCGATGATTGACACCGAGAGCCGCCAGCCGACAGACATTCTGGCGATTGACAATGGTGCCATCAATCAGTGGATTGTCACCGACAAGGAGTGTCCTATCGATAAGGGTGGGCGAGTGAAGATGTCTGACGAGGCGCAGTTGGTGCGTACCATTGCCACCTATTATAATGATGTCGACATCAACGGCCATATCAATAGCGTCAAGTATATCGAGCACGTGCTCGACCTTTGGCCACTCGACTGGTATCGTGAGCACCACATCAAACGTTTCGAGATTGCCTATGTCGCCGAGGCACATGCCGGTGACGAGTTGTCGTTCTATCGCGAAAAGGTGAGCGACAGCGAATACTGCGTCCGCATCGTACGAACAGATGGTACCGAATGCTGTCGCAGTCGTATCGTATTTTTTTGAATGATGAGAAAGATTCTGCCCCTTCTGTTGCTGGCGGTCTGTGTGACTATGCAGGCCGAACGGCGTCCGCTGTCGCTGACAGACAGCCTGCACTATAAGGTAGAGATGCAGGCCACGCTGTCAAGTGGCGACCATACCCCTCTGTGGCTGAATGCCAATCGCTACGGACTCAGTTCGTTGGAGAAAACCAACGGCTATCTGCGTGCTGCTGTGGAGCGTCCGTTGTCGGCCAGTGATGGGCAGAAGTGGGCTTTGGGCTATGGACTGGATATTGCCGGCGCCTACCATTTCACCAGCAAAGCCATCGTTCAGCAGGCCTATGTAGAAGGTCGTTGGCTGAAGGGCGTGCTGACCATTGGTGCCAAGCAACAGCCCATGGAACTGAAGAATCAGGAACTTAGCAGCGGTTCGCAGACGCTGGGTATCAATGCCCGTCCTATTCCTCAGGTGCGTGTGGCGCTGGCCGACTATTGGACCATTCCCTATACGCACGGCTGGCTGAGCATCAAGGGACACATAGCCTATGGTATGCAGACTGATGACCGCTGGCAGAAAGACTTTACCCAACAGCAGAGCCGCTATACGGAGCACTCACTTTATCACTCGAAGGCTGGCTACTTGAAGATTGGGAAGGAAGACGGCTGGTATCCCGTATCCCTGGAGCTGGGTCTGGAGATGGCCTGCCAGTTTGGTGGAACCACGTATATGCTGGAGGATGATCCTAATGTGACCATACAAAATGCCCACAACCTGAAAGCGTTCTACCATGCTTTCATTCCGACAGGCAACGACGCTACGGATGGTGGTTGGAACAATGCAGCTGGTAACCACTTAGGCAGTTGGCTGATGCGCCTGAACTTCGACTATGACCGCTGGTATCTGGGCATTTATGCCGACAAGTTCTTTGAGGACAACTCGTCGATGCTGCACATTAGTTTCGACGGCTGGGGCGAGGGCGACGAGCAATGGACGAAAAAGGAACGCCGCTACTTCTTGCATAGCTTTAAGGACTGGATGCTGGGTGCCGAGCTAAAACTGAAGCAGAACGACTGGCTGAACAATATCGTGGCAGAGTTTCTGTATACTAAATATCAGGGAGGTCCTGTCTATCACGACCATACCAGAGCCATCAGCGAACATATCTGCGGACGCGACCAGTTCTATAACAACAACTTGCAGACCGGTTGGCAACACTGGGGACAGGTGATGGGCAATCCGCTCTACCGCTCACCGCTGTATAACGAGGATGGTACGGTACGTGTGCTCAACAACCGTTTCGTGGCGTGGCACCTGGGCTTGGCAGGCGATCCTTTAGCCCGGCTGCACTACCGCCTGCTGGCCACTTGGCAACGCGGTTGGGGCACCTACGATGATTTGTTCCGTGACCCTGAGGAGTCCGTCAGTTTGATGGGCGAGGCCTGTTATACATTCCCAAAAGGCTGGCAGCTGAAGGGAGCCTTTGGCTTTGATGCTGGCAAGATTTACGGCAAGAACTTCGGCGTTCAGACCACCATAACAAAAACATTCTGAGTATGAAAAAGATAGCATTCTTCCTGCTGACAGCATTGCTGACCTCGTGTCATGTGGTGACATCCAACAATGGCGATCTGGACGGCTTGTGGCAGATGACGACGATAGAAAACCTGCAGACGGGCGAAGTGTCTGACGCTCGTGATATCAATACAGGACTGAACTGGGCTTTTCAGGGTTCATTGCTGATGCTGCGTGGTGGTCAGGAAGTCGTTTGTCGTTTCGACCATGCCGGCGAAACGTTGAAGATCTATAGTCCTTACATCTCCGGGCGCTTTGCTGAGGAACACGACGATACGCCGATTACCGATGCTACAATACTGAATATATATGGCATCTATCAGTTAGAGGAATATTTCAAGATATTGCAACTCGACGCTAATGACATGCAGTTGGAGTCGGCTAATGTTCGTCTGACTTTCCGCAAATACTGATTACGCTTAGAATACTTTACCAGAGACAATGCTGGTGAAGGTGCTTAGCAGTATCTTGATATCCATCCACAACGACTGGTGCTCCAGATAGTAGAGGTCGTACTCCAGTCGTTTCAACATCTTTTCCATGGTGTCGGTATAGCCGTTATGCAGGGTAGCATAACTGGTGACTCCTGGTCGTATCTTGTACAACAGTGTATAGCGAGAATCGTGCTTTAGAATCTGGTCGATATAGTACTGGCGTTCAGGGCGATAGCCTACGAAGGCCATGTCGCCAATGAATACGTTCCACAGTTGTGGCAACTCGTCCAGATGGTGTGCGCGCAGAATCTTCCCAATCTTCGTCAGTCGTGGGTCGTCTTCCTGTTGCAGCAGTTCTTCACCTTCTTTCTCCGCGTCAATCACCATGCTGCGGAACTTATAGATATAGAAGGGACGCCCGCCCTTGCCGATACGCTCTTGTTTGTAGATAGCTGGTCCACCACCAATCTTGATGGTCAGATAGCACAGCAGTATCAGGGGGGAGAAGATTACCAGGCAACATGCCGCCAGAAAGCAATCGATAACGCGTTTCATGAGGCGGTTTTCATCTTAAGGTTAATACCGAGGTTGACCAACACATAGAGCAGCACGTCGATTCCGATGATGATGGTCGACGACAGGGTGGGGTACAACACGTAGTTCATGGCATAGACAACCACTGTCAGCAGCAGGATGCAAGCCAAAGCCTGATGCTGATTCAGACCCGTTCGCATGAGTTTGTGATGAATATGGTTCTTGTCGGCATCAAACAAAGGTTTTCCGTGGTACATACGATACAGCGTAACCCTCACCACATCGGCAATAGGTATGAAGAGCAGGGTCAGCGGATATAGGAATGCCTCTGGGCGCGTCTGCCAGATAGCGGTATTGTCCATTGCCACTTTGATGGCAAAGAACCCTAAAGTGTATCCCAACGACAGCGATCCGGAGTCGCCCATGAATATCTTGTTGTTGTTTTCTGCCTTGCCGAAAATGTTGTAATAGAGGAAGGCCACCAGCGCACCCATCATGCCTGCAGCGAGCATCGTGTAGGTATAGCGGAAAACATCATAACAGACAAAATAACCCAAGAATCCTCCCAGCGCCAACAGCGATATGCTGCCCGCCAGTCCGTCAATTCCGTCGATGAGGTTGATGGCGTTGTCGATAAAGACAATGGCAAAAATGGTAAAGCAGACGCCTGCCCAGTAGGGGATCTCGTAGATGCCGAACAGGCCGTAGAGGTTGTTGATATACAGGCCCGACAGTGGAAGCAGACAGGCAGCTACAATCTGTGCCGTGAACTTGGTGCTTGCCTTGAGACCTATCAGGTCGTCAACAATACCCACCAGATAGATGATGACCAGGCCCACCAGGTAGCTGGCCGTCCAGATGTTGAACGTATGGTCTAATTGGCCGTTCCAACTACTGATCAAAATAAAGAAAATGAATGCCAACAACATGCTGGGAAGGAAAGAAATTCCTCCAAGGCGAGGCGTGGCATTCTTATGTACTTTTCGCTCGTTGGGGATGTCGTAAAGCTTCTTACGCTTGCAAAAGTCCAGGATGACAGGCGTAAAGACAGCCCCCAATATCAAGCTTATGACAAATACCTTGAGTATATATGTTATCATGGTCTATTCCTTATTTTATTATATAACTCAACAATGACATGAATTATTGTGTGCATGGAATGATATTTTTCTAAATGGCACTTCTTTTCACTAATGCCTCATTCCTGTTTTGTAAGACATTCTGTAAGACCTCCCCTCCTCCCTTGATACCCTTAAAAGGCCGATTTGCAGGGCGTTTGCAGCCAGTGAGGTGTTTGGCCAACACCTCCCTTGGACCTCCCTTTTTTCTTTTGTCACTTGAGGTGTGAGGGAGGTGTGAGGGAGGTGTGAGGGAGGTGGCGCGCCACTACCTCCCTAGGCTCAATCCCTCTGTACATCGAGGTTTTCGGGCTGTCGAGGGAGGTGGGGAGGTCTTATTCATCACGCGCTACACTTCGTGGCAATGGAGACGGCACTTGCTTCCCGCCGATGTGGCACTTTGTTGGCGTCGATGTGGGACTTTGTTGGCATCGATGTGGCACTTTGTTGGCGGCGAAGCGTAACTTTGTGACTGTCAAAATGGCACATTCACCACTTCAAAACAGCACATTTGCCACTTCAAAACATAGTATTCGCCACTTCAAAACATAGTATTCGTGTGATGAAAACATAGAAAAAAATGGCAGAATTGTTTGGTAGTTTCAAGAAAAAGTGGTATCTTTGCGCATAATATATGATGTTTAAATCAACGAAATCGCGATTTGTGCATAAAATACTATGCGTATGAAATATGAGTTCGATCCCTATCCTCTGCAGTTGACTATGCAACGACTGGCACAGAATGTGAAGAAGCGACGGTTGGAAAAGAAGCTGTCGACAAAGACCCTGGCAGAAATGAGTGGGGTGCCAGCTGCTACTATTCAGCGTTTCGAACTGAAGCACGCCATATCCCTTGAGTCTTATGTGAAGTTAGCTAAGGCTCTGGGCTATTCTGAGGAGATTATGCAAATGCTGGCAGAACCGAAATACGACACCATGGAGGAACTGCTGGAAATCAACAAAAACAGTAAAAGGAAACGAGGCGTATGATACAGGATGTGTCTTCAGTCAGTGTGTTATATCACGGACGAAAGGTGGGAGTGATGTCTGTTGCTGGCAGAGGAACGTGCCAGTTTGAGTATGATAAGGAGTGGCTGGCAAACGGCTTTTCCATTTCTCCCCTGCAATTGCCTCTGAAAGCGGGCTTGTTTACAGCGGACTATGTGCCGTTTGGGGGTAATTTTGGCGTTTTTGAAGATAGCCTCCCTGGTGGTTATGGTCAGTATCTGTTGTTGAAGGTGCTTAAGAAATCGGGCGTTGACTATCGTTCCCTCTCGCCCGTGCAACGACTCAGTATCATTGGTTCGTCAGGAATGGGAGCCCTGTGCTATCATCCTGAGAATAGCATGCAGCATGATGACTTACCTATGTCGCTGGACGAGATGCAACAGGCTGCCCTTGACGTGTTGTCGGAGAAGACAGAAGATGATGCCGGCACACTTTATCTGAAAAGTGGAAACAGTGGCGGAGCACGTCCCAAATGTATCTATACAGATGCTGACGGACATTGGCTGGTGAAATTCCGACATACTTACGATGCCAAGGACATTGGTCAGCAGGAGTACCATTATAATAAGGTGGCCAGGGCATGTGGCATTGACGTGCCAGACTTCAAACTGATGGAAGGCAAGTATTTCGCTGTTCGCCGCTTCGACATAGAAGATAGTGTGCGGCTGCATGTGGCTACGGCCAGTGCTTTGTTGAATGAACCTATCACCCCTCCAAAGATGGACTATCACAGTTTGTTGCAGTTGACGGGCTATCTGACGCAGTCGGTAAAGGCTGTAGAGCAGCAGTTCAGGAGAATGGCCTTCAATCACTATGCTCACAACTATGATGACCATGCTCGCAATTTTAGTTTCATCTGTCGGGATGGCGAATGGGCGTTGGCGCCTGCTTATGACCTAACGTACGACAATACTTTAGGTGAGCATGCTACGACCATCAATTTTCAGGGTAAGCCCTCAGACGAAGACATGATAACAGTCGGAACTAATGCCCACTTGACTCCTCAGCGCTGTCGCCAAATCATAGATGAAGTCAAAGATGCTACCCGTGAGCTACAAAGGTATTTTTAGATAAAATAATCATTTCCTCTGGAATTTGCAAACATATCATCTGCAAAACATGCATCACTTATGTGTAGTCATTTTGAGAGGTCACTGTCCCTGGTGTACTTATGAGTGGTAGAAATTGACAATGTCATCATACATTCGTATGACATCCTCGATATTGAATCTGCTGACTGCCAACTGATGGCTGTATGATGCCATTTGGACTTTCTCTTCTGGAGATAGTTTAATGAAAGATTCCATGGCGGAAACTAATGCTTTACTATCATTCATCGGAATAAGATATCCGTTTTTCTTGTTGTCAACTGTTTCGCGACAGCCTGGAATGTCTGTCGTAATGATGGGCCGTCCAATAGCACATGCCTCCATCAAGGAACGATTGAGTCCTTCACCATACTTGCTGGGAAGGACAATGACTGTATTCTTCCGACTGACAAAAGAAGAAACATTCGGAACTACGCCGAGGTAATGAAAGACTCCTTTGCCCTTGTCTCTTTCAAAAACCTCTGGTGGAACACCCATTGGACTGTCATAGGCTAGTGGACCCAGAATTTCAAAATCCACATTTTGGTACTTCCCCTTCAGCTCTCTTGCAGCCTCGATAAACTCCCCATATCCTTTATCGTAAAGGACTCTTGATACCATCAGGAATAGGATGCCATCCGCATAATCTGCTGGTTGGAATGCGTAATCTTCAAGGTTAACACCTTCTCCACCTTTCAGTAATATGAGCTTGTCTCCACCGACCATCTTACTACTAACAATTTTGTCATAGTTCATTTGGTTCAGGACAAACACTTTGTCCGCTTTGCTAAGACCATGTTTGTAAAGCTTTAGCCCTAAATATTTGAGAAGTCCGCGACCTTCAAACATATATCCCAAGCCCGCCAACATACAAACAACATGGCTACCACACAACTTTGCTGCTATACTGCTATAAATATTGGGCTTAATAGTATAGTTAAAAACAATATCAGGCTTTTCTTTCTTGAAAATATTAATATACTGTAGAAAGAGATGGATATCCTGTAACGGGTTTAACCCAGATGGTTGCATGTTCACTTCAATAGTGCGAACTCCACTAGCAAGCTTTGCTCCAACTTTATCCCAATCAGTTCTTGCAGGTGGAACAATAAGGCATACCTCATGCCCTTCATCAACAAAATGTTTGATGATGTCAATGCGAAATCCCAACAGGCCGCCTAATCGATTGTCGCAAAAGAGTATCTTCATTTATTCATCAGGTTTTTATAGAGGGTGGCATATTGGCTGTGAGCTGTTTTCTTGGAGAAGAGACTATAAATGCGGTTGACGTCTACAGACATCCCAATGCTTGCATCTACGGCTTTGCAGAATCCATCGTAATCACCGTAAGTGAAGATGGATACTCCCTGGCATCCTGTTAGATAATCGGCAATCCGTACCTTGTCAGACATAACTACAGGGGTTCCCGATGATAAAGCTTCAAGAGCCACCAGAGAGAAAGCTTCATATTGTGAAGGTACGACTACTAGGTCGCTGTCCAAATACAGCTGCTTCAGTTCATCAGTAGGAATATTGGTGTGAACAGTCATGTCTGAACGTGGTATGATAGCTCCTTTCCCTACTAGATGTATGTCGTATTTTCCTTCTGGCAGATGCCATAGATGCTCAATCCCCTTGTTGGCTGAGTCAAAACGTCCAACAAAGAGCAGACGCCTTTTTCCTTTAACTGTTGGTGCGCTATAGGGAGGATCTGTTATCCAATGGGGGAAGGTGCTGACAGGTTTGCCCAATTTCTTCATAAATGTACTGTCTTCCTTGTTGATGCATACACAATGTGTAACAAATAGACGAACAAACGGGGCGATTGTCGTAAAGAAAAACAATTTTGCCATGAAAGGACGTCGTAGCTCGTAGAACGGATGCCAATGGGGGGAATAGACGATAATCTTGCGACATAATGCTGCCGCTAGTAGTGCCTGTCCACTTTGCAGTGATGTATAACCATGAATATGTACGATGTCAGCCTTGCTGTCTTTGATAGCACGTAGCAAGGGTCTGAAACGAAACAGACCGTTAAAGAGTTTTATTTTGCGATATGGATAGTTCTGGGGTTTTAACACCTCCACAACCTCATCATCCTGAAACAGCTGGTAAAGACTGTTGCAATGAGAAACAATGCCATCGGCAAAACTTTCTGCATAAGGGTGTATGAGTATAACTTTTATCATTATGATAATAACGCAAAAACAAAGGGAAAATTGTAGTTTTTATGTTTTTTTGCCGATATATTTTTTGATGAGAAACAAATGTAGTTCTGGTCTGCAGAAATGGTAGAGACTCTTGACAAACAAAACATATCTCCTATAGCCCATAAGCCTGAACAATGCACCAAAGAGCAAGCCGACGGCTTTTTTCTTGCCGTCCATGTTTTTGATGTTGTATTGGTTTATCTTGTCGTAAGAACTATCTATAATCATCCCTTTTTTTCGAATAGCCTCATAAAAAGTACCCTTTCCCGTGGTAAACGGGTCAGAATAGGGATAGTTCGCTAATTTCGTTCCGTGATAGAGCCTTCGATGGAACGAAGTAATCACCTCTCCGTTGTCAAAGGTCGCATAGCTGTACGATTGGGAAATAAAAGAATCAAAGAGCACTTGATTGCTCACGATGGCCTTCTGGTAAATGTTAGTGGCAATAGACAAATCCTCATACTCCTTCAGGTCTTGTATGCGCTTTCTCTTGATGATTCCCTGTTTCATCAGGGTGTAGTCATAACCGGCAAAGTGAAGAAACACGAGTTTGTCTTCTTGTTGAGGACAGTCCTGAGTGCGGAAACGTACCATTATGTGGCCATCTTTATAGAATAATTCGCGCTCAAAGTAATTCCATGGGGCCATGTTCATGCCTAAATTACGGAAAACGTACAAGTGATCATTTCCCAAGAAACCAGGCATCCAGTCCATCCACTTCTGATCAGTGAAATTGCCAACGCTCCTGTCATTAAAACAATTGTCAAGTAGCCTTTGCTGCCACCAGTTTAGGAGTAACTGAGAGGTAGAACTGTTCCGAATGGCACAGAAACCGAGGTTGAAGATTCCATTAACATTCATTACCCACTCTGGATGTTCGCCGGTATAGTTCACATGAATGCCGGCAATTTGCGGTGTTAAGGCAATGTCATAGCTGTCAAGTCTTTGGTAAACCTCATTGACGGAAGAGAAAATGTAGATATCGGGGTCGAAATAGATAGCTTTTTCATATCCCGATTCCAGTAAGTATTTAAAACATCCAGGTTTAATGGCCGTACAAAATTCCGTCAGGTCATATTTAAAAGTCATGTCTTTCCATGTATCTTCAGAGAATGGGAGTACGGATTTAGCAAATACAACTTCCTGGGGAACCGTTTCTACCCCCTGTTCCATCTCGTCAGCTACAAAGATGAAGAAATCTATATCTTTATGATACTCGCAGAATGACTTCTTGAGAATTAGTCCTAAACCGATATAGTTTTTGGCGACAATAGTAAAAGCACAATTATTCATGACGTATGCTTATATTTAAGGTGATATAATATTGTATTTCGAATTTTGTTCTTACAATAGGTCAGAATAGAACCGTATCCTGCACTACGCAGAATGATATAGTTGTTTTTGTTGATTTCATAAATCTCTTTGATGTGTCTGAAATAGTAACCAGTAGTTTTATTATTGAAACTAGCTTCTGCTCCCAACACATTATGGTTGTGCTGGCGATAGTCTATAGTCTGTAGCGCCAAGGGTAATACAATACCCTTGTTGGCACAGGTACATAGCGTAATCCATTCATCATGTAAAGGCCGTCCTTGAGGAGAATGTCTTAATGCCGCCTGCTTGGATAGGTGGTTGAAAAGCATAGTACACCCCGTTACCACATTGACAATTCTCTGCTCGAAAGTCTTGAAAAGAGCAGGATAAATTCCTGCAGCCTGCCAGAATGATGATGACGTGATACGCCCATCTTTATCTACTAATCTTAAGTCTGTATGAATAACAATAGGCCTATCAGGATTTATCTGTTCAAGACGAATCATGGCTTCCATAGACTTTTCCACCTTGTCAGGATGCCAAATGTCATCTTGATCAGAAAACATATAGTATGCTGAGTCGACTTTTCTCAGCAAACTCATGAAATTGTTATAGGCCCCTCCTTGTGGAGGATAGTCAAGCAATGAAATCTCCTCCGAAAAATTCTGCGCATATCTTCGCAGAATATCAGTGGTGTTGTCCGTTGATCCGTCATCGTGTATAAACAGATGCCATTCCCTGGTAGTCTGGGCAAGAATGGAATCAAGTTGCTTACTAAGATATTCTTCCCCATTGTAAGTGGCAAGAAGAATGGCTATAGATTGTTTGTTATTCATTTCCTTATGATTTTATACCTTATACCTTCATATAGTCCTTTCAAGAATGCTTTCATACGACCATATTTGTCTGGTTCTGCCAAAATGATTCTAACAAACTTCCATAATAGAATCTCATAGAAGTAATATTCTTTTAGTTCTTTGTCAAGCAACTTTTTGTGTTTCCTGTAACAGATGGTGTGCGAGCGGGTCATGCTATAAGTCCTGAATCTATTATAGTTGGGCGTGAACAGATGGAAGAACCCAAGCCTTTGTGGCTGTCCTATAGAATGTATAAGTTTGTGTTTTGTAAGACAAACAATCGGAAATCCCAATGCAGTGACGCTAAGTGCTATGTCATGGTCTAACGCATCCAAGGGGAATGCGTCTTCATCAATACTGCCAATAATTGTGAGCAGTTCGGAAGGCAAAATGGTGCCTGAATTGATGAAGAGCTTTTTCTTTTGATAGTCGCTCGTAATTAGGAAATCATCACAGCCTTGGACATATGGAGTAAATACTGCCAAGCCTTTTCGTAAGAACAAATCCTCTGCGTTATTACGATATGCTTGGAAATCTAGCCAGCGACTGTCATCATCCATCAGCAGAATCAGGTCGTAGTGATAGTCTTTTGAATGACTCAATGCGTAATTGATAACTGGGGCTATACAATAGTTCTTTCCATTTCCTTTCCAGATGATTTTATCTATAGACCCTGCCAGTTCATTTAGGAAGGTAGCTTTAAGATTTTTCTCTAAAGGTGAGTTATCCCAAATGATGAGCGCATCAATATCATCAATATACCTTTTAATATTGGTAACAGCCTCTTCTGGATTAGGGTTGTAAAGTGTCACAACTCCAAGCATCTTGGTCTTATATTCTTGCTGTGCCATATAGAACTCATTCTATTTTATTCCCAAACACAAAATGATTAAATGCGCCATACTCCTTTAGCAGTACCTTTCAGTATTTTGTTGAACTGTATCTTATTCACAATGATGCTGGGGGAAATGCAGAAACACATAACAGCCATGAACCAGAGTATGTTATGAGATGTTTTGCTGACATACCATGCCAAAGGAATGAAGATGACAGTCATAACGGTCATGTATAGTTGGAGTCGTAGGGCACCGATACCGTTGAGAAAAAAGGAATAGCGCATACTATCAACCATGAGGAAGATGTAAATCCCCATCATAATGGTCATTCCATAGGGTACATCACAAGCATCACCAATCCATAACTGATATATCCAGGGCGATGTGAGAACCAAAATTGCGATGAGTACAGCGAAGCCAAAAGTCATTAGACTCATTTTTTTGTTAGCCTTAAGAATCCATTTTATGTCGCCACGTTCATATGCATCTGTGGTAGCATTCCAAAACGGCATACATATAATGCTGAATACCACCATAACAAGACTCATGTAGCGGTAAGCAATCTGATAAGGTGTGACCATTTCTGGAGTAAAGAACTTGGAGATGAGAATGTTGGCAGTCATAAACTGAAGGACTCCGGCAACTTGTAACCAAAAGAATTTCACTCCAAGGTTGCCTAGCTCCAAAGCAGATTGCATATTAACCATTCGGATTGTTGGTCGTAGCTGAGGAAACTGATGAAAAAAAGTATATGGATAGGACAGAAGGTAGATCAAAAGTGGAGATGCTGTATTTACAAGTACTATAGCCAGGAAGGTCGACTCACCGGTGATGTATACCAGCCATGTTCCTATCAGTGCAACAGTTTGGCCGAGGGTCATTAGTAAATTACTGACAGCTGGCATCTGCATGCCCATGTAGACATTGCCAATAAATTTCAGTATAAATGTCATACATACTAATGTGATGGCACAAAGCATTGCTAAGCGCAACTCTGGTATTTTTGTTGGAATGATATTTAAGAAAGCGTATATATCAAACTGATAGATGAGAAACAATAAAAAAATAAGAACAGGGATGATAATACAAAATAGCATGGCAAAGGTGGAACTAACGATTTTGCGTGCTTCCTTCCACTCGTCATGTGCTATATGTATGGCAAGTTTGTTTCGCAAACCATTACCCAGTCCAATGTCCATTTGGTCTATCCATACCAACATACTGCTGATGGTAAGCCAGACCCCATTTTGATAAGTCCCCAGGCACTTAAGCGTTAATGGAACCATTACTAGTAAGATTAACGCCGACCATCCTTTAATGAGAAAAGATGCAATTACATTGACTTCTATTGTTTTGCTCCTATTCATGATTGATGGTAAGGGTTAGAATGAAGACAGAATGATACATGCCGCTGCGTACAGAGGAAAATGATCATTAATAATAATACAAAGTACAAACCGGAAATAAAAATGTTCTCCTGGTAAAATTGCAGAACCAAGATATAGATTTCATAGGTATATAGGCATATACCAAAAGCATTTCCATTTTTTGAAAGACGATAAAGGTAACCATGGAAGATACCATAAATCCCTGAAAAAAAGGCAATGCCAGTATAACCGAAATCACGGAAGAAAGGTTGTAATATGGTATATACGTTAGTGCTTATAGGAACAAATACAAATTCTTGTAATTTCTCGCCAGTGTCTATATGCGCAATACCTAAACGTTCAATGATGGCATATATTATTGACAGTGAGTTGTGGCCATAAACATCTGAGATGTCTGCTGAAACGGTACAAAAAGCAACAGGTGGAGACATGATATACATGGCCACAAAATCCAACAATGTCTCATTTTTGGCATAATCCGATTCTTCTCCACCTCTCATCAGATTAAAAAAATAGAAGAGTATAATAAGAGTGATAAAAATACCTCCAATAGTCCTTACTTTAATCTTACCCCTTTCGTATAGAACGTAGATGCTGCATAACACGACAAGGAAGAAAGTACCTTTTTCCATGATGGAAAGCGAATTGATGATGCAGCATATAATAATAATTGCCAGTTGCCAAAACGGAATCTTGGGATAACGCCATAAACATACCATCAGTAGTGCCGGGGCTAATACGGTGGCATAGTAGAGTATGCCCATTGAGTCGCCATAGACAGATAGCGTGCGAATATTGTTCATCATATCCTTAGAGTCGAACATAGATACAATCTGCCATACTTTGTACATATACATAGGCGATAGGATAATGGCAATGACAAAAAATAGGTAATAAAAGTATAGATTGATTTCAATTCCCGTTAGGGAATATGGAACAGTTTTGTGCTCCATTAAGTTAAAGGTGGCAAACGAAGTGAATACAAAAATGGAAAGCCATATCGTGATTGATAGATAGAACTGGCTTGTAATCGGATATAATTTGTCGCTATAGAAAGTAAATAGTATGAGCATACCCAGCCAAACCACTAAAGAAAGTGTCCATGGTGAGAAAATACCTCCATATTCAAGATGAGTTACTTCATGCCTCCTGGTCACAAATAATTTTTCTCCCTTTACCAGTGCATAGGCAATTAACAAAAATGGTATTAGATAGGAAATAAGATAACTATTATAATGATGTGGTGTTGAGTTACTTTGTATTACCGCAAACGAAATATATGAACGCTTCCTAAGTGAAGTGTATCGAACATGCTGTTTGACCGCCTCTTGGTAGTTTTTGTAGGCTAGGTTCAAGTCTCGTTGAAGAGCCTTATTTTCCTCAAACAGACTTTTACTCTTTGAAGATTGATGGGAGTCAGAAAACCTTGTGTAATTTTGGAGAGCCCTTAAATACTCAGCTTTTGCTTTTTCTTGTTCCTCTTGGCAATTTCTTATGGCAGCATCAATAATAACTTGGCGTGACAGGGTGATATCTTCTTGTAAAAGCACAGTGATACTATCCAGCATTTGCGCGGCAACTACCGCATCTCTATCGGTGAAACTAATGGTTAAAGCGTCTTTTTTGTTACTATAGTTGTAATTGATATGTTCGATGATAGTTTCTATCGTGTCCTTAACATCTAAATACTGACCATAGGTCATTTTGAGACCAGGTACTTGCTTGTGTGATAAGGAACGTGCAAAATCTTCTGTCTTTAAGATTTTGCAATAAGTGCCCATGTCATTGATTCCCCCGTTTGCTCCTCCCAAAGTGCCCTTGAGTTTTTGTCGTATTTGGGTAAGTCCTATGGCAAGATCCATCTCTTTATATTCATCGCTAACCTTTGTGACGGCAGTATACTCCTTAGGAGTGCATAGCCACACTACAATGGCAAGTAGGGTGGCTATGATGGTTGCGAATATGTAAGGATATTTTTTCAACAATATTAAAGAGATGGGTGTCTATGACTTTTTATATATTTATGAACAGTTTACGATTCTTCCATGCCAGCATGCCACTGCGGAGCATAAAACCAAGGAACATCCAGATAGCGAGTGTTACAACCTTCGGACGGCTGCTGTGCTTAATGGGTACACTGGCACGCTGCACAATAGTAAAGGCGGGCGTGCGCTCCTGCAATTTAGCCTGGGCTAACTGACGCTGCTCAACTACCTGTTGGTAGATATTGTATTTCAGCTGCATGTCGTTCTCTAAGTCTTCTTCTTTCATTCTATAGGTCTGCAGCATGACTTCTTGGTTCGCATCGGCATAGGCAGCGTAGGTCTGGCGGGCCTTGTCGTATTGTCGGCGGGCTTCATCAAACAGCTGCTCCATATATTCCAGGTCTACACGGGCTTTCTTGGTGCGGTACTCTGTGATGGCTTTTTGCAGATGTAACTGAACGCTGTCGGCTACTGTTGCGGCAATCAAGGGGTCTTGGTCTTTTACAATGATTGTAATGACATTAGTTTTCTTGTCTACAGAACAGTCGATGTTGCCAGATATGGCTTTTGCTATCTCGTCTTCTTTCTTGGTGAGACGGAATGGGTCAACTTTGTGTCCAGGACCAGAGTTCTCTTCAGACTTCAGCTTTTCTATGATGTTTAGAATTACTGCTTTGGGATAGTCTGCCACAGCTATCTTCTGATGGCTCTGAAGATATTCCTGATAGGTATATTGTTCGCCTGTCTTATCTTTCTTGACCTTGATGGGGAACAGGCCAACGATAAAATCTGTGGACTTCATCAGGTCGGGATAGATCTCAGGATAGAGGGCATCGCCAGTCTGTCCAATCTTCATGTTCATACCGACCATAGAGGCCAATGAAGATATGCTGCCAGAGAATCCTTGTCCCGACTCTTCTGGCGCTAATATAACAGTAGACTTGTATACCTTTGGGGTGCCAAATGCCAAGGCTACACCAATGACTCCGGCAACGAAGGAATAGATACAGACCTTCTTCTTGTCTGCCCAGAGTATTCTGATAACCTCGACAATATTTATATTGATAATCTTCTCTTTCTTCTCTTCCATATTTCTTTCTTTACTTCGACAGGTTGGCAATAGTGGCTACCATTGTGGCTAACGAGGCGGCGGTGCTACCAATGGCCAGGTACTCAGCGGTGGTCATCTTACGAGCCATTGACTTCTGGGGAACGACAATTTCGCAGCCTGGGCGAATCTTGGCGCCGTCGGTAACTTTAGCCACAGTACCGTTCATATAAATGACGTAGGTCTGGTTCTTCTTCGCATAGCGGTTGAAACCACCGGCCTGCTTGATATAGTAGTTGGCTTTCTTGCCCTCGTTGAAGGCTACGGAGTTGGGATACATCACCTCGCCATTGATCTTCACCGTACCATTGTACTTCGGAATGATGATGCGGTCGCCCTCGCGAAGCACGATATCTTCGTCGCAGCCAGGGTTCGCCAGGGCTTTGTCGAGCTCAATACCTACGGGGTAGGTGTCAGGAATCTGTGTGACCTCTTCAATGCGGTTGAACTGAGCCATCTCACTGGTGGAGCGGTTGTTGTTGAGGGCCATCTCCTGCAGGATGCGTTCGCGCTCCTCTTTACGCATCTTGGCAATCTCCTCCAGTCGGATACGTTCGTACTCGTTGACTCTGCGCTCCAGACGGGCACCCTCGATGAATGCCAGGTCGGTGGCTCCACCTGCTTTGCGGAACACGTCGCTAAGGCGCTCGTTCTTCTTCGACAGCGTATATGCGCCGGCATACATAACCTCGCCCTCGATGCTGACGTTCTGCTGCTCGGTATATCCGGGGCTCTTACGAACATATACTTCGTCGAAAGGCATGAGCTTAAAGCCTGGTGTGCCGTCAATGATGAAGCCGTCTTTCAGCGAGAACTGGAACGTCTGAGACAGTAGTGAGTCTGTTGTCAGTGCATAGGGATTGATGATGCGTCGTGATACCATCACGTTATGCATAGATGCCGACTCCTTCAGTCCTCCGGCCTGCAGCACGAAGTCTTCCAATGTCTCGTTGTCGGCATACTTATAGATGCCCGGATACTGCACCTCACCATGAATGGTGATGGTCTGCTGCTCCTGTGCATCCATACGGGTAGGTATAAATAGGACGTCCTCGTTCTTCAGGGGAATGTCGGCCACGGTGCCGTCAAGAATGCCCTGTAAGTCAACCGATACGACCTCTAAGGTGCGGTCGGCCTTCATGCGGTGTATGATGGCACGTTTGGTGAAGGCTTCTTCAGTGATGCCTTCGGCCTGTTCCAACAGACTCTTGACACTGTAAGTGGTTTCGCCGATTTGATACATGCCCGGGCGGAAGACGGCACCCTTGATCTCAACCATATTCGAGTAGCGGGGTAGGATAGAGTCGACGCTTACCGAGTCGTGGTCGGCCAAGCGGAACGAGCTCATATCGAACTCGTTGACATTGTGGACAGAGTACTGTGTGCCCGACTTGCGAACCACGCGTACCGACTTGCGGTAGGCATCACCCGTGAATCCGCCGGCATAGCCAATCAGTGTGCCCACGCTTTCGCTCTTCTTCATCTCGTAGTACATCGGGCGCTTTACCTTACCCGAAACATTGACCAGGCAGTCGTAGGGACCAACGACAATCACGTCGTTGTCGCCCAGTCGTACGTTGCCGCTGAGCTTACCGTTCAGGATATAGTCGTAGACGTCGACGGTGCTGACCAGTCGGTTCTTGCGATATACCTTGATGTTACGCAGCGTACCGATTTCGCTGGGACCTCCTGCCATATAGAGGGCATGGAACACAGAAGCAAATGCCGACAGCGTATAGGTACCGGGGGCTTTTACCTCGCCCATCACGTTGACCACGATGGTACGTGTCTGACCTACCGACAGGCGAATCTTACTGCTGCTGTAGCGGGCACCCAACTGAGAACGGATGCGGCTGTTGGCCTGTGCGACAGTCATGCCTGCCACTTGGATAGGGCCAAAGCCTTCGACGACCACGAAGCCGTCGGGCGATACAGTAGCCTCGACTGTCTTTTGTGAAGCACCATAGATGTCAATAAAAACAGCATCGCCAGCGCCCAGCACGTAGTTGTCGGGTGTGGCAATGTTCATATTCGGCTCGAACGATAGTTCTTCCTTGTTGAAGATGTCGCGTCCGAAAACCTTCTTACTGCTTTCCTGCTTCTTTTTCAGGTAGTTGCGGATGACCTGTTGGTCGTAGATGTCCAGCGAGTCGGGCATGAAGTCGTCCAACTCCTGCTTGACGCCTTGCTCGTCCTTCGTCTGGTAGCGTTGGTTCAGCAGTCCCTGCTGTGAGCGCTGCGTGGCCAGTCGTTCGTCCTTCAGTTTTTCGGTAGCATTGTTGCTGCCGTTGTTGCGACGCAGACGAGCATCCACCTGTTCTTCGTCGCTGCCTTTACTGACGGTACCCAGACCTTGGTTTTTCTCCATGCGCTCATATTTCTGTCGCACGCGGCGAATCTGGTCAACAGTGACACCGCGCTGTACCAGTTGGGTGACAATCTGTTGCTGGGATTTGCCAGCCTTGTGCTCTTTAGTGATATACTTGATGACTTGATCGTCACTCATGCTGCTCTGTGCACTGACGCCACCGATGGTCGCTATCAGCAGGCAGAGGGTTAGAAAGGTTTTCTTCATATCTTTAGTTAGAATCTTATACATATTTATTAAATAACTGCGATACCGCAAAATTATTGCAAAGGTACACAAATATTTGCTAATGGCAAAGAAATCTGCGTTTTTCTTTGGTGGTTTCGCCGAAAACCCCTATCTTTGCAAATTGTAACGCTACATCTTAATGGGGTTGACTGGATTTGACAGCAAGCCGAGATGGTACGTAAGCATGCGGAGTGACGGCTGTGGACTCCATAATCACGTCGGTCAGAAAATTAATTGGCGAAAACAATTACGCTCTCGCTGCCTAATCGAAGCATAGTAGATTACTGGCTTTATCGTCTTACAAGGTAGGACGACGAGACATCGCTCCGAGGATGTTGTTCCGAATCCAAAGATCAAGCGGTGCAGGTTAAATCGGAAATAGTCGCGTGGGCGCCTCGACTGTGTGATGAAATCTTTAGAGGATAAGGCTGTGATTGGTGGCTTGGGTCTTGTCACAGCCCGACAATGAAGGCCAAGATAAGCATGTAGAAAGCGTATGGTTTCCTTGTTTGGACGAGGGTTCGACTCCCTCCAGCTCCACAATATTAGAGGTAAGAGGTCTCCCTCTTACCTCTTTTTACTTACCTCTGAAAATTCTTAACCAGCTCTTCCATCAGTGCTCCTACGTGTCCAGGCACCACGACGTGGTGGTTGCCGATGGGTTCTGTCAGGAAGTAACGTGCTTGCTGAGGATTGTTGAGCCGTATGATGGTTTGTGTGCGACAGAGGTCTGGTTTCCCTTCGCAACGTAGCAGTTCGCCTTCGGCAATGAAGTGGCGTCGCAGGTCACCCGACACTTTGAAGATGGTCACTGGCCCGGGTTTGATATATCCGCGAATGGCTACGCCAATGCCCGACTCGAAGTGGGTGTCCAGCTCGTAGCGTTCCACCATGTTCAGCGGTATCGTACAGTGTGCCAGCAGTATCTCGCCCGTTTCAGGGTTGATGTGTGCGGGATTGGCCTGGAAGCCCGACAGCCCTGTCAGTGCCTGTGTCAGCGTCATGGTCAGCAGGGTAGGGATGTCGCCCTCACAACCAGCCACGATACCCTCGCTGTTCAGCTGCGCCAGCGCCATGCATCCTGTGTTGTGTACAGCCGTCAGCAGGTCGAAGCAGCGTAGCGTCAGTCCCTGCAGCTGGTGCCGCTCGGCGAGCGTTTTCAGGGCATGGTATATCTGTTGCGCTCCGGGCAGTGCCTCGCGGATGTGTTGCTCTTGACCTTCTGCCTGCACTTCTTCCAGCGGTATCTGGCGGATGTCGTCCAGCAGTTCCTTCATGGGAATGTCTGTCAGCTCTATGCCTGCCGTCCGCTTGACGACGTGGTAGTCGGCCGTGCTCGATATGAGCCAGTCAGACGGTTTGCCGACGACGCCCAGCTTGCAATCTTTCAGTTTCTGCAGGGCTTCGTTGACGCATAGCAGGGTGTTGATGCGCTGGCTGATGTGTGCTGCCTCGCCATGTATCACCTCACCGCTGATGCCCTGTTGGCGCAGGTACGACAATATCTCCAACGAGGCTGCCAGCGAATTGCTCTTCCCTGATGTCAGCAGATAGAACGTGGTGCCAGCCGTTTTCTTTAGCAGCACTGGCAGCAGTCGCAGGAATGTAGACTCGGCTCCTCCTGTGCGTACATATATAATATCTAATGGGTGACTGCCGTAGTCGCTGTAGTCGTTGTCGCGGAAGTCGTAGCTGATGTTGAGACTCCCCAGAAACTCCTGTGTAGCAGCGCTGACGGCTTGTGTGTCGTGCAGTTCCGACGTCAGCGTATAGATGGCGATGTTGTTCATAGTGTTTAGTGTTTTAGATTTGTCTGGGTGCAAATATAGCATAAAACTGGGAGAATTGCAAAAAAATACGCTTATTATTTGGAGATAACGTCGAAAATATCTATCTTTGCTTGTTGAAACTAACTTAAATCTATATGCTTATGAAGACAAAACTACTATTATCCTTTGTTCTCTCGCTGGTAATGGGCGGAGTATGGGCGCAAGGGCCCAACGGCTCGGGCGAGTACTACAAGGCTGCCGACGGCAAGTGTGGTGCAGAACTGAAGACAGCGCTGTTTAATATCATCAAGAATCCAAGTGTGACATCTTACAAAGGTTTGTATAGTGCCTATGTCAAGACTGATACTCGCGCTGACGGTTTTGTTCGCGATTGGTATTCTAATGCAACGAACTATCGTCATAATGTAGACAATGCTGGTAATTATTCGAAAGAGGGTGACATGTATAATCGTGAACACTCTATTCCGCAGAGTTGGTTTAGTGAGGCCTCTCCTATGGTTTCCGATGTCGTCCACGTTCTTCCTACTGATGGCTATGTCAATAATCGCCGTTCAAGCTATCTTTTGGCTGAGGTAAGTAGCGTTACTTATTCTTCCAAGAATAATTATTCGAAACTGGGCAGCTGTAAAACCACAGGCTATAGTGGTACCGTATTTGAGCCAAATGATGAAATCAAGGGCGATATGGCTCGTATCTACTTCTATATGGCTACATGCTATCAAGATAAATGTACGAATTGGACGAAAGGTGAGGCAACGAAGGTCTTCTCTACACAGAATAAAGGGCTGACCAATTGGGTGGTTGATATGTTTATGGACTGGTCGAAGCGTGACCTCATCGATGATGTTGAGACGGCCCGTAATAATGCTGTACAGGAGGTTCAGGGCAATCGCAACCCGTTCGTCGACTATCCAGGCTTGGAAGAGTATATCTGGGGCGACAAGCAGGACGTGCCGTTCAGCTATGATAACTACAAGCCTGGTGAGGCTGCAGCTGTGGCCAAGCCTGTGTTCTCGCCCGAGGCTGGCACGTATTATGAGAGCCAAAACGTGACCATCACGTGCAAGACCGCAGGTGCTAAGATCTACTACACCATCAATGGTGGCGACCCCTCTGAGCAGAGCACGCTCTACGAAGCACCGATTACGCTCGACCAACTGGGCACCTACGAGATCAAGGCTATTGCCATCAATGGTGATGACCGCAGCGCACTGGCTTCTGCCACATACGTCATTGCCGAGAAGCCTGACACACCCGATCCAGATCAGCCTGGTGGTGATCCTTCTAACTGCGAGATAGCACTGAATAGTACGGTCTTTGGTGTAGCAGATGGAACAAATTCTGGTACTGATGAAATGGAGGCCACCCTGTGCGGTATTACCATCAACTATGCTAAGGGAACAGGTAATCAACGCTTTGCCAAAGCCGATCATATCCGTCTGTATCCTGGCAACACGCTGACAGTCAGCGTTTCTCAAGGCACGCTGACTCAGATAGAGGTGATTCCTTTAACCACTTCGACCAAGGTGCTGATTGCCGACGTTGGCAATGTCAGTGGACTCATTTGGACGGGCAACCATCAGCAAGTCGTCTTTACCGTTAATGGTAGTAGTGGTAACATGCAAATCGCTAGTCTGAAGATTACCGTCAACGTTCCCTCTGATCCCTCAGGCATTGACGGCGTGCAGACCAAGTCGCTCGCTGGACAGCGCGTCATCTACGACCTCAGCGGACGCCGCGTCACCAATCCTTCGCGTGGCATCTATATCGTTGATGGCCGTATGGTTGTGATTCAGTGAGTGAAGAACTGGAATTGCATAAATAACCGTTAATTATTTATAATTAAGGGCGCAAAGTTTGGCATGTTGAAATATATTACCTAACTTTGCAGCCCTTTTCGCGTATAAAAACGACTTGTTTATTAGTTAAAACATGATGAAGAAAATTTTTGTAACCCTGTCACTCATGGTTGTAACCATGATGGTGATGGCTGTACCCGCCAAGCGTGGCGTCTGGAAGACGCTGCTGTTGGAGAACGGTACAGAGCTGCGCGCCCAGTTGGTGGGCGATGAACACGGACACTTCTGGCGTGCCACTGACGGCAAGGCCTATCTGATGGACGCCGAAGGCGTTGCTCGCGAGATTGACTCAAACACGATTGTGGCCAAGGCTAAGACCCGCCGCCAGCAGGTCAACACCCAGCGTGCTCAGCGACTGAAGAGTCGTCGTGTTGGTGCTGTTGGTAGCTACGAGGGCAAGAAAAAGGCTATCGTACTGTTGGTCAACTTCTCTGACAAGAAGTTTGCTACTGCCCACGATAATGCCCTTTTCAACCGTATTGCCAATGAGGAAGGCTATTCAGAGGGAAGCTTCCGTGGTTCTATGGCCGACTATTTCAAGGCCCAGAGCCGTGGTCTGTTCGAACTCGACTTCGACGTTGTCGGTCCGCTGACCGTTAGTCAGAAGCAGTCTTATTACGGTGGTAACGACAAGGATGGTAACGACAAGTATCCTGGACAGATGGTTTGCGAGGCCGTCACGCTGGCTAAGCAGCAGGTTTCCGACTGGAAACAGTACGACTGGGACAACGACGGCTATGTCGACCAGGTCTATGTGGTTTATGCCGGCCAGGGCGAGGCTGACGGAGGCTCCGATGATACTATCTGGCCCCATGCCTACGACCTCACCTCTGCTAAATCTTACGGTGATGGCTCAGGCCCTGTGACTGTAGGTACTAACCTAAAAGTCAACAGCTATGCCTGTGGCTCTGAACTCAATGGCTACAACAAAATTGAAGGTATCGGCGTCATGTGCCACGAGTATTCTCACTGTCTGGGCTATCCCGACTTCTACGATATTGACTATAGTGGTGGTCAGGGTATGGGTCCTTGGGACTTGATGGACAGCGGTTCCTACAATGACGACGGCTACCAGCCGGCAGGCTACACCAGCTACGAGCGTTGGATGGCCGGTTGGGTGACCCCTATCGAGCTCGACGCCGAGAGTGTAACGGTTGAGAATATGAAGTCGCTGCAGAACGACGGTGAGTGCTACATTATTTATAATAAAGGAAACCGCGACGAGTTCATGTTGCTCGAGAACCGCCAGCTTGAAGGTTGGGACAAGTCGCTGCCCTCTGCCGGATTGCTCATCCTGCACTGCGACTATAACCAGAGCGTCTGGGAAGCCAACGGCCCCAACGACGATCCGAACCATCAGCGTATGACGGTGGTTCCTGCCGACGGTAAGTACACGCGAAAGTACAACTATACTTATCAGCAGTACTATTACGAGGAAGCCGACATTGCCAAAGACCCGTTCCCACAGGGTACCGCCAAGGCTTTCAACAAAGATTTCAAGACCTCCGACAATATTGCCAAGCGTGCTGCCCAGTTCTTTACCAAGAACACCAATGGCACCTATTGGATTGACGGCTCTATCGAGCAGATTACGCAGAATAGCAACAAGACCGTCTCGTTCAACTACGTGGCTGCTGGTAGCAGCAGTGTTGAGCCTGGTGGTGACGAGCCTGGTGGCGACGATCCCGTCGTAAATCCTGACGGCGCACTGTTCTACGAGTCGTTCGACAACTGTACCGGCTCAGGCGGTAACGACGACAAGTGGGGTTCGACTGTTGCCAATGGCGCTTTCCGTGCTGACAATGACGACTGGGAAGCAGTAGCTTCCTATGGCGGTAAAAAGTGTGCTCGCTTTGGCTCTTCTCGAAAGAGCGGTGAGGCAAAGACGCCCGTTATTAACTTACCCAGCGAGGCTGTGCTCACCTTCAAGGCCGCTGCCTGGAGTAAGGATGGCACGACGCTGAAACTCTCTGCCGAGGGCGCTACCGTCGTGTTCTCGCCCGCACAGGTGACCATGAAAGATGACGAGTGGACCACCTTCACCGTAAAGACCACCGGTAAGGGTTCTGCACGCATCGTCTTCACGCCTTCCAAGCGCTTCTTCCTCGACGAGGTGACCATTACCGATCCTAATGCCACCACCGCCGTGCGCACCATCGCTACACCTCGCACCACCTCAGGCCGCATCTATACCCTCGACGGCCGTTATGTCGGAACAAATCCTAACCAGTTGCCTCATGGCCTCTATGTCATTGACGGCAAGAAAGTTATCAGATAAATCTACAAACACTTACTATGAAACACTCAGATGGGGCCATGCTTGATGCACAGCCCCATCTTTCATTTACTAACCATTTTAAAATCTTTAGCCTATGTGACTCTTCACCATCTCATTCTCTCAATTTCAGACGGGCCTCGGCCCATACAACTCGTGGTGGTGATGGCGGTCAGGAAGGCGGTGAGTGCGGTCAAATCGTGCCCGTGTGCACTTGGGACAGAAAACGTGTATGAGTGGGTCACAATTTCCGCATTATGTCCCGATACTGTCACATGATTCAGTATCATTGACTTTACCTCAGAAGCGCTTTCTTCTTCATACGAAATGGACAACTCCGACATTCCTTTAATTTTTGGAGTGGTGTAATAGCCGTTTACCACTTCGTCGGTAACATTCTTTCCGTTGAAAGTAACAGTATTAATTTTGTTATTGCCAAGAGAACCGATATATATTGTATATGATTCATCAGCTTTAACTGCCTGACGAGAAAAACCTGTTTCCCCCTGCATGACGGTAAGGTTAGCATAATACACTTTCCCACCAGACTCCATATCTTCCTTTATCTTGTTGAAGTATCGCCATTCGTAAGCTGAAGAATACAATTCCTCGCTACCCATCGGCACATGTAGAGTTGCATAATTGTAAACATCATATTTATCACGGACATTGTCAGAACATTCAAACGTATTAGTAGAAGAACAAGTTGGCGGAACAGGATTCAAGCAGTATATGGTATTGAGGCAGTAACAATCAGAGAAAGCGCCAACACCAATATTTGTAACACTTTGCGAAATCTCTATTGAAGTCAAGCCTTTACAACCATAGAAAGCATAATCACCTATGTTTGTAACGCTATTTGAAATATCTATATAAGTCAAGCTTGAGCACCCCTCGAATGCACGACCGCCTATGCTTGTGATACTATTTGGAATCTCTACCGAAGTCAAACTGGAACACACGCAAAATTATAATAGATGCCGTCAATTTCGACATCATACGCTAACGCCACATTAGGCATAAACCATGCGACACATAATGCCGCCAAAAGATAAAGTACTTGCTTTTTCATAATCTTATCGGTTTTTAGTTATTTATTCATATATACCACAAAAGTACAGAGAATATGCGCAATAAACACAAAACCCGCAACAAATATGCGACTTTAATTTTAAACCGCAACATATTTGAAGGAAAAACTGAGGAAATGAAAGATTTTACTCAACTTTCGCTACGATACATTTTATAATAATGAAAGGGGGCTATGCTCGAGCATAGCCCCCTTTCATTGTTAGGATATCGCAAGTGTGGTTAGGCGGTGTACTCCTGCCACGACTTAATCTTGATGTCTGACTGGCTGAGGTCTGTGAAGGCCTCGATGAAGGCTTTGGCCAGACGCACGTTGGTCATCAGGGGGATGTTGTGGTCGATAGCGCCACGACGAATGCGGTAGCCGTTGGTGAGCTCGCGCTTGGTGTGGTTCTTCGGCACGTTGATGATGAGGTCGAACTGGTGGTCGGCAATCATGTTCATCACATTGTTCTCGCCTTCCTCGTCGGGCCACAGCACAGGTGTAGTCTCGACGCCGTTGTCGTTGAGGAAACGGGCCGTACCGCCAGTGGCATAGACCTTGTAACCCTTGCGGACGAGCTCCTGGGCGGGTTCGAGCAGGCTGACCTTACCCTTGGCACCACCTGACGAGATGAGGATGCTGCCGCCCTGCTTGGGCAGACGGTAGCCGGTGGCGATAAGTGCGTTGAGCATAGCCTCGTTGAGGTCGTCGCCCAGACAGCCTACCTCACCGGTAGAGCTCATGTCGACACCGAGCACGGGGTCGGCATTCTGCAGACGGGCAAACGAGAACTGGCTGGCCTTGACGCCAATGCGGTCGATATCGAACTCAGAGCTGTCGGGCTTCTGATACGGTGCGTCGAGCATAATCTTCGTGGCTGTCTCGATGAAGTTGCGCTTCAGGATCTTGCTGACGAAGGGGAACGAACGGCTGGCGCGGAGGTTGCACTCGATGACCTTCACCTCGCGGTTCTTGGCGAGGAACTGGATATTGAACGGTCCGCTGATGTTCAGTTCGGCAGCAATCTTGCGGGCAATCTTCTTAATCTGACGGATGGTCGAGAAGTAGATGTGCTGGGCGGGGAACACCATGGTGGCGTCGCCAGAGTGCACACCGGCATACTCGACATGCTCGGAGATAGCGTACTCGACGACTTCGCCCTTGTCGGCTACGGCGTCGAACTCAATCTCCTTGGTCTCGGTCATGAACTTCGAGATGACCACAGGGAATTCCTTAGACACCTCGGTGGCCATGTTGAGGAAGCGGTGCAGCTCCTCGTCGTCGTAGCAGACGTTCATGGCAGCACCAGAGAGCACGTATGACGGACGTACGAGCACGGGGTAGCCCACCTCTTCGACGAACTGCTTGACATCGTCGAACGAGGTCAGCGCACGCCATGCGGGCTGGTCAATGCCGAGCTTGTCGAGCATGGCCGAGAACTTATCGCGGTTTTCAGCACGGTCAATGTCGACAGGCGAGGTACCCAGTACGGGAACGCTCTGGCGGTGGAGCTTCATAGCGAGGTTGTTAGGAATCTGACCACCCACAGAAACGATGACACCACGTGGCTGTTCGAGGTCAATGACGTCGAGAACGCGCTCGAGCGACAATTCGTCGAAGTACAGACGGTCACACATGTCATAGTCGGTAGATACCGTCTCAGGGTTGTAGTTGATCATGATGGACTTGTAGCCCAGCTTGCGTGCAGTGTTGATGGCATTCACAGAACACCAGTCGAACTCTACAGAGCTACCGATACGGTAGGCACCGGAACCAAGTACAATAACAGACTTCTCGTTCTTATAGTAGTTGATGTCGTGTTGTGGCTGATACTGTTCACCGACGGGGTTGCCAAAGGCTGGCGTATGCGTGTAGGTGAAGTAGAGGTAGTTGGTGAGCTCGGGATGCTCTGAAGCCACTGTGGGGATACGCTTGACTGACGGCATGATGCCTTTCTGCTTGCGGTACTCACGCACCTTCAGATTCTCCTTCTCCATATTGGTGCCTTGCGTCTTCAGTACGAAGCGGGCAATCTGGAAGTCGGAGAAGCCACAGCGCTTCACCTCGAGCAGCAGTTCGTCAGAGAGGTCTTCCAACTTATTGAACTTCTGCAACTCGTGCTTCAGGTCGACGATGTGCTTCAGACGCTCGAGGAACCAGACGTCAATCTTCGTCAGTTCCTCAATGCGCTCAATGGTATAGCCTTCTTCTAGTGCCTGAGCAATGGCAAAGATGCGCAGGTCGGTGGGGTTCTGCAGGGCGTCGTCAAGGTTGTCGAACTTCGTATGGTCGTTGCCTACGAAGCCGTGCATGCCCTGACCAATCATGCGCAGACCCTTCTGAATCATCTCCTCGAAGCTGCGGCCGATAGACATAATCTCACCGACAGACTTCATGCTGGAACCAATCTGACGGCTGACGCCGGCAAACTTGGTGAGGTCCCAACGAGGAATCTTACAAATCATGTAGTCGAGTGACGGAGCAACGTATGCTGAAGAGGTTGTACCCATCTCACCAATCTGGTCGAGGGTATAGCCCAAGGCAATCTTGGCAGCGACGAAGGCGAGGGGATAACCGGTAGCCTTTGAAGCCAGTGCAGACGAACGGCTCAAGCGGGCGTTAATCTCAATGATGCGGTAGTCGTTGGTCTCGGCATTGAAGGCAAACTGGATGTTACACTCGCCGACGATACCCAGGTGGCGTACGCAACGGATGGTGATGTCCTGCAGCATCTTCACCTGCTCGTCCTTGAGCGAACAGGTAGGAGCGACAACGATGGACTCACCAGTATGGATGCCCAGGGGGTCGAAATTCTCCATCGAGGCAACGGTGAAGCAGTGGTCGTTGGCGTCGCGGATGCACTCAAATTCAATCTCCTTCCATCCTTTCAGTGACTCCTCAACCAGGATTTGTGGAGCAAACGTAAAGGCACTCTCGGCCAGTTCCTTGAAAGCTTTCTCGTCAGGACAGATACCACTACCCAGTCCACCCAGGGCGTAGGCCGAACGAATCATAATGGGGAAGCCGATTTCGTGAGCAGCTTTCAGTGCGTCGTCCATGTTCTCAACGGCGTGACTTACGGGAGTCTTCAACTGGATCTCGTCAAGCTTCTTTACAAAAAGGTCGCGATCCTCAGTGTTCATAATTGCCTCAACACTTGTTCCAAGGACCTCGACCCCATATTCTTTAAGAATACCTTTCTGATACAGTTCAGTTCCGCAGTTTAGCGCAGTCTGACCACCAAACGCTAATAGGATGCCGTCTGGCCGTTCCTTCTTGATGATCTCTGTAACAAAATGAGTGGTGACGGGTTGGAAATAAACCTTGTCGGCAATACCTTCAGAAGTCTGAATGGTAGCGATGTTGGGGTTTACTAACACGGAAGAGATTCCTTCCTCACGTAAAGCTTTCAGTGCTTGGGAGCCAGAATAGTCAAACTCACCAGCTTGTCCGATTTTTAAGGCGCCAGAACCTAAGACCAACACCTTTTTTAATTTCTTTGTCATATCGTTTGCTGTGTTGTTGATGTCATTCTTTGTCGCACGCGTACAAAGTGTGGCGTTGCATTCTGGGCTGCAAAGGTACGAAGAAAAAGAGAAATGGCAAAGGGATTTCTCATTTTTCTTATAAAAAAATGTAGGGAAGACACTTTATGCCTTCCCCACATTAATATATATACGAGAAATTACTCGCCTTTCTCCATCTGAGCCTTCAGCTGAGCCAGTACGTCGAGGTCACCCAGCGTGGTGCTGGCAGCAACGTTCTCGATCTTCGGAGCGTCCTCCTTCTTCGGAGCACGAGCCTTCTTGGCAGCAGCCTTCTTCTCCTCACGCTGAGGATCCTCGAAGGTACGGCTGTGAGAGAGGATGATGCGCTTGCTATCCTTGTTGAACTCAATTACCTTGAAGGGCAGTGTCTCACCCTGAGCGGCCTGAGAGCCATCCTCCTTAACGAGGTGCTTAGGAGTAGCGAAGCCTTCTACATTCTCGTCGAGGGCAACAACGGCACCCTTCTCGAGCAGTTCGGTAATCTTACCCTCGTGGATAGAACCAACGGTGTACTTCTCCTCGAAGACATCCCAAGGATTCTCCTCAAGCTGCTTGTGACCGAGAGACAGACGACGGTTCTCCTTGTCAATGTCGAGAACGACAACGTCAATCTCTGCACCAACCTGTGTGAACTCTGAAGGATGCTTCACCTTCTTGGTCCAAGAGAGGTCGCTGATGTGGATCAGACCGTCAACACCTTCCTCCAGCTCTACGAATACACCGAAGTTAGTGAAGTTGCGTACACGAGCAGTGTGCTTGCTGCCAACAGGATACTTAACCTCGATAGCCTCCCAAGGATCTTCCTTCAGCTGCTTGATACCCAGTGACATCTTGCGCTCGTCGCGGTCAAGAGTCAGGATAACTGCCTCGATCTCGTCGCCAACGGTCAGGAACTCCTGAGCGCTGCGCAGGTGCTGGCTCCAAGACATCTCGCTAACGTGGATCAGACCCTCAACACCGGGCTGAATCTCAACGAATGCACCGTAGTCGGCAATAACGACTACCTTACCCTTCACGTGGTCGCCCACCTTGAGGTTAGCATCCAGAGCATCCCAAGGATGCGGAGTGAGCTGCTTCAGACCGAGGGCAATGCGCTTCTTCTCCTCATCGAAGTCGAGGATAACGACATTGATCTTCTGGTCGAGCTCAACCACCTTGTGGGGATCGTCAACGCGGCCCCAAGAGAGGTCTGTGATGTGGATGAGTCCGTCAACACCGCCGAGGTCGACGAATACACCGTAAGAGGTGATGTTCTTGACCACACCCTCGAGAATCTGACCCTTCTCCAGCTTAGAGATGATCTCCTGCTTCTGGGCCTCGAGCTCAGCCTCGATAAGAGCCTTGTGTGATACAACAACGTTGCGGAACTCCTGATTGATCTTCACTACTTTGAACTCCATCGTCTTACCAACGAACTGGTCGTAGTCACGTATGGGATGAACGTCGATCTGGCTACCGGGCAGGAAGGCCTCGATACCGAATACATCAACAATCATACCGCCCTTCGTGCGGCACTTGATGTAGCCCTGGATAATCTCCTGAGCCTCGAGAGCAGCGTTAACGCGCTCCCAGCTCTTAGACATGCGGGCTTTCTTGTGAGACAGCACGAGCTGGCCTTTCTTGTCCTCAGCGTTCTCAACGTAAACCTCCACAACGTCGCCGGCCTTCAGGTCGGGGTTGTAGCGGAATTCTGAAGCGGGGATGATACCATCGCTCTTGTAGCCGATGTTGACGACTACTTCTTTCTTGTCAACGCTGATGACGGTTCCGTCAACCACCTGGTGTTCGCTGACCTTGTTCAGGGTCTCGTCATACGCCTTGTCAAGCTCTTCCTTGCTGACATTTGCGGTGGTGCCATTCTCAAACTGTTCCCAGTCGAAGTCCTGTAATGGCTGGACGTTCTTTGTTAATTCTGACATAATAAATAATGTGTTGCCCAATCTCTCGATGGGCGAGGGCCTGAACAGACGTTTACCAGACCATTGTTTTAAAGGGTTAATAATGATAGGAGCCGGCGTCTGTTCCGACCCCTATTGGCCCTTATGGGCTCAAAACGCGTGCAAAATTACAAAATATATGGGAAATGGGAGGTTGGGTGTGGAAATAAAAGCGTAGAATTATGATTATTTAACGTTTTTATTCTTTTTTATCTTTTTTCCATTGGCGTGGACCCATTCCCGGTCCTTGTCCGTGCCTGTGGTTAAAGCGCTGCATGGTCTTACGTTGAATCTCGTCTTCTACGTCGTAGATGCGGCTTACCTGCTGGGCGTTAAGAACAGTGGCAAACTCGTCGATATACTTCAGACGAATGCTCTGCGCCTTCTTCTGCAGTTCCAGACGACGCTTGGCAAAAGCTACACGGTCTTCTTCGCTTGGTGGTCCCTGTGGCTTCTTCTGGGCTTTGGGAGCTTTCCACAGTTCGCCCATGTCTTTCATATATTTCCGATAGATGGGTGTAAACTTCGTCTTCTGTTCTTCCGTCATGCAAAGCTGTTGAGCCAGCTCATTGACCTTGGCGTTGAAGAACTTTTCGAAAAAGTCGTTGTTTTGCGGCTTCTGGGCACTGGCTGTCAGTGCACAGAGACACAATAGTACGGACATCATTACTTGCTTCATAGTCGTATTGTAGTTAATATGTGTTGTCTAACGAGTATTCCGGAACAGTCTCTATGGTATAGCTGGCCAGTAGCTGTGCCTCTTCGTCGCTGATGCTGTTGAGGAACTCGTCGATGGGGCTGACGACCTCTTGGCTTTGGGCAACAGGTTGTTCGGCAGGAGTGTTGACGACACTCAGACCTGCAATCACCAGTAGGGCAGTGACGGCTGCTGCAATGGCAGTTATCCGGTACTTTCTCAGTGTCGTTGTGCGACGCTTCGACAGGCTGATGGTGCGCTCAGTTGTCTGACTGATAAGCTGTTCTACGTAGTCCTCACGTTCTGTGTAGGGCATGCGTTTGTCTATGTTCTGAAACTCTTTCATTGCGTATGAGTGTTAATGTATTTCTTAATTTTTTCCACTGCGAAGTGGTAGTTGGCTTTCAGCGTGTTGACGTTCTTGCCAGTGATGCGGCTGATCTCGTCGTAGCTTAGCTCGTCGTAGTAGCGCAGGTTGAAGGCTACGCGCTGCTGGGTGGGCAGGGTGAGTAGGGCCTTTTGGAAGAGCACCTCAGCGGCATTACTGTCGAGTGATGTTTCCGCCTGCAGTTGGTTGGTCAGCGTACTGCCCAGGCTGTCAATGCTCTGGAACAGGCTTGTCCTTCTGCGCAACTGCTGTAGTGCCTCGTTTGTGGCTATTCGGTACATCCACGTAGTCAGCTTGCCGTCTCCCTTGAAGTCGCCGATATGGCTGAATATCTTGATACTGGTCTCTTGTAGCGCGTCCTCTGCGTCGTCGTGGCTGACCACTATGCGGCGGATGTGCCAGTAGAGTGCATCTCCATATTGCTTCATCAGCAGCCGGAATCCCTGTTCGCGGCGTTTAGGGTCTGAGAGCATCTCCAGCAGGTTGCTTTGTTCGATTGATACTATCATATGTTCACTTATACTGATACCTAAACAGACGGGAAGTTTAATCTGCCTGTTGTTTTTTTTGTTTTTTCTCTTTCTTTTTCTTCTTTGGACTGATGCCGAAGAAGTCGCGCAGGCCGTTGAAATCCTTCTTCATAATGATACCTATGCCCTGCGTGTTCAGCGACGACTTGGTGAAGTAGCGGTCATTGCTCTGGTTGTACACCTTCAAGGCCAGGTTGCCGCTGGGGAAGAGCAGATAGCGTATGTCGAAGTCGCCGATGAATGATGGTGTGGCGGTGTTGACATTGTCGCGGTAGCCGAACTGTCCGTTGATGAGCAGTCGGTTGTTCAGCAGTCGTCCGTTGATGATACCCTCGTATTCGGCATTGTTCCATCCCTCGTCACCTGTCGAGATGTTGGCGCCGAAGTTCCAGTTGTTGCTCTTGATGACCTGTCCCAATACACTGTTGATCTGTCCGCTCAGCGTGCCCGACAGCAGACTCTGCATGGCCAGCGACGTCTTGCTGCGCGATTTCTCGGTATCTGTAGCGTTGTTAGTGCCCTGTGGATAGAAACGTCCTACTGCCAACAGGTAGACCACCTGCTGGTTCATCTCCTCTTCGCTGTTGATCAGTGCGCGCACCATCTGTTGCTCGTCGGCATTGACGTTAGGCATCTCCAGGTCGAAGTCTACCTGTGGGGCACGCGGCTGTCCCGTGATGTTCATCAGACAATTGACGCGTACGGTGTTGGAAAAACTCTTGCCGACGTTAAGGTCAGACAGCGAGACGCCGTTGACGGTATGCTGGGCCTGCAGGTTAAGGGCTGCGTCGTACGGGTCGCCGCCAAAGACCACCGTTCCGCCTTCGTTGAAGATGAAGTTTTTCTTGATGATGTTCTGTATCGTGATACCATAGGTGCCCTCTGTGACGCGGTAGGTGCCAAACATCTGGAAGCCGCCCTTGTTGTAGAATGAGGTCTGCAGCTCACCGTTGCCCTTTAGCGTGATGTAGTCGCTGGTACGCTCGTCCATCAGCAGTCGTACGGTAGCGTCGGGTGTGGCATTGATCTTCATCCGCATGGTGAGGTCCGAACGGAACTCCCGTTCTTCCTCCTCCTCTTTCTTGTTGACCGTATTCTCGTCCTTGGCGTCTTGCAGTTCTCCCCACTGTATGAACTCCAGGTTCGATACCGACTCTGGCGAAGCGGCATTGTAGACGAATACCGTACCGGGCTGTGGCGTCACGTTGGCCTCTATCAGTATGCTACCCGAACGACCGTAGATGCCGACGTCGCCCGTTGCAAAGACCGTTCCGTAGAAGGTGTCTGTGCCGAAGTCACGGAAGTCGTAGGCCAGCAGGTTTTCTGCACCGATATAGATGTCGTAGGTCATGTTGGTCAGCTCCTCGTGGTGGATACCTCCCGTGAGCATAGCCTTGTGGCCGTAGATGTCGTAGGCAGGGAAGTTTGTCAGCATAATCTCGTTGGGCACCAGCAACAGCGAGTCATTGCGCAGCTCATAAGTGCATCCCAGTGTGCTGACGTGGGCACTGCCGTTAATGACCAGCTGTCCCGTCAGGTTGATGGCGTCCAGTGGTCCTGCCAGCCGCAGGTGGCCGTTGGCGTGTCCTTCCATCTGGTCAATGAAACTGCTGAGGAACGACTGTGCGAAGTCGATGTGCGTGCCGTCAGCCTGTATGCCCAGGTCGATATAGTTACGCTCGGGCGACACGTAGCCGTTGATGTGGGTGATAGCGTCGGGTCCGTCGTCGGCTATGGCTCGGATGTCTATCTGCTTGTTTTCGCTGTTCCAGTCGACGGCAGCATGTAGTGTTCCCATGCGTCCGTGCTCAAACTTGAACTGGTCGACATTCAGGTTGCCGCTGGCTTCCAGATTGCCGAAGATGTTACGCAGGGTACCGCCGCCTGTCGCTTTTCCGCTGAAGGTCACCGCGTGGAAGTTGACGAGGTCGAGGATGTACTCTATATCTACGCCACGCATCTGCACGCGTAGCGAGTCGTCAGCCTGTTCTGAGGCAATGCCGTCCAGCGTCAGGAACTGGTCGCCACATTCAATGGTGAAGTGACGGATATCCAGATGGCGCGGGGTATAGTTGATGATGGCTGGCCGCACGTTCCATTCCGTATTGTTGACCGTCATTGCCGAGGGCGCTATGGTGACGCGTGCCACTTGGCGTCCGTCAGGCATGGTGGTGAAGTCGGCCTTGGCCGTAATCTTTCCGCTCATGCGCTCTGCCTCGTGGTTGTCCCACAGCAGCGACGCGGTGAGCTGGTTGTTATACGCACTGCCCGTCACCTGCAGGTCCCACATCTTTCCGTCGTCCATCAGCTTGGTGGTCTTGACGTCGTATTGCAGCGTGTTCAGCGGCGAGAGGATGCTGACGTGGGTGTTGTCGTAGCGGCTGTCATTATAAAATAATGTTGGGGCTTCGCAGTTGATGGCCACCTGTTGGCGGCTGTCGCTGACCATTCCCTGAAGCTTCAGCGGCTGACGCAGGTAGACAGGAATCTGTAACAGTTGTTGCAGCCAGTCCGACTTGTTGATGGTGGCCTGCAGGGTAAACTCATTGTGGGTGTCCGTCTTGTGTGTGGGCAGTCCGGGTAGGGTAGGTATCTTCTCTGCCAACAGATTAGTGAAGCTCTGTGCCAGTGTCTGGAAGTCAAAGTTTCCGACGATGTTTGCATGTCCGAAGTCACTGTCCAGCGTGATGTGACGCTGTTCCGACTGGTCGTCTGCCGTGATGTCCAGCTTCTGCAGGTGATAGGCCGACTGTGGCGACACCATGTTGAAGTCGTGCAGGTGCAGTTCGCCCACAGCGTCGTTGATGCTGCTGGCCAGAAGGTCTGCCTGTAGCTGTGCCGAGAATACCGCGTCGTCCCAGCGGTCAGTGAGCCTGATGGCTTTGGGGTGTAGTCGGCTGATGTCAGCATCCAGGTGTATGCGGTGCTGCTGCCTGTTGGTGCGCACCATGTTTCCCTCGATGTTCAGTGCTATGTTGGCGTCGTTGATACTCGCCTGTCCGTGAATGTCGTTGGGACTGTACAGTCCGTTGACGTGAATGTTCTGATAGTTGTAGCCGTTGTATTCAAACTGGCTGACGACACCGTTGGCCTTGACCGTCGTGTTGCTCTGTGTGCCCAGGTCGCCGCTGATGTCGATATTGGTGGCCAGTCGTCCGAAGCGCTCGTCGGCCAGCACACGGCGCAGGTCGATACCCTTGGTGTCGACGTGTCCGGAGATGTGGCGCTGGCGGTCTATTGCGAGTGCCATGCTGACGTTTCCTGCCTCCGTATTCAGCTGGTTGCGTGTCTCTATGGTGCTGACGCCCTGTCCGCTGGCCGTTCCCGTCAGACGGATGCTGCCCAGTCGCAACAGTTCCTGTGGCACCTCTATATGTTGGCCGCTCAGGTTGGTGTGTATAAAACTGATGGTCTTTGCCGAGAGGTTCAGGTCGTGGATGGTCGCCGTCCACTGCGGGTCGTGTTGCTGCAGGTTCTTCACCCCTCCGCTGATGTCCACATGAATGTCGCCCGTCGTTGAGTTCAGCAGCAGGTGAGGCACTTCCACCGATGTGTCTTGTCCCTTGAGGGCTGCCGACAGCGACAGCGTGCTTTGGAAGGTTTTGAGCGACGGCAACAGACAGGCCAGGTCAGCTGGCGTGATGGTCGACGGCTCTATCGTGCCACTCCATCGTAGCGAGGGTGTCACAAAGTGGTCGCCGCGGAGTCGGTAGGTGGCCCGACAGTCGCCCAACTGGATGTTGGTACCTTCCATACGCAATAGGAAGTCGGTGACGAGGCTACTGCTGCGTCCACCCTCGTAATGCAGTGCCAGTCGGTTGATGTCCAGTCCCGACTGTTCCTTCAGCGACAGACGCTTGATGGTGACGTTCAGTGAGTCGGGTGTCAGCGTCTTCAGCACGATGTGCGTGCTGATGTCATTCAGCCACAGATGCTTGGCATTCAGCCTGTTGGGTGTCCGCGGAGCGTCCAGCTGGTCGTACTTCACACTGGAGTGGCGTATGATGAGCGAGTTGATGCGCAGGTCCAGAGGCTTGCTGCTGGTGGTGTCTTTCGAGGCCAGCGAGTCAATCACGAACTGGAAGTTGGGCTTGGCCGACTCTGAGACCTTGTACAACTTGGCATGTACGCCAAACAGCTGTGCTGTGGCAATGGAAATTTTACCCTCCGACAGTGGCAACAAGTCCAGTCGTGCCGCCAGTCGTCCGGCATACAGCATGTCGCGTCCCCGCTGGTCCTTGATGCTCACTTCGTGCAGCGTCAGTCGGCTGAGCAGTCCGTAGTCTATGCGTCCTATGCTGACGCTGGTGCCCAGCTTCTGGCTGAGCATACCTGCCGCTTTGCGCCCCAGATACTCCTGTACCGAGGGTATGCTGAAGGTGAGTATCACCAACAGATACAGACCCACTACGGTCCATACGACAATGCTTAATATGGTCTTCAGTATCTTCAAAACTGGCAGATAGAGATTACAAATTATTTCGTTCTGTTCTAATTTTGCCACAAAATTACATCAAAAAGTTGTGAAGCGGGAATATTTCGCTGCTTTTTTGTGTTTTATATGCCTATTTTTTCGTAAATTTGCACCATTCTTTGAGAGAAAACTATTCAAAATTCATTTTATTATACTCATGGCAAATGTGATTAAGTTACGCAAAGGCTTAGACATTACCCTACAAGGCAAGGCCGAGGAGAAGAAAATCCAGCTGAAATCAAATGGCAAGTTCGCACTTGTACCTGATGATTTCGAGGGTGTCACTCCAAAGGTTGTTGTCAAGGAGGGCGACAAGGTCAAGGCCGGGGATGCCTTGTTCATCAACAAGCAGTATCCTGAGGTGAAGTTTGCCTCGCCTGTCAGCGGTATCGTCCGCGAGGTGGTGCGTGGTGAACGTAGAAAAGTGCTCTGCGTGCGTGTAGATGCCGACGAGAAGCAGGAGTTCGTTGACTTCGGCAAGAAGGATGTCAGCACGCTCACGGGCGAGCAAGTGATTAACGCATTGTTGGAAGCGGGTATTTTTGGTTACATCAACCAGTTGCCTTATGCTGTGTCTACCAATCCGAGTGTGCAGCCTAAGGCAATTTTTGTATCTGCCCTGCGCGACAAGCCTCTGGCATGCAACTTCGAGTTTGAGGTAAAAGGTCAGGAAGCAGACTTCCAGACGGGTCTTACCGCCCTGTCGAAGATTGCCAAGACCTATCTGGGTTGTGGTGTTCACTCCAGCTTCGAGAACTACAAGGATGTCGAGGCCAACGTCTTCGACGGCAAGTGTCCTGCAGGCAACGTAGGTGTACAGGTCAACCACATTGCCCCTGTCAACAAGGGTGAGGTCGTGTGGACCATCGGTGATCCTACGGTGGTGCTGTTCATTGGCCGCCTGTTCAATACGGGCAAGGTGAACCTCACCCGCACGGTAGCCCTCTGTGGTAGCGAGGTGACCAGTCCTGCCCACGTCGACATGCTGGTAGGCGAGGAGCTCTCTACGCTGCTTTCTAACAGCTACGACGCCTCTAAGAACGTCCGTATCATCAATGGTAACGTGCTGACAGGCCGTCCCACGACGAAGGATGGCTTCCTGGGTGCTCACACCTCTGAGATTACCGTAATCCCTGAGGGTAACGACGCTGACGAGATGCTGGGTTGGATTCTGCCCCGTTTCAAGCAGTTCTCTGTCAACCGCAGCTACTTCTCTTGGCTGTGTGGCAAGAAGCAGTATGCGCTCGATGCCCGTGTGAAGGGTGGTGAGCGTCACATGATTATGAGTGGTGAGTACGACAAGGTGCTGCCGATGGACATCTATGGCGAGTACCTCATCAAGGCTATCATTGCTGGCGATATCGACCGTCAGGAGGCACTGGGTATCTACGAGGTCAGTCCTGAGGACTTTGCACTCGCAGAATTCGTAGACTCCTCGAAACTGGAATTGCAGCGCATTGTGCGTGAAGGTCTCAACATCCTCCGCAAGGAGAATGCGTAAATTGTGAAATAGTCAAATAGTCAAATGAAACTATGAGCTTTTTAAGGAATTATTTAAATAAGATAAAGCCGAACTTTGAGGAGGGTGGCAAGCTTCATGCCTTCCGCTCTGTGTTCGACGGCTTTGAGACCTTCCTCTATGTGCCCAACGACACAGCGAAGGCTGGAGGCGTGAATATTCACGACGCTATTGACTCGAAGCGCATTATGAGTATGGTGGTTATCGCCCTGATGCCCGCCATGCTGTTTGGTATGTATAACATTGGCTATCAGAACTATCTGGCAGCAGGTACACTGGCAACAGCCTCGTTCTGCGAGATTTTCGCTTACGGCTTCCTGGCTGTTCTGCCAAAAATCCTGGTGAGCTACATCGTAGGTCTGGGCATTGAGTTTGCCTGGGCACAGTGGAAGGGCGAGGAGATCCAGGAGGGTTACCTCGTGTCAGGTATCATCATTCCGCTGATCATTCCTATCGGCTGTCCCCTGTGGATGCTGGCGCTGGCTTGTGCCTTCTCCGTTATCTTCTGTAAGGAGATCTTCGGTGGCACGGGTATGAACATCTTCAACCCAGCTATCGCAGCCCGCATGTTCCTGTTCTTCGCCTATCCTTCTAAGATGACGGGCGACACCGTTTGGGTGGCTCAGGACAGCATCTTCGGACTGGGTAACACGCTGCCTGACGGATTCACCGCTGCTACGCCACTCGGCCAGATTGGCCAGGGTATTGCTCCCGATGCTTCTATCATGGATATGGTGCTGGGCTTCATTCCTGGTTCTATTGGTGAGACCAGCGTCATTGCCATTGCCATTGGCGCTGTTATCCTGCTGTGGACGGGCATTGCCTCTTGGCGTACCATGCTGAGCGTGTTCGTCGGTGGTACCGTTCTGGCACTCATTTTCCAGAGTACGGGCGCTTCTATGGAATGGTGGCACCACTTCATCATGGGTGGCTTCGCCTTCGGTGCTGTGTTCATGGCTACCGACCCTGTCACCTCTTGCCGCACCACTACCGGTCAGTATATCTATGGCTTCCTGATTGGTGCCATGGCTATCATCATCCGCGTGATGAATGCCGGCTATCCTGAGGGTATGATGCTTGCCATCTTCTTTGGTAACATGTTTGCTCCTACGATTGACCACTTCGTGGTGGCTCGTAACATTTCGAAACGCCAGAAAAGATTGAAAAATTGAAAAATTGAAGAATTGAAGTTATGGCTAAGTTAAATACAAACTCTAACGCGTACATTATTATATATAGCGCGATACTCGTGGTCATCGTGGCCTTCCTGCTGGCTTTCGTCTATCAGGCTTTGAAGCCTATGCAAGATGCTAACGTGGCACTCGACGTGAAGAAGCAGATTCTTTATTCTCTGAACATTCGCGACCTCGATGGTGCTGAGGCTGAGGCCAAGTATGCCGAGGTGGTGAAGGGTGAGAAAGAGCTGAACGGACAGAAAGTCTATGCTTGTCAGGTGGGCGACCAGCAGGTGGTCGTAGTAGCACTGAAGGGTATGGGTCTCTGGGGTGGCATCAGCGGCTATCTGGCTGTCGATAAGGACGATAAGGTCTATGGCGCTTACTTCAATCACGAGAGTGAGACGGCCGGTCTTGGTGCCGAAATCAAGGACTCTCAGGAGTGGCAGGAGAAGTTCATCGGAAAGAAGATCTTCGATGAGAATGGCAACGTGATTCTCTCTGTTGTGAAGAAGGTGGAGAATCCTGAGTCGCATGTTGACTGTGTGACGGGTGCTACGCTGACTTCTAACGGTGTAGATGCTATGATTAAGGATTGTCTGAAGAAAATCAAGGAAGGAAAGTAAACTATGGCACTATTCAGTAAACAAAATAAAGAGGTTTTCACTAATCCGTTGAACCTCGACCACCCAATCCTCGGACAGGTGTTGGGTATCTGCTCGGCCCTCGCCGTCACCTCGCAGCTGAAGCCTGCCATCGTGATGGGACTCGCCGTAACGGTGATCACGGCCTTTGCCAATGTGATCATCTCTATTATCCGCAACACCATTCCTAACCGCATCCGTATCGTGGTGCAGCTGGTGGTGGTGGCTGCGCTCGTAACCATCGTCTCTCAGATTCTGAAGGCTTTCGCCTACGACGTCAGCGTTCAGCTCTCTGTGTATGTCGGTCTGATTATCACCAACTGTATCCTGATGGGTCGCCTCGAGGCTTTCGCCATGCAGAACAAGCCCTGGCCCTCGTTCCTCGATGGTGTGGGCAACGGTCTTGGCTATGCCATGATTCTGGTCATCGTGGGTGCCGTTCGTGAGTTGCTCGGACGTGGTACGCTGCTGGGCTTCCAGATTATCCCCGACTGCTGCTACGACTTCGGCTATGTGAACAACGGTATGATGACCATGCCTGCTATGGCGCTGATTCTCGTAGGTTGTGTGATTTGGGTTCATCGTGCATATTTTTATAAGGAGAAATAAGATATGGAACACGCAATATCATTACTATTCAGGTCGATTTTCGTCGACAATATGATCTTCGCCTTCTTCCTCGGCATGTGCTCTTATCTGGCTGTGTCGAAGACTGTGAAGACTTCGCTGGGACTCGGTCTCGCTGTAACCTTCGTGCTCACCGTTACCGTTCCTGTCAACTATCTGTTGCAGACCAAGGTGCTGGGTGATGGGTGTTTGGTGGAAGGTATAGACCTGAGCTACCTGTCGTTTATCCTTTTCATCGCCGTGATTGCCGGTATGGTGCAGCTCGTTGAGATGACGGTCGAGAAGTACTCGCCCTCGCTCTATGCTGCGCTGGGTATCTTCCTGCCGCTGATTGCCGTAAACTGCGCCATCATGGGTGCCTCGTTGTTCATGCAGCAGCGCATCCTCATGGAGCCCACCAACTCGCAGGCCATCACCTCCATCTGGGACGCTATGGTCTATGGCTTCGGCTCTGGTCTGGGTTGGACGCTGGCCATTGTGGCTATGGGTGCCATCCGCGAAAAAATGCAGTACTCCGACGTTCCCAAGCCCCTGCAGGGCCTCGGCATTGTGTTTATCACCGTGGGCCTCATGGCTATGGCGATGATGTGTTTCTCTGGACTTAATATTTGATAAGGTATGGCACAGTTTATAGCATATAGTATAGGGGTTTTCCTCCTGGTAATCATCCTGCTGGTGATTATCCTGTTGGTGGCAAAGAAGTATCTGAGCCCCAGCGGCAATGTGAATATTACAGTAAATGGCGATAAGGTGCTCAACGTGCCTCAGGGCAACAACCTGATGGCTACCCTCAACGAGAACGGCATCTTCCTGCCTTCGGCTTGTGGTGGTAAGGCCAGCTGCGGACAGTGTAAGGTTCAGGTGCTCGAGGGTGGTGGCGAGATTCTCGATTCTGAGAAGCCTCACTTCACACGTAAGCAGATTAAGGACCACTGGCGCCTGGGCTGTCAGTGCAAGGTCAAGGGCGACCTGAAGATTCATGTCGACGAGTCTATCCTTGGCGTTAAGGAGTATGAGTGTACCGTTATCTCTAACAAGAACGTGGCAACCTTCATCAAGGAGTTCAAGGTACAGCTGCCTGCTGGCGAGCACATGGACTTCCTGCCTGGCTCTTACGCTCAGATTAAGATTCCTAAGTTCGACTGCATCGACTACGATAAGGACTTCGACAAGTCTCTCATTGGCGACGAGTATCTGCCCGCTTGGGAGAAGTTCGGACTGTTCCCGCTGAAGTGTAAGAACCCCGAGGATACCATCCGTGCCTACTCAATGGCCAACTATCCTGCCGAGGGCGACGTCTTCATGCTGACCGTGCGTATCGCTACGCCTCCTTTCAAGGCCGACCGCTCGGGCTTCATGGATGTCAACCCTGGTATCGCTTCGTCTTACATCTTCTCGCTGAAACCTGGCGACAAGGTCATCATGAGCGGTCCTTTCGGCGACTTCCACCCACACTTCGACTCGAAGAAGGAGATGATTTGGGTTGGTGGTGGTGCCGGTATGGCTCCGCTGCGTGCTCAGATCATGCACATGACGAAGACGCTGCACACCACCGATCGCGAGATGCACTACTTCTATGGTGCACGCGCGCTGAACGAGGTGTTCTATCTGGAGGACTTCCTGGGCTTGGAGAAGGAGTACCCCAACTTCCACTTCCACCTGGCTCTCGACCGTCCAGATCCCGCAGCCGATGCCGCTGGCGTCAAGTACACTCCAGGCTTTGTTCATCAGGTGATGCTGAACACCTATCTGAAGGACCACGAGGCTCCCGAGGATATCGAGTACTACATGTGCGGTCCTGGCCCCATGTCGAAGGCCGTCGTCTCTATGCTCGACTCGCTCGGCGTAGATCCCGAGTCCATCATGTACGATAACTTCGGAGGATAATCCCTCTGTAGAAATAAAGAGAAAGATTAGAGTAGCCGTTACAGAAAAATCGGACCCTCCCCCCAATTTTACCAATGGGAGCCAGCGCACCTGCGCCAGCTCCCATTTCTCATTTTTAACCCTCTTCCTCTTCACCGCTTGGCCGATGCAGGATGATCTTCTTCTTGCCGTCTACGGTGATGGTCTCCACCTCGCCCATGTACTCCAGCTCGCACTTCGAGAGGAAGGCCTTCGAGGTCAGGTTGCCCACCTGCTCCGACCAGGGCAGTATGCGGATGTGTATGCCCTTGATGTGCTTCTGTGCCGAGAATTTCGTGGGGTCCGCTACGCCCTTCGACTCCAGTCCGGGATAGAAGGTGCCCAGTCCGTCGAGCTTCACGCCGACACCCTGTGCCAGCAGCTCGGGCAGACACTCGCAGAGCTTCGACAGCACGCTGTAGACGCGTCCGGTGTTGCGCACCAGTCCGTGCTCGGTCATGTGCTCGGCCAGTCCTCGTGTGTCGAGCAGTCCCTTGGGGTAGCTGCGACCGTAGTACTTTCCGCTTTTGCGCGGGTTACTCGATGTGTCCTGTCGGATCACGTACGGGAATTTCAGATTGTTTTCTGCCATAATTGTAATAATTTTTAGTTAAACATTTGTTTTTCTTGTTTTTGTCAGAACCTCTCGCTTAGGGTTGCGGTGCGACGTATGCCGACAGCGGTCGGATGGTGCCGTCATTGTCGTAGCCCACACAGACGAGCGAGCACTGGTTCTTGAAGGTCTTCGCCGTCTTCTTGTCCAGGTCGGTCTGGTCGGGTATGAAGCGCATGTGTATGCCCTTGACGTGCTTCTGCACGCTGTAGTCCTCGGCGCTGGCTGCGCCACGTCCGCTGAGTGTTGCACGGAAGGTGCCCAGTCCCTGCAGCTTCACGTTCATGCCCTGCTGCAGCAGCTCTGGTATGCACGTCTGCAGTGCGTTCAGCACGTCCTCCACCTCGCTGCGCTCAGCTATGAGTCCGTGACCGATCATGTGCTCAGCCAGTCCGCGGGTGCCCAGCACCGTGGGGTTGAAGCGCTTGGCGTAGTACTTGCCGCTCTTGCGCGGGTTGCTCGACTTGTCCTGTCGCAGGTAGTACTGATAAGGAATCTTTTTTGTTGCCATAATTGCTTTGAATTTTTAGTTAAACATCGGTTTTTTGCTTTTTGTCGCCCTCCCGGTAGGTCGGTCATCTTGTGCCACATCGGCGGCCATCTTGTGCCACATTGAGGGCCATCTTGTGCCACATCCGTGCCTACGTTCTTACATCACCATCGTTCCGGACCGTCGGCAGGTGTATCGGTTGATTGACAGTGCGAAGGTACAACGATTTTTCGGCACTTCCAAATTTTTCGGCATTTCTGCCTGCAAAAATGCGAAAAACGCGCCCTTTTCGCGATTTTCCGATTTTATTTTTCGGAACGTGTGCAAATCGCTCATTTTTTAGAGGGGGGTAAGGGGGGAGTCAACCCATTCAGCTGTCGCAGTCAACTTTCTTAGTTGAAGGAGTCAAGTTTTTTAGGCTGGAAAGACAAACACAATTCATCAATGTGGTACAGATGGTACAGATGGCAGATAGAAAACTGCCACCTTCCTCTGAAGCGATATGAATGTATTATATATATAATATTATAATATTATATATATAATAAAATATTTTTACATTTTCTTGGTTCCTTTTTCATCCCCCCTCCTTAATTTATAACTGCCATTTGTACCATCTGTACCATTTTTTTTCTTTTGCGATTGTTTGGAAGTTTCATTTTAATTTACTAACCTTCACCCTTGGTGAAGTTACGTTCGCTCGAAAATACAATGAAAAATTTTGTTTTTCCCTTGGTATTTTACTCGCTTATTTGTAACTTTGCAGAAATATAAAAACCTGAAGAGATGATGAATATGCTGCTAAATCTGCGTAACGTGATGACTGCGAGGGAGTTATTTACCACCCCCTATTTGCTGCATAGGTCATTCCGTCTCTCCACATCCCCCTTGTTTGAACATACGTATACCCTGTGGCCCTCAGGCCGCTGGGCTTTTGGCTTTTGCTGTCGACCAACGACAGCTCCTCTTTTCTTCCGCAGTGGCGGAGACAGTTTTTAGTTTTTCCCCCCTGCCCGCTGTGACAGTGCGCAGAGGATTTTAAAACGAAAGTAATAACTACAATATAGAATAAGACAATGCTTACACTTTGTGCTGCTCACCCGCACGTACTACCACAAGTACCGCCTCTATACCATCGTTAGCGTGAAGACGGGCATCAGCTATTACAAGGTAGACCTGAAAGCCCTTGACAGGGCCTACAGCGTCGCCTTTCCGAAGTCAACATCCATCAATGTGGAGACACTCAGGGACTGGCACCTGTCTCACAATGCCAATGTCATCAAGATGCTGCAGCGCACCGTCAACAGCTACGAGCAAGAGCTAGGCAAAGACTGCATAGACGTCTGGCCCATCGGTCGCAAGGTGGCAATGTTGGTGGTACCCTTTTTTTGAACTGAGATTTGAGATAACTGAGATTATCACATCAGACATCCTACATCTCACATAATACATCCTACTCCTCTACCAGGACCTCTAATGCTTGATGAAGTTTGCGATAGACTCTGGAGTATATATTCAGCGAGCTCTTCCCTGAAAAAACTCGCTGTTTTCTTTTTTGTTTAAAATATTATTCCTATCTTTGCAATCAAGTATCGCCGATACGAATACCTAATTTGTTAAACAAAATGGAATATATATTATGAAAAAGGTTATTAGTTTATTACTGCTTTTGATAAGTATTAATTGTTTTGCGCAGGATAAAGTAAAATTCCATAATGGAAATGTAGGAGAGGGAAAAGTTTTAGAAGTTACTCCTAAATATGTGAAGTTTATATATACAGGTGAGGATGCTGTAATAATGATAGGGGCTTTTGCTATCGAAAATATTACTTTAAATAATGGAAGAGTGCAAGAGATGTCTAACAAGATAGAGGTGAAATCGACTAATGATTGGGAAAAAGTTAAGATTGTATATGATAAGAATGAAGTGTTCGGTATGAAATCATTGGGAAACATAGAGAAGCATTCGAATGGCGCTTGGTCTTTACATGTTTCTACAGGTCACTTTATGAAGAAAGCACAAAAGAAAATACAGAAAGAAGCAGCTAAACGAGGCGCTTGCATTGCGTTGGTAGTTAATGAGTCAACTACTGAAGACAAGGGATTTGGTAGCTATGCTGATTCTTCTCTAATATGTGAATTGTACACATACTAAACTATAGGCCATTGCGGTTTATTCTGTCATGATGGCAGTATGATTTTCTGGCTTACTTTTTGTTTGTAAAGTTTTAAAGAGTATTTTATGAACAACAGAGTAAGTGAAGATAATCCTCAAGGTGTTGAATATCCATGTGCCGTCACGAAAGACGGTACTTTGATTCGTGCAAAAGATTTGGATAATAATGACGAGAGTTGGAAAGGAACAACTTTTTATTTTTTAGGATGTGAGGGGGATGAAAATGAAATAATGAAATTTTCATTTCGTCGGCATAGTAAAGGCGTAACAAAATTCTTCAAGCATAAACAAGGATATTATCCTGCCCCTGAAGAGAAAGACCGTTACCTGCACAATTATGCTGAAATGGCTTTGAAAGAGCGATTTGACAAAAACAATAAATTCATCATTAAATACTATGTCGAAGAAAAGTGCAGTCAGCATTTAAAGTGCGATATTAAGTCTCTGTCAAAATGCCAAGGAGATGGACGATTAAGTGAATGCCAGCTGGATTTAAAACAATACTACGACACTTGTACTTTAGAGAAAGGTGTTGGAGAGGATAAAAAGTATATTGCAGACCTATTGCTGGAGAATAGTAAAGATAGCACTATAAAACCATTGTTATTAGAGGTTTGGGTTACTCATAAGTGTACTTATGAAAAGCAACATTCTGGTTATCCAATCATTGAAATCAAGGTCAAAGACGAGAAGGACGTAAATGCAGATATTGAAGAAAACTCTGGATTTTTGCTAGATAGATATCCCGAAATAAAGAAAAAAAGGAACAAGTCATTGCCTACTATTAAAATTTATGGTTTCAAGAGGAATGGTGAGTATAAAGATTATGTTCCGTACCGCGAATTCCGTTTTGGAAATTTTAAAGGCATTTATTATGGACGAATAAACAGTATACTTTGCAAAGATGTGCCTAATACAAGTCGTGATAATCTTTTAATGGATTTAATCGTCCCTGAGTATCTCATAAATAAAAAGAAACTTGATTTGTATGAGTTTGGGTTCGCTATAGCTAATTCATACGATTTGGAGATTAAGAACTGTGTATTATGTAAGAGCTACAAGTATTGTCGATTATATAATAAGGTACTGACATACCAAGAAGTAGATGGAAGGCTACACCAATTGAGAGACCCTCTGATTAATCTGCTTCCTCACTATAATAACAACTTTGACAAATCAAAAATAGCGTCTAATTGCGTTTACAGTTTTTTAGCTGATAATAAAAGACAGAAAAGTCTTATTTCGAAATTAGATAAATCTAAGATGCGTTTATGGCTTGATGCCAGCGTAAAAGAGATTCCACAAGAGCTCATAAAAGAAAAGAGCGAAACTATTGATGGGAAGTTTTATAGATTACTTCTGCCTCAAGAGTGTGAAAATTGTTTTATGTACCGTCCGAATTGTGGACACCTCAAAGGTGAAAAAACTGAGGATGGTGTGAGATATGTTAGATGTGACTTCAATCCCCAACTTCCATAACTAAGTGTGCACAGCGGAAAGCGAAGCCATACTCTCAAGGAGATAGCCGACTTTATTGTGTGAAACAGCGAATAGGATGCTGTAATGACACAAACAATAAACCCGCTGTTTTCGCAGCGGGTTTATTGGTATAGTAGGGAAGTGTGGTTTACTGTTCATTAGCGTCTTCCAACCAGTAGGGCAGCAAGAGACTCGCGCAGGGCGGCAATCTTCTCTTCAGCGTCGCTCTGCTTCTTACGCTCCATAGCCACGACCTGTTCGGGGGCGTTGGCGACGAAACGCTCGTTAGAGAGCTTCTTGAGCACACCCTGCAGGAATCCCTCGAGGTGCTGCAGCTGTGCCTCCTGCTTCTCGATTTCTGCATCGACATCGATGAGCTTGCCGAGGGGAACGGCATATTCGGTCATGCCTACCATGAAGGTGCTGGCAGTTGAGTCTTTCTCGCTGACAGTGGTGATAGCCTCGAGATTGGCCATCTTTACGACGGCGTCGCCATAATGGCCACTAAGTTGGGAGTTGACAACCTGCAGCGTCAGCTTCTCCTTGTTGGCAATGTTCTTCTGGGCACGCACGGTGCGCACACCGCTGACTACTTGCTTCACCTCTTCGACATCGGCAAGGAGCTTTTCTTCCTCTGCGGTTAAACCGCTGAGTTTCAGACACTCGCGCATGATGCTCTCGCCAGCGTTACGCTCGCAGAGGGCCTGCCACAGCTCTTCGGTGATGAATGGCATGAAGGGGTGGAGCATCTTCAGCAGCTTGTCGAAGAAGCCGAGGGTGGCCTCGTAGGTCTGCGTGTTGATAGGCTGCTGCTGTCCGTCGATGTAGGCGGGCTTGACCATCTCAAGATACCAGCCTGAGAACTCGTCCCAGAAGAGCTTGTAGACGGCCATCAGCGCCTCGGAGATGCGGTACTTCGAGAAGAGGTCGTCGAGTTCGGCGGCTACGGCTTTGAGCTTGGCGTCGAACCACTTCATGGCCAACTGCTCTGCGCCGGTCTGTTCGATATCGTTGCTGACCTGCCAGCCCTTGACGAGACGGAAGGCGTTCCAGATCTTGTTGTTGAAGTTACGGCCCTGTTCGCAGAGTGACTCGTCGAAGAGGATGTCGTTGCCGGCAGGAGCGGAGAGCATCATGCCCATGCGCACGCCGTCGGCGCCGAACTTCTCGATGAGCTCGATGGGGTCGGGGCTGTTGCCGAGTGACTTCGACATCTTACGACCGAGCTTGTCGCGTACGATACCGGTGAAGTAGACGTTCTTGAAGGGGAACTTGCCCATATACTCCTCGCCGGCCATGATCATGCGGGCCACCCAGAAGAAGATGATGTCGGGAGCCGTCACAAGGTCGCTGGTGGGGTAGTAGTAGGAGATCTCCTCGTTGCCGGGGTTGTTGATGCCGTCGAACAGCGAGACGGGCCAGAGCCACGACGAGAACCATGTGTCGAGGGCGTCTTCGTCTTGACGCAGGTCGGCATCGGTGATGGCCGGATTCTTCTGCTTAGCCAGCTCAAGGGCTTTCTCGCGGGTCTCGGCAACGACGAAGTCGCCTTCCTCGTTGTAATAGTAGGCAGGAATGCGGTGACCCCACCACAGCTGACGGGAGATGCACCAGTCCTGAATATTCTCGAGCCAGTTCTTGTAGGTGTTGACGTACTTCTGCGGATAGAAGTGCATCTCACCCTCCATGACGGGCTTGAGGGCAATCTCTGCAAAGTGCTGCATGCGGAGGAACCACTGCAGCGAGAGGCGTGGCTCGATGGCGGTATCGGGGTTGCGCTCTGAGTAGCCCACCTTGTTGGTATAGTCCTCGACGCGCTCCATGAGTCCGGCAGCCTCGAGGTCCTTGGCTATCTGCTTGCGGCAGTCGAAGCGGTCCATGCCGACGTAGATGGGCGACTGGTCGGAGATGGTTCCGTCGGCATTGAAGATGTCGATGGTCTCCAGGTTGTGGGTCTTGCCCAGCATGTAGTCGTTGGTGTCGTGGGCAGGTGTTACCTTCAGACAACCGGTACCGAACTCGATGTCGACGTAGCGGTCTTCGATGACGGGGATGACGCGGTTCACGAGGGGCACGATGACCTTGCGGCCCTTGAGCCACTGGTTCTTCGGGTCCTTGGGGTTGATACACATAGCGGTATCGCCCATGATGGTCTCAGGACGCGTGGTGGCGACAACGGCGTAGTAGCCGCGGTCGTCTTTGTGGATGACGTTGTCACCTATGGGGCCCATGGGGTCTATGGGATCGGCGACATAGTATTTCAGGTGGTAGAGCTTTGAGTGCTCTTCCTTGTAGATCACCTCCTCGGTAGAGAGGGCTGTCAGCGCCTTCGGGTCCCAGTTGACCATGCGCAGGCCGCGGTAGATGTAACCCTTGTTGTACAGGTCGACAAACACCTTGATGACGCTCTCAGAGCGCTTCTCGTCCATGGTAAATGCCGTACGGTCCCAGTCGCAGCTGGCACCCAGTCGGCGCAACTGCTTGAGGATGATGCCTCCGTGCTCGTCGGTCCAGTCCCAGGCGTGCTTCAGGAACTCGTCGCGCGTCAGGTCGTGCTTCTTGATGCCCTGCTCGGCCAGTTTCTTCACCACCTTAGCCTCGGTAGCAATAGAGGCGTGGTCGGTGCCGGGTACCCAGCATGCATTCTTGCCCTCCATGCGTGCACGGCGAACGAGAATATCCTGAATGGTGTTGTTCAGCATGTGGCCCATGTGGAGCACACCCGTCACGTTGGGCGGTGGGATGACGATGGTGTACGGCTCGCGTCCGTCGGGTTTGGAAGCGAACAGTTTATGATCTAACCAGTACTGATACCATTTCGATTCGACCTCTTTTGGGTCGTATTTGCTTGCTAATTCCATATACCTTATTTAAATAATGGGTGCAAAGGTACGAAATATTTATGAATTAAGAGCTAAGAATTAAGAAAAATTTAGTACCTTTGCAAACGGAAAGCAGTGCCACGGTCTGCCGCTGGTGTCCATTGGGCACGAGAGGAAAGTCCGGGCGGCGCAGGACGCTCCACTGGTGAAAGTGCCAGCAGTTGGTGACAGCTGGATATGGGAGAAGAAAATAACCGCCGTTCATTCGTGGACGGTAAGGGTGAGAAGGTGGTGTAAGAGACCACCAGCCGTCGGGTGACCGGCGGGCTGTTCCATCTGGAGGCCGCAAGTTCGCGTATACCATCGTCTGAGGGCTGTCCGTCCGATACGCCAGTAACGATGGAGGGTAGAATGCTTGAGCCGTAGGGTAACCTGCGGAGTAGATAAATGGCAGACACCCCGCAGGGGGTACAGAACCCGGCTTATAGGGGCAGTGCTTTCTTTTTAGTTAAGAATTAAGAGTTAAGAGGTGGGTAAGCAAATCGAAAAAGTCGTTCAGTTCTTCGAAACAGGCATGTGGCGCATTACGCAGGGTGATGTGTCGCCCGTGCGCTATCTGTTGTTAGAGATACTGAAGAAAGTGGTGCTGGCCATTCGCTTCTTTACTGCCAAGCGTGTGCTGCAGAAGGCCTCGGCGCTGACCTATAGCATGATGCTGGCCATTGTGCCCATACTGGCTGTGGTCTTTGCCATAGCGCGCGGCTTTGGCTACAACAAGTATATCGAGGTGTGGTTTCGCGAGGCTTTCGAGTCGCAGCCGCAGGTGGCCGACGTCATCATCGGCTTTGTCAACAGCTATCTGATACACACCAAGAGCGGGGTGTTTCTGGGTATCGGTCTGATATTCATGCTGTATACGGTGCTGATGCTGGTGAGCAACGTCGAAGACGCGTTCAACGAAATATGGCAGGTGAAGAAGCCGCGCAGCATCTTCCGCACCTTTACCGACTATGTGGCGATGTTTTTCCTGTTTCCCATCATCATCGTGCTGACGTCGGGTATCTCTATCTTCATGGCAACGATTGCCGACTCGATGCCTGACTTCCTGCTGCTGGGACCGTCTATCCGTTTCCTGATAGACCTGTTGCCCTATGTGCTGATGTCGGCCATGTTTGTCGCGCTGTACGTCTTCATGCCCAACACCCATGTTCGTCCCCAATGTGCCATTGTGCCAGGCATTCTGGCGGGTTTTGCCATGCAGGGGCTGCAGATTGTCTATATCCATTCGCAGATATTCCTCTCCAGCTATAACGCCATCTACGGTTCGTTTGCCGCTCTGCCGCTGTTTATGCTGTGGGTGCAGATTTCGTGGACCATTTGTCTGTTTGGTGCCGAGCTGTGCTATACCAACCAGAATCTGGACTTCTACGACTATGATGCCAATACCGGTGAGATCAGCCACCGCTACAAGATACTGCTGTCGGCCTTGCTGATGAGCCGTATCTGCAAGCGTTTTGCCAACGGACAGAAACCGCTGTCGGCCTTGGAACTGCGCGAACAGACCACCATCCCCATCCGTATTGTCAACGACCTGTTGTTTGAACTGATAGATGCGGGACTGGTTGCCGAGATTACCAACGACGAGAAGGGAGAGACGTCGCACTTCATGCCTGCCGAGGACATTCAGAACCTGTCGCTGGGCACGATGGTCGACCGTCTGGAGTCGCGTGGACAATGGAAAATAGACTTGGATGTGAGCGAACTGTTCACCAGCGAGTGGGGCAAGGCTATGGAGACGCGCAGCAATTATCTGCGCGACTCCCGTAGTATCTTGCTTCAGGATCTGGCCTCTTAATCCTGAATGGGATCGATATTCTTCTTGACTTTATCAACGTAGGCGTCGATAACGGCTACTGCCACGATGTTGACAACGTCGCGGACTGACGCGTCGAAGTCGACGAAGTGGATAGGCTTGTTGAGTCCCATCTGAATCGGGCCAATAATCTCGACGTCGCTGTCGAGTGCCTGCAGCATCTTGTAGCTAGAACGGGCTGACGTCAGGTTGGGGAACACCAGCGTGTTGACGTCCTTGCCCTTCAGGCGGGTGAACGGATACTGCTGGTCGCGCAGCTCACGGTCTAACGCAAAGCCGAGCTGCATCTCACCGTCGACAGGCATATCGGGATAATGCTCCTGCATCATCTCTGTGGCGCGCTTCACCTTCTGGGCGCCGTCGCTCTGGCTAGAGCCGAAGTTCGAGTGGCTGATCAGGGCAACGACAGGCTTCTCGTTGAAGAACTTCACCGACTTCGAGGCGAGCTTGGCAATGTCGAAGAGTGTCTCGGTATCGGGGTTCTCGTTGACCAGCGTGTCGGCGATATAGAGCGTACCCTTCGGAGAATTGATGATGTGCATGGCGGCAAAGTGCTTGTACTGAGGACGAATGCCGATGACCTCCTTGACGACCTTGACGGTATTGGAATACTTGGTGTAGAGACCGGTGATGAAAGCGTCGGCCTCGCCCGTCTCGACCATCATCATGCCGAAGTAGTTGCGCTCGAACATCTTGTCGTTGGCCTCCTGGAAGGTGTAGCCTTCGCGCTGGCGCTTCTCTGTCAGGAAATGGGCGAAACGCTCACGGCGCTCCTGCTCGTTGGGGTGGCGCAGGTTGACCACCTCGATACCTTCGAGGCTCAGCTCCAACTCCTTGGCCATCTTGGCAATGACCTCGTCGTTGCCCAACAGAATGGGCTGGCAGATACCCTCGGCCTTGGCCTGTACGGCAGCTTTCAGCATGGTGGGGTGAATGGCCTCGGCAAAGACTACACGCTGTGGATGAGCAGCAGCGGTGGAGTAGAGCTTCTGGGTGAGCTTGGTCTCCTGACCCAGCAGGACACTCAGCGAACGCTTGTAAGCATCCCAGTCGTCAATCGTCTTTCTGGCCACACCGCTCTCGATGGCTGCCTTGGCAACGGCTGCAGACACCTCGGAGATAAGACGTGGGTCAACAGGTTTGGGAATGAAGTAGTCGCGGCCGAAATGCAGGTTGTTCACCTTGTAGACGTCGTTCACCACATCGGGAACGGGCAACTTTGCCAAGTCGGCAATGGCATGAACGGCCGCCAGCTTCATCTCTTCGTTGATGGCTGAGGCGTGAACGTCGAGGGCGCCGCGGAAGATATAGGGGAACCCAATGACGTTATTGATCTGGTTGGGATAGTCGGTACGTCCCGTAGACATCAGCACGTCGGGGCGTGCCTCCATAGCGTCTTCGTAGGAAATTTCGGGGACGGGGTTGGCCAAGGCAAAGATGATGGGGTCTTTGGCCATGCTCTTGACCATCTCTTTCGACAAGACGTTACCCTTGGACAGTCCGACAAAGACGTCGGCGCCGTTGATGGCCTCTTCCAACGTGTGGATGTCGGTACGCTCGGTGGCAAAGAAACGCTTCTGCTCGTTCAGGTCCTGACGGCTGGAAGCAATCACACCCTTGGAGTCGAGCATGACGATATTCTCTTTGCGGGCACCGATAGCCATATAGAGCTTGGTGCACGAGATAGCTGCCGCACCGGCACCATTGACGACAATGCGCACCTTGGCGATGTCTTTGCCGATGACTTCCAGGGCGTTTTTCAGACCGGCAGCAGAGATGATGGCCGTGCCGTGCTGGTCGTCGTGCATGACGGGGATGTCGAGTGTGCGCTTCAGGCGCTCTTCAATATAGAAACATTCGGGAGCCTTGATGTCTTCCAGGTTGATACCGCCAAAGGTCGGGGCAATACGCTCGACGGCTTCGCAGAACTTTTCGGGGTCTTTCTCGTTGACCTCGATATCAAAGACGTCGATACCGCCATAGATCTTAAAGAGCAGACCCTTACCCTCCATGACGGGCTTGCCGCTCATAGCGCCAATGTCGCCCAATCCCAGTACGGCGGTACCGTTCGAAATAACAGCGACCAGGTTTCCCTTGTCGGTATATCGATAGGCGTCGTTGGGATTCTGCTGGATTTCCAAACACGGATAGGCCACACCGGGGGAGTAAGCCAGCGAAAGGTCTGTTTGTGTACGATAGGCCTTGGTGGGCTTTACTTCGATTTTTCCGGGGCGTCCTGCTTCGTGGTACTGCAAGGCGGCTTCTTTTGAGATCTTGACCATAATGGGGTGTGTTAAATTGATACGTGAAAATGAATTTGACCGCAAAAGTAATAAAAAACTTGCGAAAACCGTACCGTTTTTTAATCTTTTTAGTAACTTTGCACTATAAAACTAATAATTATGCCAGTTTTAAAACAAACGACGTCATATCGGGTCTCGTTGAAAGAGCGGATATTGGAAACTGCCATGCAAGCATTTATCGAACGTGGCGTAAAGGCGGTGAAGATGGACGACATTGCCACTAAGCTGACTATTTCCAAGCGAACGCTCTATGAAATCTATACTGACAAGGAGCAATTGCTCTTTGAGGGAATCAAAAAATATGATAAGTCAAAGCGTCTGAAACTTCAGCAATATGCTGCTCAGGGACATAGCGTCATAGACATTATTCTGGAAGCGTATCGCATGAAAATCAAGGAGATACGAATGGTGAACCCGACGTTCTATATCGATATTATGAAGTATCCGCGTGTGGAACAGTTCATCCGCGAGAATAATGAACGCATGCGCCATAACTCTGTAGAGTTTATGAAGCGTGGCGTAAAAGAAGGGTTTTTGCGCGAAAACGTCAACTACGAAATGATTCCTTTCATGTTTGACGCTATCGGACAATATGTAATGAACAACAGCCTATTACAACGATACAGCGTAGAAGAGATGTTCTCGAACTACCTTCTGGTATCGTTGCGCGGATTGTGTACTGCTGAGGGTATACGCGTAGTAGACGCTGCTGTCCTTTAGATTTCTGTGAACGATAGCGGCATCAGCTGTTTGATACCGTCCAGAATGTAGGTGTGTTTTGTGCCATAGAGCAAGATGCGTACCTCTTGCTTGAAACGTGTCTCGGTCTCGATGATGACCTGACGGCAAGGACCACAGGGACTTGCGGGTTCTTCGAGAAAATCACCCTTGCTGTTGCGCACGGCAATGGCCAGCAATAGAACGGGCTGGTCAGGATATTGCGCTCCAGCAGCAAAGAGTGCAGCACGTTCAGCACAGATGCCTGCAGGAAAAGCTGCGTTTTCCTGGTTACACCCTGGAATAATCGTTCCGTTTTTCAATAGTAAAGCTGCGCCCACATGGAAGTGAGAGTAGGGGGCATATGAGTTGTAAGTAGACTGCTTGGCAACCTCTACGACTCGTTGCTCGTCGACACTGAGTTCTTCGAATTGGGCTACTCGTAGTGTAGATTTTAGGGTTCGTTCTTCCATAATATTTAGGTTTTTGTTGCAAATATAATTATTTTTCTTTATTTTTGCATCAAAATTTCGCAGAAAATACATGAAACGTACCATTTTTTCTATATATTTTGCTGTTTGGTGTACTTTACAGGCACTTTCGCAGGGTATTTCGTGGAATAAAACCTATCAGGACTACTTTGACCTATATGGTGATGTAGCTGTCGAACAGATGTCGAAATACGGCATTCCGGCCAGCATCACGCTGGCACAAGGCGTATTGGAGTCGGGAGCGGGCAAGAGTGAATTGGCACGGAAAGGCAACAACCACTTCGGCATCAAGTGTAACGGATGGACAGGCCGCAAGACCTACCACGATGACGATGAGCGTAACGAGTGTTTCCGAGCCTACAAGAACGCCTACGAGAGTTATGTCGACCACTCTGTCTTTCTGACCACCAGCCAACGCTATAGTCGCCTGTTCCAATTGAAGCGTACCGACTATAAGGGTTGGGCACGAGGACTGAAGGCCTGTGGCTATGCAACGAGTCCGACTTACGCCTCACGACTGATTGAGATTATTGAGTTATACCAGCTATACCGTTATGATACGGCCAAAGGACCTGACCGTTTCCGCTTGCAACAGGCAGAGCGTGGCGACCAGCGTCCCATTGAGACGTTTAACAAAAACTATTATGTCATTGCCCGACGTGGCGACACGTTTCGCAGTATTGCCGACGACGTGAACATCTCTTATCGTCGGCTGGCCAGCTTCAATGAGCGTGACAAGGACGATACGCTGGAAGAGGGCGAATATGTCTGGCTGAAAAAGAAACGCCGCTCTGCCCCCAAAGAGTATAAGGGCTATGTCTACAAGGTGGCGCCAGGCGAGTCGATGTACTCGATTGCCCAGCGTTTCGGCATTCGTGTGAAGTATCTGTATAAAATGAACGACCTGGGACCAGACTATGTGATCCAGGTCGGTGATATGTTACGTATCCGCTAAAACAGCAGTCTACTTTAATAGTTTTTCCAAAAAGTCGTTGAGGTCTTTGTCGAGGTCTTTCATTAGCTCTGTGTCAATGATAACAATATCATCGTCAACGAGATACAGCTCTTCGACAGTCTCTTTGTCATCGTCTTCCAAAACAAAAGAGTAGGGCTTGAGAATAGAGGCCTGTTCGATAGTGTCCTTCATCCCTGTCAGTTCGCTACGTAACGTAGCGGCAACTTCCTGATAGAAGTTGTCGTCTTTGTTTTCAATCCATTGCTCTACCACACAACGCGTAATCTCGTTGTCGTCGTCGTCGAAAGCCGTCAGTTCTCCTGAGTCTTGTGATACGCGCAGATGGATATCCGTCAGCTGCGTAGCTTCCTTGGACGACGGGAATTTGTCAATAATCTTTCTGATGGCACGACGTGTCTGTTGCAATGTCTGTTCTGTAGCTTTCATGTTCTATGGCATTTATTTGACGATTGCAAAAGTACGAAAAAGATAGATTACTTGCAAACGATTACGACTTTTTTTTGAAAAAAATACTTACTACCTTATTATATATTAATAAAAATGTTGTATCTTTGCAATTGATAAGTCGAGAAAACAAATCAATGAGTCATCAAATAGAGCATTCGGGGGTCGTACAACATGTGGGCGACGGTCACGTGCAAGTACTGATTGTCCAGACGTCGGCTTGTGCTGCCTGTAAGGTCGCCAGCTATTGTAATGCCGCTGAGTCGAAGGAAAAGTTGATTGACGTCTACTGTGACAATGCTGCCGACTATCAAGTCGGGCAGACGGTGACGGTGACGGCTTCGCAGCGTGTGGCAGCGAAAGCCCTGCTATGGGGATTCGGACTGCCGTTTGTCGTGATGGTGACGGTATTGGTGGTCGTACTACTGCTGACAGATAATGAAGCAGCGGCGGCCCTCGGCGGGCTGTTGGCACTGGCGCCTTACTACGGTGTGCTGTATCTGTTGCGCCGTCGTCTGCGCGACCAGTTGTCGTTCGCTATTAAGTGAAACAAATATCAAACTAAAACAAATAAAAAAGTTAACTTTATGGATTTTATCTTAATTGCAGTAGCAGTACTGGGAGGTATCGGACTGATTGCCGCCCTTGTGCTGTATGTCTGCTCCAAGAAATTCGCCGTCTATGAAGACCCGCGTATTGCCCAAGTCGCTGAGCAGTTGCCCGGCGCCAACTGTGGCGGATGCGGCTTTGCTGGCTGCGGAGGCTTGGCCGATGCACTTGTCAAGGGTGCTGATGCCGGTAGTCTTGAGGGACTGATGTGTCCCGTCGGCGGACAGGAAGTGATGAGTAAGGTGGCCGACCTACTGGGGATGGCCATTGCTAACGGAGAGCCGAAGGTGGCTGTGGTGCGTTGTAACGGCACGTGCGCCCTGCGTCCGAAGATTGCGGAGTACAGCGGTTTGCGCACATGTGCGGCAATGAATGCCTGCGGCGCTGGTGAGACGGCTTGTGGCTTCGGCTGTCTGGGCTGTGGTGACTGTGTTGCCGCTTGTCAGTTTGATGCTATTCACATGAATGCAGAGACCGGACTCCCTGAGGTCGACGAAGAGAAGTGTGTGGCTTGTGGTGCCTGTGTAAAGGCCTGTCCGCGCAACATCATCGAACTGCGCAAGAAAGGCCCGAAGGGTAGGAGAGTCTATGTGTCGTGCGTCAACAAAGACAAGGGTCCTGTTGCCATGAAGGCTTGTAAGGCTGCCTGTATCGGTTGTGGCAAGTGCGAGAAGGAGTGCCCGTTTGGTGCCATCACTGTAGAGAACAATGTGTCGTACATCGACCACGAGAAGTGCCGTCTGTGTCGCAAGTGCGTAGCTGTATGTCCTACGGGTTCTATCCATACAGTCAATTTCCCTGCACCTAAACCTAAAGAAGAAAAGGAGGAACAAGCATGAACGTAAGAACTTTCAGCATCGGAGGTGTACACCCCGAAGAGAACAAACTGTCCCACGAGGTGGCAACCAAGGTGGCTGCGCTGCCTAAGCAGGCTATCTTCCCCCTGGGTCAGCATATTGGAGCACCCGCTAAGCCTGTTGTTGCCAAGGGCGACAAGGTAAAGGTCGGCACGCTGATTGCCGAGGCAGGTGGTTTTGTGTCAGCCCCTATCTACTCGAGTGTCAGTGGTACCGTGTTCAAGATTGATACTGCTATTGATGCTACTGGCTACCGCAAGCCTGTAATTATTATTAATGTGGAGGGTGACGAATGGGAAGATACTATTGACCGCTCTGACAAGTTGGAGTTGGTGAAAGATCATCCCGAACTCACACCCGAAGAGATTGTCAACCGTATCAAGACGGCTGGCGTCGTGGGTATGGGTGGTGCCTGTTTCCCCACCTTTATCAAGCTTTGTCCGCCACCAACCGCTAAGGCTGAGTGTGTCATCATCAACGCCGTAGAGTGCGAGCCATACATCACGGCCGACTATCGTCTGATGATGGAGAAGGCCGACGAGATTCTCGTAGGCTTGGAATTGCTGATGATGGGTGCTAAGGTGACTAAGGGCTACATTGGTATTGAGACTAATAAAATGCCTGCTATTGAGCTGTTGACCAAGAAATGCGAGGAGGTATTCGGCAAAACAGAATACCAAGTAGAGGTAGTGCCCTTGAAGCAGCGCTATCCGCAAGGTGGTGAGAAACAGTTGGTTGATGCCGTCATTCAGCGTCAGGTGCCTGCACCTCCTGCTATTCCTGTCAACGTGGGTGCCATTGTGCAGAACGTTGGTACGGCCTTTGCCGTCTATGAGGCTGTGATGAAGCATAAGCCGCTGTTCGAGCGTTACACCACGGTAACGGGTAAACGTCTGGCTAGCCCCGGTAACTTCCTGGTACGTATGGGTACGCCGATGAAGGATCTGATTGATGCCTGTGGCGGTATGCCTGAGGGCGACAACAAGTTGCTGGCTGGCGGTCCGATGATGGGTAAGGCGCTGACAAGCGTAGAAGTGCCCATCTGTAAAGGTACCAATTCTGTGACGATTCTCTCTGGTGAGGAGGCTGTCCGCAAGGAGCCACAACCTTGTATTCGCTGTGCGAAGTGTGTCAGCGCCTGTCCGATGGGCTTGGAGCCATATCTGCTGGCTAAGCTTGCTGCCGTCAAGAACTGGGAGCGTGCTGAGCAGGAAGATGTCGTCAGTTGTATCGAGTGTGGCTCGTGCCAGTTCACCTGTCCTGCCCATCGTCCGCTGCTCGACAACATCCGTCAGGCAAAGAGTACAGTCATGGGAATCATCCGCAGCCGTGCTGCCAAAAAGTAAAAAAGTAAAAAAGTAAAAGGTAAAAATACAATGGGAAAATTAATTGTATCACTTTCGCCTCACGCACACGGAACCGACACCGTCGAGCGCAACATGTATGGCGTCATCATCGCCCTGCTGCCAGCTCTGCTTGTGTCGTTCTATTTCTTCGGCATTGGCTCGGCCATTGTTTGTGCGACGAGCGTTGCGGCCTGTGTACTCTTGGAGTGGGCCATCAATAAATTCATGCTCAAAAACGAGCGCACCACCATCTGCGATGGCTCTGCCATCCTGACGGGTCTGCTGCTCGGTTTCAACCTGCCCAGCAACCTGCCTATCTGGATTATCATCATTGGTGCTATCTTCGCTATTGGTGTAGGAAAGATGTCGTTTGGCGGTCTGGGAAATAACCTCTTTAATCCTGCTCTTGTGGGACGTGCTGCCCTGTTGGTGGCCTTCCCCGCACAAATGACTACCTGGCCTATAGGGGGTCAGCTAACCAGTTATCTCGACGCTGAGACGGGTGCGACGCCTTTGGCAATTATGAAAGAAGCCATCAAGAGTGGCGATGCCTCAATGCTATCGGAATTGCCCCCAATTGGTAATCTTTTGGTTGGAAATCATGTCGAAGCCTGCCTTGACCCGTTAGGTGGTGGCGCTTTAGGAGAAGTATGTGCTCTGGCCCTGCTGTTGGGTCTGGCCTACATGCTTTGGAAGAAGATTATTACGTGGCACATTCCCGTCAGCATCATTGGTACGGTATTTGTGTTCAGTGGCCTTTGCCATCTGGCCAGCCCTGCCTATGCCGACCCGTTCTCAGTCATCCTGTCTGGTGGTCTGATGCTGGGTGCCATCTTTATGGCTACTGACTATGTGACGAGTCCTATGACCGCTAAAGGTCAGATTATCTATGGTGTCGCTATTGGTGTACTGACGGTTGTCATCCGTAACTGGGGTGCCTATCCTGAGGGTATGTCGTTTGCCATTCTGATTATGAATGCCTTTACACCTCTTATTAATATGTATGTGAAACCCAAGCGCTTTGGCGAAGTGCCGGAGCAGAAATAAGGAGGACCAGCTATGAAGAAGTTAGAATCATCATTATTAAACATGTTGCTGGTGCTCACCGGAGTAGCAGTTGTCATGGGCGGTGTCCTTGCCTTCGTCAACCATCTGACCGAGGGCCCTATTGCTCAGCAGAAAGAGAAGGCACTGGCCGATGGTATCAAAGCCGTCATGTGTGTCAACGACCTGAAGGTTGCGAAGACCGACGAGGTTAAGCAGAATGATACCAAGGGAAAGGAAATGGTCTTTACCGTCTATCAGATTCAGGATGCTCAGGGCAAGGAACTTGGTGCTGCCGTTGAGTCGACCACGATGGGCTTTGGAGGAAATCTGAAGGTGCTCGTGGGCTTTGATCCTGAGGGGAAGATTCTGGGTTATACGCTTTTGGAACAGACCGAGACACCGGGACTGGGTGCGAAGGCCGACAAGTGGTTCCAGAAGGGCGAGAAAGGTGATATTATCGGCAAAGACCCTTCTACCCCTCTAACCGTTTCGAAGGATGGTGGTCAAGTCGACGCCATCACGGCTTCTACCATTACCAGCCGTGCCTTCCTGCTGGCTGTCAATAATGCGTACAATGCTTACAAGACCACACCTGCTGATGCAGAGACTGGTGCTACGGAGCAAGTTGAAAATTGAATGTTGAAAATTGAAAGTTATGAACGCAATACAAATTATCAAAAACGGCATTGTCAAGGAGAATCCTACCTTCGTTCTGATGCTGGGTATGTGTCCTACGTTGGCCACTACAACCTCTGCCATGAACGGTATGTCGATGGGACTGGCTACGATGGCCGTACTCATATGTACCAATTTTGTGATTTCATGTCTGAAGAGCATTACGCCTGACAAGGTGCGCATTCCAGTGTTTATTGTGGTAATTGCTGCCTTTGTCACTATCCTGCAGCTTGTCATCAAGGCATTTCTGCCCGATATCGACGCAGCCCTCGGACTCTTTATCCCTCTGATTGTGGTTAACTGTGTTATCCTTGGACGTGCTGAGGCTTTTGCAGCAAAGAACTCACCCGTGGCTTCACTGTTTGACGGCATAGGAATCGGTCTTGGTTTCACGCTGGGTCTGACCCTGCTTGGTATTTGTCGCGAACTGCTGGGCTCCGGCTCTATCTTCGGCTTTACGCTGTTGCCAGAGACTTACAATATCCTGCTCTTTGTGTTGCCTCCGGGTGCCTTCATCATGCTGGGATTCCTTATTGCTATTGTTAATAAAATAAGAGGTTAAGTTATGGAATATATACTGATTTTCATTAGCGCGATATTCGTCAACAATATCATTTTATCGCAATTCCTCGGCATCTGTCCTTTCCTTGGCGTGTCGAAGAAGGTTGACACTTCGCTGGGCATGTCGGCAGCTGTTGCCTTTGTGCTCACGCTGGCTACCATCGTTACATGGCTTGTCCAAAAGTTTGTGCTCGATGCTTTCGGATTGCAGTATCTGCAGACTATTGCCTTCATCCTTGTCATAGCCTCGTTGGTACAGATGGTTGAAATCATCCTGAAGAAGGTGTCTCCTGCACTCTATCAGGCTCTGGGCATCTTTTTGCCACTTATTACCACCAACTGTGCCGTGCTGGGTGTGGCCATTCTCGTCATACAAAAGGACTTCAACCTGTTGCAGAGTGTGGTCTACGCCTTCTCGACTGCCATTGGCTTCGGATTGGCTCTGACCGTCTTTGCCGGCATGCGTGAACAACTTGAGCTTGTCACCGTACCAAAGGGTATGCGTGGTATGGCTATCGTCATGCTTTCTGCCGGTCTGCTCTCGCTGGCCTTTATGGGCTTCTCAGGGGTTGACGGAGGACTCCGCGTCCTTTTCGGACTCGACTAATTCTTGAGAATAATTGAATAAACAAATGAGGAATGACTTTTGTCATTCCTCATTTGCATCTACTGGTTCAAATGTGAATTCCTGTTGTGTAATATATCTAACATCATAAGAAGAGGTGTTCTTTTTGTTTGTTAGATATTTTTTGCGTAGTTTCAGAAATTGTTTTTCGGCTTTCTTCTTTGACTTGGCAAAGAAAACGACGCAGACGCGATTGGGCTGCTGCTTCTGTTCGCTAAGGAAGGTCTTCAGCTGTTCAGAATAGTAGTCACGACCTATGAGGAACTTAGTCTTGCTGTCCATCCATACCAGTTGTACATCCTGAATATCGGTCATGTAGATGAGCGAATCGGTGAACGACCCTGAGAAGCCGAACATATAGACGTGTGGCTCCAGAACTTGCTTGGCGTGTGAGGCTGTAGCAACAGTCATCAGCAGGGCCATTAGTGTGAGTCTGATAAATTTCATTGTCCTAAATATGCTTTTAATATCTTATTATGAGTATTATTGCGTAGCCGGCGTATCGCTTTCTCCTTGATCTGGCGCACGCGTTCACGGGTCAGTCCGTATTTGTTGCCGATTTCTTCGAGGGTCAGTTCTGGCTCGCCAATGCCGTAGAACGCCTTGACAACGCGGCGCTCACGCTCGTTGAGCGTTTTCAGCATGTCACCAATCTCAGCCCGCAGCGACTCCACGACCAGCTGGCGGTCAGCCATAGGGGCGTCGTCGTTGACTAGCACATCGAGCAACGAGTTTTCCTCGCCTTCAACAAACGGTGCGTCTACTGATACGTGGCGCGAGTTGATCATCATGGCCTCGTCGACCTTCTCGTGTGGCAGTTCGGTTTTTTCAGCAATCTCGTCGACAGACGGACGTCGCTCGTTCTCTTGCTCAAACTTTGTGAGCATCTGATTGATTTTGTTGACAGAGCTGACCTGATTGAGGGGCAGTCGCACAATGCGGCTTTGCTCAGCAATGGCCTGCAGAATGCTCTGACGTATCCACCAGACGGCATATGAGATGAACTTGAAGCCGCGTGTCTCGTCGAATTTCTCGGCAGCCTTGATCAGTCCGAGGTTGCCCTCGTTGATGAGGTCTGACAGCGACAGCCCTTGGTTCTGATACTGCTTGGCCACAGAAACTACAAACCTGAGGTTGGCCTTTGTCAGACGGTCCAGGGCTTTCTGGTCGCCCTTGCGGATGCGCTGTGCCAGTTCCACTTCCTCGTCAGTCGATAGCAGCTCTTCGCGGCCTATCTCTGACAGGTATTTCTCCAACGATTCGCTTTCGCGGTTGGTGATAGATTTCGTGATTTTTAGTTGCCTCATTTAGTTGTAGTTTTTTGCAAATATTTTGCAAAAGTAAGGTATTTTTTCGGAATAACCAAAAGAATACCTTACTTTTTTACCTTTACGGCTTACCTTTGCATAGGACGGGGCTTCCGGCCTATTCCGCTTTTATTCATTCTGCAGGTAGACTACGAAGCCTCCGCGCTTGCCGGTGGGATAGATACCCTTGATGACCAACATCTGGTCTTTGGCGTCTTTTACTGCTTGCTGTAGGTCGTCGTAGGTACGCATAGGCTGGTCGTTGACCACCTGAATGATGAAGCCCTTGGGTACGCCGGCGTCCTTCATCTTGCCACCGCTGACCTTCAGTACTTCCAGACCGTAGTTGATTTCAAGCTGCTTCTTCTGACTGTCTGTAACGGGACGTACGTCGATACCCAGTACGTCGATATCAGCATTCTTTACTACCTTGGTATTGCCCTGTTCGTTCTTCAGCGTCAGCGTGACGGTCTTCTCTTTCTTGTTGCGCAGATATTTCACCGTAATCTTGTCGCCAGGACGTTTCTGGGCAATGATACCCTGAAGTTCACCGAAGTGCTTCACTTTTTGGCCGTCAACGTGCGTGATGACGTCACCCTTCTGAATGCCTGCGTCAGCAGCTGCACCGTCGTCAACCACCTTGGCTACGTAGATGCCTTCCATTGTGCCGAAGTCCTCGACTTCCTTGTCTTGGTCTTTCTGTGAGTCTACCCAGTCCTTTACCGACGAACCCTGAATGCCAATCATGGCACGCTGGTAGGTTCCGTACTTCTTGAAGTCCTCGACGGCCTTCTTGACAATGCTGGTAGGAATGGCAAAGCCATAACCGATGTTTGAACCCGTGGGTGAGGCCAACATGGCGTTGATGCCAATCAGCTCACCACGTGTGTTCACCAAAGCACCGCCCGAGTTGCCCTGATTGATGGCAGCGTCGGTCTGAATCATTGAGGTGATACCACCAGTACTCATTGCACGCGCCTTGGCGCTGACGATACCGGCTGTGACGGTGTTGTTCAGCCCCAACGGGTTACCTACGGCCAATACCCATTCGCCGACCTTTACGTCGTCGCTGTTGGCAATGACAATAGCCGGCAGGTTCTTGGCGTCAATCTTGATGAGTGCGAGGTCGGTGGTGGCGTCAGCACCGATGATGCGTGCTGAGTACTCCTTGGAATTCTCGTTCAGGGTGACAGTCAGCTCATCGGCTCCGTCGACCACGTGGTTGTTGGTGACGATATAGCCATCAGCAGAGATGATGACACCACTACCTGCGGCTGCACGCTTGGGAGTTTGCACCTGGCGCTTACGGCCATTGTTGCCCTGACCCTGTCCGCGTCCGAAGAAACCACCGAAAGGATCTGAGAAGAAGTCCTCGAAGGGGTCGCTATACTCTACTGTTTGGATTTTTGAGTTGGTGACCGACTTGATATATACGACCGAAGGCAGCGACTTCTCTGCTGCATAAGTGAGGTCTACAGGTTGTCCTGGTGCTGCTGCAGCAGCGGCAGGAGCGGCCTGCGTCTTGTTGCAGCTGGCTGCCGAGAAAGCGATAAACATCAGGTAAATCGCCGGCATCATGCATTTTGCAATCTTTTTCATACGTTCTATTCAGTTTAAAGTGTTAATGTTAAATTTCTGTTGTTTGTGAATCTGAGTGCAAATATAGGCGCATTTTTTTGTAATATGACAATTTGTCGTATCTTTTTGTCGCAATTTAACACTTCTGCCCCTATGCTTAACGGCTGTTAGAATTTAACGGTTGGTTTCTTAAATTACTGACAAAATTAACAAAGAGGAGTGATTTTGGTTGTAAATATAAAACTATTACAGTCGTCCAGTGCTGCTCGGACGACTGTAATATGCTATATTAAATGTATTTTCTAGAATTAATAGCTGCGGGCAATGATGACACGATATTTGGCGGGCTTGCCGCTGACCATGTCAGTACCAGGGGTCTGCTCGTAAGCGAAGGGCACGCAGCGGATGGTGGCCTGCGTCTCTTCCTTGATCTGTGCCTCGGTCTCGGCTGTACCGTCCCAGTGACACAGGAAGAATCCACCGTCCTTCACCTTCTCTTTGAACTCCTCGTAGTTGTCGCACTCGTAGACGTGCTCGTCGCGATACTTGCGCGCCTTCTCGAAGATGTTCTTCTGAATATCCTCCAACAGTTGCTCAACATATTCGGCAATACCCTCCAGAGGACGAGTCTCTTTTTCCAGTGTGTCACGACGCATCACCTCAATGGTGCCGTTCTCTAAGTCGCGAGCACCGAGTACAAGGCGTACGGGTACACCCTTCAACTCGTAGTCGGCAAACTTGAAGCCTGGACGCTTGTTGTCGGCGTCGTCGAACTTAACGCTGATGCCAGCCTTACGCAGTTTCTCGATAATAGGCTGTACTTCCTTGTTGACCTGTTCCATCTGCTCGGGCTTGGTAGCGATAGGAATGATGACTACCTGGATGGGAGCGAGACGTGGAGGTAATACCAGACCATTGTCGTCAGAGTGGGTCATGATGAGTGCACCAATCAGACGAGTAGAGACACCCCATGAGGTGGCCCACACGTATTCGGGCTTGTTCTCCTTATTTAAATAAGTAACCTCGAAAGCCTTGGCGAAGTTCTGGCCGAGGAAGTGTGAGGTGCCGCTCTGCAGTGCCTTACCATCCTGCATCATAGCCTCAATGGTATAGGTGTCGAGGGCACCAGCGAAGCGCTCGGTTTCACTCTTCACACCCTGCAACACGGGTACAGCCATCCATTCTTCAGCGAACTTGGCATAGACCTTCAGCATCTTTTTGGCTTCCTCTTCAGCCTCCTCACGAGTGGCGTGAGCCGTATGACCTTCCTGCCACAGGAATTCGGAAGTACGGAGGAAAGGACGCGTGCGCATCTCCCAGCGCATCACGTTACACCACTGATTGCACATCAGGGGCAGGTCGCGCCAAGAGTGAATCCAGTTCTTATACGTGTTCCAGATAATCGTCTCTGAGGTAGGACGCACAATGAGCTCTTCCTCTAACTTGGCAGCTGGGTCGACGACTACACCGCTCTTGTCCTCGGTTGCCTTCAGACGGTAGTGCGTTACTACAGCACACTCTTTGGCGAAGCCCTCAACATGCTCAGCCTCGCGGCTCAGGAATGATTTTGGGATGAGCAAGGGGAAGTAAGCATTCTGAGCATCTGTTTCCTTGAACATACGATCCAGCTCGTGCTGCATCTTTTCCCAAATAGCATAGCCGTAGGGTTTGATGACCATGCAGCCGCGAACGGCCGACTGCTCAGCGAGGTCTGCCTTTACCACCAAATCATTATACCACTGGCTGTAATTATCAGCTCGTTTTGTTAAATCTTTTAATTCTTTTGCCATTGTTGATGTATGTTTTCTTAAATTTTGCTGCAAAGGTACAAAATAAATGAGAAATGAGAAATGAGAAATAAGAAATTATTTGTATTTTTGCACCAAAATAATAATGTTTCACTTTTAAAACAATGATTTATGAAGACAAAAATTGTTTCTTTACTGCTTTGTGTGGGTTTGCTCTTTGCATGTAACAACACACAGAAAGGTGCAGGAATTGGTGCCGGTGCAGGTGCTGTTATTGGTGGTGTCATTGGTGCTCTTGCTGGCAATACTGCTGTAGGTGCTGCTGTAGGCGGTGCCGTAGGTGCTGGCGCAGGAGCCATCATCGGCAATCGCATGGACAAGGCCAAGAAGGCAGCCCAGCAGGTGCAGAACGCACAGGTTCAGAGTGTACAGGACGCTAATGGTTTGGATGCTGTTAAGGTGACGTTTGACTCTGGTATTCTCTTTGCAACGGGTAAGGCCGACTTATCTCAGTCTGCCAAGAACTCGCTGGCTCAGTTTGCCAAGGTGCTCAACGAGAATAAGGACTGTGATGTGGCTATTTTCGGCCATACTGACAGCACGGGTTCTGACGCTATCAACCAGCCGTTGTCTGTTAGCCGCGCCAACAGCGTGAATAATTATCTGAAGTCTTGTGGTGTCAGTGCTGCCCAGATCAAGAGTGTAGAAGGTCTGGGCTCTTCTAATCCTGTTGCCGACAATAGTACAGCAGAAGGCCGTAAGCAGAATCGTCGTGTAGAGGTGTATATGTATGCTTCTGAAAAGATGATCAAGGATGCTCAGGCTCAGGCTCAGTAAAATAAAAAACGCATTAAAGTGGATAGTGGTCGCATTCTTTGCGTCCACTATCCTTTCTGTTGTGGCCCTGCGTTGGCTGCCCGTCTACTTTACTCCGTTGATGTTTATCCGTGTAGGCCAGCAGATGGCCGACAACGAAAAAGTGACGCTGTATCACCACTGGGTATCACTCGACAACATTTCTCCATCGCTGTCGAGAGCAGTTATGGCGTCTGAGGATGCCCGTTTCTTGGAGCACCACGGCTTTGACTTCAAAGCCATTGAGCAGGCTGCCATGCGCAACATCAAGTACCCTGAGAAGCGTAAGCACGGTGCTTCCACCATCTCGCAGCAGACGGCCAAGAACGTTTTTCTGTGGCCTGGCCGTTCGTGGGTACGCAAGGGCTTCGAAGTCTATTTCACCGTGCTCATCGAGCTCTTCTGGTCGAAGCAGCGCATCATGGAGGTCTACCTGAACTCCATTGAGATGGGACACGGCATCTATGGTGCCGGTGCCGTTGCCGAATATCACTTCAATACCACTGCTGACAAGTTGTCAAAGTCGCAGTGTGCACTGATTGCTGCCTCGCTACCCAATCCGCGCCGTTACAATTCAGCACGCCCCAATGGCTACATGTTACGCCGACAGGCTCGCATCCTGCGAGAGATGAAATTCGTAAAACCGCTCAAGTAGCATCATCTTTTTTAGGTATTTCACCGCAAAACCTTGGGATATGTCGTATTTATTTGCTATCTTTGCAGGCAAATAAGATGATATTGGTATGAATCTCTCAGAACTCCATACAGGTGAAAAGGCCACAATAATCAAAGTAAAAGGTCACGGCGGCTTCCGCAAGCGCATTGTGGAGATGGGATTTATCAAGGGAGAAATGGTTGAGGTATTGCTCAATGCTCCCTTGCAAGACCCCGTAAAATATAAGGTGATGGGCTATGAGGTCAGCCTGCGCCGTCAAGAAGCCGAGATGATTGAGGTGACACTTGTTGAGAATAAGCCTCAGAGTGTTGTCCGCCATAAGGAAATTACGATAGCTCTGGTGGGTAATCCTAACTGTGGCAAGACGTCATTGTTCAACTTTGCCTCGGGTGCTCACGAGCGGGTGGGTAACTACAGTGGTGTGACTGTTGATGCCAAAGAGGGATTCACTGATTTTGAGGGATATCGTCTGCGGTTGGTCGACCTGCCCGGTACCTACTCGCTGACGGCCTATTCGCCTGAAGAGTTGTATGTCCGCAAACAGTTGGTCAACAATACACCTGACGTCATCATCAACGTCATAGATTCGTCGAATTTGGAACGCAATCTCTATCTGACTACTCAACTGATGGACATGCACCTACGTGTGGTTTGTGCGCTGAACATGTTTGACGAACTGGAACGTCGTGGCGACAAGTTGGACATCCAAAAACTCAGTTCGTTGTTGGGTATGCCTATGGTTCCCACATCGTTTAAGACTGGTAGAGGACTGGAGGAACTGCTTCGCGAGGTGATACATATCTTTGAGAACCGCGAGGGACACGACGAGTATTATCGCCATCAGCACATCAAGCATGGACATGAGATAGAAGATGGAATTGCCAATATTCAGAAATTCTTGAAAGGCAACGACTTGCTGCGTTTGCGCTATAGTACCCGTTGGCTGGCCATTAAGCTGCTTGAGGGTGATAAAGAGGCCTGGCAAATCGTAGATGCCCTGCCTGAGGCCAGTCAGATTCGCGAGGCCAGCGTGATGGCCGTGCGCCGCATCAAGGAAGAGACGGGCGACGACTCCGAGTCGGCCATCATGGATGCCAAATACGGATTCCTGCGTGGTGCCTTGCAGGAGGCCGGCTATAAGATGGGACATAAGAACGATACCTATCGCGTGACGCACAAGCTGGACAACATCATCACCCATAAGTGGTTTGGATTCCCCATCTTCCTGTTTCTGCTGTTGCTGATGTTTGAGGTTACTTTTACGCTTGGACAGTATCCTATGGACTGGATACAGGCTGGTGTCGACTGGCTAGCAGACTTCGTGGGACGCCGTATGGCTGATGGACCGTTGAAGGATATGCTTGCCGACGGCATCATCGGCGGTGTGGGTGCGGTCATTGTCTTCTTGCCTCAGATATTGATTCTCTATACCTTCATCTCGCTGATGGAGGACTCTGGTTATATGGCCCGTGCGGCTTTCATGATGGACAAGCTGATGCACGGTATGGGGCTGCACGGAAAATCGTTCATTCCACTTATCATGGGCTTTGGCTGCAATGTACCTGCAGTCATGGCCACACGCACCATTGAGAGCCGTCGTTCGCGACTAATTACAATGTTGGTGTTGCCTATGATGTCGTGTTCGGCACGCCTACCTATTTATATTATGATTACGGGCGCTTTTTTCCCCGCACAGTATCAGAGCATCGTCATGTTCTCGCTTTACCTGACGGGAATTCTGCTGTCTGTTATCATGGCTCGTATCCTCAGCCGATGGGTCATCAGAGGAGAAGATACACCATTCGTCATGGAACTGCCGCCCTACCGTTTCCCTACGGCAAGAGCTATCTGCCGCCATACGTGGGAGAAAGGCAAGCAGTATCTGAAGAAAATGGGTGGTGTCATCCTTGTAGCTTCGATTATCGTCTGGGCATTGGGATATTTCAGTCCTACGGGTGTTGCCGACTCACTGGAAGACAGCTTCATCGGAGTGCTTGGCAAGGCCGTTGAACCACTCTTCTTGCCACAGGGCTTCAACTGGCGACTCGACGTCAGTCTTATAGCGGGCATAGGTGCTAAGGAAATCGTGGCCTCTACTATTGGTGTTCTCTATGCCGGCGGTGAATATAATTTCTCGCCGCTAACGGCCTATTGCTTCCTACTCTTTGTGCTTATTTACTTCCCCTGCATAGCTACCGTCGTTGCCATTAAGCATGAGAGTGGCTCGTGGAAATGGGCGTTTTTTGCAGCCTGCTATACCACTATTCTTGCTTGGGTTCTCAGTGCTCTCGTATACCAGTTTGTTTCCCTGTTTTTGTGATGTTTTGAATGATTACGGCAAAAGCCCTCATTAGTTATTCGAATCGAATAGCCTTCACGGGACGGATGTGTGACACCAGATAGCTGGGGGCGATGAGTACGAAGAGACTAATAAGCAGGGTGGCTACATTGAGTGCCACGATGATGGGGATGTTGAGCTCTACTGGTACTGTGCTGACGTAGTAGCTGGTGGGGTCGAGGGTAATGAGACTAGTTTGCTGTTGCACTACGACAAGACCAATGCCGATGAGGTTGCCCCAGATGAGTCCACGTCCGATAATGAAGACGGCAAACCATAGGAAGGTGTGGCGGATAGTGCCATTGCGTGCTCCGAGTGCTTTGAGAATGCCTATGGTCTGTGTGCGCTCAAGGATGATGATGAGCAGTCCGCTAATCATGGTGATGCCTGCCACGCAGGTCATCAGCGCCAGGATAATCCACACGTTGATGTCGAGCAGCGACAGCCACGAGAAGATTTGCGGATAGGCCTCGTAGACGGTTTGCGACGTCAGCGACTGGCCGTAGTGGTCGGTCGTGCGGTTGACGATGTCCACGACGTGGGTGGCCGTCTCGTCGATGCGGTCGAAGTCGCTGACCAGTATCTCAGCACCTGAACACTGGTCGTTTTCCCATTGGTTCAGCCGGATGGGCGTGCAGTAGTCGGTGAGGCACAGCACGTCGTCGAACTGCTTCATGTTGGTCTCATAGATGCCGCAGACTGTAAATTTGCGCGCGCGCACGTCGTCGGCTGATATGAAATAGGCGTAGACCTTGCTGCCAACCTGCAGGTGCAGCTTGTCGGCCATTTTCTGAGAAATGAGCAACTGGTAGCTGCTCTTCGTGGAGCTGAACGCGGGTATCTCGCCCTTGCGCAGATTCTCGCGGATGAATGTCAGGTCGTAGTCTTCGCCAATGCCCTTGAACATGACGCCCAGAAAGTCGCTGTCGGTCTTCAGGATGCCCTGCGTCATCGCGTAGCGCTCGACGTGGCGGATGTTCGGCACGCGGCGCAGCACCTGCAGCAGCGAGTCGTTGATGCAGACGGGCATGGGGATGGCCGTCTGCTGGGTGGCGAAGTTAAGTATCTGGATGTGGCTGCCAAAGCCCACCACTTTGTCGCGGATGGTATGCTTGAAGCCGAAGATGACTGAGACCGTCACAATCATCACCGCCAAACCGACCGCCACACCGATGGTCGCTATGCGGATGGCCGGACGACTCACCTCTTGGCGGTTCTCGCCACCGTAATGGAAATGCCGTGCTAAGAATAGTGGCAGATGCATCATTCTGTTCTTCCGGGATATGCTTCCAGGGCCTTGCGCAATACGAAGAGTGCACGCTCAAGGTCTTCCTTCTTCAGCACATAGGCAATACGCACCTGGTTGATGCCGGCACCAGGGGTGGTGTAGAAACCGGCGGCAGGCGCCATCATCACCGTCTCGCCCTCGTAACTGAACTCGGCCAGGCACCAGCGGCAGAACTTTTCAGAATCGTCGACAGGCAGCTTGGCCACCGTGTAGAATGCTCCCATAGGAATGGGCGAATAGACGCCGGGGATGCGGTTGAGCCCGTCAATCAGGCACTTACGGCGCTCGACATACTCATCGTAGACGTCGCGGTAGTACTCCTCAGGGGCATCCAGCGAAGCCTCGGCTACAATCTGTCCGATGAGGGGAGGAGAGAGGCGTGCCTGACAGAACTTCATCACGGCCTTGCGCACCTCCTGGTTCTTGGTAATCAGGGCACCAATGCGGATGCCGCACTCTGAGTAGCGCTTCGATACGGAGTCGATGAGGATGACGTTCTGTTCGATGCCATCCAGGTGGCAGGCAGAAATATACGGCGAACCGGTATAGATGTACTCGCGGTACACCTCGTCGGAGAAGAGGTACAGGTCGTACTTCTTCACCAGGTCGCGTATCTGGTTCATCTCGCGGCGGGTATAGAGATAGCCCGTCGGATTGTTGGGGTTACAAATCATGATGGCCCGCGTGCGGTCGTTGATGAGCTCTTCGAACTTCTCGACCTTAGGCAACGAGAAACCTTCGTCGATGGTCGTCGCAATGGTGCGAATCTTTGCACCTGCCGAGATGGCAAACGCCATATAGTTGGCATAGGCAGGCTCGGGGACGATAATCTCGTCGCCGGGGTTCAGACACGACATGAAGGCAAACAACACCGCCTCGGAACCGCCGCTGGTGATGATGATGTCGTCGGCGGTGACGTTGATGTTGTATTTGGCGTAGTAGTCCACCAACTTTTCGCGATAGCTCTGATAGCCCTGTGACGGTGAGTACTCCAGGATCTCACGGTCTATGGTCTTCAGCGCGTCGAGACCCACTTGCGGCGTGGGAAGATCGGGCTGTCCGATGTTCAGATGATAGACCTTGGTGCCCCGTTTTTTGGCAGCTACAGCCAACGGAGCGAGTTTCCTGATAGGCGATTCGGGCATCTCAAGTCCGCGAATGGATATTTCTGGCATATTCTATAATTTACGTAAATCGGATGCAAAGGTACAAAAAAGTTGAGAGTTAAGAGTTAAGAGTTAAGAGTTTTTTCAAAATAATTTGTGTTTTTCGGATTTTATGCGTACTTTTGTGCCACCAAAAGAGACTGTCACTATGAACTACGAAGAATTGTTGGCATCGAGAAGCGACGGAAAACTGAACAAGACGCAGCTTCCCATCGGCGAATACTACCGCATGCAGGTGGACGGAAAATACCGTGGCGTGGTGGATATCAGGCAGGAGCTGAACGACAGCATTGTCTTTTCGGAAGCCCTCAAGACGGAATGTGCGCAGAACAGGACGTTGGCGAATCGCTATCAGCTGCATTTCACACCGGCAGGCGAGGGTGGTAATATCACCCAGCTGGAGGTGGAGACGGGCGTGTTCCTCTCGCTGGAACAGCTGCTGACCGACACGCCGGCAGCCATTGCCGAGAAGGAGTTCTTCGTGAACCTGTTGCAGAATCTGGTGGAGGTTACCAGCTATCTGCACGAAAAAGGCATCAGGCACATCTGCTATTCGCCGAAGACGGTGTTCGTCCGCAAGGGCGACCGTGCAGCCATGTTGTTGTCGCACGGCTCCTTCTATTTAGGCATGAACGACCTGGAGGCATTCTACGGCAGCGATGTGTCGTATGTGGCTCCCGAGGTGTTGTCGCGCGGCACGATAGACAACCGCTGTGATGTCTACTCGTTAGGAAAGCTGATGGAAACGCTGTTGGTGCGAATGGGCATGCCTCTGGAATACAAGAAAATCGTCAAGAAGGCAACCAGCGAGAAACCCGAAGACCGCTATGCTACACCCGAAGAACTGCTGAAGGCCGTGCAGCGCAACCGCAACACCTACAAGTCGGTGCTGATGTTCGCCGCTGCCGTAGCGATAGCCCTGGTGTGTGTGGGCTTGTTCTTCGACTCCATGCCCGAGTCGACTCAGGTGGAGTTTGTCAAGCCTGTTCCCCGTCAGGCCACCGACGACCTGATAGACGACGGATTCTCGCCCGAGGAGTTGGGCGTGACCAATGCCGACTCCATACAAGACGAAGACTACGAGGCCCGTCGCAACTACCAGGCGAAGGCTGAGGAGATATTCCGCAAGAAATACGAGAAAGAGGCTGACCGCATACTCTCTAAAATATATAATAAGGATTATATGAGTAGCAGCGAGAAGAAGTTCCTTTCCGAGAGTCAGTCGACCATCGACGAGCTGATGAAGACGCAGCAGAAGTTGGGCGAGGAGGCTGACCTGACGCCAGAGCGTTCGCAACTGATAGCGACCGAGATCATTGACCGCATCACGGAAAAGAAGAAACGCGAGATGGGAGGAGGTTCGAACAAATACGGAATTCAAAAATAAAAAATCAAAAATCAAAGATAAGATATGAGAAGTAGAACAGCAACATGGTTTGAGTGCAAAATCGCCTACGAAAAGACAATGGACGATGGTTTGCAGAAGAAAGTAACAGAGAACTACGTCGTTGATGCGCTGAGCTTTACCGAGGCCGAGAAGCGCATCATGGAGGAAATGTCGTCATACATCAGCGGAGAGTTTACCGTGAAGGATATCAAGATTGCCCCCTATGGCGAGATCTTCTTCTCGGACGAAGAGATGGCCGACCGCTGGTACAAGTGCAAGCTGCAATTCATCACCATCGACGAGAAGACCGAGAAGGAGAAGCGTTCCAACGTCAACTATCTGGTGCAGGCCGGTACGCTGAACAATGCCGTCAAGAATATCGACGAGGTGATGGGCGGCACGATGATAGACTATGTGATTGCCGCTGTGGCAGAGACAACGCTGATGGATGTCTTTGAGTACGGCAAGAGCAAGCAGGATGACCAACCGGAATACCAGCAGTAAGATGGATTACGACGTTAGGGGACATCTGACAGAAGTGCGGGCCGGACTGCCTGACGGCGTGCGGCTGGTGGCTATCAGCAAGTATCATCCCAACGAGTATATCGAGGCAGCCTATGCCGAGGGCCAGCGCATCTTCGGCGAAAGCCACGAGCAGGAACTGCGCCAGAAGCACGAGACGCTGCCCAAGGACATCGAGTGGCATTTCATCGGGCATCTGCAAACCAATAAGGTGAAGTATATCGCATCGTATATCAATATGATAGAAGCTGTCGATTCACTAAAACTTCTGCGTGAAATAGATAAACATGCAGCTCGTAACAACCGCGTTATTGATGTATTACTGGAACTGCATATCGCTGAGGAAGAGACCAAGTATGGTCTGACACCTGACGCCTGCAGACAACTCTTGGCTGATGGCGAGTGGCGAAAGCTGGAGCATGTGCGCATCTGCGGTCTGATGATGATGGCTTCGTATGTTGACGATGAAAATCGGATTCGTTCGGAATTCTGCCTCGCTAGAAATCTCTTCGACGAGATAAAGGCGCAGTATTTTGCTGACAAGCCCAGCTTCAAGGAACGTTCATGGGGCATGAGCCATGACTATCCGATAGCTGTAGAGGAGGGTAGTACGATGGTGCGTGTCGGAACGGCTATTTTTGGTCCTCGCGTATATTGAAGTGATATTGACCGCGCTTCATGCTGCCCCAATGGATGGCGTGAACAGGACAATAGTGATAGCAAGCCAGACAATTGGTACAACGGCCGTTATGCTTCCAGTGTGGTGGCTGTTTTTCTATATCGTCGACAGGACATTTCCGAGCACATAGTCCACATCGGATGCAAGCGTCGGTGTCAACCCAGAACTTACGGTCGGTGATGAGGTGCTTGTTGTAATAGTCGCCAATAACATAGGTATAGGTGTAGGGAATGGCTCCCCTGACGAGTTCGTGGATTCCTCGCTGCTTTTCTTGAATAATCTTGCATACATGGGGCAGATAGTCACGGGCCGAAGCAATCTTCCGCTGCTCTGACTCGGGGGTGTCCAGATGCAGAAACGAAAAGCAGACGTTCGACTCGGGCATCACGACGGCAAAGGTGGCATCAAGTGGTAGACCCTTGGCTCTAAGCTCTTTGCGGATTATCCGCATGGCATGTCCCATGTTGTCACCGCAAGTGGTTAGCGCAAAGACGTATTTAACGTTCCGAAACGTTGAACACCTGATAAATTCCCTGACAATATGTGGCGGTTGCCAACCATGCGTGGGGAAACAGAAGCCAAGTCGCTCGTCGTCGCTCATGGTGTACGACAAGTTGTCTTTGCGCAATTCGTTGGGGATGAAACGGAGTGATTCATCCGTTGCTTCGGCAATCTGTCGGGCGGCCCATAGGGTGTTGCCTGTTCCGGAGAAATAGAATATCATATGTCGTTAAATATCGATGATTTTATTGTAGAAAACTTATTTTCCCGCAAAATTAACGAATTTTTTAGAAAAAATGAAGATAAATCATTTTTTTTTTGTATATTTGCAGATGATAAGTACAAATTAATAGCACGTTAGGGTTATGGCAAAGTATAACATTACAGAAAAGAAAGAAAAAGAGGCAACCTATCGTAGCCTCGTCAGCCCTAAGTTGATGGATGAAATGAAGGAGAAAATCCTTGACATCATTGTAATGCAGAAAAAGTATAAAGACAAAGATTATTCAGCCAAGAGACTTGCCGAGGATCTAGGAACGAATACTCGTTACATTTCTGCTGTGGTGAATGTAAGGTTTCATATGAACTACACGTCGTTCATCAACAAGTTCAGAATAGAAGAAGCAATGGCTATTCTGGTAGACCGCAGGTATCAGTCTCTACGTATGGAGGAGGTGAGCGACATGGTGGGATTTGCCAATCGTCAGTCGTTCTATGCGTCATTTTACAAACAGATGCATATGACGCCTCGTGCTTACAGACTGCAGCATCTGGCACAGCATCCTTCTGAAAAAGTAAAACCAGCGAAAAGACAGCAGTCTGAAAAATGAAGAGTTCAGAAGGTAGCACGTTGCCCTTCGACTATCTCGAAGGACGTTTTGCCGACATCCAATTGCTCAGATATCGTTTGAACGGATTTGAGCAATTGTCTTTGTTGAAGAAAAAGTTGATTTATTATCTGTCAGAAGCAACGCTTTTTGGTCGTGACATTACTTTTGACCAGAACGGCAGATATAACCTTCGTATTCGTAAAACTCTGGAAGCGGTATATATGGAAGAGACAATACCGCATGATACGGAGGAATTTCAAGCCCTTGAGGTGTATCTGAAACGGATGTGGTTTGCCAATGGTATCTATCATCACTATAGTGCTGACAAGTTTCAGCCAGCGTTCAGTCCAGACTATCTGAAAGATGCTTTGTTGCAAGTTAATCCTGCTCGTTTGTCGCTTCGTTCCGGAGAGACGGTAGAGCAACTATGCGACAATCTCTTTCCTGTTATCTTCGATATGACCGTGTTGCCCAAGCGGGTGAATAAAGCTGCTGGTGAAGACTTAATAGTTACTTCGGCCTGTAATTTTTATGATGGCGTAACGCAACAAGAAGCTTCTGACTTTTATGCAGTCCAGACAATGGCAGATGCCGATAGCGATTCTCCTATTTCCGTAGGTCTGAACTCTACATTAGTTAAACGTAACGGACAAATGGTTGAAGAGGTTTGGAAAGTTGGTGGACGCTATTCCAATGCTATACAGCATATAATCTATTGGCTGAATAAGGCGCAGACTGTTGCTGAGAATGAATGCCAGCGCAGGGTGATTGGCTTGTTGATAGACTATTATCGGACAGGTGATTTGCGAAAGTTCAACGACTATTGTATAGAGTGGGTTGGCGAACATGATGGAACTGTTGATTTCATCAATGGATTCATAGAGGTGTATGGCGATCCGTTGGGGCTGAAAGGAACATGGGAAGGCCTGGTGGAATATATGGACGAAGAGGCTACCAAACGTACCCTCACCATTAGTCAGAATGCGCAATGGTTTGAAAACCATTCACCCGTAGATCCCAGATTCCGCAAGCCTGAAGTAAAGGGCGTGACGGCTAAGGCTATTTGTGCGGCGATGCTGGGGGGCGAGGAATATCCCTCGACGGCTATAGGTATTAACCTTCCTAATGCCGACTGGATACGTGCACAATATGGCAGCAAGAGCATCACTATCAGCAACATTACTGACGCCTACAATAAGGCAGCTCATGGTAATGGATTTAAAGAAGAATTCATTATCGATGTTGAGACGCTGTCCTTGATAGACAAATATGGTGATCTGTGTGATGTCTTGCATACCGATTTGCATGAGTGTCTGGGACATGGTAGTGGTCGCTTGCTCCCTGGTACCGACCCCAATGCATTGAAGGCATATGGTAATACGATAGAAGAGGCGCGTGCTGATCTCTTCGGTTTGTATTATATGGCTGACAGGAAAATGATAAACCTTGGACTCTTGCCTGATGAACAGGCTTACCAGTCACACTATTATACCTATATGATGAATGGGTTGATGACGCAACTCGTTCGTATAGCTCCGGGAAGCCAGATTGAAGAGGCTCACATGCGTAATCGGGCACTTATTGCTCATTGGTGTTATGAGCATGGCGACTGTATTAAACTGGAACAGCATAACGGGAAGACCTATGTGCGTATCGTTGACTACCAGCAGTTGAGGACGTTGTTCGCACAATTGTTAGCAGAAGTACAGCGTATCAAGAGTGAGGGTGACTATGAAGCTGCCCATTTGTTGGTTGAACGTTATGGAGTTAAGGTGGACGCGGCACTACACCAAGAAGTGTTGGGACGCTATCGTCAGTTGAATTTGGCACCATATAAAGGCTTTATCAATCCTCAGCTTCTTCCGGTCTTCAACAAAGACGGTGAAATTATTGATATCAACGTGAACTATTCAGAGTCGTATGTTCACCAAATGCTGAGATATAGTTCCGAATATGGAACTCTGATTTAATAGGTAGAATGGAAGATATAAATCTGCTCATCAAAGAAATCAAACAGTCGTTCCGTCAAATGATGGACGGGACCATTGCTCAATCCATGCGCGACAAAGGCGTGAATTATCACTTGAATTGGGGAGCTACTATTCCCCGATTAAAAGATAAAGCAGAAGAACTCCGTGAGCAAACTCCGACAACAGACGACCAATACACCTTAGCCATAGCTCTGTGGAAAGAGAATGTCCGTGAGTGTAAGATATTGGCAACCATGCTGATGCCAGCCGACAGAATTCTCCCAGAAGTGGTAGATATTTGGATGGAACAGATTCCCTCGCAGGAAATTGCCGAGCAGGCGGCATTTAACTTGTGGCAGCACCTGCCGTTTGCTGCTGAGAAGGCTTTTCAGTGGATTGCTTCTGAGAGAGAGTACGACCAATTGTGTGGCTTTCATGTGCTGTCGCGTCTGATGATGAATTGTCAGGAACCGAACGAGAGAGGAATCAACGAACTTTTAGACCAGTCAATAGCTGCTCTTCAAGGACCGTTCCCTTCAGTCCGCAAAGCGGCAATGCAAAGCGTTCAACGTTTTGCAGAATTGGGACTTGTCTATGAGCGATTGGCTAAAAGTGCCATGAAAAGTATTAATTTAGATTTTTTTTAAATAGTTTTTGCGTTTTTCTGCTGAGAAATTAGTACTTTTGTGCGGTTTTTAACCATTGACCACATAAAATGAGAGAGAATATCAAGGTGACGGTCAGAAATATTCTGGCTAATTATTTGGAACTGAACAAGCAGCGAAAGACTCCTGAACGCTTTACTATTCTGGATGCAGTTTATAGCATTAACGGACATTTTACGCTTGAGGAACTTGGTGATAAACTTTCCCAGGAGTATAATTTCCCAGTGAGTAGAGCAACGTTGTATAATACGCTGAAACTCTTGTTGGAACTGCGGCTTGTTACTCGTCACCGTTTTCAGACGACCACCAAATATGAGGCATGTTTTGATAACGATAGTCATAGCCATCAAATCTGTACGATGTGCGGGAAAGTGACAGAAGTCAAAGCTCCTCGTGTGATAGAAGCCATCAATAGTATGCACATGAAACGTTTTCGGAAGGATGGCTTTACGCTATATATCTACGGTGTGTGCAGTACGTGTCAGGCAAAACTGACCCGCAAGTCGGTAAATGTGTCAAAAATGAAAAATCAAAAGAATAAAGTAAAACAATGAATCAAGGAAAAGTGGATGTCCTGCTAGGATTGCAGTGGGGCGACGAAGGTAAGGGAAAGGTTGTTGACGTGCTGACTCCGCAGTACGATGTGATTGCACGATTTCAGGGTGGTCCGAATGCTGGCCATACCTTGGAGTTTGAAGGTCAGAAATATGTGCTTCGCTCTATTCCCTCTGGCATCTTCCAGGGTGGCAAGGTGAACATCATCGGTAATGGTGTGGTACTTGCTCCCGACTTGTTTATGGACGAAGCGAAGGCTTTAGAAGCCAGTGGTCACGAACTGAAGGAGCGTCTGCACATCTCTAAGAAAGCGCATCTCATCATGCCCACCCATCGTGTACTCGATGCTGCCTATGAGGCACAGAAAGGAAAGAATAAGGTGGGTACTACGGGAAAGGGTATTGGCCCGACCTATACGGATAAGGTGTCGCGTAATGGTCTGCGTGTAGGTGATATTCTTGATAATTTTGAAGAGAAGTATGCCGCTCATAAGGCTCGTCATGAGGCTATTCTGAAATCGCTCAACTTCGAGTATGACATCACAGAGGTCGAGAAGAAGTGGCTGGAGGGTATCGAATATCTGCGCCAGTTCCATCTGGTAGACAGCGAGCACGAAATCAACAATGTATTGCGTTCGGGCAAAAGCATCCTCTGCGAGGGCGCTCAGGGAACGATGCTGGATGTTGATTTCGGTAGCTATCCCTTCGTGACTTCTTCTAATACCATTTGTGCCGGTGCTTGTACTGGTCTGGGCATTGGTCCTAATAGAATTGGCGAGGTGTTCGGTATTATGAAGGCATACTGCACACGTGTCGGTGCAGGTCCCTTCCCCACAGAATTGTTCGATGAGACGGGTAAGAAGATTCGCGACCTTGGCCATGAGTATGGTGCTGTTACAGGCCGTGAACGTCGTTGTGGTTGGATAGACCTCGTTGCCCTGCGTTATTCAATCATGGTGAACGGTGTCACTCAGTTGATTATGATGAAGAGCGACGTTTTGGATGATTTCCAGACAATTAAGGCTTGTACAGCTTATAAGGTAAATGGCGTTGAGACACGCGACTTTCCTTACGATATTGAGAATGGAATCGAGCCCGTCTACGTGGAACTTCCAGGTTGGCAGACAGATATGACGAAGTTTACCAGCGAGGAAGAGTTCCCAGAGGCATTCTCGAACTACATCAAATTCCTTGAAAAGGAATTGGAAACTCCTATTAAGATTATTAGCATCGGTCCTGACCGTGCTCAAACGATTGTACGCAAATAATACATGGCACAGAAACCCAGTATACCCAAGGGAACACGCGACTTCGGCCCCGTAGAGATGGCCAAGCGCAATTATATCTTCAACACCATCCGCTCTGTCTATGAGCTCTATGGCTTTCAGCAGATAGAGACACCAGCCCAGGAGACCCTGCAGACGTTAATGGGAAAATACGGTGAGGAAGGTGACAAGTTGCTTTTCAAGATTCTGAACTCAGGTGACTATCTCTCGAAGATAGCTGACGAGGAACTGACTGAGCGCAATACACTCCGCTTGGCATCCAAGATATGTGAAAAAGGTCTGCGTTATGACCTTACCGTTCCCTTTGCCCGCTATGTGGTGATGCACCGTGAGGAACTGCAACTGCCTTTTAAGCGTTATCAGGTTCAACCCGTTTGGCGTGCCGACCGTCCACAGAAAGGCCGTTATCGTGAGTTCTATCAGTTTGATGGCGACGTGGTGGGTTCTGACTCGCTGCTCAACGAGGTAGAGCTGATGCAGATAGTTAATACTGTTTTTACCCGCTTTGGAGTACGCGTACAGATTAAGATCAACAATCGCAAGATACTGACAGGTATTGCCGAGGTGATTGGTGCTGCCGACAAGATAGTCGACATTACCGTTGCCATTGACAAACTTGACAAGATTGGTATCGAGAATGTAAATGCAGAGCTGCGTGAGGATGGTCTTAGCGAGGAACAGATCCAGAAGCTGCAGCCCATCATTATGCTGGAGGGCACTAATGAACAGAAGTTGAAAACTATTGCAGAGGTGCTGAAAGACAGTGAGGTTGGCTTAAAAGGTGTAGAAGAGACCAAATATATCCTTGGCTATCTGACTTCGCTGAACAATGAGCTACAGTTGGATTTGACGCTGGCTCGTGGTTTGAGTTACTATACGGGCGCCATTTTCGAGGTGAAAGCCCTCGACACCCCCATGGGAAGCATCTCTGGTGGTGGACGCTATGATAACTTGACTGGTATCTTCGGTATGCCTGGCCTTTCGGGTGTGGGCATTTCATTTGGCGTTGACCGTATCTACGACGTGTTGAATGCCCTAGACCTTTATCCGAAGGATTCTCTTAACACCACTCAAGTACTGTTCATCAATTTTGGCGAACGGGAGACGGCTTACTGCCTACCTATTATATATAAGGTACGCGCGAAAAACATCCGAGCTGAGATCTATCCTGATGCTGCCAAGATGAAGAAGCAGATGAGTTATGCCAATGCCAAGCAGATTCCTTATGTGGTACTGGCCGGAGAAAGCGAAATGAACGAAGGCAAGGTGACGCTGAAGAATATGCAGACGGGCGAACAGCTTCTATTGACTAGCGATGAGCTCTTAGCTGTATTGACAAAAAACCGCACTAATGATTAGCCCCGCAAAATGGACAAAGAATAAATAACAAATAAATCCTGCAAAAAACTTGCGGGATTTATTTTTTCTGCGTATATTTGCAAAAACAATTGAAAGTATTACTAACTCTAAACAAATATTTTAATTATTATGAAGAAAAAATTCATTTGCGCCGTTTGTGGATATATCTATGAAGGCGATGCAGCTCCCGAGAAGTGTCCCATCTGTAAGGCTCCTGCCTCAAAGTTCTCAGAACTGAAGGAACAGGTCGGTGACGTAACTTACGCTACTGTTCACCGTCTGGGTGATGGTAAGATTGAGGGCGTTCCCGAAGAGATGATTCAAGAGTTGCGCAACAATTATAATGGTGAGTGTGGCGAGGTCGGTATGTACATTGCTATGGCTCGTCAGGCTGACCGCGAGGGCTATCCTGAGATTGCCGAGGCTTTCAACCGCTATGCACTGGAAGAGGCTAAGCATGCTGCTCAGTTTGCAGAACTGTTGGGTGAGGTTGTTTTCGATACCAAAACCAATCTGGAGAAACGTGCTGCTGCCGAAGAGGGTGCTTGTGCTGACAAGTTCGAACTGGCCAAGCAAGCTAAGGCTATGGGCTTCGATGCTATTCACGACATGGTTCATGAGGCTGCTAAGGATGAGGCCCGCCATGGTGCAGGCTTTGCAGGACTGCTGAAACGCTATTTTGGCAAGTAATATGCACAATAAAATCAAAGGAAAGTCGTTTATCAGTTATATGATGAAACGACTTTTCTTTTTTATCTCTATCATAGCCCTGTTGTTGTCGGCCTGTTCTGACAATGACTCTTTTTCAACAGATGCCAGTTATCGTCTGACCTTTTCTGCCGATACTGTCCGTCTGGACACGCTCTTCTCGACGGTACCTTCGTCCACCTACACCTTCTGGGTGTTTAACAAGAATGCTAATGGGGTCCGCATTCGTACAGCCCGTCTGGAGCGTGGTAATCAGTCAGGCTTCCGGGTGAACGTCGATGGCGTCTATCTGAATCCTGTTGCCACTGATTTTGAACTGCGCGAAGGCGATAGCTTGCGCGTATTTGTCGAGGTGACTACCCATGAAAATTTAGCTGCCGACCCTCAACTTGTTGAAGACAACTTGCTGTTTACGCTCGAGAGTGGGGTAGAACAGCGTATCAATCTTCGTACCTATAGTTGGGATGCTCAAAAGATTGAAAGTCTTCAGGTGGCAGACGATATGACCATAGTGTCTGACCGTCCTGTTGTTGTCTATGGAACAGGTATTGAGGTGGCTAAGACGGCTACATTGACCATCAAGAATACGACACTCTATTTTCATGGCAATGCCGGTATTCATGTGGAAGGCCAGCTGATTGCTGAGAATAGCCTGTTCCGTGGTGACCGTCTGGATCATATGTTTTCCTATCTTCCCTATGACCGCGTCAGCGGACAGTGGAAGGGTATCTCCGTTGCCGTCAAGGCCCCCGGTTGTACGTTGACTGACTGCGAGATTCACAGCGCCTATACCGGACTGTCCTGTGATTCAACGACAGTCACGCTGACTAATACTGTTATCCATAATTGTCGGGGCTTTGGACTATATGCCCACGACAGCGAGGTTTCTGTCACCAATTGCCAGATGAGTAATACGCTCAACGATTGTCTGACGCTTTTGGGAGGTACGGCCAAGGTCGACCAAACAACGCTGGCTCAATTCTATCCCTTCTCTGCTCCTCGGGGTGCAGCCCTTCGTTTTGCCCATACCAAGCAGGATGTTCAGTTGACTTGTACGAACACGCTTGTTACAGGCTATGACGCCGATGTGGTGTTTGGGGGGGTAAATGAAGATGGGAAACCTGGCTACACCTTCCAGAATTGCATTCTGCGTACGACGGAGGTCACCGATGAGACGCTCTTTAAGGACATTATCTGGGAGAAGAGTAGTGACGAGATTCAAGGTTCGAAACATTTTGTGCTATTTGATGATGACAAATTGTGCTATGATTTTAGCATCAAGGAAGACTCTCCCGCATATGAATATTCCATTGGCCGCAAAAATAATTCTGCTGACAAAGAGAAAAATAATTGAACTTTTTCTTTGTTATTTGCCTAATAATTAGTAACTTTGCAGCCGATTTCGTAAAAAATAGTTGATGAAGAACGACAACATGAAGAACCAGTACCGTATCAACGAACAGATACGAGTACGTGAAGTGCGCATTGTGGGTGATGGAGAAAGCATGGTTTTGCCTACTCGCCAGGCCCTTGATATGGCCCGCGACCAAGGCGTAGACCTTGTGGAGATTTCTCCCAATGCGAATCCGCCTGTTTGTCGCCTTATCGACTATTCGAAATTCCTTTACCAGCAGAAGAAGCGCCAGAAGGAGATGAAGGCCAAGCAGGTGAAGGTCGAGGTCAAGGAAATCCGTTTCGGACCCCAGACCGATGAGCACGACTATCAGTTTAAGCTGAAGCATGCCAAGGAGTTTCTTGAGGATGGTAATAAGGTTCGTGCCTACGTGTTCTTCCGTGGACGTAGTATCCTCTTCAAGGAACAAGGCGAAGTTCTTTTGTTGCGCTTTGCCAACGATTTGGAAGAATATGGCAAGGTAGAGGGAATGCCCTCTTTGGAAGGCAAGAAGATGTTCCTCTATTTGGCACCGAAGAAGGCTGGTGCTCAGAAGAAGAGTCAGCAGGCTCGTGACCGTGAGGCAGTGGAAAGTGCTTCCAAGGAAGCCGTTAAGCAACAGCAGCCTGTAGACGATACTCCTGCAAATGGTGGTCTTTTCGCCAATGCCAAGATTAGTGCTGATGCGCTGAAGAAATTAACTGAGAATGAAGAATAAGGCGTCGCGCCCGGTATATGCGTAGTCGCCGATTTATTAATAACAATTTAAATATTTAAAAAACAATGCCAAAAGTAAAGACAAATTCCGGTGCTAAGAAGAGATTCTCATTCACCGGTACAGGTAAGATCAAGAGACACCATGCTTACCACAGTCACATTCTGACTAAGAAGACCAAGAAGCAGAAGCGCAACCTCTGCGGTTCTACTATCGTTGACGTAACAAACATGAAGCAGGTTCGTGACCTGTTGTGTCTCCGTTAATTCACCTATTGTCAAACATTAAAAGTATTAGAAAACTATGCCAAGATCAGTCAATCACGTTGCATCACGTGCAAAACGTAAAAGAATTCTGAAACTCACTCGCGGTTACTTTGGTGCCCGCAAGAATGTTTGGACAGTAGCCAAGAACACTTGGGAGAAGGGTCTTACCTATGCTTACCGCGATCGTAAGAACAAGAAGCGCACTTTCCGTGCCCTGTGGATTCAGCGTATCAACGCTGCTGCTCGTCAGGAAGGTTTGAGCTATTCTGCACTCATGGGTAAGTTGGCTAAGGCTGGTATCGAGATTAACCGTAAGGTTCTTGCCGACCTGGCTCTTAACAACCCCGAGGCTTTCAAGGCTATCGTAGCTAAAGTAAAGTAAGACGTAATAGGCAAGCAATCATTACAAAGGGAACATTTCCGAAAAAAAGTTCGGAAATGTTTCTTTTTTTTGTTTTTATTTGTTACCTTTGCAATCAACTATTACCAGGAAGCAAACAAAATAATCTTAAATATAATAACAAAAACTGCTTATGTCACAAATTATCGGACACATTTCGCAGATTATCGGTCCTGTTATCGACGTTTATTTCGATACCAAAGGACTTGATGCAGAGAAGGTTTTGCCCAAAATTCATGAAGCATTGAAGATTGAGCGCTCCAATGGCAGTCAACTGGTTGTTGAGGTTCAGCAGCATATTGGCGAAGATACCGTACGCTGCGTGGCTATGGACAATACAGACGGTCTGCAGCGTGGATTGGAGGCTGTACCTACAGGGTCGCCTATTCAGATGCCTTCCGGTGAACAAATCAAGGGTCGTATGCTGAACGTTATCGGCCAGCCTATCGACGGTATGCAACAACTCGACATGGATGGTGCTTATCCCATTCACCGTGAGGCTCCGAAGTTCGAGGAGTTGTCTACCACCAAGGAGATTCTGGCAACGGGTATCAAGGTCATTGACCTGTTGGAGCCCTACCTGAAGGGTGGTAAGATCGGTCTGTTTGGTGGTGCTGGTGTGGGTAAGACGGTGCTCATCATGGAGCTCATCAATAACATTGCCAAGGGCCACAACGGTTTCTCTGTCTTTGCCGGAGTCGGTGAGCGTACTCGTGAAGGTAACGACTTGATTCGTGAAATGATTGAGTCGGGTGTCATCCGCTATGGCGAAAAGTTCCGTGCTGCTATGGAAGAAGGCAAGTGGGACCTGAGCCTTGTCGACCCCGAGGAACTGAAGAAGAGTCAGGCCACCCTGGTGTATGGACAGATGAACGAACCCCCCGGTGCCCGTGCCTCTGTAGCCTTGTCGGGACTGACCGTTGCCGAAGCTTTCCGTGATGGTGGCGGTAAGGACGGCGGTGCTGCTGATATCCTATTCTTCATCGACAACATCTTCCGTTTCACGCAGGCTGGCTCTGAGGTATCTGCTCTGCTGGGCCGTATGCCGTCAGCCGTAGGTTACCAGCCCACGCTGGCTTCTGAAATGGGAACCATGCAGGAGCGTATCACCTCTACCAAGTCAGGTTCTATCACTTCCGTACAGGCTGTCTATGTGCCTGCCGACGACTTGACCGACCCTGCACCTGCTACGACGTTTACCCATTTGGATGCTACCACTGTGTTGGATCGTAAGATTGCCGAGCTGGGTATCTATCCTGCCGTTGACCCACTGGGTTCAACCTCACGTATCCTCGACCCGTTGGTGGTTGGCAAGGCTCATTACGATTGTGCCCAGCGCGTAAAGGAGATTCTGCAGCGCTACAAGGAGTTGCAGGACATCATTGCCATTCTCGGTATGGACGAGCTTTCAGACGAGGACAAGTTGACGGTGAACCGTGCTCGTCGTGTACAGCGTTTCTTGAGCCAGCCGTTCGCCGTGGCTTCTCAGTTCACGGGTCTGCCTGGTGTGATGGTGCCCATCGAAGAGACCATCAAGGGCTTCAATGCTATTCTCGACGGTGAGGTCGACGACCTGCCCGAGCAGGCATTCCTGAACGTGGGAACCATTGAGGATGCTAAGGAGAAAGCTAAGAAACTTCTGGAAGCAGCCAAAGGTTAATGCATAATTCATAATTCATAATTATTATGCTTAAGCTGAAAGTAGTATCTCCTGAAAGGATAGAGTTCGAAGGTGAGGTAGAGAGCGTGCTGGTGCCAGGAACCATGGGCCAGTTCCAGATTCTCCTCAACCATGCACCTATCATCTCGTCGCTCGACAAGGGTAGGGTGGTCTATGCCCTTCCTGGCGGTGAGAAGAAGTCGCTCGACATTAGTGGCGGCTTCGTTGAAGTGCAGAAGAATGTGGTCAGTCTTTGTGTTGAGTTGAACGAAGCATGAACAAGCGTGAATTGAAAGAGAAGACCATACTCTATGTATCGCAGGTCGTATCCCTGTCGATTGTGTTGTGGTTTGCCTTCAAGATCTGGGGCGATGCCTCGGTTCAGACTCCGTCTTTCGTCGGATGTCTTTTCACGATGTTCTTCTATGTCATTGACGGCTGTGTCTGGTTCTGGGTGGCGTTACGCCATAAGGACTATCTCACCCAGTTCTTCACTGGTACTTCAGGACTGCGTTTTCTGCTGACGCTGGCGATTGTCGGAATCTATTATATGGTGGCTGGCAATGCAGGAATGATGACCTTCCTCTTGGTGTACATCGCTTACTATTTAGTACTGCTGATACACCATAGCATCTTCTTTTCAAGAGTATCTAAACGAGTATAACGAGTTTATATAGAATAAGTTAAATGAAACAATTTAAGTCAATATGTCTCTTGCTGGCGCTGCTGACTCTACCATTGGCTGCTCAGGCTGGTGAGCATCAGGAAGGCGAGGAGCTGAACATCCCTGAGATAGTGCTCCACCACCTGGCCGATGCTTACGAGTGGCACATTGTCAGGGACATCAGTTTGCCGCTACCTATTATTATACGTAGCGAGACAACTGGTCAGTGGCATTTCTGCACGGAGCACTCTCTGCCCGAGGGATTCTTCTTCAACGAAGAGGCACATGGCAAGATTTACGAGCGCCTTGCCGATGGCACGGCTGTTCGTCCAATAGACTTGAGCATCACCCGCAACGTGCTGCAGATCTGGATTGTCGTTGCCGTCCTGCTGGTGGTGTTCCTCAGTTGTGCGCGCTGGTACAAGAAGCACGACAAGACCGACAATGCCCCCAAGGGTTTTGTGGGTGCTATGGAGCTGCTGGTGATGATGATCAACGACGACGTCATCAAGTCCAGCATTGGTGAGAAGCACTACCGTAAGTACGCTCCTTATCTGCTGACGGTGTTCTTCTTTATCTTCTTCACCAACCTGTTGGGCTTGCTGCCTATCTTCCCTGGTGGCTCTAATGTGACGGGCAACATCAACGTGACGTTCTTCTTGGCCGTATGTACGTTCTTGGCTATCAACCTGTTTGGTAACCGTGAGTACTGGAAGGAAATCTTCTGGCCCGATGTGCCCCTGTTCCTGAAAGCCATCCCCATCATGCCCGCTATCGAGCTCTTTGGCGTGTTCACCAAGCCCTTTGCGCTGATGATCCGTCTCTTTGCCAACATGATGGCTGGTCACGCCATGATTCTTGCCTTCACCTGTGTGATTTTCCTCGGATGGACGTTAGGTCCGGTAATGGGTACAGGTCTGAACATTTTCAGCGCCATCATGCTGCTGTTCATGAATGCCCTTGAGTTGCTGGTTGCTTTCGTTCAGGCCTACGTGTTCACCATGCTGAGTGCTGTGTTCATCGGCCTTGCCCATAAGGAACACCATGGGAGTTAAGAATTAAGAGTTAGGAATTAAGAATTAAACATTAAATATTAACAACTAAAAAACATTTTAGCATTATGATTACATCACTGTTATTAGCCGCTGAAGGTCTGGCACAGCTGGGCTGCGGTCTGGGAGCTGGTATCGCCGTTATCGGTGCAGGTTTGGGTATTGGTCGTATTGGTGGCAGCGCCGTTGACGCTATCGCTCGTCAGCCAGAGGCTTCTGGTCAGATTTTTACTCAGATGATTCTGACATCAGCCTTCGTTGAGGGTTGTGCCCTGTTTGCTATTGCTGCTTGCGCATTCTTGATCAAATAAAACCGCTGGCAAATGGATTTCACACAATTACCATCGATTCTCACGCCTGATCTGGGACTGCTGTTCTGGATGCTGTTGGCGTTCTTGGTGGTCTTTGGTGTTCTTGCTAAGTTTGGCTTCCCTGCCATCGTTAACATGGTGGATGAGCGAAACAAATACATAGACGAAAGTCTTCGCAAGGCCCATGAGGCCCAGGAGCGCTTAGCCAACATTGAGAAAGAAGGTGAATCCATCTTGCAGGAGGCACGCGAGAAACAAGCTCAGATTCTGAAAGAAGCCGCCGAGTCGCGCGACGCTATTGTCGAGCAGGCTCAGCAGAAGGCGAGGGCAGAGGGTGCCCGTCTGTTAGACGAGGCCCGTACTGCCATTGAGCAGGAGAAGAAGGCCGCTATTGCCGACATTCGTCAGCAGGTTGCCACGCTCAGCGTCGACATTGCCGAAAAAGTGCTCCGTCAGAATCTTCGTGACGACAAGTCGCAGATGGATTTGATTAATCGCATGCTGGATGGTGTTTCTGCTAATTAAATAAAAGGTACGCGCGTATGGATATCGGAGTAATCTCTACGAGGTATGCGAGGGCGCTGTTGAAGAGTGCCACCGACGCTAAGCTCGAAGACCAGGTCTATCAGGAGATGCTGACCGTGGCCAAGAGCTATGCCGATGTGCCTCAACTGCGTCAGGCTGTCGACAACCCTATGCTTCCGCGCGAGAAAAAGCAGATGCTGCTTGAGACTGCTGCCGGGCAAGCGCCCAGCCAGTTGACGTGCAGCTTCATTGCACTCGTGTTGAAGGAGGGCCGCGAGCCTGTCATGCAGTTCATGGCCTACTCGTATGTCACGCTTTACCGCAAGCAGAAGAACGTCATCCGTGGTAAACTCACCACCGCAGCCCGCGTCTCGGCTGATACCGAACAGAAGATGCGCCGCATGGTGGAGAGCAAGACTCTGGGTTCTGTGGAGTTTGAGACCGAGGTGAACCCCGACATCATCGGCGGTTTCATCCTCGAATACGACACTTACCGCATGGATGCTAGTGTCAAGACGAAACTCAACACCATTCTCAATCAGTTAAAGAAATAATTATGCATTATGCATTATTAATTATGAATTAAAGAATATGTCAGATAAAATTAAACCAAGCGAAGTTAGTCAGGTACTACTCGACCAGCTCAATGGTATCTCTGATGCCGAGCAGTTCGACGAGGTAGGTACCGTGTTGACCGTCAGCGACGGTGTGGCACGTATCTACGGACTCCGTAATGCCGAGGCCAACGAGTTGCTCGAGTTCGAGAACGGCACGATGGCTATCGTGATGAACCTCGAGGAGGACAACGTCGGCTGCGTGTTGCTGGGTACTACTTCGGGCATCAAGGAAGGCATGGTGGTGAAGCGCACCAAGCGCATTGCCTCTATCCGCGTCAACGACAATATGCTGGGTCGCGTCATCAATCCGCTCGGCCAGGCTGTCGATGGCAAGGGCGACATCGACCTCACCGACGCTTTCGAGATGCCGTTGGACCGCAAGGCTCCTGGTGTGATCTATCGTCAGCCCGTGAAGGAGCCGCTGCAGACTGGTCTGAAGGCTATCGACTCAATGATTCCCATCGGCCGTGGCCAGCGCGAGCTCATCATCGGTGACCGCCAGACAGGTAAGACGGCCATTGCCGTTGATACCATCATCAACCAGAAGAGTTTCTATGAGGCAGGCAAGCCTGTCTACTGTATCTATGTCGCCATTGGCCAGAAGGCCAGTACCGTTGCTACTCTCGTTCAGACGCTGAAGGAGCACGGTGCTATGCCCTATACCATCGTGGTAGCCGCTACTGCTGCCGATCCTGCTGCCATGCAGTACTACGCTCCGTTTGCTGGAGCCGCCATCGGCGAGTATTTCCGTGACCGTGGCCTGCCTGCACTGGTTGTTTACGACGACCTGTCGAAGCAGGCTGTGGCCTATCGTGAGGTGTCGCTGATTCTGCGTCGTCCTTCTGGTCGTGAGGCATATCCTGGCGACGTGTTCTACCTGCACAGCCGTCTGTTGGAGCGTGCTGCCAAGATGAACGAACAACAGGAGGTGGCTGAGCAGATGAACGACCTGCCCGAGTGTATGAAGGGTCATGTGCGTGGTGGCGGTTCACTCACCGCTCTGCCTATCATCGAGACGCAGGCTGGCGACGTGTCGGCCTACATCCCCACAAACGTCATCTCCATCACCGACGGTCAGATCTTCCTCGAGAGCGACCTCTTCAACCAAGGCTTCCGTCCTGCCATCAACGTAGGTATCTCGGTATCTCGTGTGGGTGGATCGGCACAGATTAAGTCCATGAAGAAGGTGGCTGGTACGCTGAAGATCGACCAGGCACAGTATCGTGAGCTCGAGGCCTTCTCTAAGTTCTCCAGCGATATGGATGCTGTGACGGCAATGACCCTTGACCGTGGTCGTAAGAACAATCAGCTGCTCATCCAGCCGCAGTACAGTCCTATGCCCGTAGGCGAGCAGGTGGCTATCCTCTATTGTGGTGTCCACGGACTGATGCGCGAGGTGCCCATCGACAAGGTTCGCGAGTGCCAGACCCAGTTTCTCGACAAGCTACGCTCGTCAGCTCCCGAGGTTATCGAGACGCTGGCAGCAGGCAAGATCGACGACGCTACGACGCAGAAGATTGAGGCTCTCATGGCCGACATTGCAGGAACGTATAAAGCTTGATAGCCTATGCCAAGCCTGAAAGAAATTAAAGGCCGCATAGCCTCGGTCAACAGCACGCGCAAGATAACCTCTGCCATGAAGATGGTCGCTTCGTCGAAGCTCCATCATGCGCAGGTGGCTATCCAGAACATGCTACCTTACGAGACCATGCTCGAGCATATCCTCAAGTCGTTCCTCGCTGCCGAGGCCGAGCCGCAGACCATCTTCGACGACGAGCGCCCCGTCAAGCGTGTGGCACTGGTGGTCTTCTCCAGCAATTCGTCGCTCTGTGGCGGTTTCAATGCCAATGTCATCAAGCTGATGCAGCGCACCGTTGATGCCTATGAGCAAGAGCTGGGCAAGGGTGCTGTCGATGTGTGGCCCATCGGTCGCAAGGTAGCCGAGAAGGCCCGCAAGTTGGGTTACACCGTCAAGGGTGACTATGCTGCTCTCATCGACCATCCTCATGTCCAGGAATGTATCGACATCACTATGGAGCTGGGCCGTCAGTTCTGGGAAGGCGAGATAGACCGCGTCGAGCTGATCTACCACCACTTCAAGTCGGCTGGTTCGCAGGTGCTGACCAACAAGCAGTTCCTGCCCATCGACCTTGAGTCGGAGCTGGGACGTGACCATGAACGCGACCTCACGACAAACGTGGTGACCAAGAAGGCACAGGACTATCTGAAGAAAAACCGTCGCAAGCGCGAGGCTAAAGATGGCGAGCCCGCACCCCTCAACGATAACTTCATCGTTGAGCCCGACATGAACACCGTGCTCTCGCTGCTCATTCCGAAGCTGGCCCACCTCATGCTCTATACGGCTCTGCTCGACAGCGTTGCCTCCGAGCATGCCGCCCGTATGGTGGCCATGCAGACGGCTACCGACAATGCCGACGAGCTGTTACGACAGCTGAACCTACAGTACAACAAGTCGCGCCAGCAGGCCATCACCTCCGAGCTGCTCGACATTGTTGGTGGATCGGTCAACAACTAATCATACCCCATTAAGAAAGGGCGCTGTCATTGGAGGTCGGCGCCCTTTCTTTATCATCAAAGGCACGAAGAACTGATATGTCAGACACGTCGCTGAAACGCCAACTGAAGGTGCTCACCATTCCGGTATTCATCGAGATGGCCCTTGTCATGATGCTGGGAGCCGTCGATACGGTGATGCTGAGCCGCTATAGCGATAACAGCGTGGCGGCGGTGGGACTCGACAACCAGCTCATCTCGCTCGTCTTCCTTGTCTATCAGTTCTTCTCGATGGGTGCTGCCATTCTCTGTGCGCAGTATATCGCTGCTGGCCTGAGGAAACGGCTGGTACAAGTGGTGGGCGTGGCGCTGGCGGTGAACCTCGTGCTGGGCTTGGCAGTCAGCGCCCTGTTATTCTTCTTTGCAGAGCAATTGCTGCTGCTCATGGGCCTGCGTCCGGAGCTGATGGGCGACGGACTGGTGTATCTGAGACTCACAGGCGCCTTGTCGTTCTTCCAGGCCCTTTCGCTGACGTTCTCAGCCTCGCTACGCAGTGCCGATAAAGTCGTCTATCCGATGGTGGTGACAGGTATCGTCAACGTGGTCAATATTCTGGGCAACTATGCGCTCATTTTCGGACACTGGGGCTGTCCGCAATTAGGTGTTGAGGGTGCCGCCATTTCCACCGCCACCTGCCGTGCCGTAGCCATGCTACTGCTCGCCATCATCCATTTCAAGGTACATATCCCACGATACCCCTTGCGTTATTTCCGACCCATACCTTGGCAAGAGTTGAAAAACCTCTTCTATATCGGTATCCCCGCCATGAGTGAGAACATATCTTACTGTCTCTCGCAGGTTGTCATCACCTATTTCATCAACCAGATCAGCAACGAGGCCTTGGCCGCACGCACCTATTGCCACAACATGATCATGTTCGTCTATCTGTTCTGTCTGAGCATCACACAGGGCGGCGATATCCTTGTGGGACACCTCGTCGGACAACGGCGGCATCAGGCAGCATACATCCTTGGCAACTATTTCTTCCGCTGGTCGATGATCATCACCCTTACAGGTTCCGTTGTCCTCGCTCTAACGGGGAAAAGCATTCTTTGTGCCTTCACAGACAACGAGGAAATCATCAAGATGGGTGTCTGGGTGCTCTTCGTCGATATCTTCCTGGAGGCAGGTCGCACAGCCAATATCTTTGCAGGCAGCACCCTGCGAGCCACGGGTGACGTGGTCTATCCCTTTGTCGTTGGCATCATCTTCCAGTGGAGCATAGCCGTCGGCGTGAGCTATGTCATCGGCATTCCCCTCGGCTTCGGCCTTGTCGGCATGTGGATAGGCTTCGCCCTCGATGAAAACATCCGTGGCGTCATCCTTGTGCGTCGCTGGCGGTCAGGAAAATGGCGCACCAAAGGCTTTGTCAAATAATACTTTGGAATGAGGAATGAGGAGTGTTAAATGTGGCCTCCCCCATTCGCATATTTACCCGAAAAAGTTTGTTTGATTGGAAAATATTGCTTATTTTTGCAACTTGAGAAATTTCAGTAAACCAAATCTATTAAAAATGCGTATATTATTATCGTTTTTGCTATTAATGACAAGCTGCGGATTGAAGGCGCAGACGGAACAGTCAGATTCTATTCTTCGGACTCTTAAGGAAGAGCTGAACTATTCTATGGTGCAGTTGAAACAGAAACCGGTACCTGCATACTTTATGAGTCTGCGTATGCAAGACAGTCAGACTCTCTCAATTAATAGCGTCTTTGGTTCGGCGTCTGTAAATGACGATCATAGTCGTTTCATTGTGCCGAACATACGCATAGGCAGCAAGGAACTCGATAACTATAAGTTTGAGAATCAGGGCTTAGAGCAAGCGAATAATAGAGGTGCTCAAGGTAATGGCGTGGCTATATCTGGAGGGCCGTTGCGTCAGTATCGTGATGAGATATGGTACGCTTCTATGAACAGATACCGCACGGCTGTGAAACGCTATGAGGAGGCTGTGGCGAAGTCAAGGACGGATGCTGAGTTTGAGGATAAGTCACCATGCTTCTCTGATGCTCCTGTTGAGTCATACTATGAGGCTGCTCTTTCGCCGTGGGTGGTAGATACCTTGGCATGGAAGAACAAGCTTAACAAGGTGAGCAGCGTGTTCAAGGAGTGTCGTATGCTCGATAATGGTTATGCAAATATAGAGTTTGTAACAATCAGGACGTATATTGTGAACTCGGATGGTACGGATGGTACGTCGGTGGTGCAGAACCGCCGTTGTGTCCGTATCATGCTTGCAGCCATGATTCTTGCAACCGATGGCATGCAATGCCCTCTGATGGAGGATTACTTTGGTTTCAGCGAGGCTGAGCTTCCTTCCGAGGAGGTGCTTGTAGCCAAGGCGCATGATATGGTGAATCGCCTGCTTGCGCTTCGTAATGCTCCTCTTGCCGATCCTTATGCCGGTCCTGCCATTCTTTCTGGTTCTGCAAGTGGTGTGTTCTTCCATGAGATCTTCGGTCATCGTCTTGAGACTCATCGCATGAAGAAGGGTGGTGAGACCTTTAAGCACATGGTAGGTGAGAGGGTTCTGCCTGCTTCTTTCAGCGTGTATTGCGACCCTACGCAGAATTACTATGGCAAGCAGGCTCTCAATGGTTCGTATAAATATGATGACGAGGGTGTTAAGGCTCGTCGGGTGCAGAATGTTGAGAATGGCGTGCTGAAGGACTTCCTTACGTGTCGCATTCCTATTGACGGATTCCCGGTCAGCAATGGTCATGGAAGGGCTTCTGGCGGCAATGATCCTGTGTCACGACAGTCTAATCTGGTCGTTGAGACCAACCAGCCATATACCGAGGCTCAGCTTCGCGAGATGCTTATCAAGGAGGCAAAGAAGCAAGGTAAGGAGTATGGCTATTTCTTCCGTACGGTGACGAGCGGCTTTACTCTTACTGACTATCTTAATGCCTTCAACGTGACTCCTGTAGAGGTGTTCAGGATTTATGTGGATGGTCGCAAGGACGAACTTGTGCGTGGAGTCAATCTTATTGGTACACCTTTGGCGATGTTCTCTAACATCACGGCTGCTGGTGATACCCCATCTACGTTTACAGGTTCCTGTGGCGCGGAGTCTGGCTGGGTTCCCGTATCTGCCACCTCACCTTATATATATGTTTCCAAGGTAGAGACACAGCGCAGTAATGATCAGAAGATGGTGGCACCAGCCCTGAAGCTTCCTGAATATACCAAGACATACGGTAGGGAGTCTGGTAAGGACACAGGGGAGATTATCTTCAAGGCAATGGAGGATGAGATGAAGCGCACGAAAGATAGTCTGCACTTCGCCAATCTCCCTCTTCCTTACTTCGTTGACTACAGGTTTATTCATGGTAACATTGCCAATGTGTCGGCTTCACTTGGTGGTGTGCACCGCGTAAATTATTATACGAGTCAGAATCGTGGCTTTATCAATTTGTCACTTGGCGACAAGATGACGACAAGTATGATGGCTGTGGGTAATATTGATATGAACTTCGGCTTACCAAACGAGACCGACTATGATATGATACGCCGTGGATTCTGGATTATCAGTGACCGTAGTTACAAGATGGCTCTCAATAACATGGGAGCTAAGATCAGTATGCGAAAGATGAATCCTCTGCCAGAGGAGGATCTCCAGATTCCAGAGATGCTTGAACTTCCTGCAAGTGAATACATAGAGGAGAGTGCCGTGACTCCTGTTGATACTGCGCTGATGATAAGGTATGCTGCTGAGTTGTCTGCTATCTTTGCTGATTATCCTCGCATCTTCGATTCTGATGTGCACTTTAATGTGGAGACAAAGGATATCTACCGCGTTACTTCCGAAGGACAGAAACTGCGTTTTGCGCGTCCTGAGATAAAACTTAACATCAATGGAAGCATCACGACCTGTGACGGTTCAACCCTGCACGATCAGTTTGAGGTGTTTGCAAGGCGTATTGATGAACTTCCTTCGCTTGATGAGCTGAGGCAGCGTACAAGGGAGTTCTGTGAACTTTTCATGAAGAAGGCAGATGCTCCGGTGGTGAAGGAGTTCTATGTAGGTCCGATAATGATTGAGGATGAGTCTGTTGTTGAGGCCATCTCGCATCAGGTTGTTCAGACAAGTTGCATCGCCTCTCGTGATATGCAAAAGGGTAGTGCCGTCAGCAGTATGATGCTTGGTAAGCGTATTATTGATACTAAGATGAGTATTTCACAGTGGGCTGATACTCCTGAGTACAAGGGACAGAAACTTCTGGCAAACTATAAGGTGGATGTTGACGGCGTGGCTCCTAAGAAGTCGCTCCCAATCATCGAGAATGGTATTCTGAAGACTCTCCTCACGGGGCGTCATCCTGCTATCGGTGCTATGGAATCTACTGGTAATGAGCGTTTCCAGTTCAGTTCTCCTGTATCAAAGTGTACTCCAGGCATCATTCATGTTGGCATAGACAAGTGCGTTCCTCAGGCATCAATGAAGCATATCTTCCTCAAGGAGGCTAAGAAGGCTGGTCTTGATTATGCGTATATTGTAAAAGCGCCGAAGGATTGCTGGAAGTATTTGGTTCGCGTAGATGTGAATACCGGCAAGGAGGAGATTGTCAGGGTTAGTGAGATTCCTAATCCTTCCCGTAGTGCCCTCATGCATGTGACGGCAGCCTCCAAGGAAGAGTTCGTCAGCAATCATTCGCATTACGACTATAATACGGTAATTAGTTACATCGTACCTCGTTCCATCATCGTGGAGAGTATTGAGTATTCATTCCAGAAACCTAATCGTCAGGAGGGCTTCCAGTTGCAGAATCCTGCGGAAAGGAAGTAAGGGCGTCGGCTCCGCGGCTGGTCAATATTCGTGTGTGTTTAAATGGTAAATAAATCAATGAACTCGCGTGTAATGTTCAGGCTACGCATTAACAGTGTTAAAGTGGGACTTTGGGCGCCTGGAAGTCGCATCTCGACAGGGTTGAAGTCGTACCCGAATGATTACACTGCAAAGGTACGGCATTCCCATTGCGGTTCACGAATGTTGGGGGAGAAGAATGAAAAAAATTGGGGTGTTCTTTCTTCGAGAGTGTGGCGTTGTAATCCGCTGTGTACTCTCGACAGCGCCTACAGCATCGCCTTCCCGCAGTCAACACTCCTCAATGTGAACAAGAAATTAAAAGTTAAGGGCGCTACTTTCCCACGCAGAAATTTTTAAAGATATTTCCTAACACTTCGTGGGTGGTGATTTGTCCGCCGGTAATCTCGGCAAGGGTGTCAAGGACTTGGCGAAGGTCTTCGGAAAGGAGGTCACCGCTAAGACCCGTCTGGAGACCTTCGAGGACGCGGGTCAGGGAGTGGCCGGCACGACAGAGGGCGTCGTAGTGGCGGACGTTGGTGACGATAATGTCGGTGTCGGAGAGTGTGGGAATGTCGGCAGCTTGGAAGATGGCCTGCTCTAGGTCGGCGAGATGGTCGCCATGCTTGGCAGAAATCTCGATTAAAGGAATTTTAACTAATGCAAATGGCTTGTTTTCTACTTTATCTATTTTGTTTCTTACGACGATAAGACGCTTGTTTTCAGTAATGTTACTAATTTTTATTAATTCTTCTTGTGAGGGCTCTTTGTCAATCATCCAGATGATGATGCGGGCCTTCTGAATGGAGGCAAAAGTACGCTCGATACCTATCTGTTCGACCTTGTCGGTGGTCTGACGGATGCCTGCGGTGTCGATAAAACGGAAGGTGACATCATTAATATCAATGGTGTCTTCGATGGTGTCGCGCGTGGTGCCATGGACGTCGCTGACGATGGCGCGATCTTCATGAAGCAGGCGGTTGAGTAGCGTCGATTTGCCGACGTTGGTCTTGCCGACAATGGCTACGGGGATGCCTTGTTTGAGTGCTTGTCCAGTTTCGAAGGAATGGGCGAGATGAGTGATTCGTTTGTCAATTTCTTTCGCAATACTTGTGAGTTCGCTACGGTCGGCAAATTCAAGGTCTTCGTGGTCGGAGAAGTCGAGCTCTAACTCTAATAGTGAAGTGAGCTTCAGCAGTTGGTCGCGCAGTCGGGAGAGTTCAGACGAGAAGTCTCCGCGCAATTGGCTCATGGCCATCTGGTGGGTGGCGCGATTGGAGGATGCAATGAGGTCGGCAACGGCTTCTGCCTGTGAGAGGTCAAGCTTGCCGTTGAGGAAGGCGCGCTGTGTAAATTCGCCAGGCTGTGCCTGTCGGCACCCATTGGCTATCAGCAGTTCCAACACCTTATTTAATATATAGCGCGAACCGTGACAGGAAATCTCTGCGCTGTCTTCACCGGTATAAGAGTGTGGAGCCTTAAAAACAGACACTAATACCTCGTCGATGTCGGCAACGTGTCCGTAGTGGATGGTGTTAGGCGGGACGTCTGTCACATCCTTGGAGAATATACGGGAAAGAATCTCAAGAGACTGGGTTCCTGAGATTCTTATGATTCCGATAGCGCCACCTGGTGCAGTGGCTAATGCGCAGATTGTTTCGTTCATTTAGATGCGGTCGAGCACTTTTTGGATAATGGTGTCGATAGAGCTCTTGTAGTCGGTATTCATCTTCTGGGCATAGCGGTTGGCAATGACCATACAGCAGGTCATGGCGTGGTGACCCAGCAGTGAGGCGAGACCGGCGAGGGCTGATGACTCCATCTCGAAGTTGCAGATCTTCATGCCTTCATACTCGAAGGACTCGATCTTCTTGTTCTGTTCGGGATCGCCCACGGCAGCACGCAGCTGACGGCCCTGAGGACCATAGAAGCCGCCACAGGCTACGGTGTAACCCTTGACCATATCGTCGGCAGCAATGCGGTTGATGAGCTCCTGATCGGCAACGGCAACGTATGGAGCGCCCTTGATGGGGTTCCAGTCCATGTGTTTCTTGAAGACTTCCTCCATCTTCAGGTCGCAGACGTCGTTGCGTCCGGCATAGAAGTTGAGCAGGCCGTCGAAGCCGATGCTCTTGACAGAGGCGATGAACGAGCCGGTGGGTGTGAAGGGCTGCAAGCCGCCGCAGGTGCCGATGCGTACCATCGTCAGGGCGCGGTGCTCTGGCTTCTCCTCGCGGGTGTTGTAGTCGATGTTGGCCAGTGTGTCGAGCTCGTTGACCACGATGTCGATGTTGTCGCATCCGATACCATGTGACTGGGCGGTGATGCGCTTGCCTTTGTACATACCCGTGATGGTATGGAACTCACGGCTTGACACCTCGTGCTCGATAGAGTCGAAGTGGGCAGCTACGGTGTTGACACGAGCGGGGTCGCCCACGAGAATCACCTTGTCGGCCAGGAACTCGGGTTTCAGATGAAGATGGAAGCAAGAACCATCACCATTGATAATTAACTCTGATTCAGGAAAATGTTTTTTTGCCATAGTATTATTTGTTTTTAGTTAGGAAAATGTTTTCTGTATTTCGAATGGTTTTCTCTATACTCTTGATACGTTGCTGGAGTAATAGCAGCTCTCGCTCCTGGTTGGTGATGTCGTCGGCCAGCTTCTGGCGGTTGTCGGCAGACGCGGCAGCATAGTAGTCGCGTGAACTGTCGAGCTGTTGGCTCATGGTGTTCTGGCGATTCTGCAGCGTGGAGAGCTGCTTGTAGCGCTCTTGGTTTTCCTTGAGCTTGAAGTCTGACAGTTGCCGGTAGACCAGATCGTCGTTGATGGCAAAGCGAAAATAGTGCTCAGGGTCTTGCTGCTGACGACTGGCCGAAAGCTGATGGAGCCGTTGGATGGCTTCGTTGTAGCGCTGTTGGTCGTCCCAGGTGTCTTTGATGCTGGCAATCCTGGAGAAGCTCTCTATCTCTTCGGGTTCGTAGTCCTCCTGGCTGTATATCTGTCTGGTGTGAGAGGGCACGAAGACGTAGATGCAGACCTTGTCTTCAGGCTGGTTGCGATTGGTGGCGAACCATCCGAGCTGGTTGTATTCGTCGATGACATACATGTAGTCGTCGGCTTCGGAGTTGAACGGCATGCCGATGTTGACGGGACGCAGAAACTGTCGGGCCTCTTCGTCGTAGGTCGTCTCGTAGATGTCGTAGCCGCCGATACCGTCGTCACCTACAGCAGCAAAGAACAGCGTCTCACCGTCGTCGGTCAGGTAGGGATAATTGACCAGACGGAACTGATTGTCGGGATTAAGACCTGGCACCAATTCCGGCCGTGACCAGTCCTTATTGTCGGCCTCGATATAGTATAGATTGCTGGTGGAATCGTTGTCGTGATGCGAGAAGAAGCACTTGTTGCCCATCTCGTTGAGGTATGCCACGCAGTCCTTGAGGCGTGTGTCGTGAAAGAACGTGCTGCCTGGCCGGATGCTGCCCGTTTCAGCGCTGAGCATATAGTGGCTGAAGAAGTCCTGCTTGTCGACAACCAGGCTGTCAATGAACATCACTTTCTGTGTGGTAGCCATCATGCGTTGCCGTTTCTCCAATAGCGCCTGTTCTTCCGGCGACAAGACGGGACGTGCCGTCTTCCGCTTCTGTGCACCAACGGGTAGTGCCAAAGTCAGGGAAATCAGGATATAGAGAATGCGTATTTTCATCGGCAACAATTGGTTATCATACGCAAAGATACGAAATAAATAGAATGAGTTAGCAGTTTGGTGCTAAGAATTAAAGTATTTTAATACTCTGTCAGCTTTCCTGCCTGTTCAAGTGCGTGCCAAAGGCTGTAACGAGCCTCTGGATTCAACTGCTGCATGTGTTCAAGCAGTTCTTGTATGGCGGTACGGTTCGTGTCTTTCTCGTATGGGCAGGTTTTCAGTTGTTTCTCGTAATGCCGGCTCTCGGCATATTGGCGTATGTCGGCTTCCTGGCAGAGGCAGAGTGGTCGGATGATGGTCAGCGGCATCTTCCTCATTTTCAGTTTGGCAGGCATCGTTGAGAGTTGGCCTTGGAACGTCAGGTTCATGAGTGCCGTGTGGAGGATGTCGTCCTGATGGTGGCCGAGGGCTATCTTGGTGCATCCGAGCTCCTGTGCGAGGTTGAAGAGCTGTTTGCGACGTTGCCAGGAACAGAGGAAGCAGGCGGGCTTCTTACCCGTCGGAGAAGCGACGGGAGTAGTGGCGAAACTGGTGGTGAAGCTGGTGGTGATGATGTGGAGGGGTACGCCGAGGCTGTCGCAGAAGTGTTGGAGGTAGGTGGTATCTGTCTCGTATTGGATATTTTCTATGCGGACGTGCAGGGCTTCGACGGTGAAGTGGGGGACACGGATTTTGGAACGGCGTGCCAGGAACTCCAACAGGCATAGCGAGTCTTTGCCACCAGACAAGCCGACGAGGATTTTGTCGTCCTCGTCGATCAGCTGGAACTGGCCCAGCGCTTTGTTGAATGACTTCCAGAGTCGTTCGTCGAGTGTCATATAAAGTTATTTCATAAACACCAAATAGACGGCACAGATGATCAGGAAGAATGCCACGATATGGTTCCAATGCAGGTGTGTGCCTTGGAACAAGATGTTGGCGATGATGCAGAAAACGGCCAGCGAGATACACTCTTGAATCACCTTCAGCTGAATGAGGTTGAATGGACCGCCGTTATCTACAAATCCCAGACGGTTGGCAGGCACCTGACAGCAATACTCAAAGAAAGCAATACCCCATGAGAAGGCGATAACGCCTATGAGTGGCCAGTTGCTGCTGGTGCCCGACTCCTGTAATTTTAAATGCCCATACCAAGCGAGCGTCATAAAGACGTTGCTTAGTATGAGCAGTAAGATGGTATAGAGTCCGTTCATAATTCAATCTTTGCGGGAGAGCCACAAAGCACACTATTTGTTCTGGAGGTATTCATCCATGTTCTGTGCGGCACGACGACCATCGCCCATAGCGAGAATCACCGTTGCACCACCACGCACGATGTCGCCACCAGCGAAGATTTCCTTGCGCGACGACTGCATCTCCTCAGAGACGGCGATGGTGTTCTTGCGACCCAGCTCCAAGCCCTCGATAGACTTGGGAACCAGCGGGTTGGGTGATACGCCAACAGCCACGATGACCTGGTCGACGTCGAGTGTGACGGTCTTGCCCTCTACGGGTACAGGACTACGACGGCCAGAAGCATCAGGCTCACCCAGCTCCATTACCTGCAGCACGGCCTGCTTGACAGCACCAGCCTCGTCGGCAATATACTCGATAGGATTGTGGAGTGTCAGGAAGTTGATGCCTTCCTCCTTGGCGTGTTTCACCTCCTCGAGACGAGCGGGCATTTCCACCTCAGAACGACGGTAGACGAGGGTGACCTCAGCGCCCAGACGCTTGGCTGTACGACAAGAGTCCATAGCGGTGTTTCCACCACCCACGACGAGCACGCTCTTGGCAGGGTTCAGCGGGGTGTCAGTGGTTGGGTTGGCAGCGTCCATCAGGTTGACACGAGTGAGATACTCGTTCGACGACATGATGTTGATGCTGTTCTCGCCAGGAATATTCATGAAGTTGGGCAGACCGGCGCCAGAGCCTACGAAAATGCCCTTGAAGCCTTGTGCCTCCAGCTGTTCTACGCTGATGGTCTTACCCACGATAACGTCGGTCTGGAAGTGCACACCCATCTTGGCGAGGTTCTCGATCTCGACGTCGACAATCTTGTTAGGCAGACGGAACTCGGGGATACCATACTTCAGCACACCACCGATTTCGTGCAGAGCCTCGAAGACATACACGTCGTAGCCTTTCTTCACCATATCGCCAGCAAAACTCAGACCTGCAGGACCTGAACCCACGACGGCAATCTTGATGCCGTTGGAAGGTGCAATCTCTGGCAGAGAGATGTTGCCGCTCTCGCGCTCGAAGTCGGCAGCGAAACGCTCCAGATAGCCGATAGCCACAGCGGGCTCGTTCATCTTGAGGTGGATACACTTGCTCTCGCACTGCTTCTCCTGCGGACAGACACGACCACAGACAGCGGGTAGGGCAGAAGTGTTCTTCAGTACCTTGGCAGCCGCCAGGAACTGACCACGCTCGATATTCTTGACGAACGACGGGATGTTGATATTGACAGGACAGCCTTCGACACAAGTAGGCTTGGCACAGTCGAGACAACGCTTGGCCTCTGTCATTGCCATCTCTTTGGTGAGTCCGATATTTACTTCCTCCGTACGGGTCGTTGCACGATAGACGGGGTCGAGCTCAGGCATGATGACACGCTGAATCTGTGTTCGCTCCTTGGGTTTCATGGAAGCACGGAGCTCCTTACGCCACTCAGCATCACGATCGGTCAGCACCTCGATGGTGTCGTTGGTGGGGGCGTCGTCCATCACGACGTCGGTGGTCTTTTCGACGGGAGAACCGTCGAGCACACTACTGCTTGCCAGGTGCTCCTCGTAGTGAGCCAGCTCTTCCTGTTCCTCGCGCTTGAAGGTTCCCATGCGCTTGAACATCTCGTCCCAGTCGACGAGCGCTCCGTCGAATTCAGGACCGTCGATACAGACGAACTTCGTTTTGCCACCAATAGTCAGACGACAAGCGCCACACATACCCGTACCATCAACCATGATGGTGTTCAGGCTGACTTCGCAGGGGATATTATGTTTCTGTGCGGTGAGGTTCGAGAATTTCATCATGATGGGAGGACCAATGGCGAAGATTTTGTCGACATGCTCCTGTTCAACGAATTTCTCAATACCGACGGTTACGACGCCCTTTTCGCCGTAGCTGCCGTCATCAGTCATAATGATGACCTCGTCAGACGACTCACGCACCTTATCCTCAAGGATAATCAGGTCCTTAGAGCGGCCAGCCATCACGGAGAGTACGCGATTGCCTGCAGCCTTCAGTGCCTGAATGATGGGCAGCATGGGAGCTACGCCCAGTCCACCACCGGCACATACTACAGTACCATAGTTCTCAATCTTAGTGGGATTGCCCAGGGGTCCTACGACATCGGCCACAAACTCACCCTCACCAAGTGCACACAGTTTCTTTGACGAAAGACCTACCATCTGAACTACCAGCGTAATGGTACCTTTGTCGATATCGGCACCAGCGATGGTCAGCGGCATGCGTTCACCTTTCTTGTCAACACGCACAATCACGAAGTTACCTGCCTTACGGCTCTTCGCAATCAGCGGAGCTTCAATCTCAAACAGAAAAACTTTCTCTGAGAATTGCTCTTTTCTTACAATCTTGTTCATATTTGCTTAGTTTGCGTTGATTAGTCAATCATGTCGCAACCCATGTAAGGTACGAGGGCTGCAGGAATCTTGATGCCGTTCTCTGTCTGATTATTTTCCAGCAGAGCAGCAACGATACGTGGCAGAGCCAGCGCAGAGCCGTTCAGCGTGTGGCAGAGTTCTGTCTTCTTAGTCTCTGCATTGCGATAACGGCACTTCAGACGGTTGGCCTGATAGGTGTCGAAGTTTGATACTGACGAAACCTCGAGCCAACGGCCTTGAGCCTCAGAATAGACTTCGAAGTCATAGCAGATGGACGACGTGAACGACTGGTCGCCACCACAAAGCAGCAGAATGCGATAGGGCAGCTCCAGCTTCTTCAGCAGGCCTTCGACATGCTGCAACATCTCTTTGTGGCTCTCCTTTGAGTGCTCAGGCTTGTCGATGCGTACAATCTCAATCTTTGAGAACTCGTGCAGACGGTTTAGACCACGCACATCCTTACCATACGAACCTGCTTCACGACGGAAACACTCTGTATAGGCGCAGTTCTTGATGGGCAACTGACTCTCGTCGAGGATGACGTCACGATAGATATTCGTCACAGGCACCTCAGCGGTGGGAATCAGATAGAAGTCGTCGACCTCGCAATGGTACATCTGCCCTTCCTTATCGGGCAGCTGACCCGTACCGTAACCAGAAGCAGCATTCACTACTGTCGGCGGCATAATCTCGGTATAGCCACTCTTGCGGGCCTCGTCGAGGAAGAAGTTAATCAGCGCACGCTGCAGACGCGCACCCTTGCCGATGTAAACGGGGAATCCGGCACCCGTGATCTTCACACCGAGGTCAAAGTCGATGAGGTTGTACTTCTTGGCCAGTTCCCAGTGGGGCAGGGGATTGGGAATACCCAGCGAGGGGTTCACATCCCAGTTGCCTACGGTATCTGTCTCTGTACACTCCTTCAGGTTTGACTTCACCACGCGGTTATCTTCTGCAGCAGCACCTTCGGGAACTTCGTCATAGGGGATGTTTGGAATCTGACAAAGCAGACGGGTCATCTCCTCCTGTGACTGATTCATCGTTTCCTCCAGTTGCTTGTTGGTTTCCTTCATGGCAGAGACCTGCGACTTGATGGCCTCTGCCTCGTCGCGCTTGCCTTCTTTCATCAATCCACCAATCTGGGCAGCCATTTTCTTGGCCTCGCTCAGGTTCTTGTCCAACTGCTGCTGGGCCTCACGACGGCGCTTGTCAACAGCCAATACTTCGTCGATAGCCTCACGGGCACCCTTAAAGTGTTTCTTTTCCAGTCCGCGAATCACGCGTTCGGTTTCCTCAGTAATGAGTTTAAGTGTAAGCATATTTTCTTGTATTTTTGAATTTTGCTTGCAAAATTACAAAAAAAATATAAGAAAGGTGCGATTCCTAGAAAGAAAATCGCACCTTGGATTATTTTTATGTTTTGTGTTGGTTTTACACGATGCCCTGAGCCATCATAGCATTAGCCACCTTCATGAAGCCGGCTACGTTAGCACCCTTCACATAGTTGATGTAGCCATCAGCCTGAGTACCATACTTCACGCAGTTCTCGTGAATGTCGTTCATGATGCGCTTCAGATAGTCGTCAACCTCCTTGGCAGTCCAGCTCAGACGCTCAGAGTTCTGTGACATCTCAAGACCAGATACTGATACACCACCAGCGTTAGAAGCCTTACCGGGAGCATAGAGAATCTTAGCATCCTGGAAGATCTTGATAGCCTCAGGCAGTGAAGGCATGTTAGCACCCTCAGCAACAGCAATTACACCGTTGTCAATCAGGGCCTGAGCCTGTTCGCCGTTGATCTCGTTCTGAGTAGCGCAAGGCAGAGCGATATCGGCCTTTTCGTGCCAGGGGCGCTCACCAGCGTGATATACAGCGTTAGGATACTCCTCAGCATACTCCTTGATACGTCCGCGCTCAACGTTCTTCAGCTCCTTCACATAAGCCAGCTTGTCGAAGTCGATTCCGTCTGGGTCGTAGATGTAACCGTCTGAGTCAGAGAGCGTCAAGGGGATAGCACCCAGCTGCAGGCACTTCTCAGTAGCATACTGAGCAACATTACCCGAACCAGAAATCAGCACCTTCTTACCCTTCAGGTCAATGCCGCGAGTAGCGAGCATAGAGGTCAGGAAATATACGCAACCGTAACCAGTAGCCTCAGGACGGATGAGTGAACCACCGAAAGAAAGACCCTTACCGGTCAATACACCCTGGAACTGGTGAGTGAGCTTCTTGTACTGTCCGAACAGATAGCCAACCTCACGGCCACCAACACCGATATCACCAGCGGGAACGTCCTCGTCAGGACCGATTACGCGATAGAGTTCGTTCATGAATGCCTGGCAGAAACGCATTACCTCAGCGTCGCTCTTACCACGGGGAGAGAAGTCTGAACCACCCTTGGCACCACCCATGGGCAGGGTTGTCAGTGAGTTCTTGAAGGTCTGCTCGAAGGCGAGGAACTTCAGGATACCCAGGTTAACGCTCTTGTGATAGCGGAGACCTCCTTTGTACGGGCCAATGGCGTTGTTGTGCTGAATGCGATAACCCATGTTGGTCTGTACGTTACCTTTGTCGTCAGTCCAAGTGATACGGAACTCGCAAACACGATCGGGGATGCAAAGGCGCTCAATCAGGTTGGCCTTCTCAAACTCGGGGTGCTTGTTGTACTCCTCCTCGATGGTGGGAAGAACTTGGCTCACTGCCTGGATGTACTCCGGCTCATTGGGAAATCTCTGTTTCAGATCTTCTACAACTTTTGCTGCATTCATAATCTTTTTACGTTTTAAGAGTTACTTGTACTATTGAAAATGGATTGATTTTCTTATTTCGGGTACAAAATTACAGCAAAAACTCTGAATCACCAAACAATTCGACAGAAAAATTACGAAAACGCTTACGTTTTGTCACTTAATTGATTTAAATCAAGAGAAAATGACAATTCGTCTTTTCCTTCCACCTTATTTATATATATAGTGCCCTTGGGTGGCAGTTCTCCGTTGACGATCAATTCCGAGATACCATCTTCGATATACGACTGTATGGCTCGTTTTAGCGGACGTGCTCCAAACTGTACATCATAGCCCTTTTCGGCAACAAAAGCCTTAGCCTCGTCGCTGAGGTTAACCTCGTAGCCCAGTTCTGCTATTCGCTTGTAGAGTGCCTGCAGTTCTACGTCGATAATCCGTTTGATGGCGTCCAAATCCAGCTGGTCGAAGGTGATGATTTCGTCGAGGCGGTTCAGGAACTCTGGTGAGAACTGCTTGGAAAGGGCCTTCTGTACAATCTGTCGTGCGTGTTCCTTGTCCTGCTCATTCAGAGCCAGTGCCGATGATGATGTGGCGCTGAAGCCTACTCCTCGACCAAATTCTTTCAATTGACGCGTTCCTGCGTTCGAGGTCATAATGATGACGGTATTGCGGAAGTCCACAAAGCGTCCGTTGCCGTCGGTCAGTCGTCCTTCGTCCAGTACCTGCAGTAACAGATTGAATACGTTGCCGTGAGCCTTCTCTATCTCGTCGAGCAAGACGATGGAGTAGGGATGGCGACGTACACGCTCCGTCAGTTGTCCGCCTTCTTCGTAGCCCACATATCCTGGAGGCGCACCAATCAGGCGCGACACATTGAACGCCTCAGTATATTCGCTCATGTCGACACGTATCAGGGCGTCGCTGGAGCCAAACATAAATTCTGCGAGTTTCTTGGCCAGATAGGTTTTTCCGACGCCTGTCGGTCCCAGGAACATAAAGGCACCGATGGGGTGGTTGGGGTCTTTCAGACCTACACGATTACGCTGTATGGCCTTCACCATTTTGTCGATGGCCTTGTCTTGCGCAATGACGTGTGCCTTGAGTTCGTTGGCCATTCCTTTCAGTCTGACGCCTTCTTCCTGAGCCATACGCTGAACGGGTATTCCCGTCATGTATGACACCACTTCGGTCACCTGTTCGGCGGTGACGGTCTGCCTGACCTCTTCCTCACCTTCCAGCCATTTGCGGTTCAGCTCCTGCAACTCCTGTTCCAATACGGTCTGGCGGTCGCGATAGCTTGCGGCCAGTTCGTAGTCTTGATTGCCGACGGCTTTTGTTTTCTTTTCCTTGATGGCTTTTATCTCGGCTTCCTTGTCTCTGATTTCAGGTGGTATGATGGCTGTCTGCAGATGTACGCGCGAGCCCGTCTCGTCGAGGGCGTCGATGGCCTTGTCAGGCATGAAGCGGTCGGTGACGTAGCGGTCGGTGAGTCGCACGCAGGCTTCCAGGGCCTCGTCTGTATAGTTGACGTGGTGGTGATACTCGTAGCGTCCGCGGATGTTACGCAGTATCTCGAGTGTTTCTTCGTTGGTGGTCGGTTCTACAAGCACTTTCTGGAATCGGCGTTCCAATGCTCCGTCCTTTTCAATGCTATTACGGTATTCGTCGAGCGTCGTGGCGCCTATGCATTTGATGGTGCCTCGTGCCAGTGCCGGTTTCAGTATGTTGGCGGCATCCATGCTACCTGGTGTACTACCAGCGCCGATGAGTGTGTGTATCTCGTCGATGAAGACAATAATGTCGGGCGACTGTTCGAGTTCTTTCACCAGCATCTTCATGCGCTCTTCAAATTGTCCACGATATTTCGTGCCGGCTACAATACCCGTCATGTCGAGCGTGTAGATAGACTTGTTGAAGAGGGCGGGTGAGCAATGGTGCGAGGCAATCATCTCAGCCAGTCCTTCGACGATGGCGCTTTTACCCACACCCGGCTCGCCAATGAGTATGGGGTTGTTTTTCTTGCGGCGACCCAGTATTTCCAGTACGCGCTGTATCTCGCGTTCGCGGCCTACGCAGGGGTCCAGTTTTCCCTGTGCGGCACGTTCGGTCAGGTCAATGCCGAAGTTGTCGAGCACAGGCGTTTTCGACTTCGTCTTGGCCTGTGTGGCCGTTTGTGTGTTGTTGGCGGCATTGCCGTTGGCACTTGCGGGCTTTTCTTCCTCGTAGTCTTCGTCGGGCAGTCCGATGCCGTCTTTGACAGTATCCTTGACACCGTCCTTTACGCTTAGCAGCGTGAGTACGTCTTCGTAGTTCATGTTGTTCATTTCCAATACTTGTTTGGCGCCATTCTCCACCCTGTCGTGCAGTATGGCCAGGAGCAGGTGTTGCTCGTCTACTCTGGTGGTGCGCTGGATGCGTGCTTCCAGCACGGCCAGCTTGAGTATGTTGCTGGCTTTTTCGTTCAGCACGAGTTCGCTGGTGGTGATGGGCATTCCTATTTCATCTTCGCGCACGCGATTCTCGAGTTCCGTTTTCACCGACTGCAGGTTGACGTTCAGCCGTTGGAACACGCTGAGTACGCGTCCCTCCCTACTGCGCATCAGTCCCAGTAGCAGGTGCTCGGGACCTACGCTGTGGCTTGCCAGTCGGCTGGCCTCTTCGCGCGAAAATGCGAGAATCTCTGATACCTTAGGCGTGAATTGACTTGTCATACACCACTCTTTTTGCAAACATCGTGCCAAACCGCGCGGCCTTACTTATGATATAGGTAGTAGATGGCTGCTGCCGCCCGCCGCCAGTCGGTGTCGAGCGAGAAGCGTGTCAGACACTCTGCGCGGTTGTAGTAGCTCAGTACGAGTTCTGTGTCTTTGTCGTTGAACAGTGGGTTCGAGTAGCTGGCGTCCATGAACATCTTGATCATGTTCACCTGGTCGACGTTGGGCTTCTTGGTCGACTCGATGAGTTTTTCTACGTAGTAGTTGACGAAATTGTCCATAGCGATGGCCTGCTTGTCAAGGAATTCCGCCGTAGAGTCGGGCATTTGCTCGCGCATTTTGATGGCCATATAGTTCAGCGCGTCCAGCTTGAACTGGCTGATTTGCCTGACCAGCGTATTGGTCTTCGGGTCACTAACGGTAGCGCTGGCTTTGCGGCGCAGTTCGCTGTATGCCTCTTGGCTGTATGCTGTGGCGCTGATGGCCAGCAGCAGGAGTACAATCAGTTTCTTCATATCTGTTTCTTTAAGTATAATTTATTCGTGATAATGTCGGGCAACTCCTCTTGATAATGGGTCACAATGATGGCTGTCTTGCCCCGGCGCTGGCAGAAAGTCTCGATAATGTCCTTGACTAGTCGTCGGTTCCAGAGGTCCAGTCCGTGCAGGGGCTCGTCGAGGATCAGCAGCTGCGGGTCTTTGACGAAGGCACGTGCCAGCAGCACCAGTCGTTGCTCGCCACTCGACAGCTGTAGGAAAGGACGTTCTGCCAGGTGTCCTATGCCGAAGATGTCCATCCACCAGCGACACTTGTCGTAGTCTTGTGGCTTGGGTACGACATACAGTCCGATGGAGTCGGTCAGTCCGCTGGCGACGATACGTATGGCGGGCAGGTTGCGCTTGTAGGAGCGGTGCATCTCGGGCGATACGTAGCCGATGTGTCGCTTGATGTCCCAGATGGTCTCGCCAGAGCCTCGCGGACGGTCGAAGAGGGTGATGTCGCAGGCGTAGCTCTGCGGATTGTCAGCACATACCAGCGAGAGGAGTGTCGACTTTCCACTGCCGTTTTGTCCTGACAGTGCCCATCGTTCTCCGTTTCTGACGGTCCAGTCGACGTCTTTCAGTATGGTGCGCTCGCCGTAGCGGATGGTGACCTTCCGCATGTCTATGACATGTTGGCAGTCGTAGTCGTTGTCGGTATATGGCAGCGACAGTATGGCATTGCGCTTATCGTCCGACAGCACGTGTGGCGGTACGGGCTGCTGTTCTCCAACCCACTTTATTTCGCTGACAAACGCGGGTATGTCGTCGGTCTTCGACATGACGAGCATGATCTCCATGTCGCGCTCGTTGGCCAGCATGTACAGAAGCGCTTTCAGCTGGTCGCGCGTCTCGGCGTCGAGGCCGATAAAGGGGTTGTCCATGATGAGCAGCGAAGGGTTGGCAAAGAGCGTCTTTGTCAGCTGGAACTTTCGCAGCTCGCCGCTCGACAGCGTGATGATGTATTTGTCCAGCAGTGTCTCCATGTGGAACATGCGGTACAGATGGTCGCGCAGCTGGCGGCGGTCGGCACTGTCCTCGCCAGCCATCAAGAAGGCTTTCTCCAGCAATTCACCGACGGTGGGCGTCTCGTGGTCGATGTCGTGCTGATTCCAGCGCAGTTGCAGGTAGTACTGTCCGTCGACGTTGACGCCATACGAGTCGGTAAAAGCGATATACCTCACCTTGTCCGAGGCCAGTTGGCGTCGCAACTGCTCGATATACTGCGTCTTTCCGCTACCGTTCCGTCCTGCGACGGCTGTCACTTTTCCTGTTGTCATACTTGCCTGCAAAGGTAACAATTATTTATGAGCATACCAAACTTTTCGCGCGTTTATCTTTCATCTTGTGCCACATCGAGGGCCATCTTGTGCCACATCGTCGGTCATCTTGTGCCACATCGTCGCTGACCTCCTTACATCTCCCTTCGTTCCGGACCGCTGACTATCAGCAGGGTTGACTGTTACTCCTCTGAATGACAATGCGAAGGTACGAAAAATAACCTTTCCCTCCAAATTATATTTGTAAAAGTTTTTGAATATTTTTGTTTGGATGTGTTTTTCTAGGGAAGTACACACTTTCTTGCAATCTTGCAACCTTGCAACCTTGCAAGATGCGTTTCCCTATATGGCGGGTGTATTGCCTAATTATAATATAATATATATATTATATTAGAATTAGAACTTCTTTTCAACTTACGGAAGCACGTCTTGCAAGGTTGCAAGGTTGCAAGATTGCAAGATTTTGGGGTAAAAATACTCAATATGTCAGGGCTTCTTGACGCGGCTCTGGTTCTTGGTCACAAAATCTTTCCAGCCCTTGTAGCTGACCTGCGAGACGGGACGGTTCATCTGCATGTAATGGCAGTAGGCAGCAGCGAGGGCGTCGGTAGCGTCCATAAACTTGTTAAGGGCGTCCTTGTCGAACCGCAACAGGCGTTGCAGCATCCCCGCCACCTGTTCTTTCGAGGCTGCTCCGTTGCCTGTGATAGCCATCTTGATTTTCATAGGTGCATATTCGTGGACAGGTACACCACGCTGGATGGCTGCGGCAATGGCCGTGCCCTGTGCGCGCCCCAGCTTCAGGGTGGTCTGCACGTTCTTCTGTAGGAATGGTGCCTCGATGGCCATCTCGTCGGGTAGGTAGCCCTCGATGATGCCTGTGACGCGCTCGAAGATATGACCCAGCTTCAAGTATCCGTCGCCAAACTTTCGCAGGTCTATGACGCCCATGGTCACCATCTCTGCCTTGTTGTCGACCACTTTCAGCACACCATATCCCATGATGTTCGTTCCGGGGTCAATGCCCAATATTACTTTTTCCATTACGGTGGGCAAAGGTAGTGATAAAAAACGGAAATGAAAAGGAAAAAAGCGTTTTTCTTTTGCATTTCACTCGTTTATTCGTACCTTTGCAGTATGTTTCGATTCAAGCAGTTTGTCATAGAACAGGAGCTGTGCGCCATGAAGGTGGGTACCGACGGGGTGTTGCTGGGCGCCTGGGCCAACGGTGGGCGCCGGATGTTGGATGCCGGGACAGGAACGGGTGTGGTGGCGCTGATGCTGGCGCAACGCTATGCCGACGGCCACGTGACGGCTATTGACATCGACGAAGGTGCCGCTGAGCAGGCGAGGATGAACGTCAGTCGCTCGCCCTTTGCTGACCGCGTGACGGTGGTGCAGGCACCGCTACAGCAGCATGAGGGCTGTTACGATGCGGTAGTGTGTAATCCGCCGTTCTTCATCTCTTCGCTAAAGGCACCGGATGCCCAGCGTAGCGTAGCCCGTCACGCTACGACGCTGACCTATGCCGAACTGATGCAGGCTGCCTGGCGACTGCTGGACGACGAGGGTGAGTTGTCGGTGGTGGTGCCTTTCGACTATCGTCAGCGTATGGAAGACGAGGCGACGATACAAGGATTCTTTCCGAGTAGGGTCTGTGGTGTGCGTACCACCGTCAAGAAGCCCGTACGCCGCTATCTGCTGGCCTTCAGGAAACACCCTTGCGAACGTCAGGTGGAGCAGGTAACCATTGGCGACGAGCGCTATCTGTCGCTGACGGGCGACTTCTACTTGTAATGCTAAAAATGACGTTGTTTTTTTATTGATTTTTAGTGTAAAATTTGCAGGGGTCGGATATTTTTTGTAACTTTGCATGCAATAATAAAACAACAATGATGAAACAAAGAATAACACTACTGATTATGGTGCTGACGGCCGCCTTGTATGCCTCGGCCTGTACCAACTTTATTGTAGGCAAGAAGGCTTCTGTCGACGGCTCGGTGATCTGCTCGTATAACGCCGACTCGTACGGTGTGTTTATGAAGCTGGCACACTATCCTGCCGCACGCCATCAGCAGGGCGACATGCGCAAAATCTACGACTGGGATACCAACAAGTATCTGGGCGAGATACCCGAAGCTGCTGAGACCTATAACGTGGTGGGCAACATCAACGAGTGGCAGGTAACCATCGGTGAGACTACCTATGGCGGTCGCGAGGAGATGGTCGACTCGACGGGTGTTATTGACTACGGGTCGCTGATATATATCGCCCTGCAGCGCTCGAAGACTGCTCGCGAGGCTGTCGGCGTAATGACTACGCTGGCCGAGACCTACGGCTACTACTCAGAGGGCGAGACGTTCACCCTGTGCGACCCCAATGAGGCCTGGATACTCGAGATGCAAGGCTGTGGCCCTGACCGCCAGAAGTCGAAAGAGCGTGTGGTATGGGTGGCTCGCCGCATCCCCGACGACGCTATCTGCGGACATGCCAACCAGAGTCGTATCGGACAGTTTCCGCTGAAGGACAAGCAGAATGTGCTCTACTCGAAGAACGTCATCAAGTATGCCCGTAAGATGGGGTGGTTCAGTGGTCGCGACGAGGACTTCTCGTGGAAGATGGCCTATGCCGCTCCCGACTTTTCGGGACGCCGTATCTGTGATGCCCGCGTATGGAGCTTCTTTAACCATCACGTCAAAGGTATGGATCGCTATCTTCCGTGGGCGCTGGGCAAAGACCCGCAGGCCGAGGATATGCCGCTATGGGTGGTTCCTGACAAGAAGGTCAGCGTACAAGACGTAATGAACGATATGCGCGACCACTACGAGGGCACGCCGATGGAGATTGACTCTACCGACATCGGTGGCGGCATCTGGCAGATGCCTTACCGTCCCACGCCGCTGTTCTTTACTGTCGACGGCAAGAAATACTTTAACGAGCGTCCTACATCCACGCAGCAGACCGCCTGGACCTTTGTATCGCAGATGCGCTCATGGCTGCCAAGACAGATGGGTGGCTGCTTCTGGTTTGGCAACGACGACGGCAATATGGTGGCTTATACGCCCATTTACTGCTCGATGACCCGCTTGCCCGAATGCTACGACACGCCAGGGGCCGACGCGCTGAACTTCAGCGACCGCAATGCCTATTGGGTGGAAAACTGGGTGAGCAACATGGTCTATCCGCGCTATTCCATGCTGTTCCCGACGCTTCGCGAGGTGCGCGACTCATTGCAGCAAGCCTACTTCGCCCAGCAATCCGGTGTCGAGGAGAAGGCGATATACATGCAGACGGAAGAGATGCAGCGCTACCTCAACGACTATAGCGTGGCACAGGCCCAGCAGATGCTGGCACGCTGGCGCCAGCTGGCCTTCCACCTCATCGTGAAGTACAACGACATGATCAGCAAACCCGAAAAGAACGGCCGTTTTGTGCGCAATGCCGAAGGTCTGGGTGCTACCGTCAAGCGTCCAGGATACCCTGCTCCGTATGCCCGCAAGCTGATCAAAGACTCTGGCGACCGCTACTTGGTGCCTAAAGAATAACGACGAACGACAATAAACCACTGAATAGCTATGACACTCATCATCGTCACCATGCTCATACTGGCCTATCTGCTGATAGCAACGGGCCACCTGACGGGAGTTAACAAAGCAGCCATCGCCATGTTTCTTGGAACCATTGGTTGGATTGTCTATGTCTGCTGGGGAGCTGACTATGTGATGGACCAACATCCGGAGGACTATAAGGAATGGCTGGGCAGTACGCTTCACAATAGCGAAAACGTCAAGTGGTTTATCTACCACAACATCTTCCTGAAATATGTCGGCAAGGCAGCGGCTATCGTGTTGTTCCTGTTGGCGACAATGTCCATCGTGGAGTTGCTGAACAATAACGGCTGCTTCGACTTTATCAGCGAATGGATACGCACGCGCCACTCACGCCACTTCATCTGGGTCATCACGCTCATCACCTTTGTGCTGTCGGCCAATCTCGACAACCTCACCACGGCCACGATGATGCTTGTGGCGATGCATAACGTCCTGCAGAATTCGCGTCAGCGCATGTATGTTGGATCGGCCATTGTGGTGGCAGCCTGCTGTGGAGGCTGTTTTACGGTCATTGGCGACCCCATAGGATTGGTGCTGTGGGGCGACGGAGCAGTGACGGCCAGCAATTTTTCGGGCTATCTGGGTGTTCCTGCCGTCTTAGCATGGGTGATACCTACGTGGCTCATCAGCCGTGAACTGCCCGACCGCCTCGATACCGCTTGGAGCGCTTCACCCTATCGTGGCGATGCGACGCGACTGAACCGCTGGCAGCGTTTCGTGATGCTGATAGTCGGCATTGGCGGGTTGTGGTTTATCCCCATGTTCCATAACATCACCAAGCTGGCGCCGTTCCTTGGAGCACTCTGCGTGCTCAGCGTGCTATGGGTGGTCAACGAAGCCTTTAACCGCAAACTGTATATTGCCGACCAGATGATACACCGCCGCATACCTATGTCGTTACAGTATGGCGTGCTGCAACAGGTGCTCTTCGTTATGGGCATTATGCTGGGTATGGGCGTTGTAACCGAAACAGGCGTGTGGGAAGACGTAGCAGGATGGTTTGATACCTATGTCCATGACATTTGGCTGATGGGCATTGGCGCCGGATTGCTGAGCTCTGTCGTAGACACCTTCACCATTGCCGTTTCAAATATCTCGCTCTATCAGATTGGTGTGGGCGATATAGGTATCAATGGTGCTTTCTGGAGGGTTATTGCCTATGGTACGGCAGTGGGCGGATGCCTGTTGTCGGTGGGTAATGTCTGTGGACTGGCACTCATGCGCTCTGAACACGTAAAGTTTGGATGGTATATCAAGCATATCACACCCAAGGTGCTGCTGGGGTGGATTTTGGGCTTTGTAGTGTTGTGGCTAGAAACGGTGTTGGCTGCATAATACTTTATTATGTGACGGTTCAAAAACGACGATGAAACAACTCGTAGGATTCTTGTCGGCGGTGCTGCTGGCTATGGTACTTTCGTGTGGACAGCGGAAGAAAGATGCGGCCTATTACGAACAGATGGTCGACAGCATCAAGAAAGCAGAGCAGCTGAAGACCATGAAGCAGCAGGCAGGTGTCTTCGACGACCCCGTAGAAGCTTTCTTCGACACGTTGAGCCGTCGTATGCTACCTATCAGGGATGCCGGTCGTAATGTGCAACAACTGGGTCATCTGACGAAAGTACCCTATGCTGTGCTGTCGTCGTTGGGCTATCCGATGGACAGTCGCGTGCGGGCGCTGATGTTGCCCAAACGGTACGGATATAGCGTCGTGTTGCTGGAGGAACGGCAAGATGAAGGCCATACGCTTGTCAGCCTGTGTACACTCGATAAGACCTTCAAGCCCGTCGACCAGCTGTGTATCTATGAAGAGAAGGATGACGACCGTGCCGAGGATTTTGGCAAGAGCTATACTGAATATTATATTACGAGCGATTACGAGATTACACTCATATATTTCTTTCAGTCGCATGACAGTGAACAACAGCCGCAATATGACAGTTCGCAGCGTTTCATCATTAATAAGGATGGACGTTTTGAAGAAACAATCATTGAGCTGTAGATAAAAGATAATAGATAATAATGATTTCTGTAGAAGATTTAAGCGTTGAGTTTGGTGTGAAGCCCCTGTTCCAGCATGCTGGTTTTGTGGTCAACGATCGTGACCGCATTGCATTGGTGGGCAAGAACGGAGCAGGAAAATCGACGCTTCTCAAGATATTATGTGGTATGCAGAAACCTACGAGTGGCACGGTCAGCATACCGACCGATACTACGATTGGCTACTTGCCACAGGTGATGGTGCTGCAAGACGATACGACCGTACGTCAGGAGGCCCGTAAGGCCTTTGCCCACATTACCGACTTAAAACATCGTGTCGACAAACTGAATCAGCAGCTGGCCGAGCGTACCGATTACGAGAGTGACAGCTATTTGGCGCTGGTCGAAACCTTTACTCAGGAACACGAACGGTACATGATGATGGGTGCTGAGAATTTCGAAGCCGAGATAGAACGTACGCTGACAGGATTGGGTTTCTTGAATACCGACTTGGAGCGTCCGACCAGCGAGTTCTCGGGTGGATGGCGCATGCGTATAGAACTGGCGAAGATACTGTTGCAGAAACCCGACGTGCTGTTGCTCGACGAGCCCACGAACCATCTGGACATCCAGTCGATACAATGGCTGGAGCAGTTTCTGGCACTGTCGGCGAAAGCTGTCGTGCTGGTCAGTCACGACCGTGCCTTTGTCAATAATGTGTGTAATCGCACATTGGAGATTTCGTGTGGAAACATCATCGACTACAAGGTGAAGTATGACGAATATGTGGTCTTGCGTAAGGAGCGCCGGGAACAGCAGTTGCGCGCCTACGAGAACCAGCAGAAGGAGATGCGCGAGATGCGTCAGTTTATAGAGCGCTTCCGCTATCAAGCCACCAAGGCCGTACAGGTGCAACAGAAAATTAAGCAACTGGAGAAAATGGTGCCTATCGAGGTCGACGAGGTCGACAACTCCGCCCTGCACCTGAAGTTCCCGCCTTGTCTGCGCTCTGGCGACTATCCTGTTATCTGTGATGATGTGCGCAAGGACTATGGCGCACATACTGTTTTCCAACACGTAAACCTCACCATCAAACGTGGTGAGAAGGTGGCCTTTGTCGGCAAGAACGGTGAAGGAAAATCGACGCTCGTCAAGTGTATCATGGGAGAGATTCCTTATGATGGTCATCTGAAGATAGGTCACAATATTCAGATTGGTTATTTTGCCCAGAATCAGGCACAACTGTTAGACGAAGAACTGACAGTCTTTCAAACCATCGATAATGTGGCAAAGGGCGAAATCCGACTGCGCATCAACGACATCCTTGGTGCCTTTATGTTTGGAGGCGAAGCGTCAGACAAGAAAGTGAAGGTGCTCAGCGGAGGAGAGCGTAGCCGCCTGGCGATGATCCGTCTGCTGCTGGAACCCGTCAACCTGCTGATTCTCGACGAACCTACCAACCATCTGGATATGCCTTCGAAAGATGTACTGAAAGAAGCAATACGAGCCTTCGACGGTACAGCTATCATCGTCAGCCACGACCGTGAGTTCCTTGACGGATTGGTTACTAAAGTCTATGAGTTTGGTGACGGCAAGGTGCGAGAGCACTTGGGAGGTATCTATGACTGGCTAAGGAAGGAGCATGAAACCGTCAGTAGCCCAGAGCCAAGCCCCATGAGCCCTATGAGTTCCACGCCCTCTCCTAAGAACGACTATGCCGCTCACAAGGAACAGCAGAAACGCCTGCGTAAGGCTGAGAGAGCCGTCGAGGAGTCGGAGCGCAAAATCAGCGATATGGAACGCCGTTTGAAAGAACTCGACACCTTACTGATGATTCCAGAGAATGCTGCCGATATGACACTCGTCACAGAATATACGACGACTAAGAAGGCACTTGACGACGAGGTAGAGCGTTGGGAGCGTTTTTCGGAAGAGTTAGAGACAATTAATCAATAAATCATGATAATTATGAAAAAGTTATTAACAATGATGGCATTTGCAATGATGGCCGCAACGGCATCGGCACAATTGAAGTCAGGGATCAATCTGAACGATCTTGACACCTCTGTGCGCCCTGCCGATGACTTCTACGAGTATGCCTGCGGTGGATGGATGAAAGCAAACCCGCTACCTGCTGCCTATTCGCGTTATGGCAGCTTCGACCGTTTGGCTGAGGATAACAACAAGCGCATCAACAGTATTCTGAAAGAACTGCAGGAGAATACCTATCCGCAAGGGTCTATAGAACAGAAGCTTAGCGATCTCTATAAGCTGGCAATGGACTCTGTGCGTCGTGAACAGGAAGGTTTGACGCCCATCATGCCGCTTATCAAGCGTATGGAGGCTGCTAAGACCAAAGACCAGCTTTTCGCTATTCAGTTGGAGATGATGCCTTATGGTGATGCAGAACTCTTCGGCTCGTATATCGGTGCCGACGAGAAGAATGCTTCGCAGAATATCCTCAACTTCATGCAGGGTGGACTGACGCTTGGACAGAAAGACTATTATCTGGAGAACGATGAAGCTACTGTCAAGATTCGAGAGGCTTACAAAAAGCATATCGTACGGATGTTCCAGTTGTTCGGCTTTAAAAAGTCGGTTGCCGAGAAGAAGATGAAAAACATCCTGAAGGTGGAGACTGCTTTGGCAAAAGGGTCGAAGTCGCGTACAGAACTGCGTGACCCCATTGCTAACTATAACAAAATGACGCTGAAGGAGTTGGAATCGATGTGCCCGCATCTGAAGATTGAGCGACAGATGAACGCAAAAGGCATTAAGAGCCAGTATATACAAGAGGTGGTTGTTGGTCAGGTCGAGTTTATGAAGGCCGCCGATAAGCTGTTCAGCACGATGACACCCGCTGAATATCGTGACATGATGGAGTGGGGGCAGATTGACGGAAGCACGGGTTATTTGAATGATGAGGTGCGTGCTGCTAACTTCGACTTCTACGGCAAGGTGTTCTCAGGACGTAAGGAAGACCATCCGCTGTGGCGCCGTTCAACAAATCAGGTACAGGGTGTGATGGGTGAAGCCCTGGGCCGTATCTATGTGAAGAAGTATTTCCCTTCTTCGTCAAAAGAGCGTATGAAAAACCTCGTGGAGAATCTTCGTATTGCCCTCGGTGAGCGTATCGCTGCTCAGGATTGGATGGATGATTCTACGAAAGTCAATGCACTTTTGAAGCTTAATACGTTCTATGTAAAGATTGGATATCCCGACCGTTGGACTGATATGTCAGCACTTAAGATCGATACGAAAAAATCTTACTTTGAGAATATGCAGGAATGTAACCGATTCTGGACCGCTTGGCAGATTGACCACACAGCAGGAAAACCTGTCGACAGAGATGACTGGCACATGACCCCTCAGACGGTTAACGCATACTATAATCCTACCACGAATGAAATATGCTTCCCTGCTGGTATACTGCAGGTTCCATTCTTTGACCCCACAGCTGACGATGCCTTTAACTATGGAGCTATCGGTGTCGTGATTGGACATGAAATGACACATGGCTTTGATGATCAGGGACGCCAGTATGACAAGGAGGGAAATATGCACGATTGGTGGAAAGAAGAGGATGCAAAGAATTTTACAAATCGTACAGATAAATTTGCGGACTTTTTCTCAAATATCAAGGTGCTTCCCGACCTTAATGCCAATGGTCGTCTGACCTTGGGTGAGAATCTGGCCGACCATGGTGGCTTGCAGGTGGCTTATACAGCTTTCAAGAATGTTACCAAGCGTAACCCCTTGCCTGTTATTGACGGATTGACTGCCGACCAGCGCTTCTTTATAGCTTATGCCGGTGTGTGGGCGGGCAATATTACTGAGGCGGAAATCCGTAACCGTACGAAGAGCGACCCACACTCGTTAGGACGTTGGCGAGTCAACGGAGCCTTGCCACATATCGATGCGTGGTATGATGCTTTCGGAGTAAAAGAAGGCGATAAAATGTACCTGCCAAAATCGGAAAGATTGCCCCTTTGGTGAGTTTTTATCCCCAAAACTTATAAAAATGCCGTCGTAAATATAAATTTACGGCGGTTTTTTTGTTTTGTTTAAATTTAATTGTTATCTTTGCATCTGACTATTTTAAAATGATATGACGAACGACTTTAACAATTCGCATATAGAGGACTTTGATTCACCCATTCGTCCTCAGCAGATGAGAGAGCGCACTCAGTATACGCAAGTGACAAATACTCCTCCTGTGCAGATGCAACAGCAGACGTTGCAACAGCAGGCTGCAGGAAAAGCGTGCCCGTATTGCGGAGCCATCAATGACCCCGAGGCAATGTTCTGCGCACAGTGCGGACAGCCTATCAGTAAGACAACTTGTCCCCATTGTGGTGCAGAGATAGACCCTGATGCTGATTTCTGTGAAGTGTGCCACCATTATATTCGCAAAGATGTCTGTTCTTATTGTGGCGCCCATCTTTCAGGCATTGAAGCCTATTGCCCTGAATGTGGTAGCCCTCGTGGTGGTATGGTTTGTCCGACGTGTCACACCCTCAACGATTTCGCTTTCTGTAAAAAATGCGGTACGGCCCTGACAGAATCGGCACGTCAGCTTGTGAGGGAACTGCATAAAAGTCCAGACTATCAGGAACTGTTAGAAATCGTTCGCGACTATTCAAAACTAGAGAACGCGCTGCCATACAACTCTGAACGTGACGTTCTCAGAGAACAGATGAGTCAGAAACTGCGTGAACGTGTGCTCTCGTTGTTGGCAAAAGATGAAGGCGTTGCTGAGCCGGTGATTCCGAAAGCAGAATCGAAGCGCATGACCAAGGAAGAACTGGAAGAGCAGAAGTCTGTAAAGTTGAAAATGCTGTCGGCCATTCTCGACAAGTTAGCCGTTCCACCAACGGCGTCGCCTGTTCAGGCACGCAATTACGCAATGGCCAGCAAACCGGTGGGAGTCCGTCTGGCTTGGGTGTGCAACTATAAACATGCCATGCATAGCAGCCCGTGTGGCTGTGCCAAACCCCAACTTGGTGGCAAGTGGGTTATTCTTGGTAAAAATAGTACAGAAGAAATCAAAGACGATAAATAATACATGGACGCTACTCGTAACGACAATAAGCCCCAGAATCTGGATGCTACCATACGTGTGGGTACCCCGCAACCAACTGATGTTGCCGGTGGTCAGGATATCACAGTCCGTCCTGGTGCGCGACCTGCTGAAGAGAAAAGTGACAATTCAGCAGATTTCGTGCTGAAGGGTAGGGTATACCGCGGTATCAAGTGCCTCAGCGACAATTCTGGTGAGGCGCAGGTATTTCTCGTAGAAGGCGATGAAGGCGAGATGGTGTTGAAGGTTTACTATCCTAACTTCACCATCAAGAAGACCCTGATGCGAATTATCCAGAATTTCAACCTGGAGATGATAGTACGCATCACCGACTACGGCAAGACCTACGTCGACGGTAAGAACCGCGACTACGAACTGTTGGAATATCTGCAAGGCGGAACGCTGGCCGACTACGACCTGAACGGTGACTTCAACCAGTTTCGCCGTATTACCCTGCAGGCCGCAGCTGCTTTGGCATACTGTCACCAGAATAACGTCATCCATAAGGATATCAAACCGGGTAATTTCTTCTTCCGTGATAAAGAACACAAGGAAATCGTATTGGGCGACTTTGGTATCTCCAGCGTGATGGAGGGTGACGAGCGTATGCATCGTACCACGCAGGCTCGTACACCAGTATATGCCGCACCTGAGATGTATAATGACGTGATTGACGGTGAGGTTGAAATCACGCCGGCTGCAGACTTCTACTCGTTAGGTATCACTTTGATGACCCTTTGGCTGGGTGAAAATCCGCTCATACAAAATGAGCGTGTGATGATGCGTAAGAAGAACGAGGGACGTTTACCACGTATCCTTGAACTTCCCGACCGCGTAAAGATGCTCGTGCAAGGTCTTACCTCTGTCAACCCACAGAGCCGTTGGGGATATAACGAGGTGGAACGTTGGTTCCTGGGAGAAGATGTGAAGGTCGATATCTCGTCGCCACTGTTGAAATATCGCAGCTTCATCGTTGACCCGGAGCGTAACCTGGTGGCAGATAATATCCACGAGCTGATTCCTCTATTGCTAGACAATGATCGCTTGGCTATGAGCTATCTGTATGAAGGTCGTATTGCCAGTTGGTTGGAGCAATGTGGAAACATCAAGCTAAGTTCAGCGGTCAAGGATATTGTTGTCAATCGCTATCCTGCAGATCAGCGAGCGGGACTGATGGCATCATGCTATGTGATGGAACCAACCTATCCTTATGAGGATTTGCACGGCAATAAGTGCGAGGATATGCATAGCGTAGCCATTTCTGTGTTAAGCTATCAGGAAGAATATGCGTTGGCATTGAAGAATCCCAACGATAATCTCTTCCTCTATATCGACTCGCATTCTAAGATTGATATTGAGCGTCTGCGTAGCTATTTCGCCCCAGGTAGCGATTTGGAGCCTCGTATAGCAATACTCCGTCTATCCTATGAGATTGATGCAGATATTCCGTTCCTTGTAAAACATCCCTCTTCAAATATTTCTGAGATTGTTCATTCCTTCGGTTACGAAGAATGCACAGAAGACGACTGGCTGAGTTTGAGTGATGGACGCCTGCTGTCGTGGATGTATAGTCACGAAGATAAAATGGCGTGCGAAGGATTGCGTATTATGACCAATGGTCAGCAACCATCACGCTCATTAGGCTATAAGGTACTCTATAATCTGGACCGTGAAGCAGCTTTTGACTTGCGTGAAGCGGACAACCCATACAAGGTCGGAGAAATTCTGGCTCAGTTGTTGATTGACCATCAGTCGCTGCCAGCAACCGAAATGCAAGCCATACTTGCCGATTATGCCGATGCTGATGGCCGTTTTGCCTATTTTGCACAGCTTCATGGATGGATAGAACAGTTGAGTCAGGCACATGCTTGCTTTGACCTAAAGAGCGAAGAAAACAAAGAGCGTCTCGGAGCATACGACCTGCGTACAGCGGCCTATCGATTCTGTCGTATTCTGGGTGTCACTCCCCATTACATATTGGATGATGGCACCATATTGAAGAACGCTGGCGAATTCAACAAACAGCTACAACGCCCGCTGTTGTTAGGTGCTATTCGTCGTGGCTCCTTCTGTCAGTGGCTATCGGTATTCTATCATGAGGATCCCCATGAGACCTTTGAACAGCCATACAGCTATGAATATAAGCTGGAAGAGTGGGTGAACTGTATCGGAGAGATTGATCCTAACCAGATGTATTTTAAGCGTTATACTAATGCTAAGCAAGAGACGGCCCGCAAATACGGAGAGGTGCGTCGTGGCTACAGAATAGCTAAAGCCAAGGAGCGTTTGTGGCGCTATACATTCTATAGTCTTTGTGCAGCGTGGTTCGTCCTATTGTTGATGTATGGCATCTCCAATCGTACCTATTTGCTAGACCACGCCACATACTCTATCATGCTTCCTATTGGAGGCATCTCAGCACTCATTGTTGGCAGTCGTGCATTCTTCCGTGGCTACGGATTTGTGTTCTGTTGCCTGTGGGGAGCTTTAGGACTTGCGTCGTCATATATTCCTGTGTTCATACTTCGTTATGTCAACGAACATTTCAGTGGCATGTTCATACCAGCTATTATTGTTATCACACTGATTTATATGTTAATCTGTCACCTGACAGGATATCATGGTGATTCCAGAGCTGACAGTCAACTGGTAAATGAGGTAATGGAAGACGACATCAAGTCGACGCTGATAGAACCATTGTCCTATACCTTTAAGCAGAAGTCGTTTAAGTTCAAAGGCTCAAAATTCAATTTGCTGGACGATGTGGTAAATCAGATACGCTCCATCAGCAGCGAGTCTGTATTGCATTACCTCATTTGGTGTATGATGATTGGTGTCGTTTTGCTTGAGATGGTTGTTTTTCACCCCAAATTGATGAATATGAACCTTCCGACGAAAGAAAAGATCCAGAAGGTGACACCCCATAAGGTTATTGATAAGTTGCAAAAGAAAAACATTAATAATATATGATATGTGAGCATTGCCAGAAAGAAAACCGCTCGATAGCCAAGTTCTGCCGTTGGTGCGGTCAGCCCCTCATTCAGACGAATGTGCTTGACCGCCTAGTAGGACTTGAAGAGGTTAAAAAGCAGCTGAAAACAGTTGTAGATACCTATACCTACCTCCGTTCGCGCAAGGATGTGATGAATGTCCGTCTGAGCGTGAACACGATTATTATTGGTGAGACAGGTACTGGTAAAACTGCACTAGCCGAGGTTATCCGCGATTATTTCTCTCAGTATAAGATCATTGACAAGCCCAAGCTAACGATGGTTGATGCTGTCGACTATCAGCGATTTGTTGACAAGTGGGATGAAAATGTTGCGAATGCACGTGACGGTATCCTGTTCTTTGATAACGTACAGAAACTGTTGCCCGACCGCTACTCCAATCAGGTCAACCCGTTAGACAAACTCTTTGTCGAAATGGACAAATGGGACGATAATCCTATCGTCATTATGTCCGGTCTTCCCAAGGGACTTGACGACTTCTTGGCAGCTAACCCTGCAGCACAGAACCGCTTCAAATACACGTTCCGCCTGCCGACTCCCAGTTATCAGGAGTTATGCGATATTTGTAAACTGGAGTTGCGCACAAGATACGGCATAGCGGCCTATACTCCTGAAGCCGATCACAAACTGTTGCGCTTCTTCCAGTATCAGGTTAAGATCAAGGATGACACTTTCGGCTATGCCCATCTAGCCATCAAAACGGCTGAAGACATCTTCACTTCGTTCATCAGTCGTGGCAATAATGCTCTGATGGTTGAGGAACAGGATATCCGAGGCTATGTACCTAAGGAGCGCTCACTTGAGGAAATTCTCAGTGATCTCGACCACTATATCGGTATGGACGAGGTGAAGAAGGCCGTTCGAGAGATTGCCTTCACTGTTCATAATAACGTGCAGCGTGCAGCCCGTGGACTAGGTGACCAGGAGAAGGCCGGCATCCATATTGTGCTGACGGGTAATCCCGGTACTGGTAAGACTACCATTGCCCGTAAGTTGGGCGAGATAATGGAAGCCATAGGATATTTGGATAGCGGACATGTTGTTGAGGTAGACCGTTCAAAGATGATTAGTCCTTACCAAGGAGAGACGCCTAAGGTGGTCAACAGTCTCTGCGACAAGGCTATGGGCGGTATCCTCTTTGTTGACGAAGCCTACACACTGGTACCACAGAGTTCTGGTGGTGAGCGAGACAGTCAAGGTACGCAAGCCTTGGAGACGCTGATGAAGCGTATGGAGGATGACCGCGGCAAGTTTATTGTCATTGCCGCAGGCTATCGTACTGAGATGGAAAACTTGTTCCGCATCAATCCTGGTGTTCGTAGCCGCTTCAGCTACTTCCTCAATATCGAGGACTATAATCCTGATCAGCTCTTCCAGATTATGGAGGTCTTTGCGCAAGACAAGAAGTATCAGTTCACGCCAGAAGCTAAGGAACTGACACTGAAGATGATTACTGAACTCTACAATTCGCGCGACAAGGATTTTGCCAACGGACGTACTATGCGCCAGCTGTTTGAGAAGATATGTACACGTCAGGCAGAACGGCTGCAACGTGTCGATATTTCTACGCTCAGCAATGAGCAACTCATGCAGATTGATGTAGCAGATATTCCTTATGACGCTCCTAAGGCTGTTGACTATAAAGATTGTCTATCCAAACTCGATGGTATGGTCGGACTGGCCGCTGTCAAGAAGGAAATCAGTAATCTCGCCGCCTTCCTCAATCTGCAAATTCGTCGTGGTGAGACTAATACGTTCCAAGGCAAACATTATGTCTTTACAGGTAATCCAGGAACAGGTAAGACTACAGTGGCTCGTATTATGGCCGATGTATTCCGTACACTTGGTATTCTCTCGCGTGGACAGCTAGTTGAAGCTGACCGCTCGAAACTGGTGGCAGGTTTTGCAGGACAGACGGCCATCAAGACCAATCAATTGATTGACTCAGCAATGGGTGGTGTGTTGTTCATTGACGAGGCCTACACCCTGAAGTCTAACGACCAGGACAGCTTTGGTGCAGAAGCTATCGACACTCTGCTTAAACGCCTTGAGGATGACCGCGGCAAGTTTATTTGTATCGTAGCCGGCTATACCGACAACATGCACGACTTCATTGATTCTAACCCAGGACTCAAGAGCCGTTTCACGCAGACCATTCATTTCGACGACTATACACCCGACGAGCTCACGCAGATATTCATCAATCTCGCCAAAGGCAAAAACTTTACCGTCGACGAAGAAACACGAGGAGCTGTCCATCGCCAGTTCGAACAGCTTTACCTGCGCCGTGATAAGAATTTCGGCAATGCTCGTGATGCACGTCGCATATTCGACCAGGCGGTAGAACGCCAGAGTCAGCGTTTGGTGAAGATGATGGGTAACCCTAGCTTCAACGAAGAAGATATGTATCGCATCACTGCTGAAGATTTGGCCGTTGCTCCAAGTGAGAAGTCTCGCCCGTTGGATGAAGTGCTTAATGAGCTTGACGAGTTTATTGGCATGCGTTCTGTTAAGAATATGATACGTCGTTTGGCCGTTCAGAGTATGTTTATGAAACAACGTGCAGCTGTTGGAGCCGGAAGCGTTCAGCAGATGGCTATGAACTTCATCCTTACAGGTAATCCTGGAACGGGTAAGACCTCAATTGCTCGTAAGATGGGTGAGGTGCTGCAGTCTATGGAGATACTGCCAACGAGCCGTGTCATTGAGGCCAGCCGTGCTACACTGGTCGGCAAGTATATGGGTGAGACACCGAAGATTGTCAATAACATGTGCGACAAAGCGATGGGTGGTATTCTGTTCATCGACGAAGCTTATACGCTCTCGTCTGAGAACGACCAGTATGGAAAGGAAGCTATTGATACGCTGATGAAACGTATGGAGGACGACCGAGGTAAGTTTGTGGTCATAGCTGCGGGCTATAAGGACGATATGGAGAATTTCCTTACCGTTAATCCTGGTTTGGCCAGTCGTTTCTCTCATAAGATGCATATTGACGACTATAACGAAGATGAATTACTTGCAATCTTCAAGAAGATGGCATCTAAAGAGAACTACAAGCTATCGCCTGAAGCTGAATTCAAACTCATGGATATTATCTGCCGTAAGGTTGTCAACAAGTCTGAAGCCTTCGGTAATGCCCGTGAGATGCGCAACTTACTCGATGCTACTATCCAGCAACTATCGATGCGCGTTAGCGAGATGTCGCCAAGCGATATCACGCAAGAGACCTATCAATTGATTTTGCCTGATGATATTAAGGAAACATTATGATTATTTGTCCAAGTTGCAGAGCAGAAATAGAAGAAGATTCCCACTATTGTGACCAGTGTGGCCAAGAGTTGGTCTATTGTAGCAATTGTGGACGTGTAGGTATGGGACGCCGCTGCACACAGTGTGGTGGACTTATGATAAGTGTTGAGGAACTGATAAAGCAGCGGCAGAGTCCTCGCTCACAGGTATCTGTGGTCGATGCTTTGTCGTTGCGTCAGGAAGATTCACGTCGTGCTCCCGAAGGTTCACAAATGCCTGTACAGAGTGGCATACCTACGCTAACGCTTTATAATCCAACGCTTGACATCCGCATGGTAGGCGTTAACGGTGCCGTCATTGGACGACGTCAGGGACCTTATCAGCAGTTGTTTGAGGGCAATATGTATATATCTGGTGTCCATGCCCAGTTAATCTACAAGCCTGATACAGGTTGGAATATTATCGACAAACATTCGTCAAATGGTACGAAACTGAACCAACGCGAATTATTGCCTGACATTCCGATGTCGCTGAAAGCCGGTGATATTGTAACGTTAGCCAACATCAATCTGCAGGTCAGCATCAGTTAACACACCTATTTTATTTTTTATATATATCATTATACATGAGTAAGATTGTATTGTCAGCATCCAGCCGTGTAGGCTGTGTTAGAAGTAACAATGAAGACATGATACTTGCCAACGACCGTTTTGTCAGGAGTGACATCTATCAAACCGATTTTATGACGGAGAATAGCGACCGTTTTGTTGTAGCCGTAGCTGATGGCATGGGCGGTCATAATGCTGGGGAGGTTGCGAGCGAACTAGCGCTTACTAACCTACGTTATTATGTTTATGACCTACCGCAGGGATTGAATCCGGCAGAATTTGAAGAAGCGCTCCTCGTATGGATGGATTCCGTTAATAACATTATTAATGCACGCGGTAAGGCAAATGCCGAACAGGCTAATATGGGTACTACACTCGTAGGTATCATCTTCTATCAAGGAAGATATTTTTGGATGAACTGTGGTGATAGTCGTTTGTACCGCTTGCGCGACGGCCACCTCGTGCAGTTGACTACTGACCATTCACTTAACACCATTTCTGGTCAGAAGAAACATTCGAATGTTATCACGAATTGTATTGGAGCAGGATGTACACACGCATATCTTGATCTGATGGAGTTTACTGATGATGTACGCGAGGATGATATCTATCTTCTTTGCTCCGATGGATTGAACGACATGGTATCAGACAGTACCATTGAAAAGCTACTCAACGAGAAAGCTAACGCAAATACACTCTGCGAGGAAGCAATTAACGAGGGCGGCTTCGACAATGTGTCGGCTTGTATTCTTTCTTTTCAATAAATTGTTACTCTCTTAATAATTCGAATTACTGAAAGATGCCTTTAAGATTACCTGACCGCTTGCCAGCCATAGAGTTGTTGAAACACGAAAATATCTTCGTGATGGACGACTCTCGTGCCCACATGCAGGACATCCGTCCGCTGAAGATTGTCATTCTCAATCTGATGCCGCTGAAGATAACTACTGAGACAGACCTTATCCGTCTGCTGTCAAACACACCGTTGCAGTTGGAAATCAACTTTATGAAACTGAAGAGCCATACGCCGAAGAATACGCCCATTGAGCACATGATGATGTTCTATCGCGACTTCGAGTCCATGCGCAACGAGAAGTTTGACGGCATGATTATTACGGGTGCACCTGTCGAACAGCTTGACTTTGAAGACGTCAACTATTGGGATGAGATGACCGACATCTTCGCGTGGGCGCGTACGCACGTAACGAGTACCTTATATATTTGTTGGGCTGCTCAGGCAGGATTGTACTACCATTACGGCATTCCCAAATTTCCGCTACCAAAGAAAATGTTCGGCATATTCCCGCAATATACGCTTGATCCGCAACTGCCTATTTTCCGCGGCTTCGACGATGTGTTCCAGATGCCTCACAGCCGTCATACGGAGATTCATCGAGAGGACATTCTGGCCAATCCCGACCTGAAGTTGATTGCCGAGTCTCCAGACAGCGGCGTAAGCATCGTGATGGCACGCGAAGGCCGCGAGTTCTTTATCACCGGCCATCTGGAGTATGCACCCAACACACTCGACACGGAGTATCGGCGCGACAAGGACATCCGCGATGATGTGGACTTGCCTAAGCACTACTATCTGGACGACGACCCTGCAAAGGGACCTCTTGTGACGTGGCGCGCGCATGCCAACCTGTTGTATGCCAACTGGATCAACTACTACGTCTACCAGGAGACGCCTTACGACATCAACCAGATTAAATAAGATGTGAGAGGTAAGAAACGAGCGTTATGACGAAACTGGAACTGTTGGCACCGGCCAAGGACCTTGCGTGTGGCATTGCTGCCGTCGACCACGGGGCCGACGCGGTATATATCGGTGCGCGACAGTTTGGTGCTCGTGCTGCTGCTGGCAACAGTATCGACGACATCAGTCAGTTGTGCCAGTATGCCCACCAGTTCTCTGCTCGCGTTTACGTGACGGTGAATACCATTCTGTATGACAACGAGTTAGATGCTACTCGTCAATTGTTGTGCGAACTCTATGAAGCCGGTGTCGACGCCATTCTTGTACAGGATATGGCATTGCTCAATCCCGCCTTCAATCTCCCGCCCGTCGAGTTGCATGCCTCGACACAAACCGATAATCGTTCTGTAGAGAAAGTACGCTGGCTGCATAGCCAGGGCTTCAGGCGTGTGGTGCTTGCTCGCGAATTGTCTGTCGACGAGATTGCTGCTATCCACGAGGCCGTCCCCGACGTCGACCTCGAGGTGTTTGTACATGGAGCCCTGTGCGTTAGCTATAGCGGTCAGTGCTATGCCTCGCAGTATTGTTTCGGACGCTCGGCCAACCGCGGACAGTGTGCCCAGGTATGCCGCATGAAGTTCGATTTGATTGATGCCGATGGCCGCGAATGGGAGCATCAGCGCCACTTGTTGTCGCTCAAGGACCTGAACCAGAGCGACCACTTGGAAGAACTCATCAAAGCCGGTGCCACGTCGTTCAAAATTGAGGGCCGCCTGAAGGATGTCGCGTATGTCAAGAATGTCGTTGCTGCCTACAACCAGCGGCTCGATGCTTTCATTGCGCGCCATGCCGACCAGTATTGTCGAGCCTCTGAGGGACGTTGCACCTATACCTTCACGCCCCAGCTCAATAAAACGTTCAACCGCGGCTTTACTACATATTTTCTGCATGGCCGCCAGCCCGACATCATCTCGCCCGACACGCCCAAGGCCCTGGGCGAATACGTGGGCAAGGTCAAGGAGATACGCCGCGACTCATTCAATGTGGCAGGTACGGCGGCGTTTGCCAACGGGGACGGCTTGTGTTTCTTTAATCGCGACCACGAGCTGGAGGGGTTCCGTGTCAACCGTGCCGAGGGCAACCGTTTGTTTCCCCAGCAGATGCCGCGCCAGTTGCGGGCTGGGGTTGCACTCTACCGCAACAACGATGTTGCCTTTGAGCGTCTGCTGTCTCGTCCGAGCAGCGAGCGCAAGATACCCATCACCATGCAACTGTCATCGACGCCCGACGGCTTTGCCCTGAGTACCTGTGGAGGGACGGTCTATGCCGCGTGTGCCCATCAGATGGCCGAGAAGCCTCAGCACGAAAACATCGTTCGTCAGTTGTCGAAACTTGGCGGCACGGCCTACGAGTGTAGTGGGGTAGAACTGCCCGACGATTTCTCGTATTTCATCCCTAGCAGTCTTTTGGCCGACATGCGTCGCCGGTTGGTGGAGCAACTCGCGCAAAAGGACCGTAAGCTCAATGAGCCCTATGAGTCCAATAGGCCCAATGAATCACATAGGCCCTATGAGCCTCATGTGTCACCGCCCTTCCTCCTCAACATCTCCAACCGCCTGTCGCAGCAGTTTTACGGACTGTCCGACGTGTCGGCCTACGAGTTGCATGGTGGCGAGGGTCCGCTGATGCAGTGTCGCCATTGCCTGCGCTATGCCTTGGGCTACTGTGTCAAGCATGGTGGGCGTAAGCCCCAATGGCGCGAGCCGCTGTTCCTGCGTCTGGGTGACGGCACTCGCTTCCGCCTTGAGTTCGACTGTCAGCATTGTCAAATGAATGTGTATGCCCATGAGAAATAGAACATTCTTGACCATCCTTTCAGTTCTCATGCTTCTCTGCAGCTGCTACCATCGTGGTCAGCAGACTCCAGATGCTTGGGATTTGACACGCCAACAGATTGACTCTATCTCGTTTTCTACCACCCACCATTATACGCAGAACTACAATTTTGTGGTTACTGCTGATCATCTGCCGTTAGCTGATGCTGTTGCTGAACAAGCTTTCGATACTCTTCTTGTCGTCAAGGGCGAACACGTTGTCGTTGCAGACATACAGACAGTGCCAGCCGATACCATTGACTCTGTTTGGGTAAAGGTAGCGCGCGACCAGATTACTCAAGGGTGGATTCATGAGTGCGAACTACTCGAAGGTGTTTCGCCTGATGACCCCATAAGTCAGTTTATCGACTACTTCTCAAACACCCATCTGCTCATCTTCCTTGCTATCTGTATGGTGGCTGGTGGAGCTTTTGCGGTGCGTCGTCTATTACGTCGTCGCGCCTATATTGTTCATCTTCGCGACATCGACTCTTTCTTACCCACGTTGCTCTGTCTGCTCATCGCCGCCTCAGCAACGCTCTATGCGTCTATTCAGATGTTTGGTGCTGAGTCGTGGCGTCACTACTATTTTCATCCGTCGCTTAATCCCTTTGCATTGCCCTTTCATCTGGCGTTATTTGTTGCTTCCGTATGGGCGATCATTATCTTTGCAGTTGCTGTCCTTGATGATGTTATTCACCAACTCTCTACTACTGATGCATTGCTCTATCTTATCGGGCTTGCCGCTGTTTGTGGTGTTCTCTATGTGATATTCAGCATTGGCACGCTTTATTATATTGGATATCCGCTTTTCGTGGCCTATGCTATATTTGCTATTGTAATGTATCACCGTCAGCCACATAGCCACTATTCATGTGGTCATTGTGGCCGTATGCTTCGTACTAAGGGTAATTGTCCATATTGTGGCGCACAAAACCTGTGATATTGTAAATAAAGATAAAAACCAATTCTAAGAAAAAATGGAAAATACATCTATAACCAAAGAGAGTAAATGGGTGGCCTGCTGGGGCAATGCCACTTCGATTACCAATCGTCGTGAGGCTGTCTATGCCAAAGACCTCACGTTGCGTTATCCTATTCGTATGTGCTTTAGCGGAACTATGTTACGTTTCCGTTTCTCTAACCTTACAGGTACGGAGCCCATTACGCTTAACAAGGTTTTCGTTGGACACACACCTATTACTTTTGAGGGTGAAAAGAGTGTTACCATTATGCCCGGAAAGGAATCCGAGAGTGATGCTATCAGCTATGCAGTAAACCGTGGTGATACCATTGACGTTAGCTTCTACATGGCCGGCTATACTCAGATGAACAGTGGTACGTTTGTTACTGGACCGCTGTCAAAAGGCTATTACGCCTATGGTGACTATGCCGAGGCCGATGAGTTACCTTTAGACTTGACTCGAAGCACCAATTGGTTTTACTTTTTGAACACCATCGATGTCCTAACGTCTGTAGAGAATCATGCCGTTGTGTGCTATGGCGATTCCATCACGGCTCAGTCGTGGCCAGACTACATGGCAAGAATGGCCTTTGGCTCCAATACCGCCATTATTCGCCGTGCCGTAAGTGGTACACGTATCCTTAGACAATACGACTGTATTACTTACCAGGCATACGGCCTAAAAGGTGCTACTCGTTTCCCTATTGAGATAAATGTGGCGGGGGCTACGGATGTCATTATCCAGCATGGCATCAACGATATTATCCATCCTGTGGGTAGTGATGTCAATCCCTTTCGTCCGTGGAGCGATTTGCCAACGGTAGAGGAGATGGAGTGTGGGGTAGAGGAGATCTATGTCAAACCATCCAAGATGATGGGGCTGAAAGTTTGGAGTGGCACCTTATTACCTTTCTTTGGTTGGCGTACCTACAATGAAGATCGCGAAAACATGCGCCAGATGTTCAATAAATGGTTGCGCACCTCACCCATCTTCGATGGATGCATAGACTTCGATGCGGCAGTACGTAGTGTTATTAACCCGAAAGCTTTTGCCGACGGCTTCGATAGCGGAGACCACTTGCATCCTAGTGAGCGAGCCTATGAAGCTATGGCACAGGCAGCTATCAATAAGTTGGTACGCCGTATGCCACGCTACGACCACGAAGAATTATTCTGATAGTCATTGATATGGAAAGAAGTGAATTTTTACTATTGATGGAAAAATATGCTGAACGCATAGAAAACATCAGACAGTCTGCTCACGAACTACACCGCAGCGTCAACCAATTGTATGGAAGTAATCATCCTTATGGCTATCATCTTGATATGGTTGTTGATGGAGTACGCGATTTCGGTCATTTGGTATGTGCCTGTGAGGATGATGTCATCCCCATGTTCTTCGGTGGTTACTACCACGATAGTATTGAGGATGCCCGGCTGACGTATAATGACGTGATGGCGACGGCCCGTCTTATGATGAAGGAAGAGCAGGCACTGATGGCTACCGAGATTGTCTACGCCTTGACGAACGACAAAGGGCGTACTCGGGCTGAACGTGCTGGTGAAAAATACTATAAGGGCATAAGGGAGACCCCCTATGCTCCATTCGTAAAAATGTGCGACCGATTGGCCAACATTTCTTATTCCTGTTCACAAGACGACTCTGACAACGGACGCATGAAAAGAATATATAAGGAGGAAGTACCCCATTTCTTGAATTCAATAGACCCGCATAGTACTGACTGCCGCTTTAAGGTTCCGAAAGAAATGGTGCTGCGGCTGGCCGAATGTCTCATTGACGACATGGAGCATGACGAGCTGAACGGTTTTATCAGCGATTATTATGATCAGTAAAAAACAAACTGAAACCAGCGAAATTCAGCGTTATTACATCGGTCTCGCAAATACTATGTTTTCACTCAGTGAAAACATAGTATTTAAGTGGTGAAAACATAGTTTTCGCAGCATCAAAACATAGTTTTCATTGAGGGGGTGTGCAGTTTTGTTTGGTCGTCTCGTTTTTTATTAGTATCTTTGCACGAAATTTCAAGAAAACGACGATGAAACATCTTATCAAATATATCACCATATTCTTAACATGGCTGCCTGCCTTTGTGCAGGCACAGGACTCCCCTGCACAGTGTGAAGACAGTTGTTCGCATATACATGGCATTGATCTCAGCCACTATCAGGGTGAAGTCTTTTGGGATGTTATTGGCGATAATACTCATATGGCCTATGTCTATCTAAAAGCTACTGAGGGCGGCGACCGGATTGATGCTACGTTTGAACGTAATATTGAGATGGCCCATCAGCACGGACTAAAAGTCGGGTCATATCATTTCTATCGTCCCAAGACTGACCAGATGAAACAGCTGCAGAATTTCCGTTCACAATGTCTGCCCAAGGAGCAGGATTTAATACCGATGATTGACGTAGAGAGTACTGGTGGCCTTTCTACAGACGTATTCTGTGACTCGTTGTTCTACTTCCTGGATTTGATAGAGGAAACCTATCAGCAGAAACCGCTTATTTATACAGGGCGCAATTTCTATAACAAGCATCTGTTGGGAAAGATAGACGACTACAAAATAATGATTGCCATGTATACTGATGACGAACCAGTATTGGCAGATGACCGCGAGATTACCCTATGGCAATATACGGGTAAGGGACGTATATCTGGTATCAGCGGCTACGTGGACAAGAGCCGTTTTATGGGTAATCATACCCTGCGCGAATTACGGTTTAAGCATTAAGATGCATAAAGCGGAAAGCAGGAGGCCTGTTTATTCCTCAATATTGCGGATGGTTCCGAGAAGGTCTGACGCATAAGCGCGTAGTGACCGAGACGAATATCGTGCCAATCGGCTTGAATGTCGGTCGATGTAAAGTTGCAAACGTGTCAGACACTCTTCATCTTTTTCGGTTGGCAACTCCTGAAACAGACGTTGCAATTCTGGAGACAATTGCAAGAAGAAATCGTCGGCATAGCAACGCAGGCCTTCCTTAACCCATGCTCCTACACCATATTGGCGTGCTAACTGATAGAGTTGGCGCCATTTCCACTCAGACATTGGTTCGATAGATTCTTTTTCGCCTTCGAAGTCGCTGTAAATCAGTCGTTCCAAATTCCTGAATATAATGTTTTTCTTCATAGTGATAAAAGCGCCACGGGAATTGTTGCCCGTGACGCCGCTTGTAAGATTATAGTGTTACTCCATTTTTGAAAATGGAAATTTCGCGATATCCGTTTTCTTCGTTGCGAGCTTTCTCGCCACTGGCTACAGCCAATACTTTATCAATGAATTCTGGTACTATCTCCTGCATAGTACGTCCTTCAACCAGTTGACCTGCCGAGAAGTCCACCCAATGGGGCTTGTTCTTTGCCAACACGGGATTGGTAGCTACCTTCATCGTTGGAACAAAGGTGCCAAATGGGGTACCACGACCAGTGGTGAACAGTACGATATGGCAACCGCAGGAAGCCAGGGCGGTTGATGCTACGAGGTCGTTGCCAGGAGCCGACAGCAAGTTCAGACCGCTATTCTGCAGGCGGTCGCCATATTCCATAACACCGCTGACAGGTGCCTTGCCGCATTTCTGTGTACATCCCAATGCCTTGTCCTCCAACGTAGAGATACCACCGGCCTTGTTGCCAGGACTAGGATTCTCGCCAACGGGTTCACCGTGTGAGAGGAAGTAGTTTTTGAAGTTGTTGATCATTGATACGGTTTGCTGGAATAGTTGCTCATTCTCGCAACGATTCATCAGAATGGTCTCAGCACCAAACATCTCAGGAACCTCGGTCAGCACACTGGTACCTCCTTGGGCTACGAGCCAGTCAGAAAATTCGCCCACTAATGGGTTGGCAGTGATGCCCGAGAATCCGTCTGAACCACCACACTTCAAACCAACACGCAGTTTGCTGACGCTGACATCCACGCGTTTGTCTTGCTTGGCCTTAGCGTAGAGGTCGCGAAGAATCTCCATACCGGCTTCCATTTCATCACCCTCAACGCGTTGAGTAACCAGCAACTTAATACGGTCTTTGTCGTAATCGCCCAACATAGCCATAAAGTCTTCTGGCTGGTTGTTTTCGCAACCTAAGCTGAGAACCAATACACCACCGGCATTGGGATGCAGACAGATGTCGCGCAGCACTTTGCGAGTGTTCTCATGATCTTCTGAGAGTTGTGAGCAGCCGTAGTTGTGGTGCCACGTCCAGATGGCATCAATATCCTCCTCACCAGTCTCCTTGCGAAGCTGATTGGCTAGTCGTTCGGCAATGCCATTGACGCAGCCTACGGTAGGTACAATCCATATCTCATTGCGCACACCAACGTCGCCGTTCTTACGAACATAACCCTTAAAGGTACGGTTGTCGTTTTTAATCTTAAGCGATTCGTTTACAGGACGATATGTGTATTCAAGAGTCCCGCTAAGGTTGGTCTTGAGATTGTTCTCATTTACCCAATCGCCAGCTTTCAGTTCCTCACGGGCATGACCGATGGGGTAGCCGTACTTGATGATGTTCTCGCCTTGCTTGACATTTTTTATTAGTACTTTGTGGCCGGCAGGCGTGTCTTGATTAACGGTAATCTGTTGGCCGTCGACGCTGATGATGTCACCCTTTTTCTTTGGTGCCAGACATACCACAACAGAGTCGGCAGGATTAATTTTCAGAAATGTAGCTTGTTCCATAAATGATTTGTTTTATTGTTTAGTTTATCCGATATTCTTACGGCGATAAAAGTCAATATTCTCTTTCGACAGCAGTTCAATGGGCATGTAGTTGACAGGCTCAACTTTCTTCTTTAGGACAATGGCATTGAAGAGCGTATCGATACAGGAATAGCCCTGCATGAAGGCATGCTGAGCAATGAGAAATGAGATACTGCCTTGGCGGACACATTCAGCATTCTTGGGTACCATGTCGTATCCCATAATCTGGATATTGCGTCGGTTGCTTTTCAAAAGGTATTCACCTACTAAATGGGCTTTCGAGTTGAATGTAATGCAATGGTGAACCAATGGATGGCTGTTAAAGAAACGTTCAAGTATCGCATCATAGTTCTCGCGTTTTTCGTCCAGCGACAGGTTTACCTCATGGATGACAACGTGAGGGAAGTGGTCGTGCATATAGTGGCGGAAACCTGTTTCACGGTTTTCCTGCTGCTTGGAGGCCACATTCCCGTTTCGCATTTGTTTCATCAGCATGATTTCTTTCTCACGTGGTGCCATCATCATCAGCATACGAGCAGCGTAATAGCCACTACAGAAAGAGTCTTGACCGAAGAATGATAGAGGTTTCAAATCAGGCATATATGAGTCAAGGAGAATAAAAGGAATATTCTGCTCGTGCATTATGCTTGTGTATTTTTGGGTAACGTCCAACTTTGATGGGACCACAATTACACCATCAGGCGACTGCTTCAGTACATCGGACATCACCTTCGCAAAGGTCTCAGTCGAAAAACGGTTATAATACATGATTTTGTGTGATACACGGAAGTCACGGAAACGGTCACAAGCAGTCTCTGCGCCTTCCTCCACCTCTTCCCAATAGGCTTCCGACTCGTGTTTAGGTATCACGCAATAAAACGTGTAAGCCTTGTTATAGGCTAACGCTGAGGCATACATGTTTGGTTTGTAGTCCATTTCTTCCAAAGCCTTCTGAACTTTTTCAAGCGCTTTGGGAGACACGTTGGGCCGTTTGTGTAATACACGGTCAACCGTTCCGACGCTGACACCTGCGCGTTCGGCAATGTCTTTGATTCTGATTTTTCCCATATCCATAGTCCCTGCAAAGGTAATAAAAAATAATGATATCACGAATAATTCTGTGATATTTTTGTTCACTTAAACGTTTACGGTATATTTCACGATTATTTTTGTTGTTTTCTTGGTTGTTCGGAAAAATTGTCGTAACTTTGCAACATAATTAATTCTCTTTATTTATAATACTAAAACAAATGGCAAAAATTGTAACATTAGGTGAGATTATGCTCCGCCTGTCGCCCATGGGCAACGATCGTTTCATCCAGAGTGAGTCTTTCCGTATCATCCCCGGTGGTGGTGAGGCTAATGTAGCTGTTAGTGTGGCAAACTATGGTCACGAGGCTTACTTCGTATCAAAGCTGCCCAAGCACGAAATTGGTCAGATTGCTGTAAATGCACTCCGCCGTTACGGTGTAAACACCCAGTATATTGCTCGTGGTGGTGACCGCGTAGGTCTGTATTATGCTGAGACTGGTGCTTCTATGCGTCCCTCAAAGGTGATTTACGACCGTGCTCATAGCTCCATTGCCGAGGCCGATCCAAAAGATTTTGACTTCGATGCTATTATGGAAGGTGCAGCATGGTTCCATTGGAGTGGTATCACACCTGCTATCTCTGATAAGGCTGCTGAACTGACGAAGCTTGCTTGTGAGGCTGCCAAGCGTTATGGGGTAACTGTTTCTGTCGACCTGAACTTCCGCAAGAAGCTGTGGACTTCTGAGAAGGCTATCTCTATCATGCGCCCGCTAATGCAATATGTAGATGTATGTATCGGCAATGAGGAAGACGCTGAACTCTGTCTTGGTTTCAAGCCCGATGCTGATGTTGAGGGTGGTCAGACGGATGCTGCCGGTTACGAGGGCATCTTCAAGCAGATGATGAAGGAGTTTGGTTTCAAGTATGTCGTTTCTACACTGCGTGAGAGTTATAGCGCTACTTTCAATGGTTGGAAGGCTCTGATTTACGATGGTAAGGAGTTCTATCAGTCAAAGCGTTACGAGATTAATCCGATCATCGACCGCGTAGGTGGTGGTGACTCATTCTCAGGTGGTTTGATTCATGGTCTGCTGACCAAACCGACCCAGGGTGAAGCCCTTGAGTTTGCTGTAGCTGCTTCTGCTTTGAAGCATACAATCAATGGTGACTTCAACCTGGTAGGTGTTGACGAGGTGGAAAGTCTGGCCGGTGGCAATGCTAACGGACGTGTACAGAGATAACTCAAAAAAAATTATATGAAACAGTTTGAATACAAAGTAATTTCGTCTATCGTGGGAACGGAGAAGAAATTGAACAAGCTTGGAATGGAAGGTTGGGAACTTGTTGCTGTATTCGATTGTAGATTATATTTAAAACGTGAATACAAAGAGTAATTATGGCAAAGTTTGATAAGATAGCCGTACTGAAGAAAATCGGCGATACGGGTATGGTTCCCGTATTCTATCACAAGGATTTGGATACTTGTAAGAACGTGGTTAAGGCCTGTTATGAAGGTGGCGTTCGTGCTTTTGAGTTTACAAACCGTGGCGACTTCGCTCAGGAGATTTTTGGTGAGCTGGTGAAGTGGGCCGACAAGGAGTGTCCTGAGCTGGCTTTGGGTATCGGTTCTATTGTTGATGCCCCCACAGCAGCTATGTATATTCAGCTGGGTGCCTGCTTCGTGGTTGGCCCGTTGCTGAATCCCGACATTGCTCCTATTTGCAACCGGCGTCTCGTTCCTTACTGCCCAGGTTGTATGACTGTCAGCGAGATTGGTAAGGCTCAGGAGTTGGGTTGCGACCTGACGAAGGTATTCCCCGGTGATGTTGTAGGTCCCAACATGGTTAAGGGTTTGAAGGCCCCAATGCCTTGGTCGAAGATCATGGTTACTGGTGGTGTAGCTCCTGAGGAGGAGAATCTGAAGAGCTGGTTCAAGGCTGGCGTATTCTGTGTCGGCATGGGCTCGAAGCTGTTCCCCTCTGACAAGGTGAAGGCCGGTGACTGGCAGTATGTAACCGACAAGTGCAAGGAGGCACTCGGTTATGTGGCTAAAGCTCGCGCTTAACCTCATACTTGTTGTCCTCATTTCAGCTTGTTCATCGCCTGATAGGCATGTGGTGGACAAGCTGAATTCCATTTCTTATGCCTATCATTACCGTGACATTGATTCTACTGAGGTATATGCCCGTCGTGCCTATGAGTTGTCGACGGCTGACGATGGCAAGGCTGAGGCGTTGAACAACCTTGCGTTTGTCTCTATTGTCCGTATGGAATATGCCGCTGCTGAGCGACAGTTAAACGAGGCCCTCGAGCTGACCGATAATCAAGTTGAATTACTAATAGCTGAAGTGCAGCAGATGCGCCTATGTCAACGCCAAAGCAATAATCGCGCATTTTACGAACACCGTGAGAAAGCGCAGATATACCGAGATCGTATCTATGAAGACCTTGGTGAATTGCAGTCCCGCCAACGTCGTCGTTTGCTGTATGCAGAATCAGAGATGGCCATTGTCAACTCTACCTATTATTATTATGTTGGTCTTGAACACCAGTCTGTTGCAGCTATTCGTCAGGTCGACACGGAAGCTATTCGTCAGGATACAGCACAATATCTTAATTATCTATATAATGTTGGTGCTGGAGGTGTACTGAATGATGGAACTCCTGAAGAGATTCATCAAGAAGAGACTGATTTCCTGAATCGTTGTTTGAATATTGCTACCCGATTTAATTATCCATATTTCAAGGCTCAGGCTTTAGAGGCGTTGGCTTTACATAATGATGAGGTAACGTTGGCCAATGAGTCGTTGGAGCTGTTTAAGCAGTATGGAGATGTTTACCAGATAGCAGGCGCCTATCGTTCATTAGCATCTTGCTATCATGCCAAGGGTGAATACCAGCAAGCGCTCAACTATCTGAATATGGCATTATCGGATCAGCGTATCAATCAAGCACCAGATTTGGTAGCGAGTATCAGTGAGCAGCTGTCTGTAGCCTATTCAGCTCTGAATAACAAGCAGCAGAGTGACTATTACCGCAATATTTATATTGACCTTCAGGAACAGACACGTCAAGATCGTGAGTTAGAAGCCCGTGCAGGAATCTTGGATCATGCCGTCAAGCAGTTGAATTGGATGATGCTGGCTGTGATAGTTGCAATCCTACTATTATTGTTCCTGCTGTGGCTTTTCAACCATTTGAACCGCCAACACCAAGAGGACTCGTTGTTAGACGACCAGTTAGAGCAGAAAAACGAGGAAGTCGCTGAAGCCCGCTTGCGAGTAGAGAAGAATGAACGTAGGAATTTGGAACAGCGCGCCAAGGTGTCGTTGGCTATGAGTATTCTTCCCTTGATAGACCGCATCCGTTACGCTATTGATCACGACCAATTGTCATATATCCGTGAATTAACAGATAATATCAACGAGCAGAACGAACTGCTTACCCAGTGGATACAATTGCGTCAAGGTGAATTAAGCCTCCATGTTGAGAGCTTTGCGCTGCAGTCTCTTTTTGATATTGTTTCTCGTAGTGCCATCAGTTTTCGTATGAAAGGCCTTCAGCTTGATGTGCAACCCACTACGGCTGTAGTGAAGGCTGATCGTGTGCTGACACTGTTTATGCTCAACACCTTGGCAGACAATGCACGTAAGTTCACAGATGAAGGTGGCAGTGTGGTGATATCTGCTACTGATAATGACAGTTATGTTGAGGTCTCGGTAACCGATACCGGTCGTGGAATGTCGGACGAAGAACTGGCGCAGGTCTTTGATCATAAAGTGTCACAGAATCATGGTTTTGGACTGATGAACTGTAAAGGCATTATTGAGAAGTACCGTAAGATGAGTCAGCTGTTTTCTGTCTGTACCTTACAGGCTGAGAGCTCGAAAGACCGTGGAAGCCGCTTTTTCTTCCGTTTGCCGAAGGGTAAACTGTTGGCAATGCTTTGCTGGCTGATGATGTTTGGTAGTATCCCGATGACGGCAAAAAACAAATTAACGGCCAACGATTCTTTGGTGGCTCGTGCACATATCTATGCAGATTCTGCCTATTTTTCAAATGTGAACGGAACGTATGCTCGAACCTTGCTTTTTGCTGACTCGTGCAGGCAGTGCCTGAATGACGGCTACCGATTGCAGCGCCCTTACGGAACCTTGCTGATGACAGCATTGGGAAATGGTGGCATACCTGCCGAGATACAATGGTTACACGATGGCATTGAGACAAACTATCAAATCATATTGGATATCCGCAATGAGAGTGCCATTGCTGCTTTGGCTTTACACGAGTGGAACTTGTATACCTACAATAATAAGGTATATACCCAATTGTTCAAGGAAATGAGTGCCGACGCTACGTTGGACGACTACTGCCGCACTATGCAACAGTCACGCCAGAATAAACGTATTGCTGTCATTTTGCTATTGGTTCTCTTGGTACTCATTGTGCCGGCTTACTATATGCTGTACTATCGTCATCGGCTGTATCAGCGTTTCAGAAAAGAGCGTATGCAAATGGCTGATTTGGAAATGGCCGACGATGAACTGCGGCGTGCTGAGCTGGAGAATGCCAATCTTCATATTGCCAACAGCGTGCTTGACAACTGTCTCTCGACGCTGAAGCACGAAACGATGTATTATCCGTCGCGCATCAGACAGTTGGTAGATACCAATGATATCCGCCCGATATCAGAGGTGACGTCTTACTATCGCGACCTATACGGCATATTGATACGTCAGGCCATAGGTCAGGTAGAGAATGTGAAATTGCACATACGACCCATAGACCTCTATGATCAACGTGTCTTGGCCGATGATAATATGGTGCGCTATCTTTTTGAACTATTGAAACCAACTACGGTAAGTGCTACGCCTAAAGACGAGCGTTATGTCGCCTTTGATGTTGAACTATCTGCTCCGCTGTCGACTATCGACTTCCTGCTATGCCGACAAATTATTCGCGATCATGGTGAGGCAACCAATCGTCGAAGCTGTGGTATTACCGTAGAGAATAATCATGTAAGAATCTTATTACCCCGATACAATGGAACACTTTAAGTTGATGATTGTCGAGGATGTGCCCCTCGAGCTCAAAGGCACTGAAGGTATAGTACGAAACGAGATCCCCGAGGCTGAGGTCATAGGTACTGCTGCGAACGAAACCGCCTATTGGCGACAGATCAAGCAACAGCAGCCTGACCTGGTATTATTAGATTTGGGCTTAGGTGGTTCGACAACGGTAGGAGTGGAGATCTGCCGTCAGACCAAAGAGATGTATCCATCCGTGCGTATACTGATTTTTACAGGCGAAATCCTCAACGAGAAGCTATGGGTCGATGTGTTGGATGCAGGTGCCGACGGTATCATCCTCAAGACAGGTGAACTGTTGACGCGTCGTGACGTGATGGCTGTTATGGAAGGTAAGCAGTTGGTGTTCAACGAACCTATCCTTCAGAAAATTGTCGAACGTTTCAAGTATGCCGTCTCTTCACAACTGGCTCGTCAGGAAGCCCTTATCAATTATGAAATCGATGAGTACGACGAGCGTTTCCTGCGTCATCTGGCCCTTGGCTATACAAAGGAACAGATTACGAATCTGCGTGGTATGCCCTTTGGCGTGAAAAGTCTGGAGAAACGCCAGAACGAATTGGTAAAGAAACTCTTTCCCAATGGCGATAGCGTTAATGCCACACGTTTGGTCGTGAGAGCGCTCGAATTGCACATTCTTGACATTGATAACCTTGAACCCGATATGGAATGAAACGTCTGCTGCCCCATATTGCCGCTGCACTGGTGGCTGTCCAGCTGCTCATTATATTCGTCTCGTGGCTGCTGAGTGCTGCCTATCCGACGAGTGAGCTGCGTTCCCTGCTCTCCAGCGAGGGACTACGCTGGTTCTTCGGTCAGTTCAATATGTTTCTTTCACGCCCGCTACTGGTAGATCTTCTGTTGCTGTCGATGGCATGGGGCGTGTTACGAAAAAGCGGAATGCTCAGTTATCGGTCATCGTATCGTGAGAGCCGTGCACGCATGATGACGCTTTTTCTGTTGGCGGTATATATTGGGGTGTTACTGTTGCTGACCGTTATACCACATGCTGTACTGCTGTCGGCAACAGGCCATCTGTGGCCTTCACCGTTTTCCAGAAGCATTGTTTCCGTCGTCGCTTTTACCGTTCTGTCACTTAGTGCTTTCTATGGTACTATAGCCGGATATTTCAATACCATTGCCGATGTATATCATGCGGTTTTGTATGGTATTCGCGAAGGTGCTCCTCTGCTGCTGTTTTACGTTTTGCTAATGCAGATTGTGGAGTCGCTGCATTTTGTGTGTCCGAGTTTGTTGGCTATACCTTAAATCGGATATACGCGCGGTCGTCGAAGGAGTTGAAATCGGGATGGAATGCTTTCGTGGCTTGAAACGTTCCAATGTTCAATGGGTCTTCCCTACGTTGCTGTTGCAACCGCTGTTCGCTTTCTTCAAGGGTACTGCATAGTACGGGATAGCCGTCACTGGCTAATACAATCTCCCAAGAGCGAAAGTCCAACGGGAAGATACGCACGTGTCGTCGGTCAATGGGAAAACCGTCAATCACGCTATAGGTGACATTTTGCTGTCTCATGGTTTCCAGCATACGCGGAATAATGACTGGACGTGCTATGTCGTTGCGTAACAACTCGTCTTGTGTGATGCCTGTTCCCAGAAGTCTTCTTACTTCTTCCGCACGCATGGCAGCCAATTCTGCCTCTGCAGGTTTCGGATTGTCGAAGAGTTCACCGTTAATCATACACTGGCAGTCGCCAATCATCCATATTTCACGGTTCAGTCGGCTATATACTACGGCCGAACATGTCAGTCTGTCTTCAGGATGCTCTAACAGGCGAGGAAGCATTGACTTGCGATAGTGCTTCCGGATGTAGGCTGTCACTCCACGCAAGAACCCTTCGCAAGTGGTGTTTTTAGGCATGCGACGAATATAGCGTGCCGTCAGCATCATTGCATAACGACCATTTGAGCGCAGCCAACTGTGCCGATACTGACTTTTTGATGTGCTGCCGTCAATGACTGCTATGAAGTCAGGGGTGACGACGATTCCGTCTTCGCTTTTCTTTTTGGGGTTCTTGGCGACGAGGTTCTGTTCGATGATTTGCATAAGGACAAAGTTCTGGGATGAGGTCAGCACGACCTATGCGACGTAAGCTCTGTTCCAGATTCCGTCGTTCTTCGGGTTTGTACCAGAAGAAATACTGTCGCTGTGCAAGCTTGTCACGTTGTGTTTTTGCACTCTCTATAGGTTCGAGCGTATAGGGATGATAGCCTGTATACCACGTTTCCGTACTGACTGTCATAGGGGTGGGTGTGAAGTCTTGTACCTGTTCCAGCTGGAAGTCAAGCCTTTTTGTCTGAACGGCCAATTCTGCCATATCAGCCTCTGTGCATCCAGGATGACTGGAGATGAAGTAGGGGATAATCTGCTGGTGCAGGTGTTCTTCGTTATTGATACGGTCGAAGATCCGCTTAAACTCTCTGAACAGCTGGAACGAAGGTTTACGCATCAACATCAGTACGCGGTCACTGGTATGTTCCGGTGCTACTTTCAGGCGTCCACTGACGTGTTTTGTAATCAACTCACGCGTATATTCCATTGCCGCCTTGTTGGTGTGCTCGTCCTTGCTTTTATGCAACAGCAGGTCGTAGCGCACACCACTGCCTATAAAGCTTTTTTTGATTCCTGGCAGTGCGTCTACTGCTCGGTATATCTCTAATAGTGGTGTGTGGTCGGTGTTGAGGTTCGGGCATATCTGCGGATGAATACAGCTTGGTCGCTTGCATTTTTCGCAAATATTGCGGTTGTTTCCATGCATGCCATACATATTGGCAGACGGTCCTCCGAGGTCACTCAGATACCCCTTAAAGTCGGGCATCTCTATTACGTGCTTTACCTCTTTTAATATACTTTCCTTTGACCGACAGGAAATGAACTTTCCCTGATGAGCGGAAATGGTACAGAACGCACAACCTCCGAAGCATCCTCGATGAATGTTGACGGAAAACTTTATCATCTCGTAGGCAGGAATGCGCTTTCCTTTGTATTTCGGATGTGGTAGCCGTGTGTAGGGCTGGTCAAACGAAGCATCCAACTCTTCGGTAGTCATTGGCGGATAGGGTGGATTGACCACGACATAACGCCCATCAACACCTTGTATCAGACGCTGTGCATGCATCATGTTCGACTGTTCCTCGATATGTCTGAAATTCTCGGCTTGCGAACGTTTGTTCTTCAGGCATTCCTCATGTGAGTGTAGTAGAATGTCACGCTCCGTAATGCCTCCGGGAATCTCTTCTTTTCGTGCCAGGAAAACCGTTTGCGGCAGGTCGCGTATGTCGGTAATCTTCTCGCCAGCGGCCAAGCGGTGTGCCAGTTCTGTGTTTACCCTTTCCCCCATGCCGTAGGTAATCATATCGGCTCCCGAATAGCAGAGTATGCATTTGCGCAACTCATCTTTCCAATAGTCGTAGTGGGTTACGCGTCGCAACGAAGCCTCTATTCCTCCCAGTACTACCGGCACATCGGGGTAGAGTTCTTTTAGTATTTGTGTATAGACAATCGTCGGATATTCCGGTCGCATGTCGTGACGTCCATCAGGACTGTATGCATCCTCTGAACGCAGGCGACGGTTGGCAGTATACTTATTGACCATCGAGTCCATGCATCCCGGTGCTACACCGAAAAACAGGCGTGGGCGCCCCAACTTCTTGAAGTCACGGTAGTCACCGTGCCAGTCGGGTTGTGGGACTATTGCTACGCGATATCCTGCCGCCTCCAAGGTGCGACCAATGACGGCTGCGCCAAACGAGGGATGATCGACGTAGGCATCAGCCGAAAAGATGATGATGTCTACGTAGTCCCAACCGCGTAGTTCCAACTCCTTCTTCGTCGTTGGCAGAAAATCCGTCAGTCTATACTCCACTTTACTTCTTTACCTTTTTACTTTTTTACCTTTAATTAAACGGTGTCCCCTGAATGGAACGTGTCGTCATACCGAGCTCGTTGTTGCTACGGTTTTTCCAGTTGATGAACAGCAGCACCAATTGTTGCAGACCGAAAGCCTTCATATTGCTATGGTAGATAACGTCCAGGCAGAGGTCTAACAATCGCTTGTCTTTGCCGGCATCCGACTCGAGCATGGAGCGGATGTTGAGTTTCAGCTTGTCGAGTACTTGCTCGTCGACATAGCCGTTCGAGTCTATCAAGTCTCTGAAGAGGTGGTAGTCCTCAATGGTCTGCAGGTGTTCTTCACTGATGTCAATGCTGCGTGTTCCGCTGGCGTTGCTTTGAATCTTGTACATAAGTTAATAGTTTATGAGGTTATTGTAATAGGTATTTTAATATTCCAAACATGATGGAGGTTCGTTTCTTTTCACTTTGAATACATTCGAAGGGTAGTCCCATGACAAAGAGCCGGTAGTCCGCTCCCTTATAGGCTACTGCCGCCCCATAGCCGTCAGCATACTGCATAGCGGTATAGGCGGGCTTGACAGGTTGCAGAACATCTGTCGCTGTTGCCGCATAGTGCTCTTCGTTCATCTCTTTCCAGTAGTGCATATTGGTACCGAGTCCGAAGAGTTCGTTGCTCTGAGCCTGCGACCGTCCGGCATATTGGCATTTCAGCACATTCCTGAGAAATTGCTGCTCGTTGTCGGCCGTCATGTCACTGCCGATATAGGCTCCGCTGACGAGTAGTGCCCCCCCCTTGGCGGTAAACTGCTGCAGCACGTGTTGCATTGACGAGCTGAACGTCTTATAGTAGCTGAGGCTGTGTCCGTCGTTGCGCTCCAGTCCCAGCAGCAGGTCGATGGCCGCATAGTCCTTCAAGTGCATCTTGGCCGTTTCCAGTGCCTCGTTCGAACAGCTGACGATGTTGTAGTTGTCCGTATTTGCAATGGCCTGTGCATGCGTTTGTACGTAGTTGTAGTCATTGCCGGCCAACAGCATTCCCGTCATCTCCTCACCGCTGTCACCCAGTCCTCCAGCTTCCTTTCCCATCATGGTACGGTCGAAGTTTAGCTGTCGTCCCGACCATCCCAGCGTAGGTCCATAGGTAACACCCGGGTCTTCGTCCAGATCAAACCCCTGTTCCGTATCATTGTTTCGTATAGCTGGTGATGACAAACGGTGGAATCCGTTGACTATCAGTATGGTCTTTGTTGCTCCAGGGGTGTAGTAGGCCGACAGCACCTCGGTAGGAAAGCTCTGTCCGCCGCGGTTGACCGCAGCCACTTTGAAGTGGTAGAGTTGTCCAGGCTCCAGGCGCATGTCCATCTCGCACTTCGAGCGGATATACGTTCCGTTGTCGAAACTGGCATCACCCATAGCGGTATATACGATATATCCGGTAGGCTTGGCGGTAGGCTCTTGCGGATCACTCACGGCATTCCAGCTGAGCCTTATCTCGTCGTCATCCTTAAACTCTATGCGGAAATTATTGGGAGCCAGCGGTGCTACGACATAGGGACGTCCGTGCTGGTCGTTGATGTATCGCAGAATGGTTTTGTAGATTGAGCGTGCCAGTGTGAAGCGGAAGTTCGGGTCCTGTCCGTAGCGCATGTCGGGGAAGTTCTGGTGCGACATCGTTTCGAGTATGGCACTGGGCACTTCGGGTATTCTGGTCTCTGAGTAGTTGCGGTCAAAGAGTTCGCGGCGGTTCCAGCGTCCGTACTTGTATTTCAGGTCCAGCATCTCGTTGCTGAGCAAGGCGTCAGCCAGGTCGCGCGAGGCCATGCGGGATATGCCTGCGTTCAGTTTACCGTCGTTGAATTTCGTGGTGCATACCGACAGCGAGCCTATCAGACCCTCGCCGTCGCGGGCATAGCCGGCATCACTATGTACGGCCAGCGACAGTTCGATGGGCACCTTGCGACCCTCTACCGTTGGCATATAGCACGACCCACCGCCCAGCATGTTGGTCATCAGCGAGCGTACATTAATGTCGTCGCCATAGTCGTCGGCACCGTTCTTGCTGCTGTATATGTTATATGGCATTCCAGCCCATTGTGCCCAATAGCGTGCTCCCTCCAAGGCTCTTGGCAGTCCGCTGATGGTGCCGAAGCGTGCGATATTTCCCATACCTCCGCCAAAGCGTACGGCATCAGTGGTGACCACGCCTTTCTGATTGCTTTGGTTTGATACGGTGACGCGGTTGAACTCGCTGTATCCCTCGTCGAAGTCGAAGGTTCCCAGATAGACCCATGTGCTGCCGCCCATCTGTTGGTTCACCAGAAACTGCGTCTTCTCACCACGGTGCCACACGGTATAGAGGGCATTGTCGATACTGTTGGGCAGCGTCTGGTAGCTGACGTAGACCGCATAGCGACCAGCTTTGTTGAAGCGTGGCTGATAGATGGCCTGGCTGTTGTGTGACTTGCTGCTGGTCGTTGCCGCCATACGGGCCGTACCCGCTTCGAAGGGGTTTTCGCCGTCTTCGTAGGTGCCGCTGTGCCATGAGAAACCATTTTGGGGCGTTGTCTGCCAGCGGTCACCATCTTCCACTTCGAAGTAGTGTCCTGCCGGAGTATCGTTGTCGACAATGACTTCTTCTTTCTGCCAGTCGCGCTCACGGGGTGTGAAGACCACGGCACCCGCCTGTTCCAGCATCGGAATGAGGTAGGGTATGACGATGGTCTGTGTAAAAAGGTCTTCGGTGGTACCAAAGAGTTTCGGACGCTGGAATCGCCAATAGCCTTTCGTCTGGTCGTAGTAGCGTCCGTGGCTGGCCCATAGCGACAGGTGGCGGTTCTGCAGTCCGTGGGTGACCTTCAGCGGGGTAGAGATGTTTTTCACCCAGGGTGCTCCCTCATAGTCGATATTGCCCCACAGACGCGACTTGTCGGCATTTCGTGATAGTCGGTTGGGTATCAGTTCGTCAATGGCCATACCATTGGTGACTACCGTTACGGTGTAGTTGCGATACACCTTCGGCAGTTCACCTTTTATCTTTTTATAGATATGTGCCGTGATTTCGGGCGTAAACTCCTGTGCCGCAAAAAACTCGTCGGCCGTGATGGTCAGCGTGCGTGCCTTGTTGTCCAGCTGGTAGCCAGTCATTCGGGGTGCCTGCGTCAGTCGGGTACCCTTTGGCTTGTATTTGGCAAAGTATTCTTTTAGTCGCTCTTTCAGTTTCGCTTCGTCCTTAGCTGTCTGTGCGTTGAGCGACAGCGTCATGGTCAGAAGGAGTATGGATATGATGTTCCTGAACATTATTTTTTAAACCTCTCCGATAGTGAACTTCTCAGGGTGTTTGCCTTTGAAGTGCTTGAAATATAGTTTGATTTCGCGCATCTGTGTATCGATGTCGCCGTTAGGAATCACGGTCTTGGTACACTGGATGTGTCGCTGCTCGTAGTCTACGCCATAGAGTAGGATAGGGATGCCTGCTTTCTGGGCGATGTAGTAGAACCCTTTCTTCCACTCGGCATTCAGCGAACGGGTACCCTCGGGGGTGATACACAGCTGGAAGACAGGCAACCGACGGGCAGTCTCGGCCAGATTGTCGGTCATGCTGCTCTTCTTGTCGCGCCAGACGGGGATGCCTCCCATACGGCGGAACAGCGGCCCCAGCGGCCAGAAAAACCACTCCTTCTTCATCAGGAAGTTGCTTTTCATGCCGCGGCTTTTACTGTAGAGCTGGCCTATTAGAAAGTCCCAGTTGCTGGTGTGTGGTGCCAGACAGATGATATATTTGTCGGGATGTGGCTCTGTCACCTCTGCTGTCCATCCCATGCGCTTGTATAGCAGCCAGCTGCAAAACGATTGTAGCATGTGGATCAGAGGGTGTTTAGTTGGTCAATGATTTCGCTGGCCTGTGCCACGAAGTTTTCGCGCAGCGTCTTATAATAGGTCTTGGCGGGCATGCCGGGTTCGGGGTGCGATATGCGGCAGATGTAGTCACTCTGGAGCATCAGCGTACTGTAGAGCAATGCCTCTGCACTGTCTTTGTTGGTTCCATAGAGTGAAGCGGCCATGCACTCAGCCAGCAGGTCCTCACAAATCATGTTGATAGTACGTTTCAGTAATCTTTTGTTTGCCATAATTTTAATCCTCCTATTGGTGTTATTGTTATTTCAAAGGTCAAAGATAAACATTTTATTTGATTTGACGCATGTTTTCCTATAAAAAAAATATTAAAATGCTGCTTTTCTTTTCGTTTTCTCGTGAAAAAAGCGTATTTTTGCATGTCGAAACTTCATTATTCATTAAATATTAAAAAAAAGACAATGGAAAAAAGTGCATTGCAGTTAGCAAGAGCCGCTTACCAGCCGAAGTTGCCTAAGGCTCTTCAGGGTGCGGTAAAGGTGAAAGAAGGTAAGCCGACACAGAGCGTAGGTGACCAGGAGGAAATCAAGAAGCTCTTCCCCAACACCTACGGTATGCCGATTGTGGAGTTTGAACCTGCCACAGAGGCTAACACCAAGAAGATGAACGTTGGTATCATCCTCAGCGGTGGTCAGGCTCCTGGCGGTCACAACGTCATCACCGGTCTCTTCGACCAGATTAAGAAGCTGAACCCCGAGAACCGCCTCTATGGCTTCATCCTCGGCCCTGGCGGTCTGGTAGACCACAACTACATGGAGCTGACCAAGGAAATCGTCGACGAGTATCGTAACACGGGCGGTTTCGACATGATTGGTTCTGGCCGTACAAAGCTGGAGAAGGTCGACCAGTTTGAGAAGGGTCTCGAGATTATTCGCGAGCTCGACATCAAGGCTATCGTGATTATCGGTGGCGACGACTCAAACACCAACGCCTGCGTGCTGGCTGAATACTATGCTGCCAAGAACTACGGCGTACAGGTCATCGGTTGTCCGAAGACTATTGACGGCGACCTGAAGAACGAGCAGATTGAGACCTCGTTTGGTTTCGATACCGCTTGTAAGACCTATTCAGAGCTGATTGGTAACATCGAGCGCGACTGCAACTCTGCCCGCAAATACTGGCACTTCATCAAGGTGATGGGTCGCTCGGCTTCTCACATCGCCCTGGAGTGCGCCCTGCAGACTCAGCCCAACATTTGCCTCGTTTCTGAGGAGGTGGAAGCCAAGGGTCAGAGCCTCGACGATATCGTAAACTACATTGCTGAAGCCGTAGCCGCCCGTGCTGCTGACGGTAACAACTTCGGTACCGTTATCATCCCCGAGGGTGTCATCGAGTTCATTCCCGCCATCAAGAAGCTGATTGCTCAGTTGAACGACGTGCTCGCTCTCCCCGAGGCTAAGGAGATTAGCCGCGACGAGCAGGTAGACTTCGCCAAGAGCCACCTCTCTGCCGAGAACCTCGCCGTATTCAACAGCCTGCCCGTTGGTGTAGCCCGTCAGCTGGCCCTCGACCGCGATCCTCACGGCAACGTTCAGGTGTCGCTCATCGAGACCGAGAAGCTGCTCTCCGAGATGGTTGGCAAGCGCCTCGACCAGCTGAAGAAGGAAGGCAAGTATGTCGGCAAGTTCGGCACCCAGCACCACTTCTTCGGATACGAGGGACGCTGCGCTGCTCCTTCTAACTTCGACGCCGACTACTGCTACGCTCTCGGTACCTCTGCCGCTCAGCTCATCGCCAACGGCAAGACGGGTTACATGGCTATCGTCAAGAATACTACCGCTCCTGCTGAGCAGTGGATTGCCGGTGGTGTGCCCATCACCATGATGATGAACATGGAGAAGCGCGCCGGCGAGATGAAGCCCGTTATCCGCAAGGCTCTTGTCGAGCTCGACGGCGCTCCCTTCAAGTACTTCGCAGCACGTCGCGAGAAGTGGGCCAAGGAAACCTGCTACGTTTATCCCGGACCTATCCAGTACTGGGGACCCACGGAGGTTTGCGACCAGCCTACGATGACCCTCGCCCTCGAACAGGCCAAGTAATTAATGCCCAATAAGAGGACAACGTATAGAAAACAGACATCCGGACGCCGAAAGAGCATCGTGCCTCATAGGCGTCCGAATGTCTTTATTCGTCTATTACAGCATTTGCCCGGATGGGCGTGGTGGATGGGCGGAGCGGCTGTCCTTGCCGTCTACATCTACTTCTTCTACTACATCTTCGTCGGACCCTTCGGCTTCCGTTGGCGCGCCCTCTATGGCGACGTCAGCTATCCTGAAGGCTACGAAATCCACGGCATCGACATCAGCCATCATCAGGGCAAGATAGACTGGCAGGAACTGAAGGACAAAGGCGTCATCGACAAGTTCCCCATCCGCTTCGTGATGATTAAGGCCACCGAGGGTGCCTCGCAGATTGACGAGAATTTCCGCGAGAACTTCTATCAGGCTCGTGAACACGGATTTACCCGTGGTGCCTATCACTTCTACAGCGTCCACTCGTCGGCTGCCGACCAGGCCCGCTTTTTCATCCGTCAGGTGAAACTCGAAAATGGCGACCTGCCGCCCGTCCTCGACGTCGAACACAAGCCCAAGAAGCAGACCGACGAGGAGTTCAAGGCCAGCGTCCTCGAATGGCTCGACATCGTTGAGCGTCACTACGGCGTCAAGCCCATCATCTACACCTATTATAAATTTAAGACCCGCTATCTCAACGACCCCATCTTCGACGACTATCCCTACTGGATAGCCCACTACTACGTCGACCAGGTAGAGTACGACGGTCCCTGGAAGTTCTGGCAGCATACCGACGTAGGCCGACTGCCGGGCATCAAGGGCGATGTTGACTTCAACATCTACAACGGCTCCTTCTACGACCTTCGCAAGCTCACCATCGGAGCCCGCGAACAAATTGGCGAAGAGGCGTATAACGACTGATTATAGATAAAGGAGCATCCGCTCAGGGTGCTCCTTTTATTGCTTCATGTCTGCTTTCCTACTTTCCTACTTTCCGCATTTATATTGTCGGAAGTTCAGAAACCAGTTTCTTGTACTGCCCGCGCATGGTGCGCTTGATGGCCTTGTCCTCTTCCAGACGCTGCAAGGTTTTCTGTCCTGCACGGTTGTTGGCATAGCCGAACGTCTGGGCAAACTTTTCCGTGCTGAATTCTTCGGGCAACAGACGGAAGCACTCCTGGAACTTATTCGTGCGGCGACACTGCTTTGCGGCATCACGCAACTGGTTATCATAGTACAGACGATGCAGTTCGTAATACCAGAAATGCTGTGTGCGATACTGTATGTCAAGGACTAAATCCACCAAAGAGCGGTCTACATCGTCGGGCGTGTAGGTACCAGTAGATTCGCGTTCTTGCCAGTGGCGCATGTCGATGTAAGGTACACTCACATTAATACCATAGTAAGGTACGCGCTTAATGAGCAACCAGTCCGCTTTGTCCTTGTCGTTGAAATCGGCAATGGCACGGCGCTCGTCACACCACTTGTGAACGTGTTCAACCAAAGGCCAGATTGGCAACTCACCACGACGCTGATCCAGTAAATAAGCCCATTTCTTCAGAGTCTCATTATACTCGTTCAACTTCGAATCCTCCTTGCGACGAAGCGGCATCATCGTGAAGTCGTCCTCACCCATCGGAATGGTTCCAGTACGTGTGTCAAGACCAGAATTGAAGTTCCGCTCATTCACCAACATCTTTAGCGTGGGTGGTGTAAACGTCTCTATCATGTTCCAGAACACTTTGAAGCGTCCGCTGACCGACTGCTTGTTGCTGTAGTGTTGCGAGTCGTACTCCCCGTGGAAACTCTCCAAGACCATGTTGCTGCGATTTATCCAGCTGCCAGCCTTGCCTATCTCGAGGTCTTTCTCTGACGAAACGGTCACCATGTGACGTCCCATCATCTCCCCGTCCACTTCCTCCTTACAGTTAATCATCGAACGTATGAATTCGCTGTTAGACGAGCGATAGCCAAACATGCGGTTGTAAATCTCAGGACGTAGATCCTTCTCTTTGTTAGCTCCTTTGGCATCGGTCTCGCTTTTCCACGTGTTGGTGCTCTCGTCAGCTAATTCCCCTTCAGCAATGATAGGAGCCAGCAGCAGGTTCATCAGTCTCATCAGCGAACGCTTACCGCTTGTCGGGTCTCCAACACCCCAGACGATGTAGTTCAGACGGGTGCGCTCACTCTCGTCAGCATAGAAATAATAGTAGGTTAAATCCATGCAAGTACCCATCATAGCAGCAGAGGCGAAGAGCAGGAAAGGCCACAAACGACGGGGATGAGGTTCGCAGACTTCGCGCAGGCAGGGGTAGACATCGAAGAACGATTCTATCGTATCACACCAGCGCTCGAAAGGCAGAATGGCCAGAGGATTGACATTCTTGCCATCTACTACTGTCTGTCCAAGATTGATGCCAGCCTTATCCATCAGTTCTTTCAATGCCTTTGGATAGCGAGTCAACAGTTTCTTCTTGGCAGCCGACTGGCATAGGTCTTCTACCTCATCGGGGTTCGGATTCCAGTCCTTCACCCAATCGAGTCGGTAGGCCATTTTGATGGCTTTCTGCGGGTTGTTGTCGTTGAAATAGCAGAGCCAGTGGGATGTTTCTGTCTGCATACGATCGTGCTTCGTGTGAGGGGGCAGGCTTTGCCCATAATACTCGTTAAGCACCTTGATGAATGCCTCCTCTTCTGGAGTGAACACTATAGGTGTTTCAACCTGAGGTGCAACGGCAGCGGTGGGCTGTGTTGATGCAGTCCCCGCCGTTTGTTTACGTGCCTCCTTGCGCTGTCGTTCCAGTTCCCGCCAACGTGGTTGCGTAGGCTCCGACTCTCCACGACGGTATGCCTCACCATATCGAGCCTCGTAGGCTGGATTATCATAAGTGAACAACTCCTTCCAGTCGATGAACTTCACATCACTCATCTTCGGAATAAAATGGGCGTGGTCTGAGTTCTTCGTCTGAGAATCACAGTAGTCGAGCATGCCAAGGATTTCGGCCATCTGATAGGCATTATCCTGCAGATTACCCCACTCTTCCCTGGCTTTGAAGACAACCTTGATGCCCTCGCCTGAAGGAGTAATAAAAATCCACAAGATGCCCAGGTCCTTGAAGTCCTCACGAGCAAGCCACTCGTTGATACGCTCTTCTGGGTTCTGCACGTGGTCGAAATCGTCCAAAGCCAGTCCTGACAAATATCCATTCGACTGAACACGCCAAAGTCCCATGCGTCCCCAACGGTCTTTGCTCTCGGTGAAGTGAGTCACCGTAGGTATGACGGCAGGTAGCGAACTCTTCAGCTGACTGATGTAGAGCTTTACGCGCTGCAGGTCGTCGCTGGGCATGCGCTTCTTGCTACGGCGTTCGTCCTTCTTCAGTTCTTTTGCAAGCCATGTTTTGTAAGCCTGACACTCCACAACGTCCGTCACCAGTTCATCTACTGCCTGACGCGCCAAGGCATCAGCCATCTGGCGTTTCATTTCGCGATATTCGTCGATGAGTGCGTTGTTATCTGGGTGCTCCATCATGTTTTTGAGTCCCTCTTCAATCAACTCCTGAGTAGCTGCATTGATACTTGGTTGAAATACTCTATTCATTTTCTATTTTCTCCATTTTTAATGTTGCAAATTACTTTGTTGAATCTCTCGTTGCCGGGCAGTCGGCGAACGACCAACTGCACCTGACGCAACACCTCGGATTGCCAGTCGCGACTGTGACGTGAGAGGTCGATAGTGCCCGTAAAGGTCACCTCGCTCTTCGTCTCGTCTAACCAACATTCGAGACCCTGCTCCTTGACCACACGCTGCTCGTCTGGCATGGCGAGTGGTTTCTTTGGTTTCAAGTCGCGGGTTAAAGCCTCGAACTGTTTCAGAACGTCGGCGTACTGATCGGGCGATGACTCCTTCGTTTTCAGCGTAAACATCTTCGAAGGGTCTGCGCCTGTCGTCGTCCAACGTTTAGCACCGCCGCTGGCGGTCTTAACGTCAGTTTGCGTACTCGGAGCCTCGTTGAAAGGCTCGAATCCAAACTTCTTGGTTTCGGGATCGTAAGAGCCTACGCCACGAACCTTGATTTTCTTTGCTGTTTTATCTTTTAGTTCCATTATTGTAAATCCTTAAATAATTAATAAGGTGGGGCACTTAGCCGGCATTTCGTGCCCCGAACGTTCGCTTAGATGGGATATTTAAGATGAATACCCTGTTTGAAGGCGCACGTCAATATTCGAGCATATAAATGCCCCAAGAGGTCGTCGACATGGGCAAAGCCAGTGACGTGGAGTCCAAGACCGCTCATGCAGTCTATCAAATTGTCGACAATGATCAGAGCCATGTCAGGTGTGAACCCGCGCAGGCTGTCGGTCATTTCGAAGTACAGTGTCGAGGGAATCCAATCCGGTACGCACATCGTTAATACCGATGTTGCAAACGAATCGGGAGCAAACTTGCTCATTTCCCCACGCTGGTCGAAGATTTTCATCTTCAATTCACTGCTGTCGCTTCTGCCATCCATAGCGGTGCGAAGCTGATCAAGCCCTACATATTGTTCAGACTTGATGCCGCGAGATGCGGACTTTTTTCTTTTACTACTGTATGCCATATCAAAATGATGGTTTACAATAGTGCCCCTGTCAATAGGTGTTTTGCATATCAAACACCTATTTCACGATACATGTTCTGCATAACACCTATCGGGAGGTATAAAAACAAATACGCAAACTTCCTATATATCAGACGTTTGCGTATTATTTTAGAAAACTGTTGATTTTTTCAGCGTTCCTATTGAGTATCGTGTACAATCACCTATTGGTATTTCCCTTTATGTGTTGTATCCCTAAAATGTCCCTCGTCACTCAGTCTTGCCAACTGTTCATCAGTATCGTTGTTATTGTTACCATCAAGATTATTATCACGTTCTTCGAAATTGCCCAGACTGTTCATCTGAGTCTGAATCTCTTCACTTATTGATTGCACCCGTGGTGGAGCAATTTTGCTAATAATATCATCTATAGCTTCGCATGATTTTTTCTTTGGATAGTTTTGATGAGAAAAAGCGTCATCCTTAAACTCTATCGGTGTGAATACATCCACCATTTTTCCAGTTCGCTCGTCCAATTCTTTTCTTGGCTTGCCGTTCATAAAGCGAAAGTGCGTCAATTCCCATATGCCGATGCCTTGAGGAGAACGAAGAAGCGGCACACATTGTGTTTTTCCATTTCTTGTTACCTCAATATAATACTTCTGCATTGAATCAATAAGGTATAATAGCTCGTTCGCATCTCTTCGCCAAACGATTCGTACATCAGTTTCAGTACCCGAAAAGACCTTTCGGAACAAATTTACATTGATTTCAATATCTGTTTCATGCTCAAGTTCCGTTTTGCTTATACCTAACGCTGTTTGTAAATTTTGAACATGCTCCTTCATATCATCAATATATGCCATTTTGCCTTTTTCATGTTTGGTCAAAAGATGATAAAAATCCCATAGCTTCAATTCTTCTGCAATTTTAAACGAATAACGTGAGTAGTCCTTAGTCCCTACATCAAGCTTTACCGTCTTTTTCTTGGAGCAGTGATTCTTAGATGTTTTTTGTGTAGTAGTTTTCCAAGGTTTAGGTTTCTTACCATTGGCAACATCAAGTATATCATCAGATAGATATCCATCTCTCTTTATGTATTCTTTCATCCATGTATCAATTTCATCAGCGTACAATGAGAGACTAACAAGAATTTTATCCTCATCCTGTTTGATGATGTTCGTATGAGCCGCTATTTCATCAAGGATGGCATCTTTTACTGTTTCGCTATAGTAAGTATCCTCGTGTCTCGACAAAGCCACTGCAACAGCATAACATACGGAACTTACTGCCGTGTGGAATTCATCATCTTGGGGTGCACCTACATACCAAAGCTTGTAGCGGATGATACGATTCTCCCATAGATTATGTATATAATCCATAACATCGTTACCCTCTTCCAACAAATCATCAAGCACATCAATTGCCTCGACAAAAACCTCTATCGGGGAGAACATAAGGTAGCGCATCCCTGCCTGGTATGACCTAAAAGCCGATTGACAGGCAATTAGCAATGGATGGTCATGATACCATGTTTCTATTCTTTCTAGTTGGCTTCTTTCTAATCGGGTGTTCATCATCTTTATAGTCCTTAGTTTCTTTACGCTTTTCATCAAGCCAATGGAATAGTTCAAACTCAAACAACGAGTGTTTCCAGCCGTCTTTGAAATTCGAAACGATATTCTCTGCCATATCGAAATCTGCCAATATTCCTTCGTTGCAGGTGTAGGTTGACTTATCACTGAATGTCACTTTCAAAGTGTAACCATTGCTGGCTACCAAGCTGACCATCTGCTTGATGTCCCTCAGCTTTCTTTTTATCAGTTCTTTCTTTTTGGGGGCATCTACTTGTAGTTTGCATTTCGCACCACCCAATTGTGAAAGCATTTTCATCAATTGATTAAGATGACCACTTGTTTCAACGGCAGTTTCAATCGGGGTCTCAAACTCGGGATTGGTAAACTCGAACGACAAATGCTTTACTATGAGATTCTCATCTTTTCTCTTCTTTTTTATATGCTCAAAAAACTTTGTTGGGAGCCACTTGTGTCGTATCTCGATTTCCAAACCAGTTCCTTGATCTTTTAGTATTCTGTTCAGATTCTCTTCTATAAGTTTTGCCACGGTATCGGGGTCTGACCATGCCTCCGTCTTCATCTGTATAGCTAGTTGCCCTATACCGGGGCGATTGTCAATAATAATGTATGAATACGGAAAAGTCTCTTCTGAAATTTTAGCTCCACTTAACTTCCAAATGTTGACTGTCCCAGGATTATGCAATTTAAGCAGGGTTACATGATTGTAATTTCTCAAAATGCTGTTGGGTAGCACCTTATCACCCGTTGTCGGTTCTTTTCCTATTGGAAGACGCTTATCATCCTTGAAAGTACTTATCAATATCTTTTCAAAAATCTCTTGGGCTTTTGAAAGGTCAGTTGCTTCTGCTACAACAGACTGCGTCCAATCTGCCTCTTTCGTGTGACTGGGTTGAAAAACAAACTTGTATAATCGGTATTTTTCCATAGGCTTTTTCTTTTTATTCGTTTCCTTTCTGTTTCTCAATAATGCTTTTCTCCAAGGCTTCCAGCATCTTGATGTCCTCGGCATCGGCCATCTGGGCATCAAGTTGTTTGCGTTTGGTATTGTAGGTGTCGTATATGCTGCGAACGATGTTCTCTGCTTCTGAATTGGATATGGAACCTTTGCCTTGCAGAATATCCTTCTCTTGGAAAGTAAGCAGGCTGTCTACGTTCTTGCGCCAATAATCGAGCGTCAGGTCTCTACGCCCCTTTACACGTTCTTCCGCACTGGTAATGAAGATGTCTACGAGGCGGTTCAGAGAATCTATCTCATCGCTTTGGAGATAGTTCTTAGCAATGATGACATCACCCTTACGAATGATGCTGCCTTTCCATGTGGTCAGCCCCATGTTGGGCTTGTCGGCATCCGCACGGGCAACTATCAGTTCGGCTGCTGTTTGATGGGTGACTGCAAATAGAAGTTTGTTCTGCGTCTCGGCAAAGAACATCTGCGTGGCCTTGTCCGTCTTATCGTAATCACTGCTCAGGGCAAACAGGTCGCGTACTTTCTGGTAGAAACGCTTCTCTGATGCACGAATATCGCGGATGCGAGCCAACAGCTCATCAAAGTAGTCGGGCCGCCCATCAGGATTCTTCAGCCTTTCGTCGTCCATCGTGAAACCCTTCACAAGATATTCTGTCAGATGCTCGGTAGCCCACTGCCTGAACTGTGTTCCACGCAATCCCCTGACTCGATATCCCACAGCAATAATCATCTCTAAGGAGTAGAAAACCACGTTGTAGTTCTTGCCGTCGGCAGCAGTAGTTAAGAATTCCTTAACAACTGAATCTTTACATAACTCCTTTTCTTTCAATACGTTAGCTATATGCATGCTGATATTTGGCTTTGAGGTGGCAAAAAGTTCTGCCATCTGTTGTTGGTTCAGCCATATCTTGCCGTCCTTGGCATACAGCGCCACTGATGCCTTGCCGTCAGCCGTCCGATAAATGATTATATTCTGTTGTTCGTCCATAATTGTTTCTTTTATCCTTCCTGTTCATAATAATATGAGTAGTCAATGCCCTTCATAAAGGTCTCGCGGTCGTTAATCTTGTCGGTCAATGCCTGTTTCAGCAAGGTGCGTATCTTGGTGCTGTCCGTCTGGCTCGCAATCATCGCATCCAGATAGTCGCGCTTACCTATCTTGCTCCAGTCCACACACAAGCCGAGGCGTTTCTTGAAGATGAGGTCGAGCCATATGCGTGTACTGCGCCCATTACCCTCCATAAACGGATGGGCAACGTTCATCTCAACGTACTTGTCAACAATCTCGTCGAACGTCGTCTCAGGCATCTGCTCAATAGTCTTCAGGTTCTGCTGCAAGTATTCCACCAGACAGAACAACGTATTACCCTTAGATATGGTCTTAGTCCGGATCTTGCCAGCAAAATCATATAGCCCACCGAAGAGATAGGCGTGAATCTGCTGTAGAGCTTTGATGGTGCCAGGCTTCAGCGAGTCCAGCAAACCACTTTCAAAGAGCGTATAGGCTTTTTTCTGGCTTTGTCCGTCGATGGTGTTGTCGCTATAGGTAAACCAATCCAGAAAAGCGCTGGCACGGTTATTGGGATAGTGTTTGGCCAACGTCTGCACACACGCAGCATCCAAGGCATCGGCGAATCGCTGTTTCCCATCAGGAGCCTCGAATTTGAAGTCGTGAGTGACACTCACGAGTTGAATACCATCACCTGTTAATTTCTTTTTCAGCCATCGCCAGTAGTTACCAGCCTTCACATAGTCATCCTCATCGTTGATGGCACGCACAATGTCTGTAGCCGAGAACCACCACTTGCTGTGTTCCTCGTCCCATACGGCGCGCACTTCGCGGTCGTTGAAGAATCTAATCGACTTTTTGCTCTTCATTTATATTGTCATCGTAACTTTTATTTCGTCAGTCCATCTCCCATCACGATCTCCCGTTCTTCAGGTGTGAGTCCGTAGAGGTCGAAGACGCGGTTGTCTATCTCTTCATCTGTGGTCTTTATCTGCGCTGAGAGTTCCCGGCATTCTGCCACGCGCTCATTAAAGAAGTCTTCCCACTCGTCCTGCTGCTTCAAAGGGATGCTTAGCTTTTGCTTCTTCAGTTCTGTCATCAGTCCCTTGAAGTCCATCTGATCGAACTGCTGCAGGGCTGTCGTTATCTTCAGACTTTCCAAGTTTTCACTCAGTCGACGCAGGAAACGGCTGCGCTTGTCCTGAAGCTGGGAGTTCAGAGAAAGCATTTTGTCTGCGAGTGCAATTAAAGGCTGTTGAGCCTCCAAAGTGATGGTAGGAATAGGGATGTTACGAATGTGCTCAGGATAGATATTCATGTCACCTCCACGAATGTCATTTAGCAATACTCCTCCATATCTGCTATTAAGAATAGCCAAGAGATAGCACAAATCACACTCCTTGGATAGATCTTCCATTTGCTCTCGTGTCAAAGTACAGAATTTTGTTACACTGGCATCAATACTCTTATTCTTCACCCCATGAAGGTCTTTCCAAAGTAAACATAGTTGTCCCTTGTGGTTACTACTAATAGTCCCCTGTCTGTCTAAAACAACTTTGAAGTCACCTAATCCATTGACAACCAATTTTCTATTAGAGTACAACTCAGGAAACGTTTGACGCCTTATTTTTGCTGGACAGCGGTCTGTTCCGTATTCAAGATACCGAACCCGTTTGATTAAATATCGTTCAAGATCTTTACCTTCAATATATTCTTTGCAATGAATATCATCCTTGATTTCACTAATTAAATCGTCTTTAACAAACTCTCCTTTGGCGATTTTCTCATCTGCATTCAGCACCATACCTACACTAACATAGCAGAAATCACCAAGGACATTCATTCCCTGATAGCGATTCGCCTTCTTTATGGTGTTTTCAAGATTCCATACATAATTCTTTTCATCTTGAAGTAGGGTGTCGCGTTCTTTCTGATAAACGGGCTGTAAAGTTCCGTCCTCAATTTTTGAAATGCTTATTGGTGACTTCTCTTTTTTCCTTTTAACGAAAAAGATTGTGCTTGTTACCGCTGCATCATCAAAAACTTTAGTACCTTTAAGGTCTGATACTTCATACAGAGAAAATTCATCAAGTAACATTTCCCTTGTCTTCTGGGCATAAAGTTGGTTGGTTAGTGGATAAGGAACTATCATTGAGCAAAGACCGTTTTCTTTGCATAGGTGTCTAATTCCTAATTCAATAAAAGGTATATACAAATCCCACTTTTGATATATAGATTTGTATCTTCCGCTATCAACTATTGCTTGTCTTTGTTTTGCCATTTCAGGTGATGCCACCTGAGTTGGTGCACTTACATACGGCGGATTGCCAATCACTACATCGAATCCTCCATTTTCAAAGACCTTGGGGAACTGCTCTTGCCAGTTGAAAGCCTTGTCGCCGGCAATGGCAGGGTCGCTAATCAGCGAGTTACCACATTTGATGTTTTCGTTCAGCGAATTGAGTTTACGGTGGGGTTTGGCAGTACGCAGCCAAAGTGCCAACTGGGCTATCTCGACGCTTTCCTCATTGATGTCGACACCAAAGAGATTGTTCTCAAGGATATAGTTCTCCACGTCCTGAAACTCAAGGCTATAGCCCAAGACCTTCTTTTCTAACTCGTCTATCTGCTTATGCTCGCCCATCAGGAACTGAAGGGCGGCATTGAGGAATGCGCCACTGCCACAAGCTGGGTCGAGAATGGTGAGTTGAAGCAGCCACTTCCGATATTCCTTTAGTTGTTCCAGCAGTCTCTGCTTGGTCTTCAGCTGGCGACGCTGGTCGGAAAGGTATTCGTCTTCTACGATGTTCAACTTCTTTTTCTTCTCGGCACAAAGACGGCCCACGGTATTCTCTACGATGTATTTCGTGATATACTGTGGCGTGTAGAATACACCATCCTGCTTGCGCTTCGAGGTTTGAGGTGCCTCGCCATTGTTTATCTGCTGAGTTACTTCCTCGATTTCCGACAAAGAGTTCTCGAAGATATGGCCCAGGATGTTTACGTCTACATCGCTCTCGAAATCATAGGCAGAGAGCCTGCGCGTATGTTCAGCAAGAATGTCGTCACTTATCTTCAGGTTGTCGAGCACCTCATCATTCTTGAACAGACCGCCATTGTAGGCAAATATCTCATACTTCTTACCTTGATAACCCGTATCAAGATAACCAAAATGTTTCTTGATGCGCTCATAGAGAGATACGTCCATGTCAAGGTCTTTAAGTTGTTCCCATTCTTCGACAATTTGCATAATCATATTGGGAGGCAACAGTCCGCAATCTTCGGCAAAGAAGATGAACAACAGGCGATCTAAAAGTTTCTGGGTCTTTTTGAACAACAGCAGTTGCCACTCCTTTTCATCCTTTCCGTCTGGGGTTGGATTCTGTTTAAGAATATCGGCAAAGAGCACTCGCTTGAACTGCGAATAGTCTTTGTATAGCGCTTTGGTAATCTGGTCTTCACTCGACACCGACTCCTGCTTCATCTGCAAAGCTATGCCATGTTCCACCTGCTGCCAAGCCAGGCAGAGGTAGAGTTCGCGGAATTCTTCAAGCGTCATGTGGAAGATGTCCCACTCGCGGAATTCTACGGCATTGTCGATATAGAGACGTAGCTTCTCGAAATTGGAGATGATAACCAGTCGTGTTTCTTTATGCTTATTTTTATAGCCAAAAGCCTGTCCCTCGATACTGGTCAGGTCGGGTGTCTTATGGTCTTTCAATTCTATCACACCAATCACCTTCTCATCGAGTAAGATGGCTCCATCGGCCTTCTTCGACCCTACTTCATTCTTCAGCTCTGTGGTCAGATTGTAGTTAGGCGAGGGATTGATGGTATAGCCCAATACCTTTACGAACAGTTCACGAAGGAAACCTTCCTGAAACTGCTCTTCCTTAATTTTATGGATATTGGCTTGTATATCTTCGTTGAGGAAGTAGCTCTGGTATTGCTGCCAGGGTTTCAACATCTGCTCTTCATTGAGCATGTTAAGGTACTTCTTGACGATATTTTTCTGTAGTAACATATATTGAATTGTCAGGTTCACTAATATATCCGCAAAGATACGAAAAATAAGTGACATAACAAATAAATTGCACAAAAAAGTAGAAAAGTAGGAAAGTAGGAAAGCGGACATTAAGGTATTCTCAGGGAGATATAAATATGATATAATATGGTATTAATAATAATAAATTAAAAAAACTTATACTATAAATGTCTCTCTTCCGCATTGTCTGAAAATGCTTAATGTCCGCTTTCCGCATTTCCTACTTTCCGCATTAAACGAAGCAGCGTCTTTATGGGCAAAAAAATTAAAGAAATGCTTTAAATAAACAGCGAAAATATTTGCATATTTGGAAATTATTTCGTATCTTTGTAGTGTCATTAAGAGTAATGGCAATGGCTGGCGAAAGCATAGGATTCAGGAGGCGAAAACATAGTTTTCAGGGCCCGAAAACATAGTATTCGATGAGTGAAAACGTAGCTTTCAAAAGGCCGACAGTGTGAGTTAAGTTAACCTTAGTATTCATTAAAAAATTAGGAGGACAAGACCATGATTAATTACAGATTGGTTCAAGACCACAGTTCGAACCCTCGCAAGAGCGGCAAGTGGTATGCGAAGGCGGTGATCGGCCAGACGGTGTCGACCGACGTGATTGCCGAGCGCATTGAGAAGAAGTGTTCGTGCACGATTTCCGACGTGAAGGCTGTGCTGGAGGCACTGAAGGATGTCATCGCCGACATCGTGAAGGAGAGCCAGCGTGCCCGTCTGGACGGCATCGGCTGCTTCAAGGCCGGCCTGTCGAGCCGCGGTGCCGAGACGGAGGACAAGTTCGAGGTGCAGAAGCACATCAAGGGACTGCACCTGATCTACCAGCCCGAAAAGACCAAGCAGGCCTCGGGCAAGTACGAGAAGAAGTTCCTGAGCGGTGCCCGCCTGCAGCGCTACAAGGAGTTCAACAACGCTGAGGAGAGCGGCGGTGGTGAGGGTTGATCTTTTTAACGACGACCCCAAAAAGAAACGGAGAGCCCTGAATGCTCCCCGTTTTGTCTTTTTATGCCTACTTGCCACACAAAACTTAAATATTTCATAATAAGAAGGCGGGGAATCCTAATTTTTATCAAAAAACTTTGTGTATCTCGCTGAAAATGCGTAATTTTGCACGTCAAATTTGAACAGAATGAAGAAGAACCTCCTCATAATAGGTATTGCGCTTGCGCTGTTTTCTGGATGTGGCAACGAATATAACCGTATTTACAAGTATGCCGATACGTCGTATAAATACGAGTGTGCCAAGCAGTATTTTGCCTTAGGCAAGTTCCAGCAGGCATCATCGCTGCTTCAGGATGTGGTGATGGTGCAGAAGGGCCGTTCGTCTGCTCAGGAAAGCCTTTACCTGTTGGCAATGGCTGAGTATAACAACCGTGACTACGAGTCGGCCAGCGCCACGTTCAAGAAGTATTTCCAGAGCTACCCGCGCGGAATGTTTGCCGAGCAGTCTGCTTACTATATCGGTCAGTCGCTGTATGAGAGCACACCCGAGCCGCGCCTCGACCAGACGCCTACGGTGGGAGCCATCAGCGCCTATCAGAACTTCTTGGACTACTTCCCCGATTCGAAATATCGCGACGATGCCCAGGCGAAACTGTTCCAACTGCAGGACAACCTCGTGCGCAAAGAGCTGCTGTCGGCCAAGCTGTACTACAATCTGGGCGGCTATTTCGGTAACATCAACGCCAATACCGAGTCGAACTACGAGGCGTGCATCATCACCGCACAGAATGCGCTGAGGGCCTATCCCTACACCACGCTGCGCGAAGACTTCTCCGTGCTCATCATGAAGAGCAAGTACTATCTGGCGAAGAACAGTTCGGAGGAGCGTAAGGTGGAGCGCTACCGCGACGCTGAGGACGAGTGCTATGCTTTCCTCAACGAGTTTCCGGAGTCGAAGATGTGCGACACGGCGTTGGACTATATCGAGAAATGCAAGAAAATAACAAATGACTAAATATTGAATATGGATTACAAGAAATCAAAGGCACCGGTGAATACCGTCACCCGCAACATTATGGACCTCTGTGAGGAAACAGGAAACATCTACGAGAGCGTAGCTATCATCTCGAAGCGTGCCAATCAGATCAGCGTACAGATTAAGGAAGACCTGAGCAAGAAGCTCGCTGAGTTTGCCTCATATAACGATTCGCTGGAGGAAGTGTTCGAGAACCGTGAGCAGATAGAAATCTCACGCTACTACGAGAAGCTGCCGAAGCCCACTCTGCTGGCTACGCAGGAGTTCGTAGAGGATAAGGTGTACTGGCGCGACCCTGCCCGCGAGCAGCAGGAAAGTGACGATATTCTGTCATAAACCATGTGGCAGCGTAAACAAACCGTTTTTCTCTTGTTGGCCGTCATCCTCGGTGTGGTGACGCTGTCTACGCGTTTCTACTCGTGGGCAATGTTCATCATCCTGCTGTTGGCGTCGTCGATAGACCTGCTCACCATATTTATATATAAGCAGCGCATGCGTCAGGCCGCTTTGTGTCTGGTCAGCCTGTTTGTATATATTGCATGGTATGTCGCCCTCATCGTCTACAGCAAGCAGACAGCCCCTGATGCCGCCTTCCATCTGTCGTGGGAGACCGTGCTGCCGATGGTTGCCGCCATACTGACGCTGATGGCCCGCAAGGCTATCATTGCCGACGAGAAGTTGGTGCGTGCCGCCGACCGCATCAGGTAGTAGCACGCAACACCATACAAGCCCAGTCGCCGTCGACGCGTGTCTGACAGTACGACAGTCCTAACGTCTGTGCCTTGCCAATGAGCAGGGCACAGTCGTTTTCGTAAAAGCCGCTGAGTATCAGCGTAGCGCCGTCGGCCATCACGCTGCGGAAGCGCTCCATATCGTTGAGCAGTATGTTGCGGTTGATGTTGGCCATCACCACCTGGAAGCGCTGACTGATGCCGTCGAGTAGGGTAGCGTCGCCACACAGCGCGTCCATCTGCTGGTCTACATGGTTGATGACGGCATTGTGGCGCGTATTGTCGGCACTCCACTCGTCGATGTCGTAGCCCACACAGTGGCGTGCGCCCAACTTCAGCGCACAGATGCCCAGGATGCCCGTTCCGCAGCCACAGTCGAGCACGTCGGCGCCCTGCAGATGCATATCGAGCAGCGTGGCGCAAATCATGCGCGTAGTCTCGTGGGTACCAGTGCCAAAGGCCAGATGGGCGTCGATTTCTATTGCTATAGGGTAGGTTGCCGAGGGCAAATGGCGTCCGTCGTGAATGACGAGGCGGTTGGCAACGATAATCGGCTCGAAACCCTCCTGTTCCCATTGTTCGTTCCAGTCGCGGTCTTCAGCTTCCTCGACGGTATAGGTGATGCTGACACCCTCGAAGGGAAAGGCTTCGAGGACGCAGTCCATTGCGTCGCGGTCGAACAGCGACTGCTGGACGTAAGCCTTCAGACCCGCCTCGGTGTCTTCAAACGTCTCGCAACCAGCCTCGCCGGCCAGTGCCGAGAGTACGTCGCGTGCATCCTGCGTACAGGGTGCGATGGTGAAAAACAGCTCGTAGTATTTCATCGTTTAGTGTTAAATTTCTGTGCAAAATTACAAAAAATAGGGAAAAACCTACGCTGTCTTAGGGTTTTTCCCTACTTTTGCATGAAAAATTGTAGTATTTTTGCAACGTGAACAAATATAAAACAGATAAAATGCTTATGAAAAAGTGGATATTACTGACCGCAGTCACGTTCCTGGTCCTCCCGATGATGGCTCAGGACGACGACATGTACTTCGTTCCGACGAAGGAGAATCTGGCCAAGGAGGCAGAGAGTTACGGCATGCCCAAGAATACCTACTATTCGGGTAGCAAACGTAGCATAGACGACTATAACCGCAGGACGTGGTCGTCGGCCGTACCCATCGACTCGGCAGGCAACGATATCATTGACTTCTCGGCCGTTCGTGGCGTCTATCCTGACTCCACCTATACGGACGCAGGCAATGACTATAAGTACACGCGCGAGCTGGCACGCTTCGACAACTATGTGTCGACAGATGCCGCCTACTGGGAGGGTTATCGTGACGGACGCTGGTCGTCGCCGTGGTACTACACCAGCTACTATTCTACGTGGTACGACCCGTGGTACGATCCCTGGTACTATGGCGGCTACTACGGCTACTACTCGCCGTGGCGCTATGGCTGGTACAGCTACTACCGTCCGTGGGGATACTACGGCTGGTATACGCCGCGCTACTATTACGTAGGCAGGGGCCACAGCTACACGCGTCACTATGCCGGTCATAACCGTCCGAAGAGCCCGTATGCAGCAAACCGTACCACGTCGTTCCGCAACAGTTCGTCGAACAACGGTTCGTTCCGCAGCAGCACGTCCAACAACAGCTCGTTCTCCAACAGCTCGCGTAGTGCCAGCTTCAGCGGTTCACGCAATAGCGGCGGCTTTAGCGGTGGTGGTTCGCACAGCAGTGGTGGCAGCCGTCCCAGCGGTGGTGGCCGTGGTCGCTTTGGCCGGTAACGTGTGATAACAAAAGAAGAAAATTGCAATCATCTATTAAATCGTAAAACCATGATGAAAAAAGTATATGCAATAGCTGTCACAATGCTGGCTGCAATGCCGCTGGCAGCACAGGAGACCTACGAGAATGTGAAGATAGCCACCGAGGATCTGAACGGTACGGCACGCTATGTAGGTATGGGTGGAGCCCTCGAGGCGCTGGGTGCCGACATCTCTACCATCAGCACCAACCCTGCCGGCATCGGCCTCTTCCGCAAGTCGGGCGTCAGCGTGTCGTTCGGACTGAACAGCCAGCAGGGCGTCAACAATGCCGTGGGAGGCACCAAGACCAATGCGTCGTTCGACCAGATTGGTATCGTCTTCTCGCAGCGCGTCGACAAGACGTCATACGTCAACCTCGGCTTCAACTTCCACAAGAGCCGCAACTTCGACCAGATACTCTCGGCCAGCAACAGCCTGGACCATGCGTCGCTCAGCAAGCTGACCTGGAACAAGGCTGCCGACGGCCTTCTCTACGAGGAGTACAAGGATGCTCAGAACCGCATACTACCCGACATGGACAAGCCTTATATCACCTGCAACCAGCTCGACGCGATGCTTACCGAGGGTGGCTTGGACTACGATAGCGAGAAGAAGGATTGGAGCTACTATGATGCCGACAAGTATCGCTTCGACCGCTCGCATACGGGCTATATCGGCGAGTACGACTTCAACATCAGTGGCAACATCAATAATCGCGTCTATCTGGGTCTGACCGTCGGCGTCCACGATGTGCACTACAACCACTATAGCGAGTATTCCGAGGACTATCCCGTCAACAACGGCTATTACGGCATTACCGTTTCCGACGACCGCTCAATCACGGGCACAGGCTTCGACTTCAAGGCCGGCATCATCGTCCGTCCTGTTGAGACGTCGCCCTTCCGCGTCGGTCTGTATGTCCACTCGCCGACGTTCTACGAGCTTCGTACTTCCAACTACACGACGATTACCGACGGCGACTACACCATCAGCTCCCGCAACATCTACGATGGCAATTTCCGCTCCAACTATAAGTTCAAACTCTATACTCCCTGGAAGTTCGGTCTGTCCTTAGGTCATACCTTCGGCAGTCAGCTCGCACTTGGCGCCACCTATGAGTATTCCGACTATAGCGCTACGGACAGCCGCGAGATTACCGACGAGCGCTACGACGCATGGACCGACAGCTATCACACCAGAAGCGAAAGCGACCGCAAGATGAACGACCACACGCAGGACATGCTGAAGGGCGTGTCCACCCTGAAGCTCGGTCTGGAGTACAAACCCGACGCCGCTATGGCCATCCGTCTGGGCTATAACTACGTGTCGCCGATGTACAAGAGCAAAGCCTTCAAGGACGGCGCATTAGATTCCTTCGGTTCCTATGTCAGCTCCGCCACCGACTTTGTCAACTGGGACGAAACCCACCGCATCACCTGCGGCTTCGGCTATACCATCGACAAGTTCAACATCTCGGCAGCCTATCAGTACAGCGTCACCAACGGCAGTTTCTCGCCGTTTATGAGTTGCAACGACGACCAGGGCCGTCCCGATTACATCAACAAGGCCACCTATTGCGACGTGAGCAACAAGCGCCATCAGCTGCTGCTGACACTGGGCTATACCTTCTGATAACTTCTGAGCGGGAACGAGCTCGCTTATTTGATTACTTTCCTGCCACCGACAATGTAGATGCCGCGAGGCAGTTGGTTTGGGGTGTTGCTTACTTGACGGCCGTCGAGCGTATAGATGCGGGCAGGGTAGGGACGCTGGTCGGTACGGATGTCACTGGCAATGTCGGTGACGACGCCCTGCAGGGCTCCCGACTCGTCGTAATAGCCACCATTCCGGAAGTCGAGGTCGGAAGTTTGGCTGGCATTGTTTTGCTTTCCATCGTTGAAGATGATGTGGGCGGGCTCGAAGGTCCACGTACCGTTATAGGTCCATTTCCACACGTTGTGACCGTTGTTGGTGCCCACCTTGGAGCAGGCAATGCCCGGCCAGCTGCCGCAAAACTCGGCAGAACCATTCCATGCATATGCCTTGACGGTGGTCCACGACGTGGGAGCCTCGAAGAAGGCGCAGACCTCGCCGTCGTTGACTACGCAGCAGTCGGGAGCGTCGAACGTGACATCCTTGATTGCCTCTACCTCAGAGAGGTCGACGTCTGTGGTGACGTAGAGCTGGAAGCAAGTGCCCTTGACGGCAAGCTTGTAACTGCCTGTCGGCAGATCAGACTCCGTGAGTGACCCCAACAGCAGTACGGCATTACCCTTTAGGCCCTGTGTTATGAGTATGTATCCATTGCTTTTGGCCTGCTGGGTGATGATGGCGCTCTGGTTGTGGAGTCCTACGGCACGGCGTGTGGCAATGAGTCGCTTGATGGTGGTCTTGTAGGTCTGCCAGTGCTTCAGCCATACGCAGGGGGTGCCGGGCATGGTGAGAATGTAGGCGTTGGCGGCCTCGACATTGGCATAGAGCGGACTGCTGGAGGGGCGCCCAGTGTCGTGATTGTCGACGAAGGTAACGGCATAACGTGCATAGCTGGCGTCGTTGGCCAGAGCGGCATTGTTGAGCTTGCTCCAGTTGCCTTCGCTCTTAAAGGCGTCGTTGATGTTCCACTTCGTGATGAAGTCGAAGGCTGCCGACTGAATGACGCCATCAACCTTGGTGCCGTTGATCCAGTTGACGATGCCTGACTTACCGTTGTCTTTCCAGTATTCGCCAACAGAGTAGGTCGGCTTGGCAGAGGCATTGTATTCGCCCGTATATTGGGACTTGTAGCCAGCCACCATGTCGTAACGGAATCCGACATAGCCCAATTCCTTGATGAGGAAGTCGAGATAGGTCTTGACGTTTTTCTGTACGTTTTCATTTGTATGGTCGAGGTCGCGATAGCCGTCGAAGTTGTCACCGCTATCTCTCGCTCCAGTAGCTTTCTTACCGCTGTAGGCTCCCGTAGCCCATTCGCTGAGATGGCTGTTACACTCGTCGTTCTGACAGATATCAGAGAGGTCGGTATTGTCCCACGTGATGCTGTAGCTTCCCTTGGTCTCGTTGGGGAAGTCTACCCACGTGTCGCGCCCGTTCTTGTGGTTGATAACAACATCGGCAATGAAGCCCGTACCCTTGGCTTTGAACGTCTGGATCATGGTTTTCAGCTCAGTCTCCGTACCCCAGCACGATGTATGGTCGAGCCAGAAGCAGGGGTCGTAGCCCATGGTCTTGCTATTGTTGTTATGATAGAACGAAGACGTCTTGCCTGAGTTAGGCACCCAGATGAGCTTGAAGTACTGCGAGAGCTCATCGGCCTGGGCAGTCAGTGTGGTCCACTTGGAGTCAGAGTAGGAGTCCCAATAGAAGCCCTGCAACATGACGCCGTCGTACTGGGCAGGCCATCCCTGAGCAGACAGGGACAGCGTAGCCAGCGTACAAACTATGATCGAGAAAATCTTTTTCATCATAATATGTGGTTAGTAATTCTGGTGCAAAGATACGAATAAAAACAGCAGGCTATTCACCTGTGTGGGTAAAATAGCCTGCTGAGAGTGTGCAATCGGTTGCACAGAGCGGTTTCCCGATTACTGGAAGCTGCCAGTCATGCTGGTGAAGTTCAGATGTGCCTTCTGGCCTGCAGTGACAGGAACAGCATCCTGATCACCCTCGGTGCGAACGACAATCTTGCCGTCGAAGACGTTGAACTCGGTACGCCACCAGTCAGCACCCGTCACCTCAACATACATGCGGACATTGTCGCTGTTGGCAAAGGCGGGAGAGATGAACTCACCATCTTCGGCGGTGGGATTGGTGAACTGGTTTGCAGCTACACCTGCATCCCAACCACCCGTCACATTACCAATCAGGTAGAGTTTCGGCGTGGTGATTACCATCTTCATGTCGGCGCTATAGACGTGGAGCAGATACCAGCCGGCATTGGCCACCTTACAGTTGGTGCCGTCGGGCGAATAGCCTGCGCCTGCCTCGTCGACCACTTCGAGCTGAGTGCCACCGAAGTCGCCGTCCCATGCTGCCTTTGGCGAGAACTTGAACTGCTCGTCGGCATGCAAGTAGAGGATGGTCCAGAACTCACCTTCAGAAGTGCCGCCCCAGTTGTTGTTGACAGCGTTGACCTTCAGCCAGGTAGCGCCCCAGCCGTAGTTCGAGCCGGTGAGGAAGAGTTCGTCAAGACCGGCCTTCTTCTCCTTCACGGTGTAGGTGCAGTTGTTCATGTCGAGGGTAATCTTCCACTTGCCGGCACCCTTGATGGTAGGTGTCTGCACTCCCCATTTCGGGTCGCCCGTCCATACCACGAGGTTCTTCATCTCTGTGGTACCATTCTCAATGCTACCCATTTGTCCAGAGTTGACGTCGTCCCAACCGGTGCTCTCGCCCTTGTAGGTAGAGCCGCAGTAGAACTTGAACCAGTTCTGTCCGTCACCTGTGGTCTCAACAACAACCTCATAGACGCCGTCGCTCTTTTTCTCCATGAATTTAGGACCGGAAGGATTCCAGCCAACGTCCTTGAAGTCGCCCAGCACGAAGTAGCCGTTAGGGTCGATAGCGGGCACGCCCTCGGGCTTAACAGCCAGCGTGATGTTGTCTTTGAATGTCAGCGAGTCTTTACCATCTACATTCTTGATGGTGTAGTAGAACTCGGTAGGCAGTTCACGCTTGACGGCTGCACGGCTGAAGTTCTGAGCCTGGGCCAGCGAGTCGAGCTGGAAGGCAGACATGACGATATTGTTGCCCTGTACTTCAACAGGCAGTTGTGCACCATTGATGCTGATAGACTTCACGCCATAGACATGCTCTTTCGTGCTTTGTATGGTAGCAATGACGATATTGTCGTCGGCTACCGGCATAGTGATGTCAGCCTGGGCGCCTGCAGCCAGGGAAATTCCGTGGCTGGCAGGATCGCTGATCGCTTTTTCGGCGCTGGCCTGCGGCTTTACCCAGTCCTGATAGTCGTCTTTACAGCCCGTAAAGACTAGTACGGTGCCCAGCAGTGCGCCTAAAATAATATGTCTTTTCATATTGTTTCTGTCTTTAAAGTTAAATTACACTCGTTATTTTACCTCTGCTGTGCCGTTCTTGAAGTCGACATACAGTTTCTGACCGGCAGCACAGTCGATAGAGTACTCGTCGCCCAGATCAGTCCAGTTGAACTGGATGTTCTGCTTGTCGGTACGCCATACGATCTTGTTGTCGTTCTTGTTGTAGGTGAACTCACTCTGCCACCATTCGACACCAGAAACCTTGACGTAAGCACGGAGCTCGCCACCAGCCGTGAAGGCCTCGGAGACGAAGATACCGTCAGAATTAGGAGTCATCTTAGTGCCATCCCAGTTGCCTGTAGCATCACCGATGGTGAATACCTCGGCAGGATTGAGGTCGAGCGTGTACTCCAGTTCTGTACCTGCTACCTTGACGATGAAGTGCAGCACGTACCAACCCTCGGCAGCTACCTGGATATTCTTGCCGCCAAAGCCATCGTCGACACCAGAAACCTCGTTCTTGGATGCACCTGTTATCTCCTTGAGCTTGTCAAAGCCGATGTACTCGCCTTCGGCACGTCCGAACTTGAAGACGGCGTCGCCCGGGTTGTAGACTACAGCCTTGAACTCAGAGAGTGCGGCAGAGGTGTGCTGAACCATTGGCGTCATGTCGAACCAGGTGCTCCAACCGTCGCCGAAGAACGAACCGGTGAATACCAGTTTCTCATCGGGAGCCTTCAGCTCTGGTGCATTATACTGAGCAAGGATGTTGTCGACCTTGACCGTATTTGAGAAGCATTCGCCAACACCTTCACGCACTTCGGCGCGCAGACGGAAAAATACCGACATGGGTGTGTTGGCAGGGAACTCCTCGACCTTAATGCCGTTAGCCAGTGCATAGAGGCTGATGATAGAGTCGTTCAGCTCGCTGGCATTGACGTCAATAACGGTTTCAGAAGCCGAATTCTTCAGCTCGCGATACTCCACATTTTCCGTCGTTGTCATGAAGTTCTGGTCGAGCGACATCTGAATGTAGTATGTGGTAGCCATAGGTATGCCACCATAGTCGGGCTGGTTGCAATAGAGGCGAACAGCCTGTCCCGCGTTCAGGTCGACGATGCTGTTAGCATCGTTGGCCGGAGTGGCCAGTGCAAAGGTCTGTCCTTCTTGGAACTGGAAGGTTGGATTGCTGTCAACGTCTTTTTCGCATGATGTCAGCAGCGGCAGCAAGGCAACGACGGGCAGCATCCATTTCTTTATCATTGTTTTCATAATGCTTTCGTTATTAAAAACTTTTATACTTGTTATATACAGTCAACAAACGATTAGTAGCCCTTGTTCTGGTGCATGTTCTTGTTGTTGTTGATGTCGTCCAGAGGAATGGGGTAGATGTTGAAGTGGTCGTCAACGGCTGAACCAGCCTTCTTCTCGTTCTTCCAAGCCCAGATGTACTTGTCGCCGGCAAAGCTGCCAAAGCGTACCAAGTCGCTACGGCGACGGCCCTCGAGGTAGAACTCGCGGCACCACTCGTCGAGGAGTATGCTCTCGGTGATGTCAGATGCGGCAGTATAGGTTGACGCATTGGCACGCTGGCGCAACTGGTTGAGGTCCTGACGAGTCTGCTCTGTAGCTACGTTGCCGTTCTTACGGAACTCGGCCTCGGCACGTGTCAGGAATACTTCAGCATAGCGGAACAGAGGAATATCTGTGTCGGGGAACTCAATGTCGTGGGTCTTGCCACCGTCGCAGCGGATGTTCTGCCACTTGACGATAGACAGGCCAGAGGTGAAGCCGGCAATGAGGTCAGCATCCAACTTGCGGACACCACCGCCACAACCTGAGTACAGCATAGCACGGTCGTCGCCGGCCAGTGCCATCAGCTGGGCTGTTGAGGTGCCTTCCTTCTCGTCTTGTTCAACAATCCACTGCTCGGTAGAGCCGTCAGGAGCGGCATCAGCAGCTACTGGACAATCCAGGTTGGGGAAGAACTTCTTGACAAACGAGCTGCGTGCGAAGATGCACGACCAGGGGTTGCTGGTTCCTACATACGGCATACCTGCAATGCGGGTTGAGCAGACCACATAGGTAGCACCACTGTAGCAGCGAGCGTTCAGACCATCCTGGCGAATGGGGAAGATAATCTCCTGCATAGCCTGGGTGTTCTCGTCGTTGTCAGCCATGAATACCTGTGCGTAGCCTGTGTAGCCGTTCTTAGCCGTCTTTGACAGCTGATACTTGTTTTCCAACAAGTTGCAGTAGTCGATAGCCTTCTGGTAGTCCTTGACGGCACCATTGGTGTAGACCTCTGAGTTCAGGGCCAGACGGGCGTGCAGCATATAGGCAGCACCACGATCGGCACGTCCGAAGTTGCTGGAATTGTTGTAAGCAGCTACCTCAGCCATCAGCGGCTCGATCTCTGTCAGCTCTTGGTCAATCCATTCGTACAGCGCCTTGCCAGCCTTCTCAACGGGCAACTCATAGATGTCGAACGTGTTCTTGAAGGGAGCTTTGCGGAACAGGTCGAGGAAGTACCAGTAGTGCAGGGCGCGCAGGAAGCGAACCTCGGCACGATAGCCCTGTGTGGCAGCGTCGGCAGCATCCTTGGTTTGCTCGAGATAGTAGTTGTACTGGGTGATGTTGTAGCCCAGGCGCTGATAGGCCCACTGTACGCGGGGACTGTCAGAGTTCCACTTGATATACTGAATCTGAGGAATGTCCGTATCGGTAGTCCATGCCCACAGACACTCATCGGTGGGGAGCTCCATCAGGTTGAAAGTGGTGCGGTAGAAACCCGACTCACCTTCATCACCGCTGATATCTCCATTGCCAGCAGGACCCTTCTGGCCCGTCAGGCCCAGTGTGGCATACTGCTTGGCCAGCAGTCCCATTGCGTCGTAGCTTGTCGACGACTGCGGGTCGATAGAGGAGATATTCAAATCATCTGCACAAGCCGTGAAGCCCACAAGCATCAGGGCGGCAGTAGCTGATTTTAAAAATATATGTCTCATAATTGAATATGCTTTATAGTAATAATGTTAGAAGTTCAGATTGATACCAAGTTGTATACTGAGAGGACGTGGGTATGGATTGCGGTCTATACCATTTGACACTTCGGGGTCGAGGCCCTTGTACTTGGTAATGAAGAACGGGTTCTGTACCGTTGCATACACGCGGCCTGAGAAATAACCGTTGCCGGCATACTGCAGCAGGGCGGGGAAGGAGTAGCCCAGCGTGATGTTCGAACACTTCAGATAAGAAGCGTTACGTACGAAGTAGTCGCTCAGATAGTATTCGGTTCCTACACCGTGGAAGCCCAGGGCCACTGCCTCGGGAGTGGTGTTGTGGAATGCACTGTTCGAGTAGAGACCAGAGGCGCTGATGGCAGCCTTGTCTGACAGGAAGTCGTAGTAGACATAGTTGCCGATGCTGGCGTGGAACGAGGCGCTGAGGTCGAAGTTCTTGTAGATGAACTTGGTGGTAAGACCCATGATGACGTCGGCAGCGGGCTTCTTGTAGAGATAGCGGTCCGACTCATTGATCTTACCATCGCCGTTGCGGTCAACATAGACACCCTCCATGGGCTTGCCGTTAGCGTCGTAAACCTGTTGGTAAACGAAGAAAGAGTTGGCAGGAGAACCCACCTTGTTGGCCATGATCTTTGTAGAGTTACCGCGAGAGATGTTATCACCAGTCTTAACGTAGTAGTCGTCGTCGCCAGCTCCCGTCAGTTCGGTAATCTCGTTGTGGTTCCATGAAACATTGTAGCTCAAATCCCACATGAAGTCCTTGGTGACGATAGGTTTGGCGGTAATGCCGAACTCAACACCGTAGTTCTTCAGAGAACCCATGTTCTTGGTCAGCGTGCTGGCAAAGTTGGTACCTACGGGAATAACCACTGTGTTCATCAGGTCGGTGGTCTTACGATAGTAAGCGTCGAAGCTGGCCGTGATGCGGTTGTTCAGGAATCCAAAGTCCAAACCAGCATCATAGGTTGTGGTCTTCTCCCAAGTGAGGTCGGGGTTGTAAGAGTTGATACGTACCGTCTGATAGGGAGTGTTACCGAACATATACTGAGCATACGAGTTACTGATGGTAAACAGCGTGGAGTAGCCAAAGTCAGAACCAATATCCTGCTGACCAGTCTTACCCCAGCTGAGACGCAGCTTCAGTTCGTTCAACCAGTTGACCTTCTTCAAGAACGGCTCCTCGTTGATCTTCCAAGCCAGTGCTACTGCGGGGAAGTAGCCCCACTTGTTGCCCTTCGCAAACTTCGAAGAACCATCGGCACGGTAGGTAGCTGTCAACATATAACGGTCGAGCAGCGAGTAGTCCAGACGACCAAAATAAGACACCAGCGTGTTGTGAGTAGCCCAAGCCTGCTCTTCACGCAATGCTACGTTATGAGCCTCGCCCGTATAGGGGTCTGTACCCTGACCGTAGTTGTAGCCGTTGCTGTGGTAGTGAGACTCCTCGGCAGCAGCCATGATGTCAATGTTATGAATACCGATTTCCTTGACATACTTGACGTAGGCAGTACCTGTCATACTGTACTTGTAGTACTGGGTAATGCCGTCCCATCCGTAGTAGTTGGGGCTATAGGCCTGATAGCTTGTGTTGTCCTTCTGTGAGCTCTCCGTGTACTGTCCGCCGACGGTGGCATGGATGTGCAGGTCTTCGAAACCATGAATCTTATAGTCCACGTCGAAGTTGCCAGTGAAGTCGTGGGCACGGGCAATGGCTGTCTTCTGATCCAGCAACGCCACAGGGTTCTGAGGTGCGTTGTTGTTGGTCATCTTTGTCCAGTTAGGATCGGCAATGTCCTTAGCGTTAATCAGTGGCTGGTAGAATCCACCTGTGACATACTGATAGGTAGGATCATTGACGTAGACAGGACGGGTGGGATCTATCGACAAGGCTGCACCAATAGCGCCGCTGGCGTCGGGATAGAAGTCTTTCTCCGTCATGTACTTGGCGGTAATAATCATGTTCAGGTGGTCGTTCAGCAGACTCGGAGAGAGGTTAAGGCCGATGTTGGCACGATCCATCTCAGAACCTTTTACAATACCTTTAGAAACGTTGAGACCTCCAGAGATACGATAAGGAATGCCCCACAAGCTTCCTGACATGGACAGGCTGTGGTTGTTGCTGAAGGATGTGCGGAAAATCTCATCCTGCCAGTTGGTGTCTGCATCGCCCAGCTGGGTAACGTCCAGGCCCTCGATACCAGCCACCAGACTCTTGTACTGTGCCGCATTCAGCACGTCATACTTTTTGGCAATGGTAGAAATGGTGATGTCGCCATTGTAGGTCAGATGAGGAATAGAGGTTCCCTTGTTGCCCTTCTTGGTGGTGATGATGATCACACCGTTAGATGCGCGCGAACCATAAATAGCTGTAGCAGAGGCGTCCTTCAGAACGGTGAACGACTCAATGTCGTTAGGGTTGATCATAGCCATCACGTTACTCATACCTGTTGCGGTACTATTGGAGATGGGCAGTCCGTCGATAATCAGCAACGGGTCATTGCTGGCATTCAGCGAAGCACCACCACGAATACGAATTTGGGCTCCGGCACCTGGCGTACCACCGCTGGTGATAACGTCAACACCGGCAATCTTACCAACAAGCATATCAGAGGCGTTGTTGGTGATACCCTTACTCATGTCGTCTGGCTTCATGGCTGTGACAGAACCAGTCAGGTCGTTCTTCTTAGCGCGGCCATAACCAATGACAACCACGTTCTCCAGAACGTTCTGGTCTTCCTGCAGGGTGATCACCAGCTCGCGGGCGGCCTTGACGGTAGCCGTCTGATAGCCTACATACGAAACGGTGATGTCGGCACCCTGATTAGCCTTCAGTAAGAAATTACCGTCGAAGTCGGTGACGGCAGCTGTCTGTGTGTTAGCCACGCGAACAGTAGCACCGATGACGGGTTCCCCCTGAGCATCCTTCACATGGCCTTTTACGTCGATTTGCGCAAAGGCTCCTACCGAAAGGAAGAGTCCTAACAAGAGGACCAGCATCCTAAACGGAACTCGAATGTTTTCTTGCTTCATCATTTGTTTTTTAAAGTTAGTATAAATGTTATTAGTCTCAAAATTTCACTATCAACATGTCGTTTGTTAAATGACATAGTTTTGGCTTTGACCTAAATCAAGTGCAAAGTTAAGATTTGTTTCAATTCGTTCATACTAATTTTGAGTTAAAAACGTTATTATGATTGTGCAATCGTTTGCACGGCAAAACGGACATAAAACGTCGCGTAAGGAAAACATCCTATTTATCTTTTCAATAACTTTGTAACGTCAAAAGCTAATAACCTGATGAAAGAGACTGCACCATTGACAATGAAAGACATAGCCCGCGAGCTTGGAATCTCGGTGGCTACGGTGTCGCGTGCGCTGAAAAACTCGCCCCGTATCTCGGCAGAACGCCGTGAGATGATACAGCGCTATGCCCGCGAGCACCACTTCACTCCCAACGTCCTTGCCGGCTCGTTGCGCAATGTCCGTGTGCAGCCTGTGAAGGTCATTGGCGTCATAGTTCCTGACTTAGTACATTATTATTTTGCTTCGGTGCTGGCAGGTATTGAAGAGGAGGCCATGAGCCGTGGTTATCTGGTGGTTGTCGCCCAGAGTAGTGAGAGCTATGAGCGGGAAGTGAGCATCTGTCGTTCTTTCTATGAGAACAAGGTGTGTGGCATCATCGTGTCGCAGACGAAGAACACCCATCAGTACGATCATTTCCAGTATCTGTTGGACTCGGGCCTGCCGATGGTATTCTATGATAGAGTATGTACGGGCGTGGATGCGAGCCGTGTGGTAGTCGACGACTATATGGGCGCCTTCAATGCCGTGAGCTATCTGATAGAGCGTGGTTGTACACGAATCGCCTTCTATGGTTCGAACATGAATATGGAGATCTCGAAGAACCGTTTTAACGGTTACAAAGATGCGTTGCTCAAGCACGGCCTGGAGTATGACCCCGAGCTGACCTACATCTGTGACAACCGTGCTGACGCAGAGTCGCTGACGCCTGATGTGCTCAAGAGAGAGCTTCCTCCCAACGGCTTCTTCGCTATCAACGATGATACGGCTATTGGTATTTTATATACCGCCAAGCGCATGGGTTTCCATGTGCCGGAGGATATCTCTATCTGTGGCTTCACCAATGGCTATCGTGCCATTGCCTGCGACCCGATGTTGACAACGGTCGAGCAGCGAGGCCGTTCGGTAGGCGAGGAGGCTGCCTCAATACTCATTGACCAGGTAGAGGGGCACATCCCTGCCGATAAAGTGGTGAAGCGGGTGGTGCGCACCCGCCTCGTCGTCCGTGGCACAACTAAATAGACTAGCGTGATTAGTACACTAGTATGACTAGAAAAAAACAAAAAACATAAAACATATGAAACAAAAACCTAATTTACCATTTTGGAGCCTGTGGAATCTGAGCTTTGGATTCTTTGGCGTGCAGATAGCCTACGCCTTGCAGGCGGCTAACATCTCACGCATCTTTGCCACGTTGGGCGCTGACCCGCACAACCTGAGTTATTTCTGGATATTGCCCCCGCTGATGGGCATCCTGGTGCAGCCTGTCGTCGGCACGCTGAGCGATAAGACGTGGACGCGCTGGGGACGTCGTATACCTTATTTATTTATAGGTGCTGCCGTCGCTGTGCTGGTGATGTGTCTCCTGCCCAATGCCGGCTCGTTCGGACTGACCATAGGTGCTGCCATGCTCTTTGGACTCATTGCCCTGATGTTCCTTGATACCAGCATCAACATGGCCATGCAGCCGTTTAAGATGATGGTGGGTGACATGGTCAATGAGGAGCAGAAGGCGAAGGCCTACAGCATCCAGTCATTTCTTTGTAATGCCGGCTCCGTTGTGGGCTTTGTATTTCCTTTTCTGTTTACGTGGATAGGTATCAGCAATGTGGCTGAGAAGGGTGTGGTGCCCGATAGCGTCATCTGGTCGTTCTATATCGGTGCGGCCATCCTGATAGGCTGTGTGGTATATACCACTACGAAGGTGAAAGAGTGGAACCCCGAGGAGTATGCGGAGTATAATGGGACCAATGAGACTAATGGGACTAATGAGGCTAAAGGGTCGGGCAACTGGATTACCCTCCTGAAGAATGCTCCCTCCACATTCTGGAAAGTCGGACTGGTGCAGTTCTTCTGCTGGGCAGCGTTCCTGTATATGTGGAACTATACCACAGGAGCCATTGCCGAAACCGTATGGTATACCACAGACCCTGCCAGCGAACAGTTCCAGGAAGCAGGTAACTGGGTGGGTGTCTTGTTTGCCGTACAAGCCTTAGGCTCAGTCGTTTGGGCCGCTATACTTCCACAGTTTAAGAATACCAAACAGGCCTATGCTTTCAGTCTGGTTTTGGGTGCTATTGGCTTTGGCTTGGTACCCTTCCTCCACGACCCCTATCTGCAGTTCATTCCCTCTGTGCTTATTGGTTGTGCGTGGGCAGCCATGCTCGCCATGCCGTTTACCTTTGTCACCAATGCCCTGCAGGGCTATGGCCACATGGGTGCCTATCTGGGTTTGTTCAATGGTACCATCTGCATCCCGCAGATTATTGCCGCCCTGCTGGGTGGTGTCGTCCTCTCGCTGATAGGCAGCCACCAGTCGTCTATGATGCTGGTGTCGGCAGTATTACTGGTAGTCGGTGCTGCCTGTGTGACTGTAATTCGTAACAAGAAGTAATCAATATAATCAACGCTTATGAAACTCATATTCAATCTGGATTATCATACCACGTTTGGCGAGGATTTGGTGCTGAACATCCTTCCTGCCGACGATACTGCAAAAGCGTCGCTGCATAAAATGAGCACGCTCGACGGAGAACATTGGTTTGTTGAAATCAACAAAGCTGTGAAGGCAGAAACCTATATCGACTATTATTATAGTGTGCTGCGTGGCGAAGAAGAGAAACGTCACGAATGGCTGGTGGAGCCCCATCGTCTGGAGTTTGCCGCCACAAAGGCTTCATGCTACACGGTCTATGACCATTGGATAGACATTCCCGATGATGCTTACATGTACAGTTCGGCATTTACGGAGTGCGTGCTTGCCCGCCAGCGTGCTTTGTCGACAAAGTCTGAGTATCCGTGCACCATTCGTCTGAAGGTCCGTGCACCCCAGCTGAGGGCTGACGAGCGTCTGGCGATCGTGGGCGAGGCTGTTTCGCTGGGTGCCTGGGATGCCCGCAAGGCTGTGGCGATGACGGAGCACGGCTGTCACGAGTGGGTGGCCAGCCTCGATGCCTCACAGTTGCCGCAGGGCCGTGTTGAGTTCAAGTTCATTATCCTCGGCAAGGACGTGGAGTCGCCCACGTGGGAACAGGGCGCAAACCGTTCCATTGATGTGCTGCAGATGGAGTCTGGTGAGGTGGTGGTCTATGAACTGCCGCAGGCCTTTTTCCCCATCTATCCATGGAAGGGAGCAGGTACGGTGGTCCCCATCTTCTCGTTGCGTAGCGAGGGCTCTTTTGGCGTAGGCGACTTTGGCGACCTGAAGTTGATGATTGACTGGGTGGCCAAGACCCAGCAGCGCATCCTGCAGGTACTACCCATTAACGATACGAATATTACCCATACGTGGCAGGACAGCTATCCTTACAATTCCATCAGCATCTATGCCCTGCATCCACAGTATATGGACTTCCGTCAGATGCCAGCCATCAAGGATGAGGTGAAGAAGGCTGCATTTGAAGCCCTGCGCCAGGAGTTGAACGCCCTGCCACAGATTGACTATGAGCGCATGTTCAGCGCCAAGATGGACTATCTGCAGGAACTGTATCGCCAGGAGGGTACCGCCACGAAGCGTACTGCGGCATACAAGAAATTCTATAACGAGAATAAACAATGGCTCGAGCCTTATGCTGAGTTCTGTTACTATCGTGACCTCTATGGTACGGCGACCTTCTCAGAATGGCCCAAGCCACTGGCAAAGCCCGACAAAAAGGTGACAGACTTTTGGTGTTATGTGCAGTATCATCTTGATTGTCAGATGCATGCTGCTCACGACTATGCCCGCCAGCATCGTGTCGTCTTGAAGGGCGATATTCCCATTGGCATTTCGCGCGATGGTGTAGAGGCCTGGGTAGAGCCCAAGTACTTCAATCTGAATGGTCAGGCAGGTGCTCCGCCCGATCCGTTCTCTGCTGACGGACAGAACTGGGGATTCCCCACGTACAATTGGGATGAGATGCTGAAGGATGGTTGCCAATGGTGGGTGCGCCGTTTCCGTAAGATGGCTGAATATTTCGACGCTTACCGTATCGACCATGTGCTGGGCTTCTTCCGCATTTGGGAGATACCCGTACCCGAGAAGTCCGGACTGGAGGGACAGTTCTCGCCTGCTTTGGGATTGAGCCGCGAGGAGATAGAGGGCTATGGCATCTATGGCCACGACGACCTGTTCCTCGTCGACCATAAGCGTAACGACCGCTGGCATCCGCGTATTGCCGTACAGTACCAGGAGCCTTATCAGAAGCTGAACGATGGTGAGAAGTATAACTTCAACCGCCTGTATAACGACTATTTCTATCGTCGCAACAACCAGTTCTGGTATCAGGAGGCCATGAAGAAACTGCCTCGTCTGACGCAAGCCACGCGCATGCTGGTATGTGCCGAAGACTTGGGTATGGTGCCAGACTGCGTACCTTGGGTGATGAACGAGTTGCGCATCCTGTCATTAGAGATTCAGACCATGCCGAAAGACCCGACCATTCGTTTCGGCAAGCTCAAGCGCAACCCCTATCGTAGCGTTTGTACCTTCTCGACCCACGATATGCCGACCCTGCGTCAATGGTGGGACGAAGACGAAGAGCAGACCCAGGCTTACTATAATGAATCGTTGCGTCGTGGTGGTGCTGCTCCTCATCCGCTGCCGGGCTGGCTGGCCAAGGATATCGTCAGTCGTCAGCTGACGTCGCCGTCTATGCTTTGTCTGCTGTCATTGCAAGACTGGCTGAGCATCGACGAACGTCTGCGCCTGCCCGACCAGAATGCCGAGCGTATCAACATTCCCGCCAATCCCCGTCATTACTGGCGCTATCGTATGCACCTCACCATCGAACAGCTGATGAAGGAGGACGACTTCAACGAGACTATCAAGACACTCATCACACAAAGCGGAAGAAAGTAAAACGAAATGAGATATTGTATTCTTTTTATTTCATGCCTGTTGTCGTCGGTAATGATGGCAACTGAGGTGAAGTCGCCCAATGGCCATGTGGTGCTAAGCTTTACCGTAGAGAACGGACGCCCGACCTATTCGCTGACATACAAGGGTAGGGAGGTGGTGCACCCCTCTCACCTTGGACTCGAGCTGGCCAAGGATAAGCACGCCTCGAAGGGTCTTGAAGAAACCGACCTAATGGACGGCTTCACGTTGCTGAAGGATGAAGTCAAGGAGGTCGACGAGACGTGGCAACCTGTGTGGGGCGAAAACCGCAATATCCGCAACCACTATGTGGAGTATTTGGCCATTCTGCCTCAGGTCGAGTACTTCCGTACCATGTTAATCCGCTTCCGTGTCTACGACGACGGTATCGGTTTCCGTTATGAGTTTCCCCAGCAGAAGAACCTAATCTACTTCCTCATCAAGGAGGAGCGCAGCGAGTTCCGGATGACAGGCGACCATACAGCGTGGTGGCTGCCCGGTGACTACGATACCCAGGAGCAGGAAACGCAGGAGACCCGTCTTTCTGAGATTCGCAGTCGCATGAAGGAAGCCGTCAACTGGGGCAACAGTTCTGTGGCGGTATTCTCACCCACAGGCGTGCAGACCTCGCTGCAGATGAAGTCGCAGGACGGCCTGTATATCAATATCCACGAGGCTGCCTGTGCCGACTATGCCACCATGCATCTGGAACTCGTCGACCAGCAAACCAAGGCGCTGACGACTCAGCTGGGCGGTGGCAGCAATGCCTATACGCCGAATCCCAAACCATCACCCTATCCGCTACCGCAACCCTTTACCTTCGTCAGCCATCTGACGCCTGACGCCACGGGCCTGAAGGGAGCTATGCAGACGCCATGCGAGACGCCTTGGCGTACAGTCATGGTGAGCGACGATGCCCGCGATATGCTGTCGAGCAACCTGATATTGAACCTCAACGAGCCCTGCGCCCTTGACGATACGTCGTGGATTCATCCCACAAAGTACTGTGGCGTGTGGTGGGAGATGATTGTGGGTAAGTCGTCGTGGAACTATACCGACGAGTTCCCCAGCATCAAGCTCGACAATATCGAATGGCAGAAGGTGAAGCCCAATGGACGTCACGCTGCGAATAACGAGAAGGTGAAGCGCTATATCGACTTTGCCTCCAAGAACGGTCTCGACCAAGTGCTGGTCGAGGGCTGGAATGTTGGTTGGGAAGACTGGGCGAACATGTGGAAGCGCGACGTCTTCGACTTCGTGACACCTTATCCCGATTTCGACATCAAGATGCTCAACGACTATGCACACTCGAAGGGTGTCAAGTTGCTGATGCACCACGAGACCTCCAGCTCAACGCAGAACTACGAGCGTCACATGGAGGCAGCCTTTAACCTGATGAACGAGTATGGCTATGACGCTGTGAAGACGGGTTATGTGGGTGATATCATCCCACGTGGTGACCACCACTATTCGCAGTCCATGAACAACCACTATCTCTATGTGGTGAAGGAAGCTGCCAAGCACCATATCATGGTGAATGCCCATGAGGCGACACGTCCTACGGGCCTCTGCCGTACCTATCCCAATCTGTTGGGCAACGAGAGTGCGCGTGGCACGGAGTATGAGGCCTTTGGCGGTTCGCGCCCTGACCATACCTGCATCCTGCCGTTCACCCGTTTGCAGGGTGGTCCGATGGACTATACCCCAGGTATCTTCGTCACCAAACTCTCTGAGTGGAGCGACAACCCCTCGTGGGCTCGTATTACCATTGCCGGCTCGTTGGCACTTTATCTGACCATGTATTCGCCCCTGCAGATGGCTGCCGACCTGCCCGAGAACTACGAGAAGTTCGACGATGCCTTCCAGTTCATCCGCGAAGTGGCGTGCGACTGGGACGAGAGCATCTATCTGGAGGCTGAACCTGCCGACTACATCACCGTAGCCCGCAAGGCCAAGGGTACCGACAACTGGTTCATCGGCGGCAAGTGCGACGAGAACGGGCATAAGACAACCGTCAAGCTCGACTTCCTCGACAAGGGACGCAAGTACGACTGCACCATCTACGCTGACGCGAAGGATGCTCACTACGAAAAGAATCCGCAGGCCTATACCATCACGAAGAAAGTGGTCAAGGCCGGTGATGTGCTGAAACTCACTGAAGCCCCTGGTGGCGGCTTCGCAGTATCATTAATAGCCAAGTAAATGAAAAAGTTATTGACAACGACAGTCTGCCTGCTTATGACGGTTCTCGCTACTGCCCAGGACTTTTGTTTCGACGAGATGACCTACTCGCCGGAAGAGACCACCTTTAAGCTCTTTGCACCGGCAAACGCCAAGAATGTCAAGGTGCGCATCTATCAGGAGGGTATGGGTGGAAAAGCTGTGAAGAGTGCCAAGATGAAATACCAGAACGGCTTATGGACAGCTACTGTCCAAGGTGATCTTTTGGGACGTTTCTATACCTTTGATGCAGGATATGGCGAAACACCGGGTGTCTTCGCCAAGGCCGTTGGTGTGAATGGTCAGCGTGGTGCCATCATCAACGATATGAAAACGTGGCCCGAAGACTGGTGCTGTGACCAGCATCCTGTCATCAAGTCGCCCGCTGACCTTGTCGTCTATGAGCTTCACCACCGCGACTTTTCCATTGCTCGCAAAGACGCCAAGTATCCTGGCAAGTACCTTGCGCTGACGGAGCCTTGGGCTATTGACCATCTGAAGGCTTTGGGCGTCAATGCCGTACATATCCTGCCCAGCTACGACTATGGCTCTGTCGACGAGACTGAGCTGGATACTCCTCAGTACAATTGGGGCTATGACCCTGTCAACTACAATGTGCCTGAGGGTGGCTACTCAACCAATCCGTATGACCCTGCTGCTCGTATCCGCGAGTTCAAGCAGATGGTGCAGGCGCTCCACAAGGCTGGTATTGCCGTCATCCTCGATGTGGTATATAATCATACCTACAATATCGATAACTCCAATTTCCAGAAGACTTACCCTGACTACTATTATCGTAAGAATGCCGATGGCTCTTACAGTAACGGTTCGGGCTGTGGCAATGAGACGGCTTCGGAAAAGCCGATGATGCGTCGTTTCATGATAGAGTCTGTGAAATACTGGTATAACGAGTACCGTGTTGATGGCTTCCGTTTCGACCTGATGGGCTGTCACGACATAGAGACGATGAACATCATCCGACAGGAATTGTCTAAGCTTGATCCCTCCATATTTATCTATGGCGAAGGCTGGAGCGCGGGCAGTTGTGCGCTGCCTAACGACCAACTCGGTATGAAGGCCAACATCCCGCAGATGCCTGGCATTGCCGCTTTTTCTGACGAGATACGCGACGCCCTGCGTGGCCCGTTCTCTGACGACAGCAAGCCCGGCTGGCTGGGGGGTGCTCCCGATTGCGAGGAGAGTCTGAAGTTTGGCATTGTGGGCGCCATCAGTCATCCGCAGGTCGACATGTCGAAGGTGAACTATTCGAAGGCACCTTGGGCCATTGAACCGACACAGATGATGAGCTATGTGTCGTGCCACGACGACATGTGCCTGGTAGACCGCTTGAAGGCCAGCATTCCTTCTTTGAAATTGTCTACTGGTAAATTGTCAGATGCTCAGATGGATGAGCTCATTCGTCTCGATCTGTTGGCACAGACGGCTGTCTTCACCTCACAGGGCGTTCCCTTCATGCTGAGCGGTGAGGAGCTGTTGCGCAACAAGAAAGGTGTACACAACTCGTATGAGTCGCCCGACAGCATCAACCAGCTCGACTGGCAGAACAAGGTACGCTATCCGCAGGTGTTTAAATACTACCAAGACCTCATTGCTTTGCGCAAGAATCATCCGGCTTTCCGCCTGGGCGATGCCCATTTGGTGCGCAAGCATCTGGAATTCCTGAAGACTCCTCAGGGCGTGGTGGCATTTCGATTGAAAGACTATGCCGGCCGTGACGACTGGCGTAACATCATCGTTATCCTTAATGTCAACCGCGAGACGGCGACTGTCGACATTCCCAAGGGGATGTACGTTGTGGTTTGCCAGGATGGAAAGATCGATGAGCAGTCGACCAACAAGATCTTTGGCCGTCGTACGACCGTCGGCCCACAGTCAGCATTAATTTTACACGATTAACTATATGAGACGTTTATTGATACTAATGGCCCTTGCGGGCGTGACTTTGACTATGAGTGCCAAAAAGACAGTAATTGAGCGTATTGACCCGACAGACTGGTTCGTCGGCATGAAGAATCCCGAGCTGCAGCTGATGGTGTATGGCAAGGGTATCCGCGACGCACAGAGTGTGACCACCGACTATCCTGGTGTGGCAATTGACAGTCTGGTGCGGCTTGACTCTCCCAACTACCTGCTGGTATATCTTAACTTGAAGGATGCGAAACCGGGCACGATGAAACTCACGTTCCAAGTGAAAAGCGAAAAGGGTAAAGTCAAGAGCGAGGTGGTGAACTATCAGCTGAAACAGCGCGAGATGAGCGGCGACAAGCGCAGAGGCTTCGACATCAGCGACGTGCTCTATCTGCTCATGCCCGACCGCTTTGCACAAGGCCCCAACCATCAGCCACAGCTGAAGGGAATGCGAGCTTACAAGGAAGACCGCAACGCTCCGTCGCTGCGTCACGGTGGCGACTTGGAGGGCCTGCAGCAGCACCTCGACTACTTCAACGAGCTGGGTGTGACGGCCTTGTGGTTTACGCCGATTCTGGAGAACGACTCGCCCGATCAGGGTCAATGGTCGACGTATCATGGCTATGCCTGCACGGACTACTATCGCGTAGACCCCCGCTTTGGCACCAACGGGCAGTATCGTCAGCTGATTGACGCCTGCCACCAGAAGGGGCTGAAGGTGGTGATGGACATGATCTTCAACCATTGTGGCTTCGAACATCCGTGGGTGGCCGACCAGCCCTCGAAAGATTGGTTGAACCTGCCTGAGTGGCTCGAGCAGTCGGGTGGTACGAGCGATTCGCGTGGCACCGATTTCCTGCAGACCAGCTATAAGCTCACGCCTGTGCTCGACCCCTACGCTTCGAAGGTAGACATGAAAGAGACCACCGAAGGGTGGTTTGTCAGCACCATGCCCGACCTCAACCAGAACAATCCGCACCTGATGCGCTACCTGATACAGAACTCGAAATGGTGGATAGAGACGGCAGGCATTGACGGTATTCGCATGGATACCTATCCGTATGCTTTCCGCAAGCCGATGGCTGCGTGGATGAAGGAGTTAGACGAGGAGTATCCAAACTTCAACACCGTGGGTGAGACGTGGGTCACAGAGCCTGCCTATACCGCTGCCTGGCAGAAGGACAGCAAGCTGTCTGACGAGAACAGCTACCTGAAGACCGTCATGGACTTCTCATTCCAAGAGAAGCTCGACTCGGCCAAGCACGAGATTACCGACGGCTGGTGGCGTGGCATGAACCGCCTCTACAACTCGTTCTGCTACGACTATCTGTATCCCAATCCGTCCAGCGTGATGGCCTTCCTCGACAACCACGATACCGACCGCTTCCTTGGTGACGGACAAGATATTATCGCATTGAAGCAAGGCTTGGCACTGCTGTTGACTGTACGCCGCATCCCACAATTGTACTATGGCACAGAGATAATGATGAACGGTACGAAGGCTGTTACCGATGGCCATGTGCGTAAGGACTTCCCTGGCGGATTCCCTGGCGATGCACATAATGCTTTCACTCGTGAGGGACGCAGCAAGATAGAGAATGAGATGTTTGACTGGATGAGCAAAGTACTGCATTGGCGTCAGGGCAACGAGGTTATCACGAAAGGACAGATGACGCAGTTTATTCCCTACAAGGGCGTCTATGTCATTAGCCGCCAGTATCGTGGCCGTACCGTGGTGACCATCATCAACGGCACCCGTCGAGCTGCCACCTTTGAGGCCAAGCGCTATGCCGAGCTGACCGACGGCCGACAGCAGGCTGCGCAGGCCCGCGACGTGGTGACGGGCGCTCGTTATGACCTGACGAAAGACCTGCCGCTGAAGGCGCGCCAGGCCTTAGTGCTGGAGTACTGAATACTACGTTTTCGCACAGTCAATCCTATGTTTTCAACCCGTCAAAGCTACGTATTCACATTGTGAAAACGTAGCTTTGACGTTGTCTATGTGGGACATAATCGACTGTAGTAGCCTATTTTAGGTTGACCACCTCATAGTCTAAACCCTAAGATTAGTTGACTAGGAGAAGAGTTAGCTGTGGCATAATTTCTGTCAAGGGACAGAGGTAAGTGACATCTATACGTATTGCCCGTTTGTTAGAGCCTGCATGTGAGACCTATCTTGGCTTCAAACGTGTTGGCATGTACCGTGGGATAGTATCTGTAGAAGGTGCGACGCGAGAAGTAGGAGCCTGAGAGGGTGACGGACCACTGGCGGGCGAGGTGTATTTCTATGACTGGATTGACAACCAAGAGGGCGGCATTGCTGCGGTCGCCCTGCACGTTCAGGTAGTGTAGGTCGGCGGTGCCGTCGGCATAAGCCTGCAGGTCTTTGTCTTCATAGCCTTTCCAGGTGTAGAGTCGGAAATATTTGGCATTCAGGATGAAACGGCCGAAGCGTCCGAAATCAAGTTGTGTCTTCGACTTGATGCTGAATCCGCTACCCATGTTGTAGTCGCGCTCAATGACGTTGAAATAGTCGCTCTTGGTGCCACCCAGCAGGATGCCGCTGAGGAAGATACGTTGCTCCAGCTTCGACAGTCCGCCCATCTGGGGCAATGAGAGAATGAAACCGGGACCGAAGCCTGCTGCCTCGCTGATGCGATAAGGAGTAAGATCGGAGCCGTTCTCGATGGCTTCTGCGTCGTAATAGTTGAAGTGCTGGTAGATACCAAACTCGCCAGCCATATCTTTCTTGTCAAGGATGGATGTGCTCCACAGACGTCCCACGATGTTCAGCGTGTTGACGAAGGGCTGTCCGCCACCAAAAGCGGAATTCAACTCAACGTCGAAAAAGTCGTAGGGGGTGGTGTGGTGCTCGCCATCAGCAGAAGTGCCATAAGTCAGCGTCATGTTGATATAAGGAGCGTGGACGCCACGGAAGAGGGCACCATCGTCGGCCAGATAGCGCCAGCCTACCGATAGCGACACGTCGACAGGTATCTTGCTGAAGTCGTGGTAGCGGTAGTGATCGTGACGCACCCGCCAGGCATCGCCGCTGAAGATGCGGTGGAGGCCCTGAATGGGGTTGATGATGGCCGCAGCAGCCTCGCGGAAGAAGCGGCTGATACCGAAGTCGCGGTCGTCAAGTATGGTAAGGCTTAGGCGGTGGGTCATCTCACCAATAGCCATACCGCCACAGCTGGTGGCAATGACGTCGTTGATGGCTGGTGGCTCGGTCTCGCCAAGGAACTCCCACATCAGCGAACCGCCCAAGGCATAGGGCGCTGACTCCCAGAACGTCAGGCCATTGGTGCGGGCAGCGTTGAAGTAGAGGTTGCCATGATAGGGGTGGGCAAACATGTTGGTGATGAAGAAATCGTTGTCCCACACCATGCCGTCGGTGAAGTTACGCTTCAGGCTACGCAAAGTGGTCTGGGCAAAGTCTGAGTTCAGGGCCCATCTGTCAAAGAGCTGTACGCCGACGTTGATACCCGTTGCCTCGGCAGCCGCCTGCCAGTAGCGCTTCTTGACGGGCAAGGCCATCGTAGAGTCTGTAAAGACAAGCTGTGAGCGCTTCTCTTCCCATGCGTGTCGCCACGAGTCGTGCTTACGTTCCTGGCGATAGGTCAGACCCAGCTCTACCAACGGACGATTGCGGTAGGTCTCGTTGCGGTCATAGTAGCGTGTCAGGCCCCAGCCAACAGAGGCAAAGGCTCCAAATTTCCTGCTGATCTGATAGTCGGCATTCAATCGGGCCTGCAACGAGTAGAGACGCTCGGGTTTTACGGTATTATCCTTAGAGAAGGTCTCAACATGGTAGTAGCCAATATCGCCGCTCAGACTCCATCGGGGCGACACCTGCCAATACTGGCCAAGACGATAGAATATGGCGCCGGAGAACTTGGAGTCGAGCCCCATGAAGTGGGTTCCCAGACCCATGATGTTATAGGTGCTGTGGTTGCGGTAGCGCACGGCAAGATTCGTCTTGGTCGACGAGCCTCCATACACCATGATGTCGATGTCGGTTGTCGGGTTGATGTTGACCAGTCCAATCTTGTGACCAATGGTGTCGTACGAGAGGTTGATCAGACCAATCTGCCATCCCTTCGGACGCTTGCGGGCAACATTGATGATGCCCAGTTGCATGCCGTTGAGCGAGTCGGTATAGTTGGCGGCACCCAACTGCCAGCCACGCATCATGCCCGACGAGACATTCAGAATGCCCGACCATTGCAAGCCACGATTCATGCCTGTGGTAATATTGCTCACGCCACTTAGCTGCAAGCCGTTAAAGATGTGTGCCGATGTGTTAGAAACACCAGACAGCTGTAGGCCACGGCCCCCATCGGTAGCTACCGACGAGATAATGCCCAGTTGGACGCTCTTCACCGTATCCTGCGTGCTGACAATGCCAATAGGAAAAAGCTGTGCACAGACATGACTACTCGCTAAGGCCATCATGGCGGCTATGGCCAATATCTTAATACCCTTCATAATGATGATACAGCGTATGTTAAATCTATTTAGGTGATATAATCGCTACAAAGATACAATAAAAATGGGAATAGACAAAATATTACCGATTTTTTTATTTCCAGAACGTTAGAGTAGGGGGGCTAACGTTAAAATATCTATAGACCTTGCTTTTTTATCGAGGTTTTCATTTGTTATTTCTACTAATGATACGAAATTGTTTCAAAATGTTTGGCGGTTTCGTCGATAATTGTTACTTTTGCATCGTGAAATTACGGATGTTTAGTATATTGACAACCCAATGAGAAAAATGATTTTGACTTTGTGTGGACTGGCAGCACTAAGTGTCAGCGCACAGCAGAAATGGACGCTGCAGGACTGTCTGGACTACGCGTTGACGCATAACCTCACGCTGAAGACGGCCGTGCTGAAAAAGCAGTCGGCGACGGAAGACCGTAAGCAGTCGAAGGCCGACCTGTTCCCGTCGCTCAGCGCGTCGACCACTCACAGCGTGGGCTATACGCCGTGGGAGGAGAGCTCGGCAGTAGACAAGGGCGTGTACAGCGGCAACTACGGCATCAACACCTCGTGGACGGTGTGGAACGACAACAAGAACCGGAACACGCTGAAGCAGAACAAGTTGGCTGAGCAGCAGGCTGAGCTGACCGTCGAGCAGACGTCGAACAGCATTCAGGAGGCTATAGCCGGTTTGTATGTCCAGATATTATACATGAGCGAGGCTATCACCGTGAACAAGCAGAGCTTGGAGGCGAGCAAGAAAAACGAGGAACGCGGGCGCGCGATGATGGAGGTTGGCAAGATGTCGAAGGCCGACCTGGCCCAGCTGACGGCCCAGCGTGCCACGGAGGAGTATAACCTGCTGTCGGCAGAGAGCGAGCTGTCGTCGTGCGTGCTGGAGATGAAGCAGATGCTCGAGATTACGGACGACCCGGACTTCGACGTGGCGGTACCTGCCGTCAGCGACACGAAAGCCCTCGAGCCCATTCCCGACAAAGCCACCGTCTACCAGATGGCGCTGGCCCACCGTCCGGAAATCAAGAACAGCACGCTGGCCATCGCGTCGAGCGAGCTGGGCGTGAAGATGGCCAAGGCGGGCCACATGCCTACCGTCAGCGTGACGGGTGGTCTTGGCAGCAACACGTCGTCGATGAGCGAGAGAACGTGGGGCGTTCAGATGAAGAACAACTTCGACGCCTCGGTAGGTGTGGGCGTCACCGTGCCCCTCTTTGACAACCGCAAGACCAAGACATCGGTCAACAAGGCTAAGATACAGCACGAGCAGGCCCAGATAGAGCTGGAAGAGGAGAAGGACGACCTCTATGCCACCGTCGAGGGTCTGTGGCTCGACGCGCAGACGCACCAGAAGAAGTTCCGTGCCGCCCAGGTCTCTGTCGAGAGCGAGCAGCAGTCGTACAACCTGCTGAGCGAGCAGTTTGAGCTGGGTCTGAAGAACATCGTCGAACTGCTGAACGGCAAGACCAATCTGCTGAAGGCTCAGCAGAACCTGTTGCAGGCGAAATACACGACGATACTGAACCTGCAGCTGCTGCGTTTCTACCAGGGCGATGGGATAACGATTTAAGTTTATATTGTTAATAGAGAATAGAGAAAAATATATGAAGAACAAGAAAGTATGGATGGCCGTAGCGGCAGTTGTCGTGATAGCCGTTATCGTCTGGCTCGTGTCGGGCGGCAAGAAAGAAGAGAAGGTCGAGTTTGAAACCGCCAAGGTGGAGCGCCAGGACATCAAGACCAGCATCACCGCCACGGGCACCATCGAGCCTGTGACCAGCGTTACGGTAGGTACGCAGGTGAGTGGTATTGTCTCGAAGCTCTATGTCGACTACAACTCGGTGGTGAAAAAGGGACAGGTGATTGCTGAACTGGACCGTACCAACCTGACTAGTGAGCTGAACCGTGCGAAGGCTGAGCTGACATCGGCACAGAGTACCCTCAGCTATGAGACGGCCAACTTCCAGCGCTATCAGAAACTGTTTGACAAGGGACTGGTGAGCGCTAACGACTATGAGAGTGCGAAGTTGAGCTATGAGAAAGCCCGCCAGACTACCGCCTCGGCCCGCGAGAGTGTGCAGAAGGCTCAGACCAACCTCGGCTATGCCACCATCACGTCGCCCATCGACGGCGTCGTGCTCTCGAAGTCGGTCGAGGAAGGTCAGACCGTGGCCGCCTCGTTCAACACCCCTGAACTGTTTACCATTGCCCAGGACCTGACAGACATGCGCGTGATTGCCGATATAGACGAGGCTGACATTGGTGGCGTGAAGGAAGGCCAGCGCGTATCGTTTACCGTTGACGCCTTCCCCGACGACAAGTTCGACGGACAGGTGACGCAAGTACGCCAGCAGGCTACCACGACGAGCAATGTGGTGACCTACGAGGTGGTTATCTCGGCTCCCAACAAAGACCTGAAACTCAAGCCCGGACTGACGGCCAACGTCACTATCTTTACGCTTGAGAAGAGCAATGTGCTGGCAGCCCCTGCCAAGGCTCTGCGCTTCGTGCCTAACGAGGCTTTGCTATCGAAAGGTCAGCAGATAGAAGATGTCGAGGCGCCTACTAAGGTGTGGACGCTGGAGGGCAATACCTTCAAGGCTCACGCTGTGGAGATCGGTACCACCAATGGTATGCTGACAGAGATCGTCAGCGGCATCAGCGAGGGTACTGAGGTGCTCGTCGACTTCAAACTCAGCGGTGGCGAGACGGAGGAGACAGGCCAGCAGGCTCAGAACCCCTTCATGCCACGTCCGCGTAACAACAACAGACAGCAGAGTGGCGGCGGCCAGCAGCCAAAGAGGTAATATGTCTGATGTAAGATGTAAGATGTAAGAATTAAGACTATGGACGACAATAGAAAAGTAGTCATCGAGCTACAGAACGTCAAGCGCTACTTCCAGGTAGGCTCTGAGACGGTGAAGGCGTTGCGTGGTGTCTCGTTCAAGATCTACGAGGGCGAGTTTGTCACCATCCAGGGTACTTCCGGCTCGGGCAAGTCGACGCTGCTCAACCAGTTGGGCTGTCTCGATACGCCTACCAGCGGAGAGTACTTTCTTGACGGCATTAGCGTGCGCACCATGTCGAAGACCCAGCGTGCCCATCTGCGCAACCAGAAGATTGGCTTCGTGTTCCAGAACTACAACCTGCTGGCAAAGACCACCGCTGTCGAGAACGTGGAACTGCCGCTGATGTATAATTCGAAATATGATGCCCGTCAGCGTCGCCGTGCTGCCATCAAGGCCCTGCAGGCCGTAGGCTTGGGCGACCGTCTGATGCATAAGTCCAACCAGATGTCGGGTGGTCAGATGCAGCGTGTAGCCATTGCCCGTGCCTTGGTGAACGAACCAGCTGTGCTGTTGGCCGACGAGGCTACGGGTAACCTGGACACGCGCACCTCGTTCGAGATGCTGGTGCTCTTTCAGGAGCTCTATAAACAGGGCCATACCATTATCTTCGTGACCCACAACCCTGAGATTGCGGAATATGCCTCGCGCAACATCAATCTGCGCGACGGAAAGATTCGCGAGGACACCATCAATACGAATATCAAGTCGGCAGCAGAGGCTCTGGCCAAGTTGCCTGCTCCTGTGGACGACTAAAAAATGAACTTTTGGAACAGCGAGAGCAGAACTGAACATGTTCGGGTTATGTCGAGTCGTGACAAAAGTCATAATGAACAAGTAAATTATGAATATAACGAATTTATTTAAAGTAAGCTTCAAGGCGGTGGCCAACAACAAGATGCGCTCGTTCCTCTCGATGTTGGGTATCATCATCGGTGTGGCAGCGGTCATCATTATGATGGCTATCGGACAGGGCTCGAAGGAGAGTATCCGTCAGGAGTTGTCGACGATGGGTACCAACCTGCTGACCATCCGTCCGGGAGCTGATATGCGTGGTGGCGTGCGCCAAGACCCCTCGGCCATGCAGACGCTGAAGATGGCGGACTATGAGCGCATCATGCGCGAGAAAAAGTTTGTGTCGAAGGTGTCGCCCGAGGTCACCGCTAGCGGACAGGCCATCTACGGCAACAACAATACTACGACGTCGATGTATGGAGAGTCGACGGAGTATCTGGATATCAAACAATGGTCGGTAGAGGAAGGCGACTGCTTCACAGACGAAGACATCAAGAAGGCCGCTAAGGTCTGCGTTGTTGGTGCCACCATCGTCAAGGAGTTGTTTAGCGGCCATGATCCCATAGGCAAGACCATTCGCTTCAAAAGTATCCCAATGCGTGTCGTGGGTGTGTTGAAGTCGAAAGGTTATAACTCGTGGGGTATGGACCAGGACAACGTGGTCATTGCCCCGTATACTACGGTGATGAAGCGTATTGCTGCCCAGACCTATTTCTCCAGCATTGTCTGCTCAGCCCTCACCGAGGAGCTTTCAGATGCCGCTATTGAGGAGCTGACACAGATGTTGCGCGACAATCACAAGCTAAAGGGCGACGCTGCCGACGACTTCACCATCCGTTCTCAGGCAGAGATGATGGAGACCATGTCGACGACGATGGATACCGTGACGCTCATCCTTGTCGTGGCTGCTGCCTTCTCGCTGCTCGTGGCTGGTATCGGCATTATGAACATCATGCTGGTGTCTGTTACGGAGCGAACCAAGGAAATCGGACTGCGTATGGCCGTTGGTGCCACTGGGCCCGTCATCTCGCTGCAGTTCCTCATCGAGTCGGTGCTCATCAGCGTGACGGGCGGTCTGCTGGGTATTCTCGTAGGATGTACGGCCAGCGCCTTCCTGGGCTCGTTTGGTATGCCCTCCAGTGTACCTGCATGGAGCATCTATGTGTCCTTTATGGTGTGCGTCTTCATTGGCGTACTCTTTGGATACATCCCTGCTCAGAAGGCAGCTAATATGGATCCGATAGAAGCTATTCGCCATGAGTAAAGGCAGTTATTTCGACATCAACAAAAATCTGGCCGGTGCGTGCCACATGGCCCTGTGGGCATTCCTTTTCCTGTCGCCCCTAACTTACTGGAGGGGTACGGGTTTTGAGTTCCCTCACTATCTGATGACGTGCATGACCCCGCTGTTCCAGATGATAGTTTTCTACTTGAACTATATCATTCTGGCCCCCAAATTGTTTGTAGCGGGAAAGCATCGTTACGACCTGCTCATCAACGTCGTGCTGCTGCTCACCTTAGGTACGCTTCTGCACTATTGGATGGTTTATGTCAACACTATCTATGTGCCAACTTTCAGAATTCAGTCCGATACCATCGGCACTATCTCTTACATTGCCCGCGATAGCCTTAACCTGGCTATCTTCGCTGGTGGTGCTACAGCGCTGGCTCTTGCCCGTCGTTGGGTGACCACCGACCAGAAGCTGAAAGAATCGGAGGCAGCGCGTGTCAAGACGGAGTTGAGCAACCTGCGCAATCAGATCAATCCGCACTTCCTGCTCAACACGCTCAACAACATCTATGCACTCACGGCTTTTGATACCGTCAAGGCCCAGGAGGCTATCCAGGAACTGGCCAAGATGCTGCGCCACATACTCTATGACTACCAGCAGCCTACGGTGACGCTGAAGGACGAGGTAGAGTTTCTACAGAACTATGTAAACCTGATGCGTATCCGTCTGCCTCAGTCAGTAGATGTCAAGTTTGACGTAGATTGTTCACGGACCGATGTCGAGATTGCACCGATGCTCTTCATCTCGTTAGTCGAGAACGCCTTCAAGCATGGCATCAGCTCTACGGAACCCTCGTTTATCCATATCCATATAAGTGGGGGAGAAAAGGAGGTCGTTTGCAACATCAGCAATTCGAACTATCCCAAGACTGGTACTGACCATAGCGGTCACGGCATTGGACTGCAACAGGTGCTGCGAAGATTGGATATTTCATACCCCGACCGCTATGAGTGGGAGCGGGGGACAACAGAAGATCAAAGAATTTATAACTCAAAAATAACCATTTATTTATGATTATCAAATGCGCTATTATTGACGACGAACCTTTGGCAGCAGGACTGCTGAAGAGTTATGCAGAGAAGACACCATTCCTTCAGCTGATAGGCAGCTACGGCAGCGCCCTGGAGGCCATGAAAGAGCTGCGCGACAATCCTGCCCAGCTGCTGTTTCTGGACATCCAGATGCCTGAACTGAGTGGTATCGAGTTTGCCAAAGTACTACCGCCAAGTACGAAAATTGTGTTTACCACAGCTTTCCAGCAGTATGCGATAGAGGGCTATAAGGTCAATGCCCTGGATTACCTGACGAAACCCATCTCCTATCAGGACTTCCTGAATGCCGCCAACAAGGCCATGGAGTGGTTTACCTTCTCACAGAAGCAGCAGGCCTGTGTGGAAGACCGCTTTATCTATGTCAAGAGCGATTATAAGCTGCTGCGTGTGTCTCTCGACGACATTCTCTATATTGAGGGGCTGAAGGACTATGTACGCATCTATCTGCGTGACGGCCAGAAGATTATGTCGTTGATGAATATGAAGAAGCTTGAGGACTATTTGCAGCGCCCAGAATTCCTGCGCACCCATCGCAGTTACATCGTTCATATGGTCTATGCCGAGGCTGTCGACCGCCTGCGTATCGTTATTGGCGACCAGTTCATTCCCATCTCAGACTCCTATAAAGACGAGGTGCTGCAATACTTCGACCGCCATACGCTTGCATAAAAGAAATTTATTTCGTACCTTTGTCGCCATCTATGGATAAGAATAGTAACGACATATTGCTTAAGAATGTCGAACTCCTGTCGCGTATGACGCCTCAGGAGATTGGTATGATGCCTGCGACGGAGGCTCCCCTGCCTTCTGTCGAGCAGGTAAAAGAGATTGTCCGATTGGCCAAGAGTATCATCTTCCCAGATTACTTCAACAAGCGCCAGCCCGACGAGACCATTCGTTCCTACTATATTGGTGTACACATGGAGGAACTGCAAGGCCTGCTGACAAAACAGATTGCCCACGGCCTGCAGTTTTGCGAAGATTGTGAGAATATCAAGACCAAGCAGCAGGTGTATCAGGAAGCTGAGCGGCTGACGCTGGAGTTTCTCGATGCACTTCCCGAAATCAAGCGACTGCTCTATACCGACGTACAGGCCATGTTCGACAACGACCCTGCTGCTCCCAACTATGGCGAGGTGATTTTCTGTTATCCGGTGATGAACACTATGACGCACTACCGTATCGCCCATAAGTTGCACGAGTTGCGTATTCCCGTCATACCGCGTATTATCACCGAGTTGGCCCATTCGAAGACAGGTATTGACATCCATCCGGGTGCACAGATCGGCGAATATTTCGCCATTGACCACGGCACGGGTGTCGTCATCGGCGAGACGTGTATCATCGGCAATCATGTCACTCTCTATCAGGGTGTCACGCTTGGTGCCAAGAGCTTTAAGTATGACGAGAACGGCAATATGCTCAACGTGCCACGTCACCCGATTATCGAAGACAATGTGACAGTCTATTCCAACGCTTCTATCCTAGGACGCATCACCATTGGCCACGACTCGGTCATCGGTGGCAACATCTGGGTCACTCATAGCGTGCCGCCTTATTCGCGCATTCAGCAGATGAAGGCTGTTGAAACGAATTTTGATGGAGGTCTCGGAATCTGATTTTGAATTGTAAGCGAGAGACGTTATAACACGATGATAAATACACAAAAAGAAGCGCCGGTCGTACAACCCGCGCTTCTTTTATTCATGTAAACTCATTTTCTACTTCATTTTACTCATTACTTTTTCAAAATACTTTTGAGTACCTCGTTTGGTGTAGCCTATGCCACCGTTCCACGAACGAATGGCTTTCTCTACATCGTTCTGAGGATTGTAGAAAGACTGGTACAACAGAAACATCTCCTTCGACTTGGCGGCATTGAAACGGTCGCCTAAGACATAGCGCTTGGTGCTTTTCAGTATCTTCAGAATACGGTTGCACTCTTTTACAAGCACCGGAGTAATCTGTAAAATGCCACATGATCTGCCACTATAGTCAATGGCCTTGGCATTGCCTTCGCTCTCCACAGCGATGATTGCATCGATAACAGGATTCCAGTCAAATGTTGAGCTCTTCTCTTTAGTTCCTGCCAAAGCTATTGTTGGGACTAACCATAAAATCATGCTTGTTAAACAGGCAATTCTTACATAGTTCTTCATAGTCTCATTCTTTTAGAGCACAACTGTCTTACACAAGACATTCAATCGCTATGCTATATGTTTACTAAACGCAAAGATAAGGATATTTTTCCAAAATTCCAATCTTTTGTTGTGCAAAATAACAATTTTATGATATAAATAATATTTGTTTTATATATGTTAACACTAAACAACAACAGCAAGTAATATACAAAAAGAAACGTCTCTTTTGTGCTCAAAAGAAACGTCTCTTTTGTGTTCGACTATAGATCGTTTTATTTATTCCTGTTTCTTTCCGAACTCCGGATCGATATCGAGGAACCACGTGACGATGTAGGTCAGCGAACAGGCTGCTACGACGATGAGGAAGAAGACTTGATAGCCTACGGCCTCTTGCAGGGCACCGGCAAAGAGTCCTGGAATCATCATCGACAATGCCATGAAGGCGGTACAGAGGGCATAGTGTGACGTCTTGTGGTTGCCCTGACTATAATATATAAGGTAGAGCATATAGGCTGAGAAACCGAAACCGTAGCCGAACTGCTCGATGAATACGCAGACGTTAATGACGAGCAGCGATGAGGGTAGGACATACGACAGGTAGACATATACCAGGTCGGGCAACGTAATGGCCATGACCATGGGCCATAGCCAACGCTTCAGTCCGTCGCGACTGGCACAGATGCCACCCAGGATGCCACCAAGGGTGAGTCCGATGACGCCCACTGTTCCCTGTACCAGTCCGTATTCTCCGTCAGAGAGGCCCAGTCCGCCCTTGTGGGCCACGTCGACCAGAAACAGAGCGCTGACCTTTGCCAGCAGTCCTTCAGGCATGCGGTAGAAAAGCATGAAGCACAGGCCTATCCACACCTGTGGCTTCTGGAAGAAGGTGAAAAGCGTCTCTTTAAACTCATTCAGAATGCCGCTGACCGTTTTCTGCGTCTTCTCGCCATCCTCAGAGGGCTTGGGAAGTGCCCAGCTATGGTAGAGCCACAGGGCGATAAATAGTCCGGCCATGAGGTAGAACACCAGGCTCCACGAATAGCGGATGTTGCGCGTCAGCACCTGAAGGGCACCAGCCAGTCCGACCAGCAGTCCTGAGGAGAAGATGGTGGCAATGCGATAGAATGTCGAGCGGATGCCCACGAAATAGGCCTGTTCGTGCTGGTCGAGACCAAGCATGTAGAAGCCGTCGGCGGCAATGTCGTGCGTCGCACTCGAGAAGGCCATCAGCCAGAAGAAGCATAGCGAGCCTTGCAGCCACCACGGACCAGGAATGGTAAACGCTACGCCAGCCAATGCAGCACCAATGAGCAGCTGCATGGTGATAATCCACCAGCGCTTCGTCTTCAGCATGTCGATAAACGGGCTCCACAGGGGCTTGATGACCCACGGCAGGTAGAGCCACGAGGTGTAGAGCGTAATATCGGCGTTCGACATCCCCAGTCGTTTATACATGATGAGCGAGATGGTCATGACGGCCACATAGGGCACGCCCTCAGCGAAGTAGAGTGTGGGAACCCAAGCCCACGGATTACGTTTGTTCATTGTCGTTAATAGATTCGTTTTATTTCAGCACCGCGGTAGTAGTGCAACAGAATTTCGTCGTATGTGTAGCCTTGCTGTCCCATGACGGCAGCACCTATCTGGCAGAGTCCCACACCGTGGCCCCAGCCTTTGCCATGTAGTCGGAAACCTTTCTCGGTTTTCTCAACGTCGAAGGCGCTGCTGTAGAGATGGCTCTCGCTGAGTGCACGGCGTATCTCCAATTCTTTGCCAATGGTGAAGGTCTTCTTCGTGCCGACGATCTTGAGCTTCCAGATACGGCCGCTCTTGCCACGCTCTAATGGGATGAGGTCGGTAATCGTTCCGAAGTCGTCTTTCAGTTTTTCACGGATGAGTGCCGATAGCTCTTCGGTAGTGTATTCCACCGTCCAGCGGTAGAAGTCGTTGGTTTCCAGATCGTAGTCGTTGAGCACCTGGGCCAGTACCGTTTTGTCGTTAGTGTTGCAGAAGGGATCGCTAACGCTGACCAGATAAGGCTTGGGTGTATCTTCCCAACAATACTGGAACTCCTCGGTAACGCCACCACAGCACTTCGAGAAGCGGGCGTCACAAATCTCGTCGCCATAACAAAGTATTTGTCCGCGCGTGGCTTTAAGCGCCTGTTCAACATTCTTGCTGGTCTGCTTGGTGATGCCCTGATAGCGTTGGCAATGGTCGTCGGCACAAACGTCGAAGATGGTGTGGTCTTCGCGGTCGTACCAGCGAATGAGTTCGTCGTCTTTCTTGATAAACGAGAAGAAACCGTCGCGCTTCGTGCCGTTCTCCTCCCTGCGCTTCATCTGTGCCAGCAACCATGAGCGGCTGATGACGGCGTGGGCCTTGAGCAGTTCCAGCCCTGCTGTAGCCTTCATCTCGCTGCTGATGACCGACGCCAGATAGTTTTCCACAGGCAACTCGTTGATGGCGATAATCTTGTCGGACTCTACCACCAGCCGTAGCGTGCCGAGGAAGACCTGCGTTTCTTTGCGCTCCCAATGAAAGTTGACGCCGATGGTGACGTCGAATAGCGAGAACGAAGCATCAGGAGAGGCAGGATGGAAGGTGAGCTGCCGATACTGATTGCCGTTCCACAGGATGCCGCCCTCTGAGAAGGCTACCGTCTGCGGGCCCTCAATGGTCTCGCCTTTGGCGGTATAGGCTCCGTTCAGGGCGAAACGAATCTCCTGACCGCTGACAATGCCAACGGTAACGTTAGGCTGTTGGCGCATCGTGTGAGACGAGGCGTGGTCGGCAGGCTTCTGCAGGCGCTCTATGACTTGTGCAACGTTGTCGGCCGTCAGCGAAATCTCCTGATAGATAGCCGTCATGCGCTCGGCCGTCAGCCGACGGAAATCCTCTTCGCGGGGAGTTATGATGAGGCCGCCCATGTCGACAGCTCCCGGACTGATGATATATTGTTCGTTACCCTCGGCGCTATAGCAGTCGGGACGATGCTTGCGGCGAGGCAGTACCACGCTAAGCAGGTCGTCGCCATTGCGCCATAGGATGATGTTCATCATGGGTTCTGTCCTGTCTTCGGCCATTGGCAGACAACTGTATAGGCGGCGGAACAACCGTTCGCCCACCTCGATGCTGTGACTACGTAAAAGGAAGGCAGCAGAAGGGTAGTCGACTATTTGCCAGATGCCCTCGTCATCGTCTTGATTGACCACCTCGGCAAGATTGCGGCTCAAGCGCTGCCAGGATAGCTGCAGGGGCAACATCCCCGTATTGACGGCTTGCAGATGAGCATGATCGGGAGCTGATGCTCCACAATGGGGCCCATTGTATAATAAGGTGAGGTCGCTATTGCGCAGGGCCAACTGCAACATGTCGCCATACATGTGCTTGATGCGCTGTGGCTGATGCTTGAGCGTGGGCAGCGTGAAATGTACAGGTAGGATGGGGAAGGGGTTGACCAGCAGTTCGTACTTGCCGTTCAGCACGCGGTGCATCTGCTCGGTGGGACGGTTTTGGGCACAAAGGAAACATGGCCGCTCAGCGATGGAGCGTGCGTCGATCTTGGCGCCTGTTGAAGCGATGCGTGCCGGATTCCATTGTACGCGCAATGTCAAGCTGTCGGCCACCAACTCGCGTGTTTCTACGGCGTCCAAGTCACGATAGCGCTGGCGTGCCACCTCCCAAGTCTGCAACTGCCGACGGAAATAGCGCGACAGCGACGATTCCGGGGTGGCCTCCGGACGTCCTTGCTGCAACTGTTGGCGGGCTGTCAGCTCCAACGTGCGCAGGCGGTCTTTATAAAGGTTGTTAGCATTGACGCGCTCGACCGACAAAGCTGCGTCGCTGTTGCCACCCCAACGGCGACAAAGGTACAACTCGTTATAGATGCGCCCGATGCGGTAACGGCGCGAGAACCACAGGCCTAAGGCATAGTCTTCGCCGTAGCTGGTGTTGGGGAATCCCACGCTACGCAGCAACGGAGTAAAGAATGCACGAGGGGCACCTAAACCGTTGATGCGTAGGGCATTATTTGGACCATTCTCGTCCGTCCACTCGCGATGGTCGATGAGTCCTGGTGGGAGGGTGTTCAGCTCGAAGTCGCACATGCGGTAGGAGCCCACCACCATCGCGGCTTGTTGCTCGTAGAAGGCGTCGACGATGGTCTGCAGCGTCTTGGGCGACGAATACAGGTCGTCGCTGTCCAACTGTACGGCAAAGCGTCCACAGAAAGGGCTCATCACGGCCTCGTTCCAGCAACCGCCAATGCCGAGGTCGGTACGTTCAGGTACAATGACGTGCAACTTGTCGGCATATTTCTCCAACATTTCCGACAAAATGTCGGACGTGCCGTCGGAAGAGTGGTTGTCGACCACAATGACGTTGTACTTGAAAGTGGCCTTCTGCGACAAGGCACTGTCTACGGCATCGCGGATGGTTTTTTCGCGATTGTATACGGGGATGATAACTGACGCTTCTGTCTCGAACTCCTGTTCGTTATAGTCTATCTCGCCATACTGCGTGGTGTCGACAAGGGCGTTGATGGCACGCAGATGGGCGGTACAGGCCTGCTCCATCTCAATCTGAACCTCGCGATTGCGGGGGTTGACATAGTCGAACTGTTTTTCGCCAGACGTGCGCAGGTCGCTTTCCTTCTCGGTATAGAGATACTCGTTCAGGTGGATGAGGTTCCCCTCACGGCTCAGGAATAAGCGCAGGTCGTAGAGTGCGGCATACTGGTAGTCGCGTTCACGTTCGCTGCTGGCATATTTGTGCAACAGCGAGGTGCGCACCAACCAGACACTACCGAAGTCGAAGTCGTCGCGCAGCGATCCTGTCTGGTAGTCAATGACGGGGTGGGGCTTGCGTTGTCCGTTTTCTACGGTATAGCGGTCACTATACACCATAGCAGCCTCGGTGTCGGAGGCTACCTGCATCATTCGCTCCAGCATATTGGCCCCTAACAGCAGAGGTTGTGCTTTCTGGCACAGCAGGATATAGGGAGCTACGGCGTGCTTGGCCAGCGATAGTAGAAAATAGGTACTCTGCAGGCTGTCGGTCACCAGAAACGAACAGCCTTTGGGGGCTACGCAGTTAGCAGCCATTGATGCGTTCACCAGTAGCCAGATATGTCTGACAGCATAGCTGCACTGCAACTGGTCGATGGCCGGTTGGGCGTCTGCAAGCGTCTGACAGGCTATGAAGCAATCAGTCTTTTGTATCATATTAGGTCGTGTTTTTGTAATTTAGATGCAAAGATACCATTTTTTATTGGAAAAACAAAAAATATTTGGTTTTTCGCTCACTTATTCGTACCTTTGCACCCATGACACCACAAAAGAAACGACTTTTGGGGCTAACACCGGCAGAACTGAAGGCTCTTGTCGGTAGTTTAGGTATGCCTGCTTTCACCGCAAAGCAGGTGGCTCGGTGGCTATATGTGAAACATGTGAAGAGCATCGACGAGATGACGAATTTGTCGAAGCAGAACCGCCAGCTGCTGGCCGAGCACTACGAGGTGGGCGCCCTGCCGCCTATTGACTGTCAGCGCTCGAAGGATGGCACCATCAAATACCTCTTTCCCGTTGTAACAGCCAACACCGATCTCCCCTCGCAACGCCAAACTCTCTCAGAGAGAATACCTAATACCCATCTATTCGTCGAGACCGTCTTTATACCTGACAAAGACCGCGCCACGTTGTGTGTGTCGTGCCAGGTAGGCTGTAAGATGAACTGTTTGTTCTGTCAGACGGGCAAGCAGGGATGGCACGGCGATTTGACGCCTGCCGACATTCTGAACCAGATTTATGCCTTGCCCGAGGTGGAACGTCTGACTAATATCGTCTTCATGGGACAGGGCGAGCCGATGGACAATTTGGATGCCGTGCTGCGTGTCTGCGATATTATGACGGCCGACTGGGGCTGGCAATGGAGTCCCAAGCGCATTACGGTAAGCAGCGTAGGCGTCAGAAACAAGCTCAAGCGCTTCCTTGACGAGAGCGATTGCCACGTGGCCATCTCCATGCACTCGCCGTTGCACGAACAGCGTCTGCGTCTAATGCCTGCTGAGAAGGCTATGCCGCTGGAGGAGACCATCGCCCTGCTCAAGCAGTACGATTTTACCCACCAGCGTCGTTGCTCGTTCGAGTATATCTGCTTTGGTGGTCTGAACGACTCGCCGCTCTATGCCCGCGAGATTGTCAAGCTGTTGCAAGGACTGGAGTGTCGCGTTAACCTGATACGTTTCCACGAGATTCCCGATGTCGACCTGCCTTCCTCCGACGAACAACGTATGGAGGCCTTGCGCGACTATCTGACAGCTCATGGTGTTACGACCACTATCCGTGCCTCGCGCGGTCAGGATATCTTTGCCGCCTGCGGCCTGCTGTCTACGGCAAAGCAGTCCCAATTAGACCCATAAGTCCTATAAGATAAATCAACAACCACAATATGGAACAAGAAAGAAAGATACGCGTGGCTATCACGCAAGGAGATACCAACGGCGTCGGTTACGAGGTCATCTTCAAGGCCTTTGAAGACCCCATGATGGTCGAACTGTGCACGCCGATAATTTATGGTTCGCCAAAGGTGGCTAGCTACCACCGCAAGGCGCTGAACATAGAAACGAACTACAGCGTTATCAACAATGCCCAGGAAGCTCGCGACGGCCGCTTGAACCTGCTGGCATATGACAACGACGAGGTGAATGTCACGTTGGGAAGCCCCTCAGCAGAGGCCGGACAAGCTGCCTTCAAAGCCCTGGATCGTGCAATGACCGATTTCCGTAGTGGCTTGTACGACGTGCTGGTGACTGCCCCCATCAACAAGTCTACCATTCAGAATCCCGACTTCCACTTTCCGGGACATACAGAGTATATCCAGACCAGTCTGGGCGAAGGGAAAAAAGCGCTGATGATTCTGATGAACGAGACCTTGCGCGTGGCATTGGTGACCACCCATCTGCCCATCAAAGACGTGGCAAAAGCCATTAGTAAGGAGGCTATCATCGAGCGTGCGAAGATTTTCCACGAGGCCTTGCGCCGCGACTTCCGCATCTCTTGTCCGCGTATTGCCGTCCTCGCACTGAATCCTCATGCTGGCGACGACGGACTACTGGGCTCTGAAGAGAAAGACGTCATCATTCCTGCCATCAACGAGTTGGCTGCCCAGGGTATTCAGGCTTTTGGCCCCTATGCTGCCGATGGCTTTTTCGGTGCAGGCACCTACGAGCGTTTCGACGGCGTGCTGGCCATGTACCACGATCAGGGACTGGCTCCGTTTAAGACCATCGCCCTCGAGAGTGGGGTCAACTATACTGCAGGATTACCCATCGTACGTACGTCGCCCGATCATGGAACGGCCTATGACATTGCCGGACAGAGTAGGGCAGACGCCAATTCGCTGCGCCAGGCTATTTATACGGCCATCGACGTGTTCCGTAACCGTCAGAACTACGACGAACCCTTGCAGAACCCGTTGCCAAAGTTGTTCCACGAGAAGCGTGAAGATAGCGACAAGGCACGCTTTGCGCAGCCGCGCCCGAAGGATATTTTCAAGCGCGAGAAGCCTGCAGGAAAACCAGAAAAGGCGCAGGAAAGTTAAATTTCTGCCAAATTCTGCCATAATGTCAGATTTTCTTTGTACCTTTGCAGCCCAAGCTGCGAACCTGCTAACACTCGGCAATGAGGACTTGTCCTCTTTGCTCTCGTTTAATCGTAGTTTTGTCCGCTAAAATGAAAACAACAGAGTTGCAGAGCATCAAACAGCGCTACAACATCGTGGGAAACTGCGATGCGTTGAATCGCGCCTTGGACGTCGCCCTACAGGTGGCGCCTACGGATTTGAGTGTACTCATCATTGGCGAAAGCGGCGTAGGTAAGGAAATCATTCCACGCATCATTCACGACAACTCTCCACGTCGTCGCGAAAAGTATTTTGCCATCAACTGTGGCTCTATTCCTGAGGGAACTATTGACTCAGAACTCTTCGGACATGTGAAGGGCTCGTTTACTGGCGCCATCAACGACTCGCCAGGATATTTCGGCGTGGCCGACAAGGGTACGCTGTTTCTTGACGAGGTGGGCGAACTGCCGATGGCTACACAAGCGCGGTTGTTACGCGTATTGGAGAACGGCGAGTACATTCCTGTGGGAGGCACGGAGATTCGCAAGACTGATGTGCGCATTGTGGCTGCTACCAACGTCAACATCCGTCAGGCCATCAGCGAGGGCCGCTTTCGCGAAGACCTCTACTATCGTCTGAATCAGGTGCCTGTGCAGATGCCTCCCTTGCGACAGCGTGGTGAGGACATCGTCCTGCTGTTCCGTCTCTTTGCCATGCAGATGGCCGAGAAGTACCGCATGGACAAGGTGGTGCTGACAGACGACGCCAAGCAACTGCTCATGCGCTATAAGTGGCCAGGCAATGTCCGTCAGTTGAAAAACATTACCGAACAGATTTCTGTGCTCAGCGCTGAACGGCAGATAACAGCCGACATCTTGTCACGCTTCATTCCGCAGGATCAGGAGACCACCCAGTTGGCCACCATCCGTAGCGAGGGTGAACACTCGTTCGAGAACGAGCGCGAGATACTCTATAAGATTCTCTTTGAACTGCGCTCGAACGTCAACGACATGCGCAGGGAGATCAGTACTCTGAAGAAGCAGATAGAAGACGTACAGGTGACAGGAAACACCCATAGCCAGCTACCGACCACGCAGCTTGCACCCGCTAATCTGTCACCTATCTCCTCTCACCTCACGCCACTTACCGAGGAGGCTGAGGCTGAAGAGTATGTGGAACCCGAATTGGAGAGTCTGAACCTCAACGACCTCAGTCGCCAGATGCTCGAGAAAGCACTCGAACGTAATGGTGGCAATCGCAAGAAAGCTGCTCAAGAATTGGGAATTAGTGATCGTACACTTTATCGTAGACTGAAGCAATATGGATTGGAAAAATAGGTTCTACTCACTTGTCTGTCTGTCTGCCGTCTTCCTGTTGATGGCGTGCTCCGTGAGCTATAAGTTCAATGGTGCCAGTATAGACTATAGTAAGACCAAGACCATACAGATTGCCGACTTTCCCATTCGCGCAAGCTACGTCTGGGGACCAATGGAGGCACTCTTTAATAACGAGCTGAAAGATCAGTTTGCCAACCATACGAAGCTGATACAGGTGAAACGCAATGGAGACTTGAAAATCGAGGGCGAGATCATGCAGTACCAACAGCGCAACAAGTCAGTAAGTGCCGAGGGCTATTCGGCACAGACAGAACTGTCGATGACTGTCAACGTGCGCTTTACTAACAATACCAATCATGCGGAAGACTTCGAGCGTAGCTTTACCGCTACCTCGAGCTACGAGACCACCCAGTCGCTCAACGCTGTACAGGAAGAGCTTGTGACAGAAATGACGAAAAACATCTGCGACCAGATTTTTAATGCTACGGTGGCGAATTGGTAGTTAATAGTCAAGAGAGAAAAGTTAAGAGATAAGAGAATGGATATTACGGAACTCATCAACCACCCTGAGCGACTCGACCGCGACACGCTGTACGAGCTACGTTCGTTGTTGGCCCTGCATCCGTATTTCCAGACCGCCCGCCTGCTCATGTTGCAGAACCTCTATCTGCTTCATGATGTCTCGTTCGACGAGGAACTGCGAAAGGCGGCCCTCTATATCACCGACCGCAAGGTCATCTTCCAGATGGTCGAGGCCGCCCACTATCAGCTGCGGACGCCAGCGACCCAGACAAAGAAGGCCAACAAGGAACAGCAGGCGAGCCGTACGGTTGCCTTGATCGATAACTTCCTCGACTCTATTCCTGAAGACGATGAGCCCAAGGGAAAGAAGCGCCGTCCCACACCTGCCGACGCAGCTATCGACTATGTGGCCTACCTGATGGAGACGGAGAGCGAGCAGACCGTCCAGGCTGACGCCCCGCAGATGAAGGGACAAAACCTCATCGACAATTTCCTAGAGCAGGAACAGGGACGAATCTTGCTCAGCGAACTGCCCATGGAGCCCGAAGAGAACACCACGGACGACGGTGACAACGAAGACGAAGAGTACTTCACCGAGACCCTCGCCCGCATCTACATCAAGCAGGGACGCTACCAGAAGGCGCTTGACATCATCACACGCCTCAGCGAGAAGTATCCGCACAAGAATGTCTATTTCGCTGACCAGATACGTTTTTTGGAAAAACTAATTATAAACAGTAAGAAATAATAAATAATTCAAAATTTAAAATTTAAAAACATGGGACTTTACACATTATTTGTAATTCTGATTGTCCTGGCTGCCGTGCTCATGATTGGCATCGTGCTCATCCAGGAGTCTAAGGGCGGTGGCCTGTCTTCAAGCTTCGCCTCGTACAACCAAATCGGAGGCGTGCGCAAGACCACCGACTTCATCGAGAAGGCTACGTGGGGACTCGCCGTCGCTATGGTCGTCATCAGCATCGTATGCGCATGGGTAGCACCCACAGCGTCTACCGATTCGTCTGTGATGGAAAACATCGAGAATCCTGTCACCAATCCTAACAATCTGCCTGGATTCGGTGCCAGCCAGACCAAGGATGCAGCTGCTCCTGCTGCCGAGGCACCTGCCAAGGAAGCACCTGCACAGCCTGCAAACTAAATTTTTTCGGAAAAAAGTACGGGAATAATTTGGTCAATCCAAATTTTTCCCGTACCTTTGCACCCGCAATTCAGAAATGGTGCCCGTAGTTCAGTTGGTTAGAGCGTCAGATTGTGGTTCTGAATGTCGACGGTTCGAGTCCGTCCGGGCACCCCAAAAGGAACTCTCTGTAGGATAGTATCTTGCAGAGTTTTTTATTTCTAGACACCTCAATTTTTGATGGAACATTGATAGAACATTTTGGGTAGTTGTCAATGGCTTTGGGGTAGCGGACTCGTCCTTTGAGGGGTTTTTTCAATGAGGTAATGAGTTTTCTTGTATAATATATGCGGATTTTCCTACGCAAGAATAGGATTTTCTCCCTTCTGAATTAGGATTATTCCTTTGTTAACCTCAATAAAAGTTCCGATCTTTGCACCGTGAACAGGAAACAAAATGTATAACTCTTTAAAGATCGGAGATAACGATATGAAGAAGATGATGATCCTGGCAGTGATGATGGTCATGACTATCTCGGCCAACGCAATGAGCTACAACGCAGCAAAGCACGAGGCACTTTTCCTCTCGGACAAGATGGCCTACGAGCTGAACCTTACCGCTGCACAGTATGAGGCAGTCTATGAGATCAACCTCGACTACCTGATGAGCCTGAACGGACATGGCGACGTGTTTGGCATCTGGTGGGATCGTCGTAACGCAGACCTCCGCTTCGTGCTGACTCCGTGGCAGTATGACAAGTATGTGGCTCTGAACCACTTCTATCGTCCTGTAGCATGGAAGGCCGGCAGCTGGACGTTTGCAGTATATGCTCACTATAACAGAGGCCATTTCTACAATAACCGTCCAACGGTGTTCGTGAGCTACCGTGGTGGTCATAACAGAGTTCATGGCTCACACTATGCTCACATGCACAAGCCCGCACCTGCTCCGGCAATGGGACATCACCGCTCGGCTGAAGGACGCTTGCCTGGCAAGAATGCTCCGATGCACGACAAGGTTCACAATATGGGCAACCACAATATGGGTAATCACAATGCTCATAAGGCTCCAAATCGCGAAATTGCTATGAACACTCGCAGCAATCACGGTGGTTCCGGCCACTTCGGAGGTCACAGGTAATTCTTGCGTCCTTTCAGTAGCAAGCGTCAAGACGATTACCGTTTTGCTCCACTATATGCCTCACATGAGGACTCCCGGGAATCTCAGCAATGGGATTCCTTTTTTGTGCTGTACGCAGAGTCCTCGGCTTATTCTTTTGTTAATCTGTATACTGCCAGTGTGGGTAGAGTGACCAATAGCAATAAGCATATCTCTACCAATGCGTATGAACCGAAATAGTCAACCAATGTCTGGAATTTCAGGACTCCGTCAACCAGAAAGACTAAAACGGCAAACCAGCAGATACAGAATATAGCAGAATATTTGATCTTTTGTTTCTCTAGCTTCATTCGTTGATGTAGTTTTTGGTAGACATATCGTAATACAAAGCCTCCAACTCCTGAAGAGTCAGATTCTCAACAGAATGCTCAATCACTCGTATCAGCTCCTCACGACGGAAATCGTCAGATTGTCCGAATCTTCCTGTGTATGCCATCTCACTTAACTATTTGGTCAATAGCCTTACGGCTCTTGGGCTTCATCTCGTCTGCAGCATAGCCCAATGGAATGATGACGGCAGGTTCCTCATTCTCAGGTAAGCCAAACTGCTCCTTACAGAGATTAGCGTTAAAGTTGCATACCCAGCAGGTAGCCAGGCCTTGTTCCGTTGCAGCCAGACAAAGGTGTTCCACGGCAATGGCAATATCAATGTTGCCATGATGTTTACCGTCAGATCTAACCCACTCTTCATCATGTAGGATAGAGGCAATGATATACATCGGAGCTGTCTTGAACCAGTCACGATTATAGCATTGCTGAAGCTTAGCCTTGTCCTCCTCATTGCTGACAATGTGGAATAGCCAGGGTTGTTTGTTCACTGCTGAAGGTGCAAAGCGGACACATTCCAGAATATAGTATAACTTCTCTTTCTCCACGTTGATAGACTTATAAGCCCTACAACTGTATCTGTTCTTTACAAGTTCTAAAAAAATCATATATTACTCTCCTATGATTGTTACGACCAGTTTTCTTGCCCCACCGTAATTCCGGTACTCGCAGAAGTAGATTCCTTGCCAGGTTCCCATGTTCAAACGACCGTTAGTAATGGGTATCGTCAGGCTGACACCACTCAGTGTTGACTTGGCATGAGCAGGCATATCGTCTGCACCCTCCAACGTATGTTCATACTCTGGACGGTTCTCAGGGACGAGCCGGTTGAAAATGGTTTCCATATCTACCCGCACATCAGGATCTGCATTCTCATTGATGCTCAATCCACAACTCGTGTGCTTACAAAAGATGTTGACGATGCCTGTCTTTGGTAACTTGGGCAGCTGGCTCAGAATCTCACTGGTCACTAAATGGAATCCGCGAGACTTAGATTTTAGCGTTATTTCTACTTGCTGAATCATAACAACTTCATAAACAATCCTAATTCTAAGGTGCAAATTTACAAAATCTACTGAAAAATCACTAACTTTGCAAGCAAAATTTGCGCTGTTATTACAAAAAAGTGGTGAGCACCAACTTTTAAGTGGTGAGTACCAACTTTCTAGTTTAAGAGAATAAGCTTATGATAGACCAGATTATTGACTATAACATTTTGAGCCCCCTAATGGGGGACGGCTATAAAGCAGGGGGGATCAAGACCCACCCTCTTGTACCAAAGGATGTGGTGGTTCGCGGGTTTATTATAGACTCAGAGACTGGCGAATTAGAAGAAATAAGATAGCACTTATGAAACATATCGCCTTTTCATTCATATGAAACGAACAAGACTTTGGCTGATAGCCCTCATACTCACAACCTGCGGTACGGCGGCGTTTGCATCTTGTACGGCGAACGACGATAATACGTCGGGGCAGACGGTAGAGAGCCGGTATATCCCACAGGCTCCTGACTATAGCAACCCCACGATGTGGATTACGGCAGACGGCGACTCGGACGGCACGGGAGCCGACGTGTTCTACGTTGTTTCGACGTGGGAGGACGACTGGACGACAGCAGACGGCAAGGTATGCCACTACGCCGACGTGTGGAACCCAGAGCACCGCGCCCACATGGCTGACCTGGAGATGAAGAAGGTGGCGGCCTATATGTCGCCCGGCAACCGCTTCTATGCGCCTTTCTATCGCCACACGACCATCCAGGCGTTTATGACCAACAGCGAGGACACCGTCTATCAGCGTACCCGTCTGTCGATGGATGACGTGCGCACGGCCTTCGACCTCTTTCAGGCGCAGCGTGACCAGTCGCGCCCGCTCATCCTCGCAGGCTTCAGCCAGGGCGGTCTGGCCGTGGTGGAACTGCTGAAGCACATCGACGACGAGACCTACAGCCAGTTGGCCGCCGCCTACGTGCTGGGCTACAAGGTGACCAAAGCCGACATGGCCGCGTGTAGCCACATCCGCCCCGCCGAGGGCGAGACCGACACGGGCGTCACCATCTGTTACAACACCGTAAAGGACGTGAAGTATGTGCTGCCCCTCATTGCAGGCTCCGACATCTGCATCAACCCCGTGAACTGGCGCACCGATGCCACGCCCGCCATATTCCATGACACCATCACCATCACCGTCTCACCTGAGCATCACGTCCTCGTGGCCACCAACTACAGCGCCTCCGAATATCCCCCGTTCCGCGGTTTCCTGAACGTGGGCGACATCCACAGCTGCGAGCCGTGGCTCTACAGCGAGTGCCTGCAACGGAACATCAAGGTACGTGCCAAAGAGTGGCGCAAGATTCACCAGCCAACTGTCACCCGCATCCAGGAGCGAGGCACGTTGCTGGTAGGCACCACAGGCGACTATCGCCCTCTCTCCTACCGCGAGGCCGACGGAAACTACTGGGGCTTCGGCATTGAAATGGCAGAGAAGATAGCCGAGCGCATCGGTGTAGGTTTTGAATTCGTTAATACTTCGTGGCCTACGCTGACTGCCGATGTGCTGGCTGAGCCGCAAACCTTCGACCTCGCCATCGGTGGCATCACCATTACCGACACACGAAAGGAGACGATGCTGATGAGTGACGGTTATTTGGCCAACGGCAAGACCATCCTCTGCCGTGCCGCCGATGTCGACCGCTACCAGTCGCTGGCCGACATCGACAAGCCAGAAGTTCGCGTGATGGTGAACCCGGGCGGACTTAACGAGAAATTTGCCAACGAGAATCTCACACATGCCACCATCATCGTCTATCAGAAGAACGAGGAAATCCCCAATCAGGTGGCCGAGGGCCATGCCGATGTGATGATAACGGAGATAACCGAAGCTCCATGGTATGTACAGAATGACCCACGCCTCGCTGCCCCGCTTTTGAATGCTCCTTTCACCCACGGAGAGATTGGCGTGCTGATGCGCAAGGGTCAGGATGATCTGCTACAATTAGTCAATAACATCATCCGCCAGATGAAGTCTGATGGCACCCTTCGTAGTTTACATGAGAAGTACGGATTAGTATACGCGTATTAAGAATTAGAACAATAGAGAAAATGTTATAACATATCTTTATTACATCATGTAAATACCTACTTCTTGCTAATCGCGTTTCATTAGAAACCCTGCATATCCCGATGGTAAAACACTCTGTTTTGAGTATTGTGCCGTCGGGATTTTCGTCGTACCTTTGCAGCGTGATTTTGAATAGTTAATTTTTTAGCCATTTTAGATAATATAGTAATGAGTAAAACTATTGTAGTTTACGGTTCCTCGACAGGAACATGCGAGGCTATCGCAGAGAAGATAGCCCAGAAGTTAGGTTGTGAGGCTATTGACGTACAGAACCTCACAGCCGATGTAGTGAATAACAACCAGAACCTGATCCTTGGTACCTCTACTTGGGGCGCAGGCGAATTGCAGGACGACTGGTATGACGGCTTGAAGGTGTTGCAGGGTGCAGACCTCACAGGCAAGACCATCGCCCTCTTCGGCTGTGGCGATTGCGAGTCGTATGGCGACACCTTCGTGGGAGGTATCGGCGAGTTGTTCAACGCCCTTAAGACCAGCGGTGCCAGTTTTGTGGGAGCCGTAGATATCGATGGTTACACCTTCGGTGACTCTGAAGCCGTTGTTGACGGCAAGTTTGTGGGTCTGCCCCTCGACGACGTGAATGAGGACGATAAGACCGACACACGTATTGAAGCATGGATAGCAGCTATTTCCCCTAACCTTTAATTTAATATGTATGATGCAGCGGACAACGGATATTCAGACAAGTCAGATGGTGCTACCATCAGAGATGCGAGTGCTGATGAATCATATCTATGAATATAAGAAAGGTGTGCGCAGGATGATACTCTTCACCTGTAACCGCCGGTTCGAGCAGCAGGCCTGCCATCGCTTGGGCCGCCAGTCGATAGACTATGTGGTGCAGCCCGCTGGCAAGGAGAACGTGAACGTCTACTTCGGTCGCCGCGAATGTCTCGATGCCATCCGTCTGTTTGTCACCCGTCCGCTTAACGAGCTGTCGCCCGAGGAAGACTTCATCCTCGGCGCCATGCTCGGCTACGACATCTGTGCACAGTGCGAAAGGTACTGTGAACGTAAGGGACGGTGCGCTAATTGCAAGCACGCTCAATAGACATATCAGGTACAATGAAAATTCATAAAGAGTATTTGACCTTTGGTCGAGGCTGCTTACGCTCGGCAGACTCCAAACGAGTTTGGGTTTGCTCTCGCTAAAACGCAGCATTGTTTAGTTTAGTAAGGAAGGCTTGCCGCGAGGCAAGTCTTGCCATATAAGGACTTTCAATCATTAGAAATATGGGACTTTTAAAGAAGTTTTTCACCAATTGTGCCCACCCGAAGGGACGGATGGGACGCGCTATGCTGAAATTTATGAACCTGACGCATGCTCCGCTGACGAATTGGGGGCTGGGACTCATCGAATTTCAGGATGGCTGGACGATGCTAGACGTCGGTTGCGGTGGCGGCAAAACACTACAACGGCTACTCAAGAGGAGCCAAGGCGCTAAAGTCTATGGAATCGATATCTCAGACGAGAGTGTGGCAAAGGCTCGTGAAAGCAATGCAGGTTTCACACAGACGGAAATCCATCGGAAGAAGCCAATGTACGCCACGATTCTTGGTGTAAAACCATAACAAACAATGAAAATGACAAAGCCCGTTCATTAACAAGCAAAAACCGCCGATGTCCGATGAGTGATATCGGCGGTTCTCTTGTTAGAGACTATTCAAAAACTGTATTTCAGTTTCAGGAACACCTCGGAGTTGTTGTCATAGACCGTGAACGAGCCGCGATCGGCATGGAAGAAGTCGTAGCCCAGGGTGGCGTGGAGCTGGTCGTTGAGGGCGTAGTCAGCACTGAGGCGGTTATAAGCATGAAAGCCAGGAAGTACGGGGTTTTTATATCCTTGTGCAGATGCTCCGAAGGAAAGGAGAAGCAGGTAGATGATTGATACCAAGTGGTAAACGCATCGCTTGAGGGTCAAGGTCATTAATATTTGCTGAATCATTGTTTCTTCATTAAAGTATCCTAATATTCGGTGCAAATTTAGCGATAATTACGGAATTATTACTATTTTTGTAACAAAAAATAGCGAAAACAGGTTTAAACAGATAACGACTATGGACAGAAGAGATTTTATCAAGAAAGCCACTATGGCGGATGCACTCATCGTGGGCACGCCCGTCTACTATGGCCAGCCAAACGGTGGAATTCTCTCTCTGATGCAGCGCCTGTTCTTCTCGGCAGGCCATCTGGTACAGAACAAACCTGCTGCGGCATTGGCAGTCTGTCGGCGAGGCTGCACCCAAGCGCGACGAACGTCCCCAGTTCATGAACTTTATCAGATAATAAATGAAGTGGACGGTACTATCAGATAATCGCACGAATAATGAGCAGCTCGAAACAGAGCATGGCTTGTCTATCCTGCTAGAGACTGAGAAACATCGCATCCTGCTTGATACAGGGGCAAGTGATGTGTTTATCCGAAATGCCGAGAAGATGGGTCTTGACCTCAGTACGGTGGATTATGTATTCATCTCACATGGCCACAGCGACCATGCAGGAGGGCTAAAGCATTTTATTGCACGTAATCGACAGTCTAAGGTTGTCGTTTCACCTGATGCCGTCAATGGTAAGTTCTTTTCAAAGCGAGGGAATCTCCATAGTATTACTGCAGAGTGGCCCAAGATTGACGATAGCAGACTCGTCTTGATCAATCAGACCTGTGCAATAGCAGAGGATATCCATGTAATAGCCCATATCCCTCAGAACCATCCGATGCCTAAAGGGAATGTGAATCTCTATGTGCAGAACACCGCAGGTCAATATACCCACGACGATTTCCGTCATGAGCTGGCTCTATATGTCGATGGCCTGCTGTTTACAGGCTGTGCCCATAGCGGTCTGGAGAATATCCTCTCAGCTTGTCCGTGGTCGGTTCATACCATTGTCGGAGGTTTTCACTTACTCGATGGTCTGCAAACGGAAGAAGAGCTGACGGCTCTGGTTCAAAGGCTGAAAGCCAAATATCCCGAAACACAGTTCTACACCAGCCATTGTACGGGTGATAAGGTCTTTGCTGTTCTAAAAACAATCATGGGCAATAGTCTTCATGCTTTTAGTTGTGGCACGACGATAACAATATGATAACACCGCTCACAGCGATATAGGCATAGACAATGTAGCGGAAGATGCGGTTGGGGATGTGCTTGAACACATAGGCTCCCAAACTGGTCCCGATAATAACCCCGCCCAGTCCGAAACAATAATCCGTCAGTACGGTTGTAGTCAGAAAACCATTATAGGCTCTGACGATGGTCATCATCACGTTGCCAATCAGGAAATAGGTCTGTGCCATTGCCATATAGTGCTCCTTGGTCGGCTCCGACTGGATGAAATACAGCACGGCTGGCGGGCCTTGCATGCCGAAGAAGCCTCCCATCAGTCCGCTGAGTGTTCCAGCACCTACCTGAACTTTCTTGGTTGTCGGCAACTTGATCTTTTGGCTGAATAAAGCGAAATAAATACTAATCAGAATGAGTGCTACGCCAAGGATTTGCCTCAAGATGTAATCTTCAATGCGCGTCAGAGCAAAAATCGCTATCGTTGAGACAACAACAAAAGTCAGCAGTATCGGCCATAGCCGTTTCCAAGTGACATATTCCCTCAGTCGCCACACAATGACAGCTGAAGTGGTGATGGCCAACAGACCGGAAAGAGTCGTGGCCTCGCCATAAGTAGGCACCCAGAATGGTAGCATCGTCATAATAAAAATGCCAAAGCCGAAGCCCGTTGTGCGCTGCACGAAACTGGCTCCGATGCTCAGTAAGAATATGGCTATCACGATACTACTCATCATAAACAATCTTAAATTTGGGTGCAAAAGTAATGAAAATCCACCGAATATCAATATCTTTGCAATTAAAATATGATACAGACGATAGTATATATCCTCATTTGCATCAACGTAGTGACCTTCCTGTCGCGTCAGTCCCATCATGATGGTGAGTACAACGGCATATATCAGTGCTGGTATCGCAGCCTTATAGGTGTCTAGTCAGAAAAAAAACTTATCTTTGCACCATCTAAGATTGCAATAAAATGGTAGGTAATCTTTTGAAAGATGAAAATAGTTGTCGCAATAGATTCATTCAAGGGGTGCCTGACCTCAAAAGAGGCAAATCAGGCAGCAACAGAGGGTATCAAGTGCAAATTCCCTGATGGAGAAGTTACGCAAGTGCCTGTCAGCGATGGTGGCGAAGGCTTTTTGGAGGCCTTCCATGCGGCTATCGGTGGTGAGCTGATAGAAATAACGGTACGAGATCCTTTGATGCGACCTGTCTCTGCCCAATATCTGCTACATGATAAGTTGGCTTTGATAGAAATTGCTCAAGCCAGTGGGCTGACGCTGCTTGCTAGTGAAGAACGGAATCCGATGGTGGCTACCAGTTACGGTACGGGCCAGCTAGTGGCTGATGCAGTCAGAAAAGGCGCAGAGCATATCATCGTGGGACTTGGTGGCAGTGCAACAAGTGATGCTGGTATCGGGATGCTTCGGGCACTCATCGACAGTTTCTCGAAACACGGAACATGGGATGATGTTGAGGCATTGAAGCATGTCCGTTTCACAATAGCATCCGATGTCAAGAATCCACTCTGTGGCGAGAATGGAGCTGCACACGTCTTTGCTTATCAGAAAGGTGCTACTCCAGATATGATTCGGCAATTGGATGAACGGGCAAGGAAGTTTGCAGATGTTTCTGCTAGGCATTTCGGCTACGACCGCTCTGAACAGGAGGGAGCAGGAGCTGCTGGAGGTTTGGGATATGCTTTCCTGCAATATATGAATGCTGACTGCAAGCCTGGCATAGAACTGCTGCTTGAAGCCATCAAGTTCCATGAGATAGTCAATGATGCCGACCTCGTAATCACTGGTGAAGGCTCTGCTGACCGTCAGACCCTGATGGGCAAGCTTCCCATGGGAATCCTGAAGCAATCAGGCAATGTGCCCGTATGTTTGATAGCAGGTCGAATCAGTGACAAACAGGAACTTTTAAATGCGGGTTTTGCTCATGTTGACGAAATCAATCCAGAAGGCATCTCCCTCGAAGAAGCCATGCGTAAAGAGGTGGCCCAAAGGAATATCTGTGATACTGTCAGGCGAATCATTGACAAGGCACGGAGCATCGTGGTCTGAACCTCCCCACCTCCCTCAGCAGGTCTCAAAGGCCGATGTATAAAGGGATTATGAAGAGGGAGGTGGTTGCGCACCACCTCCCTCACAGGTCCCTTTTCAGCTACTAGACCTCATGCCGCATACAGCGGGACGACCTTGTAATAGGCTACGTGACCACGCTCAGTATGCGTGTAGTTGAGTTCCTTCATGGCCTGACCCAGATGGATGCGGGTGCTGTGGCTTACCTTTACATTTGGATACTGCTTCGCGATGATTTCTAGCATCTGTATGCTGTTCATGCTCTCTACCTTCTCGCCTTCCTTCGGCTGGCGGAAGCAGAGCTTGATCATCTCAGCCATATCCTTCTGCTCCATGAACCCTTGGTTCAGCTGCTGGATGCGGGCCACCTCGTCGTTGTTGAACCAGTAGGGAGCCTCCAGCTCGCGCAGTTCGTGCAACACCTGGGCATACAGCTGGTCGTAGTCGATGTTGCCAGAATTGTCGATGAACCGTCCCTCAGGAATGGTCAGGCAGATGTAGCGACGCGAACCCGTGGCGTCCGTCAGCGGATGGGGGTTGTTGGTCGTCGCCACAAACGAGGCGAAGCGTGGGCGGTCCTGCTGCGAACAGCCATAGATGGGACGTCCGTTGACCTTCGACTTCGACAGCGTCTGCTTCAATGCCGCATGCTGGCTGGGACGGATGGCGTCGAGCTCGTCGAGGTTCACCAGCAGGTTGTTCGTCAGCGCCATCTCCTTGTCGAACTTGTTCGACAGGTTCAGGTGGTCCAAGTAGTACTCGCGCAGATGCTGGGGCAGCAGTCGGCGAAGGAACGTCGTCTTGCCGCAACCCTGCGGGCCAATCAGCGTCGGCACCACCTCGTTGCCGTGCAGCGTGTCCATCTGCAACCAGTGGGCTACCGTCGAGCGCAACCATATACTAAGGTACGCGAGCTGTTCGCTACTCACGCCTGGCAGTCGGCTGAAGAGACGCGCCACATGGTTCTGTCCGTCCCATGCGGGCAGACTGCTGAGATAGTCGCCGATGGGGTTGAAGACGGCTACTTCCTCAGAGTTGACAAACTCCTGGATCTCCGTCTTCGGATTGCCCTCGCTGATCTCCTCGCGCTTGGCTCGCAGCACGATGCTGTTCAGCGCCTCTTGCGTCAATACGCGATAGTCACCCAGCTGTCCGTCGGCAGACCTGACAGCAAACTCCAGCTTACCGTTCAGCACGTTGCGACGGAAATTGTAATTGTCACTCAGGAACAGCTCTACTTCGAGCATTCCCAGTTTTGAGGCACCAAGGGCCTCGCCATTGATCAAAAAACTCTCTTTGTTCATGGTACTAAAATTTTTAAAATGGTTAATAGATACAGTTAAACGATTCGGCTTAAGGCGTGTTTTTCGTCATCCTTTTTCCTCCTCTTTTTTCACTATGCAAAGATACAAAATTTTTTGCCGGATTCCAAGATTTTCCCCCAGACAGTTGCATTAAAAAATGTTAACAGGCTGTTGGCTGTAGCAAATGAGGTCTCAAGGAGTTTGAGGGACCTGTGAGGGAGGTGTTGGCTCATCACCTCCCTGTCCTCAATCCCTTTATATATCGGAAGTTGAGACTTGTTGAGGGAGGAGGGGAGGTGTTTTTTTTGTGCTTCAGGAAACAACCGTGAAAGCATGACTTTGAAGCAGTCAATCCTATGTTTTGACATGCTCAATCCTATACTTTGACGTGGTGAATCCTATGCTTTGACGTGGTGAATGTGCCGTTTTGACAGTCACAAAGTTACGCTTTGCCGTCAATCAAGTTACGTTTCGCCGCCCATCAAGTGCCACATCGCCGCCCATCAAGTGCCACATCAATCTGTCGCCACCTTCTTTTATGAAGATTTCGCAGATTTTAATAATCTCATGTAGATTCTCAAGCGTCGGCTCGATGTCTGTATAATAATATGCCTGTCTGATTTCTTCTTTTTTATCCATAAGCAAAACATCTTTATTCTAAAATTACTTCTTAATCTTATACTTTCTATTCTTATACTCGCCCTCTATCTCAAGGACACCATCAGCGACGAGTTGTTTGAGGTAGTCGCGGGTTCTTGAGAGTTTAAGTCCGATGGCTTTCGAAATGGATTTAACATCTGAAATCTCGTTATCGGCGACAAAATCGATGATTTGCCTCCGATTTTCCCCATTTCGATTTCGATTTTCCGCTTTTTGCTCATTTTTATCAGCCTCCTCTTCATCCATCGACTTTATCAACTTAAACACCAAATGCATCTGGCTGTATGCTATTCTGTCCTCGGGCGATGCCTCGCTCAATCGGGTCAGTTCCTCGGCGTAACTGATGGCCCGCCCTAAGTCACCATTCTCCGTCAGGTACTTATACAGATTGTTCTTCTTGAAATAGCGTGCCGTCTTCTCGTACCCAGGCATATAGTGCTGCAGGTCGGGCAGCACATCCTCGTAAGTCTCATAATGCTTGGAGGTAAGCTGTGGTAGGAAATGGAGCAGGAACCAGAACTCTGTGCATGGATTGGTCTCAATCCATATCACGTTACTTGGGCTTTTCTTCTTCAATTGCTGATAGGTAGCCATTTCTGCAGGCACCCTCAACAGACGGTCCATATCCACAAGGCATACCACGTAGTCAGTATCGCGCTTGACGTATTCTTCTGCCAACTTCGCCATGTGCGGGATGTCCGAATGCTGAGGGAAGTCGGGCGCCACCTTGAACTTATAGCGGCATGCGATGCGGAGCGTGTCGAAGTACCACCACTCCGTCTCGCCCTCGCCAATGATTGCTATACTCTTCTTGACTGCCATGTGCTACTCTGTTTCAAGGTAAATACTTCCAAGGAATGGCAGGTCCACCAGCTTGCCCTGCTTGTAGGCATTGTATGGGTTCATCGTCTTGTGCAGGCCGAGTGAAGAGAGTCGCTTCAGCTGTGTAGCACCCTGGCTGCTCTTATCGGTAAACCACACTATGTCCCTGCGAATAAAGTCCTCGTTCAGCAGATTGATATCGTGGGTGGTCATCAGCAACTGCGACGAACCCTCGCTGTTAGCCAGGAACAGTTTGATGAAATAAGCAAGCAGTTCATAGTGGATGCTGGTCTCAATCTCGTCGATGGGGATGAAATTGTTCTCGTGCAACACGTAGTACAGCACGATCGACATGCCCAAGAACCGATGTGTACCGGCAGACTCTAGATGCTCGTACAAATCATATTCGCCATCCTCACCAGTATGTCTGAACATAATATCATCAAACTTGATGGTGCCACGCTTAAGCATCTCAATCCTAGCCTCCTCTGATATCGGAGCACTCTTGATGGTCTTCTCCATTTCAGGTGTGATAGGCTCTTCGCGCTCGTCGAGCGTCATGTCAACGATATTGAAGTCGCTGGCTTTCAGCAACTGGAGCAGGAAACGCTTCTTCTTGCCGTCCTTGTCATTTCGAAGTTCGTTTTTAACATCATACGACAGATAGTCCCTTGGGGTCAAGATATTCTGTAAACCAGAATAGAAGAAATCAAACACGTCGTTGAGCTTTGAAACGTGAGCATTCGATTGTCCGAAGGCAGCCATCACCGTGCAATTGTTAGTGGTGTTGCCTTCAATAGCACGCTGAGTGGCCTTGTCTATGCCAGCCTTATTGCCAAAAAGCACCTCCGTATGGTCGGACTCCGATTGATAGACACGTTTGTAAAGAGAGGTAGGACGAGCACTGGTATATACCATCAGCGATTCTTCGTAGATTCGCTTGCTATCGAATTCCAGGTTCAGGACGTACTTTTCTCCGTTCAGCCAGAATGTCATCTGCATCTGCGAATGCTCATCCCTGCTGTGTTTGTCGAGCAGGAAGGGGAAGTACCCCATGCCTTCATTTTTTGATTCAGGCTTGTTGAGCATCACGCTACGGAAAAACGACAGGGCTTGGAGCAAGGTAGTCTTACCGCTGGCATTACTACCATACACGATGCCAATCTTCAGGAGTTCCACTCCTTCTGCCACTTCGTGTACGTATTGTCCACGCATATTACCATCGTTGGTCGGCACAAAACTAATAGTTTGCCGCTCCCTGATGCTGTAGAAATTCTGTACTTGAAACTCCTGTATCATAGTCGTATCATTAAATAATTGAATTTTGAGTGCAAATATACAACAAGAAAGTCGATTTTGCAAATTTAATGGAGAATTTCGTGAAATATTCACCATATTTTTAAACATAAATAACTATTTAGGACTTCAAAAAACCCAAAATCGGCGAAATTACCACTTGCGTTATTTCATCTTATAGGGGCTTTCTTTGACCTAAAGGTGCAAAGTGTGGCGCTGCAATCTATTAAATAATGTGTAATTTTGTGCAAAAGCGTTTATTATTCAATTTATTTTTTGTACTTTTGCAGTTGGTTCGGGGAGAAATCCGGACTGATAGAAAGCATTTGATGCAAACTTAAAACTATCAATTGTCTATGGCTAAGAAAGCAAAAGTTGTAAAGGAGAAGTCGATAGAAGACCGTATATGGGACAGCGCGAACAAACTTCGTGGTAATCTGACAGCATCAGAATACCAGAATGTGGTGCTGGGTCTTGTATTCCTGAAATATATCAGCGACTGTTTCGATAAGCGTTATAATGAACTTGTTGAAGAGGGTGACGGCTTCGAGGAAGACCGTGACGAATACACGGCAGAGCACGTATTCTGGGTGCCTCAGGATGCTCGTTGGAATGTCATCGCCAGCAAGGCACACTCACCTGAGATTGGTCAGGTGATTGATCATGCCCTTGAAGAGATAGGAAAAGAGAATCCCCGTTTGAAGAAGGTGATGCCCAACAACTACTCTCGCCCCGAGATTGACAAGATTCGCTTGGGTGAGGTCGTTGAAATCTTCGACAACATGGATATGCACGCACAGGGAGAAGGCATAGACCTCTTTGGCCGTGTGTATGAATACTGCTTGCAGAACTTTGCCGCAGAAACCCAATCTTCGGGAGGTGAATTCTATACACCTTCCTGCATTGTCCGTACGATAGTAGAGGTGCTGCAGCCTTTTGAGGGGCGCGTCTATGACCCAGCTTGTGGTTCTGGCGGTATGTTTGTGCAGAGTGCCAAATTCATTCAGCAGCATCAGGGCAATCTCCGTAATGTCACCATCTATGGCCAGGAGTTCAATGCCAACACATGGAAGATGGCGCACATGAACCTTGCCATTCGTGGCTTAGAGGCAGACCTTGGCGATAGTTGGGGTGACAGCTTTGGTGACGACAAGCACGCCACCAAGAAGTTCGACTTCATCATGGCTAATCCTCCCTTCAACATGAAAGATTGGGGAGCCAGCCGTCTGGCAGACGATGTTCGCTGGAAATATGGTGTGCCGCCAGAAGGCAACGCCAACTACGCTTGGATTCAGCACATGGTGCATCATCTTTCACCAACAGGTCGAATCGGTTTGGTTCTTGCTAATGGTTCTTTGACTACAAATACAGGTGGTGAAGGAGAAATCCGCCAGCGCCTTATAGAGGCTGACTTGGTAGAGGGTGTTATTGCTATGCCTAACCAGTTATTCTACAATGTAGCTATCCCTGTTTGTATCTGGTTCTTCAATCGCAAAAAGAAGAATCCTGGCAAGGTACTCTTCATCGATGCCAAAGGAATGGGTATGATGGTTGACCGCACCCATCGTGAACTCTCTGATGACCTTGTGCGCTATGATATGGTGAAGAAGGAAGATAAGCCTTGGGCAAAACTTCCTGCTGAGGAGTGCGATGTACAGCGCATTGCTGCCGTTTTCCGTAGTTACGAGGCTGGCGTCCTCGAAGATGTCAAAGGCTTTTGCAAGGTTGCCACTATCGAAGAGATTGGCAAGCAAGACTGGGTGCTTACGCCAGGGCGCTATGTTGGCATAGCTGACGAAGAAGACGATGGAGAGCCATTTGAGCAAAAGATGCAGCGCCTGACCTCTGAGCTAAGTGACCTCTTTGCGGAGAGCCATCGCCTCGAAGCAAGCATCAGTGAGAAACTAACTGGTATGGGATTTATTGTTAAAGAGGGGTGAGTATGGGTGAGTGGAAAGAATATAAACTTCGTGATTTATTCCAAGGTACCAAGTCTGGAGACTGGGGTAAGGACTCGCCAGAAGGCAACTATGTCGAAGAAGTCACTTGCCTCAGAGGAGCAGATATTCCTGCTACTAACCTTCAAGAAATAAACAAAGCACCAACGAGATACATTTCCAGAAAAAACTTTTCTGAAAGAAGATTATCAGCTGGTGATTTAATGGTAGAGATGTCTGGTGGGTCTCCAACCCAATCAACAGGGCGAATAGCATACATTTCGCAAAACGTCTTGGATCTATACAATTCAAGATTAATCTGTTCAAACTTTTGCAAAGTATTACAGGTAAACTCATATTTAATAGACAGTAGTTTTACTTATTATCTATGGAGCTACCTATACAATAAGAGACTTTTTTTCTCATACGAAAACGGAACAAATGGATTGAAAAATCTCTTTCTCGATGCTGTATTAGATTACGAGTCAGTAATCATTCCAAAAGACATATATGAACAGAATAAAATTGCTTCTCAGTTGTCAGAAATCGACAACAAGATAGCCATAAACAGAAAGATCTGCCGGAATCTTGAAGCACAGGCACAGGCGTTGTTTAAGCATTGGTTTGTTGACTTTGCCCCTTTCAAAAATGGCAAGTTTGTTGAGAGTGAACTTGGTTTGATTCCTGTGGGGTGGAGAGTGGGAACTTATGATGATATTATTCAAGATACTATTTCTGGTGATTGGGGTAAAGAAAAACCAGAAGGAAATTATACCCATAAAGTTGCTTGCATAAGAGGTTGTGATTTCCAAGATGTAAAAATGGGATTGCGTGGAAAAACTCCTGAAAGATATATTCTTGAAAAGAATTATAACTCAAAGCATTTCAATGACAAGGATGTTTTAATTGAGATTTCTGGTGGTACAGCTACAGTTTCAACTGGAAGAATATGCCCCGTATCACAATTGCTTATTGATAAATATAACGGAGATATAGTATGTACAAATTTTTGTAGATTAGTAAGACCTTGTTTGGGATATAGCTCTTATCTATATTATTCTTGGAAATACAAGTATGATAGGAAGGTGATGTTTGGTTATGAAAACGGAACTTCTGGAATAAAGAATTTCAGTATTAAAGACTTTACATCAAGAGAGCCATTGATTATTCCAAGATTATCTGATCTTCAAATTTTTGAGGATATGGTTGAGCATATACATACTCACATTCAGAATATAGGCTCTGAATCTGCTAAGCTCGCCACTCTTCGCGACACTCTTCTTCCAAAACTAATGTCTGGTCAACTAGAAATATAACACGATATGAATAATTACCAATCATATTCTTGCTTTAATTTACTTAAATATTTGGATAGTTGGTATGAACATGATACCGACAGGACTAATTATGCTGAGTATTTATTAACGATGCAGAATGTGTCATCTGTCAAGGATATGATAAGAATATACAATAGAGTCCTTTGGAAGTTTATCCTTAACTATAATGGATTGGGAGAGGAAGATTTAGTATCGAATACTTGGTACGATATTAATATGCTGTCGGATGATACCAAAATTTATTGGAGAAGCCTGGACGTATTCCTCAACGAAAATATTGAAAGATTATTTAATTCACAAGAGTATTCCGACAAATTAGCTTATGAATGTATCACCAATTTAAGAGAGGCTAGAAATTGCGCTGGAATCAGGAACTATATATTTTCAAAAAGTTCAGATATTGTTACCTCTTCCAAGGATAAGATTATGTCTTCGTTAGCAGTGATAAATGAGGCACCTGATCATATATCTCCTTATAATTTAGATACCAATGGGTATTTGGATTATAAGTCGAAATATATTGAAAACGTAAAATACCTGATTAGTCTCGGTTTTGTTAGGAGTATTAAAGATACGACATTTGAAATGAAAACCAAAATCTCATATATGCCAGATGCAAAGTCTTGGGTGTATCTCATTTTGGCTTGTATCGTCCTCATACCATTAGTAGCGTTGTTGATGCACTATGCATTTATCGGTATCTTCTTTATAATTTGTATATTGGCTTTGATTAAGATGATAAAATAAGCGACTAACTGACATCAATATAGTAAAAGTAAACAAAAGAACATATATGAGTATCGAAGGATTCACAGAAGACAGCTACGAACAGGCTCTAATAGAACTATTCCAGAGCCTTGATGGCAAACAGTACTGCTATGAATACGGGCCTGATATAGAGCGCGACTACACCAATCCGATATTGGATGACGTGTTGCAAGAGTCGCTGCATCGCATCAATCCGACTTTGCCTCTTGATGCTATAGATGATGCCATCAAGAAGTTGCATCAGATAGAGGGCTCGTCGCTCTATGAGTGTAACTTCAAGTTTACCCAGATGCTACAGTATGGCATCGAGGTGCAATATACTGACGCCAAACATCAGGTAAAGACAGCCATTGTCTACCTGATAGATTATGAGCATGAAGATGAGAATGACTTCTTGGTGGTGAATCAATACACCATGCAGGAACTTGATACCAAACGTCCTGATATAGTTGTGTTCGTGAATGGTCTGCCATTGGTGGTCATCGAGCTGAAATCGCCAAGTAGGGAAGAGACAGATGCCAGCGAAGCCTATCTGCAACTGAGGAACTATCAGAAGTTCATCCCATCGCTGTTTATTTATAATGCCTTTAATGTGATGAGTGATATGGCGCTCACCAAGATAGGAACAGTAACAGCCAAAGAAGACCGCTACATGGAATGGAAACAGCCAACGGGTGAAGTGGCTGATTATGATGTGGCTTTCAAGTCGGTGTTCACTCCGAAGGTATTTCTTAACCTCCTGAAGAACTATATCCTCTTTGATGTCCGCGAGGGTTGCTATACCAAGATCCTTGCAGGCTACCATCAGTATTATGCCGTAGAGAAAGCGGCTATCAGAACAGAAGAAGCCGTAAAGGGTGACGGCAAGATAGGTGTGTTCTGGCATACGCAGGGCTCTGGAAAGAGTCTGTCGATGGTATTCCTGGCACATCATCCGAAGGTGCAGGCTATGAATCCTACCATCGTAGTGGTTACAGACCGAAACGACCTCGATGAGCAGTTGTTTGGTCAGTTCTCACGCACCGTTGACTTCCTTCGTCAACGCGCCGTACAATGTACCAGCCGTAATGCAGAGGGAGATGACACTTCACTCAAGGCTATGCTAAAGAACCGTCATTCTGGCGGTATCATCTTCACCACCATGCAGAAGTTTGATGATTGGGATGGGGCACTTTCTGAGCGTCAAAACATCATCGTCATGACTGACGAGGCCCATCGTGGTCAGTATGGCATGGAAGAGAAGATTGACGAAGAAGGCAATGTACATATAGGTGCTGCCCGCAAGATTCGCAACTCCTTGCCTCATGCTTCATATATCGGTTTTACAGGAACACCTATCTCAGATAAGGATAGAGATACGCGCGAAATCTTTGGCGATGATATCGATGTGTATGATATGACGCAGGCTGTGAATGATGGTGCAACAAGGCCCGTCTATTACGAAAGCCGTGTTATCAAGTTGAAACTCAATGACGAGGTACTTGCCAAGATTGATGCAGAGTATGAAAGACTGAGGGAAGAGGGAGCATCGGAAACAGACATAGAAGAGAACAAGAAGGAAATGTCGCACATGGATGCACTCCTCGGAAACGATGTTACTATCAATGATCTTGTAAATGATATCATCACGCACTATGAGGATAATCGTCAATACGTCTGCTGTGGCAAGGCCATGATTGTGGCATATTCACGTCCTATTGCCATGAAGATATACAAGCGCATCCTTGAACTTCGTCCTGAGTGGACTGAGAAGGTAAAGGTTGTGATGACCAGCGGCAATCAAGATCCAGAGGAATGGGCTGACATCATTGGTGGTAAGGCCTATAAGAAGGAACTGGCCAAGAAGTTCAAGGATGAGAACGACGAGATGAAGATTGCCATTGTGGTGGATATGTGGCTCACAGGTTTTGATGTTCCTTCGCTGGCTACCATGTATGTGTATAAGCCCATGAAGGACCACAACCTGATGCAGGCTATTGCACGTGTCAATAGAGTCTTCCCAGAAAAGGCTGGTGGCTTGATAGTTGACTATGTGGGCATAGCAGCCGCCCTGAAAGAAGCCATGAAACGCTATACCAAGCGTGACCGTGAAAACTATGGCAATAACGACATCAAGGAGAAGGCATACGCTGAGTTCAAGGAGAAACTGGAGATTTGCCGTGATATGTTGCATGGCTATGACTATAGTGGATTCCATCATGGAACACCCGCAGTACGTGCCCAATTGATTAAGGGTGCTGTCAACTTCTTGATTGCACCAGAGAAAACGGAAGCTTGCAAGACGTTTATCAAGAATGCGTCATTGCTCCGTCAGGCAGTCACGCTTTGCCGTTCTTTGCTGGTTGAAGAAGAGCGATTTGAGGTCAGTTTCATGGAGTCGGTACGAATCCTGATTATACGACTCCAGAATCCTGGCAAGATAACCAAGAAGGAAATCAACAAACGTGTTGCAGCACTTATAGAGCAGAGTGTGCAGAGTGATGGCGTGGTGAATCTCTTTGACGAACAGACAGAATTCTCTCTCTTTGATGAAAAATTCATGGAAGAGGTCAAGAAGATGAAGGAGAAAAACCTTGCCGCCAAGTTGCTTGAGGACTTGCTCCGTGGCCGTGTTCGCTCGATGATTCGTACTAACATTGTCACGGGTGAGTTGTTCAGCAACAGGTTTGGTAAGACGCTGAACCGCTATATCAATGGATTGCTGACAAACGAGGAAGTGATCCAAGAGCTGATAAAACTGGCTCAGGAGATGATGGATGCAGAGAAGCAAGGCAATGAATTAGGTCTTTCGAATGAAGAGAAGGCATTTTATGATGCTTTGACTCGTCCTCAGGCCGTGAAGGACTTCTATACAAATGATCAATTAGTAGAACTTACAAAGGAACTAACTGACATGCTCAGGAAGAACCGCACCATCGACTGGAATCGCAGAGAGGCAGAACGTGCCAATATGCGCCGTCTGGTCAAGCGATTATTGAAAAAGTACAAGTACCCGCCTGAGGAAGCAGAAGGCGCTATGAACATAGTTCTGAAGCAATGCGAACAATGGGCAGAAAATGAAGAGCAGAATATAATCGCTGATCTAAAGGAACAAACTGTTGTTACAAAGAAATCAAGTGGCAAGAAGGTTGTAGAGGTGCAGTTGATTCCCAAGGGTTCTATGTTGGAAGATGTAGAGTCTGACGATGAAGTGCGCCGCCTAGTGCATAACATGATGGCACTCTATGAAGGTACCACCATTATGAACATCGTCATGGAATGCCAGCGTGAATATCAGGAGCGCTATTTCAGCATGAAAAGCAATGACTGGCGCCATCTGATTCGCGACTACGTCAGAATGGTGACAGAACGTCCTGAACTACAAGAAACGGAAGTGTTCAGATATGTGATGGCAGGATAAAACATGAAAAAGAAATAATAAAAGTGGTTTGCTATGAGCAAGTTTGGTAAGGGAGATAAAGTAAAGAATGTCGTAACCAATTATGTCAGGTGACAGGTCCCTGACATATCCTTCGAAGTTTCCTCAGCTTGTCGACTTCCTAAGCACCTGCGAACAGACCGACCAGCTACTCACCGGCAGCGGATGGCTCCACATCTCGTGGACGCCCTTCGGCATTCCCCGCCACTTCGTCCGCATCGGGTATTATAAGTAGCAAAAGTGCACACGGGTATGAACGGATAGCGAACCTAATGTGTGCTAATCTTAAAAGATATTAAACTTTATGGGGTGTCCTGACTTTTAGGACACCCTTGTTGTATCTTTGCAATCGGAAAAAGAAGCGTTTTATACTATGGGCAATATTAAAATAAGAAGAGGTGTATTTGACAGCAGGCTGGAGCTGACGCATGCCAGCGTGGCGGCAGGATTCCCTAATCAGTCGGACGACTATTCGCATGATGCGTTGGACTTCAACCGCGACTACATCAAACACCCTGAGGCATCGTTCTACGGCGAGGTAGAGGGGGATTCGATGATTGAGGCGGGCATCTATGATGGCGACAGGGTCATCATAGACCGTGCCGTGGAGCCGGGCGATGGGTCGATAGTCGTGGCGTGGTGGGATGGCGGCTTCACCATGAAGTATCTGGACCTGACACATCGCCACGAGGGCTACATAGAGCTGCGGCCTGCCAATCCTGCGTTCCCGGTGTTCAAGATAGACAATCCCGAGGAGTTTGAAATCTGGGGGACGGTAATACACTTGATACGAACGTTTGAAAAAGTCTAAGGATGTACGGAATAGCCGACTTGGATAATTGCTACGTGAGCTGTGAGCGTGTCTTCAGGCCAGACCTGAAGGGCGTTCCCGTGGTCGTGCTGTCGAACAACGACGGCTGCGTGGTGGCACGTTCGAACGAGGCTAAGGCGATGGGCATCAAGGAAGGTACACCATTCTTCCAGCTGGAACAACAATATCCGGGGAAGAAGATTGCTGTGTTCTCGTCGAACTACGAGCTGTACGGCGAGCTGACAAGCCGTGTGGTGAGCATCATCCGACAGGAGACGCCTGCGTATTTCCGCTATTCGATAGACGAATGTTTCATGTATCTGGACGGCATTGAGCTCGCCCAGTTGCAGGCGTGGGGCGAGCGCTTGCACAAGCGCGTGAAGCGTGAGGTAGGCATGCCCGTCAGCATCGGACTGGCACCCAACAAGACGCTGGCCAAGATAGCCTCGAAGCTGGCCAAGAAGTTCGAGGTGTATAAGCATTGCTGCATGATAGACACGGACTACAAGCGCGAGAAGGCGCTGGAATGGTGTCCCATCGAGGATGTGTGGGGCATCGGCCGACGCTATGCTGCCAAGCTGCAGGCGCTGGGTTGCAGGACTGCCCTCGACTTCGCCAAGCATCATAAGGACTGGGTGCGACTGACGTTTAACAACATCAACATCGTGCGCACATGGCAGGAGCTGAACGGCGAGGATGCGGTGCCGAATGAGCAGTTGGCCAAGAAGAAAAGTATCTGTACCAGTCGCTCGTTTAGCGGCATGATATCGGATATCGACAGCCTCAAAACGCATGTGTCGAACTATGCTGCCCGCTGTGCCGAGAAATTGCGCAGACAGAACACGGTGGCTACCATCGTGGGCGTATTCGTCAACACAAACATGTTTCGCGAAGACCTCGCGCAATACTGGAATTTCCAGGAGGCGCGCCTCGTAACTCCGACCAACAGCACCATTGCTATTGTGAAAGCGGCTGGCGACGTGCTGAAAAGCATCTACCGCCCGGGCTATCAATACAAGAAGGCGGGGGTGATAGTGATGGGGATAGGTCCCGACAGCCCCATCCAGCAGGACTTGTTCGACGTCAACGCGGAACAGATAGAGAAGATGCGGCGCCTCGACGAGGTGGTTGACCGCATCAATCGCATGCATGGCTCAGAGACCGTAGTAATCGGGGCCCAGCAGTATACCCGGAAAGACGGGAAGGGCAAGGCTGATGTCTTTGCCAATGCCATCAAGCACGATCATAAAAGCAAGAATCCTACCACGCGATGGTCGGACATCATTAAACTGAAATAAGGCTGGGCGACCTATCCTCCCAAATATTTTCATCAAAATCTTGCTTGAAAAATGCCAAGGGACAAAATGCCAAGGGCACCTGTCTCGTGTTTTATGTCCTCTTATCACATTTTTAAGCAGATTATCCCAGAAATTTGGAGGTCACATGGAAATGACGTACCTTTGCAGTCAAAACTGTGAAATGTTGGAAGAAAGATAAACTGAAATGTCGTAAGGCCATAGGCCGACTTTAGACATATCTGGAGAAATGTTTACCAGCCTAAGACCCAATGGCTGTCTGAATATCTTCCGATGAGTACGGCATCTCGGATGGGGTCAAGTTGTCGCATCTGCGGATGACGCTTAGAGGTGTCAACGGGCTGTCCTTCCGTATCGTGACTATTGAACTCCAAGATGGTTGCCGTCTTGGCACCATCGTCGATTTGTCCCCAGCCGTATGCGGGAATGTTCTCCAGTGTACAGTTCAGAAGGACGCATTCGGCATGGGGATAGTTCTTACCTTTGTTGTCAGGCAAGCGTCCAATCTCAGCATTTCCCGACAGCCCCTTCAGGTGACAGTCGACGAATACGTTACCATGATTGTCTTCCGTATTGCGAATCCACATAAAGGCTCCATAGCTGGTAATGGTGCAATGATTAAAGAACGAAGGACCACGCCCCAAGATGGTATCGCCGCCACCGTCGATACGGCAATTCAACCAGTAGCAGCTGCCATTGGCCTGAAGGGCATCGCCATCGCCGATGATATGGATATTCTCGAAGAAGTTGCGTTCACCATTTACCAGCAGACCCTCGGCCTGACCCTTACAATCAGTCTTGATTGTCAGGTTACGGAACGTGAGGTCGCTGCAATTGTCGGCAGCAAAGGCGGCACGACGCGAAGGGAAGGTGCCACGCACCTCATTGGTCTTGATGTCTGCAGGGTGGGGGTTGAACACCTCATTGTTTCTGTAGTGAATCACGACCCCCTCACGACTCTCGCCCTCGATGGTGACAAAACGCTTGTTGCGGAAATACACTAGTTCCTCGTAGTCGCCGTTCTTTACCAGCACGCGGTAGCCGTCTTCCTCCGAGGCAACAGAATCGGGAATAAAGTCCATTGCTCCCTGAACGGTAGAGAAGTCACCCGTCCCATCCGCTGATACTGTCAGCAGTCGTTGATTGTTGTCAGGAGCCTTGACTTTCGTACGGAATGTCCAAGCCATTTTCCCTTTTAGCCCATTGAATCCTTCTATCACGCCCTTGTCGATGGTGACATAGTACTCATGGTCATATTCCAGCATGTTGTGATGAAGATAGATGGTCACTTGTTTGCCGTGAGCGATGATGGGGTAGAAGTGGAAACCATCGGAGAAACCTCCGATGATGTCGAGCTGATAGCGCCCAGTATCCCAGGCGTTGACACCCGATGGCGTGCCTGCCTTGGTATTGTGGTTGGTGATGTTCTGTGACTTATAAATATAAGGTACAGGCGTATATCGTGCTGCAGGATTCTTTGGCTGTCTCTGGGTAGGGCCTGCAGGGATGCTCATGTCCAGGCGGTCAACCAGTTTTCCCGTCTTCTTGTCATAGACCGAAACGAACCCTTGCTGTCTGATGGTTGCATCCTCGGCCATCGTCAGTATCAGATGAGTGTCGATATTTACATTGGTTGCCCCATTCTCAGGGAACATCTTGGTCACAAAGTTATGGCTATTCACGGGCTTTTGTGCTTGCAATGTGATGGCCAATATGAGTGTGATGACTGCGAGGATAGTTCTTTTCATTGTCTTTGTCATAACAAGATTTTCAATTACAGCTGCAAAGATAGTGATAAAAATTTATTTTTTTTTGTATCTTTGCAGCCAAATTAGCAAAATAAGATGAAAAAGACGATTATTGTATTCTTTTCTGTCTTCACGATGTGTGGCGTACAGGGACAGAGTTTTAAACAGCAAGGAGCAAGCGTGGAAAACGTGGTGCCAGAGGGTTGGAACCACTACGAGACGACGGGTGATATGAACAAGGATGGCATAGCGGATGTGGCTGTGATGGCAAGTGCCAACAACAATCAGCCGCTGTTTGCCATCTATTGGGGTACTACTGACGGACGGTTGACGCTTTGGAAGGAGTATGGCGAGTTGTTGCCGGCCGACGAGAATACGGATTGCATGCATAATTTCACTTTTGAGATTACCAATCGTGGCGTGCTCAATATCACTATCCAATTAGAGTGCAGTCAAGGCAGCTATGGCACGAATATCAACCGATATTCCTATCGTTTCCAGAACGGCGACTTCTTCCTGATAGGCAAGGAAGAGGAGAGCATTCAACGTAATACGGGCGATGTGGAAGTGGTCAGCGAGAATTACCTGACGTGGAAACGGCAAGTGAAGAAGTCGAAGATCTCAGATGACACAATGCCTATAGAGAAATGGACACGCCTGCAGAAGAGGCCGCTGGAAAAGCTAGGCGACCACCTATTGTACTGAGTTGATCCCGTCAGTTTCTTCCTTTGTTGATGATGTAGATGCCCAGGGCGGCGAGTCCACCGGCGAGGGCATATTTCCAATGGAATGTCTCGCCAAGGCAGAGGCATGAGGTGACGGCACCCACAATGGGTATCAGCGAATTGTAGATGGCCACCTTTCCTACAGGATTGAGGCTGAGCAGCTTGTTGTAGAGCGTAAAGCCGATGGCTGAGATGGCGATGAGCAGCAACAGACAGATGATGCCGAGTGCATTGACATGGGGTAGGGTGCCACCAAACAGTAGTCCTGGGATGATGAGCAGTACACCACCGATAGTGAGGCTATAGCCTGTGCCGACGAAGACATCCACACGCCGGCTCAGGGGGCGAGTCATCAGATTAGCGCAGGCTCCACAGATGGCGTTGAGGATAATCATGCCGTCGCCCAGCCACGTGAACCGTCCGCTGTCGGCGCCACCAAGGTTCAGGGCGAGAATGCCGCTGAAGCCGACAGCACAGCCGAGAAGTTTCCGTGAGGTGAGCTTATCGCTCTTGAAACAGGCACAGGCCAGCAGCACCACAAGGAAGGTGCTTAGCGAGTTGAGGATAGCTGCCCGTGAGCCTTCGCTATGTGACATGCCGACATAGAAGAAGAAATAATGGAGTGTGGTGTTCATCAGCGCAAAAGCCAGGATGAAACGCCAATCGATGAGCCGGCTTGTCTTAAACGATCGTCCGCTGCTGCGGGCAACAGACAGTACGATGAGACCTGCCGCTGCAAAGCGGATGCCGGCAAAGAGCATCTTGCTGCCCGTCATGTCGGCAGTGATGCCAAAGGCGCTGAAGCCGACCTTGATGAGCGGGAATGCCCATCCCCATGCTATGGCCGCAGTCAGGGCAAAAACAACGACCCATGCAGGTCTTTGGAATATGGATATTCGTGTTTGTTCCATCAGATTGTTAAAATGTGGGTGCAAAGGTAGCGAAAAGTCGGCAAATATCATTCAAATATGCCACAAAATGCGTATCTTTGCAACAACAATACAAGAAGGGTAAGGAAATGAAGAGAGAGATTAATCCTCAGGAAACGAGCTGTGCCGAAGCTTTCAGCATGTGGATGTCGTCGCCCCAGCCGATGGTGACGTTGGTGAAAACGTTTGACGTCAGTCGTCTGCGGAAGGCAAGTAGGAAGACGGGCATCAAGTTTACTGTACTGTTGTGTTGGTGTATTGCCAAGGCGGCCAGCAAGATTGACGAGTTTTATCTTTTGCCGAAAGACAACAAGCTGTTTCGTTACGATAGATTGGCTGTCAACGTGATTGTACAGAACGTGAAGGGTGGCATTACTCCGTGCGATATTCCTTATTCTGAGAGCATCAGCCAGTTTAATGCGGACTATCTTGAAATAACCAGTCTTGCTTCGAAGACTTGCAAGGGCACGTCGCTGGAAGACTATATGATAGTCGGAACATCGGCATTGCCCCAGACAGAGTTGGACTGTATTGTCAATCAGTATTCCGGCCGATGGAACAATCCGTTTCTTGCATGGGGCAGATTTCGCAAGTCATTGTTTAAGACCACACTACCCATCAGTCTTCAGTTCCATCATGCACAGATGGATGGTGCGGAGGCCTGCTGCTTCTTAGACAGTCTGCAGAAGGAAATCAACAATTCTTTGCAGAACATTTAATAGTCGTAAAAAATACACGCTTTTTCTGCATAACCTTTGGTTATGTCGAAAAATTATTCTATCTTTGCAAGCGAAAAAGGAAAGATAGAAATAGAAAACTACAAGACCGTTAAAAATTTTTATGGACAGTAAACTAATTAAACTTTTGAGTAACTTGCGTTGGTTGGCATGCATGCTTATGCTGTTGCTGACGCCAGTGGCAATGCTGGCAGAGGACTACGGGCTGACGGTAGCGGGTGTTCAGGTCACCAGCAACAATGCTACATCGGGCATTACGGGTGACAACATTACGGGTACCGTTACGTTCGCCGCTGGGTCGAAGACGCTGACGCTGAACAATATGAACATAGAGACGGCCACACCAAATGGCACCGTTTATTTCCTCAATTGTGACGGTCCTAAGGCCAAGGATATCACTATCAACATATTAGGTAATAATTTGCTGAGACAATTTAGAGGCGAAGAAGGTGCTCGCTTTATCTATAACGGTGCTGAGGACGGTAGTATAACGATTACTACAGACCCTGAGAATCCTGGCATGTTGACGATGCCTGACATGGAAGATTATCTTGAAGAAAAGGATGTCTTGGGAATGTATTATACCAATCACGTTAATTACGAGAACGGGTTGGGCTACGTGAAGGATGAAAACAATGTAAGATACATCAAGACTCTTCCCAGTTTAGGACTGACGGTAGCTGGCGTTACAGTTAATGAAGGTAATGCAGGAAATGTGCTGAACACAGTGGACGAAGAGACAGAGTTGCCAACTGTTGTGTTTGACGCAGATAACAATACGCTGTCGTTGAACAATGCAATGATTGAAGGAAACATCGTGAGCAGTTTGGAAAATTTGACGGTGTTCCTCGCTGGAGAAAACATAATCACCTGTGGTGACAATTCTGATTTTGCTTTTAATTTGTCTTCAGAAGTAAATGAGGCAACTATAACCCTAACTACTGACGAAGAGTCGAACGGTCAACTGATAATTTGGAATTTAGAAGACCGCGTGTTCGGCAGTGGAGTTACTCCAGAATATAACTACGTCTCCCTAAAGAACAATGGTGATAATACTACGATTGATAGTAGTTGTGGTATTAGCGTGGGAGGTGTCACTGTGACAGAATTCAATAAGAGTAATGTGTTTGGTGACAATAAGGTAAGTTACAATGCCACGACACATACGCTGACGCTGAGCAATGCGACAATAGAACCAGATGAAGAGTGTGCAGGTATAGAATTTACGGAAGATGAGGACCTCACGATAGCACTGATTGGTAACAATAGTGTTCAAGGCTCATATGGTTGTGCTGCCATCCAAAAACTTTATGGAGTGGAACCGCCTTATCTGCATTTTGTCAAAGGTGATGCCAACCACTGTTCGTTGGAAATGGTTTCCTCGGTGGATGTTGAAACTATTGATGGCTTCTATACAAATAATGAGGAAGGTGGTTTCTTTTGGATTGGCGATAAGGGAGATGAAACACATTCCACTATTGTTGCTTCAAGTGTCTTTGGCGGAACGGGAAGCGAAGAAGAACCCTTTCTGATTAAGACGCCTGAGGACCTGAAGAAATTCGCCAATTACTATAATGGGAGTTATTTCTCAAGAAATGTTCATGTTCAGCTCTACAACGATATCGATTGTAAAAACTTGGAGGACTTTACAACGATTGCAGACAATTCTGATGCTACTTTCATGGGTGTGTTTGATGGTAATCATAAGACCATCAGCAATCTGACCATGACAGGTATGGGTCTGTTTGGATATGTTGAAAAAGATGGCGACGATGTGGGAACCATCAAAGACCTGACGCTGAGCGGACTTCAACTGAATGGTGAGACAGAAGAAACAAGGATAGGTGGTATCGTTGCCTATCTGTACGAGGGTGCTGTCGTCAGCAATTGTACGGTTGTAAATAGCACCATAGCTTGTGAATCATACACCTATAATCCCTATGTTGCAGCCATTGCTGCTCAGATGAGTGGTGCTATAGTCACTGGCTGTGTTGTCGACAATGTGAAGGTGAAGGCTGAGACTTCCTATTTTTCTGGTTCAGGACCGGAAGGCATTGCTGGCGGTGTTGTTGCGACAGCTTATGGAGGTACTATCAGTTCATGTGTCGTTAGAAATGGCACAAAGATTACCGACTATTATGCAGATGAAAATGCAGATTTGAGAGCTGGTGCTATTGTGGGCAAGGCCAATGGAACGACTCTCACAGAGAATTATTACTATTATGACGTTATTGTTGAGATACTCAATGGTACAGATGAAACTAACAAAATCATCAAGTCGGAATACCAACAGCGTGGTAATGGTGGAAAGACATGGAATGAGCAAACCCAGCAATATGAGGAGATGCCTGATCTCTTTGAGGATGATGGTGCAGTGATGTATACCCGACCCGTGATGTTGCCAGAAGAAACTGAGGAAGCTTCTGTAATGGCAGAAGAAGGTACATATTATTCTACCTTTATGGAGGCTGATGCTTTAGGCCTGTTGGTAGCACCTGGTCAGACAGTAATGCTGAACGTATTGCCTAGTGAGGACTATCCGGCTCCTTCTCTGACTGCAACAAACACCACTACTGAAGAAACGATAGAAACGAGTTCTGAAGAATTAGGAGATAATATTACTCAATATAGCTTTACAATGCCCGATGCTCCTGTGACTGTCGCTCTGACGAAGGCAGAAACGGTCCTTCAGAGTCCTGAACTACACTTCTGGACATCGGAGTATAGTTATATAGGTACGGGCAACAGCTATGGAACGTTAGATTATTACGAATTGGAGAGCTTTACTTCTCCAACGCTGAAAGCGAAGATAGATGGTAATTACACTAGCGAACTGGCTGACTTCGGCATCACGTACAGCAGTAGCGACAATGCCATTGCCACCATTGATGCTACAGGTAAGATAACCTTCGTCGGCGGTGCAGGAGTCGTCACAATCAAGGCCGTAAGTCAGGAGACAGATGTCTACGCTGCCGACTCTACGTGGTTTACCATTACCCTCAGACCGTCTGACCCACAGGTCTCTATTGAAAGTGGTGCCTACTTTGTTGGTCAGAAGGTGACCATGATACCTACCGTTTCTAACGGAGAGATGTATTATAAGATAGGTTGGAATGGTGAAAAGGTGAAGTATACCGAACCCATCACATTGCCGAAGGGTATAACGGAAATATCCTTCTATACCCTCTGCAGTACAAAGGACGGAGAGATGTGGTCGTATGGTAATAACCATCCAACATACTACGTCTATGACAAGCTGACCTTTACGCCCGATAGTGGAATAGTGTCTAATGATGATATCGTGGTGGAAATCGGCAATCTGCCAGAAGCTAATGACTACTATCCGGCAACGGTATATTACTACTTTGATGACGACGAGGATAACGCTAAAGAATATTCTTCAACCACCAAGGTTACCGTTTCTGAATCGTCGACACTGAATGCCTTTATAGAGGTAAGAGGTGACTCAGGAAATGTATACAGGTCAGAGCCTGTTGAAGCTGAATATACCGTCCTGCCCAAGACGGAGCTGAACATCTCGTATGCTCAGAATAGTCGAGAGTGGGCATCGTACTGTGCTGAGGCAGACCTGGAGACTCCAGAAGGCCTGCAGGCATATGTCGTGAGTGGAATAACAGAAGACGGTGTGAGCGTCTCAGAGATCAGCTATGTTCCGCAGGGCGAGGGTATACTGCTGAAACGTATTGCAGAGAATGTGACAGAGCCTATTATGGCGAAGGCCTATATGAACGACGGCCCACAGCAAGAGATGCCAGTCAACTGGTTGCTGGGTACGGCTGCAAGCAAGACTATCAGCACAGGGTCAAGCGACATCTTCGTGCTGTATAATGACGGCTTCACCCGTGCTTACAAAGGCAGCATTCCTGCCCATCGCGCCTATCTGGTGATAACCCAGTCGGCACCCGTTTCCAGCCGCCTCTCAATCTTCGAGGATGGCGAGACCACGTCTGTAATTGAGAATAGAGAATGGAGAATGGAGAATTCTGGCACGTCGTGGTATACCCTCGACGGACGCAAGCTTCAGGCAGAGCCCACGAAAGCCGGCGTGTATATCCAGAAGGGTCAGAAGAAAGTCGTGAAGTAAACATAATCAATTAGTCAACAATATAAAACAATAACAATATGAAAGCAAGTAAAAGATTTCTCGTGATGATGGTTGCCTCTCTGCTGATGTCAACAAGCGTATGGGCAGGTGGCACGGTGACAATTGTAAAAAAGCTGAATGGCACGGTGAATGAGAATGCCGGAAGGGTAAATGTTAACGTAGATGAATACGAGCAGAAATGCCTGTTGCTCATTGTGCCAGACGCTGGCAACTATGTGACTGTAGCGAATATTACTGCCGAGCGTATCATCGACGCCGGTTTTGCACAGGCTCGTCGTCGTGCGCCAGAAATAAGCAATCTGATAACAGTAAAGGCTGACGATGCTAATGCTGACCCCAGCGAATTGACCAGCTATCGGTTCGATATGCCAGGAGATGACTGTGACGTTGAGGTAACCATTGACTTCCAGACACGTACCAGCATTTCTACAGGAACACTGACGCTGACACTCCCCGAAGAAGGCTATTTCTTTGACGGCACAGCCAAGAAACCTGCCGTTACCGTGATGCTGGATGATACAAAGCTGTCAGACGGTGACTATGCCGTTTCTTATGCTGACAGTATCAATGCTGGTACGGCTACTGTTACCGTGACGGGTAAGAAGACCTATACAGGTACGCTGACGCAGACCTATACCATTAACAGAGCAGAGTTGAGCTTGCTGTCGGTGTCGATTGAGGGTTGGACCTATGGAGAATATGATGAAGAGCTGAATATGCCTCACGTCAGCGGTAACGAGGGCGGTGGTGAAGAGACTATCACCTATAGAGGTATCGATGAGGATGTTTTCTCTGAGAATCCTCCCACGGATGCAGGTAAATATGTCATCAAGGTTGATGTGGCTGAGACAGAGAACTATGTTGCTGGCTCTGCTACTGCTGAGTTTACCATTAGCAAGGCTGAACTGGGTGAAGAAGTGAGCGTGACAATCGATGGCTGGACGTATGGCGACGAACCTAATGCTCCTGCTGTTGAAGGCGCTCCCGAAGAAGCTTCAGTTTCTTATACCTATTTTACATTCGTTGACGGCGAAGAACAGGAACTCGAGACGGTTCCCACTAATGCAGGCAGCTATGCTATCAAGGCAACTATCGGTGAGTCGCTCAACTATCTTGGTCGTGACGTTTATAACGAGTTCACTATCGCTCAGGCAAGCCTCGCACTGGTGACTATCGAGGCTATTGCCGATCAGGACTATACTGGTGAGGCTATTGAACCCACTGTTGTCGTTAAGTTCAATGGCAATGAGGTGAGCGACGACGAGTATACTGTCATCTATGAAAATAATATCAACCCAGGTACTGCTACCGTGAAACTGAGCACCAAGAATGTCAACTTCTCTGAACCAGACATCCAACCCTCGCAGACCTTCATGATTCTAGGTACGGAAATCAGCATGAACGGTCACACGTGGATTACCTATGTGGCTCCTACTACCATGACTATTCCTGATGGTCTGAAGGCATATAAGGTGTCGAGCGTCAATGGACGTAGTGTCATAGCTGAGGAGATCGACAGACTTCCGCAGGCTACTGCCATTCTGATTCAGGAGGTAGAGGTTCGTGACCAATATGTCGCCACTCCGTGGAGAGGAGAATCGGATTTCTTTGAGTCTCTGTTGCGATTCAGGGAGTCTGATCTCAGCGTATTGTCGCTGATTGCCGAGAATGATATATATGTGCTCTATAACAACGAGTTCGTGAAAACTACCAGTGGCCAGATTCCTGCCTACCGTGGTTATCTGTCTATTGCTAAGGGAGAGGCTCCCAGCAGTCGTCTGGCTATCGCCTTCGACAACGAGACAACTGCGCTGACACTGGTGAAGAGCGAAAAGGGTATTACGAATAGTGAGGTTTACGACCTGCAGGGCCGCAAGGTGGCTCAACCCACAAAGGGTCTCTACGTTATCAATGGCAAGAAGGTTGTAGTGAAGTAACACCAAAGAGTGTGACTATGAAGAATTCTATTAGATATCTGATGATACTGGCCGTCTGGCTGCTGACATCTGTAGCGATGTGGGCAGGCGGACAGGTGAGTATCGTCAAGAGTGGACAGGGTGAGTTGACGTACAAGGTCGAAAAGGGCCTTTGTACGCTGACGGCAACCCCTGCCGACGGATATTATATCACTGCTGCCGAGATAACGGTGCTGAAGACCATCGAGGGCGGCAGTGCTCACGCACCACGTCGTGTACCCAGCGTGGCAGAGCCTATCGCACTGACGGAACTGACGCCGAAGGAACAACCAGACCATGAGACGAAGTATCAGTTCCAGATGCCCAGCGAAGAATATGACGTTGAGGTAACAGCAAAGTTCAGAAATATTGTGTTGAGCATCGGCAGTATGGTTGTATACGAAGGCAATCGTAAGGACATTTTGGGCGATGGAGGTTCTGTTCAGTTCGACGGTAAAAGCCAGTTGAAACTGACGGGAGCCAGTCTGAATGTGCCTATCATCACCACATTGCAAGAGCTCACCATCTATTTGGAAGATGCCAACAAAATTGAGGTGGAGAATGTGGCGGCCATCCAAGGTCAGCAAACTATTCTGGTGTTTACCACACAGGGTAATTCACCAGGTACACTAATGGCAAGGACCACCGTTAAGACCCCAGTATTTGATGGTATTACTACGGTTGACTTCCAACAGAACCTGATATTGCTGGCGGGTAGCTTTGAAACGGAGTTGATTACCATCGGAACACCTATAGGACCGCTTTCCACTGAGGAAGACAAAGAAGTAGTGGTTCCTGTGGACAATCAGACGGGTGATGACTTGAGAAATACCGTTGTTGAAAACGTGCTCTATACGTTGGAGAATGACGAGTACCAGTATGATACCAGTGGTGGCGCGAATAGTATTGTTCTTCAGAGCACGATGGTTGAGGATGATATTAACGAAACGCTGACCAGCTATCAGCCCGGTAGTAGTGACTTTGCACAGAACTTCTCAGGTCTGACGTTTATGGTGGCTGCTGGTACAGGTACTATCATCATCACGGCACGTACAGGTGAGCGTGGTGTGCTGAACGTGCAGGTAGGCAACCAACCAGCAACATCTATTACTGGTGCGATAGACTTCACGGAGTTCCGCATCCCTTATGCTTGTACGGAGGCATCGTATGTGTTGATATACAATGCGAGTCCTGTGGAAAATAGCGCGAACAGTAACCATCGCGCAGGTAAGAAGACCTCGGTAACGGTGGGATTGTCGAGCGTGGGTGTCAGCGCCTCGAATGTACAGTCTTCCAACAGCAGTTCCGTTATTGCGGGTGATGAAGTGGGGCTGACGGATGAAAACATCATATTTGATGTTTCATTAGGTTCTGTACAGGTCAATAATGCTCAGGTGAATAGCCTGCCTGATGCTGCCTTCGAAGAGTTCTCCTTCCTGAAATACATAGACCTACGCAATACCAGCATTACGGGACTTTATGTCAGCCGTGCGGACGGACCGTTTGCAGGTGTGTCGGAGAATACCATTATCTACCTGCCAGCAGGTAATACTACCGACGAGCCTAACGTCGTCATTGGTTCTGTCTGCGAAAATGTGGTGCTGGATGCCAATATGGATGATGACGAGTCGTTTGGACTGAATGGTTCATTTGTGGCCCAATGGGTAGAGTTGGATCGTCTGTTTGCTCTGAACGAGATGTCTACTGTCTATCTGCCCTTCGACATCAAAGCTGATGCATTGTCAGAATATGGTCGCTTCTATGAGTTTGACGCGATTGACGGTAGCAGTGTGAAACTGAAGGAGGTAACGGGTGACCTTATTGCTCACCAGCCGTACTTCTTCAAGTCGAATTTCGAAAACACGGTACTCTACAGTCAGGTCGCTACAATGGCTATGCCACAGTCGGCAGGTACACGTCGCAGAACCTTAGACAATGGATTTCAAGGGTGCTACGATACCTTCTATGCTGGAGTGGAAACAAATATCTATCGTTTCGAATACGACCAGCAGTCTGATAACGTCAGCTTCGTACGGATGCACGATGGAGAAAGCATTAAACCTTTCCAGGCCTATCTGGTGGCTGACAGCGACGAAGAGACGTTGGTCGTCGATGCTGATGGCATTACGGCTATTGCAGAACTGCATAGCAACAGCAGCGACAACGGTTCATGGGTGACGCTGGATGGTCGCCGACTGCAGCAACGTCCTACTGCCAAAGGCCTCTACCTGTGGCAGGGACGCAAGTACTTGATACCATAACAATGAACGAAGAACTCTTACAACAACTGAACGAAGGACAACGCGCGGCCGTCACCTATTGTGACGGCCCGCAGTTGGTAATAGCGGGTGCCGGTTCGGGCAAGACACGAGTGTTGACGTATAAGATTGCGTGGCTCCTAGCCGAACACGGACTGGCCCCGTGGAATATCTTGGCACTGACCTTTACCAATAAGGCTGCTCGCGAGATGAAGGAGCGTATTGGTCGGCTGGTAGGGAGGGAGAGAGCCCAGTATCTGCAGATGGGAACGTTCCATTCGGTATTCGCCAGGATACTGAGAAGCGAGGCTGAGACCATTGGCTTCAACAGCAATTTCACCATCTACGACCAGTCAGATTCACGCTCGCTGGTGAAGAGTATCATCAAGGAGATGCAGTTGGACGACAAGGTGTATAAGCCTGCTGGCGTGGCTGACCGCATCTCTATGGCTAAGAACCACCTGTTGTTGCCCCAACAGTATATGCAGAGTTCATGGGCTGCTGACGATGTGCGTCAGAAACGTCCGCAAGTGGCCTATATATATAATAGGTACGTGGAACGTTGCCGACAGGCTAATGCAATGGACTTCGATGATCTGTTGGTGCAGACGTATCTGTTGTTGAAGCACCATGAGGATATTCGTCAGAAGTATATAGATCGTTTCCGCTATGTGCTGGTCGACGAGTATCAGGACACGAACTACGCCCAGCAGGAGATTGTGCTGCTGTTGACCCGAGACCATGGACGCGTTTGTGTAGTGGGTGACGATGCGCAGAGTATCTATAGTTTTCGTGGGGCGAATATTGACAATATTCTGGATTTTCAACAGAAATATCCGCAGGGTACGCAGCTTTTTAAACTTGAGCAGAACTACCGATCAACACAGCTTATCGTACAGGCGGCAAACAGTCTGATACGCAAGAATGCCCGACAGATTCAGAAGGATGTGTTCAGCGAGAATGAGGAGGGTGAACGACTGATGCTGAAGCCTGCCTATAGTGACAAGGAGGAGGCGATGATTGTGTGTAACGACATCAAGCGCATACGCCGTCAGGAGCATGGTGAGTATAGCGACTTTGCCATCCTCTATCGTACCAACGCCCAAAGCCGTTCGTTTGAGGAACAGATGCGCAAGGACAGTATTCCATATCGCATCTATGGAGGTCTCTCGTTCTATCAGCGCAAGGAAATCAAGGACGTGATAGCCTATTTCCGCGTGGTGGCAAATCCTAATGACGAAGAGGCATTGCGACGCATCATCAATTATCCTGCCCGAGGAATTGGTGACACGACAGTAGGTAAGATTGTAGAGACGGCAAACCTTCATAATGTCAGCCTGTGGCAGGTTATCCAACAGCCTGTTGTCTTCGACCTGAAACTGGCTAAGGGTACACAAACGAAGATAGATGCCTTCAAGCAGATGGTAGAAGGCTGGACGGCACGTATGGACAATGAAGATGTCTATGAATTGGGACATAGTATCATCATGGAGAGTGGTATCAGCAAGGATATCTATAGTTCAAACAATCCCGAAGACCTTTCACGACAGGAAAACTTGGAAGAGTTCCTGAGCGGTATGCAGGACTTTGTGGAAAGCCGTAAGGAGGAGGATATGGGCGACGAGGTGTCGCTGAGCGACTTCCTGCAGGAGGTGGCTTTGCTGACCGATTTAGACAGTGATGGCGACGAGGAGCAGCCCAAGGTGACGCTGATGACGGTACATGCTGCCAAAGGTCTGGAGTTCCCGACGGTATTTGTGGTGGGACTGGAAGAGAATATCTTCCCTTCGCCGATGTGTACGGGTTCTATGCGCGATTTGGAGGAAGAACGGCGCCTGCTGTATGTGGCAATAACGAGAGCCGAGAAGCACTGTATCCTGACGTGTGCACAAAACCGTTTCCGCTATGGAAAGATGGAGTACGACACGCCCTCACGATTTATTAAGGATATTGACCCACGACTGCTGAAGGTCGAAGGAAGCACAGGCAGTTCGGCCTTTGGGGGAAATAGGACTAATGAGACCAATAGGTCATATGGGGCATATGGGTCTTATGGGAATAGGACTTATGGGACCAATAGGCCTTCGGCAAATGTTCAGAATCCGCGGCCAGTGGCGACACAGTTTATGGCTGATGCTAAGCCGAGGCTAGTGCCTGTACGTCAAGAAACACCTCGTGCGCAGTCTGTTATTGGAAATATCGGACTGAAGAAAGGCAATGTTATTGAGCATCAGCGCTTTGGCATTGGCACTGTTGTCAAGGTGGAGGGTGCTGGAGAGAACACGAAGGCCACAGTAGCCTTCAAGAATGCAGGAACCAAACAACTCCTGTTGAAATTCGCCAAATATACGATTATTTCTTAAGGCGATAGAACGTTATATCGTTATTACGTTATAACGGGATAACGTCAATGGGAGAAACTATAGCGCTTCGTCTTCCGGACGTTCCAGAAGGCGAAGCGTTTTCTTGGGCAGATGCTTTTTCTTGCGCAGATAGGCAGCCTTGCGTGCTTCGTAATCTTCGTAGTGACGCTCAAGGAAATTGTCTGCCATTTCTCCTATTGATTACGGTTGTATATCACACTGATGCGAACAGGTGTGTGTCTGTTTGCTGTGCCACCGACCAAGCGTACACTGTTGATATTCATCTCGTTGGATACACCAGAAACGGTACTTGTTGAACTGGAAGAGACCTGTACAGGTATCAGGACGGCTTTGTTCCAGTTTTCAGACGTGTTGCGCTTCTGATACATACGGGTCACAAGGTTCGAGATGTTATTGAATGTATACGTCTTTTGAAGGGTGTTGAAGCTAGCCAGATAAGAATGGACATTGTCGGGTACACCATTATTCTCGAAGAACTTATAGACACTGTCGCGCTCAACGAGCAATAGGGTGGTGGGCTCCTCCAATACAATATCAGAAAGGTCGTTCTTGGCCCTCATACGCTGGAAGGAGATTCTTGCTGAGGTGAGGGTGTCGTTCTCGTGGCCACGCTTGATATCGTCGACGGGAATAGTAACTTCAGTATAGATGCCTGCAGGTGTCTTCAGATATGTGCACGTATCGGCCTCAATCAGTTTCTCTATACTTTTCTTGTCATTGGTGATGTGAGTAGTCTGTAACACCTCCTGTGTGGAATTGAACGATTTTGACAACACGATGGTCTTCTCCTCATATGAGCGACGGAAGTAGACAATCAGCTGTGTGTAGGCAATTTCGCACATCAAGTCCTGTCCGTCAATCGTTTGGAAGTATAATCCAGGACAGATATTGCGTACAAAGCGGTTGAAGTTCTTGAAGGATGTCGGCTCCTCATAGAATTTACGCATCAGATAAGTGCCGTAGTTCTTATAGGTCGTACCGTTTTTGTCAGTATATTGCTTGTTCAGAGGAATGTTGATATACCAATAGTAGCCCTTTGTGCTGTTTACATAGCGCACACTGTCGCTCAGCGTCAGGTCGCTAATAGAATAGAGTTTTGTCTGGTTGATGGCACCTGCATCGGTACGCAGTAGTCCTTCCTTCTCAGGGTCATAACTGGTGTAATACTGTTTTTTGTCCTTAATAGGCGCTGCCAACTCACGAACACGGAGTTTCATAGCCGTCAGAGAGTCTCCCTGAAAAGCGTTAATCATCACACGTACAAAGCAGGAGTCAGCAATAGGCTCGTTATTCTCGTCTAAACTGATAATAGCTGACTTGCTGGGAAAGATATTGGCTGCTTCGTTTTCCAACAGGTTAAATTGCGTAGAATAGTCGCTCGTGATATAAGAGCCCGTCTCTGGGTCTTTGATACGTCCCATATAGCAATAGTCGCTCGTAGAGAGGACGGAGTCGACCTTGATAGAACGGGTGCTTACGTCAAACGTGTCTGTAACGTTTGTGAAGCGATCTACGTTATCCGTCAGTGAGTTACCAATGAGTGTGGTCTCACTATCACATGAAGAGATTGCAACCATCAAGAGTGCAATCCCTGCCAATGTCCATTTTCTCATCATTGAATACTATCTTTTTTATATTTTTCCGTAGAACTCTTCGTATGCTGCACCAAAGTCCTCACCCGGATAATTCAGCGTGGGGATGTTGCGATCGGCGGCATACTTCATCAGCATCGGGTCGACATCCTGATGAGCAGCAATTATGCCATCGCTATAGTCGATAGCCAACTTGGTGAGTTCATTAAAATCAAAGTTGTCGTTGTATGGTTTCAGCAATTCACCCGTAGCCTCGCGAAACTCCACGCATTGCTTGAAGTTGCTGGCCAAATCAGAGGTGAGACTATTGGGGTATAGCGAGGTGACGACCTTTGTATTTGCAAAAGACGGCTCTTCGTGATAGGCAGTCTTGATATACAGAGGAACGACAGCGCCCATCCATCCCTGTACATGGATGATATCTGGCACCCAGCGTAGCTTCTTGACCGTTTCCAAGACACCGCGGGCAAAGAATATGGCACGTTCTCCGTTGTCGGCATAGTCCTGACCGTTCTCGTCCTGAGCCATCTGGCGCTTGGTGAAATAGTCGTCATTATCTATGAAGTACACCTGTACGCGTGTGCCTACAATGGTAGCCACCTTGATAATCAGAGGGTGGTCGGTATCATCGATAATCAGATTCATTCCAGACAACCGTATGACCTCATGCAATTGTCCACGGCGCTCATTGATGGTGCCCCATTTTGGCATGAAGGTACGGATCTCGTGACCGTTTTCCTGCATTACCTGTGGAAGCGTTTTGCCCATAAGTGACAGATGGGTGTCGGGAACGTATGGGGTAATCTCTTGATTGATAAATAGAATCTTTTGTGCCATATAGTACGGTTTTATCTATGCAAAGGTACGAAAAATAACTCACAAAACCACATAAATGTGCATATTTTAATTTTTTTAGCCTCGTTTTTGGCATATTTTTAGGATATTTCTTTCTTATTTGGTAAAAATGTTGTTATTTTGCACCCGATTTTGTATACAAACGAAAAGGAATGAGAGTATTCAATAAGATTGTTGACCTTCAAAACCAATTGTTTGAAGATCGTAAGCAGCGTAAGGAAATTGGCTTGGTGCCAACAATGGGTGCATTGCATGAAGGACACGCCTCGTTGGTGCGCCGTAGTGTGAAGGAGAATGGGATAACAGTAGTTTCTGTGTTTGTCAATCCGACACAGTTTAATGATAAGAATGACCTCAAAAACTATCCGCGTACGTTAGAAGCAGACTGCCAGTTGTTAGAGTCCTGCGGTGCTGACTATGTGTTGGCTCCCAGCGTTGAGGAGATGTATCCCACACCCGATACCCGACAGTTCGAGTATCCTCCGATATCTACTGTGATGGAGGGTGCCCATCGCCCTGGTCACTTCAATGGTGTCTGTCAGGTGGTAAGCCGTCTGTTCTATATCGTCAAGCCTGATCGTGCTTATTTGGGTGAGAAAGACTGGCAGCAGATTGCCGTTGTGAAGGCAATGGTTCGCCAGCTGCAACTGAAGGTTCAGATTGTGGAGTGCGACATCGTCCGTGATGAGGACGGTTTGGCCAAGAGCTCACGTAACACGCTGTTGTCTAGTGACGAACGTGCTATTGCTCCTGCTATCTATAAAGCTTTAAAGGCCAGCACGACGTATGCCAAGAAGCACACCGTTCAGGAAACTCACGACAAGGTTGTCAGCGATATCAATAGTGTTGACGGGCTTGATGTAGAGTACTTCTCGATTGTCGATGGCAACACGTTGCAGGATATCCAGAACTGGGAGGACAGCGACTATGTCGTGGGATGCATCACCGTCTATTGTGGCAAGACTCCTATCCGTTTAATTGATCATATTAAGTATAAAGCCGTATGATGATAGAAGTATTGAAATCCAAGATTCATTGTGCCACTATTACCGAGGCGAATCTGAACTATATGGGTAGCATTACCATTGATGAAGATTTGATGGATGCTGCCAACATGATTGCAGGTGAAAAGGTACAGGTGCTTGACAATAACAATGGTGAGCGCTTCGAGACCTATATAATAAAAGGTGAACGAGGCTCTGGCTGTATCTGTCTGAACGGAGCAGCAGCCCGCAGGGTGCAGGTGGGAGACGTGATTATTATCATCTCCTATGCTCACATGGATTTTGACGAGGCTAAGACATTTAAGCCTACTGTGGTTTTCCCCCAAGTAGGAAACAAACTCTAATACGATATTGAATAAAAAAAGCCGCTCACGTTTGAGCGGCCTTTTTTATGTACATATTGGGGATTACTCGATAACTACCAGCGCATCGTCCTCCATGACGGTCTGACCAGCCTTCACGCAGATGGCTGTTACTTTACCGTCTTTCTCTGCTTCGATGTTGTTGGCCATCTTCATGGCTTCCAAAACAAGCAGGGTGTCACCAGCCTTCACCTCGTCGCCAACGTTCACCTCAATAGAGGTAATGACGCCTGGTAGCGGAGCCTTGACGGCATTGTTGGTGTTGACAGCTGCTCCACTCTCGGCAGCTTCGCTGCTTTCAGCTGGCTGAGCAGCGGGTTTGCGCACCACCACCTTCTTCTCGGGTTCAGCTTCGGGCTCCCATTCTACCTTATACTCCTCGCCATTGACATTGACAGTCGCTATGGTTCCTTCAATATCTCCAATGGTAACTTCATACTGGTTACCATTGATGGTATACTTATATTCTTTCTTCATAATTGAAATCTTAATTGATGTTTCACATCGAGCCTGCTTTCACTCGGCATAACTTATGCTAGCATAGCTCTGCTCTCGCTTAATCGCAGCCTTCTTAACTCTTAATTTATTAAGGATGAGCTGTCATGGTCTGGGCATAGCCGTTCCACTGGGTCTGCTTCTCACTGATGGTGATGAAGCCAGGCTCCTTATCGTGGACGTTGTTGCCCTTAAACTCATAAAGCGCCATTGCAATGGCTGCATATACTTCGTTCTTCATATTTGACTATTTGACTATTTTCTATTTTACAATTTACGTTAACAATTGTCCAATTGTAAATTGTCCAATTGTCAAATGTCACTACATTGGTATGTTACCATGCTTCTTGGCGGGCAGTGAGTCGCGCTTGGTAGCCAACTGGGCCAGCGCACGGCACACGCGGAAACGGGTATTGCGAGGCTCAATCACGTCGTCAATATATCCGTATTTAGCTGCCTGATAAGGATTAGCGAAGAGCTCGTTGTACTCGTCCTCCTTCTCGGCGATGAATGCCTTAACGTCCTCACCAGCTTCCTTCTTGGCCTTAGCTTCCTTAGCGTACAGCACGGCAGCAGCACCTGATGCACCCATCACGGCAATCTCGGCTGATGGCCATGCGTAGTTCAGGTCGGTATGTAGCTGCTTAGAGCCCATCACGATGTGTGAACCACCGTATGACTTACGCAGGGTAACGGTAATCTTGGGCACGGTAGCCTCTCCGTAAGCATAGAGCAGCTGAGCGCCATGCAGGATGACGGCATTGTACTCCTGACCTGTACCAGGCAGGAATCCTGGTACGTCTACGAGCGATACGATAGGAATATTGAAGGCGTCGCAGAAACGTACGAAACGGGCACCCTTACGAGAAGCGTTCACGTCGAGCACACCAGCATAGCAAGAAGGCTGGTTAGCCACGATACCTACGCTCTGGCCGTTGAAGCGGGCAAAACCAACGATGATGTTCTTGGCAAACTTAGGCTGTACCTCGAAGAACTCGCCATTATCGGTAATGGCGCTGATCACTTTGTACATATCGTAAGCCTCGTTGGGGTTCTCAGGAATAATCTCGTTCAGCAGATCCTCCATACGGTCGATGGGGTCGTCGCACTTCTTGCGGGGAGCCAACTCCATGTTGTTCGACGGAATGTACGACAGCAGCGTCTTCAACATCTCAGCAGCTTCCTCCTCCGTCTTGGCGGTGAAGTGGGTAACACCCGACTTCGAAGCGTGTACAGAGGCACCACCGAGGTGCTCTTGGTCGATATCCTCACCAGTAACGGTTTTCACCACCTTCGGACCTGTGAGGAACATGTATGACGTACCTTCCATCATCAGCGTAAAGTCGGTGAGGGCAGGGGAGTATACAGCACCACCTGCGCAGGGACCGAAGATACCTGAAATCTGGGGAATTACACCCGAGGCAAGGATGTTACGCTCGAAAATCTCAGCGTAGCCAGCCAGTGCATTGATACCTTCCTGAATACGTGCACCACCTGAGTCGTTGATGCCAATCACGGGAGCACCCATCTTCATGGCCATATCCATCACCTTGCAGATCTTCTGTGACATAGTCTCCGACAGTGAACCAGCATGTACGGTGAAGTCCTGAGCAAAGATGAATACCAGACGTCCGTCAATAGTACCAGAACCAGCTACCACACCATCGCCGAGGAAATTCTTCTTCTCCATACCGAAGTTGTAGCAACGGTGTTCCTTGAACATGTCATACTCTTCGAAAGACCCCTTGTCCAATAGCATCTCTATGCGCTCACGGGCTGTGTATTTTCCTTTGTCGTGCTGCTTTTGTATGGCTTTCTCACCACCACCGAGACGAGCCTGTTCACGCTTCTCGATGAGTTTCTTGATTTTCTCTAATTGTTTGCTCATTGTTTTTTTTGTGTTTTTTTTATTTCGACGTTTCGATGTTTCAATTTACTCCGGGTGCTCGCAGAGTTCGGTTAAGATACCACAGGTGCTTTTCGGATGCAGGAAGGCAATGTTCAGGCCCTCAGCACCCTTGCGGGGCTTCTCGTCGATCAGACGTACGCCCTTTTCGCTGACCTCTGCCAGTGCATTGGCAACACCATCTTCTACACAGAAGGCGACGTGATGTACACCTTTGTTACCCTTGTCAAGCCACTTCTGGATAGTGCTTTCGGGGCTAGTCGGCTCCAACAGCTCCAGCTTGACCTCGCCGCAACGCAGGAAAGCGGTCTTCACTTTCTGGTCTTCTACCACTTCTGTTGCATAACACTCCAAGCCTAGCACGTCTGTGAAGAACGGCAGGCTCTCTTCGATACTCTGGACGGCAATGCCCAGATGCTCAATGTGTGAAATTTTCATATCGTTGCTTATTAGTTGTACAAATAATGGATGCAAAGATACGAAATAATTATGAATTATGAATGATGAATTATGAATTTTTAAAACTCTACCAGCACTTTTGCGTTGATTTGGCGTCCTGTCAGGTAGTTGGGCACGGCATACTGGTGGTTTGTGACGTCGGTTACCCAGTAGTAGCTGTTGACATTGGAGATTCCAAAGATATTCAGTCCGTCTATACCCAGCCAGATACGAGGTTTACGTAGTGACGGCGTTTGGTCTGCCTTGCCCAGCAGCAGGTAGCTCATTCCTATGTCGGCACGCTTGTAGGCCGGTGCACGGAACTGTTGGTATTCCAATCCGCGGTGGGGTGCTCCGAAGGGCAGTCCGTCTGCAAAGGCCAGTCGTAGCGTCATCTTCCAGCGTTCCGTTCCAGGGAAGTAGTCGGTGAAGTGCAGGTTGATACCCCAGCGTTGGTCGGTAGGCATGGGTACGCTGTTGCCGTTGATCTTCTGTTGTGTCGACATCACGCTGAACGTCACCCACGAGTCTGTTCCCGGCACAAACTCACCATAGAGCTTCAGGTCCAGTCCGAAGGCGTGGCCTGTTGCCATGTTTTCACCATAGTACACCACCTTCATGTTCTGTACGTTATAGGGTACCAGATTGCTCATCAGCTTGTAATAGGCTTCAGCAGAGAAACGGAAGGGACGGTTCATCATGCGGAAACGGTAGTCCAGCGCCCCTACAAAGTGGATGCTACGCTGGCTTTTTATCTTCTGGTTCAGCGTGACTACCGTATTGTCGTTTTGTGTTGTCGTGTCGCGCAGCTCCTTGTAAAATGGTGCCTGATAGTACAGACCTGTCGAGAAACGTAACGTCAGGTCTTCGTTAAACGACGGTATGGCGGCCAGTGAGATGCGAGGCGAGACGATGGTCTCTTTGTTAAAGCTCCAGTTTGCCATACGTATACCGTAACTCAGCGTCATGTACCAAGGCTTCTCGCCGTTGGTGGTAAAGCGGTAGGTGTCCTGCACGTATCCCTCGACGCGTGTCGACTTCATCTCGTTCTTCGAACTCAGCGAGTATATCAGGTCCAGTCGGTCAGCCTGGTGGGGTATCGAGTAGCCGCTACTGTCGCGCATCTCGTATTCGCGGGCTTTCTCTTCTATCTTTTCCCATTTCATGGTGACACCTGCTTCCCAGTCGTGACGTCCCGCCTTGTGGTTGATCATCAGTTTCGCGCTCTGTACATCGGCTGTCAGGTAGTTGCGGGCATGTTCCATATAGGTGCCGACGCCCAGCTCCTCCTGCGACCGTGTGTCGTTCAGCCAGTATTGTCCCTGAATGTCGTAGGTCTCCTGTTCCTTCGTGTGGAAAGCAGAGAACAGCAGGCTCACCTTGGTCTCTGGCGTGATGGTACGCTGTATACGTAGCGACCCGAACAGCGTACGAAAGATGTCGCGCTCCTGACCGTCGAAGTACACCTTGAATTGCTTAACGTTTTCCATCGCACCAAAGCTGGTCTCGCGGTCTGAGGGCTTGAAGTTATAGTGGTTTTCCGAGATGTTGCCTATGAAGTCTAAGCTCCACCGTTCGTTGGGCTGATAGGTGAGGTATGTCTGGTAGTCCAGGAAGTTCGGCCGGTATTCACCCTTGGTCTCCAGCGACCCCAACAGGTAACGGTTGGTCTTGTAGCGCAGACCGTGGCTCATCGAGAATTTCTTGTTGCCATAGCCGATAAACGTGCTGGCACCCAGCAGCGAGGCCTGTACGTTGCCTTCCAGACGAGTAGGGCGGCGATACTGTATGTCGAGGGCCGACGACATCTTGTCGCCGTATTTCGCCTCGAAGCCACCGCTTGAGAAGCCTATCTTTTCCACCATGTCTGAGTTGATGACCGACAGACCCTCCTGCTGTCCTGAACGTATCAGCAGTGGGCGGTATACCTCTACGTTGTTGATGTATACGGAGTTCTCGTCGAACGAACCTCCTCGGACGTTATACTGCGACGACAGCTCGTTGTGGGTCGACACGCCGGCCTGCTGTTGCACCAGTTCCTCAACGGCATTGCCCGTTGTCGACGGAGCCTGCCTGATATCCTTGACGTCCAGTTGCTCCGTAGCTGTCGTCTGGCGTCGCTTCTCCGTGACCACCACTTCCTGTAGGGCTTCCATGGGTTGCAGCTGAATGAGTAGCTTCTGGTTGCCTCGGGGGTTGCGCAGTATGCGGGTTTTCGTCTGATAGCCCACCATCGAGAAACGCACCACGACAGAGTCTGCCGAGTGAAGCTTCAGCGAGTATTCACCTTTCAGGTTGGCCATCGTTACTGCTCCCTGTTCCAGACAGGAAATGGTAGCCAGCTCTATGGCATTGCCTTCTGCGTCGCTCACCTTGCCGGAAAGCGTGAATTGTTGGGCACTCGCAACCATCGTTACGAGTAGCAGTATCAGGAGTGTATGGCGTTTCTTTGCGTTCATTGTCTATAATAACGCAAAAAATCGTTTCTTATTGTGTGACGTCTATTCACGCCATAGCCACGAGGCCAGTTTGTTGGCCCATGTAATGCTGATACGGAACCACCGGTAGGTGCTCACTTCCTTGCCGCCAAAGCTCAGTATGAAGTCGCGATAGGGGTTACGGCGGAAGGGTAGTCCTACGTCCATAAAGCGGATGTGATTGCAGTTTTCCCTATGAGCGTATTTTATCGTATTCCAGTATGTTACTGCGTTTGGATGCAGCGTTGCATAACTCTTTCTTCTGGAGGCAGAATACCACATATAGGCATCACCTTCTGAGTAGGCATAGAAAGAACATCCTATCGTTCTTCCCTTGTAGGTCGAGACGAAAATCTTTCCATTTCCTTCGTTCATCATCCCTTTGAAGAAAGCGTCATCAGGAATGAATCTTCGTGGCTTCAGCCAGTTGTGACGTCGCAATAGTCGGGAGAACTGTCGGAAGTCTTCCGGTGTGCTCACCACGTGCGTCTCTATGCCTTTCCGTTCAGCGTTCTCCACCCTTTGCAGCTGTTTGCTGGTGATACGCTCCTCGGGTTCCTTCGAGTGTAGCGAGTTGTGCACGCTCATCCATTTTACGGGGAAGAAGCCTGCAGCCCTCAGTGGCGCGTAGCCAAACATCTTCTGCGACAGGTTGCTCACCTCCAGATACAGGTTGCGCCCATGCAGCCTCTTGGTCAGTGCGTCAATCATCATCGAAAACAGCATGTTCTTCGAGCCGTTGTCGAGGAGGGGTGTTGGGGGTCGCTGGTCGCGATAAACGCCCTCGCCCAAGATGCTGACGTGGCGGAAGAAGAAGGGTGGCAGCCACAAACGACGGTTGCGCTCTACAGCCAGCAGCTGTGCCCGTGTGTGTCCCTCCTCGTCACTCACCACAGCCATGTAGGGTTTGAGATGTGGCGTGCGCAGACAAAGCTCCATCAGCTCTCGGCTGTGGAAGTAGTTCTCCGTCTTCAGGGCCGGCAACTGCTCTACGTCTGTATAGATGGTGACTTTCATCAAGGCAAAGATTGCTATTGATTCACATACTTGCGTCCCTTGTAGACGACCAGGCCGCGGGTGTTCTTGTTGACGCGCTGGCCCATCATGTTGTAGACGGGAGCATCTATGCTGTACATCGTGGCAGGGGTGGCCTCGCGGTGTCCGCCAACCTCAATGGCATCGATAGCGGTGGTGTTCAGTATCTTCTTCAGACCGGCGACGGCATCAATCTTGCCATAGCCAGCCTGTACCGGATTGTGTGACGGTATAAACTCCGTATCGGTGGTGAACTTGTCGTTTCGGCACGTCTCCCTCAGTATCTCTATAATGTCGTTGGTTGTCAGCTGCGGGTTTGCCTGCATCCACAGGGCCACGATGCCAGCGGCGTGGGGGGTTGACATCGAGGTGCCCTGCTCCAGGAGATACCAGTTCGTGCGACCGTTCTTCTCAACAGAGGAGATGAGACTTTCGAATGATTTGTAGGGGTTTTCGTCATCAGGAACACCGGGTTGGTCATCAGCCTCATTATAGATTTTGAAGTAGTTTTTGTCCCAGTTGTTGGCAGCCGAAATAAGTCCCATTCCAGGGCCTATCAAGGTGGGGATGGGCATACCGTTGTCGTCGATGCCGTAGCTGGAGAAGTCGCAGATTTCGCCTACCTCCTGTCTCTTACCTGTCAACGAGGAAGCAGGGTAGTTGTATGTTTCTTTTAGATAATCACTAACCCACGTATTGGTAGTGACATAGGCACCGACACTAATAACGGCAGGGTTGCAAGCCGTCGTGCTGAATGTGAAATCGCCATTGCCCTTCGTATAACCGTTACTGGCGAAGTCGTAATAGCCTTCATTGTTGGGGGCATCGAAGCATGGCTCACTGTTGTTGTCGTTGTTACAATACATCTTGATGGTCTGTCCGGCTGTCTTGGCTTTGACAACTAATGCCAGTCTACAATCAGGGTCCTTCATCTTGACGGGATTCTCGACACAATACAAATCATAGAAAATTGCCGAACCACCCGTAGCAGTCTTCTCAAGGAAATTGTCTATTTGGAGGTCGGATATCGGCTCACCTTCAAGGGTCAGTACCTGATCTCCCACATCAGAGAGTTCACCCGTTTTCAGGTTCACTACCTTCAGAACGATGTCGAACTCCTTATAGTTATCTGCATAGAAACCATAAATGGAATTGTAGCATACCGTTTTTTCTGGGCTGTAGGAAATGGTTGCCGCACCCAGCACCGTCTTCAACTCGTCGGTGGTGTTGTCCAACGTCCTGACAATCGACTGCCAGTTAGAAGCAGAGTTGCCCGAACTGACTAAAACCGCACGTCCGGGTTTGTTGCCGTTTTCCGTCAGTTCAGCTATTAACTGGGCTGTTCCGTCCGAACCGTCGTGTAATCCTATGCCCGTTCCCAGGCTGCAGCTGATCACGACGGGCTTGTTGACGCTGGCGGCATAGTCAAAGATATGTTGGAATGCATCGTTAATGTTGCTCGTCGACAGATAGGGCCCCAGTCCGCACAGCACGAGGTCCACCTCAGGAGCCACGCCCTGCATGCCATTGCCCGTCTCTGAGCCACCCGCGGTAGCCGACGTGTGCGAGCCGTGCGACGTCCCTGTATCGTCGCTAGTCAGCAGCGTAATATCCTCTGGGTCGTACTCTTCATAGTCCATCGGACCATAGATGTAGGCTTTCTTGATACGTGTCGAGCCGTCGGCATTGCGGAAAGCGGCATGGTTGAAGTCGATACCGTCGTCGACGATGCCCAGCACTACACCCTTGCCCGTATATGCCCGGGGCAGTCCGGCAGCCGTGGCTTGTGTCACGTCGCCCGCTACGTCGGCTTGGGTGTCCTTGCGAGCTCTGTCGTTCATCAAGTGCTTCATCTGGTCAGCTCTTACAAAGCGTATCTCCTCCATCTGCTCCAGTGCCATCAGCTTGTCGGCAGGGATGACGAGCGCAGCCTGTCTGCCCACTACGTAGCGCACCTTAATGCCCATCTGCTCCAGTCGCTCCGTAGGACACTCGGCACCCTCGTTCAGCGTGGCTATAGCCGAGAAGGCGCGGATGGTTCCGTCGGCATTGAAGTCGACCGCTATCGTTTTGTTCACCGCCTTGGCATCCATGGGGCGGAGTCCCTGAGCACGACGGGTTTGTACTTTCTCCACCAGACGACGGGTCAGTCGTTGGTCAATCTTTTGTGCGTTGATGCCTGTCACCAGCAGCAACAGGGCCATCATCATCACTAATACTTTCGCTGTTTTCATTTTTTTTCTTTCGCACTAAATTATCGTGCAAAGATAGGGAATATTTGGCAAAATACAAAATAAAACACAAAGTATTTAGCAAAAAAGACCCACGCAGCGTTTCTGCCGCGTGAGTCCTTGATAGGTTTGTTTGTCCCGATTTTATATCCGCCACCGATACCTGCGCCAAATCCTTTGCTGCTAGTCCTTAGCGTTCCCGTCCCTGTTATAGTGAGCGTCTTACCACTGGGCACATGAATGCCAGGATAGTCTACATGGAATCACTTCACGGTGTTTGTTGTTCCGTCTGCCAAAATAATAGTAGCATCGCCTAAGCAATTGAGTGTCCAGTCATTCATTGATGCTGGCTTGATAAATGTTCCTTTTGTATAAAAAAAGTGAAGTTTCGCATGTTTAGGGAGACAAGTTGGCAGTCGACAAAGTTACGGTACGCCGTCGATAAAGTTACGGTACGCCGTCGATAAAGTTACGGTACGCCGTCATGAAAGTTACGCTACGCCGCTGGTAAAGTTACGGTGTCTCACAATTCACAACTCACATCTCACGTTTTGACACGTTCTAAGTTGTCGAATTTTATATAACTTCTCTTATTTTATATATATATTATAATATATATATAAAATAAATATCTGTCCGTTATACCTAAAATGGAGCAAAACGTTAGATGTGAATTGTGAGTTACTAGCAGTTAGAAGCTATTCCTAGGTGTTTTCTCGCACGCTCGTCGACAACTGCAGTTGCAAAGGTATAAAATATTTTTGGAAAAATAAAAGAAAAATGATTTTTTTCAACAAAAAAAATGAAACAATGGTGGCGTTCTCGAATTTATTTTGTATCTTTGCAGTACGTCAGGAATAATGTTATAGTTAGTAATTATGGAATTCAAAGAATTGGTACAAGTGCGCCGTTCGCACCGTAAGTTTACGGAGGAGCAGATAGACGGCGAGGATGTGAAGATGATACTACGCGCAGGACTGATGTCGCCGACATCGAAGGGGCAGCGTGCGTGGCAGTTTGTGGTGGTCGACGACAAGACGGACCTGGAGAAGTTGTCGGATGCCAAGGAGATGGGCGGACAGTTTCTGAAGGGTGCCCCGCTGGCTATCGTGGTGCTGGGCGACCCGATGCAGAACGACTGCTGGGTGGAAGACGGCTCGATAGCTGCCATCAGCATGCAATATCAGGCTGAGGAGCTGGGTCTGGGCTCGTGCTGGATACAGATGCGTGGTCGCGGACTGTCGGACGGCACAACGGCCGACACAGTGATTCAGGGCGTGCTCGACATTCCGGAGAATCTGTCGTGTCTGTGCATACTGGCCATCGGACACAAGGCTGACGAGCGCAAGCCCCAGAACGAGGAGAAGCTGAAGTGGGAGAATGTGCACGTGGAGAAGTATTGAGAAATTGAGAGATGAAGGTAGCGCTGATAGGACGAGGACGGGTGGCGACACACCTGATTGAGGCGGTGCGACAGGCGGGCCACGAGGTGGTGAGCGTCAATAGCCGTACGCTGGAGGAACTGCCGGAGCGGGCTGATATCTACGTCATTGCCGTGAAGGACAGCGCCCTGCAGGAGGTTGCACGTCAGGCGACAAAGGGTAGGGACGACCAGCTCTTCGTGCATACCGCAGGGTCGATGGCGCTGGGCGTCTTCGAGGGCTGTTGCCGGCACTATGGCGTGCTGTATCCCATGCAGACATTCTCGAAGGAGCAGCCTGTCGACTTCCGAGAGATACCGCTGTTTGTCGAGGCCACAGACGCTGAGACGCTGATTAAGATTCGCTCGTTTGCCGAGAGCCTGTCGGCACATGTCTACGAGCTCTCGACGGCCGACCGCCGCTATCTGCATCTGGCGGCAGTCTTCGCCTGCAATTTCGTCAACCACTGCTATGCGCTGGCCGCTGACGTGCTGGCGCAGAAGGGACTGCCCTTCGACGTCTTGCTGCCGCTGATAGACGAGGCGGCTCGCAAGGTACACCAACTGCATCCTATAGATGCCCAGACAGGCCCTGCCATCCGCGACGACCAGAACGTCATTCGTAGTCAGTCGGCGCTCCTGCAAGGCACTCCACAGGCGATATACGACCTGCTCTCAAAGAGTATTCACGAACATGCTATAGAACAGAATAATGATCAATTACGACTTACAGAAGATACGAGCCATCGTGTTTGACCTCGACGGGGTGCTCTCAGCGGAGACCATTGCGCTGGCTGTCGACGGAACGCCATTGCGAACGGTGAACATCAAGGACGGCTATGCCATACAGCTGGCTGTGAAGATGGGTCTGCGCATAGCCATCATCTCCGGCTGTAAGATAGAAGCGGTACGCGTGCGCTACGAAGGACTGGGCATGCAGGACATCTATCTCGGAGCGGCTGTGAAAATCAAGACCTACGAGGAGTTTGTCACGAAGTACGGCCTGCAGGACGACGAGGTGATGTTTATGGGCGATGACATTCCCGACCTGGAGGTGATGCACCGTGTGGGCTGTCCGGTATGTCCGCAGGACGCCTGTCCGGAGGTGCGCGAGGCCAGCTGCTACGTCAGTCACCACAAGGGTGGCTATGGCTGTGCGCGCGACGTGATAGAGCAGACGCTGAGGGCGCAGCAGCTGTGGGTGAAAGACAAAAAGGCATTCGGATGGTGAAGTATAAGATTATATTGGCGAGCAATTCGCCACGACGCAAGGAGTTGCTGGCAGGCTTGGACTTGCAGTTTGAGGTTCGCGTGTTGCAGGATATCGACGAGAGCTATCCTGCCACTCTGCCTACGCGCCAGATAGCGGAGTATATCTCCCAGAAGAAAGCTGCTGCCTATCGTGAGTCGATGGCTGCAGATGAACTGGTCATTACGGCTGATACCATTGTTGTGCTTGGCAACGAGGTCATGGGAAAACCCAAGGATGAGGCCGATGCCTGTCGCATGCTGCGCGAACTCAGCGGCAAGACCCATCAGGTCATCACTGGTGTGACGCTTTCCACCCTTGAGCGACAGCAGTCGTTCTCCGTACTTACCGACGTCACTTTCAAGGCCCTCTCCGACGATGAGATTCACTATTACGTCACCCATTACCGTCCCTTCGACAAGGCTGGCTCCTACGGCATTCAGGAGTGGATAGGCTATATCGGCGTGACGGCCCTCAACGGCAGTTACTTCAACGTCATGGGACTGCCCGTCCAGCGCATCTACGAAGCTCTCCGCACGTTTTAGATTTGAAAAAGAATATGGATGCAAAACGAATATTGAATTACCTGAAACAGTTGATGGCCAATAACAACCGCGAGTGGTATCAGGCCAATAAGAAAGAGTATGACGCCATCAGGGCGGACTTCGAGGAGGGCGTGAAACTGGCGATTGGAAGGATTGCCGGCTTCGACCCGTCGATTGCCCATCTGAGCGTGAAGGACTGCACCTACCGCTTCAATCGCGACACGCGATTCTCGAATGACAAGTCGCCCTATAAGAACCATTTGGGGGCTTACATCGCAGCTCACGGCAAGAAGGCGCTGCACGGGGGCTATTACCTGCACTTGGAGCCTGGCCATTGTATGGTGGCTTGTGGCAACTACTGGTTGCCCACCAATATCCTGACCTCATGCAGAAATGAAATTATGGTCAACGTCGACGAGTGGCTGAAGTGCGTTGAGAACAAGGCATTTCAGAAGTATTTCGGAAGTCCGCACGCCAGCAGTTTCAAGACTCCTACGGACGTGTCTTCATGGGACCAGCCACAGGGCTTCGGACTAGAAAAGCTGAAGACCTGTCCATCTGGATTCCCTCGCGACTGGGCGCATATCGAGTATCTGCGAATGAAGGACTACTGCTGTTGGCACCAAGTTCCTGACGACTTCTACCAAGGCGAAAAATGGCTTGACGAGATTGAGCCGATGTTCAAAACTTCCAAGCCCATGATGGACTTCATCAATTCGGTTGTTGACGATTACGAATAATCAGTAAAGTAGGTATATTAACCCCATTGTTATAAAAGGAAATTTTAATAGAGATGAAAAAAGTAATCATTTGCTTAGTGCTGGCAATGATGTCAGTAGCCGGATACGCTCAGAGCGTCATCGGCAAGTGGGTAACAGAAGGTGGTGATTCTCAGGTCGAGATTTACCAGAGTGGCGACAAGCTGAACGGCAAGATTGTCTGGCTGAAGAAAGGCGACGGACAGCTCGATGTCCACAATCCAGACAAGAAGCTGCAGAGCCGCAAGCTTGTTGGCGTCAACATCCTGACTGGTCTCACCAAGAAAAAGGACAAGTGGGAAGGCGGCAAGATATACAATCCCAAGAATGGCAAGACCTATAAGTGTTCCATCTGGCTTGACGGCAACAACCTGAAGGTTCGTGGCTACGTCGCCATGTTCTACGAAACCCAGACTTGGACAAAGATGTAAGTTCGCAAATACTAAACGTAGTATGTTCAAATAATAAATATAAGCAAGGTATGGGTATAATAGGTTCAATTATTATTGGATGTCTGGCAGGCTTCTGTGCAGGCAAGTTGATGAAAGGTGGTGGTTTCGGATTCATTATGAATCTGGTGTTAGGTCTTTTTGGCGGACTCGTTGGAGGCTGGCTGTTCAATCAGTTAGGCATTGCATGGGGTGGTCTTCTTGGCCAGTTGGGTACTGCTATTGTTGGCGCAGTAGCCATCCTCTGGGTCGCATCACTCATCAAGAAGTAGATTATAAGCATTAAGCAGGCTGAAGTCAATTGTCTTCAGCCTGTAATGTTATATATCAGAATGAATCATAGAGGAAGTCCACGCGGACTTCTTTTATTGTTAATATGTTTCCATGTCGCATGTTTTTGACTAAAAATCGAAGGAAATAGTACTTGTATTGAGATTTTTTGCTTACTTTTGCAAAAAATACAGCTCACAATGAACGTCGTTTGCTAAATTTTTCTTATCTTTGCACTGTGGCGGATAATCCGTCGCAGACATGACATAGGAAGCGTTTAGCTTTTTCCATAGCGATGAACTTGGACACTCATCTGAAAGAAATGGAAAAGTAAAGACGTTCTTCCCTTGGTGTTGATAGTAATGGCTCATGCCAATTACATCATACAAGGGTGTGAGCTGTTTTACTAATCTGTTCTTTCAGGCAGTCCAAGGCCTATCGCAAGGATTAGCGACAGGCTCACACTTCTTTTTGTTGTGGCTTTAAATATAACCAATAACACTGCTGTCCAAAGAAAAATTCTCAGACATGATTTAAATTAATTATTTTCAATGAGTTACGCGAATGTTATTTTTTCGAGATTTGATTTTGTACTTTTGCAAATCGTATTGCAAGAGGCGGAAATC